>Ga0255096_1000001_pt1:342500-1265312 | contig 1265312 bp, 1165 predicted proteins | sample Colum_Atlam_RepA_2_FD_188563 | JGI IMG/M metagenome (GOLD analysis project Ga0255096, IMG submission 188563) | Freshwater microbial communities from Columbia River, Oregon, United States - Colum_Atlam_RepA_8d | ecosystem: Environmental > Aquatic > Freshwater > River | place... | reverse complement strand
GCTCCCAAGGAGGATATAGCCTGGAAAAAAGGCACACTTCGGCCCTCTTGCCTTCCGAACTGTGCGCTAACTGCGTACGAGCGGAAGAACGAAAAATCGAGAAAACGAAAAACGGGGATTTGGGTTTGGGAATAAGTGGCTCCCGAGGACGGACTCGAACCGCCGACCCAGCGGTTAACAGCCGCTTGCTCTACCGACTGAGCTACTCGGGAACAGGAGCATAAAAACTAGCGGCTTGCACTCAGTCCGTCAAGGACTAAACATTATAGTTATGGATAGTTACCCATCCAATCAACATTTTGAACGTTTGAAATCATAAGTTCATCTCAGTAAGCTAGTTAGTTCAAACATTTCGTGCAATTGCGGGGTTTCTTCATGGCTAACAACAAAGACCGTGCGCCATTTTCCAATGAACGTCTCTTTTGCCCCGGCCCAACTCCCGTGCCAACATCAGCCCACATCGCCGCGATGCAAAAGTCGGTTTATCACCGCACGGAAGAATTTTACGAAACATTTCACAACTGCCAAAAGATGCTCGCCCCATTCATGGGTCTGAGCAAATCAGTTCCCATGATCCTCACCGCTTCCGGAACAGGGGCGATGGAAGCTGCGGTAAATCATCTTACGACTCAAGGCGACCAAGTCTCTGTAGTTGTCGGCGGAAAATTTGGCGAACGCTGGCAGAAAATCAATGACGCCTACGGCAACAAAACCGACGTATTTTCCGTCGTTCCCGGCAGCTCCCCCGAACCCGCCGTTATCGTGCGTCACTTGCTCGAACTCAAGGACGTCAAAGCATTTTTCATCCAAGCAAACGAAACATCGACCGGCGTCGCCTATCCACTCGAAGCAATCTGCAAAGCCATTCGCGCGACACCATCCCTTTCTCACGTCTTTATCGTCGTTGATGCGATCTCAGCTCTCTGCGCGCATCCCGTCGAGTTAGAAGACTGGGGGATCGACTGCGTCGTTGGCGGCAGCCAAAAGGGATTCGGAATTCCTCCTGGACTTGCGTTCATCGGATTTTCTGAACGCGCTATGGACTTTGATTCCAAGCGTCAACGTTTTTACTTTGACCTTCGCCGCGAATGGAAAACGCAAGCGCACGGCGAAACCGCATGGACCCCCGCAAGCACCCTTATCCAATCGCTGCAGGTTGCTCTCAATGAACTGCATCAGATCGGCAAATCTCGCGTTCTCGCCCATCACAAGCTCATGGCCCAAGCTACACAGTCCGCAGCTCACGCAATGGGGCTAGAACTATTCGCGCGCCATCATTGGTCCCATGCTTTGACCGCGGTCAAAGTCCCGGCAGGAATTGATGGTAAAATTTTAATCAAACACATGCAGAATCGTTACGGCGCCATCATGGCGGGAGGCCAAGACGAGCTTGTCGGAAAGATCGTACGTCTTTCTCACCTTGGTTTTGCTGACCGCTTCCAAATTCTTTCAGGTATCGCCACCTTAGAGTTTTCCTTGGCAGACCTCGGCATGTCTATCGAACTTGGCAAAGGCGTTTCGGCAGCAATGCGTGTGATGCATTCGTCATAACTTGTTAAGACTATCTCCCACAAACCCCTTGAACAGTGGACTTTCCCCGCGATCGCTGCTAGAAAATTCCGCACGTAAGCGTTGAAGTTCCTTATCTTTTCGGGGTAATCGTCGTGAAAATTCTCGTGTTATTGAAAAAGACTCCAGACACTGAGACCAAGATCAAACTCAGTGGTGACAAGTCGACCATCGAAGCGGGTGATACCAAGTACATCATCAATCCTTATGACGAATTCGCCGTCGAAGAAGCGTTGAAGATCAAAGAAAAAGCCGGTGCCGGCGAAGTCGTGATCGCAAGCTTTTCTGATGAAGGTGCGCGCGAAATCATCATCAAGGCACTTGCCATGGGCGCAGATCGCGGCATCCTAGTTTCCAATGCGGGACTAGAAACAGCTGATTCGCTCACCATCTCAAAAATCCTTGCGGGCGTTGTCAAAGCAGAGCAACCCAAATTGGTTTTCTGCGGCAAGCAAGCGATCGACGACGACAACATGCATGTCGGCACCATGGTCGCAGAACTCTGCGGCATGCCACACGTTAACGTCGTGACCAAAGTCGAACTCGCCGGTGAAAAAGCGACGATTGAACGCGAAGTTGAAGGCGGCCAAGTCGAAGTTTACGAAGCAACATTGCCGGTCGTACTCGGCGCGCACAAGTCGCTGAACACGCCGCGCTACGCATCGCTCCCAGGCATCATGAAGGCGAAGAAAAAGCCACTCGACGTGAAAAAGCCTTCCGACTTTGGCGTCGATGGCGCAGCACTCGCATCCAAAATGAAAACAAAGGTCACAACCTACGACTACCCACCAGAGAAGCCAAAAGGCCAAATCTTCAAAGGTGAACCAGTCGAAGTGATGGTGGACAAGGTTGTGAAACTCCTTCGCGAAGAAGCGAAGATTATCTAAGGAAGAGGATACTCACATGAAAGTTCTAGCATTCTTAGATCAACGTGATGGCAAACTAAAATCATCTGCTTTTGAAGCACTTGCAGTCGGTGCAAAACTTGCAGGTTCTCCTGCAAATCTCGCATGCGTCATCGTCGGCAGCGGCGTCGCAGCGCTTGCCAACGAAGTCAAAGGCCACGGTGCCGATAAGTGCTACGTCGCCGACAGCGCCGATCTCGCTAAGTACAACGTCCTTGGCTACACTTCCGCAGTTGAAGCAGCCGTAAAATCATTCGGTGCGCAAATCGTCGTCGGTGCAGCATCCGCCATCGGTCGCGATATTCTGCCACGCCTCGCGGCAAGACTTGATGCGGGCATCCTCACGGACCTCGTCAGCGTCGAACTGAATGGCAACTTCGTAACCGGTCGCAAGCCCATGTTTGCAGGTAAGTGCTTCGCCAACGTCACCATGCAAAACACCGAGATCCAAGTGGTCTCCATTCGTCCGAACGTTTTTCCGGCAATTAAGTCGGGACAGGGATCTGCAGCCGTCGAAAACATTTCGGTCAGCGCAGACATGTCCAAGCTGATTACCAAGGACATCCGCAAAGGTAAGAGTGAAAAGCCAGATCTCACCGAAGCAACGCGCATCATCTCCGGTGGACGCGCCGTGGGTTCTGCCGATAACTTCAAAATCCTCGCCGAGTGTGCCGACGCGCTCAGCGCAACAGTAGGCGCGTCACGTGCGGCCGTTGACTCTGGCTACGCCACGCACGACATGCAGGTTGGTCAGACGGGCAAAACCGTAAACCCCAATCTTTACATCGCATGCGGCTTGAGCGGCTCAATTCAGCACATGGCCGGTATGCGCACTTCCAAAGTCATTGTATCTGTAAATACAGACCCAGAAGCCCCCATCCACGGGATCGCCTCCTACGGCATCGTAGGTGACCTATTCCAAGTTGTGCCGCTTTTGACCAAGAAATTTAAGGAAATGATCCAACACTAATCTGGATTTTCCTTAATTGTATCAGAGGCATCTGTTGTTCGATTGACACTAGAGAAGGCTCGGGGTTATACCGAGCCTTCTTTTTTGGCAGTAAATTCAGGGACCATTGTGAGTCGTCTAAACTTCCAACTCCAAGCCGAAGCATCGGGCTCCAAAGCTCGTGCGGCTCGCTTCCAAACACTTAATAATGAAGTGCTTACGCCTTTGTTCATGCCCGTGGGCACACAAGCAACGGTTCGTGGCATGGACGTCGAAGAGTTGGAAACACTCGGCTCACAAATCTTGCTCGCAAACACCTATCATTTGCTTCTGCGTCCAGGTCCCGAAGTTTTTAAACAGATCGGCGGAATTCACAAGTTCATGCAATGGCCCCGCAGCGTCCTTACCGACTCCGGTGGCTTCCAAATTTTTTCACTGCCGAACAGTCGGCGCATGACCGAAGACGGCGCATCATTCAAAAGCTACATCGACGGGCGTGACATCATGCTCAGTCCCGAAATCAGCATCAACATGCAGCGCGCCATCGGCAGCGACATCATGATGGTACTCGACGAATGCGTTCCTTCGACCTGCGATCACGCATATGCCGAACGCGCCATGCACCTTACGCACCGTTGGGCTCTCCGCAGTTTGAAAGCTCGCGAAGATTCACCTGCGTCCATGTTTGCCATCATCCAAGGCGCTGTTTTTGAAGACCTTCGAAGGCAGAGTGCGGATTTCCTCACGCAGCATCCGTTTGACGGCTTTGCCATCGGTGGCCTCGCCGTGGGCGAAAGCAAAGACGAGCGCGAACATTTTACAGACTACGCCACAGAACTGATGCCCAAACACTTGCCGCGCTACCTCATGGGCGTAGGTAAGCCTATCGATCTGCTCGAAGCCGTTCATCGCGGCGTCGACATGTTCGACTGCATCATGCCGACTTCACACGCCCAGCACGGCGCAGCGTTTACCTACACGGGCGTTCGTCGTCTCACTCGCGGTGTTTACAAGTTTATTGAAGAACCAATCGAACCAGGATGCGCTTGCCTTACATGCCAAAAGTTTTCGAAAGCCTACATTCATCATCTGATGAAAGCGGGTGAGGGTCTTGGCTGGCGTTTGATTGCGCGGCACAACATTCACTTCTACCACGATTTGATGCGCAGCATGCGTGCTCACATCTTGGCTGATACATTCATGCCATTTTATCGCAAGATGCAGGAAGATCTCGTGCTGATGGATCCAGATTTCCCTGCCATTCATCCGAAGCCGACAAAGTCCAAAAAGAAAAGCAAAAGAGCGCAAATGCCGATCGCACATGCGCCCTTGCCCATAATCACCGAATCAAACACCACATCACTCTGCTAGAGACACGAAGCACGTCTTCGGGACAATCGACGAGAATGTGACTTTGTCCGCAACTTTGCACTGCCTTGGCGGTGCATACATGTAAACAAGTTCCTTTTTGTTCTTACATTGACTGCCAAGCGTCGTCGAACATGCAGTTACATTGACCCACCGATTTCTTGCAGAAATACTACCAGAGTTATTGCACAAGATAATTTGTACATCCGATCCGTCAATCTGACACGATAGCGTCATAGGTGGCTGCTCCTCCGCGGGCGCATCTTTTCGCACTGCCGTACACGTCTTGATATCTCTGTTAAACGTAACGTCGCCGATTTCTTTGCATCTTCCGGGCGTTGCATAAACGTACATCAAATCATTCTTGCTTTCCCGCCATGCACCGTTCATCGCTGTGACTTTCATCCACTCGTTTTTCGCTTCTGCACTGTCACCGCGGTTACATGCCATGACACGCGCGGTCTTGCCTTCGGCCATACATGTAAACTCGTAATTTGCTTTCGCAAATGCTGACGCCTCGACACCACATAGAACTAAAATTTTTAGAAGATTTTTCACGCTGACTCCCCCAGCAGGTTTAATAATGCGACTAGTTTTGCCGCGAACCGCTTGCACAGCAAGGAATGTGCCATAACAGCATGACTGACTAGACTGGTAAGGACGCTTGGGATTGGAATAGATTGCCAAATTCAGGTGAACCAGACATGGTGCGGGGCGAGCCTTGAGCCACGACCGTACCGCGGTCCATGACGATGATCTCATCAGCCGCCAACGCTGCCGCACGGCGGTGAGCAATCATCAGAACAAGTGTGCCGCCATTGGCGAGTTCTCGGATCGAGGTCAGAACACGTTCTTCTGTTTCCGAGTCAGCGGCCGACGTGCCTTCATCAATCACCACAGCCGCAAACTTGTGGTAAAAGAGCCTCGCCAAGAGGATGCGCTGCGCTTGTCCGCCAGAAACTCTCGCATGTTCAACATCGACTTGGGTACGAACGCCATTAGGCAATGTGGAAACCCACTCACTCAAACCAACTGATCGCAAGGCAGATTGAAGTTTGTCATGATTTTCTGGAGCCAAAGGATACGAAACGTTTTCGGCGATACTGCCGGAGAAGAGTAGGGGCTTTTGCGGCAGATATCCCACGTCCCATTGCGCCGCGTCTTTGGAAAGCGAGATGGAACCACCACTCAAACGACTGATACCTAGCAAGCATCGCGCCAGCGATGACTTACCTGCACCCGATTTGCCACACAGAGCGTAAATCTTGCCATGTTCTAATTCTAAATTGACACCGTTCAATGCCCCAGCAGCGGAACCCTCGTAGTGCATCGACGCACCCACAAACCGAATGGAGCTTCCTTGACCGGTCGCTCCTTTACGCAATTCACTTTTTCCGCACTCTGCGATCGTACGGGAATGATCGGCAAACCTCTGCCACGCCGCAGCTCCTTCTCGGTTCATGTTTAGGTACTTGCCGAGTTTTCCAGCGGACTGTCCCAATATCGCCACCGTACCGAAAAATGACATAAGGATTGAACCCGATATTTCGTTTCGTTCAATAGCGCGCATAGCGACCCAAAAAACCAAAACGATTGCCACCGTAGAAAAAAATTCTAATCCTGGTCCGCTTAAAGCTTTTGTTCGCGCCGCTTTAATGGTGAGTCGATTTAGTCTACCGATCAACGTACGCAAATGCCCGACTTCATGCGACTCACTCTGATAGTGTTTAATAGTTTCCACACCCAACAGTCTTTGTTGTATCCACTCGGCAAGCTCCGAATAATCTGCCAAAACCGATCCGGCACGGCGGCGAAGTTTCTTTCCAACCTTTTGCAGAAAGTAACCAGCAGGCAGCACCGCCGCCAAAAAAACCAGACTCATTTCTGCAGAAAGCGTAAACATTGTGGTGAGCAAGATTACGATCTGGATGCACTCGCGTGGCAGGCTTCCATAAAAATGCACCCAATAGTCTCGCATCAAGCGCAGATCATTTTGGATCAATGGCACAAAATTGGATTCCGCTTTGCTGAAGTCCGCACGCTGTCGCAAATGCGGATCGGCCCGCAGATACGTCGCAATGAAATCATTTCTCAGTTTGAAAATGGAACTCTCACAAGCCCATTCCCAGATCACGCCTTGTCCCACCGAAAAAACAAATTTCAATCCCGCAGCAACCACCAACACCAGCGGCACGTAATGCCACAAGACACCGAGCTGAACGGTCTCGACCGCAAATACCCACGTAAAAATTCTTCCCCACGAATCGCCAACAAGACTGGTAAGCGCGACTGACTCACTTTGGCCCGCATGCCCGCCCAACATCAAAAAAAGTGCCGGACCGAGAGCAATGGACAAGAGTGCCGACACCGACGCAAGCAGCGCACTCAGCAAAACACTGACGGTCAATGGGCCGAATCGTTCTCGAACAATCGAGTGGTTCACGGGGAACTCTTTGAAAATTCGGAGGGGATAATCTTTAGAACCTCTGGTGCGAGGGGGGGGACTTGAACCCCCACAGGCTTACGCCCACTAGCTTCTGAGACTAGCGTGTCTACCAATTCCACCACCTTCGCACAGACTCAGAAGCTTTATAGACGACTTCTTCGATTATCTCAACTGAGAGACGTTATCGACAATCTTGGAAATTAGCCCGTATTCAAGCGCCTCTTTCGCATCCATCCAATAGTCGCGGGTCGTGTCTTTCTCGACGCGATCAAGCGATTGTTTGCACTCGGCTGCCAAGAGTTCATTGATCTTTTCGCGGGTCTTCAAGATTTCCTTTGCCGTGATTTCTAGGTCAGAGGCCTGACCACGAACGGTGCCGGAGATGAGCGGCTGGTGAATGAGAAACTTGCAGTTTGGCGTAGAATAGCGGTGCTCTCGCTTAACTGCGCAGTTAATAACGGTGGCGATCGACGCGCAAAGACCGGTATTTACAATGCGAACTGGCGACTTCAAAAAGCGAATGACGTCGAAGATCGCAAAACCGCTGTTCACTTCGCCGCCGGGGCTATTTTGATAGATCGTGATTGGTTCTGGACCTCGCGCCTCCAACGTCAGCAACGCGCCAATAACACGCTTGGCTACGTCTGAATCGATGCCTTCCGAAATGATGATCGTACGGTTATCAAGCAAGCGACTGTTATCAAGAAACGAGAACACATTTTCTGCGCCGTGGTTGTGATTGGAAATCATGAACAGCTCCTTTTTAATATCAATTCCAATAGTTTAGCGGATTCTCTTCAAAATTAAAGCCTCAGCCGAGGGAAGTTTTTAACTGCCAAAAACCGCAATTTACCTTCAGCCTTCCAGGTTCATTCTATAAGATGTCATCCATGCAACCGGTTTGAATCATTGTCTAATGGAGGGACTTTTTATGAACCGCAGGATGTGGCTAATCGTCGTCAGTTTGTTTTTGGTAACCGTAGGAATGCTATCTTGGCCCAAAGCTTGGGCAACATTTCAGGACCAAATTGAATCCAACTGCCAAGTACGTCTCGGTTATGGTTTCATTCGCTACACCAACTCATGCTACAGCGGGGAAGTCATGACTGGCGCAAGGAACGACGGCAGCATCATGTGCTCGGACATTTCCGTAAGTTGCTTTGCTGACTAACTCTCGCGCTACAAGATGGACTGCGGATCTACATCGATCTTCAAGCGTAGATCTCGCTGTCCGCCTTCAAAGGCAGTCGCCAAGCTTTCAGCAATTTTGTGCAGCTTTTGAATGCTTGTTCCCAGCAATAATAGGTGCCGACGAAATCTTCCGCGAATCACTTCAATGGGTGGAGGCATTGGCCCCACCAAACGCACATCATTCAATATCTCTGGATACCGCGATTCAAACGTTGATACCCACGCATTTACCCGCGCTTCGATTTCGTTGATGTGATGGACATCCGTGCTGCTCCACTCAAGAGCAATCATCCGCGCAAAGGGAGGATGTAAATGCTCCTTACGCATTCGCAGCTCTCGATCTGCAAACGAAGCGAAATCATGCCTGAGCGCCATGGATACAACAGGGTGATTGGGCTGCATGGTTTGAACGATCACGCGCCCCGCAAGTTCCGCACGTCCCGCTCTCCCAGAAGCCTGCACCAGAAGCTGAAAGGTTCGCTCACCCGAGCGAAAGTCAGGAAAACCCAACATCTGATCTACTTCAATAATAGCAATCAAAGTTACCTTGGGAAAATCGTGTCCTTTGGCGAGCATTTGCGTACCAACCAGCACATCAATCTTGCCCTCACGAAACTCCGCGAGCATTTGCGGCAGATAATCACGATTTTGCACGGTATCAGAGTCCACACGACTAACGCGCAGTCCGGGAATCTCTACCTTCAATGCGTCTTCTACTTTTTGACTACCGCTGCCGATTGCAACGAAAACCTCATTGCTGCGTTCTTCGCTAAGTTTTTTGAGCGTGGTTTCATATTCGCAATAGTGACAGCGAAGAACCTTACTTCGATTGTGCAAAGTGAGGCTGATCGAACAATGTGGGCACTGCACCGCCGCATTCTTTGTGGCCGAAAACAAATAGTGAGCAAATCCTCGACGGTTGACCAACACCATGGCCTGTTGACCATTAGCAATCGTCTCTTTGATCGCCGTGATGATGCTTTCATCAATATTCACAGATTCTAGAGTAGAAGGGTCTTCATAAAGATGTCCGGGACGAGCGACGACGATCCCTTGTTTGTGCGATCGGCTGCTTCCCGCAATCACTTGCACTTCCGGCAGTCCACCCTTTGCAATGCGCTCTGGCAATCTCGCCAAATTGTAACGACCAGAGTGCGCATTATGGAAAGACTCAAGCGATGGCGTCGCACTTCCAAGTACAACGCACGCGCCTTCAAGACGCGCACGATAAACCGCAACATCGCGACCATGATAAGTCAAACCAGTCGTCTGTTTGTAACTTGAATCATGCTCTTCATCGACGATGATCATCTTAAGATTTTGAAAGGGCGCAAACACCGCAGAGCGTGGGCCAATCAAAATAGATGCCTCACCGCTGCGAATCCGCTCGATCTGCGCCCAGCGTTCACCGTCAGTCATTGCCGAATGAACCACTGCGACGCGATCCGGAAATCGATCCGAAAAAACTTTCGTCATCTGTGGCGTTAATGAAATTTCAGGGACCATCAATAAGATCTGAGCGTGCCCCGCATCTTGCTGAAGGACGTAATCAATCGTCCGCGAAATCAATTGGGTATAGACTTCGGTTTTTCCCGACCCGGTCACGCCCCAAAGGAGCCACGGTTTGGCATTTTGTGCTTTCCACGACTCTGGGCCCTCGCCCCAAATCTTCTCGACTGCCTCTTGCTGTAGTTGCGTAAGTTGCCGAGAGTTCATGGGAATTGCAGCTAGATCAATTTCACCTTCGCTGCCGCCACTCGCCTCTCGAGCACGAACCCGAGCGTCTTTATTTATTGATACGAACCGCAACTTCTTGAGCTTCTTAGTCAGTTCAAGAAAGTCGGTCCTCGCACCCTTTTTGAATTTTTTCTCTACGGTCGTAGCCAAAATATTCAGCTTTTTCGGGCCGAATATTTCTAGCAGAGCGGCTTTCATTTCCATGTCAGAAGTTGTCAGACCATCGCGAACCGCGCGTCCTTCTTCCGTCAGTTCTAAGCGGGTCACTTTGGAGGTATCCGCCCCGGCTGGCAGCATCGTCTTCAACACTTCACCGATGGGATGCATGTAATATTCGGACATCCAATGGGCCAATCTCAGAACCATTGCTGAATAAACCGGCGTCTCATCCACAATTTTCGAGACCGCCTTAATCTTAATTTCTTTTGTATTTTCAGATGGTTCTAGCGACTTTTCCCCAAGAACAACACCTAGCAATTTGCGCGCACCGAACGGCACCAACACCCGCGCCCCCACAGGAACGGCTGTGCTAGTTTCATAGGTAAATGTGCCTTGGATAGGCACCGGGACTGCAACTTGGATCTCCAACTATCCCTCAATTCCTTGGGTGGTGCGGCATCAGACTCAAAAACAGTCTGTAGGTCAAGTGCGACTAAGTGTTAACAATAAAGAATATTGCATTCTAAAGTATTGCTCTTGCAAATCATTTAGGCTAAGTTCGCCCTCCTTGTAAATACAGGGGAACCATAGATTCGGTTTGCCTGATGCAAAACCAAACGCATTGTACAGGCGAACATAGGGAGTAAGTACATGGCATTCGTTAAGAAGAAGCGCAGATTGACGTTCCGTCGTAAGCGCTCGCTCGACCCAAACATGGTCATCGACTACAAGTATCCAGAAATCTTGAAGCGCTTTGTTACAGATCGCGGCAAGATTATCCCACGCCGTATTTCCGGCGCGACTGCAAGCCAACAACGTGAAATCGCCCTGGCGGTTAAGCGTGCTCGTTATTTGTCTTTGATTCCATACAGCGTCGCTCACCGTGGCGAACGCGGATTCGCAGCAGAAATGGCAGCAGTTGGAGCGGCGGTTTCAAGACCACCACGTATGGGCGGCCCACGTTCCGAAGGTGAAGACCGCGGCGAAACGATGGATCGTGACGAAGAACAATAAAGTTAGTAGGGCAGGGAGATACCGCCATGGCAAGACGTTGTGAACTTACCGGCAAAGGTGTTTTGGTCGGTAACCGCATTTCTCACTCGAACATCAAGACCAAGCACCGTAGCTTGCCAAACTTGAAGTCGAAGCGTTTCTGGTCACCAGAAAAAAATGCGTTTGTTACATTGCGCGTTAGCGCAGCAACCATCCGCACCATCGACAAAGTTGGTGTAGATGCATTTATTCGCCGTACCAAAAAGACAAAAGCTTAATCCGAACGGAGATCCTAATGGGAAGAGCAGATAATCGCAAAACGCCAAAGTCACTCAAGCGCAAGGCGCAACGTCGTAAGAAGGCGCGCATTCGCAAGAAGATGAAGGCTGGCGCATCCAAGACAGCAACGGCACCACGCAAAGCAGCAACAGCAGCCACAGAACCAAAAGCCGCTGTAGCACGCAAGCCTCGTGCAACAAAGACAACTTCAACAGAAACAAACGCATAATTTATTAATTTGAGGTTTCATCGTGGCCAATCATAAATCAGCAGAAAAACGCGCAAGACAAAACATTGTTCGCAACGAACGTAACCGCAGCTACCGTGGTAGCGTACGTACAGCGATCAAAGCGTTTCGCGCAGCTGTTGCAGCCGGCGCAGACAAGGCGAGCTTAGACAAGTTGTTTCAAGCCGCACAGATCCGCCTAGCGAAAGCAGCGCAGAAAAACCAAGTTCACAAGAACAACGCAAACCGCAACATCAGCCGCTTGGCGAAGCTCTTGAAGTCCGTAGCGGGTCAAGGCACAGCAGCTACCAAGCCAGCAAAAGCCGCAACTCCAAAAGTTAGCGCAGCAGCTAAGGCAAAAAAGGCAGCAACAGCCAAGGCAGCAAAAGCTACCGCGACCAAGAAAGCAAGCTCTGCCCCAGCGAAAAAGGGCAAGAAGTAATACTTTCTTCTCAGCTAAATTTAAATCCCGCCAATCGGCGGGATTTTTTTGTTCAAGTTTCCGTAGTTTTAGCTTGTTTCCACAGTTCCGAGAGCTCGGCCTGTGATAGATCAAGAATCTCACGCCCCATAGCCGCGGCCAACTTTTCCATCTTGCCAAAACGACCGACAAACTTTCGATTACCGTCCAAGGCTACCGTTTCAGCGTCATGATGCAGGTGGCGACAGAGTTGCACCAATGTAAAAAATAGATCCGAAATTTCGCTTCGAACTTCCGATGAAGCAAAGCCCTTTTGCGCAACTGCCTCCTCAAGTTCCGCCATTTCAGACCGGAGCTGGGTCAAAACCTGTTCCGGCTTTTCCCAGTCAAATTTGACGCGAGAAGCCTTCTTTCCGATCTCAAACGCCTGCATCAGAGCGGGGTACGCCCTCTCTGTTTCAGCAAAAACCGCAGACAGCGGCTTGCGAACCTCCGCAGATTTTTCCGCGGCCTTAATATTCGCCCAATTCTTGCCAACTTCAGCGGTGTCTTCGACTTTAAGTCCCGCAAACACATGTGGGTGACGACGCCGCATTTTCTCGTCGATGTTTTTGATCACATCAATGACCGCAAACTTATCGGCCTGCTCAGCCAGTTTTGCATTCAAAACAACCTGCAATAGAACGTCACCAAGTTCATCCTTCAAAGCTGCGGGATGATCTGACATCGCCGCTGCCGCTTCATAGGCTTCTTCGATCATGAACCTACGCAGAGTTTCGTGTGTTTGCTGCAGATCCCACGGGCAACCCGTTAAAGGATGTCGCAAGGCTGAAACAGTCTCACAAAATTTTTCAAACTCTCCGGCTGCGTTTTTGTATGAGTCGCTCATGGCTGCACCTTAAGACAAGAAGGAAGCCATTGTTTCATGGCGGGGACTCCGATGATTTCCGCACACGCCGATGCGACATTACCCAAACCAAAACCACCTGTTTGAGCGGTAGCCGCAAACTGCAATTTCCCCGTAGGATCGTAAGCGATAAAAGGAACCGGATTGAGTGTATGTGCTGTTTTGGGTTTTGGACGTTTGGTCGCCAATTCAGAATCCCAATCTGGAAAATCCTTTTCTTTGCCTTCAAACATTTCGTCGGCATTGCCATGGTCGGCGGTAACAATTAACTGGGTATCAGTCTCATGCGCCGCCTTGATTAGGCGACCAAGCATCAGATCAACAGTCGCCACAGCAATCACAGCCGCCTCGAGATTTCCCGTATGCCCTACCATGTCGCCATTGGCGTAATTGATGCGAGCAAAATCAAAACGACCGCCGCGCATCCTTTCGATGGTAGCATCCGTAATTTCGCAAGCCTTCATCGCTGGTTTCAAATCAAACTGGATACGGTCGCTGGGTACTTCAAGATACTCCTCAAGTTTTGCATCAAATTTCCCCGATCTGTTGCCATTCCAAAAGTACGTAACATGGCCATACTTTTGTGTTTCACTACATGCGAACTGGCGCAAACCCAAACTCGCAAAGTGCTCACCCATTGTGTGAGAAATCGCCGGAGGTCCGACGAGGTAATGTTCTGGCAATGCCAAATCACCGTCGTATTGCATCATGCCAGCAAAATAGACTTCGGGAACGGCTCCTCGATCAAAATGGGAAAACGACTTCTGGGTGAACGCTTGCGAAATTTGTACCGCTCGGTCGCCTCTAAAATTAAAGAAGACAACAGCGTCACCGCTTTTTATCGTACCCACCGGCTTACTGTTTTCCACGATAACAAACGGAGGCAAATATTGGTCGGTCAGCGTATCGCTTTTTCTGTAGTGAGAAATTGCCGCTGAAAGCGTTGGAAACTTATCAGCCGCAATACCATGCACATGGGCGTTCCATCCGCGTTCGACAATACTCCAATCGGCCTCATAGCGGTCCATGGTGACGTTCATGCGTCCACCACCCGAAGCCACTTTGCCCACAAAGTCTGCGCCGTTTAGTGTCGCAAGATTCTTCTCCAGTCTATCGACATAAACTTCTGCAGACTTTTCAGGAACATCTCTGCCATCTAGAAGTGCATGTACAAAACACTTCTTCACCCCATGTTTCTTTGCATTTTGTAAGAGTGCAAACAAATGTTGCTCATGTGAATGAACGTTCCCGTCAGACAATAAACCAATAAAATGAACTGCTCCCGCTTGGCCGCGTTTGCACACTGCTTGCCAAACATCGCCAGCGAACAACTCGCCAGAATCAATCGCTCGCCCAACCAACTTAGCGCCCTGATCAAAGACTTGACCTGCACCAAGTGCGTTGTGTCCGACTTCACTGTTTCCCATGTCCGCGTCTGACGGCAATCCAACGGCTGTTCCATGCGCCGCGAGAGTTGTAAAAAACCCTTTTTTCATCAGAAGTTTCAAATTGGGCGTGCGCGCAAGACTAACCGCATTACCAAAGCGCGAATCACGCAGACCGATGCCATCCATAACGACTAAAAGTGACTTTCGTGGGCTTAGCTTTGCCAATGACTGCTCCTCAATCAACCTGATCCCAATGTCGTGTTCTTGCAATCTTATTGGTTTACACTACAAATCCCTATAGAATTCTGCAACCAATGCGGAGAATCAGAACATGCGAGCGGTGCTGCAGCGCGTTACATCCGCCAACGTAGAAGTCGATGGCAAAATTGTCGGAAAGATCGGCAAAGGATGGCTCATTCTGCTCGGAGTAGGGCAGGGGGACGAAGATTCCGATCTCACTTATCTTGCTGACAAATGCGTCGGTCTTCGGGGCTTCCAAGACGCCGAGGGAAAGATGAATCTTTCGGCTGCGGAAGTGAAAGCCGAGTTCCTTATCGTCAGCCAATTTACTTTGTACGGAGATTGTCGAAAGGGACGGCGACCTGGATTTTCCGACGCCGCTCCTGCGGATTTGTCTAGGACTATTTATAGCCGCTTCTGCGCGCAGATTCGCTCTCAGGGATTTGTCGTCGAAGAAGGAATTTTTCAAGCCGACATGAAAGTAAGCCTAGTGAATGACGGCCCCGTGACGTTTCTCTTGGACAGTCGAAAAACATTCTGAGGTGCCTCCTTGTCAAAAAGCATCACAATCATTTATTGCGTGACCGCCAATTCCGACGAAGCAAAAAACATCGCTCACACCCTCATTCGTGAGCGGCTGGCCGCTTGCGTAAACATTCTGCCACCCATTACTTCCATATATGAATGGGATGAACGGATTTGCGAAGAGAATGAAGTCGCCTTCATTTGCAAAACAGAGAGCGACCGCACCACAGAGGTGATGGAGAGAATAAAGTCACTACACAGCTACAAAGTCCCATGCATCATGGAATTTGCGCCGTCATTTTGCCAAAAAGATTTTGCAAACTGGATCCACGGCCAAGTCAAACGCTAGGCCGCAGACGTTCAAGGCAATGGCGTTTATTCACCATCAAGACTGGTCATATCACGATCGTCGATCCCGATCTTTTGATAGAAGAGTTCCTCAATCGTTTTCTTGACAAGGATCCAAAGCAGTTCCTTGTCCGAGCAGTGAGCAAAGACGCCAATGGGAATTTGAAAACCGCCTTTGTCCTTTCGTCCTCCGCCGTAGTAAGTTCCGCGAGGATCTTTACCAAAGACATCTTTCAACCACTTATCGGGATCCAATGTGTGCGATTTAGTGCGCAGTGATCCGTCGATGTATTGCCCCTGAACCACGCCAAAGACCACAACTGTGTCGATACCTTCCCTGTGCAGCAAGTAATCCGCACATTGCCCTATGCCATCACGGTCTTCCTCGCGTACATAGCCAACGCCTGAGAACATAAAATTTCCGCGTATGTCTTTGCGCTGCAAGGCAACCTGTGTCAAATCCATCGTGCGAGCAGGAATCGACTGCTGTGAAATAAGGAACAAAAGTTCCTTATCCATAAATTTGGCGACAAACTCGGATGCGCGATAATCGTAACTTGTTGCGTTTACAAAATTATCTGTGTCAGTACGGATACCATGCATCAATGCCGTACAGGTTTTCACTTCTTCTGGCGAATCGCCGCGAAAGCCCGAACGCGAATCACTTAGATAATCCGCATAAATAGCCGCAGTTGATCCGTAGTCTTCACGAACATCTAGAAATTGGCTCTGTACGGTGCCAAGCGATTTGTGATGATCGACGAAGAACATCAACTTGCATGTTGGCGGAAGGCGCACCGGAAGTTCCGGATTTTGCGCGTCGTTTACTGCGTAATAGTGGTATTGCTCAAGATCGAACTCGGTCGTGAAGTGTTCGATGTCTAAATCAAGCTTCTTAACTAATGCACGATTTTCGTGATGAGAAATTTCTTCGAAGTGAAGGATGGTTGAGGAAACTCCGTAGTGTCTCGCCATCAACTTTAAAGCAAGTGCACTAGCAATGTTGTCAGGATCTGGATAGCCTTTGATACAAATCAATAGCTTCTTGCCGCTTGCGGACTCTAATTCTCGGAAAAATTCATTTCGTTTTGTGATTGAACGATCTTGAACAACATCGCCTGCGTTACTTTCGCTGGATTCCTCAACGCCGTTGAGCGCCAAGCCATTGCTTTCACCGGCATGGCCGTTACGCTTTTGCGCCGCCTTGTTTCTGAGTTTGATTAACTCGGCCTCGCGGTCTTTTACTTGTTTGTCGACTTTCTCATTCAAAGCCGATCCTCCTACGTACAGACGATCCGTTCAAAAATTCTCTGAATGATCTGTCTATCGGAGCAAATGGATGGACCATTAGGCCGGCTTGTACCAGTGGAGTGATCAAGGCATGGAATTCACGATTTTTTGCACATCCGCAACAGAAGGAAAATCTCGATATTCGAGCACAAAGTGACCAGAATTTGTAAATTCGCCAATCTTGGCTTTGGCCCTGCCTTTTTCTATGAGAGATCGCTCAACGGCGACGACATAGTTCTTCATCCCAGTCTTCCGCACAGTTTCCATCCGATCAAGCAGTGCGCCACCGTGCCACTTGTGAAAGAACTCTAGATAGCAGACACGATCGGTCTCGTTCACAATGCGTAAGTCAGGCAGAACCGGACTACCGGACCCAACATTTATTAACTCGGTATTTACCTCGACTTTCCATCCTCCTCTCACACTCTCTTTGAGACGCTCTATAAAGTACTTCAGCTCTTCCGGAACATATGATCGCGTGCGGCGATGACGTGGGACCAGTCTATCCGTGGCAGAAATTCTCAATGTCACCTTGCGACTCTTAAACTGGGTCGGAACTTCCATGACCCAATCACTTGCATTCAAAATTTCACCGAAAAAGTTCGCCAAACGACGCCCCACTCGGTTGGCTCCACCCAATACTGAACTTGCGCCCGAAATCGCCAATGTAAAGCCGCCTTCCTTATTTGGAATCGCCTCAGCATAGAGCTCATGGAATCGAATGTACCGAATCAAGGAGCGGTATGACTCCAATTCTGTGTCCTTTAGTTGAACGACTAACTGGTCCGCCGTCAGTAAAAAGAAGCTCACTAGATTCAAGTTATATTCGTTGATCAGCAAAGTTGAAGTTAGCGAGACGTTTGGTTCGAAAATGCGATTCTCTTCAATATCGCTATAAAGTAGATTCGAAAGGTCCGTATCATTCACACTTAGACGTGCAGCAACAGCTTCACGAAACGATTGAACATCAGTAAACACACGCTCCGCACGAACTTCTTCCGCTGCCAAAAACCATTCGAAACGCGTTTCCGCATCGAACTCCTTCGCATCTACTTGTTCTGCCCAGTTCATCGCAACATTGAGTAAGCCACGCGCGATTTTGTCTCGTTTACCGAACTCAGACTCACCCTTTTTCAGTACGTCGCCATAGCGCTCACCGCGACATTCCGCCAAAAAGCAAAGCACCTCTTCTGCAAGCGATTTACTAACGAAATCTTCGGCCAGCAAGAACTGCGGTCGCAGCTGACCTTTGACAACTTTTGCGTTAATGAGATCTTTGGTAAGCATCGTGCTGCCTTCTTCGCTCCGATACAGATGATTCGGCTGTATTATTCGACAAAATCTCGTAAAGTTTAGCGCGTTTTCCCGGCTGATGACGCAATATGCGTCCCAGTCTCTGCACATGCTCACGTACTGCCGCGCTGCCAGACGCCACGATTCCTACACTTGCTTCCGGCACGTCAACGCCCTCATTCAGCACTTTCGAGGTAATTAATAATGTCAGTCGCCCTTCTCTGAAGGCATCAAGAATTAGTTTGCGCTCCTTAAGCTTAGTTTGGTGCGTAAGCACCGGCGCAACAAACAATGTACCCAGTCGATAAGCAAAATCATTTTTGTCGGTGAAAACAATGATACGTTCACCCCCATGCGACTGTAGAATCTTCCAAATCGCCTCGATTTTGCTTCTACTTGATTGAGCGATCTCTTTCTGGAGTCGATGAGCCTTCAACGCATTTCTGCCACCGGGGAGAAATGACGCCTTTTTAACAAATGCAGCCCAACCCTGAGGCCCTCCGACATTGATCGCATGCTTGCGCAAAAACGAGAGATATTCCGATCGTGCCGCTTCGTAACGCATGCGCTCATCTGGCAGCAGCTCCGTAAAGACTGTTTCGTGGTCGTAAGGCGCAAGCACCGATTCCACCATGTCAGAGATGCGACCCTTGAATACCAGAGGACCAACATGTTCATAGACCAATGCCTCTTTTCCATCCGTGCGCTCGATGGTCGCAGATAGCCCCAAGCGAAAAGGGGCAATCGCACCAGTGGCCGCCAGCAAATACTGTGGTGCAGGCAAATGATGTGCTTCATCAAAAACAACAAAACCGAATCGTGGTCCAATGCTGCCATTGTGGATGATCGCCGAATCATATGTAGCAACGGTGATATCGCGTAAATTGTTCTCGCCGCCACCCAGTGCGCCTATTTCCATTCCAAAGTAGGTCGTCAGTAGCCTTTGCCATTGAATGAGCAAATCAATAGTTGGAACAACCACCAATGTCGGACGCATGATCCTTGCAATCGCCAGCACCGCAAGTATGGATTTACCAGCTCCTGTTGGCAGTTCGACTGTGCCGCGACCATTGGCATCAAGCCAATGCTTCAGCGCCTGCGTTTGGTGCGGACGAGGAGTGATTTCTTGCGCCAATTTCAGCTGCTGGATCTTTTCGTAGGACTTTGCTTGATCGCTGAAGCAAATTTTTTGCTGAGAAAGATGGGTAACAACGTCGCGATATAGGTTCGCATGGCCTCGCCAAGCCAAGACGCGTTCATCATATTTTAGACCCAAGGTGTTCGGCCATTCATCCAGTAACGAAGAACCGCGAACCACTATGGTTCCATGCTGGAAAGTCAGCTCAATCAATCGGAACCTTTGTCATTGTCATGATCTTGTAAGATGTTGTCTCCAAGTCGTTCCTGATGAAAAAATCTACCCAGGACCAGTGTTCCTAAAAACACAACACCGATCAATACTGATGCCATCAGGACTGTTGGCAGCAATGATTCCAACCATGAGGGTTGCGTGCCGCCATAGACCGTCGACCCGAAACGCAGGTTCAAAAGGATGATCAGCACGATGAATGACAGCGCAGCCATTCGCTTGATCAATATTGAGAAAAAGTTCCAATTCAATTGCTACCTCGGTGCTTGTTGCCATGATTGATAGCACCTAGGCACCGCTTTTCCAACGCCCGTTTGGAGCGTAATCTCATCGAAAATACTGTATCTTTGGACAGTTACATGGGCTAAAATGGTAGGGTTACTTTCGCGGAGGATAATCGTGTCACAAGTCATCGTTACCAACGACAACCTGAAGAACAAACGCGCACAATCTCGCGAACAAGAGCGGCGTATCAATGTTGACCCTGTGCGAAAGGACCAGCGCCTTTGGGACATAACAAAATACGACGCACTATTCCGCAAGGTCTTCCTCATCGCGCTCAGCCCACTGATTGCATTTTGGTCGTTGATTATGATTCCAGCAGGCATCGTAACGTGGTTGTTCAGCCAAGCGATGCGGATTCTTGGCATAGTCACACCGAGGCAATAGTTGAACCCTGAAGATTCCTATTCTTTGTCTGAATCTGTTTTGCTCGGTGCCATTCAGGGGCTCACCGAGTTTTTGCCCGTTTCCAGCTCTGCACATTTAATTTTCTTCAGTTCTGTCTTGGGAGGCCACGTCCTTCCATTAGCCCTAAACATCGGTTTTCATGTCGGCACCCTTTTGGCGCTGCTTTGCTATTTCTGGAAAGATTGGCTTGCCATCATCAGCTCATTTTTTCGATTGGTTCTGCGCCGTGAACGAAGCTTTAATGCCACGACCATGATTCCTGCTTTAGTCATCGGCTCCATTCCGGCAGGACTATTGGGCGTCTTGTTCAAAGACCCCATCGAAAGCACATTTCATCATCCCATCATGACAGTTGTTCCGCTGATTCTATTCGGACTCGCTCTCTGGTACACAGACAGAAAATTTGCCGGCAATCGTAGACTTGCGAGCTTGAGCGTTATGGACGCTCTCTTCATTGGAACAGCGCAAGCCATTGCGCTGATTCCTGGATCATCGCGCAGTGGTTGCACGATCATGGGCGGACGAATTTTAGGTTTCTCGCGGCAAGATGCTGCCCGTTTTTCATTCTTGTTAGGAACCCCCGCCATGCTTGGCGCGGCACTACTGGACTATGATGAAATCGTTACCAACCTAACCAACACTGATTTTTTAATTGGCGTTGCGACCGCTGGCGTTGTGGGCGGACTGGCTATTCATTTTCTGCTGAATTTTCTTAGAAAACAGGGGTTTTTGGTATTCGCGATTTACCGCATCGTTTTAGGCATCGCCATCTTGTTTACCGTACACCGACCCTAATCCCTAAAACTTAACCTTGTTTCACCTTGGATTGACCAAGTGCCGTGATCTCGCGGCCACGTGGGCCACGTGTGACCAGACCTCGGTACACCAAGAACGGTTCGTAAACATCTTCTACCGTTGACGGTTCTTCACCGATGGTGTGGGCTAAAGTATCAAGCCCAACTGGTCCGCCACTATAACGCTCCGAAATCGTTTTAAGGAGCAAACGATCCATCGGCTCAAGTCCCATCTCATCAATTTCCATCGCCGCAAGAGCTTGCGCAACGCGTCTTTTGCTTATGACGCTCTCGTCGTGCACAACAGCAAAGTCTTTTACGCGACGAAACAATCGGTTTGCCGTACGTGGCGTGCCGCGACAGCGTCGAGCAAGTTCGCCAGCTGCATCGCGTTCGATTTCCGTGTCACTGACTCGCGCAGTGCGCAGAAGAATTTCTGTAAGTGATGTTTCGTCATAAAACTCTAATCGCTCTTGGATTCCAAATCTTCCCAACAACGGCCGCGTCAAAAGAGAAAGACGCGTAGTCGCTCCCACCAAAGTAAACGGCTGCAATGGAACTTGTCTCGTTCGCGCCGCCGGACCTTGGCCAACAATTAAATCAAGCGTGTAGTCTTCCATTGCCGAGTACAAAACTTCGCCAACTTCCTTCGACAATCGATGAATTTCGTCAATAAAAAACACACTTCGCGGTTCCATGCCAACAAGAATGCCCGCTAGGTCACGCTGATTGTCCAACGCAGGCCCACTTGTCTGAATGAAGGGAACGCCAAGCTCATTGGCAATAATTCGTGCCAGTGTCGTCTTACCCAAGCCTGGGGGGCCGTGTAATAAAACATGGTCTAAAGGTTTTTCCATTTTCTTTGCCGCTTGGACGAAAACCTGAAGGTTTTCTTTCGCACGTACTTGTCCGGGGTAATCTCCAAATCGCAACGGCCGAATACTAGACTCTGGACGAGCTTCAAACTCCAGCTCATCGCTGGTCGCCTCTGCAGAGATAATTCGCTCAATGCGGACATGCTCTTTACCGGAAGTCATTTCATCCATACTTGCCGTTCCTTCCTAAAACTAAAAGAGATCCGAATCGACACTAGAATCCACAGGCGCCTTTGTTGTCGGCGATGGCGTAGCTGACGCAGTTAGCTTTTTGAGCGCAATCTTCAAAAGTCCTTGGAAGTCGTGCGCCGGTTTTTCCTTCACCAAATCCGCAAGAACTTTGGTCAATGCCGTCTCTTTGAATCCAAGATTTTCCAATGCAGACTTAACATCATCAACTGCATCCATGAATCCTTCATCGTCGCGTTTTTGATGATGTTGCACAGCGGAGTGTGAAACCGCAAATTCAGCTCCATGAGCGGAAAAACGCTCGGTGATCTTTTTCAACTTCGGCTTGAGATCTACTAGCAACCTCTCCGAAAGGCGCGTTCCAACCCCAGGTGTGGTTTCAAAAATGTGTGCCTGTTCATACCGAACGGCATCCAAAACACCCTGTACTGATAGCGTGGACAAAATTGCCATGCCCACTTTTGGACCGATACCATTAAGCGAGATTAAAACCTCGAATACGTCTCGTTCGCGGACGGAAAGAAAGCCAAAAAGTCTCAATGAGTCTTCGCGAACATGGGTGTGCGTCCACAGACAAACCATTTCGCCGACTTTTGGTAATCCACAAAGTGTCGAAAGTGGAACCTCTACTCCGTATCCCACTCCATTCACGTCAACAACAACGCCGCCAAGAAAAAAGTCGCGAACTTTGCCTTCAATCATCTGAATCATTTGGACGCCGTCTCCATCAGCAATTTTCAGAGGTCCGTACGCAAAACTAATCTATGACGAATTCTATCGACCAGTTGACCGATTCGAACACGAACGGACGCTATTTCGTCGTCTTTTTGTAGCGCCTCTAAGTCGGCAACATCTTCAGTCGCTGTAACCATTAATCCTGCAACCATCTCATTGTAATTGCGAACGATGTAATCCATGTCGTCATTTTCGCGAATTCTCATAGGAGAATTCCACATCCCGAGTTCAATCATCCGCAAGCGTCGAACGATTGAAAACATGGGCCCTGCAATCCGATGCGAGACAAAAATGCCAAAGATCACTGTCATCAAAATATTTAAAAGAGCTCCAATTACCATCAACATCCAAACAGGAATGGGCAGTCTACGATCTACTGGGATGATTTCAAACTGGTAAAGCGGCACTAAAACAAATACTGCGGTCAAAAATGCCGACAGAATGCCGATCAGCGCGCCAACTTTTGCGAAACGAAGCTGAAAGTCGCGATTGATGAGAATGAGTTTTTTCGCGCGCAGTGTCTTATTGGCATTCATACTGCGACTATATCTTGCAGATCATTCTTTGGAAAGAAACAAGACGACTTCATAGTCAAAAGGCGCAGCTACAAAGTAGCCACGCCTCCCCAATTAACTACTCCAAATACTAGAGCGCGCCCCGCAATGCATCTACGCGATTAACTTCTTCCCACGGCAATCCGGTTTTACCGAAGTGGCCATACGAAGCTGTTTGCTTATAGATTGGACGCAATAGATTAAACGTTTCGATGATGCCCGCGGGCGTCAAATCGAACACCTTCTTAACCGCCGCGGCAAGCTTCTCCGAAGAAACTGCGCCCGTGCCGTAGGTGTCAACGAAAACGCTCACTGGTTCTGCAACGCCAATCGCATATGCAAGCTGTACGAGGCACTTCTCTGCCAGGCCAGCCGCCACGATGTTTTTCGCGATATAACGGCCCATGTAAGCAGCAGACCGGTCGACTTTCGATGGGTCTTTTCCAGAGAACGCGCCGCCACCGTGTGCACCGTGACCGCCGTAAGTATCAACGATGATCTTACGACCGGTCAAACCGCAATCACCCTGTGGTCCACCAATTACGAAGCGACCTGTTGGATTAACGAAGTACTTGGTCTTCGAGTCGATCAAATTAGATGGGATGGTAGCCTTGATGACCTTCTCAATGACAAACTCTTTAAGTTTTTCCTGACTAACGTCTGGACTGTGCTGTGTAGAAATAACAACGGCATCCACACGCTTCAACTTGCCATCTTTGTACTCGGCAGTGACTTGGCTTTTTGCGTCAGGACGCAAAAAGTTAACCGAGTTATCACGACGGAAATCCCGCAACTTACGCAACAACGAATGAGAATAGCTGATTGTTGCAGGCATCATTTCTGGCGTTTCGTTACAGGCATATCCAAACATCATACCTTGGTCACCAGCACCTTGCGTCTTCTTGATCTTGCGATCTGTACTGACACCTTGCGCGATGTCTGGAGACTGTTCTTCAACTGAAACGATCACGCCACAACTGCGCGCATCAAAACCCAACGCGCCGTCGTTGTATCCAATTTCTTCAACAACTTGACGAGCAATTTTGCCGTAATCAAGTTTTGCGCTTGTTGTAATTTCACCAGCAACGACAACCAAGCCTGTCTTTACCAATGATTCACACGCAACTCGTGAATATGGATCTTGCTCAAGTGCTGCGTCCAATACTGCATCAGAGATTTGGTCGCAAATTTTGTCTGGATGACCTTCACTAACTGATTCAGATGTAAACAAATAATCCTTAACAAACGTTGTCATTGCACACCCCTTTTCATTGTCAGAGTTACTTCTTCGAGTCCAACTTCCGATGCCTGACCGATACCAAATAAATTTCCACATTCATCGTACATGGCGATGGTGTGTAGCTGCAGCGTATCCCCCTCGGTTCTCGTTAGGCTTTGTTCAAAAACGTTTTTAGCAACAGACAGCACTTGTCCGTTCCGCAATTTGAAGGTCCAACGAGGGTTAAAACTTTGCCATTTTGGGAGACCAGTTTCAATCTTATCCACCGGAATTAGGGCTTTTTTTATGAGATCTACGTCAAGTCCTGTAGAGTCAATCTGTTCTCCGACATCCGCGCATTGCTGCCTTAAAAAGCCAGCGGCCGAAGTTCGCACCAGGCGGGTGACGGTACCGACAGTACCCATTTGGGCTGCAATGTCGCGAGCAAGAGACCTAACGTATGTGCCTTTTGAGCAAGCGACTATGAAAGTTGCTACATCTCCAGAAACAGAAATTAATTTGAGTTCACGGATGAATACTTTGCGCGGCTTTATCTCAATACTCCCGTCAAGCACTCCGTTTTTGCGCGCATGCCGGTAGAGTGGTCTTCCCGCGACTTTGATTGCTGAAAATGCTGGTGGAATCTGCTGCTGCGGGCCGATAAATTGATGCAATATCAGCCTGATATCGGACTCAGTGAAGGCCGGAACAGGTTTTTGCGCAACTACCTCACCCTCTAAATCAAGAGTCGTAGTTTCAATACCAAATTTGACATCGAATTCGTAGGATTTCGACAACTCCAGAAGATAGTCCTGAAGTTTAGTAGCATTGCCAAACACAAGCGGCAATACGCCTTCTGCTAATGGATCTAGCGTCCCTACATGGCCATGCTTCTGTTTGCCAATCAGCTTTTGCAGCCGGCGCCCAACATCCTTGGAACTCAAGCCTTTGGGCTTCCAAACAGGCAAAACACCATGCAATTCACAATCAGCCATTTTTTCAGGACACCCGTATGAGGGGTTTCAGAGCTTAGAAAGGATTTCATCAACGCGCTGCGCACGCTCAATGCTTTCGTCATAAAAGAACTTGAGTTCAGGTATGCGACGAACATCAATCTCGGATGCAAGCCTGCGCTTCAAAAAACCCGCAGCGCTCTCAAGGCCCTTCTGCGCTTCTGCAATCTTCTTATCAGTCACTTCATATAGGCGGTAATAGATTTTTGCGATCTGTAGATCTGGGCTGACCGCAGCGGCAGTGATGGTTACCGACTCAAGTCGTGGGTCTTGCATGTTGCCGCCGAGAAAGCACTCGGCGACAACGTCGCGAATCTGGTCTGCTAATCTAGTTTTTCTTAATGAGCTCAATCTTCCACCTTACAGGGTCGCTTGCGACTCTTCGATCACGAAGGCTTCAATTACGTCACCTTCACGCAAATCGTTGTAGCCGTCCAAGCCGATACCGCATTCATAGCCTTGCAACACTTCAGAGACATCGTCTTTGAAGCGTCGCAATGATCCAACTTTACCTTCAAAAATTACAACGTCGTCGCGAATCAAGCGCAATCGAGACTGACGTGTGATCTTACCATCCGTAACAGAGGAACCCGCGATCATGCCGATCTTTGGAATCTTGATGGGGTTGCGCACCTGCGCATGGCCCACAACAACTTCATTTTTTATCGTCGGCAAGCGCCCAGTCATGATGCCTTTGACCGTGTCCACGATCTCGTAAATAATCGAGAAAAACTTGACGATAACGCCCTGATTTTCCGCATATTCCATCAACTTTGCAGCACCACGAACATTGAAACCAATGACGACGGCATTTACTGTCTGCGCCAATGAAATATCCGACTCCGTTACACCACCCACTGCAGAATGGATGACTTTATTTCGAATCTTTGGCGAAGTGATCTTGCCGATAGCTTCAACAATGGCTTCGACCGAGCCCTGCGTGTCACCCTTAACAATGATTGGAACTTCCAGCTGTCCTTCAACATTGACGCGGTTCAATAGATCTTCGAGCGATTGCGCCGATGACTTCACGACCGCAGCGTTGCGTGCTTGTTCCAAGCGCCAGTCAACTGCAGTACGGGCCGTCTTTTCGTCGGCTACTACGTTTACTTGATCACCTGCCTTAGGAACATCGTTCAAACCTAAAACTTCAACCGGTGTAGAAGGCCCAGCAAAATCCAACGTTTTACCGTTGTGATCCAACATCGCCCTCACGCGACCAAAGACTGTACCAGCAACAACGTACTGACCACGTTCAAGACGCCCCTCTTTGACCATGAGCGTTGCAACCGGACCACGGCCCTTGTCAATGTGCGCTTCAACTACAGATCCCGAAGCTGGACCTGTGGCAACCGCAGTAAGTTCCAAAACTTCTGCTTGCAGAAGGATTGCCTCTAATAAATCGCTGATTCCTGTGCCCTTGAGTGCTGAAACTTTTACGAACTGGTTGTCACCGCCCCACTCTTCAGACTGGATGCCGTGCTCAGCAAGTTGGCTATATAGACGCTCTAGATTCTGGCCATGCTTATCAATCTTATTGATCGCAACAACAATCGGAACATTAGCCGCACGTGCGTGGGAAATAGCTTCAATCGTTTGCGGCATCACACCGTCGTCAGCAGCCACAACCAACACAACAATGTCAGTAAGATTCGCACCGCGCGCTCTCATGGACGAGAAGGCTTCGTGACCGGGAGTGTCCAAAAACGCAATCTGCTTGCCGTCATGGACCACCGCATATGCACCAATGTGTTGCGTGATTCCACCAGCTTCGCCCTTGGTAACATTGGTCTTGCGGATAGCATCGAGAATAGATGTTTTACCGTGGTCAACGTGTCCCATGACCGTAACAATAGGAGGACGGTGCGCCTTCGCTTCAGCCGATCCTGTAGCGGAAGATTTCAAGATGTCGTCGATTTGAACCGTAACATTCTTGACTTCATAGTTGTATTCGCTCGCGATAAGAACTGCCGTGTCATAATCAACATTTGCATTGATTGTGACCATCATTCCCGAGTCCATCAATTTCTTAAGAACTTCAGTACCTTTTACACTCAATTGACGGGCAAGTTCTGCAACTGTGATTGATTCCTTCATTTCGACAACGCGATATTCTGCGCGTGGGGTCGTAATCTGGGTCTTTTTCAAATCCTTGCGGCGCTTCAAATCTCGTTTTTTATTTGCGAGATCAGGCGTAAACACTGTCTTCTTACGGTTGCTTTCCTCGAACTCGTCAACATCACCCTCAAGCGTATAACGATCCAATAGCTGACGCGCAGAAATAAAACGATCTTGAGACTTTTTCTTTGCTTTTAGGCGAAGCGATTCTTCCGACTCTTCCGTCGATTCACCCTCTTTTGGATTTTCACGAACGCGTGCATCTGGATTTCTTCTCCAAGTACGCAAAGCTTCTTCATGAGCCTGTGAATGGATCGCTGTTACGCGCTCAGAACCTTGGCCAGACGAACCACCTTGACCGCCTTGAGTTCCTTGCGCCCCAATACGCGTGCCTCTGCTGTCTTCTCGGCGCTGCCGACTACGAAACTGTTGACCACTCTGTGGTGCGCTTGGTGCTGCAGACTCAGTTCTTTGGCGAGCCAATTCTTCTGGCGACACCTTACGAACAATCGTGGCACTGAATGTCGGATCACGAGGAGCAGGAGTCACAACTCGCGTTGTTGATTGCACGGGTTGCGATGACGCCGGCTGAGCTACCATTGGCTCAGGAGCTGTCGGCTCTTCTGCTACAGCGGTGGGTTGAATCGCTTCTTTCGACACTTCGACTTTGGGTGATTCCACCACTGATGACGTATCTGTACGTGCCACTTCTGCTCGGCCTTCAGCTTCAGAAACCGGCGACTTTTCATCGGCTGGTGCCGGTGCCTCATCTTCCGTTCCAGGGCGACGTCTTCTAATCACAACCGTTCTTCCGCCCGCGGGCGCAGCGGCAGCTGCTGATGCACGTGCCGGCGCAGCAGGAGCCGCTGTCGCGGTTCCGCTACCTAACGCGGATCGCGCTTTCACAACTTGATCATCTGTCAACGTGCTCTGATGAGTCGCGACTTCAACACCAATTTGCTTGAGCCGACTTACCATCAGCTTGCTGTCAATATTCAGCTCACGAGCAAGTTCATATACCCTTAGCTTCGACATCCATTCTCCCTGCAGCAGGCTCGCCAGAATTTACTAAATATAATCCAAGCACCTGTAATTAATCGTCACTTCGTCGCGCATCCGAATGCAATTGCAAATAGCGGTCTGCAGCCAATTGAATGGTGCGAACAACGCTGATTGGCAATCCGGACTTGTGCGCAATCTCTTCACCTGTATCGGCAATGATGTCGCCAATCGTGCCGTAGCCAGCATCTGCTAACGCATGCGCAGAAGCTTCACCGACACCTTGCAACTTCATAAATACTTTAACGCGCTGAGCTTTTGCATCGCTGTCGCCCGCTGGAGCAGCCGTTTCTTTTGCTTTGACTGGTGCAGCTGAAGCGTTCGCCAACAATTCAGCTTTTTCACGTTCTGCATTCGCAGAAGCGGCCGCTGCCATTTCTGGCGTAAAGTTTTTCGCGCGTTCGATGATTTCTTGAGCTTGCGTAAGTTCCAAATTGAGCACACGCATCAAAGAACGTGGGTTCATGGCCGCGAGATCCGCCGGAGAGTTGATGCCCTCTTGTGTCAAAATCTTCGCCTTCATTTCGCCGATACCCTCAATCAGCGCCAACTCGCTTCGGATGTTAGACATCTGCTGCTCAAGCTTACTTTCGCTCTTAATGTCGAGTTTCCATCCAGTGAGCTGAGCTGCCAATCGCACGTTTTGTCCACGCTTGCCGATGGCCAACGAAAGCTGATCATCCGCAACGATAACTTCCATGCTGTGCGTTTCTTCTTCAACAATGACCTTGTTCACAACTGCTGGCGCAAGTGCGTTACACACCAAACGCGCCGGATCACGATCCCAAGGAATTATGTCGATCTTCTCTCCGTTCAATTCCTGAACGACAGCCTGTACGCGAGCACCCTTCATACCGACGCACGCCCCTACTGGGTCAACAGCCGAATCACGGGAATAAACCGCAATCTTAGAACGGTATCCTGGATCACGCGCCGCGCTTTCGATCGTTACGATGCCATCGTAAATTTCCGTAACTTGCTGCGTAAACAACTCAACAACAAATCCGGGATGCGCACGAGACATGATGATCTGTGGACCGCGCGATGAGCGCTTAACTTCAACAATGTAGCCCGTGATGCGATCCTTAGCCCTGAATTTTTCAGTTGGGACCTGATCGCGGACGCTGATGATCGCTTCGGTTTTACCGAGATCAACGATGATATCGTTACGTTCCATCCGGCGCACGGTTCCAACAAGTGTTTCGCCAACTTTGTCTTTGAATTCTTCGTAAATCTGGGCACGTTCTGCTTCTCGCACTTTCTGCACGATGATTTGTTTTGCAGATTGGGCGGCAATACGACCAAACTGGCGCGTTTCAATTTTTACTCCGATTGAATCGCCTAGGATTGTTTCTGGATCTAGCTTCTTTGCATCTTCCAAGCTAACTTCAATTGCGTCATCCGCAACATCGTCATCTTCGACCACTGTGCGAAATTGGAATAAATCAATCTCATCTGAATCTTGATTGTACTTAGCTTCGATATCAGCAGTGACGCCAAACGTTCTACGCGCCGCGTGAATTACAGCTTGTTCGAGCGCTTCTACAATCACCGCTTCGTCCATGCCTTTGTCCTTGCTGACGCCAGCAATGACTTTGCTTAGTGCAAATTCGCTTTCAGATCCTCGCATGTCTACGACCTCCCGATTACTTTTCTGCGCCAATACCGTGGCGGCGCAGAGACCTAAAATAAAGTTTTCCAATCTATTTCTAAGTTTGCATTATCAACCGACGAAACATTGAACGACCACTTTCCTCGATTGGTTTCTATATCTACGACTTCACCAGAGACCCCAAGGATGGTTCCCGAACCAGCCTTTCGATCTTCGGCAGCCTGAGTTAACTTGACTCGAATCTTCTTGCCCACGTGCGCAGCAAAATCACTGATTACTCGCAATGGGCGTTCAAGACCTGGAGAGCTGACTTCCAATGATTGTTCATCGCTCAACTCGTTGCTGAATTCATCGTTATCCATCAGCCTTCGCGATATATCTGCACACTCATCAACAGTGGCCGTTCCGTTTGCCATCTCTACAAAAACGCGGACAATATTGCGGCCCTCGGCCTCAACTTCAACACAGCGAGCCCCGACGGCCTGAGCCGTTCGGTCTACAATTGCAATGAGTCGATTTCGCTGCGTCCTGTCCACGTTCAATTTTTCCAAATAAAAAAGGGCTATCAGCACATCGGAAAAGCTATCTTCTCCGCAGCCGGGCCCCGATAAAACACACTCTAATTTTTATGGCCGCCCACTACCTAACATAACGAGTCTTAAAATGCCAATTTAATAATCTTACTTAGAATCCGCATGAATACCGGCGTCCAGTCTGAAGGTTAAGGTGCACGAATCAATCACGATAAACTTCTTAGGCGCCTGTAATTAAAGGAATTTTACGGATAACTAGCGTTTTTTCTAAAGTGCCTCCCAGCACTTCCGAAATGTCCGAGGCTGCTGGATACTGACCGCCATTTGGGGAGCGTAGACATGAGTATCGGAACAATGATTAAGGGACTCTTCTCCAAAAAAAGCCCCTCCGAAGGCTCGGCCGACAAGCCCAGTTTTCGAGACATGAGAATGCACGCGCGGGTCCGTCCCAACATTCGTTCTGTAATGTATGCGCAAATCATCACGCCATCAGCCAGCATTCACGCTGAGATCATCGACATTAGCTACGGTGGTATCGCTCTTTCCGTAGATCCGAGTAAGGCACATGACGTCATAAGCGCGGTGAAAGCGAGCATATTCGTAGAAAACCAAAAGTGTGATGTCACAATGAAGTATTTGCACCGTCGCGGAAACGTATGCGGATTTTCATTCTCACACGAATCTGCCGATGCGCTGATTTTTTTGCGCGAACCCATCGAGATGATGAAAAGGGGAGCCAGTCTCGTAAAAGTTCCTCATGCTAGCGAACAGCAGGATTCGCCCAACGTAAACAGCATGTTTTGGCGCGGGGAGGGACCGACCGACATAAAACTTATCAGAACATCGGGTTCTGGCGAACTTTCAGAAATGCACCTTATTACCCGCGAAGGCCGCAACTACTATTGCATGAGCTACAAGCACGGAACCATAACGCAATCCGAAACGAGACAGGACTCCTCCTCAAAACTCCATAAACAAAATGACAACATGCATGCCATTCGTGATTTGGACCCAATAACCATGAAGAAATCACTTCTCATTTTAAACGGCATTGAAGATCAGGAGTTGCTGGAACTGATAGCAGCATTCAGACATGCGCTTCTCAATCATCTAGGCATCGGGCCAAAACTAATAAAGGCAGCTAAGTAAGTCTTTGAAGACCTTCCTTGCTGCCCTGCAGACAATCTCTGCGAAGTACAATTTATTCGTGACGAAAACGGAGCAATGATGTCGTAAATGGCGACAACGGATGCATGTGCAACCAGATTGCAAACTTCCTAACTGAATAAATTTCTTCATAGGACTGACCGGTGTTTTCGCGCATGCCATAAATGAGCTTTCCTTTGATTCCGATCATGGCCACGTGATTTGGAGCTTGAAGAATTCGCACACCTCTAGGCTCAAACGCTTTGAATGAAGCTGGGTTCAGCTGAAACCCTTGTTGGAATGATTCTTTGTTTACCCACTCAATATTCTGACCACTCACGGCAACCTTATCACCGCGAATGATCGAGTGGCCGTTGATAATGGAGTGGCCGTTGATAATGGAATGACCATTAACGATGGTATGGCCTTTTTGCTGGCTGTCGCCGTCGGCAAAACCGAGCACCTCCTGAATTAACCACTCACCTTGCAATGAATCGAAACTCTGTTCACTCCCAAAGCGACCGTAGTCACAGCCGGACGCATGACTAACAATCTTCAGCACGCGGTCAAACGGATTGAACTGCAGTGAGCAGTCTTCAGATTCTCGAACCAATTGCTTTTGAATCGCATTTTTCACCAAGCTTACAGCGATCAAGCTATTGGACTTGTTGGGACGCTCCGTAGCAATACCAACAACGCGGTCGTCTCGATCCAATACCGGCCCACCTGACATTCCAGCTTCGGCGAGATCGGTGGACAAGCTTGTCTGCCCCATCAACTTGATTTTCTCAATGGGACCAAAATTTGACGTGTCGTCGGTGTGAAGTCCGTCAAAATACAACGTACCTGGACGACGAACTAGCAGATTACTTGTTGCGGGATATCCCATAACAAACAAGTGTGTGCGGGGATTAGGATCAACAGACGTTGACGTGAGTTCAGGCAATCTTTCTGCCAGCTCCAAGCCCAAAATATTCCCGGCGTCCGCAACGCCAAGTCCGGTCGCTAACGAAGTTATCGACGATTTACGAATCTTCATAAGAGCAACGTCTGATTCAACATTGCGCGCAACTAACGTTGCCGCGCCACGAAGAATAGTTCCGTTATTAAGTTGAAGGTCGTACAAATTTCCATATTCAGTTTCCTGCGCTCGAAAACCGTTTATACTTTTTCCATTGCGATTTGACCCTGACTGCGCATGCGAATAGGAAATTGGGAAAAGATGCGCCGCAGTGATTACATACAAATGCTCATCTGCGACATCATTTGGCGATGTCTCTGCATTTCCGAAAAATTCAAGCACCTGAGAGATATCGCGAACAATGAATCCGGAACCGAGCGAAAGATTTCCATCACGCGTAATTCGAACTACGTAGTCCCTGACCGACAACGGACGTTCTCCCGTGCGCAGATCGCCATCGACTTCGGCAACTGCGTTCGGCTTTGAGCCAAAGTCCGCCGAAAGAACTCCTCCGCCGATTAAAGATGCGAACGACGCGTTGGATGGACCATCGATAACTGGATCTTGTGGAATAATGATCAAGAACACAGAATTGGGATGTGTGGATTGCTGCTGACCGAAACTAATGGATACACCAACTGTTCCTGTTGGCGCGGATTCTTGCAATCGAAAATCCACATAGCATCTGTAACCAAACGCTGTCGGTGCCGAATCACACATCGGCTTCGTATATTCAAAAAATGCGTTCGTTTTTGCTTCTGCATTCTTGAGTTCGTTACTAGTACAGTCGATTCCTTGCGAGTCATGAAAAACCGCGTGCCCTGACTGCACCCAAGATCCGCTCACATCAACTTGAAAATCGCCGCCAGCAACTTCAGTCTGGTAGTATTGCTCAATTCGAAAACAACGTTCTTCACCTTTCGCTGTGGTGGGAAGAACTGCGGGGATGCCGGGAAAATAAATGAACTTTTCATTCGGTTGCCACATTACCGAACTATTCAATGTCGGCGCTGTATCGTTAGATGCATTTGCATTCATAGCAAAGCATAGGAATCCGAATGCAATCATCCGCATTACGTTCATCTTTTTGATGGTTGCCATAGAACCTTCCTTGTAGTAATTGGCCGCCGAAACAAACTAAATTTTCAATATGTGTGCTCTTTGATCGTGCAAATTACGCTAAAAGGGCAAAAGAATCTCGACAAATATCATCTTCGTTTCACTTTTTTTCTTTTAGTTTCTTGTGCTTATGGCCGACCATTCAACACTTTGCGCGCCACTCAATCGGCGCAATCTATTTTACTAAGTGATTTCATACGGTTAGTTTGCAGTTGGTGGCTAAATTACAGAAAATACAGATCACAATAGTGCGCATGTTCATCTAGTCGATTGCAACTTTTGCGACTCATGGCTATTCATTATGCCGAATAATCATGTGCGACTATGGAAATTCAATATTCTACATTGCTAAAGCAAGCGCGGCTGTGTCGCACAAAGACCGCTTGGGAGACTTATTTTTTTGAGAATGGAGCGTCGATACGGTCGTTACCTGATAGTCGATTAGTTTCTGATATTTTCAAACTTCTAAAATCAGATGCACAGAGTCTGCAATATTCTGGCACAATTTGGACGACACTTCTCAAATCTTGCTTGAATACTTGGGACTTGCAGCTTGGTCGAGAAATTACCAATCACTGTATGCGATTGAACAATTTTGGCATCGCCGTTCTCGCATCAAAAGTCTTGCTAGAATCAGGCGAAAGACAAAATGCAAGAGAATTTGCTCAAAAGGCTCTGCGCCGTTCGGGAGCAACTGACACCGAACAAATACAGCTCGAAATGGTCGTATGCTCCAGCTACGTCGAAGAAGGGAAGCGAACACCGGCACTCAAAATTCTGCGCCGCATTGAGCCAATCATCTCGATTGTTGAAGTTTCGAACGAGTCACGAGCGGAATTTTACACCTACGTAGCACGCACACTATTCTTGTTAGGTAAGTATGCTCACGCAGCAAAGCCTTTTGCGCAAGCGTCAGATATTTATCTCGAACTAAAAGATTGGGAAAACGCCGCGCGCTGCTTGTTCAATGCCGCAGCAAGCCTCGACAACGCTGGCGCGAGCAAGTCGCAGCAGGAAGCGGCATTTTCTTTGATTGAGCGTTGCCGCGCTATTGCCGCCAAGCACGACCTCAGAGGCACTCTGGCTCACTGTGATGCCTTTTACGGGCATAACGACTATTGGAAGGGGAACTTCCCGCGCGCACTTGAGCACTACAAGACAGCTCTCGGAAATCTGCCGGAAAATGATCGCGGCTACCGCCGTTTGCATATTGTTTCAATGATCGCATTTACCTATCTACGTACCGGCAAATATAAGCTCGCGCAAAAGTTTGGTGACGAGATTCTGCAGCAGTCTTCTAACGAAAAGACGGGGCGATTTGAGTCACGATACCAGAATTTGACGTCTGAACTGCTATGGGAACGGGGCGATGTCGAAACAAGTATGCAGCTTTTATACGAAGCTGCTGAGCACTACATTTCCAATGGTGTAAATATCCTGGAAGAACTCTCGACACTGAGTCGCTATTATCTGCAACTCGGACTCTTAGGAAGGAAATCACCCCTACCAGAACATCAGATCAACGACCAGTTACGCAAGAATGTCGCTGGATGGTGCGAATACTTGTTCGCAATGGGCCATTATCATCTGGGCTTGGGCGAGATTGAATCAGCTGAAAAATGGTTCTTGGATTGCATCGAACGAGCTGAGCATCAGTCTGACTATTACCATACAGGCATGGGACTGCTGGGGCTGATTCAGACTCGCTTGGCACGACGTTCCCCTGTTCAAGAAATTGAAGGTCTATATTCAAAATTGCGAATTTGTACCGGTCACATGATCGAGAGTCCGCTTAAATCACAAGCTCACCTTGTTGCAGCAGCAATCCAATACCGAACAGGAAACTTTGAAGAATGCTTGCGCAGTCTTGCTTTAGCGCAGAAGTCGGCTCCTCTAGGAATCACTGAAGATATTTTGATCACCACCTGGCGCGAAACTGCAGGCGGACATGCAGTAAAACTATCAGATACTTGGAAGAGAGAGCTGGTGAGCCGCTTCACCAAAATTTACTTTGCGCCTCATTTAATTGAAACATCTCCATCGCTATTCAAGATATCTGATCACTATGTCGTTGACTTGAGCCGCCACCCAGCAATAGCGGATTTGATCCGTTTCTTAGCAAACCGAGCCGATTTCTCCGCTAGCCCAGAAGAAATCCAGACTCATGTTTGGAAACAAAGTTTGCATCATGATGGTTGGCAACAAAAAATCAGAAACACAATCATGCGAACCCGCCAGATGTTCGGGGTGACCATGGCACCCTTTATCCTCCATGATGAACGAATTGAACTCAATGCTGCTTCCGTACGCATCTCATCACGGCGAGCGGGCAGGATTGAAAGCCCTGAATCAATTGTCTTGGACATTCTAAAGTCAGGACCATTGTCGAGTCATCAGTTGGCCAATAGGCTGAACTTATCATCAGCAACGATCAAGAGAACTTTAAAGCGTCTGTCTGACTCAGACAAAATTAATCTCGTAAAAGTCGGTAGATCGATTGTCTATACAGCTTCAAATTCAGAACGAAGCACCATACTTCACAACTGAACAGCTATTGATCAAACTTTCTACAACGCAAAAATACCCGCCATTACGGCGGGTATTGAACTCAAAAATCAATAAAAACTACCGAGTTACTTCTCTGACTTATCTGCAGGTTTCGCGGCATAGTCAACAAATTCAATTGTCGCCAATTTTGCACCATCACCGAAACGAACACCACGACGAAGGATGCGCGTGTAGCCTCCTGCGCGTGTTTTGAAACGCTTCGCATAATCACCGAAAAGCTTCTTTGTAGCTTCGCCTTCAAAAAGATACGCTTCAGCTTGGCGGCGGGCATGCAAATCGCCCCGCTTACCCAAGGTGACCATCTTTTCAACGATACCACGAATTTCCTTGGCTTTGGTCAACGTTGTATCAATGCTTTCGTGAACCAACAACGACGACGCTAAGTTTCTCAACAGTGCGCGGCGCTGATTCGCTGGACGGCCTAATCTCTTATAACCACTCTTATGTCGCATAAAAATTCTCTCTCAAAAGCTCAATTCTTTATTCGCCAGAACCTTCAGCTGGCTTCGCTTCACCTTGACGCAATGCCGATGGGTCAAAACCATCAATCTTCATGCCGAGTGACAAACCCATTTCAGCCAAAATGTCCTTAATTTCATTCAAGGACTTACGACCGAAGTTCTTTGTCTTCAACATTTCTGCTTCAGTTCGGGTTACCAATTCGCCGATGTACTTAATGTTTGCATTTTCCAGGCAGTTCGCTGCGCGGACGCTCAATTCCAATGAATCAACTGTCTTGAACAAATTCTCATTCAACTTCGGACGATCATCGCTGCCACCCTCATGCTTGGTTGGGGCCTCTTCGGTCTCGTCAAAATTGATGAAAATGGTCAACTGTTCCTTGATGATCTTCGCTGCATAAGCAACGGCGTCATCGGCACGAACCGCGCCATTTGTCCAGACTTCCAACGTCAACTTATCATAGTCAGTCATTTGACCCACGCGAGCATTGGAAACGCTGTACGCCACGCGACGTACGGGAGCAAAGATCGAATCGATGCAAATCCAGTCTGCGCTGATCGTTTCTTTGGCTCGATTATCTTCCGCCGAAACGTAGCCGCGTCCGTGCTCTACCATCATTTCGATGTCGATAGAACCACCCGCACCAACAGTACAAATGTACTGCTCAGGATTCAAAACTTCCACTTCGCCACCGGTTTCGATATTCGATGCGCGAACCACACCTTCGTTATTCATTTTCAAACGAATAACGGTTGGGCGTTCGCCGAGATAACGCAAGTTAACTTGCTTCAAATTCAAAACGATGTCTGTGACGTCTTCTTTGATTCCTGGAATCGTCGAAAACTCGTGACGAACACCTTCAATCTTAACCGCAACAATCGCGGCACCATTAATACTGGAAAGCAAAACACGGCGGAGAGAATTACCCAACGTTGTGCCGTAACCGCGTTCCAGTGGTTTTGCAACAAACTTACCGTAGTCGTTGGTCAACTTTTCTACTTCAACGCCCTTGGGTGCAATCAGTTCTTGCCAATTACGATGCATATATTCTCACTCCAAATACGACAAAATGATTTCGATCAGTTCAGCGATTACTTGTTGTACAATTCAACGATCATGCGCTCTTTCACGTCCAACGCAACATCGTCGCGCTTAGGCAGAGCCACGACTTTCGCCGTGTTTTTCGCGTGATCAACTTCAATCCAAGGAAGTGCTGCACGCTTGCTGTACTGTTCTTTTGCCACATTGAAACGTGGACCGCTTGCACTAGACTCAACCACAGAGACAGTGTCGCCAACCTTCAAATGTGAACTTGGGATATTTACACGTTTGCCGTTAACGAGAATGTGATTATGGCGAACAATCTGGCGCGCATCGGTACGTGAAGCTGCGAAGCCCATGCGATATACCGCATTATCCAAACGCAATTCCAAATTTTGGAAAAAGATTTCGGACGTAACACCTTTGGTTGCAGCTGCGCGTGCGAATTCCAAACGGAATTGCTTTTCGAGCAATCCGTAAAAACGCTTCGCCTTTTGCTTTTCACGAAGCTGCTGACCAAATTCAGACAACTTTGTGCGTTTTTGACCATGCTGACCTGGCGCGTAACCTCGACGATCAAATGAACACTTATCAGATCCGCAGCGGTCACCCTTCAAAAAGAGCTTCTGACCTTCACGACGGCAGAATCGGCATACTGAACCAATGTGCCTTGCCATACTAAAACCTCCAAATGGACTCCGTTAAGGAGCCGACGCCGATGGCGTCTCTAATTCGTTAAAAAATCAACTATACGCGGCGACGCTTTGGTGGGCGGCAACCGTTGTGTGGGATCGGCGTAACATCGCGAATCATGCCGATTCGGATACCGCTCGCCGCGATCGCGCGAACTGCGCTCTCGCGTCCACTACCGGGACCATTAACCAAAACGCTAACGGTTCGAACTCCAGCATCCATAGCCTTTCGCGCCGCATCTTCAGCCGCAAGCTGCGCCGCGAATGGTGTGCTCTTCTTCGAACCCTTGAAACCTTTTGTTCCAGCGGTACACCAAGAAATCACTTCACCGTTAACATCGGTGATGGTGATCATGGTGTTATTAAATGATGCTTGAACGTGAACGACGCCAACTGGAATATTTCGCTTAACGCGCTTCTTCTTAAGTGGTGTCTTTGCTGTGGTGGCCGCTGTACTCATGTAGTCAGTCCCTTATGCCTTACATCGTTGCTTTTTTCTTGTTTGCGATCGTCTTACGCGGACCTTTACGTGTGCGCGCATTTGTCTTGGTGCGTTGCCCGCGAACTGGAAGCCCCTTACGGTGACGGCTTCCGCGGTAACACCCCATATCGACCAATCGCTTAATGTTCAATTGAACTTGGCGACGGAGATCACCTTCGACAGTAACGGACGCATCCATCACTTTACGAATCGCGTTGATCTGGTCTGATGTGAGATCCTGAGCTTTTGTCTCAGAATCAATTCCAGCAGTCTCAATGATTCGACGGGCAGTGGAAGCTCCAATTCCGTAAATCGCTGTTAATGCATACTCGATACGCTTTTGACCTGGTAGGTCAACACCTGCAATACGTGCCATGTTTTCTCCAGATTATCCCTGTCTCTGCTTATGCTTTGACGTGCTACAAATCACACGAACAACGCCCTTGCGCTTGATTACTTTGCACTTTTCACAAATTGGCTTAACACTCGCTCTAACTTTCATTTTCAACCCTCACTTCGCCCGGTAAATGATCCGTCCGCGAGACAGATCGTACGGAGAAATCTCCAACTTAACCTTGTCACCAGGAAGAATACGAATAAAGTGCATGCGCATCTTTCCGCTGATGGTCGCTAACACCTTGTGACCATTGTCTAATTCGACTCTGAACATGGCGTTAGGTAGCGGTTCTTTAACCGTACCTTCTACTTCGATCACATCTTCTTTAGCCATAGAATCCGACAACAAAAGTTTTCACGCCATTTTCTGGCAAAAAATGAGCCGCAAACCTAACCTAATCAATAGCTAACAGCAAGCGACTTTCACTCAATGTTAGAAATAATTCTGTTGTAGTCCCATTCCACGAAAACCTTGCTGGTATCGAGGTACAGGGGATCCGCTTTCAACCGAGCTGCTTCTTAATTTCGTCGAAAACGTCCTCGGTGGATCGGTTACCGTTAATGGTAACGAGGGCCTTGATGCCTTCATAGAAACTCAAAACAGGGCGGGTTTCATTCGCATAGACTCCCAACCGAACTTTGACTCTTTCTGGCTGGTCGTCTGGTCGCTGTACGATCATTCCACCACAAGCATCGCAACTATCCGTATTTTTTGGCATTTTCCCCGCCAAATGATACGACTTTCCACACTGTTTACACACCCGACGCCCAGTTAAGCGAACGAGCAATTGTTCCTGATCTACATCTAAATTGATCGCCTTTGCGACCTTGTGAACTCCGCCAATGGAGGCCAAGGCCTTTGCCTGCTCAATATTGCGTGGATATCCGTCCAGAAGAATTTTTTCCTTAGGATCGGCGCCGATTTCCTGATTAAGAATCTCGAGCAGAACATCATCTGGAACTAAGCGGCCCGATTCCATAATCGATGCCGCCTTCTTGCCGATCTCTGTCCCTAAACTGACATGACGACGCAATGCGTCACCTGTAGAAATCTTACGAAAACCAAGACGGTCTCTGACCAAATCGGCCTGGGTTCCTTTGCCCGCACCAGGTGCTCCGGTCAAAACCACAATCATACGCGACGGCCTCTTGAACGAATCTGAGTCTTCTTCAAAAATGCGTCGTATCGCAGCGATTGGCGATGCGCTTCAATCTGACGGAAAGTGTCAAGAGCCACACCCACCACGATTAACAAGCTAGTTCCGCCAAAGTAAAATTGAACGTTAAATTCACCCATCAAAATCGTCGGCAGCACGCAAATGGCCGCTAGATAGATTGCGCCATACAACGTTAGGCGACCGGAAATCTTTGCCAAATACTCGGCAGTACGTGCCCCAGGGCGAATACCTGGAATGTAGCCACCGTGCTTTTTCAGATTTTCAGCAATATCCTCGGGCTTGAACGTGATGCTAGTATAGAAAAATGCGAAGATTAGGATCAGCGAGACATAGACGGTGTTGTACAACCAACGACCGGGTGCAAAATACGTATTAACGATATCTGCGAAAGCTGTTCCTTGATTGAAGGAAGCTATCGTCCAAGGAAATTGCAAAAGAGAGCTAGCGAAGATCGGTGGAATAACCCCGCTGGAGTTCAAGCGCATAGGTAGATTGGATGACTGACCGCCATACTGCTTATTGCCAACTTGGCGTTTGGCGTATTGAACAGGGATCAATCGAGCGCCCTGCTCCATGAAGACAACTGCGCCCATGACCAAGACAACTACGCCCAGAATAATCATGATGCGGAAGTTATCCAGATCTTGAGAGCTGTATTGTTCGTACGTGCTGGAAATCGCACTAGGCAAACTCGCACAGATGCCCGCGAAGATAATCAAAGAAATGCCGTTACCCACGCCACGGTCGGTAATTTGTTCACCGAGCCACATTACAAAACAAGTGCCGGCGGCTAGGGATAATACTGTCATGGCTTTCCACGCCATTCCACCTTCGATAACAAGCGACTGGTTGCCGAAGCTAGAACCTTCCAGCGTATTGGCAATCATAGTACCTTGAATGACGGCCAGCAAAACTGTGCCATATCGCGTGTACTGGGTGATTTTTTTACGACCAGACTCGCCCTCTTTTTGTAGCTGTTCCAATGTAGGAACAACAACAGTCAAAAGCTGAGAGATAATACTCGCAGTGATGTAGGGCGTTACGCCAAGGGCGAACACTGAAAAACGTTCCAGCGCTCCACCGACGAACATGTTCATCATTCCGAACATGTTGCCACTCTGTCCACTGAAGAACTGGCCTAGGGCCTCCGTGTCAACACCGGCAACGGGAATGTGGATACCGATACGGTAAAGAGCCAAAAACCCAAGCGTGTAGAGAATCTTGCGCTGGAGATGATTAAACTCCAGCGGAGCCATTCTTTGACCCAAAGCCAACTCCTTTACTCAACAACTATTTCTGCTTCGACGACTTCCGCTTCTTCATCTTATTCTTAACAACTGGCTTGATCTCAACTGAAATGATTTCAATCTTCCCACCTAGTTTTTCGATCGCAGCTTTCGCTGTTGCAGAAACCTTGTGGACTTTGAAATTCAGTTTCGACTTCAATTCACCTTTTCCAAGAATCTTGACGTGTGAATCAACGCGCTGGATCAAGCCCTTCGCCTTCAACGTCTCTGGGCTAACTTCTTCGCCAGCCTTAAATACGTTCAATGCGCCAAGATTGACTTCGCTAACTTCAACAGCAAACAAGTTGAAGAAACCGCGCTTTGGCAGTCGACGGAACATAGGAGTCTGACCGCCTTCAAAGCCTGGACGAACCTTACCGCCTGAGCGTGCAAGTTGACCTTTGTGACCTTTACCAGCTGTCTTGCCAAGGCCGCTACCGATACCGCGCCCCAAACGCTTTGGGTTCTGATTGGAACCTTTCGCTGGGGAAATGTTGGATAGATTCTTCTGTGTCATAAAATTCTCCAAAGTGACTACCCAAAGTTGATACGGGCAGTCTATCTGCTTAATCAGCCTTCAATTCGAAAGATACCAAGTGCTTGACCTTATTGATCATGCCACGTGTGCAATTGTTATCCTTGTGCTGGCGCTCGTGACCAATGCGACGCAAACCAAGCGCACGCAAAATCTTTTCGTGCTGATATGGCTGGTTTGCCGTGCTGCGAACTTGCTTTACTACGATAGAAGCCATTGCTCTATTCTCCTATTACTTTTTCTTTGACGAATTGCGCTGTTGCAATACGTCACCGGCAGCTTTACCACGAGCAGCAGCGTATTGATCCAAGGTAACAAGCTTCTTCAAGCCATTCGCGACTGCGCGAACAACGTTGTGGGCATTTTTCGAACCGTGGACTTTACAAACGATGTCTTGTACACCGGCCAATTCAACGATGATACGCACAGAACCGCCCGCAATGATTCCCTTACCTTTTCCGGCTGGAAACATCAAAACCTGGGACGGACCGTACTTACCGACGACTTCAAAAGGAATCGTACCTTCAACCTTCGCGACGGAGAAAAGATTCTTCTTCGCTTGGTCAGAAGCTTTGCGAATCGCGTCAGGGACTTCCTGCGCACGACCCACACCGAATCCAACTTTATCGCGACCGTCGCCAACAACGACTAGTGCGCTGAATGCGAAGCGACGACCACCTTTAACGACTTTCGTAACGCGAGCAATATTTACAACGCGATCCTGTAGCCCATCTTCTTTTGTCTCTTTACTCACAGATCCCCCAATAAGGTCAGAAATCAAGGCCAGCTTCGCGAGCACCGTCAGCGAAAGCCTTTACGCGTCCATGATATGCAAAGCCGTTCTTGTCGAATGCGATTTTGCCGATACTCTTCTCTTTGCATTTTGCCGCTAGCGACTTGCCAAGCTCTGCACAAACATCGCGTGTCGCGCGCTTATCCATGGAGAAGCTACCGATTGACACGAGTGTCTTGCCAGTCATGTCATCGATAACTTGCGCGTACATGTGCTTCGCTGAACGATAAATGCTCAAGCGTGGACGATCGGTGGTACCTTCTAGGCGACCGCGGATTCTCTTCTTTCGCTTCGCACGTAGGTGCGCTTTTCTTTCAACTTGATTCATCTTCGTATCTCCAGCTTATTTCTTACCAGAGGCCTTACCGACCTTGGTTGCAATGTGCTCATCCGTATAGCGAACACCTTTTCCGTGGTACGGCTCAGGTGGACGTAGTCCGCGAATTTTCGCCGCAACTAAGCCAACCAATTCTTTGTCTGCGCCGCTGACGAAAATTGTTGTTTGCTTGTCTACTTTAAATTCAATTCCTTGCGGAGGCGCCATGTCGATTTGATGGCTGTAGCCCAAGTTCAATTGCAAGTTCTTGCCCGCAACTGCTGAACGGTAACCAACGCCCACAAGTGTCAAACTTTTCGTGTAACCCGTGGTGCAACCCTCGATCATGTTCGCCAACAATGTACGCGCCAGACCTTGAAATTTGCGGTCATCGTCAGTTGCGCCGTTTGCCAACACAACCGAAGCTTTATCACCTTCAACCTTCAAGGAAACGGTCGGATGCATCTTTCTTTCCAAAGAACCTTTTGGCCCTTTGACTTTTACAACACTTCCGTCGAACTTGATTTCAACGCCTTTTGGAACCGTGACAATTTTTTTACCAATCCGTGACATGTAGCCACTCCCAAACTAAAACACTGAACAAATGTATTCGCCACCGATATTCAACTTACGCGCGTCGCGATCAGTCATAACGCCTTTAGATGTAGAAACGATACCTACACCGAAACCGTTACGAACGAATGGCAACTTCTCGCAAGATACATAAACACGGCGGGATGGAACTGAGCGGCGTGACAATTCACGAATCGCGCCCTGACCTTCTTCGCTGTACTTTAATGCAACTTTTAGTTGACCTTGCTTCAGATCGCGAACGCACTTGTAGTTCTTGATGAAGCCTTCTTCACGAAGGATATGTGCAATCGCGATTTTCAACTTAGAAGCTGGAATAGAGACTACGTCTTTACCCGCCTTCTGAGCGTTGCGAATTCTTGTTAACATATCTGCAATTGGATCACCGAAATTCATTTGCCGGACTCCTTTACCAAGATGCTTTGCGAACACCGGCCAAAAGACCGCGTAGCGCCATTAGACGGAAGCAGATACGACAAATACCGAATTTACGGTAAACAGCTTTAGGTCGCCCGCATGAGTTACAACGCGTGTATGCACGTGTCGAAAACTTTGGGTTTTTCTGCATTCGCTTACACTTTTCGATCATGGCCTTTGTTGCCATTAGCTATACCCCTTAATTCTTACGGAATGGGAAGTTAAACATATCCAACAGTGCGCGCGCGTGTACGTCGGTTTCTGCAGACGTAACGATGGTGATACCCAAACCGCGAACTTTCGAAACTTTATCGTAATCAATCTCTGGGAAAACGATTTGTTCCTTCAAACCTACGGAGTAATTCCCGCGGCCATCAAACGCCTTACCGGAAAACCCACGGAAGTCACGAATACGTGGAACAGTGATATTGATGAAACGATCCAAAAATTCGTACATACGCTGGTTACGCAAGGTAACGGAGCAGCCGATCGGAAGGCCCGCGCGCAATTTAAAGCCCGCGATGCTCTTCTTCGACTTACGACGAACTGGACGCTGACCGGTGATCAATGCGAGCTCTTCAATGGCCGCATCAAGTACCTTGCTGTTCTGAACCGCTTCGCCTTCACCAATGTTGACGACAATCTTCTTCAACTTTGGGATGCGCATCACGTTGTCAAGGCCGAGCTGCTTCTGCAGATCTTTCTGACGCTCTTTATAGATTGTTTGCAATCTTGGGACGTAATTTTCCACGATGATTCCCTTATTATAAAACTTCTGGCGCCAGAGACGCGATACGTCCGAAACCTTTCGCTCGAATCTCGCGAGCTACTGGTCCGAAGATACGCGTTCCAACTGGTTCATTTTCTTTACCCTTGATCAAAACAGCCGCGTTCTCATCAAACTTGATGACGCTACCGTCTGGACGGCGGATTTCTTTCTTCGTACGAACAACAACGGCGCGGTGTACGGTTCCCTTCTTGACCTTGCTGTCTGCAAGTGCGTCGCGAATAGAAACAACGATGATGTCACCAACATCGGCGTATTTCTTCTTACTACCGCCGATTACTTTGAAGCACTTCAGCTTCTTTGCACCGGAGTTGTCACCGCTCTCTAGAACTGTTTCCATCTGAATCATAGTTCGATCCTTCCCAATTCCCTAACTACGCATCGCGCGTTGCACGATGGACAATGCTCGCCAGTGTATAACGCTTCTTACCGCTCAATGGTCGGCAGCCCCGAATCAACACGATATCACCGGTTTTTGACTCGTTCTTCTCATCATGGAACATGATCTTTGTTGTACGCTTCACGTATTTTTCTACATGTGCGTTACGAACAAGGCGCTCGATACGAGCAACGCGTGACTTCGCCATTTTGTCGCTCACGACCACGCACCGTACCGGGCGTTGCTTTACTTTGTTTTCTGTCGCAGTGCTCACGATTCCCACCTATTACTTTTTAGCTTTTGCTTTGGTTGCTGGTTTCTTGGCTGCCGGCTTCTTTGTCGCTGGCTTAGCTGCTGGCGCCTTCGTTCCCGCTTCGTTCAACACAGTCAGCATACGCGCAAGATTCTTGCGTGCGATGCGCTTTGCACCAGCATGCAGTGAACCCGGGTTGTAGATGTCCATGCTGAAGCTTGTGAGAGTTTTGCGAAGTTCCTGCACGCGCTCTTTACGAGCGGTTGCATCCATTCCGCGAGCTTCTTCTGCTTTCATGACCTTAATATCCATTGATTAACCCCAAGGCGTATCTGATTTTGCGATTACGCGCGTTCTGATTGGGAGCTTTGCAGCTGCCAACTCTAGCGCTTCTTTTGCAACGTTTGCTTCTACTTCTGCGCCAATTTCGTACATGATACGACCTGGGCGGATCTGTGCCACGTAGTACTCAACGGATCCCTTACCGGCACCCATACGAACTTCCAATGGCTTTCTTGTAACTGGCTTGTGTGGAAACATCTTAATCCAAACTCGGCCACCGCGCTTCATATGGCGTGTTAACGCAATACGTGCAGCTTCAATTTGACGAGCTGTAATACGACCGGCTTCAAGAGCCTGGAGACCGTATTCACCCTGGGCTAGTCGACTTCCATTTCGTGGCGTTCCACGGATACGACCTTTGAACGCCTTTCGGTATTTCATCTTCTTAGGAGCTAGCATGTTATCCTCTCAAGTCCACCAAACAGTGGTTATTGATCCAAAATATCGCCGCGGAATACCCAAACCTTGATGCCGATAACACCGTAGGTTGTGTGAGCTTCTGCAGTGCCGTAGTCGATGTCTGCGCGCAATGTATGCAGCGGAACGCGACCTTCTTTGTAACGCTCGGTACGAGCGATGTCTGCACCTGCGAGACGACCCGCAACCGCTACCTTGACACCCTTGGCACCGGCCTTCATTACTTGACCCATGGACTTCTTCATCGCACGACGGAAGGACACACGGCGCTCAAGCTGCTGCTTGATGCCCAATGCAACCAATCGCGAATCCAAATCTGGCTTCTTTACTTCGAACACGTTGACGCTTGGTTCGCCAGACTTAATCTTGCAAACTTTCTTCAACTCATCCTTCAACGATTCCGCGCCAGCGCCTTTTTTACCGATGATAATACCGGGACGGCTGCTGTGAATGTTGATCTTCATGGTTTGTGCTGCACGCTCAATATCTACACGAGCGACGCTCTCAAACTTCTTCTCGATGTAGTTACGAATGCGGATGTCTTCTTGAAGCAATTCGGCGTAGTTGTTGCGCCCGTACCAAACAGACGACCACGGACGATTGATGCCTACTCGAAAGCCAATTGGATTTACTTTTTGTCCCACTTCAACCCTCTTATTTTTCTGCTACGCGAACAGTAATGTGTGACGAACGCTTCTTAATCGGTGTCGCACGCCCTTGAGCGCGTGGCAACCAGCGGTGCATTGTGATGCCCTGATTTACGAAGGTTTCCTTGACGACTAACTGATCGACATCCACTGTGCTGCGATCTTTTGCGTTCGCAACTGCTGATTCGATGAGCTTCTTCATTACTGGCGCAGAACGCTTGTTCATCACGCGGAGCATGTCGATCGCATCAGAAACTGGTAAACCGCGAACGGCATCAGCGACCAATCGAACTTTCCGAGGAGAAATTCGTACGTTCCACAAAATTGCTTGATATGTTTTCGACATACTTCTTTAGTCCTTATGCCTTAGCTGCCGCTGGTGCTGCCGCCGCTGGTGCTGCCGCTGCCGGAGCTCCTGCTGGCTTATCAGCCTTCTTATCACCAGAGTGACCAGAAAACGTTCGGGTTGGAGAAAACTCCCCGAGCTTATGTCCAACCATGTTTTCGGTAATGTAAACAGGGATGAACTTCTTGCCATTGTGCACCGCGAAGGTCAAGCCAACAAACTCTGGAATGATCGTCGAGCGACGGCTCCATGTCTGAATGGGGCGCTTATCTTGCTTTGCTTTGTCCGCCTTCTTAAGCAAATAGCTGTCGTAGAACGGACCTTTTTTAATAGAACGAGCCAAGTGGAGCCTCCTAGTTTGCCTCTACCTTAGTAGCGTTACGACGACGGATAATATCCCGATCCGTGCGCTTGTTCTTACGGGTCTTGTAACCTTTGGTTGGCATCGCCCATGGTGATACTGGGTGACGTCCGCCTTTGGTGCGACCTTCACCACCGCCATGCGGATGGTCAACTGGGTTCATGGCTGTACCGCGAACTGTTGGGCGAACACCTTTCCAGCGCATACGTCCAGCTTTACCCCAAACAACGTTCGAATGGTCGAGGTTACTTACTTGACCGATCGACGCGTAACAAATTTCTGGAATCTTGCGCATTTCGCCGCTCGGCATACGCAATTGCACATGTCCGTCAACGCGACCAACTAGCTGCGCCATGGAGCCCGCAGAGCGAACGAGTTGTCCGCCTTTGCCTGGCTTCATTTCAACGTTATGAATCATCGTACCAAGTGGAATGTACTTCAACATTCCGCAGTTACCCGGCTGAACGTCGATGCGCTCAGATGCGATAACCTTGTCACCCTTTTTCATGCCGTGAGCTGCAATGATGTAGCTACGTTCGCCGTCTTTGTACAAGATACGGGCGATGAAAGCGGTACGGTTTGGATCATACTCGATGAACTCAACACGACCTTCAACATCACGCTTGGTGCGCTTGAAATCGATTTCGCGATACAAACGCTTTACGCCGCCGCCCTTGTGGCGTGTAGTGATGCGACCCATGTTGTTGCGACCGACTGCGCGATGACGCGACTTGGTCTTGCTGCTAAGCGGTGCAACCTGATCAATTTCAGAATAATCAACAACGGAGCTCTGACGACGTCCGGCTGATGTTGGTTTGTAAATCTTGATGCCCATTTCAGAACCTTCGCAAAAAGTTACTGTTCTTACTGATCTTCAAACAACTTAATCTTCTGACCCTTCGCTAGCTTCACAACTGCCTTGCGGCGAAGTTTTGGGACGCTAACGTGCTTGCCGCGACGACGAACCTTGCCACGTGTATTTACGGTAGCTACGTTTACTGGAGAAACGCCAAACACCGCTTTTACTGCGTTTGCAACATCTGTCTTGGTCGCGTTCAAATCGATTTCAAACGTGTACTGACCATGATTTTCGCGCGCATCCGTGCTCTTTTCAGAGAGAATTGGTCGCTTCAATACATTAAATGGATTCATCGCCTTCCCTCTTACTCAAAACGCTGGTTCAGTGCGGCGATCGCCGTTTCACTGATTACCAAACTGTCATAGCGCAACACATTTTCCGCGTTAAATTCCGCTGGCGCGAGATACATCGCTCCGTGGATATTGCGCGTTGACTTGTACATGATGTCGTCTTTGCGTGAATCAGAAACTAATGCTGTCTTTACGCCAAGTACCGACAATGCATTTACAACGTGCTTGGTGTTGTATTTTGCAATCGCGAAGTCATCAACAATCACGAGCTTGCCGCCGCGAACTTTTTCAGACAGAGCCATCTTCAAAGCAAGCTGACGCGCTTTCTTATTGATCTTTTGTGAGTAATCACGCGGCTGTGGACCGAACAATGTTCCGCCACCGGGATTCAATGGCGAACGTGTTGAACCTTGACGCGCATTACCGGTGCCCTTTTGCTTGAATGGCTTTTTACCACCACCGCTAACAAGAGAGCGATTTTTTGTAGCATGTGTGCCTTGGCGGCGATTGGCTTGGTAGCCCTTAACAGCCAAGTGCAACACGTGATCTTTCAGCTCAACGCCGTAGATCTCAGCCGGAAGAGAAAGCTTCTTAACAGCCTTACCCTGGATATTTTTGACATCAATTTGAATAGTCATTTTTTACTCCTAGTCCCTTACGCTTTAATCGACGGCTTGACGAAAATGTAGCCGGAAGTAAAGCCGGGGATGGAACCTTTGACGGCGATCAAGTTTTGTTCTTTATCGACGACAACTACTTTTAGATTCTGGATTGTGACTTGGTCGACACCCATGTGTCCTGGCATCTTCTTGTTTTTCCAAACACGCGCAGGAGATGTGTTACTGCCGATAGAACCTGGGCGATTGTGGTAGCAAGAACCGTGCGTTGCACGACCGCTCGAACTACCGTGGCGCTTGATCGCACCCTGAAAACCGCGACCCTTTGTAATGCCGGTGCAGTCAACGGCTTTAACGCCTTCGAGCAGCGCCACGTCGAGTTCAGTTCCAAGTGCGTACTTTGCGTCCGCGTTCTCGAGACGGAATTCCTTGAAGCGTGTGAAGCCTTCGTTGATTCCGGATTTCTTCAGGCGAGAGATGTCTGGCTTACGCAAGCGCTTCTCTGGCTTTTCGTAGTAACCGATCTGGTAACCATGATAGCCATCACGCTCAGGCGTCAACACCTTCGTGACCTTTTGTTTTGAGACTTGGAGGAGGGTCACGGGCGTCATAACGCCTTGACCGTCAACCATACGTGTCATTCCAACTTTTTGAGCTACTATTCCGTGACTTGCCATAGCTTTCAGCAACCTCACTTACTTTCCAATGCAGTTCGCTTAAATCGCGACCTGCGGTCAATACAACTTAATTTCAACGTCCACGCCACTTGCCAATTCGAGCTTCATAAGAGAGTCGACTGTCTGTGGCTTGGGGTCCAAAATATCCATTACGCGCTTGTGTGTACGTACTTCGAATTGTTCGCGCGATTTTTTATCAACGTGCGGACTGCGAAGAACTGTGAAACGACTAATGCTCGTTGGCATGGGGATTGGACCCACGACTTTTGCACCAGTGCGCTTGGAACGCTCGACAATATCGGCAGCTGCTTGATCAAGCATCCGGTAGTCGTACCCTCTTAGTCTGATTCTGATCTTCTGACTTTTCATGTTTGAAATTCATTTCCTTCAGAAGTTGGTAAACCTGAAAAACAGTTCCTAGAAATGTTTGATATTAGCGGTTTGCCAAGAAGGATGGTGACATCACATCGTGGGCAGAGGCCTGCTAAAAGCATGCATACCTAGGGGAGTTGGGCTTTTATTTGATTGAGTATGCATAGTCAAGGCATTCTTTGCATAATTCCCAGAATAGTGAAACAGGGGTCGCGGTTAAAGAATTCATATGGAACGCCGAAGAACTGACGATAGAAATCGTTTGGTTTCACTAGAGGCACCTAGATGTTCCGCGGACGTGACGCAAAAACCTACGAAATCATTGCTAAATCTGAGCAATCAGATCGAATCGAAGGCGTGAATTTTACGCAAGGGAACGACGCGGGTTTCGATGCTGAGGAGAAGGCATTCTGGATCACTTCTGACCGCATCCGCTTCAAGCAACTATTTGATATAACTTCAGAAATTGTTGCGGCCCACGGTTTTACGATCAACATCGAGAACGTCTTGGCAGCATTGGACACTCTGACCTTTGCCGTGCGCGCAGGAACGGATGGTACACCGAGTGGAAAGGTGCTGACAGCGTCAGACTGCATTAAATTTAGGCTGCCGGAAAAGCGAAGAACGGGCCCATTTCTAAAACTTCTTTATGAAGAAATCTCTGCATACGAAGGAGAAATCCGGCGACTTGCAGCTATGGGATCGGGATCAAGTAAAGTCAGCGACAAAGATGCGGAGATTCGTCGACTAAGCGAGCAAGTACGGCAACTTACTGACGAGCGCGATCGCCTTGAGGGGACTGTTGACCAGTTGTCGCGGTCCCTTCGGGAACTCGAACGTCGCGAAGCCAGTAGCAATCGTGCAATAGAAGAACAAAATTTGCTGCCGGCAGGAATTCGTTCTGGAAAAGTTCGAGATATCTCCGTCGAAGAGAATCGCGTCCAAATCAAGACTGGTAGAACCACCGTTACTGTAGCACTTGGAACCATGAATGCCGTTCCTAAAATCGGTTCAGATTGTTTGGTAATCCAAGACGTTGCCAAATCGCGGCCAGCGGTTGGCTATATTTTCGGTGATGATTCTACCGCTTTCGATGAAGAATGCGGTGAGATCCTCGATCGTTCGGAAACGAGCCTGAAATTTCGGGACGGCTCACGCCGAGTCTGGACCAAGTCACTGCAAACCAGCTCCGACAAGTCATCTCCTGAGTTGATACGCGGCTGCGTTGTCACCATCAAAAAAGCACAGGGAGTACCTGTCAGCGTAAAGCCGTTGAAGAACGATTCGTCAATGGAACGGATGATCATTTTGCAAAGTCGAATCTGCGAACAGCAGTTAATGGGAACATCACCGGAATCATCAGATCAAGAAAACCAAGAATCATCAGATGAGGCGGTCTAATTATGGAAGGTCTCAAAGAACGCAAATATCTACATACAGTAAAGCGGCGCTTTGACCCAATTGCGCTAGGCGTGAGTGTCTCAGGCTTGATGCTAATGCTCACCGCTGTCGGCGGTTTCAACAGCATCGAACACTTCTGGGATGCGCGCAGCTTTTTTATCGTTGTTGTAGGCACGTTTGCCAGTCTGCTCTTTCAGTATGATTTCAGTGCCTGTGTAAATTCATTGATCCAGGTAACAAAGTCGTTCATTGGCACTCCGGAGAAAAAGCTACTTCGCTTGGCCAAAGAGCTGGACTACGCCATCTTGAATCGTCGGCAACTCGGCGAACTTCGTGAAGGGTCAGAAATCAACGGTGAGTTGCTGAACGACGTCGTCTATATGTCTAAGCAAGGGCTTCTTTTCGACGAAGTAGATGAATTCGTTACCGCCAAAATCAAAGATGAATTCTTCAATCGGCAACAGTCTGTGCAGATCATGGATCGCGCGGCATTGATTTCTCCCTCAGTCGGTCTTTTCGGAACGGTTATTGGACTGGTCGAAGTGTTAAAAAATCTGGGCACACCTGCCCAAATTGGACCGAGCATGTCACTCGCACTGATTACAACAGCTTATGGCGCTGGGATGGCATCAATTCTGTTCACGCCGTTGGCGGGGCGACTCAGTCATCACAATGCCGTATTTTTGGAAATTCACCGGCAAATATTGAGCAAAATCGCCATTCTGATGAAGCGAGATGAACGCATTGATTTGGATCATGAAAACGTCGACGGATCGGTTGTGGGTCTATGAAGCATGCTCGGTTAGAAAACCTAATGAGTCAATCCGCTGAGCCACAGAAGGTTAACCCATTCTACATCAGCTTCAGCGACCTCATGGTTTTGCTCGCCGTGTTTTTCCTGATGATCATATCTATGAGTAAGATCGAGAATGGCTCGTTTGAAAAACTGCGTTCGGAAGTCACAGGAAATTCGCAAGGCACGCTAGTTGAACTAGCGGAACGTATGAAAGTCATTGCCAAAAATATTCCCCAAGCATCAGTCCGCATGGCTCCCGATGGCGTACGACTAGATCTGCAGACCGCTGCCCTTTTTGAAACGGCAAGTTCGTATCTCAAAGATGGTTCCTTGGAGCCAGTATGGCCGTTGTTGAAAGAGATTCGGGATACCAATTACGAAATCGACATTGAAGGTCACACCGATGATCGCGGACTTTATCAGAAAGTCGGAGACGAAATCGAAACAAACTGGTCCTTGAGCGGACGACGTGCAAGTGCCGTGGTTCAGTATCTATTGGAACGCGGATTCAACGAAAAAAAGCTGCGCATTGTTGGTTATGCCGCCAACCGGCCACAGGTCACGATCAAAGGAAAGAATGGCGACCAACTTGAGGAAGCGCGTAGTGAGAATCGACGCGTTTCTATTTTGGTCAGGTAGGAAAAGATGGGAATCTTTGATTTTCTAAATTTTGGCAATCGCGATGGCGCCTCGGCTCGCCACGACCGCCATTTCAAATTTTCGATTCGTCCTAGTCGAGATGCCGAAGGTGAAGACACTTTCGTTATCGAAAACTCGGCCAACAAAGAGAGGCTTCGAGTTCCACGTTATTGCTTCGAAAACTTCCGAGCACAGCTGAAGTCCCTGATGTTTTCGCTGCACGAGCACAAGTCGTCAGAAGTAGATTTGGAAATTATTGTTAGTTTTCAAAACGAGCCATTCTTTCGTATCCAAGCTCGTCAGGTCGATGAAGTCCTCATTAATATTAGAGAACTTCGTCATCACGACGGGCGACAGCTAAATCTAACTGAGTCGGCTTTGGGCACCTTGTTAGAAGTGCTGCACGATGATCGCCTGAAAATGACAAGTGAGGCGCTGAATCTTATCGTTGCTTATCACAAACTCTTTCAATTCACATTTACTGAAGGTTCGGACAGCATCAACAGCGATCTCGCACTTCGAAAAGACGTTCTTTGCGTCATCGATCAGTACACGCCACCCGTCACAAGAAAACAATCGTCGGATCAACAGAGACGCCACGACCTCTCCGACGAAGGTGGCGGTGATGGGCCGCGTATTGCTGCTCCATTGAAGTCTAAAAAAGATGAGAGCAACTTATTCAAATCAAAACTCGGTGAACGTTCCGGAAAGGGACTATATCAAGTAGATTACAGCAAATTACTTGCTCAAGAAGAAACTCCACTTCTATCTGGGCCTGTTGTCGCCGAAGGCGGGGTACGGCGAAGCTCCAAGGCTCCATCTCCTGACACTTGTTATTCCATCCCGCTGTTAGCTTCAGAAGTTAAGCAGTACAAAGGTCAGGCTCTGCGATGCGAACTCGCCACTGATGATATGCAGGACTTCCGCAGCAAGTTTTTGGCAAATCGCGAGCAGGAGCTCTTTCTCGGCATCGAGATCGTTGATGCGATTTACAAGCAAAACGGACGACTCATGACGTTTAACTTTCCGCTGTATTATCTGCGGGTAAACGTAAGTGAGTCAAATCGCAGCCTGATCATTGAACCGTTGGACGGTGGCAAGTTACTTTTGAACCACATTGGTCTCGCTAATTTGGTTTTGAACCACGGTGCGGGTTCGAGCGGCAAAGATCCCCTTGAACCCTTCCTCACCACATTGGTGGCACAACGAATCGAAATCGATGGTCACATGGCTCCTGTTCGGCTCTCACGCAAACTTCCCGTGAGCGACAGCATATTTGAAAAGAATCGAACGGTTTTTTTGGGAAGTCCGGATGAAGGTGGGCGCGGCGGAATTCTTGCCAGCCTCAAGTTATTGGGCATCGAATGTGATCTCGATTCAGTATTTCTGTATCGGTCATCGAAAAACGTGTCTCCATTGGTTGCGTCTTTGGAGACTGATCTCGATCAGATTCTGCGCATCGCCAACGACCGTCCAAGAAAGTTTTCGAATGCGCTATTGGGCAAGTTTCTTGCCAGCAATATCGGGCGAGTCGCAAAGTCTAAGGCCAAGTTTTGCGATACGCCGTGGGTCCCGGGCGCGATGCCAAAGGCGACCCGTCGACTCATGCAGAAATTAAACGAACACGACCTCGTCTTGCTGGAAGGACCTCCAGGAACCGGCAAGACTTTCACAATCTTCAATTTGTTGATTCATTGCATTTGTACCAATAAGCGACTTCTAATCGTCAGCGATCAATCAGCGGCAATTCACGCCCTCGTCGAAAAGTTCGAAGAATACATCTATGGTCGCGAACGGGGATCGGCGAGCCAAAAGAGCCAAGAGGCGTTGTGGAAAGCCGCCATCAAAGTTATCGACAAGATTCCGAAAACAGACGGCTCACTGTCTCAATGGTGTTCCCTGTTAAAGGAGCAATTGGACGTAGAGGGAGCAAAAGAATTTGATTGGCCGGTGATTCCAGAAGACTCCATTCAGAGACTGGCGGATATTGATCGTCGCATCAGACGAACTCAAAACGAAATCCAAGAGATCATGGAAGAACGCGTGGGTCCCCATGCCCAAGAATTGAAGCAAGTCGCGGGCAAACGCGATCATGACTACACGCTGAAAGACATCCAGTCCTTAACCGCACTTTTGGAGTTCTTGAATCAAAGTATCGGCGGTGTTTCAGGATGGTCTCGAGTCGCTCGATTTATCAAAGATCGGCGCATCATTTCATTCGGTGCATGGGCTCCCGTAACCGCACATTTTGAGTTTCCTGAAACCATAACGAATGACTCGATTGATGCGGTTAAGCAGCATCTTCGACTACTGCGCACTTTTGTTGCCGCACGTCCAAGATCTTCAGAAGCCGTCAAGAAACTCCTTGCCGATACACACTCAAAACCTCTCGCTCAAATCATGATCGATGCCTACGCAACGGCATTTCCCAATGAGGAGCATCATTACATTCGTCGTGCACGACGAATTGCAAGTTACGTGGTATTCCCACTTGAACGCACGTTGCGCCCTTTAATTAAGTTATTTGAACGACAACTGCAGCTAATGGAAATCTGCCGCATGAACGCACCCGAATCGGGAGCCCAGTGGCAAAAGCTGCACAAGTCACTGACCGCGGTCGGCGGTAAGAAAACCACACCAGTTGTGTTGGAAATAGTTCGAGAGAAGATGTCTGGATCGCACCGCGCCGCCAACACGACTGTTCAGTCGCTATTGGAAAAAATCGACGGGTTGCAAAAGGAGCGAGACGACCAAATTAAACAGCACGTTATCGGTCGTTTGGGACAACTCGCTAAAGGGATGTTCACAACTGATCCTGACCGTAACACCAACGCGATCACTTCCATTTCAACCCAACTAGATGCCTTGAAGAGCCACGACAGCTTGGAAGGCGGTCGCGCAATTTGGGAAGACTTACGTGAGCAGTTCCGTCGTCATTTCCCCATCGTCATTTGCCGCAAACAAGCGGTTTCGTTTCTATTTCCCTGCACCGAGCAGTCTTTTGACTTGGTGATCGTTGACGAAGCGACGCAGTGCCGCGTAGACGATGCGTTGCCGCTGCTTTTCCGCGGAAGTCGAATTTTAGTGGTCGGTGATGAAAAGCAAACGGTTCTCGCCAAGGACAGCGTCCTCGATGATTACTTGTTTGAAGCGTTTGCGTTGGAAGAGCATCTGCGCGCAACACAGGCACACGGCATGAAGGGCGGCGGTTCCCACATTTTTGGACTCGTAAAGGGCATCAAGCAAGGCTCCGTCATGCTGGATGAGCATTACCGGTGTCCACCAGGGATCATCGAATACTCGAACAAGTACGTTTACGGCAGCGAGCTCAAAGTCATGCAATGGATTCCCTCCGGCGCACCTGAAAGTGTGATTGTTGATTTTAGCGAATCCAAACAACCAGCCTCATCACGGCAAGAGGCAGGTCAATACAAAGGAATCGAAACGGACATGGTGGACCGTTTTCTTGATTTTGTTGCCTCACAGGTAAAACAGATTGAGAAGGAAACGGGTGAACGCATCAACATGGAAACAGATGTCGCTCTCTGCTACTTCCTTTTGAAGAACGAACCCTACGTCAAACGAATGAAGGCAGAGTTTTTGCGCAAACTCGGACGCGGAGACGATGTTTTAGACGGTGCCGGCGCGGCGCTGCAAGGAAAAGAACGTAACTATATCTTTTATTTGTGGGATGTAACCCGTTCCAACATGATCGCATTTAGGCAGGGTGACGAGGCAGATAAGCGCAAGGGTGAGCTCAACGTATTGATGAGCCGTCCTAAGCGTCGGGCCTATCATTTCCTCCACGGCGAATTTGACAAGGTTGACCATTCCAAGGCCACTATCGCAGATTACCTATGGCGCGCATGGAATCGTCAGTCAGAAAAACGATCAATCACCACGTTTCCGCCAAGAACAACCGCACCTGATCCAAGCTTGCCAGTATGGCAAAGAGCAAGTGGGCAATTACTTGAGCACCTAGCGTCAATGCACGTTCCGTTAGGTCCTTCGCCTGTTCGTGATGCACGTCCATCGAAAGGCAATATCAAAGTTCAGTACTCGGTGTCGGTGGGCGATCCGCGACGGGTCGTCGATCTAATGTTATCTGCTAAAATTGGCAAAAAACCAGCAAGTGTGGGAATTGTCGATCTAGCAGGATTTGAAGTAACCAAAGAGTGTTCACAGGAAGTTGTGGACTACTATTTTCAGTTGAGCCGCGCGGTTCCAAAAATCACACCCGTGTTTGCGTTTGTTCATGAGATTGCTGCCAATCATCCCGCAATCTTGCGCCGCATCCGCGAAAAGCTTGGGGCGGAAAACGACACTTTCGACATAGAAGCCGCAGGCTGATCACAAATCATTGACACTGCGGCTTTTTGTTCACAATAGACCGTTCAGATTTATGTCCATATTCTGTGCACGACTCTGACGAGTTCGTACTCTCAATCACGCCAGCATTCAGGATCCATTTTGGAAACAAAAACTAGCATTCTTGTTATCATCGGCAATCCATGCATTACTTCTTTGGGTTGCGCTGCGGACAAGCGATAATGAAGTTCAATCGGGTAGCCGTCGGGAAGGTGCACCTATGCAGACTTCTGCCAGTGTGCAAATCAAACTGGTACAAAGTCCATCCGTTGCGTTAAAGAACTTCGTCAAGCAGCCACCGATGCCTCATGTGCGTCGAAGTGCCTCCTTACAGGACTTCTTTCGAGATGCATCAAGCGTGTTTACGGCAAATAATTCGCAAGCGCGACCAGGCCAATCCTCGACTCAAAAGCAAATCGACGCCTCGGTTGTGCAGCTACAGTCCTATCCAAATTTAAGGCGTGCAGGCATGTTGGTCGCTGAACGACTGAAGGTCGATAACCGAACCAGACTCATCAGCCATATCGGATCCGCAACAGCCGTAATCAGGAAGTCACAAAACAACACCGTTGAAGTTTCAAATGTAAAAGGGGATCCAACGCACGGATTTCTACTCAGAAGTACCGTTCAAACCCTTCGCAACGATCCGTTCTTGCTATCCGAACTGGAACAGCTTGCCGCCCATTCAGCAACAATCAGAGTTGTTACGCTTCCCGAATTGCTGGACGGCGATGCGATATTCATGAAGACGAATGGGGTCACAATTACGGGTCAAACAGTAAACATTCGAATCGCACTCAAAGATCAATTCCTCAGTTCGGCTCCGAAGTTTCCTCATGCACGTTTGAGGCGTGAAGGCATGATACTCGACGCAAATCCTGTTGCATTCAAAGCGGATTTTAAAGTGGGGCCCATTCATTTTGGGGCAATGTGGAGTCCGTGGGGAGCATCTTCGTCTGGCTTCGCATATGATCTGTATTTGAGAGATAAAAAGCTCGGCAACGCTAGAGACCGAATCGCGATGCGGAAGTTAGAATCTCAGGCGGCCAAGACTAGCGACACCATGATTGGATTTTCAGAATAAAACCCCAGAAAATTAGTGGGCGAATGAAACGTCAGGTACGGGTACGGCGACCGACTGGCCTTTACGAAGGCGACGAGAGTCTAAGTCTGGATTGTAGGTCTTAATTTCATTGAGTGAAGTGTTGTACTTGCGCGCAATTCCGATCAAGGTGTCACCTGATGCAATCTTATGCACGGTAACGTCTTTCACTTCGATCATACTGAGTTGACTTTCCTTTTCAGAAAACACTGCTACTAGATTCTCAGGAATGCGGAGAGCGTATGTTTCGCCCTTAGCAAGTTTGACTGGCGGAGTGATTCCTCTGAGCAGCTCAGGATTCCACTTCAGAACTTCCTGCTTGGTAACATTTAGAATTCCCGCGAGTTCATCCAGACGCACAGGTCTCGTCAAATGGACTACGCCGTTGGGAATCATTTCCGTTTCATTTCGTTTGAAATCAAAACCGTGTGCCGCTGGATTGGATGCCAGAATGGCAGCAGCTAACACCTTTGGTACATAGTTTCTGGTTTCGGGACGAATCAAAGTAGTGTCTGCGATTTTCCAAAAATCTTTAGAACCTGTGCCGCGAATGGCGCGAGAAATTTTTCCCGGACCGGCGTTATAAGCTGCCATGGCAAGATACCAGTCGCCGAATCTCGCATACATGTCGCGCAGGTAGCGCGCAGCAGCAACCGTAGACTTGATCGGATCTTTTCGCTCGTCTACCCAATAACTCATCTTCAAACCGTAGAGCTGCGCCGTACCCTTCATGAACTGCCATGGGCCGGTTGCCTTAGCTTTACTGAATGCCGAAGTACTAAATCCCGATTCGATCATCCCAAGGAAAAAAATCTCAGGAGGCAGCCCCTCTTGCAGGATCATAGGGCGAACAGCCGCTTCGACGGCGTCGCCGCGGACCAACCATTTGAGAAACTGTTCACGGCCGTTAGTCCTGAAGTATCGCATCCATAGTTCGACCAGCGGGTTTGCAACTACAGGTAATGCACCGTAAAACTCCGGCATGGGACCCACTAGCTGAGTCCGAATGTGATACAGGGCCTCCATTTCGACTCGACGCGACGCCACGCGGCTTTGCTTGCCTTGGATGGTTTTGATGATCGAGGGTTTGCCTTTCAAATACTCTTCACGCAGATAGTTTGAGTAAACGTCGTCTCGGCAAAAGCCTTCATCAGCTGCGCTCGCGGCAACGTTTTCGAATTCATCCTCGCCATCTTCACCAGATGCGGGAGCTGACTCAGCTTCGCTGTCAGCTGAGATGGGCTGCATGTCAGAACTCGTCAATAATGAAGAATGAGATGACGTTTGACATGACGCCTGCATCCACGTCATGCAAAGCGTCGCTACGATCAATCCAAATTGTCGATTCGCTACTACGATAAATTTAGTCCCATTGGCTAAAGTGCCTGAGTACGTAAGGATTCATCGGCCGAATTGGGGAAATGGTTTAGAAAATAGGCAGTTAATAAGGCTTCTCGGCCTAATCAAGCCGCCAATATTTGGACGTTTTTTACTCGAATTTGTTCAGTTACCAGAGCCGGTGAGCGAGTATGTGAAGTTGCCTTTGACAGGCAATCGATCCTTCTTGATTGCATCTGGCAACGGCGCGAACGGAGCCGCTTGATTGATGGCGTCAACGACTGCCTGATCGAGAATCTTGTAACCTGAGGTGCTGATGACCTTTACCTTTTCAACGCGACCGTCTTTGAGAATGGTGAACATCAATCCGACATTACCTTGCATGCCTCGCATGGCGGCTTCGTAAGGATAAGTCCACACGAGCTCGATAGCTTTGCGCATATTGGTAAAGTAACCGAGGAAACGATACTCGGTCGTGTTGATATCGACTGCGTCGCCTTCATCCATCTGATCGGAGACATAACCCACATATCCGCGATCCATCTGCTTCATCAATTCTTTGGCGGTCGGCATTAAGTTTGAATAGTTGTCTTTCGGAGCGGAGAAACTGAGGTTGCCGGAATTTGAAAGCGTCTTGATCTGTTGCGGTTTTGTTTGCACGGCTTTAGGAACGACTGTTTGCGCTGTCTGCCCCAGTTCTTCTGAATTGAGTCTAGGCGCTTTTTGACTGAGCTTTGTTTGCTTGTCCGCTCGATGATTTTGTTGGCCGAGATACGCGTCATCAACGGGAGGCGCTGTGGGCTTCTGCTTAACTTCCACCACCTGCTTGATGAGTTTATCCGCCGTTTCCTTATCCAGTGGTTTAAAGGAAATCTCATCAGCATGATCTTGCGTGCGCTCGAGCCAATTGCCGAAGTAGGCCAGTTCTTTGACGCTATAAACGTGAGCAAGAAACGAAATGACAAAGGCGATGAAGACAAACGTACGGCTACGAACTGCTGAGTGACGTAGCGATGACCACGCTACGCGCAGGCTAAATGTATCGGCGCTGCTGGCGAGACTTGTTCTCACAATCATAGTGCCCGATGCTCTGTTGTGCACACCTTGTTTCATTGAACACAGAGTTAATTGATTTAGATACTTACGTACAATATGTTATCGGCTAGAATGCGTAACTGATTAATTAATTGTCGACGAAGGTCTTTGGTTTGATGAACAAAATCTCATTATACTTCCTGGTATCTCTGGCTGTTACAAGCTGCGTTGAGAAAGAGTTCGACCCTGCCAATCCGGCCGGATCCTTTGAAATCGCTAAAGAACCTTACGACGACGGCAATTACGAAATCGCAATAACCAAACTCGGTGAGTACAAATCCAGATTTCCTTACAGCCAGTACGCAGTTCAAGCAGAGTTATTTTTGGCAAACAGTCAGTTTGAACTTGGACAATTTGTTGAAGCAGCGGCGAGTTATGAACAATTCGTAAAACTGCACCCCAAACATGAACAAGTAGATTTTGCGATGTTCCGCATTGGCGAATGTTATTGGGCCGACGCCTCTGAAGATGAGGACCGAGATCAAGATCTCACGCAAAAGGCCATTGATCAGTGGCGCAATCTTGTTCAATCAAAACCCGACAGCACCTACAGCAAACAAGCCAACGAACTGATTGAGCAAGGTAGAATCCGGCTTGCCAACGGCATGTTGTTCGTCGTGAAGTTCTATTGCAAGCAAGATCTGTCGCATGCGTGCGCGTCCAGAGCCCTTGAACTTGCCGAGAAGTACCCCGACTTTAAAGAAATCAGACGCGAGGCACTAACTATGGCGGCGAGTTCTTTGGAAATCGTTGCAAAGTTGAAAGAACAGCAACCGGACAATGATAAAAACCTATACTTTGCGAACCTCTCGGCAGACGCCATCCGTGAAAAGGCCGCCGCAGCACGGAAGCTTGCCGCAGAATAGTTGTCGATTTTTTTGACATGCGGCATGTAGCTCTACAGTTTTGCACTTGCTCACCATCGTTAAAGCCTGAAAATTTAAAGACTTTTTAGCCAGAGGGAGCTTGGCAGGTTTCCTGCTCAAGCGGTTTTTGTCGATGGACTTTTGCCATCTTCCGTTGTTGTAGTTGCTGTTGAGTGCCTTAGCTGTTGTTGGGTGGAAAAAATGTTCATGTTTCGTCTTTGTGGTCGTATCGCCATTTTCTCTTTTCTCATTTCCAAGCAAGTTTTGGCCGCAAGTGCGATTGCGGAACGAGCTCCTTCATCAAATTGGACCATCGATGGCGAAGCCGCAGCGGGCTTCGGCACATTTCAAGATCTACAAGTGCCTGTATCTGAAAACGATCTGAGATTTCGCGCGGACGGTAAGGCTGTTGGATCCAATCGCGCACTTCACTACGGCGTTCCCATCAAAGCAAGTCTCGGGATCACGTACGGCAGTACAAAAAATCACATCCGACTACTTGGCGAAGGACAAAGAATTGCGCCGTTTTTGAGCCCAACAGACGTTGCCGATGCTACTTACAGCCGCGCTTCGCTTACTACACTTGGACATTTGAACGCATTACAATCATCCGTTTTCCGCGTTGGACTCATCGGCGGAATGAATGCGAGACGCACCATGTTTCAAAATGTTTCATCTGGGCACAACGTGGATTCCGCCATTCCCCTTATTGGCACATCGGTGAATGTCCTAGAACGTTGGGTGTTTGAAGTCGTTGCAGGATCTTCTATCCGATCAAACATGGCTTTGACTAAGGGCCAGTCAAGCAAGTCTTTTTCAGGTACAAACTGCGACGTAACTACTTTGCACGCACGCGCACGCTTCCGATTAGATCGTCGTTCTAGCATTTCATTCGGTTTTGAACAGGAACAGACTCAAGTCGAAATTCAGACTAGAAGTGAATATCAATCTCTTGGTTTGGCAGTTTCGGATTTTGAGCAGGACTATGAACGCTTCACTTTGAACACGCAAAGCGCAACCATCGCGTTAGAGAAAAACTGGTAAACTTGACAATAAGGCTCGCAGTAATCAGCCGTATCACGTCTTAGAAAAGACTCTGCCTTTCCATTTTGCTTCATTGCCAGTGACCATGTCCCAAAGGCTTAGCATCGTCGCTACACAAAACAGTCCCACTCCAAATGGAAAAAACATCGCTCCCAGCGGGGAAAAGTCTCCGAACCGCGGCTGTCGCCAATAAATGTATGCCATCGAAGCAAATGCGATCAATATCGACCAAAATCCAACTTCCGAGAAACCACCACAAGTTAACGCGGCGAATACTGCACCGATTTGCAACGGCGCAAGTGGGCTAGATTCGGTCATGCCAGCGCGAAAGTTTCGACGCCATCCAGCAATGAATGCGGGAAGGCTGTTGTACATGCGAACGCGATGCAAATGGGTCTCGCCATAGACTCCATATCGAAAACCCTTCGCAAGGGCTCTATTTGCCATGGGCACATCTTCAACCCAACTTTGCTTGACGGCTTCGTGGCCTCCGAGCAGGTCGTAGGCCTGTCGTCGGAACGCTAAGTACTGACCAACACACCAAACACGTTTAACTTTGGGAGTCCAAAACGGCGCCGTGACCATCATCAATAGCAAATGAAAAGGGCCAGAAAGTTGTTCCCACCACTTGTCACCAATGTGAAATGGCAGTGCTGATGCTACGTCTAGACTGTTATTTTCCATATAGTTGACAAGTCTTCGCACACTGTCGCGCTCATGCTGAGTATCTGCGTCGGTGAAGATTAACACGTCACCGCTAGCTGCTCGCGCACCTTGGTGACAGGCCCATTGCTTGCCATTCCATCCTTCAGGGCGGGGCTGTCCAGCAATTACTTTCACGCCAAAATCTAGGGCTATATCGGCGGTTCCATCATTTGAACAATCGTCAACGACTATGGTTTCCAAATGGGCATAATCAATTTGCTTTATGGAGTGAAGAAGATCGGCGATCACCGCCGCTTCATTTCTCGCTGGCACAATTATAGAGACTTTTAGATTTTTAGTTGCCGTGTTTCCTGAGCTGGTACGAAAGCTTCCGAATTGCGTCAACCGAGAAACAAGCAAAAAGAGCCCACACAGGCTCAGAAGAAGTGAAATTGTCACAATAGTTCCAGCTAGAATGGAAAGTGCATTACGGTCTCTTCTACGCCGGGATAGCCTGCGCTGTACCACTGCCACCAGCAAGCAATCATGATGACGTGCCCAAGAATTGCAACAAAGTGGCTCCACATTTCGACGCGATCAAACTTCTTGGTCATATAGCGCTGCCAGTGCATCGCTTCATCAAGAATCGAGTAGAAAAATGAAAGAAAGATTAGGCCCAATGCAGGCATCTTGAATGTTTCAGGATGTTCATAGCAAAGACAAAGAGCCATCACACTGGGCACTGCCGTTGCTACGATCATTTGATGGATATGGCCTTCACCCTTCTTAAGATCCGCCTTGTACATAGTACGATGACCGATATCATCGATAGATAGCGCGAGGGTGAACATACCTGCACCCAATGGGATGAACCAAACATATCCGGGATACTCCACACCATTCACATGGCCGACGGTTAGAAATGTGGTGACACCGATAAAGAGACTCGAAATCGTGCCGATCCACATCGCGTATCGCGTCCAATCCGAAGATTCAAAACGGCGAATATTCGCTACGTAGTCCGCAACTTCCGTCATCACGAGTTTTATGTTTCCAACTTTTGCCATTCAAATCTCCAAATCTCTTTAATGTGCGTCTTTTGATGAGGGCTTTGCAATCTTTGAGGAATCTGCCGCCCTAAATGAGAAACCGCTTGCCCAATAAGTTTCAATTTTCGGTGCAATGGAATCCATGTGCGAGTTTGCCACGCTTGACCGCCTCTGACACGAACATCTTTGCCGATTTCTGCGTAAATGCGGCGGGCAGAACTGACGGCCAAAGCTGTTCTGAATGACAGTGCCTGTAACCCACTGTCACCATGGGCGTATAGCTTATCAGCAACACGCAACGCGCGATCGACAACGCGGACAAGTCCTGCACGGTATTTTTCGTCGGTGATATTAGCAGGATCAACACCCTCTTCCATCAACCAGTTTGAGGGCAAATAGGAGCGACCATTTTGCCAATCTTCAAACACGTCCCTTGCAATGTTGGTAATCTGCATTGCCATGCCGAGATGAGCTGCAAGTCTTAGAGCAGAAGCACTATTGATACCGACGATATGAGAAAACATAAGGCCGACCGTTCCAGCAACCTTGTAACAATATGCCATCAGCTCTTTTTCATCGACGATGGGTCGATGAAATAAATCGTCATTCATGCCAGACAGCAGGTCCAATGGATATTGCTCAGGAATATCATATTCCCTCATAACCGCACCCATCGCGTCGAAAGCAAAATCTCCGGTTGCTTCGCCACGCGCAGCTTGCAGAGTTTTGTTACGGATTTCGGCGATAAGGGAGTGTTTTTGGGAGTCTTCGAAACCTGACTCGAGTTTGTCGACCAGATCGTCACAGCGGCGGCACCATGCATAGAGCATGTAGATGGCGTTGCGTGAGTTTCCGGGCAACAGTCGCGATGCTAAAGAAAAGGATAAACTACCCTTTCTAATCATTTGCTCGCACTGTGCAACCACCTTGGGGTCGATCACTTCGTCCTCAAATTTTTTAGGTTTCCGTCCAGTGACGATCTATATTCAAGAATTGCAGCATTTCCAACATAATTCAGCAGCTCAGTTTGATCGTAAATTCAATAACTTAAAATGATCGCAATTCAATAGAACTAGAAAAGTTCACCGCCGCTGTGAATCGACCCCAAACCACGATGCACATGCTCTTGAAATACTCATTGGTGGCTTACCAGTAAGCACTCTGCACTTGTCGCCAATACTCAACTCACCTGCATAAAACCGCGAAATGAGATCACGAGGTCGGGAGTAGAATTGTGAATAAATACTCAATCGCTCAACATCATTTGCACCGAGAATTTGCATGTTGTTGAGCAAGCGATAGTAACCTCCACGTCGCCACATCTTGGTTTTGTACTTTTCAATTTTCCCATAGATGTCGCTGGAACTGTGTTGTTCTTTGATCAAAGTAACAACATGCATAACTGCTGCCATGCAAGCTCCAAAGGAAAAACCTGTGGCCGGATGAAACAATCCTCCAGCCATTCCCAAGCTTACAACTTTCGTTCTGACTTTGGTCTGCGGTTGCTTACCGATAAGTGGTATTGGCAATACCCCTCTTTCAGAAGCGATTTCGACAACATTTTTCCACCCAATCTGTGTCGCATAACGGTGAATCGCATCGCGACATGCAGATTCCTCAAGGTGGGCACTGGGCGAAAACCTCGTGAGTTCAACCAAAATATCCGTCGCAGTCCACGGTAAAAGATACATAAACGTTAACCCATCACTTTGGGAAAGGGACGCGTCCATCACAACGGGTGAATTGAAACCATGCTCTTGCGGGACGCGCAGCTCAAGACCCAAGAATTTTTGAAATCCTTGGTTAGTGGTTGCCTCCATATTTTGACCGGTGCAGTCGAGCACCAGTTCGTCAGACGACGCGTTCGCTGCGTATTGGCCGAGATCGACATCGGAACCGAATCCCACGGACGCACCGAATTCCTCAAAAACCTTCTCAAAAAAGCTCCTTGCGCGAATACTCGCGTAAGGCAGTGAAACGGTTTGAAAGTCAGAGGAAAACCGCACGCGATACTCTGGCCATCTCGTTGAAACATAAGGGAAAACGAGGTTTTGGATGTCGCTCAGATTGAATGTTGAAACGCGGGTGGCTAGCCGCAAATCGGACTCGTGAAACGACCAAGTCTTGCTTCGGTCAAAATCCGTTCTCTTCTCAATAAGCCTCACTTCGAGACTCGGGATTAACTTTTTCAAGGCGATCAACAGCCAAGACCCCGTTAACCCAGCACCAAAAATAGTCACTCTTTTGATTAATTGCATCTCTGATTCGTTCATTGAGAAAAGACTTCGATCATACTAAATATTGTACGTCTCAAACGCAATTGAATCTGGGAGGAACCGGTGACTGCTGATTTGAACTACATGAGCGGTTTTGGCAACGAATTCGCAACTGAAGCTATCAAAGGCGCACTTCCTGTAGGCAGAAACAGTCCACAAAAGCCACCTCTGGGTTTGTACGCAGAGCAGTTATCAGGAACAGCTTTTACTGCGCCCAATAACATGAACCAGCGCACTTGGTTTTACCGCATCCAGCCATCGGTGGTGCATTCTCGCTATCGCAAACTGCCGAACACACTTTGGATGACAGCGCCTGATGCGGCAGGCATCAACACCCCCGAACAGCTTCGCTGGGATCCACAACCCATACCAACCAAACCAACCAACTTCTGGCAAAGCATCACCACGGTTTGCAGTAATGGTGGCGCCGCCGGCATGGGCGGCATCGGCATTCACCTATATTGCTTCAATGCGCCGATGAAAAATCAGGCGATGATGAACCATGATGGTGATTTTTTGCTTATTCCACAGGAAGGGACTTTGACCATTCGCACTGAAATGGGCCTCATGGAAGTCGTTCCTGGAGAAATCGCCGTGGTGCAGCGTGGAATCAAGTTTCAAGTCCAGCACAGCGGAAAATTTGCGCGCGGTTACATTGGGGAAAATTATGGATCGCACTTTGAACTACCGTACAGAGGTCCCATCGGCTCTAACGGCCTCGCCAATCCTCGCGATTTTTTGACACCTGTCGCCGCATTTCAGGATCAGACTGCTGACTGGGAAATCATTGCGCGTTTCCAAGGTGAGCTCTTTGTAACCGATATGAAGCGCTGCCCTTTTGACGTAGTCGGCTGGCATGGTAACTACGCGCCCTACAAATATAACTTGGATCACTTCAATACGATCAATACCGTTAGCTTTGATCATCCAGATCCGTCGATCTTTACAGTCCTAACGTCTGCGACCTCTGTCCCAGGAACCGCAAATTGTGACTTCGTCATTTTCCCTCCCAGATGGATGGTCGCGACCGAAACATTTAGACCACCGTGGTACCATCGCAACGTCATGAGCGAGTACATGGGATTGATTAAGGGAGTGTATGACGCAAAACCAGCTGGTGGTGGATTCTCACCGGGATCGGGCAGTCTTCACAACTGCATGAGTGCGCACGGGCCAGATGCAGAAGCGTTCACAGCAGCAACAAACGCTACGCTGAAGCCAGACTTCTACGCAAACACGATGGCATTCATGCTAGAGAGCAATTGCCCATACAAGTTATCAAAATTTGCGATGGAAGGCGGCTTGTTGCAATCGAACTATCTTGAGTGTTGGGCTGGTCTGAAGCCTCACTTCAAGGTCTAAAGGGTAAAACAAACTCATGTCGATCGGTCGATCTAGTTTTTGGTTTGCGGCTGGCACACTACTGAGTCGGTTTTCAGGACTTGCGCGCGATTCGATCGTTGCCGGTGTTTTTGGCGCATCCCTCGCGATGGATGCGTTTGTGGTGGCGTTTCGCATACCGAATCTTCTGCGAGACATGCTTGCCGAAGGCGCACTTTCGTCATCATTTACAAAAGTTTACTCATCGCTCAAGCAAACAGAACAGGAACGGGCTGCAAAACTGTTGTCGGCTTTTCTTGTCCTTACTGCCTTGCTTGGCACAACCATCAGTGTATTGGGGGTCGTGTTCGCCCCCTCGTTAGTTGACTTAATGACAATGTCAGAAAGCGGCAATGCCGGATCGGAAATGTTTCGCACTAATGCAGTTCTACTCACTCGCGTGTTATTTCCCTTCATCGGTATGGCGATGATCTCTTCGGTACTCATGGGTGTACTGCACCAGTCTGGCGGATTCTTTTTGTCCGGCATGTCGCCGCTTGGACAAAATCTCGGCTACATTCTGGGGGCGCTTGTGCTCGCCCCCATTGCGATTCGATCCTATCTGCCACAAGACGCCAATGTAGACGTCGGCATCCTTGCCCTGTCCGTGGGTGTTCTGTTGGGGATGATCGCCAGTCTGAGCCTTGAATGGTATGGTGTTGGTCGCATCATAATGGATGCTTTCACACGTTTTGGCGGCTTCAAAACCTTATGGTCTGCTGATGTTCGCCGTGTGTTTACAATCATGATTCCTGCGGCCATTGCCGCAAGCGCCGCTCCCATCAACCTTACCATATCGACTAATTTCGCAACTTCTCTGCCTGAAGGAACGATCACGTCATTGAATTACGCTTTTCGACTGTTGCAGCTTCCGGTCGGAATTTTTGGTGTTGCAATAGCATCTGCAGCCTTGCCCGCACTTTCACGATCGTTGGCACAATCCAAGAATCATATAAACGCACAGGTCTCCGGTGAAATGCAGTACGCGCTTGAGCTAGTGTGTTGGCTTACTGTTCCGTGCATGATGTATCTCTTTGTCAATCACACCTACGTTATACAGTTACTCTTTCAACACATGTCATTCAATAGCGACGATGCACAGCAAACGGGACAAGCCCTATTTTGTTATTCTTTCGGTCTCGTTAGCTATGGTCTCATCAAAGTACTTTCTAGTTTCTATTACGCAGTCGAACGAACTTCTTACGCCATGTACGTTTCATTCGCATCGATCGTGGTTTCAGCTTTGGGCAATTACCTATTAGTCGAGCGTTTCCAACACGCAGGCTTGGCGACAACGACGTCGATTTCTCTGACGTTTAACTCCGTCGCGCTACTATTTGGACTGTGGGCACAAAACGTTCAGTGGAATTGGAAAAGACTGCGAAAATCAGGTGGGATTTTGAGCGTCTTTTGCCTCGTAAGTTTGATGGTTCAAATCATCGCAGTATTGACGTTTGATCACACCTACTTCACTGAAACAAAACTCAATGCTTTGATGATCCTATCCGTCAATGCAGTATCAGTTGGTTGTGTTTTATTACCCTGCGCTTGCTGGATCACAGGAATGTCTCCAGCTCAATTGCTTGAGATTGTCAGGAAGAGAGGTCGCAAATGAAACAAAGTCCAGACGCAGACACGCTAAAGACATTTACACCCAAGAACAGACTCCGATTCGTCACGGCCACGTCGCTGTTTGACGGGCACGATGCCAGCATCAATATCATGCGCAGAATTTTGCAAAGTCGCGGAGCCGAGGTCATTCATCTTGGACACAACCGTTCCGCGAAGGAAGTCGTTCTTGCCGCCCTACAGGAAGATGCTCATGCTGTTGCGATATCAAGTTACCAAGGCGGGCATGTCGAATATTTCAAGTACGTGCGCCAACTGCTTAACGAAGCAGGCGCTCATGATGTTTGCATCTTCGGCGGAGGCGGAGGCGTTATCGTTCCGCGCGAGCGGGAAGATCTGCACAGTGCGGGCATAAACCGCATTTACTCCCCCGAAGACGGAATCAAGCTTGGCTTGCAGGGCATCATCGGTCACATGCTATACGAAACTGATCGACGCATCGAAAAATGGGGCGATCGACAAAAGAACGACAAATTGGCTCGCGCCATCACTCTCATTGAAAATGACTCCCTAACCTTGGCGAAAATCAAGGAGCAACCCGAATTCGCATCAAGCAAAAAAATCCCAATCGTCGGCATCACCGGAACTGGCGGCGCCGGAAAAAGCTCGCTAACCGACGAACTAATTACGCGCTTTCTTTACGACCATTTGGATATCAAGATCGGCGTTATCTGCGTTGACCCGTCAAAAAGAAAAACGGGCGGAGCTTTGCTGGGCGATCGCATCCGCATGAACTCGGCAAGCGATCAGCGAGTATTTGTTCGAAGTCTTGCAACGCGAGATTCAGGAACTGAATTGGCTTCAAAAACACGTGACGTTGTGAGTCTATGCCAATCATGTGACTTCGATTTGCTCATCGTCGAAACAAGTGGCATCGGTCAAGGTGACGCTGAGATTCTCAAAATCTCCGACATTAGCGTTTACGTCATGACTCCGGAATATGGCGCAAGTACTCAACTTGAAAAAATCGACATGCTCGATTTTGCCGATCTTATCGCCATCAATAAATTTGAACGTCCGCAGTCGTTGGATGCCATCCGAGATGTGCGTAACGTACTTCGACGCAACCGCTTTGCGGGCGTGAAGAAAGCGGACGCGGAATATCCAGTGTACGGAACCATCGCCAGCCGATTTGGCGATGATGGCGTGAGCGGCCTGTACCAGCACCTCTGCAATCTACTGAACAACAAGTCGGGCAAGGCGTTGTTTACGCCCTCCACTAACCGACGTTATGCGGTTGAATCCACTCACCGCGACGCGCTCATTCCCGGCGAACGCCAGACTTATCTGGCGGACATTGCACGCGCCGTTAAAAATTACCACATTCAGACTGACGAAATCGTCCGACAGGTTCGTGAAGCTGAGTCAATTGACATCGCCGGCAAGGCATTGAACAACGATGATCTCGTCGTCCAAGCACAACAGCGCTGGAACCGTATTGAGCCCACCATCCGAACCAGCCTTGAACAATGGCAACAAACTAAAGCAAAATACGCTGCGGACGAATTCAAGTTCGATGTGCGCGGAAAGACCGTCGCAATTTCAACAAATTCACAGACTTTGTCTGGCTTGAAAGTCCCCAAAGTTTCTCTACCTCGTGCGGAAGCGAAGTCAGAGATCACCAGATTTTTGCGGTCAGAGAATCTACCGGGAGAATTTCCTTTTACCGCTGGGATCTTTCCATTCCGTCGCGCAGGGGAAGATCCCAAGCGCATGTTTGCCGGCGAAGGGGGCCCTGGGCGAACCAACAAACGCTTTCACTTTTTATCACAGCATGACGATGCCAAACGTCTTTCGACAGCATTTGACAGCGTGACCCTATATGGGTCAGAGCCAGATCGCCGCCCTGACATTTACGGCAAGGTTGGGGAATCCGGTGTCTCCATCGCGCAATTAGATGACATGAAAACTCTTTTCAACGGCTTCGACCTACTCGCTCCGTCCACGAGTGTAAGCATGACAATCAACGGTCCAGCACCAATGATTCTCGCGATGTTCTTCAATGCGGCAATTTCACAGCAAGTCGATGCTTTCAAAAATAAACAGGGCCGCGCCCCATCAAAAACAGAATGGGAAGAGATTCGTGACTATACTCTGAGCAATGTGCGGGGCACTGTTCAGGCTGACATCTTGAAGGAGGATCAAGCGCAAAATACTTGTATCTTCTCAACAGAATTCGCTCTCAAGTTGATGGGCGATATGCAGGAATACTTCATTCGCAAAAAGGTACGAAATTATTATTCCGTTTCAATTTCCGGATACCATATGGCCGAAGCTGGCTGTAATCCTATTTCCCAACTCGCATTCACGCTGGCAAATGGGTTCACCTACGTTGAGTACTATCTTGCACGCGGCATGAAAATTGACGATTTTGCGCCAAATTTGTCGTTCTTTTTCAGTAACGGCTTGGATCCAGAATATTCTGTACTTGGTCGCGTAGCGCGCCGCATCTGGTCAATCGCGATGCGGGATTATTATCGCGGTAACGACCGCAGCCAACGTCTGAAGTATCACATCCAAACATCAGGTCGTTCGTTGCATGCAATGGAGATTGATTTCAACGACATTCGCACGACACTTCAAGCGCTGATCGCCCTGTACGACAATTGCAACTCCCTACACACAAATGCATATGATGAAGCAATCACCACCCCGACGGAAGAGTCTGTTCGTCGTGCGCTGGCCATCCAGATGATCATCAACCGCGAGTTCGGTGCGAACAAGTGCGAAAACGTGAACCAAGGATCCTATTTTATTGATGAACTAACCGATCTAGTGGAATCGGCGGTTCTCACTGAATTTGAACGTCTGTCCTCACGCGGAGGCGTACTGGGAGCGATGGAGCGCCAGTATCAGCGCATGAAGATCCAAGAGGAAAGTCTTCATTATGAAACACTCAAGGATAACGGAGAGCTCCCCATCATTGGTGTTAACACTTTTATGAATCCGTCCGTGGATGTGAACACTCCTATGGAGATACCGTTGGCCCGCGCATCCTATGAAGAAAAAGACGCTCAACTTGGTCGTTTGAAAGAGTTTCACAACTCGAATTCAAAAAATATCCATGCCGCTTTGGAAAAATTGTCCCACTGCGTTTTGCAGAACGGGAACATTTTTGAGGAACTGATGGAAACAACTCGCGTTGCATCCTTAGGACAAATTACCGAGTCATTGTTCAAAGTTGGTGGTCAGTACCGTCGATCCATGTAATCAACCATTTCCAGGCGTCAGCCAGCAGCTCTGAAGAAACTTGGTTCGTCCACGAACCAAGTTTCCCTCTCAGAATCTCGCCATTTCTTGTCAAAACAACCCACTCGCTTAATCCCCCCTGTGACTTCTTGTCTTGTGTAGTGAGTGCTGAAATCCTTGGCCATGCCTTGATAAGGTCATCATCTCCTTTCAGCGCCAATCCCTTTCGGAGCTTTACTGAAGAAAGGATGCAGCCACTGGATTTAAGTGCCGAGAGGATCTGCACGCCAGTTTCTTTGTGCAATCCAAAACCACTCATGCTCACCTTTGTGACAAATGCAAGTCCAAGTGCAACAGCATACCCATGACGAATCTGATCCGCTTCTCCCGAACCATTGTTTGCCGCTAAAGATTCCAGCGCGTGGGCGAGAGTATGCCCAAGATTGAGTGTCGCTCTTTGACCTCTTTCATCAGGATCAATCTCAACCACAGTCGACTTTACGCTAATGAGTTCCACGAGCATTTCGGAGATTGCCGCTCGATTTGCGCTTGCCGAAGATTTAGCCAACTTTGATAACTTGGCCGCGTCTCTAGCAAGGATTGCATGTTTAATCGCCTCTGCGACCCCGCACCGAAATTCCTCGTCCGCCAATGTGTCCAGAAACTGCAGACACACGGTGACCTCTGTAGGAAACGCAAACGTTCCCAGCTGATTTTTTCCGTAAGGAGGAAAATTGACGCCTGTTTTTCCACCGACACAAGCATCAACCATTGCCAGCAAAGTTGATGGATACAACTCAAAGGAACATCCCGCTAAATCGGCAGCAAACGCGGCCGTATCAGAACAGATGCCACCACCCACGATGATCCAATGTTTTTTTCTACCTAAGCGCAACCATTCCGCGGTGAATTTGCGAACGGTTTCCATGTTTTTGACCGATTCGAACGGAGTAAATCGCACACCAGCGTCAGCCTCTCTTGTCCAGGCAGGCAAAAGTTCAGCGGGAATGCCGGAATCGATCACGTAAAAACATTCGTCCCGTTTTTCCAAAGAAACATTTTGGCAAAACTCGATCCAGTAATTACCACTTTTCAATAGCGAATCTTGAGACCCGCCAACTCGATAAGCAACGCCGCGGCGAAATATCGTTGCTCCGAGCGCGCCACTGTCAGCGTAACTTCCAAGTTCCGTAAGATCCCAGCCGGTGTGTCTATCCAGATTTAAGTGAAATGCGCGGCTGAGAAAGAATTCCAGAACTTCACTTCCCTTTGCTTTAGTTAAGTCAGCTATACCGCTTGTCAATTCTTTCATTGTCCAACGATGCCATGTTTTTGGCTGGATGGGCGGGTATTGCATGCGCCATTGAATTTGAATCGGCGCCGATTTCGATTGTTGCATGTAGATTTCCGTTTTAGACGAGTCATTTTACATTTGGAAATATGATAACTTTTATCATTTACTTTAGAAATATCAGCCATCGATTTTTTGCACAGCGTCGTTTGGGAAATTATGCCTCATTTGTCCTTAAGAAGATTCTTAATGTGACGATAGTTGGCTAACAGTAAACCAGTTGGATTTTGAATGGGAACGGGCGGTAAACGATTTGGGGCACCGGGAGGCTTTCACAAGAAAGTCGCCGAAATTAAACGCGCCAGACTCGCGTCAGAGCAAGTCGTCTCCATTTCAGAGTTTCGCGCCCTAAAGAAAACCGCCGAACCTAAGGTCATTTTGGTTGTCGATGATGAAGAAGCGATGCGCGCAAGCCTAAAGCGTCTGCTTGAATCTGAAGGATACTTTGTCGTCACCGCTGAAGACGGCCTTGAACTAGCGAAAATTCTCGAAACGAAAAAACTCGATCTAATCCTACTAGATATCCAGCTGCCGTGGGTCGATGGCATAGAACTCTGCACCCTACTCAAAGAAGACCACGAAGTCGGCAAAGTGCCAATTGTGATCATGTCTGCTCGTCACGACGGCGATACGGTAAAAAGAGCCACGCAAGCAGGGTGCGAAGAATTCATCGCGAAGCCCGTTTCCGCAGACCTCATCATTTCCGTAGTCTCGCGTACCGTCCCCCAAGCCAGCTAAAAACCAGCGGAAAATTGACAGACAAAAGCTCAAATCGCCCTAAAGTCATGGGCATTTTTTGCCGATCAACTAAGGGTACGACGGAATGCGCGGCACGAAGGGTTAGAGATGAAAGACCAGACATCGAGCAACATTACTTCTGATCAGAATGAGTTTTCCTCATTCAGCGTCGACTCCCTTGTTGATAACTCCATTACCGACTTTGATTTGTTTTTGCCGGTAAAGGAGCACTTCGTACTCTATAGTTCATCCGGATATCGTTGGCTCAAAGAAGAACTCGATGCGTTGATAAAAGGCGGGTACCAGCACTTTGCCATACGCAGAAAAGATTTACCTCGAGCCAAGATCTATCAAAAGATTTCCACTCTACCGAGCATCAGCGAAGGTCTAGCTCCTCACGAGCGCATCGCCTCCATCGAACAGGTAGGAACCACATTCGTAAAATGTCTCTACGAAGGCGAGATCACAGATGCGTGCGTTGAAAAAGGAAAGTCGATCGCAACTTCGATTGTGCATTGCATCGCGGAAGACAACAGCTGTATCCAGCGATTGGGCCAGCTCGCCGACCACGACTATTACACGTATCACCACAGCGTCCGTGTCGCTTCATATGCAATCGCGATTTGTACAGAACTTGGCATCAACAACACCAAACAACTTTGTGAAATTGCACTTGGTGGCATTTTTCACGATATCGGTAAGAAAGACGTACCGGCCGAAGTCATTCATAAGCAAGGTGCTTTGAACGAAGAAGAATGGAAACATATGCGTTCGCATCCTGAAAAGGGGCATCTCGCTGTTCAAAACACCGTGCTCAGCCACGTCTCCAAAGAGATAATATTGCATCACCATGAAAAGATGGACGGAAGCGGTTACCCGCATAATCATGATCGTTCAACGCTGTTACCCGAAGTACAGATTGCGACAGTGGCTGATGTCTTTGACGCATTAACCTCAAATCGCGCATACCAGGTAAAACGTACCCACTTCGACGCCCTTGAATTTATGAAATCAAAAATGATCGGCACCAAGTTGCCACTAGATCCCTTTAAGGCCCTCATCTCCTGCCTTGCAAAGCAGGCCAAAAACAACTAGGCAAGATCTCTCGACTGCGCCGCCCCATCCAGGCGCATCCCCACAGTAATATTAATAAAAGCTTTGTATCTCGGAAATTTGATGCAAATTCGCCGAATTCAATTTTGGACTGTAGCTTGCGCTGCTGCCTTCGTACTTTGCTCGCACGCAATGGGCGCGGCAGTGCGCCCCAAGAGAATTGCTCAGACTGAATTTTTTGGTGGACGATTTCTGTGGGGTGATTGTCGCCTAACGCAAGATCCGGAAACAACACCAACGTGGTCTTTATGGCCGTTTCTTTGCTTCAAAGGTCATGCTAGCTCAACTAGTTTATTTAATTCCAGCAACGCCGACGAAAGTTTCCTAGGCTCACACCTTGTCGGTTATCTTGGTACGCACTTTCATCCGTTGGTTTCATGGCATGTCCAAGGCACACGCAGAAAATATTTGGATTTGCTCAATTCCAGTTTCGAAACCATTGATGGGCGGCACGTTGAAAAAAACTTCATCCGATTTGGCAACAGCGCGCTTCATCATGTTCGCGCAGACATCGGCGCCATGCCCATGCCGTACGGGCTGAACGAACAAGTTTTACCTCAAATTTTCTATGAGCAACTAAAGAATTCACGCTACTGGACGGGCCCTCGTCACGTCGCCAAACTCGAGTACGACAATTTGTTTGACACCACATTGGAGCTTGCCGTAGCGCAGGATGTATTGCCATGGACACAAACAGAAATACGACGAGATTCCAACGATCACGCTCGAAGCGCACGATTAAGTCACGATCTCGCCGCGCTTGGCGGAACCCGCATTTCGCTATTTGCGATGGAATTGCGCGACACCGATTTGCGCTACGGCGCTAGCATTCTCAATGTCAGTTCAAAGGGTGCAACGACGGCACTTGAGTGGCAAAGACTTATACCAGAAGATGAAGGTGTTTCATTTTATCAATTATTTCGGCTGAATTTCGCTGGCCCGTATGACAGAGAAATGCGAGCGATCGTCGAATACGAAGACAGTCGGCATGATTATTGGATGCTGTCGATGGGGTCTGATTTTTTTCTTCCAGATTATGGCGCTTTTCGCTTCGCGGGTAGTTACTACAGCATTCGAAAATGGGCTTATTACAGTGGTTTTCTCCTGAGCTTGGGCGTGCAGATAACAATATGATGAAATGGTTGATTTCAATCTTTAGTTGCATGCACTGGCTCGTATTCGGTTCATTCGTTACGGCTTACGCTCAATCTTCACCATCCGGCGTATCCAAAGGTGAAGGCATTTCATATACGTATGATGAAAGCGATTTGGAGCAACCATCAGAAGAATTATCCTATTACTCCGGCATTGAACGCATGTTTAAAAACCCTGCTTTGCAAGCCGGCATAGCTAACGGGGCCGCCGCACTTGATCGAAGCATCGAATCTCTGATGGAAGCGATTTTTTATCGCATGCTTGACAGGCAATTAGTCTTCAAGACGAACACATCGATCATTCCCAATCTCAATTTTGGTGTAAAATTACATCGCGATGTTTTTAACACCGCAGTCGGGACGTACGTTGTCGCCGATCAGTTTTCCATCGGCCCGCAGTATCTAACCAAATTGCGCGACATCGGTCAGATTCCACTGAATCTGCAAATTGACTCCAACGTTAACGTCTACAATATCTACCCGCGTTCGGATGGAATGCGCCTTGCAGAAAAGTACGAACTTCCGACATGGCGCTACTTTCTCAATAATTGGTTTGGCATTTTGCCGTTGCTAACACGGATTCTCCCTCCATCGTTCAACCCCAATGAGCTTTACGATCCTGTATCTGAACTTCAGACAGGATTTATCTTTCCATCCAAACCCGAAGTCGTCGAAAACATGCCGATTGGTTCGATCCGTAGTTACTCGCTAACTGGCAGCATTGCCCTGCCAGTTGAACTTGCTACTCTGTTGCCGAAAGAGGCGCTGGATCAGTTAGCCAAGCTGGAAAAAGTTAGTTCAACTTTTCCGATCACTGCATTTATCTCCGGCGAAAATCGCATAAGTGTATTGCGCCGATCAGACAACGTCGTTTGGGTTGGAGTGAACAGCGTAAAACGTGCGGGCGCGGGTATCAAAGCTGAGATTGGACGCGTCTTGAAAGCATTCGCAAACGTCAGTCCACTGTGGGCCGGTGTTGATGTACCGTTTTTTCCCCTCGATTTTGATTGGGTAAAGGCACGCGCACTTCGTTTTGATCAATTGTATGAATTTGATCTGACAAATAAATATGCCCGAGATGCCTACACAAAGGCCGTCGCCGGCGACTTTACTGAAGCCTTTGTTCGCCACTCCGATCGTTTGGGCGGAGTGGACACAGGCGTAACGTTTCACTTCAAAAAAAATCACGACGCTATAGAGTCGGACGACGAGTCCAGTTTGAATTTCTTCCTGTTTCGTAAAACCAGAGAAAAGAGTCGTTCCGAAGGCGAAATTGAAATCAATGACCCGACGGGAAAATATTTCGTGCTGGACTCGACGCAAGAAACAGAACAAGAAACGTGGGAAGTCCTCACTGGTGCTGAACAAATTGCGATCAAAGATTCTGTCGAAATGCGCGTCGAGCGCGTGTCGAAAGACAATGACAGCGAATTTTCATACCGCTTCTTCGCATCGGACAAGAATCCGTCACAGTTCTCAATTTCATTAAACATTCAAGACCGTCACACGGACGCCGAAGAATTAGACCAGTACATGGACCTGGTTCGAAGATTTACGAAACTGAAGTTATCAAAGGTACCGAAAATCCCTCGTCGCTCAGAAGAAAAGCAGCAAAGTCTTCGAATGACAAGTGCCGCCATCGATCCGACTGAGCAAATTCAACAGTTGCATGTGACGCCGACATTTTTGGGGCAATTCACCGCCAACGCTTCCGTGAGCTTTTCCAATGATGTACTTTCGCAAATTTGCACTAAGCCTGAAGACGAAATGTGGGCGGCATTCGCGAGCGCATTTGACAAAGATGTCGGTTTTTGGAGCAACGCCGAGAACCGAAGCAGTTGGACTGCAATTAAGAATATTACTTCCCATGTCGTGGCGATGCCATTGCGACCGTTCAATATTAGATTTCCGAGTGTCGATTTCTATCTACAGACAAAGGATGCCATTGCCGCGCTGCATGACATCTGTGCGGCACAGACTCCAGTCGATAAGCAGGATCATTTCAGTGAACTTGTTAGCACCAACTACCCAAGTCAGTTAACTGAGGCTATGTTGAGCTTGGCCGATCGTCGCATGGTACCTCGAACAATAACATTTTTTACGAAACCTCGCGGTGACGCTGATGCTGCAACCAAAGAGGCTTTTAAATCCATGAACAATCAAGTGGTGAAGTCCTCAGCGGCGCCGCTGGCCGTTCAACGGCATCAGATTGCGGACGAAAAACTTTCTGCGTTTTTCCCATCACAACTGCGTCAACGGGGCACCAAACCAATCATCGCCAATGTCAGCGTCAATGCCATCGAACGAACACCGTTATTGCCACCTCTTCCCGCCGTCGAAAGCTCACAATCTGTCGAAACTGAAGAGGTACCTGCGGAGCAGCGCCAGATTGAAGTAATGCCTTCGCCTGAGCCGTCGGCTTCGCCAGATCCCCTAACAACACTACGTTCCATTCAGTTAGAGCTTTCAGTCAAGAATATGCCCTTAACAACTGTCGGCAAGTTCTACATTCGTATTGAAAGCGCCGGTGACGTTAATGTCGGACGATTTGTCATTGCCGAGCAAGTTTTGCAAGTTAACCCTTTGCTTGAGTTGCAGTCGGATGAAGCTACAGCTGGCTTACAAAATAAATATCAAATTATCTTGAACGGACCGAACTCCCCGATTACATCAATGATTACGGGGGACTCGGTCGAATTGGACGGTGGGTTGCAGATACATATTGCTGCATCGGCGGACGGAAAGCTTTGGTCTGACGAACGCCTTTTGAAGTTCCGCTTCGAGAACGGCAAGCTCTTGCCGCCCGAGTAGGAGCCTTTGGTCACTTTTTATTGACTGTTATGCTTTCCTTGGTATGCTCCGACGCTCTTATGGTGGCATTGGCGAAGTGGTTAACGCACCGGATTGTGATTCCGGCATGCATGGGTTCAAGTCCCATATGCCACCCCACTTCCTGAAGATCGCCGCTACGTTTTACAACGTAGCGGCTTTTTTATTTCTGACCATTGAGTACTGATAGTCATCAGCCACAACAGGTATCAATCACGCTCTTGCAGACGGGACATTGCAGGTTACCTCTCACTTCGATCGGTGTTGCTGGCGTGCCACAAAATGGGCAGCGGTAAGGTGGCACCTTCTTATCCGACTCAGGTGGTGGAGATTTTTTTTTCCGTTCGTTTGCCAATGGCGTCCTTTGCATGCTGCGTGAAGATTCATTCGCTATTATGATAGGGTTTCTAATTCAAAGTGAATGATCTCAAGGGGCTAAACATTCCTACCAGTGTCAAAAAGCTAAATATACTCGTCATTTCCCAGTCGCTCGTAGCAAAGACCTATCGAAGTTTTTACTGCAAACTTGCGGATCTGCCGTCAGTTGAAATCACTTTGGTGAGTCCCAAAAGATTTCGCGAATTAGGCTTTCAGCTCATCGAAAGCCCAGATTTTGATCCGCCGTTCAATCAACCAAACGGATGCCATCGCGCATTTCGGCTATCGGTATTTAGCCCTCATGTCCAAATTGTCGTCTTTTGGGGACTCACAAAAATCATCACTGCGTGGCTCAAGAATTCGCGCCGCCGCGAAACTCGACCCATTGTGATGTGTCTGGCTGAGCCTTATTCCATCACCGGACTTTGCGCCTTCTTGTCAGTCTGCATTGCCTCCCTTTTGACCGGTGCGAAACCATTATTTTTGCTGCATGCGCTACAGAATATCTTTAAACAGTTTCCCGCCCCGTTACGTTTGATTCAAGCATTTCAGTTCCGCGTAAATCCATTCATGCTAGCAACCGGAGTCGAGCAAAAGGACGTGCTACGTAAACAAGGCTACAATGGAACCATCATTGATTTCCCACTGTGGTTTGATTCCATGTCCTATGAAGCGGTGAGATCTGTTACTAAGTTGCAAGCCCGGCAAAACCTCATGTCCTCTGCCAAGTTTTCTGCCGAATTTGATCCTAAGTTCATCGTTGGATACGCCGGAAGTTTTCTGCAGGAAAAGGGCATCGATTCGCTTCTCAAAGCATTCAAAAGTTTTTCCCAACAGATTAAACGCCCAACCGCACTTTGGCTGTGTGGTCGAGGTCCAGAGGAGGAACGACTAACAAATGAGTTTGCCAAACTTCAAGGCGAAGGATTTGATATCCGATACTTTGGAGCTTTGCCATCCGCGCAAATGCCGACCTTTTATCGATCTCTGGATGTACTCGCCGTGCCCTCCCTGACAGCGACGCACTGGAAGGAGCAGTTTGGAAGAATCATTATCGAGGCAAGGGCAGCTGGAACACCTGTCATTGGCTCCAATTCCGGCGAAATCCCCCACGTAATCGGTTCGCGCGAACTAATATTCAAAGAGGGCGATTCCGAGTCACTTACGCAAGTACTTCAACTCGTTGAAAGCTCCATCGCAAAATCTGACCGTTTCATTTCTTCTGTTTGCTCGACGAATGAGCAGTTTGCGGATTTCCGTTTAGCAAAGTCTCTTGCCGATCAGTTATGGTCTCTAACTCAGAACCCTCGCTAGACTCTTCCTGCTGGTTCTGGTTAATTTATAGGTATCTGTAATTACAGGCTAAATTTTACTCATCTTGACAAAATACCCTAATCTTTTCGATAACTTGAACTTTAGTGCCTAGTTCGTTTTCGCCGCGTTTGACCGGCTTGCTTCGAATCGCCGCATGGTAATTTGGTAAGTAGGGCGATAGCAGCGCATAGATAGGAGAGCTTAGCTAATGCGAATACTTTCTATACTGATTGCCTTTTTTGCAACCAGTTGCTCAGGCGACCTGGGCACTTGGCTTGATACAAGTACATTTCACAGTTTTGGCAGCACGTTGTTCAGCGATCCACAACAAGTGTCGTTGAAAGAAGTTCATCTGGATGCAGGCCAGCTTGTTGGAAAAACTGTGGTGATTGAAGGAAATGTAGTTTCAGTTGGCAAATACCAAACGCATCTCGTCTTGGCTGATAGCACAGCTCGCATGCTAGTTGTTTTGACGAAGATTCACGGCGAAACGGAACGATATGAAAAAAAGGCGCCGAAGTTTGTGAAAGTTCTTGGCGTAGTTGAAAGAGGAAAGAAGGGTCTTCCCTATATTTCTGCACTGGCCATTAGTGAAATGCCGGTACCAAACGCCTAACGAAGCGGGCTACTTCACTATTTTGATATCGGCTTTGCGACGCGCATCTGTTAGCCATTTGCGTGTTTGGATTTCCCCCTCCGCCATCATCAACTCGTTTTCCAATTCCTTCTTTTTCTTTTGAAAGTCGCCGCTGCCGGAAAACTTCTTTCCTTCCAAGTAAAAAAGATGAAAGCCCAACGGACTCCTTACGGGCTCTGTGAATTTCCCAACGTCCAATTTCTCCACTTCTTTGCGAATGGATTCACTCAGTTCACTCAAACGCAAGTCGGGCATCAGTCCTCCATTCTCTTTGGCGCCGTCAAGGTCCGAATATAGCCTAGCGGTTTCTTCAAAACTTGAGCCCGAATTAAGCTTTTGCAGAACTGATTTGGCAAGCTTCAGTTTGGCTTGAACCACATCATCCGATGAACCTTGAGGAACTTTGATCAGGATCTGGCGCAAGGTAAGCCTAACGTTATCTGCAGAGGATCCTGACTTCTTCAAATAGAAAGTTTCGACGTCTTTATCGGTGATCTTGATCATTGGACGAACAACCATGCCCTGGAACCGTCGGAATACCATCTGCTTGCGAAAGTCTTCGCGATACTCCTCATATTCGATCCCAGCTTTACGCAAGGCTTCCATCAAGCCTTCGCGGTTTTGACCACGGTTTTCCAGGTTAAAGTTAATCTCTTGATCAAGCTCTGTGTCCGACACTTCGATTTCCAACTCTTCTGCCTTTTTCAAAACCAACTCGAAGTTGATCGCATCTTGTAGTGCTTTTTCATACACGGGTGCATCTTCCGCTGCAGGATAGAACGAAATGCTAAAAAAACCCGAGGTGACTTTCGCCTCAACTTTGCTGTGCAAAACTGGCGACCCATCCACCGTTGCAACGATGCGATCGACCAAAGTCTCTTGACCTTGCGCAATTGCTAGCGCGCCCACGAGCGCCGCATTCATCATGAAAATAACTTTTAAAAATGTCTGCATAGTCCCATTCCTAGAAAGACTGCGGTTGTTTTATTTCTACGGTGTTCAATGCGGTATCGACTAAACTTTGCAACGCCTTCTCGCGTTTATCTGCCAAAATCGCCGCTTTAATTTCTTTCTCAGCTTGCTGACGATTCAGCTCCTGCTTGCGCAACTTCTTTTCCAGAAGGAAGATGTGAAATCCGTAAGGGGACTTCAACACACCCTTGATCTCCCCTTCGCCCATTTCAAAGGCGACATCGAAAACCGAAGGCAATTCTCCTCGGGAAAATGGACCCAAAACCCCACCCTTTGCGGACTCCGGTGAGATCGAATACTGTTTAGCGAGCGCAGCGAAATTGCCACGATTGACTTGTGAACGAACTTTTTTGGCGGCATCTTCATCTGCAAGCAGGATATGGCGCAAGACAATACGAGCCGGCTTTTTGAACTTGTCTCCGTTCTTTTCATAGTATTGCCTGATTTCAGCTTCATCAGTCACCACCGTTTTGAACACCCTTTCATCAAGGTACTGCTTGATGATGCTATTTTCACAAACACGACTTTTCAGGCGATCTTGCGACAATTGATCTAGCTTTACTTCGCTCTCGGCAGCAACAGCATCTTGCCATTCCTTGAGGCAGTCCACATAGCGACCAGAATTGTTAATGTCGAAGTCCGTTTCTTGGCCGATGTAATGAAACAGCATGCGACGTTCAATCAATGAGGCTAACAACATCTGTCGTAACGGTTCCATCGTGCTAGCAAACTTTGCTCCCAACTCAGGAATCTGTGTCATTTCTGTACTGTCTGAGATCGTAGATGTGTGAATAGAGTATTCAAATTCTAGATCTTCTGCCGTGATCGCTCGATCAGCTACTTGCACCAGAGTGCCACTTACGGGAATCGGCTTGGGTGGAGCATCGACCGTTTTTTCACCCGCGAGATCGGCTTTGGTCTGAAAACGGCTCATGACCTTCCAAATGTAGCCACCCACCAAAAATGAAACAATCATACCGATGTAGAATAACGTACGTTTCAAACTCAACCCTCGGACATTTTGGCCGCTATGGGGAACAATAATGCCATAACTTCCTTTGAAAACGATAGCATAGAGTCCTCATTCGATATGGATTTGTCATCCACATGGATCATTAGACGATAATCGGGTGTAAGGCTGAATTTTCGTCCGCCCTTTCTGATAACATCCAGCATTCCCATGATGGCTCGCTCCTTCAGAGCGCCAAACTTGACCTCAACAGGACCAGCACCTCGCCACGACAGACTCGATCCACCCATTGATTTCAGTAATAATTTCAGCTCGGCAATGCAGAAGATAAGCTCAACTGCAGGCGGAAATCCACCGAACTGGTCCCTAACATTTGCACGAATGCCATCCAAGTCCGCGGCGGTCTCTGCCGTAAAAATCCATTTATAGAACTGCAGCCTTTCTCGCTCGTCCGTAATATATGACTTAGGAATCGCCGCCGAGAATGGCAACTTGAGCTCAATGTCATCTCGGTTAATCGGCGCTTGCCCCGTCCTAATCTCATTGATGGCCGACTCAAGCATGTCCGTATACATTTCGAGTCCAACTTCCGCGATTCGACCAGATTGCTCCGCTCCGAGTAGGTTTCCGGCTCCACGTATCTCGAGATCGTGGCTGGCGATTTGAAATCCAGATCCGAGATCTTGATGCCGCACCAAAGCATCGAGTCTCATGCGCGCTTCATCCGTCAATTTTTCTTGTCGCAACATTAGGTACGCATACGCTTGTCTACCACTGCGACCGACGCGTCCGCGCAACTGGTAAAGCTGTGAAAGTCCGAAATGATCGGCTTCATCGACAATCAGTGTGTTGACGTTCGGCATATCAATGCCGGACTCTATGATTGTTGTACAAACTAACACGTCGAACCGATGTTCGATGAAATCAATAATCACCTGTTCCAAATCTGATTCAGGCATTTGCCCATGACCAACTCTGACGCGAGCTTCGGGCACCAACTTGCGGATATTTTCACGGACTCGTTCGATATCTTCGACCTTGTTATGCACAAAGAAGACCTGCCCACCACGGTCAACCTCCTCCTTTATTGCACGCTTGATGACAGCCTCATCTCTTTGCATGACAAAAGTCTTCACGAACCTTCGATCTATTGGTGGTGTAGCAATGATGGAAATACTTCGAAGTCCCAACATCGCCATGTGCAGTGTTCTAGGAATGGGTGTCGCAGTCAAAGTTAGGATGTCGCAATTTGCACGCATTTCTTTGATGCGCTCCTTGTGAGCAACACCAAACTTCTGCTCTTCGTCCACGACCAATAGACCCAAGTTTTTTGCTTTGACGTCCATGGAAAGTGCCCGATGAGTTCCGATCAGAACATCAATGCCTCCACGAGCAAAAGCCTCCAATGTCTTTTTTGCTTCCGCTGGTTTTACAAATCGATTGATTTGGGCAACATTGAAGCCGTGATGCGAAAGCCGTCCATGAAACGTCCTGAAGTGCTGATAACAGAGGACTGTGGTTGGCACCAATACGATTACTTGTCGGTGATCTAATACAACACGCATTGCCGCTCGCAATGCGACTTCCGTTTTACCAAAGCCAACGTCGCCACAGATCAGTCGATCCATCGGTTCTGGTTTGGACAGATCTTCTTGAACATCATCAATGGCGCGAATCTGATCGTCAGTTTCATCGTACGGAAATTCTGCTTCAAACTTATGATATTCATCACCAATTAGAGAATACGCTTTACCTCCTCGCAATACCCGCTGAGCCTGGATCTTGAGGAGTTTTTCGGCCATGTCCTTGACGGCCTTTTTAACTGTAGCTTTACGTTTTTCCCAGTTCGCGCTGCGCAATCGATCAACAACACCGGTGCTACCATCGGAATTCGAATACTTTTGTAGCAGTGAAAGTTTATCTACCGGAAGGTAAAGTTTGTCACCACCTTGGTACTCGATATGAAGAAATTCGCCGACCGTCCCACCAACCTCTAAAGTCACCATTCCCTTATATAAACCGATGCCGTGTAGTGCGTGTACGACAAGATTTCCCGATACAAGATCGCGCATGGAGTTGATGATATTTTTTAGCTTTCTAGCTCCCTTTTTAGCAGGTCGATGTTGAACACCAAAAAACAAAGTGTCGGGAATGACGAGCACTTCATCATCCACCAACCACACATAATCCGAAATTTCACCGGGACTGAGGTGGACAAGGTTTTCTGACAATTTACGGAGATGAAGTTTAACCAGCCCGTCTTTGATACGTTTCGCATTTATTCCACGATGGTGTAGTAGCTCTTGTAATCTGCCAAGATTATCCTCCGATTGGCCAAGCACCAGCACCTTGCCCGCATACACACCGTTGCAATGTTCAATCGCCGAAACCACTTGTTCAAATAGACCGTGTCTGAGGCTTCGTTCGCCCAAGAACGTTGACCACTCTGCCGATGACGACGCCCTTGCTCGCAGCGCTCCCGAACGGGCCGTTGGTTCATTCAGCTCAATATAATTATTCAAAGCATCACAGCTCTGTACGTGCCAATCAAAGTGCAATTCGGGACTCAAAGTCGGGTAACCAGACTTGGCATCGACTTCATACGAAGCCAAAACGTCTGACTTAAACTCTTCCCACTCGTTCATGCAAAGCTGCATCGAATCTGGAAAGATCCAAAGCACATCCTCCCTTCGCAACAGATGCGACAGAACGGTTGCCCCATTTGTTCGAAAACTCGGAGCGAACATCTCGACACCCTGAAATGTTGCGGACTGACGAAAAGATTCCACAATGCCTTGCCGTTGTGTTTGCGGCATGTCGATATTCAGCAGAATCTCATACAGTCTTTGCGTGTGTTCTGAACGCCGATCTGGAGGAGTTAAAAACTCTCGACACGGCAAAATCGTGATACAACTTACCTCGTCATAAGATCTCTGCGATTCGGGATCAAATGGGCGAATCGAACTGATCTCGTCCCCCACAAACTCAATACGCACTGGCTGCGACATGTGTGAGGGGAAGATATCAATCACGCCACCTCGTACTGCTACGGTTCCCTCTTCGTCCACCATCGATGCACGCCGATAACCAATATCAATCATCGCTTCCATGAATTGGTCTTGGTTAACTTCCTCGCCGACTCTGAGTCGCACACGACTCGACTCAATTTCTTCTACAGCGAGTGTTCGTTGAGCCAATGCAGACCATGTGGTGATGATCACGAATGGTTTTTCGTCAAACATACTGGCTAGCGCCTGCATCCTTTGAAACGACGTAATTTCGTTACGCACAAAACGGTCGCGTCCCCAAGGAGTTATCGACTTGAGCAAACTCAAATTTACGATACTGGGGCTGGAAGATGCTAATGCTTCAAAATGGTTCAACCACGCGGTAGCTTTCGCCATATCAGGCAATACAACAACGGCGTTTTTTTGATCGGCACTTGTGACTGTCCGAGACGCAATTAATTGTGCAAACGCCTCGCTGTTTGCCGCTGACAACTGAATCTTCGCTTGCTGCTTCAGGATTTCAAAAAGGTGTGTAAGCCCGGTGAGTTCCATGAAGCTTTGGCCTTTTGTACGATCGACGCGTGTACTTTAGAAAATTCGGTCTTGGAATTTTGCCTTACGTCCGCGCACTTCGACTAGCCAAAAGAGAATACTTACTGCAATAAGCATCAAACTCAAAACTTGTGACGGACTAGCGGCATCGGTAAGGAGTGAGCCTCGGTCGTCGCCCCTGAATGTCTCGAGCACAAGCCTCGATACCGCATAGGAAATCGCAATGATAGCACCACTGCGACCGGCATTTGATTTTCCGCCCGTGCGAATCAGATGATACCCCAAGTAGGCGAGGAAGAACGCGGTCGCACTTTCCATTAGCTGAACCGGATAACGCCAAACATCATCATTGAGGACGGGAAAATTTACTGCGAACCAAGGAACACTATCACCGATCGCTTCCACCGGCCTACCAAAGTCATCGCCATTGAGAAAGCAGCCGATTCGACCAAAGCCAAGACCCAACATAATTGCGGGCACGGACATATCAATGCTCGAAGCCAAATCAAGTCGCTTTACTTGCAAGAAAATGATTCCGGCTAGCAATCCACCAAACATACCGCCATAAAAAGTCATGGGTCCGAGGCGGAATAGTTCACTAAGCCAAGAGCCCAAGCCCGTGACTTCGCTATTTTCGATTATGATGGATGCGATTCGAGCCCCAAAATAACCAGATATATAAGTCGCCATAAATAGATGTGCACGTTGCGTTTCGTCAGGAGGTGACGCAGAAAATCTCGCGAGATAACAGTAATAGAAATAACCCGCCATCGCTCCCAGCACGAAGAAAAAGTGCCAGGAAGATACGACGAGAAATCCCAAATTAATTAGAATCGGATGCAACGACTTCGGTTCCCTGAGTACTATTCGAGCTCAAGTCTGCAGCTGGCTTTAGGTCGAAGTATGACAATCCGCAGCCGGCAAAAACGGTCCCAAATAAAAGAACGGCCACGATACTTGCCGTCGCGACGAGGCCTGCAACAAGTCCTTTTTCAATGCCCAAGGCGGGTGAACCTGCGCGAGGTTCGGTCATATACATTTTTACGATGACGCGCAGATAGTAATAAAGAGAGATGGAACTGCCAATAACGGCAATCACAATGATTCCATAAAGTCCCGCTTTCAGGGCCGCTTGGAAGACAAAGAGCTTGGCAATAAAGCCGGCGGTCGGAGGCAAACCTGCGAGACTGAACATAAAGGTCGCAAGTGCAAAAGATGCCCACGGATGCGACTTAGCAAGTCCTGCGAGATCATCAAGCTGGATGTTTTCGCAGTCTTTGCTTTCCAGCCAACAAATCACCGCAAAAGCGCCCAATGAGATCCCCGAATATACGGCCAAATAGAACATGACACTCTGCGTGGTAAAATCCATTCCTGCGCCACGGAGTGAGGCCAATGCGATCGCCATGTATCCGCTATGCGCGATGGAGGAATAGGCCAGCATGCGCTTAATCGACGACTGCACCAGACCCATAATATTACCAATGAGTACTGATGCCGCTGCGAGGAAAATGAACGTTTGCGAAACAGTGTCAAATGCTGCAGCAAACCCAGTGGAGCTAATGCGCAATGCAAACACAAGGATCATTACCTTTACCGCAGTTGCCATGTAAGCAGTCAATGCAGTCGGTGAAGATTCGTAAACATCTGGTGCCCACATGTGAAATGGAACTAGTGCGAGTTTGAAACCAACTCCAGCCACAAGCATCATTACGCCCAACTTGGCCCACGACATCGATTGAGCGATGGACATGGCCTTGGTCATTTCTTCAAACACCATGGTTCCCGTCGCCCCGTAAACCAGCGCCATACCGAAAAGCATAAATGCCGTTGCGAATGATCCAAGAATCAAATACTTCATCGCACCTTCTTGGCTGCGACGACTCGGAGAAATGTAGCCCGCAAGAGCGTATGTGGTCAGCGACGCTATTTCGAGGCCGATGAATACTGATATAAGCTCACCAGCTGAAACCATCATAATTGCGCCCGCAACAGACGCGAGAAACAGCGATGCCATTTCCCCGGTAAAAAATCGGCTCTTATGATTGGAAGAATCCATCAAAGCGGCAACGATAACCGCAATCGACAGCATCAGTATCGTCCCCATGCGCCCAATCGCGCTGTGAACAAATCCCCCCATCAAAAACGAATCGAAGGAAATGGTTCCAGAGGTTAGTGAGGAAACCAATGCAGCTAAAAGACCTGCGTAGACCGTTGTCGAAATTGCCTTTTGACCGGAAACCGAGCTAAAAACAGATTGCAACATGGCTACCATCGAGGCCACGGAAAGTATCAGAACGGGAGCGGAAGCAAGATAGAACGCCGCTGGAATTTCTGGGATGATGCTATTCATTTGCATGAACTCCTAAAGATATCGTCTTATCGGTTTGCGACTTTGTTTGATTTCATCTCTTCCAGCTCCAACCCTGTCAATCGATACTCGGAATAGTTCTTAGCCAAGTAGCTGATGGAGGGACGCGCCTTTTCTAAGAACGCTTTTGGATAAACCCCCATGACAATCGCCAAGATGGCAAGCGGCGTTAGATATACAAACTCTTTGATGCTAAGATCTTTGAGTTGCTTGTTCTCTTCGTTATCCAGCGGTCCGAACAAGATTTTCTTGCATAGCGTTAACATGTAAATCGCGCCGAGTAGGACCCCCAACGAAGCCACAGCACCTGCTAGTGGATTTGCGTTGAATGTGCCGATCAAAATCAAAAACTCGCCGACAAAGCCGCCGGTACCGGGCAATCCTACCGAACTCAACGTCGCTACAATCAACATGATCGAAAACCACGGCATCACACTAGCCAGCCCGCCATAATCCGAGAGCATACGCGTGTGTCGACGCTCGTAAATAACTCCCACGAGAAAGAAGAGTGCGCCGGTGCTTATCCCGTGATTGATCATTTGGTAAACTGCGCCCGTCAATGCCTCGGGAGAAAGGCCCTCGCCTCCACCGAGAAATGCCATCGAACCGATCACGACGAAACCAAGGTGAGATACTGATGAATACGCAACCAATTTCTTCGCATCGGTTTGCATCCATGCGGTGAGTGCACCGTAAATGATGCCGATCACTCCCAGCGACATGATCAGTGGCGCGAAAGCAAATGCAGCTTGTGGAAACAAAGGCAGGGCAAATCGCAAAAATCCGTATGTCCCCATCTTCAAAAGAATTCCCGCTAGGATCACCGACCCAGCGGTAGGCGCCTCGACGTGTGCGTCAGGTAACCACGTATGGAAAGGAAACATAGGAACTTTAATCGCAAACGCTAATGCAAAGGCAGCGTATAGCCAGTACTGATACGTATCGTTCATCTTTACTTTGTATAGATCTGCCAAAGCAGTGGATGGACCTGCATCGGGGAATTGAGCTGTATACATGTGATAGAGAACGATTGCCGCAGCAAGCATCAACAGAGAACCTACAACTGTATAAATGACAAACTTTGTAGTCGCATAGATCCGGCGCTTGCCGCCCCAAATGCCGATGATGAAGTACATAGGGATAAGCATGGCCTCCCAGAAGATATAGAAGAGCACCATATCTAGTGAAAGAAGTGCTCCCATCATTCCGGATTCAAGTGCCATGAATAGAGCCAAAAACGCCTTATTCTTTGCATCATCCGCATCCCAGCGGCTAATGATAATCAATGGAACAAGGAATGCGGTCAAGACAAGAAGCAGCAAGCTAATGCCGTCCACACCAACGATGTACTTGATGCCAAATGCCGGAATCCAGTCACAAATCTGAACAAAATCCATGTGCGAGGGCTTGCTGGGGTCATAATTGCACCAGACAAAACACGCCGCCACGAAGACGGCCAGCGACCCGAGCAATGCCGTCAGCTGCGCTGACTTTGCACTTTTCATGGGCGCGATGCACAACGCAACTACCATGGGGAAGAAGATGATAAATGAGAGGATGTTGTTTTGAATCAATTCCATCATTAAATCCTGCAAAAATACTTCAATCTACAAACTAAAAGAGAACGACCAGCAGCAAACAGAAAAACCCGAGCATGAATGCCATTCCATATCGATGCATGCTTCCGGTCATTTTGAAAGAACTCACACCACCGACTAGAACGAAGATTTGACCAATGGCGTTGACGAGGCCATCGATGATCACCACGTCAATCACCTTAAACAAAAACGTTGAGATCTCACGCAAAGGCGTAACAACTTTTGCGAAGTAGATTTCGTCGACAAAGTACTTGTTGAGTAGAAGCTTGTAGGCAACCGGATGCTTGCCAGCAATCCCTGCGGCTTTTGCGGACGGCCCGCTCTTGTACATATTGTAGGCAGTAAATGCTGCCATGAATGCGATGCTTACTGATGTCGCCATCAAGCCTAGTTCAAGGCTGTGCGAATGTTCTGCATGCAAAAAGCCCCACGTCTGTTGTGCCAACGTTGGGATCTCAAACAGTGGCGCAAAATAGTGGTGAAGGTGATTGTGCCCACCGAGAACCGCGGGAATACCTAACCAACCTGCGCTGATGCTAAGTAAACCCAGAACCCAAAGCGGCGCCCACATGTACAATGGAGTCTCATGGATGTGTTCTTGCGTGTGATGATCCGCTCGGTTTTCACCCAAGAACGTAAGGCAATATAGACGCACCATGTAGAATGCAGTGCATGCAGCCGCTGCTACACCCATCGCCCAAAGCCATGGGCTCACCAGGAAAGCGTGCCACAAGATTTCATCTTTGGAGAAGAAACCAGATAGGCCGGGAGTTCCGATAATCGCGAGTACACCGACCAAGAACGCCAAATGCGTCTGTGGCATAAGTTTGCGCAACCCGCCCATGATGCCCATCTCTTGCTTGTGGTGCATAGCTACGATTACAGATCCTGCCCCAAGGAATAAAAGTGCTTTGAAACATGCGTGTGTAAACAAGTGAAATACACCAGCGCCAAACGCGCCGCTACCGCAACCGAGCACCATGAAACCGAGCTGGCTCACCGTCGAATACGCTAGAACCTTTTTGATGTCAGTTTGAGTCAGTGCAATCGTCGCAGCAAAGAGAGCTGTGACTGCACCGACCGTTGCAACGACTGTCATCGTCGATGGCGACAGATAGTACATAAAACTCAAACGGGCCATCATGTAAACGCCAGCGGTCACCATGGTTGCGGCGTGGATCAGGGCCGATACTGGAGTTGGTCCCGCCATCGCGTCTGGCAGCCACACGTAAAGTGGCATCTGCGCTGATTTACCACAAACACCTAAGAACATGCAGAGTGTGATCCATGGAAGGATCGGCAACCACGACGCGTCTCCCGTTGCGCCCATGATGATCGATCGCAACTCAGAAAACGACACCGCACCTAAATATTTGAAGGACAGGAAAATTCCAAAGAGAAAACCGATGTCACCGATGCGGTTGACTATGAATGCTTTCATACCGGCGTTTGCGTTGGCTTCATCGCTAAACCAGTAACCAATTAACAGATAACTGCATAGACCCACACCTTCCCAACCAACAAACATGACTAGCATGTTGTCGCCGAGCACAAGAAGAAGCATCATGAATACGAATAGATTCAAGTAGGAGAAGAATCGGTAAGTCTTTTCTTCTTCGTGCATGTACCCGCCGGCATAAATATGAATCAAAGAACCAATGCCGGTAATGATCAGCGTCATGAATCCCGAAAGTTGGTCGAAGGCCAATTTGAATGGCGCCTCAAATCCAACCGCGTCTCCCAATCCCGCGGACGAAATCCAGTCAAAGCCATAATAGAAGACGGGCAGCGACGTCGGGTCTGCGTGCAAGACTTTGGTGACGAATTCATAAATCGCGCAACCAAATGCTCCCAACATCACAGATACAGCGACGAGGTGGGAAACCTTCTTATCCGCATTTCTAAGTATAAGACCGTTGGTAATCGCGCCCAACAATGGCAATAGAACAACGAACCACAGCATCTGGATTCCCCCAATTAACCGCGCAGAATTCTAAGAAAATTTGTCTCGATAGTTCCGTACTTGCGGAAGATAGCAATGACCATTGCCAGTCCGATTGCTGCTTCACAAGCCGCTACCGTCATGACAAAAAACGTCATTACTTGCCCATCAAGATTGCCCACGTGTTTTGATGCTGCGACAAACGCGATATTCGCTGCGTTCAGCATCAATTCAATGGACATCAATACCATGATGAGATTTTTGCGGATGAGTACGCCCAAGACTCCCAAAAGAAAAATCATGCTTGCAAGGGCGAAATAACACTGTGTCGTTACCATTTGATCCCTCTCTAAACGACAGAATTAGTGACCGGCATTGTCTCGCTTGGCAATGACGATGCTGGCGACGATCGCCATCAAAATCAACACGGAAGCGAGTTCGAATGGCCACAAGTAATTGACAAATAGGACTTTTGCGACAGCCAGTGTATTGCCACCATCGACCGGCATTGTTTCCATGGGAGCATTGACGGCGCCTTTGCCGGCCATCAATGCGATGCAGGTAATAGCAAAGGACAACACCGTAAGAGCAATCATCACGAAATCAGGCCCCTTGATTTGGAAGCCATGCTCGATGTCTGATTCCGTATTCAGCAACATGATGACAAACAGGAACAAAACCATGATCGCCCCAGCGTAAACGAGCACCTGTATGGTCGCAACGAAGTCCGCTCCCATCAGAGCGTATAAAGCCGCTGCACAGAGCATCGTGATCACCAGATAGACCGCAGCGGGGACCGCATTCTTTCTCGTGATTACCATGAGCGAAGAAAAGAGCATGATTGAGGCGAAACTTAGAAAGATGACTAACTCGGCCATTACCGACTCCAATGATTAACCGCCAAAACGAATAAACGAAAGCACGCCAGCCGTGATCAACACGTTCACCAAAGCCACCGGCATCAAAAAACGCCAGCCCACATTCATGAGTTGGTCGTAACGGAAGCGAGGCAGCGTCCACCGAACCCAAACGAATGCCCACATGAAGAACGCTGCCTTGTGCAACAGTACGATTGTCCCGATGATCGATGCGATGAATTCGTAGCCAGTTAGGTTAACTAGAGTTTGATAACTGACGAATGGGATCTGCCAACCACCGAAAAATAGACATGAACAAATGAGTGACAGCGTGAACATGGAGACATATTCACCGAGATAAAATTGAGAGAATTTGAACGAGTTGTATTCCGTGTGGAAGCCCGCGATCAATTCACTCTCGCCTTCGGCAAGATCGAAAGGTGCGCGGTTGGTTTCAGCAAACATGCAGATGAAAAATAGAACGAAAGATACAGGTGCTTTGAAAATACCCCACACCTGTTCTTGCTGCAAAACCATTTGGTTTAGGTCTAGTGTCTGGTAAATCAAAACCATGGGAATCAAGGACATACCCAACGGAATTTCGTAAGCGATCATCTGCGCTGACGCGCGCAAAGCACCCATCAGCGAGTATTTGTTGTTGGAAGACCAGCCCGCGATCGCTACCCCGTAAACCGCGATGCTTGAAAGCGCTAAGATAAACAGAAATCCGGAATCAATGCGGATCGCACTCATGGTGATCAGATGATCACCAATGTGAAAATCATTGCCAAAGGGTACGGCCATGATCACGACAAGTGCGGGAAACATCGCGATGACCGGCGCAAGATGGTAAAAGACCTTGTTGGCCGCATCGGGAACAACTTCCTCTTTGAAGATCAGCTTAACCGTATCAGCAAGTGACTGCAAAAGGCCGAACAATCGAAAGCGAAACAATCCCACTCGGTTGGGGCCTTTTCGCCGTTGAAACAGGGCGGGCGCGCGGCGCTCGAACCAAACCATAAGTGGCGGCACTTGCAGCGCTAACACCAAAATCGCGACGAACTTGATGAGCGTTGTAATTAATTGGATTTGAAATGCCGTTAGTGAATCAATTATTCCCATTCAAGAGCTCCGCGGCGAATCACGTAAACGTAGCCAACAATTAACACAGCAATAAACAACACTGCTTCGACAAAACCAAACCAGCCAAGCCCATCAAAGGCTTTGGCCCAAAGAAACAAGAAGACTGTCTCGATGTCGAAAAGGATGAATAGAATCGCCGTAAGATAGAACTTTACGCTCATGCGCTCCCGAGCCGATGTGACAAGAGGCAGACCGCACTCGTAGACTGAATACTTAACTTTTGAGTAGGTCTTCTTGGGACCAAGAATCATCGACGCAGCGCTGACGATCATTCCAAAGGCGATGGAAAAAACAATAATTCCCAGAACCGGTAGATAAGGATTCATAGCACCTCTTTCAGCTTTCAACTATCGACTTCACACAGGCATCGCGCTAGCCTGTTTAACTACAACAACCGCAATCCGCTGGGATGACGTACCGCAATTAGCGTTCCGCGATTCAACCCATCGGCGTTAAGCTTTGACAGGAGAATGCATGTCGTCGCCATCGCAAGTTCTGGTGTTGGGCGCCGGAAATTACGGCACTTGCCTCGCACAACACTTAGCTGAGCAGGGCCACCAAGTGGTCATTTGGTCCCGCTCGCCAGACGTTGTGTTAGAGATCAACACAAAACGCAAAAATCCCAAATATCTTTCCCACATTACACTATCGAGTCGGATTCGAGCAATAAACAACGTCGACGATGAAACCCTCGCCAAGTGTGGCTATCTGATCATTTCAACGCCAACTCAATCCATGCGTGAAGTGCTCGGACAGTTTAAGGGAAAAAAGTGCGACCATTTGCTTATTATTTGTGCATCGAAGGGAATTGAAATCGGAACCTTGCTCCTTCCGATCGACATTATTCGTGAGGTTATGGGGGAAAAGGCTGCTGAGCATTCTGCGATTCTATCGGGACCAAGTTTTGCTGCCGAAGTTATAATCAGACAACCAACAGCCGTTTCGGTAGCGAGTAAAAATGCGGAGAGCGCACGCAGAGCCCAAGCGCTCTTTCACGCCGCACACTTTCGGGCCTATTCATCGCTGGATCCTATTGGCCTAGAAGTTGCGGGCGCACTTAAAAACGTCATCGCCATTGCCGCGGGTGCCGCCAAAGGAATCGGATTTCAATCAAATACAGCTGCTGCCATTCTTACACGCGGACTCGCCGAGCTAACTCGGGTGGGAGTTGCCCTAGGCGCAAATCCGCTTACATTTACCGGACTAGGTGGCGTAGGAGATTTATTCCTCACTTGTACCTCAGAAAAATCACGAAACTTCACCGTCGGCTTCAGACTCGGAAAGGGTGAGAGCCTCAAGCAAATCATCGATACCGTTGGCTCCGTTGCCGAAGGTGTCACCACGGCAAAGGCCGCGCACCAACTCCGACTAAAGCTACAACTCGATCTGCCCATCATCGAGCAAGTTTACAAGGTGCTGTATGAGGACAAGCCCATAGTACAGGCAGTAACCGATCTCATCACACGCGAAGCGCGCGAAGAAATCGAGTTGCCGGCTATGAAAACCTAAAATTACTGCATTGGAATACCTGACGCCTCTGCTCCACTGTCTTTGGACGCAGAAATTTTCTCGGTAAAATTGGCGATTACAGAATCACCAACTTCGAGAAGCCGTCCAGAACCAACGTTTTGCAGAAGATGCCTTTTGTCGTTTGCACCCGAAATCCAAACTCGCAGGCTTTCTGGTTTACGCTGTGACTTTTCGCCAAAAGTGATCTGCAAAAAGTGATCGGGAGCTTTGTCGGTGACTTTCTTTGTTGATGCGCTTGGCTCCATTATTCTCTCTGCGCGGCTCCACGCAATATCAGAAAGCATGTTTTTAATACGAGGCAGACTTACGGAAGCGTCACCCCCCTCCGCAAAAAAATCACCATTGCGGGAAACAAATTTTTTGCCGTCCAATTGAACGCTCTCGACATCGGCAATATCGAAATTGAGAATTTCCCGGTTGCGAAAGGAACTTATCTCCCTCGTCAGCGTTTTGATCGCATCACTTCCAATTTTAAAAAAGGTCGGGTCACCGCTCTTGCGAACGTAAAAATCTTCTTTCACTGGAGCAACTTCTAATTGCAGTTCCAAACTCGTTTTTGTTTTCAATTTGAATTGCAGCTTCCCTTTCGCTCCCTCAAAAGTTTTCACGAACATACCATCGGCATTGTCCACAAACCCTCCCGCTCTCAATCTCACCACGTCCAAGATAAAATCCTTGAGTTCCGCGACATTGCCATCTGGAACCTTCGGAAACGTCATTGAAACCATATCACTCGATTGTTCAAGAGACAGCACCCGTTCTCCCCCGACATCGTAATCCATGGTAGCGACATCTTTCGCTTCTACTTCCGTTATTTTTTTCGACCGAAACTCCTGCAAAGTCTTTGCGGTAGCCGTCAACAAATATTGACTACCGATCATGATATCTGGCTTTCCATTGACTTGAAAATATACGCTATATCCAACAGGAGCAGCTTTGCCGATGGCCAATTCGGATGTGGAACCGTCCTTGTGCTCCAAACGAATCACACGAGAAGCTTGCTCTAAACCAAAATCAGCAAGTCGGGACGAATCTTGGCTCACCACCTTTTCAAACTTAAACTCCAACATCGTCTTCAGTAAGTTATCTACCACCGCGCTCTCTGCTTCGGATTTGACTGGAACTTCAACACGCCAATTGATTCCATCTTCCGCGCGAATCAGTGTGATCGTGGATGCGGGTTCACGATTCACAAGCGAGACCTTAACCACATTCGGCGCTAAAAAATCCATGGCGCGATTGGCAAGCTCGTGACTGACTTGATCCTTCTTGGTTTGGTATTCATCCCAATACAGTAAAGAACCAATCAAGATCAATATTCCTACCCCAACGATGATTTTCTTAAGATTGCCTTTCACGCGTTACGTCTCCGCAACCAAGCATAGGTTCCAAAAACTAAAAACAACCACGGATAGATGTAACCCAAAAACATCAGCAGAAGCTGACTTGTTCCGGAAGTTACGTTCAGAGTCGCCTTTTCCAAACTACGAGGTCGGATAGAAATGAAGTCTTCATCTTGTAGCAAATACGAAACAAGGTTGCTGAACATGTCGCGATTTGTTTGCTGATCCGAACCATAATTGTTGGCAAACTGAACGGACCCGACAACGACCACACGTCGCTCACGCGCAGATTTGTTCTCCAACTGAATTCCATTAGTCGCATCTGATTTGGATTCAGCACTCGCCACTTCGTTCGCTGCGATGTTTTCGGACGTTTTAGGCAGTCCTGACGCGACGGCAATCACCCCGAATTCGCCCTTCTCAACTTTGTTCTTCAAGTCTTTAAGATCGGACTCTTGTCGGATGCCCTTTAATCGAACGATTACAGGCAAGGACTTCGCCACAACCTCGGACTTAAGCTCAAATTCATTATCTGCTACGGTTTTCACGGAACGCGCATTCGGAATCAACAACACAACTTCACCGCGCGTCGCATAGTCTTTGGTAACCGGACTGAACTTATCAAAGTTTCCCACCAAAGCCGTAGTCTGGCCAATCATTTCGATGCGTGGATCACCGGGCTGCAACACAAGCAGGTCGTCTTCAAGTTGGATGCCCGCTTTTTGAATTAACGCCGACAAGAGTGGCACCTGCACGACGGCATCAATCATCGCAAGAAGTGCGCCGCCACCTTTAACAAATGTCTCGACCATGCGAATCTCTTCGGCACGAAAGTCGTACCTAGGACCAGCGATGACCAGCAAATCAGCGTCCTCAGGAATTCTCCCTTGCTCCAACAGATTGATTGCTTCGACGTCGTATTTGTTACCTTTGAGATCCGCAACGGCATTCGTCATGCCTTCTGGCTCTTGTGAAGTGATGTCGGATTCTTCATGACCTTTGGTGAAGTAGATCTTCTTTGCTTTGGGCTTCAGAACTTTCACCAACGCGTTGGTAACTTTTTCTTCCGAGAATACTGTGATGCGCGCTTCTTGATCGCCGTTTCTAACAACCAAGGTGTTGGGAGATCCGATTTTTTCACTAATGGCACGTGTAGGATCTGTGCGAGGATCAACGTATTCGATTTTTAGTTTGTCGTTCTTGGCGAGATATAATGACATCAAATCTCGAAAATTTTTTTCGACGCCTTCATCCTGCATGTACGCCGTTAACGTGACCGGAATATTCTCTGCCGCAATTTTAGCGACGATTTTTACAGTTTGATCGGACAGAGTGTTGATTCCCGATTTCGTAGTGTCATACATCTTGTTAAATCGTGGGCGATGCGCAAGATAGGCAAAACCAGTGATGACCATGACACCCACCAAGACGGTAACGCCAGCGCTTGCACCGTACTTTGTGCTGCGACGAGTGAACACTCGTTGGAAGTTGCGAAAATCTAGTGCGACCCACGCCAGCACCGGAATGACAGCGACCGCCCAAGAAAGGGGAGCAATCCAAACCACTTCAGGGAACGAGCTGACGACGACTGCCGCCAAAGCGCCGAGCACTAGTGAAATGAACGGAAGAATAAATAGTGACGACTTCATGGGCTATCTCCAACGCAAAGAATCAATAACAGAGTTGGTGAACAGCAGAAACACCGCCGTAAACGCCACGAAATAAACAATATCGGAAACAGAAAGAACACCTTTGAACAAGCCTTCGAGGTGGGTTGTCGTCGCAAGATACTTGAAAATACCTTCGAGAGCGCCGCTGCCACCAATACTCGGCGCAATCCAACTCAAAATGAGCAGAACTAAAAGGCCTAAGAATGTAAAAAGGAAGGCAATGAGTTGATTGGTGGTCATCGACGAGACCCAAAGCCCAAACGCAACATTCGAAGCCGTCAGCAAGATCAGTCCCGCGTAACCGACCAAAATGGGACCGGGGTCTGGATTGCCATACATCAAACAATATGCAGGGTAAATGGAAGCACAAATGACAACCACTAACAGCATGCATGTATGCGCGATGAATTTCCCCATCACGATTTGCAGAGGGGTAATCGGTGCTGTTTGGAGAAATCGCAAGCTGTGAGATTTGCGTTCTTCTGCAAAAGAACTCATGGTCACTGCAGGTACTACCATGATGATAAGAAACTGTAGATTATAGAGAAAAGCACGCAGGAGCTGATCGAGCGACGCGCTTTCACCGCCCATCATCGGTCCTCGCGATTGCGATAGCATGTAGGTGTAAACATCCGATGTAAAAAAGAAGCCCGCCAAGATCAAAAAAACGGAAACGATGATCGACCCGCGTACGGAGTTGAAAAAACCGGAAATATCTCTTCTGGCAATCGCCCACACAAGATTCATATTTACTCCCTCAAATACTATTTAGTGTGTAAGTTCGAAGAACACTTCTTCTAGCGCTCGCGCGCTTCCAGAAAGCTCTCTCAATCCAAAACCGCCAGACATAAGCGCATCCACAATAATATCAATTTCGTTATCTCCACCTTGGATCGCCAACGTGAGGCGCTGATCCTTTGGCGAAAGCATCTCTGCATGAACAACCTGTGGCAGTGATCTTAACTTCGCCAACGCACCTTCTGCATTGTCACGAACTCGCAATTGCATCTGTTTCTTTCCGCGAATCATGCCGACAAGTTCGTCGCGCGTGCCCTGCTGCACAATACGCCCCCTGTTGATGATGATGATGTGATCACAGGTGTTTTCAACTTCAGAGAGGATGTGCGAACTCAGAATGATTGTATGTTGCCCACCTAGCTCTTGGATAAGCTGGCGAATATGGACAATCTGATTTGGATCCAAACCTTCTGTTGGCTCATCGAGCACAAGTACATCCGGATTGTGTACGATTGCTTGCGCCAATCCAACTCTTTGCCGAAATCCCTTCGACAAATTACCGATGATCCGATGTTCGACTTCTTGCAGACTTAGCTTCTGAATAGTATCGCGAACGCGGCCTTCGATTTCAGCAGCAGGAATTCGATTAATCGTTGCTGCGTACTTCACATAATCAACAACGCGCATGTCCGTGTACAAAGGCGGTTCGTCTGGCAAATAACCGATACGCCTTTTCGCTTCAACAGGCGACTCAAAGACATCGATGCCCGCAATCTTCACGGAACCTGCATCTGCCCCAATGCAGCCACAGATAATATCCATCGTTGTCGTTTTACCGGCGCCGTTCGCGCCGAGGAATCCAACCACCTGTCCTTTTTGAACTTTGAACGAGACGTTGTCGAGCGCGGTAACTGCGCCGTAAGTTTTAGTTAAGCCCGAGACTTCAATCATGAATAACTCCGCTTCTATAGAAGTGCTGAGTTATTGTATTGGTTCAAGCAAATTGGTCAATGCCTTCGCGCATGTTCACTCAAGAACATCTACCAAATTTCTCACAATACATCCTCTCAGGAAAGACCGGCCAGTACTGCTGTGAGTGCCATTTTGATTGCGCGTCGCGAAAATTCACCGATCCGGGATGACCACTCTGTCCCACTGGAAACGACCACCGGCTGTTTTGCGGCTGATTCATGTGCCACAACAACCTTGTCGATGCCGCAAGATTGTCCATCTCAACACGCACCACTTGGGCAGAACCCCACTGCGGGTATTCTTTGACTCGAAAAATCGAGCCAAGCACTGGTACCCGTGAAACGAATGGATGCTGCGCCGTCCACCGATTAGAATGAGAAAATCTTAAGTCAGCTGTCTTACTGATTGAATGCAAATTGGAGAGTATGAAATCCGCTACATCTTGTTGCTTGAGCCCGACCGCGGATTGAAATGCGTCCGTTTCCAAATATGAAATCAGCCATGCCCGTCGCATGTAGTCTGAATACTTCATAGAAGGTGGCGCATCAGCCTTTCCATCTTGCACAAGTTTACTCAAGATTAGATTGGTCAGAAGGATCTCGGCTTTATCCGCGAGCGAAAACGCAATTTCATCTTTAGCAATTTCACCATCCCATTGGTCCCAGCGGTTCAATATGCCACTATTAGCTTTGCGAGCCTCTTCCGAAGCGTAATTTTGGATCCACTTGGTAAGTATCTTGGAAAAATCTGTTTTCGTATCAAGCTGAAGCTTCTGCATGTCGTCAAGCGTCCAGTCGGATGATGTCGACAAAACTTTTTTAATCCTGACCGCACGGTCATCTGCAGACCAATCATGCCCAAACTCGTCCACCCAAATTCTTTGGTTGGCAGTAGCAATGTTAGACGTAGCAGATTCTTCCTTGGCAATGAAGCGGCGGTAACGCGTCGATTGATCTTGCACCACGCTCACCTTACTCTGACGCCATGGGATGACTCGCCTTCCAGAATACTCGCGCTTTACGCCAAATCCAGATGTCCGATAACCCATGTTCCCCACTCGGTCCATGAAGATCACGTTTTGCGACGGGACTTTGAATGAATCGACGGCAGTATTGAACTCATCCCAGTTTTTTGCACTCATCAACATTCTCGTGGGCAGCTTCAATCTGTCCGGCGCCAGGTTCAACCAACGCCTTGAATAGGCTTTGCGTTTCGCAATATCTTCGCGAACGATCGGTCCTCTGGCTGTTCGTTTTCTTTGGCCGCGAATTTCGTTACCTTTGACTTTTACTGCATAGTCTGTGACCTCAATGGGCTTCCAAATTTCTTTGTCCGCATCATCAAAATCCAAATAACTTTTGCCATCTTCCGATATTTCTTCTTCGATCAGATCGTCAACGTCTTCACCAGTGTTGGTAAATCCCCAAGCGATCTGGGGATTCATGCCGATGATAACACCGGGCATACCTGCGATCGAAACGCCGACCGCCCAATCGTCATTCGATATTCGCAACCGTTGCGCGTACCAGAGTTGTGGAACGCGGGTACCAAGATGGGGATCATTTGCCAGATAGTGACCGACGCGCCCACGATACACCCAACTATTACTGCCGGGAGTACCAAGAGACTTGAAATACTCCCCGACTTTGACACTTGCGATGTCCGCAGTTGGAAGACTCGGAGGAAGTGCGATCGGTACTTTTTCGATTCCCGTGTCAACAACCGGAACATTCCATGGATGAGTCAAAGGAAATAGAAAATCACCCCAACCCGCCGGCACAGCCTGGCTCCATTCGGTGCGAATCAAATCTCGTCGCGATCCTGACGTGAGATCTTCAGCCATCAATACCAGGATTGCGATCGAATCGCTGCAGGTCCAAACTCTTGGACGATGACGCAAGATCAAAAACTCTAAGCCCCACTTCCATGCAGATGTTTCGATAAATTTGTTCACCCCTGCCGCATATTGATCACAAGCTTCGCGTTCTCCTTGGTCAAAATTCGCCACTGCGCGCTCGACTGTTCCCGACACGTCCAATATCTTCTGCTGATGATCGCGCTCCAAAGCGGCCTCACCAAAGAGTTCACTCAGATCTCCCTTGGCGAATCGCCGGAGGCTCTCCATTTGCCAGAGACGTTCAGATGCATGGACGAAACCCTGACGATACAACAATGCATTCCAATCTGACGCAGTAATTGTTGGAATGCCGAAGGCATCAAATTGAACAGCATCGGCACCTAATTGCCTTTCGTATCCCGAAGCAGAGAGACCCTGCCTCGCAACCAGCCACAGAAAAAAACAAACCACCAGTGCAGAGGCAATGGTGGTTTTGATCAGAATCGACTTAATACGCTTAGCCAAAGTCAGTGCTCCATCAAATGACAGGCGACTCGCCTATCAGATCCTCCCAGTTCCCGAGTTACGGGCGTGACTGTTCGGCATTTTTCCATGACATGTGGACAACGTGAAGCGAAAAGACAGCCGGGCTTAACATTGATCGGAGAATTGATCTCACCACGAATCATCTGGCGTGCACGCGCACGTTCTGCAACAGGATCCGGAAGCGGGTTTGCACTGACAAGAGCCTGCGTGTAGGGATGAATCGGTTGATCATAAACTTGTTCAACGGTGCCAAGCTCCACGATGGAACCGAGATACATGACGGCCATGCGATCACAAATTACGCGCACCATGCTCAAATCGTGAGCGATGAAAAGATACGTAAGTCCGCATTCCACTTGAAGTTGCTTCAGCAGCGTGATCACTTGAGCTTGTACCGAAACATCCAATGCGGAAATCGGCTCATCACAGATCACAAGCTTCGGCTCCAACGCCAATGCGCGCGCAATACCGATTCGCTGCCGCTGTCCGCCCGAAAACTCGTGCGGGTAGCGACTGATATGCGAGGCATGCAAACCCACGCGTTCAAGCCATTGGATAACCTTTTCCCGTCGCTCTTCTTTCTTCCACATGTCGTGTGCATCTGGACCTTCGGCGATGATGTCTTCAACGGTCATGCGAGGATTGAGGCAGCTATATGGATCTTGAAAGATCATCTGCACTTGGCGACTAAATGACTTTCTTTTTGCTGAGCTCATCACACCAGAGATATCTTCGCCATTGAAGGCAATGGTCCCGGAACTCTCCGTGTGCAACTTGATCAGGGTCTTGCCTAATGTGGACTTGCCGCAACCGGATTCTCCGACAAGACCAAGAATTTCACCCTGCATGATGTCGAGGTTGATATTGTTGAGTGCCGTCAACGATTTGCCACGACCAAGTTCGAAAACTTTGGTGAGCCCTCTGACAGACATGTTAACTTGCGCATTACTCATACATGTCCCTCCATCGATGAATTTTCCTTGCTAAACATCCGCTTAACCACTTGCGGCGTCGCTTGGTGATGCAACCAGCAACGTGAATAGCGTTCTTGCGACTTGTTTTCGCCCTCAAGATCCTGAATGGGCGGAGGAAAACCGTCACACACGTTCATGGCATAGGGACACCGTGCTGCGAATCCGCAACCAACCGGTGGAGAAAACAAATCAGGAGGCGTTCCCGGAATCGCAACCAACGACTTGATGCCTGGATTCAGCGGATTAGGAATCGCCGACTTCAATCCCGCTGTGTATGGATGCGCAGGACGGGCAAAGATATCATCAACACCGCCGGTTTCGACAATTTGACCGGCATACATCACCGCCACTCGATCCGCTACAGACGCGACAACGCCGAGATCATGCGTGATGAGAACAACAGCCATATCGATTTCTCGCTGCAACTTCTTCAACAACTCAAGAATCTGACCTTGAATGGTTACATCCAAAGCAGTGGTTGGTTCGTCAGCAATCAAAACCTTCGGACGACACGCCAATGCGATGGCAATCATGACACGTTGCCGCATACCGCCAGAGAATTCATGCGGATACTGATTGATGCGTGATGACGCTTCAGGAATCTGTACCAACTTCATAAGATCCAATGCTTCTGCCAACGCTGCCTGCTCGGTCATGCCGCGGTGCTTAACGATGACTTCCGCAATTTGCTTTCCAAGTTTCATGGTTGGATTGAGGCTGGTCAATGGGTCCTGGAAAATCATGCTCATTTCCAATCCGCGGAAAGCTTCCAATTCTTTTCTGCGTAGCTTCAGAATGTCTCGTCCACCCATAATGGCAGTACCCTGAGAGATGCGTCCGGGAGGACACGGAATCAGCCCCATTAACGCCTGAAACGTGACCGATTTTCCACAACCAGATTCACCAACAATCGCCAACGTTTCTTTTGGAAAGACGTCAAACGACAACCCTCGAACCGCCTGCACAACACCGCCGTAAGTTTTAAACTCAACAGCGAGGTCTTTCACCGACAATACTGGTTTCATGTTCGTTGTTTCCATTATTCTGCTCCTCGCAAACGCGGATCGAGAGCATCGCGCATACCGTCACCTAGTCGGTTAAAGGCAAACATGGTTACAGAAATCAGCACAGCTGGAATGAATACTTCATGCGGGTACGATTTGAAGAATTTGGCACCCTCTCGCACAACCGTTCCCCAAGAAGCCATTGGCGGTTTAATGCCGAGGCCAATGAACGACAGGAACGCTTCTGAGAAGATCGCCTGTGGAATCGCAAGAGTAAACAAAACCAAAATCGTGCCGGTGGTATTGGGCAAAAGATGACGCAAAATGATTCTATATGTTGGTGTTCCCAAAACGCGAGCCGCATATACGAATTCGGACTCACGCAAACGCAACACTTCACCACGAATCTGTCTTGCACTTGTAGCCCATGTCACCATTACCAGAGCGATTACCAGAGTCGCCACTCCACTGCCTAGAAATACTTGCAACATGATGACCGCAAGCAAGTCTGGAATGGTTGTGATGATATCGGCAATGCGCATCATGATGTTGTCGATGAATCCGCCGAAGTAGCCTGACACGCAACCATACACAATGCCGATGAAAATATAAATCAACGGAGCGACAAGCCCGATGAACAAACTGATGCGCGCACCGGTGAGCAAGCGCGCGAGGAGATCGCGGCCAAGATAATCCGTTCCAAGGTAATGGCTCGGGGTCGTGACCTGACTTCCCACAGTCGCATCCGGCGCAAATTTTTGCGCATCCAGAAGCGAGATCGCCAACTTGGGCGTCACTTCCAACGTTGTGCCTACGGCACTGTCACCCATCGCATTGAATGAAAATACTTTGTAATAGTAAGTATGTCCCGCCATCAGTGATTCGAGATCTTGGTATGAAAGCGTCACGGCGTCCGTATCCGTCATGGGAACGCCGTCGGTGTCTGCCTCAGTCGAACGATACACTCGGTATCCGTCTGCACCAGTGACCTGTGCCCATTTGATGACGATGCCTGTGGTCAATGCCTCCCCGACAAGTTCCACTGAAACTGGTGCTTCGGGCGCCTCGTAAGAGACTTCTGCAGGTGCCGCATCCGAGTCAGCTGCTGCGGTGGAAGCTTCGACAACTACAGGTACGTAATCATATTGATTGTCACCTGTAACGACAGCGATCTGACCGTTACCGGGAGGTTGATGCAGATTCCAAACCTCTTGTTCTTCGTAGTTGTAGTGAATGACCTCGGGTCCAATCGCCGCCACGAGAATCAATGTGATGACGTAGATACCGGACGCTACCGCAATTTTGTTTTTCTTCAGTCGCAACCAAGCGTCCATCCAAAAGGAAACACTGGGACGACGGATGATTTCGGCAGCACCGCTGGTCTTGCTACGCAGGGTAAACAACGCATCGGAAGGCACATCAACACGTGCCACCGTCGCTTTTGACTTTGCTTGATTTGAATGTTCTTGGGTTAAATCGCTCATTTTTTTGCCAACCTAATGCGGGGGTCAATCAACCCGTAAACCAGATCCACGCCCAAAATAACCACGATAGCGAAACCTGCAAAAAACACCGTCAGGCCCATGATGACTGTGTAATCGAGTTCTTGAACACTGTTCACGAAGAATTGTCCAAGACCCGGAATTCCGAAAATGTTTTCGATTACAAAACTTCCCGTAAGGATGGCTGCAAAGAGAGGACCGATGTAAACAACGACAGGCAGGATCGCATTACGGATCTGATGCAGCACGATGATTTGCATGAGCGAGAGTCCCTTCGCACGCGCTGTCCGCACGTAGTCTTGTTGAATCACTTCGAGCATCGAACTGCGCATCAAACGCGCCATGCTCGCCATGACGATCATCCCTAAACTCAACGACGGCAGGATCATGGTTTCTGGCCCGTCCCATCCACCGGAAGGAAGAATCTTGAGTTTTTCCGCCAACAAGAATTGTAAAAAATACGCCAATACAAAACTCGGAATCGAGATTCCCGCGACTGCCACCATCATCGCCAAGTTGTCCGGCGTTCGGTTACGAAAGAGTGCGGCGAGCGTGCCGAGCGATGGACCCACGATGATTGCAAACGAAAGGGCGAGCATTCCAAGTAATGCAGAAACCCAGAAGTGATCTCGAATGATCTGATTGACGGTGATGTTTTCTTGTTTGAACGAGATGCCGAAATCACCGTGTAAAAACATACCTGACATGTATCGGCCGTACTGCTCTAGCAAGGGACGATCAAGCCCATACTTAACCACCAGATTCTGACGGACACTCTCAGGTACATTTTTTTCTTGCCTTAATGGATCACCAGGGACTGCGTGCATAAGCACAAACGTCAACGTCGCCACGGTGAACAAAGCACCAAATCCAGTCAACAACCGCTGCATCAAATAACGAAACATAGGGCTCCTAAGAACGGTCGAGCGCAAGGCGCGCTCGACCAAACTAAGTCAATGAACGTTCAGATTACTTGTTGGCCACTTTTTCAGAAATGCGTGCAAAGTAAAAGTCAGGATCTGGACTGAGTGGACGGCGGAGTACGCCCTGCAACTCAGGATTGGTGACATATACTCGGTACGCTTGGATCAAGGAAGCGATTGGAGATTCTTCGACGAGGATCTTCTCCGCCGCGTTCATGGCATCCATGCGAACTTTTGGGTCAACAGAGTCCATCGCTTGGCGAATCAACTTGTCGTATTCCGCATTTTTCCAACCGGTGTCGTTATTGGTATTCCACGATGTGTGAAGGTCAGCAAAGGTCATCGCATCGAGGTAATCTGGACCCCAGCCCGACTTTACGATGTCGTATTCTTTGTTGGTCGTCTTCTGCAAACGAACCTTGAACGTCTGCACGTCGATGCCGATGTTCAAACCAAGTGTCTTTTTCAAATACGCCTGAAGGTATTCGGCATCACGCTTGTGAGCTTGGTTGTCGTTGATGAGGATGTCGAGCTTCGGCAATTCCTTAACGCCAAGTTCTTTCATACCTTGGGCCAAGTATTTCTTCGCCGTCTCAAGATCTGCATCTTTGAAGGTCACAGGATATTCTTCGCCGTAGGTCTTTTTCACACCTGGCATATAGTCTGGAATGATGCCGTAAATCGGCTTCGTTCCGGGGATACCAGTGATCTTGGAAGCAAACTCTTTGCGGTCAAGCGCTACAGAGATTGCTTTACGGATCCACTTGTTGCCGGTGATCTTGCGTGTCGCGTTAAATTGCAAGTACCAGACTGTACCAACGTTGTAACGCTGGATCTTGATCTTGTTAGCTTGCGCGTCTGGCAAAAGTTCTTTTTCGATGGTTTGAACCAAGTCGAACTTGCCATCTTTGAACATGTTGAACTCGGTATTCGAGTCACGAATCAAGTACGGCATATCGATAACATTGATTTGGATATTTTTAGCATTCCAGTATGTTTCGCTTTTTACGAGCTTCATGCTGGCGTTATGCTTCCATTCGGTCAATTTCCATGGGCCGTTGGAAGGAAGTGTTTCCGCTTCAGCGGCGTACTTAGCACCAGTTGCCTTGAAAACGTCTTCACGGCCCGGGAAAAATGTTCCGAAGGAAAGCAGACGCAACAGGTAAGCTGTCGGGCGCTCTGTCTCAACTTCGAGAACTTTGTCGCTCAGTGCTTTCACGCCGAGTTGATCAACGGGCAATTCGCCTTTGTTAATCTTTTCACCGTTCTTTATGTTGAAAAGCATGAATGCATACAAAGACGCAGTATTGGGATCAATACCGTGACGCCATGCAAAAACGAAGTCTTGTGCTGTAACTTGCTTGCCGTCGCTCCACTTCGCGTCACCGCGCAACTGGAAACGATACTTAGTCGGGCTCAGTTGCTCCCACTTTTCAGCTTGCGCAGGAATCGCGTCACTCTTGGGGTCAAGGCGCGTTAGCCCTTCCATCGCATGTGAAAGGACGAAGAACGCAACAGTATCCTGAGCTTTTTGCGGATCCATATTCCGCGGCTCATCTGTCATGTTAATCGTGACGGTTTTTGTTTTTGCATCTAGGCCGAAAGCGGCGGTGGATGCGGAAACCAAGGATACGAACGCAAAAGCAGATAGAAACAAGCGCTTACTTGTTTTCATTTGTCCTCCGGACAATCTATTTTGCGGGTGCTTGGCTCAAGCAGTGATCACCTTAATACAAATATGATTTGAAATGCAATATTAATATCAATATTTTCATAATGTTATGTCCGCCAAATTGGCACGCCATAGTCGCGCGTTCGTCTCGATATGTATGTGCGCGGAAACCAAACAATTAAAGAAAAACACAAAATGGCGGTGTTTAAGTGCAACTTTCAGGCGTTTACGCGCAAAAATTTTGTGAACAGGAATGGTTAGCTATCGGGAAGCAACAAAATTATCACGGATATCTTCACGTTAGAGTCAAATGTTGCTATGCTTTCTCTATGCTTGATGGAATTTATTCGTTGTAATTAGTGGCAGTTACAGTTGATCGATACGTCGCGTCTGGCTTCAGATCGAGGAGGAACACGGATGACCCTGACCAAAGATGCATTGATAGAAATGATTCGTGACAAAGTGGGTTTCCCCGTCACAGAAGCTAAAGATATCCTTGAGATTATTCTCGAAGAAATCAAAGCAAAACTGGAACAAGGAGTTGCTGTCAAGATCTCCGGCTTCGGAAAATGGACAGTGAAAGAAAAGAAATCACGCCCCGGCCGCAATCCACACACTGGCGACCGCATTGAGATTTCCGCACGTCGCGTCGTTACCTTCAGTCCTTCTGATAAATTACGCAACGCCGTCAACAAGCGTTACAAGATGAAGGGAGATGCTTATGTCGAAGAACATGATGATGATGATGAGAACGATGAATAATCGTTATCTTGTAAACAACGAAAGCCGCGGCAATTGACCGTGGCTTTTGTTTTTTTGGCATTGGATACTGCGGGAAAATGATGGAGCAAATTCGCGATGAAGATCTATACAAAGATGGGTGATGGCGGCCAAACGATGTTGGCTACGGGTGATTTCGTGCCCAAACATTCGCCAAGAATTTCAGCATACGGCACCGTGGATGAACTAAACTCGTTTGTCGGTGTGCTCTCCTGCAGCATCCAGCAATCTTTGCCTTCGAAAGACTCCGCCCCATTGATGAGCATGCTACAGCGCGTACAAAACCAGCTGTTTGACCTTGGCGCAGAACTAGCGACTCCCGACGCTACAATCGCCGCCAAGCGAATCCACTTGGTGAGCAATGACAGCATCGAGTCACTCGAAAAGGAAATCGATCTGTGGGCACAATCATTAGCGCCATTGCGAAACTTTGTTTTGCCCGGCGGGCACGTTGCGAACGCAAACGCACATGTCTGCCGCACAGTTTGCCGCCGTGCAGAGCGACTTGTCGTCGAACTAAATCACACAAATCCACTGCGACCCGAAGTCATTAAATTCTTGAATCGGCTCAGCGATTGGTTTTTTCAATTGGCCCGATACTGCTCATTGGTGAGCCAGTCGGACGAAATTCAATGGACCAGCCCGCAGAAGCCAAAACCAACCGCCTGAAATAACTGAAAAATACTTGGTAACACCTCTGCTTACGCTAAGTTGGAACACAGACTCGAAAATTTTCATGAATTTTGACCCATTTCCAGCTATGATCTTCAGCCAATCGCGATCTTTAACCATTTCTGGGGACTCGGAATGAGTTCAGGTTCCGGCGAATCTACGACTAATCAAAAAGCTGGCGCCAATCCGTTAGTGGCTGCAGCTCGTGTTGCCGCAGTTCGCCCCCTTACCAGCGTCTACGTTGAAGATTTGCACCTTCTTCCCTGTGAAATTGACGAATTCATTGAAAGCGTCATCAAATGGACAGAACATACCTACGGACCGGACGAGATCGTTGCGGCGCGGGAAGAGTTCTTTTGGAAAAACGGAAAAGTGTTTGAGGACGACAACTTCTACAATGAACGTATGACTCTCTTTCTCGATTACTTTATCTTTGTGCGCCCTGTATCGCAGTTGCAAAAGAGCGGCGCAAGCAAGACTCCCTTTGAAGCATACTGCGAAACTCCGTTACCAGGCGAACAGCATGAACGAATGCGCGGAACCGTAACGGGAGCCCGGTATTCCCTTTTCGAAATCGGCAAAACCTCGGACAAGACCATGATCGTTTTTGATTTATTGAACGATCAGCGTCACGAAATTGCGTCGCGCGCCAACCAAACATTTAAGATTCTTTCTCGCAAGGATGTCTTTCAAGGCTTTCTCTACCAAACGCCCAATAAAGACGCCATCAGCCTCGGCACGTTTTTTCACGATAAAGAGACGTGGGGACTGATTAAGAAGGCTCTGAAGCGACAGAAAAAAGCCAAAGCGCTCGACGAACCTCGCTTTTTGGCCGCACTTGCAAAGATTCACCTCAAATCAATGCGACTCAAGCACGTATCTCCCAAGCGTATCTACGAAGAGCTCACTGAAGAGCTGAAGTGATTCGCGCGCTACTTTGCTGTCCCTAACTCTAATCTTATAATTTTCGCTAGTTCTTGGTCGGGAACGTCATGTCCGCCATTCCAAGTCTGAAATGTTGCATTCGCCTTCTGAGTCATTAGACCTTGTTTGAAACGTTCTGCCTTCCTCACGCTCAAATCGCGCCTACCGATTAGAATGTGCATTTTGCCACAGCCACTCAGATCATCTCGCACGCGAAAATCCATCGACCCACCGCTTCCCATTGCAATGAGCCAATTCTGTTTGTCGGTTAAGCACCGCAGCATCAAGCGACCGACAAAGTAGCCACCATTCGAAAATCCGATCAAGCCCTTCGGAACTGCGCCACCAAAGCATTGCGCCGACATGGACTGAGCTTCCGAAAAGAGATTTTGCACCACAGTTGCATCTTCCGTTCCCCAACAAAACGAACCCTTTTTTCCAACGCACTCAAACCCGCTGACAGGCATCGCAATTCGAATGTTTTCCCGCTTTGCCACTCGCCTAAGCACATCGCCGTACGTTTGTTCAGGCGTACGCCCCTTGGATTCATAAATGCCGTGAAAGAATATTGCATGATGGCTCGCCGATTCTGGGCCTATGCACCGAACTTCTTTGATGTTTTTTGATGCCTCGGCACCAGCTTGTTTACACACCCATGTCGTCAAAAATGAGAAAACGAGAATACGGGTTAAAATATTTTTATACATAATTTCAGCTACTTATAAAGTACACTAATGTTTTTCATAAAAAATCCGAATACACTTATGTCAGGTACATGGAGATGATGTGCAAAGCACTGCCAAAAAATTCAAACTCTCGATCTTTGGGTATACCGATTACCGAACGTACCTGAAAGACTATTACTCGTTTCGCAAGGAAAGCGAACGAGGTTACAGCTACCGTGCATTCTCAAAGGCTGCCGGATTTACTTCTCCTAACTTTCTCAAGCTGGTCATAGAAGGCGATCGCAACGTCAGCGCACAGGTGATCCCCCAATTCTGCAAAGCACTTCATCTTGAAGGTACGAGTGCAGAATACTTCACAGCACTAGTTCGCATGAATCAAGCAAAGAACGATGAAGAGAAGGATCAATGCTTTGCGATCCTACAAAAGCTAACGCCCCATCACAAGCGTCGCGACCTTCACTCGGAAGGACATCGCTATCTGAGCCATTGGCTGTACCCAACGCTTCGCGAAATGATTCTGCTAAATGATTTTCAAGAAGATCCGTATTGGATTTCACGGCGACTCCTCGGAACTGCCTCTCCAGCAGAAGTTTCGAGTGCCTTGAGTTTTCTACTGCAGGAAGGTTTCATACGCCGTGATGAACCGAGTGGCAAACTTACACTCGAAGACAACATGGTTTTTTCGTCCGACGAAGTGAGAAGCCTCGCCATTCGCAATTATCATCGGCAAATGCTCGATTGTGCGAAAAATGCTCTAGAAAAACTGCCCATGGAGCAACGAGAATTTGGCGCCATCACCTTTGTACTGCCCGAAGCTTCGCTTGAAGAGCTCAAGTACCGCCTCAAAAAATTCCGCGATGACCTGCATAATTGGGCCATCCAGGCTGCCTCCGGTGGTAAAGGAGACTCCGTAGTACAGTTAAATATTCAAATGTTTCCTCAAGCAAAGAGGACCGCGCCATGAGGAATTTTTTCGCAGTCCACACAGCCACCTTTGCGACCGCACTCTTAGTGGCATGCGGAACCGTTGTCGGTAATGGCAAAAGACCGGACGATCGATCCGACGACGCAAATAAAAGGACCAACGAAGCCGCTTCAGGTGCACCAGAAAATCAGAGCGACGTTACACAGGAAGCTAATTCTACATCGGCAGGTTCGACGTTTCTGCCGGTGTCTCTCGAATTGCTAGAAAAGGATTTTTTACCGAAGCTGGTTATCGGTCAGTGTCGACCCATTTTTTCTCTACGCGAACGTCAATCGATTCGACGGTTCATTTCCGACCATGCCGTCATGAAGGTTGACGCCTTGGTACCTTTTCAATTGAAGGTCGAGCAGGCCGGAAAAAACATCCAAGCAGACTGGCGCACCACAATTCAAGCCGCGAATGAATATTCGCTTCGCTTTGTGTGGGACTTCGATTCCATTTCTGGAAAACAAAACACTCTTGGCGCAGAACCAACCCCAATTGCGACAGGAACTTGCGAGGACACCCTTGCAGTTCAACAAGTCACGATTGCATCATTAAATAATGACAAACGCTATTTTGAACACCGCCGTGTTTTGACTCTCAGTGACCAATCGAAAGTAACCATCGCGTGGTACACAGATATTGCAAACTTATTGGAAGCAGAGATTGAATACGTCAGAATAGTGATTGGCGACATGCAGGCGCATTTGAAAGCCGTCCGTGACGAACAGGGTCAATTAGTCATTGAATGAACGGCTTCCGAGTCTTGACCAACTTTTTGAGTACCAACGGCAAGATGCCAATCAGCGCGAACGAAACGACCAAATTCAGCGACATGATGTCGCTGATGTTTTGCACTTGGGCTAATTCACTGCCCGCATTTACGTACACGATCGATCCCGGCAGCATGCCAATAAGACTCACCAAAAAATACGTACGGGTAGAAATCGGCGTTAAGCCCATCAGGATGTTAATGATGAAAAATGGAAACGCCGGCACGAGCCTGAGAGTTAGCAGATAGTACGCACCCTCTTTGCTCACGCCTTCACGAATAGCACTTAGCCTTTCTCCGAACTTTTTTTCAAACGCATCTCTAAAAAGAAATCTCGCAGTTAGAAAAGCAACTGTTGCTCCTACTGTCGCAGAAAGCAAAACGACGACCACACCGATACCCAAACCAAAAATCGCTCCGCCCGCAAGCGACATAATGGTCGCGCCGGGAAGAGAAAGAGCCGTTACAGCGACGTAACTAACTGCAAAAAGAGAAACCGCTTGCAAAGGATTTTGCTGGTACCAAGAAATGAGATCATCTCGAGAAGCGCGCAGGGCGCCTATGTTGAGGTACATCCCGATGTCAAAGTACCAATACGCAATGACAGCCGCGGCCACCAATGCGACTACAAGATTTTTAGATTTAGACATGCTTGGTAAAGACTTCGTCTATGGCAGTAGCGCGCTGGCGAGATTCTGCAATCATCGGAACAACCTGACGCAAAAGTGCCTGAGCTTGAGGAATGTTCAGTTGTGTTGCCGCATCGCTTTGCGCGCGCTTGGGATCAGGATGAACTTCTACAAACAATCCATCGACATATCCTGTAGAGACCGCAGCGCGGGTCAGCATGGGAGCAAACTCTCGCAGACCTCCCGTCACTGCATCCTTCGATCCACCGGAAGCTGGCTGCTGAAGACTATGTGTTACATCGAACACGATTGGCACATTCGCTTTTGCCATCATGGGAAAACCACGAGGATCAACAATCAAATCCCCGTATCCAAAAGAAGTTCCACGCTCCGTTAGTGCAAGCTGCATGGAAAATCCCGCATCAGCTGCTGCCTGCTTTGCTTTATCAACAATATTTTTGACCCCTGATGGCGCCAAGAACTGACCCTTCTTAACATTAACCGCTCGCCCTGTTTCCACCGCCGCTTTCAGCAAATCTGTTTGACGGCAAAGAAAGGCCGGAATCTGGAGGACGTCACATACCGGTGCAACTTCTGAACACTGCCAAGTTTCATGAACATCAGTAAGTACTGAGACTTGGGACTTCGCCTTCAAGTTTGAAAACCATTTCATAGCTAAAGCAATGCCAGGCCCGCGGCCGCTACCGGATGACGTGCGATTGGCTTTGTCAAAGCTGGCTTTGAAGATAAGATTGAAACCAAGCTCTTTGCTTAGTTCGATCAGAGGGCCAGAAGTATCCTGAAGCAGCTGCTCCGATTCCGCCATGCATGGACCCGCGATAACAAAGACTTTTTTCTTGCTTAATAATTGGTCCATGGATTTCCCTCAAACTTGAAGTGGTGGCGGATTGTAGCGAAATTATTCCTGATATTTCAATGCCCAAACCGCTTGACTAAGAAAACTCGAATCGCTACAAGATAGGCTCTTTACGGCAGTGGCGCTTTAGCTCAGTTGGTAGAGCAGAGGACTGAAAATCCTCGTGTCCCCGGTTCGATTCCGGGAGGCGCCACCACTTTCTCTCACTAGGTTGAATACGCTATGTCTCTAGTTGCAGTCGTTAAGTTTATTCACGTTATCGTAGCTTTGTTCATGATCCTTGTTGTCTTGATCCAAGGCGGCAATAGCGGTGGTATGAGCGCTGCGTTCGGTGGAGGCAACTCTTCCGGCTTTTTCGGCGCGTCCGGTGGGAACAAGTTTTTTCAAAAGATGACTTACGGTGCCGCTGCCATTTTCATGGTAACGAGCCTTGTCTTGACGGTTAAGTCGTCAAGTTCTGGAAAAGTTGGACTAGCAGAGCGAATGGAACAGGAAGCTGCAAAGAAGACAGTTGAAACCGTTCCACCTTCTGGCACTGAAATGCCAGCCGTAGCAGCATCTGCCAGCCCAGCGCCGTAATGGTTTGAGGAATTAAACAGTGAAGAACGCTCAGGTGGTGGAATTGGTAGACACGCTAGTTTGAGGGGCTAGTGCCGCGAGGTGTGCGGGTTCGAGTCCCGCCCTGAGCACCATAAATTAGAAATCCCGCGCAATTGCCGCGGGATTTTTTTTACTTCTTTGGCGATCTAACTATTTCGGCAAACCTTTGTAATTGAAGAAATTTACCGAAGTTGGGCAACTCAACGTCTGCAGAGGAGCGGGAGCGGCGCTTTGCGGCGTCCCAGGCGCGGGCGATCCACTTGCAGCTGGTTTTGCCTCTGCTACACCCGAGCCGATTAGGCTCTCAAGCGATACTGGGCCCTGATCCAATTCCTTAGACTTAACGCGGACTTTGATACTGCCAGCATCATATGTAATGGTAAGTCCTGGATCGGCTTGTTCGTTCACTTCCTTTTTGCTCGGATTGAATTTCGGCGAAAGCGTCATGATCTTGCCAGCGATCTGTACGTTGACCTGTTCAGAGACGTCATCGTTGTTGCCAGCGTCCGCTGCAAGTTCAGCTTTGTCCAGAGTATCATTACCACCACGAGAACTTGAGTCGACCAAAGTTGCTTTGGGATCGTCCAAGTCAACAAGGTCAACTTCGCGGTTAAAAACGACTTTCAAAACACCGGATGCATTCACGGTCCATTCAGACGTGGAGCACGACACAACGCTTAGCGGCTGCATAGTTGTGCTCAGATTCACCGTAAACTCAAAAAAATCCTTGCTGCCAGTTGCCGCGAGTGCACCCAAAACAAATCGCCCTGAAGTCACTTTGAGACCAGCTTCTCCCTTCGGAACCACGCGGTACAGATATTCTGCACCAAGTACCAGCTGATCCTTTGGAAATGTAACGGTGCCTTTAGCATCAGTAGTGTTTTCGGGGAGAGGCACAAGGCGCGCATCGTTAGGACGCAGAAATCCGTCTTTGTCGAAGAGCACGTTAGAACCAGCAGGTTCAATTTGGACCATAGCATCTGCGACCGGTTCCGCGTTGTTGTAGACCATTACTTTGAGGTCTTTGGTAACTTCTTCGCCTTTCGGAAACACGCGAATGTTGGCAAGCAGAACTGGGTCTTTTTTCACAATGTCACGCTTTTCCGCGGTCAATGTTGTGGACTCAATTCTTACGTCACTTTGAAAGGGCAAGAAGCGATCAAAGTGAGCGAAAATTAAGTACGTTTCATTCAGCGGAATGCCACAGATGTAGTATTCACCGGACAGTTCGACTTCTTTATCAGAGCTCGGATTTTGCACGATCGCAGCCTTGAACTTGACACCGCGAATCAAGACAAAAACGCCCAATCCAGGCTCTTCTTGGAGATTAATTTTCTTTCCATTGGTGCCGTCGACCACGGCGCCTTGCACACAACCTTCCCCATCTCGCGCGCCAATTTGCGCAGAATCGCGCTCTCCAGTTACCGCCGCACCTTCACCACCTTCATTGTCCTGCTTTTTACCGCAAGAAAATACAATCAGTGCAAAGGCGAATGCGGCAGAAAGAAAACCTAGCTTCTTCATAGCTCTCTCCCAAACCTTGTCGGAGTAATCAACCACTTTTAATGCCATGAAAAGGCTATCGGAGGAACCATGCCTAACTTTAGAAAAGATCTTGAGGGGTTGGGCCAAACTCAAGGGCCTTTAGGTAGAGATGTAATTTTTCTCTATAATTACAGAATGTTGCGGTGGGACAGACACAAGCCAACAGTAGCCCTCAAACGAACTCAATTGCGATAATTTCAATTTCACTTTCGCGACCCGGAAGTTCAACTTCGACCAGATCACCAACTTTCTTTCCCATGATTGCGGCTGCGATGGGAGAAATGTAGCTGATTGTACCGCCTTCGATCTCTGTTTCGCCTTCGCCGACAATTTTGTATTTGCGGGTGCGATCTTGTTCATCGCGAATCGTAACCGTCGCACCAAATATCACGTTCTTACCCGACAACGTCGAAGGATCGATTATCTCAACGTCCTTGAGAAGATATGTTAGGTATTTTAGTCGCTTATCAATCTCGCGCAGTCGCTTTTTTCCATATATGTACTCCGCATTTTCAGATCGATCTCCTTCGGCAGCTGCATCCGCAACACCCTGAACCACCTTTGGCCTTTCAACTTCCCATAGTTGGCGATATTCACCTGACAGTTTGTGAAAGCCAGCGGTGGTAAGCGGACGTTTCTTGGTCTCAGTCATCGACATTCCAAATGAGGATTTACGTTCGCGCGAAACTTGTGCGAAGTGAACTAGGTATGAAACTTTCAGAGTATTGTCGTCAAATCATATTTTCCCCGCACCTATCGGATAAACTGTTTGTTCCCGATGCGATAGAATTTGACGATTTTGCTCTTGACCCACTCGATGTTCCAAGCTTGCCAGCCCGCGCTGCAAACAGTTCCACCACCGCGACAAATGCCAAAATCATTGCTGGATTTCCCAACGCCAAAGAATTGCAGTCTCCTACAGGTCGCGCTACTTCTTTTCACTTCTTTGCAAATCATGAACTGCTAGCGCTCGAACTCATGGCTTTCACTTTGATTCGTTTTCCTGGTGCCGATGCTGGCTTCAAGCGCTCCATAATTTCGGCTTTGAAAGACGAACAGAGACACTTTGGTCTGTACGTTCAACGCATGCGCGATCTCGGTATGGATTTCGGTGACATTCCATCAAATTTCTATTTTTGGAACGAAATGAAGAATATTTCGTCACCCATGCAATATATTTCGGGCATGTCCCTGACTTTTGAACAAGCCAATCTAGATTTCGCCGTTCACTATCAGAGGCTTTTTTCCTCAATTGGCGATACCGAATCTGCATCCATTCTCGCAAAAGTTCACGACGATGAAATCGCACACGTTACCAATGGACTGAATTGGTTGCGCAATTGGAAGGATCCACGCGCCTCCGATTGGCGAGCATATAGTGAAAACTTGCCTGGCCACATCACAGCAACAAGAGCACGCGGCTTGGCTTTCGACGAAGGTTCGCGACTGTCTTGTGGATTTGATCGCGAGTTTATCGACGAGGTTATGTTGGCAAGGCAATCAAAGGGGCGGAGGCCGGCGCTTTGGGTTTTCAATGCAGGATCGGGAACAGACGCTACGGATGTTTTTGACGTGCAAAACCTTGGACGTGTGGGGCAGTTACGCAAGGACTTGAGTCCTCTGATGATGTTTGCCGCCGCACCGAACGACATGATCCTAGTGCCTCAAAAAATAGAGCTGCCATTGCGAAAACATTGGCACAACGCTGGTTTTCCGCTCAGTAATTTTGTCACAACTGACATTCTGAAAAAAAGTCGCGGCGAAATGCGCCCAGACCAAATAATTTACTGGGAATACAACCCAGAGATCGAAATACTGGTTAAAGACCTAGATATTCCAACTTCTGTGACCAAGCAATATCTTGAGACATATCAAAACAAGTCTTGGCTTAAGAAACATATCCTCGAGGGATGCGAGTCGTTACCTCAATCAGCAGTCTGCAGCGATGAGGAGGTCATGGCCTTTGTTGAACAATACAAAAACATCCATCAACGATTTGTAATGAAACTGACAACGGCATCTTCGGGACAAGGGCATCTCGTCTTTTCCGCCGATCAAATCCCATATGCAACGATGGCAAAGATTCGTACAGAAGCAACTACCAATCTCCCTGAATGGATCATAGAACCTTGGCTCGATCGCCGAGCTGACTTTTCGATACACGGCCATGTCCACCCTCAAAGCGTCGGATACGTGGGGGCTACCCCGTTCTTTGCGACCAAAAGAGGGCAATACTACGCATCTCTGATTGGCAGATCAAACTTAGGCATGTTCTTTCATTGGTTAAATTCACAGATGTCGTCAGACAAAATCAGTTCCATCACCGACGAATTCAAACGGACTACACTTTTGATTGGGCGACGCCTTCAAGAGCGTGGCTATACAGGACCATTTAGCATTGACGGAATGGTCTATGCGGACGATGTTGGCAAAATCTGCATTCGCAGCGCCATCGAAGTTAATGTTCGCCTCACCATGGGGCGCATTGCCTTCGAAGCGGCGAAGCATGTCGACCCGAGCTCTTCGGCTATGTTTATCTTGCCCAATCGCGCCATGGCCAAGCGTATGGGCCACACCTCGCTTAAATCATTTGTTCAAAATATGCAAGCGACGCATGAGATTAGGATGCACCTAGATAGAATCCGATCAGGTTTTGCCTGCCTATCTCTTTGCACTGAAGAATCAGACTTTTCTGCATGTCTTATCGTTGAAAAATCCGTAGGCGACATCACCCGGCGACTTGGATATATTGCGGAAATATTCCCTCAATGGTTTTTGGATCAGTGCGGACACAGTGAGGAGCAAGTATGAATATCAAAGTCTGGGGAATCATCGCATTCGTTGGTGCGATAGGGTTCGGACTGTTTCAGGCCATGACGATGGGTGAAAAGTCGCCAATTATAGCGGAAGGTACTTTGGAGCTCAGCGCCGAACTCAACGACTACGCCCTAAACGCCGAGACACTATTCATCACCATTTTCGACGCTGAATCAACTTCTCCAATGCCGTATGGAGCGATCAAAGAGCGTATCACCCCTGGTGCGAGTGGAGAATTTTTCAAGTTTCTCCTCACCAAAGAAAAAATGATGATGATGGGCGGCGGACAAAACGGCCAGATCCCAAAAAACATTCGCATCAAAGCGCGTCTCGATAATGACGGCATGGGCGGCCAGGATCAACCTGGCGATATCGTCGGTAGCGTTGCCAGTGTGCCGTTTGGAGCCACTGGAGTAAAAATAATATTGGACGAACTCATCGGCCACTTGGACACAGAGTAATTCATGCGCATAGCTGTAATCGGTAGCGGTTTTGGCGGTCTCGCGGCAGCAATTCGTTGCCAAGCTAAAGGCCATCACGTTGAAATTTTTGAGAAGCGGGATGTGGCTGGCGGTAGGGCTTATGTATCCGAAGTTAACGGACACAAGTTCGACAACGGCCCTACTATCATCACGGCGCCGTGGATGATTGACGAGCTATTTGCCGCCGCGGGGAAGAAAACGGAAGACTACGTTAAGCTCGTCAAGATCGATCCATTTTACAAAATAAAATTCGATGACGGCTCATGCTTCACGTACAACGATAATCAGGAATTTTTACTGAGCGAAATTAGGCGATTCGAACCACGTGACGTGTCGGGTTACCTCTCTTTCATGAAACACGTCGAAAAAATTTACCATGCGGGCTTTCGCATGATCACGACGCCTTTTCATCAATTTCGAAAGATGCTCTTTGCATTGCCCGAATTGATCATGCTTCGTAGCGACCGATCCGTAGCAGCTCTTGCTAAAAAGTACTTTCGTGACGAGCGTCTACAGCAAGTGTTTAGCTTTCATCCTTTGTTGATTGGAGGCCACCCCTACAAAAGCACTTCCGTCTACGCCTTAATCCACAAACTAGAACAGGAGTCTGGAGTTTGGTTTGCCATGGGCGGAACAGGCGCTTTGGTTCAAGCCTTTGTACGTTTGTTCCAAGACATCGGTGGCAAGATTCATCTGAACGAAGAAGTCAGCAGGATTGGCGTTGAATCTTCAAGCAATAAAGTTAGCTCTATCACACTCAAGAATGGCGAAACTAAAGCTTTTGATCGCATCATTTGTAACGGCGAAGTTTGCGCTTCATACATGAATCTAATCGACGCAAAGGTCCGCCGTACCAATACAAATAGCCGCCTCAAGAGACTCAACCAGTCAATGTCACTGTTCGTGATTTTCTTTGGCACCAACAAGCGCTTCGATCAGATTGCCCATCACGAAATATTGATGGGACCTCGTTACAAGGGTCTTTTAGATGACATCTTTCAAAACAAAGTTCTGGCCGACGATTTCAGTCTGTACCTGCATCGACCAACAGCAACAGATCCTAGCCTTGCACCCGCAGGCTGCGATACGTTTTACGTGCTGAGTCCGGTGCCAAACCTCCATGGGAACATCGACTGGAACGAAGTCGGACCAAAGTATCGCGACCGCATTCTTGATTACTTAGATCAACGGCACATGCCCGGATTGAAGGACAGCATCACTACGAGCTTCTATGTTGACCCCAATCACTTCGAGAAAAATTTGAACAGCCACGCCGGTGCGGCCTTTTCAGTCGCGCCGACACTGTTTCAGTCCGCTTGGTTCCGACCGCACAACAAAAGCGAAGATGTCAAAGGACTCTATTTTACGGGCGCTGGAACGCATCCCGGCGCTGGCGTTCCGGGCGTACTCGCGTCTGGAAAGATCGCCGCCGATCTAGTGCAAACCGATCAGATCTAGATCATATTTAAGTTTACAAGTTCGCTGGGGTGCAGAGCCCCAGTGAAGTCGAAAATTTTTCCATCGCCATCATAGCGAAGTTCGAATGCCGAACAGTTCGGAATGGGGCTGGGTAGCTCAATTGTTGGCACAATGGTTCTGAGAAACTGTCGTATCACTCCTCCATGCGTAGAAACGCCAATAACTTCGGCGGAGGACTGAGCCAATAGTCGATGCAGCCCCCCCACAAATCGGTCATGCATTTGTCTGCGAGACTCGCCGTTCGGAAAGCACAAATCCATGTGACGCTCTTCGAGCGAATTCCACCTACGCAAAAAATCTTTCCCGTATGTTTCGAGGATTTCATCTTTGGTGCGACCTTCTGCGTCACCGAAGTGACCTTCTCGCAGCGACGAACATACTTGTAGTGGCAAATCGGCACCTACATATTTCGCGGTCACCAACGCTCTCGCGAGGTCGGAACTGAATATTTGTCCCAAGCCCCATAGTTTCGCCACCGACGCCAATTCACGAGCCTGTCGGATACCATCTTCGTTCAACGGAATATCGACATGTCCTTGCCAGCGATGGGACTTGTTCCAATCGGTTTGGCCGTGCCGAAACATGATCACTCGCTTTATCAAGCATGCGTCCCAGCGGTTGAGTATATCTGCGCAATCGTATTAGAAATCATTTCACTTTGAGTTGTCTGTTGCAAGATTGTGATCGCTTCTGACAATTTTTTATCGCCAGTCACTTTCATGACAATGAGCGCATTTCGTTGCAAACCTTCGCGCTTGGCTCGAGTCATAGGACTTCCGCCAAATAGTCGCTCATATGTTGGCTGAGTCATGGTAGCGACTTCAAACATTTCGAACTGATGTTTGAACCGCACAACTAAATCTTTGCTGTCATCCCTTTCGATGCGATTGAACGGACATACTCTCTGGCAGACATCACAGCCATACCAGTATTTGGGAAGGTGTGGCCAATATTCCAGCGGAATGACACCTCTATGTTCGATAGTCCAATATGAAAGACACTTATTTGCATCTAGGTTGTAATTGCCGTCAAGAGCACCGGTTGGACAGTGAGTGACACACCGACGACATGAGCCGCATTCCTTTCGACCGGATGGCGACTCTTCCTGAACCGCGGCCAGAGCTTTCGTGCAGAAAATTTCAGCAAGAAAAAAAGCGGAGCCCTTTCCTGGTTTGATGAAGCATGTGTTTTTTCCTATGAAGCCCGCCTGCGTGCCGGAAGCAATCGCTCGCTCTAAGATCGGAGCAGAATCCACGGCAATGCGAAAGTCATCACGGGTCATCGTGAGATCGCATTCCATCAAGCGTTCCACAATTTTTTCGCATTTTTTACGAACAGCACGATGGTAATCCTCGTAGCACGCGTATGATGCCACACGATTTTCCATTTGTTCGTTGATCCTAAGATCATATGGCTGCGCTACAACAACGACACGCTTGGCATTTGGCAAAATCTGTTCGGGGTTTTCACGAATCTGGCGATGGCGAGTCATGAACTCCATGCCCGCATGCCATCCATTTTCTAACCACCGTCCAAGAAGCCTTTTATATTTGGATGGAATGCTCACGGAAGACATGCCGATTAATTCTAAACCGGCTTCTTCCGTAATCATTCGCAATGAAACTAACTCGTTTGAGCTCAAAAAGTACCCTTGACAATGTTTGATCGCTAATTTGGCGATGATTTATTTTACAGTAATTCCAGCTAGTTGAACTTGAGCCAAAAATTTATTGGCCACACGGCCAAATTCGTCATTGACTCACATCGTGCAGTCGCGGAAAATCTTTGGAACGAATCATTACATTTCCAAAGCCACAGAAAACAAGGAGGTTTTTTATGGGCATAGGATATTGTGTGCGTGCTGGCATATTCGGTGCTTCTCTTGTATCTGGCCTGAGCTTTGCTGGTAGCCATCACCACCACGATGGCGATCAAAAAATCTACCGTTTCAACCTCAAGGACTATCAAACAGACATGCGCGTTATTGCCAAACTCGGCTTCGACGTTGCCGGTGTCAATTTGAGCGAGAAGACGGTCGATCTCGTTCTATCGAGCGACCAATTGGCTCAGGTTCAAAATATCGCCAAACTTGCACCAACCGACTCGTTTGCTTCAAGCTCAAACGATTTGGATGACAAGTACCACAACCCAGCCGAAATCGATTCCGAGTTGCATGCACTAGCAGCGCAGTACGATACCATTGCAAACATTCAATCAATTGGTAAGTCGCACCAAGGTCGGGATATTTGGGCTATCAAGATTAGTGACAATGTCGATTCTTCCGAGCCCGATGAACCAGCCGTTCTATTTAACTCCATGCATCATGCACGTGAAATCATGACGCCGGAAGTTGCTTTGGACACGGTCGAATACCTTCTCACAAAATATGCATCTGATGCCCAAGTCAAGCACTGGGTTGATTCCAACGAGATCTGGGTTGTTCCCATGCTGAACCCAGACGGTAATAACAAAGTCTGGACTTCAAATAACTACTGGCGCAAGAACACGCGTGAAGACTACGGCGTCGACCTCAACCGCAATTATCCGTACGCATGGGGTACTTGTAACGGTTCAAGTCCAAACCAGTATTCTGATACCTACCGCGGTCCGTCGGCAGGTTCCGAACCGGAATCGCAAGCTCTCATGAATTTGGTCGCGACCATCCGTCCAGTCTTCGACATTTCGTACCATTCCTACAGTGAACTCGTGATCTATCCATTTGGTTGTGATGGCATTCGTTCGGCGACAAAGGACGTAGTTGAAGGAATTGGCCTCAAGATGGCTTCTCTGTTACCAAAGGACGGAGGCAAAGGAAATTATGATCCGGGAACTTCGTGGGAACTTCTATATTCGGTCGATGGCGGAGATATAGATTGGATGCACGGAACCTACGGTGTTATTCCTTACGTAATTGAAGTCAACTCAACCAATCAGGGCTTTCAGCCAAGCTACGACCAGTGGCGTAATCGCACCGTCGCAAAGATGCGCCCAGCATGGCAAATGTTACTAAACCGTCTTGAAGAGAGCGGCGTACGTGGTCGCGTCAACTTGAATAGCGGCCGTCAATCTGCTGGCGTTAACGTAAAAGTAACAAGCATCACCAACCCAACTTTGGCACCGCAGAATTTCAGCCTGAAAGCTGATGGTACCTTTCACGTGATCTTGCTTCCTGGCACCTACAGCTTCATGGTCACTGATGGAAGCAACACACTACCTGAACAGACTGTAACTGTGGGCGCGCGTCGCGAGCATATTGAGTTTGATTTCTAATTGGCATGAATTCGCAGATGAGGCCATCGTTCACAAGAACGGTGGCCCTATTTTTTTGTGATGATCGCATTCAATGCGTCTAATATCACAGATGTCGGGGCAGACTTTCCCCACCAAAAATCTTGAGATTTTCTTGCCTGTTCGACAAGCATATCGATACCCGAAATCACTCGGAGGCCCTTTCGTCGCGCTTCAACTTCCAAAGCGCTTTCACAATTATAGGTCAACTCTGCGTAATCTCCAGAATACGAGCTAAGTGCCGGCACAAGCCAAGAAAGGTTTTCGGATTTTTGCGGAGCACTCGATGCTTGGATCAGAATGGTTTCTTTGCTCTTTTGGGCCAGTGTTTGTGACAAAGCTTCACTCGTCCACTCGCCGATGGTGATGCAATTCGAGAACTTCTTTCCTGCCAACGTATCCGCAAACTTGGACGAGCGTGCATGAATCGTAAATGCCGCCTCTGACGTTCGCGACGCTTGAACGTATTCCATTACTCCCGCGACAACGCCACCATCTCCTAAGAAGACAATCTGTTCATAGTCCTTAAGTCTCTTTCCACATTTATTTTGAATGGCCTGATCGAGTCCTGGACCATCGGTTGAAGTAGCGCTCCAACCACTTTCGCCACGAAAGAGCGTGTTCACTGACTCGAGAGATCCGTCTCCGATCAATTTAGCCACTTCACGCTTATGCGGAGTCGTGACGTTGAACCCAGTCGCACCACTGTTCCAAGCTATATCTAGATATTCAGCTAATGCCATGCTTGGTACATCGATGATTTGATAGGAGCCTTCGATGCCAAGATGCTTCATGCTAGCATCGTGAATTTGCGGCGAAAGGCTGTATTTAATGCCGCTACCGATCAATCCAAGTTTGGCGCCTGATCCGGAAGCTCGCATTTTACAGTCCCAATTATGCGATTCGAAAATTAGACTTCAGAAAGAACACGTCGTGGAGTCGAAAGCGATTTGAGAAAATCAAATAGATCGGATTTTTCATCCGCCGCCAAATTAGTGAACAATGCATCAACCCAAACGTGCTTGGGATCGCCCGATAAACTGCGGATTTTCTTTACCTTGGCAGTAACCTTGGTGTGGACTCCTGCATAACCAGGAAGCGAAGAAAGATTGATTTCGATCTCATCGCCACGCTTCAGAGTCGCGTCAGCTACAAAGCTACACTGAGCCAGCCCTAACGAACGTAGAAAACCACTGCGAGGGGCTTTATCTGAAGCGGCTTTGCTAAAAAACTGCATTCCTAAGAATAAATTATTAGCGTCCGGCCCCTTGCGCAGCCAAGACAATCGTCCATCTCCGTTCCGGTCGCCCTTTCCGGAAACCAAACCGATAAAAATGACTCCCGTGACCAACAGCCAAAGCACAACAAGCGTTAGTCTTTCCGCCTTTATGGTGACAGACGAATTGCCATTCGTTGAAAAAGATCGAATGGCCAAATCGTCGCTGCCCTCGGCCAATCCGAGTACCGAGAAGAAAAGAAGCACTGACAAAGTGACCAGTGATGAAAGCAATAACCCAAGCGCGACTCCAGTCGCTGACCTTGTATTTGCTTTACCCTGCCCTTTTGCCATCGCAAAACCTCTGATATACGTTGCTTTGCCTATTTTCGAAGCAATTAAAACGCGCGGAATATAGACCATTTTTTTAGTCAATTTCAATAGAATCTTAATATTTTTCTTATCAAGGTCGCTTTTCTAACAATAGATGAATGGTCCCATGAGATTTATCAGTAACCACGGCAACCACATTCAAGCTCGATCATCGCGTAAAACCGTCGTAACAATTGGGAATTTTGATGGCTGCCATGTTGGTCATCAACAACTCATCCACAAAGCGTTCAGCTTCGCCAAATCCAATGGCCTTCAGCTGGCTATGCTGACATTCGATCCTCATCCTTATCACTTCTTTTCTGGGTCCGAAGTCGGACCACGCTCCATTCTTACAACTCGACAGAAAGCTGCAATAGCCGCAAGTCTAGGCATCGAATGTTTTGTGTCTCAAAATTTTGACCAATCATTCTCGGAGCTTACTCCAGATGCCTTTTTGGACAACTATTTACGTGAAGGATTAAATGCCACTGCGGTTGTGGTGGGCCCGGACTTCACCTTTGGTAGAGGTTGTGTAGGCAATGTGGATGCACTTAAGAAACACTTCGGCGGCGGAGCTATTATTGTCGATCATAAATTGCTTCAAGGTCAGCGAGTTAGCAGCTCACTGGTGCGCAGCTACCTTGTCGACAAGGGGGACGTTGCCAAAGCACGGGGGCTTTTGGGGCGCCCATTTGCACTAGACGGACACATCATACGTGGGCATGCCCGCGGACGAGCGATAGGGATTCCGACGCTAAACGTTGGCAAAACGAGCCAAATAGTCCCGGCAACTGGGGTCTATTCTTGTTGGCTAGATTTCATTGATCAAAGGATGCCTATGTCTTGCCTGATCATGCCGCAGGGCTTTCCGGCAGTATTGAACATCGGCCATCGACCGACGTTTGAAGAAAATGGCGGTCGTTCAATTGAGGTTCATCTTATCGATCATTCACTCCCTTTTGACATGCAGATCGATCAGCCGGTCCGCATTTACTTTCACGACCGTGTTCGTGCGGAAGAAAAATTTACCAGCGCGGAAGCACTGGTAGCTCGCATACACCAAGATATTCAAACGAGTCGTTCGCAACTAATTTAATGCACGCGAGTTCTATTGCATCAAGTTCTTGCTGATGTCAAAAACCTCGTAGCCGCCCGCACTCAGTTTAATAACTCTGACTTCAGAATCACCAAAGATGGTGACACCCTTTTGGTCTCCACTTCCCGAAAAGTGACTTACATATGCCACTGTGAATGATTCCAGCGTCGCATTCTGATTGATGACCCCGGTCTTCACCGAAAAATCGAAGAGTCCGGATTCTTCTTCTGCAGCACTTTTGGCGGTACAACTGTTATCTGCAACCTTCCAAGTCTTGTCCGACTTTGCATAAGGGAACAATCTCACTATTGATCCGGACGTGCTCAACGCCGACGGGAATACAACTAGCCCAGTACGAAAATTGGGATTTTCCTCTTCTTTGCACAGAAAGAATTGTGTCGTGTTGGCAACTGCAGTTGTTGAACCGCTACTGAGTGAACGAACCAATACGCCCGGCACATTGTCTGTCAAAGTAGTAACATCACCGGTCGACGCCACATTGCCCACTTGGTTAACAATTAAAGACTTCGGCGCGTCATCAACATTTTCAAAAACTTTCGTGCCGGATACTCTGACCTTGTTTGCATTCAATGCAAACACGTCATTCTCTTTGACCACTAACAATCCCGAGTTCGACAGGGCGAGTCCCGCTTGTTGATTAATAACGCCAGTCACGGCAGTTGCTGTTCCGGTTAGCGACGATACTCCTCCAGTGGCATCAAATGTCTTAAATGTAAAAACGGAGTCTCCCAAACTGGAATGCCCAATCACTACCGAAGACGACTCTGGTTTAAACACAGGACCAAAGACAATGGGAAAGTCTGTAGCGTAATCTGAGGTTGCCTCGACCGTCGCAAAATCTGCACTCAAAAGGATCAAACGCAAGTGATGCGCAGTCTTACCATCAGATGAAGACTTTAGCCTCACAGCAATCTTTCGTCCGTCCGTTGAAATGCTTGGGGCGGACTCAACCTTTACGTCATTGGTTACTTGCACCCAAGTTCCCAGAGATGAAGTGTCAATTTTTCGCAACCATAAATCAACCTGACCTGAACTCGACTGCACGCCCACGAGTACAAAAGCGCTGTTGGGACTAATGAGCGAAAAGTCTTCTGCTCCCGTCACATCGGACGGAGAAACTCGGGTGGGTTCCTTACCCGGGCTGTTAAGGTCAACAAGATATGATTTGAGAATATTTGTCGAACCGGTGGAATCTTTACCGGACGAATAGACGAGGTAGCGTCCATCAGCAGACAAGCTCGGACTGTCATCAATGTACTTAATGACCTGCCCCTTAGAAACTGCGGTGCTAGTTCGCGTTTCCAAGTCATCGTCAGCACTTTTACCACCGGATTCACCGCATCCCTCCACCAAGATGAACGCGCACGATGCGAAAAGTGGCAACAACTTCCGTAAAGACATTTAAGACTCCATTTATCTTTGCTAAAGGTCGAGCTAGTATAACGGCACATCAAAGCCACCTACAAGCGGTTCGATCAACATGCCAAATGGCCATGCAAATTCCAATAATTTAACAGCCGCCATCGACATCGGTTCAAATTCGATTCACATGGCAATCGGCCGTTACGTAGAAGGCGTTGGCTTGGAAATCGTTGATACAGAGAAAATCGGGGTACAGCTTGGTAGGGCCTTGGACGCAAATGGCCGATTGCATACGGAGGCTATTCGTAAAGCGACCGATGCCGTGGGAGATCTTAAAGAACGCTCAGAACTCTTTAGCGCGGACTGCCGTATCATTGCGACTCATGCTTCTCGAACCGCAGTTAATCGTGACGAACTTGTACACTCGATTAAGGCCGCCACTGGACTGGATGTCGAAATCATCGACGGAATTGCCGAAGCAAAATTTACCTTCTTGGGCATACAGCAATCAATTCTGCTTGAAGGTTCAAAGGTTTTAGCCGTTGATGTTGGTGGTGGCTCAACTGAAATAATGGTCGCTCAAGGTGACCAAATGCTTTTCGTCACTTCGCTTCCCATCGGAGCGGTGACCATGACCAAAATGTTTCTATCAAAGGACAAGCCGACGGATGGTGAGATCAATCGACTGAAAGACTACATCTGGGAACAGATTTTGCCAGCTGCAAGACTTGCGAAGCAGGCGGGTTTTGATCAAGCCGTGTTGTCTTCTGGTACGGCAAAAGCGTTGGCAGCTATCGATATTTTCCTGCACCACGGGGATCAGCTCGACGATTTTAATGGCCATAGTTTTTCGGGAGAAGCCGCGCACAGTATCTTTCAAAAAATCATTCAACTGCGTGAACCACGAAAAATTCGCGCACGACTAAATGTGTCGCAAAGTCGCTCTGAAAGTCTGGTCGCGGGCAGTTGCATCATCGCCTCCCTGTCAAAAGCACTCGGCGTAAGTGAATGGCATTTTTCGCTAGGCGGACTTAGAGAAGGTATCATTGTCGATACTTTTCAAAAGAAGACCCGCAATTTCGTTATGCCTCTAACGTCCGTCCGACGGAGCGCCATTCGAAATTTTTCATCTCGATTTGCCGTTCAACAAAGTCACGCGGAAACGACTTATGTCTTAGCGAAATCAGTCTATGAACAACTTCAGCCACAAATTTTGAGCAAATTGAATGACGATTCCAAGGCACGGCAGTTAGCCATTCTCGAACTTGCATCATATTTTTCAGATGCCGGAAGATTGCTGAACTATCAAAGTGTTCACAAGATCTCCGGCTTTATGGTTGCACACGCCGCCATTCCCGGATTTACTCAGGCCGAAAAGCACCTTGCAGGTCAGATATTGCTAGCTCAGAAAAAAGCTTCTGCAAGTTCCACCGTTCTCGGATGGAAACTTCTTTTCAATAAGAATCACAATGTAATCAATATATTGGCTGCGTGCCTTAAAATTGGCATCAGTCTATCAAAGACTCGCCCCAATCGACTGGAAAAAATTAAATTCGATATCAAATCGTCAGGCTTGTTGATCAGATATCCAAATGGTTCTAGAACTGGGAAGCAAGTAAGAAGATTACTAGAGCCTGAAGCAAAGCAAATAGGCAAGCTTTTAGACAAGAATGTGGATTTTGCAGAAGAGTAAGTTTCGTGGCAAGCCCTTACAAAAAATATGTTCAAGACATTAATGCGCTGTTTGCTATTAATGATTCACAAAAGATTCCGAAGCTTATTGTTTTTGGTGGGGCCAGCTCCTATCTCGTTGCCAAATCATGTAGGTCTTGGGTCGAAAATTGTTGTAGTAACTTTTCCGTGGATGTCGCTTATCACGATATACAGGGATCCACACCTCATCCTAGCTCTATTGAACTCGGACAAAGCAGCATTTTCCACAGTCTGACGTTGAACGTTTTCAGCGACGTCAAAGACCAAAAAACTCTCGCTCAGATCGAAAAACTCGCCAAGTCGTCGCATCATACGCAGTTGTTTTGCGTAGCCATGGCGAAGAGAGAACGCAACTCGTCAGCCAAGTTAAATTTGGGCGTTTACATTGATTGTAACGAGCCGGAGCAGTCTGAAAGACAAACATACCTAATCTCCCTTGCGCGGCAGTACGGTATCAGACTTGATGATTCAGCTTGGAGAACCTTGATCGACTTTTGCGCATCAGACTTTTGGCAGATAGAACGCGAGCTGCAGAAGTTATCTTTGTTGTCAGACGGAGTATCTCAAAAAGCCATCACCGGCAACGAACTAGCTGAATGCATAGGCACGGTCACCAGTGAAAATGCTTTCGCATTGTCAGATGCCATTCTTGCTGCCAATGTGCCAAGTGCCCACAAGATTGTCGGCGACCTTTTGGAAAATCGAGAAAGTTCCATTGCCATCTTAGGTGTACTGTCTCGGCACGAGCGCAACGCTTGCGCATTCGCGGGTGCCTCCAATCCTGGTTCCGTAAAACTTCCCGCATTCGTCGCTAAGAAGTACCTGTCACGCTACAAGTCAAAAGGCTCCTCAACTTTCAAACACACCTTCAAATCCATGAGCCAAGCAGACATTGAACTCAAGTCGACTTCGGTTGATGATACGTTGCTCCTTTCGGAGCTTCTCGAAAAAATAGAGTCATCATTGTGAAGAAGCTATCAATCGTAGTTACGATTTTACTGAGTGCGCAGCCGGCTGCAGGGCAAAAAAATAAGCCGTCCGACAGCACATCTGCATTTCGCGAAGTCCAGTATCAGGCGTTTCGACACGAAGATTTCCTTAAGGGCAATCCAGTTGTTGATTCATTGTTTGATGGACAAAACCGACTTTGGATCCTGAATGGCTCTGGTCTCTGGTTTTTGGAGTTGCTGAACAAGCAACTCATTCGTATCCGCATTGACGCGGCCAAAGAAAAAATCACTGCAATCGCAAGATTTAATGGCATCGTTTACGCGACTGATGGCGTATCGTTGTTTGCAATAAAGGAAGACTCACCTACTTCCATTCGTCAAATCTCCCTAAATGAACCCCTGGGCCATGCTAAGAAGATGGTCGCAAATAAAGACTCCATTTTCGTCATCGGCGCGAACTCTATGCGCAAAGTCGTTCCTTCCAAAGGCACTGCCGAAGAAATCAACCTTCCTTCAAGTGGCATTGTCAATTCGTCAAGGTATGTAACCATTGTTGACGGTTTTCACTGGAACTTCGTCGGCGGAAAACTCACGATCACTGACTTGAATTCTCGGACTGTAGTTCGCGCCATTGAAATTGAGAAATTCCTGAGCCTCGATACGACGCTCGGACATGTGGTTGTCACTTCCTCATCGCGAGTCTATCAATACGCTCCATCAGGGGAGCTCATTCACACAGTCGTTGTCGAAGGAAAATCGCCCCTTATCGGGAGCGCTCATTGTGACAACGTCCACGCATACATGTTCAAAAATGGCGTTCTAGAGCGCTTCGACAATGCAAATGAGTCTCGCCGAATCTACAACTTCGGTGCCAAGGTAGCGGCTGGTTTTCCGCGCATCCGCTGCCGAAATGCATTGATAGGATTGGGATCGATGGAAGACTTCCGCGTCTTTCACCTGCAGGACACCGAATAAATTCATATCAAACTAAAATTCTCTGTCCTGCTCGTGATCATGGGAGATCTCAGCCTCGCTACTTAAATCAGCCATAGTTTCGCCAGGGACGCGATAAGATTCAGTTGCCCAAGCCGCGGTATCTTCTAATTGGCAACGCTCGCTGCAGAACGGTCGATAAACGTTTGCCTCTGAGAAGCGGCAATTTCGCTTACATGTCGGACATTTGATTAGAAAGACCGCTTCCACTTGTTTCTCCGCTCGACAACTTCATGAAAATTGAAATGGCTTTGCTACACTGTCAATGGAATTATATACCAGCATGACTGTCATTAGAACCAAGAGGAATTTGTAAACCTCATGAAAATCTTTCGCCACTTCGTCACATTGGTCTTCGCTTTGAGTGTTTCGTTCCCTTTGATGGCCTTTGGCGCGGAAGTTTCAATCTCCGGCTTAACCGTGCCGAAACTAAACGACAATCTTCCGGAACAGTCCATCGGTCTTCATCCTATCGCTGGGCCTTTGGCATGCCCGGCTTACTTTCATTTTGATGCCATCCAGAGCAAATTTGAAAGCAGCGTATTCTCAAACGTCGACGAAGAATCTCTCAATAGCAAAGTATGGAAAGTTTCTGCTCGCACCGATTTGAAATGGTGGAATGGCGATACCGTTACAACCGAAGCAATTGCGGAGAACCTCACCACCTTATTGCCTGAGTCTGTGAAAGGCACAGCACTTACATTTCCTGCTTTCAAAGTAACTAGCAGCGGGTCAAACATCCAGATTTCATTTGAACAAAAACCAAACGTAGGGATCTACGTGCTGTCCGGTTGGCCACTCTCGCGCAAAGTTAAAAAGGGCATCTCCGCGACAGCTTTCGAATGCATTGGAAGCCATTCAGCAACCGCTGAAAATGGAAGTGATCTAGTGCTGAAGCGCATCAATGACACGAACGAAGTCATTCGACTTTCAGAAAAACCGCCCGCCCAATCAAATGAGAAAATGCGCACTGTCAACGTAAGATTTGCAAATTCTTTTGGCGGCACACCGTGGACGCGCATGTCAGACGAAGCCGCAACGTGTTCGGTAAAATTGGACACTCCGTATTTCACCTATTTGCGATGGAATCGTGCCATTGCACCGACTGACAATACAGACTTCAGAAAGATCCTGACGCGACTAACACCACGCGGAGAAATCCTACGAGCAGCAGCTGGCTCAGTTGGTGACTTGGTGTCAGCTCCCATTGCTCGCAGTAGCGTGGGCTACAACAAAAAGGTTCTTGTTCCGAATTTTGATTTGCGTGGAGCAGCCAAGGAACTGGATGCCCTTGGATTCAAGAGACCAAGTCCAGACGCACCTCGAAGATTGCCAAATGGCAAAGAGTTTACCATCAAGATAAGAATGGCTGGCAATACACCCGTCATCACGGAAAAAACCATTGAAGATACTCTAACGAGCGTCGGCCTTTCGGTGATGCTCGTCCCCAAGAGTGACGCGGCCCCGGAAAGCGAATTGACCGGAGCCTTTGCAGGTGCCTTCGTTAGTTCACCGGAGTACAACCTATTGAAGCTGTATTTTCCGAGGGCTCCTCTGGCTTATGCAAACTGGTCTCCAGAGATTCCAGAGCTATACAGCAAGATGCTCGCCTACCATCAAGATCTATCATTTGGTCGGGTTTCGTGGACAAAACTACAGGATATCCACACGCTGATCGCACAATCTGAACCTTTAACTCCACTTCTGCAGAATTGGGCTTGCATTGATGCGAACTTTAAAATTAACAATCAGGACGCGAATCAGTCCTTTGCAACGTATTTGGGTTTTAAGAATCTTCTGGGAATTTGAACAATGGGCGCTGTTTTCTTAAAGAGTGACGCTGAGATTGATGAAATGGGCCTTAGTTGCAAACTTGCGGCGCAGACCCTCGACTTTATTGAGCCCTACATCAAACCGGGCGTGAACACGTTGGAGCTAAACGAACTTTGCCATGACTTCATCATTAAAAATGGGGCCATTCCTGCCCCATTGAATTACAAAGGCTTTCCCAAGTCGATTTGTACCTCCATTAACAACGTAATTTGTCACGGCATCCCCAAAGCCAAAGACATTCTCAAAGACGGCGACATTATCAATGTTGACATCACCACGATCCTCCACGGATGGCATGGCGATACTTCTCGCACCTTTCTAGTAGGAAACGTGAAGCCCGATGCTAAAAAATTGGTCAAGTGCGCTGAAGATTGCTTGTATAAAGGCATTCAAGCTGTGTACGCAGGGGGACGAATCGGCGATATAGGTGCTGCCATCCAGGCTCATGCAGAGTCTCAGGGTTATTCCGTTGTGCGGGAATTTGTCGGTCACGGAATTGGCAAAATTTTTCACGAAGACCCGCAAGTCGCGCACTTTGGCGCAAAGGGCAAAGGAGAGCGAATCGTTCCGGGAATGACGTTCACAATCGAGCCCATGATCAATGCTGGTAACTGGAAATCGAAGGTTAAAAACGATGGGTGGACTGCCGTTACGGTAGATAACTCCTGGTCAGCTCAATTTGAACACACCATCGCCATTCGCTCCAATGGCGAAGTGCAGATTCTTACAACAAGTAAATAACCAGTCTTTAGCCCTCTGCTGCTTGGGCAACAGAAACAAAGAATTCTACCTCGTCTTCGTAGATTGTTTCGGGTTCGGACATTCGGCGGGCCAAATCGAGCACACGCAGCTCCAATTGGGATCGCAGTTCATCAACTGCGGCGTACCAATTCACTGGAGTCTGAACAATTCCTCGGTCAACCATCTCCTTGAGCGTCTTGTCCACGCTGGTTAGCTGATTGGTAACAATATTAATGCGATAGCGACGCAATTTCGAAAGATCTTCAACAAGGCCTTCTTCGATCTGTACTTTTCTGGGTTCAATCTTGTTGGACATCGTTCTTTCCCTCATGGTTCATCTTTCGAACTCCGACCCATTTAAGTCAGCAATGCTCGTGCCATTTTAAGAGTTTGAAACTATGGGTATTTTTAGGCATCGGTATGTCTAGGGAATTTTCAACGTGCGGAAATGTTATAACCATCGACAGGCAAGGGTCTATTTTATGCTGACAAAACGCCCATCAACAAAATAGCGAGGCTCTATGACCTTCTTGCCAGAGGGTGCCGATGTCAATTCATAATGATTGACGCCACGAAACCTTAGAAAACTCTTGGGAGAAATGGTCGTCCCGACGGGAACTGTCCCATCTTCACGAAGTTCCGAATTTCCAACTAAAACATAGCGAGGAACCGCCGTCTGGTAATATAGCTTTCCGCCAAACTCGCCTTTTACCGCAAACTGCGATTTGGTAGCGTCGGTCGGCAAATCATATCCCAAATCATGAGAATGAGATTCCTTTGGCGAAGAAAGCGTCCTCGCCGAGTAGAAAGCGTACAGCAACATGAGCAAAGCTCTGAATTTGTTCATGATTTCTCCAGCACAAGACTGGAAAGGGGATCGGCTATCGGCTGAAAATCTTGAAATTAGCCCAAGATGACATCTTCCACACCAGGAACTTTCTCCTTTAATATCGGGACGATGCCGTTGAAAAGCGTGATTTGGCTTGAAGGGCAACCTGAGCATCCGCCAAACAGTCTAAGCGTAACAATCCCGCTTTCGACATCTATGAGCTCGCAGCCCCCCTGATGCAATGCCAACATTGGATTAATGTCTTCTTCAATCACTTTATTGATTAGCTCAATCATCATCTCTCACTTCCATTTGCGCAGTGCAATGCTCCCGCGCGACGTGGGCCTTCGTACTAAAACACATAAGAAACAGCAAGCGTCGAGATAGGAAGAATTTTTTGATCAAATAATTGAACATTGTTAATTACTCGGTTTCGAATCGATTCTCGCTTTTTGTCGAGATATACTTCCATTTGTTCTAAAATTTCGTTTGTTTGCTCACCGTCCATATCTTCTCGATGCAATTCCGCCGAAATTGACATGCTGGTTGTTTGGGGAAATGGCTTAAGCAACCCAAAGACACTCCAATCAACCATCACGCGTTTGAACACTTCCCACTGGTATCCGAATCCAGCTCTCGCCGTATAAGAAACAGCCTCAATATCAGCTGTGAGTTCAATCTCTGAACGACTTGGAAATGATTCGTGTTCTTTGTCACACGGAACCTCTGCTGTTCGTAGGCAGATGAATAGATCCGAGCGCCCATTTGTCTTCACTCGAACTTTGCGGTATCCAACACCGACATAAGCATAAGCGTCGGCCAAAAGGGAGGGCAACGGCTTAACAAGCAAATTCAGTCCGAAATTACTCATGTATCTAACTTTAATGGGATATACCGTTTCAGGTGTGCCGGCCTTTAAGCGCGTTTCCAATGCTTCATCATCAGCAGGTACTCTGACGTTGAGGCTATATTCAATCGGCAGCGAATAAAACCCTTGGACTGCGACAAGCCCACCGAACAGCTTATGCTCAATGACTGCGGCAGTTGCATCAGGAAAACCAAACCCCATACCAACCGATGTGCCAGATTTGCCAATTCCATCGGTTGTTTCGGCTGGTGAGGACTTAACTTCGTGCAAAATTGTTTCGTTCCCAATCGACTCCGCGACCGACCCTCCATTTTCAACAGATGCATCAGTGTCTCGAGATTTTGCGTCTTGGTCTAATATTGATGTCGGGTAATCTTCGTCTGGAAATGGGCTAGACTGACCTAAGGCTTGGACTGGCGCAAGCACGAGGATGCATACCAAAGCCGAGGTCACGTTCATGACTGCCGCCCCTTCATTAGCAAATCGAAAGCTCGCGGAACAGTGTATCACAATTTAAGAATCACGCTCCGAGCAGAACTAACGCTCGTTCCAAAGTCATCCCAAAAAATAGCAGAAATAGGTACATGCATGAATATTGAAACAATGGCATAGCGTCGTCATTGGATTCGGAGCGGAAGAATTCCCAGCAGCGTTTCACGAAGATCAGAGTTAATACCGCAGCAACAGCAGTCATGATGGGCCCTGACTTTGCGCTATAAGTAAGAAGGAGAACCACTGGCAAAAGTGCAGCTGCGTACAATAGCATTTGCAGCTTTGTTTCCTTTTCTCCGCGAACGCATGGCATCATTGGAATGTTTGCACTCGCGTAGTCATCCTTGTAAGCGATCGCCAATGCCCAAAAATGTGGTGGGGTCCAAAGAAAAATAACAGCAAACATCAGCCATGCTGCCAAACCGACATCAGGCACGACGCTCGCCCAACCAATCAACGGTCCAACCGCACCAGCGGCACCACCAATTACGATGTTCTGCTCGGTCGTTCGCTTCAAAATCATGGTGTAGATGATCAAATAGAAGAGATTGCCTGCCACGGCAATAGAAGCCGCTAGTGGTGATGCATACCAAAAAATTAGTCCGACGCCGATAGACATCATGGAGATGCCAATCGCCGTCGCCAACCATGTCGGCATTTTCTTGTTGGGCAGAAGGCGTTGACGTGTCCTAGCCATGTTGGCATCGATATCTTCATCCAAAACTTGGTTCAAGATCGCTCCCGAGCCAGACACCAAAAATAAACCAGCAGCCATTGCCAAAAAGACTGAAAACTTTGGGAAATCCGTACCGGCCAGCAACATTCCCGGTATGGCAGAAACAACTACTAACAGACCCACCATTGGCTTCGTCATGCGCAACAGTTCAGAAAATGTTGGTAGGGAACTCAAACTTTCCAAGATAGTTGTCGTATGTTTGCCAAATTGATTCATTTCAATAACTCCAGTGGCGCGCTATTGCGGTTGCACGGACAACGTTGCGGTAGAAATTATGCACGATTCTGTTTGTGCTTTACGCTGTTCGACTACCCATGCCTCACAAACTGCCGAAAGTGAAGCGCGATAAACAAGTAAACCGACTGCAAGATGGGCGATTGATGCCCAAACAGGCAGTGCAAAGACAACATTCCAAATTCCCAATACCACCTGAATCATTATCAAATAAGGAAGCTGCTTGATTTGCTTCGAAACGCAATAAGGTAATGCGAGATAGCGTGTGCGAATAGACAGGCCTACTGCCACGGCTAAAACAGCAAATGCGTTAAAACGATGCAACATTTGCACGTCAACCAGCCAATTTAATGAGGGCCACCACATGCCAAAGCACTTCGGAAATTCAGGGCAGATCAGTCCAGCATTATTGGAACTTATAACACCGCCTAGACAAATCTGGCCAAAGACTAGCACTGTCAGTCCCTTCGCAATCCATTTAACGTCGTTCGGAATGACTTGAGCATCCAAAGCCGAACTACTTCGAACCAGCGCTTCCACATGCGCTCGTCCGATGCGCAAAATCGAGAACAACAGAACGGCATTAATCAGATGACCCGAAACAATCTTCGCATCTAAAAGCTCAAGAACCGTTAGAGCGCCCAACATGACTTGCCAGGCAAGCAATAACACCGTTAGCGTCATGAAGGTAGCAGTGCGACGACGAAGTTCTGAGTTCGAAAGACAAAAACCGACAATATAAAGAATGGAAAAACCAAATAGACCAGCGGCCAAACGATGAAACCATTCCATGAAGATTTGCATATCGAGAAAAGGTACAGGCTGTGAAAAACACAATGGCCAGTCTGGACACGCAAGACCTGATTGCGTCGCGCGCACCGCACCGCCGAGCACCATCACTAAGAGAGCAAAGCGCGCTGCCCACATGAGCATGCGCGCTAGTTTTTGAAGCTTCGTGTACGGGATTGAAAGAGAGTAATTTCTATCTGACTCGTTAATCAAGGACCAGCCACCCCAAGCCAAATCGGAATCCAAACACAAACAAAGAACAAGATCGGAAATGCGATCATGATGGCAGCAATACTGATCCAGCCCACAGCTTCTTTACCGAGATCTCGCTTTACAACGACTTTTGCCACAGCCAAATTCCTTTCACAGCCAGATTTTGAATGGCATGATTAACATATCACTCATTGAGGATAAACGACAAAGCTGGGGTGGCCAAGCAAATAGGTCAGTTAGTTTGCCGCCCTTGCTGTAGCAACTGGTAAACCGAGTAGTTTCGCCAAACATTCTTCGCATAATCATTGGTTTCTTTGAAGGGAATCAGTTCCAGCCATAGAATGGGATCTTGAACTTTGCGCCGCTCAAGCCACACATCAACGGCGTATTCACCTGCGTTATAAGCGGCGAAAATTGCTGGATAAAACCCCATGTAGCGACGGCCAAGCTGCGCTAGGTATGCACCTCCTAGCTTGTAGTTTGCAGATGGGTCGTTCAGTTCAATCTTCCCTAGACCCACTTGCTCCTCGCGATTGACACGCTCGGCCGTCTTGGGCATTAGCTGCATGACTCCGACCGCCCCAGCTCCACTCACGACGTCCGTCCGAAACGAGCTTTCTTGTCGCGAGACTGCTAAAAGCATCGCCGGATCGACCCGAACGTCCGCTGCCGACTCCTCGATCACCGTTGGCGCAGGAATCGGAAAGTAAATAAGCAGTTGCTCTGGGAATTTCTGCCAGAAGCCCTCAATTTCGTTGGCAAGTTCGGTGGTCAACCAAATCGATCGAAAATAATCACGCGAGCTATATTGTGAGCGAGTAAGATATAGAAACTTATCCAGATTCTGAATAGACAGTCGATTCTTCTTTACCTCCCGCTCTAATTCTCTGAACGAGTCTTGTGCTGCAGGAAACAGCTGCGCCAAATTTAATATTTCCCCACGCGAGAGCAAGTTATTGATGCGCTTGTCTGATCTCCAGTCTTGCAGACCGTACTCCCGCCTTCCTGAAAGTGTCGCAGACATCTGCCCAAAGTTTGACTTAAATGTTGATGCCCAGCTGCCCGCCGGAGCCATCCCGGAGGCCTCCGGTGCTACCACAGCATAAAAACTGAGCGGATATTCTTCGCGCAAAGACTTCAGAAAGAATGCGCTTTCCTCCAGATGACCCTCGTCCTTATGCACCCGTGACAACCAGTAGTAAAGTCGAGGTCGGTATTCATCGAGCTTCGTATCGGACGACATTTCCTCCCAAACAACACGGGCATGAGCCAAATCTCCTGCCATGTATTTGTACAGTCCGCGGGTCCAACGAAACCGCTCTCGCCATTCGTCTGAGAGCTCCATTTCACTTAATGCGCGCTCAACGATGTTCGCTGCATTTTCGTAAGCCCCCCGTTCCAAGTTGACACGAAAAGCGAGAATATGGGCCGATTCGGCGTAGAGATCCCAGAACTTTTCTTTGACGGTTGCTTTCTTTTGAAACTCTGATTGATCAATGGATCGTGCAATTTCCTGAGCCCGCAGCGCGAAGTCTTCAGCAAGTTCGATGTCACCGACAATGGCGCGGTAACGACTGGACCAAAGGGCATCGTTCAATTCACGAATCTTGAATTCATATCGTTCATCACCGAAATCCAAATAAGAAACGTCTTTAATCTTCCAAGCTAGCATTAGGTCTCGAAATGCGTCCGCAGCCTTTTGACGGTCACCGGCGGAGCGAAAGAGCGTGGCCAAACGACCTGCTGCATAGACCGCTAAAGATCCAAATTTTTCTTCTCTAACGAGTTTTGTCGTGGCTGCCTGATAAGATGAAATAAGCTGTTGTTCATCCTGATCACACTCAGCAGCGATCGCCTTCCAGTAAAGGATGCGAACGCGATCCAACGTCGTTTCCCATTTTTTCCACTCGTCGGACTTAAGCGCACCGGAAATGCAAAATAGTTTTCCCGTCTCCAGTAACAATGGATCTCGCTCAGGCACGCCGGGGAGCACCGGCACTGGGCGATCTACTTTGATGCCATCTTCCGGAATCAACGTCTGCCCGTAGCGTTCGGGCACGATCGACTTGATTCGCTTCATCAACGGAAACGGCGAAGTCAGTTTGCGATCAAGCATGTAGGGAATAAGTCGACCCTGTTCGCTCTTCTCGATGACCTCACGGGTAAACGCGGTCAAGTCATCCGTTGCCGGTCGATTCAATGCAAGACTTCGAATCCAACCTTCAAAGGCGTCCTTACCAAACGGAGCGGGAGCGGAGCGCGCCGCCTGAAACCATAAGGGCAACGCTGCTTGATTGTCACCAGCCTGGGACTTCTGCCGCGCGGAAAGGACTTTGACGATGTCGTCAACATGCTCGCGTTCATCGGGATAACGTTCGAGAACGTCTTTTAATCGATCAAATTCACTGCGATCAATTTTGATGGGATTCAGTTCGGCGGGAGCAGAAAAATTGACATATTCCGGGACATCGGTATGTGTGCAACCAATCATAGCTAGCGCAGCCAAACCGTGCAAACTGATGATTGATTGACCTGCTAGACGCAAGGGCACCTGCCAGTAAAAATGCGAGCGGATATCGAGAGGTTAACTTGTTTGCTGGGATGCTTCAACCAAAGTTAGCGAATGCTATTTAGGCCAATGAAGCTCTGATTTTGCAAACACGAGGTCTTCGGCAATTCTTCCTGCGACAAAATGCTCATCAACGATTCTTTTGAGGTTGCTCAGGTTCACGTTTCGATACCAAACCCCTTCCGGATACACCAACATGATGGGACCCTGCTGGCAGACTCTGAGGCAACCCACTTTGGTGCGATAAACTTGCTTACCCTGCTGCGCAAGTTGGCTCGTGTGTTCCTTGAGTGCATCCCAAACAGTCTCGTTTTCGGCAAGGCTACAGCACTTTTCCCCCACGCAAAAAAGTGCATGCCGTTCGAACTTTTGGATGCCAAGTCGCTCAACACGTTGCTCAATGGTCTCAACTCGTTTGGTGCTCATTGAAACCTAACCGTCAGCCCGGTCGGGCTAAACCCAGCATCCAAAACTGTTCCACCGGCAGATTTCGCCGCCGCTGCCATTGCTGACCGTTGGGACGGCTCTGAAAACACTCCCATCACTCCGCCTCCGCCAGCGCCGCAAACGCGAACCAGTTTTGCTCCTGCCTTTGTCACCGCTGAACTGATGGCTTTTGTTTCGTCAGTTTCGATTTCGGGCCATAGCTCACATCGCAGTTGCCATTCCGCGGACGACAGGCGCAAAACTTCTGCGAAATTGGACGATTTGATGGCAGACCCCATCTCTTGCGCAAGCAAACCAATCTGATTGAAGATAGTGTGAAACCGCTTTTCGCCATCTAAAAATGCTTTGAAAATCTTCCAGTTATTTCCCGCAGACGCACGAGATTTTCCCGAATAGACCAAAGTAAGCGATTCGGCCAACTCCTTGCCACAACCTTGCTGGATAGTTTGAACCTCTGGACGTCCGGGAGGAAATTTAATGACATTCAGCCCGCCACGGACCGCCCCCCAGTAATCCTGAATTCCTGTAGGAATGGCGATCAGACGAGCTTCGATGTCACGTGCACATTCAACCAGTTCATGGTCTCCCATTTGAATGGAATGACCAATTTGATTTCGTGCCGCAACGAAGCAGGATGCAAGTGTCACAGCCAAGCATGATGAACCACCCAAACCCGCGCCGGCCGGAGATTTCGCCGCAAGCGTTACCGTCAGGCCCGGAAACTCCGCCGACCAAAGATGTCGCAGAAAGCTAGTAAACAATGGAAGTGATGTTGAGCTGAGCAGCGCGTCATATGTACCCTTAAGCTCAATGTTCTGATCTTCGCTACGCACCGAAATCACATTGTCGGTACGAACATCCATCGTGACGGTCGCCGGTAGGGTCACGGCAAAATTGACCGTCGCTTTGTGGTCTAACAAGTGATGAATCGGCCAGAGATCCAGCGTGCCCCCTGCAAGATCAACTCTCGTTGGAGCTGTGCCAATGATTCGCTTCATATGATGTCGTCCATTTTGGTTTGACTACATTTAACAGCCAATCCCCGCATATCGTCAATCATTCCCACACCAATGTTCCGTTCCACATTAACAGAAGTCATGGTTTAATGGCGTTACTCAGCACACGGAAGCTCAATGACAAATAAAAACTTACGCATAACCTATTTCGATGAGTCGCCAAAGGCGGTCAATCTGGAGAAAGTGGATTTCGAGCTGAAACTAAAGCGTGTGTTTGATGCAAAGGTTAGTCATACCAGCAATATCGATCAGTTGAAGGCAGAGGATACTGACCTCGTGGTTGCGTTCCCAAACACAGCCGATGGCGAATCATTAATGAAATGGATCCAGCGTTATGAAGGACGTACCGCACAAAATCTATGCAACATTCCGCTGCTGGTAATTTTTCGGGTCGGTTTTCAAACGGTCAATGATGCTTTTTTGACCAGCCATGCTTCTAATCGCTATTTTGATATCGTGCACCCCGACCACCTAGATTCGCTTCCCATGCGAATTTTGAACCTCTTGAAGATTCGCGACCACATAGCCGAAATCCAGCGATACGATGCCACTTTGAAGGATTTGATGAACAAAGTTTCGGATTTGGATGCCCAGCTAACTGGTGGACAATAGCTCAAATGAATAGCGAACCATCAGCCAGAGAATGCATCGCCCAATATGTCGTCTCGATACGGCAAAGTGGCGTCTTTCTGCCCTACGACGATTATAATGTCATTGATCAGTGGCTAAATATCTCACAGGACGTTGACCGAATCGTCACTGTGCTGTCAGAGCTACTACCTCCTTACTTTGATGCAAAGCGACAAAAAGGCTTTCTGCCTGGGTTAAAGGGCATTTCTCGGAAGGTTGAGAAGAAACTTTCGTCCTCTTAAGTCTTGATGAATGGTTGTCGAATTTTTGATGCAAAGATACACTGATAACCAAATCGTTCTCGAATAATTGCTTCCGAATGGATCGTTTGTTCATAGAAAAATTCGAAAATTTGAGTTGCAGGAGTTGTTATGGCAAAGGGTACAGTCACAATCACCGATGGTGACTTCAAAGAAAAGGTTCTCCAATCAAAGACACCGGTTCTCGTAGATTTTTGGGCACCTTGGTGTGGACCATGCGTTGCAATTGGCCCCATCCTCGAGCAACTCGCCGAAGAGTTCCAAGGCAAAGTCACAATTGCCAAAATGAACGTCGACGAAAACACCGAAGTTCCAGCTCAGTACGGCGTACGTTCGATTCCATTCTTGGTAATGGTAAAGAATGGTCAAATTGTTGAAACCGCTGTCGGTGCCAAGCCAAAAGCGATGCTGAAAGACATGATCGACAAGACGCTGGTCTAGTTTGACTCCTGAAGAAATAAAATCCAAGAAAGGCGCCCTGGAGTCCCAGTTGTGGGAATCAGGGCGTTCGTTCATTGGTGTCGATGAAGTTGGTCGCGGCTGTCTTGCTGGTCCGGTAGTTGCGGCTTGCGTTTCGTTGGATCGCACTGCACTCACACAGCTTGCTCCCAAGCAAAAGATCCTTATCCGCGATTCAAAGACTCTTTCAGCCAAGCAACGCGAAGAGGCCTTGGAAATTGTTACATCGATTTCCTTTGAAAGCTCGGTTGGACTCTCCAGCGTTGCAGAAATTGAAGAATTCGGCATCGTCGGTGCAAATTTCTTGGCTATGAAGCGCGCTTTGTCACTGTGCAAAGATACGTATGATTCATTATTGGTAGACGGAAGAGATTTGATTCCTAACTTGGTGACCCCCAAGAATCAAATTGCCATCGTGAAGGGAGACTCCCTTTGCTTTTCCATCGCCGCAGCATCCATTTTGGCTAAAGTTACCAGAGATGCTTACATGGATAAGCTTGATTCTCGTTTCCCTGGCTATGATTTTAGTCAAAACGTCGGTTACGGAACTAAATCTCATTTGAGTGCCATCAATGAGTTAGGCCCATGCCCAGCGCACCGAAGAAACTTCCAGCCCATCGCAGGGATCGTTGCCAAAGTGCGGCCCTCGGCAAGTTTGGCGAATTCGTCGCAGCCCAGTATTTAAAGACCCTCGGCTACACGATACTTGCCAAAAACTTTCGACACATCGGCTTTGAAATCGACCTGATCGCTGAGTTGGGTGATTCGTTGTGTGCGGTTGAAATCAAAACTAGGACTGCTCAACCTATCTACCGAATGTGTGCGCACGAGCTGCTTGCAACGCGCAAACTTAACGCTCTGGCAAAGGGACTATCCTATTTCCGCACTATAAATCGACTCACCCACAATACACTGAGAATTGACTTCGCCTTAGTTGTGATTAGCAATGCAAAACCCAGACTTTATTATTGGAAGGATGTCGGCGGAGAAGTTCAAATCACTTGATAGCTGCTGTGAAGACGCAAAAAAGCCGACCAACTGTCGGCTTTCATTGCTGTGCGAAAAACTAGTGGCCTACTTCTTTTCAGTAGATGCTGCTTCATTCGCGCTCTCAACTTCTTTGAGTGCAAGAGCATCAAAGCGACTGCGGATACGCGCTGCTTTACCAGCAAGATTTCTCAAGTAGTAAAGGCGTGAACGACGAACGATACCGCGTGACTTAACGGTAATCTTTTCCAAGTTTGGAGAGTGAAGTGGAAAGATACGCTCTACGCCTACATTGTTTGCGCCCAGCTTACGAACGGTGAAGCTCGCGTCTGCTGTCCCACGCTTAACGCGGATGCAAACACCTTCGAATGCCTGAACGCGATCTTTCGCGCCCGCTTCCTGGATGCGGTAGTCGATACGCAATGTGTCGCCAGGACGAAACTCTGGATGCTTCGACTTGTTGCCGCCGAAAAACTTCTTTTCAAAATTAGCGATGATCTTATTCTTCATAACTTTTCACCATGTTGAGGCCGCATTTTTGGCCAAAAATATTTGAGAACCAGTCAGTTACCGAAAAACCCCTGTCAGGTCAAGGCTATTAAAGCCCAGAACCCATGATTTTCTAGGCCCTGCGAGCTGCCTTAGCTGCCGACTTTGCCGCCTTCTTTGGCATCAAAAGCAGGTCTGGATTGGCCTTAACGTCCGAAAAAACCAAGCCTAACTCTTCTCTGTGCAGGGTCGGCAACTCGCGTCTAACCAGCGGCATCAGTACGTCCTCTTCCAGTGCCAGATGCCCCTCGACCAAAGTCCCTAATGCCAGGGTCTGATTTGCCAATTCTGCCAAAACAGGCTTGTCCCCTACTGCCAATTTTTCCAAAGCCTGCAGGCTTCTGGCAATCGATCGATGATTTGCAGCACAAATGGTAAAGAATTCTGGTCTACGAACCAGCAACTCCTCAAATTCGGGATACAAGTGATCGGCTTCTAGCGCAAAGTGAATCGAAATAATTCTCTTTAATTCCAGAAGCTTAACTCGACTAGTCTTAAGCGACTTCCAGTCGATCGACTTTATGAAAGCGCGAATCTCATCATGTTCAGCCTTAATGATCTGCAGTAAATCCACGAAATCGCCTCCCGTCCAAAATCCAGATCAGTACAAGAGCCCCCCGACCGTTCAGCCCTCTATCCCAGAACAGGAACAAACGTCAATGTTGGGGCAGCCGTAAAATTCGGCCTTCCTTTAGTCATTCGTTTCAGAAGTTGCAACCTTCATTTTGGAGGAGGAAGCTTAGCCTGAAGGCGCCTTGCCCGCCTGATCTGCAGCGAACGCAATTACAATGGCCTTTAAGGCTGCAAAAATGTATGCCAGTTTCGAAAGACCATCGAGGCTTGTGATCAACATGGCTGGATACGACATGCTCAGTACAATTCGTCAAAAGTCCCAATCGGGTCAACGGATCTCTGCGGACGAAGCTCGCTATTTGTATGAGTTTGCGTCGGATGAAGAACTTCGGCAGTTAGCCACATCCGTCAAATCTCGATTTCATAAACTAGACGAAGCTACGTACCTAATCATGGCGATCGTCAACTACACCAACATTTGCGTCGCAAAATGCGACTACTGTGCTTTCTACAAACTGCCGCATCAGACTGGAACCTATCTGCTCAATTCCACTCAAATATATGAACGAATTGATCGCGTCTTGGATCTCGGCGGCACGATGGTGGGATTCAATGGCGGATTCCATCCTAAACTAAAAATCCAAGATTACGCGAAAATTTTTTCGGGCGTGCGTGAACGATACCAAGACGAAATGCAATTCTATGGCATGACCGTCGCAGAATTCATGTTTAGTGCAAAATTGACAAAGATGGACTATCGGACTGCGGCAAAGCATTTGCGCGAACATGGTTCAGAATGGGTTACAGGAGGAGGGGCTGAAATTCTTGCGGACTCCTTCCGCATGAGGCACTCACCGGGTAAATATCGCGTTGCAGATTATTTTGAAGCGCAGCGCGCGCTCATCAATGAAGGAATTGGCTCAACAGCAACGATGGTCATTGGCTTCGATGAAACCATCGATGAGCGAATGCAACATCTGACTGCTTTGCGACACTTTCAGGATTCCGTAAATGGTGCACTGCCTAGCTTTTTGTGTTGGACCTACAAACCATACAACACCGCGTTAGGCGGCCAAGAGGTTTCGACCCTAGAGTATTTGCGTTGGTTAGCTGTTTGCCGAATTTACTTGGATAACATTCCCAACATTCGCACTTCTGTACTCACTAAGAATCAAGATGCATTGATGGGATTGAATTTTGGGGCGAACGACTTTGATCTCCCAACCGAAGACGAAGTAACGCAAAAAGCTGGCGCAACCATTTCCCTTGAGTTTGATCGCATCCTCAAATGCGCGCAAGAAATGGGCTTCAAAACTGTTCATCGAGCGCCATTCTCTGCGCCGAACAAAACAAAATCGGCGACCACGAAAGCGGGCGCCGACTTGTCGGTCACAATTTAAACCATGCAACCCTCTATTGAAGTTTTTCGCGCTCTTCTTTTGTGAACGGACGTGGATGGTTGGTTTTGATCAACGTCGTGTATGGTCGCGGCAGCGGACTCAATTCATCGCTAAATTTCGTACTTTGCCCGTAAACATATCTGCGGAAGATCGCTGTTAAATCGGTGCCGGCAGCTTCTTCAATAAATGATTTGAACCTTTCAACGGTGATCGTTTTCCTTTTATACGAATCGTACAGATCGGAGAGAATAGCTTTCATACCCGTCTTGTTGCCGTTTTGCACGGTTCGGAACATGTAATCCATTTCAGAAATCAGTGTTTCGCCTTCACTATACGCTGCTTGCGTTGTGTGACGACGCCATGGGGAAAAACCGCCGAGGTTAACTGGAGAGCGATTTGGCGCAGATGACGCTCGCGGATAGTCGTCATCATGCCAACTCGCGATTGCCTCATCCATCCATCCTGAGTTGCCTGTTGATGGCATCACGCCACGAGCAAACCATGAATGGGTCAACTCGTGACTCAGCGCCCACAACGACGTAACGGTTGCACCAACATGCTCCATACCTCCGCCGTTGGGCGTGACATAGACTGTTACAGAATCGTGAGCATACGGACCGAATGTTGATTCCAATTCGGCCATGTATTCCTTCGAACGCGCAAGACCTGTGGTCGCATTCTGCTGAGATTCAGCATAAACGGTCACGGGAACTGATCTTTCAATGCCGGAAAATTGTCCTGTGGCGATCTTGTATTTTCCTTCGGCGAAGAAGTGGAGATAAAAACTCGAAGTCGTGAAATATTCTGGATAGTCGATTGTCCATTCGTTCAGACCGTTGCTGGATACGACGCCATTTGCCATCAGCACATGGGTATTGGTCCAACCTTCGAGTTTCACCTGTACGCGTTGCGCAAACTGATCGAACTCGATGTTTGAGGGCGCATATTGCTCCCAGAAACCGCGACCACTCGCTCCCAAATCGTCCATAAAGAAGCCGACGTCTGCCGACGTCGTTGAAACGTTTCCATAGTTGATCTTGAATCCAATGGTGAGAGTGTGTCGTGATCCAGCTTGGACACGATGCTTCAAAACTCGAACTTTGGTTACACCAGTTGGTGCGGAAACTTCCGGCGCGTCTTGCGGAGCCAGGTTCGTGCCATCGATTGAAATGGAGGTGATTTCAGGAATCAAATCAAAGATAGGAAGGCCTTCGGCACCTGCATCAAATTCAATGGTAGCGACACCAAAAGAACCACCGCTTTTTTTGAAGGTGAGCTGTGTTTCCACATGACGAAAATCAACCGGAACTGCTTGTTCGTTGAATGCATCGAATGAGGGTGGAGCATGATCAAGGTCATTTGCTAGGGCCGTTGCACACTGAGACGATAGCAATATAGCAAGAGACGTCTTTACAAAACGCATGATCTCTCTCCCCAAAATGTGGCGTTGAACAATAAGACAATTTTAACTCGTCTCATTGAGAGAAGGCGAACAGCGGCAAAAATATGATTTTTGAGATTAGCCGTATTCTATTGTCTTTCGGCTGTAATCTTGGGCGGGTAAGCATGCAAGATGGAGATGGTTTTTGAACCCGAGCGTTGTCATTAACATAACCAAAAATAGCCACATTAGCTAAAAAATGATGCCGTCAGACAGAATCTCATCAAAACCGCAATCAATGGCCTTTTGACACAAAAGTTTCGTGTCGGGCAGATACGCGACAACTTTTGCACCACGATCGTGAAACGCCTTTATGTACTTATGCTTGAATCCATTAATGCCAATAAAGGTCGGAGGTACTGAATAAATCAAATTCGAATCGATTGCCGCCAACGCAGGGATACCTGCAATAACGGCAATGCCTGCTCGGATGCATTGCTCTTTTCGCGCATAGCACTTCGCTCCATGGAAGAGCGAATGCAGTAACTTATCGTGTGCTTCATCCCACAAGAGAAATCTTGTTCGCGATATAAGTTGATCTAAATTGCTTGGCCGAATTTTTGACCATTCGTGCAACAGATGAATTACTTCCGCGCCCGTTTCCCTCTTTATGTCAAGGGTCCAGTCCAACTCAAAAAACGCATCCGCAAATTCCTCCCACAGCGGAATCACGCCTCCAAGTTGAAGGCGACATCGCCCAACGGTATCAATATCAGCTCCGCGGATGACAAAAGCCTTTCCATTGGAAGGACGCACTTCAGCATTGTGGTGCAGAATGATCCGTCCGTCTTTGGTGGCTCGCAAATCCGTTTCCAAATGCTTAAATCCGCGTAGCTGAGCCAAGTTGAACGACTGCATCGTATTTTCGTCGCACGATTCTCTTATGCCACGGTGTGAAATCCAACGATGCACGGACGTCTCCCACAGTTTCGCCATTACAAAAACATGTATGAATTTAGCATAGTAGAGCTATGATAGACGAGCCACGGAATTACTTTAGGTAAAATGATTATGTCTGCTGATTTTGAAGTTTGGAAAAAGCTCGCAGAAAAAGAAACAGGCACTGCGCAATTTGGTTCATCTGCCACTTCCAAAATTCATGACATCAGCATCAAGCCGCTTTATTCCGCAAGCGACGTTTTGAACCTAGATGAAGAGTTTCCCGGAGTGTATCCGTTTACGCGCGGTGTCCACGCTTCCATGTACACCCGCAAACCTTGGACCATTCGACAATATGCGGGCTTTTCTACGGCAAAAGAATCTAATGCCTTTTACCGCAAAAATCTTGCTGCTGGTCAAATGGGATTGAGCGTTGCATTCGATTTACCCACACATCGCGGTTATGATTCAGATCATCCACGGGTTCGCGGCGACGTTGGCAAAGCGGGAGTAGCCATCGACTCTATCGAAGACATGAAGGAACTATTTTCTGGAATTCCGCTGGATAAGATAAGCGTTTCGATGACTATGAATGGCGCGGTCATTCCTGTTTTGGCTGCATTCATCGCTGCCGGGAACGAGGAAGGGGTCGCCACCGAAAAACTCAGCGGAACCATCCAGAATGACATTCTCAAAGAGTACATGGTTCGCAACACCTACATTTACCCGCCCGAGCCTTCGATGAGAATCATCGGTGACATCATCGAGTTTACTGCGAAGAACATGCCCAAATTCAATTCGATCTCCATTAGCGGTTATCACATGCAGGAAGCCGGCGCAGATCCGATACTTGAACTTGCCTACACCATCGGGGACGGACTGGAGTACGTGCGCGCCGCAATAGGACGCGGACTTAAGATTGACGACTTCGCTCCACGTCTTTCTTTCTTCTTTGGCATCGGCATGAATTTCTTTGCAGAGATCTGCAAGCTACGCGCCGCGCGCAAGCTATGGGCACAGGAGATAAAGAAGTTCAACCCAACAAATGCAAAGTCGATGATGCTACGTACGCACTGTCAAACATCGGGTTATTCTCTAACGGAAAGCGGAGCTTACAACAACATCATCCGGACAACTATTGAAGCTATGGCAGCAGCCCTGGGAGGGACCCAATCACTCCACACGAATGCATTTGATGAAGCGTTGGGATTGCCCACCGACTTTTCGGCGGAAATCGCCCGCAACACTCAGTTGATACTGCAAGAAGAAACTGAGATCACAAAAGTTGTAGATCCATTAGGAGGAAGTTTTTTTGTCGAATCATTGACGCAAGGCATGTTTGATCGCGCGAATTCGATTTTGCAAGAGATCAACGGAATTGGCGGCATGACCAAAGCAATTATGACTGGCTTGCCTAAGATAAAAATTGAGCAAGCTGCAGCACAGAAACAAGCCCGCATTGATTCTGGCGAAGACATTTTAGTTGGAGTTAACAAGTACCAATCGAAGCTGCAACAAAATGTCGACGTACTCAAAATTGATAACGATGACGTGCGCGATTCACAGATTCAGCGTCTCCAGCAAATTCGGCAAAAACGAAACGCAGGTGAAGTTCAATCTATTTTAAACAAGCTTACTGCAGCAGCAAAGTCTGGCGAAAATTTGATGCCACTTGCCATCGAGGCCATGAAAGCGCGATGCACCGTTGGGGAAGTGAGCGATGCCCTTGAAAAAGTGTTCGGTCGTCACCAAGCTAAGATAACAGTATCTAAAGGCCACTATGCTTCCAACCTGATGGACAAGACACGCATGACCAAACTCTCTGATAAAGTTCTCGCGTTCGAAAGGAAAAATGGTCGTCGGCCCCGCATTCTGATCGCGAAGATCGGCCAAGATGGACACGACCGTGGTTCAAAAGTAGTCGCTACCGGTTTTGCTGATTTCGGATTTGATGTCGATTTGAGTCCGCTCTTTCAGACGCCCGAAGAAGTCGCTAAGCAGGCCGTAGAAAATGACGTACACGTCATTGGCGTCTCATCACTTGCTGCCGGACATTTGAGTTTGGTCCCGGCTCTTATTTCCGAGCTAAAGAGATTAAAGTCAGGCGATATCAAAGTCATAGTCGGGGGGATCATCCCGCCTGCAGACTACGAACCATTGCTAAAAGCAGGAGCTAGTCTCATCCTCGGACCGGGCACGCCCATTCCTGACGCCGCCGAGAAGGTGCTTGATCTAATCGAAAGCGCGAGCCGATGAACAGCATAAGCAGTAAGTCGTTGATTGACGAACTGAAGCGAGGGAACAAACAGGCTCTATCCAGAGCTATTACTTTGTGTGAAAGTTCTCACGCGGATCATTTCAAGACCATCGTAGATATCCTTGACCAAACTGAAACTGAGCAAGGTCGCAGCATTCGGATAGGGATTTGCGGCGCTCCCGGAGTAGGTAAAAGCACGCTAATCGACGCCATCGGGCAAACACTTCTGCTAGCGGGAAAGTCTATTGCAGTGCTATCAATCGATCCTTCATCGCCACACTCGGGTGGGAGCATCCTGGGCGACAAAATCCGAATGACAAACATTGCCCAATCGGAAAAATGCTACATAAGGCCATCGCCAAGTCGCGGTCGACTTGGCGGCATCACGAAGGGAACTCGCGAAGCCATCCTCCTCTGCGAAGTCGCTGGCTTTGATTTCGTCATTGTCGAAACAGTCGGCTTAGGTCAATCCGAGATAGAAATTGCCGACATAGTTGATTGCGTTGTGTTTGTTGCGCTTCCCAATGCTGGCGACGACATCCAGGCGATGAAACGTGGCATATTGGAAGTAGTGGATTGCGTAATCGTGAACAAGTGTGACTCTGCCCTCGAAAATCAGGGGCGATTGACTTGCGAAACGCTCGTAAGTTCAGCAAATGATTTGCAATCAACACGCACTAAAAAAATTTCCGGCTTTTGCGCCAGTGCACAGCAAGGCACTGGTATCGCTGAAATTGCTTCTCACTTCCAATCTATGAAACTTGATCACATCCTCAATCAAAGACGAAAAGCCCAGAAAAGCTCTTGGCTAATGAAGGAAATCTCTGACGGACTCGTCGCTAGACTGAAGTCGGATTCCGTTACAAAGATTTTGTCGCAACAAAGCAGCAACCTGCCGCTATCCCAAAAGAGTGTCCCCGCTCAAGCCGCGGAAGTCGTGAAAGCACTTGTCAAAGGTTCGATATTGGACAACTAGACTCAGTGCTTGATGCGATCCCAATAAGTACTGAATTTAAATTCCGGTGAGTGCTGATCGCGGTGGCAGGTCATGCACATTTTCTGTGCGCTTTCTTTTCTTGAAATAACTGGGTTGCTTATATGATCGGCGCGGGGTCCATGACAATTTTCACATTGTACGTTGATCATCGTCGGAGTTGATTCAAGAGTCACAAATCCCGACTTTCCAGTCATGCCCACTACGTGGCAAGTAACACATTCCATGTCTTGGTGCTTATTTTTCGCCTGCAGCGTAGAGAATGCCTGCGCGTGCTTTGACTTCGACCAAGTTTCGTATTCTGCCGCATGACAAGACTTACAAACTTCGGCTCCAACGAATGAGCTATCAACTGACTTGAGTCTTTCAGCGGCAGACTTTTGAAACGCGTCGATCTTTTCTCTATCGTATTCGTCATTCATCAACTTGATGGGAGAGTCTTCAGCAAAACGAGACTCCAACCAAACTACGGGTTCTGGCAAGGTAAAGATAGTTTGCGATGCACACCCCAGCACCGACTTGCTGTCCGAAGAACAACTGCCTTTGTTCAGAAGGTCAGAAATTGGAGCGAGATTTACCTCCAATGCCTTTCCGCCTCGCACGATGCCCTGTACCGAATGAGGAACCACCGTGCCGTTCTTGAATTCTTTCGGCGAAAGGATGTCCGCGCTCAATTTTCCAAGCTTCAACTGCGCAGGCATGTACGGTGCGGCGATGATTCGGTCGCAAAATTTAGACTTCTGCAACGTAGCCAAATCTTTCGCCGTAACCGCAGCCAGACAGAAGGTGTAGGATGCACCCAAACTTCGATACTTGGTAGCATAAGACTTCAAATTTTTTGAATTGATTGCCTCCAACAAGGCCTTCGTTTCTTTGCTGGAAGAAACAAAGCCAAGCACCTTCCAATCCGGCGAGTGCAGTTCTTTCACCACAGGCAAGCTGCTTGTGGAATTTGTGACGACTAATTTATCACGAAATTTTTCGGCCATTCTAGACATGTATTGCAATTCATTTGCTGCAATGGTCACAGCCGTAGGCTCGAGCAATCCAACCGCTTTAGCGATCATTTCTGCGTCGCGGTCAAAACCCTTTTCAAAAGCGGAGATATTGCCGACATAAAAGACCGCTGTGTGGGGCTCATTCAATTTCACACGCTGGACAGCTCCGCCCACACGGACCATTCCACCTAAATCAGTTTTCGGGTCACAACCGCACGGTTGAAAGTGACCATCGGCGTTGCCAAAGGCTATCCAAGACGATTCTACCTTTGGCAGATTGGAGGCATTTCGTATTTGTGAGAAAGACTCGGTCGATGCGAACACAAATAGGAATAACAGTGAGTGAACAATTCTGGACTCTACTTTCATCATCGCAAAATGTACCCGCCCCCATATTCCGTCTCAATGCTGAGTCCGGACTGAGAAATCTTTTTGCGCAACCGACTTACGTGCGAATCGAGAGTGCTTTCTGAAATGCGTGCGTCATTCCACACCAGCGTTTTGATGTCCTGCTTCTGAACCATGACGCCACGATTTCTCATGAGAAGCCCAAGGATTCCACACTCCTTCGGAGTTAACGTTTCTGCTCTTTTAGAATCAATGAAAGATACCTCTCTACTCGCAGTATCAAGCGTCAATTCAGGTAATGACACTTTTCCATGCGCTCTGATGCGTGATTCTTCGCGCATCGTTGTGACGCGAATCAATCTAGCTAGCTCCATTTCATCTATGTTCGAATCCAAACAATGTATTGATTCAGACTCTGTGACCAACGAGATGTTAAGAGCCAATACGGGAACATCCGCAAACTTATTTAAAAATATTCGCCAACTTTGCTTAGATATGTCTTCAACCAAAATACCATCCAAAACAACGGCGGAAGGAAGACTCGGTTCAATTGAAGTTAGTTTCAAAAAGGAATCCCAAGACTGAAAGCCGCGAACAGCGAAATCACCCGCCAATTCGATTAGGCGATCATTACCCGAGCCAGTGTTTCTGATGTACCAAATTGTCAGCATTCGAGTCCCGACTTATCTAAATGGCTTTTTTGCTTACGAATTAGTGCTATTATAACACTAATATTGCAACCAACCCTACGGTTCTCACGAATATGTCAATTGATCTACAGTCGATAAAAGGCGCCCGATCCATCGTCGAGCAGTTTGTAGCACCTACACCAGTGTTAAAATCAATTTATTTATCCGAACGACACAATGCCAACGTAGTACTAAAGCTTGAAAATCTGAACGTATCCGGTTCTTTCAAGATTCGTGGCGCTACAAATGCTCTTAGCAAATTTTCGCCCGATCGTTTGAAAAGTGGCGTTGTTGCGGCTAGCGCAGGCAATCACGCGCAAGCGGTAGCCTATGTATGTAAACGCTTAGGCGCTGCGTCACACATTTTCATGCCTGAAGCGACCCCCTTAGTAAAGGTCGAGTCAACACGTGCTCACGGAGCTAACATCAACCTCGTGGGAGAAAATCTCGAAGCCGCGTACGCCGCAGCTGAATCATTTTGCCAATCGCGGAATGCGGTAATGATTCATCCGTATGCGGACGAAAACGTGATCTGTGGTCAAGGCACTATCGGCCTCGAACTGCTGGAACAAGTGCCTGATTTGAGCATGATTGTCGTTCCAATCGGTGGCGGTGGTTTGATTTCAGGAATTGCTTGCGCTGTAAAGTCCATCAAACCAGACGTTGTTGTCGTAGGCGTCCAATCCTCAGCATCACCTGGTATGTTAAGGAGCTGGAAAGAAGGAAAGATTGTGCACATCGATCGCAAACAAACGATCGCTGATGGTATCGCCGTGAAAGCCGTTAATCCTCTCAACTTCAGTCTCGTGTCTCGTTATGTGGACGATATATTCGAAACTTCAGAAAATGAAATCTCTTCTGCAGTGATGGATTTGATTGAGCGTAATCATTTACTTGCCGAAGGCGCAGGCGCAGCGGGCGTGAGTTGCGTTGGCAAGATTTGCGAGAAATTTCGCACGGCCGCAAATCGGGGGACGGTAGTATGCGTCATTGGTGGCGGTAACATCGATATTAATCTGATGCGGCGCATTACAATGAAAGGCTTGATACACTCTGGGCGAATCCTGCACCTCCGCGTAAAAGTTACTGATCGGCCCGGCGGCTTGGCGGGATTGTTAAGTGTGATAGCCCAAAAACGCGCAAGCATCATGGAAGTACATCACGACCGGATGTTTGATACATCGCATTTTTCGGATGTTGAAGTCGACTTAACCCTTGAAACAATCAATATCGAACATCAGAGACTAATCATCGAAAGCATTACAAAAAGTGGCTACGAATGCCTCACTCTCGGAAGCGCAAATCTCTGATTCATTAAATTTGTGGGGCGAGACGCAAAATCTCTAGTCGCGCTTTTGTTCCATCCAAGACTGGGCGCACCAACATTATAAATGGCTGTGCTCCATCGACACACTGATCTAAGTAGAAGCCTTCTGCGGCTTTTGATTCAATTTTTGCGCGAATCGATGCGCCAGACGTGCCAAACTTTTGAATTATTCCATCAACCGAACACCAGTTGCCCAAACGTTGAGTGCTTGAACAAACATGAGACGCGTCGGGCAATCCCTTATTGGCGTCCCGATCAAAAAATTGGCCGAGCGTTTGGCACTCTTTCCACTTGACCGGACGCAACAGAATTTCTGGGAAACCACTCAAAGTGCATGTCGCACCATTTGCAGTTGTTGGACCATTTGTGGCGCTAGACAAAGGAGCAGGCGCCCCCGTTGGCGTGGCTGAATCTGTGAGGGCATAACCGCCAACAGCCCACTGCTTAAATGTATCCTTTTCTGTCGCTGAAAGGGATATTCGGCCATCGTGGCCTCCTGATACGATTTTATCTGAGTTGTCGGTGGCAATGATCGTGAAGCGCATGTCTCTAACCACTTGTTCTTGCGTGAGGTCGGGACGACCTGCGACAGCTCGATGGCAAGATAAGCACTTCTGTTCGATCAGTCCTTTAATTTGGCCTTGGTAACTTACGACGGCAACCAGTGTTAGAAACGTCTGAGGACTCGCTGTAGGGCTGGGATTCGATACAGATTGAGGAATCGAAACGACGTTTGCGGATGCAACGGTACAAAGACTCGCGATTGCAGGTGACGTGACGTCAGGGTCACCAAACGTCGTAGTTGAGGAATTTCGAGACTTTGAAGAATTGAGCGCATCCTGCCCTCCGCCACTCGGTGGAGGAGGAGCAGACTTTGTGCCACAGCTCACCAAAGCCAAAGTCATCCACATTTTTAATAGTTTAGGCATAACAGTAGTATCGGCAGAAGATCTTCAAGACTTAAGCTTCAAAATATTATTTAGTTATTTCAGGCGGTTATACGCGAATCTCGTTCCATGGGGCGTATAATTCGTGTTCGAATCCCATGCACTGGAGCGTTTTTCCAACGACAAAATCCACAACCTCAGAGATGTGCTGTGGACGTTGATAGAAGGCCGGAACGGGAGGAATGATGGTTGCCCCATATTGCGAAAGTTTAACCATATTTTCCAAATGTAACGTACTGAGCGGCGCCTCTCTAGGAATTATCAGCAAAGGTCGACGTTCTTTTAGCATCACATCCGCTGCACGCTCGAGCAAATTTGTACTCATTCCGCTGGCAATTCTCGCCAAAGATCCCATTGAACAAGGAACTACCACCATTTGAGTGCCCGCCGATGTGCCACTGGCAATGGGGGCAAAAAAATCATCAATCGCAAATCGCTTGATGGTTGACGACTCGATTTCAGTCAACTTTCTATTCACCAAACGGACGAGAGAAAAACCATCGTGAGCATTCAGCTCGTGCCGAATAACTTGTTCGCCCGTTGCTGTTATAACGACATAAATACGCTCAAATCGATTCAGCGATTGTTCGATTAAGCGCTCAGCAATGGCTGCGCCGCTGCCACCAGTGATGCCAACAATCAATTTCGATGCGGGTCGATTAGACATTAAATTAATGCTTTCTCGGCAATGAAAAAAACCACAAACGTAACGCTCACACAGGCATTCAAATTGAAAAAAGCAGCGTTTATAGTCTTCGGAATATGGCAATCACTCGCCTTCGAAACCATTAACTGCTCGATCATAAGCAAGAACGCTACACAAGATACACCTGCGAAGTAAATCCAGCCAAGATCTGCCAGAATACCCACGGTGGCCCAGCACGCAATCGCCCCTACAAAACTCACTCGCGAAAGCCGTAACGCGCCTTTTACACCAAATCGTACCGGCGCGCTCTTGACGCCGGCCCCTAGATCAAACTCTCGATCAAGCAGCGCATAGATTACGTCAAATCCTCCGGTCCACAAAGCTACTCCCAAACCCAGCAACACGGTTTGGACAGAAATAGATCCCAAAGTCGCCACTTCAACTGCAACAGGAGACAATCCAAGACATATCCCCAAATACCAATGCGTCAACCAAGACCAACGTTTCCACTTCGGATACAACGCCAAGATTGCTAGCAGTGGCACAGAGCAATATCCAGCCAACCTATTCAGCAAGAACGCGGAAGCAACAAAAATCAATCCGCATACAGCGTTCAAAATAATCGCATGCGAGATAGAAAGCTTTCCGGCAGGAATCATGCGAGACTTCGTTCGCGGGTTTTGTTCATCAACTTTTGCATCCAACAATCGATTCAAGCCCATTGCAAACGATCGAGCAGATACCATGCAGACCAACAATAGTAGTCCTTGTTGTGTGTTTGGAATCGTTCCGAACAAAAGAAGAGCACTCGCAGCAAAAGGCAACGCAAAAACGGAGTGCGCAATCTTAATATCTTGCACAAAAAAAGAGATCGCCTTTGACCAGCTAACTGGTGAAGATGCCACATTTACATTTTGCAAATTCTGACTCCTTGCTCATCTTTTCCGGAGTTAGCCCATTCCGCCACGCCGAGCGCCTTTGATAAAGGTTCTTCCCATATCAGAAATCTGTTCAATTGATCTAGCACACTTGCGCTCAGGATATTCTGCTCCCCGTTCAAGAGTTTCGCGACATCGTAGATCTCAAGGATCGAACGGCCATCCAAAGCCTTCCCAATCACGATCGCCCGTACGCCTAAATGCCTGATAAATCTAATAAAAAACACCTGAGACAACCCGAGCCCGAAGTGCTGAGAACTGCTACCATCATTCAAATTTAACAGCGTTAGAGTCGCATCTCCGAGCGCAGGATTGCCCCCAAGCACTGCCAATAGATCCTTTTGGTCACTCAACGCAACATGGCTAGGTTTTTCAGATAGCTCCCAGGAATGCTCGCCAAGATTTTGCCGCTCCCCGTTTTGGTTAACAGAAGCCATTCGCCACTTACCTTGCGCGCCTTTTTCAAAGTACAATCCAACTGACATATCATTAGAATGAGCTGCAATCGCCATCGGATCAACGTTCAGACTCCCCGGGTTCACCTTCACGTCGTTCTTGCTGACTGCTGAAAAGCTCGCCACAACTAGCTGACTTTTGTCATCCGAATAAGCCTCCAGTACTAACGACAGAAAATCAGGTTTGCCGACAAAGCTACTTCGTAGATCAAAGTGTTCCGTGGAAATTCGATGCTCTATTTTTACTTCACCATTGGCATCCAGCCCTACAAGATTTCCGCCAACTTCATCCGATTCCAAAACCCAAAAAATCGCCTGCTCGTTCGCTATGGTGATGCGAATCAATTGTATTTGCGCATCAGACTGAATTCCCGCCTTGCTGGAAATGATCTCGCCTCGCTCTCGGTTTACTTCGAGGATATGTACGATCCACTTTCCACTGCGCGCTCGAGAAAGTGACATAGCATGCCGTGGGTTTTCTTCGGCGATGCGAAAGTCCACAAACGTAACAGAGTTCTTGGGTAGGAAGAGTTCAGAACAATTAAACTTCTTTGCCCGGCTAATTTCGTCAAACTCAATTTGTTCGTCATTTGATGAAGAAATACATGACGACCCTAGCACGGTAATAACAAAGAAAAAGCTCCTCATTTTTGCCTCACCACCTAAGAGATTAGGCTAAAGTTAGCACACCACATGACGAAGAGCAGTGCAGAGTTTTCTCATTAACGTGTTCAGGATGTTTGGATGCCGAATCTCGCAAGAAAGTTAACAGCAGCTTGGCTAGTTACAGCCTCGATTGCTCTTCTTTCCGCCTGCCAGACTACGTCGATTGGCGTAAAAGTCGCGACTCCTGATGGCGTAGAGATCCCGTTTATGAAAAATGCTGCGACCGAGTGCTACTTCCTTGACGATTTCATGCCCGTTCCAGACAGGCTCGTAACCGGCAAACATGGCAGTATTGGCCTGCGCTATTACAGCTATAATTCGGCTAACTACAAAGATTGGGATCCACGTCGAAAGGTCATTTTGTCTTTCTATTCATTGGACAATCGTTGCTGGTCACTCTTCGAAGAGTACATGGTAACCCGCTAATTTTTGCCTATCGTTCGATGGCGCTCTAATTCGTGTAAAATAAATGAAGATCGAGATTTAGCGAGGACACTATGACTCCAATCAAAATACTGTTCTTTGCACTGATTTTTCTTATGAGCTGCTCATCTGATAATGATGCGTCATTGAAGGAAGTCGTCAGCGCCGATGCGAAGGCGAAGCAAGGTCTAATTCGCGAAGCCATTGAAAAATACAGTGCCGTACTCAAAAAGAACGATCGCAATATGTGGGCTCATCGCAATATCGGAATCGTCTATTTGCGAGCGAAAGAATATCAATCTTCGGTCGAGCATTTGGAAAAGGCTCTGATTCGGTTTGAAAACGATTTTGAAGTCAACTTTTCGCTCGCCGAAGCTTATCGCTCACTCGATAAACATGCGGAAGCTATTTTTCGTTACCAGCGGGCAAATGTTCTACGCTCGAACAATGTCGAAGTTCTCAAAGGACTTGCATGGTCGTATTACAAAATCAGATATCTTAAGGATGCTGTGACCACGATACAACAGGCCAAGAAAATATCTAAAGACGATCCGCAAATCCTAGTGATGGAGTCTCGTATTTTGGTACGTAGCAATCGCATATCGGATGCCGCGTCGGTCATTCGCAAAGCGAAATCGATAGCCGATGATTCTATGTTGCCCTACATCCAAAGTGTCGAAGGCGATGTGATCGCAGCAGGAGGAGATTGCAGTGGCGCAACCAAAATCTACCGCGATGCTCTCAAGCGGCAACCATTGCTTGCCGGCGCACTTCTTGGTCTTGGTAAATGTCTAATCGATAGTGACAACCCAACCATGGCCGTCGAGTACCTCGAGAGGGCCGTGCGCATCCGTCCTGCTCTTGCTGAAGCACACTTCTACATGGGTAAAGCGCTGCAAAAAACCGCTCCCGCGAAGGCCACGGCAAGCTACAAAAAGTTTGTTTCGATTATGTCTGACGATCCAGAGTGGCGTGACGCGGTCTCGGAAGCCCGCAAGACAGTTTCAGCCCTTAGCCGAGACGGTTCGAAGACAAGAATCGCTCACTGATTAGCACTAAAGAAGTTTCATTTCGGCCTTTTGATAACTCAACAGGCTTCGGCGCGCGTCGAATAGATTTTTGAAACTTTCGTATTTGATCCGCAACTTTTCAGAATTCGCGCGCGCTTCCGATAACTCATCGATGAATCTAATGTAGTCCTCATGACTTTCGGTCAAGCGACGCAGCTTTGCCTCGGACATGGCACCGTCGTCCAATTTGATAGCTATTTGAGCGCGCACGGTCGGCTTAAGCAGCTCAAGTTTCTCCGCCTGTTTTTTGGCCTTCACATACTCCAGCCCGACTCGATTGGCGAGATGCACAATTTCCTCTAACCCTAACTTATCGGTAGCAGCGGTCGGTACGCGCTCAGACTCGGTGTTTAGCCCATAAAACGCATCTTTCTGTTGCGGCGGAAATGTCTTTTCTTCTTTAATTTCGGACATTTACACCCATCTCCGCTCTTGTAAAACTAAACCCGTTACCGACTTGAAATCGCTAAAGTTTATCCAGACTTATGCCGATTAATCCAGAGTTATTAGTGGGAGGCGTTATCTTGTTATAATTGACTGGTTGGCCAGTCAAGGCCTCCTGAAAAGGGGATTGGAATTTGGCTCAGATACAACTAGCCATCAGCCCAAGCGAGTTTTTCCGCGACAAAGTCAACGAAGCGGCTAGCACCCTTCACATCGAACTTGAAGAGCATATCGAATTCTACCTGGTCAACCTTCTATCCGAATTTGCCGTTCAGTCGCCCGCAAAGCAGACGGAAGACATCGGCGGAATTGAAACTCCGTTAACGTTCATGCTAGAGCGAGCACTTGAAGCTTCACCAGAACGCCGTCTAAAAATCATGAAGAAGATGGGCGACGTTAGTCTGTATGTATCAGGATATTTCCAGGACTATTTCAACCGCAAGCTCTTCAACATAAGCTACTACATGGACATGGGACGTAGTGCATACCGATCCGTGTCACACTTGATGTCCGATGTGCACGGTGATGACCACTTTGCGTCCATGTATGGGGAGCTCTCTAGTCGATTTCATCAATGTGTTGAGATTTTTGCGACAATTGCGGAGGCGACCAACTCCGGTAAAAATCAAACTGGATTGCTCGAAGTGTACGATCGCTGGAACAACACGCAATCAGAGCGTTTACAAAGGCAGCTAAACTTGCGCGGAATTCATCCCATTGCCGTTAGCAAGAAGGCACAATGACGCACGCGCTTTTCCCATACGTCTCGCTCATCGAAAACCATTTGAGAACGTTTTACCCTATCGACCATGCTATATCTGCAAATGACTATATCTTAGATCCATACTTCTCCCACGATGCCGTTAACAACAAACGCGCTGCCGTAGTTAGTATCGAATGTGAAGAAGGCTTTCAAAATATTGGAATATACTTTAGCCAATCACTTATCGAGCAACACACTAGAGTTACACCACAAAATCTTGTCACCACCATGAGTCTCGATTCACATTGTGCAATCATCGAAGAAATCAGCCATTTTCATCTATTGGCACATCGAACGCAGTACGATCAACCCGTGACAAGACTAGAGTTAGAAACACAGGCAGAAATCGATAAGTTTCTAATTTGTGCGACCATGCTCTTAGAACAAACTGGGGATGCACATTTTCACTCGTTAGCGAGATGTCTCTACGATAACGGATTAATAACAGATCTGGCTCATCGGACTATTTATGAAGACGCTAATAGGTTTGCTGCCAATTTTTGGCTGAACCGCATACGCGGCATTAGCAGCAACACAGACTTGCGATCGTTGCGAGAACTTCGCCTGACATTGCATCAAATGTTTTTGGCTAGTTTTCAAGAAAAACTCCCATTTTTCGAACCCCAGCGGCGCGGACTCAATGCTGCGTAGATGGCAACAAGTCTCGCAAACGATCTGCCAGCTGTTTGCGCCCGTCCAATTCCAATAGTCCAAAATAAGCGTTGAGCTCGCCTTGATCGCAACCAATTTTGACACATTCCGCAACTTCCTCTACGGCCATATCAAACTCGCCACCATCGATCATGATTTGCAGCCGCTTCAGTCGTACACTCATATCAGTGGGACGCATGCGCGACAGTTGTGTAAGCGAATACCACTTTTCCGGTAGTGACTCTGCGGTTTCAGCACGAGCTGCATAACGTGCATAAATTTTTTCATCATCCACCGCTCGCGAGAAAAGGAACGCCGTCAGCAAAATAATCGCCACTAGTATGGCCGCTCCCGTGCGCTTTCTAAGTTTTAGAAGTCGATTCGGCTTAACACAAAGAACGACGAAGCCCACCGCAAACCCGACCAGCAAACCACCGATGTGGGCCGCGTTATCAATGTTTGGAATGGTCAAACCCAAAAGGACAATGAACACGGTGTTGATGAAGTACACGCCTAGCTTGGGACTTTTCCCAGTAATTTCCGTTACTCTTCTGCGGAGCTGCCATTCTACAAACAGGCCAAACCCCAACAGTCCCATGATTGACCCTGAAGCTCCCGCGCTCACGGAAAGACTAAACTCGTTACTAATCAAACTTCCGCACACGCCAGACAAGAGGTAGACAAGTAAAAACCAATTTCGTCCGGCAATCTCTTCAATCTGCGGACCGACATTTTTCAACGCCGCCATGTTCATTAAGAAATGTAGAAAGCCGATATGCTCAAAAATATTAGTCAAAACGCGCCATCCTTCACCAGTCGCGAGCAGAACCGGATCTTTCGCACCAAAGGCGATGATGGTCTCGGGGTCTGGCATCCACACGCTGCCAGAAGATCGGATCATGTTTAGAAATACGACTAGATTAACGAACGCGATCCGTCCGGACCACGTCTGCCATAGGAACTCATGAGAGAAAAACTTCAAGAATGATTTCCCTTTAGAACAAAAGGAAATCAGTTTGCGGTGCGTGCATCTTCAAATATTGAGTTGCTTCGAGACGCCTCACATCCTTGGCACTTGATAACATCCAAACTGGAGTCGCACCTTCTGGACGCGGAATAAACAAGACGACTTGATGAATCTCAGCTTCGTTTGATTTCTCATTTAAAATCGATGCGGAAATCTTCAATGTCTCACCTTCCTTAACAGCAACATGCAAGTGGTCAGTATGAATGCGCAAGACATCAAACCGACCCGTCACGTTTTCCGCGCGAAACGTCACATCAAATGACCCTTTTGCACCGGATGTGATCGACTCGACTTTGTAGTTTCCACCGACGCGCAACGCCTTTGATTGTGAGTCGTCCCCCTCGGCACGCATCGCCTGTACAGCAATAAACCAGGATGTAAAAACAAACAAAAATCTCAACATAACAAACTCCTACTGAATCTTTACACCTGCGGCAGCGATCGCCTTCACAGGTCCGCTTTCCAAGATCCAGCCCTTCAATTTTTCAATCTGCGGTGCAATGTATTGATCTTGGTCCTGTTTACTGAGAATGCCGCGCACAGCTTCATATACCTTTTGCAATGGCATCGAAGGTTTAAGAGGCGCGAGCAAATCTAATCCCTGGCACGCCGCAGCAAACTCGATTGCCAAGACGTAAGCCACGTTTTCGCAAATCTCTAGAGCCTTTCGCGCTGCGATGGGCCCCATGCTAACGTGGTCTTCCTTATCTGCGGAGGTAGGAATCGAGTCCACACTCGCCGGATGCGCAAGCACTTTATTTTCAGAAACAAGTGCGGCGGCAGCAACATGGGGAATCATGTAACCAGAGTTAACGCCGCTATTTTTTGTTAAGAACGCGGGCAGCCCGCTCATAGTCGGATTTGTAAGTTTCTCGATGCGGCGTTCCGAAATACTGCCAAGCTCCGCAACCGCGATACCCAAAAAGTCCAGCGACAATGCCAGCGGCTGGCCGTGAAAATTCCCTCCGCTGAAAACGTCATTTTCACCGAAGACCAATGGATTATCCGTCACCGCGTTAAGTTCGATATTGAGGATTCCTTCAACATACTCGATCGCATCCCGACTAGCTCCGTGCACTTGAGGAACGCAGCGGAAACTGTAGGGATCTTGTACTTTGCCGCAGTCGGTGTGGGAATGCATGATTTCGTCGTGTGCTTGGAACAAAGCGCGAACATTTGCCGCGGTAGTCTTTTGTCCCTTCTGCCCACGAACCTCTTGGATGCGGGGATCAAACGCCGTCAGCGTTCCTCTAACAGCATCTAAACTCATTGCCGCAACAATGTCAGATGCAATCAATAGCGACTTCGCACGTTCAACAGCAAAAGCTCCGAGCGTAGCCATGAACTGGGTGCCATTGATTAATGAAAGGCCTTCTTTTGGCGAAAGCGTCGCTGGTTTGATTCCCGCACTCCTGAGAGCATCTTTCGCACTCGACGCTTGCCCACGAAAAACCACGTTGCCTTCTCCGAGCATGCCTAAAGCTAGGTGAGCGAGTGGAGCCAAATCACCTGAAGCACCGACCGAACCTTTCTCTGGAATGTCAGGTAGAACATCTTTTTCAAGCAACTTAAGCAATACGTCCAGTGTCTCTAATGAAATGGCGCTGCTGCCAAATGACAGCGATTGAATTTTTGAAATGATTAAGCCGCGCACAAATTCAGGCGCTATTGTTCGTCCTACACCAATCGCATGTGAACGAATCAAGTTGGTTTGTAACTCACTTAGCTTATCGGACGATATCGCAACGTCTGCCAATAAACCAAATCCGGTGTTAATGCCGTAAATTGTCTTTCCGCTCTCAACGCAACGTTCGATGATGGAACGTTGCTTTTGTAAATGGTCGCGACGCGACTTTGACAGCGTTACTTTCGAATCCGTTTGTTGTGCCAGTTCGACGATTCGCGTCGTTGTTAATTTATCGTCACCAAATTGAAACATGTTCAATGGCCACTTCCTTGCCGAATGTTGGCTATCGCTTGCTTCCGATCCGTCTGTCCAAATACGGCCGAGCCAGCAACTAGGACATTCGCTCCCGCCTTTACAACCGATGGTGCAGTGGCTGCGGTAATGCCGCCATCGACCTGGATGAAAACGTCTTGCTCACGTTTGAGTGACTTCAGCGTTGCTGAGATTCGCTCGATTTTATGACAGACTTCAGGAATGAAGCTCTGGCCACCAAATCCTGGATTTACGCTCATGACTAATACAAGATCAACGAATGGAAGTAACGGAAGCACAGATTCAACCGCCGTTCCTGGATTGATTGCTATACCCGCCTTGACGCCTGCACCCTGCAATTCTTGAACAATTCGGTGCGGATGCTTTGCAACCTCAGCATGAAACGTAACAACGGACGCTCCAGCTTTTGCATAGCGAAGAGCCATCGCATCTGGATTATCGATCATGATGTGAGCATCAACTGGTAATTTTGTCTTAGACTTCATTGCCTCTAGAAGGTGAAGTCCAAACGTTAGATTTGGTACAAAGTGACCATCCATGACATCAAAGTGCAGCCAATCTGCACCTGCATTCGTAACATCGTCAATCTCACTGCCCAGATTGAAAATGTCCGCAGATAGCAACGAGGGCGCAATCAGAAGAGGCTGTTTAGGCATCAGAAGACTCTTCCTGGGTGATTTTTATATTGCCGCGCTTCATCATTTTTTTTCGAATCATTTGACTCTTCAAGCGACTCATTCGTTTGATGAAGACGATGCCATCGATGTGATCAATTTCATGCTGCAAGCAGATCGAAAAGAGTCCATTTGCATGTACCTCGAAGTCTTTCCCATTTTCGTCTTTGGCTGTCACCCAAACTTCTGCCGCTCGGTCGACGAAGTCAAAGACTTCGGGAAAGCTGAGACAACCTTCTTGGTAGTTGATCTTGCCAGCTTTTTTCGTAATGACTGGATTTACAAACGTGAACTTTTTCCCATGCCACCATTCTTTCTTTTCTTCTTCTTGATCTGCGTATCGGCTTTCGGCAAATGGAATTTCAATGGTGATGACGCGTTTCAGTACGCCGACTTGATTCGCGGCGAGCCCGATCCCATTCGATGCATGCATCGTCTCGTGCATATCTTCGACGAGTTTCTTCAGCTCTGCGTCAAACCTAACAACTTCCTCAGCTTTGGTCTCTAGGACCTTTTCTGGCCATACGACTACTTTTAAAACACTCATCCGAGCTCCTAGGTGCCGCAAATTTCGGCAAAAATAATGCGGCGTGGTTCTACCACACCGCACTTCCAGCTCAAAGACTAATGTGTCCTTGAATTGCGCATCAATTACGGCCTCTTAGAACCGCTCGCTTGAGACCCCTTCACCGTTAACTGCAGTGGATATCTTGGATGATAGAACATCCCACCACTCGCCTAGCTGCTCGTCGACAGCCTGTACCGCGCGATTTTTTACCAACATTGACGAGACAAAGTTAAAAGCGGGTCGCTCGTTAACGACAATCGAAAGAGCGAAAACCCAAAACACGCCCCATGCGATTCCACGTCCGAGGAAGGATAAAAGACCGCCCATGGTTCACCTCATAAAGGTTGATGTAACTTACTTCCGTTATTTTACCGCACTTTGATGGCGAGGGAACATCCGCACAATAATAAAAGAGGATTCGATTTCTCGAAACCTCTCTGCGACTTTATCCAGATCGTCGATTAACTTGCCAAGTCAGTTTGGGCCTTGTCTTTGCTGACGGCTCGAAGCGGTGTTGACGTACGTCCTTTGATATTTGGAAACATAACTTCGAATACTTCCATGAAGTCAGCCACAAACTGAAATTCCATCTTCTTCTTTGCAGAACTTGGCAATTCTTCAAACTTTGCCTGATTTTTCTTGGGAAGCAGAACCGTTGTCACACCCTCACGCTTAGCAGCGAGAACTTTTTCCTTTAAACCACCAATTGCCAATACTTTGCCGTGAAGCGTGATTTCCCCAGTCATTGCTGTACGCGTTGTGGGCGGCACTCCTAGAAGCGCGGACAACATTGATGTCGCGAGGGCGATCCCCGCGCTAGGTCCGTCTTTCGGAATTGCTCCCGCGGGAAGGTGCACATGCAGTTCATAGTCGGTCAATCGAGAAGCTTCGACTCCAAACGTTTCCGCATTGGCTCGGATATAACTCAAGGCCGTGTGCGCAGATTCTTTCATGACATCGCCAAGTTGTCCCGTCAGGACCAACGAATGCTTGCCCGACTTAATGAGATTCGTTTCAATCGCAAGAACTTCGCCACCCACTTGCGTGTATGCAAGCCCAAGGGAAACGCCGGTCATTGGCTCGAGGTGGTAGAAATCATCGCCATATTTTTCCGCGCCTAGATGCTTCTGAACCAGCGTTGGCGTCAGCTTCAAACCCGAACGCTTGCTGGCCGAATCATCTTCTGCGTATTCACGCGCGATTTTGCGACATACCTGAGCGATCTGACGCTCCAAATTGCGCAAGCCGCTTTCGCGAGTGTAGGAGTTGATAATGGTCGAAACCGAATTCTTGGTAAATTCAAGTTCGAACTGTGACAAACCATTTTCCTTGACCTGCTTGGGAATCAAATACTGGTTTGCAATTATGATCTTCTCATCTTCTGAGTATCCAGAGACTTCGATGATCTCAAGACGGTCACGCAGCGGAGCAGGGATCGTGTCCAACGTATTCGCGTTCGCAATGAACATCACATCCGAAAGGTCGAACGCTACGCCGAGGTAATGATCCACGAACGACTTGTTCTGCTCTGGATCCAACACTTCGAGCAACGCTGCGGATGGATCACCGCGATGATCCGAACCGAGTTTGTCGATTTCGTCCAACATGATGACAGGGTTAGCTGATTTCGCTTGCTTTATGCTTTGGATGACGCGACCGGGAAATGCTCCGACGTATGTCTTCCTATGTCCACGGATATCTGCCTCATCACGGACTCCGCCAAGGGAGATACGAGAGAATGCGCGGTTCATCGACTTTGCAATCGACTTACCGAGACTTGTCTTACCAACGCCGGGAGGACCGACGAAACAAATGATGGGGCTCTTTGCGCCGGGATTTAGTTTTTTAACCGCAAGATATTCGATGATGCGGTCTTTGACTTTATCTAGGCCGTAGTGATCTTCGTTCAACACGGACTTAACGTTGCGGATATCCAAGTTATCTTCGGACCGAACACCCCATGGAAGTGAAAGCATGGTATCTACGTGCGTGCGCGTCAATGCGGCTTCGCTCGTGTCTTGATGCATGCGTTCAAGACGCTTAATCTGGCGCGTGACTTCTTCTTTCGCTTCGGGCGTCAATTTGACGTCCTCAACACGTTTCCAAAGCGCTTCGATTTCTTCCTTGCCGTCGCCATCACCTAGTTCAGTTCGAATGGCGCGCATTTGTTCGCGCAAATAATGCTCGCGTTGCATACGACCGATTTCTTCTTTTGCCTGCGACTGGATGCGTACCTGCATCTGGTAAACTTCAATCTCGCGCGAGAGGAAGTGATAAACGCGACGCAAGCGATCATTTGGGCTTGTGAGACATAGGATCGATTGCGACTCATGAACTTTCAATCCAAGATTTGCTGCGACCAAGTCCGCAAGTCTGCCCGGATCAGAAACGTCTTCCAACAGCATGAGAATGTCTGGAGAAAGCACTTTGCCAAGGCCGACAACCTTTTCCAAGCTTTCGCGAACCACGCGAATCAGCGCTTCGATTTCGCTATTTGAATTTGCTGGGATCACGTCTTCGAGAGGGCGAATTCGCACGACAGGAAAGCCTTCATTCTTCTCAAGTCCCACCACTGTCGCTTTGGACACGCCCTGAACTAGGACTTTCATGCGACCATCAGGGAGCTTTCTCGTACGCATCACCGTACAAACCGTACCGACATCGTAAATGTCGAAGGGTGGCTGCAAGTGAGACTCAAGACCGATACCTTCGTGCCCTGCAACCTTGAACGCAGACAGGAAGATTCTTCGATCTCCAGCCAATGCATTCTCCACCGCGTTGATGCACAAGTCTTCGTTGATGAAAACCGGAACAATCATGTGCGGGAAGACGACGATATCCTTTAGTGGGAGTAGTGGAAGAGTTGGACCCGTAAGTGTGACTTGCTTTGGTGCGTTCGCGCTCATGCTGAGCAGCCCTCCCGAAACTTGTTTTCTAATTCCAAACTGCTACTTTTCCATCGCACTATTCATCGGCTTTCTGGCCAGTGACTTAATTTGCTAGGTATGCAATCTTTGCCCACCCAACCCTCGATGCGACTCCCAAACCAGTTTGATGCGAATACTCAATCCTTGGATCCCATCAGTACCGGTAAAAAACACAGTTCAAATCAATCAAAAACAGAACAAATATTTCGAAGAACCTTTAAATTTACCAAATCAACTATTTCTACTGCGGTACGTTAACGCTAACCATGGCCGCGCGTACCACTCTTCCATTCAGCGAGTAACCTTTTGCGAACACTTGCTTAACCGTGTCATTCTTGACGTCTGCCGCTGGAATCATTTGGATCGCTTGATGTACATTTGGATCAAACGGAACTCCTGCGGATTCAATGGATTGCAGCCCTTGCTTTTCCATCACCTGCATGAGTTGCTTCCAGACCATCTTGACTCCTTCTAGCAATGCTCGCTCCTTGTCATTTGCTTCTGCGGAAACTTCTTGAGGAATTGCCTTTTCTAATCCATCAATTACCGGCAATAACTCCCTCACAAATCCTTCCACACCAAACTTCAGCAAATCCTGCTTATCCTTTTCATGTCGGCGTCGTGCATTTTCAGCTTCTGCAAGTGCACGCAACAACCGATCTTTTGTTTCGTCCAATTCAGCCTGCAGTTTTACCGCCACGTCATTAGCGGTTTCCGCATTCTGAGTTGGAGCAGCATTTGTGGCTGCCTCATTCATCTCTGGTTTGTCTAAGTTGTTATCTTGCGTTTCCATGAAACCCTCGCCTAAAAATGAGCCTATTTCATAGCGCGAGGCACCCTGTTACGCAAGCAAACCAGTTACCAAAAAACATTCTTATGTATTCAATGTTAGTGAGATTTTTTTGGAGCCGAAAGTGGGCAAACTTTTCCAGACGCACTTAACTCATGCGGTGTCAAAGAATTTTTTTGTCTTTCAACAGTTTTTGTCAAAGTTTTTTGTCGTCCGTAGCGTTGACATGCAACGGTCGTGTTGCTAAATACTGGCTTCCCAAATGGGCCTCGGAATTTTTTTAATTCCAATTAATCGGATTGGTAACGGAGTTACATATCGTGGATCACGTAGCAGTAGAAACCAGTGTTGGCTCTCCTATCCTACTAAACGACGGCGTACTCAAAGCCGGTGGCTTTCAAGACCATCGCGCAAAGATCGACCCAGATTTGGAAAAGAGGCTCGACACGCTTTCCATTGAAGATGTCGTCGAATTCAAATTGTCGCGGTTTTTTGATCAAGTTGGTTCCTTTTACCCAAACGACGTCCATGATTTAGTAATGGGCAAGATGGAAAAACCTTTGCTCATGCAAATTCTTCGTCGCGTCGGCGGAAATCAAGTACATGCGTCACGCATCTTGGGCATCAACCGCAATACATTGCGCAAAAAGATTAAAATGTACGGTATTTAATCGCCGCTCAAATTGATGAATAAACCCAGCTACCGGCTGGGTTTTTTATTGCCCAAAAATTTTCAATTATATTTGCACTTAGCTATTTGCTTGCTCGCAGTTCATTAATGCGGTGGGGGCTGTGGCGCGCCGCTTTGAATCAAATCTTTGAAAGAAACAAAGTCAGGCTGATATGCAAGTTTAATGGTATCAACAGAACCGTGACGATTCTTAGCAACGATCAATTCTGCTATGCCAACATCTTCACTTGCTTTGTTGTAGTACTCATCGCGGTAGACCAAGAAAATCATATCGGCATCTTGCTCCAGCGCACCGGACTCGCGTAGGTCACTTTGCTTAGGGCGCTTATCAGGTCTACCATCCGGACCTCGGTTGAGCTGAGCAAGGACGATTACGGCGATCTTAAGTTCCTTTGCAAGTGCCTTGAGTCCATTGGAAATTTCTGAAACTTCGCGCTCGCGGTTTTCTTGTTTCCTTCCACCGGATGAACCCATAAGTTGAACGTAGTCAATGATGACCATGTCGAGGCCAAATTCTTTGTGGAATCTGCGACAACGTGAGCGTAATTCTCCAAGCGTAATCCCGGCAGTTTCATCAATGCCCATGTAACTGCCATAGCCGTGGATGCGACGGGCGCCCTCGACGATCATGTCCTGCTCTTCCTGAGAAACTGTGCCTTTGCGCAATCGCGAAGAGTTAACCTGCCCCTCAGCAGACATGATACGTTCCATTAGCTGCTCTTTGGACATTTCCAAAGTGAACATGACAACCTTTTTTTGGCTTCGCGCAGCACTGGCCATGAAATTCAACGCCAAGGCGGTTTTTCCCATGCCAGGACGCGCTGCTAAGATAATCATGTCAGTTTGTTGAAAACCGCCAATAAGAGCGTCTAACTCCGCAAATCCCGTCGGGATACCTCTAATCTGGTCTCCAGCATCAATTCTCTGCTCGATGTGCTTAATGGTCGCATCAAGCACTTCAGTGCCAAGCACAACACCTTTTCGGTCATAATCATTCGCAATCGAAAGAAACTCGCGTTCGATTGTTTCTACAAAACCTTCGACCGTTCCCTCGAATCCCTTTGCGCCTCGAATGGTTTCGTAACAGGCAGCGATGATGCGGCGCCGGTAAAAGTCGGTACGCACAATTTTTGCGTAATGCTCAATATTCTGCGTTCGTGGACAACTTTCCGTCAGATCAACAAGGTACGCGGGCCCCAACCTTTCAGACTCAGCGTAGTCACCGCGCAAGTTCGCCGCAACAGTCAACATGTCAGCAACTTCCCCTCGGCTCGATAGGTCGAGAATGGTTTGGTATATTTTCCGATGAGCATCAGAGAAAAAGTGAACGGGCTGTAACAGACCCTCGATGTTTACAACAAGATCAGGATCCGAAAGAATCGCACCCAATACCGCACGCTCTGCCTCCTCCGAATAAGGAAGCGCTGCTTCATTTGGTTTATCAAATGCATTCATGCGATATCCAATTAATGATGCAAACTATTGGGTTGAATTGTCCTAGATGCGTGGGACACAGACTCAGCGTATATCAACTTCAGCGACGCAGCCAAATAAAAAGGGCCGATGTCCGGCCCTTCTGAAAAAACCTAAACAATTCAATTATTTCTCGGAAGAAACCCAAAACTTAAGCTTCGCGCTCACATCGCTGTGCAAACGAACTTTTGCAACATGCGATCCAACTTTCTTGACTTCGCCTTCAATTGCGATGTCTTTTCGGTTGACTGTCTTGAATCCTTCAGCGTGTAGCAATTCTTCGAGTTCCGCTGTGGTAACAGATCCGAAAATTTTCTCGTCTTCACCAACTTGCTTCACAACGCGTACGGAAGTCTTTTCGATCAAAGAAGCAAGCTTCTTCGCTTCGCCAAGCAATTTTGCGCGTTTCTTATCCATCACACGCATGTGATGATCCAAAGCTGTTTTGTTGCCTTCGTTTGCAAGCATCGCAAGGTTGCGTGGCAACAAGAAGTTGCGAGCGTAACCGTCACGAACGCGAACGATGTCGCCGACTGAACCGAGGTTATATACGTCTTGATTTAAAATAACTTTCATCGCTGCGTCTCCCCTCAGTTATCCTGCATCTGACGTTGAGAAACTTGCTTCGCAAGTTCTTCTCTACGCTTAGCAACATCACACTTATCGTTTGTACGAACCAACAAATAACGCATTACGTGTTCATCGATGCGCAATAGACGCTCTGCTTCTTTCAAGTTCTCTGGCTTTGTATTTACAAAGTCCCAGTGCATATAGTGACCGCGGAATTTTTTGTTGATTGGGAAAGACAGTTTCTTAACGCCCCAATCATCACGCTTCAACAATTCGCCGCCGTCCTGATACAAAAGATTTTCGTATTTCTCGAAAACCTTGGCGCGATCTGCATCTGCAATCTCAGCTTTGGTGATTAATGTGAATTCGTACTCTCTTAACACGGTAAACTCCCTCTTTTGGAATTAATGCTGCCGATTCAGACCTAGAATAGGCAAGAGGCATTCTCTGGAAAAATCCGAGAAGTGTTCGAGTAACTTAGCTACAACCAGAAGTCAACAAAAGCTCACGTTTTGCTGGACTTTTGGCTAAGTATTCCTCGAATTCTATCCAGCGCGTCTCCCAGCATTTGGCCTCGTAACACCTCCAATTCATCTGTCTTGAAGTCATTAAGAACCCAATCAGCAACTTCGCCATGAAATGAAGCGTCTGGACGACCAACGCCCAGTTTGATGCGCGCGAACTTGTCGTCACCTAAGTTCTCAATAATACTTCTGATTCCGTTGTGACCACCCGCCCCACCGTCCATGCGAGTCTTAACCTTACCAAAAGGGACATCGATATCGTCAAACACGACGATCAGGTCATCAACGCCTAGCTTGTAAAAACGCATTAGCTGCGCCAGGGGCTGGCCACTCTTATTCATGAAGGTCATGGGTTTAAACAAAAGAAAATCATTGGAAAAAAGCGAAACTCTCGCCAGTTCCCCTTGGAACTGGTTACTGGAAAATCTTGCGTTTTCTTGCGTCGCAAGCAAATCCAAAAAAATAAACCCGGCATTGTGCCGGGTAAAACTGTATCGCGGGCCTGGATTACCAAGCCCAACGAGAACTTTCATTTCCACTACCCTTTTGCAGGAACCAAATCGAGGTGAAGTGGTATACGCTTAATTGGGTCAACTTGAATTTCTTTGATCTGAACATGCTTTACCTGCCCACCTAGGGCCAAGTTAAAACCGTTGCCGCCCTTGTAGGCCTTGCCAAGAAGCTTGCCTTCAATTTCGATGCTCGTCGCTTTGCCTTTTTCAAGCAAGTTTGCTGGCACGTTTCCAGCTGCGCGCGAATGCTTTGCCAATGTCTTACCGGTCTTTTCGCGGATCTTGCCGTTAATTGTAATCAATTCCTGACTCATGAACTTCTCCTTTGAACTACTCCAGATCGCGCCAAATTATGCGAATTTCCAGAGAGCTGTCCTGTATAACTGCACAAAATAGTAGTTTCAAGTGAGAACCCGCCATTTGTGCATAAATTTAGCAAAAAATTCCCTCAGTTCCCGAGCATGTCAAAACCACGTTTAGACAAACAAAGAACTAATTGAGTCAGAGTTATAAATCCGGCTAATTGCTTTTGCCAATAATTCCGCAACACTAAGCTGGACGATCTTCTTGCATTTGCTTGCTTCTAACGACAGTGGGATGGAATCCGTGACAACCAGCTCCGTAAGAGATGATTGCTGGATCCGCGTTAATGCGGGACCACTCAGCACTGGATGTACAATAGCAGCGGAAACAGATTTAGCTCCACCGCCATCCAATAATGCGTCCGCGGCTTTGGTCAGTGAGCCCGCAGTATCGACAATATCGTCAACAATCAGGCAGTTTTTCCCGCGCACGTCACCAATGATGCGATGTACTGCCGATTCATTTGGTCTGTCGCGTCGTTTATCAATGATCGCAAGATCACAATTCAAAAGTTTAGCATACGCACGAGCACGCTCCACACCGCCTGCATCCGGCGACACTACAATTAGATCGTCATCCTTCTTACTGAAATACGATGCAAAAATTGGCTTTGCAAATAGGTGATCCACAGGAATGTTAAAAAATCCCTGAATAGCAGCCGTGTGAAGTTCCATCGACAAAACACGATCAATGCCTGCTGTTGTACACAAATCAGCAATCAGTTTTGCTGTAATCGGAGTGCGCGGTGCGCTTTTCCGCTCCTGCCGAGCATAGCCAAAATACGGTGCAACAAGCGTAATTCGCGCCGCTGAGGCTCTGCGGCAAGCATCCGCCATAATCAAGGCTTCCATGACATTTTGGTTGGTAGGTGGGCATGTCGGTTGGATGATGAAAACGTCTCGGCCCCGGACGTTACTCTCAATTTCGACTCGTGACTCACCGTCAGAAAAATGGCCGACGATTCCTTTACACAGCGGAACATTCAAAAAATGCGAAATTTTCTCCGCAAGCGCTCGATTCGCATTTCCTGCGAATAACAGAAAATCTGACTCGGTCTGGGTCATATTCAACTGCCCCCATACAATTGTGCATGGGTGCATCTATACACTAGCAATACCGCGGGAACATCAAGAGATTAGTCATATAAAAGGAAATTGGGGCGGAAGGATTCGAACCTTCGGATGCTGGAATCAAAATCCAGTGTCTTGCCGCTTGACGACGCCCCATCAAGAAATTCGAGCCGATAGGATATAAGGATTGGAAAAAATTTCAACCGCGTTTCGCGTTAAGCGTCACGCTTTGCGGGTAAATAACGCTTGGGGTCGTATTCAAGACTCCAGCGGGGGTAACCATCGATCCAGTCCAGAGTCCACGAACCGACGAATTCCGCTTCATCGACAAGTCTATCTGCCAACGAATCGACAACGGTGCGCTCGAATGCTCGGCGGATGCCGCGTCCGCCAGAGTTCGCCCCAAGTCCGTATTGTACGATCTGGTAACGACATCGGGGGGTTAGCGAAACTCGAAGATTGCGTTCCAAGAGCCCAGCATTGAGCTGGTCTAGTTGGATGCCAACAATCCGATCGTAGTCCGCGATACCCAAATCCTTAAATCTAACAATTTCATCGATGCGGTTTATGAACTCTGGTCTGAAAAAAGACCTGAGCGACGCTCTCATCGAAAATTCAGCATCTTGGGTGTTCCCAAATTCAGCAGCATCAACGGCTAGGTTCGATGTCATTATAAACAACGCATTATTTGCGCGCACAACTTGGCCTGTGCCGTCCGTGATTCGGCCATCTTCAAACACTTGCAGAAGTACATCAAAGACGCGCGGATGAGCCTTTTCGACTTCATCAAGCAAGACTAAACAATGTGGTCGATGTTTGAGCCCTTCTGTTAACTCCCCGCCCGTGCCGTAACCTACATATCCGGGAGGCGCGCCGATCAGTCTCGAGACTTGGTGAGACTCCATAAACTCCGACATATCGAAGCGAAGGATTTTGCTTTCTTCGGAAAACACTTCGGCGGATACAGCTTTTGCAAGTTCCGTCTTACCGACACCTGTAGGTCCAACGAAAAGGAAAACCCCCATCGGACGATTTGAAGAAGAAACACCCGCACGCATACGCTTTATGGCGCGACAAATAGAATGAACGGCCATCGGTTGTCCGATAACTCGTGTAGTTATTCGCTCGTGCAATGAGCGAAGTTTATTGCTCTCCTGTTCCAGCACTTTACCTACAGGTATGGATGTCCAATTGGCTATGACTTCCGCGACCTCGCGGTCCCGCACTTCTTGTTTTAAAAATGCGTGCGCCTTTTGCATAGTTGCGAGTTGCGTTCTGACCGATTCGATTTGCCTTTCAACGCTCGGCATTTCCGTGAACTGCAATCGAGCTGCAAATTCATAATTCGCGCTAGACTTCGCCTGTTCAAACAGACCTGCGTACTCTTCCTTGCGCGCTTCAAGTTTTGCCATTTCGGCGCATGCGTCCAGATGTTTGATCCAGACTTCGCTTAGATCATCGTAAAGTTTTTTCGCATTACCGAACTCAACATCGAGCCGCACCCTCGCGCGTTGCGACGATACATCAGAAGACAAAGCTTCTCGTTCAATATTGAGACGTTCCATTTTGTTTTTCAGCTCTTCCATTTCAGCAGGCTGCGAATCAATCTCGTATCGCAGACGCGTAGCCGCTTCATCAAGCAGATCGATAGCTTTGTCCGGTAGTTTGCGTGACGGAATGTAACGAATGCTGAGATTTACCGCGGCAGTGATGGCACTGTCGTTGATTTTTACACCATGGTGAATTTCATATTTTGCTTTGATGCCGCGAAGCATCGCAATGGAAACCGATGCCGATGGCTCATCCACTGATACTGCTTGAAATCGGCGTTCAAGTGCTGGATCCGTTTCGATGTGCTTCTTAAACTCATCTAGTGTTGTCGCTCCAATTGTGGTCATTTCTCCGCGAGCAAGTGCGGGCTTAAGAAGATTGGCGACATCGGCTCCACCTTCGGGGTTACCGGCACCGATAATCATATGAATCTCATCGATAAAAAATATTGCCTGCCCTCGTAGATCGGCTGCGGCATTCAACAGGCCTTTCATGCGTTCTTCGAACTCGCCGCGAAATTTTGCGCCCGCTAGAAGAGAACCTATATCAAGCCGTAGAAGTCGCTTTCCGCGCATAGATTCAGGCACTTTTTCTTCAGCAATACGAATGGCGACCGCCTCTGCAATCGCTGTCTTGCCAACACCAGGCTCACCCACCAAGATCGGGTTGTTCTTCTTTCTGCGCCCAAGCACCTGCACCACGCGACGCACTTCTGTGTCTCTGCCAAGTACCGGATCAAGTTCACCTCGTTCGGCCATTGCCGTCAGGTCAACCGTGTACTTATCAAGAAACTGTCGATGCTTTTCGTCAACTTGTTTGCCGACTTTGCTAGTCTTCTTTACTACGGCCTTTGGTGCTTCAGATTTTGTGCCCTTGGTAACTTTCGGCGCATCGGGTTCAGATTGACCCATGGGGGTAAACGCCTGAGATCTTGATTGATCTTCGTTGAATTTCTTAGTCCACTTTTGCAGCTCCGCTGAGTTTTCTTCAAGTGCCCTGAAAAAATCAGGAACATCAATCTCCGCAGACGATCGGCCCGTCTCAAGTTTTTCCATCACCAGCAGTAATTTAGCGGCAAGCCGCGTTTCGACTGGACCGAAACGGCGTTGAAGCATCGCGAGGAATTTTTCCAAACGCTCCTTCAACATTGCTAATGATGGATTTTGCTCAAAGTAGGGGTGGCCGATGCGCATCATTGCTAGCGCTACGTGTTCAATCTCGACCGTTTCATGGCCAAGGCTTCGGGCGTAACGCATCGCTTGTTGGATAGCGCGCTGGCAGTGAAACGAATAACGCGAAAGATTCATCCATTGTCCCTTGCATCGGTTCAATGGTTATTCGGAATGCCAAAAAATTTGTTGAGTATTATTTCGCAGATTTTGCTGACTTAGCGGCTTCGACAAAGCGAACACGTAGATCCGTTAGCACTGCTTTTAACATTTTGTCTTCGTCAGGATTCAAATTGCCGCGCGTCTTCTCTTCAAGAATTGCCAAGATCTCAATGTTTTGCTCAGCAAGTGTGAGGTTTACAGCGTTGGAATTTTGATCTTTGGTTTTGATAAGCCCAAGATAACTGAGGGTTGCCGTACTGAATCCAAGAACAATTCCGCTGAAATTCATTTGTTTTTCAGTTGATTCTTTGTTTTGCACCAACGTCTCCACAAAACAACCAATAACGTTTGACGGCACGCTCAACTATTTTCTAACCGTTCCGATAGTAATTCAGCATAAACCGAGATTGAAGAAGAAAATCGATGAGGTATCTGGGTCATCCATGAGTACGGATTCTGCCGAAAAAAAATCTGCGCGCGGCGTGCTTGAATTTGTTTCGGGTGCGCGGGTCAACAATAAGGTCAAACTTCGCCAAGATGCCACGATCATCGGTCGCGAAAAAGGCGACATTATTGTGAAAGACACAGAAATTTCGTCGACACATTGCCAAATTCAACTGATTGACGGCAACTATCATTTGTTCGACATGAACAGCACCAATGGCACATTTGTGAATGGCCAGCGCATTGTGAAGTGCAAACTTAAGCCCGGCGATCAAATCACGGTCGGAACAACTATTCTCAAATTCGAATTGAAAGATGATGCCGAGGTGCGAAACATTGCCACCATTTTCAAATCGAAAAAGGATCTGGGAGATCAGCCCGTTAGTATAGTCGACACATTAATTGAAAGCGAACTGCGCTCAACCTCTAGCGCTAATACAATCGTACTGCACATTACTTATAAGAATGGCGCACAAGAAGAAATCTCGCTCAAACAGCGCGTAGTATTCATAGGACGCGCCTCAAGCTTTGGCCATTTTGATCAAGATCCCGAAATTTCCCGCAAACATCTTTTGATCAAATTGAACGATAACGGCGAAGTTTTTATTGAGGATCAAGCATCCACAAACGGCAGCAAACTCAACGGCTCTAAAATTTCAGGCATGCACATTGTCAAGACCGCAGACGTCGTCAAAGTTGGCGGTACAGAGATAAAAATCACCACAAAAGTCTCTTAAAGCACCCCCGAAATCACTGCCAACTTGACAAAGATCGGCATTTTTCCTTTACTGTGCCGATCTGCGGGGACGTGGTGAAATGGCAGACACGCTGGTCTTAGAAGCCAGTGCCGCGAGGTGTGTCGGTTCAAGTCCGACCGTCCCCACTTTCCTTCTCTACAAACGCCAGAGCTTCATTCCATTTGCGTTTGCTGCATCTCGATCAACAATACCTTTGAGATCAATTACAACCTTGGAGCTTGGCTTCATTTTTTCCTGCAGGCGCGTCAACGGATATTCCGTAAGGAAAACCTTGTGCTTGACGGCAAGGACTATTGCATCGCATTGAGGCAGTTCATTCCATCCAGTCAACCGCCTGCCATACTCTTCTTCAAATTCGTGTGATTCCGCGATTGGATCGACGCAAAATACTTCCACGTTGTTTGCTTCCAATGTTTCAATAACGTCAACAACCTTCGTGTTACGCAAGTCCGGTACGTTTTCCTTAAATGTCACACCCAAAATGCCGACTTTCAAACGCCCTTCGACTCCAGCGCCCTGCGAAAGTATCATCTTCAAAACTTGGTTAGCAACGTACGCACCCATGCCATCGTTGATGCGACGACCTGCCAAGATGACCTGAGGGTGAATATTAAAACTCTCACTAAGGTGTGTCAGATAATACGGATCTACGCCGATACAATGCCCGCCGACAAGTCCGGGTTGAAACTTGAGGAAGTTCCACTTAGTTCCGGCTGCTTCCAACACTTCCAATGTATCGATTCCGACTTTATGAAAGATTGTCGATAGCTCATTGATCAATGCAATATTCAGATCACGCTGGGTATTTTCGATAACTTTAGCTGCCTCGGCAGTCTTAATATTGGGGGCACGATGAATGCCCGCCTTCACGACAGCTCCGTAAACTTTGCACAAGAGGTCTGCCACTTCCGTTGTGGAACCCGACACTACTTTAATAATCTTGTCGATTGTGTGTTCACGATCTCCAGGATTCACGCGCTCCGGTGAGTACCCCAAGAAAAAGTCTTTGCCACAAACAAGACCACTTTCCTTTGCGAGAATGGGGCCGCACACATCTTCGGTCACACCGGGATAAACGGTAGATTCAAAGACAACAACGGCACCAGGTCTTAGGTTTTGGCCTACCGTTTTGGAGGCTGCCTCCACAGGAAACAAATCGGGCTTTTTGAAGCGGTCGACAGGGGTAGGCACCGCCACGATAACTACCGCACAATTCTTCAACTCTCTGGCATCATAGGTATATTTCAATTTTGGATTGAGAAGTTTTGCGCGATTTTCAACTTCCCGAGTCACATCATGGCCCGACTTAAGCTCGTCAACGCGACCCTTCTTGATATCAAAACCGACAACGTTAAATTTCTCGGCCAAAAGACACGCAAGTGGCAAACCCACATATCCAAGACCAACCACACCGATTGTGTCTGTCCCAGATTCTAGATTTTTCCATATTGATTGCATGTTATTCCTCAGGACTGGTTGTAAAAGCGAATTATTACACTTACTTTAAGGCAAATTGCAACGAACTGAGGGGGTATGGGTCAGAAATCAAACATTCTAAAATTCGAATGGACTAGCTCACTTCTTCGCGACAATCTCGCCGGCGAAACGAATGTGCGCCCAGTGACCGCGTTTGTGCCCACCGCATCAGGTAGTTTCCCTGTGCTATTTTACCTTCCGCCATGGACCCATGCCGGTCGCGCAGCATTTGATTGGCAGCCATTTAAGGAAAATCTTCAGGCTCGTCTTGATCGACTCATTAGAAGCGGATCCATCCCACCCGTAGTTGTAGTGGCAGTCGACTTATTCACGCGGTTTGGTGGCAGTCAATTCATTGACTCCACTTATTTTGGGCCGCACGGAACCGCCCTTGTCAAAGAATTGATTCCATTTGTCGAAACAAATCTTCCAGTAAAAAAAGGCCCAGATTTTCGCGGCGCATTCGGCCGCTCTTCGGGGGGCTTTGGCGCGCTGAGGCTCGCGTTGGATTTTCCCGGTCACTTTTCCCGAATTGCTTGCCATGCAGGTGATATGGGTTTTGATCTGTTGTACGGCGGTGACTTAGTTACACTTCCTAACAAACTTGCGCGCTATGGTGCGGACGCCTCAAATTATGTTTCCAAGGTATTTTCAATGCCGAAAATTTCCGGAGGTGACATTCATCTTCTGATGCTCCTTGGCATGTGCGGATTCTACAGTCCCAGCATCGACACGCCGCTTGGCTACAAAATTCCCATCGATTTGAGAAGCGGTATCATCGACCAGAATTCATGGGCGCGATGGCTCGAACATGACCCCATCAAGGTTTCTGCTAGGCAGACCGCGCCTTTCAAAGACATCACCTCGTTGTTTATTGATTGTGGCAATAGAGACCAATATAACTTGATGTACGGTGCGCGGCAGTTAAGCGCTCTGCTCAAACAGAGATCCGTGCCGCACACATATCAAGAATTTGACGATGACCATTCGGGAACTGAGTACAGATATGATGTTTCTTTACCCGAACTCTGCAGGGGTTGGAGCTCGTGATCAATCCCATTGCAGTTATCTACAACTCAGTACTCAAACCATCCGTCAGTTGGCACTTTCGGATATTGACGCACCCCATTGCGATTTTCGTAATTCTGCAGCTGGTGTGCATCGCCACTTCTGTACTATGGGTAGTTTGGTTTATTGACCAAGACGCCGCATTGCTCCAAGTCAGTCAATCATTTTCCGAATACAACCTCAACAGATCATATGGCCTAGGGCTCTTGATCGCGGGCTGTATCCTGTTAGGCGTTATTCTTGTTGGGACTATTTTTCTATTTGTCTTTGGTTTGAAGCAGAGCAAACTCAACAGACAACAGCAAAATTTCATCTCCAGCGTGACCCACGAACTTCGCTCACCGCTATCTAGCATTCAGCTCGCTTTCGAAACTCTTCGCCTACGCAATCTGTCTGCCGCCGCTTCACAGCAGCTGCATACAGTTGTTTTATCAGACATTGATCGGTTAAAGCGGTTGGTAGATCAAATCCTGCTATCTGCCAAACTCGATCGGGGAATGCTGGACATCAAGAAAGTCGAGAGACTGGAAGTAAAAACCGTTATTAATTCCGCAATTACAAAATCATCCCACCTTCAGGTCGGTCTAAATCATAGAATTTCTCTCGAATGCGATGACGCTTTGGTCATAGAGTCATCTCCAGACGCAATAGACCTTGTACTCGGAAACTTGCTGGAAAATGCGGTGAAGTATTCGCCACGGAATTCACCCATTCGCATTGTAGCATCGGATGTCGGCAAGTTTGTACGCATTGAAGTAATTGACCAGGGCTTCGGCCTAAGCCCTAGAGATTTCAAACGCGTATTCAAGATGTTTCATCGCGCTGAAGTCGCCACCAAAAAAGCCATCCCGGGAACTGGACTCGGATTGTTCATCGTCCAGAATATAGTGCGTTCTCTCGGTGGGAATATTAGCGTCTCAAGCCTAGGAAAAGACATGGGCAGTACGTTTACTGTTTTGCTGCCAGTTCAATTGGAAAAGTAGGGAGTCTCAAAATGAAAATTCTTGTCACGGGCGGTTGCGGGTATATCGGCAGTCACGTAACTCGCCAACTCTCTGAAGACGGTCACGAGGTCGTTGTTGTTGATGATCTATCGAGCGGCTTTTCCGACTCTCTGCTGCATCATGAAAAACTTGTGGTCGGAGATTTCGGTGACTCGACGAATCTGGACAGGGCGCGCGCGCTTTTAGCATTTGATACTGTTTTTCATTTCGCAGCCAACGTAAGCGTTCCGGAATCAGTTGCGAACCCTCTGAAATACTATATCAACAATACCAGCAATACTATTTCTCTACTTTCATGGTGTACCAACAATCGAATCAAGAACTTTATCCTGTCGTCAACGGGAGCTACTTATGGCCAGCAAGAAGTCATGCCGGTGAATGAGGACGCCATTCAGCGACCCGAAAATCCTTACGCCATGTCAAAGCTGATGGACGAGTTAGTCTTGCGAGATGTTGGTAAGGCACATGATTTGAATTTTGTCATACTGCGATACTTCAACGTTGCAGGTGCCGATCCACTTTCTCGAATTGGACAACGCACGCCAGAGGCGACTCATTTAATAAAAGTTGCCTGCGAAGTCGCCACCGGAAAGCGCCACCAATTAACCGTGACGGGTACTGATTGGCCTACGCCGGACGGTACTGGCATACGCGACTACATCCACGTTGAAGATTTGGCGTCTGCGCATCTTGCCGCGCTAAAGTATCTAAGCAGTGGCGGTGCCAGCAACGTATTCAATTGTGGATATGGTCATGGCTCCAGCGTGCGAGACGTAATAACTTCGTTCGAAAGGGTGAATAAACTAAAACTTCGGTGGAGTGACGGACCGCGCCGCGCCGGCGACATCGCCAAAGTTGTAGCCGACCCAAGGAAAATTCGGCAGGTGTTAGGCTGGCAACCTAAGTATGATAACTTGGACGCAATTTGCTCGTCTGCTTACATGTGGGAATGTAAATTGAATGGACGCTAGCAATGATTCAAATCGCGCCAATATTTTGCTTGTTGAAGACGAGCCAAGTATCGCATTTACTTTGAAACTTAATCTCGAAGCTGAAGGCTATGGCGTCGTGCACGTTTCCGATGGAGTTGCCGCTGTTCAAGAATTCAGCGCCAATCCGAACTACTTTTGCGCAGTCATTTTGGATATCATGATTCCTGAGTTGGATGGCTTTGCTGTCGCAAAGGCCATTCGTAAGTCAGACATGAGAACAGGCATTCTCATGCTAACGGCCAGGGCCGGAGATCTCGACCGCGTTCGCGGACTTGAGCTTGGTGCAGACGACTACATCACAAAACCATTTCATCTTCAGGAATTATTGCTTCGCGTAAAAAGAATGGTTGAGCGTAGTAAACTACTCGCCAAACAGACGGTGCTTACCGAACTCGGTTTGGATGAACACTCGACGTCTTCAACAATAACTGTTGGTGCATTTTGTTTAAACTGTGACGCACTGAATTTTAAGGGACCAGCTGGCACTTTCGATATTACCGCTCTCGAGTCAGATGTATTGCGAGAGTTCATGCTCAATCATGGAAAAGTATTGCGGCGAGAGCACCTGTTAGAAAAAGTTTGGAAGGTGAAGAGTTCAACAGAAACGCGCACCGTCGACAACTTTATTGTCCGACTTCGTCGCTATGTGGAGTCCGACCCAAAGAATCCAATGATTCTTGTCAGTGTGCGAGGTCGAGGCTATAAATTCGAGATCCCCGAAAGGTAAACATGTTCCTAAGTTTTGAAAAGTGGCACGGGTGCCGAAATGACTTCATCGTCATTTGGTTAAATCCAACTGAAGACCAAACCTTTCGATCACTTGTAGGTTCAGCCAAACATCTTTGCGCCCGCGACGGCCGCTCGATTGGCGCAGATGGCATCATTGTATTGCACAAGTCATCGACCACAGATCTGCTGCCGAGCAAAATTTCAATCATTAATAGTGACGGATCCCTCGCAAGAACCTGCGGTAACGGCATTCGCTGCGCCGCTTCTTCTGTTTTGCGTAAAAATCTTAAGGAAGGGAGAAAAGGAGAAGTCCCCGAAGGTGTAGAGTTTAGTATCGCGGATCAGATCGTACGATGCTCGTTTGTGAATGCAAAATCGATGCGTTCAGATTCCACTAAATTTCCGATTGTATGCGTAGAAATGGGAACCCCCTTGCTGGAAGATGACTCAGAATTCTTCGATCACGTCGCTTCCGAATCCAAACGCGTCCTAGGGACTGAAAATTTTGCAGTAGCGGGATGTAAACTTGGAAATCAGCACATCGTGATTCACACAGACCGCGCGTTCAACATCGATACCCTGCGTAAATTTGGACCAAAATTTCAGCATTCGGATCACTGGGATGGAATCAATGTTCATCTCGTTAAATCCTCAGAACCAAGTGAAGAAATTCAAAAGCGCGCGAGAGCTGAGATTGGATTTTCAATTTCAGAATTGATACATGCCGCTAGCTGGGAGCGTGGAGCAGGCGAAACAGCCGCATGCGGTTCTGGAGCCTGCGCGATCGGTGCTATTGCACTGAACTCAGGTTTCATTGATCGATCTGAATGGGTTGGAATTCAAATGCCGGGTGGTTTGCTTTACGTCAAGCAGGACGAACCCAACGCACCGATCCAGCTCGCGGGGCCGGCTGAGCTCGCTTTTGACGGCGTCGTGGAAATCTGAATATCATTCTTTGAATACTTCCGCGCTGTCACCATATAGACGAAAAGCGATTTTTCCATATTGAGTGTCGGAAGTAGCAATTTGCAGTCTGCCCTCAATCCACACGGCTCCCCACGATCTCTTGGGCGCATGACTCGGATTCATCTTCACCAAAACCATCTGATTTGGGGGCGGAGGCGGAACGTGGATACATGCCTGCGGGTTCGGAACCAAAAGAAATTGAGTCAATGTTGTGTCGTCATCCTCTAAAGGCACAACGTAGCCTGGAATCCTGACGTCTTGGCCATCCATCGCCTTCAACTCCGGCGGCGCGTAGTCTTGCTCCACATTAAAAGTCTTTAGCCGATCCCATTTCAACTGGGGTGCTGCACCGGAAGTCGATTTCTCGCTTACTACCTGAAATGACTGCACAATTGAGTACAGAATGACCGCGACCGGAGGACTCAATACCAATCCGACAATTAATGCGGTTCTTCTTCCAAAAGCCATTTGGAATTTCCTCAACAACTTATCCACATTTGTGGATGCCTGTGTACGCATTCTAAACAATAAAGACAATAACCACCTGATTTAATTGAAGCGAATCAATTAAATTGGTGGTTATTCAAATGTGGATATTTTGGGGATTACTTCATCCCGAGGGCCGATTTTGCACGCACTACCAAGTCTTTAAAGGCAGCTTGGTCACGAAGTGCTAAATCGGCAATAACTGAGCGATCTAACGAGATCTGTGCTTTGGATAGACCGTGGATCAGTTCGTTGTAACGAAGACCTTCAGCACGCGCTGCCGCGCTGATACGAGCAATCCATAAAGAACGAAACTCACGCTTCTTAACTTTACGATCACGAAATGCATAAACGAGGCCTCGGCGGACCAATTGAACCGCAGCGGAAAAACGCGAACTACGCGAACCGCGGAAGCCTTTTGCGAGCTTCAAAAACTTTTTTCTACGATGACGGGCTTTAAAGCCTCTCTTTGCACGTGACATGAATTACCTCGAATTGACTTCTGCTACTTCAATTAGCCGTTTGGCAAACAGCGACGTACCAAGACCAAATCGGAATCACTCACGTAGCCACCCTTCTTAAGGGCATTTTTACGTGCGCGAGTCTTCTTGGTGAGAATATGGCGCTTATTACATTTTCCACGCTTGATTTTGCCGGACGCCTTTACTGAAAAACGCTTCGCGGCAGCCTTTTTTGTTTTGATCTTTGGCATAGCACTTCCGATAGGTCGAAGTTTACCCGTAAAAAACAGAGGTGATCTCTTAGCACCTGATGGGGTACTGGGCAAGCACTTTTCCACAAGAATTCAAAATGGGTGAAAACGATGGGCACCTTTGAATTGAGGTGCCGGCTTTAGGTCAGTTTTTCAGGTTGATCGCAATGGTTGCGTTGCGCAAATGACTTGCCGCAGACGATGCGACCGATTGAAAGATTCTATCATCCACGACAATGATGCCATTCGATCCCGCTGTCGCTGGAACTATGAGTGGGTTGGCCCCAACAATTTTGTTTAATTCTTCATCACTTGCACGCTGGAACCAGCGCCCCATGAGGTTGCTTTCAAACGAGGATTTACTGATGTCACCGGCGCTGAAAAGCACTGTACCCGCCCCCCCGACTACCTTATAGGTTGCGGTCGGTAGCATCTTGCCAGCCACTTCGAATACAACTCCGGTGTATTCTGAATTTTCGAGTCCAGAATGGGGGATTCCAGAGCTCGAAGCAGGGAGTTCGACAGAACCCACAGCAGCGATTAGCGAATTTTCGAACGCTACCTGGACAGTGCCATCTGCAAAATACGTGGTGTTGTACGAATTAGAATTTCCAACGAGACGCTCTGCGGCAGCTCTCGCTTCTTCTTTTACCGCCTCTGTACTCAGATCTGGATGTTTTTGCGGCAGCATTTCTTTCATTGATGCGTACGCGTATCGGGCAGCATCCTTTCTTGCTTCAACCTCTATCGATTTGAAATCATTGCCATTTTCAGAGGTTGAGCTTACGCCGTAGTAACGAATCGTCAAATTTGACCAATCAATCTCGTAGCGATCGAACTTTTCGGTCAAACTGCCGCAAAGAGCAGAAGATTCAACAAAGAAAAGTGAAAACACTGAGCCTAAAACGAGGCGTCGCATAGGAGTCCCTAATGTTTTGATTCGGTAATGGGGGCATAATCTCATATTACAGCCGACTACGCTACATAAGCCTTTTGATGGTTTCAACGACTTCTCGATGACCGCAAATGGTGCTTCCATCAAACACGTCGAATTCACCAACGCTGTTGGGTTTGTTGCTCGGATAATTGCATACAGCTCCTCCCGCCTCTTTCACTAGTACCTCGCCAGCGGCGACGTCCCATGGTTTGAGACCCCATTCCCAAAAACCATGGAAAACGCCATCGGCAACCAATGCCATATCCAACGCAGCGGCGCCATCACGTCGAATAGTTGCTCCAAGTTGGGAGATTTTCCTAAATGTTTCGACATCTTGATCAAGTCTGGTTCCCTTTGAATATGCGAAACCTGTGACGAGAAACTGCTTTGAAATGGGAGCCGGTGGACGAACGCGCATGGGCTTGCCGTTGCAATACGCGCCCGTACCCTTGGTGGCCATATAGTTCAGTGCTCGCGCTGGATCTCTAACCCCTCCGACCATCATGGTTACTGTCTTGTCTTCCACCACCTGTCCAACCCCAATGGAAACACAAAAGTACGGGTAATTATTGGCGTAATTTGAAGTGCCATCAAGTGGGTCGATTATCCAAACGATCTGTCCAGATGTGGCCATCATCGTCTGATGAGATTCTTCGGCGAGAATTACGTGATCCGGATATTTTGATTTTATGAACGCGATGATTGCACGTTCACTCGCGATGTCTGCCTCGGTGATAACGCTATCGTCGCTCTTAGTGCGGATATCTTTTGTCCGCCCAAAGAAGTGCATCAATTCATTTCCCCCGAGATGCAGGGCCTGCTCGACATCATGTGCTATTTGCTTCCAATTTTGCCCCATCATTCCTGCCCCTTCATTCAATTGTGGCAAAGGTCGATTCTCCGTGTAAGTATAGGAGATTATGCTTTCTTTACTATACGTACCTTTGTACGTGCGAAGAAAGATTACGTCATCAAACTTGATGTCTGCGCGGTTGCGTAGACTGAGAAATATGGAGTTACATTTTGGAACAATACCTCGGTTTAGCAGGAACCACCGCTTTAGTTACTTACGGACTCTTGCTTTGGATTTTCAAAGGGCTACTGCCAGCTAAACTACGGCGGGAAAATTCGGATCGTAAACGCGTTTTCCTTTCGGATGCAACGCGGCGCGCCAAACTGCAGACCGAAGAACTGATTAAACGCACAGATGTAAGCATACAAAATATGCGCGAAGATCTCGAAGAGCAGCTGTCGACGGCACAAGAAAACTGCGCCCTGACGGAAGAAGAGCTAAAGTCCCAAGAAGAATTTTCGGACATGTTTGAACAACGCATTCAAAAAGAGGAAGCTGAATTCGCACACGCCAAAAAGCGCGTAGACGTCATCGTGGACAAGTCTAAACAAATTCAGACTGCGATCGCCGAGTCCAAAAGCGAACTAGTGACTCAGCTGGAGCGTTCATCGGGCTCAAACGTCACTCAATTACGCGAACTGATCAAAGGCGAACGCGTTGAAAAGCGCATTCTTGAATGCCAGAAGGTGTTGCGCAACGTTGAACAGGACCTCAGCGAAAATGCCAAAAGACTCGCCATGCGCATGTTGGCCCGACTGGAGGCTCGCTACTACCCTAATTTTGTTTGGCCAAAGGCAGTGAATCACGTCGACATTCCCGACTCCACGCTTTTGGATCGATTGAAATCAGATCAAACAACGCTATTGAAGGATCTCGCGGAACTTAGTGAGGGCGTTAACGTTGAGATAGTTGAGCCCACCAAAGAACACATTCAGCCATTTGTAAAATTTGCCGGTGGATTTGGCATGTACAAGGAAGCGGCGCGACTCACTTTAGACGAACTACTCAAGCAATCACCACAAAACTGGTCGCGGTCAAATGCTGTTTACAAAAAGCATGTCGAGATTTTACAGCAGCAGGCTCTGAAATTAGGTCGAAAGGCTATTCGTGAACTTCGCTTGAATGACGTGCATGAAGAAATTCAAAAAATGGTCGGCTACCTCAACTGGCGAACAAGTTACCGACAAAATCAATACTTGCACACCTTCGAAGTAGCGCAACTCGCAGGTTTATTGGCAGATGAAATGGGTGTCGATGCGGATGCCGCCAAGCGATGCGGACTTCTACACGACATCGGCAAGACCATTGACTACCGTATTGAGGGTTCGCATGCCGTAATTAGCGGCGACTATGCTGATCGCTTTGGCGAAACCAGAATCATTTGTGACACGCTGATGTCTCACCATAACGACCTCGTGTTAGAGACTCCATTGGCCTACATCCTCAAGACGGCAGATTCTTTGTCGGGGGCGCGCCCCGGAGCGCGCGTAAATTTGGAAGAAGATTATCAAATCAGGATTTCGGCGATTGACGAAGTTGTCCGCAGTTTCAAAGGAATAGCAAAGGTCGCCATCATGAACGGCGGTCGCGAAGTCCACGTAGATGTCAACCACAAGAAAGTAAATGAGAACGAATTGGAGACTTTAACCAATTCCATCGCCAGAAAAATTGAAGAGAATGTCGCGTTTCCAGGCCAAATAAAGGTGTTGGTAAGCAGGCGGTTCGAGGCAGTATCCGTAGCATAATGCTAGGTGAACATGAGCGATGACTTAAAACTACAGCAACGCGTCGAAGTTTATCTACAATTCGAAAGATTCGAAGCCGCTGAAAGAACCGTCAGAACCGAACTAGCAGTCGCCCCTCAATCCGCACATCTCCACAATTTGCTGGGAATTATTTTGTTGCGACAATCTAAATTCGGTCCTGCGCTTCAGTCTTTGCGCCAAGCTCATTTGCTTGCCCCCTCAGAAATCGAGCCTGCACTAAACTATTCCATATTATTGTGCGACCTTGGCATTTACGACGAAGCTCGACAAGTTTTTCAGTTACTCGAGCAGCAAAGATCACACATGCAAGAGTCACAATGGCCCAAGGAATTATTGGCACAAAATCATCTGGTTTTGGCTGCAGCTTATCGAGCTTGCGGACAGTTTACATCCGCGGCCACAGAGTTGGACAAGTCGTTGCAGCTTTTTCCTGACTATTTTGATGCGCTGATTGAGTATGCAAATCTAATGCTCATCAAGGGCGACATAGCGTCGGCCAAATCCGCCGTCCAAAGATGTGAATCTAAAGGTCTTAAATCAAAAAAATTATTCGAAATGCTTGCAACCATCGCAGCCATGGAAAGTAAGATCGATCTCTCAACCCATTTTCTTCAAGAGTCGCGCAAGCTGTAACTGGAGCGATTTGCAATGCTTTCTCTTTGTTTTTGCAAAAGATCAAACTTGCTGCGCTCAAATTCATTCATGAATCATCAGAAAATTCCGAAATGATTCTCGTCAGAAGATGGGAGATCCGAGTTTGCAGATTGAAGACGCAGCCATTTTAATTGTCGATGATCAGTCGATCATGCGAAAGGCCATTGCTCGCGTCTTGGATAAAGCGGGTTTGAAAAACCACGTTGAATGCGGCAACCTCACTGACGCTATTCTGTGCTTGGATACACAATGCGTAGACGCGGTAGTCCTAGACATGCGCCTAGGTTCAAGCGACGGCCTAGATTTGGTTGAATTCATTCGCGGACGTGAGTTGGCTAGCGACGTCCCCATTTTGATTGTTACCGGCGAAGCTGAGCGCGACGACATCATGCGCGCGGTAGATGCTGGAGCCAACGATTATCTTGTAAAGCCATTCCAAGCTGAAGATCTCGAGGTCAAGCTCAAGAAAATGGTGCAGGCATACCTAAACCCTGACGGCGATGCCATCATGTTACGAGCCGCCGAGCGTTTGATTCTAAATGGAAAACCCACCGAAGCGATCAACACGCTCAAAACAGTCCTCGATACAAGCAAGAACAATCTTCGAGCCATGTTGCTCACTGCCATATGCTCATTCATACTGGGAAAGAATGAACAGGCGATACAAATTTGTGATCAAGTGACGCTGATCAACCCACAATATTTCAAGGCATTCAGGACGAAAGCAGACGTATTAATCAAAGAGAATCGCGCCGACGAAGCGGTTGTCGTCCTTAGAAAGGAATTGGAGCTGCATCCAAAAACCGCATCACGACAAACCTTGCTCGCCAAGCTACTGCTAGCACAGAAGTCGGTGCAAGACGCGAAAGAACATTTTCGGTTAGCGCTGCAACAGAATAATAAGCACCTCGATGCTCTTGTGGGAATGGTGTCTGTCTTTTCGCAGGAAGAAAATTTTGAAAAGTCTCTCTACTACATCAAGAGACTTCGCCGAACATATCCAAGCGTCACCAAAGTCTTAGAATCAGCTATTCATTTTGCATTCAAATATAAGCAGGAACGCCAGATCGAGCTAATGTTACGTGAAGAGAGGCATCAGTTTCCGAAGCGAAAGGAAGTTCACCAAGCATTGTTGTCATTCTATGCTCGAGCCAAGCAAGACGACAAGATTGAAGAGTCAACGATTCGATTTGCCAAGGAAATGCCTGACGAGGCAGCTTCCATCTTGGCCGTCGGCGACCTTCACATGCAAAAGAAAAAATACGGAGACGCCATTGAAGCGTTTCTAGAATCACTACGACGGTCGCCGAATCCCAACGTCTATCCTCGACTTGTGAAAGCGATGATCGCGGCTCAGCGTTTTGAAGAAGCTGAGGAAATTTGTTCGACAATGCTGCGAATGGGAATGAATCGAGCAGATGTTATTGGTCAATTGGCAAACCTCGCTTATGAAAAAGGCGATATTCGCAAAGCCTATTTTCTCCTAAAGATGGCCGCATCGCTCGGCAAGTCCAGTGATCTCTCCAAAAAACTCATTTTAGAATTGCGTCAAAAGATTATGACAAGCAGAAATAGCATCGATTTCGCTTCCTGATACGCAGAAATCGCGTTAATTTGTCCCGCGGCGTTTCTGCGGAGACATCATGGAACAAGTAACAAACTATCTTTTGTGGCTAAAGTCGCGCGGACTGATTTCTGCGAATCAGCACGCATCGGCATCGGGCTCTGATGCTCGCAAAAGAGTCTTGGTCGTCACCGATGAAGCCTCAACCTATCAAACTTTGCTCACGGCCATTCTTCGGGCAATCAATCTAAGTTTGGCAGATGTGCAAGTATCCTCAGATCCATTGGCTATAAGTTTTGAAGATTTCTCCCACATAATCAACTTCGGTTTAAATATAGCAAACGTTCCAGAATCAGTTAACTTAGTTTCGACTGCTACACTATCGCAGTTAGACAACTCAAAAGAATTGAAGAAATCACTTTGGCACTCACTTATCCGCATTAAGAATGATTTTATTCCCTAGGAGTAAACCGTGACTAGCACAATTATTTTTTTAGGTTTTTTGTTTGTCGTGGCCTCCATGATTTTGAAAGTTATACCCGAATACGAACGCGCCATCGTTTTTCGCCTAGGCCGAGTTTTATCGACACCGAAAGGACCAGGGCTGATTTTGCTGATTCCCGGCATCGATCGCATGATTCGGGTATCAACACGCACGGTTACGATGAACATTGACCCTCAGGATATCATCACGCGCGACAACGTATCCGTTAAAGTAAATGCCGTGCTGTATTTTCGAGTGACTCAGCCTCTACGATCAGTAATCAATGTGGAAAACTATCTATACGCCACAAGCCAGCTAGCTCAGACTCACTTACGCTCCGTACTTGGAGAGCACAGCTTCGATGAGCTTCTTCGAGAACGTGATCGCATCAATTCAAAGCTGGAAACGATCCTCGATCAAAATACGGATGCGTGGGGAATCAAAGTTGAAAGCGTAGAAATAAAAGATGTAGATCTTCCCGTTGACATGCAGCGCGCTATGGCGAAGGAAGCCGAAGCAGAACGTGAACGACGCGCAAAGATCATTGCCGCAGAAGGGGAACTTCAAGCCGCTGAAAAACTACGTGAAGCTGCCGACAAGATGGCATCGAATCCAGCCGCCATCCAATTGAGATACTTGCAGACTCTGAGCAATATGTCGTCTGAACAGTCGACGACCATCGTCTTTCCTATTCCGATCGATATTTTTAAGAACTTGGCTGGCAAATAAAAAGCCCCGCGAAAGCGGGGCTACTTTTTTTGAATACTTGAAGATTAGGCGTTTGGCCCATCCTCGAATTCTGCGTCAACAACGTTTGGATCCTTCTTGTCCGAGGCTGCCTGACCTGCTGCATCTCCCGCTCCTGCCGACGCACCAGCTGCCTGCTTCTTGTAAAGTTGTTCAGCCATCTTGTGCGTCTTCGCTTCGAGAGAAGCTTTGGCCGCCTTGATTTGCTCAACATCACCTGACTTCAATTTTTCTTTTGCAGCTGCTACTTCGATCTCGATTTCGCCTTTCACATCCGCCGAAATCGAATCCGCATTGTCTTTGAGCGTCTTTTCAACAGTGAAAATCATGTTGTCGAGATTGTTCTTTGCTTCTGCGGACTCGCGCTTCTTCTTATCTTCAGACTGGTTCTGTGTTGCTTCATTGACCATGCGCTTGATTTCGTTTTCGTCAAGCTTGGTAGCCGCTTCAACACGAACGTGCTGCTGCTTGTTGGTTCCCAAGTCCTTCGCCGTTACCGCTAAGATACCGTTTGCATCGATATCGAAGGTAACTTCGATCTGAGGAACGCCGCGTGGAGCCGCTGGAATTTCTGCCAAAGTAAAACGCGCAAGTTGGCGGTTATCGGAAGCCATATCGCGCTCACCCTGCAATACGTTAATCTCGACTGAAGTCTGGCTGTCTGCAGCTGTGGAGAAAACTTGGCTTTTCTTTGTTGGAATCGTTGTATTGCGCTCGATTAACTTGGTCATGATTCCACCTTGGGTTTCGATGCCAAGTGTGAGTGGGGTGACATCCAAGAGTAGTACGTCTTTTACGTCACCCTGCAAGATGCCGGCCTGAACCGCCGCACCGATTGCTACAACTTCATCCGGATTAACTGACTTGTTTGGTTCCTTGCCAAAGAATTCCTTCACGCGCTGTTGCACGAGGGGAATACGCGTCGAACCACCAACTAAAATGACTTCGTCGATGTCTTTTGCGTTCAAACCTGCGTCTTTCATAACTTTGCGCAACGGCTCAAGCGTAGATTCAATCAGGTTATTGATCATCTGTTCGAACTTGGAACGTGGGATCGATACGTTCAAGTGCTTGGGACCAGTTTGATCTGCTGTCAAGAATGGCAAGTTAATGTCAGTTGATTGCGCAGACGAGAGTTCGATCTTTGCTTTTTCCGCAGCTTCCTTCAAACGCTGCATCGCCATTGGATCTTTCGATACATCAATGCCTGTCTCAGATTTGAACGTGCTGAGCAAACTTTCAATCAAAATTTCGTCGACGTTGTCACCACCAAGGTGGTTGTTACCGCCGGTCGCCAATACTTCTACGACATTCTCACCAACTTCAAGTATGGAGATATCAAAGGTACCGCCGCCAAAGTCATATACAGCTATCTTTTCGCTCTTCTTTTTATCGAGACCGTATGCCAATGCTGCGGCAGTTGGTTCGTTAACGATACGCTTGACTTCCAGACCTGCGATGCGACCCGCGTCCTTTGTGGCTTGGCGCTGGCTGTCGTTGAAATAAGCAGGAACAGTGATAACAGCTTCCGTGACTTTTTCGCCGAGATAGTCTTCAGCAGCTTGCTTCAGTTTAGCCAAAACTTTTGCGCCGATCTCAGGCGGCGTAATCTGCTTGCTGTCAATATCGAAAGCAACACCGCCACCTTTGCCACTCAATACTTTGTAAGGCATCTTCTTTGCTTCATCGAGACGCTCATTGAATGTACAACCCATGAAGCGCTTTGATGAATAAACTGTGCGCGTGGGGTTCGTCACCGCTTGGCGACGAGCTGTAACGCCTACAAGAACATCACCGTCCTTTGTGTAAGCAACAACAGAGGGCGTTGTGCGCTGGCCTTCCGCGTTAGCGATAATAACTGGCTGACCATTTTCCATTACTGCCACAACTGAATTTGTGGTTCCTAGGTCGATTCCGATCATTTTACCCATGATGTTCTCCTCAATTTAAGGCTCGAAGGTTTATCTATTATTTGTGGATATCGCAAGCAAAACTGGCAAATTCCTCAATCATTTCAACATCGCCACTCATAAGGCATTCCTTACGAGCACAAACATAAGCAGCACCCCATAACTGTCAAGGCCTAGCCTGTGATAAAATTTAAGCAAAACTTCACGTGAGCATAGACTATGCATGAAATTGCCTGTCCAGCGTGTAACACCCCGTCACAATTTGACTTTCGTGACTACATCCTTATGTGCTCGGTGTGTTCCACCAGCTTCAAATTTGACGTTGAGTCAGGATTGAAAGAGATCTTTTCCGACCATTACATCGTTCCCAATACTTCGGATCCTCGCGCGGTGAAGGAACTCGTTCACGAGTGGTTGAAACGCTTACACCACAAACCGGCGTCCGCAAGTTCGGAATTTTTTGTTACGGACATCCGCGGTGTTAGCATCCCATTTTGGGTAATCTCGATGGAAGGCCATACCTATTGGAAAGGTCTAGTCAGCAGAAAGTATCGTAATAAGCTCGAAACACATCCCGGTGCAGAATACTTAGTAGAAACCGGTCAATTCCGTCGGACGTATCGATGGGCTGTGACTGCGCGTCAAAACCTTTGCGAAACATGGGGCATGACACGCCTGCATGAACCTCAAGAGCAGGTGACTGCCGATTGGGATGGATTTCCGCTCGACTCGACATTCTCGCGCGGACGCCTTCGCGCCGATGAAAATTCCGAGCGTTCGGCATACGATATTCGCGAATTCTTCGATTTCAAGTTTTCGAACGGCTTGCCAATTGCGGGCATACAAGTTGATGAAGATGAAGCTTTGCGCCGCGCAGAATTGCACGTGAACCTGTACCACCAGCGTCTCGCGAGCTTAAACGTCGACTTTCTCGTGGATATCCGCACCGAGCTCGAAATCGCGGGTATCCAATTGCTACACTTACCGTTCTGGCATGCAAAATACATTTATAAACCCAAGACCGCACTTCGCTATTTCTATAGCCCAAAAGAGAAAAGCGTACTGTTAGACGGATATGGCAAGGGCGTTCTTAAAGGTGAACTGGCAATTATTTACCGCGACAAGGTCATCGTTAACTCGGTTGTCGCCGCCGCATCTTCCATTGTCTTTTTGCTTCTGGGGGCCGCTTGGCACCCAGCATTCTTTCTTGTTTCACTATTTGCAATGGCCATCGGCGGGTTCAGTGTATTGAAGGCAATAGGTTCGCAGAAGCAGCCTGAGCCTGATGACTTGATGAATCATGGCGGGCTTGGCAAGAGTCTAGGGATGAACCTTGGCGACTCTGCCTCAGGGTAAGAAGTTCACAAACTAAAGAGCACTCCTACTACGGGAGTGCTTTTAACGCAGGCTTTTCCATCAACTGGTTAATTTTTGCCAAGAAGACTTGCGGGGATGACGGTTTGGCGACAAATAAATCCGCTGAAATCTCGTCTTTGAACGATTGCACTACTTTAGAATCTCGAGCAAGGACGCTGTAGAAAAATACTCGCGCATCTGGTTTTGCTTCTTTGATTTTGCGGTATGCTTCAATGCCATCCATGACAGGCATCACAATGTCCATGCAAATCAAATCAGGTGTGTGGGATCGCAAATAGTCGACGGCACCCTCTCCATTTTCAAATTCCGCCTCGACCTTAAAACCATTTTCGCTAAAAAATTGTGCGAGATGAGCTCGCACTGTTTCGGAGTCGTCGACAATCACAACCGTTTTTTTTGCGTCGCTCATTTCAGCCTCCATAGCCATTTTCCTTGCTTGATCTAAATGTCATCGCAATGGCTGTTAATGATATCATGCCAAGACAAGTAGCTCGCACAAATTTCAAATCAGGAAGTCTTAGATTTGGAGGCAAATGCTCGTGAACGCAATTGTGTGCATACAGCAGCAAGCTTACCAATTCAGCAATTCCGTGTTCCAGCCATGGATTAAGTGTTTGAATTTCGAGCATGCCCACAATCGCCAGCAGCGTCGCGATCAATGACACGGGGGCTGACAATACGTTAATGATTAATCCGCAGGCATTCATTTGGCCCGAGATCACATAGATCATCAATTGCATCGAAACCAATGCAAACAGGGAGGCCTCTGATAGCCAAAATTGGCGGGGTGCTTGTTGAATCAAAATGAAAATAAACCACGACAAAAGGGAGCTGACTGAAAAGGCGTGGTCGCGAAACAGCAGTAGCTGCATGCCCATCGCTAAAACTAACTTTTGCACGGGAGCAAACTGCTTGATGGCAGTACCCATGAATCTGGCGAGGATAAATGAAAATGCGCGCTGAGCAGAAGTAGCCAATTCAACGACCTGTAACAGTATCCAGCCGCAAAAGATTGAACTCAAATCCGCCAACGACACAATTTTCCGAAAGTGCTGTTGATGCAAAAAGCCTGATGCATATGCGAATTGAAAAGGTCCCCTGATTACCAATTGAATGAGTCCGAAAAGCAGAATGAACTGATATCCACTCACAACAAGTATATGCAACAACCCACAGTCATAGAAAATACCTCTTATCCGCTTTGACATGAGCCTGTCGTCACCAAAGAGAATCGACGAATTCCACATCCTTAATATGAACGGCTGCCTTGCAATTCGACGCTCAATCAGCAGTTTGACCGTTTTGGCCATTTGCGTCACGGCGCTGTTGATCTTCAATGATGGCGACTGAAGGATTGTGACCTCGGGACAGAAACGGAAACTTGGTAGAGGACAAGTCACTTTTGACAACTGCGTCAAATGCAAATGTACACCCTGTGAAGTCCGACCTCCGTAGGCTGCGAAGAAACCTTGGCTCGATTTCCATTCATAAAGCTCAGGTTCATTTCGACCGCTGATCGAGCGTGCTCTTGTCATGGCCGCAATCACAATGATGACGCCTACTATGAGCGAAAGGATGCGCAAATCGTTCCACCATTCGAATTAGCGAATGGTGGCACATAAACAGTTCGAACTACTGTTTGAAAAGTGACATCTAGTTGTGGGTCTTATGCGTAAACCAAGGCTGGTATAACCACGTTGGCTGCTTCTTTGTCTTGCTGACTCGTGTACTTTGATGCAAGCAAACGATCCGACTGCTCGAGAAGAGACGACAAAAACTTATAATTAATGTCATGTCCAGATTTATGAATGGTGTAGGAACCAATCAAAGGCAGACCAGCCAAAGACAAATCACCAATAAAGTCGAGAAGTTTGTGCTGGACGAATTCATTCGCCGAACGCAGACCTTCAGCATTTAAAACACCGCGATCGGAAACCACCACCGCGTTCAACAACGAACCGCCCTTCGCCAAACCGTGACGCTTCATAATTTCAACGTCTCGCTCATGACAAAACGTGCGAGCTTCAGCTAGTTCGAGAAACGAACCAAGTGAGTATTCCCACGTGATTTGCTGATAACCAATGATGGAATCAGAAAAATCGATACTGCATGTAACGCGGAAGTTGCGCGACGGTTCAACGCGAATGAATTTTTCACCCTCGCGAAATTCGAATTCAGACTTAACATAACGAACGTGGCGACGCGCGTTCTGCCTGACTAAACCGACACGCAATAAGCTTTCAACAAAAACCTTGGAACTGCCGTCCATGATTGGAACCTCGGGACCACCTACAGAGACAACGGCATTGTCGACGCCGAGACCTGCAAGTGCAGCCATCAGATGCTCAACCGTTGAAACAGAAACGCGAGCACGGCCAATAGATGTCGATAATTTTGTATCAATTACGTTTTCAGCAATTGCGTCTATTGAATGCGCTCGCTGTAGATCAGAGCGCTCGAAGACTATGCCGGTGTTTGCTGGAGCAGGACGAATCTCAAGTTCAACCAACGAACCCGAATGCAAACCGATTCCACTCAGTTTCAATTTTCCAGCTAACGTCTGTTGAAACGCGTCAAACAAAGTGTCTTCCTTAGGTCTTGATGAAACAGCTATATACCTTCGCTCTCGAACAATTGGGACTGAAAAAAACTCCCAACGATATTAGGCGTTAGCAAGAATCGAGCCAGAATGGCTGCATGGCTATTTATTTCTCAAATAGCTGCTATTAAAGGGAAAAGTTCGGTGTTCGAGATTTGTGAGCGGAGAATTCAAACGAATGTGTAGCAAAATTGCAACACCCTGAAATCACTACCGATGCAAATAGAGGACACGTTACAGATCGGAAACAAACGACTTCAGTCTCGCGCGAACAAATGAGCTGTAGGAATTCCAGTCCTCAACGGCGTCCCCGTCTTGACCGGCGGCGAGATCTGCTTTGCCGAAGTCACCGGTGATTCCCCTCGAAATCGTAATGAAATGCCGAGATGATCCCGCAGAAATTTCAGCGCCCAGTCGAGCCCCTACAGTGGCACCTTGGGCACCTACACCCGGCATTAATAGTGGAAATCGTCGAATGCGGTCCCATGCAAATTGCGTCAATTCATCGACACGATTAACACCTATCACTAGGCCCATTTGACGTTTTTGCTGATGCGCTTCGAGCCAGCTCAAGAAATCATGGCCGAAGCCTTTCTCCTCATTTATGGACTTACAGAGGTCGCCTTGAAATGAGCCCTTTTGACCGTTGGAACTAAGTAGAACTACGTAGATGAATTTTCCGGATGCTAGGTCATTCGCAATTCCAGAAAATGTTTCTGGACCCATCCACGGCATGACGGTTAAAGCATCTGCTGCTACTACATCAAATGCATAGCGGCCGTATGCCTCCATTGAGGTACCAATGTCTCCCCGCTTAGCATCGAGAATCACATAATGGCCGCGGCTGTTGACTGTACGAACGCACTCAACGAGCGCGGAAACCCCTTCGGCACCCCGTGCTTCGAAATATGCGCTCTGGAATTTGAAGGATGCGGAGCCTCTAGGGAGCGCATCCAAAAAGGTTTTTGTGACTGTGAGGACCACTTGCCCAAAGCCTGCGTGCCGTTCTTCTGCAAAAAAGAATGGGTGACGAAAGTGTATGGCTGGGTCAATTCCAACACAAAGGTTTTTGGCCGAAAACTGCATTGAAGACACTCGCTAATGGGAGCGAACAATAGAAGAATGCTGTTCTTTTATCGCAGCTAACCTGCGCTGTCCAATTTGATCTAAAACAACTTCTATCGAACCCGCGGCGTCAGGCAAACCGGCCGCCTCTGCAAGAGTCGCGCGAAGCAGTTGTTGATCCTCTGCGTGATCCAAAGATTGCAGAAAGTCATCAACGATGGCTGCGAATGCATGCAGAAAAGACTGAGGAATGTTGAGTCGAGTCTGAACATCTGTTTTTGCCGGGCGATTTCTACTGCGAGAAATTGCAAGAAGTTGCTCCAGATCATTAGTCGTACCGGATCGTGCTTGAGAGTAGTACTCACCTGAATAGTGGTAGCGGATGAATCGATCGAGCAACTTTCGCTCACCCATGAAGCGCCAACCTGCGGAATGCAAAGCATCGACGATGACTTCAATTGATATCCCATCATCGGTCGCCATTTTTAGCACAACATCAATTAGTTTTGATCTAATTTTAACAGTTAAATATCCTTTTTCGGTCGGGGATCTTAGCGTACGCATGCCAAGGACTGAGAGCTTGGCCTCGTCTTCAGAGTCTAGGTCAGCCGCAGCTTCGACGAACTGCACACTACCGCGATGATCCGAGCCCGACACGCAATACACTTCGCAAACACGTTCATGAGTGCGCAAGAGTAAGCGATCATCCACCGTCCAAATCAATTGCACCGTTTGTGGCGTGCATGGTGCTGCCTCTGCGGCGGAAAAACACAGCAACTTGTTGGCGCAAAACTCCGCAACCACTTCAGGGGACAAGACTCGTCCAAGTCTCGTGCTAATAGTCTCCGACATCCGAGACAATTCTGAAGCTGATTCTCCGCAGATTAGTACGTTTAGTTGCTGTCGATGCGCCGCCAATAGCAAAGCAACAGGAGGGGCTAGTGATGTCGCCTTAAGTTGAACTGATCGCAGGGTCAACTTGTCTGCCGTCGATTGCAAAGCGTTCTTTGAATTTTGACTCAAGATCATCGTAAGATTTTTTCTCATCAACATTTGTGAATTTGCGAGTGACATCATGCTTTCAAAAACAGAATCTTCTATGGAAGGCTTGCCGAGTTTACGAACCAACTCGTACATCTGTCTGGCATTTTCGCATCGTGAAAAATCAACAGGAGCTTCATTGGTCGATCTGAACCTGGAAAACAACGACTTTCGAGCAGCCCCAGCCTTTTGAACTTTTTCAATTCTTGGTTGCGCTGCCTTCTCTTGTGCTTGTACCAGCGAAAGAAACATCGGAAGTGTCGAAACATCACCAACGGCATCAATAACTTTTTGTCGAACGGCGTGCGCAACATCCACTAAAGGATATTCGGTAAACTGATTCCAATGTTTTGGATTCTGAATCAAGCGTCCAAGCAAACCACCCGAACTTCCGAACATTCCGTTTGCAAACTCGAACCCTCCCACGCTTCCCATCCTCGTCTGCCAGAAGCGCCACTTGAACCATAGAGAGGCGTCCCACCACGAACCGATGCAGTTACCATCACCGATAAAAATCGAACGCCGATTTTGTTCTTGCATTTGTTTAAGTGTGCGGCGCAGATTCGCCTGCGCATCGACGAAACGAGCGCGCGCGAACTGATGAAGCAGTGCGTCCGTTTCATCATGAGCGAAATCCTCAGTATTCATGGGAGCAATCAAGGCTATTGACGAATTTGAGTTCGCGCCCAACGCATCTGCTAGTTTCGTCGCAGCTTCCGGTCGCAACAAACTTCCGTCAGCACGAAAATCCAGCACAGCAAAGCCCGCGCCGGTTAGGATTTCACTGATGGAATCCATATCGCCTCTATGGTGGCATCAGTTGAATAATTGATAAAAACGGATTCATTGGAGTATGCATCTTTATCAAGCATTAGGTTCAAATTAGAAAGTCCGCTGTATCCATATCTAATTTTCAATTCGGCATTCTTATATTGTTCGCGCAATACGGTTTGAAGCGGCTCAGGCATCGCGTTCTCGCAGGTCACAACAAATCGCTGGGGCGTCACATCCAGGTGTTCAACAGCAGCGATGACCGCGTTACGAAACGCATTCAAATCAGCGGCAGCAGGACGTTCGAACCTGTGCACGGCCATGCGAATCCCAACTTGATCACGTCTGATATGAGCAGAAAAAAGGCCTGCGAGTATAGAAAAGGCTGATTTGTCACGTTTTGTGTCTTGTATGTAGTCCGTTGTTACTCGCCCTAAATTTCTGCCAACAAACGCATCAAATGCGTGAATCCTCGCATCGGCGGTAAATACTAAAGCATCTTTCCAATTCACGTCCGCAGGATGGACAGCGGAAGAAGAACCAGCAACGCCATTCAACTTACGCGCGTGTTGATCTACTTCAACACAGAGCACCGTTGAAGGCGTTGCGCCCGAACACTCCCGATCGAGAGCGCGAAAGACATTCGACAGGCTTGTCTCTGAAGAAACCAACATTTCTGACGAATATTTACTCAGGGTACTTTCGAAGAAATTTTTCTCTTGGTCTGACGTCGCTCCAACAAGGAACGCTCGCGCAGGCACAACTCGTTCGGCAGCAATCGTCGACATTGCCGCGGCAGACGCTGTCTTCCCTCGGTCGATGTCCGCATGGCCTTCGTTCAACTGGCCAAGAGCCATTTTCATGCTGATAGGCTTTATGGTAAATCGATACTCCGCGGATGCCACCATCATCTGACTCACTTTGCAACTTCCGTTGTTGATTCAATGCGTTCAAGAAGTTGAGTAATTTTTGCGCGTAGCGATTCATTCTGCAGGTTCGAACCAATTTGCCTCAATGTAGCCGCAGTATTTTTCCAGTTTCGCAACTTCGCATTCATTACCGCGAGACGTTCAAGCGGTTCAAGCAGTCGGGAGTCTTGTTCAATTGCCTTCAAATAAGATCGCTCCGCTTCCAACGGCTGGCCTAAGGACTCTTCGATCATACCAATTTTCAAATTCAATACCGCAGCAGAATGAGTGTCTTTCGTATTTTCAAGCACCCTTTTTAAAACGGTCGCGCATCCCCGTTGATCGCTTGTGCGCATGTAGATATCAAACTCTATGTTCGAATAATCAAGGGGCGAACCTACACAACTTTGCCGCAGCGTGGCCAAAGCATCCGCCGGCTTATCTAGTTGGTAAATCTGTACTGCAGCGAGTTCTTGTGCGTGTCGAAATCGATCATTGCTATGATGAGCAGTCTGCAACAATCGGCTCAAATAGGTTGCGACGGCTTGCCAATCGTTACTTTGTGTCGCAATGATTTTGAAGTATCGCAATGCCTTAAGATTATTCTGATCTAGTTTCAGTAGCTTCGAGTAGTATTCGTAAACTCGATCATCGTCATGTTTCTTCTTTTCGAATACTGCGCATAGCCTCTCAATTGCTTTTACTTGGCTCTTCGCTTGAGCAAGCGAAGTCCAGCATAGTTCAAGGATCTGAGCGTAACCAGTCCAGTCTTCAGATTCACAAACGTACTCAGTTAGAATGGCGTCGACGCGATCGAACTCCAAACCAAATTCGGAAATCAAGTCGCCGATAGTTTCTGCTGCGCCACTTGCGTCATGAAGATATCGATGTTGAATTCTGGCCAAGCGGATACGCAAGAATTGATCTGACTTGTCTTTGCGTATGCGATCATTCAAGAATTTTATTAATGGAATCCAGCATTCAAAATCTTCTAGGCAACTGAGGACTTCAGCTTCTTGCGACGGCGTGACATCGCCAGGCTTATTGGCCCAAGCAAGCGCTTGGACTATTCGGCTGGAGTCACCTGCTAATTCTGGGGATAGGGCCATGACCTATGCTTTCAGGCCATCGATAATCTGCTTACAGGCCAGTTTCATGATTCTGTCGTAGTCAAATGCGTTTTCGTCAAATAACCACTGAAGGCTGATGCCATCTATTGACGCTATGACAAAGGATGCGTGTTCTATGGCATCTGCTTTTTTGAAGGACCCTTTATTAATGCCTTCCTCAATTACTCTTGCACAGGTCTCGCGAAACTTTGCATAGTGCTTGCCGATGACAGTCCGCACTTCCGGCTTTTGGTTAATCTGAGTCCAAAAGTCCATATTGACTTGATAGTACTCTCGCGTGTTCCGGACTACGTCAAAGCAGATGTTGATAAAAATCTCTAACTTACGAACCGGATCAGCGCTTGCCTCCATGTCTGCGAGCAGCACTCTCTCAATATCTCCAGCGACTTTGTCCAGAACAGACATCATCAGATCGTCTTTGTTCAGGAAGTAGTAGTGAATGATGCCTTTGCTCACCCCAGCGATTCTAGCAACATCTTGCATAGAGAAGTTATGGTAACCGTATTTTGTTATGCATTCGACTGTGGCACGAACAATTTGATCTTTGCGCTCAACAGCTACGTCCGGCTTTGACACGAATGGCCTCCAGTGTCGGAATTTCTACAACGTCCAAGTTTACCATCGACTTTCTTTGGCAGCAAATCGAGAAGGCGCTAATATTGATAAAGTTTTTTGATCGTGCCTCGTACAATTCGTTGCGAACGTGTGTTAACATTTTCGTCTCAGCATTCACCTTAAATTTTGTTCATTACACGAATTTGTGTGGTGAGCGCTTCATCGGCTGCGGAGTTTTGCATGAAGTTATCTGGATTGAGATCATTTTGCTGCCTGCTGTCACTGTGTGGTCTTGGAACTTCGACGGCAATGGCACAAAGCACGACATGGACACACGAAGGTTTGCGCCCACTCGGGATGGGCAATGCGTTTGTATCGGTAGCCGACGATTACAACGCGATTTTTTATAATCCTGCAGGATTGGCTCGCCTCAAAAGTTGGGACGGTGAGTTCTTGAATCCTCACTTCAAAATCTCAGCCAACTCCGTAGAACTTGGTTCCGAAATCTACTCGCTTGTTTCCGGTGCTGCTGGCGACAATTCCGAAGTACTTGACTTGATTGAAAGTCAAATTGGTAAGACACAGGGCCTTGCAATTGGATGGACTCCGCATTTCATTGTCCCTGGATTTGGATTGGCTATCGGTGCTGAACTCGGCGCAAGCCTTGCTTTCTACCGAGACCCCTCCATTTACGTGGACTTTGGACCGACAGTTATCATCCCGATGGCTTTCGCCATGAACTTCTTGGAAGACCGTTTGAGCATTGGTCTTGGCATTAAAGGCGTTGCTCGTGGCGGGTTACAACATGAATTCTCCATGTCCGACCTTAAATCCCTTGGCGCAAGCCAGAGCAAGGAGAAGGATAGCTCATCCACAGAAGAAACCGAAGAAGGCCCCACTCTTGACGATTTCGTCGTCGGTGGCTTCGGATACGGTGCAGACTTCGGCTTACTTTTCACTCCCATTAAAACCATGTCTCCGACGCTTGGACTGTCGATTGCAGACGTTGGCGGAACAAAATATGAGAAGTTTGACATTTCGGGCAGCGCCACCGCTGCGCCGAAATCCAGATTGCCAGCCGTCAACGTTGGATTCAGCCTTAAGCCCTATACTAGCGACATGAGCTACTTGCTTGCAGCCATAGACGTCCACCAGACAAACCAGCCCATACACTTTTCGAAGAAGTTGAACATGGGTCTTGAGTACGGACTCGGCAAGCAGCTGTTCAAATTGCAGATGGGCTTGCACCAAGGTTGGTTGACCGGCGGTTTTCAGTTTGATGTCGGCTTGTTGAACTTGAAGTTTATTTCTTATTCAGAAGAACTTTCTGCTGTTGCCGGCGGCCAGCAGGACCGCAAGTACGCCTTGCAGTTCAAGTTGATTATTTAAAGGGAGGATTCATCAATGAATATGAAAACTATCGCTACTGCCATTGCAGCATTGTTGATGACGTCCCAAACGTACGCTCAGTCCCAAAATTTGGACTCCATGAAGCCAACTGCGTCCGAGCCAGCTGCAGCCGGGGATGTTGAGAAGGTACCAGATGAAACACCCCCTGTTGATCCCGCAGCCGCGCCAAGTGCCGCTCCGAGCTCGGCTCCAGTTCCAGCCGTGGAATCTAAGACTCCCGCTGAAAAACCTGTCGTACAAAGCGCCATGAGTAAAAAGCTCTCTGACAAATTGACTCTTGGAACAGCGATCGGCTTTGCTTCTGTATCGGGTGAAGGCGGCAGTTGGAATGCTCTTTGGAATGCGCAGATCTTAATGAGCTACAGACTGGCACAAAAAATTGCGGGGTTTCAGACGGCGGCAACATTCAGATACGCACCCTTCGACGTCACTCCGCGCATCGACGGTCGCAACTATCGCGGGGTTGTGACAGGTTGGTTGTTTGGCCTTGAAGGATCAAAGAAGCTGAAAGAAGGCCTTGATGCTGTAGCTGGCGTCGAACTTGGCTTCTTTGACGTCAATTTCGATTCGATTGACTACAAGGCAGTCGAAGCAAGCCACGAAAAAAATGGCTTCGGATTGGCAATTGGCGGTGGCGTGGATTATGCAATGTCTTCAAAAGTATTGGTAGGCCCGCGCGTTCGTATTGGCTTTGGCAGCATGACCATCATTGAAGGTGGTTTGGCACTGACGACGGTGTTTTAGTTTATTAGATGTTGTGAACCATTTTTCTGGTTTAATTATAGACACCACTCATAGTATGGGTGGTGTTTTAATTTGCGCGAAATAGGCGAACTTTGAATTGAAGATGCTTCCAAATATTCTTACTGCATTGAGCATGCTGGTGGGTGCTGGCAGTTGTACCCGAAAGGAGCCTGAGGGCTTTCTCGAGGTTCGTTCTGCTGTCGCCGGAAACTTCGAAATTTACCGAATTTCATCCGAATCACCTATTCAGTTTGTTTCTGAGCATATTGGCAGATTCAACGAAAAGGCCTCTTTGCAGCCCGGCAGCTATCTGATTCTTGCGGACTGCTCAAGCGAAATTGTCGTAGTAAAACCGAATGCAACCGCAACTTTGATGTCTCACCACATTGAATTTGAAACACCAGTTCCCGCTTCTGATGTTGATCAATTTACTATTCAATGTAATCGCTTCGACAAAGTACGTTTCACCCAAACGCTCGCGAATCGTAGCAGCATTGATATACTTTCTGGACGTCACGAAGTTTTGATTGGCATGTTGCCCTATCAGCTAGATTTTGATTCCTCCACTTTTTCAGAGCCCCAAGTGAGAAAGATCCAGCTTGGCTCTGTAGCCGTAATCGGTCGCGGTTTGGAAGGAGAAGATAAGTATTTTATTTCGCCAAAAGCTTCTCGCATCTCCGTTACCGCGACCCAAAGCCTCGATCGCCGCGTTTTTGTACTTCCCGGACAGTACTTGCTCGAGCTCAACGGAACCAAATCTGAAATCAACGTCAATGGCTTGGAAGACAAGGTCATTAAGATCGCCACGCTCCGCGTTGAGGCACCCGCAAACGCCGAATTGGATCGCGCATTTCAAATTCGTGGCAACCCTCTCTATATCGAGCTAGAAGACGGTCACTGGATGAACTTTGATGAGACCTATGCCGTTCTTCCCGGCTTGATTCATTTTAAGATCCACGGCTCCGAATCAACCAATGAGTTTGCGCTGGCAGAGGAGCAAGACTTAGTAGTTAAGAGTCGTAGTGTTCGCGTAGAAATTGATTGCTCTCCTTGGGAATGGAGCTGCCTAGGATCGCGCAAGGTTTATTTATACCGCACCGATCAGCCCTACCCTTTCGCTACCGGAGTTACAGACGTTCCGATTCTATTCTTGGATGACGATGCTTGGGTCACCATTGAGGGGTCGCGGGACATACGTATGCTGATTCCTAAGCAGCAGGAATCTACGGTTTTTCGCGCTGGCAAAATCCAGCTCGTTCCAGAAGTCAGCAACAAACCCGGATTCGTTACCGATCTGGTGCGCATTGAAGCTACTGGACAACAGATGACAGGAACTTCGCTCGATTTGAATTTGGATAGCAATAATTTGCTGCCGCTGATCGAGGGGCGCTATCTTCTAGTTAATTATACATCCTCAACGACTACAGATGGTGCTCGTTCAAAAGTTGAAAAGTGGATAGAAATTGCGGCAGGCAAGCTTTCAAAGGATACATTCCCTGTTCTACTCAGCGAAAAGAAATACCAGCAGTACTTACAAAAGAAGCAGCAGTCGGAGGCTGGGAAAGTTGATTTATCGAGACCTAAATCTTCATCGGATAGCTTTTCCGGAAAAAAAATCACCGTTTTCTAAATTCAGCTCAAATTGCCCCATTTTTTCGTCAAAACCTTGTGCCTCAATGGTTTGAGGCTAGTAGCTGCTTTTACCACTTCGACAACCATGAGTTGCCCCGACACAAACGCCACAATTTTGCATGTTTTTTGATCAGAAACCGGGTCTCCACACCTCATTTTCCACAGCTGTGGAAAACTGCTTTTCAGGCCAAAAGTGAATCTCACAAAAATCGCTTTTTTGAATAATGAATCCGTAAAGTTAGAAAACTCGGCAAAAACAGGCACGCTATAGGTTGTGTTGTGGATTAGTTGTGAACACCATATTTTGTGTGTCGACGATTGACAGGCGAAAATAATACTGCGTAATATCTTTCGTGAGACAGACAAAAAATCTTGGCAATTAATCGGAAATTAAACGGCGAAAACTGAGCTTTTGCGCAGCTTTCACGTGCGGGGATCCTTTTGCCAAAATTCGTCTTGGTTTGAACATGGACTTTCAAAGCACTTTCGGGAGGGCACTGGCATGAAGTTTTCGAGAAGATTCGTAAAGGTAAAGGGAAGACCTTACGACGGCCTCAACTTTGTTGAGCGCAAGTCAGAGTTAAAGAATTCAGACGGCAGCAAGGCGAGCAAAAGCTTATCCGTTATCGTTCCAGATTTCTGGAGCCAAGTAGCGACAGACATCCTTGCACAAAAATATCTACGCCGCGCCGGTATTCCAGACATCGAACGCGAGTCCGACTGCCGGCAAGTATTCCACCGTTTGGCAGGTTGCTGGACTCAATGGGCCAAGCAATGTGGCTATTTCACCACTGAAGAAGACTCCAGCGTATTTTACGACGAGACTTGCTACATGCTCGCTCGCCAGATGTGCGCACCAAACAGCCCTCAGTGGTTCAATACCGGCCTCTACTATGCCTATGGAATCAAAGGTAAAGCGCAAGGCCACTTCTATGTCGATCCCGAAAGCGACAAAGTGGTTCGTTCCAAGAGTGCTTACGAGCGTCCTCAGCCGCACGCATGTTTCATCCAGTCCATTTCCGATGATCTCGTCAACGAAGGCGGCATCATGGACCTTTGGACACGCGAAGCGCGTCTGTTCAAATACGGCAGCGGCACAGGTACAAACTTCAGCTCCATCCGTGGCGAAGGTGAATCTTTGTCCGGCGGCGGCATCTCTTCTGGTCTTATGTCGTTCTTGAAAATCGGTGACCGTGCAGCGGGAGCTATCAAGAGTGGCGGCACAACACGTCGTGCAGCTAAGATGGTTTGCTTGGACGTTGACCATCCCGATATCGAAAAGTTCGTAAGCTGGAAAGTTTCCGAAGAAGAGAAAGTTGCGGCACTCGTTGCAGGTTCAAAGATCATTGAAAAGTCTTTGAACGATGTATTGAAGGCGTGCACTTCGTCCGAACTCAAGGGTGACCAGCGCTATAGTCCGAAAGACAATCAAGAACTTCGTGCGGCGATGATTGCTGCTCAAAAAGCAAATGTTCCACTTGCCTATATCCAGCGTACCATTGACCTCGCAAAACAAGGCATCACCGGACTCGATATTGAAACGTACAATACCGATTGGAATTCCGAGGCATATGCATCCGTCTCAGGCCAGAACTCCAACAACTCCGTCCGCATCACCAATGAATTCATGAAGGCCGTTGCGGAAGACAAGCCATGGACTCTGCGTTTCCGTACCAGCAACACTGTTGCTAAGGAGATTAAAGCGAAGGATCTTTGGGAAGACATCGCCTACGCCGCTTGGGCGTGTGCTGATCCAGGCGTTCAGTTCGACTCAACCATCAACGAGTGGCATACGTGCCCAGAAGACGGACGCATCAACGCATCGAATCCGTGCTCTGAGTACATGTTCCTTGATGACACTGCATGTAACTTGGCTTCTCTAAACTTGATTCGTTTTTTCACTGCGGAAAATGGATTTGCGACCGAAGACTTCATCCACGCTACCCGCATTTGGACCGTGATCTTGGACGTCTCCGTGCAAATGGCACAGTTCCCAAGCAAAGAAATCGCACGTCGTAGCTGGGATTACCGAACGCTTGGCCTCGGATATGCCAACATCGGTGCTCTTCTTATGCAGATGGGCGTTTCCTACGGATCGAAGGCGGCATTGGCGATTACCGGCGCGATCACCTCGATCATGTGTGCAGAATGCTACCGCACAAGCGGTGAAATGGCAGGCGAACTCGGTGCTTTCCCACGGTTCTCGCACAATAAAGATGCGATGCTTCGCGTCATCCGCAATCACCGTCGTGCAGCTCAAGGTCTCAAAGGTTATGAAGGCCTCACCATTGAGCCTATGACGATTGAACACAAGCTATTGCCTGACAGTCTTTCCATTCCTGCGAAAGCGATCTGGGACGAGGCTTTGAAACTTGGCGAAACGCATGGCTACCGCAATGCCCAAGTAACAGTTATTGCTCCAACGGGCACCATTGGTTTGTTGATGGATTGTGACACCACCGGCATCGAGCCAGACTTCGCACTTGTGAAGTTTAAGAAGCTAGCCGGCGGGGGATACTTTAAGATCATCAATCAGTCTATTCCTGTTAGCTTGAAGCGACTTGGTTACAATGATCAGCAAATTGACACGATCGTTCGCTACGCAATCGGCCACGGCTCAATCAAGACTGCTCCACACATCAACTGGGAATCTTTGAAAGCAAAAGGATTTACGGAAGATAAGTTAATGCTACTTGAAAAGGATTTGCCACAAGCGTTCGACATCAAGTTTGCGTTCAACAAGTGGTCACTCGGCGAAGATTTCTGCGTTGAGACCCTCAAGATTTCAAAAGAGAAACTCGACGCCGCTGATTGCAACCTCTTGGAAGAAATCGGTTTCACCAAAGAGATGATCCAAGCTGCTAATGAGCACGTTTGCGGCACCATGACTGTCGAAGGCGCTCCACACTTGAAGACCGAGCATTTGTCGGTATTCGATTGTGCCAACAAGTGCGGCACCAAAGGCACACGCTTTATTTCTGCTGAATCACACATCGACATGATGGCCGCAGCTCAGCCGTTCATCTCCGGTGCGATCAGTAAGACGATCAACCTGCCTTGTGAAGCGACGATCTCTGACGTTAAGAAAGCATACGTTTACTCTTGGAATCGCATGCTTAAAGCCAACGCCATTTACCGCGATGGTTCTAAACTCAGTCAGCCGCTCAACACCAGCACCAGCGAATGGGTTGGCCTCTTGGATTCGGATCTTTCTACAAACGAGAAAGTTTCCCAAGTCGTCACCAAGGTTGTTACCAAGTACGTCACGCGCAAGAACTCCTTGCCGCATCGCCGTCGCGGTTACACCCAAAAGGTGCAGATCGGTGGACACAAGATCTATCTCAAGACCGGTGAATACGAAGACGGCAAACTCGGTGAAATCTTCCTCGACCTCAACAAGGAAGGAACTTTGCTCCGCAGTATGATGAACTGCTTTGCTATCTCCGTGAGCTTGGGTCTGCAGTATGGCGTTCCATTGGAAGACTACGTGAACTTGTTCACCTTCACACGATTTGAGCCAAACGGTCTCGTTATGGGCCACGATCATGTGAAGCGCTCGACCTCGATCATCGACTTCATCTTCCGTGACCTCGCCATCAATTACCTCGGCCGTTACGACCTCGCCCACAGCATTCCCGAAGAAGTGAAGGCTGTATTGGATAGCGAAGACGACGATGCAGGGTTTGACGACGATGATTCATCTGACGATCTTCCATTGCCCGGACACTACGGTGCCTCTGCAATGGCGACCAAGAGCATCAGCATCGATTCTAACGGTGGTGTATCGGTCGAAGGCGCAAGTGTCGGTATGAAGATGATGTCGGCTCGCCAAAGCGATTATAGCGCGCGTTATGCGAAGGCTAAGTTGCAAGGTTACGAAGGAGATCCGTGTCCAGAGTGTGGCGCTTTGACACTTCTCCGTAATGGTTCATGTCTTAAATGCGACTCCTGTGGTGCAACCACAGGTTGTAGCTAAGAGAATTCCCTTCATTTCGGGCTCAGGGTCACACCTGAGCCAAGTTCAGAGTTATCCTCACTGTTTCCCCATCACCTTCGCGTTCATCAGTAGGACGGCGGACCCCAGCAAGGGGTCCGGATCTCTTTTAAAAATTTGCCTAGAATTTTAGACGTTTAGGACTTTGTCGGAAGACTTTGATGACGAGCGACCTTTTTGCGACTTGAACTGGTCGGCTTGGTCCAAGAGTTCCTGCGCACTTTGCTTGGATGCGGTCGAAAGTGAATCGCCAGCCATCAGTCGAGCTAATGACTCTATGATTTCATTACGGTCTGAGACGACAGCAATATTGGAAGCTGTACGTTGACCTTTGCTCACCTTTGACACACTCAAATGCGCATCAGCGTACGCCGCAACTTGGGGCAAGTGCGAGATGCAGATAACCTGGAAACTACGGCCTAGCTCAGAAAGTTTACGGCCAACCATATCGGCTACGCGACCAGAAATTCCCGTATCAATCTCGTCAAAGACCATGACACAGGTGTCCGCATCCAAAGCTAGGACACGTTTGATGGCAAGCATGATGCGGGAGGCTTCACCACCACTTGCGACCCTGTGAAGGGGCAACGCAGCTTCACCTTTATTGGCAGAAAGAAGAAACTGCACCGATTCTGCTCCGGACTGGGAAAAGCAAGCAAAATTTTTGTACAGTTTTGTGAGTTCAGCAGTCTGCTGGATCGATGCTCCTAAAAATTCTGATTCATCCAGTGCAGCGTGATCCATTTCGCTAAATTCTACAGTCAAAACTGCGTCAATCATGCCTAGGTCGCGAAGTTCGGCACGGACTTCCTTTTCGAGACGCTCCGATGCTTTCCGTCTCTGTGCTGAAAGCGCACCCGCTTCGCGGTCTAGGCCGATCATTAACTCCCGCATGCGGTCGATTTTGCGTTGAATGACCGTTTCTGTTTGATCCAATGCTTCGAGGTCTTCGGCAAATCGGTTTCTATGAGTCAAAACTTCATCAACATTGCGCACGCTGAGTTTGTGCATGACCTCGTAATAGGAATTGAGCCTATCGCGTGCATCAGCAGCATTTTCGCCAGATTCGGAAAGATTTTCAAAAATCTTACTTACTGAAAAACTAACATCATTCAAAACTTCTGCCGACGATTTGAGCTGGGTTGCAATTTCGGAAAGCTCGGGATGAGCTTGAGCAACCGAGTCAAGTTCGCGAGCCGCCTGAAACACTGCCACTGACAATGAGCTCCCATCGGCCCCGTCATCGATAATCGTTCGAGCTGACGAAAGTTTTTCCAGCCATTGTCCGAGCTTATCTGCCCGTTCGACATCTTGTTCGAGAGACTTGAAGTTGTCTTCCGAGGGATCTAGGCGGTCGATTTCATCAAGACGAAATGCGATATAGTCTCGGTCGCGACGCTTGCCCGATATTTGACCAAGAAACTCCTTAAGGGAGCGCATTTCCCCGCGCATTTCGCCGTAAAACTCGTTGAACCGTTCTTTGACCGAAGGATCTTTCAAAAACAAATCGAGATAGGAAGCATGGCTTTGCGGATCGAATAGTTTTTGATTTTCGTGTTGACCAAACACATCCAATAGATGCATCGAGCAGACGCCAAGCGACTTTGAAGAAACTGGTACATCATTGATAAAGCACTGGCTCTTGCCTTTTACGGATACGTTTCTTCGCAGAAGTAGCGTTCCGTCCCAATCATTACCGATATCGATGCCAAGCTCAGATGCAGCGACGACAGCTGGATGGTTTTTCGGAAGTTGAAATTCTGCTGCGACGACCGCACTTTCGGAGCCGGTGCGAACGACATCAGTCGATGCTCTTCCGCCCAATAGTAAACTAATGGCTTTGATGAGAATGGATTTTCCAGAGCCGGTCTCGCCCGTAATCATATTGAGACCGGAAGAAAGCTCTAACGTGATGTTATCGACGAGCGCAAAGTCTTTGATATGAACGCTTACTAACACATCGGCCTCATGTCGTGATTATAAGAGGATCGTGTCCTAGCAGAGGGCAAAGCTCAAGTGACAATTTTAGGGATTTTTAACGCATCCGACGCGCGAGACTCAGAACGCGAGAACTCGCCAATGACAGTTCATCGGCCTCGGTCCACTCATCTGCATTTTTGCGTGTGTGGGTATAGGAGTTGAGTTCGTGTTCACCTTCGAAGGCATCGATGACAATTTGAATGGCTTCGCGGTTTTCTTTTGTGCCTGGCTCAGAGGTACCAAGTAGGGCTGCTGCCTTATTCAAATCGCGAACGGCCGCTTCTTCCCCTTGATTTCGCAGAAGTTTTACGAAAGCTTCGATGGCTTTGACCAGTTCGTTCGTCGTTTGCTTACGGTCACGTTTGATCACTGTCATGAAATTGCTCCGCTGCCTGAAATCATTCCGAAATATTAAATCCGCACCCTACTTTTAGATAAGTCTGGCCAGCGGCGCAATTTCTTTCGCTCAAAAAGGGAAATTGCGTTGACTTGCTAAACTTCGATCGGTAAAAGTCATGGCTCATTTCAGAGGTTCGCCTAAGAAATGGGCCGTTAGCTCAGTTGGTAGAGCAGCACACTTTTAATGTGCGGGTCGCTGGTTCGAATCCAGCACGGCTCACCATTAGTTAGCGAATCTGAAGAATTGAACGTCCCCATCGTCTAGCCCGGCCCAGGACATCGCCCTTTCACGGCGGTGACGGGGGTTCGAATCCCCCTGGGGACGCCATTTCTTCTTTCAATTATTCTCCTTCATATATTGTTTCTTTAGAATTCAGGATTTGACGATTTCAATTCTGGCTCAAGGCACTTGCACCATTGAAGGGTTGTTGATGTTTACTGGCCCCATTTCAAGATTTGCATTGGTCATGTTTGCGCTACTTTCGTTTCCAAATGCATTCGCCAAAAAAGCGCCCCCGACGATGAAAGAATTCAATAAGAAGTGCCCAGCACCGGAATTGTGCAAGGAAATGAGCCGATCGATGGACGGTTGTCAGAGTGGCAAGAAAGACGCATGCAGCGAATTCGTTAACAGCTATCGGAAATTGTTGCCAGAGTACGATTGTCAAAGGTCTTTTGATAGCACTCCAACAGAAAACTATACCGTTCCAGCTATTTGGCTTTGCGAAGATACACATGAAAAATTCTTGGATTTTCTTTCAAAAATGAAAGCACCGAATGCAGTGAAACTTTTTGGAAGCCAAGAGCTGCGTGATACCTTGGATGGTCACTTAGCTGAGGAATACGCACCGAAATCATTGGCGGCTTCTAAGGTTAAGAAAAAGTAGGTATCTCTCGGAAGATCTCTCGGGACGCCATTCTTCTGTTTTCTTCATTTCGGCCAATACCTGCAACGGTTTTCTCAAATCAAATTCGACGGTTTGACCATTCAAAACTCGATTCGATAGAACCTGTTCCAAAAATCGGTAGTCTTTTGGCAGTGTAGGCATGGGTTTATGTCGACTTACTATTGGGCGGTTTGCGTGATGAGTTCGTGCTGTGAAAAGAAAGCCTGTGCCAACGAGCAACTTGCTCAACGCCAATCTCGTACTCTCGTCACCGTCCTTATCATCAATGCCGTGATGTTTTTTGTAGAGCTAATTTCCGGTCTCATGGCTGAATCTGTTTCGCTCACCGGCGACTCACTCGACATGCTTGGTGATGCGGTGGCCTATGGCAGCATTTTGTATGTTGTTCGCCGAGGGGCTGAAGCAAAAGCACGGTCTGCACGCCTGAAAGGGTGGATCATTTTGGGGTCCGCGCTGTTTGTGTGCGCGTCAGCCATTTACCGTTTTTTCTACGTCAACGTCCCTGATTGCGAAATGATGAGTGGCATCGGAGCTCTTGCACTCTCTGCTAACGCAACCTGCCTATTTCTGCTGACCCGACACAAAAATGATGATGTGAACATGTCATCTATTTGGCTTTGTTCCCGAAACGACATTATTTCTAACTCGTCTGTCATTGCGGCTGCAGGAATGGTTTATTGGACCGGCACCCCATGGCCTGATCTAGTGGTGGGACTTGCGTTGACTGTATTATTTACAAAGTCCGCGCTGAAAGTCTTCGCCGCTGCGCGAAGGGCTTAGCAGGTTTAAAATTTCTGAATTCGCCACCTCTAATTCGTGGTAGAATTTGGGTTAGCTAGTTCTAATCAAACCAGGTGGTTCATGACTCAGAGAATCATTCAAAAATGTTTTGCACCACTCAAGGCTACCCTACCCAAGCCTATCAGTAGTTTGATTCGCCGAGTGGTCACGGCGTTTGTTACTCCGTATTTGCACGCTTATCAGTCTGGATTCATTCACAGCTCATTGAAGATGAAGGCGGTGACCAGTAAAGGCAACGCCATCCCATGGTATACATATTCTTCAATAGATTTTTTACGCTTCCGCAGTTTTGAAGATAAAAGTGTTTTAGAGTTTGGGGCTGGTCAGTCAACACTTTGGTGGTCTAGCCGTGCAAAATCAGTCACATCCTTTGAAGGCGATAAAGAATGGTTTGAAATGCTGAAACCAACTATCGCGCCCAATGTCGATTTGCACTTGGCAGACATGACTGATGCTGAAAGATGCGTTCATGGTGTCCGTTCAATTCTCAACAAGAAAAGCGCAAAATATGACGTCATCATCGTTGACGGACTTTTTCGAAGTGAGCTAGTTCCAATCGCAGTAGAATTCTTGGCTGCCAGTGGGGTCATTATCTGCGACAACAGCGAAGGCTACAATTTTCAATCTGCTTTCTTAAATTTGGGATTCGAAAGAGTTGATTTCTTCGGCCCCGCACCGGGAGTTGTGCTGCCTCATTGCACGTCGATCTTTTTTAGATCAGGTGCATTTCTGTTTTCACCAAAGTACCCTATCCCCGTGCTTGCCCATAATGCGATTTAGAACGAATCTCTATGGATCGGCGTGCCGAATTCATGCCTTCTTTGCCATGAGCCTTGACGCTATATTGCCGGCAAAAACAGCGATCTGTCGTGGTTGAATCCCTCCGAAAATTCCGGAGCAGACCTCTTTTTTTGGATTTTTATAACTGATGCGACGCGCTGCTGATGGGAAGATATACCCATGAAGTAGCAAGCACGTTTCCGGTGTGACCTTCACAGGAAAACAAGTGTTCGTTACAAGCAATAGAAACATAGGCACTTAACTCAATGATACCATTTTAGCTACCTAGCATCGAATCAACATAGTACCGATCGATTCAATAGCAACTTCGGCAAAACTAGCCCCACGAATTCGTGAACATGCTATTAAAGACCCAGAGAGCATTACCCATTGCAGATTATCGCCAAGCGAGTGCCTTGAATGCAGAGCAATGGATCACAAGTGAAGCCGCTGTTCACGCAAATCACGTATTTGGGAAAGTCGGGCTTTGGGAACGCAGCGCAGTTGAATTGATCGGCATGGCTGGTTTGACTCCTAGGCAACGCGGGGCCGATAATCTCGTCGACTTTACGTACCGACTAAGATCGACCGCGTGGTTGTCTGGATACGGAGCTGAGCCTGCAATTGCAATGGCGAAATTTTCTTTCGAGACTCTTGATTTCGAATACGTCTGTCATCGCGGCAGCCGGATTGGTCTATTGGACCGGCATACCATTGCCTGATCTTGCAGTGGGACTTGCACTGACGGTTTTGTTGACTATATCCGCATTAGAATTCTTTGCCGACGCGCGCGATGGTTCGCTTTCCTAGAAAAGACACTCATCACTGCATGGAAACATTCTGCATGTCTGATATCTTCCTGAGCCACTTCACATTTGTCGAATGAAACACTCAAGCTAAGATGATTAATTTCCGTCTGACAATTGTGAAAGCCAGCTTCATCGCCCTCGCGGATTTGGCGCTGCATCGTCTTGACTTCGACAAATACAAAGACGCGAACTTATCTTGTCGGCTTGTTAGCGACGCAAATCATTGACTTCCAAAGGTATGAAAACCTCCCAGCCCCTTCAAACTGAATCGCTTCGAATCCAACCTTGCTCAGTTCCCTACGAAGGGTATTGAATGAAAAAAACTTTATATGCCCGCCGTGCCAATCTACAGAAAAATGTTTGTCCCAGCCGTTTACTAAAGAGATCGCGAGATTTTTCCAATAGCCATGATAGGGTGTCGTAAGAATTAACTTCCCTGACGGTACCAAGTTATCAAATGCATTTTGAAAAAATGTCCGCGGGTCGAATAAGTGCTCAATAACTTCGATTGCAATTATTGCATCGAACTTTGCGTTACCTAAAACAGAAAAACTTTCGTAGGCACTAGACTGGGTAAAGTTTGCGGTTAATCCCCGCTTTTTCGCGATGCGGATGCCCGACTCTGAAACATCGATCCCATGAATTTGATGACCTTGCTTTTCTAATTTCGCAGCAAATGATCCATTGCCACAACCAACTTCTAAAATTTTCAGGCTGCTGCCGTTTACATACTTGAGAACAGCGTCATCAAGATATGCAGAAGAATGAGACTCGCCTTCTCGATGACAATAGGCCTCGTTTTCGTTGTCTTTGTGACCAGCCAGCACTGCCCCCTTTACCGCATCCCAAGTCAGTTATGGATTTGACTTCGTCAATTGAGGGCAAATTAGAATCCTATCCCCCTCACAGTTGCCAAAAGAGTATAGAAATAGTGACAATTCTGCAATTGATTGGACCCTGTTGGACACTCGTAGTCGATTAACGTACTATCTCTCGATACGCCTCACCGCGACAGACCATTTTTAATAAATGCTGAGATCGACTTGAATACTGAAGTAGAGTTTCACTCATTTTTTGCCATGAGCCTCGATGGCTTTATTGCTGGCAAGGACCATGACCTATCTTGGCTTAAGCCATTTGGAGGGAGCGGCGAAGATCACGGCTTCTTGGATTTTTACAACTCTTGTGATGCCCTTTTAATGGGACGAACAACTTTTGATGTCGTCAAATCTTTTCCCGATTGGCCATACAAGGGAAAGCCGGTGTTCGTTGCCACCCATCGAGAGATAAGTGGGCATAACGACGTGAAGAACGTGAGCGGTGACTTTGCAAATATTGCGACGTCCGCAGATCTTTCAAAGTATAAAAGGATTTATGTAGATGGTGGGAACTTGATTCGGCAGGCTATCGAAGCCAACTTGCTCAATTCCATGACCATAAGCATGATTCCGTCGATATTAGGTCAAGGTACGAGGGGGCTTGATCCCATAAATCGCGATCTTAAAATGGAATTGAAATCTACTCGCACGTTTCAAACTGGAATTGTCCAGTTAGTCTATCGCTTCCCGCAGAACTGAACCTTTCGAAGTCCCATTTTATCAGGCTCCGTTCAAACGATAGAATATAAGTTCCCGTCATCGCCACGCACGATCACGGCGCGCTCGCTGGCGCCACGACCACCTTCAGACCGGGCAATATCGCTCCTGACCGAGCCTCATTAGAGAGGCATGGGGCGAAGATCCTTGGAGAAAGTTCCCAAGCATGGGGACATGTGCTGGTATTTCATGACCTCGATGGAAATGTCCTTAGACTTATGAATCCGAAGTGATCGCCAAACATGGCGTTATATGCTTGCAAGTCCCTGATGACACTGAGATAGATAGGGGTCGATTCAAAAGGATGAGCGGGGGCAAACCATGTCCGGATCACAAATCAGCGAAATCGAAGTTAAAGACTTAGAAAAATATGTCAAAGCAGGCTGCGTCCTGATTGACGTACGTGAAGAGGACGAAATCGAAGCCGCGGGCACCATCGATGGCTGCAAGATTTTTCCACTATCGCATTTTGATGATTTCAAGAACCAGTTTCCAACCGACAAAGACATCGTTTTCTTTTGTCGCTCGGGCCGCCGTAGTCTTAAAGCTGCAGAACTTGCTTCTGCTTGGACCAAAAAACACCTTTATTCATTAGCAGGCGGTTTCATCGCCTACTCTAGCGAGAAAAAATGACCGAAATCATTGACCCGTCCCAAGAAGAAACGCGCATCACGACCAAAGAAATTTTCATGTCGAGAAAAGGTCGTCCCGTTTCATTGGACTATCTTTTGTTTGCATGCATGCAATCCGAAAAGTTTTTGAAGTCGAATATGACTGCTGAATCTCTCGGGATTTTTCCATCAGAGGAAATCAATGTCTCTGGCAAAGGCGACGTTGAGCGCCATGCCGTTGCTATCTTTGAATGGTACCGCAAAAACGTTGAAGCACTAGGAATCGAAACCGTCGTGGATATTGAGCGCATTGGCGAGGTGTCTGCCGCATTTGTGCAAATCTTGGCTGATTTACAAACCGTTTGCACAAAAGCTGGCGTAAACCTCAAAGCTAACTGGGGCACAAAGTCTTCGGACGATTTGCGTGATGTAATTTTTCAAACTTCGCAAGTTCATTTGGCATTCTTCCATGAACTATTCATGAAATACCTGGACTGGATGTTCCGACGCGAAGCCGACACCGTTTACGAAGTCGGCGACCGTCCCCCAGTCGGTCGATACGCACCTCGACTGCCACGTCGTGGTAAAGATGGTCCGCCTTCACGCGGGAGCGGATCTCGTGGAGTGTCTTCGGATTCTCGTCCTCCTCGTCGAGAAGGTCGCGGAGGCAATGACCGCGGTGGTGACCGACCTCCAAGAGGCGGCCATCTTCCCGAACGATCTGATCGCGGAGAACGCTCCGGTGGTCGTGACAGCGGTGGAAGACCTCCGAGAAAGTCTTTTGATGGACCAAAACAGGATCGCGGGCCACGCCCTGATCGCGGCGACCGCGGGCCGCGCCGTCCTCAACGAGACGAGGGCGAGGCAACAGAAATATTGAAACCGTCGGTACTGTCTGCGATTGATAATTTGCAGAACCAGGGTCTTGAACGTATCGCACTACCGCCTGACAACAGCTTCAATCGCCGCGTCCAGCACAGCATCGCTAATGCTGAAGGTTTTAAAACCGAGTCAGAGGGCGACGAACCAAATCGTCACGTGGTGATTCTCGCCAAGAAGTGAGATCTTGATGAGTCGATCAAAAAAGCATTTTTCAGACATGACTGCGTGCATCACTGGTGCCTCATCTGGCATCGGTGAGGCCATCGCGTCGGATTTGGCGCGTGAAGGCTGGAGTCTTTGCCTCGGTGCTCGACGCATGGATCGTTTGGTAAAACTTAAGGAAAGACTTTTATCCGAAGGTGCGAGCAGAGTAGAAATATTTTCATTGGATGTCCGCAGCGAAAAGAGCGTTGCGGTGTTTCATCACTCCGTGATGATGACATTTGGAAAAGCGCCTTATTTGTTGGTCAACAATGCCGGTCTTGCTCGGGGGCGAGACAAAGTCATAAACGCCAATCTTGAGCATTGGCGTGAGATGATAGACACGAATCTAACGGGACTTATGCTGGTTTCAAAAGCATTCGTCGGTCCGATGATTGCCAACGCATCGGGCCATATTGTCATGATTGGTTCAATTGCGGGTAACGATGTTTATGAGGGCGGCAGCGCTTATTGCGCTTCTAAGTTCGGGGTCAGGGCCTTTACGGAGTGCCTGCGTTTGGAACTATGCGGAACGAATGTACGCATGACGTTAGTAGATCCCGGTATGGTTGAAACAGAATTTAGTCTGGTTAGACTTGAAAATGAATCGGCTGCCAAAGATGTCTATAAGGGCATGACCCCTCTCAAAGGCGAAGACATCGCCAAGTCCGTCATGTTTGCAGTGAATTCACCGGCCCATGTCAACATTGCCAAAATGGTATTGCTACCTACTGATCAAGCCTCTGTAAGTCGCGTTCATCGCAAATAGCTTACTTGAACTCAACTGTGATCGAATCTTTGCCTTCTTTGATAGGAATGGTTGCCGATACGCTTTGCACGTTGTTTGGCGTGTAGGCATAGACAATTGATGTGAATAGGCCAATCTTTGCGAGGCTCTTGAAGTCGCCAAAGTTGTAGTTGAACTTGTAGCCAGTACCGGACTTTTCTACTTTTACGTTTCCGGAAACTAAGTCACCTAGTTTGGTTGTAGTACTTCCTTTAACATCGACTACCTTGCCGCTAACGCCTTCAAAAGTGATGCCCGCGGTAGCTGCTGCTGAGAACTTATCGTTAACTTTGTCTGGATAAGCTGCAAATGGCAGAGCCGGCTCAAACACCACCGTCACAACCGCTCCGTTTTCGACGGGAAACTTATAAGTCTTGACCATGCCAACTACACAGGAATAGTCGGACCAAACGCCTTGCTTAGCCTTGATTGCATCTTGCTGAGCCTTATCTGCAACATCAAGCGTTCTCTCGCCCAGAGCTTTGTTCAATTCCTTGCGCGCTTCTTGCTTCACCAGATCAATGTCTGGACTCGTTGTTAGGTTTGATACCGCAAGATTCAACTTCAAACGAAGTGGATCATTATCTATGGACAATTGACCATCACCCTTGATTTGAATGTTGATCGTTCCTAGCAGGGATCTTTCGGCTACGCTCTTTGAGATCGAGCCGGACAACTTCGCGCTGAACGCTCCGACTTCGCAACCCGGAATTTTCTGAACCGATTTATTTTCGGCAGACTCGGTTTGTGTTTTGTCACCGGCAACTGCACTTTTATCGCCACTCTTTTCAGAATCGAAGGCGGGCTGTTGGGATTGATTTGCGTCTGCATCATCCGAGGCTTTCTTCCGACCACGATTTTCTTGAACTTCCATATCGCAGGAAATGACGACGATCGCAGATACAAGCATAGCTAGAATCTTCATACGCCACCCACCCACGCAATTGATTTCGATTAGGTCATATCACTAATCGGCACAAACATGCGCGAACACGAGCGAACGGAGATTTCGCATAAAATCAAGGCATTTACAGATGGAATAAATTATTGGCCGCAGACTATCCTTTGCGAAACGGCACGACTTTTTGCGAAATTTTGCCAAAAATCGAGTGCCCTTTACCGTCAAACATCTCGATTTCGACACGGTCGCCAACCTGCATGAAGGGCGTTTTTGCTGCGCCATCGTCGATCGTTTCAATCATGCGCTTTTCGGCAAGGCACGATGAACCGAGTGTGCGATCTTCGTTTGAAACGGTACCGCTACCCAGAATGGTTCCGGCGGTGAATGAACGAGTCTTGGTAATGTGCGCAATCAACTCATAAAACGAAAATTGCATTTCGGGCCCTGCATTCGGGTGACCAAAGAGCTTGCCGTTGTAATGTGTATGTAATGGCAAATGCACTTTGCCATTCTGCCATGCGCTACCGAGTTCATCTGGCGTGACGACCACTGGTGCGAATGCGGTAGAAGGCTTAGAGTTGAAAAATCCAAATCCTTTTGCGAGTTCGTTGGGAATGAGTCCGCGCAAGGACACATCGTTTACGATACCCACGAGACGAACATGTGATTGCGCCTCTTCAGCGCTAGTCGCCTGAGGTGTGTCATCTAAATAGACCACTACTTCCGATTCAAAATCCAAGCCCCAACTCGCATCCGTAAACGTAAGGTCTTGATTCCAAGCCAACATGTCACCAGATCCGCCTTGGTACACTAGAGGATCAGTAAAAAATGACGTAGGCATTTCTGCGCCACGAGCTTTGCGCACTAGCTGAACGTGGTTTAGGTATGCAGAACCGTCCACCCATTCATACGCCCGTGGTAGAGGAGCGATGAAATTTTCAAATGAATGGCCCGTACCAAATGAGGTATCGTTGTTCAATTTGTCGGATAACTTTTGTAGTTCAGCAACAACGCTATTCCAGTTATCGAGTGCAAATTGAAGTGTCGGAACTTTGCTGCCTGCCGTCGTGTAACGTTTGAGATCTCGGCTTACAACAACTAACTGACCATCACGGGTTTGATTGGCAATCGTTCCTAATTTCACACTCAGTTCCTTGAAATGATCAAATACTATTACGCATGTCTCTTAGTAATCCAACTCGTCATCGATCGCTTCTTCCGAAACTGGCGGAAGCGATTCTGATTCTTTATCTGCATCCTTGGTTCCGACATCAAAGGACATCTTGAACTCGGGATCTTCATCGTCAAATGACTCGGCTTTGGTCGCTCCCTGAATCGTGCGAATATCAGCTTCAGCTACTGCGGATAATTCTGGCATTTCATCGTTTTCAGAGACTTCTTCCGATTCGGACGCTACGATTCCATTTTCATTTTCATCACTTGTTTCGACTGACTCAGTGCTTTCTTGCAAGTGAACCGACTCGGAAATGTGCTGGGCCGCCTCTACAGCCATCAAACCTTCTGAAGCGGTGGGCTCATAAGTATCTCCAGCCGCCATAAAATCGCCTTCAAGGCCTTCCATTGATTCTTCGGATGGAGACAACGCTCCTTCGCCCTGTGCAACTGTTTCCAAGGAAGCTTGGAATGAAGTAAGTGGCGGCAAATCTTTGATGTTGGAGAAGTTGAAAACTTGGAGGAACTCTTGCGTCGTACCGAACAGCATCGGGCGACCAGCTTCTTCTTTGCGTCCTACGCAAGTGATGAAATTCCTTTCGAGAAGGTGCTTGATCGTATTGCCAGCATCTACACCGCGAACAAATTCGATCTCAGCACGCGTGCACGGCTGCTTGTATGCAATGATTGCAAGCGTTTCCATCGACGCACGGGAAAGCGGACGTGGGCGAGATGCGAAGAGTCGCTTCATCAATGGTGCGGCGTCTTTTGCGGTTCGGAACTGGTACCCGTGGCCTTTGATGTGCTCAAGTCGGAAACCACCACCACGCCCTTGGTATTCCCATAACAATTCTTGTACGATTGCTTGCACTTGCTCGACTAAATCAGGTTCTTGTGTGCCGATCAGTTCCGCTATTTCCTCTGGCTGCTGGCACTTTGGGCTAGCAAACAAAATCGCTTCCACTTGTGCTTTCAAAGGTAGTGAGCATTTCTCGTGATAAGCAGCGAAATTATCTTGAGGCGCACTTTCTTCGGCAGTGAGTTCGGGGTCGACAGGCAACTCATCACTTGCAGAAATTTCGTCTTCAGCGGTGGCACCTTCGATCGGTTCATCATCGCTCGTCTCTTCAGACGTCAATTCACGAACAGCTTGTTCATTTAGCTCGCGCTGAATGTCCGCCGGGTTACCAGAAATTTCTTCAAACTCTGTATGGGGAAGCACGTTTGCCGTTTCCATATTTTCGGCGGACGCTTCTTCTGCTTGAATGATCCCATCTTCATTTTGATATTGGTCTTGCATGCTTTGTCTCCTTACATCTGTACCGCGCCGGACTCGACCGCGATGCGAACGCGGTCTTCGGCTGAAATCGGAAGCTTGGTTGGATCGAAGTCTGTTTTATAGACCCAGAGCGGCCCGAGCATTTCACTTTGGAAAATCTTAACTTTGTTCCACTTCGCAAGTTCCAGCGTTGCCAACAGATACACGACCAATTCGTATCGGCTGGCGAACTTTTTGTAAAAGCCTTGGAATAGCGCAAAATGAAGTGTGTCGAGAATCTTCTGCAATTCTTCGATCTTCTCTTCGACCGAAACCAAATGCATTTTCGCTTCTACTTTTGCTTCGGGTTTTCTTTCGGACATGTCCTTGAGCATCTGCTCGTACATGACGACGAGTGTGGCCGCGTCACCTGTCAACGGCGCTTCCACATCTGCATAGTGGGGCTCAAGGCGTCGCCACTCACAATTCGGCATGATCTCAACGCCAAGTTGCGGAGCATTTTCCAAAAACTTGGACGCAGCGCGAAAACGTTCGTATTCGATCAGGCGATCTTGGAGCGACTTCCTTGGATCGTCATCTGCCAGCTCTTCACCGTCTTTGGTCTTGTCTTCCGTTGGGATGAGCATGCGCGACTTGATTTCGATCAATGACGCAGCCATTTCCAAGAATTCGCCGGCCTCGGCCAAGTCTCGGAACTTCATCAGACGCAAATACTCGAGGTATTTGGTCGTTAGTAGGTAGATATCAATATTGAAGATATTGATTTCATTAAGTTTAATAAGGTGCAGCAGAAGGTCCAGTGGGCCTTCAAATTGCTGCAGTTTCAAATGATAATTAGCCGACATGATGCACCCAAAACAGGCGGACTGAGTATAAAATACTCAAATCACGCGATGGTTATTGGACAAGTCTCGGTCAAACACGTTATATCGCCTTGCACCCAAACTGCAAGCCTAATACGAGGGCTTGAGGCGATATGGAAACCATTGATTTGCTTACAAAAGATGCGTCTTTGACCGCGCAACTGGACACAGCCGCGACGGTGGCAGATCCTTTTGCTTTCAGCAAATTTGCCAGCTCAACTCCATTTTTGCGTTCTCAAGGCGTTGTACCAGCAGATCCGTGGGAAGTAATTTCAATCCAAGCGTTTAAAAATGCAGATAATTCTTCCACTCAAGCGGGCTTTGTGCGGGCTTTTCATTCCAGCGGAACATCACAAACGGGCATTCTGTCCTCTTCTCACTTTACTTCGCTAGGTTTAGATCATTACCGATTTGCAGCACTTCGCGCCTTCAAAACCATGGTCTTAAACCCACTGAAGATTGAGCCCAGCGTACTACGAGCAGCAAGCATCATTCCAAACGCTAAGGAACGTCCCTCAAGCAGCCTAAGCCAAATGATCTCTTGGTTTAGCGATAGCTTTCCTATTTCGTTTTGTGGTGCTGATGAAACTGCCGGCGACTTTGTTGCAAGGCAAAACGTGTCGATGCTGTTTTCAACGGGCCTTCAGTTAGTCGATTTGTTCGAACAGGGTTTTCGCGCCTCCCCAAACCAGTACCGAGTCATCTTTGAAACAGGCGGATCGAAAGGCACCACCCTACAAGCTGAATCTTTCGAACTGCATGACATGATCCGCAAGATGTTTGGCGAAGACGTGGTTATCGTTTCTGAATATGGGATGTGTGAATTGGCTTCACAGGCGTATTCCGTAAACCGTTACGACGATGTCGGTCGACCCATTTATCAGTTTCTTCCGGAAGTTTCCGTTGCTGCAGCGGATGGCCATACTCTAAGGGATGAAGGATTTGGCGCTTTAACAATCCGCGATGTGTACCGATGCGATGTCCCGTTTGCTATTCGCACACAAGATAAAGTGCAGTTGCTGCACGACGGTTCATTCGTACTACGCGGTCGACTTCATAAGAGTCCGCTCAAAGGATGCTCCTTGGCATTTGATCATGCCAAGCCCGTACGTAGAGTTTCCATACGATTTAGCGATCCGAAATTTGATTTCGCCATCGGAAATAGCCTTTCACGTGAGCAGCTTGAGTCCGCTTTTTCAAGTCCCCAATTTAGAAAAGCTCTGAGCCATGAATTGGACAGCGAATCTCTCGCTGAATTGACCTTAAGCAACATTTCAAACGAACTGAACTCTGTACACTTTGCCATGGCCGTCGAGAACCTACGTTCGAAAGCAAATCGTACCGTCATTCATCCGTTGATTCTTGCGCCCAACAATCATGCACTTGCTGTTTTTCATCCGTTGGCATTGCTCGCCGGCGCTGCTATTGCCTGTTCCTTGCGTTTGCCCTCTAATAACAAAGTGTCCGCAACAATCGCAGCGTTAGTAAACACTATGGCAAGACACGGAGCTCGCATTCAGCTTCTCTCCCATGAAAATCGTATGGAAGACTTGCAAGGTCGATCGTGGTTTGACCGGGTACTTGCCTTTGGCAGCGATGCTACCATCGAAAAATTGCAAACTCTTATAAGAGTTCCGATGCAAGGCTTTGGAAGCGTGTTAGCCTGCGAATCGATTTGTAATGGAAGCTATTCACTTCACAACGTGACCCGCAGAATCGTCGAATCGCGTCAACGGGGCTGTTTAAATACTCGTGCCATATTCGTTCATGGAAATTTTGAATTTGCGAAACAATTCGCAATCGATTTGCAAATTGCCATTTCCGAAAGTGTTTCACTAAGTCTGGATCAACATTTGGAATTGAGGGACTTTTTGGATCATCCCGCAAGATCGTGGATACGTAATGAATTGAACGCTTGTGTTGACACCACACGATCTCCAGTTTTTTCCGCTGACTCACTACGATCAAAGGCAGAAGAACTCTATTCCCTATTAACAGATCCGCCAGAATGTTTTGTTCCTGTGTTTTGGGGTAACGAGTCCGCGAATTTGGAAATAATTGATGGACTTCGTTCCTCATACGATACTGTTTTGATGAACGGAATGGACGTAACTTGCAATAATACCAATGCCATTCAAAGCCGCTACGCTGAACCCATATGGGATGGACGGCACCTGAACAGGGAGCTATTCACCTTTTAGCGACAATTTTTCCGATTTTTTGAATTATAATGGTCAATGAGAGAACAGAAGATTCAGGGCTTATGACTTCACTTATTAAAATTATCGTGTGCGCTTCGGTTTTTTCAACCGCGGCACTCGCACAAGTTGAAGACATGAACGAACTTGTGTCCAAGGGTGTCACGCCGATTCGGACTGTAACATCTCACAATTTTTCTGAAAGCAAAATTTCAGCTAGCTTTGCAGAAAAGAAGAGTCAGTTTCTGTGTAAAGGCTTGGAATCATTCTTCGCAAAATATGGTTGGGAGCAAGATCCATGCGGATCTGTGAAGTGGCAAGCACAACTTCAGTCCATGAACAGCAATGCGCTAATTTACGCGACCTTCGGCAGTACTGGCCCGACAACATTGGTCATGAGTGCCGTTCATCCTGACGAAATGACACCCGTTCCAATGGGGTTTAAACTCGCCAAATATTTGACCGAGCATCCCGAGGTATATGAGGGGAAGTTTCGCATCATCGTCGCGCCGTTGGTCAATCCAGACGGATTTATTCGCAATGTTCCCGCGCGGACGAACTCGAATGGCATTGACCCTAACAGAAATTTTTTGACCTTCGATTGGTATGCCGACTCCAAGCGTTTCTGGCAAAATCACAAACAACGTCGCTTCCGTCACTTTCCCGGCTATTTCCCCAATACGGAAATCGAAACCATTTTCCAAATGCAGCTGATTGAGACTTTTCGCCCAGACAAGATAGTCAGCGTGCATGCACCATTGGGTTTTCTTGATTACGATGGCCCGCCGCCCGAAAAACCCGCGGAGCATAACTTTATCGAGGACCACGCAAAGAAACTGGTTCAAGAAATGTCGCAAAAGGCGAAAAATTACAGGATCGTCGACTATTCAATTTATCCAGGTTCGTTGGGAAATTTTGCCGGAGCAGAGCGAAATATTCTGACCGTAACTTTGGAATTAGCCACAACACAGCCGGACAAGGTCGAAGAATATTGGCAACAATTTCTTCCGGGTCTGCTGCATGCAGCTGAGTACAAAGTATCGACACCGCAACTCAAGGGAAGCGGCAATGCCTCAAATTTTATAACTTCGCTTTTTGACAGCTCCTCAAAATCCGGATTCAACTAACGACATTCACAGTGATCAATCAGGCATTTCAACTCTCCAGCTACAGTCTCAACATTCCCGATCATCTGGCGGCGCAGGAACCCCTTGCTGAACGATCAGCATCGCGTTTATTGGTTTCAAGAAAGGATGGCTCGGTCGAGCACCATTCATTCATCGAACTCTCAGAACTACTGCCACGCGACTCTCTTGTCGTAATGAACAACTCGAAAGTTTTTCCCGCTCGCATTCTAAGCAAGTTGCCTAGCGGCGGTGTGCTCGAGATTTTTCTGTTACGCCTATTGAGTCAAACTGAGCGATCATCCAAGTGGCTTGCCATTGGTCGACCGATGAAAAGATTGCGTGTCGGATTCGAATGCGAGCTGTCTCCAACTTTGCACTTGAAAACTTCTCCCGCTCCAGATGGTTCTGATCAATCTTTTACCGCCGAGTTCAACCAAAATTTCGTTCAAGTCGTAAACTGGCTAGAAACCAATGGCATCATACCGCTTCCTCCTTATATTCAGAGAAAGGCGCCACTGGCAGCACCGCTTTCTCAAGACCGCGATCGCTATCAGAATGTTTACGCTCAGCACAATGGATCTGTCGCCGCACCCACTGCGGGTTTGCACTTCACACGGGAAATATTCGAAAAATTAAAATCATCAAACATCGAAATCGCTAACGTGACGTTACACGTCGGCGGCGGAACTTTCTTACCGATGAAAACTGAAAACATCAGCGAGCACCCGATGCATTACGAGTCGTTCTGCTTGGGAGCAAGTACTTTAAGTTCGGTCTTGCGAGCAAAAGCCGACGGACGTGCAATTTTTTGCGTCGGCACTACAAGCTTGCGGGCTTTGGAGAGTTTTTGGATCAAACATGCCGGGGATACCCCATCCATGAAGGCTGGCGCCGATAGTTGGCATGAAACAAACTTATTCATCCGTCCAGAAAGGGACTTTGAAAAATACACAACAAAATGTGGCGTAGACGGCATCATCACTAATTTTCACCAGCCCATGTCAACGTTGATCGTTTTAGTATGCGCCCTTGCGGGTTACGAACGAACAAAAGCCGCCTACGCAGAAGCAGTTGCTAATCAATACCGCTTCTACTCGTATGGTGACTCAAGTCTATTTTTCTTATAGCTTTTTCTTTTCAAGGATAGAGATGAGAAGCTGCAAGTCTTGAATTTTTTGCTGCAGCGACTCAATTTCTGCATCGCGGGCAGCAAGTTTTGATTCAAGCATGGAGGTCCGAATTTTGTATTGCTCTTCAAGTCGCCTTTCCATATTGGAAAAAGATTTTATGGCACTTTCACACATTTCGACAATTCGGTTTACATCGGGCGAAAGCGTTGCAGCGGGCTTTTGCAGCTGCATATTCGTAGTCTGAGAATAGTGCTGCTCTGAAAGTACCGGTGAGTTGTACCTCGTTTGTAAACTAGGCTCGGCGGAGGGCCTAGTTTGGACTGGCTCAGAGTATGTAACGCGGCGATCTGCACTTGGCTGGATAGGCCGCAAGGATTCTTGGACGGTGCGCTGCTGCACTTGTGGGCGAGTCACTTGAGGCTGAGTGCCTCTCGCTTGAGTGACTGGAAACCCCATTCCTTCACTGTCAAAACAAGAATCCATTTCGTCACTAGCATGTCGTTGCATTTCCGCACCACTACGCACTGGAATATAGTACTTTCCATCACGAAGTTCTGCGCGCAGTTTTCCTGTTTTGATTCGACGACGGATCGTCATATCAGAAACACTAAAAGTTCGTGCGTATTCGACGATGGACATCCATTGCTCGGACATCTTGCACCCCATGGTGTAGATAGATCATTAGTTACTGATTAGATTTTAGAATATGTTGCGAATGTCAGGCAAGTTAGTAGGCAGCTTCTGCACATCGTGTTTGGGGACGCTGGCTTTGAATTTTCGCTCGTAGTTGAGATAGTTGGCCAAAACAGACCGAACGTATTTACGAGTTTCACGATATGGTATTAATTCCAAAAATACATCAATGTCACAATCTCCATATTCACTTACCCAGCGATTTACTGCCATCGGCCCAGCGTTGTAGGCAGCAATCACAAGCGGTAAGCTTCCATAGTAACTTGATAGTTTGTTCAGGTAGATGCTGCCATATACGACGTTAATGTTTGGATTTCGCAATTCCCCAATTCGGTACGATTCATCGCCAATGTCCCGCGCCAACCGAGCTCCTGTTGCTGGCATGATTTGCAAAAGGCCCAATGCCCCTACCCCGGATACCGCGGTCGGTTTAAATTGGCTTTCAGCCTTCATTACTGAATAGATCAGGTAGGGATTCTTGATACCCGCATCACTGGACAAATTAACTAAATTCCAAAACGGAGTGATTAGGGCAGCATCCTTCATGCCAAAATTCAGTGTTGTCCTCGGTTCGTAAACGTTTCCGCCTTCAGAATCACTAGAAGCAAGCAGAACATTGGGTAGAGCCGGGTCAATTATTCCATTTAGCCCGAAATCAATCGTCGAACCAATTGAATCTGTCAAAGCCGATGCTTGGATGACTTCCTCATTTATCGCTAAATATCGCTGGCTAGTTTGCTGAAGTTGCGCAACACGGGAACCGCTAGTCAATAGTTCCGACACTGTGCTATCGCGATTCGCACTTAAGAATGCATAAAAACTTGTAGGGTGCCGTTCTGCGACCTCTCGATATTTGGACTTCGCACCATCTTCGTCACCCAATTTTTCCAATACGCGCCCGTACCAATACTCATATGCGCCAGGCTGCTTCTCATCAATGACTTCAAGATAACCACGGCGCTCCAATAGTACCTTCGCCGACTCGAAGTCACCCGCGAGGAAGTGATTCCAAAATTCAAACCAACGCGCCGGTTTTTTCGTTCGTTTTGCAATGCCGATTTTCTTGAACATCGCCGCTGCTTCCGCATAGTCCCTCTTATGCATGTAACGGGTAGCAATTTCAAACATGACCTCGGGGATATCTGATGCAGACGGGAATTCATGCGCATATCGAATGAGAGCGATAACGGATTCTTCCGTCTTTCGAAGCTCTTGTTTTACTCGAGCAGTTAGCAAGAGATGGCGCGCTCGTTCCTTGGGCTGCATGTCGCCGCGTTGAGCGATTTCTTGAGACAGAGTCTCCGCATCCTCGTAATATCGTGCACGCACCAAAAAGGCGAATTTCTCGATTTCGGTCAAATTTCGCGCTCTTCCGCCGCGCATCGTTTTAGCCAAATTGAGATTCATCAGCACGAACGTTCGTCCACCAGTGTCACCGACGTCATTAGCAGCAATTCTCGCAAGCGTACTTTCGCTCAATGCAAATCCAGAACCTGCGAACGGTGATTGCTTGCAGTTTGCGTTCTGAAACTCGTTCATCGCCCATACCGACTCCAGTGAAAGCGGGTAATTTGCAAGCAGAGACTCAAGCACCTTTTTGTATTCATCCGCCTTATTCAGTCGTCTAAATGCAACGGCCAGTAACTGCCGGTTGAGTTCAGGAGCATGCATCGCTGGGAGTTTTCCATACGAGCCAAGAAAAGTTCGCACAGCTTCGAGGTACCGGCCGCCAGAAATCGATCGTTTGAGCTGAGCCGAAATAACGTCGTTATCCACATACTCTTCGCGAATGCTATCCAAGTCGTCATCAGGAGTTGTGGCCATGCGGTCAAGCGGAATGATTTGCGCACTTAAGTTGTCTACGACCGCTAGCATCTCGTGACTTGTTTGCGCTTTGCCCCGAGCCAAGTTTACAAAAACCTCTGCCGACCCAATGTCACGCTTGCTCAATGTCTGGGCTAAAGCAAGGATGCGCGAAATTTTTGCGCCAGCTTCCGGTAATGTTGCCTCTACCAACCCGATGTCTTCGTCGATGGTTTCGCGGACTTTTTGAACCTTTTGCGCAAGCTGCTTATCCGCCCATGCTTCAGCGGAGCACACTAGCGTAGCGGTCAACACAATTTTTTTCGCGGTATATCTCACCCAAAATCCTCCAGATTGGCCGATGGGTAATCGGACTCAAACATCCATAACGTAAAGTCATCGATGGAACAAATTTGCCTAGCGTGCCTGTAAAACTTTTAGCACGTAGCCAGAGTCCAGAAATGACGTCGAAAATGCAGCCATTGTTGGCAATACGACAAAAGCGGCGGATTTCTACTAAATCGAGTTGCACAAATTTGCCTGCCACATGTGATAAACTCTTGAAATGAGGTTTTTATCTTGAAGTCGTTAGTTGTCATTCCCACTTTCAATGAAGCCGCCAACATCGCGAGCATCATTTCTACTGTCGTGGCTCTGGATGATCTTCTCGACGTTTTAGTTGTTGACGACGACTCCCCCGACGGAACTTCACGCATCGTTGAGACCATGGCAACTCTGATGCCTGCGCGGCTTTTTCTGCTGAAGAGAGCTGGTAAACAAGGTCTGGGAAGCGCATACATTGCTGGCTTTCAGTGGGGTCTGTCTAGAGGATATGAAGCTATATTTGAAATGGACGCTGACTTTTCTCATGATCCTCGCATCATTCCATTGATGCTTGCAGAATTGAAACACTGTGATGTAACTGTTGGAAGTAGGTACATCGAAGGTGGAGGTACTAGCAATTGGAATTGGTTTCGCCTGTTAGTAAGTCGGAGCGGCAGCATGTATTCGCGATTTGTTCTTCGCATGGGTTTACATGATTGCACTGGTGGTTTTAATGGCTGGAAGCGCCATGTGTTAGAAGGAATCGACCTCCCCTCCATCAAAAGCGAAGGCTATTCTTTTCAAGTCGAACTAAAATTCCGCGCCTGGAAACGAGGATTCAAAATTGTTGAAGTGCCTATTGTGTTTTCGGAACGACGTGCGGGCAAATCAAAAATGTCGGGCCGCATATTTTTGGAAGCCATCTACCGTATCTGGCAAATTCGTTCATTTAAGTGAACACATGACCTTCTTGGTTGCATCGACAATTTTATCTACTGGCACTTGGTCGTAACACTTAACTGTTTGATCGCATGATTTTTTCCAGCAGGGCGAACAGGTAACATCTGCCAAGAGTTTAACGCCACGCTCGTATAGCTCAATTTCTTGGGCGCACGAAACACCGAACCAACACACAACTTGCTTCTTTAGGGCTATCGCAATGTGAAGACCAAGAGAGCACCCAGAGAAAACTACATCCGTGCCGGCCATCCATAACACGCCATTTCGCAATCCACCGGTTGTTGGGGTATTCACTACAAAATCGTCATCTGCAAATGCCGCTTTCATTTCTTGCTGTCGCTCGGCATCTTCTCGCCCGCCAAGAAGTGCCACTTTCCAATCAGGAAAAGCCTTGCGCCAAGCGCGAATCGTTTCAATAGCGCGAGGAACCGTGAATTTTTTATAAGAATAGAGTACCGAGCATCCCGTATTGTACCCGATAACTCCAGTTGCTCCTCCAGCAATGAGGTCGGCCCTAATCTGCTCGATGCGAATCTTTTCGGCAGCCGTGAATTCGAGTATGTATTCGTCTCGGGAATATGGCAGTGCCATCGCATCAGTTATGAGCTTTGTTTCCGGCTTTTGATTACGGAAGAATTTAAATTCATCATCCAACCCAATGTCAAAGAGCTCCAATGCCTCGGAGTTCAGCGGACGAATTGCACCTGCATCCGTAAGACCAAACCCCCTTTTTTCCGATGCCGTAATTTTTTCAACCAAAGCGCCGGCTTCGGTGCTTTTGTCGACGCCCAAGCACAAATCAAACTTCAGATGCATTAAAGCGGATAGGGTTTTATCTGAAACGGTTAGCAAACGGTCGATGAGAGGATTGTTTTCCAACAGCGCAGCTGCTGATGGTAAAGTAATCCACGTTATGTGACAGTTTGGATAAGCTGTCTTCAAAGGTCGCAAGAGAACTGTTGAACGCAATACTGCGCCAAGGGCTTCCAAACTAACGATGGCAATACGGGATGACGGACGCGAATAATGACTGCACCCTTCACAAGCTCGTTTGAATGAGCACGGCTTGTAACCAGTGAAGTAACGACAATCTGTATGATATTTTTTTGTGCGCATAGGTATTTACAACTCGTCAATCGCTACGTCATCTAGTTCATAGTGTCCAGGCTTCTGTCGCGAAAGCCATTTCGCCAAACGTATGGCGCCCGTTCCGAACAATGCACGAGAAAGTGCGCGATGTTCGACTCGAATTTCCTCACCTTCGGACATTAAGAGCACAGTATGCTCACCAAAGTTTCCTCCACCTCGAATCGCAGAAATGGGAGCATCTGCGTTCATACTCGCCTTAACAGCTTTTTGTATAGATTTGGCTGTCCCTGACGGAGAATCTTTCTTTTGTCCGTGATGGATTTCAAAAATTGCGGGAGTGAATCCGGTCTGTGCTAGCGCTGGTCCGAATGAGGTCAACATTTGACGGACAAGTAATATTCCCACACTGGTATTAGGCGCTACCAGAACTGCATGTCCATGCTTGCTTGCGGCTCGTTGCCACTTTGCAACTACCGCTTCGTTCAATCCCGTGGTGCATATCAAAAATTTTCTCGATTCCTTGGTCTTTTCGGCAAAGCGAAGGAGATCAGCGTTTGCCTCTATGGTTGAAGCATCAATGATGACACAATTTTTTCCGACGAGTGTCTCCAAGAATTCAATCAAAAATTTTTCGTTTTTGGATTTTCCATGCGTCACTAGTGACGACGAGTTACCACCAATTAATGCCCCATTCGTTTCTTTGGATGCGGCATTGCAGACTTCGCTTCCAAGTCTTCCAGATGCGCCATATACCCAAATTTTAGTTTTTGATTTGCTACTTTTCAGAAATGCTCGCTTCTTCTATTCCAAGCTTTTTCAATTCTTTGATGGAGGTACTTAGCGCCTCTTTAAGAGCTTGGGCGTTCTTGGTGGACATGCCCACAAGCGGCAGACGTAGATGGCTTTCTGAAAAACCACATAGCCTCATCGCTTCTTTGATGGGACCGGGATTTGATTCAACAAATAGTGTTTCAATGAATTGATACAATGCGCGGTGGATTGCTAACGCTTCGTTCAGCTTTCCTTCATAGAAGAGTTTTCCCATTTGAACAAATGACGCGGGAAATAAATTTGTAACAACGCTGACTACGCCACGACCACCTACGGACATACTTGGCAAATACGTAAAATCGTCTCCGGAGAGAAAAGTTGTTTCATGCGCAAGTTGAGCTGATTTTGAAAATAGCCCAAGGTCTCCACTGGCTTCTTTCACGAGCGGGATTTCTACTTCGCGGCAGACATCTGCGATCGTCGCGGCAGATAGTAGCTGACCTGTCCGTCCAGGAACGTGGTAGAGGCAAATGGGAACTTTTACTGACGATTTGATAGCGCGAAAGTGCGCCTTCAAACCTTCGACCGTTGGCTTGTTGTAAGGTGGAGTCACGACTAGTAAGGAATCCGCACCGCGCGCGACTGCTGCCACGCTTAGTTCAACGCTCTTTTGCGTGCAGTTACTGCCAGAACCCGCCATGATTCGAACTGACTTTGGAAGTACGCCTCGAGCGTACTCCACCATCCGCAGTTTTTCTTCGTCACTGATCGTCGGCGATTCTCCCGTTGTTCCAGCTACGACAATCCCATTGACACCACCTTGCATTTGATGGCGGAGAATTTGCTCGAAAGCATGCCAATCAATTTCGCCCTTATTGGTAAAGGGTGTAACGATGGCCGTCCAGACTTGAAAATACGAGCTCATGAATCAACTCTTAAGTTATTTAGTAACATCGCTCGCAGAGGACGTGCGAACGGGGATATCTGGGCGTGGCTCTTTTAACTTGCTGCGTGGGTCACCCTTCAACCCACATCCAAAGAACACGGAAGAGGTCATGAGAACAACCGCAATAGTTGTTACCGCAGATTTGAGTACTGTGAGCAATTTCGCGTTGCGCTCTTTCTCGGCGAAATTCACCATACCGAGTGAAGTCCCCCGCTCTGTTTCCTGCAATGTCGCCAATGTATCATCTGTGATGCAACGATTGATTCGGGCCAATTCGCCGGGAAGTATTCGCGAGGGTTGAAGTTTCGAATTTGACAGATGCTCCAACAAATCTTTTACCGCCGTCTTTGCAACTGGAACGCTAGTTCCTTTTTGAACTAAATCGACCAAAACTCGTCGTCCAATATTTTTGGCAACAACAAAACCTTGTTGAGGCTGTGCATTTACACCCGCCAACATTTCAGCCACCGCGGCTGCGCATTGTTCAGTAAGGGAGAGCAGTTGATCAAACGATGAAACAAGTTGGATGCGTTTTAATTCCCAGCCTAGGTGCGCGTGCGTAACTGTGAAACTATCTAGGGTAAGAGCATTAGCAATGTTATTGATCGAATCTGTAAGTAATTTCATCCGCTCGGGAATGCGACGATCGGCAACGCTCTGGCTGAACAGTTCCGAAAGTTGAGCCAATGAACGACTAAACGATTTGATTCCTGCAACGGCAAGTTCAAAACACGTTTGTTCTTCGTTTAGCGTGAAATTTGCAACACTGCATTTTGAAAATCCAAGTGCTGCTGCGATCTCCGTGTCGACTGCTTGGTCAGTTTGTTTCTGCGGCACACTGTCACCGGCAAGTAGTGTCGAAAGTCCGTCTCGTGATTGAGTCAGGATCTGCGACGCAAAAACAATTTGTTCTGCGGTGCTAAGGATTGGGGTTGAAAGCAAGCCAACACTTTCATTTGCGCGATCAACAGTTACAGCAAAAGTGCGATTGAAAAGAATCGTGGCTCGGTCCAGCAACAGTGACGCTGTCGTTTTGTAGATACGGTTCAACTCATCCACAAATGCTACATGGCTAGATCGCAGCGCGTTTTTGGAAAATGATATTGGTCCGCTGTGATGCAAGAGCACATCAAGACCGTTAGACTGTATTGCTGACAAATATTGGATGGGACTGCTCTGGCTGCGGCTATTGGCATGCCACTCACGCAGATGCACTCTAAGTTCATCAACGTCTGCTTGATGCAGGACACCTGCTTTTAAGAGTGCCGCTGCATAGGAGCTCAGAAGGCTCAAGATCCGGTTTTGGTCGACGTTAACAAATTTTCCCTTAGTGGATTCAGTACCCATTCCCACCTCAGAATTTCATGGTTGCATTAGCCTCGAACTGCATGGCGGAAGCCTTACCTTTGCCCTTATAAATATCAAATGCAGCGCCAGGGAATACGTACGCAAAAGACCCGCCGACTTTAAAATCCCGCGCGAATGATTTCTGGTAAATGAGATCAACTTCGTACCCAAGCATAGTACCAGCATATCCTACATCGTATCGAAAGTCGTCATCACTGCTGGCAGCGGACGCCGCAGCGCGCTGTTCCGATTTTACTTCTTCGGGCATACCTTGATCCTGCGCCGCGCCAATCAGACGGAACTCGAAATCGCCATTCATTTGTGAACGGTAGTTATAGCCCAGACCAACCACAACGGCATTCATCACTCGCTCCGGATTGTATACGCCGTCTACGTGCATATCGCGTTGTCCGAAACGGTCGTTGAACAACAATAGGGCGGGTTTGAAATTCTTATGAAATGCAATTGCCGTTGCCGCATTGTCGCGTTTATTGGAGCGGGCAGTTTCGTCGCTAGGATCTACGTCATCGAAGTAACCATCTGCATCACCCGGAGCGTATGCGTACGACAGAAACATGGAATGCGTCGTGAGATTTCCAGTGTTGAATTCTTCCGGCCCTGCGGTCGCTCCCGATTTTGAGAGAACGTATTCAGTTTTCCCTGCCAATCCAAAAGCGTTGATGTTGTTGCGATAGATGTCGCTCTTACCAGGTGAATCGTAGTTTACGACACTGCTTCGTCCGCCGTAACGTGACCACGATGGATCAGCGCTCTTGCCAAGTCTGAAGAGAAGTTCGTTTTCAGAGAACAAATCTGTCAAATAAAAACCCAAGAACAAATCGACGAATTTGACGTCAGTTTGAAGAGCAGCCAAACTTGCCGAGTCATCCGGAGAATCTGGGTCTTTCTTGTTGTTCTTTTTCGAAGTTGCGTTTGCAAAGTAAATGCCGATAGTACGGGTAAAAGACGCACCGGCATTGGCTTTGCGGTCATCGTACTTAATGGTGAAGAAATATTGGTCGAGATCGTCCGTGGAAGAGTACGGGCCGAACGAACCGCCGACACCGCTAGTAGGATCGGCTGTTCCGCCTGTTTCAGATAGTTTATCGTATCCGAACGAGAAACCTAGCGTCTGCGATTTTTGCACATTTACATCACAGCTAACGCCATCAAAAACAGAACCATCTGTTTCAAAGGGATCGTGACCTGAATTGAGAAACATGCCGATACCCCAATCTCGTGGGCGGCGACCAACTTGCAGCAAGCAATAATCAAATGCGTATTGAGCCCATGCTTCCGTTACGCGTGGAGCAATGTCGGCGTATCCGGGGTTGGACGGGTCTTGATGAAAACCGTCGCACTCTTTTCCGGAAAGGACTTCACCCGATTTACTGCAATCTTTTGGGTTTGAGCGATCTCCCAGATATGATTCTTCATGAGAGGGAAAAAGCGTAAAGCGCGTGAACACGCTCGTTTGATCGTTTGCACGAAACTCGAGGTTGGAAGTAAAGCTCTGTTCGACCGCTTGGTACTCGCCGTTTCCTCCACCATAGCCGGGTTTCAACTTGGTAACTCCACGCGCCCCGTAATGGCCTGTAGCTCCGATTGTTCCCGCCGATGCACTCGCTGAACTAACAGCCGCTGTTAAGGCCAAAATTATCAAGCCAATTCTCATGTTTGTCCTCTAAATTTCACCAACGTTTAATGTGCTGAAATTGCAAATACAAATTACAGTTTAGTTACCAAAAAAAAACTACATTTCACTTAACCGCCATACATTTCTTTCGACCTTTTCGCAGCGCCCGGTTTTCTCATCAATGGTAGCGATCAAAAAGCACATCCATGGGTCATTTTCCGCGGGTTCCATCATGACTTTCTTGCCTGTGCGCTGCCTCTCGATGGAACGGCTAATATCCATTCCAATTACTGATTCATATGCGCCTGTCATGCCAATGTCCGTTAGAAAGCCGGTATAGCCCCCGAGGATACGATCATCCGCGGTTGGGACATGACTATGCGTTCCATAGACAAGTGAAAATCGGCCGATAAGATAGCGGCCCATGCCTTGTTTTTCACTGGTCGCTTCAGCATGCAAATCAAGTATTCGAACTTTGGCAGTGTCTGGTATCATTAATGAAAGTTTATCGATCGTTTCATAAGGGCAAGAATTATCGGGATGCATAAATGCTTTCCCGGTCATATTCGCAACGGCGATCTGCACAAAATTGCGCTTGGACCTGATGACTCGCACTCCGGGATTCAATCCCTGTGCGTTAAGCATATTGACTGGCAAAATGAGGCGATCAAGCTCGCGCAGCTTAGGTATAATGTCACGCTTATCTGCCCAGTGATTGCCGCTCGTAATGGCGTCAATCCCAAGCTCGTCGATATAACGCTTATAGATTTTTTCGGTGAGACCAAATCCACCAGCGGAATTTTCGCCGTTGAGAATGACAAATTCGGGGTCAAACTTTTCTCGAATAATTGGCAGGCATCTTTCAACCGCTTGGCGACCGGCCCGACCGACCACGTCGCCAATAGCCACAACCTTGATCACTTCGCGTAGTCCACAAATTTGCTTTCGCGGATGACTGTAACATTAACTTGACCTGGGAAGGTAAGTTCGGATCGAAGTTTTGAGGCGATCTCTTGACTCAATCCAATAATTTCCTCATCACTGACACCTGTTGGACTAACCATGGCACGTACTTCTCTGCCGGCCTGTAATACAAATGCAGAATCAACACCAGAGAATGTCTTAACTACAGTCTCGAGCTTTTCCAGACGCTTAACATAGGATTCAAGCAGCTCTTTGCGCGCACCGGGGCGATTGCCTGATAGAGTATTGGCGGTGTGAACAATGACTGCATACGGACTAGAGCGCGACAGGTCTTCGGCATGATGCAATCGAATCGCATCGACAACGGTGTCACTTTCGCCGTATTTGGCAGCGACCTCTGCGCCGATCGCGGCATGATGTCCTTCAATCTCTTGATCTACAGCTTTTCCGAGATCGTGCAATAGACCGGCCCGTTTCGCTATCTTGACGTTCAGACCCATTTCGGAAGCCATGATGCCGCAAATGTGGGATACCTCGACACAGTGCTGCAAAATAGATTGCTGGCCGGTCGAGCGATAACGCAGCTTACCAAGGTAGCGGACCAATTCAGGATGCAAATCAGTGATGCCTGTTTCGAATGAAGCCTGATCTCCGTTTTCTTTGATGACTTGGTCGAATTCTGCTTCCACTTTCTTCGCAGTCTCTTCGATTCTTGCGGGGTGAATGCGACCATCTGCAATCAGTCTATCGAGTGTTGCTTTTGCGATCTCGCGGCGAATAGGGTTGAAGCAGGAAATGATAACTGCTTCCGGTGTGTCGTCGATAATTAGGTCAACGCCCGTAGCTTGTTCGATCGCGCGGATATTTCGTCCTTCGCGCCCGATAATGCGCCCCTTCATATCTTCACTGGGGAGCGATACGACCGAAATTGTGGAGTCGTTCACATACTCGCTGGCGATGCGCTGAACTGCCAAGCTGACCATGGATCGCGCCAAATTTTCAGATTGTTTACGCGTCTCTTCTTCAATCTCTTGGATGCGCGCCTGACATTCCTTGCGAGCTTCTTCTTCCATCAGCTTCATCAATTCACGCTTTGCTTCTTCGGCAGTCAGACGCGCAATGTTTTGTAGAGTCTTTCTGCTATTGTCTAAGCTGCGCTCGCACTCTGTCACGAGGCGCTTATATCGATTCTCCTGTTCAACCAGACTTTGATTGGATTGTTCAAGATCGCGTTCACGCTTTTCGATACCCGACAGTTTCTTTTCAATGGTTTGCTCGCGCGCCTTCAACTTGTTTTCCAGTTTTGAAAATTCGGCGCGGCGGTTCTTTGCTTCCTCTTCGAAGCTTAGCCGGCGTTTTCGAGCTTCTTCCCGTGCATCGCGCTGCGCTTGCTGAACAATGGTGTCCGCTTCTTTGCGAGCCTCTTCCAATACAACTTTGCTGTCGCGTTGCGCCGATTCAAAAGTTTTTGCCAAGTCTTTTTGGTGAAGCTTGATGGCAATAAAAGAAACGATGACAACGGTAGCTACCACTAGCAAAACGGGTAATAGAAATTCCACTTGAACCCCAACGATAAAATCTACGCGCTACTCGGCGGCGTGATCAGTTTAACGACCTTAGAAACGGAAATAGTATGATGATTCCGCCAAGATAGCAACGAAGAACGGGGACGACGATATCAGCGTATAAGTGCATGAAATATAAAAAAAGGCCCTCTTGCGAGAGCCTTATTCAATCTGAAATCTGAAACTAGATTACTGACCGGACATCACGAATTCTGCGCGACGGTTCTGACCCCACGCGCTTTCGTCGTGGCCGTCAGCCTTTGGCTTCTCTTCGCCATAGCTGATTGTACTTAGACGCGCAGATTCTACGCCGAGCTTGGCTAAGTATGACTTGACTGCTTGTGCGCGGCGCTCACCTAATGCGAGGTTGTACTCAATGGATCCGCGTTCATCGCAATGGCCTTCAACCTGGACTGCCGCTGACTTATTGGTCTTTAGGTATTCTGCAAAGCTGCTTAACTTGCCCTGCGCTTCGGAATTCAACGTGTAATCGTCGAATGCGAAGTAAACGGCTTCCGCTGAAAACGCTGCTGGGGCCGCCGGTTCGGAAACTTCCGAACTTGGTTTAACCACTTCTTCGGTCTTCTTTTCGTCATCGGTACATGAGGCAATTACAAGGGCAGTCGTAGCGGCCAATACTGCGGTTAATACACGGCGAAACAACATCTAGTTCTCCTATTGTTCCTGTAGAACACGATCAAAACGAGCCACGTGCTCATTTTTCGCGCTATTAGGTTCCCTAAAAATTGCCCGTTTTTTTCAATAAGATCAAGGCAATTTGGTGCAAAACTCACAACGTATGTAGTTTTGCACCGAAAGCTGCTGTACTAACGGGCAGCTAGGGCGTCTTTTAGTCGATGTTGGCATCCAGAAAAGCTGCCGCTGGACATAAAAATGACCACGTCTCCGGATTTTGCTTCCTCAGCAAGATTTTTTAACAGGTCGTCGTTTGTCTTGAAGGCGTGGGCCTTTTGACCAACGCTTTTGGCTAATTTAAATGTGTCCATCCGTCGATCTTCTGGAATGCGCAAATCAAGTGGACACTCTCCTATGAAAACATGATCCGCCAGTCCAAAGACCCGGACATATTCATTTTCAAAAACGTTGCGACGGCCAGTAGCATTCTTTGGTTCAAAAGCCACGATCAATCGCCTTCCAGGGCAAGTCTTGCGCATTGCACCTATGACATGCTCGACGGCTGTCGGATGATGGGCAAAATCCTCGTAAATATCCACGCCCCCAACACTCGCCAGCAGTTCAAGCCGACGCTTTACGCCGCGGAAACTTTGCAGAGCTTCTACCAATTTTTCGGAGTTTAGATTTTTGATCGCTCCTGCCTGTTTCATCACGTCAAAAGTCGCGACAACTTGGGCGATGTTCGCCGCATTGTAGCTGCCCGCAAGATGGGTCTTCACAGCTAATTTTCCGAACGACTTTGTCTGCAGTTCAACCACCCACTTTTGACTTGTACCACTTTCAGCTTCAGCGCGTGTAACGGTGACTGTTGCTCCGTCGATCGCTTTGTAGGGCGCAGTCTTCGTAACTTTGTTCCAGACTCCAACTTCTTCACACACCGCGCGAACCACTTCATCATTGCCATTTACGATGATTTGCTCTGGCTTCGCGACATTTCGGATCAAGCGTTTGAATTCGGAATTTACTGCGTCCAAATTTGCGAAGATGTCCGCGTGATCGAATTCGATCGCATTGATCATCAAGAATTGGGGGCGATAGTGATGGAACTTCGACGCTTTGTCGAAAAACGCGGTGTCGTATTCGTCACCTTCCAAGACAAAGAACGGGCCTTTTCCCAGCTCAAAGCCGCTTGGAAGATCGTGAGGCGCGCCGCCAATGAAGTATCCTGGTTCCTCGCCCAATTTAGAAAGACAGTAGCTCATCATTGTTGAAGTCGTTGTCTTGCCATGCGTTCCTGTAATAACAACGGGAACTCGGGATTTTAAGAAGTGCTCCCCAAGCAGCGCTGGAAAACTGGTGTATGGAATTCCTGACGCAAGTCCTGCTTCCAATTCTTTGTGGCCACGCGAAAGTGCGTTCGCGACAATTATCAGATCAGGCTTTGCGTTTTCGAGATTTGTTGGATCATAAGGCGTGAAAACTTTGATTCCGAGTCGCTCAAGCATTGTCGACATCGGTGGATATATGGCGCCATCACTTCCACAGACGTCGAAACCGGCCTGCTGGCACATTCCTGCAACTGCGGCCATGCCCGTGCCGGCGATACCCATGAAATAGACTTTTTTAACTTTGGCGTAATCGACTTGCATGCGGTGCATACCTCCAAACCAGCGAGCCACTAAGAATGGTCGCGTGAGCGCCTAACGGAATCGGATAGTTAGGACTAGTATGCCCAAATGCTTCAGTAAGAAAAACTGGAATCGCCAACCTCTCATGTAACGGGCGCTGAATCGCATCTTTTTTTGATTCGCCTTCGCTCAAGCACCCAAACAGATTTCCAAGAATGATAGCTCTGACCCCTTGTAGTGCTCCACTTTGTTGCCATTGGGTTAAACTTCTCACGATCCGCCCGGGATTCTCGTTTACGTCTTCGAGAAAGAGGATTTTGCCCGTTAACGTCTTCGGGAAGAATTCGGTACCGATTAGGCTGGTCAGGACTGTCAAACAACCGCCAAACAATTCGCCTTCGATAGTTCCCGTTGGATGTGCTTGTTCATTTTCCAGTTGGATCGTGGCACTTTGCAACTCGCCTCTTATGATTGACACGAGTTGAGAAACATCTGGTGCATTCAGCCCTCCCCACAGCTTTGTGCCCGGCATGGGGCCATGAATAGACGGCCAGCCCAATTTCGAAGAGAAAGCGGTTTGGATAGCGCAAAAATCCGAGAATCCGATCAGTGTTTTTTGCTTAACTTTTTGCAGTGTCTGCCAATCCAAACGGGAAATCAGGTCACTCGCGCCGTACCCTCCACGACAGCACCAGACGATGTCGATGCTGTCGTCCATGAGGACTGCGGTTAACTCCCTCAGACGACCTAAAATGGAAGCCGAGGTGTACTTCCAATCCGGTGCTGGATTTGGATCTGCAATGCTAACGATGAATCCGTTGGTGCGCAGCTGCGCAATATTTTCGCTTAACTCTGTTGTCGTCTCTCGCCCACAAGGTCGCACTATAGCGATGTTCTTCATTTACGCATCACTCTTCTTTGCGTTGAATTGTACGAATTACGCAATTAGCGTTGTGCACCAGTTGAGATAACGGTCGCTGTCTCAGAATAGACGAGAACTTGATTGTAGCTAAACCAGTGCTGCTCATCGTCTTCGACAACTACAACGTACGCGCCTGCTGGGATATTAAAGAAAATGCCTTTGGCAACACGCTCATCAGCATAAACCCAACCACTAGCAACAGTTCTTCCAAAATCCTCTTGCGACAGCGAAACAAGACGCATTTGTGTTCGGCCCTGCTTGCCTTCGGCATTGGCATGGCGGACGATGATCGATCCGGATTCAACTTCAAACGGAATGTCCGCATAAACTGACATGTCTTCTACGTACCCACGAGGATAAACCACGATGGGCGATGATGATGGATCCGCGTAGTCAATGGTGAACACGGTCTGCTCGAAGTCCGTATCCTGAACACCAGCCGAAACGACCCCGTCCGAACCAAGTGCGTCACCATCCCAGACCAAACGTGACGGACCAGAATAAGCAAACTGGCCGTTTACACCGAAAGGCTGAATATTGGTAAACTCCAACGGTCGCAAGATTTCACGGTCGAGTTGGGCAAGTTCTTCGTGCGCTGAAGGCGAAGCTGCGACGGCGATTTGAATCGCATCGCCAAAAATCTCGAGATCGACATTGTGATACGTTCCGGCCACTGCGAAAGTCCCGACGGAACCCAACGAGCCATCTACGTCAACCGCCGATAAAACGACCAACCCCGGAGCAACGTTGAAAAAACAGAATGCACCGTTGGCGTACGTGCCATTTGCAGAAGGATCGATGTAACCGAAGTCATTAAAATAGAACGGACCATCAGCGGTAATATCTGAACGAATTGCGATTCCGCGCAGCGGCTCAAACCCAGTTTTTTGAGAGCGAGACATTACCTTGCCACAAACGGTGCCAGCATCAGATCGAGCAGCGGTGTCGGCAATTCTTTCGTTTGCTTCCATATATACGTTGCGAGGAACCATGATTACGTGACGTACGGCACGGGAGACCTGGATCTCAGCAACCACATCGCGATGCGTGCTTTGCCCTTCAACTACAATCGACAACGTCGATCGATCAGGAACCGCGCGTACAACAGCTATTCCGCGAGCATCCGTACGCGTCGAAAATCCGATCCCAGGAATGGCGACGACAACGCCAGAGACGGGATAGTTTTTACGTTCGGCAGTGACGCTACGCTCGTCGATTAATTGAAGTTCGACATCTACGTATTGCTGCTTGGGCAGGGGCATGCGTACTGGCTTCGATTCCACCGACTCCTCTGCGTCAGCTTCGGAAATTTCGGCGTTTGCGACGGTCGCATCTGCATTTTCACTTGCCACTTCAGTATTTGATGAACCCGCTGATTCTGCAGCAGGAATGCTCGGAACCATCGATGCTGATTGTAGCTGATTGCTCTTAATCAGGTCGTCAAGCGTTAAGAGCTGATCTGGAATCTCGAGAGCGCCCTCTTTCGCGGCACCAATTTTTACTGGGACGATGATCATGCGCTCACCGCGCACAACATAGAGCTCGGTTGCGCCCTTTTGACGAGCTACCAAACGAGAGCCGCCATCAACGATCTGTGCAATATCTTGATCGCGCACAAACATCGAAATTGCGTTTTGAACGCCCTGTGCTGGATGAATTGTTTTGATCAGAATAGAGTCGCCAATCTTTTCAAAGGCAACTGCGCTGGGCGAAATGTTCGCCGAACCATTCTGCAAATCGACCGTCAAAGTGGCAAGGCCAGTTCCATTCTTCGCATTCTTAGTGCCCGCCGACGAACTTACAATTGCTGGCCCAGCCTCTTGTTTGGGAGCGCTCGCAGATGTCGCCGATTTGATGAACTGTGTTACCGACTGTTCGCCCCAAGCGGTCAATTCCGAAGCTTTGTGGGTCACAACTTGTTTTTTTGGGGGTTCTTCACGATGAATTACGAAACCGCCTTCATAACTTCTTTCGGTAATAACCGATGTGGAAGGCATCAGATCCGCATCGAAAAACTCATCCCCGCTAGCTGTCGCCGCAAACCCTTGCGTTGTCAGGATGGCAATTGAAATCAGTTTTCGGTTTACTCGAATCAATCCGTTGATCCTTGTTAGTCTTCGCTAAAGAGCCCACCGTCTGTGTATCGTCTCTCTGCTTCAAGTCTTGAGTCGTAATCGCGCTAGTTTTCAGACTAGCCTCCGACCACACGCCCAATACACTGAAATTATACCATAATTGCGCGTTTGAAAGGACTAAGAATGGCAAAAGAAAAATCCCCAAGTTGTCCACATGGGGATAGATTTGGTTATTTTAGCAATTAACCAAGTTTTTTCTTTACGATTTCGCTTATTAGCTTGCCGTCTGCCGATGCTCCAAGGCTATCGACGACCGCCCGCATGATCTTGCCAAAATTCTTTTCGGCGGTCGCTTTTATCACCTCATCAACTTTTGCTTCGATTTCCGCCGCTGATGCTTTTTTGGGCAAAAATTCTTGGACGATTGCCATCTCAGCCAAGATTTCGTCTTTCTTAGGGGTTCCTTCGTAGTCAGGCAATGCCTTCTCTAGCTTTTTCAAATATTTGCCCACAACACCTAGTTCTTCTTCATCAGAAAGGTCTTTCTGGGAATCGCCAGCTACACGAGCATATTTGAGATCTGCGAGTACCATTCTCAAAACCCCTGCGCGCACTTTGTCACCGGATTTGAGCGAATTCTTGATTCCGTCCATAATTTTATCTTGCATCTTCATTTGTCCCCCTTACGCATGTCGCTGTTTCCAACACATATCAATACAGGTAGTCTTCTATGTTCTGATGAAAGGTCTGGCAACGAAAATGGCTCAAAGCGACGTGCAAAGATTCTTGAATGCAAGGCGCAATGCGCTCGCTGGGATCGTGTCTATGATCTCAGCATTTGCTTTTTCCGCGTGCGGAACGGATGACGACAGTTTGTCCGGGCAAAACAACGTTTCTAACAAACATCAAGAAGCCCTCACATTGGCCTCTGGCCTTGCCCCCGAGGACGAGGTCGAACCTAATAGCTACATCGTGACGTTCAAAAGCGACCTGACAAGTTCACGCGGTTTTTTTGCATCCTATACCGCAGAAACCAAAGCCTTTTATGCAGACCTACATACCAGATTTTTGGGTGATACTCGCGTCAAGAGTCTGGACTTTTTAACGGCAATCGACTTGAACCTCGGACGGCACGATCCGCTTTTCCAAGCTGATCTTTTACCACCTTCCTCGCTTTCGCGCGCGCTGTCCGCCCCGAATGGACTGTCGCAATTTGGCGTCATCGCGCAAGTTGATTTTGTCGACGATCTTTCTGCCAAAGAGGCGCTGACCGAATGGAACCTGCGCGGAGATTTGTGGTTTGCGGAGCCCAATTACATTTCGCGGCAGAAGCAAAATATTTTTGACTCGTTCATAGAACGATATCAAACCAACAAACAGACTTGGCAAGATCAGGTTCATTTGCTTGGTGCCTATCAGTATTTAGCACAGTCAAGCGTGTCACCGACTACGCCCATCATTGCCGTCATGGATAGCGGGGTGGATTTCGATCATAGCCATTTGACGGAACGTCGATGGATCAACGATCAAATTGGTAAAGCTGGGTGTGCCAATGATGAAAATGGATGCAACACCACAGCTGGTAAAAAGGGATTGCTTGGAACCGGTGATGTGGGCGCAAATGCCGCTGATCCGACAACCCGCGTTTGCCCCTCCAATACGTCCGGAAAAAGTGAAACTTATTGCAGTCACGGCACGCACGTAGCTGGCATTATCGCTGCATATCGAAATAACGATACTCTTTCGGTAGGTGGTGTTTGCCCGATGTGCCAGATCATGGCCATTCGAGTAGTTGGCACTCCCGCAGATGCCGTGCAAACTGCGGAAGAAAAAAATGACCGCAAAGGTTCCATTTTGGATTCTTCCATCATCCGCGGATTGAAATACGTTAGTTATTTCCGCGACCAGAACGGCTTTGCGGTGCGCGTGCTGAATGCGTCTTTTGGCAAGTTTCAGAGATCACGCGCTGTTTCGTTGCTCGTTCGGCTGTTGCGCGAGGAAGAAACGGGAGTTGTGATTGTTGGTGCGGCGGGCAATGAAGACTCCATGAAGGCCAACTACCCCGCAGGTTATTCTGACGCCATCGCCGTTTCAAACATTCATCAGGGCGGCGTCAAACACGAATCAAGTAACTTTGGCAGATGGGTGGACATTGCCGCACCGGGAGATGAAATCAATTCGACTGTCCCCGGAGGGACGTTTGAACGAAAGACGGGAACATCGATGGCTGCGCCCGTTGTTGCTGGCGTTGCGGGTCTCTTGTTGTCGATTAGTCCTACTCTTTCCTACAAGGAAATACGTGATCGACTGATCCTGACATCTGATGCCAGTACGCTTTATGGCAATGATGTGAACGCGAAATACTTCAAACGATTCAAAGGCGAAGCCGCCGCAGTTCCATTGTTGGGTAGCGGTTTGGTTGATGCTGAATCTGCGGTGAAGAAAGAGCTTACTGAAAACCTCCCAATAGTGACGGCACTTGACCGGGTGACCGTTAGCTGCGGTGGAATTGGCGGACGCGCCGCCAGCACCCCATTCACAATATTGCTGCTCATTTTACCATTGCTTTTCGCCAGCTTTAGCCGCCGATATGCCGCGAGGCGCAAGCTTAATTAGAATTTGAATGCCACTTTCGCTACGTTTGAATAGCGCCTTTCTTCTGATGGCACTCTCTTTGAAAACGTTCCCGAAAAATATTGCTGGAATTCATTTTGGAATTCTACGTCCGTACTAAGCTGCCACTTAAGACGCAGGCGGTAGCAGGTCCGCTCTTCGATTTCAAATCCTTCTTCCTGACCATCAATCGCCAAATATCTTGGGGTAAAATCACGCTTCCACAATGCCGCAATGTCTGTGTGCATTCCATTGAACCAAGATGGCTTGAGCGTGAAACCCATAGAAGCTTCGGAATTGTAGTGCTGTTTTGAATCGGCTACTGGTTCGCTGGTGTCTGCCGGTTCTACGAGAGAAAGTGACTCATCCTTGTGAGTTGGCTTTGTGTGAACATACTGAGGACGAGAATAGAAATTGGTAAAACCTTCTGCACCCGCAAAAATTCCCAGCCAGTTCAGTGATGAAATGCTTTGCTCTTCAACTAGCAGTCGAAGACCTGTTTGTACGATCGTGCCGTGATGTTGATCGAGATTGTTTTGTCGATCGTATGTACTGTCTGAGAATGGTGCCTTGGCGATGCCGACCGTCAGTAGCTTGAGATTCGCGTTGTTTTCGATGTAGGCGTCCACTTCGAGTTCGGGACGACGCTCGATCACTTGTTGGCTATTGGGTAACTTTATGGCACCCAATGTTGCAAACATTTCCAGTTTCCCACCGGGGCTGGCATACCCCATCACCAATCGTGCCTGAGTTGCCGCCGATCGTTCCACCAAGAAATCTTCTTGGTCGTGGTACGAATCAAGCAGATGCACCATTTCAAAACTAGAATATAGACCAACTTTCCGCGCTGCCGCTTGTGACGAAGCGGGTCTTGATTCCTTCATGGGGGAAACTTGATTTAGTCCAGACTTTTTCGGAGCCGGAGCTACTGGATAGGGGGGCGGACTACCTTGACCAGCAGATGCGGCTGGGACAGGGTTACCTGACTTCATCACTGGTGCCGCTGCCCCCTGTCCAAATGCCGCCTTGGCCGACAATAAAGCGATGGCCGCAAAGCCCAAAAATCCATGACGAAAAATCATGCCAACCTCTGAACTGTAAACAAATTGCTATTTTCGCGACCTATTGAGGACAGGGTAATTGACACAAAAATGATCGTGTCACCAGTTTTCAACCAACTGTCTCGTTTAAGCTGTTCCGTAACGACAGGTAACACTTCATCAATCTTTGGGGCCGTATCCAAGACGATACCTTCAACTCCGCGAACAAGATTTAAGCGACTCAATGTCTTCTCTGAAAAGGTAACGGCGATGATGGGTATCGGTGTACGAAATGAACTCAGTCGCAGCGCCGTATTGCCACTTTCAGTAATACACACAATCGCGCTCGCATGGGTACGTTGCGCGGTTTTGTATGCCGTGTATGCAACAGCATCCATTTCATTTTCAATGGATGGTTCGTGCTTTTGCCAGTTCAGCGCAACGTCTGTGTTTCTTTCAACGTCCATAACAATTTTCGAAATGAGGTCGATTGCGCGCAATGCGTATGGGCCATGCGGAACCGCTTCCGAAAGCACTACCGCATCGGTACCATCCGACACTGCATTTGCAATGTCGGACACTTCTGCGCGTGTCGGTGTCGCGTTTGTGCGCATGGATCCGAGGATTTCCGAAGCGGTGAACACGATCTTCGCTGCATCATTGCAAACTTGAATGATCTCCTTAGTCAACAGGGGAACCATCGCAGGATCAATAGTCAAAGCTAGTTCCATTCGAGAAATCAGAACGCCGTCAACGTAAGGCAGCAAATCACGATATTTGCTGTAAACACGATCGCAATCGAGTCGCAGTACCAACCATGGCATTGATTCGGCATCGTCACCTTCGAGTTTGCGTCGCATTTTCTTGAGAGATTCCGCATCGTCCACGTTTGATACTAGGACATAGTCACAGTTATACTTTCGTGCGATGCGAACAGGTTCATCACCTAATTCTTCGTTAAATGCAGCGCGCTTGGAAGAAGGCGCGTGGACATCCATGCCGTTGAAGATGACGCCGCCTTGGATGATCTCGCCACTGACCTGAGAGCCGTCGACGGTAGCAATTTTTACGATGGCTGTGCCATAACCAAACACTACTTGGTCACCAACTTTGGCATTTGTAGCCCAGTGCATTGTATTGAGTTGGACATCTGTCTTATCTGTGGCGCTAATAGTCAATTTTGCGCCAACGACCCATTCTTCTCCAACTTTTTGCTTCACGATGAAGACGCGGGACAAACTAGAGACATCGAGTATCGTAGAAACAATTGGCTTTTTGGCTTTTGGATCAGTGATCTGTTGTAGAAATTTTTCCACCTCAGCAGAGGTCTCCGCCGACCACACCAGTCGTAGTCCGTCGATACTTCCTTTTGCGTTCTGAATGAGATCCGCGTTGAATGTTGATTTTTCAAGTGAACAGATAATTTTCGTGCGGCAGGATTTTCGTTCCATATTGACTCATTTCAGTTAGCGATGATTGGTTCTCCTACGATTATAGGGCGAGGCATGTTTAATTGCACGAATGAATGTTGAGAAACATATTTTGCTGGGAAAAGCATCACGACCGTCGATCCCAATTGGAAAATTCCCAACTCATCTCCGGCACGGATCTCTTTGTTGATATTCGCAAACTCTTTGAAGGCGGGCAACGCTGTTACATTGGAAACAAAATCGGGAAGCCAAAGGGAAAGCATTCGACCTACATTCATCGCTCCCACCATTACAATGTGAGATGTTTCGCCTGTCGAAAGTTTTACATCAAACACTAATCGTTCGTTCAGGGAAAACAGATTTGGCAATTTTTCCACGACCGCTGGAATCACGGGCCATAACCGCCCTTTAATGTACCGAGCCGAAATGAGGGTTCCAGATACAGGTGAATGAACTCTGTGATAGTTATGCGGCGCAAGATAAACCACACTGGCCCAACCCAATGGCGAATGTAATTTCCCAGTAGCGGAACCAGTCACCAATTCCGCTGCAGAATACTTATGACCCTTGATATGAAAAGTTCCCGAAGGATCTTGCGTGGGCGTACTAATGGTTAAGCGTCCATCGGCGGGAGAACAAACCGAAGCGCGTGCAACGCGCAAACCATCTCTTAGCTCACGGATAAACAAGTCTTCGATGGATGCAAAGGAGTTAGTTGGTCGCTTGGATTCGCTCATGTCGATGCTAAATGCACGTACAAATAGTTTGTTCGCCACAATCTGCATAAATCGTGGCAGTTGCAAACGCACGACAAATCCGACGAAGCGGCTGATAAGTCTCTGCGGTAAAATGGAGAGCAGTCCGATTAAGAGATACGAGTACATTTGACACACCTTTATTTGGATAGATCGCCAAAAAAGCGAATGATTTTAGGCGTTCCAGATATTTGGCTAAATTCTTCTATATTTACAGATGTTTATAGCCCATCACATCTGTGTACCTTAGGTGACGGTTGCAACCTAAGAGAAGCCAAATTACCGCAATGATTTCAATCTGTTAAAATCTTTGACACCTTTGGTTTCCCGATTTCATTGCGCATTTCGAGAATGGCATCAGTCCTGCAACGTATCAATCAGGAACTTTAAACGGAGGACTGGCGATGAAAACCAAGATTATGATCGTAGAAGACAATTACTATCGTTACTACACCATGCATCAGTTGATCGAAACACAACTCAAGATCAAGGTGGCTGTGGTCGCTGCCCAAACAGAAGAAGAAGTGATCGCTGCTTCACAGGAGATTGCTCCCAAAATTTTGATCATTCGCCCACGCGGCGGAATTTTGGAACTTATGGGATTGTTTCGTGAACGTGGAATCAACTGCCGTAATGCTTCGGTTTCCATCGTAGTCGTACCAGAGAATGCAAATGCGAATGTAGGTTGCATCGAACAAGCTGCCAACAAGCGCTGTGCTTTGGAAGCAGCTGCCTAAAAAGATCGGACTGCGGAGCCGCTCTCACGGCTTCGTTCGCCAAGACCTCATACCCTCATAAATTGCAGGAGGAACTTTTGATCCTCCTGCAAAATTCTTTCAGCTCATTCCTTTATAGATGGCTGCAAATTCTGCGGGATCAAGTGACGCGCCGCCTACTAGGCCACCGTCGATATCCTTTTGGCTGATAAGCCCTTTGATATTCGAAGATTTCACACTGCCACCATAAAGAATGGATGTCGCTTCCGCGACCTTGGGTCCATACTTTTCAGCAAGGCGGCCACGAACGAAGGCATGAACTTCTTGCGCCTGTTCGTCGCTGGCGTTAAGCCCTGTACCGATCGCCCAAACGGGTTCGTATGCAAACATGATATTTTCAAGTGATGTTAGCGAAGCGCAGATACCATCGAGCTGTGCGCCAACCACTTTCATGGTTTCTCCCGAAACGCGCTGATCCTTTGTTTCGCCGATGCAGCAAATGGCCCACATGTTGGCCGCTTGCAAAGCCTTGGCTTTGACACCGATAGCGTGATCTGTTTCTGCGTAATATTGCCGGCGTTCGCTGTGGCCAACGACCGCTCCGTTCACACCAATTTCTTTCAGCATCGGAATCGAAATCTCACCGGTAAATGCGCCCTTGCCTTCGCCGTGTACGTTTTGTGAAACAACTAGGTAGCCGTGCTTTTTGGCAGCTCGCACAGCACTTTGCAGCAGTGTATAGGGAGGACAGATGATGGTTGTAACCGGTGATGGGCCGCCAACGGCGGCTGAGTAACCTTCTACAAAGGCGTCCACGTCTGCGTTAAGCTTGTTCATTTTCCAGTTGCCTGCGAGGACTTTGCGTCGCGACATAGTACGTAACCTTTCTATTGTAGAACTCTTACACCCGGCAAAATCAATCCCTCAAGAAACTCCAATGACGCTCCTCCGCCGGTAGAAACATGCCAAACCTTGTCACTCAAACCCGCTTTGTTGATCGCAGCAACGCTATCGCCGCCGCCGACCAAGGTTTTGTTTGGATTTTTCGCTACCGCTTGGGCGACAGACATGGTTCCGTTTGCGAATTGATCCCATTCGAAGACTCCCATAGGACCATTCCACAACACAGTCTTAGCTGACAAAATTTCACGGGAATACTTCGTGATCGTCTTGGGGCCAATATCTAGTCCCATCATGCCGCTTGGAATGTCGATTGAATTGATCGTTTCTGCTTTGGCTGACTCGCTGAACTCCGCTGCAACAACATGATCTTCAGGTAACTCAATCCGAACCTTGCGAGCCTCGGCGTTACGCATGATCGTGGCAACCAGATCCATCTTGTCTTCTTCGACGCGAGAATTGCCAACATTTTTGCCCATAAATTTAAGAAAGGTATAGGCCATCGCCCCGCCGACAAGAATAGTGTTACAGACGTTGATGAGATTCAACATGACGCCAATCTTATCTGAAACTTTAGATCCGCCCATGATTACGACGTATGGATATTCGGGATTTTTGAGTAACTTACCCAACGCTTCAACTTCTCGTTGGAGCAAAAATCCAGCGGCACGTTTTTCTGGTGGGAAACACTCTGCCAATGCGACGACGGAAGCATGTGCACGGTGTACGGCACCAAATGCATCGTCAATGTAGTAATCAAAACCCTTAGCGAGAGCGCCGGCAAAATCTACGTCGTTCTTTTCTTCCCCTGGGTAGAATCGGAGGTTTTCTAACAAGATGAGCTGATTCTTGCCCAATTGGGTTGTGGTCGCAGAAACAAGATTATCATCATAATTTTCCACGAGCATGACTTCATAACCAGAGAGCTCAGCTAAACGCTGACCCACGGGCTTTAAAGAATACTGTGCTTCTGGCTTGCCTTTTGGACGACCGAGGTGCGAACACAGAACAACTTTTGCACCCGCATTCATCAGGTGGCGAACCGTTGGGATGGCTGCCGTTATTCTTGTATCATCAGATACTTCTCCGCCTTCTAATGGCGCATTCAAGTCAAGCCGGACGATTACTTTGCGTCCGCTAAGATCAAGATTTTCAATGCTTCGGAGCTTCATAGGTTCCTCAGTGTCAAAATTTACATTAACTAAGTACTGCACACATTTGGGGCGCATAGTGTTAACATTTCAGGGAAATCAGTACAAGGACGCGAAATGCATCGCCATTTATTTGTTATCGATCCCATTTCTGGATTGAATCTTGCCATTGATACCAGTCTGCATTTGGCCCACGCCCTAATCAAAAGAGGCTGTGAAGTCGCTGTTTGCCAGACTAATTCGTTTTTCTGGACTTCGGGATCGCCCTCGGCAGGTGCGCAATGCCAACACCTTACGAAAGAAAGTTCCGAACTGAGACCTGTGGTTGCAAATCCTATACAGCGTCTTTTTTCAGACTTTGACTTTGTCCACATGAGGAAAGATCCGCCTTTCAATCAGAGCTACATCGCCGCGACTTGGTTTTTGTCGCAAGCAGGTACAAATACTCGCATTTTAAACAGCCCAGAGGCACTTCGCAGCTTCAATGAAAAGATGGCCGCGCTGGAGTTTCCGCAATGGTGCACTAGATCCATTGTCAGCTCTGACCCAGAACAGTTGTTCCAATTTTACGTAAATGTTTGCGGCAAGCACGCCGTCCTCAAACCTCTAAATCTTTTTGGTGGCCGCGGTGTCGAGCAGCTGCGAGAAAGCAAAATTGACTCGGCAAAACAGGCGATACAAACGATGCTCCAAAATGCCGATGGGCCTGTAATTATGCAGCCGTTTTTGAAACAAATCGAGCAAGGCGAAGTGCGCTGTTTCGCATATGCTGGAAAACCAATTGAATGGACCCTAAAGCTCCCCAAAAAAGGCGAATTTTTGGCAAATACCAGAATGGGTGCAAGCCTGCATCAGTACCAGCCAAATAGCGAAGAAATCAAACGCGTGTGTGATTTCAGCGCTTTGCTAGCGACTCGCGGAATTTATTCCGTTGGATTCGATATCATCGGGGGACTTATTTCCGAGATAAACATTACTAGCCCCCGGTTACTGACCGTACCAGGAAAGGAAGCCGAGGCTCACGCTCGGTATGCGGACGCCATTATTACGACCGCTCTGTAGACCATATTAGTTGTGATATAATCGGAGCGTCTCAACTAAGGTCTTCGATGAAGCGTTTACTAGCAATTTTTACGACATGGCTGAGTTCAGCTCTACTTGCTTTTGGTGCACCCGTACCGCGAAGTCTCAGCGAGAAGAAATCAAAAGCAGAAAAAGATGAAAACGACGAAGATGAGGATAGCGAATTCGGCGCAGCGACTTCAGAGGCGGGAGCTGCAGCACAAGACGGCGATAATGAACCTCGACCAGTCTATTTCTTCGAACCCGCAGATGAGAAAAAACCTCCGCGAGTCATCCTACGTGCCCAGAGTATTAGCATGGATGCGTCGAGACCATCTGTACTGCGCAAACTTCGTCAACAACCTAAGTCCACTGGTTTTCAAAAGCAGCCGGCCACCATTCCCAATAAATAACTGAAATCATAGGAAATTAACTCGCCACATTGTCTCAAGTAACGAGCAATTCAAGCCGAAGAATAGAGAGGGTTTGCTTTAGAGGAGCGTTTCTATTTTTCCTAGTCATCTAAACCGAGCAGCCGTTCAATACACAGCTTATAGCATACTATTGGCTGGCGTGTTTTCCTTGTTCGTGGCCTGTGGCGCGTCCGTGTATTCGGTGCCATTAAATGAAGACCATCCCGAGCAAACGTCCTCAGCGAATTTGGACACATCAAGCCCCTATTATGGCATACATGCCCGCAATGGTTGGGTTGAACTCCCCATTCGATTTCATTTGAGCAATGAAATTTCTGATGCGGAACGCGATGCCATCATTCGCGCCATGAGTTTATGGGAATCGGTGACATGCGGCAAAGGTTGCTTGTTCAAGTTTGCTGGCTATCAAAAGCGGGAGGTTTTTCTTAGATACGGCGAGGCCGAAGACTCGTTAGTCGATGAGACCAACGACCATTATTTGGAAGGAAACTGGGCGAAAACAACAAAGAAAGACTATGTAATCGCCACGACGGTTTATAAAAAGGAGGTAGGTGATGACCAGACCATCGCCACATCGGATATCATTTATAACACTGAGCATTTTCATTTTGGAGACGCGCTCCATTTGAAATCGGTCGATGCTCGAGTGGTTGTCGATCTTGAGTCATTAGCGATTCATGAACTCGGTCATCTCCTAGGTCTAAATCATATGCCTGCGACAATTGACTCTGGTTCAATCATGAATTCGAGCCTAATCATCGGTGAAGGTGCCGCCACGAGGAACATCTCGGTGGGTGATATTGAACGGATTCAGAAGATTTATGGCTGCACGTTAGACGACTGCTCCCCTGGACACTTGTTTGAAAAACAATTTGTACAGGACACTCACCAAGAAGACGCAAAGACTGATCAATAAATCAGCGTTTTAACTCGCCTGATTTTCAAACTTTTCCTATTATACTGCGCTCACAATTCGCAATTCATGGGGTTCGTCATGGAACAAATGCCATCCACCTACAATCACAAAGACTACGAAACAAAATGGTATGGCTATTGGCAGGACAAAGGTCTTTTGCACAGTGAGCCAAATGAATCGAAAAAACCGTATGTTATCTTGATGCCACCACCCAACGTGACCTCACAACTTCACATGGGTCATGGCACCGGTTACACGTTTCAAGACTTGTTGATTCGCTGGAAACGCATGCAGGGATTCAATGCCTGCTGGTTACCCGGAACCGATCATGCGGGCATCGCCACACAAATGATGGTTGAAAAGTCACTGGAAGCAGAGGGCACTACCCGCATCGCACTCGGTCGCGAAGCTTTCACCAAGAGACTGGAAGATTGGAAAGACAAGTATGGCGGCATGATTCTGTCACAATTCCGCAAGATGGGATTTTCGTGCGACTGGGAACGCTGCGCATACACAATGGATCCGCATCTTTCGAAAGCCGTTCGCTACGTCTTCGTGTCGCTATTCAATGATGGTTTGATTTATCGCGGCGAACGATTAGTGAATTGGGATACCCAACTTCGCACCGCAATCTCTGACGATGAAGTCGAGAATAAAGAAGTTGCTGGCAATCTCTACTATTTTGAATATCCGATCGCCGGCAGTTCTGAGCGGATCCCGATTGCGACAACAAGACCCGAAACGATGTTTGGCGATACCGCAGTTGCTATCAATCCTGAAGACGAGCGCTTCAAACATCTGATTGGAAAGTTTGTTGAGCTTCCTTTTGTCGGACGCAAGATCCCCATCGTCGCCGATGACTATGTAAAGTCGGAATTCGGAACCGGTGCTGTTAAAATTACACCCGCACACGATCACAACGACTTCGAATTGGGCAAACGCCATTCGTTGCCATCGCTCAATGTCATGAATATTGATGGCACGATGAACGATAAGTGCCCGGCGCCGTTTGCCGGACTCGACCGCTTTGAAGCAAGGAAGCAAGTCGTCATCAAATTAAAAGAACTCGGACTACACACAAAGACGGATTCTTATAAGACGACTCTGCCCTACTCAGAGCGCAGCAAAACTGTCATCGAACCTCGTCTCTCAAAACAATGGTTCGTGAAAATGGCGGAGCTAGCACAACCGGCTGCCGATGCTGCTCGTGACGGCCGCGTTAAGTTTTATCCCGATGCATGGAAGAAAACATACTTATACTGGCTTGATAATGTTCAAGACTGGTGTATCTCGCGTCAACTTTGGTGGGGACACCGTATTCCCATCTGGCATTGCAATGAGTGCTCTGGGTTCACCACGGGTCTTGAAGATCCGAAGACTTGTTGCAAGTGTGGTTCGCAAAAAATCTCTCAGGATGAAGACGTGTTGGATACTTGGTTCTCTAGTTGGCTTTGGCCACTTAGCCCGTTTGGTTGGCCCGATCCTGAATTGGAAAAGCAAAAGGGACTTAGTTATTACTACCCATCCAATGTTCTCGTCACTGCGACGGAAATTATTTTCCTCTGGGTGGCGCGCATGATCATGGTCGGCCTTCGCTTCAAAGGTGAGTCGCCGTTCAAAGACGTCTATTTCAACGCTACGGTTTGCGACAAACAAGGGCGCAAATTCTCCAAGACACTTGGCAACGGCATCGATCCGATTGACGTGATCGACAAGCACGGCGCAGATGCCATTCGGTACACGGCTGTCAGCCTTGCTCCGTTAGGCGGACGCATCAAGATGTCGGTCGAAGATTTCGACAACGGCGCTCGTTTTGTTAATAAAATATGGAACGCTACGCGCTTTCTTTTGAAGTACGTCGATGAAGGCGAAAAAATTGAGTCCTTGAAATTTGCTAATTTGTCGCTGGGACAAAAGTGGCTACTGAATGAGTTTCATTCAACCGCGGTAAACGTCGAAAAGAAATTCGACACCTATCGGTTGAACGATGCTGTTGAAGACGTTTATCACTTCATCTGGAGTTCATTTTGCGACTGGGGCATCGAAATGTCCAAGGACGCCTTAGGCGACAGATCTGCAGACCGCAACCAGACGCTAAGTGTTTTGATTTACTGCCTCGACGGGCTGTTACGCCTCATTCACCCAGTTATGCCTTTTGTAACGGAAGAACTTTGGCAAAGACTCCCGTCCCATCCAGATTGGGATCGTCCTGTTTCCATTTCGGTCGCAGCTTATCCTAATGCTGACAAGCTGAAATCGTTTGCCGCAGAATCGGAACAATTCAAAGTTGTGATGGACTTGATCTCAGGCATCCGCAACTTGCGCAATCAAGCGGGTTTCGCCCCTAAGGATAAGTCCAAAGCACTGGTGACAGCGACGTCCGACGTCGAAAAGTTGTTGCAACAAAATGGCGCGCTCGTAGCCAAACTGTCTTCGTCGCATGATCTTGCGTTTGTGAAGAGTAATGAACGTCCAAGCGATTCGCTCGTCTGTGTCGGCACTGGCTATAGCTGTTTTGTTCCCGTCGATGGCCGACTTGATCTCGCTGCTGAGAAGAAACGCCTTGCGGGAGAGTTTGACCGTATTTCGAAGATCATCAACGGATTTAACGCCAAGCTCACAAATCCTGCTTTTGTTGACAAAGCTCCGCCCGAAGTCGTCGAAGAAACGCGCGGAAAGTTGCGGGATATGCAAGAGAAGGCTGATGCCATTAGCAAGAGTCTGTCTTTTCTTTAAGATAGGAATGCCACCATGAGCGATCAATTTCCGACCCATGTTTTTGGCACGGCTTGGAAGGAAGACAAAACAGCGGAAGCCGTCTTGCGTGCGATCTCCGCTGGTTATCGAGCCATCGACACAGCCTCGCAAAGAAAGCATTATCACGAAAAGCAAGTCGGCGACGCGTTGGCACAAACCTTTACTTCGACTCCCCTCAAGCGGGCGGATATTTTTTTGCAAACAAAATTCACGCATCGCGGCGGGCAGGATCATCGCCTCCCCTACGATGAACGCGCGAGCGTCGCCGAGCAGGTTTTTCAATCCTTCGCGACTTCCTGCAAGAATTTGCAAACGGATTACTTTGATTCGTACGTGCTTCACGGGCCGACACATCGCGCCGGACTTTCTGAGGACGACCTATCTGCTTGGCAAAGCATGGAAGCGCTGCATGCTACGGGCAAGGTGCGACGGCTGGGAGTTAGTAACGTGAGCCTAAGCCAACTAAAGGAGCTTTGCAAAATAGCGAAGGTCAAGCCAACTTTTGTGCAGAATCGTTGCTATCCGTCGATCAATTGGGATTTTCCTTGTGTCGGCGCATGCCAAGAAATGGAGCTAGTCTATCAGGGTTTTAGTTTGATCCGTGACCCCATTCTTTTTGATTCGCCAAAGGTCGCTGAACTTGCGAAAGCTAAGAACAAGACGATCCCGCAAATTGTATTTCGATTCGCTCATCAACTCGGTATGCAAATTTTGTGCGGCTCACAAAATTTGCAGCATCTGAAAGAATCTTTGGATATTTTCGAATTTGAAATGAACGATGAAGAAATGAAGATCGTCGCGCTGGTTTGATCATTTCTTTTTTACGGCGTTAACGATTTTTGCAAGGGCCTTAGAAAATTCATCCCAAGATATGTTGAGAGCGGGAGACAGCGAGAGCGTTTGTCCCTGTGGCCCCGAACATAATGCCACCACGCCGTCGCGACGAAGTTCATGCATAAGGTCCACTCCAGCACCAGCATGATCTAATTCAATAGCAAGCATCAACCCTCGACCTCTTATTGCCTTTACTGAAGGCGTGCCGCCAAGATTTTCCTTTAGAAAACTCAACGCCCGCTCTCCCAAATCTTTGACTTGCGCCATAAATCCGCGAGCCGAAAGTTTGTCGATTGTGTTACATGCCAGTGCGCAGCTCAGGGGATGGCCGAAAAATGTGCCAGTATGAATGGCTTCGCCTTTTGACTCCGGCCATGACTCCATAATTTCTGCGCGAGCGACGCACGCGCTAATGGGCAAGCCACCGCCCATAGCTTTGCCAAAGCAGTAAATGTCAGCTTCGACAACGGATGCGCTCGGCAAAGAACCTGCGCGACCAAAACCACAGAAGACTTCGTCAAAAATGAGGAGCGCTTTGTGCTGTTCGCACACTGCTTTTAGTTCGCGTAACCATTCTTCCGAAACAGGGATCACGCCTGCGCGACCTTGAATGGGCTCAATGATCACTCCTGCGAGTCCATCGCCACTTTTTTCCAATGCTTCGATGGCGTCATCGAGGCTTTCTTGGGAACAGTGAATCGGTAGTGCTTTAGCGCAGGTTGACTTGACGTATTTTTGAAATGGTTCGCGAAAGTCTTGTCTGAAAGTAACGGGTAAAACGCCCAGATCGACGCCATGGTAGCCATCTTGAAATGAAATGAAGCCGGACTTCTTGGTGTGTAGCATGGCGGTCTTGAGCGCCGTTTCAATCGCTTGCGCACCAGAGATCGATAGTGATGCGCGCATGCGACGCGGCGCAAACAGCGATGTTAGTTTTTCGATGAGTTCGACTTTATGCGTGCTCGCATAGACGTCACCCATACCTTGGACGAGGGCGTCATCTTGCGACAAAATTTTCAACAATGATTCTCGGTCATGACCAAACGGTAACGATCCAAAGCCCGCGCAGAGATCGATGTAGGAAGCACCGTCCGCACCAATGATGGTGGATCCATTTGCCTTCGAAAAAACCAGAGGCGACGAGTCTTCGGGCATCGTGGAATCACTGCACTCAACGGCTTTAAGTCGTTTTAACCAGTTGCGATCTTGACCAGCAGTAGTCATGGGTCAAACCCCTTTGGCACGAGGATGCCAAATGAATTTGTGCTGCTGCAAATTGAGACGCGCATTGGCGCCGCTTTCCAGCAGCCATTCAACTAGATCTTTCGGCTGAACCAGTCCGAACGCAGGCGAGAAAAGAAGGCGGCATTTTTTTTCCAAATCGTATTTTTCGCAAACAGTGACGGCCCAAGAAAAGTCCTCTTTGCTCGCGACGACGAATTTGACTTCGTCTGTAGGTTTTAGAAGTTCGATGTTACTCCACAGATTTTTTCCGTCCATCTTGCTACCCGGGCATTTGATATCCATAATTACGTGGACATTTTGATGCAGGCCCGCGATGGGTTCCGATCCACCCGTTTCAATGAGAACTTTGTACCCCGACTCTGACAGATGATTTGCGAGTTCGTATGAGCCCTTTTGGGCCAGAGGTTCGCCACCGGTCAATTCCACAAGATGGACACCGAGTTCTTTCACTTTTTGCATGATAGTTTCTAAGCTCGCATCCTCTCCACCTTCAAAGGCGTAGGCGGTGTCACACCATCGGCAACGCAGGGGGCATCCAGTCATGCGAATAAAGGTGCATGGGAGTCCCGCATATGATGACTCACCTTGAACACTCTTGTAGATTTCGGTTACTTTCAATGTCATATCGTCTGTTTAGAAGGATAACTAACCTTGTCAGAACAAGCCCAGCAACGCCGTGTACCCCTCAAATCCATGTGGATCAAGGGAATTCGGACGTGGTGGCTTCTGCGCAAAGAATTACTCATTCTTTGGCTTGCGGGCGGACTCATACCATCAGCCTACTGCAGCCTTCGTTTTGAAAGGGCTGCGACTCAAGTATTTACAAATATTGGTGAATGGCAACTTGCTCCCGTCGGCGAGTCGGGGACAATTTTTGCTCTTGGACAGATCTTACGACCCGCCTTTGACATGTTGCTGTCCGGAGTATTGCTGCAGGCTCTTTTCGCAGTGGTAACGTGGGTTTGGATTCTTAAAATCACCCACGAACACTTGGGGCAGCAGTCTGTTTCATCATCTTCGATGATGCGAATGCGTCCAACTTTTAGGGATTTCATGGCCGCCATTTTCGTCATGTTCTCAGCCGCGTTTGTTGGCGGGATATTTTCGCTATTTCTGCCGCCGCTCGCCGTCGTGGCATTCATGGTGCTTTTTGCCCTACCCGTTCGCACCCATGATCGCTCATCGATATTTGCAGCCCTTGCCAACGCAATGACCATGAAATTCGTCAAAAATCTACAAGGAGGAGCCATGATCGCGCTCCTCTTTCATCTCACGGTAGCGATGACCATTTCTATTGCATCATATTTAGTTACTTCATTGGGCAACAGCTTGCTTTCGCTTACGAGCAGTGGCCCAAGTTACGTTGCTCCGGTTCTATCCGTTATTTTGGAGTCCTTGGTGCTGCTTTTAGTCTTCGCAATCCCAGTTTTTCAGGCATCATTTTTGGCTTGGATTACTTCGCTTCCCCAGATCCTTGGCTTTAAACCCACGCGCGTCTGAGTTCGCTAGGATTCTACACTCTTGAGAATGTGAGCTACTTGCGCTTCGGGAGCGTCGATGAGCTCATCACATAGCACTTTAGAAAGATTCTCTGGCAGAAATTTGCTAAGTCCTTTCGCCAATAGATTGGGCGTGACTGTCGCGTCCAATTCACCCAACCCGACAAGAAAGTCTTTGTGGGAACGAGAGTTTCTGTAGTCAGGTTGTTTGGACGGCATGGGCAACAAATTTGCAATCAATTCATGATCGATGTGAACGAGGATGGACGCTTGGTAGAGCAAATAATTGCGACTGCGAAACATTGACGTGCCGCAGAATTTTTTTTCGCCCACACAGAGATCGCTGATTCCTCGCTGACTCAAGGGCGGAAGTGACGCTACTTGCGAAATCGCATTGATCAGCGACTGATTGACGAGACGGAAATAATGATCGTTTTTATAGGGTTGTTTTACCCAGCAGCCGTAACTGACTACAACGCAGCCATCATATAACACAACGGAACCGCCGCCGCCGCGTCGCTTGACGGTTTGCACTCCCGATTTTGCACATGCTTGTAAGTTCATTTCACGTTCAAGGTCGTTACTACGGCCACCAACGGCAATGGGATCCTTTGGCACAAAAATTCGCAGGCACTGTTGCTCAGCGCACTTCGTCATTACTTGATCATCAATCCACATTACGAACTCACCGCGCAGAAAGATTGTCTCAAATCCGATACTTTTGTTTTGTTGGTCGCAGACTGTTCGACTTTCTTTAAAAAAGCGATCTCGTCCTTTGTCTTTAAGCAATGAAAGATCTTTTCCCATTCGTCGAGATCTTCATAGTACAAGGAAAATCCCTGAATCCAAGCATTGTTCCAATCTCGCTTTTGCAGCTGATGCAGGGGTTGTCCGTCGAGGAAGGGCCATTTGTGCAATTTGTGTTCCTGAATGATTTGGGCTTTGCGGCGCAATTTCTCATCACGGGAAACCTGCTCATCGCCATATAGATTTTCGAGTTCTGACCGCAGCGACTTTACCCATTCGATCAATTGCTGATGTGCGCTGTGATAGGCCTTGAGTCGCACGATCTCTTCAGGAAGCTTTCGTTCATTTAGATACTTTAGTGCCAGTCGTCTGCCGACAAACTCGGCCAAGGATTCGTTCATGCGGGCATTTCCTGATATCCATACAGTTCGGTGCACAAGCTCATGCAAAAATAGTTCTGCCAAATCACCGTCGCTGCCTCGCAGCATCCCCGTATATATCGGATCTTCAAACCAACCAAGGCTTGAAAAAGCTTGCGCGGATGGCCTAGCGACATCATATCCCTCATCCATCAGTTCATTCGCCAATTCTTCGCGATCGTCTTGATGAAAGAAGCCTAGATAGGGAACACTGCCGACAAAAGGAAACCACCACGTCACGCTCTCAAACTTGTCGGGATGTGACGCTTGGACAAGAAACGAAACCGGACCATTTTTCGTGTCAACGTAATGCTGATACGCGTCTTCCGCATTCAAACCCAAGTTTTGCGCAAACTTCACAATATCGGCAACCACATTCAATTTTTGCCGAATAGCTTGGTCCGTTGTCGGATTGGTGATCACATCGTCCACATTGTCACGAAACAGAAGTCTTTGCCCTTGGTACCACGCTTGTTGTGTCGAATAGCATGATGGAAGTAAGAGCCAGAAAAGAGTAAGCGCAAACAACTTCGCCCAAGTTTGTTCCTTGGGCGAATCTCGAAAGCTGCATTTCAGAGTTCCGTTATCCATCTTTTGAAAGCGACAAATCCAATGTTTCGCCTTCGAGATCGAAATTGGTGGCGCCGCTGATAGATGAGTCTACCACACTGTACGAGCTCGCAAGGGTTTCAGAGCTGATGTAAGAACCAAATTCTTTTGCCGAAGCACGAACAAGATCTGACCCGGTCAATGTTAGACGGATGCGGTCGCTCACATTCAATCCACTATCTTTACGTAGATTTTGCACGCGATTGACGATTTCTCGCGCAAGTCCTTCTCGGATCAAGGCATCTGTAAGATTGATGTCATACTGAACAGTGATGCTGCCAAAACTTGCCGATGCTGTTCCCGCCAGCGGCTTTCTCTCAATGAGAAACTCTTCTGCCAATAATTCTAGTCCGTCAACCGAGGTCCGGCCCTTTTCATTCAATTCTCGCGCAAGTGCGAAAGACTTGGTCGCATCCTTTGAAATCGCATCGAGACTGGCGCGAAATTTCGGCAGGTCTTTCCCAAGTTTCTTTCCTAGAATCTTTAGATTTGGCTTGATGTCGAGTGTAACGACTGTGCTTTCGTCTGTTGAGAACTCGACCTCTTTGACGTTGAGTTCGTCACGCATAATTTGTGAATATGTTTTCACAACTTCTTGGTCGCTTGGGTCAGTCGTGACAACCGTGAGTGACTTGAGTACTTGGCGAGTTTTGATTTGTTCCTTCGCACGGATGCTGCGACCAAGCGAAATCACTTTCAGCAAGAGGTCCATGTCTTTTTCGAGTTTCAAATCGATCTTTGTTTTGTCCGGTGTCGGCATGTCCTGAAGGTGGACTGAATCATTTTTGGCATGATTTGTTCCTTCTGTAAGACCGGCAAACACCCGCTCGGTTACGAAGGGCGCAAAAGGCGCAAACACTTTTGTAAACTGCAACAGTACGTAATATAGAGTCGAAAATGCACAAATGGTGTCGTTTTTCTGGTCGCCCGACATTCCCCAAAATCGTCTGCGATTTAGGCGAATGTAGCAATTCGTTAGTTCGTCAATGAACTGAAGCACTTCGGGCACAACAGCGTACAAGCGATATGATTCCATCTGTGTCTGCACACCAGCGACTAAACTTTGTAATCTTGAAACAATCCAACGGTCAAATTTTGTCAACCCGCTTGGAAGTTTGCCATTTTGCAGCTCTTGAGATGGCGTCCAACCTTCTGCCGCGGCATAGGTGCTCAAAAAGCTGAATGCATTCCAATACGGCAACATAACCGCACGCGTGGTATCGCGAACGCCTTCGTCAGCAAAGCGCAGTGGCTCTGCTTTCAAGATGGGTGAATTCAACATGTACAGACGAACGCTGTCTGATCCAAGCTGATCGAGTAACGCTCCCGGAGGCGTATAGTTGCCCAAGCGTTTTGACATCTTTTTTCCGTCTTTTGCCAAGACGAGGCCGTTCACGACAACGTTTTTGAACGCTGGTTTGCCAAACAGAGCTTCCGACAAGATGCTCAGGGTATAAAACCAACCGCGCGTCTGGTCGAGTCCCTCGGCAATAAAATCCGCCGGAAAATTCTTTTCCATACGCTCTTTGTTTTCGAACGGATAATGATGCTGTGCGTATGGCATCGAACCGGATTCAAACCAGCAGTCAAAAACTTCAGGAACACGGTGCATAGTGCCTTCACACTTAGTGCACTTGAACGTCAGATCATCGATGAAATGCTTGTGGATGTCGTTGATCTTGCGCCCTGTTTTTGTTTCTAGTTCAGTGACGCTTTCGACAACGTGGATGTGATCTTCGTTGTTTTTGCAAATCCAAACGGGGATGGGTGTACCCCAAAAACGATTGCGGCTGATCGCCCAGTCTCGCGCCTGCTCAAGCCACTTTCCCATGCGCCCGTCGCGCAAGTGTTCCGGTACCCAGTTAATCTTCTGGTTATTCGCCACAAGTTTTTCGCGCATCTTTTCCACGCGAACATACCATGCGGGAATCGCGCGATAGATTAATGGACCTTCAGTGCGTTCACAATGTGGGTAGCTATGTACTAGAACGTCGTGTTTGAACAAACGGCCAGACTCTTTGAGTGCGCGAATAATTTGTTTATCCGCATCTTTGATGAATTGCCCTTTGAAGTCGGATATTTTATCCGTAAATACGGCTTCTTCATTCAAAGGATCGACGTGCTCGATATTGTGCGCCCGACAGATGCGGTAATCATCTTCCCCGAATGCGGGGGCTTGGTGAACAATACCTGTACCATCAGTGGTTGTGACGTAATCATCGACTAAGATTTGGAAGGCATTCGCGTGATCTTTAAAGTACGAAAAGAGTGGTTGGTACTTTTTACCTTTGAGACTTGTTCCCTTGAATGTGGCAAGAACTTCAGTTGCTTCTTTGCCGAAAACAGCCTCGCGACGAGCTTCTGCTAGTATGAAACACTTGCCATCATTTACGCGTCGCACTTTGCAGTAATCGATATTTGGCCCCACGCAAAGCGCAAGGTTCGATACTAAGGTCCATGGTGTGGTCGTCCACGCAAGGATCTCGGCGTCCTCACCTTCGAGTTGGAAAGAGACCGTGATGGCAGGATCCTGAACGTCTTTGTAATTTTGATTGGCTTCAAAGTTCGAAAGAACTGCGCCCAGTTTTGGCGAATAGGCAACGACGTAGTGTCCGCGATAGAACAGCCCTTTGTTGTCGAGTTGCTTTAGTACCCACCACACCGTTTCCATAAACGATCGGTCCATGGTGCGATACTGATTATTCCAATCAACCCATCTACCCAAGCGAGTGATCGTTTGCTGCCAGCTTTCAGCGTATTTGAGGACCGATTCGCGGCACATTTCATTAAATTTTGGTATTCCCATTTTGATGATGTCGGGCCGACCATTCAGACCTGCCTTGTTTTCAATTTCGCACTCAACTGGGAATCCGTGACAGTCCCAACCAAAACGACGTTCCACATGATATCCGCGCATGCACCAATAACGCGGCACTACATCCTTGACCGTGTTCGCGAGCAAATGACCGTAATGGGGAAGTCCGTTTGCGAATGGAGGGCCGTCGTAAAATACAAATTCTGATCGCCCTTTGCGCTGTTCATTGGACCTCGAAAAAGTGGACTCCGTTTGCCACTTTGCAAGTATGGAATGTTCCATTTCGGGGAAGTTAATCGACGGGCCAACAGCTTTCATTTTCATACCCTGTAACTATTTATAAACACTAACGATAAGGGCGCTCAGTCTAGCGCAAAGCTAACTAACTCGCCACACATGAACAATTATTAGACATAGCGGTACCGCATCCAGTTTTACTGTTTCTCAATCATTTTGGGGCGTTAGGGGGCAAAACCTCGCCCCTCAAGGCTGGCCTTAGTTTTGCACAACATGTGCGGAGTGCGTGTGCTGTTGTTGTACTTCCGTTTAGGGCGCAGCTGATGCAGAACAAATACTATCCATTGTGCAGTTCGAAAATGATTCACCCTTTGGCTATTTTTGCCTTTGTTTTCGCCGTTTCAGGCGAAATGGGTGGGCAGGCAATTGCAAAAGAGAAAGGTGCTACTTCGCGCAAAGCACTGCCGTCTGAGCGTCAAGTACGCACGCAGGAGGACTCTGCCCGTAAAGAGTTTGAACAGACATTCAATGCAGAAAATATTGCAAACAAAACTCAGAAAAAAATAGAACCCGCGAGCAAGTTTTCCGATCAAGGAGTCAAATTTGTTAAGGATTTGACCATTTCGGTTACAAAGAGCGAGTATCGCAAGCCGGAAGAACGTCACAAAAACTTGATCGCATTTTATAATGCTGCCCCAGCTATTTCTGATCGCGACTACCAACTTAACTTGGCTGCTATGAACGTTGGTCGAGATTATGAGAACCGAACCAAGCCAGCTCAAGTAGCTCAATACATGCGCTCCGAATATAACGATGCTATGCAGAATTTTTTTTCATCAAACTTCGCATGGATTAGCAAATTCACTGGTGGATTAGATTTTGATTTCGACTTCAAAAATTTGATCCCCTCAAAAAAGGCGGAGAGCAAGAGTGATGTAAAATATGGTTTGGTTTTAGAAGACGTAAAGCCAGCAACTCACGAAAATACGAAAGCCAGTTTGACTGATGAAGACTATGATTGGACGATGGCTCCAAAGGCAGAACCTATTTGGACCATTGGACCTGTCAGCAACCACCATGAAACAAATATCGAAACCGTAAAGGTTCCCGTTTTCACCGTGGACGAGAATGGTCAGCGGACAATGGAATATCTTGGTTATCTCGAAGCGAAAGAAGAGCGCGAGCTTGGTTTTGGAAAAAAGATGCTTCGTTTGGTTAGTGACAAGATCGTCGCTCCGTCGACCAAGTTCACCGGCAAAGTCAAACCACGCATGGGTCTAGCAAGTGCTGCAGGAGGCGGAATTAGAAGTGTTCCAGGTCTTGAGACTGTGTTGTCGCAATCTCAGGGTTACTACGCCATTTCTTATGTAACGAAAGAAAATTTCGTGAAAGAAACGATCGCCCATGCTTTTATGCTTCCACTATTCGGCAGCATGACTGTGCAGAGAAAGTTCGATGAAAATATGAAAGGCGTTGAAACAACATTAGCCAATATCTTGATCGTCCCCGGCTTGCCATCTGTTACGCTGGTAAGAAATGACTTGGCCGGAGACTTTAAGACTTCCGTAAGTCATTCCATCGGTGCGCAGTCTTTTAGTTTTAGTGCAACTACGCCAGCAAAGTGGGAAGCGCGAAGAGACTTTGGCAAGAAGCCGGGCGAACGATACGAGCTTACCTATAAAGTCGATTTCTGATCTAATTGCATAAACTTCCTAGCCCGTGCGCTATCGTCGCACGGGCTTTCTTTTTTAACTCATAGACATCACGCGCTCGGATACCCTAAGATTCTACTTACACAGATTAGGTAGAATTCATGAATTCGAATTCAGACAAACGGGTTCAACGCCCAGAACGATATATTTCACATGCACTCGTTGAAGTGCGTCGGTTTCGTTTCCTGCCTTTTTTCTGCAGTAGCGCCGTGCTGCTCGATTTGAGCATGGCTGGATTTAAATTGGAATTTACAGGTAACGATGTCGTGCATCCTGGTCAACGATACTGGCTGTCAATTCCACTCGGACCATTAGGCATTTTGGGACCGACAAAGCTTGTGAATCGAATTGAGGTTCGTTGGTACGACGCCAAGCGCCGTCGCATGGGCGGCGTGCTTATGGATGGTGACAAGACGTCGTCACAAATCATTCAACAAATCATTGAGACTTTGCGTGAGCGCGGCAAATCAATGCGGCCCAGAGGCTAGCGGTTTAATCCACGGCGTTTCATCGCACATTATGTTTTCATCGCCGATTAAAAAGTTCTGCACTCGAATCGATACTGATTTTGCGTCTTTGATGTTAACGCCGAGTTCTTGAAATATGGCTTTGCCAATCAAAAATTCAAAACTTCCTGAACGTACCGGCTGCATCGCATCGAGTACGATCGTCGAGCCACCTTCTTTCTTGCCAATATCGTAGACTACAATCGACCGACTTCCGCTGAACGCATCAATCTGAAAAATTGCTTCAACGTCATCTTGAGTAACGACGCTGACAAAGCCAGACCATTTGCGCGGTTCGGTTCCATTCTGTTGCTTAGTGGCTGCGCCAAACACCAATCCAGTTTCTGCATCCATCAAAGCAGAGTGAAAGGAAATATCCCCCGCTGCACCACATGCGGGGCTGCTGATGCCTGTGTCCTCTAGCAATTTACTTGTCAAAAGCGATTGCCAATCGCCGTACAACCCGTCAATGACGATATGACCTGGGTGACTTGCTAGAGTCCTATGATCTGTCCCTGCAATCAATTCTGATAAGTCTGACCAACCATCTGAATCAGTATCCGCTGAAGCCCAATTCCCGCCAACTTCAGCTTCCAGTATGGTTGGAATCCCGTCCTGATCGTCATCTTCAAGATCAATCGATGCGTAGCCCGCTTGCATAAACCCCTGCCCCACCGCCCAACCGTTCCAAACATCGTTGGGCGTGCGCCAATTCGCTTCCTCGGTTTCTTTAAGCGCATCTGTGAAGTCTTCATATCCGATAACTGAGTGAGCTTCACTCATGGCAAGGTTGGACGCAACTCCCCCCAGAATTTCTCCAAACCTTCGCGATAAAATGCGACCAAAAGCACGCGCTCGTCCGACATGCCGTGGTTCACACCATTGCAGGTTGCATTGGTTTTCGAGGCCCTGGAGCTGTGCGTTTTCTCCACGCTCCCAATTTGATTCAGCTTCGTCCAAAAAAGACTTCGTCCACATTTCATAACCAAAAGAATGCTCCTGCATTCGGTCAACCAAGGCATTTGCCAATGCCTCTCGCAAAAGAGGGTGGGCGGTTACACCAATTTCCATGAGTTGCGACTTCACGAGAATGCGAAAGATGTCAGCAACAAAATCGTGCCTCCAAGTCATGCTCGATGGGTTTACTGATACAGGAAACATTCCATTTTCGATGTACAATCGCAAATCTGCTTGTTTGACCACATCACTCGTACCGATGTTCGCAACAATGGGAATGTTGTTAGGCAAAACCCTGACATCAAATCCAAAGGTACCCAGAAGATTGTGAGAAAATTCAGTCAGTCCCAAAATCTCTTTGTGGATTTCTTCGGGGACTGTCCGACTTGTAATCAGCTGCAGGCGAGTCTTGGGTTTATCCCCACAACTTTTAACCTGTATCCGATTGGCTGGTGCGAAGTTAGACTCAACTACAGTCACTCCGTCTCTGCGCGTTTTTCCATGCTCAGTGACAACTACCTCAAAGAACCAGTTGGAATATAGAAAAACGCCCTCCATTGCTTCATACGGAAGCGCAAACTCCATTTGCTCAGCTGTAGTCGCAATTGAGGCGCCCTCAACAGGCAAAGCTGCATTTTCAACGATACGCCTTACGGTATTTCCCTCAAGCAAAAATACACGAGTAACTTCGGGTATGACGTCACTCTTATCCTGGCGGAACACCCCAAAGCGCAATTGGATTGATGCCTCTGACTTAGCATCGATAGTCCCTAAAAAGTGCGCACGACCATGGGTCGCGAACTTGATTACGGTTAGGGGGCTAGATTTCTGGCCTTGCGTCGATACAGCGAAATTCGTCGTTTCATTCCAGTCCGCAAATTGACCGTCAACAGTGATGGACTCACTTTCAGAAGGTCCTTGCAATCGTTTGACGTTATCACACGCAGTGACATGAGCCAGAGATGACGACCGAATCTGAAATGACACGGATGTCGAATGGTCTTCAATGCGCGGATCAACTTCTACTTCCCCGTTAGGCTCCTCCTGGCGTTCACCGTTCGAGTGTTCGCCATCGCTACTGCAACCCACCACAAGCAAAAGTGGAATCCATAACCTTTTCATAACAATCCTTAGGGTGAGGGATCATTTATTCGCTGCCATTTGCTAAAATTAGAATCCTATTTCATTTTAGCATGGCTATATGGCCGAAGTGCTTTTGCGTGATGGAGTTGAAGCGGTATGTATCAATCATTGATGAGCGGTGCTAAGCGACCTGCCAACAAAGTGCCCGTTTTTGTTGATGGCATAAGATCACCATTTGTTAAGTCATTCGGCGCGTTTGAGGATTGTGACTCATTAGAGCTTTTTGCTCGCACAACCGATGCCCTTATTCGCAAGACTGGGGTTGATGTAAATGTTATCGACGAAATTATCGCTGGCTGCGTCATCCCACAAACTAAAAACCCAAACGTTGCCAAAGATGCCGCGATGGCTCTTGGTCTGCCCGACCACATTCACGGTTACACGCTTAATCGAGCTTGCACAAGCAGCTTGCAGACAATCGCCGACGCTGCAAAATCGATCTCATTTGGGTCTTCGCAGTTGATTCTTGCAGGTGGAGTCGAATGTCTCAGTGATGTTCCAATCGTTTATTCAAAGATCGCTCGAAAGTTTTTGCTAAAATTGTCAAAAGCAAAATCACTCGCAGCTAAGGTGCAATTAATCTCGAACTTTCCCGCGAAAGCATTTCTACCAATTCCTCCGGGACTCACTGAGCCTTTGACTGGTTTCAGCATGGGTGAACACGCAGAAATGATGGCAAAGATCTGGAAGATTTCACGTGCAGCACAGGATCAATTTGCGGAGTCTTCTCACAAGAAAGCAGCCGCTGCCATCCAGAGCGGCAGATTTTCTGACGAGATCGCTGCCATTTGGCCTGCCCCGAAACACGCTGATTGCATCGATGCAGACAACATTGTTCGCGGTGACACTAATGTCGAAGCTCTGAGCAAGCTTCGGCCGGCCTTTGATCGACAATACGGCACCATCACGGCTGGTAACGCCAGTGCTCTGACCGATGGTGCCGCCGTGTCATTGATCGGTGATGAAGAGTTTGTAAAGTCCATAGGGCTAAGAGCTAAAGCTCGTATTCGTGACGTCGTGTTTGTTGGTGTTCAACCCACGCCACAGTTACTGATTGGACCGGCGGTTGCCATTCCGCTGCTGCTACATCGCAACGGTTTAGCCACAGACCGCATCGATCGATTTGAAATTCATGAAGCGTTTGCTGCGCAGGTTCTTTCTTGTTTCGCTGCAATGGAATCGGCGGAATTTTGTAAAAATCGACTTGGCTTGAGTAAACCATTCGGCTCCATACCTACTGAAAAACTAAATGTGAATGGCGGCGCAATTGCGATCGGCCATCCGTTTGGCGCAACAGGTAGTCGTTTGGTCACGACCATGGTGAACGAACTTCATAGAGCTAAGAAAAATTTGGGTGTCATTGCTATTTGCGCTGCGGGCGGGATGTCAGGCGCGATGCTTATTGAAGCGATATAGAGGAGTACGCTCGTGTCAAAATTTTTTCGTTACGAAGAAAAGAATGAAATATCCGTAATCACTTTTGATTCAACAATCGCCGAGGTCAACTGTTGGTCAGAAGGCGCCATTTCTGAGTTCGACAATATGCTCGGCAAGGTGGAATCATCCAATAGCAAAGCACTGATCATTTTGTCCGGCAAAAAAGATCAATTCATTGTTGGCGCCGACATAAACGAGTTTGCACGTTTTCAATCCGCGGAAGACGCCGAAAAGGGAGCTACCGTACTTGGCTCTATCTTCGATCGTCTAGCCGATCTGAAAATCCCTTCGGTAGCTGCCATTCATGGCTCGTGCCTAGGCGGCGGCCTAGAAATGGCTTTGGCATGCACATGGCGCGTCATGACGGATCACGCGAAAAGTGAAGTTGGCCTCCCCGAGATCCTATTGGGACTGTTACCTGGCGCAGGTGGTACACAAAGAATGCCCCGACTGATCGGTATTCAATCTGCACTCGATCTTATACTCACGGGTAAGTCCGTCAACTCCAAGAAAGCTTTGCGACTTGGCCTTGTTGACAAAGTTTGTCCCGAACACTTGCTGATGGATGTGGCGAAGGAGTTTGCTCTGAAAGGAAAGAGCCGTCCGCAAATTTCTGTCAATTTGACCAATTGGGCGCTGGAGAAAAACTTTCTGGGACGCAATTTAATTCGCAAAAAGGCCAAAGAGATGGTGGACAAAAACACCAAGGGATTCTTCCCAGCTCCGTACAAAGCGCTTCAGGCCATTTTTGATGGCTATGAAAAACGCCTTGGGGATGGTTTGAAACTTGAGCGTCAGCTTTTCGGACAACTGTACGCAACGCGTGAATGTAAAAGCATGATTCACTTGTTTCACGCCACGACGCATGCCAAGAAAAATCCCTACAAAGATGCTTTGAATAAGCGCTTTGGCGAGAACAAGACCAAAAGCGTTGGCATGATCGGCGCAGGTCTTATGGGAATGGGAATCGCTACCGTTTGTGCGGATAAAGGCATGAATGTTTATGTTTCAGATCCGTCCAAACAGGCGCTTGGACGTGGTTTGAACAACGCTCGCAAGTTTTATGAAAAGAAGGTGCAACGCAAGAGTATCAAAAAATTCGAACAAGAATCGCGAATGATGCGCTTGTCGCCGGGACTCAGCGTCGCCGGATTTCAAAATTGCAACATTGTCATTGAAGCCGTATTTGAAGATATTCGTCTCAAGCAGAAGATTCTGAGCGATGTAGGAGAGATCTCGCGCGGAGACTGGATTTTCGCTTCAAACACTTCGGCGCTTCCGATCAGCGAAATCGCAAAAGATAGCCCCTTTAAAGATCGCATTTTGGGAATGCACTTTTTTTCACCCGTGGAGAAAATGCCTCTCGTGGAGATAATTGTCACACCTGACACAGCCGATTGGGTCGCGGGGCGCGTGTTTGAACTGGGTGCGGCCATGGGCAAAAAGGTCATCGTTGTCAAAGACGGTCCTGGATTTTATACAACGCGAGCACTCGCATTCTACTTGGCGGAGGCAACGGCGCTGATGGCTGACGGAGCGCGCATTGAGTCCATTGACAAAGCTCTCACCGATTTTGGATTCCCCGTAGGGCCGATCAAATTAATTGATGAAGTTGGGATCGATGTTGCGTCGCACGTTCTTCGCACGATGGTAGGGTCGTTTGCCGATCGAATTTACATGCCGCCGGCAATGAAAAAAGTGTTGGACTCGGGCCGGCTGGGTAAGAAAAACAGCAAAGGTTTTTATTTGTATCGCGACGGCAAAACGGGCGGCCCAGATAACGAAATTTATTCCTATTTCGAAGCAAAAGAGGGTTCTGTACCGAGGGCTGAAGAAGTGGTTGAACGCTGTTTGCTGGTGTTTATCGCAGAATCTATTCGCTGCCTAGAAGATGGCATCTTGTCACATGCGCATGATGGGGACGTGGGCGCCATTTTTGGACTAGGATTTCCACCCGCTTGGGGCGGTCCTTTCAAGTATGTAGACCATATTGGTGCCGCGGAAGTTTGCAAGCGGCTGGAAGCGCTTGAATCACAATTTGGAAAACGTTTTTCGCCGCCGGATCTTTTGAAAAAGATGGCGGCAGGCAACCAAAAGTTTTTTCCAACAGAGGCGACTGCTTAGATTTGTTCCGATTTATTCTCGCGGTTGTGTGTATTTCTGCAACCGCGGGATTCTTAAAACATAGCGGCAGCATAGAAGCCCGACCGTCCCACCCCAAAGTCCACCGACCAGTGTGTCGACAGGGTAATGCGCGCCCAGAAAAATTCGCGAAATGCTGACAAGGACATAAGAGAAGACAAAGAGCGCTGACAGATAAATGTTGCCAATGACCTTAGACAGCACCACCACTGCCGCCATTGCATTAGAGGCGTGGTTCGAAGGGAGGCCGAACTTTCCTGCGCAGCCGTCGATAGGATTGATCAGCTCAGGAAACGCATGACAGGGGCGAAGCTGATGAAAGAATGGCTTAAGAAAATAAGCTGCAATGACATCGGTAATGCCAATTGCAACTAATGATAGAATGACCGCCGTGCAGAATTGATATCGTTTACTTCTGATGCCATATACGAATAATACAGCGGCTAATGTAGTCCAAAGTTGCCACGCGGAAATCAGGATCATGGCGCTATCCAGTAATACCCATTGGCCTGCGATGCCGTTGAGAGAGAACACCGCAAATCTATCGAATGAAGATGCCAATTTTCAGGCCCTAATTTTCGAATTTCTTAAGTTGCTGTACTAACTCATCACTGAAAGCCGGCTGATCAATCTCTTCTAGCTGATCGAGCTCGATATATTCACGCGAAAAACCCACGCGCGGGTTGTGTAACGTGCCAACTATTGCCATGGCTTTAAATGACTTTTCTGACTCTGGAACTCGGGGTGTTACAATTTTTGGCTCCGGCGCGACTTTGACATTTTTTTTGCCATGTTTAGTCGTATCTGATTTGTGATTCAACTCTGGATCTCGCATGAAGGAGCCATTAACTGAGTCTGAAGTCCCAACTATTAGAACGGTATCACTTGATTTAGCCTGATCCATCGAATATTTGCGCTCGCCAATTTTAGGAGAACCCACAGCTTCTCCGACGAAGACCGCGACGATACAGATTAATTTACTGATATTTCGTACATTCATAAAATCCTCCCATCCGTCTCCTCATTCTTCGGTTAAAAATCTCGACCCTTGAGTCGAAAACACGGCTAAATTTTCCCACCCAATGCACCGATGACCTTCGCGAACATAAATCAAGAAAGTGCTATGGACGATCAGACAAACAACACGCCTGCAGTGCTAATTTTTGAACGCGGCCCCGATAGGGGCAAACGCGTGCGCCTCAGCAAATTCCCGGTGACTCTTGGTCGAGACCCGAGCTGCGACATCGTTGTAACCGACGACGAGGTTTCTCGTCACCATGTGCGAATCAAGCAGAGAGGAAAGCTTTTCGTCGCGGAAGATCTCGAGTCTCGAAATGGGACTTATGTCAACGGTGACCGAATCTTGAATTCTGTTTTGAAGAGCCACGATCGAATTTTATTAGGCTCGACGGAATTGCAGTTTGTTGCGTCTTCTTCAGAGATCCAACTCGCCAATGACATCGCACAATTCAACATGGTAGTTTCTGACGAGCTCGGCATTCGCGGCCCGATTGAAATGTCTGAGACTCATATTGATAAGGGATTTGATCCTCTTCGTATCAATCCGTCTTCTGCGGGATCGTCGCTCACCTCGGATCTAAACATCGTGAAGCTACTCTTTGACTTGCACGGCAATGCCATGGTCATCGACCAACTCGAGGAATCATTCAGCTCTTTCTTAAAGTCCGTGATGAAAGTCATCTCTTACGCGAGCCGTTGCGCTGTCTTTGTTTGGTCGGAATCTACTGTCCGCCTGATCCCCATGGCTGCGCGCCACCGACAAAAACGACAGAAGTTCCTTCTAAGCCAACGCGCGTTTGAAGACGTATTGGCCCGTCGACAAGTGATCATCCTGCCTGCAAAGTCCGCAAAGGTTACGCAAGCAGGAAAAGCCCGCATTGTAATTCCGATGCAGCATGACCATAAGCTCATAGCCATGTTACACATTGAAGTTGATGATATGTCGGTTCAACTCCCAAACAAAGAACTTGAAATCGCCATCATGCTTGTGAACCGATGCGCATCTATTTTTGAATCGATGCTGCTGCGACGCGAGATGGACTCGTGGATGATTGGCATGGTGGATACAATCATCTCAACGATTGAAGCAAACGACACGTACACGCGCGGTCACTCCGAACGAGTGAGTAAGTACGCTCTGGCGATTGCAGACGAGCTCAAACTCAACCGAGAAACCAAACGGCTGCTGATGATTTCGTCATTGGTGCATGACGTTGGCAAGATTGGTATACCCGATAACATTTTGAAGAAGGCGTCTCTCCTAACTGCAGAAGAATACGAGGAGATGAAATTGCATCCCTCCATTGGCGCAGACATTATGAGGCATGTACCGGAAAGCAACCGCTTCCTATCGGGCGTAAAACACCATCATGAAAAATGGGACGGCACTGGATACCCGGATGGGCTTGAGGGCGAAAATATTCCTTTCTTTGCTCGTATTGTGGCATTGTCGGACGTATTCGACGCCATGGTATCAGGTCGATCTTATTCAGGCTTCATTGATCAATCTGACGCCATTCAGAGACTTAGTGAAGAAAAGGATGTTTTTGATCCCGAGATTTTCAAAGCCTTTGTTCGTGCTTACGAAAATGGGGCGGTAACGCTGAAAACGAGCACCCAAAACAACCCTCGGCCGGTTGATGACAAACCTGCTGGCGATGCCAGCGAAGGTGCCACAAAGAAGAAGGGGTGCGATAACTAAGTTCTAATTTTCTTTTTTTGCCAATTTCCAAAGTCCTTTGCACTCCGCTAACGCACCGAAACGCTTAGAAATGTTGTAAAATAGTATCAGCCAGTTATTGAATTGATTGGAGTGAACTATGTGGAGTCAACTTGCGTTAAGCTTGCATCACGGTGATGTGTACCTCTATCTGATGCTTGGGCTTGCTTGGATTGGCGTTTTGATTTTGATCGAACGCTTCGTCATGATCAATTTTGTCTTTCGCATTGATTTCAAAAAGTTTCTGACGAACTTGAAAAAGTTGGTTCAGTCCGAAGACATCGACCGCGCCGTTTCACTATGCAAAAAAGCTGGATCAACGTCGCTTCCCCACATCAGCTTGCGCGCGTTAGAAGCAGCCGAATCTGACCCGAGCACAGTTCGCGGTGTGATTGAGGAAGAGACTATCGACTTTCTTCCCCGCGTTGAAGCTAGACTCAATGTTCTGCCCGCAATTGCCACGATTTCACTTCTCGTGGGCGTTTTAGGAACGGTTGATAATCTTTGGGCCGCCTTTCACAGCATCGATATTCTTGACACCGCAGAAAAGCAAGCCTCGCTAGCTGGAGGAATCGCAACTTCTCTCACTCATACTTCGATGGGCTTGTTGATTTCGATCATTCTGCTCGCCGGACACCAATTCTTAAAGAGCGGCGCGGTAAAATTGGTTGAACGCATTCACTACGGCATTGCCGTGTTAACAAACCTGTTGGCTCCGGCAGAAACTGCTTCATTCATTCCTGCGATGGGTATCCCGACAGCTCCTGCCCCTGCGGCGGCAGAAGCTCAAGCAGAGGCACCGAAACCAGCCGCAGTAGCAGAGGCACAGGATGATAGTTTCGACGACGCTTCAGTCGAAGATATCAAAGACGAAGAAGAGATTATCTAACGATAGTTGGTCTCTTCGAATCAGCGCCACGATCGCCATCGCAATTGCGGTGATCGGTCTCTATTGCTTTCGCACCACCTGCTTGGGTTCGAAGTACGGCATCGTTCGCGCTGAATTTCCTGTTCTCGCAACGGGCGAAGCTGAGGCCGCGGAGAATTTCGACGCAGAAATCAACGAGCACACTCCGACTATTGTGATGACTGGCGAGTCATTTTTTGTAGGGTCGATGCGCGCGTTTAGTCGCGAATTTCTCGAATCCGACAATAAAATACGAGTGCCTCACGATCGCGGCGCACCACAGATGGCTAATTTAACGTCGGCAATCGAACACTGGCGCTTCAAAGAGGGCGACGGCGCAAAGTCAGATCTGGCTCTACTTATACCAGAAGCCAATGTGCCGCTGCCGATTGTCATCCAAGTGATGGATCTTTTGAAGAAAAATGGCTCTGCAAAGCGAATCGTTTTGGGCGTCGGATTGATGTAACGAGGTGCCGGTGAGTCCAAAAATCAAAAGTGCCTTTGAGCGAGCGGCGTCCCGACTGGACGAAACCTATGACTGGTTTCCGATGCCCGCACTCATTTCCTTTGTGCTTGCAACAATTTTGGTTGGAAAAGGCCTGCCCGGTCTGAATCCGCGGGTAGGCTTCCGCTCCCAAGCCATCACCTACTCGTCCGAAAGACAGCAAGAAGGTAGTCTGCTGTTGAGCCTTCGTCCTCAAGGCGAAAAACTCATTATTTCGAGCAGTGACGGCCGTAGTTTTCAAATCCCTCTATCCAACCCATCGGAGGAAAGTCTTGCCGATTTGAAACGGTACCTTCGAAAATCAGCAAGCCAAACTGTTATATCTTCTGTCATTTCCAATCGAAGTCATAAAGACCAACAAACAGTGGTACTGATTGCAGATGAGCGACTCAGATACGACCACGTTCGCGGGGTGCTTGTTGCGCTAGCTAAGGCAGGCGTTACGAATTATGGCTTCGAAACCATGATGCTTTCTTCCAAGGACTCCGGTCACCATAAGGATTCTTTGCACTGATGGCCAAGCGAGAGTTTACATTCTTGTTCGCACAAGTTGTGAAAAACGGCGCCGTGCATGCGGATGCGAGGATTCCTCTCCGTTCTCGTCGCGAACTTTCAGTGTCTCAGAAATCCGGCCCATTGCGGGTCGAGCATATTTCAATTCCTGCCGATGTACCGCTTGGTCGTATTGACAGGGGTCGTTTCATCCTCAATCCGGAACAGTGGATCGGCTTCTCCTCTTCTAAAGGAACCGTCAACGAGTACCATGCAAAGTCTCCACGGAACGAATGCGAAATGTTCCCCGGAGATTTCGCCTCCCTTCAGCATGCAGACTTTTCTGTAGTAATCAAACTTGGCGCGCCCCCCAAGCGCGAGCGAGTGAAACTCAAACTTGATAGTCAGTACGCTCCGAAACCATTTTCACTACTCATTCAGAGTGTCGCTGAAGGACGCGCTTTTATTGGCGCAGCACTATTGGCATCAGCTTTGGTATCAGCATTCGTTCTGTCTATTTTGAAATTCAACAAACCCGTCCCAAAGGAGCTCGAGGATTTGCAGGAGCAATATAGTCTTCGATTCATTGACCCTGATCATTTGAGGCTTACTCCAGAGTCGCTGCAATCAAACTATTCGAGTGCCGATTTCGTTCCTGCGATTACCAAGTATTATCGCGCATTGGCCGCGATGTTGCTGGGTCAAGACTACACTCACATTTATCTTCAGCCCAAGAACTCCGTGGAGTTTCACAAGAAGGCGATTGAGACTTGGGCACAAGATCTAAACAAGGCACTTGAAGCGCAGAGGGAAGTCGAAAGTGAGATCGAGTCTCGGCCATCTTGGTCTCTTCCGATGGTTCCAGTCGTCCACGAAAATTCAATGACACTTGGGGCATCACGCATCATGGGATTGCTTGGTAAGCATCATCGAGCACTTGAGTCCAATCTTGAGCTGCGTCGACGAACATCCGTTGAATATCGCAACGAAGACACCACTTATTCAGATTCGGATTATCGTGGTGCTCAAGGCGGCAAGAAGGCGCAGGAGGCGCTTTCAAAGATTCATGTTTTGGCGCCTGCCGGACCAGAGGAGCTGATGTACAGACGAGCAGAAGACCTATCCATACAAGCGCATTTTCAACAGCTAAAGAACGCGGACTCTCGCTCAGTGAAAGCAGAAAAAAGAGGGGGAACCCTGCTAATCAAGATGCCTAAAAATTTTGAATTTGCTTCCATTACAAATATGATCAGCTGGCGCGGTGATCGCCGTTTCGCCCAGTTAATGGGCGCGGAGTTGGGCAAAGAAAAAGGCGTTGAGAAACCGACATTTCGCATCACCGGAACCCTTCCGAGTAATCTAATTGAAGCGGAGATCAACAAAAAGAAGTACGAATTGCAACTCTGTTATGAGCTAGCATTGCGACGAAATCACAACGCATCAGGCTCTTTGGAGTGGTCGTGGGTCATTGATAAACGTGGCAAACCACAGGAGATCAATTTGCTTGCTGACACCATAAAAGATCGCGAAATGATCGCTTGTATTCGTCGAAAGCTTTCACAGTGGTCGTTTCCTCGTCCTGAAAACGGAAGTGTAAAGGTCCGCTTCCCTTTTCAATTCAAGCCGGCGAAAGGTTAAACATGTTTAGTGCAGGATCTGGTGGCTGGAGCGTAGCCGCGTTGGGTGGTTACGGCGTCTTTGGCCAGAACTGCACTGTCTATCTGACGAAAACCGACTGCCTAGTAGTTGATGCTGGCTTACGCTTCAACGCTGATGGAACCACCAGTTTCATTGATGATGCGACATTGTTTCAAAAGCGACCACCGACCGCTTATGTCATGACTCACGGACATGAAGACCACATTGGTGGACTACCATATTTACTTCATCGATATCCGGCACCGGTTTTCGCCAACCCTTTTACCATGGGCCTCATTCGTCGAAGATTTGAATCGCTGTCAATTCCATTGCTTGACGCACATGAAGTGGATTTCAACGTCGATGTTCATGCGGCTAGTATCGTTTGGAAATTTGTAAGGATGCCTCATTCGATTCCAAGTGCATCGGCAGTTGTCTTGGACATAGCAAATGATCGCGTGTTTCATTCTGGCGACTTTAAGCTCAACGGCCGTGGTCAGCCATTCTGCAGCGAGGCGCTCGTTGACCTAGAGCGCCTCGGCGATGAGGGTATCTCAGTTCTCGTAAGCGATAGTACTAATGCGACAGCCAAAGGCTATTGTCCTGGCGAGGACCTCGTCCTCGATGCCGCTGAAAACATACTGCGAAGCACGTCGGGTCGGATTTTTCTGACGAGCTTCGCTAGCAACGTGCATCGACTTTATCGCGTCGCAGAACTTGCGGTAAAACAAGGTCGAACGGTCGTGGTAGACTCAAATTCCATGCGTGAAAATCTTTTGCTCGCGCTTGAATGCGGAGAGTTAGTCGATCCAAGCATGGTGCATGCCATACTTGCTACGCCCGCTTCAGGAGCATTCTCAACTACGAATCCCTTGGTTTTAATCTCAGGTAGCCAGGGCGAGTCAACATCTGGACTCCGGCGACTTTCGAAACACGCTCACAATAGCTATACGCTAACCGGAAAGGACACCGTCGTTTTCTCAAGCCGAATCATCCCAGGAAATGAAGACGATGTTCGCACTCTTTATGAAGATCTAAGATTGACCGGGTGCAAGATCATTGATCATCGAACTTATCCGGAAATTCATGTCAGTGGTCACGGTTGTGGCGGCGACCTGACGCTCCTTGCCACACTACTTCGTCCGACCTATGCCATGCCCATGCATGGAGGGGATGCTATGTTGCTCGCGGCGCGTGAGCGACTGATCGAAGCCGGCATGGATTTTGGCAACACTTATATTTCCAAGGAACCGGTTCTGTGGCAAAAAACAGCTGATGGGTTTGAACATTTTGCTTTGGAAAAAATGGTCGCATACCGCGATGACAAGAGTTCGTCCGTGGTTACAGCTGCGGCCCAAGCCACACGTCAACGTTCATTTCATCATGGCTTTTTGGCTGTCGAATGCTCCTACGATTTAATTAAAAACCAGATGTCGCTTACGCCCGTCTTTAGTTCATTTGGAATTTCCGGTGCGGCTGAATCCGTCGATAAAGTTTTGCGGCTGTGTTCCGTGAATATTCAAAAGATCGTCATCCACGAAATTGAGAATGAGCGCTCGCGAAGCCGGGAGTTTATCAGTCGCGCTATTGAAGAAAGTGTGCGAAAAACGCTTATGAAAGAATTGGGCATTCGGCCCATCGTATTTGCTTCGTTCCAATTATTTGGAGTCTAACGTGATCATAATGTCGGCGGCTGATTTTGAAATTGCAGCCGTCGTCAAAAGTCTTGCCGATCATGGCCGAGATTTTTCAGTCGTTCACTGCGGTGTGGGCGTTTTTCCTCCTTTGGAGAGTTCCGCGTCATTGCGGCAACAGTGCCTCGGCCGCGACGTACTATTCATCGGCACTTGTGGAATATTCGGAAAGTTCATCTCACCACAATTGGTGACCGTAGACACTGTTTGTTGGGAACCTTCAGGTGATCGGCTGGGAGCTTCTTATCCGGTCCCCAAATTGGATCCTTTCTCCGTTTCTCCTTTACCAGGTCTGCCTGTCTTTCGAATGGTTTGTGGCCCCAGTGTCAGCGTGGACGCCCGCGGCATTCCCCCCAATGTTGCCACCGTTGAAAACATCGAGTTTTACAGTGTATTGAGAGCGCTCCAAGCAAGTGCCCGCTCCATTCGTGCACTGTTTTGTGTTACTAATGCTATCGGCCCTGAAGCGCACGTGCAATGGAAGGCCAATTTTGCACGTGCAGGCGAAATGAGTGCTGAATGCGTCCTTAAACATTGGAACTCGCTAGGAGGCTCTTCTGCAATTTAGACTAATAAAGCAAACAGAAATTTTAAAAACATATCCGTTTCGGATTGATGAACTCACAGTACACGATCGTATCCGCGATACGGGACCTCACACGTTTCACCGCATCCGTTGCCCCGATTGGGTTAACATTTTACCAGTCACCTCTGATGGCAAAGCCGTTCTCATCCGACAATGTCGAGTGGGCAACATGAGCGAAGTCTTGGAAACTCCTGGTGGTGTTGTTGACGAAAAGGATAAGGATCCAACGATTACGGCTCAACGCGAGTTGGAGGAAGAGACGGGTTACACTTCTGGCCGCCTTCTTTTTCTAGGCAAGATCAATCCCAATCCTGCGATTATGTCCAACAATTTGCACATGTTTTTGGCGATGAACTGCCAACCTGTAGCAACTCGCAATCATTTTCCGGACGAGCATGAACTCATAAAAGTCGAAACCGTTCCTTTGCAAGATCTCGATTTGCTCGTAAGGACAGGGGCAATTGGTCATGCTTTGTCCGCATTAACCATCATGCTTTCTAAGAAGTATTTGCAGATATGAAGGTTGCCGTCGTCGTTCAACGCTACGGGCTTGAAGTCATCGGTGGAGCCGAGTCTCATGCGCGTTTGTTGATTGGCGAACTAAGGAAGCGACTACCTTGGGAATTTGAAGTGTTTACATCTTGCGCTAGTGACTATCGTACATGGGCGAATCACTACCCGGCTGGTTCGAGCACCATCGAAGATATTTTGGTTCACCGATACCCAACTAGGTTCACGCGACCCCTTACTTTGTTTTCCGCGCTATCGCGTCTTTTGTTTTTCTGGCTCAGATTTGTCCGGCGCGGGTGGTTCATTCCCATTCCCGAATTTCTAGAGAGCATTTGGGTTAAGCTGCAAGGGCCCTACTGCCCCGATTTGGTGTCCGAACTGAAAGCGAGGCAATCAGACTTTAACTTCGTGCTGTGCTTCACGTATCTCTATTATCCAACACTTGCCGCGGCGACTGAGATTTCACTACCCATTTTGCTTGTGCCAACCGCGCATCGCGAACCTCCATTCTATTTTCGAACGGTGAAAAGACTTTTCAATCGCGCCGACGTTATCGCCGCAAATGGCAAACCTGAAGAGGATTTAATTTTATCGAATTTGCCCCATATTTCGCAAAAGATCATACCCGTAGGTGTCGGCATTTCGTTTGCTGAAGCTTCGACTGCGTCTGAGCTTAGTCCCGTTGCACTATACATGGGTCGCATCTCAGAGGGCAAAGGTATCAACGAGTTGCTACGCTTCTGGGAAAACGGAAGGATTCAAGAGCGGTACGGATTGACGCTCCAATTGGCCGGGACTGTGGAGCCATCAGTATCTTTGAATGAGCTAACTCAAGCCGGGGTGGAACACATTGGTTTTGTGCAGGAAGATGTGAAATTCCGGACTCTTAGCGGTGCGAGCTTGGTCATAAACCCGTCACCCCACGAAAGTCTTTCCTTACTAGTTCTCGAAGCGCTTTTCGCTGGAACCCCTGTTCTTTGCACTGAACGCTGCGAAGTTTTTCGTTACTACGCCACCGAGATTCCATTATGCATCACCTATTCTGATGCTGAGGACTTTGAAAAGAAGGTTGCAGAGATTCTGCAAATGCGAAAAAACACCTCTCGATTTGGTGAGCAGCAGCAAATCAGTCGGCATTGGGTGCGAAGTCATTACTCGTGGGATGCGGTGACCGAGAAATTTCGCAATATTGCGCAGCAATTAACAGAAGGCAGTACGTCAAAATGAAGATAGTAACTCTGATTCCTGGTGACGGAATTGGCATTGAAATCGCAGAAAGTCTTGAACGCGTTTTTTTAAAGGCCGGAGCTAAAGTTTCATTTGAAACCAAGCATGCCGGTCTGACTTCGTTTGAAAAAACCGGCAAACTCATGCCTGAACAAACGCTGCAAAGCATCGAAAAAAATCAAATCGCCATCAAGGGGCCAACAACCACTCCGGTTGGTACCGGACATCGCTCCATCAATGTATTTTTAAGGCAACATTTTGATCTCTACGCAAACGTTCGGCCGATTTATTCTATCCCCGGTGTGGATTGCCTTCGCGACGACATCAATCTCATCATAGTGAGAGAAAACACGGAAGATCTGTACGCAGGTATCGAATACATGGTGGGAGACAGCGTCGCCCACGGTATTAAATTGATTACCGAGCGGGGATCAAGGCGCATTGGTCGCTTCGCCTTTGAGCTCGCAAATAGCCTGGGTCGAAAGCGAGTCACGGTCGTGCACAAAGCGAACATAATGAAACTGACTGACGGATTATTTTTGCGTTGCGTAAAGTCTGAAGGCGAAAAACATGCCAGTAAACTTGAGTGCAATGATTTGATCGTGGATAACTGCTGTATGCAGCTGGTGACAAAACCGCAAAACTTCGATGTGGTTGTGACGGAAAATCTCTATGGAGACATCTTGTCGGATCTTGCGTCTGGTCTGGTGGGTGGTCTAGGCGTGGCCGCGGGAGCAAACATTGGCGAAAAAATAGCGATTTTCGAGCCCGTGCACGGCTCTGCTCCAGATATCGCCGGCAAAAATCTCGCTAATCCTACGGCTATGCTGCTTAGTGGCGTCATGATGCTCCGACACCTTGAGGACAACGCCGCTGCCGATTCAATCGAATATGCGGTAAAGACAGCGCTATCTAATAAATCTACTCGGACAAAGGATTTGGGTGGTCCGCTGGGAACTAAAGAGTTTACGGAAGCCGTCCTATCTAATATAGGAAAGTAAGTAGACCCAAGTAATTTAGGTATTTACCGCTAGCTGCCTCAGGCGGGCGGGCTCCTTTTTTGGTGAGAACGTTGACTGATACTTTTAACATCCAATCTAATGGTGCCACAGATATTGGGATGTTGCGTTCGAATAACCAAGACGCCTTGCTAACGGATGATTCCTCAAATCTTTACATTGTTGCAGATGGAATGGGCGGACATGCTGGCGGCGAAATTGCTAGCAAAGTGTGCATTGAGTCCATAAGAGACTTTTGCAAAGAGCATCAGAGCTACTTTCAGCCTTCGAACACTCCAAACGAATCGCAGTTTCCTGAAGTTCGGCAAGGGCTTTCCCGAGCTGTCAATCATGCTTGTGCAAAAATTTATGAACGTGCGCTGGAAGAGCCCCTACTCAAAGGGATGGGCACGACAGCGACAGTGCTTAAAATCATCGGAAACAATGCCTTCGTCGCGCATGTCGGTGACAGCCGGTTGTACTTGTTCCGGTCGGGTTTCCTGTATCGCATGACGCATGATCATTCACTAGTTTCTGAGCATATCCGGGCAGGACTGCTGACAGAAGAAGAAGCCGCTTTCCATCAGCTTCGAAATGTAATCACGCGTAGCGTGGGTTATCAGGAAGAAGAAGAGGTAGATACTGCTGCCTTCAAAGTTTTTCCAAACGACATCATGCTTCTTTGCTCAGATGGCCTCCACGGAAAGATTTCCGATCAGGAAATCGCTACCATGCTCAAAGACTACGGCCTCAAGGCCGTGCCGAAATTGATCGCCTTGGCGAATGAACGCGGCGGTGACGACAACATCTCTGTTATCACTGTTTTGGCTAAAGTTTCTAGCCGATCGGGCCGATAGTAAGCCCTTGATACTGAAGGCTTAATCGCCTTTTTCATTAGTGAATTAACAAATAATGTGAAGAGTTTGAATATTTTCAGGGATTTGAAAAAAACTACGGTCGTTGTGATTCCCGCGGAATCGGGGCAGACACGCCAATATCAAGTTCCCTCGATGTTGTGGAGCCTGTCTACAACTTTTGCCTTTATTTTCGCGGGCATGTCGGGTTTTTTTGCCTTCGACTACTACCAACTGCGGCAGATCCGCAAAAGTTACTACCGCATGATGATCGAAAACGAAGGGTTGAAAGGAGAAGCACGCGTATTAATGGGTAACCTTGACGACGTCAAAAAGTCACTCAAACGCGTGCAGGACTACACATCAAAACTCGGTGAACTGACGAGTCTTAGAGTACAGCGCGTTACAAAAAAGACTGGATTGGGACCAATTTCTGAGGACGAATACAAGAAAATCCAAAACTCAATCGCACCGAATGCGGAGCCTGTAAACTATCTGCCATTGGGACTGAATTCAGATACACTGACGTTTCGCCCTGTTTTCGACAAACTCAAAGACATCGGCGACACCTCCAATAATCATTCGCTTGATTTGCAACGCTTACTGGCATCTCTAAGCCAACAGAAAACATTGCTGAATAGCATCCCCTCAATCACTCCTGTGAACGGCTGGATTACTAGTGGTTTTGGCGTGCGAATTTCGCCATTCACGGGCAAACGCGCCATGCACAAGGGATTAGACGTTGCTTCTCCCGTAGGAACAGCGATTTTCTCCCCAGCCGACGGCGTCGTTGTATTTACCGGAGCAAAGTCCGGTTTTGGTAATTTTGTTATGATTGCCCATGGCTATGGCATTCTTTCTCGTTATGGTCATTTGGCTGAAAACCTTGTCGAACCTGGTCAAAAAGTAAAGCGTGGTGAGCAAATCGCCACCGTCGGTATGACTGGACGCACCACCGGCCCACACCTGCACTATGAAGTGGTCGTTGACGGTCGTGCACTCGATCCAAAGAAGTTCATCTTGGATGCCTCGGACGATTGGCTTTCTCTTTAACCCCATTCTACAGCTGCCTCCATTTACCGTCTCCACCCATTTGAAATTCGGGACATTTTTGCACGCCTCCGCTATATTCTAATGTTTCAGTTAGTTGAATTTGAGTTGCTATGCAGACTCTGCTCTCGCACTAAACAGGAAGCTTCATGTTACGTAAAATTTTCGGCTCAAGAAATGATCGCGAAATTAAACGCCTTCGCGGAGTGGTTACAAAAATAAACGACCTTGAATCATCGTTATCTGGACTTTCCGACGAACAACTTCAGGCCAAGACTGGCGAATTTCGAGAGCGACTTACCAAGGGAGAGACACTCGAGCAAATTCTACCCGAAGCATTTGCCGTAGTGCGCGAAGCCTCCAAACGCGTACTTAAAATGCGTCATTTCGATGTGCAGTTGATTGGCGGTATCGCACTGTTTGAGGGAAACATCTCGGAAATGAAAACAGGCGAAGGGAAAACCCTCACTGCCACCTGCCCGCTTTATTTGCGCGCATTAGCGGGCAAAGGCGCGCATCTTGTTACGGTCAACGACTACCTTGCTCGCCGCGACTCTGAGTGGATGGGCAAGATTTATAACTTCCTTGGGATGAGCTGCGGCAACATCATTCACGGCTTAACCGACGCACAGCGTCGCGCGGCCTATGCTTCTGATATCACCTACGGAACCAACAACGAATTTGGCTTTGATTACCTTCGCGACAACATGAAGACCAACGCGCAAAATATGGTTCAGCGAGGTCACTATTTTGCAATTGTTGACGAAGTTGACTCCATCTTAATTGATGAAGCTAGAACGCCACTCATCATTTCCGGACCGACAGAGACCAACACCGAAATCTATTACAAAGTAAACTCCGCAATTCCTGGTTTACACAAAGACAGCGACTACGTTGTGGATGAAAAATCGAATGTCGTTGCTCTGACGGAGGACGGCATCAACAAGCTTGAAAAACGACTCCGCGTAGAAAATCTTTATGATCCGCGAAGCATCGATTTTCTTCATCACGTTCAGCAAGCATTGAAGGCGCACGTTCTTTTCAAGAAAGACGTGGACTATGTCGTGAAAGATAACAAGGTGGTTATTGTCGACGAGCACACAGGGCGACTGATGCCGGGGCGTCGCTACTCCGACGGTTTGCATGGGGCACTGGAAGCAAAAGAAAATTTGCGGGTCGAACAAGAAAATCAAACTCTCGCGACCATCACGTTCCAGAATCTCTTTCGGATGTATGAAACTCTCTCTGGTATGACTGGTACTGCGGACACCGAGGCCGTCGAATTCAAAAAAATTTACGAACTAGATGTCGTGACGATTCCTACTAACCGCAACATGACGCGTAAAGATCAGGACGACGTCATCTACCGAACCGCCATTGAAAAGTTTAATGTCATCGCAGATGAAATCGCCAAGCGGCAGACCAATGGTCAACCTGTACTTGTTGGTACTGTTTCGGTTGAAAAGTCTGAGCTTCTTTCGAATCTATTGCGTCGAAGAAATATTCCGCATGATGTCTTGAACGCCAAAAACCACGCTCGTGAAGCAGACATCATTCGCGATGCGGGTCAGAAAGGCCACGTTACCATCGCCACAAATATGGCCGGACGCGGTACGGACATCGTCCTTGGTGAAGGCGTGCGCGAGTTAGGCGGCCTATGTGTCATCGGCACCGAGCGCCATGAGTCCCGCCGCATCGACAACCAATTACGCGGGCGATCAGGGCGTCAGGGAGATCCAGGAGAATCCATCTTCTATTTAAGTTTGGAAGACGATCTCATGCGCATCTTCGCAAGCGACCGACTTTCTGCAATCATGCAGCGTCTTGGTATGAAAGAAGGTGAATCCATTGTTTCGCCGATGGTTACTCGAGCTATTGAGCGCGCGCAGCGTCGCGTCGAAGAGCAGAACTTTAGTAGCCGTAAGCACCTCCTTGAATATGACGACGTTATGAATCAGCAGCGAAAGATCATCTATTCGCGTCGCCACCAGCTACTCACCGGCTCAGCGGAAATCGAGTTTATTCCTGACATCACGCAGCTTGTAGCAGACCGAATTTGCGAATCAAATTCTCCAGAGACGAAGAATACCGATGCTTGGGACCTCGCTGCTGTCGCTAGGGACGCGAGCGCTGAATTCAATCGCACCATTGATTTGTCATCCCTTGATGCAAAGAATGCTAGTGTTCATGCGGTTTCAGATACCATTACCGAACAAGTCACCAAAGGATATGCGGCCATTCAGGCCATGGTTAGCAAAGACATCATGAAGCAGGTTGAGTGTTACGTTTATCTGCAAATCATTGATCAGTCGTGGAAAGATCATCTACTTCAGATGGATCACTTGAAAGATTCTGTTTCTTTGCGCGGTTACGCTCAGCGGGATCCTTTACAAGAGTACAAAAAGGAAGGCTTCCGTTTGTTTGAAGAGATGATGCTCCGAATTGAAACGGAAACTGCATTGTCGCTTTTACGGATGCCTCCACCGACCGTCACAACAGAGAAGCCCGTTCAGGTTGAAGCTCCTGACGAATCTAAAATGAATTTTAGCCATCCGTCTGCATCGCCTACCGTCGGCGGAGCCCCAGCACCGACACCCAATCAAGGCGCGGCTGCGAGAGCTACAGCGAATCCGCGTTCACAAGATTCGCGATCAAGCTCAGCAGGCAATCGCAATAATTCTTCGGAAGATGGTATGATCTATCATGGGCCTCGTAGCGCACCAGCGCAACGCCAACAAACCGTAGCCCCAGTGAAGCGAGCGGAGCCTAAGGTAGGCCGAAACGACGACTGTCCTTGCGGCTCTGGTAAAAAGTATAAGAAATGTCACGGAAAGAGCGCAGAGCAAGGTGATCAGGCATAAATTACGGATTGAGCTTTGAACCGCTTAACTGAATATGATCCACCAGATGAATATGAACTCGTTGATCGCTTGGTCGGCGCAGTTCATAAGCATCTGGATGACGCCTTCCCCGCATCACCAGGGACGCAGAATTCTCGCTTTGCTAGAACCGATTTTAGCGGTCCACCTGAAGACACCGTTGTTGAGTTTTCTCCTTCGACACCTTCGCGCGCAAACCAAAAGGCCGTCGAAGCAATTGACGCTGGTGCAACGCCACGCGGCAAAGCTCCTCCAGCGCCACCCAGTGCTAAATCAAAAAAGTCTGCAAATAAAAAGGAACTGCCTCAAAACGAATCAGTGACTAAAACAAGCCCAACTGGCAAAGCTGTTACGACTGCAGCTCCAGACCCCGCAACTGTTCCATCAGGCCTAACGTTTCCGCCTCGAGGGCGAGCTGATTCCGCCAAGTCGGACTTTAAGACGATACCTTCCCCAACGAATATTTCGAGTTTATCGCGAACGGAAGCGCCCTCGGTGAAGGCCGTATCTGTTCGGCTATTCGCGTTTTTATTTGCGATTTTAGTAGGGATTGTACTGGGCGGAACCGTGTTCTTGTTCTGGGGCCAGCTGTCTCTGTTTTTTTCTGAATGAACGGTTAATTTTCTGCAATCCGCCCTTCAGCCGCCACCTGTTGCGCTTCAAACACGGGCTTCAAACATTCTTCTGAGAGCTCCATGATGGACATGACTTGCTGCTTCGTAAACGCTGCGCGTTCTGCCGTACCTTGGATCTCAAGAAACTTGCCACTCGCAGTCATAACTACATTCATGTCCAAATCAGCTTTTGAATCTTCATCATAATTAAGATCGGCAAGCAATTCACCGGAGCATAGGCCAACGGACACAGCCGCCACGGCATCCTTAATGGGATTGGTCTTGAGACGTCCGCTGCGAATCATTACGTCAACTGCGAGCTTCATTGCTACATATGCGCCGGTGATCGCTGCCGTTCGAGTACCGCCGTCAGCCTGAATCACATCACAATCGATATTGAACGTAAGATCTGGTGACAGATTCAAATCGACGACGCCTCGAATGGAGCGCCCAATCAGTCTTTGAATTTCTTGTGAACGGCCGGATGGAGCTGGACGCTCACGCTTGCTACGCGAATTAGTTGCGCCGGGAAGCATCGAGTATTCTGCCGTGAGCCAACCCTGCGGAGGATTTGCATGTCGTAAAAAGGAAGGGACTCCGTCATCTACAAACACGGTGCAGATTACCTTTGTTTCACCGTACTCAACGAGCACACTACCCGTGGCGTTTTTGGTGAAATGCGGCGTGATGCGCAATGGGCGCATTTGACTTGATGAACGGCCGTCTTTTCTCATAGGAACTCCCTAATTCATGCTCAAAGCGAAGCTCTTTTCTTATAGCGTCTGCTGCTAAAATTCCTCATTTTTTCGTCCATTTTTGCAGTTTCATCCAAAATTTTTCCCTCAACAGCGGGAAAAATTTGCCGACAAGTTCCGCAACGCATGAAGGAGTGCCGACATGGCAGAAGTCAAAGCGAAAATGGTGTCCATGAGGATGACGGAACGGCAGTACCGTCGCATTGAAGAAATTGCGCGAAAGATCCGTAATGACACAGGTTTTCGTATCACGCGTGCATCGATCATGCTCAAGTTGATGGAGCTAGGGCTGCCCGCGTTAGAGCAAGAATTTGAAATCGTGAAAGAACATTCTAAGATCGCCTAGTGAAGCAACTAGGCTCGCAATCCTGGGCCACTTCCGTCCGTGGGTTGTTCCGCGATCTTCGTTCCGATGTCCTCGGCATACTTGCCGCTGAAACAGCCAAAACAATATCCCCGGTCATGTCCGAGCGCTTTCTTCAGTCCTTCTACACTTAAGAATGCCAGCGAATCGGCGCCGAGCATGTCGCGGATTTCGCTGACTTGTTTTTGAGCGGCAACCAAGTTTTGGCGATTCGGCGTATCTACGCCGAAGTAGCAGGAATGGGTTATCGGGGGACTGCCAATTCGTACATGAATTTTCTCAGCTCCCGCGTTTCGCAGCATGCGAACAATCTTGATCGAGGTAGTGCCACGGACAATGGAGTCATCGACGACAACTACGCTCTTGCCACGAAGGACTGTTGACCGCGGATTTAGTTTCAACCGAACACCAAAGTCACGGATCGCTTGTGTCGGCTCAATAAATGTTCGACCTACGTAATGATTCCGCACCAAGCCGACATCGTATGGCAATTTTGCGGCTTTGGCATAACCCATTGCCATTGCTACGCCTGAATCTGGAATCGCGATAACAAGATCAGCATCTGGTGACGGTGATTCTGTTGCCAACTGCTCGCCGATCTTGCTGCGGTAAGCATAAACATCGACATCGTTCATACGCGAGTCAGGACGTGAAAAATAGATCGGTTCAAACGAACAAAAATTTTCAGGTGCCTTGCGTTCGATATAAACTGACTCAACACCATTCTTGCGTATTTGACAGATTTCGCCTGGTTTGATTTCTCGAACAAATTCTGCGCCAATTAAATCGAGTGCACAACTCTCGCTCGCAAGAACAGTTGCACCATCTTTTTTTCCCATCACGAGAGGGCGGTACCCGTAGGGATCACGCACCCCTATCAAACTGTCGGGCGTCATTACTACTAAAGAATATGCACCCTTCACGCGGCCCGTAACATCCATGATCCTCGTTTTCGGATCGCCATACGGCGTGCGCGCGAGTAGGTGCATGAAAATTTCCGTATCTGATGTCGAATGGAAAATAGCGCCCTGCCGCTCTAGTTCAACTTTCAATGTATCCGCGTTCGTGAGATTGCCATTGTGACAAATTGCCAGCGGGCCGGTATGGGTGTTGAAAACAAAGGGTTGAATGTTTTCAATACGGTACTTACTGCCATGCGTGGAATAGCGATTGTGGCCTATGCTACTCGAGCCTTTGAGAAGTTCGAGCTTTGACTTGTCAATGCCGTCACTGACTAGGCCGAACGTCTTGTGCGTGTGAAAACCTGACTGATCATCACAGGAGACAATACCGAAGGCTTCCTGCCCGCGATGCTGCAAAGCATGCAGCCCCAAGTACGCAAGGTTTGCGGATTCCGGGTGATTGAAAATACCAACCACTCCACACTCTTCACGCAACTTATCGATCGACTCATCAATAATCATGTAAAATCTAGACTTGTGTTGAAGGCGCGGTAGATTGAGCTCGACGGGAACTCCTCGTTACCGACGCGCCACGTTTTACTTTCGTTGATCCGTCCAACGTGTTGCAACTTTGAGTGCTTCAGTTTTGCTTGATACTCTTTGGATATGTCTCCGCTACAAATGATTACGTACGTTCCTTGGTTTTCTCCGAAAAGACCTTCGTCACCACTCAAGCCGCTGATCTCAACACCTGCTTCAGTCGAAACCAACATCTTGGCAAGTGTCGCCAATGGACCGCCACGACCAACATCGCGTACGCCGAGTACGCTGCTTTCTTTTGAAAGTGAGCGAACAAAATCCATCGCTTCAAGTTCTTGAGCGTAGTCTACATCATTGATCTTAGGAGATTGTGTCGTCGCAAAGAACTTCCCATAGGCTGCTGTGTTTAGTTTCGCCGAGGGAGTGCTGGGCGTAAGAATGTAGACTGATCCATTTGACGCTGATATCGTCGCAGGCTTTCGTTGAGAAATGTCCCCGATCTTTCCGACCATGCCGATCATGGGCGTAGGTCTAATCGAAATACCATCGGTCTCGTTGTAGAGACTCACGTTACCACTCACGACCGGAACCTCGAGCTTGCGGCATGCCTGCGCGATACCATCGATACTGTCGGAAATTTCGCGCATAACTTCAGGATTCATCGGATTGCCGAAGTTCAAACAATCGGTGACGCCTAACGGCTCTCCACCTGCTGCAGAAATCATCCGCGCACATTTCAGTACCGAATGTTCAGAGCCTTTGAATGGATCGATGTCACATTTTAATTCATCGCATGCAGTCGAAATAACCACGCCAATCTTTGAGTTGCCAAGCCATTCCCCATCCGCTTTCAATACGGCTGCACCGCCCTGTCTGCTAGATAGAACCGTTCGGATTCCAATGTCTTGATCAAATTGATCGGTGATCCACTTCATTGAGCCGTTGTCAGCCAACAGCGTGAATAGAGTTTTTTCCACCGATTCACTCTTTGGCAGGTCTGGCTTTAGTGCGGGTACTTTTCGTGCTGAAGACATCGGGCGTTCATACTTAGGTGCGCTATCAACAACCGGCGCTACCGGAAGATCAACTTCCAACACTCCTTTGTGAGCAATTTTCACGCGGTTTCCATTCGTCACTTCGCCGATGACCGCAAAATCAATTTCCCAGTGACTGAGAACCGCTTGTGCCGCTGGCCACTTTTCCGGAGTAACTACGAGCAGCATTCTTTCTTGAGACTCGGAAAGTAGCATTTCGTATGCGTTCAAACCTTTAGCGCGCACAGGAATGCGGTCGAGCTCAACATAAAGGCCGGACTCAGCACGGGCTGCCATTTCAAACGAAGAAGACGTCAGTCCTGCAGCACCCATATCTTGTAGTCCAACCACAAGATTTTTACGCAACAACTCGAGCGTGGCTTCCAGCAATAGTTTTTCTGCGAACGGATCTCCCACTTGTATTGTGGTTTTTGATCCGGCGGAAGATGAACTAAAACTATCCGAAGCCATTGTGGCGCCGTGAACACCATCACGTCCTGTCGCAGAGCCCGCATAAACCAAGTAGTTGCCAACACCAGAGGCGAAGCCTTTGAAGATTTCGTTTTCGCGAATCATGCCAACTGTCATTGCATTTACAAGAATGTTGCCGTTGTACCGATCATCAAAAGACACGTTTCCACCAACCGTCGGTACACCGATGCAGTTGCCATAATCGCCAATACCTTTCACCACGTTTTCGAAGAGAAAGCGCATTCGATCTGCTGTGCGCTTGCCAAATCGCAGGCAGTTTAAGTTGGCGATTGGCCTCGCTCCCATACAAAAAACATCTCGTAAAATTCCGCCAACGCCGGTAGCGGCGCCTTGGTACGGTTCAATAAAACTCGGATGGTTGTGACTTTCCATTTTGAACGCGAGACAGACGTCGCCTTCAAGCCTTACCACGCCCGCATTCTCGCCGGGCCCGACAACAACATGTTTGCCCGTCGTGGGAAATCTGCGTAAATGAACTCGCGACGATTTATAACTGCAGTGTTCGCTCCACATAGCTGAAAACACACCGAGCTCAGCCATCGTCGGCTTGCGACCGATCGACGATTCTAATTTTTGGTATTCATCGTCAGTGATTTTGTGCCGTTTGAGTAGCGCTTTGATTTCATCCGGCATTAGTCCAGCGTCGAATGCTTTCGCGATTGAAGTAACATCTCTAAAAGTTATCTTGCTCATTTGTTTGCATCTCCGCCCATCGCGTGTTCGAAGAAAGCTTTCCAAACTAATTGACCGTCTTCATTGCCAGAGGTTATTTCTTCCATGGCGCGTTCAGGATGCGGCATCATCCCCCAGATCCGTCCGCTCTTGTCGCAGATTCCGGCAATGTCCCCTACTGAACCATTAGGGTTCGGCGCATAAGTAAAGAGAACTCTGTCCTCTTCCTTTAATTTTTCCACCGTATGCGGATCTGCATGAAAACGTCCTTCGCCGTGGGCAATGGGAAGACTTATCGTCGCCTTCGTATTCGCGCCGCTATTCATGGACTTCATCGACCACACTAGACCCTGCCGCTGGCAAACGAATCGACCGTGCGCGTTCGGTAAAAGAGCGCCCTCAAGTAAATGTGTTTCGACGAGGATTTGGAATCCGTTACAAATGCCGATGATCGGCATGCCTTTTTGGGCCACCGCGCGAATTTCATCCATGATGGGAGAAAGTGCGGCAAGTCCTCCGCAGCGAAGATAGTCGCCAAACGAAAATCCGCCAGGGATAACAATTGCATCCACTGCGGGGAGCTTTGTTTGGCGGTGCCAAATCTTTGTAACTTCGAGACCAAAGTGCCGATTCAGCGCGACGACGCAATCCTCGTCGCAGTTGGAGCCGGGGAATTGAATGAGCCCAACTCTCGTGCGTCCAATAGATGTTATCTTTTGCATTACTCTTCCAGTTTTTGGATTCGATATTGCTCAGAAACAGGATTGGCTAAAACCTTATCGGCGATAGATGCAACAAGATCGTCTGCGTCTTTCGTTCCTTTGGGGAACTCCAACTCAAACCTCTTGGCGACTTTAAATTCAGATAGCGACTTATACCCGAGACGATCGAGGGTGGTCTTGATCGCGCGGGCCTGAGTATCGAGAACCTCAGGCTTGAAGGAAACAACCACTTCGTATTTCATAAAACCCTTTAGTTAGGTTTCGCTGGTGATCGAAGCTCGTATAAATTCCCTGTTCAGTCGTGCAATGTTCGAAACTTTGATTTCCTTGGGGCATGCGCCTTGGCAATCAAGAGTGTTCGTACAGTTACCGAAGCCTTCTTTGTCCATTTGTTCAACCATACTGATCGCGCGTGTGCGGCGTTCTGGCTGACCCTGTGGCAACAAAGCCAAGTGACTGACTTTCGCGGAAACGAATAACATGGCTGAAGCATTCTTACAAGCGGCGACGCACGCACCACAACCAATGCATGCGGCAGCGTCAAAAGCTGCGTCTGCTGCGGCTTTTGGAATCGGCAACGCATTGGCGTCTTGAGCCCCCCCGGCGTTTGAACTGATATAGCCACCCGCTTGGATGACTCGGTCAAAGGACGAGCGGTCAACGACTAGGTCACAAACGACGGGGAATGCTTTCGCACGGAACGGTTCAATGACAATGGTATCGCCGTCTTTGAAGGATCGCATGTGCAGTTGGCAGGTAGTGGTGCCGCGCTGAGGACCATGCGGTTCGCCATTGATTACCAGTGAGCACATTCCACAAATGCCTTCTCGGCAGTCGTGGTCAAAAGCAACTGGTTCTTCACCCCTGTCAATCAATTGCTCGTTTAAAACATCGAGCATCTCCAAGAATGAGCCATTGGGATTGATATCGTCGATTTGATAGGTTTTGAAACCACCGGATGAATTACGATCTTTTTGACGCCAGATTTTTAGATTTAGTTTCACTTGTAACTCCTTGTCGCCAAATGGACATTTTCAAATTCAAGCGGTTCGATGTGACGATTTGGTTTCTTACCCATGCCGGTGTATTCCCAAACAGCCGCGTGACAAAATTTGTCGTCGTGACGAAGGGCTTCGCCATCATCTGTTTGGTGTTCTTCACGGAAGTGTCCGCCGCATGATTCTTCTCGTGTCAAAGCATCGAGGCACATCAGTTCACCAAATTCCATGAAGTCCGCAACGCGGCCAGCTTTCTCTAGGGATACGTTGAGCGAATCTGCGGTGCCAAGAACTTTGAGATTTTTCCAGAATTCATCGCGCAATTCTGGAATCAACTTCAGTGCCTTCTCAAGGCCCGCCTTGTTTCGCGCCATGCCGCAGTAGTCCCACATAATTTTGCCGAGCTCTTTGTGGAACGAATCTGGAGAACGTTTGCCATTGATGTTCATAAATTGCTTAGTCTGATCAGCAACAGCTTTGTGCGCGTTCTTAAATTCTTGGTGATCGGTGTTCACCTTCTCTTGTTTTTCCGTCGCAAGATAGTTGGAGAGCGTGTACGGAAGAACAAAGTATCCATCAGCAAGACCTTGCATCAACGCACTTGCACCGAGGCGATTTGCGCCGTGATCGGAAAAGTTTGCTTCGCCGGCGACGAACAGACCTGGAATCGTGCTCATGAGATTGTAGTCGACCCACAAACCGCCCATGGTGTAATGCACCGCAGGATAGATGCGCATGGGGCGTTCGTACGGATTTTCATCGGTGATCTTCTGATACATATGGAAGAGGTTGCCGTAACGCTCTTTGATCACATCGCTACCAAGGCGTTTGATTGCATCACCGAAATCAAGGTAAACACCTAGACCCGATTCGCCGATCCCACGACCACTGTCACAAGCTTCTTTGGCACTGCGTGAGGCGATGTCGCGAGGCGCTAGGTTTCCAAAGCTGGGATACTTGCGTTCAAGATAGTAATCGCGGTCAGCTTCTGGAATATCCTTTGGTTCGCGCTTGTCTCCTTTTGCTTTTGGAACCCATACGCGTCCGTCGTTTCGAAGAGATTCGGACATCAATGTCAGCTTGGATTGGTAGTCACCGCTAACGGGAATGCACGTTGGGTGAATTTGCGTGAAACACGGGTTGCCGAATCCAGCGCCCTTTTTATGTGCGCGGTACGTTGCCGTAACGTTGCAGCCTTTAGCGTTGGTCGAAAGATAGAAAACGTTACCGTATCCACCGGTGCACAACACAACCGCGTCTGCGACGTGTGATTCAATTTTTCCAGTTTCGAGATTTCTCGTGATGATTCCGCGCGCTTTGCCGTTGATAACTACGATATCGAGCATTTCTGTGCGCGTATGCATCTTGACGCTGCCCGCGTTGATTTGACGGGAAAGTCCCTGGTATGCGCCAATCAAAAGTTGCTGACCAGTTTGACCTGCTGCATAAAATGTGCGCGATACTTGTGCGCCACCGAATGAACGGTTGGAAAGCAGCCCGCCATACTCACGTGCAAACGGAACGCCCTGAGCGACGCATTGATCGATAATGTTAACGGAACATTCTGCAAGGCGGTGAACATTTGCCTCACGAGCGCGGAAGTCGCCTCCTTTGACCGTGTCATAAAACAATCGATGGATACTGTCGCCATCACCTTGGTAATTCTTGGCCGCATTGATTCCACCTTGCGCAGCGATACTGTGCGCACGACGTGGGCTGTCTTGGAAACAGAAGCAGCTAACATTGTAGCCAAGCTCTCCAAGAGTTGAAGCTGCGGACGCTCCTGCAAGACCAGATCCCACAACAATAATGTGGTGCTTTCTCTTATTCGCTGGATTCACCAGCTTCATATCGAACTTATGCTTACTCCACTTTTCAGCAATCGGGCCGGAAGGAATTTTAGCGTCTAATTTCATGGTCACTCCCTATTACGCAACGATGCCAAAGAGCACAGCAACGGGAATGGAAATATTCCCGAGAGCGATCGCCCAACCAAAACACTGACTGGCGCACTTGATGCTGCAAGCGTACTTTTCATCGCGAAGTCCTAGTGATTGCAACGCACTGGAAACGCCATGAGACATGTGCAGGCCAAGCAGCGCATTGGAAACGATGTAGAAAAGGGAGATAATGGGATTCGAAAAACCAGCGATCACCATTGCATAAACGTCTGGGTCGCCTGTAGCTGTCATGTGAGGCCCTGTATAGCTTGCTGTATGGAGCGTGTAATGCGCAATGTGATACACAATGAACGTAAAGAGCATCAAACCCGTGAGAGCCATGGTTCGAGAAGCCAGCGTCGATTCGATCGGAGTCTTCTTGGCATACGCAATGGGGCGAGCGGCTTTATTTTCACGCGTGAGTTTGATCGCGGTGAAGAAGTGAAGCGTGATGCACGCAAGCAAAACCATACGCACTGTCCAGATTAGCGGAGGATTTGCGTGCAATCCTTTGGCGTAATTGTTGATAGCATCTGGACCTAGATAAATGTTTAGGTTTCCGGCTAAATGTCCCGCGGTAAATCCGCTAAGCACCAGTCCCGAAAGGGCCATGAGAGTCTTTTTTCCAATAGACGATTGTAAATAGCTCGTCATCCAGCTCATTTCTGCTCCGCATCAAAGGGAATATTCATCCGACAGTATTTCGTAAGTATCTGGAATTTAACATAACAACGAAAGAGTGTGCTGCAAAAATTACCACGAATCCAAGAATTTGGATTTAGCTTGGGCCAGCGGTCACGATAAACCATCCGTCCTTGTGCAAAAATTTTGCAGCGCAGCGGCGGATATCTTCATTTGATGTTTCTTTAACCTTTGTTTTGTAGACTTCGAGTTCGTCTGGACCGAGCCCGTAAACTGTCATAAGTGCCAAACTCATGGCCTGTGACTCGCCTCGTTGAAGATCCGTTTCATGCGCACCGAGCACGTAGTTTCGTGCACGATCAATTTCGGCGTCATCGATATCTCCATCCGACATCCTCTGCAGCGCTTCCAGAACTAGCTTCTTCGCCTTTTCTGCCTTTTCGGGCTGACACGCGAAGTGAATGGCGAACATTCCTGCATCGACACCGTGGTTGACAGAAGGTCCGATGGAATACACTAAGCCCTGTCTCTCGCGAACTTCCATGAAGAGTTCGCCTCCGGACCCACCGATGTAAGATCCGATAATGTCCAATGGTACGCGGTCGCTGGAGCGCCAGCTCGATCCGGAACGAGCCAAAATAACATGGACTTGCTTTCGCTGCAGAGGAATATTTTCCGTACAGGCGCCTTGCTGAACAGGAGCTCGTGCGATTGTTTTGCCAATTACTCGCGGCTGCCATGCTCCAGTTTTGGCTTCAATCAGAGCGCTCAGCTTCTCCTCTGGTAAATTTGAAACAGCGGCTATGGTCCACTCCCCGCTTTGGAACGCCTCCCTCGCAAACTTACTTACCTGCTCGTGTGTCAGCTTATTGATCATCCTCAAATCGCCGTACAACGCGTTGCTGTAGGGGTGCTCAGAAAAAATGAGTTCCTGCATTTTACGCGATGCGATCACGCTAGGATTATCTGATTCTGATTCAATGGTTTGCTTGACGTTTCGCGCATAACTCTCAAAACGGTCTTGTGGAATTTCAGCCTGAAAAAGCAACTCGAATACCAAGTCCAGCATCTTTTCAGCGTCCGAACCTCTGCATTGCATGCGCAAACCAAAGCTGTCCTTACCAGAAAATCCCTCAATGACAGCGCCGCAGTCTTCAATGAACTGAATGACCTGAGTTGCCGTCCGTTTTTTCGACGCAAATCCAATCAATGAACCGACGGCATGATGAAGACCAATTTGCTCTGCGGGGTCAAAACGTAATCCGCCCTCTTTACAGACGACAAAATCAAATAGCTCAGCCTCTGGAACAACTCGACCGACTAATCGAATATTTTCGCGAAGGGATTTTGCAAATATCTTTGGCTTCGGCGCTTCTGCGTTCGCAAAAGTTTGAGTGGTGACTTCGTCGTGATTCACAACGGTTTGGATCTTTTCCTGAACGATTTTCAGCAATTCGTTATCTGACAATTCAACTTCGTCAGGAATCTGCAGAACTACGCCAAAACGCGAGAAGTCTAACCAGCGCATCATTGCATCGCGAATATCGTGAATATCTGCCTGCAGCGTTCTGCGCAAAAAGACATTTTCAAATTCGATGTCATAATCCGTGAGCAACGACGCAAGCACCGTACGCGCTTTACCATCCACACTTTCGACTTCATGCAAACGATCGACTTGATAGCTGGTCTTTGCTGCAGCAAGTGCCTGCTCATCGGGAAAAGATCCACGTTTTAGATCATAGATATTTTTAAAAACTGCCGTCATGCATTCATCTAACTGCTCGATAACCGGCACACACGAAAACGAATACAAACCCGCATAACTTGCTAGTTGAAATCCAGCCGAAACTTGCGTGACGACGCCAAGTTCATCACGCAAATTTGTGATGAACGGACTATTCTCACTGTTGCCAATGCAGTACGCCGAGAGGTTTAGGGCAGCCGCATCCGCTGCATCCACGTCTGGTGCGCGGAAAAAAACTTCCAATTGTGGCATTTGGAAACCGCCGCGTAGGACACTCACCTGTAGATCGTTTGGAAATGTCTCCATGGGACGGCGGCGCATATTGCGTTGTCCAGCTGGAACCTTGGCGAAATTATTTTCGATTTGTTTCCAGAACAAATCTGCATCTACATTGCCGCACACGACTAAAACCGCGTTATTTCCCACGTAGTGCTTGCTGTGAAACTTTTTCAACTTTGCGCTTGTTAGCGAGCGGATACTTTCTTCAGTGCCTATGATCGGGCGACTGAGAGCCTGGTCCGGGTACGACATCTCATAAATTCGGCGACCAATTTGCGCACCTGGATCGTCGAGTGAGCGCTGCAATTCTTCGATGATGACTTCGCGCTCTAGATCCACTTCCGAGTCGGAAATTTTACAAAAAAACATCGCGCGCGAAAGCAGACTCAAAGCCTCATTAGCGTGTTGGCTCAAAACGGTTGCGTGCAAAGTCGTATGATCAAAGGTGGTATAGGCATTGATATCGCCACCCATCGCCTCGATGCGAGAAGAAAGCTCTCCAACTTCGATTCCGGGCGCTTCCTTGAAAAGCATATGTTCGAGAAAATGTGCGGCACCAAACTCGCCCGCTTCTTCATCCATCGATCCCGTTCGCACGCAAATATAAATGGAAACGAGATCTGACCGTCGCGAAGGTTGAATCGCAACTTCAATTCCGTTTTTTAATCTTTTGCGGAGGATCTCTGTCATTACATTGCTATGGAAAAATCAAGGTTGATGGATTGATGAGCCGTCGTCAGATGCAAGTCTGGTCGCATCGTTGTGTAGGAAACAGCAAAGGGTCCGTTCACAAGTGCCAGACCGATCGCAGCGTCTTGTGCCTTCGTCTCCGGCACAACGCCATACCCTGCCAAAACTCTCAGCAACTCATAGACGCGCACGGAACCAGAAAGATTGGCCTTGTTTTGATAGGGACTCTCTTTCGTCATGGATTCGGCTTCGGTTGTTGTCGCGTTGAAGAGAGAAAGAACTTCGGACTTACGATTGGTTTCCAATCCAACAACGCGTTTTGATCTTAAAAAATCCAAGTGCAGCGTGGCGTCCCCATTGGCAAATACGTAGGCCGCTCCGGCTCGCAAATTACGTCCCATGGTATAAGTTTCATCTTTTGCGCCGAGTCCTTCAGCACTGAAGCCGAATCTCAGGTTGGGCGTCGCCAGCGCCGCAACGCCAAGGGAAACGGTGGTTTCAGAAACAACTTTATCAACCACTCGTGACTCGATATCGGTGATCCGCGCTTCGCGCACATGCTGCACGCCAAGTCCAATGGCCATCTTTGTAAGAGCAAATGCCGCTGCGCCTATGTAACGCCCCTTGAGTGGCGAAACTGTATTATCAGATGGCTCATTAATCGCCCGCTGATCGACCGGCCTTGTGACGGTGAAGCCCGCCGCGACATCAGACGTCTTGGTATCAACGACGCCCACTTGGAAGAAATCTTGGCCTACAACAGGCCAGTGATACGAGCTACTAACTTTATAATTTTTTTCCAACGCAAGCATCGCGGGGTTGGCTCGCACCGCAGTAACATCGGACGTAGCTGTTGAACCACCATTAGCAAAACCAATGGCGTGCCCGCCTGCATAGGTGACTTCGTCGGGAAGGCGATCCGAAGCGTGGGCATCAAAATTCGTCAAACTTAGAACTACGCTGGTGCAGATGAGGTAGCGACGCATGAATTCTCCCTGTAGCCACTTAACGACAATGGCTAAGTTTAATTGAGTTCGCGTCGCAATACCAATGACTTTACGACTAGGCTTTCGAACGTGAGGAGCCGGAAATATGTGCCTTCAAGACTTTTAGGCTGGTGTTTCCAGACACTTCCAAAGAAACAAATCCGTCGGCGACAGACCTGATGGTTCCGATGATCCCGCCGGATGTCACGACTTCGTCACCAGCCTTCATGTTTGTAAGAAAATCTTTATGTTCTTTGGCGCGGCGCTGCTGCGGACGAATCATGAAAAAGTACATGATGGCGAAAAGACCTGCTGGCATGATCATCATGTCAATAAATGAAGGTTGTGGGGCTGCGCTGGCTGCCTGTGCTGCTGCTTCAAACCATGAGCTCATTTTGACTCCCTCTATACGTCAATAAAAACGGAGCCCACAATTCGCACATTCAAATGAATGCTTCAATGATTTTCGAATGTTCCTGTCCTTGCTAGGTGAATTTGTTGTTCCGATAAACCAAGCTGCCAAAACAAGATCCACTGGCAAGCCGCGAAAACAACCATTGATAGGTGCGCCCCCGTCATCACGCCCAAAGCGAGTGTGTCGATGATGCGCGTTAAGTATTCAGGATGCTTGATAAATGCCTGAATCGGGTGCTTGATCAAGGGAACGCGTGGAATTGAATAATTGTATAAATTCCAGCATCGCCCAAACTTCCCAATCAAACCAAATCGAAACCACATGGTAATCAGTAATAATGCTGATGGAAGCAAATACCCCCAGAATGTGATCCCCATGTTTTGCACAAATGATTCAAGAATCATGGCCGGAATGGCCAACAGACCCACGCAAACAGACGCGCGACTAGTGATGGGCTTGATATCGTCCGCGCCCGCTAATTTTAAGAAGCGGACGTTGGATGCATGTTCAAAAATTTCTCCAATCCTTCCGAACAGATGGATGCCGATCATTGCCAAAAGTAGCGGCCACTTTAGAGCTTCCATTGAACTCGTCCTATTTGCGGTGGTAGAAACGTTGCACACAAAATAATGAATCAACGAAACCTTTTCGGCAAGCCGGCGATCGATGTCCTTGAATCCGCAACAACATGAGGCCGTTAACACCATTTACGGTGCGCTAGTCGTACTTGCTGGCGCAGGCACAGGTAAAACCAAGGTTATAACGGAACGAGTCATTCATTTGCTGAACCGCGGCGTTCGCCCTGAAAGAATTGTCGCTTTGACGTTTACCAACAAAGCCGCAAAGGAAATGCGCGAGCGTATCGAGCGTTCAAGCAAGATTTCCACCGAAGGTCTTTTCATCGGCACGTTTCACAGTTATTGCCTCAACCTCATGCGCAAACATCCAGAATTTTTCGAACTCGGCAAAGGCTTCACCATCATCGGCATGTCGGACCAAGTGGACATTGTGCGAAAGTGTTTAGAAGAGCGCGGCATGTTAAATCATGTTCAGCCACGACAGGCTTTGTTTCAAATCAGTCAGCTGAAGAACTCAACCATTTCCGACAGTCTTCGTGCAAAGATTCCTGCGGATTTGCTGTCACATAGCTGCTCATCCGACGCGCTTACGCAAGACCTTTGCAACCTGTACAGCCGACAACTGCGCATGAATCACGCCATCGATTTCGATGACTGTATTTTGAATGTGACCAGCGCACTCTGCCAGTCGGAAGAGTTTTTGAAGTTGATTCGAAGCCAAACAGACTTTGTGCTGGTCGATGAATTTCAAGACACAAATTTTCTTCAACTTGATTTGATTTATCAAATTGCCGCCCACCATAAAAACGTTTGTGTGGTTGGAGATGATGATCAGTCTATCTATAGCTGGCGTGGCGCCGTTCCTCGCAATATCGAAATTTTCGAGAATCTATTCGCGCCATCAAAGCTCATCAAGCTCGAGCAAAATTATCGGTGCACGGATAAAATTCTCTCGGCCGCAAACTGTCTCATCGAGAAAAACGCCTACCGAAAAGAAAAGCGGCTGTGGAGCCAAAAAATCACCGAGTCTCCGCCTTATTTGCTGCATTTTCGCGACGATGGTGAAGAAGCGGAATGGATTGCGCGAAGAATCATTGCTCTGCGAGGTTCCGGACTTAAGTCGTCTGAGATCGCCGTTTTGTATCGATCAGGGAATTTGGCGCGTGCCGTCGAGGCATCCCTAAGGTCATCACACATCGAATACCGAATTTTTGGCGGCGACAGTTTCTTTGAGCGAAAAGAAGTACGCGACTTCCTATCTTATATTCGTTTGTGCGTAGATAAATCTAACCGCTTGGCATTTTGGCGCATTTTAAATGTTCCTAATCGCCGGTTGGGATTGAAAGCCGCTGAGCATATTGAGTCGCTGAGCAAACAAAAGAGACTTCCGCCTCTAGTTTCTTTGCAACTGCACAGCGCCGATCTCCCGACAAATGTTAAGCCGCACGCGCAGCAATTTGCACAATTGCTGCAAAATTTTTCTAGCATGCCGACTCGCACACCTGAGGACATACTCGCACTTGGTGCAGCCATTTTGCGCGGAACGGATCTTGAGTGTGAGGCTCGCCTTCGCACTCAAGATTTGGTCAAGCAACAAAGGAAGATCGGCATGATTCGCGGACTCCCTCAATGGCTGTCGGACTTGTGCAAAAGCCGCGGGCTTGGTTCTGGGAAAATTGATTTTAAACAAATAGTCGAAGAATTACTCACCGAATCTACCGAGGGCAGCGACAAGGATGAGCGATCCGATTATGTTTCGCTTATGACAATTCACTCATCAAAGGGGCTTGAGTTTCCTGCGGTGTTTGTCTGCGGACTTGAGGATGACTCGCTGCCTCATCAGAACAGCATCGCCGAAGGGAAAGTCGATGAAGAGCGTCGGCTGTTCTATGTGGCGATCACACGCGCCAAACAGCAGCTTTTTGTCACGACTGCTGCGCGCCGAAGCAGCGGCCAATCTACCCAAGAAAAGAGTATGTCGCGGTTTTTGCGGGAAATTCCCGCTGACTTTCTAAAGGCAGAAGAGCCAAACGGTTCTGTTGTGTCTGGTGAAAAAGAGATCGAAGTAATGAAGAAGCAAACAATCGGCCGGTTATCTGCGCTGCGCTCTGAATTGACTTCGAAGCGTCCCAATTCGCGAATTTAAATATCAATCAACTTTCCCTCTGCTCGAACGAAATCATAAAGTTTTTTTATGACGCGAGCTTCAATTTGGCGGGCGCGTTCACGCGTAATTCCATATAAATCGCCAATTTCCTGAAGTGTTTTTGGATTTTCATTCAACAAGCGATCGTGAAAAATTTCCAGATCGCGGCCCTTTAAAGTGCCTTTAAATTTTGAAAGATGTTCCGCGAAGATTTTTTTGACTTCTGCACTCGCAAGAACGTCTTCCGCCGACTCTGCTTCGTCTGCCAAAATTTCGCTATGCTCTCGATCGCTGTGCGCTGAAATCGGCGCGTCAAGTGAGACGTCGGGAGCTCGTAGTCTTTGCTGCATCTCGATGACTTCGCTTTCCTTCACCTCCAGAGATTCCGCGAGTAGCTTCGCATCAACGGCGTCATAGTCCTTAAGAAGCTTTTCTGTTTCTTTGGCTAAATTGTAATAGAGCTTTCTTTGAGCCGCGGTAGTACCAATCTTCACCTGACTTCGATTATCCATCAGATATTTGAGGATATATGCGCGAATCCACCACGCCGCGTAGCTAGAAAGTTTAACGCCTTTGTATGGGTTATATTTTTTGACCGCTTGCATAAGACCAAAGTTCCCCTCTTGAATTAAGTCGAGGAGATTCGTTTGTGCATTACGAAAGTCATTTGCAATCTTGACAACGAGCCTCAAATTGCTGGTTACGAGTCGATGCGCGGCCTCGACCGTGCCTTCTGCATGGTGCTGGGTCGCTAGGTCGTATTCTTCCTGAGGTGACAAAAGCGGATACTTGCTAATCTCGCGCAAATACATCTGTATCGGCGATGCTTTTACAAGTGATTGCTTCTGGCTTTGTGTAGATGGTAAGTTGCTCAAGAACGACCGTCATTCATTAAGGGTACACCGGTCATGCCGGGAATAGGGATCATAACAAATCCACACTCGAAGGCCAACAAACGTGACCCATCGAAACCCGCTCTATTGGGCTATATTCTAGGCCAGCAGGGGCAACTCGCGGTAACCAAAAGTCTCGATCATTTGCAGCAAGTAGCTGAAAATTTTCGAGATTCATCAATTGAGATTCTTGCGATTAATGGCGGCGACGGCACAGTAAGCCAGACCATAACTGCATTCAAAAGAGCCTATGGAGCCACCAAGCTTCCCAAAATTGCCCTGCTAAGGGGCGGCACAATGAACGTTTTGGCATCAAATCTTGGTATTTTTGGTACGCCCGAGAAGCTCCTCTATGAGCTCGTTGAAGGCTACAGTAGCGGTCGTTTGAATCGAGTGGTGAATCTTCCATGCATCGAAATCGAAGGGCATGTCGGCTTCTTGTATGCTGACGGCATTTCGTGTCACGTACTCGAAGAATTCTACTCAAATAAAACGGGTCCAATTGGCGCTGCGCTCATGGTTGGAAAACTTGTAATCTCTGCTTTGACTGGCGGCGAAATGGCAAAACGCATCCTTCGATCAAGTAGGGTCGTCATCGAGGCCGATGGCATGGCAAATCACGAGCTTACAACCGTCGGAACATTTGCCTCTACCATTGAAAAAATGCCTTTTGGTTTTCGACTATTTCCGTTTGTTCGTGGCAATAGCAGTCGATTTCAGTTTGTCGCAGTGAAAACGCCGCCCGATCGGCTGGTCTTTGAATTACCGAGCATTCTTTTCAAACATGAGCTTAGCGATGGTCCTTCGAAGCTTTCCTTTTGTACAGGATCTCTGCAAATCAAGTCTGACGACGTAGTTTATTCGTTGGATGGAGAAATTTATCATGCGAAAAACGAGCGCCGCACCATTTCACTTGGCGATGAGATTCAATTTTTGCTCACACGTTGAGACTAACGCAACATTCCGTTAAGCTATTTGCTGGCACCAATGCAAAACTGATGCGCTGAGGTTGACTTGAAGCTGAGTGAGTCCCTATTAGGGCAAATCCGTTCCTTCATCGGCGATAGTAGTCTTCAGTCACACTGGCTCGCCGGTGACGGTTCCGATCGCTCATACTACCGCGTCAAATCGCCCACTGGCGGAAAATCATTCGTCGTAATGATGCTATCAGATGTGGATACCGCGAAAATTCGGGCGGGAACCTATGAATGGATCACCGTCGGGAATCTATTGCGAAGCGCGCATGTTTCGGTTCCCGCTGCGATACAGTCTTTTACTGATCACAATGCATTGTTGATCGAAGACTACGGCGACTTGATGTTGCAAGATGCCGTCATTGACTTGATCAGCAAGTCATCCTTCGCCGAGGCCATCAAGCTCTACACCAAACCCGCAGAAGTTATGGGTCAACTTGCAAAAATTCCCATGAGCAAGAGCCGAGAGTGGGGGCACCGATCATTCGATCTTGAAAAATTGACGTGGGAACTGCGTTTTTTTGTGCAGAAGTATTTGCATGCAGCCACGAGTATTCAACTTTCTTCGCACGAAAATGATCAACTCAAAGATGACATCGATAATCTGTGCCGCTTCCTTGCTGATGAGGGTCGATTTTTCGTACACCGTGATTATCATTCTCGTAATGTTATGGTGATCGATGGCGGCGTCGGAATCATCGACTTTCAAGATGGCAGAACAGGGCCAATCACCTACGATCTCGTTTCACTCGTATTCGATTCCTATGTGCCCTTTTCGCAACAGCAGCGAAATGAACTTCTAAATCTCTGCATCGACAGCATGTGTCGAGCGAGCGAAATGAATTTGAGACGAGAGATCGATTTTAGTTTGAGACCAATGTTGTTGCAAAGACAGTTGAAAGCGATTGGCAGCTTCGGATACCTCACCATTGAAAAAGAGCGCGGCAATTATCTCAAGTACGTCCGTCCGGCGATTCAGACACTAGTCGATTTTGGTGTCGAAGATCGGCGTTGGCCGTTCATTTCAGGAAAGCTTGTTAGCATGATACACAGCATCGCAAACGAGCAGGCAAACTTACCACGATTCAAAGGCTCCTGATTTTGGGTCAGATCATTCCCTTCATTTTGTGCGCCGGCAAAGGGACTCGATTGAGGCCCCTAACTGACCGCGTTCCCAAGCCTCTGATACCGTTCTTCGGCAAAGCTATTCTCGACTATGCAATTGATAGCTGCATGGAACTGCAGCCCAAGTCCATTTTTGTGAATTCCCACTACCTAGATCACGCGATTTTTTCGCATGTGAACAACCTATGTGATGAGGTGCGTAGTCGAATCACCATTTCATTTGAACCGACTATTCTAGGAAGCGGTGGATGTTTAAGCCCCTTGGTACCCTTGGCAAAGAGATCTGAAATCCTCATTCATAATGGGGATATAATACATGACATACATGTATTGCAATTTGTAGAAGCGGCTCGCTTGCGACCAAATGATCCGGCTGTCGCTGGTATTGCCAAGCCTCATCGCGCGGGTACGTCGTCGGTATATTTTTCACCAGATTTGAAGCTTCGCTCTTTTAAGGCGCCGGTCCTCGGTGCGGATTTCGGGACATTTTCTGGGGTGCATCTGTTACGGCGGGCGTTCCTGGACGAAATCAGCGATTTGGGGGAGTTCAGTTCGATCGATATTTACGAACGGCTTTTGAACCGGGGATTTCCCGCCGCAGTAAACATCCACGATGGTATATGGTTTGATCTGGGCCTGCCCGCACAACTTTTAGATGCTCACATTCAAGTTTTGGAGTCCGGAACTTCCAACAGTCTTTTGAAGAGAAGACTTGCGGATCGCCCAAGGTCGATCTTTGTCGATGAAGGCGAATCAAAGACCATCAAATCTCTTGAGTTAAATGGGCCGTGCTTCATTGAGGATTCAAAAGTCCTAGAAATTGGGTCGGGAAGAATCGGTCCGAATGTCTCGGTTTCTGGTCGAACCAAATTTGGCGAAAATTGCAAGATCACCAACTCGGTCCTGCACGACTTCGAGGTCGGTTCGAACGGGGAGATTTCGAAAAGTCTTTGCTACTGGAATATTGATTTGAAAGTGTGAATGGGCATTGCTTGATCAACGGTGTGTATATGCTGAATAGGCTGATAATTGCTTAGGAATTATGTGATCAGGCACCCTGTGACTAGTCAGTTTGTGGACCCGGTTTCTCTAGACTCATAACGTCGTAAGCTGTTTGCTACCTGAGCGGAGCTCTCGCTTTTTGAGTCTTGAGATACGTCTGGCCAATAACTTTATAACTAGAAACCAATCGCTGTTAAGTGTTCTAACCTTGCTCTACAATTGTGCTCAATACATCCAAAACATTGTTCTCGATTTGTGTTTCACCAACTTCGTTTGTGGCGCTAGTGGCGATAACTTTCAATTCGAAGATCACTGATTCTGGAGCAGAGCTGCTTGCGTTAACTGCTACTTCACTGTTGTTTTCAGAGCCAACTTGCGCCGTCATGGAACTGGTGTCTGGATAAACCAGCACTGTGCCTGGATCAAGTTTGTCTGGGTTTGCAATGTTGTCGTTGTGGCGCCAAATGAGCTTCCAGTCCATTGGGCTTCCATAAACTTTGCTTGAAATCGACGTCAATGTATCGCCTGCACCAACAGTAACTTCTTGCTTAGCAAGACCTTCGTACTTGGTTGCAAACGGAAGCGTCTCTTCAGTTAGTTGATAGTAAACTACGTCGCCTGGGAAGATTCTTGCTGGGTTTGGCATCGAAGACAATTCTGCGATGTCTGCCCAACGGTTGCCTTGGTTGTAAATTTTCTGCGAGATTTTCTGCAATGTGTCACCACGCTGAACAATGTACGGCATCTTGGAGCCGAACTCTGGCAACGCAGGGCCTGCAGATGTCCCAGTTGGTGCGGCTGCGCCTGTACTTGCAGGAGCTGTTTCCGCTAAGTCCTGACCACCTTCTGCTGGATTCGTTGCTGTTGCGTCTGCCGCAGCTTGTTCTGCCGGAGCTTCACCTTGCTGTGCGTTCATGTCGGTGATGATGTCCTGAATATCTTCCGGGGATTGCTCGCCACCGGCCTGATTTTCAGCTACTTCCTCACCAGTTGCCTGATCCTCGGCCACCTGCTCTCCGTTGGCCTGATTCTCAGTCCCTTGGTTTTCAGCGGTGTTTTCACCTTCCGCCGCAGCATTTTCTTGTTGGCCGTCGGAAGCTTGCTGTTCGCCTCCTTCGTCGCCGCCTTCTTGATTGCTTGCCTCTAGCTGATCGTCACCCTGCTGCGAACTTGAACACGCGCCAAGTCCCAGCGAAGCTCCGAGCGCAAGAAGGGCAATCAGCGACCGCCTCAATCTAACCCTCATGTCTTCATCCTCCTTGATGAGTTAAAAAACACCTACCCCGCGTGTTATTCGGATAGGCCTCAGGGATACTTTAATTTTAATTGCGAAAGCCCTCGTAAAACCATGTGCGAACCGTGCACATTGCGCTTGATACTACTTGCCCGCAACCCACTCGCAGACAAGTAATACGCGCTAGACGCAGAGCTTCGGTCGCACACTGTTTTTTATTCAAATGAAATTTGTGTCATAACTCTTGCTAAATTCATTTGGTTGGAGAATGGAAACGCCAAAGTAAAAAATTTGTTTCGATAGGCACATATTGCCACGGTTTTGACCGCGGAACGGGCGCTCTTCTACACTGGGATAAAGTGGGAAATTGTGGGAACAAAAAATGTTTCGCGGGCGATACAATCATTCGATTGATGAAAAAGGGCGCTTAAGTGTGCCTATCACATTTCGCGAATCGATTTTAGCTGATGGCAACATTGTTTTTGTCACTCAATTCGATGACTGCCTAGTGGCATATGGAAGATCGGCGTGGCTCTCGCTAGAGGAGACCGTTTCGCTACTGCCCCAGTTTGATGAAAATGTATTGCGTTTTACTCGCATGTTTGTAGCTAGTGCACACGAATGTGTTGTAGACAAAGCAGGTAGAGTCTTGCTTCCTGTAGAACTGCGGTCTGCGGTTAATCTCCACGGACCCGTTGTAGTACAAGGAATGTTAAACCGATTTGAAGTATGGGACGAAGCGCGCTGGCAAGCAAATGAGAAGGTTTCCGAATCTATTCTCCCGTTGGCGTCGAAGATCTCTACATTTGGTGTGCGGCTTTAGAGAGTGGGCACTTTGACTGACTTTCATCACATTCCAGTACTTTCGCGAGAGCTTGTACAGATGCTCGCGCCAAAGGTCGGGGACTGCATTGTCGATTGCACGGCCGGTGGCGGTGGGCACGTTGAATTAATGTTGAATGCCGTTGGAGCGACGGGTCAGGTGATCGCTATTGATCGTGACAAGCAAGCCATTGCTGCCGTCTCGGCTCGTCATCAACGCGCAATAAGCAGCGGAAAACTGCAGTTAATCAACGCGAATTTTTCGAAATTAAAAAGCGAGCTTGCTCGCGTACTATGCGGTAAGCCCGTAGATATAGTTTATGCGGATATCGGAGTATCATCGCATCAGATCGATACCGCTGAACGAGGCTTTTCCTTCATGAAAGACGGCCCTCTCGATATGCGCATGAATGGGACTGAGGGCGCGACTGCTGCGGATGTGCTAAACTCCTATAATGAAAAGGATATTGCTGACATACTCTATCAATTCGGTGAATTGCACGAGTCTCGCTTTATCGCTCGAAAGATGGTCGAAAGACGTGGCAAAGATCCGTTTCTTTCGACCCTCGACTTGGCTAATTTCATGGAAAAAATCATGCCCCGAGGCCAAAAAAAGATTCATCCTGCAACACAAGTCTTCCAAGCGATTCGTATTTATGTAAACAACGAGCTTGGCGAGCTTGATGTGCTTTTGCGCGACGCATTTGACATATTGCGGCCGGGAGGACGTTTGGGGGTAATTAGTTTCCATTCGTTAGAAGATCGGATGGCAAAACGTGCTTTTCAGCAGCTATCTGGCAAAGGTAACACCGACCTTCCGCGCGAGATCGCTGCGATGCAACCAGATGCCAAAACATTCGCGAAGATAATTAAGCCTTTTCCTGCGGAAGCGGCTGAAGATGAGGTAACTCAAAATGTTCGTGCTCGCAGTGCTAAACTGCGAGTAATTGAAAAGCTGTAGGAGTGGCTGATATGGCAAATCGAATGAAGCCCCGTCAAATTTCTGGTTGGACAATTTTCACGCTGTTATTTTCCTGTTTTCTCATGTGCGCGCTGAAGATTGCTGCAGGTACCCGAGCTACCATGCTGGGATATCAAATCGCCGAGCTGAAGCGCAGAGAGTCCTCGTTGTACGAGCAGCGCAACATGCATGAAATAGCTGTCGCTACTTTGTCAAACCGTATGCAGCTTTTGTCGTTAGCCGAAGAATCGAAAAAAACGCCTTCACAATTCGCGCAACGATAAACATTCGGGTAAAATATCTCGGAACCTTACCTACCGAGGTAGTATGAGATCTTTTGCGCGTGTTTCAAGTCGAGATCGTCTTTTGTTGGGTCTAGTGCTCGTTGGATTTGCAGTCGTAGCGCTGCGAATGGTCACGTTCCAAGTTTTCCCGCCAGACAAAGAGCGGATGAGTCGCATTCTACGCTCCCAATATAGCAAAACAGTTCATCTAGCTCCGATGCGTGGACAAATTTCCGATCGGCATGGACGAGCCTTGGCGGTGAGTGGGAAGGCCAAATCCATTTTTATCAATCCGAAAGAATTCGCACCTTCACTCAAGGACGCCACAAACTTAAGCGAACTTTTGAATGTAAACCGTGACAAGATAATGAGATCCGCCGAACGCCCAAGCGCGTTCATTTGGGTAAAGCGTGGAATCTCGGAAGAACTCGCCAAATCGGTGTTGGATCTTGGCATCGCTGGCGTACATGAAACGTCGGAACCCTCGCGCCACTATCCACAAGGTGAGACCGCTGCTCATGTCCTTGGCTACGTCGGTGTCGACAATCGCGGATTGGCCGGTTTTGAACTCCAATTTGATCGAGAGCTTCGCGGCACAACGGGTATCCTTCGAATCCAACGCGATGCCCTCGGCCGAGACATTTCCGATCACTACGACGTGGCTAAGGAATCCGCGGATCACGGAAATACGTTTCACCTCACGGTCGATCTGGCCATTCAAGAAATCGCTGAATCTGCGCTTGCCACGGGCGTACAAGCAGCGAAGGCAAAGGGCGGTTTCGTCATCGTCGCAGACCCAAATAGCGGCGCTATCTTGGCTATGGCAAGCTACCCTACTTTCGATCCTAACCGTAGACATCCCACTTCCTCTGAATTTCTTCGCAACCAAGCGCTTCATGACTCATTTGAACCAGGATCCGTAATGAAACCTTTGGTTGTTGCTTCTGCTCTTGAGAATCACCTGATCACCATGAAAGATCATTTCGATTGCAATTACGGCAAAGGCGAAGCTGGTGGCGTTAAGTTTTCTGATTCTCATCCACAGAAGAAGAGATATCTCAGCGTTACTGAAACATTGGTGCATTCTTCGAATGTATGCATTTATGAGATCGCAAAAAAGATTGGCGCGGCCAAATTTCATGCGGAACTTGCTGAATTGGGCTTCGGAAAGAAACAAACCCATATGGGATTTCCTGGTCAGGCGCATGGCGGAGTTCCCGATCTGAAGACTTGGATTCCCATACGTTTTGCAAATATCGCCTTTGGCCAAGGCCTCACCGTAAACGCTCTCGACATTTTATCGGTATACGGCGCTTTCGCTAACGGCGGAAAGCTCATGAAGCCACAATTGATAAAATCCGTATTTTCTCCCGCTGGTAACCGTGTTTTTGAGATGGAACCTGTGCTTCTGTCGCAAGCTTTTTCTCCATCCTCAACAAAGCTGATCACGCGCGCTTTAGAGGCTGTAGTAGCAGAGGGTGCGAACAAAGCCTCCATCCCTGGGCACCGCGTTGCGGGGAAAACCGGCACCATTCAAAAAGTTGACCCCATGCTACGAGCATATTCACACAATAAGCACCGCGCTTTTTTTGCTGGCTACGCACCCGCAAACAGTCCTCGCTTGGTAACCGTTGTCATGGTTGATGAACCGGGGATAGAGCCTCACTATGCTTCGCTGTGGGCCGCACCCATCTTTTCTGAAATAGTCGGGCGGACTCTGGACTATTTGGCGGTACCAAAGCAAGTAATTGAGTCGGCGGCAAGCAAACACAAGTCTGGAATATAAATGCGCGTCAGTGAAATCGTCTCGGAACTGCAATCTGCAAAACAGCTCGTCGGCTGTTCTACGGATTTGCTCAATGATGTAGACATTTCGCTCGTGACCACCGATTCACGAGATGCGAATAGTGCTGGGCATCTTTTCATTGCATATAAGGGCGTTTCTGTTGATGGGCATTCATTCCTCGAAAGCTGCTACCAATCAGGAGTGCGCCTATTTGTCGTTGAGACGACGCCAACACAAAGACACGCGGATGCGCTTTATTTAACCGTCAAGTGCGCTCGGCATGCGTGGTCGTATATATGCGCTTTGCAATTCGGGCATCCTGAAAGAAAACTGACCTTTTGCGCGGTTACTGGCACGAACGGCAAAACCAGCACCGCTTGGTTTGTGCACCATCTGTTGACAAAATTGAATTTCCGCTCTGCATACATAGGAACCCTCGGAATTTTAGCGCATGGGCAACTAACACCAGCAAAACATACTACTCCCGACCCGCCTGATCTTTTCGCTACGCTGGCAAAGTTTGCCGCTTCTGGAATCAAATTCGTTTGCATGGAGGCTAGTTCGCAGTCAATCGTCCACGGACGACTCGGACCCATCCGCTTTGTGGCAGCTGGATTCACAAGTTTTTCGCATGACCACCTCGACACCCATGGGACGATGGAAAATTACTTGCATGCGAAACTTTCTTTGTTTGAGGACTATCTGCTTCCGCACGCGTGGACTTTTGCTTGCGATAAGTTGCGCTCCGTCCTCCGTGACACCATTTTTTTTAAGGACGAGCGCTTCAAAAAGAATTTTGCTTGGTACGGACTGATTTCTGCAGACAAAGACGGTGATGTCGTTTCTTGCGAAGTCTCATCTCGTCGCGTTTCTGGATGCGACATCGAGGTAAATTTTCGTGGCACAAAGAAAAAGGCTCCCGTCGGAATTGTTGGTGATGTTTTCGTCGAGAACTTTGTATGCGCGTTGCTGTTGGCTCAAAAAATTGCAGACTCTGATATCCCGTCTAGCATCTGGAGGGAAATTCCTCTCGTGCCGGGAAGATGCGAAGTCATTCAATCCAAATCCCGGAACGACCGTCCAACTGTAATCGTGGACTATGCCCATACCCCAGACGGTCTGGAAAACGTTCTGCAAAATCTGCGCGCATTTTGCGCAAACAAACTTATTTGTGTTTTTGGCTGTGGGGGCGACCGCGATCCGCTGAAGCGGCCGTTAATGGGAGCGATCGCTGCGCGACTAGCCGATTTTGTGTTCGTAACTTCTGACAACCCGCGAACAGAATCACCCGACGAAATCATTGCGCAAATCGTCGCGGGAATTTCTCCTGCAGATTTAAAAACGAAAGTGGCCGTTGAAGTGGGGCGTGAGGCGGCTATCGCAAGAGCCGTGGCAACCGCGCAAAAGAACGATCTTATTTTGATTGCTGGAAAGGGCCACGAAGATTATCAAATTATCGGTAAAGAGAAGCTTCCTTTCGATGACCGCCTGATTGCGCTTGCGGAATTGAGTAAGTAGGACGACGTGAGCAAACTAGAAAAACATTTTTTGATCATCGGCGCTGGAACTTCCGGACTTTCCGCGGCGCGATATTTAAGAAAACGCGGGCATAGTGTCACTATTAGTAACGACAAGGCGGCAAGTAAAGAGATCGATGATAGGATTGGCGCTATGGGAGCCGCTCTTCTAGTTGGCCCACAAAACGACTTGGATTTGTCGCCCTATCATTGTGTAGTTACTAGCCCAGGACTCTCCCCCGGTCTTCCCGTATTTGCGAAGGCGCGGTCTCGTGGAATCGAGATTTGCACGGATATTGATTTGGTATTGAAAGAGTTTTCAGGCCTAATCATAGCGGTGACAGGAACCAACGGAAAATCCACAACTACTGCATTAGTCGCGCATATTGTTGATCATCTTGGCTTGAAAGCTGTTGCTGCCGGAAACATCGGATATCCTATATGTGACGCAGTTGATGAAGTTCCGGATCTAAGAGTTCTCGTTTTGGAACTCTCCTCTTATCAGCTTGAGTGGAGTGCGCCCATCAAAGCAGATGCCGTAATTTTTACCAGCCTCGGAGAAGACCACTTAGCGCGTCACGGCACCATCCAAAATTATGTTCGCGCCAAGTGGCGTCTATTCCTCGACAGCTCTCGTCTGAAGTGCTCCGTTTTCGCAACCGACGCTTGGGATTTCGCGCGCAAACTTGGATTGGCACAGCCTCCCAAATTACAAACGATCTCCATAGATTCCATCGCGCAAGTGCCATCGTGGGGTATTGCGGCACCACATGACAAACTGAATGCCGCTTTAGCCATTGCCGCCATTCGTACTGTTTTTAATTTTTCTGAAGAGACGATTCGACGAGCGTTTGTTGGCTTCAATGGCTTACCGCATCGTTGTCAGGTGTGTGGGAAGATTTCTGGCCAGCTTGTAATCAATGACAGTAAAGCGACCAACGTGCAATCGACAGAGGCGGCGCTGCTCTCTATGTCAAATCCCTGTATCCTATTGCTTGGTGGCCTAGGTAAGGGCGAGTCATTTCTTCCGCTCCTTACTCACAAAGTAAAAATTCAGGAAATTTGGACTTTCGGAGCAGAAGGTGAAAAAATTGAACGCGAGCTTTCAACAGAAATTAAAATACGTCGGTATGAAAGCCTCGCAAAACTGATGGCGTTTATCGCAGAGTCTCCTAGTTCTGTAACGCGGCTGTTATTGTTTTCACCCGCGTGCGCAAGTTTTGATGAGTTTCGTAATTTCGAACATCGCGGTGATTTTTTCATGGAGAAAGTTAGGCATGTTCAATCGTGACTTCTCGATTTCAAATCGCTCAGCACTTTTATCGGTCGTGACTTTTCTTTGTATGATCGGACTCGTCTCGGTTTATTCATCTTCTGGCGTGACTGCCGCAGATAAATTTCACGACGAGCTTCACTACGTCACCAAGCAAGCGCTGGTTGGCATTTTCGGCTTTACGATTATTTTTGCTATGGGTCACGCGCGTTTGCGTACGCTCGATCGCATACCGATCTTCATGTATATCTTCGCTTTCGTACTGATGTGCCTTGTTTTCGTCCCAAGCATCGGTCACCACACAAAGGGTGCGACGCGGTGGATTCGACTAGGCCCTCTCGGCTTCCAACCTAGTGAATTGGTTAAGATCGGTGTAATTTTGCTGACTGCAAAAGCCCTAACGCGGCCAAGCTGCAACATGTCCAAGTTCAGCAGCGGCCTACTTCCTGTCTTGCTCTTATATGTGCCCGCGGCGGTAGCTCTGTTGGCCCAACCTGATTTCGGTACGGCTGCAGTTCTGCTTTTGGTGGTGCTTGCAATGACGTTTTTGGCCGGGTTGCCTATGCGGTTTGTCGGCATTGGCTGTGGTACAGCGTTGGCAGGTCTGGTCGTCGCTGTGGTTGCGTCACCCTATCGTTTCAGACGCTTGATGACGTTTTTAGATCCTTGGAGCGAATACGAAGGTAGCGGGTTTCAAATCGTGCAAAGTTTTTTGGGATTCCAATCCGGCGGTTGGTTTGGCAAAGGTATCGCCGCCTCGCGTCAAAAACTCTATTTTCTTCCGGACGCACATACTGACTTCATTTTATCTGTTTTTGCTGAGGAATATGGCGCCTTTGGAACTTTGACCATTTGTCTGATGTTCGCCTATCTTGCCTATCTTGGCTTTCGCATTGCACAATGCCAGATGGATCCATTTCGAAGACTCGTTGCTTACGGTCTGACCCTCCAGATTTGCTTTCAGTCACTCATCAATATGGGTGTAACTTTGGGTTTGATGCCCACCAAAGGCATTCCGCTACCTTTCGTAAGCAATGGCGCAAGCTCTCTCTTGTCTTTTCTCTTTTGTGTTGGGATATTGGCGCGGTTAGCACAACCGGATGCCGCACATGAAGAAAAACGTTAAGATCAAACTTCCCGAACCCATGCACTTCATAGGAATTGGCGGCGTTGGTATGTCCGCCATCGCTCAGTCTTTGCACGCGAATGGACTTAAGGTCACAGGAAGCGATTCTTCAGATTCTGCCATTATTAGCAAGATGGCAGAGATGGGCATCAACATTCAGCTTTCTCATCGTACCGCCAATGTTGAGAGCGCTGCCGCCGTCGTACACTCAAGCGCCATTTCTGAAGACAACCCAGAGCTGATTCGCGCCAAAGAACTTGGATTGGCGATTTTTCATCGCTCAGACGTTTTGGCAAAAATTCTTGATTGTTATGAGTCCGTTGGAATCTGCGGAACTCATGGAAAGACTACCACATCAGCATTGATCTCCCATATTTTGCAAAAGCTAAATTGCAAGCCAACCTGCTTCGTTGGTGGAGCAATGAATTCTTGGGAGAGCACTTATGCTCATGGCGCGGGCGAATGGGCTGTTGCTGAGGTTGATGAATCTGACGGTTCATTTTTGAAGTCTTCGCACTTTGTTACTGTCATTACAAACATCGACATTGATCACATGGAATACTTCGGCACGCGAGAAAAGCAGTTAGAAGCTTTTCAAAAGTTTGCTTCGAACACCCATTCTGAAGGCTGCTGTGTTGTAAATTGGGATGACCTGCCGCTTAGACAAGTTTCCAATATGGCACCCCGCCGGCTTGCGTTTGGTTTTAAATTAGGCAGCGATGTGCGTGCGATCGACTATAAGTGTCGCGAGGGAATCAGTTCGTTTACAGCCATCGTAGAACGCGATCGTTTTGATGTTACGCTACCACAATTTGGTAGACACAACGTGCTAAACGCATTGGCTGCATTGGCAACGGTTCGGGCACTTGAATTAGACGTTGGTTCAGCTGTCAAAGCGTTGCAAGACTTTGCCGGTGTGGCGCGCCGACAGCAGCGATACCTTCAATCTGAGAAACTAGTCGTACTTGACGACTACGCGCACAACCCGGGTAAGATCGCCGCATACTTGGAGTCGGTGAAAGAGAATTGGCCTTCACACGAACTCATCGTTGTTTTTCAACCGCATCGATACTCCAGACTCAGATCGAGCTTGGACGAGACGATACGCTCCTTCTCGAAGTGTGATAAATTGATACTGTTGCCTGTCTATTCGGCGGGCGAGCCAGTGGACGCCAATTTTTCACTAGAACGACTAATACAGTCGTTTGACGAAGCTTTGGAAAGCACTGACGTTATGGGTGCCGTGGACCTGAATCGCGCCGAAGCGCTTGTGTCTGCGCATACGAATAACGACAAAAGAACGGTTGTTTCCACGGTGGGAGCGGGCGATGTTTGGAAGGTCGCGAAAGAATTTAATGCAAAGCAAACGGCCCGCGCATAACTTCCAGTTTCGTGCTCCCATTCTCTTAAATCAAGACATTCGTAGCTCAAGCGATTTCAGTTCCTCGGCCAACCGAGTGATGCGCAAATGGGCCGCACCAGCAATATCATTAATAGCGCTATTTTCGCTGTATCAGGCACTTCAATACTTCCCGACATTTCAAACAGTCAAACAGCAATCACAGTTTCAAATCCTAGGCTTAAATGAAAAAATTCTCCCCGAGCCGTTTGAGCTTAAAGAAGATCAGTTCATAAATAGCAATGGCTCTATTGATTTGAAGGTTCTCAGAAAAATTCTGCTCGCCGAATCAATAGTTATTACCGAATCAGCTTCTCGTGATCTCAGCATCCAAGTCACTCATCCTGAACCAGCAATGATTTCGGACTGCGGAGTTCATTCATTCTTGAGTTCGAAAGGGAGCTATTTCGAAACAACCGCGGAATCTTTCCTAAAGCTAGTGAGCGAACGACTGCCAACTATTTCAAGCGACGCTCGTCAAAAATTTTGCGAAGACATCAATAATGGTTTATTGCGCTCGGAATTAGCGTCCGTAGCAGGCGCAATTAACAGTTTTTCACAGTTAGGCTATCCCGTTCAACGAATTGCTCTGGACTCAGGGCGCGGGATTACTTTCGAATCCGATGCTCCATCGATTCGCTTTGTGATGTCACTTGAAAACATTGAAAGGGAACTACAGACACTTAGATGGCTCAAGTCGCGCGCAAAGATCACGCCAGATGTTTCCCATGTTGAGCTAGACGTTGCTGGGAAAGCGTTCTTGCGTCGAAAGCCGAGGAGCTGACGTGGACCAGTCACAACATGTACTTTTGGACATCAGCGAGAACTGCCTTAGCGTATTTGTTCCGATGGTCGGTTCTCGCAACCGAATCTGGGTGCATAACCTTTCAGTCGGAACCTTGGCGTTTTCGAAGGGTTTGATGATCGATCGGGAAGCGGCTAGCGAGGATCTTGGATGTTTGCTTGACCTTGTTCGTGATGAATTTAGTTTCGAAACTCTGAGTTGCACTCTCATCCTACGTGGCGGCTACCAGTCTAGCTCTCTGCGTTGGATTGATTCCGAAAATGTTGGAATTCAAGCTGGAATGCGCGTTAGATTTGAAGAGTTGGAGTCCCTTCTCTCAGGGCAGTTTTGCACATCGTCAGAAAGCTACAGTCTCGCAGCTATGACCCCTCTCAAAATGCTCACAAGCGAGTATCAGCTGCGCGACAGTCTTACAGCTCCCTTTAAAATCAATGTACTTGGTTCATTTTGTAAATCCGCTTATCTGCAGAGCTTGGTTTCAACGCTAAACGAGTCCTCCGTTCACGTACGTGACGTTCTTCCTATTGCAATGTCTGCCGCAAGTTTGATTTCGCGTTCAACAAATCATAAAAACTTCTTTGTACTTGAGTTTGGTGATCAGTTTTCAGACGTCGCCGTAGTAGATGACGGCTACCCAGTGCGGCTATTTACCCTTCCGATCGGAATGAACCATTTTGCAGCAGACTTGCGAATTTGTACCGGGTTGGATCACATCACCATCGATACCATTTTAAATGAGTCCGTGGAGTTTGCTCAGCGCTTCGATCGAGCACGGCGCTTGTCATCATCGATAGACTTGATTCCCGAAGTAATATCCGTGATTCAAGCTAGATTTGATGAGTTCCTGAATGCCTTGCTTGCTGGCCTTCAAGACTCCGTTAGATTTATCGACCGCCCTGTATACGCATCAGGCACGCTTTCAAGTTCAGGACTTTTGTTTGAGCTTTTACGTGAACGTCTACATGAATCTAACTTGATTCATATCGATCAAGTCAGTGGCACGTCTAAGTTCGCAGAACTTGGACTTGCATTTGACCCCAATCAGCAAAAGTCTAGCCGCCCACCCTTGGCAGTACTCGGCCATTTTTGCTCAAACTTTCCGCACATCGAGGCGAACTTGACGGTTACCAATAACAGCGTTGAAAAAAGTATTGGGATTAAAAGTGTTCTTGCAAGGGCGACGCGATTTTTAAAGGAAATCTATTAGAAATGTCTCGTAAGTGCGCCCATTCATTGACAGATTCTGTTCTACATCCTTATAATTAAACAAAATTCTTGGAAATATTTTAACAACGCACGTTTTGTCTGCCATTTTGGGAGTTCGCTTATGGTATTTGACGCTTCACATTCAGTTCCTCCGGGTGCGCGTATCAAGGTCATTGGCGTAGGTGGTGGTGGTGGCAACGCCATCAATACGATGATTCGTGGTGGCCTCGAAGGCGTCCAATTTATTTCCGCAAATACCGATGTACAGTCACTGCGGCTTTCCCTAGCGCCAACCAAGATCCAATTGGGTCGCGAACTGACAAAGGGTCTTGGCGCAGGTGCAGATCCTGACATCGGTCGCGACGCAGCGCTGGAAGATCGTCATGCGATCCAAGAAGCCATCGGTGATGCCGACATGGTTTTTATTACCGCGGGAATGGGCGGCGGAACAGGAACGGGCGGAGCTTCCATCATCGCTCAAATTGCCAGAGACATGGGCGCGCTTTCGGTAGCAGTAGTTACAAAACCGTTTACGTTTGAAGGAAAGCGCAGACTACGGCAAGCAGACTTGGGTATTCAAAAGCTTCGTGAATCCGTTGACACGCTAATCACGATACCAAATCAACGACTTTTGCAGGTCGCATCTCCTGATTTGACGATGATTGCCGCCTTTCAGATGGCCGACAACGTTTTACTAAACGCGGTAAAAGGCATTAGCGATATCATCAACATCCCGGGCACCATTAACGTGGACTTCGCTGATGTTAAGACGGTTATGTCTTCGATGGGCCAAGCATTAATGGGCATCGGTGCAGCTCGCGGGAGCAATCGTTCAGCCGAAGCTGCTCGTCAGGCTATTTCAAGTCCCTTGCTAGAAGACGTCGACATCATGGGTGCAACCGGCATCCTCATCAATATTTCCGCCGGCTCGGGTGTAACCTTGATGGAAGTCAATGAAGCTTGCTCGATTGTTCAAGAAGCGGCACACGAGGATGCTAATATCATCTTTGGCGCCGTCATTGACGAAGCTCTTGCAGACGAGATGCGTGTTACGGTAATCGCAACTGGCTTTCCCACCGAGCGAGACACTCGCCCAGATGGTAGTGACCCCAACAAGAAGAACTTGTTTGGACAACCAGTTCGCCGCCCTTCACTAAATTCGTCGACTTCACGCTCGTTCAGTTCGTCGAGCAGCTATTCGTCAAACAATGCGCGCGCAGCGGCCGCGCCTGCCCCTACCCCTTCGCCTGTTCCAGAACCTGTTGTTAGTTCACCAGTTGCCCCATCGCCGATGGGCGCGCCACTAAATGCGCTGTCAGCTGCCAAACTAGCAAATTCTGTCGCAGAAGAAATGCGGTTCTCTGTGTCGAATGAGGCTCACGACTTGGCAAAGTTAACGATGCAAAATATGGCTGCTACCGAGCTTCCAAGTTTTGAAGACGCGGCCGAGGTCGAAGGTTTCGAAATGATCGCACAAATTGAGGAAGTTGTTGCTACTAACAATGGCCCCGAAGTGCTCGTTGCTGCGGCGCTGGAATCGATGGGTGCTCCCGCGGCGGTCGAAGAAGAGTCATTCTTTGCGCTCACTCCCGAAACCGTCTCATCCCCGATAGCGACGGTGGTAAGTACCCAGACAGCCGCAGAAGTAGAACGCTTTGGCGCAAGTGCCAGTTTTGGTGACAGCTACAATGCGATGGAGGAGACATTTACCGCTGCTCCAGAAGTTACAGGCGAAGCCGATGTTAATTTCGATTTTGACTTGTTAGGTGCAGCATCAAATCTAGACGCTAAGATTGATGAGGCTCTAGAGTTGGCCGAACGCCTTCGCTCTGATGTCGATATAGTTAATGACGAGGAAATTCTGGATATTCCTGCATTCTTACGAAATTCCTCGAAGGAAATTTGCCTGAAATAGTTCGCAGATACGACAGCGCCCCAAGGTGATGCCTGGGGCGCTTTTTACTGCTCTCTATTTTGTTGCGATGGGCTGCTGAGCTGCAACTAACTCACCCATCGTATGTTTGGGCGGCGGAAATTGCGATGATGCATCAGACGACTCGGACCAAATGCTTGTTCTTGTACTATATTCGTTCAAAAACCCCTGAACTTGCGGCAATCGTCCCGATTTCTGCGCGTCCTTTTCGAGAAGCTTTGCCAGCATATTTCCAAGGGCGCCCTTAAGCGCTATTTTTCCACCTTTTGTCATTCCCTTCGTTATTAGTAGCTTGAAAAGCTCCTCTACCTTCAACGTTTCAAGTCCTGGTACTTCGGCTATGTGCACTGACTGATCGTACAAAGCGATTTCGGTTGCTGCCAAAAGTGACGCCACAGCATCCTTGATAGAAAGTGGACGAACGTCTGCTTTGGCATTCGGAATAGGATAAAAAATGGGGCTTCTAAAAAGATTGACAATTGACGATACAAACTTGTCTCCCTGCTCCCCTTGGGAAAACACAGGTGCCAGTCGAACAATGATTTTAGACTCGATGGATGCATTTATCACCAAGTGCTCTGCTAAATATTTTTCACGATAAAACGGAAGCTTCGCATGTTCGTCTGCGCCCAGTGTGCTTGCAAAGATGAAGCGCTTGACCCCTGCCTTTTCTGCTGCTTGTAGCAAATTCCTAGTCAGGCGCAAATTACGCGATGGATCCATTTCACTCTGTTGTGTGGAAAATGTTCCATGCCACGCCAAATGTATGACTGTATCGATATTGCGCATTGGTGCCATCAAGAGCTCAGACGACGATAGATCTGAACAGACGGGAAAGGCATTGGGCATTGGTTCAGGCAGTCGGTGATGATACAGGGAAACGACTGAAAGCCCCTTCTCTGCTAAAGACTTAACCAATTGCCTGCCGATGAAGCCAGATCCACCGCTGACTAAGAACGCATTTTTTCCTGACGAGTTGTGGTCCATGTCTATGGTCCTTGGAAAGTGAGAATTTATAGGGAATTATACAGCGAAATCAGGTTGTTTGCAGCCCCTTCCCATGTGGGTATGCATTGGTCCGCTTTGATTTTCAGTTGCTTTCTTTGGGCGTCACTGTGTTCTGTTGCCAAGATTTCGCAAATTTTTTGTGCTAACTGAGTGACATCATCTCGACAAGGCGACAGGTCATAATAGAGACTTTCTGGAAGATAATTTGCTACGCCGACCGAGCCCAGAATGGCTGTTTTTGCACCTGCCAATAGGCTTTCGACAATTGGAAAGCCGAAACCTTCATAATCGCTTAAGGAAACGTGAAGCTCTGCTTCTTGATAAGCCTTCTGAAGTTCATCCGCATCCAATGACGTTTTTATAACGAGCCTTTTCGCTGCCTGCAATTCCGCATTATTTACAGCCATATCGAGTCCTGTTTGATGATCGGTTACAAGCGTCCAGATAATGTTTTCTGGTAGTTTCTGCAAAATTTGTGGTATGAGCCGCAGATTCTTGTAGGCCTCACCTCGGCTAACGGTAAGTATGCTGTTGCGTTTTGCTACCTTAGTGGCGCCGTTATTTGCTACTTCTGGTCTCCGGACACCATTTGGAATTACGACTGCTTTTGCACTGTATTGTGGGAAGAGCAACTGCAAATCGCGCAATGTTGTCGGGGAAACACAAATTATTGCATGGGCATTTTCCAACGCCTGCGGAATCAACTTCATCATTTGCAGCTGATAGAGGCGAGAAACACTATGAGGAAATTTGAAGGGAATGAAATCATGAACCGTCACAACAATTTTCAGCCCGGGCAATTTTTCTGCGCGAGGAACATTGAAGTTTGATAGACCGTGAAAAACTGTTTTCTCAGACCTGAGAACAGCATTCGCTAAGATCCGTTCGATATCATATGGAACAAGAAGTTTAATTTTTCGGGCTACGCGGCACGAATTGAACGACGCAAACTGGTAGATCTGATCAAGTGATCCCGAATGAGCTCCGATCACCGTGGGTCGAATTTCGGACTGCACCAACTTCCGATAAATCTCGAGCCCATAGACCCCGATTCCGGATCGCGCTTTATCGAGTCCGTAACTATCCCAAAAAACCTTCATGGAGCCCCGAACTTAGCTGTGCGATAAACGATGATACTACAAAAAATAAAGCGCGGAGCAAAATAGCTCCGCGCATAGCAAAAATCTGACTAGATCTAGCTTACTTACCGGCCAACATTAGTCGCTCTTGAGCACGCTTCAGTGCCAAAAGTGCTCGACCGACATCTAAATTGGGGTCTTTGGAAACAAGTCTCTGTTGCGCGCGTTTTTCGGCTTCAAGTGCGCGATTCTTGTTGATATCGGAGCCCGCTTCAGCGACGTCGGCAATAATCAGCGTCATTTTGTCAGCCGCTTCGTAATAACCGCCCGACAAAAAATACGTGAGATTGCCGCCGTTGCTCCGCTTGATTGTCATGGAACCAACACCAAGCTCCCCCACCAGCGATGTGTGGCCGGGAAGGACTTCTACGTAACCATTCCCTGATGGAATGACCACTGATTCCGCTTCCACGTCAGCAATCGGCTTAGCCGGACACAAGACTCGAACCTTAAACATTGTCATCAGACTTCCCTAATTAGCCTTTTTTCGCGTTCGCCAATACTTCTTCAATAGTACCAACATACAAGAACGCTTGTTCTGGAATGCTGTCGTACTCACCATCACAGATACCCTTGAAACCACGGATGGTGTCCGCAAGTTTCACGTACTTACCGGCGGCACCAGTAAACTGCTCGGCTACGGTGAACGGCTGGCTGAAGAAGCGCTGAATCTTGCGAGCACGTGATACGGTTAACTTGTCTTGTTCAGAGAGCTCATCCATACCCAAGATCGCGATGATATCGAGTAGTTCTTTGTAGCGTTGCAAAATCTGTTGCACGCGAACTGCCACTTCGTAGTGCTCTTTACCAACGACTGCAGGGTCAAGGACGCGCGAGCTACTGCCAAGTGGATCGACCGCAGGGTAGATGCCAAGTTCAGCAATTTGGCGAGACAATACTGTCGATGCATCCAAGTGAGCGAATGTGGTTGCTGGTGCTGGATCGGTGTAGTCATCCGCAGGAACGTAAACCGCCTGTACGGAAGTAATCGAACCGTCTTTCGTTGTAGTAATGCGTTCTTGAAGTTCGCCCATTTCCGTTGCCAACGTAGGTTGGTAGCCTACCGCAGATGGAATTCGTCCGAGAAGCGCAGATACTTCTGAACCTGCCTGCGTAAAGCGGAAAATGTTATCAACGAATAAGAGAACGTCTTGTTTCTGCTCATCACGGAAGTATTCCGCGACGGACAGTGCTGTAAGAGCAACACGCGCACGTGCACCTGGCGGTTCATTCATCTGACCGTAAACAAGTGCCGTCTTATCGATAACGCCAGAATCTTTCATTTCGTGGTACAAATCGTTACCTTCACGAGTGCGCTCGCCAACACCTGCGAAAACAGAACGCCCACCGTGCTGCTTGGCGATGTTGTTGATGAGTTCCATAATTAAAACAGTCTTACCTACGCCGGCACCACCGAAGAGACCAATCTTACCGCCTTTTGCATACGGAGCCATCAAGTCAACGACTTTGATCCCTGTTTCAAAAATTTCGGTTTGTGTGGAAAGATTTGTAAACTTGGGCGCATGACGATGAATTGGGTAACGCTTCGAAGCCTTAACTGGACCAGCTTCGTCAACCGGTTCACCAATTACATTGAGAATGCGGCCAAGAACCTCTTCACCAACCGGTACGGTAATTTGATTGCCTGTATCTTTTACGGTCGCGCCGCGCACGAGACCGTCGGTGTTATCCATCGCGATTGTGCGAACAAGATTGTCTCCAAGATGTTGAGCAACTTCCAAAGTTAGGTTGTCCTGCTCTTTCCCATTCATTGCGTTGGAAACAGTCAACGCGTTGTAAATGGCAGGAACTTTCCCTTCGGGAAACTCCACGTCTACAACAGGTCCCATTACCTGTACCACTTTTCCACTGACCATTAGATTCTCCATCGTTTCAAAATGACCCAATTATCAGGTCGGTTTCAGTTTAATTTAGTGCGGACGCGCCGCTTGTAATCTCGATCAATTCCTTCGTAATTGCCGCTTGCCGCGCACGGTTGTATTGAACGGTTAATTTCTTGGTGACTTCTTTCGCATTTCGTGTCGCCGAATCCATCGCAGACATTCGTGATCCGTGCTCTGAAGCCGTTGTTTCTAGCAAGGCTTGAAAAACTTGCACGTTGATCCGTCGCTCTAGCAAGCCCACTAAGATTTTTTCTGCTTCTGGTTCGAAGATAGTGTTCACTACTTCTAAGGTCGTGTGCGTAGGCTTCGGTACAGGCAAAACTTTTTGAAATTGTGGTTCCTGCGCCAATGCAGAAATGAATTTAGGATACACCAAAAATACTTCGTCAACTTTGTGCTCAAGAAACTGAAGCGCCATCGTTTTTGCAATCTCTTTTGCGCCAATGATGTTTGGTTTATCAGTAATTCTGTCTTTTACTACGAGCGGAGTGATCTTTATTTTTTTGCAAAAATCATTCGCTTTTCGCCCCAAAGCCATCACTTGAATTGTCTTGCCTTCTTTTTTCCATGCTTCGATCTTTGGAAGCGCGGCCTTAAAAAGGTTTGAGTTAAGACCGCCGCAGAGACCGCGGTCGGTGCTCATAATTACTAGCAAGACGGTCCCAACCGGTCTTTCCGCAAGAAACGGATGATCGTCACTTGCAGAGACAGCTGCGCGCATAACCAATTCTTCAAAGGCAAGCGCGTAAGGGCGTGCGGAGTTTACAGCATTCGAAGCGCGCGCGAACTTTGCGGCAGAAACAAGCTTCATTGCGCTCGTTATCTTGGACGTGTTCTTTACGCTATTGATGCGTGATTTAATGCCTTTCAGGCTTGGCATATTATCTGAATCCCTTGTTGAATGTGTCGATGGCCTGCTTCATTTCTTCTTCAACGTCACTTAACTTTGCGCGCTTTTCAATTTTTTCGAGCATCGCTTTGTGGTGCTGATTCAAATATGAAATGAATGCCAATTCCCACTCTTGTACGCGTTTAGCTTCGATATGATCGAGCGATCCACGTGTACCTGCATAAATTACGGCAACCTGTGCACCAACATGCCGCGGTTCGTATTGTCCTTGCTTCAAGAGTTCAACGAGGCGAGCTCCGCGTGCTAGTGTCTTCTTGGTCGATTCGTCAAGATCTGAGCCGAACTGAGCAAATGCTGCAAGTTCACGGTACAATGCGAGTTCAAGACGAAGCTTACCAGCAACTGCCTTCATTGCTGGAACCTGAGCGGAACCACCTACGCGAGATACGGAAAGTCCTGCGTTAACGGCGGGTCTAATTCCAGAGAAGAACAAATCGGACTCTAAGAAGATCTGCCCATCGGTAATCGAAATTACGTTCGTTGGGATGTATGCAGAAATGTCGCCCGCCTGTGTTTCGATGACTGGGAATGCCGTGATCGAGCCTGCACCAAGAGAGTCGTTCAGCTTACATGAGCGCTCAAGCAAACGGCTGTGCAGATAAAACACGTCCCCTGGGTATGCTTCGCGGCCTGGAGGGCGGCGCAGAAGCAATGAAAGTTCGCGGTACGCCGCGGCTTGCTTGGAAAGATCGTCATAGAAAATTACAACGTGCTTACCGCTATCGCGGAAGAATTCGCCCATGCGGCAACCGGAGTACGGAGCCAAAAACTGCATTGGCGCTGGATCTGTTGCTGATGCGGCAACGACGATCGTGTACTCCATCGCACCTTCGCGGCGCAAGCGCCCAACGACTTGCGCAACGGTCGATGCTTTTTGACCGATAGCGACGTAGATGCAGATAACATCTTTTCCTTTTTGGTTCAAAATGGTGTCGACACAAATTGCTGTCTTGCCTGTTTGACGGTCGCCGATGATAAGTTCGCGTTGTCCGCGGCCGATTGGTGTCATGGCGTCAATCGCTTTGAGTCCCGTCTGAAGCGGTTCGTGAACCGACTTGCGAGCGATGATCCCTGGTGCCTTAACTTCAACTACGCCGAGCTTTACGTTCTGCAGTGGGCCTGCGCCGTCAATGGGATTGCCCAAAGCATCGACGACTCTACCAACGAGTCCTTGGCCAACAGGAACGGAGTTAATTTCTTTTGTACGGCGAACGGTATCGCCTTCCGCGATTCCTTTTGTATCTCCGAAGATCGCAACGCCTACGTTGTCTTCTTCGAGGTTGAGGACCACGCCGCGAGTGCCGTCTTTGAATTCTACAAGTTCGCCCGCCATGACGCCTTGCATACCGTAAATGCGAGCAATACCGTCACCGACGGTAAGAACGGAGCCCGTTTCCTGTTGTTCGGCTGGCTTATCAAAATTTTTAATCTTGTCCGAAATAATCCGGCTAATCTCGTCAATTCGCGCCTTTTCCATGAACCACTACTCCTAAGATCTAAGTACTGATGCTGCGATATCTTCAAGTCGTTGCTGCAAACTCAAATCAACGAGTTTGTCACCGATCTTAATAACCAATCCACCCAACTGGTCAGGAACTACTGTTTTTTTGATGCGAAACTCTTTCGCCTTTCGTGATTTCTTCAAAGCGTCGACGAGAGAATTTGTTTGCGCATCGCTCAATGGAATCGCGGAGAAAACCTCGGCTGTTTCAATGCCCTGCTCTTCCGACCAAAGGTCATCAAATGCGACGAAAATCTCTGCGAAAAGGTTAAGTCGCTCGGCCTTTGTTAATTCTTCAATTAAGGCAGATATAGCATCATCGCGGAGGTCCTTCGCAATGGCCGCGTCAACTAGCTCACGCTTGATGTTGTTTGGCATGACTGGGCTAGTAAGAATGTTAAAAAGTTTTTTTTCTTTTCCTAGCTCGCGACAAATTTTAGCTATGTCCAAAGCCAGCTTTGCCGTGTTGGAATTTGTTTTACTAATTTGCACGAGTGCTCGAGCGTAACGTTTGGCAACGCGACTTGGATTCATGATCTTGCTCCAAGACTTGAGAACGATGTGATTTGCTTTTCAATAATGTTTGCATGACGTGATGCGTCGGAAGCTAAAATTTGTTGCGCCTCCTTATGTGCTGCATCGACCACATCAGACATTACGCGGCGCTTAAATGATTCCGTGCGTTCACGAATTTCGTTTTCCGCTTGTATCCGCGCATCTTCGATGATTGTGCTTGCAAGGCGGGTCGCTTTTTCCGTGATATTTTTAGCTTCATTCTTTGCGGCTGCAAGAATGTCCGCGGTAATTGTGGCCGTTTCTGATTTGAGCGAGTTTAGCCGGTAATCAAGTTCTTTTTGTTTTAGTTCGGCTTCTTTTACCGCTGCCAAGGCATCATTCTTTACTTTTTCGAACTGGGAAGCTCGGTCTTGAAACATCTGAGCGAGTGGCTTTTTTGCGAATTTAACGAACAAAAAGCAAAAGATTGCAAAATTTACGAAAGGGAAAACGTTAGATTTCAGCCATTCAATATCCACGTGCTTTCTCCACTGGGTCTAGTTTAACAACTTGGATACGACTTGAGACGTCGCGGTCTTCACCAAAGAAGACATTTGAGCCTCTGCTGTGGCGAATTCCGAGTTGATTTTTTCACGATAACTACGCTTCAAACTTTCCGCTTCAGCCTTAGCTGTTTCTTGCGCTTGTTGTTGTTGTTGGAGGGCTGCCTTACGAATGGCGTCTGCTTGGGCTCTCGCGTCATTTACGGCACCTTGGATGTGGCCCTCGATAGTCTTCGTCGTATGTTGGTTTTTCAAAAAAATCTCTTCGCTAGCCGCGACTGCGCCGGTGGTCATTTTCGTGCGCGCCGACTTTATCTTTCGATACGGCTCGATGAAGAATTTTTTTACAATCATTACTGCGGTGAGAAAAATTACACCTTGAACTGCGATCACAGTGGGATCGGGATTTAGAACAGGAACAGCCGACATTGATTTCTACTCTCGCTGCTACATTTTTTGGGACGTTCTAAGTAACGTAAACACGTAGTCTTATCAACAAAAGATTGGTCTGGTTTTCTGTCGTTGTGGTTGGCGGCAAAAGGCAAGCTCACCGCGCTTTATAGACGTCGCGGCGAGTCTTGTAACTGATTGAAATTATTAGATTTTTAGACCCATTCCATGGAGTATGCGCTCTAACTCTTCCGCTGAGAAGTAGTGGATTTCTATTTTACCTCTCGCCCCTGTGCCAGATATTTTAACCTTGGTGCGCAAATGCGATCGCAGCGCTCCTAATACGTACTCCATATTGGACGAGTTTTTTGCGTCTGTACTGGATGGCGTCTCACTGTGTTGTCCGAAAGATTTGCACAACTTTTCTGTTTGACGAACATTTAAATTTTTCTTTACGACAACGTCACGTGCGCGCAGCATTTGCTTGTGATCTGGCAGGCTCAAAAGAGTGCGCCCGTGACCCATTGTCATCTTACCTTCAGCGATGTCGCTTTGAATCTCTTTGGGCAATGCTAGCATGCGCAAAGCGTTGGTAACCGTTGATCGATCTTTCCCTACTTTTTTTGCGACTTGTTCTTGAGTGAGTCCGAACTCCTGAATGAGAGATGAATAGGCAAGCGCCTCTTCAATCACGTTTAGATCGGCTCGTTGTATATTCTCGATAAGAGCGATGCGAAGCATTTCTTCTTCGCTACGATCTTTGATGATTACTGGGACTTTATCCAGTCCCGCGAGGCGCGCCGCTCGAAAACGTCTTTCGCCTGCAATAATAATGAGGCTTTTGCTATTTTCTTCGGCGCGTTTTACGAGAATTGGCTGAATGATGCCGTCTTCTTTGATGCTAGCGCAAAGCGATTGTAAATCTGCATCGGCAAAAACTTTGCGCGGCTGGTGAGGATTCGGCGTCAAGAGATCGATATCAACCTCGGTTACGCCCACTTTTAAGTCGTTTTTATCTAATGAAGGGCTCGCCGTTGCTCCAAACGCAGGCTGGCCCACGCTAAGGTCTTGGGTGAGACCAAGCAGTGCGTTGAAGCCTTTTCCTAAACCGGTTTTTTTCTGAAACTTGTTTTTGTCGCTGTCGTTCATACAAATTCTCCGGATTTATGCGCTTCAGAACGCGCGTTTTGTTCGATTGATGGGTTTTCCACGCTAGCTCGCTTAATAATTTGCGATGCTAGCTGAAGATATGCCTGTGCACCAGGACTTGAAATATCATAAAGGATAATAGGCTTGCCGTGAGACGGGGCTTCTGAAAGCTTCACATTTCTTGGTATGACGACGTCAAATACCTCTTTAGCAAAATGTCCTCTTATTTCCTGCTCGACCTGATGACTAAGGTTGTTTCGTCGATCGTACATAGTCAGCAGAATCCCCTCGCGTTTTAATTCGGGGTTAAGTTTTTTCTTGATCAGGCTCGTGGTGGTCATCAGCTGAGAAAGGCCCTCCATCGCAAAATATTCGCACTGGAGTGGTATTAGTACCGAGTGGGCTGCCGTCAACGCGTTTACCGTCAAAATGCTTAGCGTTGGAGGACAGTCAATGACTATAAATTCGTAATAGCTGTTTACGCTTTCGAGCGCGTCTTTGATCCTGGTTTCGCGACCGATAGCGGAGACCAGTTCGATTTCCGCCCCAGCAAGTGCTTGATTAGCCGGCGCCACATCCAAAAACTTTAGTTCCGTATGCAGAATCGTCTCGCGTATATCTACTTCTTCGACAATTACGTCATATGTAGTCTTGGCATCGGGCTGTGGTTGAATTCCCAAGCCACTGGTGGCGTTTGATTGCGGATCGAGGTCTACGAGTAGCGTACGTTTCTCGGCAGCGGCTAAGCAAGCTGCGAGGTTTAGCGCCGTGGTTGTTTTGCCTACCCCGCCTTTTTGATTGGATACGGCGATGATCTTGGCCAATGGAGAGCTCCTCTTCTATGTTTCACGTGGAACATGTTTTCATGAAGAGGTTTTAGACGAGTCTAACAGATCTGCAAACAACAATGTTTCACGTGAAACAAAAAAAGGGACCAGAGGGTCCCTTTGTTTCTTTGATCGCGCGTTCTGCTACTTGATCCACCACAAAATAGCGATGATGAATCCCATGATCGCTTGGAACTCGATAAGAGCGAGAGCAAGAATCATCGGTGTAAAAACCGCATCCTTCGAACCTGGATTGCGAGCAATTCCTTCGAGCGCTGCGCCGGCCGCTTTACCTTGCGCCATTGTGCCGCCAAGAGCAGACAAACCCATCGCAATACCAGAAGCGATCGCGACTAGACCAGAAACACCGCCAGCTGCTGCTGCGTCACCTTCCGCAAACGCAACGCCACTTACCAATAACCCACCAAATACCGCCAAAACTTTACCAACAAAATTTCTCATCCTAAACCGAGCTCCTATTTTAGTGATCGTGAGAAATGGATAACGCAATGTAAATACTACTTAACAATGTAAAAACAAAACTTTGCAACAGCGCGACAAGCAGACCAAAAAACATAAACAGCGCGGGACCAACAACCCAAGTTAAGCCAGTAAACACCGATAAAACTAGGTGGTCACCAAATATATTTCCATACAATCTGAGACTTAAAGACATGGGTCGGGCGCAGTGTGCGATCAATTCGATAACTAACATGAGCGGAATCATCCAAGCTATCGGGCCGAGAAATTGGTTGATGTAATGGGATCCGTGCTCCTTAATGCCACACCAATTGTAGTACAAGAAAACAGACAAACCCATTGCGAGGTTGGTGTTTAAGCTAAGCGTTGCGGGGTGAATTCCCGGTACCAAGCCCCACAAATTCGATACTAAGATAAAAAAGAACAACGAACACAGCAAAACCATGTGCTTACCGTAATTCTCGGCGCCAATAATATCACGGGCCATGTTCTCAACGAATTCGATGCAAAACTCTACTGCGTTTCCAAAGCTTAGATTGCCGCGTGGGCTGCCGCCTGCGGCAAGAACCGCTTCCGCGTGTCTATTAAATGCCAAACCCAACAATATCAGGCAAATAATTGTAACTATCGCACCAGGAACGGCCACCCACTGCTTGATTTGTTCTTCATTCAAGCCCATGGAATGCAACAGCATGTCATAAAAGTTTACGAAATGAACAATCACACCGCCGGATGCAAGAGCTGAGCCGCTGAGCGTCGAACCCAAGAACAAGATTAAGCCGGAAAGTCTTCGCATCTGAATCCACTACTCTATTTGTTAGGGCTGAATTATCTACTTCAACAAATCAATCTTTGCTAGAAAAAATACCAATCGGACACAAAACACCCATAAGCAAACCAATCCCAAAACCTGCGAGAATTAACGAGGCGCCATCCGAGAACGCCCTAACCCCAAGGAAAAGACCTCCACCGACCAGTACGAACTTCAACAAAAACAACCACCAAAACTTCGGACTCTGTCTGTTTTTTGTTGACGCAGCTTGCTCGACGGCAAATTTGAAAACTATGCGGGACAATAACCCGCTACCAAAACCAATAGCCCACCCAAGAAACGACGCCGCCATAGCAAAATGTTCACTTTCTCAGCAGTAATTTCATAAACCGACGGACACTATGAAACATTCCAAGCAAACCAATTGGAACAACAACAAGGTACCAATCAAAACTCTGCGCTAGGTTCTCATTCAGAACCTTACCACCAAACACCATCACCAAAATAAAAGTCAAAAGCTCAAAATTCAAACCAATGAGAAGATAAAATGATTTCAAAAGATTCTCCTAACTTATCCACATGGCGCGTCGCAAAAAAAATTCAACGAATTCACATAAATGAAACCCGTTGAACAAATTCGCTTTGCTGTGGTAGCGTGCGCGCTCGCAAAATTCCCAAGCTAAACGCAACGTGCAAAAACGAGTCAAATATAATGGAATTCCAAAACGAATTTACTTCTCTCTCCGTGTCAAACACCGCGGCATCTGTCGTCTGGCAGTCCATCGCATCAGCGTTAAAAGAACTTGTCGAACCTTCCGTGTACCAATCCATGATTCAGCCGATTCAATGCAAAGAGCTTACAGGTAACAGGATCGTTCTACTAATGCCTAATATGGTTTTCTACCGATCATTTACAGCCAAATTTCAAAACTTGGTTGAAAATCTTGCGTCCCAACTTGGATATAACGAACTCCAGATTTCATACGAACTCGCTGATGCTTCTGAGGACGTTGTTAAAACAAACGAGTCAAACGATTTTGTCGCCATAGAAATGTCGAATGATGCTGCGTCAACTCATAAAAAAGCTTTCTCACAAGCGCTTAGCCAAACATCAAATCTCAACCCTGCTTACACTTTCGAATCATTTGTTCGCGGTCCATCCAACCAATTCGCGCACGCCACATGCTTAGCTGTGGCTGACAATCCGGGCATTACCTACAACCCATTGTTTATTTACGGTTGTACCGGTCTTGGTAAAACTCACCTCCTACATGCTGTTGGTTGGAGAATCCTGCAAAAAAATCCGAACGCGGTAGTCTGTTACATCCACAGCGATACCTTCATGAACGAGATGATCTACTGCTTTCGCTTCAACAAAATGTGGGAATTCAAAAAGAAATACAGAAACTGCGACGTTTTGCTTGTCGATGACATCCAATTCATCTCAGGACGTGAACGTACCCAAGAAGAATTCTTTCACACATTTAACGCGCTCCATGAAGCGAAAAAACAAATTGTTCTAACTTCCGATAAATTCCCGCAGGACATCACCGACATTGAAGATCGTTTGCGTAATCGATTTCAATGGGGACTAATTACTGACATTCAACCACCAGATCTCGATCATCGCGTAGCAATTTTGATGAGCAAGGCGGAACAACTCAAAATCCCACTAACTCTTGAAGTCGCAAATTACATCGCCATGCTAGCAAAGAAAAACGTAAGAGAACTCGAGGGAGCTCTCCGTCGGATTCAAGCGTTTGCTTCATTTCACGGAAAACCACTTGACCTCGCTGCCGCACAAGAAACATTTCAAAATGTTTTGGGGGAACCTCCTAAAACGCTTACAATCGAAACAATCCAGAAGCTGGTTGCAGATCAATGTAAAATCAAGCCAACCGATCTTAAGTCAAAAAAACGGCATCGCGCCGTCTCACTTCCGAGGCAAGTTGCTATGTATTTGGCTCGTACAAAAACATCCGCGTCCTTTCCAGAAATTGGCTCTAAGTTTGGCGGCAAAGATCACACAACCGTCATGCACGCTGTCACAAAAATTAAGTCAGATTTGGAGACCGATGTTGAACTGAAGTCACTCGTTGAAACGCTAGAACGTAAGATTGATCAATACTCATAGACTGTGGAAAACTTGTGAGTTCGCGCTGGGAAAACTTGCGAATTTAGGATGGACGGAATCGGGGAAAACAAGTGGTCAAAAAATTTACGCACAAAAATTGTCCTAAATAAGTAACCACCAATCTCCAAGGTAATCCACAAACAACTAACAGCTAATTTTCTTTTTATATAAGTAATTACAGCTAGTTAAAGAATTGAACACAATTAGATCGGTTACATACTAATACAACTATTTAAAAGAAAACTTTCATTTACCAAACAATAAGGGTCGTACATGAATATCTTCGTAACATCCCAAGAGTTGAAAAAAGCCGCCGCACGCCTCTCTGGTTGTGTCTCTGATAGAGCTACTTCTTTTATCGGACTCAGATCCGAAGGGGCGTGCCTGCAGTTAATGTCAACGGACAGGATTCTTTCCGTGCACACCAATATTGCTGCTGAGATAGAAAAAGGCGGTACCGTATTCGCACCCGGAAGACTTCTTTTAGATCTTGTAAGAGAGCTTCCAGACGCTCGAGTCAATATCCGTCTTGAAAAAAGTGTTATCGTTATCGAAACACAAGATGCAGGCAGCTTTCTAATGCGTATCCCCGTCGTCGAAAATGCGGAGTGGTTCGATCGGCCAAGTATCGAAGGATCTAATTCCCTCAAAATCGAGGCCGAGCGACTCCAATATATCATCAACCAAGTTCAGTTCTGCATTAGTACGGATTCACCCCGCGCATTTGGCACAGTTGGCTTTATGCACAGACCTGAACCAAAAAAACTTCGGTTAGTTGGAACCGATAGTTTTCGACTTTCTTACTGTGACCTGGAAATCGAGCCATCTTGCAAGTTTTTACCACAAGCCGGCATCAGCCTGTCAAAGCGAGCGCTAACCGAGATAGTTAATGTCGCTAAAGATGCGCAAAACGAAATCGAACTAAAGCTAGACGAAGAACAGACGGCACTACAAATATCATCCGAAGATTGCACTCTTCTAATTCGACTATCAGCAGTCAAATTTCCCAACTATCAAGGTGTCTTACCCACAGCATCGATGAACCTTGTCAAGGTTTCAAAACCGATCATTCAAAACGCGATGAGACGCGTACTTTTAGCAGCAGACAAGTCCAAAGCTTTGCAGTTGAGCTTTTCAAATTCATCGCTTACCCTGACTTCTAAGACAATTGGCAGTTCAGAAGGTACGGAAAGCATACGCCTCGACGGCTATCGTGGTGCCGATAAGAATTTGATGGTCAATGGCCGATTTTTATCCGAAGTTTTTTCTGTGACCAACGCTGATCAACTGACTGTTCAGTTCAAATCTTCTGATGAGCCAATTGTCATCGCGCCAGAACAAGAGGTTGCTGCGTGCAAGTCGATTCATATCTTGGTCCCGATCAAGGAGACGACTTAATCCGGCTTTCCTGACTTCGTTGTTGCTGTAGCGGTTCTAATCTTGCTGTGGAGTTGAGATCATGACGGAATATACCGGTGGTAATATCCAGGTCCTCGAGGGACTTGAAGCCGTTCGTAAACGACCGGGTATGTACATTGGAAGTACATCAACGGATGGTTTGCACCACCTAGTATATGAAATCGTCGATAACTCAGTCGATGAAGCTCTTGCCGGGCATTGTGATCATATTCAAGTACGAATCAACTTAGATAACTCCATAACAGTGATCGACAATGGTCGCGGCATCCCGGTTGATATTCATCCAACAGAAAAAAAATCTGCCCTAGAAGTTGTCATGACCGTTCTACACGCGGGCGGTAAATTTGATGACAAAGCTTTCGCATTCTCCGGCGGGTTGCATGGTGTTGGCGCGTCAGTAGTAAATGCACTATCTGATTGGTGCATTGTAGAGGTTAAGCGCGGTGGCAAGATTTACAAACAAGCGTATAAAAGAGGTGTTCCTGACGCGGAAGTCTCTGTAATAGGTGACACCGACGGTCGAGGCACGACGACCAAATTCAAACCAGACGCGTCTATTTTTTCTACGACAGCATACGAGTTTGAGGTGTTGGCGCGGCGACTAAGAGAATTAGCGTTTCTCAACAAAGGCCTTCGCATCGAGCTCGTAGATGAAATTCATGACAAAAGTGGAGATTTTCATTTCGAAGGCGGCTTAATCTCCTTCTGTGAGTTTCTTGCAAAAGGAAAAACGCCACTTCACGAAAAACCAATCCTTATTACCGGTGCAAACAAAGAAGAATCTGGAAAACTTATCGGTGAACTCGAATGCGTGCTCCAGTGGACCGATAGTTACGCGAGCGACAATGTTTTTTCATATGTCAACAATATCAACACGGTTGAAGGCGGCACTCACCTAACTGGGTTGCGAGCCGCGCTAACGCGCGTATTGAACACCATGTCAGAAGAATCAGGACTTCTAAAGAACTTCAAAGAAGGAATCACGGGCGACGATATTAGAGAAGGACTCGTTGGCATTGTTTCTGTCCGCATCAAGAACCCAGAGTTTCAAGGGCAAACCAAAACCAAACTTGGAAATGCAGAAGTTCGACAGTGGGTTGAATCAGTAGCTGGAGACAAACTAAAACAACATTTTGAACAGAATCCGGAACATCTGCGCGTAGTAGTTGGAAAAATAATCGATGCAGCTCGAGCACGCTTAGCAGCTAAAAAGGCCAGAGAATTAACCAGACGCAAAGGCGCGCTAGATTTTGCCGGACTCCCAGGAAAGATGGCGGATTGTCAGGAACGAGATCCCGAGCAATGCGAATTGTTTCTAGTCGAGGGTGACTCAGCCGGTGGATCAGCAAAACAAGCACGCGATCGTCGTATCCAAGCGGTGCTCCCACTTCGCGGAAAGATTCTTAACGTCGAAAAAGCACGATTCGACAAAATGTTATCATCGCAAGAAATTAAACTTCTCATCAAAGCAATGGGAACGGGTATTGGTAAAGATGACTTTGACATTACCAAACTTCGTTACCACAAAATTATTTTGATGACGGACGCAGATGTTGATGGCGCTCATATTCGCACACTCCTTCTGACGTTTTTCTTCCGTCAAATGCCCCAAATCATCGAACGTGGCTATCTCTACATCGCACAGCCACCTCTCTATAAATACAAAAAGGGAAAAACGGATATCTATTTAAAAGACGATAAAGATTTACGGCGTTTCTTGAGTGACCACGGTATGTCAGCGCTGGGTATACGCGATGCCGCCGGGAAAGAACTCGATAAACCAGCTGTTCACAATATGCTCGTAAAACTGGAACGCTACGAAGAATTGATGGAATTGGCCGTAAGGAAACGTCCAAGAGATTTGGTTGAATTCATTGTTCGTAATCCAGATCTTGCTCCGACTAGTTTCTCAAGTAAAGACGCAGCGATTTCTTTGTTTGAAAAGTTTAAAGCAGATCTTGTCAAAAATTACGGATCCCAAGCCTATGCAGAAGCATCGGTTGAATTCGATGACGCGTCAGCTCGTTACTCTCTACGAATGAACTACCGCGTAAAGAATTTACCAAGCGAAGCTCATCTTGATTTAAATGTAATCTCTAGCCCGGAATTAGCAGAACTGCGTCGACTCGGAACGCAAATCGATGAACTTGCTAAGGCACCGTTCACCTTTGTGAAGTCGTCCAAAAAAGAGAATGACGATAACGCTGAAGACCGTGAATCAAATCAGGGTGTGGCCGCTGATGCTCGCGAGCTCGCTGCGGTAATTATTGAAGCCGCGCGACGCGGCGCCTACATCCAGCGATACAAAGGTCTGGGAGAAATGAACCCAGAACAACTTCAGGAAACAACGATGGATCCTGATCGACGAACGTTATTGCAAGTGGAAATCGACGACGCGATTGAAGCAGATATGATTTTCAGTACCCTAATGGGTGACGACGTGGAACCGAGAAAAGAGTTTATCCAGGCTAACGCGATCTCTGCTCGCAACCTCGATATCTAAAAATTGGGAAAGTTGTGACTATGGAATCAGCATTAAAAGTTACGCCGGTCAAAATCGAAGACGAAATGCGATCATCGTTCATCGACTATTCGATGAGCGTAATCATTTCGCGCGCGCTACCAGATGTTCGTGATGGACTTAAGCCAGTTCATAGACGGATTTTGTATGCGATGTATGATTTGAAGAATTTTTTCAATCGTCCATACTTGAAGTCTGCGCGTATCGTTGGCGATGTCATCGGTAGATTCCATCCGCACGGCGATTCGTCTGTATACGACGCATTGGTTCGTATGGCTCAAGAATTCTCTATGCGTTACCCAGTCATTCAGGGACAGGGTAATTTCGGATCCATTGACGGCGACTCACCCGCGGCGATGCGTTACACCGAAGTGCGCTTACAAGAGATTACTAATCTTTTGTTGCAGGACATCGACAAAGAGACCGTAGAATTTGGGCCAAACTATGACAACAAAGAACTCGAGCCACTAGTTCTGCCATCCGTTATTCCACACCTACTCCTTAACGGTGCCTCTGGAATAGCAGTCGGAATGGCAACGAACATTCCGCCACACAACTTGACAGAGCTTGTCGATGGCTTGCTACACCTCATCGAAAAACCAAAGGCAAGCATCGAAGAACTGATGCAGTTCGTGAAGGGACCAGATTTTCCCACAGCAGGTTGCATTATGGGTGCGGCAGGCATTAAATCCGCATACATGACAGGACGCGGATCGGTTCAAATTCGCGCTGTTGCAAAATTCGAAGAAACAAAATCAGGCAAGGACTTGATTGTTGTCACTGAATTACCCTACCAAGTGAACAAAGCAAAGTTGCTTGAACGAATTGCGGAACTTGTACGCGATAAGAAAATCGAGGGAATTACCGATCTACGAGATGAATCCGCACAAGAAGATATCCGCGTGGTCATCGAATTGAAAAAGGGAGAGAATCCAGAAATTCTCTTGAACAATCTTTATAACCTGACACCGCTGCAATCGAGTTTTGGAATCAATATGGTTGCTCTTGAAAAAGGGTTGCCGCGGCTTTTGAATCTGAAGCAGATTCTCGAATCCTTCTATCAACATCGCCGCGAAATAGTCCTTCGTCGCACCGCTTATGACTTAAAAAAGGCTGAAGAACGCGCTCACATCTTGCTTGGCTTAAAAATAGCGGTAGAGAATCTCGATGCCGTTGTTGACACGATCAAAAAATCAGCCGATGCAGATATCGCACAAGCTCAACTGATTGAACGTTATAAACTTAGTGAGATTCAAGCCAAGGCAATTCTCGAAATGCGCCTTGCACGACTTACGGGTCTTGAACGTGAAAAAATCATCTCTGAATACGAAGAAATCATGAAGATCATCAAAGATTTGACCGATATTCTTCAGAATCCCGCCAGAGTTACAGCAATCGTTGTCCATGAATTACAACAACTTCGCGAAAAATTCGGTGATGACCGTAAAACGCAATTAATGGCGGCTGCGGATGACTTTACAATGGAAAGTCTTGTTGCAGACGAAGAAGTCGCGGTTTCAATCACGCACCACGGTTACGTAAAGCGGACGCCGTTATCTCAAATCCGCGCACAGCGCCGCGGCGGCAAAGGTCGCAAAGGCATGCAGACTCGCGATGAGGATATCGTCAAGGAAATTTTCATCACGACAAATCACCAATCCTTATTGTGCTTTACCAACCAAGGTCGAGTACATGAATTGAAAGTATATCGCGTGCCCGAAGCCGAACTGGCAGGCAAAGGAAAACACTTCGCGACACTAGCCAAGCTCAACGAAGAAGAAAAAGTCGTGTCAGTACTTCCGGTTCGCGAATTCACCGAAGGACACTACATCGTCAGCGTTACCAAAGCTGGATATATTAAAAAAACGGATTTGATGGCGTATTCCAACATCAGACAAAATGGTTTGATTGCCCTTAAGCTGGATGATGACGACAGCCTCATTGCTTGCGCCATTACAAATGGGAAGAACGAAATCATCATTGCGACCCAACAAGGAAAAGCGATCCGCTTCAACGAAGAGGAAACGAGACCTATGGGGCGCTCTGCTCGTGGTGTCACAGGCATCCGATTTGGGGAAGAAAACGATAGCGTCATTGGTATGACAGTCATTAACGGAGAAGGTTCGATCCTTTCAATTTGCGAAAATGGCTACGGTAAGCGAACACCACTTGAAGAGTATCCAGCACAGAGTCGCGGTGGAAAAGGAGTTTTCACAATTAAGGTGTCCGAACGAAACGGCAACGTTGTAGGAATTCAGCAAGTTGCCGATCAAGACCATCTCGTAGTGATGACATCCGCTGGGAAGGTGACAAGATTTACGGTGGAGGAGGTCGGACTAATTGGAAGACTTACGCAGGGTGTTAAGCTAGTCACGGTAGAAGACTCCGAGCGCGTGGTCGGCTTCGCAAAGATTACAACACTTGAGGGCGAAGAGATTTAACGTGGACGAGCCAACGATAGAGGTCATTTCGGAACTGTCAGATTTAGTGAAGTTAGAGCTAACTGATTTCGAAAAAGCTTCTTTAGTTGGTCATTTTTACAAGCTCATCTCATTTATCGATCAGATCAAGTCGGTTTCTATCACCGACACCCACAACTACTCGTCGACACAAGGCAAACAGTTGCGGGATGACGATGTAATTCAGGCAAAGTCAATTACAGAAACGCCGACCTTTCAAGTACCGCGCATCGTTCCTTAGGAGTAAGGGCCTTCATGTTTGATGCGGATAAATCCTTCGAAACAAAATCGTCGCTGCGAAAAACGATTGCGTTAACTTTAGAGCGCGCGCGAAACACTCAGAAAACCACCAATGCTTTCATTTCCATTTGTGACGACCTAGCGCTTGCAAGGGCAGAAGAACTTGAAAAAACGACGATCAATAAAAGATTGTTCGGACTTCCAATAGCTGTGAAAGACAATATTAATGTCTTGGGTACCAAAACGACGTGTGGTTCCAAACTTCTTGCATCGTATATCTCATCGTACACAAGCACGGCTGTATCGCGATTGCTAGAAGATGGAGCCATAATCATTGGCAAAACCAACATGGACGAATTTGCGATGGGAAGCTCGTCCGAATCCTCATACTTCGGTCCTGTTCGCAATCCTCGTGATCTTTCTAAAGTTGCGGGCGGATCCTCCGGAGGTTCAGCGGCAACAGTAGCCACGGGGACTGTATCTGTCGCTTTGGGTTCGGATACCGGAGGCTCGATTCGACAACCCGCATCATTCTGCGGTGTTGTTGGCTTTAAACCCTCGTACGGGGCAATAAGCAGATTCGGACTTGTGGCCCATGGCTCCTCCCTAGATCAAATCGGCCCGATCGCAAATTCTGCAAAACTATGCGCGCAGGTGTTTGAATCAATGGTTGGACTAGACGTGCGCGATCAATCAACAATTGAAATTGCAAAGACGACACCAAAAAAATCATTCAGCGGATTGCGAGTCGCATTTGTAGCAAATTCTTGGGTTGATGCGTGCGATGATCGCATAAAGAATATGATGCGCGAACTCAGAACAAAATTTTCAAAACTCGGCGCAACCATCATTGAGAACATAGACCCAGGTTTTAAATACGCACTTCCCTGCTATTACATAATTTCCAGTGCCGAAGCATCTTCCAATCTCAGCAGATTTGATGGCATTCGCTACGGAAATGAAAGTATTGCCAGCTTGCGAGAACGAAAAGTGTTTGCCCCATTTCGTAGTAGCGGGTTTGGAGCTGAGGTGAAAAGACGCATCATGCTGGGAACATACGTTTTGTCAGAAGGCTATGCGGAGCAATATTACCGAAAGGCGATATCCGCTCGACAAAAAATTATCTCGCAAACCCAGGTCATGTTCGACAGCGCGGATGTTTTTATTACTCCGGTTTCTGCTAGCCCGGCGTTTTCGATTGGCGAAAAAACAGCAGATCCCGTGGCGATGTATCAAAGCGACACATTTACGACTTATGCAAATCTTGCGAAAATTCCGGCTATCGCCCTGCCCTTTCGCGACGACAAATCCGAGCAGTCTCCGATAGGTTTTCAGATACACGCCCCATACCGCGCAGATCGGGCCCTACTGAGCGTTGCCGAACACTACGAGGCTCAGCATGACCGCTGAACAAGATAGCTTTTATTCACAGGTTCGAAAAAATTTCAAACCGACAATTGGCCTTGAGGTCCACGTCCAATTAAAAACAAAGACGAAACTATTTTGCTCTTGTCCTACGAAGTTCGACGCACAGCCAAACGAAAACACCTGCGAAACGTGCTTAGGGTATCCAGGAGCGCTGCCTTCGTTGAACGGTCGAGCCCTTAGTTTGGCCATCAGGCTTGGCATAGCGCTAGAGGGAAAAGTGCGTGACGCTTTGCTGTTTGAGCGAAAACAGTATTTCTATCCGGACCTGCCTAAGGGGTATCAAATTTCTCAGGATAAGAGCCCGATTATTACTGGAGGCTCCATACCTATCGCGGGCGAACAGAAACTGCTTCTTCATCACATCCACATAGAAGAAGACGCCGGAAAACTTGTGCACGAGGGTATGAGCACATTCATTGATTTGAACCGCTCTGGTATGCCGCTTGTCGAAGTGGTTTCAATGCCAGTTCTGCATTCGGGCTCAGACGCAGCAAGGGCATTCCAATCACTGCAGCGCATTGTGCGTTATTTGGAAATCAGCGATGGAAATCTTGAAGAAGGATCGATGCGCTGCGATGTAAATATTTCTCTCGCTCCCGTAGGGTCGAATGATCTTGGCACTAAGTGTGAAATTAAAAATCTCAATTCGATCAAAAACATTGAACGTGCCGTACAGTTTGAAATTGTTAGACAGGGAGATTTGCTGCTGAGCGGAAAGATGGTCACGCAAAGCACGCTGAGCTTTGATGCAGTCACAGGCAAGACGGCAGTTCTCCGGACTAAAGAAGACGCTAAAGATTACCGCTATATGCCAGACCCGGATCTACCCGCCGTAACAGTAACAGAAGATGTGATTAACTCAGCTAAAGCGGGCATTTGTGAGCTACCTCATATGCGACAAACCCGTCTACAAAGAGAATATGCCCTGACGCACGACGAATCAGAAATCATAATCTCTGACAAATCAGTTTGTGACAATTTTGAAGCATTCATGGCGGGACTAAAGACGCCTTCTGCAATCCGAACGGCAGTCAACTGGTATGTTGTCGAATTCTTGCGTGATTATTCTATCACTCAACATGGCAAAAAAGAGTTCGATTCCAAAAGTCGCGCAACCAGGAAAATCGTTGATATGATAGAAAGCGAAGAGATATCAGGAAAAATTGGCAAGAAAATATTTTCGGAACTCAAGAACAAAGATATCGATCCAGAACTTTACGTATCGGAAAAGAACTTAAGACAGATCACGGATAGGGCGGTTATTGCCAAATTTGTTGCCGAAACACTGCAGAATCATCCCGCAGAATTATCAGAATATTTAGCGGGCAAAGAAAAAGTATTTCAATTTTTTACGGGCGAAATCATGAAGTCGTCCCAAGGGAAAATTAGTCCAGTCGCGATGGATAATGAACTGAAGTCGCAGCTCTCGTCTATAAAAAGTAAATCATGACACTACATGTTGGCATTGTAGGTGCCGGAATTATCGGACTTACATGCGCTTACGAACTTGCAAAACAAGGATACAAGATCACTGTCTTCGACAATGATGGGCCTCACCAAGCATCGAAGGCCGCGCTCGGCCTATCAGTTGTAAAAGGAAATTTTTTTCCACGGGACGAGCTCTTTTCATTAAAGATGACCGGACATAAGCGATTCGTAAACTGGCTACATTCATTAGCGACAATCTCTGGAATTGATCAAAATTCACTCGTCCAATCTGGACTGAGGGAGTGGTTCATTACGCCGAGCGACTTTCAAATTGAAAGCGAACGCGCGTTCCATGGTGAATTTACGGCGCTCCACAGGTTTAAATTGAACAACCAAGCAGGCGTTACGCATCTATCGGATCTTGTGCGTACGTATCCAGACGATGCCCATGCAAATGTCCCTCTTCTTTTGACCGCGATGAAAACATTTGTATCAAAGCACGGAAAAATTGTGAAAGCTACTGTGCTTCGGCTGGAAGAAGAACGAGAAGTAAAAGTATTAACTGAGGACGGAGATACAAAATGCGATCGAGTCATTGTCGCTGCCGGCATCGGGGTTTCAGAAATACTAAAGAATAGTCGATTTAGAGTCCCAGAATTTGAACTTGTACCAGGAAGTTCTGCGCACTTCTACGACGCTGCCAACGATGTTAACGACTTTCAGTTAGTGTCAAAATATACATATTCTACTTTCGGCCATGAAACGCGCGTTGGCTCACGACTATTCGACGGCGAGTCGTTTGCAAAGGATGTTCAAGAGAGGAAAATCAAACTTGCGAACCACAATGCTAAGGATATTTCTTGGCAGTACGGAATACGAGTTAAGCAGAAAAGTCGGCTTCCGTTTGTCAACGCGGCTGAGACGCAAGCACAGAAAATTTCCCGGAAAATATTAATTGCAACGGCGATGTATAGAAATGGTTTTCAGTTGGCTAGTTTAGTCGCGCAATTTTGCCACAATTTTGTGAGGCATGGTCTCAATGGTCAGCCCATGGAGTTTTCGGCGGAGTACTTTTCCCGACTTTAAAACGTTATGTATAAGCCAATTGGAATTTCCAAGCCGAATGAATTTTTTTTGTGATCAATTGCTATTTTTAGATCTTCTTCCGCAGTCACGTCCTTTAGTTTAGATGCATTCGTATCATTGCTTTCGGCTTTAAAAGATGAGCCGATTTGGTACACGGGCACTATTGGCATGATTCCAAAAATAAAGCCCACAGGTTTTATTAAATAGTTCATTTGGATGCCCAGACGCACACCAAGCAGCGAAAGTGTGCTCGTGGCCTTGGCGAGATCGTTAGCGATCTCTGCATCGTTGTCGTCCATTTGCTGGTTAGTGAAACTCACGGTCATGCTATTGAAATCGATACCAGCACCAAGCCTGAAGAAAAACTGTGGCCCACTGGTTTGAAAAAACCAGAAATCCATCCAGCCGCCGACCTCTTTAGCGGTAGTAGCGGAATATATGTACTCATTGGCTTTGGTCGCATCGTCGCTGGCATCAGCTTTAACACCGAACGTGTAGTGGCTTTTGTATCTTCCGCCTAGTGCGAGGGCCGAACTCTGACCGATGCCAAATTCCATTTCACCCCCAAAATATAGAATCTGCCCCGCAGCAAATGTTTGTTCTTCCCACAGGGTATCAATCTCCGTCGCTTGCGAACTTGGTGCCAAGTATGAATTTCGTTTGTATGTCATTTCGGATACGGGAGTGGAAAGATACATCACTTTAAAGTTTGGGCGATTGGGAGCGGATGCTCCGGATGCCGCCGCCTTCGCACCTTCAAGATTTGCAACCGTACCTGGCTTTAGTTTCTTCAAAACCTTTGCAGCGACCTTGATGGTGGCAGTTGTCTCCGTTGCCTCAGAAATTTTTGCGCAACCAATATTTGCTCCAGCGGCATCAGCGAAACAAACCTTTGCACCAACAACAAAACCGTTGGAGGTTCCAGCGTCGATGACTACGGACTTTTTCTTTTTCTTTACCTCGGTAACGGAGGTGGCGAACGCGGACATTGCAAATGCCTGACCAACAAGGCTCGCTACAAACACTTTGAGAATTCTCTTTAACATTTTCAACTAACCTCCAGTGCAGACTACAACATTTGAATTCGAGCAAGTCGCCAATCATTTGTGACAATAGTCCAAGGGACAGACCGATTTTGATCTCTTTCAAGTTTTGATTTAGACAAAATAGAAAGGGCGACGTCATGCTTGCCGGATGGCAGTTGCTTTAGGAAATCCGCGGGAATGGTCGCCGCACCCGATGAGGCATCGAAAACACACTTTATCGAGCTCTCTTGACCAGTGAAACCTAGTGAGACAACGGCGACGGAGTCTTGCGCCACATTTGATAAAGACCAATTCAAACGCAAATCGCTCGACGCGTTCACATCTAAGACTTCTCGCTCAGCAACAGCAAGTTGCGGCTTTGGAAAACTCAAAGTGTCGACGGCAGTCAATGTTGCAGAAATAATTATAGACGGAACGGTCAAACTGACTCTTTCCGCACGCCCCAAATAGGAGAGTTCGAGAACTAAAGGCTCATCACTGCGAATCGAGTCGCCACGCAAGCGCACATTTGATGAAGAGTCATTACTCGCGAGCCCATTGCCGTTCGCCGACAAAAAGCCAAGGGCTTTTAGATTGGCAAAAATCGAACTGTCTAATGTGCCCTTTAAGCTAAAGAAGCCATAGGCATCAGTATTCTTCTCGCATTTGCCAATTTTATCTTTTTGTTCCAGAAGATTCGGCGAAAGTTCGTCTCGTGCTCGCACAATATCGATCGTTGCTAACGGTATATTCAACCGGGCAACCACTATGCCACCACTCGCCTTCCCTGAAAGTTCGCTTTCTTTGACAATGACGCGACTTTTAGACGAGGCATCGGAACTAACCGGCCAAGCTGAAACTTCGAGAAAATATGGATTCGATTTTAGATCGGTGATCGTAAGGGAAAAGTCTTTGGTCGTATTTCCAGCAGGGCAAGTAAACAAGCCAGCGTCGTTCGGAGGAGTATCGCCTGCAGACTGTTGCCAATGTTTAATTTCACAATTGGCCTCGACCGTTGTTGAAAACCGCAAGACCAATTCTTTGCCTGTAGCCCCGCGTTCCAAAGCAAAACTATTTTGAACAAATATTCCCGGAACCGACTCTTCTGAACGAATGTCTTTTTTCGAGCTAAATTTACAAGAGGCCATGGCGATCATCATGACGATGGAGGCTCGCCACGATGCCCATGAAGGCAGAAAATTGTCGACAGCATTTATCACGATTACTTCTGTAAATTAAACGATTTACGTTAATTTTAACCCACATTCTAAGCCATTCATAGTATGGGAACGACTTCATGAAATAGTTCTCTCACACCAATCTCCGCCTTTCGTTGACGCAATCCAAATTCAAGGGGTACAATCCACTCCCGTCAGTGCCAGCCAATTCACCTAAAAATAGAGTTTTTTATGACAGCACCAACAAGGACTAAGTTTATCTTTGTAACCGGTGGAGTTGTTTCTTCTTTGGGCAAGGGGATCGTTGCGGCAAGCACAGGAGCCTTGCTTGAAAGTCGTGGGCTGCGGGTCGTTATCACCAAATCCGATCCATACATCAATGTCGATCCCGGAACAATGAACCCATTTCAACATGGCGAAGTCTTCGTCACTGACGACGGCGCCGAAACAGACCTCGATTTGGGCCACTACGAACGGTTTACTCGTACTGCCCTTTCCAGGGTTAATAGTTTTTCTTCAGGTCAAGTGTATGATGCCGTCATCAACAAAGAGAGACGCGGCGATTATTTGGGGGGAACAGTTCAAGTTGTTCCGCATGTTACCAATCAGATCAAAGAATACATGTATCGAAGTGCTAGAGGATACGATATCGCTATTGTCGAAATTGGCGGCACGGTCGGTGATATCGAAAGCCAGCCGTTCCTCGAGGCAATGCGTCAAATTAGATACGAAGTTGGGCACGAAAATGCTCTTTTTATTCACCTAACGCTTGTTCCGTACATCAAAGCAGCTCATGAACTTAAAACAAAACCAACGCAACATTCCGTAAAGGAGTTGCGGCAAATGGGCATCCAGCCGGATTTGATTTGCTGTCGTGCTGATCGACCTATTCCAAGCGAAGTTTTGCGCAAGATCGCGCTGACGTGCAACGTGCGTGATGGAGCCGTTTTTGACGTGGTCGATGTAGACAGCATCTACAAAGTGCCGCTCATGCTTCATAAACAGGGATTGGATCAAGTAGTCGTCGAACGACTAAATATTTGGACTGGCGCGCCAAATCTTTCTGATTGGCAGCGAGTTTCAGAAGTCCTCGACAACGCGGAAAAGAAATGCCGCATAGGAATTGTCGGCAAGTATGTCGACGTGATCGATTCTTACAAATCGATCAATGAGGCGCTCGTGCATGCGGGAATTTCGAATCGATGTAAAGTTGAAGTAGAATACCTTGATGCAGAAGAGCTTTTAAAAAATTCTACGCAGTCCAATTTAAAAACTTTTGACGGCGTCATAATCCCAGGTGGATTTGGTAATCGAGGCATTGAAGGCAAAATCTCTGCAATTGAATACCTCCGGAAAAATAAGATTCCCTTTTTGGGAATCTGTCTGGGAATGCAGCTTGCGGCAATTGAATATGCCCGCAACGTACTTCGAATTGAAGGCGCCACCAGTCATGAATTTGATCCTAATGCAAAAGAGCAGGTGATCCACCTAATGGATTCACAAAAAGAGGTCACAACCAAAGGTGGCACTATGCGCCTAGGTGCCTACCCTTGCGCTTTGAAACCGGGCACAAGAGCATTTGCCGCATATCACAATGAGCAAATTTCAGAGCGACACCGCCATCGTTTTGAATTCAACAATAGCTACAAGAATAGATTCGAAGAATCGGGCGTGCAGTTTAGCGGCATCTCTCCAGACGGATCTTTGGTGGAAATTATGGAAATTAAGGATCATCCTTGGTTTGTTGCGGTTCAGTTTCATCCCGAACTAAAAAGTAAGCCCATGAATTGTCATCCATTGTTTCGTGATTTTGTTGGAGCTGCACAGGAGCGTTCCGCAGCGAAGTAAGGTAAAATAACTCTTCGGCGGCTTTAGATATTGGCGGAGAGTTGTGAAATATTTTTTGACGTCCATTTTGTTTTTTGGCGCCGCCATGTTCTTGGCGGCGATCATCACGATGACAGCGCCGCGTGCCAGATTGCCTTCAGACGCCGCATTAAAACGATTGCCTGTGGTCATGATCGAAGGTCTAAATCTGCTGCGTTATTCGGGCTCAAAAATTGAATCAAAAATCTCTGCGCAATCCGCAACTTTCATTTCTCCAGATGTTCTTGAATTACGCGGTGACGTCGAACTTGAATCGGTTAAAGATGATGCGTCCTCCCAGTTTATTAGTGCGGGAAGCCTTCGCGCACTGTTCAAGGCCGAGGGACTTTTGAAAATTAAAAGTGAAAGCCAGCTCACGGAATTGCTATTGAACGAAGGAGTTGTTTTGCGCGAACAAGACACCGCCCTTGAAACTCAAAATTGTCGTTATACACATGTCGATGGCATACTTTCTTCTGTAGATCCTGTGAGAGTGGTCGGAAAAAATAGAGAATTTAGGGGGTCTTCCGGTTTTATATATAAAGTAAATAGCTCTGAATTACAGGTTCTAGGCGCTATTGAGGGTGAATTTACCATCGATGCGGCTCGTGCGAGGAAATGATGAAAATTTGTAGAACTTTGAAGGTCGCAATATTTGTCGGCGCGCTCTTCAGCAGCCATAGTTTGGCAGATCTGGACGAGACAGACTTAGAATCATCAACAGCATCCTCACCTATCCCCGTGTCTGGGAAGAGGAAAAGCGACGGAACTAAAAGTGAATCGATCCAAAAAAGAGAAGCAATTAGACCTGATCTAAATGGCGATGAAGAAAAAAAGGTTTCTGACACCGTTCCCGATGTGCAACCAACAGAGGCCCCCAAGAGCTCAAACACCGTCAGTAAAAAGTCAAATAGCAGTACATTGAGAGCGGCTCCAGAAGATCCTGAAAAGGCAAGAAAGGAGCCAGTTAAACTGAAGAGCAAAGGCCTCAAGGCCCACAAAGATTCGGGCTATGTTGAGTTGACGGAGTCGGTACAACTGACGCAAGCGAATCTGAAAATGAATTCGGACTACGCAAAAGTTTTTCTCGATAAAAATACCAACGAAGTATCGAGAGCGGAAATCCTAGGAAACGTACACATCGAAAAGGAATCATCGATTGAAACAGAGCGCATCACAGCGGATGCTGATCGTGCTCAATTCAGCAACGCAGAACGAAAAATAGTCTTGCAGGGAAACGCCAGTCTTCTAAAGGACGGGGCTCTGCTCAGAGGAAAAAAAATCATCTACGATTTAACCACGGGCTGGATTACCTTTGAGGGCGCTGAAGGCGTGATGCAGCAAGGCCAAGAAAGTAAGACGAAAAAATGAAAAAAGAAAAGATTCAGCCGCATACTTTGTACGCAGAACATCTCGTCAGAAGATTCAAGAAGCGAACGGTTGTAAATGACGTCAGCTTTTCCGTTTCAACGGGGCAAGTGATTGGTCTCCTTGGACCCAATGGAGCCGGAAAGACTACGAGCTTTTATATGGTCGTCGGGCTTCTATTTCCAGATCAAGGCCGAGTGTTGATAGATCAAGAAAACATCACCGCCCTACCTATGCATGTGCGCGCCAAACAAGGAATCAGTTATCTTCCGCAGAACACATCGATATTTCGCCGCATGACTGTAACTGAAAACTTACTATCGGTAATGGAAGTCTGCGGCATTGAAGGAGCTGAACGCAAAAGATTTTTAAATGATCTCCTGGAAAAATTTCGGATTACACATATCAGAGAGTCCTTAGGAGCTGCACTTTCTGGGGGCGAACGGCGACGAGTCGAGATCGCACGAGCGCTGATCATTAAGCCAAAGTTTCTGCTCCTAGATGAGCCGTTTGCGGGAATCGATCCAGTTACAGTGCAGGAAATTCAGCAAATTATTCTATCCCTCAAAGAAGAAGGCTTAGGAGTATTAATTACCGATCATAACGTCCGAGAAACATTGGATAGTTGTGACAAAGTTTACATTTTGTCGGCGGGAGAAGTCATAGCAAGCGGTGGTCCAAAAGAAATATACGAAAACCAAATGGTTCGAGAAGCCTACCTCGGCGAGAATTTCAAAGCATAGTGGTAGAAATCGCAAAATGACCAAATTCGTAAATCTTGACGGCCATGAAATTGGGCATTTTTTTGCATAAGTCCGTAACAAATATTAAAATTATACGAACGCGTTGTGTTTTTGTTGTTTCATAGCTGGGGAAATTTATGGCAGCGGACATTCGGATAAGTCAAAGACTCAGTCAGTCATTGATGATGACTCCGCAGCTGCAACAAGCAATTAAGCTGCTCCAACTCTCCCGGCAAGAACTCGAAACATTTGTTGCGGAGCAACTAAACGAGAATCCTACCCTTGAGGAATCGCCATCTGAGTCACACGAAGAATCTGTAGAAAGTGAGCGGGCTAAGGAGACCACAGCAGAAGAGTTTATGGATCGACAGCTCGAGTCTACAAATGATTCTGTAGATAAAGTCGGCAACGAATCGGTATCTGATTCTGCGGATTGGGAACAAGGATCATCTGCTCACGACAATGCCCCGCCTCAGCCATCGACCGTGCGAAAATCGTCCGCGGGAGATGACGACGCCCCCAATTATGAAAATATTGTTACGCGGGGAAAAACTCTCCAAGAGCACCTAATTGGACAAATTGGAGAATTGGAATTTTCGGACGAAGAGCAAAAAGCCGCGCAGCTCATCATTGGAAATATTGATGAGCGTGGATATCTTTGCCAATCACTGGAAGAACTGAAAGACACCGAAAATCTAGATTTGGACATGCTAGAAGGAGTTTTGGACACAATTCAGCGACTTGATCCTCCTGGCGTCGGCGCACGCGACTTGAGGGAATGCTTGCAGATTCAAGTACGACAAGCCCACCTTCGTAATGGGATTGTTGAACTCATAATCGACAATCATCTCAAAGAGCTAGAAAACAGAAACTTTGCTGTCATTGCCAAAGCGCTGAAAGTTTCTATTGAAGAAGTAGTCGCGAATGTACAGATCATCACAGAATTGGATCCCATTCCTGGTCGCCAATTCACAATTGATGCACCACAGTATGTAATCCCCGATGTGTACGTTTCAAAATTTGGTAAAGAGTGGCGTGTGTCTTTGAATGAAGAAGGAATGCCAAGGCTTCACGTTAGCAAACTTTACAAAGAAATGGCCTCCGGCAGCGAGGCTAAAGGAAAAGACAAAGAGTATATCAAAGAAAAAGTTAAATCGGCGCAGTGGTTGATCTCAGCAATATTTGAGCGACAAAAGACGATTTTTAAAGTTACGGAATGCATCGTTCGGCGCCAAATCGACTTCTTTGAAATGGGCACGCAGTATCTCAAGCCTATGATTTTGAAAGATGTAGCAGAAGATGTTGAGCTACATGAATCGACCATCAGCCGCGTCACACGTAACAAGTATATGCACACCCCGCGAGGGATCTTTGAGCTCAAGTACTTCTTCAATAGCGCCGTAGGCACAGCGGACGGGGACTCGATGGCAAGCGAGGCGGTCAAAAATCGTATTGCTGAAATGATTAAGGCAGAAGATCCAAAGCATCCCCTATCTGATCAGGAAATTGCAGACCAATTGGATAAAGAGAAGATTCAGGTGGCGAGGCGCACGGTAGCGAAATATCGCGAGACACTAGAAATTTTACCCTCAAGCAAGCGTAAGAAATACTTCTGACGGACGATCAATTGGATCAAACCCCTTTCATTATCATTGTGACCGGTCAATCGGGCGCTGGAAAGTCCGTTGCGATCAAAACATTAGAAGACTTGGGATTCTATTGTATCGACAATTTGCCAATGAACCTTCTAATTGAAGCTACCGAAACAATATTTCATGAGGGCAAAACTCGCCAAGTTGCCATTGGCATGGATGTGCGTGACAGTCACTTCATTGATGATCTCCTACCCCAGCTGTCAAATCTGCGATCTTTGTATCAGATGGAGATCATGTATCTGAGCGCGGATTCCAAGGTGCTAACCAATCGTTTCAATGCAACTCGAAGGCGTCATCCTAAGTCCAATCCAAGCGTCGATTTACTTTCAGCAATTGAATTAGAAGCAGAACAACTGCTACCTGTGATGCAGGTCGCTGATTGGTGCATTGATACAAGTTCGCTCAGTAGTAATCGACTAACAAAAATCATCCGCGAGCGCTTCGCTGGCCGCGGAATTCGTTCGAAGCTAACGGTTTCACTAACAAGTTTCGGCTTTAAAAATGGTCCGCTGAATTATTGCGACACCATGATAGATGTTCGATTCCTTGCGAACCCCCATTGGCGTGAAGGCCTGCGCGAGCTCACCGGCAAAGACCGCGAGGTACAAGACTTCCTTTCAGTGGACAAAGAAGTTGGAGAACTGATTGCAAAGGCACAAGAGTTTCTCTTGTATCTCGTGCCGAAATATTTGCGCGAAGGAAAACTGTACTTTCGATTCGGTGTTGGCTGCACTGGAGGACAGCATCGAAGTGTTTTTGTTGTCGAAAAAATGGCTGAGGCGCTGCGCGCTGCACAACTACCCGGTTTGGATATTATTGTGCAGCATCGCGAACTGTAGACTACAAACCTAAGACATTGGCTCGCACGTACAAACTAGATTGCGATCGCCATATGCTCCGTCAATGCGAGCAACGTGCGGCCAAAATTTACGATCTCTGATCCAAGGCAATGGGAATGCAGCCTTTTGTCGCGAATACGGGCGAATCCAGTCGTCGCTGGTGATCGCAGCAGCTGTATGTGGCGCATTTTTGAGGACATTGTCCATTTTATTGCCAGACTTTTCAATTTCATCAATTTCTTGGCGGATGGCAATCATCGCATCGCAGAATCGGTCCAACTCCGCCTTGTCTTCGGATTCAGTAGGTTCAATCATGACTGTGAATGGAACAGGGAAAGAGATGGTAGGCGCATGAAAACCATAATCCATCAGGCGTTTGGCCACATCCTCTACTTCAACGCCGGCGGACTGTCTAAACGCCTTCATGTCGACTATACATTCGTGAGCAACGTGACCATTCACGCCCTTGTACAATAGTGAATAGTGATCGCCTAATCGCTTCGCTATGTAATTAGCATTCAAAATCGCAATCTCAGATGCGCGACGCAATCCGTCAGCACCCATCATGCGTATGTACATCCACGAGATTGGCAATATCGATGCGGAACCAAAATTGGCCGCGCTTACCGGGCCGCATCCTCCAGTTGGCGTATTTGCATTTGGATCGGATGGTAAAAATGGTTTCAAATGAGATTTAACACCAATCGGCCCCATGCCTGGACCGCCGCCACCGTGTGGAATGCAGAAAGTTTTGTGCAAATTTAAATGGCAAACATCAGCGCCGTAATCACCGGGACGGCAAATACCAACTTGGGCGTTCATGTTTGCGCCATCGAGGTATACCATACCGCCTACGCTATGAACGATTTGGCATGCTTCCGCAATTCCCTCTTCGAAGACGCCATGTGTCGAAGGATATGTAATCATGATCACAGATACGCGGTCGCCAAACTCTTTTGCGCGAGCCTTCAAGTGCTCAAGATCTATGTTACCAGTGGCGTCGCAGTTGACAGCTTCAACTTTCAATCCGGCAAGGGTTGCGCTTGCAGGGTTGGTACCATGCGCTGATTTTGGAATGAGGCATACGTCGCGATTTTGCCCGCGAGATTCGTGATAACGCTTTACGGACAGCAATCCCGCGTATTCTCCTTGAGCGCCGGAGTTCGGCTGAAGAGAAATAGCGTCAAAACCGGTGATTTCTGCCAGCCACTTTTCAAGATCGCTTGTCAATTTTTGATATCCGGCAGTTTGCTCTTTCGGAGCATAGGGGTGTAGATTTGCAATGCCCTCAAAAGAGATCGGATACAGTTCTGATGCCGCATTCAATTTCATCGTGCACGAACCAAGCGGGATCATGCTGTGAGTTAGGGACAGGTCTCGCGATTCCAAAGTCCGAATGTATCGCTGAAGCATGGTTTCTGAATGATGGGAATTGAACACTTTTTGACTCAAGACGTTCGGTCTGGATACAAGCCAACTTGGCATTGCTTCAATGCTTTTTGATAATACGGCGCTGCCAGACAAAACATAGCAGATGTCTGTGGCATCTTTTTCCTCTACCGTTTCATCAATCGACACGGAAACGAGTTCGGTGCTGTCGTGCCAGCGCAGATTAATTTTCATTTCTGCACTGCGGCTTTTGATCTTGACTGCTTCAGTCGGAGCAACTTTAACCGTTAATGTATCAAAGGCGGAATCATTGACAATTTTCAAGCCCGACTTCTTTAGCGATTGCGAAATAGCTTCGGTAAAATACGCCACCCTTTCTGCTATTTTTCTTAATCCTTTCGGGCCGTGATACACGCAATACATGGATGACATTATCGCCAGTAGGACTTGGCTCGTGCAGATGTTCGACGAAGCCTTTTCGCGGCGGATGTGTTGTTCCCGTGTCTGCAGTGCTAGCCGCAATCCACTCTGGCCAGTCGCGTCCAATGACCGACCAACAATTCGACCAGGAATGCGGCGTTTATGTTCCTCGGTGGTACATAAGAACGCGGCATGTGGCCCCCCGAAACCCATCGGGACACCAAATCGCTGCATGCTACCAATAGCAATATCCGCCTTTTGAGCGGAGGCCGACTTGCCAACCACCAAGTAAAGCGGATCTGTGGCGAGGACTGTTGCAGCGCCGACGGCCTTGACTGCGTCAAACCAAGCGGTGCAGTCTTTGATATCGCCCCGAGTGTCGGGCGACTGAGCCAAACATCCGAATACTTGTGCTGATGCAGGGGTTCCAAAAGGAACTACTGCGACTTCGATCCCGAGGTCCCGTGCACGGGTTTTAACGACAGCAATCGTTTGCGGGTGGCAACTATCCGCGACCAGAAAGACGCTCTTGTCGTCGGAACCGTGCGCCTGAAATGCGATCATCATGGCTTCAGCGGCGGACGTACCCTCGTCCAGCAAGGAGGCGTTCGCAATGGGCAGTCCGGTAAGTTCTGAGCACGCAGTTTGAAAGTTGAAAAGTGCTTCCAGGCGACCCTGAGAAATTTCCGCTTGGTAGGGTGTGTATTGGGTGTACCAGCCTGGGTTCTCGAGAATATTTCGGCGTATCACCGAAGGAATGTGACAGTTGTAGTAACCCTGACCGATATAAGAACGATACAATTCGTTCTTGCTAGCGATTGCTTTCATTTCGCGGAGTGCCTGCGTCTCCGTTGCGGCTGCCGGCAAATCAAGGCTTCGCTTTAATTGAATTGATTTGGGGACGGTCTTGTCGATCAAGTCCGTTACTGACGATCGGCCAATAACTTTGAGCATCGAATCGACTTCATCGTTACGCGGGCCGATATGGCGATCGACAAATTTGGATTCAGAAGTGATATTTTCTAAACTCATGACCCACCCCAGCAAACAAGAATTAGGAATTTTCTTTTAAGAATTTTGAATACTGTTCTGCGCTCATCAAAGCGGATTTCTGGCTCGCGTCGACAGAACTTAACTCAATGATCCAATTTTTTTCGTACGGATCGGCTTGCAGTTGGTCAAGCTTGCTCAGCAAGCCTTCATTCACTTTAGCAACCGTTCCTGAGCAGGGCGCGTACAAATCAGAAACAGTTTTGGTCGATTCAATTGTTCCAAAAGTATCTGAACTGGATAGTTTCGTGCCGACTTTTGGAAAATCGATATGCACAATGTCTCCGAGTTGTTCAACAGCATAACCAGAAACGCCGATCAGCGCGGTACCGTTATCGCGGAAAGCAACCCACTCATGGTCTTTTGAATAAAACAAATTTGCGGGAACACTCATAGTAATCCTCCTTGAGTTGTTAATTGTGTACTTTAGCTTGGTAAAGTGGGCGCTTTGCAATGCGCGCCTTCTTCTTGCTGCCGCGAATGTCGATTTCGAACTCATCGCCTTCTTTGAGGTCCGTCTGAGCTAAAGCGACAAATCCCCCTGCTCCACCGACTGTCGGCAAAACCGAACCCGAAGTTACTTCACCCGAAACGTCGCCTTTGAAATGTGCCCGCATACCGTGACGCGGAATTCCGGGCTCAGACATCACGAATGCATATAACTTTTTGCGCATTGGTTTTTGCATCAGACTGTCTTTGCCGATAAATGTTGGCCCACTCATCTTGGTGGCCCAACGAATGCCAGCTTCCAGAGGCGATGTCTGTTCGTTCATGTCGTTGCCGTACAGCAGGTAACATGCCTCTAATCGCAAGGTGTCTCGGCATCCAAGACCGCAGGCTTCTGCCTTCGTAGAAAGATAGCGAGCATCTAGCAGTCGATTCCAAACGACTTTAGCACTGTCATTTGGAATGTACATTTCGTATCCGACTTCTCCCGTATAACCTGTGCGCGCAATCAAAATGTTGGAGCCGCCCAGAGTTACCGTAGAGATTTGCATGTACTTCAAGTCGGCCCAATTCGAATGCTTCCACTCGGGAAACGCAGCTTCGATGCATGTCTTTGAATTTGGGCCCTGCACAGCAATTTGGCTATATGCGTTGGAGAGGTCCTCAACTTTGACTTGAAAGTCTTTGGCCAAAGTTTTGAACCAAGCAACGTCTTTGTCAACGTTTGCAGCGTTCATGCAAATGAAATATTCGTTGGCCGCCAGTTGATACAAAATGAGGTCATCGACGAAACCGCCGTCGTGATTCAATATAGCAGTATATTGCCCGTGACCGGGCGATAGCTTGGCGACCGTATTGATGCACGCAGTTTCAAGAAACTTAGCAGCGTCAGGCCCTGCTACCTTCAATTCACCCATGTGACTAACATCAAATAGCCCACAATTTGTTCTGACAATTTCATGCTCTTTCAAAACAGACGAGTACTGAATGGGAAGATTCCATCCAGCAAAGTCAACGATGCGGCCGTTGAGGCGTTTATGCTCTTCAATAAGGACGGTATTTTTACTTTGTGACATCGGAAGCCTCGACGGATCTACTCTGTGAATCGACCAACTTTTACCAATGGGTTTGCCACAATTTCTCGTTCGATTTCCAGACCGGAGCGATTGGGGGCAAAGCAGTACTGATGCCGGCAAACATACACTGTTGAAATGCTGTTTCGTAGCGGTTTATTTTCTAAAATGGGAATCCGTTCGCCGGATTCAACCGCGGTTTTTGGGGGTAGTTTCAGGTCTATCACGTATGGCCATACCCCGAGTGAATGGGACGGTTGTACTGCATCGGTTGCGCGCACGATGGGACCAAAATTTGAGATGAGCGCGGCGTGTACAGAAAGAGGCAGCATTAGACTATGCTTGTACGAAATCTGAGCAAGGTTTTCGCCCAAAATAGAAAAGACAGTGCCGACAGATTCTTTGAACCCCAACGACCGCAATATGGAAAGGTTCATCAGCGCAATAGAATTGCCACCACCTCGGTAGCGCTCGGCCCACGAGTATATGGCAGTATTCAAGATGGGATGATTTTCTGGTTGTTCTTTGAACAACCCGATTTTTTGATCCCATAGATTGCCAATCAGTTCCTCCTCTAATTTTACTGCAAGAACCAGTTTGTCATAATTCTCAGTGAAGATGCCTTCGGATATGAGGGCGGCTATATAAGATTGCCCAATGACAAGGTTTTTTCCTTCAAAGGACCGCTGTAGTTTTTGCAAAAATGGAATGAGAGCTTTGCTCGAATCTTGGTCAAAAGAGGCAAGTCTAAACAGATAGTCCAATGTACGATTGACCTCAACTGGGCTGAGCTCGATTGCTTCGGACTTCGCAGCCGCAGAGGCAAGTGCTCGCAAGAGCTCTTTCGCTTGGCCTTGAAATTTTGCCGCTTCGCCCTGATCGACCATTAGTCGGGAAGTAGCAACTAGACTCCAAGCGAGTCGAGCATTTTCTTCGAAGTCGATCGTGGCGGTCCGCCGAAAATCGCCCGCCTTAAACTCAAAGTGCCAAACTAGCGACGAACCTTCGTTGCTTTGATGAATAGCATCCAAAATGTCCTTTGCCATGATCAGGGCATGCTGATTGCGACTTGCGGAAAATACAGAGAGGAGTGTTAAAACGTGCTCGGATGATAAGTAAGGGTCCACAACCACACCCTTTTTTTCGCTTTTTGCCTGCCCAAGTTGAGCCGCTAAATCAGAAAAGTATCTGTGGATTAGCTGTGAATTTGGCCTTGAATGAGCAACGGAATCTCGGGGTGAAATTGCCTGCATCCATTGATCTCGGTTTTGAGAGGCGTGCTTCTCTATCATTTGGCCATCTTTTGCCGACATTTTTTGGACCACGTCACGGATTTGCTGCAGCATAGTCTCGACTGAGTCGAAAGGAGCCGACCATACCGGCGAGCCATCTGGCAAAGCGACCGTGACGACAAAATCTCCGCTTCTTCCTCCCGTAACAAATTCAGATTGGATCAAAGCAAACCCAAGTTGCGGCTCTTTCTCCCCATCGACCGACTGGACTGATATTTTTGAGCTCAAGCTTTCGTCATTCTGGATGCGAGCTTTGAGATCTAAAAAAGATGCCTGACACGTTGAACAATCCGAAAAAAAGCGAATCCAGACGAATCCCCTCGGAGGTGTTTCAGTCGCAGCAGCTGCAGGAAAGGCCCAGTAACTCCAAGATAATAAAAATAAAAATATGCGAAAAAATCCAAATAGCGGATTCAAGAAAAAGGTATGCAATTAGGCCTCAAACAAGGTGTGGATCAGCTGTCCAAATCAACGGCAACGTATAAGTTATTAGCCAGAAATTGGATAAAAAGGCTATTGCTTTCAGGCACAAACGACTGGCACGGGCCTTGCTGATCTAGCGAAGGAGCGTTTTCGTTGGCTCAATATGATTGAGGAAAGCATATGAATTACAAGGCAATTATTGGCAAATCAATCGCAATACTTATCGCCGCATTTAGCTCTATCGTTGCGTCGGCTGCATCCGTTTATAGTTGTGATTTGAACACTAAGCAATGCGTGGCAAAATTGAACGAAGGCGCCCTTGGTATTGACGTTTCGATTCTAGATGAAAAGGCGCGGCTAGTTGCAAAAGGATACATTGTTCGTAAAAAAGGCGCATATGGCGTCATTCAGTTGAAGGAAAGTTTTAAGGAGATCAAACAAGGCTACCCTGTTATCATTGACATTGAAGGTGATAATAGCACCTCTGAATGGACGGCGAGTTTCCCTGATAAGAATAGATGAGAGATGTATAGTAACCAGACTCCTCTTACGATAGTAATCCTCACGAAGAATGAAGAAAGTTCCATCGAGCGCGTTCTGCGCTCGATTCCAGACAAATACAAAACCATAGTCTTTGATTCTTTCAGCACCGATCGTACAGTAGAATTGGCAAAAGCGGCTGGAGCAACGGTTCATCAGAGGGTCTTTGATGATTATGCGTCTCAGCGTAACGCGGCCTTGCAGTTGGTCGAGACTCCGTGGGTTCTTTTTCTTGATGCAGACGAACATCCCAACGAAGCCTTTTGGACAGACGTCGGTACCGTACTTATTCGCAATACAGAATACGCCTATAAGATTCCTAGGCGAATGCACTTCATGGGTAAAAGCCTTCGCTTTGGAAGGACCTCCGATAGCCCCATTCGGATGTTTAAACCATCAAAGGGAAAGTATGTGGGCAAGATACATGAGAGTGTTGTCACGGATTCTCCTTCGTTTTCGCTTCGCGGCGAAGTGGCCCACTTTTCCTACGACTCATTGACCGATTATTTTTCGAAATTCAATCAATACACTAGTCAGATTGCAGAACGACGTGTCCAGGAAGGACGAAAGGTGGGAACCTTCGGCGTTCTAACTAGGCCCATGGCTGAATTTATTGGCCGCTACATCTTGCGCGGCGGATTTTTGGATGGCTATCCGGGACTGTGTTTTGCGATCCTTTCTTCCATGTATTGTTATGTAAAATATGCAAAAGCTTATGAATTGCAGAAGCGTTGATCATGTCGAAGGTCATTCACCTCGTTTCTAATCGATGGCATAGCGCCATCACTGAATATGCAATCAGCGCTGCAAAAGCGCTGAACATTCACGGCATTGAAAATGAATTGTTTGCGAAAAACGACTCGGCAGCATTTTCGGCAATGGCAGCGCAAAACCTCTCGGTTTCTGGCATTCCTGATTTTGGTCTAATGAACTATGGCAAAATCGCAACTGTGATCAAGAAACTAGATTCTTCATCCGCGATCATATGTTACGGAGGCGCCGAGTTTTCATTCGCCAAGTGCTGTTTCCCAATGAGAAAGGTGCTCCGTTTTCGCGGAGAGTATCCGCGTGGATTGTCTGCAAAGTCTTCTACGTTGCGAGCATTGGCAACGCACATATCTTCGGCAACCATTTATCCAAGTAGATTTCTCAAGGCGCACTGCGGCGATGTGTCGCAAAAAAGCTACGTTATAGAAATCGGACGCGATCGAAAAATCTTCTATCCTGCGCAAGCAAACTCACGCGGGCACAATGAACGCCCTTCCGTTTTGGTTTTAGGACGATTTGATCCAGTAAAGGGTCATCAGAAAATATTTGAAATCTTCTCGGCAGCCATGAAGCTGGCCGATATCGAGCGGCTGAATCCGATTTTAAAGATCGTAGGAGAGCCTAAGAATGTATCTACTGAGCAACTCCACTCATTGGCGCGATCATGCAAGTTGGTTGAGGGACAGGATTATGAAATCGTTGATCAGCGCGTCTCCGATATCGCGAAAATTATCCGAGAATCATGCGTGGGCGTAGTGCCTAGCATCGGCTCCGAGCTAATTTGTCGAGTAAGTCATGAGTTTTCACTATCGGGCGTTCCCATTTTTGTGTCTGGCGTCGGATCTTTGCAAGAGGCCCTATTTGACTCGGGAGGGTCGAGTTATTTGGGCATGACAAATGAAATTGCTGCGAAACATTTGGCTGAACAATTGAATTTGTCGATCAACGAGGATGTTTCAGTAAAGTCGATTCGGGCAGAAGCGGCGGCAAACAGATTTTCATTGGAAACGATGGGGCGCGCGTTGTTGCGAGTTCTGCAAATCTAACGTACGCGTAACTCAACGTCCACCGAGCCATTCCCGCGGCTTTGCCCCATCAGAACGTGACACCAAGCCTTGGCTCTCCATGGCTTCGACGATCCGCGCTGCGCGATTGTAACCTATTTTCAGCTGTCGTTGTAAAAATGAAGCGCTGATTGATCCTTGTGACTGCGCGATATTGATTGCTTGATCAAACATGGGATCGTCCATATTCCCAGAGTCTAGTGTTCCCGTGCCGTCGCTTTGCTTGTTCAGTTCCGTATCAATCCACTTAGCAGTCGCAAGATCGTATTGCGCTGGTATCTCGCGCTTGAGGTTCTCAACAAACTTGATGACCTCTTCATCAGCAACAAACGCGCCTTGGATTCTTTCCAATCGCGATGATCCTGAGCGCATAAATAGCATATCGCCCTTGCCTAACAATTTGTCCGATCCAATCTGATCCAGAATGGTTCGGCTATCGTGTTTAGACACAGTTTGGAAAGCGATGCGGCATGGCAAATTTGCTTTGATTACGCCGGTGATAATGTCTACGGACGGACGCTGTGTCGCCAACACTAAGTGAATGCCAGAAGCGCGCGCCTTTTGCGCCAACCGTTGGATCGAAGTTTCGACATCTTTAGGTGCCGTTAGCATCAAATCAGCTAATTCGTCGATAACCAAAACGATGTAAGGTAGGTGTCCAATGGTGTCGTCATTCAGCTCCGTGCGAATCAATCGCTTTGCGTCTTCACTCGAGTCGTTCCAAAATTGATTAAATCCTAAGATGTGCCTTACTTTGGCAACTTGCATGAGTCGATAGCGTCGCTCCATTTCGACGGTAGCCCATTTCAGTGCCATAGATGATCTCATCGGATCGGTGATTACGGGCATCAGAAGATGCGGAATTCCATCGTAGATGGAAAGTTCCAGCATCTTCGGATCGACCAAAATCATGCGGACATCATCCGGAGAACACTTTGCAATAAGGCTGCAAAGTAGCGCATTAACGGCTACAGATTTGCCAGACCCTGTAGCGCCCGCAACAAGCAAGTGTGGCATAGCAGAGAGATCCGCACACACGGGCTCGCCGTCGAGGGCCTTGCCCATAGCAATCGTAAGTGCGAACCGAGAATCTTCGAACTGCGCCGATCGAATCATATCGCCAAACGATACGGTTTCACGGCGGCTATTCGGCACTTGGATGGCGATAGCGCGCTTGGCTTTTGCGGGCAACATAAACACGGACTCAACGCGAAGTGCAAGTGCGATGTCATCGATGAGCCCAAAGATACGAGTGAGTTTTGTGCCAGCGTCTGGTTCAAATTCGTATACGGTAACAACGGGTCCAGGCTGAACCGCGGTAACTTTTCCTTCGATGCCAAAATCGCGAAACGCTTCGATAATCTGTTGCGCCCTCGTTTCGAATTCAGCTCTCATCGATTCATGGTTCATGGACGGTTGTTTAGATTGACCGAAAAAGGTTAAAGCCTTTGAGTCGTAACGTTGGTTGCTCGAGACCATTCGTTGACGAATAGGATTGGCCGCTGGAATTGTTAGCGCTGTAGTGGTCGCCGGAGCTTTGGTCCTAATCTGAAACGGTAGGTCCTCTATTCTTTCCTCGCGCGAAATCGGCCGTATCTCACTTTTTATCGGATCTTCATCAAAAAGCGCGGGAACATTCGGATCCTTGGGGTGCGCATCCTTTGTAGAGCGAGACAGCCGCTCGGCGAAAGTGCCGGAGTTTGTTGCCCATTCGCCGCGGCCCAAATGACACAACTCGCAAAAAAACGCCCAGGATTTCTTTGCGGAATCCTTCACGGATGGCCACAAACCCACCGATGAAAAATGAGGTCGAAAGTTAAACACCAAAATTGCCGATGCAGTGAGCCACGAAATCCAAAAGACAACTTCGCCGGTTCCGCCGAACCACCTTGTTGCGCCCTGGTGAAAGAATTTTCCAATGGAACCACCCGGATGGTATTGACCAAGTCTGACGCCGAATGGTTGCAGCATGATTTGTGCTACTGAGGCACAGGCGATGATGCCAATGATGGCGAAAAAGTAACGCACGAATGAGCGAAATTTTTGAAAATCCGCTCTGCGCCGGTCTGCAAGCAACATAAAGATTGGCGCAGGCAAGGCAAATGCCATGAAGCCAAACAACTGAAACGATAATGCGCTTAAATTTGCGCCGACTACTCCGCCAAAGTTGCTGACATGCTGGGCCGGCGACGATACCGAAAATATACTGGGGTCTCGGTGATTGAAACTTAGTAACGCGATGTAATAGAACGCACAAAATCCAAACCACAAAGTCATCAGAGCAAGACGATCAGAGGACAGATGTCCTCGTCCAGATTTTGCCACGCGCTAGCCCCCTTCTGAAGAAACACGAGCTCGGGGATATTCTAGCAGAATGACATGGGCAATTGTGGTGTTGGGGTGAGCGAAGGTTTAGTAGTCTGCCGCGAACTGGTGATCATTCTGTCGCAAAAGTTAGTTGAGCGAACTCTTTACGCGTGTTTTTAAGTCGGATAAGTAGCGGTTATAGATTCGAAAAAGAAAGAATTTTTCTTCCAGCGAAAGAGGCGCAATTTCATCGCGCATACTCTGCAGTGAAGGACTGGCAATAAGTTTAGCTGCGGTCTTGATGACTCGGACCGACCGATTCGCATTTGTCGCGGAGGGAGTTTGTGCCGACAAATTAGCAAATGCATTCAGATCAGACTGTTCAAATAGAATATGATTTCCTCTAACCGCTTCGTAATAGATTGCGCGCCAGTTTGGGGAAAGTGTCTGCATGTATTCAGTAAGCATTGCGAAATGTTCGCCTTCGCCTAGGGAGTTCTTTTTCTTTGAATTATTTTGCACGCAAAACCTCAGCTGAAGACTCGGGAACATCGACTCCCTTGTCGTGCTATTGCAAAGCGCGATCCCCCCATAAGAGGCTGTTTTTAATGGAAATTTTCCCAAAGAAAACGTGCACCCACCGGACAGGTGTCAACAAAATAGACAGTCATGGCTAGGTGAAACTCGGCCTAAAATAGACAGGTTTGGCCGTTCGGATACAGTGGACGGATCTTTTGTGGAAGCGATCGAAGCTCTTCACAGTACTGTTTGGCGTATGGTCCGATTACGTAAACTTCTTTGGGATTCACAACGCTGATCACTTCGCGAATTTCTTTTAGATCAGCGATGTCGGAAACGAAGAAACGTTCTTCAACGGAAGCTTGGATGCTTGGCCCAAGTGAACTCGTCAAATATTTCTCAACATAAAAAATGGGGCCGTTAGGCACAGGAGAACGAACGGCCGGTCGACCATCGCGAGGCATAGGCAGAATTAGCACTTTATTCTTAGTCCACTTTGGACTGAACAACGAGTACTCGCCGAGCTTGGAACCAAATTGCTCGTAAATACGATTAATTTTGTAAATAGAGCTATGGACTGCGATCGGCACCTCTGCATCGGCAAGTTCTTTAGTCAGTTCCTGTGCGATTGGAAACTCGTGACAATAAATCACGGGGTAACGACCCGCAGAAATATGCGCCTTTGCCGAGGAAATTAGCCGATCTTTTTCGCGACGACGGTTAGGCATTGACGCAGAAACATCTGGATGAAATGCGCCGATAATTAGTACGTTCGCTTTTTTCAACTGCATTTGTCGAACAGTCGAACTCTTTTGCGGAAGCAAATAAGGAGCATACAAAATTCGCTCTTTACCATGTTCGACATAAAGACTTGCGCCGCCGAGAACTGAACCCGATGGCAATAACTCCATCTTCAATCGGCCAATTGAAAACGGTCGGTTGTATTGACAAACAAGTCCATTTGGTTTTTTCGATTTAAGCTCGAGCAATCGAAGCGTCTCTTCAGTCGCAATGACTTGTTGTGGACGCTTTGACACTTTGAAAGATCCAAGTTGTTCTGCGTTGAGAACTGAAGAAAGAAATGAAAGATCAGCTGACGGAGTTGCGTCTAACCACAAAATTGAATCAATCAGATGCAAGCCCGCATCCGTGAGTTCAACTTTTCGATTGGCTGATTCTTCTAAAAGCACACCGTTCCTTATTCTTGGATATACCTGCGACGATTTTGACATTATTCAAAAACCGCTCGGAAACACAAGAACATACGATGGTTATGCTGTTTGAATTTTGCTGCCTGAAACCGGACTTAGTAGCCGGATTGCCAGAGTGCTGATGGGTCGTCGTACTTAATGATGTACGCAAACCGCCAATAAAACTCTTCAAATGGAGTAACTCCTTTGGTGGAGCCATTGTTCATCAAGGCGTATAACTTGCAATAATCGTTATATCTTTTGACGATCTTGTTGTACTCTTTCCTCTCACCGCCAAACATCGCCTGACCTCCAAATGAGTCGTGGCTCAGAAGCCAATCATCGTTTCGGAGCTAATCAGTGAAAGTTTAGCAAAATCGCCTATTCTATTAGAAATGGCAGTGATTTTAGAACCTTAAGTTTTATTTTTCCAGCTGAGGCTAATTTCATGTGGATCGCATCGGTAATCGTTGGAGTTGTCGCCACTGGGGTGATTTGGTTTTTCGGAACCCTCGAATCCAAGGACAGCGCAGCATCCAGCGTTCAATTCTTCAAGCGATACCGCGGAGCACTCGGTGAGCTAGACCAGGCTCGCAAACTGCTGATTCAATTGCTCGATTCCGTTTCGAAGACGTCCGATGTTTCAATCCTAAAGTCATTTGAAAAACTGGTCAGTGACTTTGAAAGAATCCTGTTAAGATTTCGCGATCTGCCGCGATTTTCGACAGATCTGAAAGCGCTCGAGTCTATTCTCAAATTGGTTCGGGAAGTCAAGCAGCGGGCTACTGAAGTTCAGATGCACCTCGCGCAACTGAATCCAAACATTGGAGCTTCAGATCAGGAGCGATTATCCGCCAAGGGGTGCTACTTCTGCTCCTCCCCTCCCGTGCGCACACCGCTCAAAAGCACCAAGGTAAAGATTGAATCGAAGGTTGTGACTGTCGACGGTTGCGAGACGTGCAGAAATGCGCTGAAGGACGGCAAGAAAATCAAAGTTCTATTTTTTCAAAAAGACGGCCAGCAAATCCATTGGTCTGAACTAGATGAATACCGCCCTAGCGCGGAATATTTTTCAATCAATGCAGGTAGAGCATCTAAAAATGAGGACGCAAAGCCAGTATTGGGGCTAATATATTCGAAGGTTGAAAAAGAGTTGGATAACGAAGGTTCAGACGGGCCTTCGAATTAATTTTGCAGTGGAGTTCGTCATGACAACGATCAAGGTAGCAGTGACAGGTGCGGCGGGTCAGATAGGTTACAGTCTTTTGTTCCGATTAGCTTCCGGAGAAGTTTTCGGCAAGGACAAGAAAGTTCGTCTGAAGATGCTAGAGTTGCCACAGGCGATCAAAGGGGCCGAGGGAACAGCAATGGAAATTGAAGATTGCGGATTTCCAACCTTGGATGGCATCGACATTTGTGAAAACCCTGAGCAAGGATTTGAGGGCGTCAATTGGGCGCTGCTGGTAGGCTCTAAACCACGCGGTCCCGGGATGGAGCGCAATGATCTTCTGTTAGAAAACGGACCTATCTTTACGCGACAAGGAAAGGCGCTAAACAAAGCTGCTAGTGACGTTCGCGTTGTTGTTGTTGGCAATCCCTGCAACACCAATTGCTTGATTGCCCAGCACAATTGCAGAGACATTCCTCCGACAAGATTTTCTGCAATGACCATGCTTGATGAAAATCGCGCGAAAGCACAACTAGGCATCAAGTCAGGTCAAAATGTTGGTGCAATTACCAATCTAGCTATTTGGGGTAACCATAGCTCGACAATGTTTCCAGATTTTGAAAATGCGAAGATCAACGGCAAAGCATTGACCGAAACAATTTCAGATCGCAAGTGGCTTGAAGGCGATTTCATGACTACCGTGCAAAAGCGTGGTGCAGCGATCATCGCTGCACGCGGTAAGTCATCAGCTGCTTCAGCTGCATCTGCGTGTATTGATCATATGTGGAACTTCATGCGTCCAACCCCTGCAGGACAATGGTTCTCCGCTGCAGTACCAAGCGATGGCAATGCGTATGGAATTCCGGCCGGACTTATTTTTTCCTTCCCGATTCGTGCGGACGGAAAAGGAAATTACGAGATTGTGCGTGACGTGAAGTTGACGGACTATGCTAAGTCGCGCATTGCCCTGACAACAAAGGAATTAGAAGAAGAGCGCGCGGTTGTCCGAGATTTGCTCGTAAAATAGTTATAAGCACATTCACTACATCGCTCGCGAGCTCTTATTCGCGAGCGATCTTTTTTGTATCAGAATTTGTTGGTCATGTTCTGATTAGGCGTAGCGCTTTATCCGACTAATTCGGAGTATTCGAAAAATCTACAAAGAGATTCTGACATGAAAGTCAGTCAAGTTTGCGGCAAAGCACTTTCCAAACGCACACAACCGAACACAAATTTCGAAAACAACGCATCGCGCTGCTAATGTGGATTAAAATATTCAGGAAATGTTGAGATGCCACCAAGCGTTTGAAATAATATGCGGGTTCCTAAATATATAACGGTCAAGTTTGCGTCAAACCACCGATTTTAATTCAGAAAATTAGACGAATTGGTACGCTTTGCTACAATGGAGATGTCACTTGAAAAAGCAGCCATTGAAGAGTGGATGAGTATTATTGATGAATCAGAAAGTCGTAATCGTTGAAGATGACGTTCAATTGCTGAGCTTAATTGCGCGGAAGTTTGAAGAAGCGGGCTACGTAACTATAACAGCGGAGACCTACGCGTCCGCGAAGGCAAAAGTAGAACAGCTAAATGTTGATCTTCTGATTCTTGATTGGGTGCTGCCAGATAACAAGAACGCGGTCGAGCTCGCCACGCTTTTGAAAGGCAAAGTTCCAGCAATTATCATAAGCGCAAAAGATAGTGTTAAAGATGAACTAAAGGCGTTTGATTGCGGTGCAGTGGATTTCTTGTCAAAGCCATTTGACATCTCTGTGTTGGTTAAGCGCGCCAATAATATTATCGCACTGACAAAGAATCCAGCCACAGCTCAGGCAGCAGGACCTGGAATCATGAATAGTGGCGAAATCGAAGTCAACGAACTCGCCAAAGCGGTAAAGTTCAAAAACAGGCCCGTTTCGCTGACCAAATCAGAGTATTTTATTTTAACCGAGCTACTAAAAAAAGTTGGTCAGGTGTTGAGCCGCGAAGAATTAATGAAGAGTTTTCTGGGAAGCGGCATTAACGTTTCATTGAGAACAGTTGATACCCATGTTTACACCCTACGCAAAAAACTAGATGACACAGATCGAATTGAAACGGTCCGCGGCTTTGGCTATCGCTTGAGCCAAAAATAGAGAAACGAAAAGATGGGGGCAGACGGAAGTCGGCCCTCTTTTTTTGCGTCGCAACGAGCTCAAACGCATAGCTAGAATGTGATCAGGAACCTGCTCTCAGCTGTCTTCTGTAATCTTTTCGCGCGGAAAGGGAGAAAGTGGCGGAGAGAGAGGGATTCGAACCCCCGGTGAGTTGCCCCACAACGGTTTTCAAGACCGCCGCCTTAAGCCACTCGGCCATCTCTCCGTACTTTTTTGTCAGTAAACCAGCTACAAATGGTTTGAGGCCGGCTCCAGAGTTTGCGAAAGTATCAAGCATGACCAAAAGAATAAAGCAGAAATCTCAATCAAAATGGCCCCCCATTCTCCTTGAGGCCGTTGATATAGTATTCAGTCCAAACTGCACAGTTGGCAGAGTCAGAATCACGCCATGGCCGGTAGATAGCTATAAGAATAACTTCCAGACGTCGCCCGTATTGCACCAATCGACTGAGCTTTGGGACTTGTGCATGAACCTAAAAAAACTAAACTATGACACAAAACGTCTGCCAGGGAACTGCATGGCGAGGGTATGAAATGTTAGAAGCCTTGAAATCAAAAGCGAAATTTCTTGTCAAAAAATATTCATTTCATCAGAAATCTACCGCTGCGGATTGGGAAGATTTTTATAACGCGTTCGAAAATCGCTTTCGCGGTAGTACAGACACCATCTCTGCACGGATGAAGTCTCGATACGAAAAAAAATTGCGACAATGGAGGATTTCAAGCCCACCTACGTTTGTCGACATCGGCTGTGGTCGAGGTGAAATGCTCGAAATGGCATATAAGATCGGCTTTAAAACCCAAGGAGCAGAAACGTCAAAATCTCTGGTCGAGCAATGCCGAAGTAAAGGTCATGAAATTGCCAATACAGATGCTTTGTCTTATTTGCGAAGTTTGCCCTCGGAATCTGTCGATGTGATTGTGAGCATGCACGTCGTCGAGCATTGCCCCTCAGAATACAATCTACAAGTTGTCAAAGAGTCTCATAGAGTTTTGAAATTGGGTGGGCACCTATTGATTGAAACTCCGTCACTTTTTAGTCTGTGGGCATCTCATCGGCAATTCTATCTTGACCCCACCCATGACAAGCCCGTTCACCCTGATCTGCTAGCATTTTCATGTGAGTATGCGGGCTTCAAATCCGTTGAAAAAAATGGCTTCGATCCTGTTGATTGCCCTGAGCGTGGCAACTTGCAGAAGTCCGATACTAAAATGCATTCTGCAGAAGTCGCGAAAGTTGACGACTGGCTCTATGGCCCAATGGACATGGCCATTATCGCGACAAAGTAAACACTGGCGAAAGTGCGGCGACTCCGAGGAAATGAAAATCGCTTTTGGGCAGAATGCGAAGCAATGCCACCCGATCTTGCCAATGATAACAATCTGCCTCATGGGTGCGGCCTGAATGAACGGCGACAGACAATGTGTATTCACCGGGGCCCAAATTTAAAGGCATCCGGAACGTAAACGTCGCTGACTCACCGGATTTAAAAATTCCTGTATGCTTCTGCATCTCTGCGGTGTTCGTGCCAAACACGTCGTAACCTAATCGATCTCGAATCAAGAACCCTACGGACGGATTCTCAATTGACGCATGAAAATCGACCTTCAGTCTAATGGTTCCGTCATCGCCGCTGACAAAATTTGATTGAGTGCGATCGAGTTTATCTAGGACATCGACTTGCGAAAACTTTGCCTTCAAATTGCCAGATGAAGTTCCCGCAACGTCGTTCAAACCACTTGATTGCAGATGGAACTGAGCATTGGCGGCAGAGCGCTCGCCTAGGGATGCATTATAAAGCTCAAGAATTTCCGTAGGATTACCGCATGCGCGCACTCTACCCTGCTCCAACAGCAAAACTTCATCGGAAAGCATCTTTATTGCCGATAGGTCATGCGAAACGAATAGAATCGTTGTGCCACTTTTGCGAAATTGTCTAATCCGTTCCAAAGACTTTTGCTGAAAGTAGGCATCGCCAACACTCAACGCTTCGTCAATGATCAGCACGTCAGGATCAACTGACGAAGCAAGAGAAAAAGCAAGGCGAACGTACATGCCTGAGCTGTAGGTACGCACTGGTTTGTCAAAAAAATCACCGAGTTCTGAAAAGTCGTGAATCTCATCGATGCGAGAACGAATCTGCTCGTCCGAAAGTCCAAGCAGTCTGCCGTTAATGAACACGTTTTCTCGACCCGAAAGTTCTTGGTGAAACCCAGTACCAAGTTCCAATAGAGCGGCCACACGCCCCCGCATTCTGATGTCACCAGAGGTGGAAAAAGTCGTTCCGGTCAAAATTTTCAGCAAGGTACTTTTGCCCGCGCCATTCATACCGACAATCGAGAGCACTTTACCACTGTCGACTTTGAACGAGACATCTTTCAATGCCCAATACTCAGAATGAAGTTTGCGAGTTCCAAAGCCGAGCCACTCTCGTAGCCGATCGCTTCGGCGCGAATACACTTTGTAACATTTCGAAAGGTTTGAAACTTCGATCACTTCAAATCTCGTCGGGAATATCTTGTTTGAATCGACAAAAGAAACTCGCGCCCAAGCAAAAACTAATCGTGCTCAAAGCGGCAACAATGGCCCACGCTTCGGTTGATCCGATTGAACCCATCAGAATAATTTCCCGGTACAAGCCGATGAAGTGTGTCATGGGGTTGAACTGTAAATATTGTTGCACCCACATTGGCAAAATTTCGGGAACGTAAACGATCGGCGTCATCCAAAAAAGTATGGTAGTAGAGATATTCACGATTTGTTGCACATCTCGAAAAAATACCGCCAGCGCCGAGAGGAAAAGAGCCAAACCGAGGCCGAATAGAAATTGGAAAGACACAAGCGCGGGAAGCACGATAACTGCATGCCAGCTAAGCGTTCCAGACCAGACAACCAACAGCATGAATACCAGCATAGACACTAGGAAATTGAAAAGCGCGGTGCCAAGAACTGAAGGCACCAATATTTCGATGGGAAATGACAGTTTCTTAACAAGATGACTGTTGTCAAAAACCGCAGCTGTTCCCTTCAAAATTGTCTCAACCATGCCGTTCCAAGGTAGTAGTCCAGAGCAGAGAAAGATCGTGTATGCAAAGGGGCTGTCTTGGATTCCGGAACCTCCAGGGATTCGACTATGCATGATTCCAGAAAAGACAGTCGAATAAACTACAATCATTACAGCAGGATGAATGATGTTCCACCATGTTCCGAGTAATGATCCGACGAAACGGATCTGTAGCTCCCTGCGAACCAGATCACGAATCATAGACCTGCTTTGGAAGCAGGTCTTCGAGATGTGTATGGCTGATCGTGGTAGCAATTTAACCCACAAATACGGTTGGTTACTGAAATATATAACCTAGTAAAACTACAAATACCCATCCATTCTTTCACGAATCGAAAGGCAATAAAACAGGCGATTTGGCGTAGGTTTTCATAATAAAGATGTTGATTATAACTAAGATACTAATGTAAAAGCTCGGCCTGCGATTTTATACGCACCCGTAGCTCAGTTGGATAGAGCACCAGACTACGAATCTGGGGGTCGGAAGTTCGAATCTTTCCGGGTGCGCCATTCCATAGTTGAAGTGTAATCATCCATTTAAGTTGTGAATCGAAACCAGCGCATCGGTAAGTCGCTTTACGACTACTTCGGGAGAAAAATTCGCCTGCACGTACTCTCGTCCTTTTCGTCCCATATCGTTAGCGCTTGGCGCAGAAGAGGCTAGTTTCATTACGCACGAAGAGTATGATTTTTCAGAGTGAAATATCAAACCGCCACCGCTTAACTCACAGTGTTCCCGAGTGACATCACAATGTTGGTGAGCCAGTATGGGGCGGCTTTGTAACCAGGCTTCCATCATCACAATTGAAAAACTCTCATTGAGCGACGGCTGGCATAGCGCAAGAGCTCCCGCCATAGCGTCAAACTTTTCTTCGAGGCTGACAAATCCGAGATCATGAATTCCATGCGAGTGTGTCAAGGATGAGTAATCAAGATCCCCTCCTCCGATGATCACGAGATCCGGAAATGTTTCCCCTAGGCGCTCTCTAGCGGCAGAATGAAAGGAGACTAGCAACGGTAAATTCTTACCTTCAATTTTGCGGCCGGCGTAGAGGATGTACGGCCGGGTGAGTCTGCGTGCAGAGCGAAAGCGCTCCCCCTTTCCTGTGGGTGGATTGACATCAACCTTTTCGCCAATAAGGAATTCACGCTTGGGTTCAGTCCTGTATAGGCGTCGCCCAAACTTTTGCTCGGAGGGTACGTGGTATAACACGCCGCCAGCGCGTTGAAACATGTTGCGGATACAATCAAGAAATGCGTACCGCTCTTGGTGAAGGCAAGGAATCAACACTCCTTTCTTGCCTACGCGACGTATGCCCTCGATTGCGGTGCTAAACATGTATGGAATGAAAATGAAAATATCAAATTCATGAATGCGTTGGCTTAACTCGTTCATCAGTAGTGGTGATTGAATCATGGCATCAAAATACATCCTCTCTTCATCTTGCAAGAGAGGCGATCGCACGTTCCCATCAGCCAAAAAGAGGTCATGAAGGACCGACGGCATGAGACGATAACCATTCATCGGGTGAAATTTACTGCGATCAACGGGCGTAATCGGGAATCGGTGAACGGTAACACCCTCATCGGAATAGCGCCCTGACGGGAAAAAATTGTCATTCCAATCTGCAGAAAACTCCTTCATGCAAGTCGTCAGAACTTCGATGTGAATATCGGGACGGTATTGACGCAAGCTGTGAACTAGACCACGGCATTCGGCCTCGGCGCCGCCACCAATGTCTCTACCATACCATGGAAGCACGAAAGCGATTTTCACAAAAAGCCTTTCCGACTGGACATTTCATTTTGCAAGTGATTGCAACTAATTTCCACTTGAGTTTTTGAGGTTTAGCCATCACGATTCATGTTCTGCTGGGAGAGCAACGGGCGTGAGTTTATCCAACAAAACGGTCATGATTCAGATACAAAAGAGCATTCTCGATCGACTTATGTCGGACGTGGAACGGGGCATTCGTCAGCCCGATGAACTGATCAGATTTTTGGCGGTGGAAGACGTATACATCAATTGGGATGTATACGAGCGACTAACACGAATCGCTCCCGTACGAGCGGGTCTGGTCAATCAGCCTGTCATTAGTCTGGACTTTCACAACCCCAAACCAAGTATGCGTGTAACGTCCAAAGCAGAGTTGAAAAATTTCATTCGTCAAATGGCTCGTTATTTCATCGTAAAATTGATTCGGCCGGTATTGGAACGAGTCATAAAGATTGATCAGAAAGTTTCTATCGTAACCACGCTCGATGTGGCGATTGGGCAAAAGGAGCGCAAGTGACAAAAAAATTGCGCGTTGCCTTTGTAATCCAGCGATACGGCGAACATGTTGTTGGAGGCGCAGAACAGGGCTGCCGCCAACTAGCTGAGCTTATGTCGAACGACTGGGATGTGACAGTCATAACGACGTGCGCGAAGAACTATCTGACATGGGAAAACGAGTTGCCACCAGGCGAGTCACATCTTAATGGCGTAAGAATTCTCCGCTATCCAGTCGCTAAAGCCAGAAATTTTGAAGAATTTTCCGCAAAAGCAAATCAACTTGAGCACGCATCACATCGCCTTTCAGCGGATGAAGAGGCGCAGAGATTTATTGATCAAGGACCGTATACACCAGACTTGGTTGAATCATTAAGTGGCCACTACCACAATTTTGACGCCTTCATATTTTATACGTATTTGTACTACACGACGGCTGCTGGATTGCCCAAGGTAGCTGACAAAGCTTATCTGATTAGTACGGCGCATGATGAGCCGCCTTTCTATTTTGTCAGAACGTACGCGCCTTTGTTTCATTCACTTCGCGGCATTATCTACCTCTCCGAGTCTGAACGAGACTTAATTAATCGAGTGTATCAAGTACCTGAACAAGTTAAGCAGATTCCGTTGGGACTGGGTGTGCCGGATGCAGGAAAATTGACAGAAGCAGAGATTACCGAGTTAGATAAAAAGTACGGTGACCTGCTCGACCTTAGTCATTGTAATCTACTTTATCTAGGAAGGATTGCCCCAGCCAAAGGATGCCGCGAATTACTCGCGCAAATTCAGGAAATTTATGATCACTTCGGCGTGCGAGTGAAACTTCTACTCGGCGGGTCCACCGAAATCGACATTCCAGAGCATCCAAGCATTAAATACCTGGGATTTTTGACTGAAAAAGAAAAAGTTTTTCTGCTTAATCGTGTGTCGGCTTTAATAAACCCTTCTCATCTCGAGAGTTTTTCCATTGTAATCATGGAAGCTTGGAAGTGTGGTACGCCCGTTGTGGTAAACCGGGGCAGTATCGTCATGAAAGAGCACTGTGATCGAGCCAAAGGCGGACTCTATTACAGCGGATCCGCGATGTTAGCAGGCATTGCCGAGTGGTTGCGCGCGAATAGAGACAGTGCTGCAGAACTTGGTCGTTCAGGAAAAGCATATGTCGAAGAACAATTCGATTGGAAACGAATCCGGCGGCAACTGATTGAAAATATTTGCGTTGAATAGGCGAAATGCAAACAAATAACTCAGCCATAGACTTTGAGCAAAAGCGCCAGCAACTGCTAGAAATGCGAAAGCGGATCCTTCCCGGCTTGTCGGTAAAACTGAACGTCGGCTTAGCCGTAGAACAGCACTTATTGTCAACGCTCTGCGACAGCATCGACATATCCCAACCGATTGTAGTTTCAAGTCACAGGAAGAAGATTGGCTGGGTCATTGTTTTAAGTAAGCGTATCGCCATGAAGATTGCGCGACCTGCTATCAAAATTTTGCTGAAGCGGCAGATTCTTTTAAATGAACAGACGCTGAATTTGGCTGTTTATGTTTTAGAACTTAAAAAGAGAGTGCACAAACTTGAGCAGAAACTGAATGAGCTCGGAAAAGGATGAGCGATTTGGGTCTTCCTCCGTACAAAATAAACCAATTACTACCCTCTTACTCGGGAAGAGACGCGGTCGGTAATCACGTAACTCTGATACGAAAGCTACTCAGGGACCGAAATTTCGATTCAGAAATATATGCTGAACAATTCACGAACTCTGCTGAGTTTCCATGCCGAAGTGCTGGGGATTTTTTTAACGAGGATCATTCAAACTCCATTACAATATATCAATACTCGGTTGGTTCAGATATTGCCCGTAGACTGCTAACCAGCCCCCTTTTTTTAGTGACGAATTACCACAACGTGACCCCGCCCGAATATTTCTTTGATGAGTTGCACGGCGAGGCATTTCTCGCATGTTCCCGCGGAAGGATGCAGGCGACGCTTTTGCGTAACTGCACTGACATGACATGGTCGGTTTCTGTATTCAACGAACTAGAGCTGCATGAACTCGGTTTTACGGAAAATCGCGGTCTATTCCCAGTTCTGCGTGATTATGAGGCGCTAAGGCGATGCGCAGATGACGAGTTTCTGGCCAAAAAATTATCCGATAGGAAAAACATTCTTTTCGTCGGAAGAGTTTCTCCCCACAAGGGTCATTTGGATCTCATTTTTGCCTTTCATTTGTTGAAGCAAAAATCCGATAGCGAAAACTATCGACTCATATTGGTTGGTGGTGGGCACCATCTTTTCATAGAAAAGCTGGCCAATTGTGCACGAGAGCTAGGTTTGACTGTATCAACCAGTAGCCAACCTGATTTTTCCGTGGACGTTGTTTTCATAGAAGGCATTTCGGACGCTGAGCTCGCACAGTATTATCGCTCGGCAGATCTGTTCGCTTGTCTTAGTGATCACGAAGGCTTTTGCGTACCAGTTGTTGAGGCGATGACTTTTGGACTGCCGATCATTGCTCACAAGGCCGCAGCGGTTCCAGATACAATCGGCGATGCTGGCATATTGTTGGACAAAAATAATTTGCGAGACCTAGTCGCAGCATTGGAATCAGTTCTTTGCATTGAAGGTGTTGGCAGTGAATTGAAGACAAAAGCACTAAAGCGCGCGCAGGCGTTCTCCTGGGAAAATCTGACTAAGAGTTTTGATATCACATTGGAAAACACGCTACTTAGTTATCACGAATGGCGCTCAGGTAAAAAACTAAGAATCCGCTAGAATTAGCTGCGCCGTCTGGAAAACCCATTGCGTAAAACCAGCACGGAAACCACTAACAAGATCGTAAAAGTCACAAAGTCAGACGACGTTGCGCCGTGCTTTTCGCGCAAAAACAAACTTACTGCACGAAACTTTTCCGACAATAGCCAACCAAGCGCAAACGGTAGAGCCGGACCTAGAATCGAATTCGCCTTGTCCATTAATTTGTCCAAAAGTTCACTCCGTTAAAAAATCCAGCGATCTCGTTTTTTCGTCCACATGTGTGAGTACAATCCTGTGAGTTGGTTTCAAGAGGTCGGTACTAACAAGACGCTCAGGCCACTCAACCAAAAAACCACGATACTCCATGCTATCAAGCGACAAAAATTCTTCCACATTGGTGATAGTCTCTGCTCGATACAAATCAATATGTGCAATAAGTCCGTGCGGAGTTTCGTAAGAATTCAAATATGTAAACGTCGGTGACGGAACAGGAACGCTTTTGCTAAGTCCTAGGGCCCAAATAATTTCGCGCGAAAACGTTGTTTTACCTGCTCCCAAATCTCCATGAAGCCACAAAACAAATGGTTGTGCCTTCAATAAGGCCTTTGCGAGGGACTCTGCGACAGAGGGCAGATTGTTAATGATAACTTCAGATACGCGTTCCGGCTTCATTTCATTATGGCTTGAATGATGGGTTGTTCAGAAGTTGCTTCATTTCTGCCACGGCAGTCTGCAAACCTACGAAAACGGCGCGCGCGATGACAGCATGACCAATGTTCGCCTCTTCGCAATGAGGAATCAACTGTAACCAATTCGCGTTATTGTAATTTAGGCCATGCCCGAAGTGGACTTGTAAGCCTAGCTTATGCGACTTTTCGGCGGCAGTGATCAAGGGTTTCAATACGGCGTGTCGCTCAACGGTAGAAATGGCAGAGGCGAACTGGTGGCAAAATGGACCAGTGTGAAACTCGACAGCGTCGGCTCCGGCTTCGATTGATTGCTCAATGGATTTAGTGCCAGTATCGATGAAAAGCGAAACCAACATCTTTGCCTTTTTCAAACGAGTTATGGATCCGCGAAGTCTTTTAAACTCTGCGGCGTGAAGCCCTCGCTCGGTCGTGCGTTCGGCGCGACGCTCGGGAACAAGGGTGACCGCGTGCGCCTTTAGTTTGAGCGCAACATCAATCATCTCAGGAGTATGAGCCAATTCAAAGTTGAGCGGAATAGAAATGGATTCCTTCATGCGAAACAAATCAGCATCTTTAATGTGCCTGCGGTCTTCGCGCAAATGTACGGTGATATTGTCGGCCCCACCCAGCATAGCTAACTGAGCTGCAGCAACCGGATCTGGATAATGTTCATCTCGCACATTTCGCAAAGTAGCCACATGATCAACGTTTATGCCGAGTCGAATCATTTCGCGCCTGACTCCGCGGCAATTTCACGCTCGGCGATTTCTGCGAGTTCTGTGCAAAGGCTGGAGATCCGATCAAAATTTTCGCCTTCAAGCATGATGCGCGCTAGATTCTCAGTTCCAGAATAGCGGAAGAGTACGCGCCCTTTTTTGCCGAGTTCCTTTTGTACTTGATCGAGTTTACTTGAAAGCTTCGGCAGTTTTTCCGTTGGAATCTTTCGCTCAACAGGCACATCTTTGCGAACTTGTGGGAACATGATGATTGGTCTGCGCAAATCAGAAAGTGATCGCCCAGATTCAACAATAACTTCCAGCAATTTTAATGCCGCCAAAAGCCCATCGCCCGTGGTCGAGCTGTCACGGAAAATTATGTGGCCTGATTGTTCGCCGCCTAAGATAAAATTACCTTTGCGCATTTCTTCGACGACGTATCGGTCGCCCACTTTCGTGCGGATGACTCGTCCACCTGCGCCTTCGATTACCGCATCAAGGCCCATATTGCTCATGATCGTCGACACAACGGTGGCATCGCGTAATTTGTTGTCTTTGAGTAGCTTGAGACCGCAAATGGCCATTAAGTAGTCGCCATCGCAAACTTGGCCCTTGTCATCTACTACAACAATTCGATCAGCATCACCGTCAAAGGCAAGCCCGATGTTTGCTTTATAGAGCAGAACCTTTTCGCGTAAGTTTTCGGGATGCAGGGCTCCGCAGCCGTCGTTGATGTTTCGGCCATTTGGTTCAACACCGATGGTAAAGACTTCGGCTCCGAGTTCGCTAAATACTTTAGGAGCAACTTTGTAGGAAGCGCCGTTAGCGCAGTCAATTACCACTCGCAGTCCTTCGAGGGTAAAATGTTTAGGAAACTGCTCTTTCAAAAATACAGCATATTGACCAATAGCATCATCGATGCGCCGCGCTCGACCGATGGACATGCCCACGGGCATATTTTCCACAGCGTGATCGCGCCCAATGATTCTTTCAAGTTCAGCCTCATCTTGGTCGGGCAGTTTGTAGCCATCGTGATTGAAAACCTTGATGCCGTTATCATCAAACGGATTGTGAGAAGCCGAGATAACAATCCCAGCACAAGCACGCATACCGCGAGTCAAGTATGCAATGCCGGGAGTAGGAAGTGGGCCCAAGTAATTTACGTCCACTCCAACGCTACAAATGCCGGCACTCAATGCCTGTTCGAGCATATAGCCACTGCGCCGAGTATCCTTACCGATAAGAATTCGCGGTGAGGGGTGCCGAGCCCGAAAATATACGCCTAGCGCCTGCCCAATTTTGAGCACCATTTCTGGCGTAATGGGGTGTTCGTTTGCCTTACCCCTGATTCCATCAGTGCCAAATAGTTTTTCCATTTCTGTGCCCCGCTCGAAAGACGAACTACTATCGTTTTATCGAACAATAATCAACTTTTACGTTCTATTTGCTCTTTAGTTTGTTTGGCAGCACTTGGATCTGTACCGCCTTCGGGTTCACCTCAATTAGTACGGTATCGCTTGGAATTTTTACCTGAACGTCCTTGTCGAACTTTCCTGGCTCAAGGCCGCTCACATCAACGAATGCCGCCAAATCGGCCTCCGAAACCGAGTTTAAAATCGATGGCGTGCTTTGAATTTCGATCGAAACCGGCTTCAACCTTGGGAGCGGGGCAACCGCCCCACCGACGACGCTTACGGGTATGTTTTCAAAACGGCGGTTTTTTTTGGCTTCCCCTATTTGCAAAGCCACGCTGATGCTCGGTACGCTAAGTTCAGCATTTGAAAAGGCCTGAACTTGTAACGGTATTTCGATTGTCTTGGATTGCGCTAACCCAGTGACATCAATAGGCTCGGTCAAAAGTTCTTTAACTTTCTTAAGCTCGGACTTTAGGCCTGTGACCGAAACGACTTCGGGAGTAACAGTAACCTTTTCTACGGTAAAACCATCGTTGGGAGCGCCCTGAAGGACTTCTCTGATCGGAAGTTCAGCCGTCGCCTTTTCGTCAACGAATAGTGAAACACTGGCCGGTTCGTGAAATTGAATGGAAATGCGATCATCCCATCCTGGAATGTTCTCTCTGGAAATGCGGTATCGAACATCCCCACTTGCGGCTTCTGGGATTCGCAATACGGCTTGTATATTTTGCTTTTGATTCATATTACCAAGAAGGATGCGGGGGCCTCTTACTGTCGCATCAAGATAAACAACATTATCTCCTCGTATCACTTTTGCTTCTGGCACGAGTACGCGAACGCTTACTTGCCGCTCTAGCTCCATGACTTCTTCACCTTGAACAATGGCCCAAATGAGGGTTGCAAGTAAGATTGCTGTTACCTTGTACCAGAAATTTTTGAATATAATTTCGCTCATGATTTTTTTCCCCCGGTAAACGGAAGGTTCTTCATGAGTTGCCTAAAGTTCTTAGACTTCAGCATATTTGGCACAGACTGTTTCGCAGCCGAAGTACCGGTTGTACCGCCAAATATTTTCCATAGACGTTCACGCATGAGGTCAGTGGAGAGATTGCGATGGGCGACACCGTCTACTACCAGAGACACGGAGCCTTCTTCTTCCGATACCAATACGACAACGGCATCTGTTTCCTGGGTGATGCCAATGGCAGCGCGATTGCGGGTGCCAAAACGCGCGTCAACGTTTTCATCCCGCGTCAACGGAAGAAAGCAACCAGCGGCCGCACATCGCCCCTCCTGGACAATAACAGCGCCATCATGAATGGGCGAACTTGTATGAAATACCGATACCAATAGCTCCTTTGAAACCTGCGCATCGAGTGTCACGCCGCGATCCACGTAACGATTTAAGAGAATATTGCGCTCCAAAACGATGAGCGCTCCGGTCTTGTCGGATGCAAGTGAGCTAGCTGCTCGCACCACTTCGTCGAGGATTTGCCGACTGGAAAAGGCCTCTGCGCCTTTGAAGATTGGTTTTTTACCCATCTTGCTCAGGACATTGCGTATGTCTTCTTGGAACAAAATGACAATGATCATAATGAACGACGAATAAAATTTGTTCATCATCCACTTAAATGTGGTCAGAGGATAGAGTTGAGAGAGGACGAAGAATGTACCGATCATGATAATAATGCCGGTAAAGACCTGTGCGGCACGGGTGCCACGAATGAGGATGAGCAGGTGATAAATCAGGAATGCGATGAGGCAAATATCAAGAATCGCCCATCCGGAAATTTGTGGCAATACGTCTTTCATCGTTCCAATCCCAAACTTTCGAAGCCCACGATACTAGTAACTTAACATCATGAGTTCTGATAGCGCGTGAACCTTGCGCAATTAAACTCACTTCGAAAGCTTTGCTAATAGTGTCACGATCCTTCGGAACATCGATGCCAGACATTCGTCCGATGAAGGACTTCCGAGAGATGCCCATAAGAATATTGTAGGATTTGCTCCACTCGCCGACATGACTCATCAAGGCAAAATTTGCCGCATCACTTTTGCCAAAACCGATTCCTGGATCTAGAAAAATTTTGTCATCTGTAAACCCTGACGAAAGCAGGCGACTCTGTGCATCAGAAAAGAAAGAACTCACTTGCGAAAGCGCTAAAGCAACACCCAACGGTGCAGTCTGCATGTTTTCGGGAATTTTATGCATGTGCATAGCTGCGTAATAGGAACCGCGGTCTGCGAGGGATTTAAGAGTGGTATCTGAACAAAGTCCCGCGACGTTGTTAAACCAAATAGCACCACGACCTAGGGTTTCAATCATCAATTCTTCTCGTCGCGTATCAATGCCGATAGGTTGCTGAGGAAATCGCGATTGCACCACATCTAAAGTACGCAAAACACGTTCTCGTTCTTCTTGTTCGGAAACGTATTTCGAACCGGGCCGCGTTGATTCCCCACCGATTTCTAGGATATCGCATCCTGCAGAAATTAGTTTATCGGCAATGCGACAGACGTCTCCCGCTGAAGACGCATTGCCCCCGTCTGAAAATGAATCAGGCGTTGCGTTTAAAATGCCGACAATCAGTGGCCGCTGCAGTTTGATCGATGAATTCATGGAAGTTCTTTAGGTAGGGCATCATCATAAAATGATGCCCGCCTTTAATGCTAAACGCCTTGAATGGCCGGATTAAATGCAGTCACGCTCGAAGCCAAATCAGACGGCGATCCTTGCTTGCTGGTGCTGCCGGCACGGTCCGCTTCGCGTCTTCCTTGGGCTGATTTGTACGACTCGCGATCTGCATCGGTAATAATTGATTCCCCTGCCATGATGCGCTCGATGTCTTTTCCATCTAGCGATTCTTTGATGAGCAGCGCATCGGACATCTCGTCCAGAGTCTTCTTATGCTCTTTAAGAATGGCAATAGCACGCTCATAGCCATTGCTAATTAAACGCCGAACTTCTTGGTCGATTTCTTCGGCCATTTTTTCAGAGTACGGACGGGATGCAGTCATTTCACGACCGAGAAAGACTTCGTCGCCCTGTTTGCCAAGTGCAAGGGGTCCGATCTTTTCAGACATTCCCCAATTGCAAACCATTTTGCGCGCAATCTCTGTTGCCTTCTTGATATCGTCGCCGGCACCAGTCGTAAAGTGTCCGAATGTAAGCTCTTCGGCAGCACGACCACCCATGGCATATGCGATCATGCCTTCGGCCTGTTCTTTCGACATGGTCACGCGATCCTCATCAGGAAGTAATACCGTTACGCCGAGAGCATGTCCGCGAGGAACAATACTTACTTTGTGAACCGGATCTGCGCCCTTTACCTGTCGGGCAACGATGGTATGACCTGATTCATGATATGCCGTTGTCTTGCGTTCTCTTTCGCTCATGATGAGACTCTTGCGCTCGGGCCCCATCAATACCTTGTCCTTTGCCAACTCAAAAAATCGCATGGTGAGGTTTTCCGCATTAGCCCGTGCCGACATCAGCGCCGTTTCGTTGACAAGGTTCTCAAGATCCGCGCCCGAAAAACCTGGAGTTCCCGCTGCTAGTACGCGGAGGTCGACGTCTTGTGCTAGTGGAGTCTTCTTCGTGTGGACTTTTAAGATTGCTTCTCGTCCCTTCAAATCTGGATTCGGCACAACTACGCGTCGATCGAAACGACCAGGACGCAAAAGCGCTGGGTCAAGAACGTCTGCGCGGTTGGTGGCAGCGACAATAATGACACCTTCGTTAGATTCAAAGCCATCCATTTCGACAAGCAATTGGTTGAGAGTCTGCTCACGTTCGTCGTGACCGCCGCCCAATCCTGCGCCGCGATGGCGACCAACGGCGTCGATTTCATCGATGAATACAATACATGGGGCGTTCTTTTTTGCTTGTTCAAACAAGTCGCGAACACGTGATGCGCCGACGCCCACAAACATTTCAACAAAATCTGAACCCGAAATGCTAAAAAATGGGACGCCCGCTTCGCCGGCCACCGCCTTGGCGAGAATCGTCTTGCCAGTTCCTGGTGAACCAATGAGCAAGACCCCTTTTGGAATGCGACCTCCTAGCTTCGTAAATTTTTTCGGATCTTTCAGAAACTCGACAATTTCTTCGAGTTCATTCTTTGCTTCATCGACACCTGCAACGTCAGCAAAGGTTAACTTGGTATTGCTGTCGTTCAACATCTTTGCTCGGCTCTTGCCAAATGACATGGCCTTGCCGCCCCCAATTTGCAGTTGGCGCATGAATATGAAAAACAAAACAAGGACAAGTAGCATCGGTAAAAAGTTGATGAGCAGTGACTTCCACCAACTGGTTTCTTCTGGCGGCTGGAACTCGACTTCTACGCCACGCTCGATCAATTGCTTGCGTGCGTCCGAGTCAGCTGGACCGTAACTGCGAAGTCTTTCGCGTTCGCCAGTTTCGCCGAGAATCTCCGATTCACGGAAAGTCACCTTCACAATTCGCTTGGGATCTTCGGAAGGCAAATTCACGCGACTTAGAAATTGAGAATAAGTCAGATTTTCAACTTCTGGCTGTGGTTTGACCATCAGATTAACCAGAAGAAAGAACATGAAAAGACCAGCCAGAAGAACGATTACTCTTAGTTGCTGATTCTGTTTCATCGGAGGTCGAGCCATGTGGATTCCCTTAAGATTGATGCACAACAGTTTGCAATTAAAATGCGGATATTACTCGTCAGATTAAAATTTTACCGCAGCAAGCATGAGGAATTCACTAATCTATTGTGGGCAAATAATTCAATGCTGATTCTGGAGGCAAAAATAAAGGGACATTCATGTATGTAAGTTGATCGCCGCATTGTTGATAGCGGCGTTTGTTTTCAAAATAACAAGCCTCTGCGGGGGTTATGGAGAGAAGACCGTTTTCTAACCTTAAATCGCGATCGCCAACACTAAGTAAGGTAATTGCCGAGCGCTGGGCTACGTGGCGGCCAATCAGTTTCCCTAGCTTTCTTAGCTCTTCCTTATTCCAGTTTACTGCGACATTTGCGCGAGCGCACACTTCGGTGATGGCTAACGATAACAAAGGTTCATACGCGATTAGTTCCGAAACTGCGACGGTTGCCTCGTTGCTACGAGGAAACTTACTGCTGACATAGTCTTTTGCGAATTGGTGCAATTCGGCGGCTTCAGTGGCAAATGCACGAATGCGATCGCCAGCACCAGCGAAAAGAGATTCGAGCTCAGGGATAATTACGTTACGAATACGATTCCGAGCGTATTCGTTTTGGGAATTGGAAGAGTCAGTACGGTAATGGATTTCCCGATGCTTACACTGAAGCAAAATGTCTTGCTTGCTGATGCCGATTAACGGCCGCCAGATGCCGTCTGCTCTTACGGAATTCATCCCTAGCGCAGTACCGCATGAGGTACCTCTAGCCATTCTGAACAACACGGTTTCGGAAATATCATCGCTATGATGTCCTGTCGCGACAACGTAGCCATCAGCAAGCGCACTTGTATACCACTGCTGACGAACATCACGTGCACGCTCTTGCAAAGAGACTTCACGCCCCGAAAGATCGGCATTTACCGAAGTAAAAGACAAAGCATTTTTTGCAGCGAAAGCCTCTACCAGTTCTTGGTCTTCGTCAGAATCACGGCTGCGAAGATGAAAGTTGAAATGCACGATTCCTCGTATTTTTGGGCGTAGTTCTGCGTCTTGCACTGCTAAATGCGCTAAAAACATCGAGTCAATATGGCCGGAAACGCTCAGCAAAATGCCGCGAAATCGGTCGCTGCGTTGATCTAAAAGATCCTTTAGGCTTTTTTTAGCAATTTCCCAAAAAAAATCTTCCACGCGTAACCATCCAAAATAATAGAGATAAACGACGACGTTTTTCTTTTTTTCAAAATGCGACTAAAGAAAAACACAAATTCTACGAACAAGCCCTCGCAAGTTTCATGGTTGGAACTTGTCTCGCCTCCAAGGTTGGAGGTTTGTATCAAGGAGGATCTGTTATGGGTATGAGAATTCGCACGAACGTTCCTAGTTTAATCACACAGCGCTACATGAGCGACAACCAAGAGAAGCTCCAGCAAAGCATGGAGAAACTCTCGTCTGGTTATCGCATCAACAAATCAGCCGATGACGCGGCCGGTTTGGCGGTTTCTGGTAGCATGAACGCGAAAATGCGCGGTTTGAACGTTGCTCGACGCAACGCCAACGACGCAGTTTCGATGATTCAGGTTGCTGAAGGTAGCATGAACGAAATGTCTAACATTGTCGTTCGTCTCAGAGAACTAACCGTCCAAGCAGCTTCCGACACAATCGGTGATACCGAGCGCGGCTACCTAAACCGTGAATATGTTCAGCTAGTAGACGAATTCGACCGTATCGCAAAGACGGCTGAATTCAACGGCACGAAGTTGTTCAGCTCCGGCGAACAGTCCCAGTACGTCATTCAGGTTGGTACAAACGGCAGCATGCCAGAAGAAAACCAGGACACCATCAGTGTTAACCTTCAAGGTCTTCAGTTCAGCTCAGTCGATCTAGGACTTGGCAAGGAAGCTGAAATCGGACCAGTCGAAGGCGGTTCCGGACCTTCTCGCGATGATATCGCATCAAAGTTGTCCACCATTGACAACGCTTTGCAGCGTATTGCCAGTGAACGAGCAACATTGGGCGCGGTTCAAAGCCGTATGGGTTCTTCGATCAACAACCTTAGCATTAACGTTGAAAACTTGGATACAGCACGAAGCCGCATCATGGATGTCGACTTTGCATCTGAAACAGCGAAGCTCACACAGAACAAGATCCTCTTGCAGGCATCTGCTTCAGTGTTGGGTCAAGCGAATCAGGCACCTGAAATCGCGCTTCAGCTGTTGCGTTAATCTTAGGGAGTTTTTTACACGGAAGAAACATGCCAACAAGGAGGAACGGTTATGGGATTAAGGATTAAAACCAACGTCGAATCTCTGATCGCGCAACGAAAGTTGTCCGAGAGCAGAGAGCAGATGTCTAACTCACTCGAGAAAATGTCGTCAGGTAAACGCATCAACAAATCTGCCGATGATGCGGCAGGTTTGGCGGTGTCGGAGAGATTGCGTGCAAAATCCTTGAGCTTAGAAGTCGCCAAGCGAAACGCAAGTGACGGTGTCTCGTACATTCAGGTTGCAGAAGGTGGATTGAGCGAAGTCACGAACAACATCGTGCGCATGCGCGAACTAGCTGCTCAGGCGGCCTCCGACACGATCGGTAACCGCGAGCGTGAATTCTTGAACAAGGAATTCCAGCAGTTGCGCCAAGAAGTTGGTCGTATCGTCCGCTCAACAGAATTCAACGGTTCACGCGTGTTGCAAGTCGGTGACACAGATGAACCAATCCGAATCTTTGTCGGTGCATCTAACCGTGCTAGTGATAGCGACGGCAATGCTCCAGAAATCGATCCGGATAACGACGCCGACGTTTTGACCATCGACTTGTCGGACCTACGAGCATTGTCAGAAGTGTTGGGATTTTTCGATGACGAAGGTCTCGCTGTTGTTCCTACGAGTGAAGATGGCGGCGCGCAGGATCTAGGTGCTAATGGTACCGCAGATCTTCTCAACAAGATCGATACTGCATTGAACTCGGTTGCGGCATACCGCGCGACACTGGGTTCAGTACAAGCCCGACTTGGAAGTGCGATCACTAACATCGACGTAACAAGTGAAAACTTGTTAGCAGCTCAGAGCCGTATCGCCGACGTAGATTACGCTGCGGAAACTGCAAAGTTTACTCAGCAGAAGATTCTGACTCAGGCAGGTATCTCGGTTTTGACGCAAGCCAACTCGACACCGGAATACGTGCTTCAGTTGTTGCGTTAAGAGATGCGAAAGATCTAATTTTCACGGGCGATCCGAAAGGATCGCCCTCTTTCGTCGGAACAAAATAACGAGAATCGGCAAAAGCAGCACAAAAGTAATTTCACATCGTGCATTTGATGCAGTACCGATTGAACAACCGGCCGGCAGCTGAGGCTCAGCTCCGTCTTCTGGATAGAGGCGGACGATGGCAGCCTTGTCGTCGATATCCAATTCAAAGCTAGACTTCTCCAGCTCGTAACTCATAATAGATTCTGGAACCATCGAATGACCGAGTCCCACACAGTGGCCCAGTTCATGAAGGATCGTCTTCGCAAAACCTTCATAACCGAGGTCGTCAAGTATATCAATTCGGCAATGTAGCGGCTTTCCATTTGCTGAAATTTGATCAAACACGCTGTAACCAGCGGAGTACGACGCCCCATCAATCGACGAATTGACGACAACTAAAATATCTTCGCTTTCATTTGGTTCCGCAATGCGAATACGAAGTAGACTTTTGTCTACATTTGACCAAACGAGAGTCGCTTCATCGACCAGCGCCGCAAGATAAATGGGCGAATCTTCGGACCCCATTTCCAAACGATAGGTCACGTCTTCGCCATTATCAGATTTGTCCCAACGCAGAAGCTTACCTGAAAAGTCAACAGGGGTTGGGTAAGCGAGGACGTCTGCTGCAATGCAAAGTCCAATTAGAGTGGAACCGATACGCCAGTCCAAAATGGGTAGCTCCATGAAATTGCGCGATTTTGATTGATTATCAGGTGTGAAGTTAAATCGATTCGCAAAAGATACAAAAGCGTCATTCCAATAGTGCCTTCTGCAACGACCCCACCTGTGCTTGCGCCAAGCCCAAATTGTGTAAAAGACTGAAAGGGGTACTTCGCAGAAATAAACGTATGTCGTAATGAATAGACTCCGCCAAGCAACGGAATGCCACCAGCGAGGAGATATGTATTGGCAAAAAATGTCCACTCGTGATCGGTGTTAAACCGCTTCACTGCGTAAGCAGTTTGACCTCCGGCATTGGCGGTGAAAGCTTGCGCTAAAACCGAGCTATTTTGTTCCCCAAACTTGTATGCAAAGGCTGCCGGCGGTGCAATTGCAATGGCAAAAAATGAGAGCAAAAGTTTCAGTGGAGCGACCTTCATAGCGCCCACCCCACTTTCGCGCCGTAGAAAATATAAGGCCAAGCAACGAAGGCTTCACTTTGGTAATCGCTGCCAAAGCCAATGTGACTCGAATGAAACAACGCAGCTGTAAACCGGTCGCGTAGTTTTCCCCACTCGAATGCATATATCAAACCTGAGGATGAAAACTTTCGCGTCGTATTCGTAGCGTTTTCTCTGATGAAGCCGTCGATCTGACTCGCGCCAACAAAAGCGGCGGCATTATTAAACAAGAATGATTTGGATGAGAGCGTGCCACCATACATTACTGCGATGGCGGACTCCTGATCGGTAAAGCCGCCATAATTGAACTCCGGACGTTGCAGAAAAGAAATTTTTAGTCCGCGCGCGGAATCATTTGAACGGATTTGAAACTCACCGCCGTAGCAGTAATGATAATATTGGCTCGATGGTTGTTGCATGACGGCGCCGGAGGCCGATGTCTGCCAAGCGATTGCAAATCCATCCTGCGTACGTAGCGCAATGATGGCAATACAACCGAACGCGAACACTAAATTTCTCAATATTGACCGCATGTTACTATTCTGACCGCTTTGCGCTCTGACCGATAGAAAGCCGGAAAACATTGCCTTGTTTGGTGCTCCGTCACGAACTTTCCTGGTGTCATTGTTTTTGACACTTCGGCGCAGCCATAACCAATTGTAATTATTGTTTATTATTGGTTCTTAGAGCTGGCCTAAAAGTTGCTGAGTAGTAGCCGTGAGTTGAAGTCGAATGGAAGTTGTTGCTGAAGTCGAGGCTGAAAATGCGGAAATTTGTCGTGTTTATTGCATCCGTAATCGCTCTTATGTCTACTGGTGCCAAGGCAGGCCTGCCATCCGGCAAGACTTTTATTGTCCTCGGAGTGATTGCAGCCGACGCCAATAAACAAGGCGTTGCTCTCATGAAAGACAAATCCAGTGGCAGAACATTCGCAGTCAAGCAAGGCAGCGAGTTTGATCGAGGCACGAAATTGGTCGAAGTAAAACGAAAGCACGTTGAAATTGCAGTGAATGGCATCCGCTACAAAATCAATGTCGGCGATGAAACATCCAATGCAGAATTCATCACGCCTGCTTCAAATAAGTTTCTTGCCAATGATAAAGGCGCGTTCGAAGTAAAGGGTGACACAGTCAAGGTTACGTCTGAATATAAGAACTTCATGGTTAAAGACAAACTCGATACCGTATTGATGCAAGCTGCTTCAGTGCCTTTCATGAAGGATGGCAAACTCGCTGGTTTTACCTTGTGGGACATTGAACCGGACAGTCTATTTGAAAAATTTGGCTTGAAAGACGGTGACACCGTTACTTCCATCAATGAACAAGAAATCAGAGATCTAACTTCAACATTGAAGTTACTAACGTCGCTTAAAGGCGAATCAAAAGCATCATTTAAGTTTATTCGTGATGGCTCAGAAAGAAGCCTGAATATCGAAGTTCAATAAGCTGAGTCTTGGGGAGTTGCGCTGAAAAGCTAGTGCTTCCATTCCATAGATCCTGCGAAATAATCAGTCTACAATGCCCAATTCTCAACTATCGCACGTCGCGCTTGCCCATTGGCGACGTCATCATTACTATTCCCCATAGTTATGAGGTGTCGATTGTTCAGCTTTAATGCAAATGATTTCAACTTAGCGGAAGCCGTTATCTCTGCTTTGCAAAAGGCTAGCTGTACGGTCGCATCTGCAGAAAGTTGCACGGGTGGGCTCATCTCCGCCGTGCTCACCAGCGTACCGGGAAGTTCTGCGGTAGTCATGGGTGGTGCAACGACGTATTCTAATGAATCTAAATCAAACATTTTGAGTGTGGATCCTTCCCTAATTAAAACCCATGGAGCAGTTTCCAGCGAAGTTGCTTCGGCAATGGCCGAAGGTACGCGACAAAAATTTGGTACTGATATCGGTGTATCTGCTACAGGCATCGCTGGACCTGACGGTGGCACATTAACGAAACCAGTAGGTCTTGTTTGGATTGGTATTGCTACTGCGCAGGGTACGGAGTCACATGAACTTCGCCTGCACGGCGACCGAGAATCCATTCGCAGTCAAACTGTTCGTATTATGCTTAATAAACTAGCTGAACTCATGAAGGCAAAAAAATGATTCGATCTGGCCTAATTCTTTCGATGATTGCTCTTTCTTCAATTTCGCATGCATCCACAAATGCAAATGAAGAAAAGCTAAAAAAAATCCAAGCCGTGATGGCGAAACGAGAGTCGGCTCAGATTCGCTTTTCCCAAGAAGCATACAAATCTATTCGTAAGAGGACACAGACCAGCACTGGATACGCATACTTTGCCGCGCCAGACAAATTTCGTTGGATCGTAGAAAAGCCGGTAAGTGAAGAACTTGTTTTTGATGGCCAAACTTTCATGCAGTACCGACCCATTGAAAAGATGGCGACCAAGTATGGCGGTAGCACCAATCAAAACAAAGAAATCGAGCAACTTATTGGTGTGGTGCTAAGCACGGGGCAGCTCACACAAACATACAATGTTTTGGATGTAACCGAACAAGGCGACGAAACCGTTGTAAAATTATCACCACTGAATGGCGGCGATTTGATTGGTGTTATCGTCAAGGCTAAAAAATCGACAGGCACGTTGACGGAAGTATTCATGGAATACAGTAATGGCAACACCACTAAAGTAATCATCACTGATTTTAAAGCGGAAATTCCCATTGGAGTTTTTTCCATGGAACTTCCCAAAGAGGTAAAAGTCACCATCGTCAAGTGACTGATTTCTTTGCGCATTGTCGATAGTTGAAGCATGTATAAGCTAATCATCTGGTATTGCTTATAAATTTCCCCCTAAATTTTTTTGACAGTGTGCCGATCCCTTCGATGTAGTGGCTCGAACTATGACACCAATGCGTGTTCGAGCTCATCGCATGCAATGAGGCAATTGGGGGACCCCATGTCGGACGCAACAATTAGTTGGGAAGAATTTGATAAGATTCACTTGATCAAGCGACTGAAAGAATTGGTCGGCAAGTGGTGGAATATCCAAATCAACTTTACCGACTCCAAAGGACTTCTTCGCGGCGTTCCCGAAGGTAAGTTTTTTAACCCGCTCAATTCCATCTGCCAGGCTGTGACGGCAAACTCATCCGGATTTAGTGGATGTCGCGGCACCGCGAGCAACACGACGGCGGAGAATACGCACTCAAAATCAGACAAGCTTGGTCGCTGCCACGCCGGGTTCTCGACTCTGTCGGTTCCCATCCGCATCAACAATAAATTCATGGGTTGCGTGTTCGGTGACGGATTCGTCATCGATGAAACGGCCGCGGAACAAAAGGCTCAGATCAGAGCGTATTTGGAAAGATCGTTCAGTGGGTCGGATCAAAAGGAACTGGTGAACTACATCAACAGCCTTCCAGTTTTATCTGCGAAGGACGTCAACTACTTGCGTGAGTTGATCAACCTCGTAGTTGATGAAATTCTTCAGATGCACAAGCACTTGCACGATCAGAAGATGCGCGTTGATGAACTTTCTGGCGAACTCGGCACGCGTTACGGTTTCGATCAAATGATCGGCAAATCTGGACCGATGCAAGCTCTCTATCGTTTGCTTGAGCGTGTGTGTGATTCTGATTCCACCATTCATATCCAAGGTGAAAACGGTACGGGTAAAGAACTCATCGCCAAAGCGATTCACTACAATTCTAAGCGCAGCAAGAATAAGTTTTTGATCGTCAACTGCGGTGCGTTCAACGAAAACTTGCTCGAATCAGAACTCTTCGGCCACATGAAGGGATCATTTACCGGTGCTGTGAAAGACAAAAAAGGCCTATTCGAAGCGGCAGACGGCGGCACGCTGTTTTTGGATGAAATCGGCGAAACGTCGATGTCCATGCAAGTGAAGTTGCTCCGCGTTTTGCAAGAGGGCACATTTACGCCTGTCGGTAGCACCGTGGTTAAGAAGTGCAACGTTCGCATCTTGGCCGCGACCAACCGTGACTTGTCGCGCATGGTTAAGGAAAAGACGTTCCGTGAAGATTTGTTTTATCGTTTGAACGTCATCAACATTGTTGTTCCACCACTTCGTGACCGCAAAGAAGATATCCCTCTGCTCGCCGAGCACTTCTTGGAAAAAAATGCCAAGGAATCGAATGCTCCGAAGAAGACGTTGACCAAGGAGTGTATGAACTCACTGCTTGATCACAACTGGCCGGGTAACGTCCGCGAACTCGAAAACGAAATCGAGCGTTTGTGTGTTCTCGCGGGAACAGAGATTGATCTCTATCCAGACTTGCTCTCGACACAGATACAGCAAAATGCGAAGTCTGCGTATCCAGGTCTACGAATCAACGGCAAGTTGAAGGACTCCATCGAGGAGCTAGAAAAACAACTAATCGTCGAAGGTCTAGAGCGCACAGGTTGGAACAAGTCACGCCTCGCCAAGGAACTTGGCATTAGCCGCGCTGGTTTGATCATGAAGGTCGAAAAATACGGCCTCGAAAAGCGCGCGAAATAAACAAAAAAATTTGGGCGAACTCTTTTGAGTTCGCCCAACAATGCCAATTACGTCACGGGGGGTATTGTGATCCGATAACTCGGATGGCATTTTGCTGACATAGGCTCCGACTTCCTGTCGTTTCCTAAAACTAGTATCGCAATGATCAGGCCAACAGACGGATGGACACGCCGTCTCGATAAAACACTGTAAAAACAGTCCCTTAAGAAAAAACGACACGACGGTCAGATTGCGGCCATTTGAGGAAAAACTGCGATTGGACGGGCGCCATGCACGGACTTGCTAAAATTAGGCAATGGATTTAATGGCTTACGGCAATGTGCCAAGACGCGTGCTCGTAGGAATGCTAAAAACCGACATCACGACCAAAAAAGTCAATCAGTGAGAGTACTTCTTGGAATCAGTGTCTTGTACACGTAGTTCATCCATGCCCGCTCCGTCGGACTGCGCCATGTCATCCAGCTTGATGGCAATTTCAAAATCTTCAGAACTGATGAGATTTCTCTCGTCGAGAAGCTTCTGCAGAGATTGGATGATTTTTAGCATCTGTTCATTGCGCGACGTTGCTTTTGTGAGCTGATTGCGGAGCACATAAACTTCGGTGCCTAGCTCTAATACGGTTGATTCGAGCTTGCGAATTGCGTCATCCATCTCGTGCCTCCAAGTTTAGCGCTCACCGAAATCGTATCGGCAAAGTGGGGACTAACTTTAATCAGGAAGACACAAAGATAACGCCATCAAGCTTTGTATTCGGCGAGTCTGTTTTGTTGAACAGGAATCTTCGCCCGAATTTCAGCTATTTTATCGAAATGCAAAGTAGCAAAGTGACTGCCGATTTGATCCGTAGACGATGACAACACTTGGCCCCACGGATCAACCACCATGCTGTGTCCGAAAGATGCTTTTCCCCCGCCATGCTCACCGACTTGATTACACGCGATAACGTAGCTTTGGTATTCAATGGCGCGCGCACGTAGCAATACTTCCCAATGTGCGCGACCTGTTTCGAGGGTGAACGCTGCAGGAACTACCAATACGTCAAACTTAGATGCTGAAAATAGCGCGTCAAAAAATGCGGGAAAACGTAGATCGTAGCAGATGGCAAGACCTACCTTAAATCCGTCAACTTCCAAATGACAAAGTGAGTCACCGCCTGCAAAAGAAATGGTTTCATCGTAAACAACTCCTTCCCTTGTTTTCAAACGGAAGCGATGAATCTTACGATATTTTGCGAGCTGGGCACCGTCTCTGCCGAATACATACATTGTGTTATAGACGCGCGAAGCGTCCTTTTTAGAACAAGATTCATGCACAGTACCGGCGAATATTACGATGCGGTGCTGCTTTGCTAACTGACTGAAGTATTGCAGAAGTTGCGGCGTCGCCTCTTCAGAAATCAAGCGGACATTTTTGGGATGGCCGATATACGCAAAAACTTCTGGCAGAATAACCCAATCGGGTTTTTCTTTTGCAATTGCGGTTTCCACCAACCGTTTCATATTGGCAACGTTTTGCTCAACATTTTCGGTAGCGCAAAGTGCAATGGTACAAACTTTAGGATTCATCAAAGCTCCGGCAAGACGATCTGATGGCTTACGCCAAGCACCTTGGTAATGAGTGCGACACGAATCCACATGCCATTTCTTTCTTGTCGCCAATATTTTGCACGCGGATCTAAATCTATTCCCGGATCAAGTTCTTGTCGTCGCGGTAGTGGATGCATGATCACCGCCGTTTCTTTCAACGAACGCAAATGATCCTTTTTCAAGAAATATTTTTCGTACGGAACGCGCTTAGATTCGCCTGCGACATCGTATTCATCTTGGATGCGCGTCATGTAGATCGCGTCGGAGCGAGAGAGCTGTGATTCAAACTCGGTGGTTTCTTCAAAAGAAACATTTCTCATTTTCAAATACGTACGCAGATCATCGTTGATGCGAAATTGTTCGGGGGAAGAAAAGACAATTTTCACATGCGAATAGTTGCACAAAAGCATACTCAGTGAACGGACGGTGCGTCCTCGCGCGAGATCACCCACCATCATGATGGTCTTTCCATCTATACCACCGATCTTTTTAAAGCTTCGATACAGAGTATAAATGTCAAGCAGAGCTTGAGTAGGGTGCTGATCTGGACCGCTACCACCGTTGATGATGGGCACGGGGCGGTCAGTCTTGTCCAAAAGTTTTGCGATGCGTTCGCATAATCCGGGTACAGCGGTTCGCATGATGATCAAGTCAACGTAGCTCGAAAAAGTACGCAGGGAATCTTCGATGCTCTCGCCTTTTCTTTCCGAACTAGTATTGGAGTCGCGGATCTCATTTGGCTGCATGCCGAGGATTTGACACGCTGACTGAAATGACAAGAATGTGCGAGTTGAAGGTTGTGTAAAATAAAGCATGGCTCGCCGATGTGGCAGCAGGCTTTTAAGATACATCAGTCCTTCTTTGCTCTTGTCAAACCGTCGAATGGTATCCGTTAAGTGATGCAGATCATCGAGGTATCTACGATCAAACTGTTCCGCATTGAGAATGTGCTGCACGGACCGCGAGTGTGGCATGAAAAATACCCCCAAGCCTAGTGTTCAATCGAGGAGCCTAACTTTTTCAGAATTTACAGATCGCTTGATGGTGCCGACGATACCCATGTTGTTGCCGAATGCGGCGGCTTGTTTTTCGAAGTTGCTTGCGAGATTGGCATCGACAACAACAGCCATTCCCATACCGAGATTGAAGGTGGACTCAACTTCCATCCGCGTAACGTTGTTTAGATTGAAAATCTCGGACATCCATGGTGGCGTCGCAATTTTAACAAGCTCGATATTGGCGCACAGGCCATCGGGGATCACTCGCTCCATGTTGCCAGAGATGCCACCGCCAGTGATGTGAGCAATCGCTTTTACGGAACCTTGAGGCATGGCTGCAAGAATGTCAGGAATTTCGGAATAAATTTGAGTCGGGATTAAAAGCTGGTCGATGTATGTTTTCATTTTCGGATTATCCTTCACCCAACGTCGCAAGAGCGAATAGCCGTTGCTGTGAAAGCCTGAACTTTTCAAACCAAAAATTACGTCACCTTCGCGAACGTGAGTTGCTGATAACATCTTGGCACGATCGACGATGCCGACAACAAAACCTGCGAGATCAAAATGTGACTGACCATATAATCCTGGAAGCTCTGCCGTCTCGCCACCGATCAACGCGGTTTCACATTTTTTTAGACCGTCTTTGATTCCCGTTAACACATCCTGAAATTGCCTCTCATCTAGCTTGCCTGTGGCAAAATAGTCCAAAAAGAACATGGGCGCGCCGCCGACACAATAAAGGTCGTTCACGCACATAGCGACTAAGTCGATGCCGAGTCCAGTTAGTTTATTGTTTTCAATTCCTAGGAGGAGCTTTGTCCCGACACCGTCAGTGGACGAAATGATCAGTGGGTCTTGCATCCCGGAAAGATTGGGGCGATACAAGGCGGCAAATCCACCGATGCCGCTAACGATTTCTCCACGGCGACGGCTATGGTTGGTTCCTGAATCCTGCAACCAGTCAACTAGGCGATCACCTTTGTCCACATCGACGCCCGCGTCGCGATAGAGCTCTTTACCCTTGCCGCCGTCCGCCTGTGACATAGATCACCTCGGGATAGTTTTTGTAGATTCGGCCTTCTAACATGTTCAAGAGCGCAAATCCATAAGGGCTTGGTCGGGTCGAGGATGAGTCATAAGAAACTCGCCAATGAGAAAGGCATTCATCCCAACGGACTGCGATTTCGCAACATCTTCCCGCGTGCGCACCCCTGACTCACAAACCAAAACCCGCGACTTATCTTGGTCTTGGATTGAGCGAGCGAGGCGCATAGATGTTTCAAGGGAAATGGAAAAATCATGAAGATTGCGATTGTTGATGCCAATGATCTTGCCATCAGTCTTCAATGCGATTTCAACTTCTTCTTCGGAATGGCACTCAATCAAGGGCTCCATGCCAAGGTCGCGTCCGATTTCGGTGTAGTATTGTAATTGCGCCGTGTCGAGTACGCCCGCGATTAGCAGATAAGAAGATGCTCCGTACACGCGGGCCTCAAATATCTGGTATTCATCGATTACGAAATCTTTTCGAATGACCGGAATGGAAACGAAATCGCTAACAGCCTGCAGGTGGGATAAATGCCCGCCAAAAAACATTTCGTCCGTTAGTACTGAAATGGCGGCAGCCCCTCCCCGTTCATATAGGCCAGCAATTCGCTCTGGTTCGTAGTTGCTGACAAACTGACCCTTACTTGGTGATTTGCGTTTGCACTCCGCAATGATTCGTGGCCCCGCGTCTCTTGACGACAGGGCGTCAAAAAAAGAAAGAGGCATGTCCATGCCCTCGGCCATAGCACGAACCCTGGCAAGATCACGCGCGCGTTTTGCAGTGCGAACTTCGTCCTTTTTTTGCAACAAAATTTTTTCGAGTATCGATGCCGTTGCCATGATGTACTCCTCTAAATCTTGGCGACCGCGCGCAGCCAATCGTCCAAGTATTTCTGACAAGTACCACTAAGTAACGACCGCTGCACTTGTTCGAAACTCATTTTGAAATCTAAAAGAGGCTTACTTAACCAGATGAGCATGGCTGCATTGAGACAGACCGCCTCGGAATGAGCAGATTTTTGACCGGAAATCACGTGACGAAATATGGCGGCATTGGTTGATGGATTTCCACCTTTGAGCGACTCCAACGGCGAATGGATACCAAACATAGTTGGATCAATAAGTTCGTCGGTGCGCCTGCCCTCGCGGCGGATGGTGCATTCTGTTGGCATGGCAGTACTGATTTCATCAAGCCCATCCTGCGAACATAGAACTGCAAAGTTACCGGGACATAATTTTTCAAGCGCATCAGCCATGGGCTTGAGAATCTCGCGACGAGCTACGCCGATAACCTGAACGTCAGGCCGAGTTGGATTGGCGAGAGGGCCTAGCAAATTGAAAACAGTGCGCACGCCCAGAGTCTTTCTAATGGGCATAACGCTTTTCAAGCTCGGATGTGCGGATGGCGCGAAAATAAATGAGAGTCCCGTTTGTCCAAACAGAGCGATGGAACGATTAGGAGACATGTCCAATGGAAATCCGAGCTCAGCCAGCAGATCAGACGAACCGCATTGGCTGCTGACGGATCTGTTGCCGTGTTTAAAAACGCGGACACCATTAGCAGCAGCTACGAAAGCCGCTGTGGTTGAAATATTGAAAGTGTCGGCTCCATCTCCGCCTGTTCCGCAATTATCGGCAATGGGACGCAAGCCTTGCTCGATAGAGTACTCAATTGATCTTTGGCGCATTTCGCGTGCACCCGCCAAAAGCTGATGGGCGTCCTCGCCAATAACGCGCATGGCCGCTAGCATGGCTGCAACTTGTTCCGCGGGCCATGATCCATTTAGGATTTCTGAAAAAATAGCTTCATTCTGCCGAAGGCTTAGTTGCTTGCTGTTTGCCAGCGCTTCGAAGGCCTGTTTGAAATCCATGCTGCACTACGCCTTGTAATCGAACTGGGACAGTTCTTCCGAGCGAACTGTCTAAAGGTTTTTCACTTTGCTCCGAGACGAATGCAAATATTCTGTCACGACTGTCGGAGAAATTCGATGAGCAAATTCTTGAAAACAGTTTCCCAAACTTTGTGGGTTCTTATGATGGCTGCATCGAGTCAGGCAGCGCAGGCAAAGATTCGTATTGCCGAATTCAACAGAGGTAGTTCTGTCGCATTCGTAAAAGGCGACGAAGTTTCCACTCTGCAAGTTGGACAATTGTTGGATGCGAAACGAATGACGCGGCGAGGATCTTCTATTCCTGCAGTAAAAACGGGTCGCTTGAAAGTTGTCTCGGTTGAGGGACGCCAAGCCATGCTCAGTGTTGTCGAAGATGGAACCTTGGAATCCAAGATGGCGTTTCCAAAATTTGCCAACGTAATGGCAGGTGATGTTTTAGAAATGCCACAAATTTCGATTGTGCGTGATGTTCGAATAGTCCCTGATGCAACATTGAAATATGACGAACTCTTCGTGGATCCAAAAGCACAACCTTCGAGTTATGAAATCACACCGGGCGGACGTGCGATGGTTCTAGAAGCAGCAAAACTTTATGCAGATCACCGTGGTCCAGTCCTCATGATCGAAGGTCACACGGATCGAAAAGGTTCTGCTGAGGCGAACCAAGTTGAGTCGTATCAAAGAGCGTTAGCCGTGCGACAAATTTTGATCAACGAAGTTGGGATGGATCCCAATCGCGTGGTAGCAATCGGGATGGGTGAGTCAGAATTGCCTGACGAGAATCTCGTGCCGGGATATCAGAATCTACATCGTCGGATTGTCTTTAAGCTTCCAAGCTTGAAGGAAAGCGATTGATCATTTCAGTCAACCTCAATACATCTGGGCACGTACAAAACTGGGGTTTTCCGTGCCAGAATTGCCAGAAGTCGAAACCATCGTTTGCGCAACCCGCGAAATCCTTGTGGGCTCCATTATAACGTCCGGCCATTTTTTCCGTAAAGACATTCGCGGCCCTATCCCCATTGAAAAGATTCACAAAAATATTTTTGGACAAGTCATTCGCAAAGTGGAGCGACGTTCAAAATTCATGTTGGTCGTTACCGAGGGTGGTTCGCTGGTGTTTCATTTTGGTATGACCGGAGTATTGAAGGTTCTAGATCAGCAAGAGCCGGTCGCTCTGCATACGCACGCAGTTTTTACGATCAAAGAGGAAAATAGTGGAAAGAAACAGTTTATTCACTTCTCTGATCCTAGGCGATTTGGACTGGTGGATTTTCTAGGGCCACTCCCCGATGACCGTGAAAAATACTTTGAGGGTCTCGGACCTGAGCCTCTCGATCCCTCGCTAGATCTCGCACAGCATTTGTTTGATCGAAGCAGAAAGCGGCACGCACCCATCAAATCGTTTCTAATGGATGGGCGTAATGTGGTCGGAGTTGGCAATATCTATGCGTCAGAATCACTTTTTTTGGTGGGTGTGCATCCACAGGCTCCATGCGGGGCTTTGGATTTGCAGACTTTCTGTAAACTTGGGTCGAGCGTGCAAAAAGTTTTGAAACAAGCCATACGCGCTGGCGGCACCACGTTTCGCGACTTCCGTAGCATTGATGGAGCAACCGGCTACTTTCGTACAAAGCTCAATGTTTACGGTAGAAACGACGAGCCCTGCTTGAAATGTGACGACACCATCAAGTCCATTGTGCTTGGCGGTCGGTCTACGTTTTTCTGTCCATCCTGCCAGCCTAACCGCGCCCGCTGACGGTTCACTTTTGCGTCCTGCAAAGCAAAGGTAGTTTAAATCTGTCACTTGCTTGGCAGAACCGTCCCCCGAATTCATTCAGTTTTCTCAATACGACAGTGTGGCACAGGGATTGCTTTACGGACTTTGGGTGCGCTTAACCCCTAAATGAGGAACTACGCATGAACTCTATGAACCTACTAACAGGTCTAGCCGAACAAACGGGCCCCATTGTCTTTAAAACGGGCACGAAACTAAAAGAAATTGAGAAGCAGGTAATTCTCGAAACGCTTAAGGCCGAAAAGTACAATCGTACGCACGCTGCTAGAGTTTTGGGTATCGGTATCAGAACTTTGCAAAGAAAGTTGAAGCGTTACGGACTAGCGCAAATCGGCCTAGCGGCTGAAAGTGTCGCTGCAGTATCCAACGCGTAAGTTCGTTGTAGTTGCCTCCTAGCCGCGCTCGGCTCGCTTGGATTTACCGTTTGACATGAGTCATGCCTCAGTTTATAAGCGGATCCCTGCATTGGGCCAGTAGCTCAGGTGGTTAGAGCGCTACCCTGATAAGGTAGAGGTCCGCAGTTCGAGTCTGCGCTGGCCCACCATTCATAAGAAAAAGACCTCGTACTTACATACGAGGTCTTTATGCTTTTAAATAGATCAAGACTAGGCAGAACGCTTATGGGAAACGTGTTTGCGCTCTGTCGGACGGAATAGTTTCTTCGCGTCGTTCATCCAGCCATGTGCCACGGTAGATTTGTAGCTTGATGGATGTGAAGATTGCCACTCAGCTTCTGAGCTGAAGCGTCGAGCAAACTTTGCAATCTTTTCAAAAGTCCACTGCGAACCTTTTTTAGCCTTATTAGCTCCTGGTCCTGTTTCTTCAGCAGTGGTTGTTTTTTCTTCTTTTGCCTTTGCTGGCTTTGCAGCTTTCTTTGCGTCACTCATTTCTATGACTCCCTTGAGTTAGGTAACTACCATTTGATTTTCGGTTTCTTTTGAAAATCATTTAGCGTCTTCGCGAGACCCTCTGACGGAGCCGGGCAGGCATGTTGCCGAGCTGATTGAAAAAATTGTGAATTATTGTTCATTTCCCAATTCGCGACTTTCGACAAATCGTAACGATTATTGTCTGTTATCGGATCGTGTGAGCTGCAAAATGCGAAGGCTAAATTTTGTGCAAATTTGCAACTATCCGAAAACATTGGATAAATATATGCGACGATTTTGCTCGGAAGTTTGTCGCAAGATTAAAAAAGGCGTAACGCGCTGTAATTAAATAACAAAAAAACTTTTCCACAAAATATTTCAGAGTTCGGACGCACATGTCTAATCTCGCGGAGGTAATAATCGCGGCACTAAATGAAGCAATGTTCAAGAAATGCCACGAGTCCGCTCCTGCTACGCGAGGCGAAAGCACGCTCCCCCTGAACCGGTTTGGTTGAGGCTTAGTTTAGCAGAGGCAAACGCCCTATCCGTTCTTTGGTTCTTTTGAACCACGCTCCGCCGGCCAAAAGCTCATTGGCTGAAGATCTCCCCCGAAAACCGCTTGGAAGGTTTCGGGGGGGAGCCTGCCCTAAAATGAACCATTGATTTGCGCTTAGAGGCCCAATTCAGATTTGAAGTATGGGATGGTCTTTTTTAAGCCTTCTTCTAGTGAGAATTTGGCTTCCCAAGAAAGGATGCTACGAGCGCGGGTCGTATCCGGACGACGAGTCTTTGGGTCGTCGCTTGGAAGAGGCTTATTGACCAGCGGAGATTTGGACCCAGTTAGGCGCAAAACGCGTTCGGCAAGTTCTTTTATAGTGAACTCACCTTCATTGCCGAGATTAATGGGGCCGAACTCGCGCTTGGTGGCAGTGGCGTAGCGAAAAATACCTTCAACAAGATCGTCTACAAAACAAAATGATCTCGTCTGTTGTCCGTCACCGTAAATGGTAATCGGCTGATTTTGGAGTGCTTGGCAAATGAAATTGCTGACTACGCGTCCGTCATCTGCAGCCATGCGCGGCCCATAGGTATTGAAGATGCGAATGACGCGCACATCAAGATCGTGCTCGCGGCTGTAGTCAAAACAAAGCGTTTCTGCCGCTCGCTTGCCTTCGTCATAACAACTACGAATGCCGATTGGATTTACGTTGCCCCAATACGATTCAGGCTGAGGGTGCACCTTCGGGTCGCCATAAACTTCAGAAGTACTAGCATGTAAAATCCTCGCACCAACCCGTTTTGCGAGGCCGAGCATATTCATAGTGCCCAAGACGCTTGTCTTCATGGTCTTGATGGGGTTGTGCTGATAATGGATGGGGCTTGCTGGGCAGGCAAAATTTAGGATTAAATCAACTTCTGCCATGAACGGCTCGCAGATGTCGTGGCGGATCAACTCAAACCGTGGATGATCCAAAAGATGCAGCACATTTGCCTTGCGACCTGTGAAGTAGTTGTCTACACAAATGACGTCATAGCCTTCATTGATGAACCGGTCGCAAAGATGGCTGCCTACAAATCCAACTCCACCAGTAATGAGCACACGCCCCTTGCTTTTCAAGGCGACCTCCAAATCGAATAGCGATACAAAATCAACGGACTATATGTTAGATTAACGGTTCTTTCACGAAATTTTTCCCAGCTGGAGCAATTGCACCATGAACATTCATGAGTACCAAGCTAAGGCACTGTTTGCTCAAAACGGAGTAGCCGTTCCCCGTGGTTATTTAGCGAACAATACAATCGAAGCGGAATTTGCTTTTCGCCGACTGAAGTCGCCAGTTGCCGTCGTTAAGGCACAGGTTCATGCGGGCGGGCGCGGTAAAGGCGGCGGCGTTAAATTGGTAAAGACTGCGGAAGAATGCCGCCAAGTCACCGAGAAAATGATTGGCATGAATCTCGTGACTCATCAGACGGGACCAGAAGGAAAACTGGTTCGTCGCGTCTACATTGAAGAAGGCTCAGAAATAGCGAAGGAATATTACCTCGCGCTTTTGCTTGATCGCGAAACGGCATCGATCGCGGTCATGTTTTCGACTTCGGGCGGAATGGACATTGAAGAAGTTGCGCACAAAACACCTGAAAAGATTGTAACGGTTGTTATCGACCCGACCACCGGAGTTCAGCCGTATCACATCCGCGTCATTTCCACACAAATGAAGTTGGATGCAGCGGAAACAAAAGAACTCGGCGGCATCTTGCATAATCTCTACAAGATGTTCATGAAGTACGATTACTCGATGCTCGAAATCAATCCTCTGATCGTTACGAAGTCAGGCAAGATGATGGCTTTGGATGGCAAAATGAATTTTGACGAAAACGCCCTATATCGTCATCCAGAAATCGAGGCGATGCGCGACTTCGCCGAAGAAGATGAGCGTGAAGTTGAAGCATCTAAATACGGTCTAAGCTACATCGGCCTTGAAGGAAATATCGGCTGTCTCGTCAATGGCGCAGGTCTTGCGATGGCAACCATGGACATCATTAAGCACTATGGTGGACAGCCCGCAAACTTTCTTGACGTCGGCGGCGGCGCAAACCAAGAGCAAGTTACCAATGCGTTTAGACTTCTGCTCCGCGATAGCAACGTCAAAGCGATTTTCGTTAATATCTTCGGTGGAATCATGCGTTGTGACGTCATCGCCAAGGGCGTTGTCGCTGCGGCAAAGGAATTGGGGTTGAAAATCCCGCTAGTCGTTCGTCTCGAAGGTACCAACGTAGAAGAAGGTAAAAAAATATTGGAGACCTCCGGCATTAACCTAATGTCCGCGGCGAATATGGCAGATGGTGCAGAGAAGGTTGTCGCCGCAGCTAAAAAAGCGAAATAGTAACGGCAACAGATTGAATTGTAGTCATGTTGATCAGAACGCTGAATTCGATGAAAGGTATACACCGTGGCTGTACTCGTAAATAATAAAACCAAGGTCATCACCCAAGGCATCACCGGTAAGTCTGGTGAGTTTCATACTAAGTTGTCGCATGAATACGCCCCCCGATTTGTCGGCGGCGTAACCCCTGGAAAAGGGGGCACCAAAGGCGTCTGCGATTTGCCGATCTTTGATTCTGTGCGTGAGGCTCGCGAAAAGACCGGTGCAAATGCTTCGATGATTTTCGTTCCTCCACCTTTTGCCGCAGATGCGATTCTTGAAGCGATTGAAGCAGAGATTGAATTGATCGTGTGTATCACGGAAGGTATTCCGGTCTTGGATATGGCACCGGTTAAAAAAGTTTTGGCGCGCAGCAAGTCAAGACTCATTGGGCCGAACTGTCCCGGAGTTATCACACCAGGGCAATGTAAAATTGGGATCATGCCAGGCCACATTCATAAGCCAGGAAAAGTTGGTATCGTGTCGAAGTCTGGCACGTTGACCTATGAAGCCGTTGGACAAACAACTGCGATCGGCCTAGGTCAGTCATCGTGCATCGGCATCGGTGGCGACCCCATCATTGGCACACTTTTCATTGACGCGCTGCAAATGTTTCAAGAAGACAAAGATACAGAAGCAATTGTTATGATTGGTGAGATTGGTGGCGATGCGGAAATTAAAGCCGCCCAGTTCATCAAAGAAAATATCAAAAAGCCAATAGCAGCCTTTATTGCCGGACAAACGGCACCTAAAGGAAAGCGAATGGGACACGCAGGCGCAATTATCTCGGGCGGTTCTGGAACCGCAGCTGAAAAGATGGACGCACTACGTGCTGCCGGTGTTGAAGTCGTGGTATCTCCTGCCGAACTTGGCAGCGGCATTGCCAAGGCGATCAAGAACTTTAAGAAGTAATTTGAGCGGTCTGACATGCTGGGTTTGAGAAAAATCAATGGCTGTCAGATCGACCTGTGGTGTGGAGATCCGGCAGACTTTGTCACTGATAGCCGTCTTGTTATTAACAAGCTGCCAGATGAATTCTCGAATTCTATTTCGACATCGTTAACAGATGCTACCGGCAGGCATTGCGGTGTTGTGATCAAGCAAAATTCTGCAGATCTGCAGCGGATTCAGCTCAAACGAGTTTTTACCGACATCGAATTACTCACAAAAAAAAGCGGCCAACCGTTACAGCGGCTGACCTTCATTTTTTCGGAACTGGAAGCCTACAAAGTCTTTCAACGAGCGTTCTTTGCGTATTTTCCTGATCAGTTTAGTGAATGATCAATTCATCTTCCTGAGAAGATCAAATGTATAGATGCCCGTCTTGTGACCGTCTGTAAACGATGCCTTCATGGCGTATCGGCCCACAGATTCAATTTCGATCGGTCGAGTATCTTCGCTGATGCTCTGTGGATCAAGGGTCTTTTCTTTGGTCCACTCATCTACGCAGCTTGCACATGGGCAAGCGCGACGAAGGGCGACGACGTCTATGCTCTGAATTTTTCCGTCGCTCCAGACCACATTAAGAATTCGGTCATTGGACTGCGATATATTTTGAATGCGTAGCATTATGACTTCCTCCAGATGATCTTGAATGACTCAAGGTGCTTGCTGCCTTGATGATTCAACATAGAAACTTCGCGCGCAACATTTGCTGCTAAGTTTGTGTATTCTTCATGTGCGACACTCTTCTCTGCCCCGAGAGAAAATGGTTCGCCCTCGTCGCTTTTTCGTGCGATTCGAGGATCCATGGGGAACGTCGCGAGTAGCGGCATGCCAATTTCTCCAGAGAGCCTTTTGCCGCCGCTGCCAGGGAATAGCTCGTGTTTTTCGCTACAGCCGTTACAAACGAAATAACTCATGTTTTCAACCACACCGATAACGGGAATCTTCACGGTGTCAAACATCGAAACCGCTCGGCGAACATCGATGAGCGAGACTTCCTGCGGAGTAGTTATGATGACCGCGCCAGTAATAGGTACCATTTGCGACAAGGTGATTTGTACGTCACCTGTACCCGGGGGATAGTCGATTAAAAGATAATCGAGTTCACCCCAGTCAACTTTGGTTAAGAATTGGCGAATGAGTTGCGAAACCATTGGTCCGCGCAAGGCTGCCGCCTTTGCGCCATGGGTGAACATTGCCGATGAAATGATTTTCACGCCGTCGCGTACGGGCGGGATTACCAGATCACCGTTCATCGCCGTGGGCATGTCAACTTTCGTCATTTGCAAAAGTGAAGGTCCGTAGACGTCAGCATCGACAATGCCAACTTTTGCACCAGCTTTGGCCAATGCGTAAGCGAGATTGACTGTAGTCGTCGATTTGCCTACGCCGCCTTTGCCACTCGCGATGGCAATGATATTTGCCACACGTGCAAGAGCAGGTTCAACGGGCTTACCGTTTTGTGTAACAGACTGTGGAGCGCGCGCTGTCATTTGGACCTGCACGGATGAAACACCGTCTAACGCGGAAATAGCTTCAATGCATTGCGTGCGCAGCAATTCTTTTACGGGGCATGCGGGCGTGGTTAGTTCGACCGTGCAGGATACGGAGCCATCCTGTATTTCAACCGATTTGACAAAACCCAGCGAAACGATATCGCGTTGCAAATCAGGATCGATCACTACAGACAATGCTTTTAGAACATCATCTTTTGATGGCCTGATTGCGCTTTGCGTTCGAGTGTTCGAAGTGAAAACTTTTGTAACTGAGTCTAAAATTCCCATTAACCCTCCAGTTCTTCCAAATAGCGTTGTGCCTGTATGGCGGCTTGGCAGCCCATACCAGCCGCTGTAATCGCCTGACGAAAATGAGGGTCAGCGATATCACCTGCGGCGAAAACACCCGGCACTTTCGTGCGAGTGAAGTCGTGGATTTTAACGTAACCGTGGTCATCCAAGTCCATGAACTTTGCAAATGGCTTGGAATTTGGGCTGTGACCGATGGCCATGAAAAGCCCGTCTAAGGCGATGTCTTCTTCTTTGCCCGTATCTAGGTTCTTGACGCGAATGCCGTTAACGCCCGTTGGGCCTTCAAGAGCACATTCAACACCATATGGAACCAAAAACTTAATTTTCGGGTTTTTTTGCGCGCGCTCCAGCATGATTTTCGAAGCCTTAAACTGTGGACGGCGGTGAATCAGAATCACTTCCGAGCAGAGTTTGGCCAAATAATTGGCTTCTTCCATTGCAGTATCGCCGCCACCAACGACTGCGACTTTTTTGCCCTTATAGAAAAACCCGTCGCAAGTTGCGCATGTGGAAATGCCTTTGCCCATGAGTTGAGCTTCACGAGGAAGGCCGAGTGTTTTGGCTGTTGCGCCGGTGGCAATGATCAGCGTTTCAGTCAGTACGGTTTTGTCCCCGATTTGAAGTTTGAACGGACGAACAGACAAGTCAGTAGTCGTTACTTCTTCATATACGATTTTTGCACCAACTCGTTCAGCCTGCGCGGACATTTCTGTCATAAGAGCCGGACCCATGACCCCATGGGCAAAGCCGGGAAAATTTTCAATCTCGGTGGTCGTTGTAAGCTGACCGCCATGCTGCAGTCCTGCGTAGACAACGGGTTCGAGTCCCGCACGAGCGGCATAAATCGCTGCGGTGAGGCCAGCAGGCCCCGTGCCGACAATGGTTACTTTGTTTGCATTTGCACTCATTTTGTCCCCCAATTTTCGACTGCATGAGTCCAAACTCCTACCATATGCGCGCACTGTGAGCAAAGACATAACAAGCTGATTTTTTTAGTGCTAATTGCATCTTAGGAGGTATTTCAGGGTATAATAAGCTGCTTGGATTTAAGACGGAGAAGCAGCATTGCAAAAGTTCACTCTGAAATCATTACACTTTGTCTCAATGCTGGGATTGTGGCTATGCGTCATCGGCGCGAAGCCAAAGGCCGATTTTGCAAATATCCAAGTTTCGGCACAGTTTGTGCGTCTGAGTGACGGCAAAATTCTATGGGAAGAGGGAGCTCAGACGTCACTTAGTCCTGCCAGCGTGACTAAACTAGTCACGGCCGCGGCCGTGCTCGCACGATTTACGCCGGAAAAAACTTTTGCCACCAAGATTTATGCTGACGCACGTCCTGCATCAAAGGTTTTAAAGGGAAACTTATATGTCAAAGGTGATGGCGATCCGTTTCTAGTTTCCGAAAAGCTGTGGCAACTAGCCGCAGACATGAAAAATGCAGGACTTAAAACTGTCTCGGGTGATTTGGTCGTCGACAATAGTTTGTTCGACAGTGAGGCACGGGACGAGTCGCGCGAAGAGGGAGAAGACGTTTCGTCGCATGCATATGACGCGCCTATTTCCGCGTTGGGAGTGAATTTCAATACAGTCGCGATCGTAATTTCACCGGCGGCGAAAATCGGTGCTCCAGCACTGGTTACTGTGGATCCATATCCCATCGAGGGAATTCGTATTCAAAATAAGGCAGCAACAACCAGCGGCGAAACCTCGTCGCTCAAAGTTACTCGGATCACTTTGAATGATGGCGTTGAGGCCATGAATGTGACGGGCAAAATTGGAATCGGAAAGCAGCCCCAAAAAATCTACCGATCACTCGGCAATGCGAGCACGCTTTCTGGGCGCTACATCAAAGCCTTTTTTGAAAACGAGGGCATCGAAATCAAAGGCAAAGTTCGAACCGGTAGCGTGCCATCATCTGCGATGGAAATATCCAGTGTCGAAAGTTACGAGATGCAAAAACTCGTAAGTGGCCTCAATAAATTTTCAAACAATTACATCGCAGACGTCATGGTTAAACGGGTGGGAGCAGCATTCGGCTCAACTAGTTCCGACCTGCCGCAAAGCGGTAGCTTGGCGTCAGGCACCAAGGTGATTACAGACTTCATGCAACAGGACGTTGGCATCAAATCCCCGATGGTGATTAAGAATGGTTCGGGACTGAATACCGACAATCGCCTTTCGGCGGCACAGATTGTCTCCCTACTGAAATATATGGAGCAACGTCTGGATCTCTTTCCCGAGTTTTTGGTCAGCCTACCCGCTGCCGGTTGGGATGGCACCATGTCAAAAAGGTTTGCAGATTCCAAGTTCAAAGGCATGGTGCGAGCAAAGACGGGTACACTCTCTCAGCCAATCAGCGTGTCGTCGCTAGCTGGGTACTTTCGCAGTAGTGAACATGGATTGGTAGCATTCGCCATTATTCATAACGGGGTTGTAGGTAAGCCGCAGCCGCCGTTGGATGTTCTGAGAGATCAGCAAGATGAATTGCTGCACAGTTTTTTGAAGTGAGGTTTCTATGAGTGAAGAAATTAAGAAGGCAGCTCTTGAATATCATGAACGTCATCCCGCGGGAAAAATCTACACGGGCATTTCTAAGCCGTGCGAGTCACAGCGAGACTTGACCCTCGCTTATTCTCCCGGTGTCGCATGGCCCTGCTTGGAAATCCATAAGGATGAACAACTTTCCTATAAGTACACGGGCAGGGGAAACCTTGTCGGCGTGATCACCAATGGCACGGCGGTGCTTGGTCTGGGCAACATAGGTCCGCACGCAGCAAAGCCAGTCATGGAGGGGAAAGGACTTCTTTTTAAAAAGTATGCGGACATCGATGTCTTCGACATCGAAATGAATAGCGAATCCATCGACGCATTTATCGCAGCGGTTAAATCACTAGAACCAACATTTGGCGGCATCAACTTAGAAGACATTAAAGGTCCCGAGTGCTTCTTGATTGAAGAAAAATTGCGCAACACGATGAACATTCCGGTGTTTCACGATGACCAGCACGGTACGGCGATCATCGCCACGGCGGCGTTTTTCAATGCGATTGAATTAACAAATCGAGATATCAAGAAGACCAAAGTGGTGTTTTCAGGTGGTGGTGCTGCTGCAATTGGGTGTGGCAGACTCTTTCGAAAAATTGGATTAGACCCTAAAAACATTATCATGTGCGATAGTCAGGGAGTTATCTACGCGGGGCGGACTAACGGCATGAACGAGTATAAGGCCGAATTCGCCGTTGAAACAAAGCTTCGCACACTAGAAGAAGCGCTGAACGGAGCAGACGCGTTCATTGGCGTATCGGTCGCAAATGTGCTCACGCCACAAATGATTTCCAAAATGGCGAAAGACCCCATTATCTTCGCACTCGCGAATCCGGATCCAGAAATTCTGCCGAATATTGCGCTGCAAGCAAGACCCGATGCCATTGTCGCAACAGGGCGATCGGATTTTCCAAATCAAGTTAACAATGTTCTAGGATTTCCATTCATATTCCGAGGCGCGCTTGATGTGGCTGCAAAGACGGTCAATGACGAAATGAAGCTAGCCGCCGCAAAGGCAATTGCGGATCTTGCGAAAGAAAACGTCCCCGAAAAAGTTATGAAGGCCTATGGAAAAAAAGAAGCCTACACCTTTGGACGTGACTATCTCATACCTAAACCTGTCGATCCGCGGGTTTTGCTGCGTGTGGCGCCGGCGGTAGCGAAAGCAGCCATGGACTCAGGAGTGGCGCGCAAAAAAATCGATATCAACGAATATACCGAACGTCTTGAGCGTATCATCGGTCCGACGAGAAGAATTATTCGCGCCGTGCGATCCGATATCAAGACATTTACGCAAAAGGCGAAGCGAAAGCCACGAATCGTCATGGCCAATGGCGCGGATTTGCGCGTTCTGCGTGCAGTCGAACAGACAACGCAAGACGGTGAAGTCGATGTGATATTAATTGGCAATGAAGCACAAATTCACAATACAGCACGCGAAGCGGGTCTAATGCAGCTAGTCGATGGGCTAGAAGTGGTGGATCCCGAAAAGGACAGCCGACTAGAGAAATATTCTGATGAACTATTTCATATTCGACAGCGTCGCGGTGTTTCAAAAACTGGCGCGGAGCAATTGTTAGCGAATCATAGCTACTTTGCAGCGATGATGGTGCGAAGCGGTGATGCGGATGGAATGGTAAATGGTTTGCTCGAACCATACGGCTCTGCAGTTAAGCCGATTCTCGAGGTCATCGGTGTCAAGCGCGGGCAAACGCTTGCGGGTGTCTATATGATCACCGTGAAACAAAAGCCGTACTTTTTTGCTGATTGCACCATCAACATTGAGCCCGACTCAGAAATCCTTTGCGAAATAGCCATAGCTGCAGCCGATGTCGCTAAACGATTTACCAAAGATCCGATTCGTGTGGCGATGTTGAGTTACGCTAGCTTTGGTGCGTCGCGTCACCCATTGGCAAAAAAGGTATCGGATGCGGTGGCGCGCATTCGCGCGCGCCGACCAGAAATTACCGTCGAAGGTGAAGTACAGGCAGACGTTGCTCTAAATCTTGAATTACAGAAGGCGGAGTTCCCCTTCTCCGTCTTAAACGGTCAGGCTAATGTTCTTGTGTTTCCTGACCTAGGATCAGCGAACATCTCTTACAAGATTTTGACCAACATCACGGATGCCACAGCGACCGGACCGGTTTTGGTCGGAGTCAATAAGTCAGCCCATGTGTTGCAGCGAGGAGCTACGGTTGACGAGGTGATTGGCATGATTTATTTGGCGGCTCAGGACGCGGTCTTAAGATAGATCACAGTTTAAAAACAAGAAGCTCCGGATTCACTCCGGAGCTTTTTGACTACTGGCGATTTTTACATCTAATTCTCTAAAAATTAATTTACGTTCTATGGCAACTGTTGCTGTGGCGGTACACCAAGCTGCGTGTACAGCTGTGAGTATGCGATGCGCAACATTGTTAACAATGCCTGACGGGTATTGCCATTATAATTCGACTTAATCACGTTAGCTTGCGCATTGAGAGTTGCCACTAGTTGCGCAAAATCGGTTATGTTGGCGATTCCGAGGATGGTAGCGAAGTTTGGCAATACCGCATTTGCCGCGTTTACCACCGTTGTCGACGCTTGTTGTTGCGAATTCATTGACTGAGTCGCCATGCCTAATGCAGCGATGATTGCTGCAGGCATGCCGCCGGTTGCGCCGGAGATGCCGATGGTAGCCGCCATGCGTGCAATGCTCAGTAAGTTACTAGACTGAAGTGACGTTGGGTTGAGAAATGTTGCCAACATGGCGTCGATACCACCAGCAGGCAATGTAGCACCGCTCTTCTTTGCCGCAGCTTCTGCTGACAAGAGTACAACGGTCAGAAGATCTTCAACACCTTGAATGCCACCGATTTGCTTCGAATTTGCTACGCCACCGATGAGAACTTTATCCAATTGAGCCAACAACCGCGAAACATCGAGCTTTTGCGTTGTTGTCATTTCCGCTAAAAGAGATGCCAAGCTTGCAATGGCATCGAGTCCAGCGAGCTGAGCGTATTGATTCGGAACAGAATTCAAGCCAGGACGCGCGCCGGAGGTGCCTGTTGCATCCAGTGCCAAAAGGTTTGCGCGTGTTGCGGCCGGTGCGACGTTAGCCTGCAAGGCCTTTCCAGAGTCTTCTTTTTTGGAAGATCCAACAACAGTTCCAGAACCGAAGGCCTTCTCGGTGCCTTTCAATTCTTTGCTCATGATGAAGCCTGCTTCTTTTACATCAGAAAGTCCAAAAGCGTGGCCAGCGATCTGCCCGATGATTGCAGCAATGTGGGCGTTGTTCTTAAGGCCGTTTACAAATGCAAAGCCGATATCAGTTGGATTGGCATTGCCGATGTCATGCGGAACCATGCCAAACAACGTAGCAACGTCCGTGCAACCGAGATCTTTGGCAGATGCGCCGACGTAGATGGTGGTAGCATTGAGGCCATCATCATTCGACGTTACATTTACGTTAACTTGTACAGAGTCAAACATTTCTTGAACTTTGGAAACGATGTCCGCTCTGTCTGCATCGCTCAAGGAAGAAGGAGGAATGTCGGCTTCGCTGTTACAAAGTAGGAAGGCGGCAGCTGGGCTATCATTTTGACTGACGACAGTGCCGTCAAAATTGATGAATATAGTCGGTGTAGAATTCGCTGGGGCAGTAGAAGCGCTCATGAGTGCAAGTTGATTCTTCAAGAGTGCTTGGTAGTAAACATCTGTTGGCTTCTTTGCTTCAACCGAATCGGCCGGCTTTTGTTCGGCGTTTGCATCACTGCTACCCTTCGATGCGTTGCTAGATCCTGAATCGATGTCTGGTGCGTCGGTGCCGCAAGATACGGCCATCGCTACAAGCGATCCTAAGATTGTCTTGGCCAAGATTTTCTTTGATACCATCATGAGTTCCTCCAGTAGTGAGCCAACCAGCGATGCCGGATTGGCGATGCAGGTTACTCGGATGCCGCTTTAGTTTTTTTTAAAAATTCTCATAAAAGCCTGTAATTACTGCAACTTTTCGGGGCAATTTCCTTGCGCAATCTACGCCTAGCGCTTAACATGACTTCCATTTCACGTAATTTCCCTGACGAGGGTTTATGAGCGCATCCCGAGCTTTAGAGCAAATCACCAAAGTTGCTTCCATCAGCGACATTAAGACGGATGCCACCAGCATCGCTACCTATGGCATCGATTGGACAAAGGACTTTAAAGCCAGAGCTGCCGCTGTTGTCTTCCCAAAATCAGCAAAAGAAGTGCAAGCAATCATCGAAATATGCGCGAAAGAAAGAGTAGCCATTGTACCCAGTGGAGGAAGGACCGGACTTGCTGGCGGCGCAGTAGCACAAAACGGCGAGATCATCGTTTCTCTGGAAAAAATGGACAAAATTTCAAAGCCCGACACGATCGGTATGACGCTCGAAGTTGAAGCGGGCGCGATCACAGAAAGAGTTCATGAAGCTGCTGAAAGAGCTGGGCTGTTCTTTGGCCTTGATTTGGCCGCAAAGGGCTCGTCCCAAATCGGCGGAAACATAGCGACAAATGCTGGAGGACTAAAATTTATCCGCTACGGAGGGATGCGCGAGCAAGTACTTGGTTTGGAAGTAGTGACTGGAGATGGGGTTATCAGAGACTATTGCAAAGTCATTCGCAAAAACAACGTCGGCTACGATTTAAAACAGCTGTTCATCGGTTCTGAAGGTACTCTGGGAATTATTACGAAGGCTGTAATCAAGCTGCACCAAAAGCCGAAGAATTTGCGGGTCATGCTCGCGTCATGTAGCGAATTTGCCTCCATTCCTGCATTGCTGCAGGTGTGTAATCAAAAAGGGCTGTCGCTGACGGCTTACGAATTTTTTGACGCGCCATCTTTAGATTTAGTCCTAACTCAGCAGTCACAAGTACGCTCCCCGTTCAGCTCAAGGCCCAATTTTTGCGGTCTTATTGAGTTTGAAAGCGATGCGGCAAATGATGCGATTGCCGAGACTGTCGTTGAGCAATCAGTGGCTGATGGCTTGGTGGATGATGCATTTTTGAGTACATCTGACAAAGAGTTTAGAGACTTTTGGAGCTTGCGCGAACTAATTAGCGAAAGTGCAAGCAAAGTGGGACATGTCAGAAAAAATGACATTTCCGTGCCGATTCATCGGTTGCGGGATTTTGTGCCGCAACTCGCGAGCATTGTAACGGCGCATGGCCGTGGCTTGCAGATTGTAATATTCGGCCACATTGGGGACGGAAACCTACACATCAATTATCTGGCGCCCAAGATGATCGACGTACAGGATTTTCACTCAAAGGCGCGACAGTGCGAGGAACGGGTCTTTGATGAGGTGGCAAAGCTTGGCGGCAGTATTAGCGCTGAGCATGGCATCGGTCTTTTGAAAAAAAAGGACCTGCACCGTTCTGTGCATTCGCTTGATATCGCAGTAATGAAGCAGGTTAAGCTCCTATTTGACCCTCACGGAATAATGAACCCAGGAAAGATTTTTGATTAGCCAGTGTTCTTGAGGATTTTATCTGCACCCATCGATGCTCCCCGAGAAATGGCGGCACGTGAGTTAAATCTCGGTGTGTTGGCAATCATTGATTTGACGTCCGCGGAGAGTTCTCGCGGGTCATTAAAAATCATGTAGCAACAGAGCTCGCGTTTAGCCGTCTGAACAGCGGATACGACGTCCTGATTGGCTTGCGAAATCGCCGTCGCGACATCAGTCGCAGCCGGCACAGCTGCTGGCTGCCCCTCTTGAGCGGGCTTTTGCTGAAGCTGTTCGTGCTCCGGTACTTTCATTTCGTCGCTATGGTCGTCGGAGCGGAGCGAAAGTGGCTCGCCCGTCTTGATTGCGTGATCCAATCGTTTACGCAAGGAATCCGCCTTACGCTTCAAGAAAGTCTTGCCCTTGGAAGTCTTTTCAAGCGCAACCTTTGATTCTTCTAGATCGCCTGAGCGAGCATAAGCCAATCCCAAATTGTAATAGACAAGTGCCCGAATTTCCTCACGCTCGTCTGGCACTGATTGAATGGTCTTGCGATACTGAGCAATACCACCGTCAATGTCCCCGCTTTTTGCCAAAGCAACAGCTCTGTTATTCATGTAGGCGATGACTTCGTCCAACGACTCCATCGTTGACATGATAGCTTTTGCTTTCTCAGTATCACCTTTTGTCACAGCGATCTTGGCCTCGGATTCGTCAATGCTGCGGTGTTTTTCTTCGATGGCCTTAGCATCTTTGATGGCCTCGTTGGCTTTTTCATCATTGCCGAGTTCAGAGTGTACTTCTGCGATTTTGCACAGTCGCTCGATATTCAATGGACTCATGCTCTGAGCCTTTTCAAAGCATGTTAACGCAGATTGGAAGTCGCGCAATTTCATCAGAGTCTTACCGAGCAGATTCATGATCATCATGGAATCTGCACCCATTTTCAAAGCTTCGAAAGCTAGCGACTTAGCTCCAATGTAATCTTCTGCAACAAATGCGAATTCGGCTTCAATCAATTTTTTGCGACCAACTGCGATTCCTGGAATTGCAAGGTACTTCGCCTTTAGTTCAGCGGCTTTGATGTGCTTCTTGGTCGTAAGAAATTCGCGAATTTTTCTTTCGATCACATGCGCGTCCGTGGGTATCTTGTCCTGTTGTATAGTCCAAATGACCGACTTTAAAAAGTTGGAACGATCAAAGGGTTTAGTTGCAAGATTTGCAACGCCCATTTCGCGTACGAGTGGTTGGTCTTCCTGCGTTAGTAACGAGCTAAGTACGATGACCGGGGAAGACATACTTCCCTCTTTTCTTAACATCTGAAGAAACAGCGGGCCGGTAATCTTTGGTATCCGCCACTCTTGGATGATAAGATCAGGGTTCGGATTCTTTTTGAGTGCTGCAATAGCGTTTTCGCCGTCGTCAAAACATTCAATGTTTGGAACACCGAGTTCGCCGAAAATCTGCTTAATCGAATTTTGCGCCGCACTATCAGGGTCTATGACAACGACGCGATGAATACCAAGCACGTTCGTAGCGCTGCCACTGGCGTCTGGCTTAACAGCGTAGTCTTCGCCAGGCGCATGAGACTCGATCACGGCCTTGGCGGCGTCCTTTAAAGTTTCATCCATGAGCGTTGCTTGGCGCAGTGTGGCTTTGCCTTCATCAGTCATTTTGGCTGCAAATTGAGAATCAGCAAGACGCAAAAGTTGCTTCGGATTTCCGGGATATAAATCAGACATCTGCTTTTCAAAGGATTGCCAGATATCAGGAACGTTTGCTGTTTTAATCCACTCGCGCAGGAATTCGGCAGACGCATGACATGTGTCGAAGTGTGATTCCTCTAATCGCTTTAGGAGCAGCCCGAAAGAGTTTGATAAACTGTCTTTGTTGAATGGCTTTTCGTGGTGCGAAAGCAGTCCAAACGAATACGCCCATGACAAGTATTCCTTTTCAGCCTCTTCCACGAGAAGCGACATGCGAACCTGCCGGAGCGCAGGAAACTGCGTGATCAATCTGAGAAGTTGAAGTGCATTTACTTCGGCGCCCTTTTCAACAGGAGCGATGATCCAATCCACAGGCTCTACCTCGAGCATTCCCAAGGCATCTTTGACGTTGGAAACACCGGTGACGTCCTGAAATCCGAGCCCTTTAACAACGTCGGCGAGCAATTGACGCGCGCTACTCGACGAATCGACGACGAGCACTTTTCCGGTTTTGTCTTGAAGTTTTGCGGTCATACTCACTCATAAACAAATTCTGAACACTGACCGTTCATGTTTTCGGTAACGATATGATAAAGTTGAGTTCACATTGGGTGGTCGAATCATAACCATCTGATATTACGAGATAAATTCGAGTGGAAGCTTTGTATTCATACTATTAGGAGGGGTCATAAGTGGCCTACTTCAGCCGCAATCATACTGAACTTTGGTTTGAAACTATTGGAGCTTTCGACGGAAGCAATCCCCTCATTACTCTTATAAACGGACATGGCCGAAGCAGCAGTGATTTTCGACTCATGGCCAAATTTCTGTTTGAGAATGGAATCTCTGTACTGCTGGTGGACAATCGAGCAGCTGGACAGACTAAAACGGAGGGAGAAGTATTTTCTATCGAAGACATGGCAGAGGACGTTGCAGCTCTTTGGAACCATGTCGGAGTAAAAAGAACTGCTCTATTGGGAATATCGATGGGAGGAGTGATCGCTCAGCGGCTGGCAGAATGTCACGCGTCGAAAGTTTCCAAACTTATTTTGGTATCTACATGTTTTTCACCTGCGTCCGTGCAGTCCAATAGGGATCCGTGGCCGTCAGACATTGAATTAATAGCAGCTCGATTGGCGCCAAATTTTTCCAGTGTATTTCGTGCAAAAAACAAATTGTTAATCCAAGCGATGGCAAAAAATATCTCCACGCAGGTTCTATCTGGATCATTTGCGGTCGATTCAGCACGTCAGAGAAGGGCGATGGATGCGTACCGTCCTGCTGTTCCGCAACAGAGTAAATCGCTTACTACACTGATACTGCATGGCACTTGCGACGAAGTCATTAATGTAACTTCGGCGCGTGAACTTGCTACTTTGTACCAGAATTCACGATTGGATTTAATTGAGGACGTAGGACACCTGCTGATCGCCGAGTGTCCAAAGGTTCTATATCAAAAAGTGGCAGATTTCGTGCGAGAATAATGCGACCTACTTCTAGCGCATATTCGCAATAAGATGAATCTCACTTAATGAAATCCCGAGTTCCTTCGACACTTCCGCGGGCTTCATGCCCTGCGTAAGTAGATGGCGAGCATCGACATATTTTTTGTCTTCGATTTCATCCAGAATTTGTTCAAACGGTAGTCGCTGATCGAAGAAGCGGCAAATCTTTTCGCCGCGTTCAACCAGCTTCTGCAGGGAAAGTTTTTGTTTTTCAAGACGTCGCCCCAAACTTTCAATCGCCGCTTCTTTTGTCACTAGGCGCTGAAATGGAACCTCAAAGCGGCCCTCGAGACCTTTGACCACAGTTTCTAAATCACTAGCGATGGTACCTGCGTTGTTCTTAAATTCCTGATCGACCTCCGCTGCTATGCGAGACACACGATCTAGCGCTTCTTTAGACTGACGAGAATGATTCTGTAGTTCCTGCCTTACGCTGTCACGTAGTTCGCTCAGAATCCTGCGTTCTTCATTCATCTCTTGAGCAAGATTGACGTCAAACTCAGTTGTCTTCCTGCGCGTCACATAAATGTACGCCAAGATTACAATGTCTAACGCAAACAACATGACTAGTAAGATTGTAGTCATCTAACCATCCTGTAGAAAGTTCTTCAAAACTTGTTCGTCAACTTCGTCGATAACTAGCGTCTGGCAGGTGACTAGGCGCTTTTTTCCGCGCTTACCAACTTCGGAGCACTCGACGACCTTAGCAAGAATACGAAATGTGTCGGGTTGATCGATGCGGTTGTAATCAACCAGTTTTTGTTTCCGCGACCAATAATTAGGTACTGTCACATGAATTTTAAGCAGCGCGCCTTCTTGAAAGGATTCGCTGGTGCGGAACTCAACACCATGTGGACTGATGAACTGGCTCTGATTTGCATCGGTCGACCCAGTATCGCGATCATCGAGCCCGTACTTTTCTACGGATATAGAGAGCTTACGATTTGAACGTGGATACTTGCGAATCAAGTCCAAATCAAAGCGCATGGAAATGGATATATCGTCATCTAATTCTTCGCTCATTGCCCCTCCATGAGCAATAAAAATCAATCGTCAAACGCCGCCAAATTGAAACAGCAATTAGCCTGCCTTCTTGAGCATGTTCTGCTCCACTTTTTCCAACTTCTCCTTCAGTGTCTGGCCGGTAAATGGCTTGACTACGTAGTTGGAAACGCCTGATTTAACCGCTTCAATGATGTTTTCTTTTTCAGCTTCCGCTGTAACCATCAAGAAGGGTAGATGTTTGAATTTTTCATCAGCGCGAATGGTCTTTAACAACTCCAAGCCGGTCATGTTGGGCATGTTCCAGTCGCTTACGATCAATTCAAAATTGCCTTCAGCCTTCATGAGGGCGTATGCCTTTTCACCGTCTTCCGCCTCGTGCATCTCGCGAAAACCCAGCGACTTCAGCAATGTCTTAACGATTCGACGCATGGTCGGAAAATCGTCGACGACAAGAATTTTTAGATCCGGGCGAAAAATTGGTCGATTCGGTGCCATCTGGAAATCCCCTCCTTGAGAAAATCAGTCAGTGAGTAATGGTTTTAATTTGTGCTTTAACTTATTGACGGCCTGTGTATGCAATTGCGACACACGCGATTCAGTCACTGATAGTACTTTTCCGATCTCCTTTAAGTTGAGATCTTCATAGTAATATAGAGACAAAACTAGGCGCTGCTTTTCGGGCAGTTCGTCAATAGTCTTTACGAGCAGCTCTTTTACGCCCTTGCTCTTCAGCTGCAAGAACGGATTCTTCGATCCAACATTTTCGAGGCACTCTAGCAAGCTCCGGCGATCATGATTATTTGGTCCCCCCATTTCATCGATGGAAAGCAGGGTGACGGCCTTCACTTTTGCAACAAGTTCAAAGTATTCATCGAGGGAAACGCCGAGGGCTTCAGAAACTTCTTCGTCACTGACGGCACGACCGAATTTTTGCTCGAGTTCAGAATAAGTTTTTTCTATTTTCTTAGCTTTGTCACGAACGGATCGAGGTACCCAGTCTTGTGAACGCAGCTCGTCCAAGATGGCTCCGCGGATGCGAAATTCCGCGTATGTTTTAAATTTATTGTCGCGTCCTGGATCGTATTTGTCGATCGCATCCATCAAGCCGATTACGCCCGCGGAAATCAGATCATCGATATCGATGTTCGATGGTAGACGAGCCGCGATTCGTTGAGCTACGAAACGAATTAGTGGCGAATAATCTGCAATGAGCTGATCGCGGAGCTTGCCGTTAACTCCGCTGTTATCCTGCTTATATCGCTTTACTAGACCCTTCATAATTCACGACCTCAAAACTGGTTACCTCTATAGGACCGCAGGACGGCTATCGCCTGATGAAGACCAAAGTAAATTTTTTAATGTTTCCGATACGCCTCTATTGTATCTCGAATGCGGGATGGAATCTGCTATCGCCCTAGATAGTTTTAGCCATGCTTGCCCAGAGATGGTGTGCAAACTTGTATCGGCTGCAACTCTCCGCATTGCCACAGAACGCTTAACCTGTGGGTCCATCGGTACAAAACCGATGCTATTTACGTTTATGCCCAAAAACTTTCTAGCTACATCGGCTAAACGCTCATAAATCTTGAGGGCCTCGCTATCGCTTTGGGCCATATTGACCAATAAATCTAGGTCTTTTCTCCCATGATCTTCGTGCATTACTTTCATAATTGCATAGGCATCCGTCATTGAATGCGGCTCGGGCGTACTGATGACAATACATTTATGAGCTGGGGTGCAAAACTTCATGACCGCGTCGGAAATACCGGCACCAGTGTCAAAAATTACGACATCAAATTTTTCCTCCAGATCATCAATATGCTCGGCTAAGGATAGTTTCTGCAAATACGACAAGCGAGTCATGTTGCGAATGCCTGATCCGGAGGGAACGATTTTAATGCCTGACGGACCTTCCAAAATAATTTCTTTGAAGCAGGCGGTGCCCTCGATGACATGCGATAGATTTTTTTCAGAGTGTAATCCAAGCAAAACATCAACATTTGCAAGTCCTGCATCACCATCGACGACGAGCACGCGCAACCCAAGTTTACTCAAGCCAACTGCGAGATTAATTGTGGTCAATGTCTTACCAACCCCGCCTTTGCCGCTTGTAATTGAAAGCACGAAAGGACCAGCTTCTGCGCCGTTATCCGAAAAGGAACGGCGACCAGCGCTGCTACTTAACATTGCGTTTGCTCCCTTTGCTCCACGATCCATATGTTGAACTCCCGTTATCCGAGCAATCGTTCTGCAAGTTTTTCACGGCCCGCACGTTCAATATCATCAGGAACCTTTTGACCATTCGAGATGTAACCGACTGGCAGACTCCAACGTACTGAAGCATTCAAAATGTCAGCAAAGGCCGAACTTTCGTCGAGCCGCGTGAAAGCGAGACTCTGAATGCCAACGGGGCAAAAAAAGGAAATCTGCTGATCCTGCAGTGCCGGCTTATCGTTGCTTGACAGAACCAGGTGAAAGTCGATCGGGAGATCAAGATCGCGCAATTGCTCCATTTCGCAAATGGCTTGGCTGTCGCCAACGCTCACGCCGCCGGTATCGAGCAATACGATGCCAATGTCGGGGCGCTTTTGCGTAACGCGAGTCAATTCTTGAACGTCGTGCACCGTGGCGAATTCAACGCCAATTACTTTGCACATCACCCGAAGTTGTTCCGAGGCGGCTAGTCGCGCTTTGTCAAAACTAACTACCAAAACTTGGTCAGCGTATGCACGATGTAGATGCGCCGCCAGTTTAGCAATCAAAGTGGTTTTACCTGCGCCTGGTGCGCCGACAAGCGCGTGCATGACAGGCGATCCAGGCCTTGGTGACCACTTGGGTGATATCTGGATTCGTTTCATGATCCATTTCATAGCGTGCGCGCGATAATTCATTTCTGGGCGATCGAGTTTAACCTTCTCAGGCGGCAGCGATCGCAGATAGGTAATGAGTTCGACGATGATTTTCGAGGAAACTCCCGCAAGACGAAGTTGTTCCTCGACCGGACGAATGGGCAAGGGCACGTCGCGGATGAAGGATTCATCGTGAACCCGTAGTGACTCTACTAGTAACGATTTCAGCTCTCGTATATTTTGATTGATTGATTCGACTTGTTCGCGGCGTGGCATCGAATCTGAAAGTGAGCGAATTTTGAAGTCGATGCCTGAAATAGCTTCGGCATCAATGGAAGGAGTTGCGAAATGGCTAGTGCTTGCGCTGGCCCCTGACCGCGATGATACAGCAGACGTGGCCTTAACTTCGACCGTTTTTGTGCCTTGCTTGCCGTTGAGGGGTTTGTTGCGCACGCTCAAGATAACGGCGTCCTCACCAAGTTCTTTTTTTACAGACTTGATTGCGTCGCGAACGTTGAGTGCTTCATAGGTTTTGATATCCATAAATCCCCCTTAATTCAAGGTGACAATGCCAACTGTTTGAATCTGCGAACCCTTCGGAACTTCATCGTAAGCAATGACTACGATCACTGGAATGTATCTAGTCAAAAGCTGTTTCAATTCCCAGCGCACCATACCGCCACACAATAAGATGGGCGGGTTTCCATTCGATTGAAACTTTTCCACACTAGAAGAAATAGCGGTCAAAATACGTTGTGCGATCGAAGGTTCAAGTTGCAGGCTCGTCGAACCGTCTTCGCGATGCTGGATGCCCGCAATCAAAATATCCTCGACAGCGCGATCTAAAGAGAACACGACTAATCGATCTTCAGGTGTCATGTATTTCTTTATGATACCACGTCCCAATGCCTTGCGGACGTAGCGCGTCAAGGCGTCTGGGTTTTTGACACTTCGCGAATAGTCTGCCAAAGTTTCAAAAATTGTGAGGAGATCGCGGATGCTAACTCTCTCGGAAAGCAAATTCTGGAGTACCTTAACGACTTCGCCGAGACTCAGTCTGTCCGTCCCAATAACTTCTTCTATTACTTTGGGGTGCTCTTTTTGTATGCCCTCAATGAGGTTTTGTACCTCCTGACGACCAAGAAGTTCAGAGGCGTGTTCCTCAATCAATTTTGTGAGATGAGTAACAACAACCGTGGCACAGTTTACGACGGTATAGCCCCTAAATGTCGCATCTTCACGTTGCGCCGGTTTGATCCAAAGAGCATCAAGTCCATAAGCTGGTTCCTTAGTGCGCACTCCGTCAATAGGGTCAGGTACGTCACCCGAGTCCATCGCTAAGAACTGGTCAACCATGAGGTTGCCTCGTCCTATGACGTTGCCCTTAAGGAGAATTTGGTATTCGCCGGGACGCAATTGGATGTTGTCCTTGACTATGACCATTGGTACCACGATGCCGAGTTCTTGCGCGTATTGCTTCCGAGCTGTGATGATGCGCTCTAAAATTTCACCGTCTTGTGTACGGTCAACCAATGGTATGAGGGAAACTCCCACTTCAAGGGTAAGGACATCAACGTGCAATAGTGATTCAACTGTTTCACCAGGAGCTTCGGCCTTCTCTTTGGCTGCGAGTGCGGCTTTCTTGGCGTCGTCGCGTTTTTTGACTTGATCATTGGAGTAGCGCGCAAGAAATACAAAACCAATGCTCAAAAGTAGGAACGGCAAAGTGGGCATTCCGGGTATCAACGCCATGATAAATACGAGCAATGCGCATAAGGCAATTGCCTTTGGCTGCATCATCATTTGATCATTGAGCGTTTCACTTAACCCTTGGCTACCGCTTGCGCGCGTTACGACGATACCGGCCGCAGTAGAAATTACGAGTGCGGGAATCTGAGACACAAGTCCATCACCGACTGTCAAGAGAGTAAAAACTTGCGCCGCTTCAGAAAAACTCATGCCCTTATTCATCACGCCTAGTATTAGTCCCATGATGATATTTACGGCGGCAATGATGATTGCCGCGATTGCATCGCCGCGAACGAATTTACTGGCACCGTCCATCGAACCGTAAAAGTCGGCTTCTCGTTCGATCTTCTGTCGACGCAGACGAGCTTCGTCTCTATCGATCAAACCCGCACCAAGTTCGGCATCGATAGCCATTTGTTTACCCGGCATGGCATCCAAGGTAAAACGAGCGCCGACTTCGGCGACGCGGCCAGCACCCTTGGTAATAACAATGAAGTTAATGACGACCAAGATGGCAAAGATTACGAAGCCGACAAAATAGTTGCCGCCGACGACGAATTCACCGAATGCGCGAACGACGTGCGAAACTTCACCAGACCCACCATCAAGCAAGATGCTGCGTGTCGTTGCAACGTTAAGACCCAATCGAAACAGCGTTGTCACGAGCAGCAAAGTTGGGAATGTGGAAAACTCTAGTGGCTCCTTCACATAAATGGAGACCAGCAAAATGAGAAAAGATGAAGTAATGCTAAGCGACAATAATAAGTCGAGCACAACCGCTGGGAGCGGGACGATCATGGTAAAAATAATGCCAAGCAACGCCACGGCAAATTGAACGTCAGGTGTGCGCATCGCGCCGAGGATGCGAGCTCCCCAGTTTTGCTCGTTGCCCTTCACGGCTACATTTGTTGCGTCAGCCATTAGGAGGCCCTCACTCTATTTTGACGACGGCGCGGAACTTTTACGCCTTTTACTTTGAATACATACTTGATGACATCCGAAACAGCTTTAAATAGAGAATCAGGGATCTCTTGCCCGACTTCGACGAGCTTATAAAGCGTCCGAGCCAAAGGTTTGTTTTCGACAATCTCGACATTGGCGTCCTTTGCAGCGATACGCATTTGGAGCGCTAAGTGATCAACGCCTTTTGCAACAACCACCGGAGCCTTCATGTCCATGGTATAGCGAAGAGCTACGGCGTAGTGTGTCGGGTTGGTCACGACCACCGTCGCTGTTTTTACTGCCTCAACGGTCTTTCTAGTTGCGAGTTCTCTTTGTACGCGACGCATACGTTGCTTAACATGCGGGTCAACATCACGTTGCTTAAATTCTTCCTTAACTTCCTGCTTTGTCATTTTCATCTGGCGTTCCAGCGTTATGAACCCCATGATGAAATCCGCTGCTGCGACGAAAACCAATAATCCGGCGACGCTCCAGAACAGGCGAGCGAGTGAATCGCCCAAATAGTTCCATACATGAGGTATGGACATGGACATGAGATTGGGAGCACCTTTCCACATTGATTTGAGAAAGAGCCAGCCGATCAGTCCAACCGCCGCTAGTTTGGCAATACTCTTCAACATCTCGCCAGCGGCTTGAAAGTTGAATAGTCGGGTAATGCCTGTGACGGGATTTAGTCGAGAAAAATCCGGGGCGACTTTTTTCCACGACCAGTTAAATTGCGTTTGCAAAAATGTTGCCGAAGCCGCGACGACGGTCGTAATGATGAACGGCGGCACGATGAGTTTCAAGAGCTCGTACGTTGCTTGCGCACTCAGTGTCGTAATATCGAGATTGCCGCGACCCCTGAGGGGAGCCGATTCTAGAAAGTGTCTCAAGATCGTTTTCAAATCCGTGAATAGCTTCGGTGCGTAGTTTGAAAAAAATATCGTCGCCGCAGCCAGCACTAAGACTGCGGTGATCTCTCTTGACGCGACGACTTGACCTCTGTCCCGGAATTCTTGCCTGCGTTCCGGGGAGGCTTCTTCCGTCCTGTCATCAGCGCTTTCAAATCCTTCTGCCATCGTCTACCTAACGAAGTAAGATTTGGTTGAGCGTGTCCTGTAACTGGCTACCGTATCTATCCAACGTAGCCGGGAAAAACGGCAACGTTGCAATGTAAATTAAAAGGCCCGTCGCAAAACCAATGGGAAAACTTAGAGAGAAAACGTTTAGTTGTGGTACGGCACGAGCCATAAGTCCCAACGCTGCCGTCGAAAACAGAAGGCTTACGAGGACCGGAGCGCCCACTTGCAATGCAGTTACGAAGATAATTTCCGATTGCATGATAATAGCTTCTGCAAATTTCGAAGAGACAACGAACTCACCGGCACTGATTAGCGTGAATGACCGAGCCATCGCTGCGAAGAACAAATGATGCAAATTAAGCGAGAAGAAGATTAGAAACATCAGCATACGATGCAGCGCGGTGAAGCTGTCCATTTGCATTCCTGCATCCGGCAAGAAGAGATTGGCTGTGCCAAAGCCCATTTGGTAGCCGAGTAGTCCCGCCGCTGCGACGAGCCCGTCAAACAGCATGCGCGCAACAAATCCGATGCTAAGTCCCAGCAATAGTTCGCTCAAAACCACAAGACCCAGCCCCATTATGGAAAAATCTAGATTGGCGGAATAACTTGCAGGAATCATGGTGAACAGGGCAAGAGTCACAGCAACTGAACACAGGACACGCGTTCTTACGGGCGTGGAAACGTCACCGTAAACGGGCAACGAAAACATAACGGCACTGATTCGTACAAACGAAAGCAGAGCTGTTGCAGCAGTAGTTGTAGGAATCTGAATCAAGTCACATTCCTCACAAGTCTGGGCGGATAATATTTGGAATCTCAGTGAAAAGTTTACTCACAAAATCCATCATCGTGTGCATCATCCACGGACCGCAGATGGCCATCGCCAACGTCATTAGTAGGACCTTAGGGATGAATGACAACGTCTGCTCGTTGATCTGTGTTGCGGCTTGGATTACCGACACCACCAAACCAGCGACGACCGCAGCTAACAATGGCGGCGCAGCCATCTGTAGCGTGATCCAAATCGATTGATTTGCGATATCAAGTACTAGTTTGTCTGTCATTGAGCCCTCCTTAGCCCGTCGCAAAGCTCTTCATGATTGAACCGACGATCAATGACCAGCCGTCTACCAAAACGAAAAGCACGATCTTGAATGGCAGGGCAATCACAGTGGGAGGTAGCATCATCATACCCATGGCCATCAGTACCGCAGCGACAACCATGTCAATGATTAGGAATGGGATATAGACTAGAAAGCCGATTTGAAATGCCGTTTTGATTTCGCTGAGCATGAATGATGGAATAAGCACCGTCAGCGGCACTTCCGCACCTTGGGTGGGCTTAGCTACTTTTGCGACGCTGAAGAACATCGCCAAATCGTCTTCCCGTGTCTCTGCCATCATGAATTTTCGCACTGGTTTTATGAATTCGGCAAATGCAGTCTCTTCATCAATTTGTTTTTCAGCGTAGGGCTTATAAGCCTTTTCATGTACCTGATCGATCACCGGCGACATGGAAAAAAATGTGAGGAAAATAGCCAAACCAAGAATGATCTGGTTTGGCGGCATAGTTGGGGTTCCCAGCGCTTGCCGAACAAAGCCGAGAACTATCAGAATTCGTGTGAATGAGGTCATCATGAGCAGTAGTGCCGGTGCAACGGAAAGTACCGTCAAAAGACCAATAATCTTGATTGCTGGCACAAATGAAGGTTGATCGCCGCCAAGGCCAGGTATGCTCAGCGAAATGGTATCGTCATCATCGGTACTGGCGTTTGCGCCACTAGCGAGCGCAGCCTGACCTCCAAGGATCAGACCACAGATCAATATCATTTTTAAAAGCAGATTCACCAGAGCCTCACTATGTCGTTTTTTGCAGTGTCTTTAATTTTTCTCGTAGAAGTTTGGTAACGTCTTCAACGTTCCGACGTGGGGAATAGTTTCCATCATCATTGTTTCCAACACGTGAGGAAAATTTTGTCGCGACCCCAGGATTTTCTTCTGCCTCAATTCGACGCGTTGCGTAATTCGTCGATGTTGATTCTTTGCGATCATCTGTAGTGACGTTACGGTAATTTGGCAAGCGACGTGGCCGCTGAATTTCTGCATTTTCACCTATGTCCTGTTGCGTTGGCACAGGCGGTGTCTTGCTGATATTTTTTCCTGGTATGGGCCTGTGTGCCTTTGGACGAGGCGCTTCAATGCGCGCAGGCATAGCGGGTGCTCCAGCAGATGCAAGTGCCATCGGCAAATCGATATTTTGCAAGATCGAAATGTTGGAAGGTGTGATCCCTAGTAACAAGCGCTGATCACCAACTTTGACTACTGCGATCTTTTGTTTGGGTCCAAGTGAATGTACAGCAAGTGTTTTAAATGTTGGAATTTCACTTGCTCCGGAGTTCTGTTGCTGTCGGCGTCGGATCAAAGGACGTAGACCCAAAACAACAAGCAACAAAAATAGCGCTCCAGCCGAATAGATGGTTAGGCTAGTCATCTTTTGTTGCAAATTACGGTTGTTGTTTTCTGTTGAGGCGGTTGCCTCTGTCGCGGATGCGGCAAGGGTGTTCGGGGCTGGCGCGTCGGCAACGCCAGTAGTAGCCGCTATTGCGGCAGTTGGCGCGACGTCATCAACCGTTAACAGCAGTCTGTTACTAAGCACATCCACAAATGTTTGCTTTGCAATGGCCGGTCCATCGCCATCGATGAATAGTCGAATGGATACTTCGTTCGGAGCGCTCTGAAATGTCACGATTTTCTTGACGACATCACCCGAACCATCAATAAACTTCCCAGGATTCGCGGTGATGGAGTTTGGCACGAGCACCTGTAAAAACGTCCCATGCTCCTCTACGGAAAGCTTTGTCGGCAAAGCTGATCCTGACGTTTGTACATTTACAAATGTTTTGCCTTCGCCACGTTCGACCGTGATGTCACTGATGGTGGTGACATCGGCTTTGTCGTTCTGCTTGTCCGATGACGCGACGACTTTTTCATCGGCAAGGTCATTTGCAAATGCCTGCCAACTTAAACTTGCAATCATCGCTACGACTATACGAATCACGGTCGAACCTCCTAACGTTACCTTAAGCGACTTCTTTATTTTGGTTCTGCAGATCACCCAGACCAAACTGCGAAACAACGTCAGTCAATCGCACACCGAACTTTTCATTAACGACGACGACTTCACCCATGGCTACAAGTTTGTCGTTGATGAGAATTTCCATTGGCTCACCGGCAATTTTGTCAAGCTCGATAACCGAACCTTGCCCAAGCTGCAGAAGATCGTTCACGAGCATTTTCGTGCGACCAAGCTCGACCGATACTTTCAGCGGAACATCCAGAATCATTTTTAGCTTTGAGAAGTCAGTACGCGAGATGCGACTATCTTCCATCGCCGATCCGCCTGCTTTCGGACCATCGCCGCCACCCGCGGCAGCTCCGGCGCCCCCGCCTCCGCCGCCCGTAGCGTCGGCCAATGCGCCGTCGAAATCCGATCCTAGTCCAAAATCTTCTGGATTCATCCCATCAGCGGCCATGATGCACTCCTATTCAATCACTATGATTCGATCAGTGATTCGGTAATTTTAATGGCGCGATTTCCCTTCAAGATCCCCGGAATACCGCGAAATTTTGCCACTCCTTCAACCAACACATCTAGCGGCATGGTGGCATCAGTATCCAATTGAATGATGTCGCCAACGCTTAAGTTCGTTAAGTCTTCGATCGTGATATCAGCCTCACCGAGCTTGCAGAGCAAGTTGGCGTTTGTTTGCATGATTTGTTCTTTGATACGGTTGATCCAAATGAAGTCAACTTCTAGCTGTTCACTTTGGAAGCCGACAGAGAGCTTCGATTTGATCGGCTCCAATGTTGCGTATGGAATCACGATCTTAATCGTTCCCGAAACTTTCTCGAGTTCGACGTCGAAAGTAGTCGCGATTACAACATCACTTGGAGGTACGACCGCAACGAATTGCGGGTTAATTTCAGTACGCGAATAGCCGATCTTAAGCGGGTAAACAGGCTCCCACGCTTTTTCCAAATCATCGATGGCAGATAAAACAACGCGTCGAGCGATCTTGATCTCGATTTGGGTAAAGTCCTTACCTTCAATTTTCGTATATGGAACGTCATTCCCGCCAAAAAAACTATCGACGAGGGCGTAGAGTAACTTTGATTCGATGACCATGACCGCTGCGCCGCGCAGCGGGTCAAGCCTCAATATGTTCAAACAGGATGGCAGCGGCAAAGAGTTCATGAATTCGGAAAATTTCAATGGACCGGTCGAGTTGACGCTCAGGTTGGCCATTTTGCGCAAAGCGGTTGACAACGTAACGCGGAAGAGACGTATGAAGCGGTCATGTATGATATCGAGTGTCGGCATACGACCGCGAATAATGCGGTCTTGGTTGGCAAGATCGTATTGCACGATGCCGGCTGCTTGCGCTCCACCACCGCCGCCGCCTCCTCCCTCGCCATCTGGCTTGGAGTCTGACACAGCGGACAACAGCGCATCTACTTCACTTTGCGATAGAACCTGATTCATTCAATTCCTCACATCATTCGATCAATAGATCGGTGATGAAAACGGACTCAATGGGCGTTGTCATGTAACGGTTCAATTTGATCAGTATCTCTCGTCGGAGCTGCGCTTTGCCATCAGGTCCAAGTAGGAATTCGCGCGATTTCGCAGAGACTACGCCGACAACGGCATCCCTCAGCTGCGGCAAACGGCGTTCAATCTCTTCCTTTTGTTTGTCTCCACCTTTGAATTCCGCAGATACTTCTAGGCGGATGTAGTGATTCTCAAGTGGATTGCCGAGGTTAAGGTGAAAGGTTTTAAAAGCATACGTGTCGCCAAAGTCGACGGTACTTTCATCATCGGCGCCTTTAGCGTCGGGCTTCTTGGCGGGTGCCGCTTCACCGTGTCCACCCCCTTCAGCGGCAGGCGCCGCTTCACCATGTCCACCTTCGGCGGCTGGGGCGGCTTCGCCGTGTCCGCCTTCTGCCGGTGCGGCTGCGGCACCATGCTCGCCCTCTGCGGCAGCAACGGGAGGATGTTCTTCCTTTGAGCCAGACATGAGAAAAAATCCGGCTCCGCCACCTATCAGCAGTACGCCGACGGCGCCACCGATGATAATCAGCTTTTTCTTTTTCGACGCCCCTTCCCCGTCAGCTGCAGAAGCTTCGCCGTCTGCTCTCTTGGGATCGTCTTTTCCTTTTTCTTTTTTTGCATCTTCAGCCATGGATACACCCCCGCTTGGGGATCGATTACAAAACTCGTGCCATGCGAAAATTGCCGATGAGTCTTTGGTCACAATTGCAAATTTGAATGAAGCGCCCTTAGATTTGAGCGGCATCCTTGGCGAATGCAGCCCGTGTAGATTTTTGCACCGCAAAATCACACGATCTCATTACGAGAATCAGAGAGTTTTGCGTTAAAGTAATGTAGGATTTTGAAAAAACAGTATCGGGATTTTTATGAATCGCAGAAACGTCAGCAATTTGGCGCAGCGGGGCGTCAGTAATTTGGCACGAGTTGTCATGGGACTGGCACTTTCTGCGCCGACACTTTCCCAAGCCCAGCAGCAAGATGTTTTTGCAGACATCGAATGGGGGTACCTCAATGGCATTGGACAAAGTGATGAACTGTCGACTTCCAATGCGGCGCCGTCACTAGTTCGCGGTAGGCTCGGCATCGAATGGGGTCGCACAGAGCCGGCTTCTTTGTTGTTAGTACTCAGACCAGATGCGGAAATCTACAAGGATAGCTCGGGAAATGTTACTCGATGGGATGGTCGCATGGGTCCCGTTGCCCAATCGACGAGAGAAATTCATCTGCTTGATGCGTACGAATTTTGCTTCGATCAAAAAACAGGGTGGAAAATTAGCACAGGTGTCCGTGAAAGCTTCGATGAGCTTTGGCGCATTAATGAAAGTAAAATTCCATTCGGACTTCGCGTCATCGAGCCGGGTAGCTTCTTTTTTGCCGAAATTAAATGGCAAGGTGCGCCGGAAATGGGGGATGAATCTTCCAGTAGTAGGGCTACCAAGGCATCACTACTTGTTACCAGCGGAGATCGCTCACGAAATAATCTGATTGAATCAGGTGATCGGCGAACAGGTTCAAGCTCCGACTCTTTGTGGGGCGGTGGCGCTTGGCTTTCCGGTGCCATCTCGTCATCGCAATTGCGACTAGGTTCGTTTTATGAAAATAGACGCAGTGAAAATGATATTTTTTCGGACCTATTTCTGGTTCTTGATTCATCGACAACGATTTCTCGAATGGCAAAGGGTTCGACCCTTAAAGCGGAAGTCCGATGGCGTTCAGTTCGTCAAACAAAAGGCGAAGACGACATACCAACAAAAAATAGCCTATCTCTAACCACCGGTTTGCAGGCGGCGATTCAAGAACTTAGCTACGTTGATTTGAATTTTAGTTACGGAAGTGCCGATGCAGATCTTGACCTGTACGGCCTATCAGAACTGGAGGGATACCAAGTCGATGTGCAATTTCGCAAAAGATTTTCTCCAGCACTATCGATCAGCACGGGACTTGGATTTGAGCAGCGCACTCGAGTCGATGCCGATGGCGGAGAGACGGAAGGTGCATTTGGTTCAGACGAAAGGCCAAAGAATGGCATTTGGAAAGGTATGATGGCCCTGAGTTATTGGGTTGGACGCGACTAGCAAATCACAAGAACCTCGAGGACCAAGTGCTGCCGGCATACATAAAGGAATCGAAGCAGGGCGTAGAAATCTCCATCCACGTTGTTCCGGGAGCCAAGAAAAGTGAACTTATTGGTCTTCACGGCACGAGCCTAAAGATCAGGGTGTCGGCCCCACCTATCGAAGGCCGCGCGAATGAAGAAATCCTCCATTATTTCAGTAATTTATGTAAAATTCGCCCTGCTCAAATTAGTATCATCCGTGGCCTCAAGAGTAGGGGTAAAACGGTACAGATTTTAGACACAAATTGGGCCGCAATAGCGCCTCATTTTAGGGATATACTCTCGTCATAATTGCTATCCATGATTGTGCGTGAACATCGATTCCGGCTGTAGTATTCTCATCCCTCTAGACAAAGTTTCTGGGAGTTAATGGTGATGTTGAAATCGCGCACTTTATTGGCAGTCGTTGCAGTTTCCGCTTTGAGCGCTTGTACGCTCGAATGGTTTGATCCATCCAAAGATCATGCAAAATTTAAAGCAGAGGAAAACGCGGCGAACGGAGCATCCGTTAAATTGAACGCTAAGGGAGAAGTCGGTGGCACCACTGCCGGTGGAGCAGCCGCAGAAGTTGATGGAAAAGCAATTTACGCAGCCAATTGCTCCGCTTGTCACGGTGACATTGGTGACGCAGCATCACCAGCAGCGGCAGCGATGAATCCGAAGCCACGTAACTTCACCGACAAAGCTTGGCAGTCGGCATCGGATGACGCTCGCATTACGAAAGTGATCAAAGAAGGCGGAGCCTCCGTTGGGCTGAGCCCAACCATGCCGCCTTGGGGCGCACAGTTTGACGACGCTCAAGTTGCGGCACTGGTCGCAACCATTCGAGCCTTCGGCAAATAAAGAAAAGTCGAGTTTTAGCCAACACAAAGGGCGCAACGGGAATTCCGCTGCGCTTTTTTAGTGTCAAAGCGGCCGATGAGGCTGAAAAAATTGATTTAGGCCGATGTTAGCCCCCGAAGTTTTTCCATCGACGCTGCGCGCGTAATCCATGCGCAACAAGAGGCGGTTGACTTGTGGCACCGCCATGCGCAATCCCACGCCATAAGACGAAATAACGTCAGCATCCCTCACAAACCCGACATCATAGAAGGCAGCCGCTTCCCAATTGGCAAAAGTTTGCGAGGCGAAATTGTTTCGAATTTCAAAATTTGCGTAAGCGCATTCTGTACCTGAAATAATTCCATCTGGAAACCCACGCACCGAATCAAATCCGCCGAGAAAATATCTGTCATTAAAATTTGCGCTGGATGTCTTTCCGTAAACGGCATGAATCGCCGTTCCAAAATTAGCTGGTAGAGAATGATAGTGGAATACATCCAAATCAAATTTGTTATATCGTGACTTTCCTCGATTGATCACCCCGTACTGAGCCAAGACTTTCGCACCGTCCAAGCGCAATGCGTTGATGCTGATGCTATCCCATTGGAGAGTAGGCAAAACGGAGAGGCTCGCTGGCGCGTCTGATGTTTCAAAACTGACATCAGTCGAACGGTCATCACCGCCGACGTGTACTTCCTCGATGAGCGGTGGTGAATCGCGGCGGATGCGTGCATCTATTCCAGCAAGCAAGGGAATACCCGTACCCTCTCGTTCAAACGGATCAAGAAGCGGCACCATGTGAAACAACCGCAACATTCGATTGTCGGTCGCTGCTTTGTGCGTAGCTACAAGGTTTTCGTCGAATTGAGCGGCACGTTCACGAAACATATTCCAATATTCAATACTAAGAACTTTTCGTCCTCGACCCCAACGTGGTGCGCGGGCCCAAACAACATGCCCCGGTTTTGCATCACCGTATTTGCGAAATTCGCCGCCGAGCGTCCAGAGACTGCCAAAGCTGTGTGTATCGTAAACGCCGGCTACCAACATCGGAGTTCCGCCGCCGACGGTGGCGCGAACCACTGGGATCAGCGTCCATTTCTCAACAACTTGGATGAATACGCGGCAATCATCTTGCGGCAATTTTTCGATGGAAACAGCAACGCTTTGAAACACTTCTGTCGTGAGCAACTTCTTTCGCATAAATTCAAGATTTTGCTCACTAGCTACAATGGGCTCATCTAGAGATAGGTATCGCTTCAACCAATGCTCAGAAGTTCGACGAAGCCCATCTATATGATACTCGCTGCAGGTATCGGCCCATGCATGCGACGCGAGCATGCAAAATGTCGAAAATGCTAGTGCTCGAAGGTAATCCTGTCGAATGATCTACCTCATTTATGGCAGTAATAGCGGCTGCCACTCTGCAGATACATGCCGACATATTCCCGGATACCGTCTTCCAATGAAGTAAATTTCCCGTTCCATTTGAGCCCTGAGCGCAAATGTTCCGTAGTGGCTTGCGTGAAGTATTGGTATTGATTCTTTACGTTATCGGGCATTTCAATGAAGTCGAATGCGGGTTCCTTTTTCAAAGCAGTGAACACAGCGCGACCAAGATCGACAAAGGTTCGAGCTTCACCGGTGCCGAGATTATAAACGCCAGAATTTGCGTCGCGGCGATTCTTCCATGCATGCAGCATCACACTGACGACGTCTCGAACATAAATGAAGTCGCGTTTCTGTTCGCCGTCGGCAAACTCTTTTTTGTAGCTCTTAAATAGTTTCAAACGGCCAGTGTTGAGCACTTGTGGGTACGCGTGAAAAACAACGCTTGCTTGCCCACCTTTATGATATTCGTTTGGTCCATAGACGTTAAAAAATTTGAAACCGGCCCAAAAATTTGGCGTGGTATGCTGCGAGAGTACCCACTTGTCGAAGATGTGCTTGCTGAAGCCATATTTGTTGATGGGCATTAACTTTGCGTGGGACGATGCGGCATCCGAAAAGCCCTGAGCCCCGTCACCGTAAGTTGCCGCTGACGATGCGTAGATAAACGGTATGTTTTCTTCGGCGGCGATGCGGAACAAATCACAGGACATCTGAAAATTATTTGCCATCAAATAGTCGCCATCGGTTTCAGTCGTCGCCGAGCAGGCTCCCATGTGGAAGATCGCTTCGACTTGATCGGAATGTTGACGCAGCCATTCGACGGAGCAGTTTTTAGGCACGAAAGCAGAGAAATTTGCACGAACGAGATTTTGCCACTTGTCCCCGCGCCCTAGAGAATCGGATACGATAATATTTTGGAGACCAAGATGGTTCAATTCTGCAACAAGACAGCTTCCAATAAATCCAGCACCACCAGTGACAAGTATCATAAAAACCTCTATAAAATCGCCACTACACTACCATTTTCGTGGCCTACAGGCTAAAGTTATGTTTCTTCTGAGTGCAGCAAGGAGTCCGGCGTATGTTCGGTATCGGTCCAATGGAAATAGCTGTGATTATGATTTTTGCGTTGCTGTTTATAGGCCCGCACAAATTGCCCGAAGTTGCGCGGCAACTGGGTAAATTCATGGTTCACATGAAACGGATGAGTTCGGATGTTCGCAACACGGTCGATGAATACATGAAGCAGGCCGAAGCCGACATCCTCAAAGAGGAAAGAGAACAAGTTCGAAAACTATTTTCGGAAGGGGTATTAAACCCACTGAAGGCAATTGACGCAGAAGTAAAAGACTCCGTAAATAGTGCAATCCAAGGGCACGGAGAAAGCCATCCGACACCTTCCCATGACGAGCATGAGCATCATCAACAAACGACCGATGTTCAAGCTCACGTTGAAGGAACGGTCGCGGCCACTCCAAGTCATTCCCATAACGAGGAAGTTGGGGATCAGTCCAAGTCCAACGGGCCGAAGTGGGATACATAGCAAACATTTTCAAAAAACAATGGGCCAGCAACCTCTCGGTGCTGGCCCCAAATTATTTCTAGTATTGATGTTACATACTTGCGGTAGGTTCAGATACGGTGGGTGCCACTGCAGGCGCCCCTGCTTCGTTTGCTTTTGCCTTGTTTTCTTTGAAAGCTTTCTTCAAATGATCCGGCAAATCCTTGGCAAGGTCTACGCCGACAACTTTCGAAACGCCTGGTTCCTGCATGGTGACGCCATACAAGGTGTCCAAGACTTCCATCGTACGTCGGTTGTGCGTAATGACGATGAACTGGAAACGGTCAGACAGGGCTTCCAAAACGCGGTTGTAACGACCGACGTTTGCTTCATCGAGAGGAGCGTCAACTTCATCGAGGAAGCAGAAGGGTGTCGGCTTACTCTTAAGAAGTGCGAAGATTAGAGAGATAGCAGTCAGCGCCTTTTCTCCACCAGAGAACAAGCTCATGTTCTGCTGTTTTTTGCCGGGCAAACGAACCATGATGTCAACGCCGGTGTTCAGCGCATCATCTGGATTGGTCATTTGCAGCTTCGCATCACCGCCTGGGAATAGGATCGGGAACAAGCCACCGAATTCGCGGTTTACTTGTTCAAACGTTTCCAAGAAGCGATACTTGGAGGTTTGATCCATTTCATCAATTGCTTCCGCAAGGAGCATGATGCTGCTGTTAACTTCTTCGCGCTGAGCGAAGATGAACTCTTCGCGCGTTTGCAATGCATCGTATTCTTCGATCGCCATCATGTTGATAGCGCCGAGGTCTTCGATTTGATTACGCAATCGCGAGATTTGACGTGACGTTTTGTCGGCGTTGAAGTCTTCTGGCACGACTATGTTTAGTTGTGACAAGTCTTCGTGATATTTTTCCGCGACTTGTTGAACCGCAGCAGCCAAGCCGATCTTTGCGCGCTCAAGTTCCAACGATGCGTGTGAAATTTTCTTTTCTACAGCGAAGGACTTTTCACGGGCGGTTTTCAACTTGTCGTCAGTTCCGCGAAGTTGCTCGATGATGCCTGCGTTTTCTTGACGCTTGGCGGTGAGCTCTTCTTCAAGTTGTTCACGACGATAAATTAGCGTCTGCATGTCTTCGTGGGCTTTGGCACTGTTGGTACGAGCCATTTCGAGGTCTTCACGCAACTTTGAAAGCTCATGGTAGCGGCGGGTCAAGCCTGTCTGCAATCGCTCCAGCTGTTCGCGAAGTTGTTTGCAGCTTTGTTCGAGTGACTGGGCGCGCACTTCCGACTTCGCAAGATCAACTTTGCGATTCTGATGCATGCGAATGACTTCTTGGCGTCGTTCTTCGACGTTGGACGATTCCGAGCGGATATCTTCCAATTCGATTTCGATCGACGAGCGTTCTTGTCCAAGAGAGATTCGGTTTTCACCTAGTTCGGCCAGTTCCTGCACAGAAGCATGATACTGGTCGATGAACTGTTTGAGCTGCGCTTCTGCGGATTCAAGTAATTCGAACTTGTGCTTGGATTGTTGCTGTACGGTCTGCAACGCACCCATGAGCTGCATAACGTCTTGGTTCTGACTGCGAAGTTTCGCATCGATCTCATTCAATTCTGCGGATTCATTGCGCTGCTTGAATTCAAGATCGTCAAGTTCACCCTGCGTCTGAGCAAGGAGGCTTTCCAGCTGAGAGTATTCCTCAAGACGAGCATCGAGCTCGGCCTTACGACTGAGAATCCCGCTCGATTCTGAGCTGCCAACTTGCATTTCAAAACCAGACTCAGCGAGAACGCCAACGGCGCTGATCAACACGACGCCTAATGGCATGTCGCGCAGATCGTCGCTCGAAAGTTCCAATGCTGGAACATAGAAAAGTCGATTGAGAACTGGCGCAAGCTTCTGCGCATCACCTTCAACCAGTAGGTTTGGCAGCATTGGTTCTGCGCCGACCTTTTCAGCCCAAATCTTAGCTGCGCCGTTGTCAAAACGAACTTCCGACTGCGACAAGATGGTAACGGGAAGATTCGAAATCTCTGTGCCGTTGACCATGCGGGCAAGGCGGTTGAACGCATTCATGTCTTGAACGAGCAATCGTTCAGACCATCGTTCGAAGCAAAGCTTTGCCGCTTTGGGTAGTGAACCTGCCTCGGAACTAAATTTGATGTAAGAAGCAAGCAGTCCAGCCTGAATTTCTTCGGCCTCTGGCTTGAGTTCAATCAACTTCGCCAAACTGGACTGAACAGATGAAGCATTTGCGATAAGCTCACGAAGGGAATGCACCTTCGCCTTGCATTCAAAATACTTCTCCTTTGCTTCGTCACGCTTGCGTGATGTCTGCGAAATGTAGTCGTGTCGTTGCATGGTCAGAGACTGTAGCTCGTCACGACGACGCACATCCCCGTCTAGACCAGTCTGTTTTTCGCTAAGTTTTTGACGCGCCGCGTCGATTTCAGCGGCATATCCGCTGGTTTCTTGTCGCAATACTTCTACGCGCTCTTCTACACTTGAACGTTCACGCACCAATCGCGTTTGGTCTTTGGTGATGGATTCGCAACGAATGCTGTTGTTATCGAGCAATCGGTCGATATTACGAATTTGATCTTCGTAATCTTCGATCTTGTTTTCATATACTTGCGCAGACTCATCCACGGCTTCGACTTCCGACTGGAAATTGTCGATTAGGCGCTGCATCTCTTCGGCATTTGTGCGTGCGGCCGACCACTCCTGCGTACTTGCTTCATGTTGCTGTTCGAGCTTCTGGCAGTTCTCTTGCTCGCTTTCGATGTCTTGGTTGAGCGATTCGAGATCCTGATCACCAGTTTCAAGAAGGCTCGTGGCGTTCATGATGGTGTTTTCAGCGCGAGCGATATCTTCACGGATGATGCTTACTTGTTCGTGAAGCCCCTGCAAATCGGGGTCAGCGTTATCAAGTTGCGATTGCAATTCGTGTTGAATCTTTTCAAGTTCGAGGATCTCGGTGGCGAGCACCGCCGCAGCCTGCGAGTGTTCGCTGTGCTGAGTGGTTAACTCGTCAGTATGAACTTTGAAGAATGCATAGTTGTGACTTTGAAGCTCCAAGTCTTTGGTCTTCAATTCAGCGGAAAGCTCTTTCCATTTACGTGCTTTATCAACCTGTCCTTCAAGCGCGACACGCTGGCGTTCCAACTCGCTGATGATGTCTTGGAGTCGCGCAAGGTTTTCATTGGTGGCATCAAGCTTTTTCTGAGCTTCGTTGCGGCGCTGTTTGAACGCCAAAGTACCAGCGGCTTCTTCAAGAATCTCGCGGATCTGTTCAGGCTTAGCATTGAGAACTCGCTCGACCTGACCCTGTTGGATCATCGAGTAGCTACGTCCACCAAGTCCTGTATTGGCGAAGAATCCGACGATGTCTTTCAGGCGGCATGGTTTTTTGTTGATGAGGTATTCACGCGTTCCATCTGAATACAAGCGGCGCGTGAGAGAGATTTCAGTCTCGTGGCGATATTCAGCAGGACAAAACGAACTATGCATCGAGTTGTCGAAGACAAGTGTAACTTCTGCCATGCTCAGTGCTTTACGCTTTGCGGAGCCGGCAAAGATGATGTCCGTTGCTTGTTGTCCTCGGAGATTTTTTGCGTTCTGTTCGCCCATAACCCAGCGAACAGCATCGATCACGTTACTTTTACCTGATCCGTTCGGGCCGACGACGCCGGTGATGCCTTTGTCGAAGTTGATGGTTATGCGATCTGCGAAACTTTTGAAACCGCTGAGATGAATCTTTTTTAATAACATGGGCTACTAATCTCTCAAGCAAATGAGGATCAAAAACGTCTATCTGATCTCTGGATTAAGGATAGTTATACTATTACCAGGGACGACCTGAAAAGGTATTACTGCGTTTCCATAAAAAGAGCAGGAATATCCGATTCCGTCGCTAGCTAAGGCGAACTGGTAGTACGAGGTAGTCGTATCTGCCGTTGTCACCAATTCGAACCAATTGCTGCTGGATTGTAGGCTCTTGGCCGCAAGAGAAAAGTGACGGTGCGCAGCATCAAAGTTACTTAAGTCTCTGAAATGATTGACCACAATGATGCTTTGGCCGTTGACGTCTTGGATTTCGAAGTCACCAGTATAGTCCTTTTCACCCTCTTGCGCCTCGCCTCTGAAGCCGAATACGCGCGAAAATTGCAGGTATTTGTCTGTTTTGGGCGGAATAAAGTCTTTTGATCTTGGATCGCCAACAATTCGTACCTTTACGATATTATTGGAAAAATTGTAAAAATCACCTCCCTTCGAGCGATGCGAGAGGTAGAACACGTTCGGATCCGTACGATCAGGCAAGGCCTGCCAGAAGTCCGTTCGGTAATGCTTTCTTGTTGGGTCGGTGAATCCGGGCGTACGATCTGGAGTTCCATCAAAATCAGTCAAATTGAAGTAGATCCAACGGTATTCACTTTCAACGGTTTTATAGTCAGTACTTTCTGATTCAGAAAGATCACGGAAGGGAAACGCCCCACCCTCTGCATTTGCTTCGGCCTTAATGTCGTACATTACAAACTGAAACGGGCGCCTGTAGCTCTTCTTCTTTCTGTACGGATAGGATTTTTCAAACTGGTCGGGAATTTCGTTGCCGCCATCGGTCACGGTATCTTCACGTGTGTCGGCATAGGTAAGTTCGTCGATGTCTTCAATCTCGTTAAAATAAGTCTCCTTGGTCGTGTTCGTCCGGAAAGCAAATAGCAGGTCACGATTGGCATCAATGTACATCGCGCGTCGTGGGTGTTCGCCAAAGCTGCGAACATGTTTGATTGTCGTGTCTGCTAGATCGTCACCAAAGGTGCCGATGAAAAGGCGATTGGCGGAGAATGCAGGTGATGCGCATGCGACCGCGAAATATTTATATCCTTCGACGGCGACCGCATTGATCGGCGTGCATGCCGGTTTCAGCGCGTAAAATTCATCAGTAAACTTTTTCTTAAGTACGGGCTCCGCAGGATTAGAAATGTCGTAAATATGCAGCTCCGGAATGCTGCTTTCTTCGGCCTTTACCCCGTAGTCGCGGCTATCAAATCCTGCGATTAGTGTATTGCCAACGCGAGTTAAGAATCGTCCGATTCGCGGTGTTTTAACAGAAGTAACTTTTTCAGTGTCACTGCCATTTCGCTTGAGAACAAGAATAGAGCCATCACCGTAACGACGATCGATGTCCGAATTGAGAAGGTAAAGATGTGATTCGTCTTTGCTCAGTACAATGTCCGTCGGACTGGCGACATTAGTGCCAATGTCCTCAAACTGTTCGATGCGCGTACAGGAGCCGACGAGACTTAGAGCTGCTGATAAAAGCAACGCTTTAAAGACTGATTTCATACCACTTCCCAAAAATTAGAGTGATTTCAGACCGCAAGTATGGAATTCCGCAAGCCTATTGTCCAGTATAGGTTTCATGTCGAGGATGACATCTTTAAGAAGATTCAATTTCGACTTGTCGGGGATTGGATAGGCTGTATATAACTCGACCACATCGATCCCAAAAGGCAACAACAGCCAAAAAGCTGATCGGAACTGAACTGTAGACGAGGAGAACGCATTTATGGCCTCTATGAACCGTGTTTTTGTTATGGGTAACTTGGGTGGTGACCCAGAATTGCGCAAAACCGCAAACAACACTGCTGTTGTCAGCATGAACGTTGCGACAAAAGAATTTCGTCCAGAGAAAGACGGCACACGTCAAGAATACACCGAATGGCACCGCATTGTCGTTTGGGGTCGCCAAGCAGAAAACTGCGCAAAGTACCTTACAAAAGGTCGTCCAGTTTTTGTTGAAGGTCGTTTGCAAACGCGCTCGTGGGAAGATAAATCAGGCGTGAAGCGTTACACCACAGAAATCGTGGCCAACAACGTTCAATTCCTCGGCTCCGGCGCAGGCCGCGAGCAGTCTCAGTATGGCGGCACACGCGCAGACGTTGGCGGCGCATCTGCTGGTGACATGAATATGAATGAAGTTGATATCGGCAACATCAACCTCGGTGGTCCAGACACCCCAGGGCTCGACGATATTCCATTCTAGTGTTCACACTTTCTATTTGTGAAATATTGAGATTGGGCGCACGCTTCGGCGACGCGCCCAATTTTTTTGGAGAAAATCTTGATTGACTACCTTTTTCTCGGCCAAGTAATCGCCGGCAGTCTGATTGCCTCCATCATTTCAGGAATGTTTGGCATGGCAGGAGGACTTGTGCTGATGGGGATTTATTCATCCATCATGCCGATCGCCTCTGCGATGATCATGCATGGCGTGACGCAGTTTTCTTCTAACGGGTATCGTTGGTGGATATTGCGTGAAAACACCTATTGGGGTGGGACGCCCAAATATATTTTCGGATTGGTCGCCGCCGTCGTGGCCTTCTTCGTTTTGAATATTGTTCCCAACAAAGCGTGGGTTTTCTTGTTCCTTGGTTCGCTTCCTTACGTTGTTGTTCTCATCAAGCCCATCGTCAAAGTCGATTACACTTCAAAATACAGCGCCGCTATTTGCGGCTTTATTGTGAGCGCAGTTCAATTACTCGCAGGTGCAGCCGGTCCAGCACTCGATGTGTTTTTTACTGAATCGAAGTTGAACAAAAAGGCGGTAGTGGCGACGAAAGGAATCACGCAAACCCTTGGTCACGCCGGAAAGATAATTTACTTCGCATTGTTAGTTCCTAACGTAGCTCCCGAGGCGGAGTCATTTGACATTCATCCCATTGTCTACGCGAGTTCGATTGTCGCCACCTTCGTTGGGACATCGATTGGAAATAAAGTTCTGGAAAAATTCAGTGATGAGCAGTTTCGCAAGTACACGCGGAGAATCGTCTTAGCAATTGGAGCGATTTATATTTATCGCTCCTTGAGACTTTTTGAGTTGGTCTAGAAGCGAAGAGCTGCCCCGCCCCACACTGCGAATAAGTTTTCGAAGCCGCCTTCGCCACCAAGCAGGGTCATGTTGCGAAGTTCGAACTTGATGTTGAACATCTTCGAGAAGTGAATCTTCTGACCTACGCCCAAATTGATGAGAGGCGTAGTCTCTTGCTGTGGATCGGGCCGCCCTTCTTCGCCATAGCAGAGAGCATTTGTAGGCGTGCAGCCGATGGTTGGGTTTTCGCCCGCCGCAGGGTTCTCACCTGGCTTACTTGCAGATCCAGCATCACGAGTAGGCCGACCGCCGCCACCGCCATCAACGCGTGTTGTCTGACTCTTAGGATAATAGTCAGACATGGCGACACCGGCACCAACCGTGATGAACATATCGAAGTGTGCGACGCTGCTAAGAAGTAAAAGTTGCTTACCGTAAACGGGATTATAGATACCGTTAACATTGACGATTGCATTGATCTCACGAATGGGTACGTAAGCAGGGCCGAAGTTGCCTTCAGCTGGCGGCGTATTCTGAGAGTCATCTGGGCATGATGGTCCGGGAGTTCTCTTTGGGTTGTTGTAAAAGCTTTCGATACAGGTACGTTCGGCTTTGTCGTTGTTGATGCCATACATGCCTTCGACGCCAAATCCCCAAAGCTCCGAGAAATAGTAATTCAAGCTGCCGTGTAACAAATATGTGTCAATGTATGCTTGGTTCATAATCAGGCCAAAATCGGCGTTCAGCTCCACCTTTCCCGACTTTGGATTAAGTTTGCCACGGACAACCATTTCGCCTTCGGTCGCCTTTTCATACGCTAGTGCGGATCCGGAAAGATAGAAAACCACCGCGCAGAATGCGACGGTGGTTCTTAAGATTGCTTGAATTAGACTGAAGCTGCGAGTTTGGTGAACTGCTCGACAATCGTTTTGGTACGCTGCTGGCATTGACTTTTGATCCTTTCAAGATCGGAATCACTAATCGTCGCCGATACATCCGTACGCACCGAAACATAGAACTTAATCTTGGGCTCGGTCCCAGACGGGCGTGCGCTAACTTTGCTGCCATCGGCTAAGAAAAATTGTAGCACGTCCGAACTTGGAAGTGTAAGTGCCCGAGATTGCTTAAAAGAACCGCCATCCAAAGTAAGTTCTTTTCCGGTCTTGATGTCGCGGATCATGTGCACTTGCGATCCCGCCAACTCCTTGGGCGGCGTCTCACGGAAGAGCTTCATCATGCTTTGGATCTTTTCTGCCCCTTCTTTCCCGGGAAGGGTGATGGTCGTCAAAAGCTCCTGGTAAACACCGTGACGACGGTAAATCTTGTCCAAGACCTTCATCATGGAAAGACCCTGAGCCTTGTAATGCGCCACCATTTCTGCGGCGATGCAGCAGGCTGAGACCCCGTCCTTGTCGCGAACAAACGAGTCTGCTAGGAATCCGTAACTTTCTTCGCCACCACAGACGTAGTTTCGCTTGGGAGTTAGTTTACCTGTTTCGTAATCATCGATTACCTGGCAAATCCACTTGAACCCAGTCAGCGTTTCGTCCACGTGGGCGCCATAGTATTCGGCGATCTTGTTCTGTAAATCGGTCGTAACGATGGTCTTCACTACCAACGGATTGGTAGGAAGTTTCTTTAGTTCCTTCATTCGCATCATGTAGAACTCGGTCATCAAGCAACCGATCTGATTGCCATTGAGATAAACGAAATCTTTGCCCTCACGAACGACGATGCCAACGCGGTCACAATCAGGGTCAGTGCCGAGAACGATGTCGGCGTCGATTTTTTTACCAAGCTCAACGGCCATGTGCAGAGCTTCGGCTTCTTCGGGATTGGGAAACTTTACGGTTGGAAAATTTCCGTCCGGTTTTTCTTGTTCCGGCACAACGTGAACATCTGTGAAGCCGTAGCGCTTTAGGCACTCGCGAACGGGATATGCAGCAGTGCCATGCAATGGTGTGAATGCGATTTTGAAATTTTTACGCCCTTCTTTGCTAAGTGAAAGAGACGCAACTTTTTCAAAATACAGCTCATCAAAATCATTGCCGATCTCTTGAATTTTGCCGCTGGACAAGGCTTCAGCGAATGGAATGTGTTTCAAGGAACCATAGGACGTGATGCCGTAATAGCGACGAATGATCTCTTGGTCATGCGGCTGCACTACCTGGCCGCCCGTGTTCCAGTAAACTTTGAAGCCGTTGTACATCGGTGGATTGTGGCTCGCGGTTACGCATACGCCCGCGTTACATGAAAAGTGTCTCACCATGTACGAGAGCATGGGCACGGGGCGAAGTTCTTTGGTGATCAATGTCTTGATACCATTTGCAGCGAAAACTTCCGCAGTCGCCTCGGCAAACATGCGGGAGTGGGTACGCGAATCATACGCAATTGCAATCTTGGGCGTTCCACTTTTATCCGTCGCCAAAACATATTGAGATAGCGCTGTAGCGGCTTTGCGAATGTTGTAGATATTCATACGCGACGTTCCAGCACCGACAATTCCGCGCAAGCCGCCCGTGCCGAATTCAAGATCACGATAAAAGCGATCGTCCAAGTCTTTGGTCGAATTTGAATCGAGTAGTTGCTTAATTTCGCGGCGAGTTGCGTCGTCGAAGACGGGATCACTGGACCAATACAGCGCGCGTTCGCGGATCTCAGGTGTTAGCTGGCTCATATAATCAGGGGCTCCTTGGCTGCCAAGAAAGTCCTGAGTTTATTTAAGTGCGAGCATTTGGCCAACAATATTGCGCTGGATTCATGGCATTTTCGCTGAAAACGGCCTTGGGATAAGACAACACCGTTGCCAAAGATGCACCTGCATAGCGATACTGACCGAGTTGCCGCCTCCCCGGAACGGGTAAGCTAACGTCCAATTCAATGGTCGGCAGATTTATAAGGATATTTGGCGTACGAATCTGATTTTCAAACTTTAAGATATTCTCGGGAGCGCCTAGGTAAGAACATGCAAAAGGTGCCTGCGTGTCATTTACCGAACCGATGGCTTCGGGCAAGCTCTCATAATGATAAATGCACACGTCGGGACAGAGTAAAATGCTCGATTGGAAAGCGCTGGAGAAGTTTGGTTTTTCAATCAAATGCAATCCCGGTCGGATGAAACAGCCATCGGGACGGCCGCAATCCTCAGATTTTCCCCAAGCGATATCAGCAGTGGACTCCCTGTGCGCCATGGTCTGAAAGCGAAGAAACTTTTCCACGGCCTTCTTTGAGTAAAGCGGACCCATCATCGGATTTTGATCGCCATCGGTTGGACCGATGGACATAGTCGCGACGAACTGAGCGAAAGCATCGCAAAACATCTTGGCGCAATCACGATGAACAAACACGCGGCTCGTTGCGGAGCAAAGTTGCCCAGCAGATTTAAAGGCGCTAAACGCAGCAATTTGAATCGCCGTGTCAATATCTGCTTCTGCTCCGACGATGATACTGTTTTTGCCGCCTGCCTGCAGAATGAGTTGTCTACCCGGATGTGAAAAGCTCTCGTGTCGGATGGTATCGCAGTGTTCCTGTGAGCCCGTGTAAATGATGGCTTTGATGCGTCGGTCACTCAAAAACGGTTTCCAATTTTCGAACGACGAAAACAAGACATTGATTGCGCCAGCGTCCAAGTCCAACTTCTCGGCAGCGAAACCCAAAAAGAGTCCCGTCAAAATAGCGTGATGAGAAAAAGCGGCGATCAACGGACAAGACGACAGAGTTGCAGCGCAAACAAGTTGTGCGACGCTGGTAATGGGTGTTGAAAATGGAACGAAAGCTACAGTCGGGCCAACGGGTACGACTTCACTGCGAAAAATTCCGTGCCCACTCATTTTGGTTGGAGCAAGTCCCGCTTGGATGATTTCAGTGGCATTTTCGCGACAGTAGCGAACGTGACGGACTGCGGTTTCAATTTCAGCTTGGCATTCCCATGCAGGCTTGCCGGCCTCAATTCCCATGATTTGTTGAAGCTCACGATGGTATTCCGTTAGAAGCTTTTCAAATGCGTGTAGCTTTTCAACACGATCTTCAAGTGAATGTCGAACGAGCACGGAGCGGCAGCGGTCGGCGCTATCTAATGCTCCATTTATCACTGTCGATTCAAAGGAGGCTTCGATCAATTTTGACCCTTGGCTTGGATTAATAGAAGTGATCTTGGTCTTGGCTCGGGGAAAGGTTTGCCACTTGCGGTCTACAAAGTGACCCGGAAATTCCAAAGGAAATTGACGATTTTTTATAGAGGACAAAAACCTGTCGAGCATAGTCAAGATCCTCACAATGAATTGACAGCAACTGTGAGGCTAAAGCCCCAATTTTCCGCATTAACATGGTATCATGGGACCATGTGGACATGTGTGTTTTTCGTGATGCAGCAAGTCGAGAGGATTTGTGCCGATACCGCCTCGCCATTCATCCAAATTAGTCCGTTCCAAACCCGATGCGGGTATTGGTGATTGGTTCGTTTATGACGGCGAAGTTCTGTCTGGCCCACATAGTGACGACGATCTTGCGGCGATGTCAGATGACCCCGTCCGTCGTAGAAATTTGCAAGTTAGTCGTGAAGGCTTTAACCGCTGGTACGCAATTGACGAGCTTAACAAGATGCTAACGCTTAGCCGTGCCCCGTTGAAAAGAGAAAATTTAACGGACACAAGCGAGCTTCGTGAATACTTCGACAAAGTATCACAAAAGTTAGACAGACTAGGTGAGACAAGCTCCGCGCCAATTCGTAAAGACAAAAGCGATCAATTTCCCGCGTCCCAATTAGTCGATGACAGCCTTGACGCTAGTTCCGAATTGCAAAATTTTCTGAACGATCGAACTCTTGCAGCTGAGGCGATACACAGCACATCTTCGGCAAAAACAGGAACCACCGAGTTTTCTTCAAAGGCAAAGGTTGAAGCTAAGGTAATCGCGGGGCAAAGCCTTCCAAGTAATGACTTTGCACACTTTTTGGCGCAAGCAACATTTGCAAACGCAGCCGAGGCACCGAAAACGTCGCAAGCAACCGAGGTCGATCGATGGGACGACTATATTCCTAGCGCAAAAGAAGCAAACGTTAGTTTGAATTCCGTTCCGACGACAAAGAAGCCAGAGTATATTGAAGTTAAGTCAAAGCTTCGCTTAGGTACACGCTTGAATCCATATACTTTAGCGTTCTTTGCATTGCCGCTGACGTTAGGGATTTACGTAACTAGTTGGTATCGCACGATCGTTGTGGAGCTTCTCTTTCACGTTTCGGGTGAATACAAGAATAACCTGCCAGACGCCCACTTAAGCTGGCTTCCCGGCGCTCACTTTGTGGCATTTTATCGATTGGCAAGACTGGTGCGTGAAGTCGAAAGACAAAATGGGTATTCGTCTACTAGACCGTGGCTCATTGTCGTGGCGGCTTGCTTTCCACCGCTAGCGGTATTCTTGATTCAGTCTGCAGTTAACCGGCACTGGAATCTTCATTTCACTTCCCAATGCAAAACTGGCTGAAGATCTGCCCGAGGATATCGTCGGCATCAACGCGGCCAACAATCGATTCCACACTGCGAATTGCATTTTGTACTTCAAAACCCAAGATTTCCGCGAAGGCGTGATTGCGGAATTCTCGTTCAAACTGCTGAAGAAATTTGACTGCGTCGGCGATCGCAGATGCCTGACGCTCACTACTGATAAAAGCTTGTTCGCCAATGCCTGCGGTCTGTGAATCAAATCTTTCGCAGATTGCGCCGATTAGTTTTTCCATGCCTTCTCCGGTCACGGCAGACAAAACGAGATCTCCCGTGGCAGTAGATCGCAGGTCAGACTTGGTGCGCACCAGCAAGCGGCGATCGGATGGACTGCCATTTACCAACGCATTCGCGGCGGCATCCATTTGGTCGTTTGCGGCGACGAGGACGATCACAAGGTCTGCATTTTGAGTTACCTCGAGGCTGCGTTGGATACCCTGCTGCTCAATCTGGTCCGACGCAATACGAATGCCCGCGGTGTCAATCATTCGAATCAACCGACCGTTCAAAATGACGGTTTCTTGGATGTAGTCTCGTGTGGTGCCGGGGATCTCAGACACAATCGAGCGCTCGTGACCAAGAATCTTGTTCAGTAAAGTCGATTTTCCTGCATTGGGAGGACCGATGAGCGCAACTTTGAAACCATCATGGGCGATGGTGCCGGCGCGGTATGATGCGGATAATTCTTTTAAAGTTGCTTGAACCCGACTCACTTTGTCGAAAGCAGCCTGCATATTTTGATGAGAGCTTTCTTCCTCGTCGGGGAAATCGATTTTCAATTCGATGATGGCCAATGCTTCAATCAATTGCTGACGTAGTGCAATGGCTAACTTTGAAAGAGAACCTACGAGAAGGCTTTGCGCACACCGAAACTGTGTTTCAGTTTCGGATTGGATCAGCAAATGAAGTCCTTCGGCTTGAGCCAGATCAAACTTTTGATTGAGAAAAGCACGTCGCGAAAACTCTCCCGGAAGAGCATCACGAAACCCTACGTTGCGCAATGATTTCGCCAGTTTTGCCCAAACAATCGGGCTACCATGGATGTGAATCTCAGCAGAGTCCTCACCGGTAAAACTCTTGGGGGATTGAAACAAGCAAACTAGCGGTTTATCTATTTCAGATCCACTTTCAGCATCAATTACCGAACAAAGATGCATTTGTCGGAATTTCGCCCATTTGTTTTCTGCCAAGTGCACGACCTGCCGCAGCTTTTCAAGGCAATCGCGCCCAGAGACGCGGACGACAGCAACAGCGCTTGGCAGTCTCCCACTCGCGAGGGCGAAGATGCAGTCGTCATCAAAAGAAAGCCCAGCCGATGTGGCCGGGCTTTTGGTGCTGTTACTGTCTTGCGGCATGGATTAGCGGCTTGCGGATTCTTGTTCGTTCTTGATGGGCAAAATCATGAGCTTGCGGTTGGTGCCAGATCCGATGGACTTCGTGTACACGCGTTCATCACGATCCAAAGCCATGTGAATGATTTTGCGGTCGTAAGAACTCTTGTAGTTCAAGACGACTGGCTTTTGGTTTTCATGAACTTTCAGGGACAAGTCTTTTGCCATATCGATGAGTTCACGTTCGCGCTTCATGCGTACGCCGTTTACGTCGATGAAGATGCGGAAGGGAAGTTCGCGCTTCAAGTAGCGTGGCTTCTTGCGCAACAAGTGTTCAAGAGATTCTGCAATCTTACTGTTCTTGCCAATTTGATTTGCGATGAATTCGTCTTCAATGTTCAAAACCAAACGGCCATCGTTGATGTCAGCGTGTACTGTGACTGGCTGTTGAGCCATGCGTTCACATATGCCAGCGCAAAATGCACGTAAGTCTTCGACCAAGGACTTAGTTTCTTCGGCAGACAACGGTTCGGCAGAAATAGAGTCTTCATCATGGGAATCATGATCGTGCGCGCAGCAATCTTCAGATTCCATCTTCTTGGGCGCTGACTTCCTTTGGGAAGAGACACCAGGCTTCGACCAAGCTTCGATTTCGACGCGTTTTGAACCCAAAAAGCTCAAAAAACCGCCGTCCGTTTGGCTGATAATCTTGTATTCGAGTGCGTCGACATCTGTTCCTAGTTGGCTGGCGGCTTCGTGCAGAGCCTTTTCGATTGTCTTCGCTTGGATTTTGATTTTCTGCATCTGAGTGTTTCCTTCCTTTTGTGTTAGACAAATCTTCTATTAATCAACTGTTGCTGTGCAATAGAAATAACTGTGTTCGTAATCATATAAATCACCATTCCTGACGGCATGGAGAAAAACATCGCAGTGAAAATGATCGGCATCATGAGCATGACCTTCTCTTGGGTCTTGTCCATGGATGGATTGGGCGTCATCTTTTGTTGCAGGAACATACCAGCACCAAGCAAAAGAGGAGTGACGTAGAAAGGATCAGCTGCAGATAGATCGTTGATCCATCCAAAAAACGGTGCGTGACGCAATTCGATGGCATTATTCAATACGTTCCAAAACGCCAAGAACACGGGAATCTGAGGCAACATCGGTAAGCAACCCTTTGCCGGGTTGATCTTATTCGCGGTCATGAATTTCATCATTTCCTGCTGCTGCTTCCGGGGGTCATCTTTGTGCTTTTCTCGCAGAGCTTGCATCTGTGGCTGAAGCTTTTGCATGCGCTTCATGGATACTGCGGCGGACTTGTTCATCGGGTAGAATAGAAGTTTCAAAAGCGCCGTGATGATGACGATGGCGAGGCCATAGTTTCCTACAGCGGTATAGAGCCAGCGAACAGCTTTCAAAAGAGGCTGTCCGACTATGCCAAAGAATCCGAGATCGATTGCGTCGTTCAGTCGAGGATCAAAGGCATTCAAATCAGCAACATTCTTCGGGCCGAGATAAGCTTTGAACTTGATAGCGACGGAATCCCCAGCAGCTACCATTCCTTGCTTCTGGGAGAGAACGAGTTCTACAGGGCAGCCGTCGCCGGAGCGATCATTGGCACGACGAACCACAAAATCCATCTTGCCACTGAGCGGCTGAAAGGCTCTGAGGAAGTAGTGCATGTCCAAACCGGCAAAGGCGATGTCTTCGCCCTGACCTTGCATGATTACTTCGCCGTTTTCAGCATCACAGAACTTACTGACCACTTCTCGCTTCACACCGCTGGACGTTGCCAAAACGAGCGCATCTTCAACTCGATTATTACCAGAGCTGAAAAATCCACCGGACTTCTGTGCTTTCTGCAAGTTCTCACGAAAGACCACCGCGGAGACGAGTTCTTGTGGGGCTTGCGAAATATTGCGGTATCTGACGGTGAGCAAAAGACCGTGAGCGTCAGGGCTAGATTCGAAATCTTGGGAGATCTGCCATGTGCCGATATCGCGACTAAAAGATAACGTATTGCCACTGCGTGCTGCGGCGAAACCTAAATGTGGTTCAAACTGTGTAGCACTGAGCGAGCCTTGTACGATCAGGGGACTCTTAGTTAGATTGACAAGCGGCGAATCGTCGGAAAGTCCTTCGTGGTAACGAGGAAGCTGTGCGACTTGCAGCGAAGAATCGTCTTGCGCGAAACGCAGGTTCAATGAGTCCGAACTGAAGAGCAATGCCTCTTGCTCCAATCGCGCGGTCTGTGAAGGAGCGATGGTCGCTGGGACTGTTGTGTTGGCTGCGGGTGCGGCACTCCTTGTACTTGGTTGTGCTGCCTCAATCGTAGTATCGGGAGTGGCCGCAGTTTCTGAAGTTGTGTTCGCGTTGTTAGCGCGTGGATACTTCTTTGCAATATAGGAATTATACCCGTAGTAGAACACTGCGCAGAGGGCGAGTGCGATCAGTATATTTTTGCCTTCGCTTGACTCATTCATGGAAAATCAACTCCACCTTTCACAAACGGCTGGCATCTTGCCAACCTCCAGAGAATCTTCAAAACAGCCTTCGCAGTTCCATCCTTTTCTAGACTCATTCGTGCGTACTTCGAGCACGAAGGATAAAACCGACATCTTGGCGGTAGGTAGCGACCGAGTCCCTTTTGGTATGCGACTACCAAAAGATCGAGGATCCGATTCACCAACGACCGACTAGGCACGATTCTCAGAAGATTGTTTTGCTAGAGTGTTAAAGCGCTTTTCCAATTGGCGTAGACAGTAAGCGAAGTCTTGATTCAGCTGCGAACTTGTACAACCGTTTGCTCGGTCGCGGGCGATCACAACAACATCCATATTTGCTAAGCCAGAAGCTAGGTGTCGAAAGCTTTCACGCACCAATCTTTTGATGCGATTACGATCGACAGATGAGCCTACTTTTTTGGAAACGACGAGCCCAAGTCGTGGGGTTGCGTCAGTTTTTTTCGCAATAACTACCAGTCGTGACGAAACAGCGCGTTCGCCATCGTTCATCGCGCCATCAAAATCTGCGCGAGTTAACAATCGTGACTCTTTTGAGAACCGATACATCGGTAGTCTGTAAGATTACTTAGAGTAAACGCTTACAGAAACGCGCTTGCGGCCCTTACGGCGGCGAGCGTTCAAAACTTCTTGGCCGCCCGATGTCTTCATGCGTGCGCGGAAACCGTGAACTTTAATCTTACGACGCTTGTGTGGTTGGTAAGTTCTCTTAGACATTTTGCTCTCCTCATTTGCTGCTGCTGAAATATTCTGAACACAAGACACGGGCGAATCTGTTTGGTCATCGCCACTGCCTCTTATTTTCGGCTGATTCCAACCCTAACCGACTGTTTTCACAGGAAAACGCTTGATAAAGGGATGGCGGAAGATAGCAAATGAAGTATGGGCACGCAAGGAAATTGCCGCAAAAACAGCGCTCAAATGCTGAAATTTTCCAGATTTTGCTTGAAAAATGAGCACAGAACCCTTAAAAATCTTTTGAATTTCTAAGAGATTTCTATGCTTTTAAGATTGATCATGCTCAATTTTATCATAGCGACTCGAGCGCTTGCATTTGACGCTGCGGCCACACAGCTCCAGTTGGTGCCTATGGTCGAGATGCGGACCGATGGTGAAATGCTTTATTCTCTCCCTTGCGGCTCAAAGCTGACAGGATTTTTGATTAGTCCGAGCGGCGACCAATTGCGCGTCGCTGCAGTAGTCAGACGGCAGTCGTACTTTTGTGCAGGTTTGCCGATTGCAGGCTCCATTTCGGCCAAGACGCTAGGCATCGCTTCACCTGCTAAATGGGGGCAGTTCGATGCGAAGCACTTTCGGCGTACGGTCGTTCTCAGACCCTCATCCGAAATGCGCGTAAGGGTGGCTCGAGGCATCGCCTCAATTTCGGTGAATGCGGACCACGGATGTGCAAAAGATATGGGCATGATTTTTCGTCCGGAGGATGACGGTATTGTCACGCTAACCGCCGCTGAGCTTGAATCAAAAAAGTGCAGCATCGGAGCCAAGACGCTGACCATAAGCGGACTGGATCCGGCAGCTGCGCCGCGATGGGAACTGTCAGATTCGTCCCGCAAAGAAGTCACGGAAATCTCAATGCTGACTTTGAGACGCGTTGAACCAAAGAGCATTCGCAAGAATGGCCAAGGTGGAGTGTCAGTTGATTTTGTGCGTTCTTGCAACGAGGCGCCCATTGGCGTTACGTCTTTGGTAAATGACCGCGGCCAATCTGAACTCGCGATGCTTGTGGCGCGCTACCCTAACCTGTTGTGTGCGACGGGATCGGACCGTGAAACATTTTCGACCAATCTTTTGCGCTTTTCGTCCAATTTGCAGGTTGCAACCACACTTCCCAAGAACGCAACGGGGTTTGACTTTGAACTCGTGGGTCCCAAATCGTTTGATGCAGAAACGCGCCCTATTGGGGCAACGTTTGCGGTTGAACGTTCGTGCGGACAAAATGCTGGCGTCGTGTATTCGTCGGACAAGCAGCAAAACGGCTTGGTCGCCATCCTTCGGGTGCTTACAAAAGATCGCGGATGCCGATTTCAGGCATCAAGAAAAATTGAAAACATCGCGCAACCGGAGTTTTCAGCGGCTGCACTAAAAGGTAAAATCTTACCCATGAGGCTCGTTCATTCCACTGCCCTCTGAGATGTAAGGTTTCAATGAATAACTGGTTGGAAATCAATGCCGCCGCCATTCGGGCAAATCTTCATCAATTCCAAAAACTCGTCGGCAAGCAGCGGACCGCTGTCGTTCTGAAGTCCAACGCGTACGGCCATGGCCTGCAAGAAGTTTTCGAGATTCTGAAGGGCGAGAATCTCAAATGGATTTGCACCAATTATCTGACCGAAGCGAAGGCGCTGCGGCAGTTGGGATTTGACGATCACATCTTGAACGTAGGTCCCATTTTTGCGAGTGAGCTTAATGATGCCGTCAGCTGGAAGTGCGAAGTCTTCATTTCGAGTCTAGAAGTTTTGCAGTCGTGGCTGGCCAACAGTCACCGGCCAAAGGCGCACATAAAGTTCGATACTGGTCTCAGTCGCCAAGGATTTTTGCACGAACAACACCACGAGATTATCCAAGCACTCAAACCAGCGTGGAACGACGTCGCTGGCGTGTGCACGCACTTTGCTAACGTCGAAGACGTACTGGAGCAAGAGTACGCGCAGTTGCAGCTGAGTCGCTTTGCTCTAATCAAACAGGCTTTTGAAAGGGAAGGTTTTAAGGGACTTTTTCATTCAGCAGCGAGTGCGTCAGCCCTCATTCTCCCAGAGAGTCATTTTGATTTGTGCCGCATCGGCATTTCGCTGTACGGACAGTGGCCATCTAACGCCACGAAACTTTCCTACGCGAATGGCCATCGTAAGGTCATAGAGCTTGAACCAGCGATTTCATGGAAGAGTAAGGTGCAACTAGTGAAGCCAGTTAAGAAGGGTGAGTTCATCGGATATGGTTGTACCTTCCGCGCCGCAAAAGATATGAAAATTGCGCTTATTCCCGTCGGCTATTTTGAGGGCTATCCCCGCATCTGCAGCAATAGCCAAACTTATGTTCTCATTGGCGATAATCGCTGCCAAATCACGGGCCGGATTAGCATGAACATGATGGTTGCAGACGTTTCCCATCTGACGCAAGTCGCCGCTAATGATGAGGTGGTGCTGATGGGGCGTCAGGGTTCTGAATATATCTCGGCCACAGATGTGGCGAGCTGGGCGCAAACTATTCACTATGAGCTTCTAACGCGACTAAACGCGGATATCCCGCGTCTAGTAACGAATCGGTAGTAAGTCTAAAATTGATTACGGCTTTGTTCCGCAACGTTCGGTTCGTTCAAAACCGACGTATTCAGAACCATAGCTTTCGCCGCTGATTTCGCGGACAACTTCATTTAACGGGCGCCCGTCACGTGAAGAAATGCGGATTCGCGTCACATAGACGTCCTGCTCAAGAAGTTGGTACGACAATATATTGCTAGAAGATATCGTCGGAAACACAATCTCTTGTGGCTCCGTTTCCAAAAAATAGCCTTCGTCTATGCGAATGGCTGAAGCAAGGCTGACTGGATTAACAACAGGAGTACCATTTTCACCGAGAACCGAATCAAGGCATTCGATCATGCCGTTGAGGTTTGGATAAGAAAGGCGAACCGTCAAGCTGCTGGAGGGAACATCGATGTTAACGCGGTCGCCCGCATTCAATGTTTGCTCACTTGCAAGCGCCGTAATCGAGAGTGCAGATGACAAAATCAATGTGATAACAGGTCGTTGAATTTCCACTTCCACCTCCAAAGTCAACAGCCGCCACAACTGGCTAGCCATCCAATGTCGGACTTATATCGCTGACGTGAATAAGAAACCAATCGAAAATTAGGATTAGATACATAAGAATTTCTTATGAATCAAGCGCGTCCGATTGGCTTAGCGGCCCGCTCGTTCTAGTTTATTGCTGGCGTTGATGGAGATGCCATCGATGACTTGCCCGTTGGGGAAAACTTGTGGATTTTTGAGAGTCCACCCGTGCGTTAAAAAGGCGTCTAAGACCGACTTTCTGATGCGGCGATTTTCAGCGGAGTCATCGGCCAAAAAGCCCTCTAATCGCGCGGGGATGCTCGCATCTTTTTGCTCGATCAAAGCCTCAACTGTTGCGAAGCGTACGCGCTCGTCATGGTCTTGGAGAAAGTGGCCTAGCTTATCAATGTACGAACCAAGTTGATGTTCTCGAAGGTAGCAAATGATGTCGTAATTTTTATCGACGGCACTGCGGTCAAATGAAACATCACTGAAGTTCAATGCATTTTGCAGAGTCGCAACGATCTGGTCTTCGGTGCCGATTTTGTACAAGATTTTGAGAGGCCACGCGATGCGGTCACTCTTCTTCAAATGCTCGGTGACGAAAGGCAATGCGGCACTTCCGTGCTTCAAAATGCCGTCCATGGACATTTCTTTTTCTTTGGTGTCGTTGATCCCGTGTTCGAGGCTGAAATCAAAGCGATGCAGTAGTCCTGGGATTGCTTGTTCCGGGCTATCGAGGCCGCAAAGAAACTCGATGGCAGCATATCGTTCTTCACGAATCGCCTTGGCGTTCTTTACCAGAGCGGAGTTTTTCTCAAGCTTGCGCTGCTTTCGATTTACGAAGAAGTCTTTGATTGCCTGAAACAAGATTGCTGTCCTCACAGATTGTCGTTGGCCGAGTAAAGCAGTGTAAAACAAGATTCCAACTTTTGCCAATGATGTCGGTTGTATTTGGCAAACTTGCAGCAAATCGCCCGCCTCGCCTGTCAGTCAATTGCAGCTGGGAGCTGCCCGAGTCATACCTAGTGGAGTGAAACTAATGCTAAAATGGACCAACGCCCCAAACTTTGCCGGCGACTAACGCTATTGAGGTAAACCATGAAAGCAGCATTGCGCGTATTGGCAACCGTGTTCTCATCGGCGTTTTTTCTGCCTGCAGCAACTGCAGGAGTCTTTGCTTATGAAGAAGACTCAATTGTGGGTGAAAATAATCTCGAAATGATCGAGGCCACAATCGGTACAGAATACTATGAAGTGGCGCGGTCCATCGCGAGGATGGAGGTTGGTAGCGGATATTGCACGGGGTTTCGCATTGGCGATGACTTGATCATGACCAATTATCATTGCATGACATTCAAGCCATGCTCACAAGCGCAGTTTCGATTTGGTTATGAAAAGCAGCTTCCGCGCCCTCAGCAAGTAGTATTCAAGTGTGTTCGCGAAGAAATAGCGTTGGAAAGACTGGACTTTGCGATATACCGCGTCGAAGAAATTACCTCTTCTCCAACTTATCCCGTGCCGATCATGTCGATCAGTAGGAGTGCTCCGCCAGAAGGAACTACACTAACCATGGCATCACATGCAGCGACCATCGAAAAGCAAATTGACCGCAGCCCTGGTTGCAAAGTTATGGAAGATCAGCCCTACACCAACGAGTTGCGCCTTTCTTTTGGGCATGGATGCGATTCCATGTCTGGATCAAGTGGAGCGCCGATTCTCGCAATGAATCCATGGCGCATTGTTGGCATCCACTGGGGTGGCCGCGGCGATCCGCCTCGTCCCTTGCCGTATAATCAGGGCATTCGCATGGTAGATATCCTTGACTATGTCCAAGACTCCGCACCCGAACTCATTTCCGAGCTGAGGCTTGTGGACTAGGATATTCAGTCGCTAAAAGGACAACCATCAGTTGTTCTTTCCAGTTCGACAAATTTTGCGCTACAACTGGGCAATCGCCTGTTTCGATTGCCCAAAATCCAACACAATTGGAAGCGTGGCGAATTGATCCTCTGAATGGAGCGCATGTAAATGAGTAGCGTAGCTGCCATAGTCCTCGCCGCCGGCAAAGGCACGCGTATGAAAAGCGACTTGCCAAAAGTTCTACACAAAGCCGCAGGTAAATCATTGGTCGAATGGGTGCTGGAGTCGGTCAAACATTCGTCAGCCTCGAAATTCTGTTTGGTTCTTGGCGGTGACTTGACCGCATTTTCTGAGCTATTAGAAAAGTACAAAGGCCAAGTTTCTGTGTGCGTACAGCAGGAGCGGCGCGGAACGGGAGACGCGGTGTCGTCAGCTGGTTTCGCCTTCAAAGGCGTGTCACTGCCCCCATTCGCAAAAGGCGAGATGATTCATGGGGAAAAGATCGAAGCCGATGAAGTGTTGATTTGCGCGGGCGATGTTCCCAATATGAATGGGAATACTCTTAAGGAATTCGTTGAAGACGCTCGTCGGCGAGCAGCTGATTTGTCCGTTCTGGGAATGCGGCACGTTACGCCCTTTGGCTATGGAAGAATCGTTGCAGATCAGAACGGGAATTTTGTCAAAATTGTTGAGGAAAAAGACGCTAGCGAGGACGAGAAGAAGATTACACTCTGCAATAGCGGCGTAATTTACGGACGTACCAAAGCTTTATTTGAATGTTTAGGGAAGTTGACCACCAACAATAAGCAGGGCGAATATTATCTCACCGATATCTTTCAGATCGGCCGTCAGTCCGGCAAAAAAGTAACGGCCTTTGAAACGTCCGATTGGCAACAGTTTGAAGGGGTCAACGATCCCGATCAACTTGCACGCGTTGAGCGATTGATCTTGTCGCGTCAATAAAGTAGCTTCAAACCCTTGTTTTCAGAGGAAAACGCGCCGGCATTGAATGCAGAAATGGCGCGTCAATCGCGGAGCTATTATGTGTGGCATCATCGGGTACGTCGGTACCAAACCTTGTGTTGAAACTTTGTTCGATGGTTTACGACGCCTTGAGTATCGTGGATACGATTCTGCAGGTATCGCCGTCGTAGATAACAACAAGATTCATTTGATAAAAGCCGCTGGAAAACTTTCTCAACTGCAGCCGTTACTCAGCGAGCTGCCAAAGCAGGCGGTTGTGGGAATGGGGCACACTCGTTGGGCAACGCATGGACCACCCGTAATTAAGAACGCTCATCCGCACGTTACGGATGGTCTAGCTATCGTTCATAACGGCATCATCGAAAACTATCGTGATTTAAAAGCTGGCCTAGAAGCTGGTGGCGTAAAGTTTTCATCTGATACGGATACCGAAGTTATTTTGCATCTTCTCCGTCAGGAACTAAACACAGCGATGTCGCCCAAAGCCGCGATCGTAAGTCTTTTGAAAAAACTAAAGGGCGCCTTTTCACTTGGCATCATGATTCCAGGCGCGGCCAAGGAAATGTATCTGGTCAAATTAGGTTCACCGCTTGTCATTGGACTCGGACAAGGCGAGAACTATTTTGCCAGCGACGTGGCAGCACTGATTAGTCACACCAAGCGCACAGTCGTAATGAAAGATGGTCAATTCGCTCGCATCGACACCAAAGGCATCAATCTTTGGGACTTTGACGGCAAGGATTTGCCTATCGAAGAATCCGTGCTGGAGTGGTCAGCGGACTCCGTAGAACGTGGTGGATATTCTACGTTCATGATGAAAGAAATTTTTGAGCAGCCCGCGGTAATGGGCCGTTTCATTACGCGCGCAATGGATCCGAAGTCAGGCAAGGTCAAACTTAAAGATCTCGGCCTCGACGGAATTGACTTCAAGCGTATCAAAAACATTCACATGGTTGCCTGCGGTACGGCGTATTATTCCGGAATGGTTGGCAAATACATGCTTGAACCTGCGGCTCGCGTCCCAGTCAATGTTGAGCTAGCAAGTGAATTCCGCTACCGCAATCCATTCGTTAACAGCGATTCTCTCGTGATTGCAATTACCCAGTCCGGTGAAACATTAGACACGGTCGAATCGGTGAAGCACGCCAAAGAAAAAGGCGCGCAGATTCTCGCGATTTGTAACAAAAAGCATACAGAGATTCCGCGTCATGCCCATGCAACTCTGTACATGGAGTGTGGTCCGGAAATTGGTGTTGCGTCTACCAAAGCGTTTACGGCAATGGTGATGAGTCAGGTGTTTTTGGCAGCGGCATTTGCAGACTTCAATAAACTTGCAGGCAAAGAACACGCACTTGATTTGGAGCAATTGAAGCTTCTTCCTGTGTACATGCAGCGCGTTGCGGATAGCAGCGAACAGATTCATCAAGTTGCGACAAAGTATTACGAAGGGTCACACTTTTTGTATCTGGGTCGCGGCGTGAATTGTCCGATAGCGTATGAAGGCGCGCTGAAGTTGAAAGAAATTTCGTACATCCACGCCGAAGGCTACGGCGCCGGTGAGCTAAAGCATGGACCCATCGCGCTGGTTGATCGCAATATGCCGATCATGGCGATTGTTTCGAAAGATCGTTATTACGATAAAACCATCGCAAACATCGAAGAAGTTCGAGCTCGTGATGGGCGTGTCATTGGCCTCGGACCTGATGATGATGTACAAATGAAGAAGCTTTGCCACGACATCATTCCATGTCCACAAATTGGACATGAAGGATTGCAGGCCATTTTGAACGTCGTGCCGCTGCAACTGTTTGCCTATCATGTGGCTGTGCTACGAGGTGCTGATGTTGACCAACCAAGAAACCTTGCAAAGTCAGTCACCGTTGAATAAGGCGGCTGACGAGAAACTTTCGCCATGGCTTTGTAACCTGAACCCTTCGCAGCTTACGGCTGCGCAGCACGGTTCAGGTCCCATGGTAGTGTTTGCAGGAGCGGGCAGCGGCAAAACGCGCGTGATTACGGCAAGGATTGCCAACCTTATTCATGCAGGTGTGTCCCCTTGGAATATCGTTGCAGTCACGTTTACCAATAAGGCTGCCGCGGAAATGCGTGACCGCGCAGTTCGTATGTGTCCTGAAGCACATAGTAGTTTGATTTCTACATTTCATTCCATTTGTGCGCGCTGGCTGCGAGAATTTGGATCGCAACTCGGTTTCTCCTCCGACTTTGTAATCTATGATGACCAAGACTCGACGAGTGCGATCAAAGCAGTCTTGCGTTCGCTTGTTTCCGAAGAAGAAGCGGGAAAACTCGCTCCCGAGATGAAGTCGTTCATCCACGAAGTAAAAACGGCGGGCTACTTCCCGGGCGACCTAGAGCGAATGTCGAGTCAATTGGCCTATCAGATTCCCGATGGTGGCATCCGAGTTTACAAGGCTTACCAAGAGTATCTTGCTCGATGCAATGCCATGGATTTTAATGATTTACTGCTCAACATGCTGCTTTTGTTGCGTGGCGATAAACGCGTGAAGGAAATCATTCAGACGCGTTACAAGTACGTGTTAGTGGACGAATACCAAGATACCAATCGCGCGCAGTTTGAGTTGGTTGGTCACGTCGTTGAAAAGTCACGCAACCTTTTCGTGGTGGGTGATGACGATCAGTCGATTTATAGTTGGCGGGGTGCAAATCCGGCCAACATCATCGATTTTCAAAAGCACTATCCAGATGCTGGCAAGATCATCCTCGAAGAGAATTATCGCAGCACAAAAAATATTGTTGATGCAGCAAACGCCATGATTGCTGCCAATCGCTACCGTGTAGCAAAGACCGCGAAAACGTCCAATCCTGATGGAGATAAGATCGAACTCCATTTTGATTCTGACGGGGAGATGGAAGCGTGGTGGATTGCGGAGCAGGTTTCTTTGGAAAAACTGCGATACCCGTATAAGGATGTAGCGATTTTCTATCGAACCAATGCGCAGTCACGCGTAATTGAAGACTCACTTCGTCAGAAAAATATTCCGTATCAGATTTTTGGAGCCGTGCGGTTCTACGACCGCGTCGAAGTAAAAGACATCATGGCTTATATTCGTCTCGTTGCTAACGAGGCTGATGATGTTTCCTTTCGCCGTATCGTCAACACACCGACGCGCGGATTTGGCGACAAAGCCTTGGCGCAGCTCGAAGCGCTTGCCGCTGAGCGTGGCTTGACACTTTTAGCGGTGGCTAAAGAGCTTGTGTCAGGAAAGGAAGCGAAGCTCGGCAAGAAGTTGACGGCTTTTGTGAATACCTACCTCAAGATCAAAGACTTTGTGCAGGGATGTGCACTCGCAGATGTCGTGCAATTCATTAGCAGTGCTATCGATTATTCTGAATACCTAAAGAAAAAGTATCCTGATCAGTTCCGCGACAAGATTGAAAACGTACATGAACTAGCAAACGCACTCGCCCAATACGGCGAACGAAACCCAGAACAGACGCTTTCGGAATGGCTGCAAAGTGTATCGCTTGTTCGTGACGAAGGTGACGAAATTACCGAAGGCGTGTCCATGATGACATTGCACATGGCAAAGGGACTTGAATTCAGTCGAGTGTACATTGCGGGCGTAGAAGACGGCATCTTGCCGCACAAAAACAGTGTCGATGACAATATGCTCATCGAAGAAGAACGCAGACTCTTTTACGTCGGTATGACTAGGGCGAAGGAAAAGTTGACCCTCGCTTATGCCATGCGCCGTCGAAACTACAATCAAACTGTTGAAAATTTGCCATCCCGTTTCTTAAACGAGATTCCAGCGCGGTTTTTGGAAGATCAGTCCGTAGCAGCTCCCGCCGGCGCCGATTACGATCAGGCGAATTCGGGCTATCACTACGACTATGAAGGCGATAGTCCTAAGAAAGGTGAAACTTTCTACGAAGGCGACGTGGTACAGCATGCTGCCTACGGCAAAGGAAACGTAGAAGAGATCGAAACTCGATTTGGTGCGCCGAAGATCACCGTTGATTTTTGGGACTTTGGCAGAAGAAAAGTCTCACCGAATCAACTCAGGCTCATTAAGCGATGAAGAGTGGGCATCGTCTCCAACACTGACATTGGTAGTGCAAGATGACAATGGAGGGACGACCAACTATGGAGGCAACGAGACTTCAAAAGCTTCGTAGTTTGCTAGTTTCTATTGCAGATCCAACTCGCGCTCCCAAGATGCAATCCTATATGAAATCTGAGATGCCTTACCATGGCGTGCCCTCCCCGGTTTTGAAAAAGGCGTGCCGCGAATTCTTCGGCAAGCACAGCTTTTCCAACTTTGAAAGTTGGCAAAAGTTGGTGCTGTCTTTATGGCGGAATGCCGAGTTTCGTGAGGAACGATATGCGGCACTTTTTGTTGCCGGGATGAAACCGGCGAAGGAATTCCATACCATCAAATCGATGCCGATGTTTGAAGAGATGATCGTATCGGGTGCTTGGTGGGATTATGTCGATGACATTGCATCGCACCGGGTGGGTCTTGTGTTACAGCATGAACCGGTAGCCACCAAAAAACTGATGTTGAAGTGGTCAACTTCCAAAGACATGTGGAAGCGCCGAACCGCCATACTTTGCCAACTAGGAGCAAAGGAAGATACCGACGTCAAATTCTTGTATGAATGCATTGAGCCGTCACTGTCATCGGAAGAATTTTTCTTACGCAAAGCGATTGGCTGGGCATTACGGCAGTACGCGTGGACGAATCCAAAGGAAGTCATGCGCTATGTAAAATCCAATGCGGATAGACTCAGTTTCTTGAGTAGACGTGAAGCTATCAAGAATCTGTAAAAGCGCATTGAAAGCGTACATGATTGTGATATCCACCTGCCTCGATTGAAGCAATTGGGAGGATAATCATGATCGATCACACTGGCCTTAATATCAGCAACCCCGAAAAGAGCCGAAATTTTTATAACAAAGCTTTGGCGCCCCTTGGTTACGAAATGATGATCGAAATTCCCAAGGAATATACTGGTGGTCGCATGGTCCTAGGATATGGCGTTCGTCCCAAGGCTGACTTTTGGATAGCAGAAGCCAAAGTAAATGATCCAACGATCCACGTTGCATTTCGCGCCGAAAATCGAAAAGTGGTCGATGAGTTTTACCGCGCCGCAATAGCGGCAGGAGGTCGTGACAACGGTGCTCCCGGCCCTCGCCCCCACTATCATGAACATTATTATGGTGCTTTTGTACTCGATCCCGATGGACACAATATTGAAGCGGTCTGTCACGATCCGGCATAGCCCATAAAAAAATCGCCTCCCATTTTGGAAGGCGATCTTTTCTTAAAAGAATTTTCAGACTAGAACGTCAGCGACTCGTCTTCGTCGTCGCCCACTCCGCGTCCTGCCTTCTTGCGTTTTTCCAAAAGCTCTTTGTACTTAACGCTGTAGCGTGTCCACGGGCGAACTTCGAGTCGGCGCTTAGGAATGGCTTCGCCCGTTCCTTCACAGTACCCGTACTCGCCATTGTATGTTTTTTCGAGGGCGTGTTCGATTTCGGAGAGAAGCTTGCGATCCCGGTCGAGGAGTTTGAACGTGATGTTCTGCTCTACCGTCACGGATGCGAGATCGACTTCGTCGTACATCTCGTCTTTTTCTACGGCAATGGTGCCGCTCTTAACCGTCTGTTCTGACTTTTCGAGAACTTTACGCTTTTCTTCGTTCAAGAGCTGGCGAAAGTTATCGAGTTCAGCTGACGTAAAAAGTTCATTTTGCAGAACTTCTTTTTTTGCAACTTCTGGAGCGGCTGTTTCCTTGCCCGGCTTCTTATCCTTTGCCATGGATGCCTCCTGCGATTCCGCTATGCGGAACTAGTCCATTGATTGTTATGGCATGCTTTTGAAAATTTATTACCTTTTCTTAAGAAGTTCAATAAGTTATTGCATATCAAACAATGACACATCTTGATGAGACTTCTTGGCAGAAAGAGATTCCTTTAGATCATTTAGGATATTCAACGCTTCCAAAGGGGTAACGCGGTTAATCCTCAAATTCTTAAGGCGTTCAACGACGTGGCCTTGGGACGAACCCATCGTCTTGGTCTCATTTGTCGCGCTTATGTCAAAATTCGTGATCGTTTCTTGAGCATTTTGGTTTGACGGCGTCGTAGTGGCGGAGCCAGTCTCTTTGCGAGCGTTGATATGTTCCAAAAAGGTATTGCAGCGGGAGATCACCGCTGACGGCAAACCTGCAAGCTTGCCAACTTCAATGCCGTAAGAGCTACTTGCCGATCCCGGAACTAAGCGATGTGTAAACTTAATCCCCGACGCGGCGTTTTGCACTTCGACTTGCATGAAATCAACGCCCGCAAGGCCCTGAGATAACTTCACCATTTCATGGTAGTGGGTTGAAAACATGCCAAAGCACTGGCTCGTTTGCACCAATGATTCCAAGATAGCGGTGGCGATAGCCAGGCCATCCTGCGATGATGTGCCTCTCCCGATTTCATCTAATACAACAAAACTTCGTGATGTGCTCTGTCTCAAGATGGTCGCAGCTTCTGACATCTCCACCATGAAGGTAGATTGTCCGCGCGCTAAATCATCGGAAGCTCCGATGCGGGTAAACAGTCCGTCAAACACCGGCAATTCAGCCTGCGCTGCTGGGATCGGCGCACCAATCTGATGAAGAATAATTGAAAGCGCTACCTGCCTCATGCAAGTCGATTTGCCGGCCATATTTGGACCGGTGATAAGCACCATGCGTCGATTCGCGGAAATATTGATGTCGTTCGGTACGAATTTGGAACGGCCGACAAAACACTCCACCACAGGATGCCGCGAGGACCGGAGCACAACGTCACCACTTTGGGAAACTTCAGGAAATGCATAGCCATGTCGCAAGTGCATCCATGCGAAACTTTGACCGAGATCAAGCAGACCGATCTTTTCCGCGAGCTGCTGCAACGCTGGGATATCTTCTTGTATGTCCAGCAGCAATTTTCGATACAATTCACTCTCGCGAGCAACTAGCAGTGACGATGCATTTTCAATCTTGGAACTCAGTTCGCGTAATTCGTCGGTTACAAAGCGTTCGCAATTTACCATCGTCTGGCGACGAATGAATTCCTTCGGAACGCGTGATAAATTTGACTTTGTTACTTCGATCAAATGACCAAAGCTTTTGTGATGACGGACTTTCAGACTTGAAATGCCCGATTCGGTGCGAAGTCGTTGTTCCAGTGCGTTAACTTCGCTCTCACCCGAGGCAGCAAAACGCATAAGTTCATCGAGCTCGGCATCGAATCCTAACTGGAACAAGTTTTCTCGTTCACTTTGCCCTGCTTCGTGTTCGGCGATCGAGCGAGAAAGCAAATCCAGAATGCGGTCACGTCCTTTAATAATGGACGAATCTGCAAACCCAATTGACTTGTGAACGGCCTTGAGTGGTTTGTGCGCGGAAAGCGTTTCCGACGCGCGCACGCACGTCTGCAGAGCGTTGCGAATGCAAAGAAGGTCTCTTGGCGTAGCGCTTTGCCCGATGACTCGTGTCAACAGACGAGGAAGATCGAGAACGCTTTTCAAGATCGAACGCAATTCGCCAAGAGGGATTTCTCCAGCGGACGCGAGCTCTTTCGCTAACTTTTGCCGAGCTGAAATACGCTCCCCATCAGCGAAGGGCTGCATGAGACTCTGCCGCAGCATGCGCGCACCCATTGGCGTCATGCAGTGATTGATAACTTTGAAAAGTGAACCCTCGGTTTCATTTCGTCGAATGGAAGAGAAAATTTCCAAGTCACGAATTACCGTTTCAGACAAAGAAAGGCTATCGGAACTTGCAATGGGTTTGATCGTGCGGAACTGACCGGTCGGGGCGTGAATGTCTCGCAGATAATCTAACATTCCTGCGACGACGGCATCCAGCTGGCGACAGTTTTTGTGATTTTTTGCGAGCGAGTCTTCGTCAAAAGTTTCCTGCAGCAGCGAGGAGCGTTTCGCAGGATCACGTAGTGCCGATTCTGGCAGAGAATCAACGATGATGTGCCATGCAGGTGAGCGTTCACTGATTTGATCTCGAACCGCGTCCGCATGAAATTGCCGCACCAGCATTTGTTTGATCTGATAACGCATTGCAAGTTCACAAACTTCGTTCCAGTTTAGAACGTCGTTGACGCGCAATTCACCGGTCGAAATATCTGCCAGCACAACCGAAACTGTGCGCGTGTGTTCGTCCTCTAATGCCGCCAAAAGATAGTTCGGAAGATCCGGAGAAAGAGCATCGAGGTCGTCTATGCATCCGGGGGTAAGTGTCTTGATGATTTCACGGCGAACAAGCCCCTTCACTTCCTTAGGGTCTTCAACCTGCTCGGCTATGGCAACTTTGTGACCCAGTTTCAAAAGCTTCAACCAATAGGTCCGTGAGCTGTGATGAGGTACGCCGCAAAATGGGACGCGGAGGGAATCGCCCTTTTCTCTGCTTGTCAAAACGAGACCGAGTTTGGGAGCGATAGTTTCCGCGTCCTTGTCAAACATCTCGTAGAAGTCACCCATACGAAAAAACAAAACGGCGTCACCGACTTGTTCTTTAAGTTCGTAGTATTGCCTCATCATGGGAGTCATGTTTGAGGTCATGTTGGGCTCCTTCAGTCAGTATCGTCCCTGCTAATCCCAACCAAGGCGCGTCGGCTGCCAACGTTCGGGATGCGGGCTTGCTAGTGCTGCAAAACGGCAAAACCTACCATTAACAGCATGAACGACTGAATTCAATGTGAAGCCGGTAGTCAAAACATCATCGACGATTAGCGTCTGCGGATGAGTGTCTAACGCCTCGAAATGAGGAGTATTTTTTCTTTGATCGTCAGCAAAAAATATCTGGTTTCGAGCCTTCTTTTGGGCGCGTTTTTTATGGGAATACATCAACGACTTTGGTGGAGGCAAAAGCGGAATTTTCCAGGCGTCGGCCACCGACTCGGCAAGGATTCTTGCGAGATCCAAGCGCCCGCGAACTCGGGACCACAAACTCGATGGACAAGGCATGACAGCAGTGATGCCTTTACCAATCTGTCCTGTTTCTAATGAGCGCACAAATGCTCGGGCGAGAAATTTGGCCGTTGGTATGTGACCCCGAATTTTGCTGTCGTGGATCAGCTGCACCAGTGGACCTGTATAGGTGTAGGCGACAAATGCAGAGACGCCACGCGGGTCTTCGATAAACCGCATCGGACTAGGAACAAAGCCTGCCAAATCCAAACAACAGGAAGCCAGTACAGCCGCACAGTCAGAACAAGTAGTCATCACAGGGGTGCGGACCGATATCCAGCGACCGCATAGAACGCAATACGTCATTTCCTCAATCCCTCAAATGAACGGAACTATTATGAGAAACGGTACTGTGACTAGAAAGTCCAATGACGAATCATGCTTCGCTGATGGAAAGTTGCACCGAGAAACAAAAAGTCAGCGATTGCGGTATAATAGAGTATTAGAAACTATTGCTGGACGATGAATGAAACTAACTCTTATTTCTTTGATGGCCTGGCTATGTTCGACCGTCATTATGGCACCCGATGAAAACGACAAAGTTGCATTCGGCCAATATGCAACGCTCGTCCAGCAGACGATCACCAGCAGGATGGGATCCGAATTCAGTGAGTTCCAGACGTCAAACGAAAGAAACGACGAACTCTTTGATCCTGTGCTCAAAGCTAATCAAGGCGGTGCATTTGTCGCCATTGGCGCGGAACAATCCTACAACATGGCGGCTGTGGGCAATCCGCAAATTATGATTCTAATCGATTACAATCCGAAAATTTCTTTGCTGCATCTGGTCTACCGGTCGGCGTTTTTGCGCGCCAGCACCCCCGAAGCTTGGCTGGATCTTTTTAAGAAAGAAGCGCGGGCGAGACTGGAAAGCTTTGTATTGCGGGACTGCAGAGGCCTCGGACTCGATGCGGAACTCAAATCTGTTATGCAGACGTTTTACGATCAGCCACATTGGGCAGTTAGCACCATTATCGAGCAGCCGTTCTATGACAGTCTCCTCAGAGTGGCCAAACGGGCTCGTCGAGTCGCGCCGAATAATCCTGATGATGAAAGGACCGAACTGGTCCCGACTTTTCTAAACGAAAAAAAGTACTTTGATTCAGTTCGCAGCATGTATGCGGAAGACCGTGTTCTTATTCTCAGTGGCGACATTGCCAATACGGATCTGTGGCGTCAGATTGATGAGATTGCGTTGTCTAAAAATGTCCAAGTGAAAAATATTTATGTATCGAACGCTCACCAACGTCGTTACCAACAGCAAGGAGTAGGCAGGTTTGTACAAGGTGTTACTTCCCTTCGAGGTAACCCACTGCTTCTGACCACTCGCCGTCCCGAAACGATGATTTTGGATTTCTACACGCCCAATGATCCACAGGTGGAAGAAGTGATGGGAAGGAAGTGGAGCAGCGTTCGAGAACTTGGCGAAGGGATTGGTGGCATGTTGTCTTGGGATTATTGCGCCGTGCCAGTAAAGGACTTAGCGGAGGAGTACACACGATCGGCAAATCAGACCAAGGCATATGTTGAAAAAATGAAACAAGATAAGACTAAAAAAATACCAGAAGAAGCCATCAAGCAAATTGAGCTTGCAATTTGTGTAGGCCTCTAAGGACTTAGACGTGATGATACGGGTGATTCTGAATGATGGTGTGTGCGCGGTAGATTTGTTCCATGGCAAGTAACCATGCCATATCAGAAGTGAGGGTCAATTCTCCCAGATTTCGAATCTGCGTCGCTGCTTGTAGGATCTCTTTAGGGATACCGTGAGGTCCACCAATCACAAATGTGACATCGCGACCATTAAGACGCCAGCCTTCAATGTCTTTCGCCAGCTTAGTCGAACTGAAGGAACTTCCCTTCTCATCCAAACAGATCAAAATCTGACCTTTGCACTGAGCGGAAAAGAGCATCTTCGAAAGTCGGTCGATTGTTTGGGCGGGCTCTGTTTCGCGGATGATGCACGATTCAAATCTTGCAAACGAGTCAATGCGTTCGGCGTAAATGGACGCAAGCTGTTCGTATTCACGAAACGCGGGTCGTCCAACTTTGATGAGCCGAATCTTCAATTTGAATCCTTTACGAAATCTTGGTGGCATCCATCAATTTGGCGTCCGGCCAAACATGTTCCAAAGCGTAGTAGTCACGGTTGGCGCTGGCAAAAATGTGGATCATCAGACCGCCAAAATCCATCAAAATCCAGTTACCAGCTTGCTCACCTTCGACAAGAACGGGCTTAACGCGAAATTCCTTTAGAAGTGTTTCTTCGATTTCTTTGGCGATCGCGCGTGTTTGCCGATCGTTTTCGCCGGAGCAAATGAGTTGGTAGTCGCATATTTCTGAAAGGCCTCTAAGGTCTTGCGCGACCAAGCGGGAAGCTTTTTTATTTTGTGCGGCCTTCACAGAGACTTTGATTACATCGACAGTGTTCATATTTTTTCCTTAATTATCTGGAATAGAGTTTGCGGTTTTGAATATAGCTAGCAACGTCATCGGTAATGAATTGTGCTCTGAAGCTGCCTTGAGTTTCAATCTGTTCGCGGATGATGGTGCTTTGTGCATCCGAAACTGATTCCTCAACGAAGTAAATCTTCGTACCGAACTCAGGGAGATCTATGCCATCTTTCTGCAAAGAAATCGAATGCATTGCGTTCAGCGAGTTCAGAATCTTCCTGCCTGATGCGATGAGGGACTCTTCGGCAGACGCGTCGTCTGTCCGGCGGATGACCACTAGGTCACAACTCCTGAGTATTTCAATCGGTCGATGCCAACAATGAAACGAGATGAACTGGTCTTGTCCCATCAGCAACGCTAAACGGCTCTCTGGGTATTCCTTCTGCAAAACTTGGATGAGTTGGAAGGTAAAGTTTGGGGTGGGAAGTTTGGATTCCAATTCACTTACTTCAGCATTAGTGCCTGCAAACAGCAAACGAGTCATTTCGACACGATCGGCAAACGATGCGCTTGAGGACTTGGATCCTCCACCCGCTTTAGCTGCCGCCATACTGGGAAAAACCATGATTCTGGCGCAGGGAAACTTAAGCTGGCATGCATCGACTACTAGCCGATGGCCGACGTGAGGAGGATCAAAAGATCCTCCAAATACAATCAGATCAGGTGGCGTCAAAGCGGAAGTCATGAGAATTCTTACAGAGGTAAAGGTTCAGCCGCGCTCACGAGCGTGTAATCTTGAAACGAATGTTCTAGTGCGGCAGATGCATCAGCGAGGCGCGACTTTGTGGGGGCGCGTGGTGACAATTCATCTGCGCGAACGCACATGTCAAAAAGAACGCGTTTCAATTCATCAATGCCTGCACGGGTTAGCGACGATACCGGCACGACTGTCAGTTTCTTGCGCTTGAAGTATGAAATGAACTTCTTAAGAGAGTCCGCACTTTGGATTGCATCAACCTTTGAAAGAATGATGCAGAACTGCTTTTCCATCATGGAAGCATCAAAACTCTTAAGTTCATTCTGAAGTAGTTTGAACGCGTCCTTTGGTTCCATTTCGGCCCATTCAGAAGCATCCAGCACAAATGCCAAAGCTTTTGTACGTTCTATGTGGCGCAAAAAAGCGTGTCCGAGGCCGCGACCTTGTGCGGCTCCCGCGATCAATCCCGGAATGTCCGCAGCAACAAATGAAGCGCCCCAAGTTCCCGAATGTGCGTCATCAACCTGCACCACTCCCAAATGTGGGATCAGTGTGGTGAACGGATAGTCTGCAATCTTGGGGCGAGCTGCTGACAGCACGCTAAGAAGTGAAGACTTTCCTGCATTGGGCAAACCGGCGAAGCCGACGTCTGCCATCAATTTGAGTTCTAATTTGATTTCGATCTCTTGGCTGTCGCCACCCGGTGTAAATTCTTCCGGCGCTTGGTGCCATGGACTGAGAAAGCGTGCGTTGCCTATGCCGCGTTTGCCGCCTTTGGCAATGATAATTCTTTGTTTCGCTTCGGTCACTTCTGCGACGACGCTGTTGTCGGCACGGTTGTAGGCGATAGTGCCTAACGGAACGGGAATCTCTAAGTCATTGCCGCTGCGACCAGTTTTATTACTCGAACCGCCCTTGGCACCGTCTTCTGCGCGGTATTCGTGATGATAGTTCAGACCGCTGAGTGTGTTGAGCTGCGGGTTACCAACCAAATATACGGAACCACCAAAGCCACCGTCACCACCGTCGGCACCGAGTTTGGCGCGACCGTGGTCCGAATGAAAGCTGACCATACCGCGGCCACCTTTGCCCGAGGCAACATTGATTTCAATTTCATCGATAAATTTCAAAATAACTCCCGAGGTTCATCAGGGTCCGAAGACCCTGACACCATTGAAAATCACTAGTACGGGAGAAGCAAAAGGAGAAACAGCAGTATGCGGATCAGGCGGATGGTTCTACAGAAACTTTGCGACTTTCTTTGTTACGCGAATAACGAACAATACCGTCACACAATGCGAACAATGTGAAATCCTTACCGGTGCCAACGTTGCGACCAGCGTGGAAGTTGTTACCAACTTGACGGACGATGATATTACCAGATTTTACCGTTTCGCCACCGTAACACTTGATGCCGCGATACTGTGGATTAGAATCGCGACCGTTACGTGTACTACCACCAGCTTTTTTATGTGCCATGACAAATCCCTTCGACTAGAACTCAGACCGAAATCTTACCAATTTCAACTGTTGTGTACAGTTGGCGGTGACCGTTCATCTTCTTTGAATTTTTACGACGACGATAGTGCATAACGAGGATGCGATCGCCACGATCTTGTGAGCTGATCTTTGCCGCAACCTTTGCGCCAGCAACAACTGGAGCGCCGAATGTGCACTTGCCATCATTGCTCACCATGAGAACTTCGTCGAAGCTAACTGCGTCGCCGACGTTGCCTTGGCGGAATGCGATTTGAATTTTGTCTCCGGTCTGCACCCGAAACTGTTGGGCGCCTGCCCGAATAACAGCGTACATTGAAAGATTCCTCCAATAACTTATTGGCTGAAAATCGAAGTTGTTTGTCCGACTTTAGGTTATCCACAGCCAAATGGAGGCACATAATTGTTCGAACGAGGTGAAAAAGTCAACATCAAAGGACGCTTGATGACCATGAAATAGAAAGGTTTTAGCTGATTCTGTACACCCCCTCACAAAACTTTAGAGCACCCATGGGCAAATTAGTACCTAGATCTGGTCGTATGTGCCTTGTGAATCTGCTCAGCCAACACGTAACACCCTGAAATGACAGACCCGACCTTCGTGGCACAAAAGATGCTTCATAAGGGGAAAGGCAATTAATTTGTCTGAGATTTGGGAGCGTGATGCGGTTAAAAAGCGACAATAATATTGGCATGTTGCCTCAACCTACGGCGGAAAGTTCAAAATTCCGTCCGAAGGTCGATACTGCCTACCAGCCCTCGCATAGCCGAGGTGAGTCCGCTTTTGCCGATATGCTTACTAGTAATGAAGCGTCGGAAAGCCGTTCGACCAAAAGCGCAGAACCAGCTAAGAGATCTGCGCCATCCGTCCCACCAAGGGAAACTGAGCGGGTTGAACAAAAAGCAAATGAAAGTCGCAGTGCAGAGTCTCCTCAAAAACCAGTATCTACCGACAAACACACTTCCAGAGCGCAGGCGGATCAAACAGACGAAACTCGCTCCGCACCGGTATCGGCACAGACGCAAGACTCACGGTCCTCTCGCCAGCCAACAAACGATGCGAATGATGGGACGCAGCGGGTTACAGCAACCGAGCAACAAGGAAAAACTGAACAATCTTCTGTGGTAACGCCAAACGCTGCCCAGACCTCTGAAAAATCACAGACTACAGGCAAGCCCATTTCGATGGCCGAACTAAAGGCCATTCGGCAAAACTTGGCGGATCAAGGACTTCTGAATGAGCAGCTACCCGTCCTCTCATTGATCGGGGGACGCGTTGATCAATTAGATCCTGTTCAGATTCCTGAACTCATGGGTAATGAGTTTCTCGCTAATGCGCTCACTGTTCCTGAAGTTAAGAAGTACCTAGAAACACCGCGATCCATGCAGGGCTTACTGAATGAGATGGATGCGGGTCGAGAGATTTTGCAGGTTCTGGAGCGCGCAGGCGTCGACGTTTCTGCGTTAGTAACGCCGCGCCAAATCATAGATGCGCTCGGTGTTGATCCGAACCGCGCTCTGTCAGAGATCAATCAGCTTCGTCAGAATATGAAAGAGTCGCCCGATCTATCTATATATATGGCTATTGCCGCAAAAGGGAAAATCCACGCGAGCAATGCTGGTGGGCCGGCGCAAAAGAATGTCTCTGATGATCCAACGTCACCGGTAGCGGTCGCGTCTGCGTGGGACAAAAATAGAAATGCGGATGAAAAGTCACCGATTGCTAAAAACCCACATCAATCTGCAAACGTAGCGGCGCCTGTTGGTCCAAGTGTCGTGGGAGCACCGCAAACAACTCCTGTCAGCCAGACACCGTCCATGCGCTCCGCGACTACTGACTCTAGTTCGAAGAACCGTAATGGCGCGCATGTGGCAACAATCGATGGAACTGTTGTTAATGACGATGCCCTCGATTCTTCAATTCCGGTAAACGAGCTGGCACTTGGCGTGCAAGCTGCAAACATAGCAGTCGCTACAAATGGCGAAAGTATACAAGCTTATACATTGACGCCGCAGGAATTAAGGACTGCGGATTCGCGCCCAACAGCAAAAGTTGTGGAACACGATCCATTTGAGTCAATGCGTGTGATGCCGGTTGAGCGAGATGCGACGACTTTGCGAACAGCCGACGGCCTGTCGGACGCGAATATGACTTCTGCTATCTCAAAGCACGACGAAAGCGAGATTAAAACACACGATCCAATCGTAGATATTGCGTCCGCAAATGCGAACTTCGATGATGTTGTCCTAGGAGAAGCGGCGACGCCGATCACCGCCATGATGAATGCAGATTATGCAAAGTCCATGCACTCAGACTCGATGACGCAGCCGCGCACGACGGAAGCTACAGATGATTTGAGGGCATCGATAGACAAAAAAGTCATCGCCGAAGACAAATCTCCAATCACCGAGGAAAGCGCCAGCCAACCAGCCGAGCTGATGACGGAAATGATGGGCGCAGTCGTACCAGCAGAAGGCAAACAAATCGAAGCGCGCACAGAAGTTGAATCAACTAAAGTTGATGCCAGCAAGTTGGACGTTCTAGGATTTGACGCGGTAACGCCCGCTAATTTAGGACAGACCACACAAGAATTTGGTTCGAACGGATTTGATGATGGTAAAGATAAAACGTCAACTGAGACGTCAATGGAAGCGGTGATTGGTCAGATCGGATTGAGCCAATCCGGTTCTGATTTCAAAGTAGCTTTGCAGGAACAGTCGCCCACGGTAAATGAAGTCAAAAATGCAGAACATCTTGAGAAGATCTTCGAGAAAGCCGAAATGATGGTGAAGAACGGCGGTGGATCGATCAAGTTGGAAATCGGCGGCGAAGGCAATGAAAAGGTTGAAATCGCCGTGCGTGTCTTTGGCGATAAAGTCGATCTAAAGATCACCACAGCTAACGATCAATTGCGCGATATGCTGAATAGTGGCGTACCAAAGCTGCGAGAAAGCTTCGCTAATCGAAATCTTTTGTTGGAACAGGTAAACGTCGGAGTCAATGCCGGCCAATCATGGGAAAATTCTTCCCAGCAAAATTTTGAACGATGGCAACAAGCCCGCGATACAATGAATGCAGCGGCGTCATCGTCTTCGTATGGCAGTGTTCGTTCTGAGTCATCAATGCCCATTCGGCCGTATCGCAGTTGGGGCGGTCAGCTCAGACATCATACAGGACAAATTCAGGTAGCCGTCTGATTTACTTGCTATGAGGTAATAGCATGAATAGCCAGATCCGGAACCAGATTGCTCCTCCTACTGCCGTGGCGTCACAGCCACTCATGGACGTAGCAACCAAAGAAAATGAAAAAGCGTTAGACTCTACTAAAGACAACACGATCGATTTTCGCTCGCTCATGTCCAACTCTAATGCAGACGTTCAGCGCGAACGATCAGCGAAGATCAAAGGTGATTACGCCGGTGCGACCAAAGATGAGTTCTTCAAAAAACTTGAAGAAGACACCCAGGGCGAAATCAAAGCCCCGAAGAACAAACTCGATAAAGACGACTTCCTGCGACTTTTTGTTGAGCAGTTGAAGCACCAAGATCCATTGAATCCGGACGATGGTGCGGAACTTGCCACCAAGCTCGCTCAGTTCAACTCCGTAGAACAATTGATGGCCGTGAACAAGAGCCTAGCAGACATGTCTTCGAGCCAAGCAACCGACAAAGCTATCGCCATGACTGATTTCATCGGCAAAGAATTGGCCATCAGAGGCGGCCGCCTTCGCATGGAAAATGGCAGACCAAGCGAGTCAGAGTATGTGCTCAATAACGCCGCATCCAATGCAACTCTTGAAGTGCGCGACGAGACAGGTCGCATTGTACATGAGCAGGAGCTTGGTAGCCGCCTTGAAGGCAAACATAAAATCAATTGGGACGGCAAAAACAAAAACGGCATCCCATTAGCTAATGGGGTCTACACTTACAATGTTCTCGCCCGTGACATGAATGGTGAGAGCATTCCGGTCGACATTAAATCAAAAGTTAAAGTCATCGGCGTCGATATCATGGACAAGGATGGCATGGTTTTCACCGACTATGGCCGTGTGAAGTTTACGGATGTGCAGTCGATCGGTCTTGATCGTTTCGAAGAGCGAGCGAATGGTTTGGTAGGCCAGTCGGGAGAAATGCTTTCGTCGGAACCCTCCGCACCGCAGAACATGATGCTCGATGAAAACGGCCAACTCGTTCCGGTTGTGCAAGAAGGCGCCGCGCCATCGGGAGACATGCCTCCACAAGATCCAAACGCAATGATGGAATCGCAGGCGGCAACGGGTGAAATTCCGGCGGGTACCGAGCAGGCTGCCTACCCTACTCTTAGTGAAGCATCTTCATAATTAATGACGAGTGAAAATGAATGCCGACTGACATGAACTTGCAGTCGGTTATTTTCTTCCGGCGTTTTGATCGCTGACGTTGGTGATTACTTCGTAAGCCGGCTCATTAAGTTTCGCGGGATCAACACCAAACTCTTCGACTTGGATTTTGATCTTGTGTTTGCGCACAACCCAGCTGAAGAGTTCCTTTTCATCCCCATCTAGGCAGCGTTTTACATCGGGACGGACGCGAATGTGGATGAAGTTTGCTCCCGTTTGCAGCACGTGCCGCTCGATGTCGCGAATCAAGTCGTAGGTTTCGGTGAACGTGCTGCGAACCTTACCCTGCCCGTGGCAATGAGCACATTCATCGGTAAGCTTCTGTTGCAAAGATTCGCTGGTGCGCTTGCGCGTCATTTGCACAAGTCCGAGTTCACTCATTTTTAACACGGTTGTTTTGGCTTTGTCTGGTGCGAGTGATTCAACCAGCTTCTGATACACAGATTCGCGGTCGCCTTCGTCTTCCATGTCGATAAAATCAAGGACGATGATGCCCCCGATATTTCGCAATCGAAGTTGCGCGGCGATGACCTCTGCAGCTTCCAAATTAGTTTTCAAAATGGTTTCGCGCGCGCTAACTTTGCCGACGAACTTGCCTGTATTGACGTCGAACGTGGTAAGGGCTTCGGTTTGATCGATGACAAGATAACCACCGGATGGGAGCCAAACTTTTCTGCCGATAGCGCGAGCGATATCAACTTCAAGACCGTATTCATCAAAAATAGGATTTTTCTTTTCATGCAGAAACAGTTTGTTCACAGCGTTAGGAATGTTGGTGTTTAAGAAACGCGAAAGTTCCTGAAACGTTTCGCGATCATCGACGAGGATGGCTGAGATGTCCTCAGAGTAAAGTTCTCGTGTGGCACGGAGATGCAATTCCGGTTCGCGATAAACAAGCGACGGTGTGGGAAAGTCTCTGATCTTTCCTTTGACACTAAACCAGACTTTCGAAAGAAATCGCAGATCTTTAGAAATTTCTTCGTTCGAGCATTCGAGCGCAGCAGTGCGGACAATGGCTCCGTGCTCCGCCGGCTTCAATTTTCCAAGTTCTTCACGCAGACGCTCTCGATCGCCCTCATCGGCAATTCTGCGCGAAACGCCTACGTGCTTGAATTCGGGCAGGAGAACCACATAACGTCCTGGTAGCGACAAAAAAGTTGTAAGACGCGCACCCTTGGTTCCGAGTGGATCCTTGGTGACTTGCACGATGACGTCTTGCCCCTCCTTCAACAACTGCTCAATAGGCGTGCGTGGCGATTGATCGGCGTTTTCGCTTTGGGTAAGCGTGAGCTCATCGAACTCGAGTTCCTTTTTTTTACGTTCGATAAAAGCGGGATCAACAACGTCACCACCAAACAGAAACGCGGTACGTTCTGCGCCGATGTCGATGAAAGCTGACTGCATCCCCGGTAGAACGCGCGAAACTTTACCCTTGTAGATATTCCCAACCATGCCCATTTCGCGCTGCCGTTCAATTTGCAGAGTCGAAAGGTGGCCGCCCTCGACCAGCGCGACGCGAATTTCGCTGGGCGTTTTATTGATAATGAGGAGCTTTTCTGTCATCGGATCCTACGTGCGGAAATTCAAGTCACTCTTCAATCTACTTACGATGCGTTCCGATGCCCCTTGTTTTGACTTAAGCCAATTGCGAAGGTTAAGCTCCGCGTGCCGTTCTGTCGTCAAACTTTCCAACCAAATGCCCAGATCAGTGCTTGTGTTAATGACTCGGGCTAATTTTTTCTCGACAAGCTCGATGGCTTCGTTCTGACTAGTATATGATGAGCCAAAGCAAATGGGCAGATCAAAGGCTGCCGGCTCCAGCACATTATGCACTTTATGGTGACAACCTCCGCCAACCATTACTGCATTTGCTGCTTTGTATTGTTCAAACAATATACCGAGCCGAACAAGTATGATTACCTCATCAGCCGAGTTGACAGTGATTGAATCTTCGTTGTCACGACACAACCGAGGCGTGAGGCCTCGTTGACGGATTTGTTCGCTGATGAGTTGAATGTTCGCTGAAGAAAGGTCGTGTGGCACAACGATTGTAGTCCAATGATCTTTTAATTTCGTGTTTTGTGAAAATGCTCCAAGCATCATTTCGACATCTGCAGACCATGCGGAGCCCATAAGTAAAAGCTTTCGCGAAACTGAGCCTGAAAATCGAATGACCACGTTTGCGGCTTTGGCGCGAGCGGCTCGGTCGATTACGCGATCAAATTTGGTATCACCGCTGAGTTCGACTTGATTATGGTTGATGACTTTCGAAAAGAAAGCAAACGCACGGTTATCACTGCAATGAACGAACGCAAAGTACTTAGCCATTCGGCGAAAGTACCAGCGAGTCAGGGCGTGTTGACTGAGGCTTGCGCAAACTAAAACTAATCGAGACCGTTGCGAGGCAATCCGAAGAAAAGCGGGCCACGCTTCATAACGGATAACTATGGTCGCTGCTGGCTTGATGTGATCGAAAACCGCTTGCCAGTTTTTCTTGAAATCGAAGGGGGCTAGAAATCGCGAGACGATTTCTCCGCGCCGATCGGCAAAATGCAAACCAGAGATGGATTGAAAAACGACAATGCATTGCGCTGAATGAAGGGACTCGAGACGCTCCATGATGGGCTTGGCCTGCTCGAACTCGCCCGCTGAGCTACAAAAAAACAGGACGTGCAGTCGGTCGCTCAAAGTCAACTTTTGCAAATGGCTTTCTAGCTCGTGGCTTGAACGGCCGAGAAGTTGATCGGAGATACCGGGCGAGAAAAGCCCAAGACATCTGGTGAGGGGCAGCAGTAGCCATCGCAAGGTAAGTTGGTAAAAAATGAAGAGCAAGGACGTTCCGTAGCAAATTTAGATTGTTCATATCGTCATATCAAACGCCTTCCATCGCTCAAACAACAAACTGCATCCTACTCGGCAAAAAATGACGAGCTTCTCGAGGGTTACGCGCTTCGCTGTGTTAAAATTGAGCTATTCCAAAGTTGTCATTTATTTGTGAAGCAAAGAGCCAATTCGCTAGGAGCATGCGCTATGAATCCCGCCTCTAGGTCGGCGACTCCCATTAACAAACGAGTCAAGGAACTGAACATCATCTATTTCTTCGATGCTCATCGTACGAAGACGTTAAAGTTCAGCATGACACAAGCGCGCGTGATCTTGGCGCTCATGGTTTGCACGGTTGGTTGGGCGATTGGTAGTTCAGTCATCGTTACCTACCTATCGTTGAAGAGAAGTGATGCAGAATTCAAATTAGTAAAAGCACTGGATCGCGTATTTGAATACCAAATTCGATTTGAGCAAATTTTTGAAAAAGCATATTCAGATCCGAAGATGAGTGGAGACAAAGTAGCAGTCATCGAAGCGCCAAAGGCAGCCTCTGTTGCTGGACCGGTGGCGCCCACGGCTGTAAAAACTGCAACGGCTACAAATGAAGAAGAGATTCAAGGTGTCGATGATTCTATTCCTGATGATTCTGCTCTAGCCGATGCAGAAATGCCAGTAGCACAAAAGTCCATGATCAATACTGACGCAGCAGCCATGCAAATGGCTGCAAAGCAAGCACCCGTTGCAGCCGCCGCGGCGCATGCGCCAGCGGCTTCTCCAAAAACTAATACGGGACTTGTGATCGAAGAAACGGGCGCGATTGTTGAATCCGGAAAGTTGGTATTGAAAATTGCGTTGCGGTCTGCAAGCCCCGGGCAAAAGACAGATGGTGTTTTGTTTGGTGTCGGCAAGTTCGTAACCAATAGCGGCAAAGTTTTGTACGCAGGGTCTCCGATCGAAATACGCGCGGACGAAGCCGGCAAAGCGCGGTCCCCGGCTGGTGGCTTTCGCTACAACATCAAGCACTACAAAGTTAAAAAACTCGTCTTCAATCAGCCGAATTCGCCGGAGGGGGGCATGTTTGAAGAGATAGTGTTAACGGCACGCTCTGGGGATGGCGCGGAGCAGGTAGTTAGCGTGCCGGTTGACGAAAATACTAAAAGGCAACTTGCAAAATACATAAAAGGTGGGGCGGCACCGATTTCGGGCGGCGAACCCAAATCGCTGCAAGGTCAATCATCTCAGCCTCCATCTAATGACGTACCTTCGGCCGAAGAAACCGAAGGAAAAGTAATACCTGCTGACGACTCAGAGGAGTAACTTTGCAGTTTGGTCTGCCAAATATTGTTGCTTTCGCTAGGGGGGCGTCACTTGCGCTGGCGACCGCATTCATGTTGGCGGGATGCTTTCGTGTGCCCAGTAAATTTTCGCTTACGGTTAGCGTCACAAACTCCGACGGCGAGTTTATACAAAATGCGGAGGTTTTTCTCGATGACCGCATTGTCGGATTTACCGACGAAAATGGCCAATTACAGAGAGCGATTAAGACCTTTGCCCCCAATCCACATCAACTTCGTATCAAAGCCCACAAGAATGGAGCGTATGTTTCCAAATATGAAGAGCTGCTCGATCTGACAAAGTTGCAATCACCTGAGGTTCAGATTAACGCCAAACTCTACGCGGTGGAAAAGCAAAGCGGCAGCGCAGTTCTGTTTGGTGCGGCTCCAACGACAAATTCAGCGGAACCTGCCCCAGAGTCATTGGTATCAGATCCTACAGGCAGCGCCAATGAGACAGCTTTGGCCTCGAATGCCGCTAATAATTTGTCGTCCGATGAATCGATGAAGATCGATGATGAGCTCGAAGCGCCGCTTATGGAAGATGCGAGTACTGCAAAAGTGACGGAGGAAAATGCGTCGCAAACCGAGGAGCAAGTGCCATCTAGCAGCGAACAAGAAACAAGATCTGAGGATTTGGCAGCAACGCAGCCCGAGACCAGCTCACCACAATCGGAATCTGAAATTGAAACCATTCATGTATTCCACCAAGGAAAGCCCATAGAGGGTGCATGTATTGATACGCAGTGGGATGGGACATGCAGCTGCACAACCGCGGCGAGCGGACGATGCAGCGTTGATGTGTCAAATGCTCATACAAGTGACGGCAAGTCTTTCGCCATCATCCGAAAAAGTGGTTTCAAGAGTCAAAGTCTCGAATTGCAAAGGAGCTTTCATTCCGGAATTCCCATTTCGAAAGTTGAAATGGAACAGGGGGCCGGATTGGAAGTCGTAGTGTTTGAATCCGAATTTTTTGAGAAATATGCCGTTGCGCATGCGCGCATAATAAAGGACGGAACCACGATCGCATTGACTGATCAAGCGGGGTTCGCCTTCATTCCTAATAATGCCGCTGCCGGTGAAGGGAAATTTTCAATACATCGAGGAACGGATCAGAGCGAGCAGGCACGATTTTCGATTGTTCCGTCTGTCAAAATGCAGCACGTCGCCCTAGTGAGCAAACGAACGACTAAAACACGCATCGTCATTGCAGATGTTGGCTACGCGGGGAACTTTTCCGGACACGACATGCTGAGTTCGGCGGGCATTGGCCCACGCACCATCTTTAATGCAGTGCGAAAGGAAGTTTTTTCATCGCAAGTGTCCCAACAGCTTCCAAGAACGATTCTTGATGAGATTGGTCGCGATGTCGGGCGCAGTGTACGGGATATTGTTGATTGGGGCTGGAGCGGTAATCAGGCGAACCATCATGCCGACGCCGTTGTCGTCCCGACACTTGTGAATGGACACAACTCCGGGATCGTCCTTTCGTTGCGTACGCAGTCAGGCGACATTGCATGGGCAAAATTTGTGCCGATCAGCACCCCGTTTTCGTGGGATGCCGTCGCGGCCGGGGTTAGCCGCGCGGCAGCGGAGATTGTCAATCATTTGCCAGTGTCCGCGTATGTTGAATCGGCAGAAGGAAATGAGATCAAAATCAAAGCGACGAACGGACAATTTCAAAAAGGTGAAACCGTGACGCTCGTTTGGCAAGAAGGTGCCAAGCAGTATCAAAGAGCGACGGCGATCATTCGTTCTAAAGAACATGGAACGGAAGTTCTATCTGCAGCAGAAGACATGCCGCGACCCATGCCAGGCTCCGCGCTGATGGTGCTGCGTCGAGGAAAAGATAAGCGGGAAAAAATGAGCCGACTTTTTGTCAAAGGCGCACTTGGCTCGTGCCCTAGAGTTATTTATTTCTCTCGCAATGAATTCGCCGGTACAAATGAAGTGGGATGTGAAGTCCTGATGCGATCGTCCAACGCAGATGGAATGCTCGTGGCAGAGAATCACCAACCGCAATCACAACGCAGCGATCTCGGCGAAAACATCGAAGTTTCATTGAAACCTGCCAATCCCATTGTGCGAATAGCAACAGTGCCCGCTTCCGCTGTTGTAAGAATAAATGGGCGCAATGTCGGCCACTCGCCAGTGAATGCCTCGGTAAAATTTGGTGATTTTCCAGCAAAAATCGAGCTTTCGGGTGTGGCCGGTTTTCGCGAGCAAGAAATTACGATGACAAAAGCAGAAACGAATTTGACAGGTGGATTAGAAGTTAAACTTGAAGCACGAGATGTCGAGATCAACAACAGCCATTAGGTTGAAAGCCCATGACGGACGCTCCAGAAAGTAAAGACTCTGCCAGTAAACGCGGGAACATCAGCGACTACTTGCAAATGCCCAAAAAGAAGCGCAAGAATTACATCATTCTTGGCTTCAGGGAAGGATTTGACGAGGACATTCTCGCTACCATTCGCGCATTCGTAAAACAACAATACCCTCATCACGCGATAGCTGAACCGACCAGTATTGAAGATCTTCGCAAGCAGTTTGGCAGAAACATTACGATTTTGCTTCTTGATGACGAAATGTCTGAAATGAGCGAAGTAATCGATTCAGTTCTAGATCTGAAGGTCAAACGCAAAGCGGAAAAAATTCCGGTATTATTTTTTACGCGTAACGCCAAAGAACTTATCGAGCAGTATCATGAAAAGCTCCTAGCTTTTCACGAAGTGGATGAATATCTCGTTTTCCCCAAGATGCACCGGAATGAAATCCTTGGCCGCATTAAGATGTCGATTGAGCAACAGGCCAAACGCAAAAGTCGTCGCTATGCGGTGAACTTTCCGGTCACGTTTCACCACCTCAATTCTGGCAAGTCTGAAACGGGACGAATCATCGATATCAGCGTACATGGAGCAAAAATTAAAGCTTCAAAGGACTTTATCTTCAACGACGGTGACCAAATCAAGTTGCATATGCCAATTGGCAATCTGATGAAGCACGATGAGGGCGACTATTTGAAAGTGTCAGCCAAGGTCCGTCGAGTTTTGATGTCGGGCAACTCAGCGGCTATTAGCTTTGAACATCTTTCGGAGCATCAATTCTTGCGACTGACAATGTTTGTGACGGGCTTGGTCAACCAACAGATGCTACTCGCGCAAAAGTCCGTTAAGAGTGCCACAGCGGGTTAAATGTTATGCGAGATTAAGCGTCAGGCGCACGGTTGTTCCGTGTCCTTCAGGGTGATCGATGGCGGAACGACTCTCGATGCTCAAGTCGCCCTGAGCGAGTGCGGCATAGTGCCGCATTATTTTGATGCCCCATCCCGTGCCAATTTCACCGCGCAAGCCGCTTATGTTTTCATTAAAGTCTTGCGCGAGAATTCGCTGCAGATGCACAGCAGGGATGCCAAGTCCGCTATCTGTAACGGTGATAATGCCTTTGGCACCAGTCTTCTCAGTGCTCAACTTTATGTACGCACCGCGCATAGCGTACTTCTTTGCATTGTGGATCGCGTTCGCAATGATGTGATTGAAGATGTCATCGATATTGCCAAGGTAGCGCATGTTAGCTGTTCCGCTGTTTTCAATGATCAGCCTTATACCCTCTTGGGCCAATGACTCTCCGAACGTAGATTGTGCTTTTTGAACGAGTGAGCTGAATGGAAATGAAAGAATTGAGTTATCATTCGGGTTCACCCCCAACATTTGTTGCTGGACTGACTGAACAACTTCAGAGATGGAGTGCACGGCAGAAGAAAGCGAAGATTCAATGTCGGAGTTAGTGCTGACGGCAGACTTAGCAATGGCGATAGGAGCGTTGAGATCATGGCACAACACTCGCAGCAGCAACTCAACTTGCTGGGTTCTTTCGGATACTATTTTTTCAAGTCCAATATTCAGTCGTTTTAGTTCGTCTGACGCGACTTCATATTCACGAACCAGTGACTTGTGATCGTCCATCAATGCTTTAGTCCAAGTCGATGCGTTTGCACCATGAGCGTGTAACGGACGAATTTCCCATTCGCAGTATTCGTCGCCACAAGCGACGCACTTTGTTTCAATTTCTACCAGAGGCATGCCAAAGAAAGCACTGCACCATCCGCTGCCATAGCCTGCCAAAGAGAAGCAAACCGGCGTTGGGCTTGGACCAAATACCTTTAAGTGAGAGGACGCTTCAATTGAGTTCCGCCAAATTCCTCGAAAGAAGAAATGGCCCGCGTCGCGATCAATCTCCGCTTCAAGGGGCTCGACTTTAACGATCCCACACCAGCTGTGCATCAGCGGTCCGATTTGTAGCCGCTCTTCGTCGTTTTTGGTTTCGATCAACTTACACAGAGTTCGGTAATCTTCGAGAGCATGCTGGTATCCAAACTTCATCAATATAGAACGAGCGAGGTCCGTACCCAGCTGCGCGAACAAGAGTTCCCTAAGTTTGGCAAAAGCATTTTCGTTGAGCAGCATAGCTCGCTGATCACCGATGGTAATCGTACCTTCGCGGGGCTGAAACCCGAGTATATTTCTTAGGTCAAACTGGTTCATTCACCGTCCGCCACGCAGCTTCGATCTGAAGACGCAAGTCGTCCTCAGATACGGAACGGTAAACCGCGTCCGTCCAAATTTGTGCAACCCGTTTGGGCAACATTGCGGAGCCATTAAACTCAGCATCATAGATTTCATTCATGCGAGCGCGAAAAACGGACTTCTGCGAATCCGTCATGTGTGAAAATAGTAATGCTCGTTCTTCGGCCGTGAGGAGTTTGTTCCCTTCGTTCCACAACCAGGTGGGAGGCGTTTTGCCGACTACGCCGTCTACATTGTCCGTCTTAATATCGCTTGGTTGATGACCGGTTGCGTAATAGATGCTCTGAAATCCAAGCTGCCGAGCAAACTGCGAAATATTGACGGTCATGACTCCGTTAGCATCAATACTGTAGTCGATGAAAACCGGAGTTTTGCGTTCGAGACTTGGCGCAGCTTTTTGAAATTCTTGTGCGCTTTCGAAAACTGCGATTTGCGACTGTCGCCTTTGCGCCTCTGCTTGCCACAGAGAAAGTATCCAAGGGTTGTCATCGACGAGAATGGCTCGAAACTGGCTCAATTGGCTCAATTGGCTCATGAAACGTCCTGTCTGGTTCAATTTTTAATCCAATGCCGCGGCAATCTAATTGCGCGCATACCCAAAATTGCAATTTTGCGGCCAAAATCACGGGACTCTTCAAAAATTTGGCTTCGATTACGCCACGTTCTGCTCCGCGCAGCGATGGCGGAGAATTACTCTCGTAATTACATATATTTGCAGGATAATTGAGTCGCTTTTCTAATTTTGACAAATGTCGTGGCGATAAGAATAAGGGCGTACTTTTACGCGACCTTTTCCGGGGGTGCTGATCATTAAGTGTATTGATCTTAAACAGTTGATATCGCTTCTGGTGACTTCCGCCATGTTACCTGCATGCGGCGAATTGCAACGTCGGTATCCCAGCTCGGACGCATCGATGCATGAAGGAGCATCGTTTTCTGGTACGAATTTGGCTCGATTTCAGCAGCTTAATGAATGCCTGAGGGGGTTTATTCAAGATGATGCAATCGGCAGGGAATTCTTCGCACGTTTCGAAAGCAACATCTCACAAGTAAGCCTGCGCATTGATCCACTCGTTAGTCATGTTACGGATACATCTGTAGAGATAATTGTCGTGGAAAGTCTGCAGATTTCGCTATCTGAGCTAGAACCGCAGATTTCTTCCACGTTAAAGAATGCATTTTTAGAGAATTTCAGATTGTCGTGTATTGTAAAAAAGTGATGATCATTCCCCTAACCTTTCGAAAACACGGCGCAATTGCCCAGCGCAAAAGTCGTGACAACTACTAACAATTAGTGTTAGGGATAGACCTACATCCAAACTTTAGCTTCTAGTTTTTGATCCGGTATTGAGGATTTGATACGTGCCGTTTTCTGACTTTGAGATTTCCAAATTAAAACAGATTCCTCAGGAACAGACTGTTTGGGAAGTTGTTAAACTTCCTGCTAGCCGGATCATGAAAAATCCTCCAAACGACGTGACACAAGCGGATGTAATCATTTGGGGCGACCTCAATGGTGAGTCCATTCGCAATATGCAATTCGTCGGGCAAGAACAAAATGAAGACGTTGCATCCTCACTTGCCACGGCCATAATGGGCATCAACAAATCCATTTCACCAGCGCGTCCACAGAAAGTTCTAGTTCGTGATAAGCGTTTGCTGTTTTATTGCCGTGGAATGCTACGTAATTTGAACATTGAATGTGAGTTCGCCGGCGGCCGCTCCATTTTTGATCGCATCATTAAGGAACTCGGTCAGGAGCTTTCCCAGTTCGAGCCCTTATCTGATTTAGATTTTGCACCCTTGGAAGAAACCTCGCGCGTGCTTTGGCAAATGGCCCCATGGAAATACATTTGCGAGACAGAAGTTGTTAAGATCGAGTTTCAAGATCGCCCCGATATGAAACTCTACGCGGTGACAGTCGGTGGTGGGATCGGTGTGCATCTTGGAGTCTTGTTCTTTCGTGACCGCGAAAAAATTCGCCGATTGTTTCACACAGAAAAATCCATGACCGTTGAGGAACAAGCAGCCAATTTTGAAAATTGCTACTCTGTTACTTTCGATGTGGATCCTACGGAAAAGTCCGCTGGTGCTTCAGCTTCTCCCGACATGGATGAAATGCCTCATCTTTCCATCGCGGTCGTTGATAACAACGTGGATCTGCGTCCACTTCAAGACAAGCCCGAGTTCCATCTGGTTCATGCTGCGCTACAGGCGTACCTTCAGTTTGTACAGAAGTATCGGGAGGGTTTCGAAAAATCTGGAACTGTGCCCCAGAATGTTTCGATGGCAGTTGAGTGTCCAGAGTTGGCAGAGCGAGGACTTTCACGCGTAACGATGGGCATCGAGTACCTAAATATTGATCTCGCGTCCGCATTTGAAAATGTCGGCGTCGAGGGTGTGACGGACGTGACAGCGAACGAGCAAATTCCAGTACTCACGAACGAAGCCATTTCGATCGAACTGCCACCTCCTCCAGCTCCTGAACTTCTGATCGAGGATTTGCGGGCGGGAGCGTTTGATCTTTCGATTGAGAGCGTTGAAAAGCAGTGGTTGTGTGAACTACCTGCCACGAAGGCATTCTTTTCGCCGGGGCGAATCGGCACTTTGGCCGAAAAGATCGGGGTCGTGCGCATGCATTTACCTAAACGACGGGCGATGAAGATCGCCGCCATTTTAGGCGATTGCAGACTGCATGAGTTCTTTCAGCTCACCATCGATTCGACCGAAACGGACACAGTAATCTCAGTGTCTGATGGTACGCGTAAATTGATTTTGGGAAGTCTTGTTGATGCGCGTGTTGAGAGTGATTTGATAAAGGCGTTTAAAGACAGTAATGCGAGGAAGCGCCCGTTCATTCTTTCCATCACCAGCGGTGCGCCACGACCAGGGACTGAAGACATGGTCGTCGCAAACATTAATGCGGTGATCCTTTGCCGGATGAATCAGATTAGTGAAACACCGCGCAAGTAATTCCTTTTTGTTGCAATTCCTTTTTAACTTTCATGACTACGTTCAGCACGGCGGTGCTGATTTGCTTTCCTGGCAAAATAACGAATTCTGATGTGATGTCGTGTTTGCCAAGATCACTAAGAACTTGGTGGAGAATCTGTAGGATGACTTCTTTGTCGAGCATGCTCGGCGAAAGATAAATTCCGACACTCTGCGGTGACCAATTACCAAGGGTCTCAACAATTTGTTGATTCCAAGAGTGAAGATCGGAATTCATTGCCGGTTCCGGCAACAAGTACACAAAACGCGCGGGACGATGTAGTGAGTCAGACAGCATCAAAGGACCTGCTTCTGAAACTCCCATGGTCGCGGCGGTTTCAAAAAGATCAAACAGAGTTTCGCTAGAAAACAAGTTGTTCGGAGACATTTTTCCCTTTTCGAACAATCCAAGCCAAAACTGGCAACGGTCCATGTCGCTGTTGTTGATGATGCGCATGCTGACACCTTTTGGTCTTTGTGCGGATGGACTCACGGCAAGGTTGTTAGACAAGACTGCAGCATTCGGGGTCGAATTTGCTTGTTGATCCGTCTGCATTTGTTGCTCCCCTCTCAAAAAAAATACGAAAGCGTCATAAATTGATGTTATGACTGCAATCGTATCAATTTTGGACAAACGGAGCAATCCGCTGGTGAATGGCGTTATTTGCTCGCGGTAGCAGCTGTAGGCTGGCCCTCTGCGGGAATGCGTTTGCGGACGCTATCCAGAACACCATTTACAAAGCGAGCTGAACTCTCCGAACCGTAAATTTTAGCAAGTTCAATGGCTTCGTTAAGCACAACGCGCTCGGGCGTACTTTTTAGCAGCAACTCTGCACATGCTGTACGAAGCAGCGTTCGGTCAATCACGCTCATGCGTGCGATGGTCCAGTTGTTCGATGAGGCTTGGATGAGCGAATCGATTTCGGGTAGACGTGCAAACATGTTTTCTACCATGCGTGACGCTGCGGCGGCAACTTCTGGGCTGAGCAAGAAGTGCTGAACGAAATCTTCGAAACTTCCTGCGTCAAAGTAATAGATGCGCTCGCACTCGCACTGGTAGATGAACTGCAAAGCGTGTTCGCGTGCGCGTGACATATAACTGTGGGCAGATTTATTTTGCGAACTCATTTCTTGGTCCTCTTTTCCTGAAATCGTGCACAAACATTTAGGGTGGCCAAGGCTGCGGCCGCTGCTTCAGATCCCTTGTTTCCGCCCTTTAGCCCGCAACGCGCCAGAGCCTGCTCGGAATTTTCGCATGCAAGAATGGCATTGCCAATCACGATGCCTGACTGCATAGACAACATAGTTAGAGCATGCGCAGACTGATCGCGAACGACTTCAAAGTGCGAAGTCTCGCCACGAATGATGCAGCCAACGGCAATTATGGCGGCAAATTTTCCCGACTCAGCCGCATGTTTGGCGACGACACCGATTTCCAGGCATCCTGGAACTTGTACTTCCATCACGTCAGCCGCATCGACACCGTGTGACAGCAGTGCTTCTTTTGCGCCCGCGCGCAGTTCTTTGGTTACCAAAGAATTAAACTGGGACTGAATGATTAGAAACTTTTGCGACATGTGCACCTACAGTTTGTTTTATTACATCAAGACAGTTTCAACGACTTCGAGTTCGAAGCCGGATAGACCGCGAAGTACGGATTGAGATGCGGCATGTACGCGCATCTTCCTCACTCCGAGAGCGCGAAGAATCTGCGCACCGAGTCCGACCTGTCGAAAGTCCATCGATGGTCGTGCTGCAGAATTATTTGCGACGCCACATAGCTCGTCAAATTCCCAATCCCATTCCGAATTGGGTTGTTGACGACCGAGATAGATAAAAACACCGGCATCGCTGCCGTTGAGCATGGTAATACCGTATTCAAGGCGCGATTTCTGCCCCATCAAACCGTTAGCGAACGTGTCCAGCAGTGGGCGCTGATGATGCACGCGCACATCAACTACGGCATTTTCGATGTCGAGTCCCTTGGTGATGGCAAAGTGCATGGTGTTATCAAGTCGCGATTTGAACACGTGCAAATCACATTCTCCAGACAGAGCCTGCACTTTGCGCGTACTAACCTTCTCCACCAAGGAATCGCGCATCAAACGGAAATTGACGATGTCACTGATGGTGACAATTTGGAGATTGTGCTTTTCGGCGAAAGCTTTCAAATCAGGCTGACGAGCCATCGTGCCGTCGTCGTTCATTATTTCGCAGATGACGGCAGATGGATTAAGTCCGGCCAATTTGGCGAGATCGACGGAACCTTCGGTATGTCCTGAACGCTCCAGAACCCCGCCCGCTCGTGCTCGTAATGGGAAGATATGACCCGGAACAACGATGTCGTTTGGTTCAGTCTGTGCATCAACGGCTACACGGATGGTCTGAGCGCGATCCGCAGCGGAAATTCCAGTCGTTACACCGTGCCGAGCTTCGATGGATACTGTGAAGGCTGTACTGCGGACGCGATCGAGACGAAATGAATCTTCCATGAGAGGGAGTTTCAGTTTTTCAACGCGCTCGGGTGTCAGCGCAAGACAAATAAGTCCTCGTGCTTCACGTGCCATGAAATTGATTTTTTCTGGGGTAACAAATTCGGCTGCTAAAATTAGATCGCCTTCGTTTTCACGATCCTCGTCGTCGGTCATGATGACCATGCGACCATTACGGATTTCATCTAAGGCTTTCAATACGCTATTGACGCCACGTTGCTGATCAAACGTCGATTGCATGAGAAATGATCCCGCCGAATTTGTTTTTCAAAGAGCAATGTTCAATGCGAGGGCGTTATATCCAACGGATAGAAAAACAAAAGCACAATCTTCAAGTTACCGAAATTGTCAGAAAGCTCAGCGATTTAGCGATTGGAGACGAAGGATGTACTTGCCGGTGAGGTCGAATTCCAGATTAACAATCTGGTTTTTATGAGCTTTTTTGAGATTTGTCTTGGCCAGCGTTGTGGGGATCAACATTACTTCTACGTACGATTTACCGTCGGGAAGATCGCGCAATAAATTGATAGTGAGGCTTACTCCATCGATCGTAATAGATCCCTTGGGAATGAGCAAGGCGCCGAAACCACGAGGAATTTCCACGCTAATGAGCATGTTTCCACCCGGCTGGGCGCTGGCATCGGCGATCGTTCCGCAGGCGTCTATGTGGCCGCTAACAAGATGGCCGCCTAAGCGATCGCCCATGCGAAGGGCGCGCTCCAAGTTTACTTCCATGCCGGGTACAAGCGATGACAAATTTGTCACAGCAAGAGTTTCGGGGTTGAGATGAAACTCTAGTTTTCCCTGATGGTTACTCCGCGTTAGGCAACAGCCATTCACGGCGATGCTATCACCATGATGTGCGCTGAAATTGGGGTCTTGGGCTGAAACAACAAGCGTGGCGGCTTCGGAACTGGTGGCCTGGGCAAACGATACGACCGTTCCCGTTGTCTCAATGAGACCGGTGAACATCGTCCCCTCCGGGCTCCTGATCATCACGCTTGGGTGCGATCTGGTGAACGTCATCAGACTTTAACAAACTACGAACCTCAGACAGGAATTCCTCCGAGTCTTTAAAGTCTTTATAGACCGAGGCAAAACGAACGTAAGCGACGTGATCAAGAGTCTTGAGGTGATCCATGATTAAATCGCCAATGACTTTGCTTTCCACGATACGTGCGCCGCTATCTTGCAGATGTCGTTCAATGCGCTGCAAAATGCTGTCGATGTCGTCGGGTCCAATGGCACGCTTGGTACATGCAGATTTGATAGCTTTTGCCGCTTTTTCCCGCGAAAAACTCTCAAAACGGCCATCCTTCTTCTTGATCTGGATGTCCCAATCTTCTTCTTTTTCGTAAGTCGTATAACGGTAATTGCACTGAAGGCAGCAACGACGACGACGTACCGAACGACCCTCATGACTGAGGCGACTCTCCAGAACCTTCGTTTCTTCGTGCTGGCACTTAGGGCACTTCATTAACGCTCCCATTCGGGGTAAAGCGGAAACTTGCTAGCCATAGCAATAACCTCTGCGCGGGTTTTTTCAAGTCTTTCCGCACGGCTGTGATCCTCGTACGCTACTTTCACCCAACCCGCAATCTTTTCAATCTCTTTGAGTCCCATGCCACGCGATGTGACGGCCGGAGTGCCAAAACGGACACCACTGGTAACAAAGGGGCTGCGGGTTTCGTTGGGAACCGTGTTTTTGTTGACGGTGATGGCGATCTTGCCAAGAGCCTCTTCGAGCTGCTTGCCGCTGACATCGGTTTTTGAAAGATCCAATAAGCAAAGGTGGTTATCCGTGCCATTGGATACGAGTTTAAAGCCATGTCCCATGAGCGATTTGGCTAAGTGCGCCGAGTTTTCCAGCACACGTTTTTGGTATGCTGCAAACTCGGGGCTGGCAGCTTCTTTGAAGCAAACAGCCTTAGCAGCGATGATATGCTCAAGTGGACCGCCTTGGATGCCGGGGAAGACAGCCTTGTTGATATTGATCTTTTCATCGTTCCACATGACGACGCCACCACGAGGTCCGCGCAGAGTCTTGTGTGTGGTTGTGGTAACGACGTGAGCGTGCGGCATTGGGTTCTGATGCAGTCCTGCTGCGACCAAGCCGGCGATATGAGCCATATCGACCATAAGCATTGCGCCAACTTCATCTGCGATTTCGCGAAACTTAGCGAAATCAATTTTGCGGGCATAAGCACTGGCTCCTGCGACAATCAAACCCGGCTTTACTTCATGCGCGGTCTTGCGAATGGCGTCGTAATCTAATGTCTCAGTTTCGGGGTTAAGGCGATAGAAGTGGGACTCGTACAAGATTCCGGAGAAGTTTACCTTGGAACCGTGAGTCAAGTGACCGCCATGGGACAAATCAAGTCCTAGCACTTTTCCACCGGCGGGAAGCAGCGCTAGATAAGCGGCAGCGTTAGCTTGCGCTCCCGAGTGCGGCTGAACGTTGGCGAACTTTGCGCCGAACACTTTGCACACACGGTCGATAGCGAGCTGTTCGAGTTCATCAACGCGCTCACAACCTCCGTAGTAGCGTTTCTTTGGAAGGCCTTCGGCGTATTTGTTGGTCATGATGTTGCCCATGGTGGCGACCACGGGCAAAGATGCGAAATTTTCAGACGCAATGAGTTCGATGCCTTCTCGCTGGCGATCGAGCTCTGCTTCGATCAGGCGAAAAACGTCTGCATCATAATTTGCGAGTATGCTCCAAGGTTTTTGCAACATAGATCATCCTGACTTTGGGGTTAACTTAGTGTTCTAGCTTACTGATCTTTTCCAAGCGTTGTTGGTGACGGCCACCTTCGAATCCTGTCTCAAGCCAGATCTTCAAAAAATCCAAGGCTCGGTCATGGTTGGATGTGCGTGCCCCCAGACAGATAATGTTTGAATCATTGTGCATGCGACTCATGCGCGCTGTAAACTCGCAACTGACAAGCGTCGCCCTGACACCGTTGAATTTGTTGCATGCGATCGACATACCGATGCCCGTTCCGCAAATGGCGATACCTCTGGATACCTTTCCACCGGCGACGTCGTTGGCAAGCAAGGCCGCAAAGTCCGGATAATCGACGCTACCCGCGTTAGCTGCTACACCGAAATCAACAACGTCCAGTCCCATAGTCTTGAGAAACTGTACAACTTTGACTTTGAGATCAATGCCGCCATGGTCTGAACAGATGCCGATGCGGTTAGTCATAGATTCGATCCTTCTTGCAACAAAGCCTCCTTGCGGAGGCTTTGCATAACTTCATAACTAGGGGGAAGAGATTACATTTCTTCCATACGCTTGACGTAGTTCATCGCGTCTTCAACTGTACGGATGTTCTCTGCATCTTCATCTGGAATGTCGATGCCGAATGCTTCTTCCATCGCCATAACAAGTTCAACAACATCGAGTGAATCGGCGCCAAGATCTTCAACAAATTTTGCCTTTGGTACAACTGCTGCTTCTTCAACACCCAGTTGTTGGCAAACGAGTTGTTTAAGTCTTTCTTCGACGCTAGCGGTCATGGACCCTCCCCATTAAGGAATGGAAAAAAAAGATTGTTAGTAACATGCTAAAAAGACCATGATGCTATGAAAAGGGCAAGCGAATTCATTGGAATTTAGCCGACAAGAAGCCTTACATTGTGGGCTTTCTTGCCAACTATGCGAAACTAAAAGAAGGTAATGATAACTGTCCAGCTGGCCAGTTATCAGGCAAGTCTCAAGATGCTGACAAGAGGACAAGTTTGACGGCGTTACAACAATGGTTAAGTGAACTCTCTAGTCCACTTGAGCTGGTGTCCGTTTCGGACGTACATCTCAGGCAAGCCGATGATGAAAGAGCGCGTCTTTTGCTCAGCTTGATAGAACAGTTCCAAACCTACGGCAAGTTGGCAAACTTCGCATTCATTGGCGACATCTTTGATTTTTGCTTAGGTTCTCGCACTTACTTTCGCAGCAAATTTGCCAAGCTAGGAGAGGCCGCCTCCCGACTTTCTGACGCGGGCACGCGTGTGGTGTTCCTTGAGGGAAATCACGAATTTGACATGAAGAAAATGGATTGGGGTGCGGTTGAATTTTTTAGCGAAGATCAAATTGAAGTCGATTTACCTTCGGGAATGCTGACGATCACACATGGTGACTTGATTCATTGCTCTGATGCATACAGAAAGTTCCGCACGTTCTTGAAGTCGGGTTTGATTCGCGGCGTTGCTCGGCAGCTGCCCGGTTTTTTTATGGATTGGTACGCGCTGAACCACGCTTCTGTGTCGCGGGGCGCCGATCAATATCGCAGTTTAAATCATGTGAGTCTGGTGCGTGACTTTGAGCGATGGCAGGAAGGATCGCGTTCACGGCATGTCATGTTCGGCCACTTTCATATGCCTTATCACTGGACCAATGCTAATTCGAAGCAATCATTTTCCAGTATGATGTCATGGGATAAGCCAAACTTTATCGCGATCGCCGGCGGAAAATATTTTCGCGGGCATTATGACCGTCGCTTGCAGCAATGGATCATGAGTGACTTGCTTGAAGAATATACGGGCACCCAGAATTAGGCGCCCGCTGTGCTACGACCGAAATTAGAGTTGCACACGTGCGCCAGCGAGAATGGATACTTCAGACCACGCCATTGCGCCGTCGCCCAAACCAAAGCTACCTTTGCGGTATTCAAGACTTGCACCGTATTCGGGTGCTAATGCGGCAGCACGACGGAAAACGGAAAATCCCAAATCCGTTTGTAAAGAAGAAGAGATCGGTTTTTTGGTACCGCCCGCACCGATTTGTCCGATATTGAGCGGGCGGATGAGAAGCTCTGCAAGGAAATCGTAGCCATCAGCGCCCAAATGGCGAGTTGTTTCCAATGCGGCCATACCGTATCCCGAGAGGATATCAGCGCCACCGAAAGTCTGCTTGGTAACAGCCATACTGGTTAGAGCGGCTCCGCCACCAAGGCGAAAGCGCATGCCGCCTTCCATCGAACGAACGGTGTATGCTCGACCGTCGACTTCAAATCCTTGGAACGTGCCGAGTTCTGTTGTGCCGGTAAAACCGCGCGCGTCAACGCGCACAAGGAGTGATGGATCAAGTTGTTTGCCCAGGTTGACGCGGAAGTGTTGGATGACTGAGAAGTCGGCTTCGCCGCTGGCCGCGTCGCTCACACTCCAACCTTTTGAGCCTATTTCAAAGAAGGCATTGTCCACATAGGGCTTAACATGTTGCGCAATCTGCATTGCCGTCGTCGAAGCGACGGGAGTTGCAGCAGCTTTGGAAGTATGGTGCTTGGGCGTGCCAGTTGCAGCTGCGACATGCTGAGGCGCGTCGTGAGGGGGTTCATGAGACTTTTCCTCATGCTTTTCTGGATCGGCACTATGCTGATCGGCATGTGCAGTGGTTGCATCGCGATCATCCGCGCGTGTTTCCACCACTATCGGCTTGTTGAAGCGGCGACGTGATGCGACGGCATCGATGCGCGCACCGTCTCCGACTTTGATCGAGTCGTCGTTGGTCAGCTGGATGATTTCGCCAATGGCGGATGTTTTCTTCGATTCGATGATGCGTACGCGGCCGATCATCGCCGAATCAAACTTGGTCCAAGCCCCGTTCGCGGGATTAACGGCCGCTATTCGCGGACGAACGATGGTGATTTCGTCGTCTAGTTGCAGGGACTGATTGGCACCTGCTGACAAAGTGACGAACTTTCCTTCAATGGAAGTTACAGTGGTATCGATCGGCAAACGGTTGACAACGCGCGCAACCAGATCATCCACGCGTTCCTGTAATGCAGCTGCATCAATGCGTGCGAACTCCGATCGCTGAATGGCGACGGATTCGACCAGGTAGCTGTCGAGAGATGGGCTGAGGAGGCGCGCGTATAAGAGGACGGTATCGCTCTTTACGCTCGCTTCCAGTGTTATAAAGGCGTGAAGTTCGTGTTCGTCTACGAGCTCTTTGCGCCCGTCAGCACTGCTCCACAGTGCGCGCACGAGTTCGACGTCGATCATACGAAACTTTGCGGTCGCCAGCACAGCTTTGGGAAAGCTTGCGTCAAGTCGGGTCAGGTTCTCATGAACGTCTTGAAAACTCTTGGGGTTGCGAACCTGAGCAGGAACGACCCCGATGTTGCGCAGAGCGGGAAGCATGCCCGCGTCACCCCGTGCATGGTAGGGTGCAAACAGCATTACAAACATTGCGCCGACGACGCTAAATCTTCTCAACTGAATGACTCGATCCATCATAACTTACCCGCCTTTTTGCTTCCTCTAGGGTGGCGACGATATGTACAGGACGCTGCCAAATGCGATATAGGTTCTTCAATGTTTCCAAAGTGAATTCGTGCTTAAGTTCGGGCCCGTCTTGTACGTGTCGCAACAGGAGTTCGGACCTGTTACGGAAATTCCCGTCGATAACTTCAATGACGGGCTGTCCGTAATTGGTCAGTTGCGCTAGCAGACGCTGTTTTACTTCTCGGAAGTTGCGTCCCGAAATGACGTGTTTGCCTGTGCGGCGGTCGAAGTCATAGATGAAGAGCTTAGCGGCGTGGCAAAAATCCTCATCCAAGAATTCATCCAAGAACGTGATGTCGTTGTGAATCTTCCGCACCTCGAAGAGTTTCTTCTTGCCGAGTCCTGTGCCCTTATCCCAACGCGAACGAACTAAAGGATCATCGCATTCGAAATAATCGAGTCCGAACTTGCCCTTATCCCAGCGATGTTCGACGTGGCGCAACAGCTCAACGCCCAACTTGTAAGGATTGAGTTGAGCTCCGTGCGAGGCAACTACGCCGGAGTAGTGATCGCAGTAATCGACGATTTCCGAGTCGCGCAGCGGGTGGAGCTTGGTCATCATTTCTGAATGCCAATACGTCGCCCAGCCTTCATTCAAGATTTTTGTTTGTGCCTGTGGTGCAAAGTAGTACATCTCATCACGGACGATGCCAAGCACGCGACGCTGCCATGAATTGAGTGGCGCGTTTTCCAAAAGAAATTTTAAGACGTCGCGTTGGGGGCGCTCAGGGAACGAACGCTCGCGCGCAGCCGCTTCCTGCTGTTTTTTGGCCTGTGCTTCGAGGAACTCCTTTGGGTTGATGTAGGAGTCCATGTATTTCTTTGATTGAATCTTCGAAACGGGTTTTTGTCGAAATGACTCATCTGCTTCGGATTTCATCTTCGCCGGCGGTACGAATGGCGAATAGATGTCGATCAGATTTTCTAGCGACAGGCACACATCGATGAAGTCTTCAACTTCGTCGTGGCCAACTTCCTCAATGTACTCGCGAACAGCCGTTGCATGGTTTGCCATCTGGTCGAGCATCTTGCGATTGGTCTTGCTGAACCAATAGTTGTTCTTGAAGAAATCGCAATGGCCAAAGACGTGTGCGATAACTGTCTTTTGATCGACAAGGTTATTTGCGCGCAAAAGATAGGCATAGCAAGGGTCATTATTGATGACCATTTCGTAAATAATTGAGAGGCCGTACGTGTAACTTTTCGACAGGCGCTCGTATTCCATGCCGAAACGCCAGTGTGGATATCTTGTGGGAAAGCCGCCGTATGCGGCGATTTCACTCAGTTGTTTGTAATCAACAAGTTCGAAAATCGTCTCAAAAAAATCGAGGCCGTTTTCTTTGGCGCAGCTAGCCAGTGAGGAAGCGATCTCAGCTAGCTCGGGAGTAAGTTGTGTGTCAAATTTGGACGACATTATTACTTCCCTTTTCCTAAAAACGTCTTAATGGCATCCATGATTGCTTCGCGGTCTTTGATCTGTGCGGTTGTTACGAGATCGTGTTTTTCGCCGAAGTGCTTGTGCAGATCGCGCAAAAACTGTCCCGAGCCATAGCGAGATTCAACCTGTCCGTAGCAAAACTGGTTCGTTCCGGGAAGCAAGTGTTCGTCCAAGAGCTTCATACACTCGGAGGTGTCGTTGCCCGACCAGTTATCGCCGTCAGAAAAGTGGAATAGATAGATGTTCCATTCTTCTGCGGGGTAGTCCTCTTCGATCATCTTTTGCGCGAGCTTGTATGCCGAGCTAATTAGCGTCCCACCTGATTCCTTGCTCTTGTAGAACACGTCTTCAGACACCTCTCGCGCCGTAGCGTCGTGAATGATGTAGCGACGATCGAGGCCGGTGTATTGGGTGCGAATCCATGTATCGAGCCAGAAACTCGTGAGACGGACGATTTCCTTTTGTTCGTCGCCCATAGATCCTGACACGTCCATCATGTAAATGATGGCGGCGTTAGCCACGGGATTGTAGGTGACTTTGTAAGATCGGAAGCGTTTGTCTTCTTTGATCGGGATGATGATCGGATCTTCCGACTGATAGGTGCCCGAAGAGATTGACCGCTTCAGAGCCTCTTTGTAAGTGCGTTTGAAGTGGCGAAGTGATTCAGGTCCTTGCTTGAGAATCCCGCTATACTTAAGCTGACGGCTTTCGATGTTTTTGCGGCCCTTGTCTTGGATGTTGGGAAGTTCCAACTCTTCGCCAAGGATCTGTGCCAATTCTTCCAATGATACATCAACCTCAAGGGAATGTTGCCCCTCTTGATTGCCCGCCTCCCCTTCGCCCGGCTGCTCTTGTGGGTCGCCTTGTCCGACTTGGTCGCCAACTTGCCCTTCGCCTTGCCCGACACCCCCACCTTTATTGTCGCCAAACTGGAAATGTGGGATATCGATGCGTGGGAGCGGAATGGAAACGGTCTTCTTGCCCTGACGGCCGATGAGTTCGCCGTTAGAGATAAACTTCCGAAGCTCGCCCTTGATTTTGCCGCGGACGATCTTTCTGAAGCGGTTTAAGTCCGATTCCATTTTCATCTATGAATTCCTACGAAAGCTTAAGCTTTCTGTTTTTGCTCACCACGACTCATCACATCACCGCGCGCAAAGACGCTGGCCACGAATCCTAACGCATCTTTCGCGCAGATTTCGCAATAGCCGTAGTTCTTGATCAGGCGATTTTTGACGATGTCGATCTTTGCTTGCGTCTCTTTATCCACGACGTTCGAGATCAAACTGGTCAACTTGATAGTGTCCTTCTGATCTTCGAATAGCTTCAATTCAAGAGCTTTGTGCAAGCGCTCATTGGAGCGGAAGTCGAAATCTTTGCGTTCGAGAGCGAGTGCACCGATGTAGTTCATGATCTCGCGACGGAAATCTTCCTTGCGCGAATCAGGAATGTCGATCTTCTCTTCGATCGAACGCATGAGGCGCTCATCCGGTTCTTCCTCATCGCCGGTGTAGCTGTTGCGAATCTTCTCTTTCAGAACGAACGCCTTGAGGTTGTCGATGTAGTTGCCGCAAAGTTTTGCGATCGCGCCATCATCCGCAGAGATTGCACGCTGTACCTCTGTCTTGACGATGTTTTCGTATTCCAATTTCACCAGCGATAGCAACTCACGATAGTGCTTCTTGAGCTCTTCGTCGTTGATGAGCGAGTGCTGCTTGAGGCCCGATTCGAGTTCATTCAAGACGATGAACGGGTTGATGCATCCTTGTCCCTTGTCAGTGATAAGAGAATTGGAGATCTTGTCTTGGATGTAGCGTGGACTGATACCTTGCAGACCTTCGCGCGAGGCTTCTTTGCGGAGTTCCTTGACGTTGTCTTCGGTGAATCCCGGTAGCGATTTGCCATTATAAAGCTTGAGCTTTTGGATGATGTTGAGGTTCGCCTTCTTCGAGTCTTCGAGACGAGTTAAAATAGCCCACATCGATGCCATCTCAAGTGTGTGCGGAGCAACATGGATATGTGGAACCGTTTCTGAGTTAAAGTCTTTTTGGTAGATGCGAATCTCTTGATCGAGTCGCGTAATGTATGGGACGTCGATTTTCACCGTGCGGTCACGAAGTGCTTCCATGAATTCGTTATTTTGCAATTTGCGATATTCGGGTTCGTTCGTGTGACCAATGATGACTTCGTCGATGTCAGTCTGAGCGAATTTCTTTGGCTTGATCTTGTGTTCCTGACTGGCGGTCAGCAAGTCATACAAGAATGCTACGTCGAGTTTAAGAACTTCGACAAACTCGATGACGCCGCGGTTGGCGATGTTGAATTCACCGTCGAAGTTAAATGCGCGCGGATCCGAGTCCGAGCCGTACACGGCGATCTTTCGATAGTTGATGTCGCCGGTGAGTTCCGTGGAGTCTTGGTTCTTTTCATCTTTCGGTTGAAAGGTACCGATGCCTACGCGGTCTCGCTCGGAGAGGACTAGGCGATAGGTTTCGATATGACGATCAACCATCGTCTTCCAGTCACCTTTGTAGTGCTGCATCAATTTTTGGAAGACAAAGCGACATGCGGGACACAGGTCGCCTTCCATCATGACTTTTTGTCCGCGGTCGCGACCTTTGTTCAATTGTTCGAGTACATCCTTCTTTTTTTCTGCCGGCAAAAGGTGCAAAGGCTCCTCGTGCATAGGGCACGCCATTTCGTTGTCCATCTGCAGAAGTTCCGACAGATTTTTCCAACGGTAAGAATACAGTGCGCCTCCGTCGGTGCGGGAATAATGTTCCAAGCCCTTTTTGAGCAAGCGGGCGATCGTAGACTTGGACGAACCTACTGGGCCGTGCAACAGGATGACGCGCTTTTCGGGACCGTATTTTTGCGCGCCGGCGCGAAAAACGTTGACCAGTTTCTGCAAGTGAACGTCGAGGCCGAAGATGGCGTCCTTGCCGTTATCATAAGGGTCGTCGAAAAATTTGTAGTGTTTTATCGACTTTTTGTATTCGGTGTATTCGGTATAGCCGTACCCTTCGATCATGTCCGACATGCGCTGAAACGCCGTGCGCGTAACTTGCGGGCGTTCGACAACAATGTTCATGTAGTCGGTAAAGGAGCCCGTCCACAGTAGATCGGAATACTGTTTTTCAAAATCGCTTTTGCTGATCATGTTCAAAAGCTGTTTTGCGTCCATGGCGCCCACTCCCCTTCGTTTTCCTAACTGATGCAGGCGTGGTCCATCGCGCTGTCATCGTTCGGAAGATGATTCAAAAGCACAAACTTCTACTAAAATTCTAAGGGGTGCGAGTGGTGGTGTCAAAGTATGGGCAGAAAATGCTCACCAAATTTTTCCTGCGAATTTGGTGAGTTAGTTGAGCGATTACTGCCGTTGGCGTTGGGCACTTACTGTGCTGCGGGTGGCGGGTTGGCTGACTGAACAAGGAACTCGTTGATGAGTGCGTCGAGGTCCCCGTCTAACACTTCGTCAGGTTGCCTGTTCTCATGATCAGTACGATGATCCTTTACGAGTTTGTATGGATGCAAAACATAACTGCGGATTTGATGACCAAAACCGATGTCCGACTTAGTTGCTTCAATTGCGTCCGCCTTTTTTCGTCTTTCCTCAAGTTCTCGCTCATACAGTCGTGATTTCAACATCTTCATTGCTTGCGCGCGGTTCTGATGTTGAGAACGTTGCGTCTGACATGCGACTACCACGCCCGTTGGAATGTGTGTAATACGAACGGCCGAATCAGTTCGGTTAACGTGCTGTCCGCCAGCACCGCTGGATCGATAGGTATCGACACGCAAGTCCGAGTCAGAAATTTTGATCTCGATGTTGTCATCGACGACCGGCGAAACATAGACCGAGGCGAAGCTGGTGTGACGTCTTGCGTTGGAATCAAAAGGGCTTATACGAACCAAGCGGTGCACGCCCGATTCAGCTTTTAACATGCCGAAAGCGTAGGGACCCGCGATCCCGATTGACGCGTTTTTGATACCCGCGCCTTCGCCATCGAGAACGTCGTAAATTTCCGACTGCCAGCCTTTGCGTTCGGCGTAACGTAAGTACATGCGGAGCAGCATACTCGCCCAATCACACGATTCGGTGCCGCCGGCACCGGCGTTGATGGTGAGGATGGCGTCATTCTTGTCGACTTCGCCGCCGAGCAGCTGCTTAACTTCGAGGTCGCGGAGTTTAAGTTCAAGAGCCAGTAGTATGCGCTCGGCTTCAGCCACATATTCAGGTTCGCCTTCTTGGCCCAGCTCGATAGCGGCGCGCAAATCATCGACGCTACTTGTCAAAAACGAAGCGTCTTTAACGGCGTCTTCGAGCATCTTTTTTTCTTTGAGTACAGGAGCGGACTTTTCTGAATCAGACCAGAAGTCGGGAGTCGCCTCGATCATGGAGCTGATCTCGTGCAGGCGTTCGGTCTTCGAACCTACGTCAAAGGAACCTCCGCACTAACTCCATTTTTGAGTTAGCCGAATTGGCTCTCGATTTAATTGTTTCTAAATCCAACATTTTTGCCGTCCCATTGTCAAAATTGACACAAATTGAGGCCGCACCGTACCATAGGAGCAACCGAATGAGGAACAAAAACGCATGATTCTTCTTACAAAACTCAACAATTCTCCGATGCTCGTCAATGTAGACTCCATTAAATTCATTGAGGCTACACCCGATAGTTTAATTTTTTTCCAAAACGGTGATTCCACCTTTGTCCGTGAGAACCTAGAAGAAATCATCGCTCGCGTGATAGATTATAAAGCGAGAGTCATCAAGAATTCTGCGCAAATTGCGTAATCAATCGTCGAGGCCGGCGCATTGAAAGCGGGTGACGACTCCAAGGATTAGTTCACTCGAAAGGGACGTCGCATGGATTTAACGAGTCTAGTCGGACCGGTTGCCTCACTTGGATTCATCATTCTAGGGCTATTCCTCGAAGGTGGTCACCTTTCCTCCATTATGCAGTTTACCGCTGCCCTCATCGTATTCGGGGGAGCATTTGGAGCGTTGATGGTGGCATATCCGATGCCAGACATTATTTTTGCGGCCAAGCAGATCGGGACGTGGTTGAAGAACCCACAGTCAAATCCTGATCAGATCAAGACCGACATCATCGACATGGCCGTTACGGCCCGTAAAGAATCCGTACTTGCGTTGGAAAAAAAGAAAGACGGCATTTCCTATCCTCCTTTGAAAAAGGCGATCAAGCTAGTTGTTGACGGATCGGACATCAACGTCATCCGTTCAACTCTAGAAACAGAACAGCACTTCGTTTTTGAAGAAGCGGAAGTTGCCGTTAAGTTTTGGGAAGACTTCGGAGCTATCGCACCGACAATCGGAATTCTTGGAGCCGTTCTTGGTCTGATTCACGTTATGGAAAACCTCGACAAACCCGAGATGATCGGACCCGGTATTGCGGTTGCCTTCGTTGCTACGCTCTACGGGGTAGGTGCGGCCAACATTTTCGGAATTCCAATCGGAAAAAAGCTTAAGCGTAAGGCGATGCTTGAATCGCACGCGCGCGAAATGGTGATGATCGGCGTCGAAGGTATTCTCTCGGGTTTGAACCCGAAATTGATCGAAGAAAAATTGCAGATCTTCTGTCACGAGCAGCACGAAGAATAGTTCGTAACAAGAGAGGGTCATAAGCCGTGTCAAAACAAAAGTGCCCTGAATTCGAAAACCACGAACGCTGGCTTGTTAGTTACGCGGACATGCTTACGCTTCTCTTTGCGGTATTCGTCGTTCTCTATTCTCTTAACTTGAAGCCGGATACCAGTTCGGAAGAAGTTGCTGGTTCTATGCAAGAGAGCTTCAACAAGCCGTTAGACGATCTTCCAGTTGAGCGTCGCGTGGGTCCAACGGAAGAAGGTTTTGGAATATTCGAACATTTCCGTGGCAATACGACGCGTCCGCCTTTGTCCAAAAAGTTCCCCGGCATGGAACAAAAGGTCAAAGACATCAATGACGAGTTCAAACAGATCCAAGCGCAAATCGACGACAGGTTGTATGGCCCCAACACTTATCAGGGTAGCGAGAATGCTGGTGAAAACCGTGTTGTGAGTGTTCACCGAACATCGGACGGCGTCAGCCTTCGCATGCTGGCTCGGCACTTTTATGCGTCAGGCGAATACCGCATGAAGCGTGAAGCTTTGAAGGATGTAGATAAGGTGGTTCAGATTCTCAAAGAACTCGGACGACCGGTCGTTATTGAGGGCCATACGGATGATAATCCGCCTGATGGCCGCGGGAATATCGAATCGAACTGGGAACTCTCCGCCATGCGCGCGACGTATTTGCTACGCTATATGATTAAGGAGCATCATTTTCCAGGCACCAAAATTAGCGCGGCAGGATACGCAGACATGAAGCCTGTCGCTCACAATGGCACAGAGAGTGGGCGAGCTTTGAATCGGCGCATCGAGATTCGCATTCGATATGATGATCAGAACTTGGAAGATCCTAAGGAATAGAGATGTGCGGCGAATTCCATGGCTACATCTAGCGTTGATTCTTTTGCCCCTGACTTTAGGGGCAAAGGCGCCAACGTCAAAACCTAGCAAGCCAAAATCACCAGCTCAATCAGAGAAAAAACCACTCGATCAGACAGATCCCAAAAACATCATCGCCAATTATCTTTTCATTGATGACTTTACAATCAAGCCGCCAGAGCGCGAGATTTCAGACGACATTTTTTGGAAGTACCGTTTCGTCTTGCCCAGTCCTCTTTTTGAAATTGAAGCAGAGCTCCAGAATCCGGATATTGAAATGCCCATCACCATGGGGAGCGGTCTTGAGTACTACCATATCAACCGGGGACGAGTTCTATTTTTGAATGGCGAAAATGTCCCCGCATCCAAAGTTTGGCTTACCACGCGCGCACGGTACGGCGACAAGTGGCCATATGATCGAAGAAATGATTACTACCTCGGCGTATCGTTCACAAAGCAAGGTATGGATCGCATCAAACGAGACAAACTCGGATGGAGTGATGCAATTGGTCGCGGCCACCTAGGCAATGCTGCAACATTTCTGAGCTGGGCATTTATTATCAAAGAACACAAAGATGATCCGCTCATTGAAGCGGTTACGCCCAAACAACTCGCAAATCTCGCGGCTATCTACTTTAATAACGGCCGCTATGGCGCGGCATATGGCGCGGCAGAGAAGGGTCTGCAGTTTTTGCGCAAAACAGGCCGAAACGAATACCGTACGATCTATAATTCTATCCTCGCCGAAACGTTCATCCAAAATAGATCGTATACTGAAGCTATCAAGTCATTAGACACAGCATTGCGAAGCAGCAATGATCTGAGCGTCGCCTCATCCGTGTTCGCGCGAGCAGCAGATATCTACTACGACTTGAACAACTACGAGCTCGCCGAGACCAACTACGCGTTGGCAAACCGCGTTGATCGGGAAATGGAGCGCATTCGGCCAGCGCAATTCGTGTTGCGAGCCGAATCCCTCTTCTGGCTGGGTAAATTCAAAGAAGCGCAACGAATGCTACATTTTGCTCTGGAGCTCAACACGGCGAAAAATGCGCTGGATCCCCTCGACGCAAATTACGCGTCATTCGCGGCGCTGCGACTGGCTGATGCATATCTAGCAGACGGACAAAAGGCACAAGCAGTGGTGGAATATTCAAAAGTGTATGCGGAGTATCGCAATTCGGAGGCGGCAAAAATCGCAAAAATCCGTGAAGCATGCCTGGATCTGCCAGACTTTGGCAAAGACGGCCCAGACAAAAATTTGGGACATGCACGAGCGCTGCTAGAAGCTTCTAAAGATATGGGTCTACCCGAACAGGCACGCGAACTAGCTTGGGCATGCCATGTACTCTCTTATACCGAGCGAGAGCGGACGCCTCAAATGGTTGAGCGTGTAAAAGATTTTTACAGTAAGTACCCATTTTCTAGGCGCTTTCTAAAGCAGATGATTGAGCCTGTAACCGAAGTGCAGGCTTCCAAACTTTCAAAATATATCGAAGAAAATGATCATTACGCAGCCACAAAGTTTTTCGAAGCGACGCGACATATTTTGTTCAAAAAAATTCCCGATCAAATACAAGCCGATCTATTTGTTTCATACGTCGATACGTTCGATTCGAAAAAAGCGATCGAGTTTTATGAAGCATACGAAAAGCTTGCTCCTGACACCTTTGGAAAGTCTTTACGTATGGCGGTCTTTCAATCTGAAATTGATGAAAAAAACGTCCCGAAGGGCATGCCATCGTCGCAAGAATTGTCGCGGAGACTGAACGCGAATCTTGCAAGTGTACAAAAATCCCAGGCTGTTTCGCTTTACATCAATCGCGTCCAATCTACCAAACACGCAAAGTACCATCTTCCTTGGATCTATGCTCTAAATCAGAACTGGGCGAAAGATGATGAAAAGTACACATGCTCACATAGCTTTCCGACGCTTGCGCGGATGTTTCGTGAAGCAAAAACACCCTTCGAAATGGAGCAGGCGCGAGGATTCGTCCAGGATTTCGTGAAGGCACAGATGCCCGATCTCTTTCGCAAGGACGAAAACTGCGCCGTCTCCGTGTTAGAACTTGAATTCTCGGTGCTCAAAGATGCACCGATGGATCTGGGGCGTCTTTATACGGCGCGAGCCGAGTGGCCCATGATCGATGAACTCGTGGTGCTATTTTGGAATGTCGCAGAGGCGTTGAAGGAAGCGAAGCTACATGAAGACGCAATGGCGTTGTACCGCGTGATAGCAGAAAAAGGTCCAGTGAATTCACCCAAAGTAAAGTTCGCGAAATTGCGCTTGGATGGGCAGCGTACGGAGTTTGATAAAATCTGGGATCAATGAGTTCGTTGCGCAAAAGTACTTAATTTGCCAAATTCCCAAGCTATTACCGAATAAATCGCTAAAGAAATTGACGTCCGATCCGAATGGATGAGCGATTAACTGCGTTCATGACGCGTAACAGGAGCAAGCATGTCGAGTATCTTTATGAAACCGGTGATGGTCTGTGCAGTAGGATTGATTCCTGCCGTTATGGTTGGTTTGATTCCAGCAGCGGGCTGGCCAGTGGCATACTCATTCGTGGCTGGAATCGGCTTGTGGTTGGTATTTCTTGCGGCGACTGCAGCACAAGCAAAAACATTCGAAAACATCACAAAGAGCGGCGGCGAAGAGTTGAAGCAATTGCGTCGAGCTTTGGATGAACGCTCTCGCGGCAACGCAACGCATGAGAGCGCGGGGCGCACGGAATCCGAATTGAAACTTCGCAATCGGATTGCTTCGATCGAGGCAGAACGCGATGTTTTCAAGCAGCAATGTGAAATCACCAAATCGGAATCGGAAGGTTTTCAACGCGAATTGAACACGCTTCGCGCGGAACTTGAGCGTACAACCGGAATCGTGACGAAGGTAACAAGCTTTCGCGATGGTCAAGGCGACGGTGGCGTGCAGCTTATCTCCATGAAAGAGCGCGTTTCGGAATTGCAGTCGGCGGTCACTGAGCGTGACGCAAGCCTCCAATCCAATGTAGACATGCTGCGCAAGGTAATGACGTTGATTCCGTTGATCCAACGCCAGCTAAGTGCTGTAGTAGATCACACAGAGGCAAGTGCAATCCAGATTGGCGATAAAGTTCGCTTCATCTACGAAAAAGCGCAGCAGCATCTTGCTGAATCAAACGAGATCAACAATCAGTTTTCCGGCAAGGCTCATGTAGGACCAGATGGCAAAGAACATCCGTCGCTGTCACAAGTTCTTGAAAACGCTATGAGCTTGCTAAGTGAAATGCTGGACATGATGGACGAGAACAGCAAATTGAATCGCGAGTATTCAACGTCGATTGACGAAATTCTCGTCAATACCGCGACGATTAACAAGATTACCGAAGACATTCAGTACATTTCTGACCAAACAAACCTACTCGCTCTCAACGCTGCCATTGAGGCTGCTCGTGCCGGCGAACACGGGCGAGGTTTCTCGGTCGTTGCCGAAGAAGTCCGAAAATTGTCTGACAGAACCAATCAAGCATCGAATGACATTACGCAGATCGTCGGAAAAGTTAATACGTCGATCAAGAGCATTGCAGAGTCACTTAACGTAAATTTGACCAAGACAGAGAGTAAAAAGGAAAGCGTCGATTCAGCTGTTAAGTCGATTTTGGATAGCGCTAAGGATTCCACGGAAGTGTTCTCCAAGCTAGTTGAGAGTGCAGTCGTCAGCTCCGAGTCAGTTGCCTCGCACATTGACCAAATCATCATGAGCTTGCAATTCCAAGACATTACCAAAAAAGAAATTGATGCGGCATCGGCGCCACTTCGCAACATCAGCATGATGGTTGAAGATCTCGTTAGTCGTGACGACGCAGTGTTGGGTGGGGGACGCAATCGCTCGACAGTTGCTCCTGCACCTGCGGCAAAGACGGCTCCAACTTCGCAGGGTGCGGAAATCTTGGTCTTCGAAAAGGAACCACTTCCGAAGCCAGAAGCGCAACCAGTCGAAGAACCTGATCAAAAAGCCGCCGGTGGCGATGTATTGATGTTCTAATGTAAGCTGTGGATAACTCTGCGTAGCTGTAGAATGCATTGTTTCTATAAAAGGGCTTCCTAATTTTTAGGAGGCCCTATGTATTTTGCTGGAACAACGGTTACGAATCTCCGTCAAACACTGCGCAAAAGGCACCGCGCATACCAAGTGTTTGAACAAATCACCCAAGCTGGTCGACACGGCATGACTTGTGATGACCTCGCGGCATGCGTGTTTGAACTGGATCCTTCGCATGCTTCACAGCGACTGCTTGCCAGTGCAAGGCATAACGTGATTAAGACGATTAGTCGACTGAACGAGTTTTTGCGGGAGCGCGTCCACAACCGAGTACAAATTGTTTTCGATCGGCGAACCGGCCGCTACGTAATTTCGGCAGATGGTCAGAACCCGACAGCTTCGGCAATCTGAGCAATGATGGCGCTGTCGTTCAGACGGTCGGCATGGGGTGTAAACAACTGGCGGGAAACATCGGCGCAGTGTTCCTGTGACAGTGACATCGAGAAGAGAAGAGATCCGACAGCGCTACCCATTGTCGCTGCCACCTGAAGCATTACCGGCTCGTCGTCTGAAAGTGAGGCACTCTTCAAGGCAGAGAGAAATTCTCCGATGGACGTTTGGCTCTGGGGAATGATCGTGCGCAAGTGGCACTCTGCCGTTCCAAGCCGCGTGATCTTACGCTTAGGGTTCATTAGTAAACTGGAGAAGGCGCCCGCCGCCATCTGCAAAAACGCTCCTGCTACACCGCCCTGAGACTTACTTGCTCTCTCGCCAGAGGTAAAAACGAATTGACCGGCTGCCTGCGCGATATAATTGAAATTGAGCTTGCTCATGAGCACTTTTCTCGAAGAATTGGATATCGCCACGCCCCCCGCATCTAGCATGAGTTGCGTGGCGGGAGAGCGTGTCCGACCCTTATGTTGAAGAGGGGTGAGGGAATAGTAGTCCAGGACTTCTTCGCTAATAGGAAGATTGAAGAACTCAAGTAAAGTTTTAGCAGACAGCATGAATTCATAGTCGAGGTCGCCGGCAAATTGCTTGCGCGGAAACTCGCCGACTTCTATTTCATCAAAGTCGTCCCATTCACTTGCGGTTTTCCATTTGTGCCAAGCAGGACTATTCAACACGCACAGTCTCGCGCCGCCAAGGTCAAGATACGTGGGGGAAGTGGAAGTGTGCGCGGTTTCCGAGTACTGATAGCAATGATCCACGTTTTGATAAACGCGCAAAGTCGGGCGACGGTGCATGAGGCTATGCAAATGCATCGGAATTTTATCGTTCGTCAGGTGATGCTCGCCTATTAGTGCGAACACGCGCCGCACATTTTTATCGGAGGCAATGCGTGCAAGTTGCGCGGCAAAGTGCGCGTCGCGATCGCCGCCCACTCTGCTCGGCAGTTCAATTCCGTAAACTAAAAGAGAATGCTCTTTGGCGAATTCCAAAATCATTTTGAAATGAGGCCAGTGAAAGCGCCACTTTGTAAAATATCGGGTTCGCTCTAAGAAGGTTCTTTCCGAGATCTTTCCGCACATGTAAGCATCGATTGATGCCTGATCATCCGTAGTAAACGCCTCAAGTGCAATGGCAAGCCGTCGACGAGCTGACGTTTTTGCAGATTGGCGGAGGCACCGCAAAAACTGTCTTTGTGATTGCCGATGTGTGTGAAAGTCACCAAAGAGAACGACCTCCGCGGCGGAAATGCGGTTGCAAAATTCGCGGTAGCTGAGGACGTCGCCGCGATTGGGAAGCTCACTTGCAAAGCGATCCGCATATTGTTGGATGATTGGTGAATTGAAAAAATCGGTTGCGAGCGCTTTTGACTTTTCTTTGTTCAAAAGTGCGATGTGAAGTTCTTGTAGCTTTTGCCTAAATGCATAACTTCTCATGTTAACTCCCACTTTTACATTTTAGCACGCGCCTATGAAGTGGCGAATGGGCGAGCAGGTCGACGCGAAACAGCAAATCGTTACAGGAAGGTTATTTCGCGGGTGGGAATTTTTTGCCCGTTTCCGTGGTCGACGATGGCTGTAGTTTCGGTCCGATGGTGAATCGAAAGCCGTAAAAACTTGGGAAGAATTCTTTTGACTAGGACTTACTGCGCTTTTGGATATCGCTGCGAGAAACAGTGACAGATCCATAAATGCCGGTGTCGTTGGAATTCAACTTGGTATTGGTGAAATCGCAGGTAAGGTGATTGAGGCCGTCCGTTTCGTTGGTGGCAAAGAAACTTTGACCCACGACCATGCATTTTTCGGTCATGATTTTGGAGTTTGTCTGCTCTGTTTGGGCAAAACGGATGAGGACGCCAACAGCGCCAGGAACGAGAGACGTGCCCGCATAGACAATCTCCGGTGAAGCGAGGGTTTTCATCTTCTCCAACCATGAGCCCTGTTTGGCGAGGGTGTGGTCACGGGTGGCTTCCAAATCCTTTCTTTTCTGCAGATACAAAAGATCGCCGCCATCTAGAAGCTTTTGCGCCGCGTCATAATGGGCGTAAGCGATAAGTCGCTTTTCCAGTTTCAGATACTTTGTTGCGCTTTCCTGATAGTGTTCGGCATCTTTCTCTGCGTGCGTCCATTGTTGGACGTGCCATGCTGCGAATGCCCAATCTTTGTCGGTGGGAACGATGGTAACATAGATTCGTCCGAGCTCGGCAGTTCCTTGAACCTGCAGCCACAACCCAAATTGAACGGGGTAACCGAAGTGTGTGCTCGCGCTTAGGCCATCGGCGGTACACTCCAAAATGCGGTCAGGATGGCGTGCGGAATTGAATGCGAAGAGACGATACACCGAAATATCGTTAACGTTGCCAAAGCGGTTAAATGCGGAGTCAATCAGCGTGTTTGCTTTCTTGCTATCGACATTGAGTCGAGGGTGAGCCAAGCCAGCGAGTTCCTTCGAACGTTTGTTTCTTAGCGCGGCAACAAGCTTCTCGGTCCACTCCACCAGTTTTTTTGTGTCAGGTTCGGTGATCGCGGAACTCTTTGCTCCAATAGTTACACACTGGTTGGTTGATAAGGGTCCGGAAAAAATCTTTGCCGGAAGAGATTTTGCCTCAGCGAAAACTTTCGACTCAACTTCTTCACCGAGGGCGATGGATGAAAAACTCATGATCGCCATTACTGTCATAATCATTTTGCTGAGCACGAGCCGCATCCTTTCGCGTCAAGATCTCGGACTTCCCAATTGCCGAATTCGTCATTGATGTACTGTAGGGCGTCATCCAGAAAATCAAATTCTTGCGCATGAATCTCTTTAACCAATTTTGTTTCGAGCACATAGGCGTTGTAGGCATAAGAGCCGTCGAACGGATCATAGACAACTGACACGCCGGCTTGTCGGTCGCGGAAAACCAATACGGTGTGTTCGTAATTTTGTGCGTTGATGGGTTGTAAGTTAGTCATCAATTATTTCTTTCCAATAGGTACTCGGAGTATTCAGCAACGATTTCGTGATTGCGAAGGTCTAACTGTCGCAAAAATGCAAATGCTTCGTCCGTTACTTTGCGGGCACAACTTGCCGCTTCGTGTCTTGTCATATGCGTCAGATAGGTGAGTTTCCCAGCTTGTGCATCTTTTCCTCTGGTCTTGCCGGTGTTCTCCAAACCGTCAACGAGATCGTCGATAATTTGAAAGGCCAAACCGATGCGTTCGCCGAATTGTTTTGCGAGGGCAATCTGGGACGGACTCGCACTACCCGCAATAGCGCCGAGTACGCAAGATGCACCGATCAATTTCCCGGTCTTGTTTAGATGCAGGGTGTCGAGATCAGAGATTGGAGCAGCCTTACCTGAACCCGTCCATTTAAGATCAAGAGCCTGTCCAAGTGCCATCCCCAAACTTCCGGTAGAGGCGCTGAGTTCTTGGATCATGGCAAGCGCTTGCGAGTGCGAAAGGCCTGAAAGCTGCGAGTCCGCCAAAATAGAAAATACGTCCGTAAGAAGTGCGTCTCCGGCGAGAAGTGCCATTGCCTCATTAAATTTCACATGAGCCGTGGGTCGCCCCCTTCTCATAGAGTCATTGTCCATGCAGGGTAAATCATCGTGAACGAGACTGTAGGTGTGCATCATTTCTAAGGCGACAGCCGCTGGTAGCGCTTTTTCTCTAGATGAACCAAAGCCCTCTGCAAATAGTAAAGCAAGCGTTGGACGAACTCGTTTCCCGGTACCCTCTAGAATGTATGTCATTACCTCATGAAGTTCATTGGAGGTTTGGTAGCGGGCGCGAATGAAACTCAGGAAAAATTTTTCGAAATCTTCGGACAGTCTTTTCGCAGCGTCCGGTCGTACCATGCTAAACGTCATAACGAATTCCCTTTGCTAAGGCACTTGCGAGGCCGCCTTCGCGAGCGATGTGGTTGATAGTTGCAGGTAGCAGCTCGCATTCCAACGTAAAAACGCGATGTGCGATTTCATCTGCGGATTCTAGGCCGGCAATGGAACAAGACTTTTGCGCGATGATCGATCCTTGATCGTATTGGTCTGTAACCACGTGAACAGTAGCTCCTGACTTGCTTTCTCCACTCGCAAGTACCTGCTCATGCACACGAGAGCCATACATTCCTTTGCCGCCAAATTTAGGAAGCAGCGCGGGATGGATATTGATGGCATCGATGCCCTCGAGAATGGGCCAAGGCTTCAAAAATCCCGCCAACACAACAAGATCCACATTGTTGGACGTCAGTTTGTGGCGAAGATTAAAGGCGAAATTTGCATCGTTCGGATTCTTGAAGGATTCGACAAATAGCGGGAGTTTGTGCTCGTTGGCGATCTCATTTCCACGGCAATGAGGGTTGGAAGATACAACGCAGACGATTTGGAACCGACTTTTGTACTGAAACTTGAGCAGGTTTTCCAAAGATCGTCCCGATCCTGAAATGGCCACGGCAATCTTTAGTTTATCGTTGGTCAAATCACACCGTGGTTGAAAAAGTTTTCACTGCGAGTTTCTGTCCTGCACCGTTCCAAAAGGAAGCGGCGTCCATTTCTTTGCTTCCCGCAGGCTGCAGTCGATGAACAATAAGAGTTCCCTCACCCGTTTGCACTTCCAATAACTTTCGTTGTTTGTCGTAGGAGAATGCGCCCAACTCCCCTATTCGCGTGGATGTATGGTGGCATTCAACGGACGTAAGTGTGACGAGATTGTTCTGACAAAACGTTTGTAAACTGGGCCACGGCTGAAATGCGCGAAACTTCCGCGTAATCGTTGACGCAGGTTCTGACCAATCAACGCGGCCGTCTTCCTTTTTGATCTTCCGACAGTGCGTAACAAGGTTTGCATCTTGAGGAATGCCAACAAATTTTGGATCCGCCAGCCTTTGCAACGCATCTTCCATAAGCGATCCGCCGGCGGTGAAAAGACGTGGCGTCAACTCGCGATTAGTTTCACAGTCACCAATTTTTGAACTTGTTTGGCAAATAATATTGCCCGCATCGAGTGCTTTGACGGTGAACAAAACAGTAACGCCCGTGACTTCATCGCCGGCTAACAATGCCGCGGGCACGGGTGTTGCGCCGCGATATTTGGGAAGCAAACTCGGATGCACGTTGATGGTGGCGCGAGTCGGTGTTGCAAGAAATGCATCGCTGAGAATCTGACCGTATGCGGCGGTTACGCAGACATCTGGTTTCCATGCCGCAAGATCACTCAAGAACGCAGGATCTTTGGCTGACTCTGGCTTGAGAAGTGGCAATGATTCTGATGTGGCGTATTGCGCGATAGGGCAGTCGGTTAATTGACGATTGCGTCCAGCGGGTCGCGCGGGTTGGGTGACGACGCCGACAAGTTGATGCTTGCCCGATCGATCAAGCTCACGTAGGGCTTGGAGAACGGGTAAAGCTTCTGCAGGACTGCCTAGAAAAACGATACGCATGCAAAACTTTCAGAACGCAAATCGAATACCGGCACCGACCTCACCATGAATCTCGTTCTGTGCCAGCTTTTGCTCGGTTTTGCTTAACCTATAAATCTCTGTAATTCCAGACATAAAGACAGCCCAAGTGTTGTCCGCGAGGGGTACATTCAGGTTCGCATTGACGCCCATCGCCAAAGAATTTGTGTGCGTTTTGTCAGAACTTGCTGAAATTATTGGGTTTCCATCACCATCAGTGCCGAGTTCGCGTGAAAGTTCTTTGAACTGCTCGCTACCGTAACCGACATCTAAGCCAACTTCGGCAAAGGAAGAAATAGTGTGAAACGTCACAAATCTCACCGCGCCCTTCCATGCTGCGCGTATCGATGGAAACGTCCCTTGATAGCTCACAAACGGCCCCGTATTAGGTGCGTTGTCGCCGCTGAGAAATTTAAGCTGCGCAGAAACGTTTAGGTTTCGCTTCCACTCTTTTCCGTATGAAGCCAGTACCACACGGCCACGTTTGCTCGTAGTCAATTCGTTTTGGTCGCGCAGTGACAGGAAAGTCGAAACATTGAGCTGAACGTCTTTGAATGGAATGGCGAACGATTCGTTGTAAGCGCGGTCTTCACCAGCGATGGTTTGAAAAAAGCGCGTGATACCGTCATTGCATTGGTACTGGACCAAATATTCAACCGCGGACTCTGTCTGGTCGTCAAGTCCGTCCACCAAGTCGCCTTGCGTTGGGTTGGCTTGAACCACGCGCGCGCAGTCTTCCCCTTCCGCCCAAGCACGCGTATGTGCGCCGGTGAATGCCCCGATCAAGATCACAGATTTCAATGCCGAAAAGGTGTTCATACGCATCATTTAAAGTTGAAATCGGTTTAGCTTTCCAAGCTACCAGTTTCACGAACTTCGTGCCATAGTTCCTACCAGACTAGATCCATTGTTTGAGGTAAGGAATCGTCATGAGCGCGAATTTTATTCTTTCCATTGACCAAGGGACTACCGGCTCGACTGTAGTCGTTTTTGCGGTATCGCCACAAAAGGAAATGACCGTTATCGGTCGCAGCACTGTCGACTATCCGCAACATTATCCAGAAACGGGATGGGTCGAACACGACCTCGATGAGCTGTGGCAAAGTGTTTGTTCCGCAGCCAATCAAGCGATTGAACGAGCTAATACAAACAAAGATTTTTCCGTCAACAAAATCGCCACCATTGGCATTACTAACCAGAGAGAGACGCTTTCTGTCTTTGATCGCAAGACGAGTAAACCGCTTATGCGTGCGATCGTATGGCAATGCAAGCGGAGCACGAGCATCTGCCAAGAGTGGCGAAAGAGCGGACTGTCTGAACAAGTAAAAGCCAAGACGGGACTGGTCCTCGATCCATATTTTTCCGGCTCCAAACTCGCGTGGATCTTGCGCAACCGTCCTGATGTCGCGGATCGTTTGCAAAAAGGTGACGCGGTCATTGGTAACATCGACACCTATATTTTGCACAAACTCACAAGTGGTGGTTCACACGCAACCGATGCAAGTAACGCCAGCCGCACGTTGATGTACGACATTGGCCAAGGCTCGTTCGACAGCGGACTGATCGAAATGGTTGGTCTGAAAAATCGTGAAGTCCTGCCACGCGTTCTCAACTCTGCGGATCAGTTTGGCAGGACCAAAGGCTGCTCGTTTTTGCCCGACGGGATTGCGATCAATGGCATCCTCGGTGACCAACAGGCAGCGCTCGCAGGTCAAACGTGTTTTGAACCCGGCGAAGCAAAATGCACCTACGGCACCGGCGCGTTCATGTTGTTGAATCTGGGCGAAAAGAAGACTCTCTCGAACAATGGTCTGTTGACCACGGTGGCTTGGCAAATCGGCGGCGTCCGCACTTACTGCTTGGAGGGATCTTCCTTCATTGCGGGAGCGGCCATGCAATTTTTGCGAGACCAACTCGGCTGGTTAGAGAAGGCTTCCGACTCGGAAGCGATGGCAGCTGATGCGCGTGGCGCTCCCGAGGTCGTGTTTGTTCCGTCGTTGGCAGGTCTGGGTGCTCCTGATTGGAATCCGAATGCACGAGGTGCTTTCTTTGGCCTGACGCGCGGCACTACGCAGAAGCAACTCATTAGAGCAGCACTCGAGGGTGTGGCATTTCAAGTAAATGATCTGATGGTTGCGATGAACCGCGACGCAGTCGCACCGGTCAAGGTCTTGCGAGTTGATGGGGGTGCTGCTGCCAATAACCTTTTGATGCAAATGCAGGCGAACTTCTCATCGGTGACAGTCGATCGCCCGGTAAACCTCGAAACAACGGCAAGTGGTGCGGCATTGTTCGCGGGATTAGGTGCTGGAATCTTTGGAAGTTTTGCGGAAATGCGTTCTGCACGACGTCCCGATCGCATATTTTCCACAGAGAAATCTTCAGCGGCAGTCGAAATGACGCGCACCCAATTAGCAGCATGGGATCGTGCTAAAAAGGCGGTGCAGGTGTTCGCCGGCGGTTAGCATCGGGACTGTCATTGACATTGCGGTGTTAGCCATATACTAGGGCATTATTCACCCCCCGCGTTTACAGTTAACTTAGCTAGGAGATCATGCATGCTTCAGAAAGTTTCAAACACGCTCGTAATCGCATTCACCGCTTTGGGTTTTTCATTCGCGACCCAAGCACTTGCAAATGACTACAAAGTCGATGAGCTGCGCCAAATGAGCCAGTCCGAACTCGACCAAGTTTACGCCGACGCAGAAGCCGGCAATGTTCCAGATGGCGAGTCCGCTGGTACGGCAGTTTTCTTTCCCGACTCTGGCATCTTCAACATTCCATCACAGATCCTCGCGTCGCTTTTCTGGCAAGGAAAAGTGTTTGAAACGGAAGAAGGTCTTTTGGTCAACAAAGTAATCGGATTCCGCGCGATTCGTGCTGAAGTTTATCGCGGTGAGAGTTTGTTCGACGGAAATGAGTCGATCATCATCGACTACAGCCGCACATCCATCCTTGCCAATCCTGTTCGCGACGAAATCCGTGAAGTTGCTCCCGGCATCTACCTCGGTCGCGCATACATCCTGACGCTCCTTGGTGCGTACATGGGTGTGAATTTTATTCTAGATTTTAATTAGATCTAGATACGTTTTTAGAAACATGGCCCGCATTCCTCGTGGAATCAGGCCATTTTCTTTACACGAATCTTTGAAGAAAGAAATTTCGACGTGCACTTTGTCCCTACGCGGCTGACTTGTCGTCCCGCTTTGATGGGTCTTTGCGCTTGGGCGAATAATATTCTAAGTCTGCAGTAACCATTTCTTTGACTAGTTCTGGGAAACTATAAGTTGGTTTCCAACCCAATTTTGCACGAGCGTTTGAGCTATCGCCTTGCAAAACGTCGACTTCGGCTGGACGAACAAAGCGAGGGTTTAGTTTTACATAGTTTTGATAATTCAACCCAACTTCACCAAAGGCGATTTCACAAAACTCACGCACGGTATGCATTTCGCCTGTTGAAACTACAAAATCAGTCGGTTCGTTGGATTGTAAAATAAGATGCATCGCTCGGACGTAGTCCTTGGCATGTCCCCAGTCGCGACTTGCCTCTAGATTTCCAAGTTGTAGCTCCGATTGTAGCCCGTGGTAAATTCTTGCTACCGCGGAAGAAATCTTGCGAGTTACAAACTCTCTTCCTCGGCGCGGACTTTCATGATTAAACAAGATCCCGCTTACGGCAAACAGGTCGTATGCTTCTCTATAGTTTCGCACCAACTCGTATCCTGCGACTTTACTAATTCCATACGGACTTCGAGGGTGAAATGGGGTCGTCTCTCTTTGTGGAGACTCTCGCACTTTTCCAAACATTTCACTGGTTGCGGCAAAGTAGAATTTACATTTTGGCTGCAATTGTTTTAGAGCTGCCAGTAAGTAGTGGGTTCCGTTGATATTGGTGTTCATTGTTCCGAATGAATCTTCGAAACTTTCTGCGACGAAACTTTGTGCTGCCAGATGATAAATTTCATCAAACTGAGTATTGCTTAAAATATGAAAGAGACTGGCAAAACTTTCGATACTTCCGGGATGGAGAATGACTTTATCGAGGATGTGGCGAATGCGCTCGAACCGATGTTCCGCGTCTTCAAATGCAACTCGCCTCACAACACCATGAATCTCGTATCCCTGTGACAACAGGTAATCAGCGAGGTAGCTACCATCTTGTCCTGTAATTCCCGTGATGAGTGCTTTTTTCATGAAATGAACCTCAGGTGTTGATGCTCTGTTGTCGTCTAAATTTTCCGTTTCTTTAGTTCGAAAATTTGGGAAAGTACTAAAACGGAAGTGTCGGATATTGTTAGAAAAACAATTAGCCAAACTTTTGGGTTATGATACCGTTGCTTATGCGGTTTCTAAACTTGAACACGGTGAGGTTGCTGGATTTGGCAAGTCAGGAAATGGGACGATCCGACAAAATCGTGCACTACCAACGGCGATCTCTTCCAACTGGAAATTTCAGTTTAGAATTCATTTTTGCGGACATTCGTAGGCGTCTAAAAGGTCGCGCAAACATTGAGCTTAGGAACGCACCATTTTATTCATCAGGTTTATTTAAACGCATCGGTATCTTGATCGACGCATTTCTTTGCAGAACTCAAATCTTACATGTTGCCGGAGACATCACCTTTGCCGGTATCTTGATTGGAAAACCGAAAGTTGTATTGACCATTTTGGACTGTGTCGTTTTATCTCGAAGTCGTGGAATTAAATTTGCGATATTCAAGTTTTTTTGGATGACTCTGCCAATGCGACGGGCGGATGTAATCACGACTATTTCTGAATCTGCAAAAAATGAGATTTTGAAATACATGTCGCCACAATCGTTCAAGATCGAAGTTGTCTATCCTTCAATTTCTGAAGATTTCGTTTTTTCGCCAAAAGAATTCAATGCGCAATGCCCAACGATTCTTCTCATTGGCACGACACCTAACAAGAATTTGCCTCGAGTAATCGAAGCATGCGGCGGAATATCGTGTCGACTAAAAATTGTTGGATCCTTGAGTGATGAAATTCGTTTGCAGTTAGAGGCGAAAAAAATCCAATATTCAAATCATGTATCATTACCTTTTCAAGAAATAATTGCATCCTACGTTGACGCTGATCTTGTGATGTTTGCTTCGACATACGAGGGATTTGGCATGCCTATCATTGAAGCTCAGCGTACTGGTCGGCCGGTTATTACAAGTCGATTCGGTGCCATGTCCGAAGTTGCCGGTGACGCTGCGATCTTGGTTGATCCCTTCGATGTAGATGATATTCGAAAGGGATTGATGAAAGTGATTCAGTCACCTGAGCTTCGGCACGAATTGATCGAGAAAGGTCAGAAGAATGCCAAGAGGTTTGAACCGTCTGTCGTGGCGGACCAATTTTTGCAAATATACAAAAGCTTGTTCTAGACCGACCCCTGAACATCTCGAAATGATTGCAGCGTCATGAAATTTTCTCGCCAAAATTTTGGTTTCATGACCAACAGATCTACTTTGAATTGTGATCAAAGCTTAGTCGCCAACTAGAAACTAAGGAGTCGAATCAAGCTTCTAGTTAGCAGATGTTCGATTGCTGGTAGCCTAGGATACAACGAGCCCGTCTTTGATGCGGATCGCTCGCTCCGTTCGACCAGCTAACTCACGGTCGTGCGTGGCCATGATGATGGTCGTGCCGAGTTCCTTTTTCAGTTTCAAAATCAACTGAACAATCTGTTCAGCTGTTTTTGAATCGAGGTTTGCAGTCGGTTCGTCAGCCAAAATTACGCGCGGTGCCTTGACAAGTGCGCGCGCGATGGCGACACGTTGACGCTGACCACCGCTTAACTCGGAGGGTTTATGGTGGGAAAATTTTTCAAGACCAACCGCTTCAAGCATTCGCTTAGCGCGTTCAGTTATGGTGCTCGCACTCAAATCTTTATTGAGACAGAGACTGTACTCAACGTTTTCTTGTGCGGAGAGAACGGGCACGAGATTGAAGTTTTGAAAGATAAAACCAATGGTGTCACGACGAAGTCGCGTGCGAAATTCTTCGTCTTCGGCAGCAACCGTTTGTCCGAGATATTGCAACGATCCAGACGATGGCACTTCCAAAAGTCCAAGGGTGTTCAGCAAAGTTGATTTGCCGCTACCAGACGGACCTTCGAGAGCGATGAATTCGCCTTGGCGAATGGAAAGATCAATGCCGTTGAGAGCTGGCACTTGCACCTTGCCAATTTGGAAAACTTTTTTGATGCCCTGCAAATTGTAGAGCGTCGCATTTCCAGATACAGCGTTGGGGTTCATACGTTTCTCCCAAGAGCTTCAACAATGTTGATTTTCGCGATCTTGTACGCTGGGAAGATTCCCGCGCTGCCTGCAACGGCGATACACAAGATAGATGTAGTGATAACACCGTCGATGGGCACGCCAAAGTTTACGTGAAACTCAGCAGACATAAGTGGCGGCGGTGGCATCGTAATGCCTGCCGTTAAGAATAGTTTGATTGAGATGATACTAAGAAGAATTCCCATCGCAGTACCAAAAAATGCCTGCAAAAATGCTTCGGTGAAGATCATAGACACGACTTCGGATCGATACGTACCGATCGCTCGCAAAGTTCCGAATTCGCCGATTCGCTCAAGCAAACTAATGGTAAAAACATTGATGATCGAAAGAGCGGAAACCAAGAGAATGATCACGCGGAAAACTTTGATTTGGGCTTCGAGCCATCCCATCGTGTTGAAGAAAAACGGAGCGAGTTTATGCCAGTGGACAACTTCAAGTCCCGGGAACTTTTCTTTGAAGAGATTGGTCATATCGTCGCGGATCGGCATTTCATTGTCGTTTTTGAAGCCGAGCAAAATTCGTTCGGCACCTTTGGTGCCAAGAAGCGTTTCGGCTACACGTTGGTGAACATAGAAAAAATTCTTATCCATTTCCGTGACACCGCTCTTGAAAATGCCTGTCACTTGGAAGTCCATGGCGTTGACCGAGCCCTGTGCGGTGGTGACGACTACTGTGACGGTGGAGCCAATTTTTGCGCCCAAAGTTCCGGCCAGATCAAAACCCATGAAGATTCCGTCATCACCTGATTCAGCCAAGTGGACGCCTTCTTCAACTTTATTCAATGTCAAAAAGTTTCTTTCTTCGCTGGCATCGATGCCGATGCCTTGTCCGCCGAGCGATCGGTCATTGTGTGTAATGAGTGAGAAGAATACTTGGCGACGCGACGCCATGGAAAGTGGTCCGATCTTTTCTTCAATTGCAGTCTTAATTTCGTCATATTGGGTTATCTGATAGCCAAAGGGGCGATCAGGATCGGGCTTTTGACCGCCCTCGGCGAATACTTGGTAGTGACCAAATGATGACGTAATCACGTTGTGACGAAACGCGTCTTTTACCCCTTCAACAAATGATTGAAAGAGAACTAACGCCGCCGCCGATGATGCGATGGCGCCGAGATTGAACAGAGTCCTTCGTGGCGAGCGCCACATATTCCTGAACGACGAGATCAAAAGAAACCGCAGCCACAACCAATTCATTTCAGCTCCCGCAACAGCTAATAACTACATCATACTCTGCGACAAAAGGATGGTTACAAAGCCAATGTTGGCAGCGAACCAAAGTTGCTCACTCGTAGAGCGCTGTGCGAGCCACGCTCGCACAGTTTGATAAATCATTCGACAAGCTAAGAAGGTCAACATGTTCCGATGCTCCCGGTGGTCAGCGTTGAAAGGAATCACTCAGATTTCAGGGATTCCTTGTCAAACAACTGATCGGGCACGTTCACCTTTTCCTGGTTAGAAAATGTCAACACGGACACGCGATCTTTTTCGATCATACTTTCGATGCGCAACTGTGTCGGGCGTTGTTCGCCCATCACGGCTTCGTATTTTTCAAAATGACCGATGCGCATCTGCTTTCCTGCACGGGTGGCGTAAATGGCTTTCAAAGGCTTGTTGGTCCCGGCCTCAATCCAATACTCAACTTTTTCATAAGTAACGGGCTTGCCTTCAATGGCGTCAAGGTCGAGAACGATCACGTCTTTGCCATCAACCCTTTCGATGCGATTTACTTTTGTCGTGTAGTTGTTTGTAAAAGAAAGTTTTGCGATATCACCGTAAACCGCGTTACCCGCGATTTTTTGTCGAGGTGCGATACGAATTGGTTTGGCTGTAGTTGGTGCGAAGAACCACATGTCGTTTTCGATCATCAATACGCGTTTGCCTTCTTCTGTCGCTGGGGCGATGAAGTTGACGCGTGTCTTGCCACCTTCCTTGATGATGGATTCGTAGGTTCGAACGTCTGTCTCTTTTCCTTCCTTTAGGTCAGCGAGTTTCACGCCTACCTTGTACGTATCAACGGGATTGCGAATGGTTTCTGCTTTTTCGAGAACAGATTTGGCGTCGATTTTGGACGCATCCAAAGCTGGTGCTGCAGGCGCCGGAGCTTCTGAGGCCGATGCTGCCGGCTTTTTTGACTTTTTCTTGTCTGCTGAGTAGGCGGATACGCTCATCGTCAACGAAAGGGTGCATACGCTATATCTAAGCCACGAAATCTGCCGTACCATTTCAACCTCCACAATCAAGAGCAAGGAACAACCAGCTTCTACAACAACTTCAGGGGGATATCAGGGGAATGAGGATGCTAATTGTAACAGCAATTTTAACTTCCTCTAGCCTAAATACTTGATTTAAGACAAACTTCCCGCTCTCCCTAAAAACCCTTCAAACGAATTAGTCCAACGGCGTGGACGTGACGCGAATATCGGTCATGGATGGCCTGTGTGTCAATAAATTATTTAATAATTTTATTGAAACACGCCTAATATCGTTGAAATTTATGCTATTTTCATTAAATGCTTTTAAAATATTTTAACAAGTGTTAGAAAGCTTCCTGTGTCACGCAGGATTGCTGTTGTTGAACATAAAGTTGAGGTGGAAAGTGGAACTCAGATTAGACGGAAAAATCGCATTAGTTACCGGCGGTTCGCGCGGTATTGGCCGTGCCATCGTTGAAAAATTTGCTTTTGCCGGTGCCCATACCTTCTTTACCTATTCGAGCTCTTCCAAGGAATCCGACGAGATCGTGCGCGGTCTTACAGACAAGGGCTGTAAAGTTGCGGCCTTCCAAGCCGACGTCCGTGACGAAGCACAAATGAGCTCCCTCATTGAAAAGATTGAATCCGAAGCAGGTGGTCTTGATATCCTCGTCAACAACGCCGGCATCATCCGAGACCAACTTTTGTTGACCATGGAATCAGAAGACTGGTCGCAAGTTCTCGCGACCAACCTCACCGGTGCCTACAACGTCATTAAGCCCAGTGTTCGCGGCATGATGCGAAAGCGCAAAGGTTCGATCATTAACATTAGTTCCATCGCAGGTTCTAAACCCGGTCGCGGTCATTCAAACTACGCGGCATCCAAGGGCGGCATCGAAGCGATGACCAAAGCCTTGGCGGTAGAGCTCGGTGGTAAAGGCATCCGCGTCAATGCGGTTGCGCCCGGAATGATCGAAACCGACATGAGTACAACCGTGCGCGAAGTCGCCGGTGCAGAAATTCTCTCTCATATTTCCTTGAAGCGATTTGGCAAGCCAGAAGACATCGCTAACGCGGTGATGTTCTTGGCGAGCGACATGTCTTCATACGTAACTGGTGAAATCATTCATGTTAATGGAGGTGTCCACTAATCTAGCTATGTGTGTCCGGTGCCCTGTGAACCTTGAAGCTGACTATCACAAACTGAGTTGAATTTGAGTATTAATCGGGGGGTCCTATGCCATCACAAACGATTGAAAAAGTGCGCGGAATCATCGCAGAAGCCTTGTACCTAGACTTGGAAGAAGTCAATTCTGACTCCGTTCTCATGGGAGATCTTGGAGCGGAAAGTATCGACTTTCTTGACATCGTCTTTCGTCTCGAAAAACAATTCGGCGTCAAGATCCCACGCGGCGAAGTTGAACGCCGTGCTAAAGGTCCTTTGAGTGACGAGCAATTTGCCGTCAATGGCGTCATCACCAATATTGGCTTGGAGCAATTGAAAAAAGCTATGCCAGAGGTCGATCAATCGGCCATCAAGGCGGGCCTTTCTTTGCGAGATTTGCCTTCTCTCTTTACCGTAGCGACATTTGATCGTATGGTATCAGAGCAGCTTTCTCCCGCTGCGGCTACTCCCTCAAACGTAAAGCCTCTTTTCGATGTGGCAACACGTCGCACGACGGCAAACCTGTCTTCATCACCCAAAGTGCTGACCGGCAGCATGTCTCGTATCTAACCTAAACGTTGCGTTGTCGAATACCGAGCCTTCGGGCTCGGATTCGGCAACTTGCAACCAAAGAACAAGACACAAACGATTTTGAGAGGCGAAGTGCATGCGATTTCTATTTGTAAACAAGATTGATTCGATAAAAGGCAACGAGATCTTTGGTTCTCGCACATTCGGCAACGACTATGTGATGCAATACGAAGGTCCAAACGGAACGCAGCAGATTCCTCCGGGACTCATCTCGGAAGGTGTCGGCCAGCTCGTGTCGTGGCTCGCCATCGAACGAAATAATTTTACCGGTCGTCCCGTCTTCTTGTTTGCAGATCACATCGAAATCCACGCGCCCGTATTGCCTGGATCGAAAGTTGATATGCGCGGCGAGATCAAAGAGATGGACGGCGAAACGCTCGTTTTTTCTGGCGAAGCACATGTTGACGGAAAACTAGTTCACAAGATTCAATCATCAAGCGGTTACTTCATGCCGCTACAAGATATGGAAGACCCAAACGTCACCAAGCAGCGTTTTGCTGATTTGACTGGCGCGGGCATGCAGCTCATCGATGATTGTGCTGCATACGATTGGAGTTCTCTCGCAGGAACAGTAGCTCACCAAGAAGAAGGTAAGAGCATCGTCATTAGCAAGACGATGTCGCCAAAGGAACCATTCTACGCAGATCATTTCCCAAGATTTCCGGTAACGCCCATTGTCATGATCAACGAGATGATCGGACAGGCGACCAATAAGATGATCGGGCCAAGTGCCAAGTCGCTCATGGCTAAACGCGTATCAGACGTGAAGATTAAGAATTTTTTGAAGCCAGATGAGAGTTGCAAAATCAGTGTGAAGCTCATCGAACGCGGAATCATCGAAGGCAAGGACACGATCCAAACCATCGCTGAAATCGAAAAGGAAGGCCGAAAGATTCTACGCGGACGTTATATTTACGAGATCGGAGGATAAACATGAGTACGCAAAACCAAACAAAAAAACGGCGTGTTGTCGTTACCGGAGTGGGCGCAGTGACCGCCGCCGGTCACAACATGAACGAAACTTGGAACGCAATCATTGAAGGTGTTTCCACGGCGGGTCCCGTTACGCGTTTTGACGCAAGTGGTATGCCGACCACTATTGCCTATGAAGTGAAGAACTTCAAATTAGATAAAGATGGTCTTTTGCCGGAAGAACTTCCCTATTTGAATGACGCAGCAGGTTTTGCTGTTAATTCAGCAAAGGAAGCTTGGGCACAAGCTCGACTTGGTGAAGCTGTTTTCGAAAAGAGTCGCTTTGCTGTTTGTTACGGCGCTGGCATGGGCAGCTCGGATTTTGGTTGGTTTTCCGAAATCTATTCCGAAAACAAGGTGAACGATCCGTCCGTTAAGTTTTTGTCGAAAAACTTTCCCTACACCATCACGTCCGTGCTTAAACGTATGTTTGGCGCCGGAGGTGGAGCCATCACGGCTCACACTGCTTGTGCATCGTCCGGCCAATCGCTCGGTGACGCGTTCGAAATGATCGCGCACGGTGATGCGGACGTAGTCATGACCGGCGGAGCGGATTCAATGATCAATCCATTCCACATGGCCGGTTTCTGTTTGCTCGGCGCATTGTCGAAGCGTAACGGCGATGCCAAGACCGCTTCTCGTCCCTTTGACCGCGACCGTGACGGTTTCGTCTTGGGCGAAGGTGCATGCACATTGATCTTCGAAGAATACGAACACGCAAAAGCTCGCGGCGCGAAAATCTTGGGTGAAGTTGCCGGTTACGGCGTTACTGAATCCGCATACCGCATCACCGATTTGCACCCGGAAGGTCACGGTCCCATCGAAGCTATGCAAATGGCGGTGGATCAGGCCGGCATCCCGGCGAGCAAGGTCGCCTACGTCAACGCACACGGTACTTCCACATTGCTCAATGACCGCATTGAAGCATTGGCCGTAAACCGCGTATTTGGTAACGCACCAGACGCGTGTGTCGTGAGTTCCACTAAGAGTGTGACGGGCCACATGATTTCCGCTGCAGGAGCGATTGAATTCGCAGTGTGCTTGAAAGCACTACAGCACCAAGTCATTCCACCTTCTACTAACTTGTTCAATGTTGACCCGAGTTGCGAAATCAATATCGCGCCACGTCAGCCAACGCCAAAGACGTTTGAATACGCTCTTTCTAACTCGGTTGGTTTCGGTGGTTCGAATACAGCTCTTGTTGCGCGGAGGATCTAATATGAGTTCTCAAAACGACATCGTTGTAACTGGCATCGCTGCCATTAGCAGTCACGGAAATTCCGTAGATGAAATTTGGCAGAGTCTTTCTACAGAAACGAAAGCGGCACGTCGTGCCGAATATAACTTGGCAGCTTTCAAAGCGGCTCCGTACTTGACGGATAAGCGCATGATGAAAGCCGTTTCTCATCGCGACAGCATCGGTCTTGCGGCCGTAGAAGAACTCAAGCGTTCGATCAAGCTTGGCGACGCCAACATCGACGCGTACCGCAAGGGCTTTTTCGTCGGCGCATGTCCTTCAACCGTGGACGACAACGACAACTACATCGATGCCGTTAAGGGTTCTCAGCAGACCGACGGCAAGTATTCTGAATTTGAATACGGTCGTCGCTGCATGGACGCGCGTCCTACGACGTTGCTTTTGGGATTGCCCAACAACGTCCTTTGTTACGGTGCCATCATCACCGACGCCAAAGGTCCCAACAATAACTACACGTCCGGCGACACGAGCTCGCATTGTGCATTGCGCGCGGCGATGCGTAGTTTTGAAACCGGCCGCATCGACTTTTCCGTAGTCGGCGGATACTCCGTACAAACAAATCCGTTCATCCTTGGTATCTTAGGGCAGAGTGGCGAACTTCGCCGTTCGGCATCCGATGAAAACGCCACCATGTATTCAGATGGTGCAGTCATGATGTCGCTTGAGCGTCGTGCTGCTGCCGAAGCTCGCGGCGTCAAAGCCAACGCCAGCATCCAGACCGTGGTATTTGCATCGACGCCGTGCGGTCCAGTGCCTTCACAGCAAAAGCCAAGTGCGAAGATCATTGAGCGCATGATGAGCAACGCTCTTGAACGCGCAGGCATCGCGATGAAAGACGTCGCCATATTGTTTCACTCTGGCAATGGTCTCAAGCGCGTTGATTCTGCAGAGATAGAAGCGATCTCCGCAGTTTGTGGTGGCGAAGCGGCAAATGTCGCAATTGGTAGCCTCGGCTATTGCATGGGCAATATGCTCGAAGCTTCTGGCTTGTTGGAAATTGCCATCGCGCAAAAAATCCAAGCGGCCGGCGGTGAAATGCCAGCCTCCATCCGCACGGACGGCATGGGCGCGGCGACCGCCCCATCGACTCGCAAGCATGTAATGATTATTAAGACATCACCAGCAGGTGAGCATAGTTGTGTTGTAGCGAAACTGGAGGCGTAATCATGAAGTTGTTTCTCACCGGCGGTACAGGTTTTGTTGGTTCGGCAGTGCTTGCGCGTATTGCGCGCAGCACTCGCTACGAAAAAATTTACGTACTCGTTCGTGGAACCAAGAAGGAAACTCCTGAGCAACGCGTACGCGAATTGCTCGCGGATATCTTCGGGCCAAACGAAGTTGCAGGAATCGTCGACTGCGTAGTCGCTGTCGAAGGTGATTTGACCAAGCATGGGCTTGGCATGGCACGAGACGTGGCAGATCGACTCGCCGGTGAGGTAAACGAAATTCTTCACGTCGGTGCGAGTACCGACTTTGGTGCGCCTCTTTTGGAATCGCGTCAATACAACGTTGAGGGTACGCAGCGCGTTTTGGATTTTGCTAAGCAATGCCAAACGTCAGGAAAGCTGCGAAGATTCGATTACGTATCGACGGCTTTCGTTGCGGGCATCAAGTCTGGCACAGTGAACGAGCATACGCTCGAGCGTCGTCAGAAGTTTGCTAACAATTATGAGCAGACTAAATACGAAGCGGAAATTCTTGTACGTGAACACGCCAAGAAGATGCCGATCACGATTCACCGTCCATCGATCGTTGTCGGCGATTCGCGTAACGGCTATACGCCGCATTTTAAAGTATTGTATTGGCCTTTGAAGCTCTTGTCGAAAAACGTATTGCCGCTTATTCCAGCGAAGAAGCGCGCTTTTCTGGATGTCGTGCCGATCGATTACGTCGCTGACGCTATGGTTGCGATCATGAGCGACGACGGTACGATTGGTAAGACCTATCACATTACCGCAGGACTTGGTAACGAGTTGCGACTAGGGACGCTTTTGAAAGACGGCGTAGAGTTTGCGAAATTGCCAAAAGTTCCGGTGATCCCGATGTTGATTTTTGACTTCATCAGATTTACACCGCTGCGTTTTTTGCTTTCGAAAGATTTCTGGGAAGCGAGTAATCTTGCGTCACCGTATTACCACTATTTGCGTGGAACCGGCGTTCGGTTCAACGCCGAAGAAACGCAAAAGTTTTTGGCTGCAAAAGGAATCCATCCGCGCAAGTGGAATGACTACCGTGCAAAGCTTCTGAGATTTTGCATTGAGTCGGGCTGGGGTCGTCGCCTGAAAGGCGCGCCACACGAGTACTTCTTTCCAGTCTAATAAGTCACGACGTACGGGGTCCCGAGCCTTCTACCTTTCGGTGGGGGTTCGGGATTTTTGTTGTGGATCTATTTATTAGATTCTGCCGAACAGCTATATTGTTCTTATAGCCACTAATGCGCGTTCAATGAGTCTGCCCATAAATGAGACACGTTCTTTTTATTATTGCGCTTACAGCAAGCTACAGCTCAAGCCTGCATGCTGATGCTATTGATGTAGAAAGAGCCATACCGGAAAATTGCGCGGAATTTTTGCAGAAAGCAACTCTGAACGCCCAGAAGTCCAGCGAGCGGGCAACTACAGCTAACAACGGCACAGTAATCGAAGTCGGACAGGTTGCATTCGTGCCTGTTGAACAGTTGTGGGCAGGTCAAAGAGAAGTGTCCGCCGAAAATGCACGAACAAAGCTCTTCTCGTCAGCCGCTGACTATGGCTTGGACCGCAATGGCGACAGCTGGGCGTTACCAAATGACGGCGGGCGTAGTTTGTTAGAAATTTCTGATCCTTTGCTAGTAGTGCGCTTTAAAAATCGCTACGTCATTGTCGATGGGCACCATCACGCCGTGATGAATGCTTTTGTGGGAGGTCGTACCGCCGCGGTAAAAGTTCTTTATGACTTTTCTAGTCTCACTGAATCTCAATTGTGGCAGGAGTTGCTCGCAAAGCGGCTCGTGCATTTGCCCGGTGAATCTGTCGAGTCGATCATGCAGAATCGCCCTTCCCTCGCCTCATTGCGCGACAATCCTAACCGCTATCTCGCAAGCATTCTCGGAGCCAAGGTTGATCTCAGTTTTCAATCAGAAAGGGTGCGTGTCAACGGTGTCAGGGCGACCAATGATGCCTTGTGGGTCAAGATCAATGACGGGGTTCCGTTTGTTGAATTCATGATTGCCGAGGTGCTGACTCGTGCAGGTATAAACTATGATCCTGACTGGGGAGACAATGTTCCGCGCGAAATCGTAAACAAGTCCCGCGCGGCATTGTTACAAGCGCGCGAGCGCGGAGACTTTCCCGAACTCGACAGCATCATTCTTTTGGAATCGAAGAAGCAGGCAAAAAAAATCGGCAAGGATGAGGACGCTCTTGCGGATCTAGTTCGGGATTTTCTCACGGGTCACGGAATCTCATGTTCCATTCTTAATCGACAATACGCCGAAGCGTGGGCTAGCCGCGCCAAATAGCGCGAATCATCGAACTGAAATCGGAATCTTGAAATACACTTTGCCGTTGGATTCAGCGGTGGGCAAATGACCTGCGGCGATGTTTACCAACACGCTTGGAAACAAGAGTCTCGGAGCAGCCAGTGACTTGTCGCGTTCGGTGCGGAATTTTAGGAATTCTTCCTTTGATGTGTGTGACTTCAATTGAATGTTCGCAGATTTTTCTTGTCCGACGGTGGTTTCAAATGCGACGGCACGGCCGCCGGGTTGATAGTCATGCCCTACGAAAATTTTGGTGTCATCGGAGAGCCTGTACAATTTTTGTCCCACTGACTGGAACAGGGTTTCTGCTGAACCTGCGGGAAAATCGCAACGACCAGTTCCTTGATCCGGCATAAAGATCGCATCACCGACAAATAAGTTATTTTCGATCTTGTAAGCGATGCAAGCGGGTGTATGGCCGGGAAGTGCGATGACGTCGATCTTCAATTCTCCTGCGCGAAATTGCTCTCCATCCTTCAATAGTTGATCGAATTGGGATCCATCGATCGGAAAGTCAACGCCGAGATTGAAGATGTCGCGAAACGTCTTTTGTACTTCGCGGATGCGCTCACCGATCGCGACCTTGACCTTCGGGAAATCACGTTTGAAAAGTTGTGATGAGGAAATGTGGTCTGCGTGTGCGTGTGTTTCGAGCACGTAATGGAGCTTGAGCCCTTCTTTGTTGATGAGGTCTTTAACCAGTTTGTATGACACTTCGGTAAGGATGCCACCCTGTGGGTCAAAATCCCAAACAGGATCAATGACAATCGCGTCTTTGGATGATTTGTGCCAGACAACGTATGTGACGGTGGACGTCGCGTTTTCGTACAGCCCGCGAATTTCTAACATGGTCGCTCCCTTGCGCCGGGTTTAGACCGGGTCTTTCTTCACATTGCTTATGATGAAAATCAAACCGGCTACCAAGATAATACTAGCACCAGCGGGAAGGTCAAATGTGTGTGCGAGAAATAAGCCGGTCAGTCCCGAGAATATGCTCAGCGCTGCTGAAATACCGACCATTCCACTCATGGAATGGCAAAAGCGGCGAGCCGTTGCTGGAGGAAGGACTAAAAGTGCAATGAGCAATAATATTCCTGCAAGACGCATCAGTACCACGATGGTCAGGGCGAGGACTACGGCGAACGCAGCGTTCAGTGTACGCACGCGGACTCCGCGGATTTGCGCAAAGTTTTCGTCAAGGCTAATGGCGATCAGTTGCTTTTTGAAAAGTTGAACGAACGCTGCCACGCCCATGGTGACACAAAACGACCAGATGAGTTGCTCTTCGGGAATTAGTAGAATGCTGCCAAAAAGATATGCATTCATATCGATGCCGTAACCCGGTGCCTTTGCTAAGAACATCAAACCAATGGCCATGCCGATGGCCCAGAGTGCATTGATGGCGGTGTCTTCACTTTGAAGCTTTCGGTCGATGATCCAACGAATGGAAAGTGCACTCACGACGGAAGCGACCGCTGCACCCCAATACGGATCCCATTCGAAAAACGCAGCAATGCCCATGCCAGCTAGCATGGAGTGGGAGATGCCTCCCGCCATGGAGCCGAGTTTTTTTACATGAACGAATGGACCGACGAACGCACAACAAAGCGAAGCAATCATCACCCCGAGGACGGCGTGCCCCATAAACGTTTCTTCAAAAATGAGTTGAAGGAAGTCCATCAGTGATTGTGCTCGTGATTATGGTGGTGGTGATGTCCATGCCCGTGTCCGTGCTCATGATTGTGGAGCACGGCACTCACGTTGCCGCCGTAGAGTTTGGAGAGAGCGTCCGCATTCAGCGATGCGGGTGTGTGCCAGTCGAGATGACGATTGACACAGGCGACGTGGGTCACGCGTGACGACACAAATCCGAGGTCGTGACTCACCACGACGATGGTCAATTCTTTGCGGAAGGAATCGAGCAACTTGAAGATGTCTTCTTCGCCGTGTGGATCGATGCTTGCGGTTGGCTCGTCTAAAAGTAGAAGTTTTGGTTTGGACACGAGTGCGCGAGCGATCAACACCTTCTGCATCTGCCCACCGGACAGAGAGCCAATGGGGCGCGCGGCGATCTTTTCGATGCCGAGTGAGTTCAACGCTTGCATGGCGTTGTCGCGCTCGCTGCGCGAAATGCCGCCCCAAGAATTTTTCGAAAGTCCTAATGTCCCGAGGGCCACCGCATCAACGACGCTGATGGGAAACGTGCGTGCAAAGGTGGAATATTGAGGTACGTAGCCGATGGTGCGCGTGTTTGCGCTGTCGATGTCGCGTCCGTTGATTTTGATACAACCACGCGAGGGAGATAGAAGTCCCAAGATCAATTTCAAAATGGTGGACTTGCCTCCCCCATTTGGACCAATCATGCCGACGAATGCGCCTTCGTCGATAGAAAAGTTGACACCGCATAGGGCGTCTTGTTTACCGTCGTAGCTAAAACTGACGTTATCAAATTGTACGAGCGACTTTCCCAAACTCATTTGAGTGCAACCTCAAACGCCAAGGCCGCTTCGCGAATAGCTGCAGAAAAATCAGACTTCATCGGATCGATCTTTTGCACCTGAGCTCCGAGTCTTTTGGCGAGCTCGTCGGCGGAATGATGCTGGGTCTGTGGTGTGATAAAGATCGTTTTGACGCCGCTTGCTTTTGCCGATTTCATCAAGGACTCAAATTGCCGCGCGGATCGTTCGCCTCGGCCGTGTTGTTCAACTGTCACTTGCTCGATGCCGACATCGCGCAAGAGATAGGCCCATGCTCCGTGGAATGTCCAAATCTTCTTACCAGAAAATGCGCCGAGCTTTTTCTCGATTTCAGTCTTAAGCGTGGCGAGTTCTTGTTCGACACCCGCCGCATTTTTGTCGAGGACGGTCGCAGCAGCAGGAAACGACTTTTTCAATTCCGTAGTTGCAGACTTTGCGAGGAGGGAAAGCAGTTTGGGGCTCGTCCACAGATGCGGATCAAATGAAGTGTGATGATGTCCGTGAGCGTGACTATGATCGTGTTCGTCGGAAGAAATCTTTTCCTTTGCCGGAATTGACTCTCCCCATGCGACAACGCGTATGGATGAATTTATTTTGGCCAATGTCTTGCTGATGTTTTCTTCGAACGGCAGTCCGGTCGAAAAGTAGAGTTCGCTTTTGGAGGCGGCGCCAATTTCTTTCGGTGTTGGATCGTAGGCATCAGGTTCTTTGGTGGCTTGGATCAAGGATTGGGAAAGGCAGACGGTCTGACAGAGCTTTTGCAGCAGCCCAGCGAGCGGGACGGTCGAAGTCGTTACCGTCGGCAGAGCCTGCGCAAGTTGTGCGCAAGCGACTGAAATGAAAAGCAAAAAAGCAAACCGCATCTTGACCCCTTTTTGGACTCAGGATGCGGTAGATAGCTCAGTAATCGGATTAAAGCAAACCCCAGAAACTGAAAAATTACGCTGGTTTTTGCTCTTGGTTCGCTGTGGAAGCGTGGCTGTCGAAGCACTTCTCAACTTCTTCTTTGCCGAAGAACTTCTTTTTGCAATTTACACAGACGTATTTGGCGCCTTCACGCTTAAACTTCTCGGATTTTACGCGGTCATCTTTCAAATGTAGGCTCATAGTGAAGCCCTCCTTCACTTATGGTATCGGACGAGGCGGCGCGGACTTTAGTTCGGATTTTCGTATCTAACTGAAAGTATTGAATAAAAAGCGTTCGCGGGAACTCTATTGCGGATTTTTTTGCGACAAGCATTGGTAGGTTAGCGCGGGCTACAGGAGGCTTATTTGGACGCCGGTTATCTTCTATTTTTTGAGTTCGCGGCGTGCAACGATGCTGCGAGAAATGACTGTGGTCACAAGTATGGCTGTCCATATCTGGCAGAGAATTTCCGCATTAGTGGGCCAGAGCAATACCAGAGTGTAGAAGATCCCTGTTTCTCCCCCTTCCGCAAGTCCTGCTGCAAGTTTCAAAGATCGATTATCTCGGGAGTCCATGTGTTCTGGTTTTTGCATGGAGCCAAATGACAGAGCAGAAGTGATGCAAAGTACGTATAGGATGAGGGTGGCAATCCACCAGTTCATTTGGTCCGGTAGTGAAACGGAAAATCCCCAGATCATCGTACTGTATGCAGCCATGTCGCAGACGATGTCGAGGTAGCCGCCGAAGTTAGATGACTTGTCGAGATGGCGGGCATAGATACCGTCAGTGCCGTCCATGAGGCGCCCGAGCCACCACATTGCTAATGCGGGAATGAAGAACGAATTTGCAGCGAGGGCAGCGGCTGCGAGTCCTGTGAGGCAGCCGAGAATGGTAACGCCATTTGGGGTCAGTCGTAGGAATTTGTAGATTGCGATGATCAGATTTGATCTGTTGGCGAGCCACGAACGAAAGGGATGATCGATCATTGGGAATTCCGATGGTTCAGTTGTCACGGCATTCTAACTGAAATTCCTACTTTGGTGAAAGATCTGATCCCAGCTCGCATGAATTCCTTCCGCGGCGGTGGGAGGTATGGTGGGAGATGATTTTGCCGAAGTAGCAAAATCTACGACGTCGGCGGTCTCTGAGTACGGGGAAAAGACTTTGCTCACGAGGATCGAAAGACTGCCATCAGCTCTTTGCAATTTCCCCTCCGCAAAAATAAATCCGCGGCTGTTAGCGACGTGGCGATACGATTCGTAGGTGTCGGGACGAAACGCCAAGTTGATAAAACCGTGCTCGTCTTCGAGTGTGAAGAAGACCATCCCCTTTGCCGAAGGCGGAGCTTGCCGCACCAGCACCATGCCGAAAATGCGGACGGTTTGATTTGCTGGATAGTGAGCAAGGTCCTGCGAAGAAATGGCCGATGATGCGGGGATCTCGTAGTTCCAATACTCCTTTGAGGTGGCGAGTGTAGTCGGATGAGGGCCAAGGGTCGTACCGGTGTGACGAAAGTCTTCGTCCATGCGTTCAAGAGGTGATTCGCTTAGCAGCCGATGCTCATGGGACGTAGGATCATCTAAAAAATCCGGGATGGGCAAGGCTTCTGAAAGCCAAAGGGCACTTCTTCTGTCTACGCCGAAACTACGAAACGCATCTGCTGCGGCGAGGCAAGTGAGGTCTCGGCGGTTGAGTAAGGACGAATGCAAAAACTCTGTCAGCGAAGAATCTTTCTTGGAAGAGGACCGTGCGGCAACAAGTGCACGTGCACCGGGTTCGCTAAGCCCCGAGACAAGTCTCAGACCGAGTCTGATGGCGAGTTCATCATGACCACCAGAGGACGGGATGGGTTCAAGAACCGTGTCGTATGTGGACACGCGCGCGCAGATCGGTAGGACCTTTATCTTATGACGACGTGCGTCTTGTAACAGTGCGTGCGGTGAATAAAATCCCATGGGCTGCGAATTGAGCAAAGACACGGTAAATGCCGCTGGAAAATGAGCCTTGATATAGCAGGACGCATAAGCAAGTAGCGCAAATGAAGCGGCGTGGGATTCGGGAAAACCATATTCAGCAAAACCGTGAATTTGCTGCTCGACTTGTTCGATAAAATGTTTGGCAATTCCTTTACGGGCCATGCCGATCCTGAGTTTTTCGATCATGGGAGAAAGGTTGCCCTTAAATTGCCACGCCCCCATCTGACGCCGAAGTTCGTCGGCCTCACCCGGAGAAAAATCTCCGACCACCATGGCCATACGCATGATCTGTTCTTGGAAGATCGGAATGCCCTTGGTGCGCTCAAGAATGGGGCGAAGATCGGGATGAGGATAGGTGATCGCTTCTTCCCCTCTTCGTCTTTTGAGATAGGGATGAATGAATCCACCTTGGATGGGTCCTGGACGCACGATGCCGACCTCGACGACGAGATCGTAAAAACATTGGGGCCGTAACCTCGGTAGCATGGACATTTGTGCGCGAGACTCAACTTGAAACGTACCGACCGTGTCAGCTCTTTGTAGCATCGCGTAAGTCTCAGGGTCGTCCTGCGGGATCGTTGCCAACGTGAGTTTGTCTTTGTGGTGGGTACCAATTAGTGCGAATGATTTTCGCAGAGCGGTGAGCATACCGAGGGCTAGTATGTCGATCTTGAAAAAGTTAAGAGCCTCAATGTCCTCTTTGCACCACTGGATCACGGTGCGTCCGACCATAGTTGCGGGTTCTTGAGGAACGAGTGTGTTTATTGGCTCATCAGCGACAACAAACCCGCCCGAGTGTATGCCAAGGTGACGAGGGAACCCTTTGAGCTCTTCGCTCATCTTGTGCCAAAACTCATACAGATGCGAATGTGAGGTGCGAGCGTGGGTGATCATCTCAGAGAGTGAGCTTGTGTCCATGTGCCGTTGATTTAGTGCTTTAGCTACATTGGCAATGGAGCCATCTTCGATGCCAAGTGCCAAGCCAACCGCTCGCAAGGACCCTCGCGTGCGATACGTAATGACGTTAGCCACCATAGCCGCTCGTTCACGTCCATATCGTGAGTAGATGTATTGAATGACCTCTTCACGACGTTCGTGTTCGAAGTCCACGTCGATGTCCGGTGGATCACCGCGTTCGACGCTTAAAAAACGCTCAAATAATAGATCAAAACGCATGGGATCAACGGCGGTGATGCCGAGCACAAAGCAAATGGCAGAGTTAGCAGCGGAGCCGCGACCTTGGCACAAAATGTCCTGTGAACGCGCCCAACGCACGATGTCCCACACCGTCAAAAAATAATCTTCGAAACCGAGCGTGCGAATGAGATCGAGCTCTTTGTCCAAAAGAGAAAAGACTTTGTCTGGCAAAGGGTCGCCATATTGCTCTCGGGCACTTTGCCAGACAATCTTTCGCAGATACTCGGCTGCACTCATGCCATCGGGGATCATGTTCTTAGGGTACTGGTAACGCAGCTCATCAAGATCGAAACAAAATTGCTCACTCAGTGCAGCAGATCTTGCGAGGGCATCTTCATAAAAACTGTATCCGCGGTACAGGCGTTCCAATTCGCTGAGGGAATGGAGGCAGCGTTCAGCATTAGCAAATAACTGGCTGCCACAGCGTTCAAGGGTGGTGTTGTGCCGGATAGCGTGCAGTATATCGCTGAGCGGCTTGCGCCCCCTTTCGTGAAAAAACACGTCTTGGCTGAACAGAACCGGCACGGAAAGTTTTTTACAAAACTCATACGTCCTCACTACCTCCGAGTCTTCGCTCGGGTGCATGGTTCGAGTTAGGGCCACATAGAAATTTGGTCCGAAGATGGACTTTAGCTGGGAACATTTTTCCACGAACGAACGCCGCGACGATTCATCGCGCTTGAGAGTTCCACGCACTGGAAAAATAGCGACCAGATCACGACTGCCTGAAATCCGCAAATCATCAAAAGACAAGAAAGCACCATGTTTTCCCCCTCTATGGCTGTGAGTAAGTAATGAACATAAATTTTGGTAACCGCGCTTTGAGGTGGCAAGGGTCACCACCGTATTTTGTAAAATGATGGGACGGTGATGATCCTGTTCCAGATGAACTTCAGCGCCGTAGCGCAGATTTAGACGCCGATGCACACCGTCTTTCTTTCTTTTTTGCTGGGCTCGCCATGCGCGAACGATCCCATACACCCCATCCATGTCGGTCACAGCGAGGCTTTGGTAGCCGACAGTGTCCGCGCGTTCTACTAGCTCGTGCGGATGGGACGCACCCGTGAGAAAACTGAAATTGGAATGACAGATCCATTCATGCCATCCATATTTTTCAAGCAAAGAGGCCATGTTCGTACGTTCTTCCTTTGTTGTCTTTGAACACCCAGTGCCGTTTTTGCTCTGAATCGACGAGGCAGTAATAGTCGCGGTAGTTAGGCGCCCTGGGATCTTTCTTCCACCAGTGACACATGGTTCGTTCTAAAAATTTCCACAGAGTCGAACCCTCAAAACGGGGCAGAGGCTCGGGACAATTAAAAATGTAGAGAGGGCGACTTTTCGCTCCTGAAAGATACAGCGGCTTGAGATCCGCTAGATCCTGCGAAGGTACGGCGGCTTCTTTGGGGATGTACGCGGTCTCTGGTTGCCAGTCTTCGCTAAGAGAATATTTTTCTAGTGCGGTCGGCAGAAGGTTTTCTAATTCGAGAAGGCGTGACTTTTCGGTGGAGCTTTCGCCAAACAGCTCAGATGTAACGAGTGGCATCTTCATTTGCTCTTTGACTTGTAATGACCATGCGATGACGGTCTTTGTTTGCGCGTCGTCTTTGACGATGCGGACGGTATCGTTTGATGCCGCCCTTGCGGAGGACTGATCTTCGGCTGATCGCGGAACTTGGAAGTTATAGTAAGCCTGTAGTAGCGTAGTCTTGTGGTGCCCTATCTCACGATAAAGGCTGTGTGGATGGCGGTATTGGATGGCGATGGGGTGAGAAGAAAGGTCGGCAAATGTGAGACGCCACTCCAGGCTTACTATCCGCATATCTTGAATTTTTACTTCCGTTCTGCACAACCGGTCTAAGTCCTCCTGCAAAAAAGGTTGAATATGATCCCAGGCTTCAAGCCCGTAATCGAGATGGCGTTTGACGGAGGGAAGCTCCGTGGTTTCGTGGGTGATCCAAGGGAATTCCTGTGAGGTGCTTGGATCTGCGGTGCCGCCCAAGAATGCTTGTTCCCAAAGTTCGCGCAGCTGTGCGCCAAATCGTCTCTGAATGCCGGACGTCGTAACTCGCGAAAGATCACTTGGACGACCGAGCCCGAGACGACGTGCGGATTTTTGTAACTGTGCAGACTGTCTTTGAAACGTGGTGCTGTTCCAACGCGAGCCGCGGCTAAAGCGAGTCGAAACATGTTGGTGTGTCGAGTAAATATGACAACTACGCCACCACGATGCCCACGAAACTTGTGAGAAAAGTCCTTTGCTGAATGAATCATAAAGAGAGACGAGACCTACGAGATTTTTCTCGCGCAAATGATCGAGCATCAAAACGGCGCGCCATGGCGTTTCTGCGAGTACGGAGAAGGACGTTGCTTCCTCTCCAGTGATTTCAGAAACGAGATTTTTGAAAAGTTCCGTCAAACTTACGCCACGTTGATCAGCATGATTTTGCCAGAAGAGTCGGCAAGGACGCAGATCAAAAATCATGACGTCATCCTCCCAACGCATCATGCGTGGGGAAAAAAAGCTCTGGGCTTCTTTTTTGAAATGAGAGGATGAAACGGCCAAAAAGCTCATAGCTCTTCCTGTTTGAGGTGTGTAGAAATTTGTAACTGATCTAATGCTGGAACTTAGTTGAGGGCGAACTCCACTGGACTCGGAGGTTCGATCTCTTGTGGAGCAAAAGAACACTGCCGCGGCGAAAGACCGCGCACAGATTGAAGACAAAATCGTTCGGCCATTTGTTCTTGCCAGCAGTTAACGCGGATCTTGGCCCAAACATTCCCTCTCTTAGGCGACAAAAGATAGTCGCGTACCAAGATGATAAGCTGGTCGTTTTGACGAGCTTGTCTGGCGAGCAATGCCGAGTCGTCGTCAGTTAGATTGCACGGCGCATCAAGCACAATGACGCGAAAAAACGGATCAAGGAGAAGAGGCTTTAGTTCAGTCATCGGACGTGACGAGTGGGCCACGCGGAAGTATTCAAAATCCACTCCCCTTGCAGCCCATGCCGGTGCGTAAATGCTCATGCGGTTTTTGGTGTTGACCCACACAGACCACTGTTGCGACTGGGTTGCGGCAGCGATGAAACGACATAGGATCTCGCGACCTCCCCGGCCAAAGGGCGCTCCCCACTCACACAAGCTCCCGAAGGGAAGCCCTCCCTCAAGAAACTCGTTGATCCGTGGATCGTGAGTTGGCAGCACCTTCTTTGGCCGTGCTGTAAAGGTCGATAGTGCGGAGATGAGCTGTGGTGCGAGGGAGTTTGAACGCGGCGAAATAGTGCGCATAACCATTGGCCGCGATGAAGAAGTTGAGCCAAAAACTTGGCTCGAAGCTTCATTCTCAGATACGATATTTTCTGTAGCCAGTTGGTTTTGCATAAGCCCTCCATCCACCATACAAATATATGGTATTCACATCGATCGAGCTTGTCAAGTTGGCAGCAGAATTTTCCTAATTACATGAAATCACTAAAATAAATGGAGCTGTGCACATGGCGGTCGGAAATGGCTGACGGGAAGAATTGGGTTCGATTCAAAGAGCCTTACCCCGCAATTAAAAAGTCTAAATGAACCGAACCCAACATCGATTAGTGGATCGCCTTGCACTCGTACTTGCCGCGAGCAGAAACAAAACCCCAGCTGAAGTGAAGCTTGTGAGCGCCCACCAATTCAGCGTTCACGGTCGATAAGCCCAACTCTGCTTTGCACTTGTTCAGTGCGTTTTCCGCGGCGCGGTGAATTGCCAGTGATTCATCGGATGGAAAATTTTCACCAGCCTCACCCCAATGTGCAGTACCAAATCCCTCGACGAAAACGAGCCCAGTTGGAATGCGCGTCGCTTCTATGTCGGCGTCGTAGCAAACCAAATCTTCTTCAGAAACGGTTTCTCCAGCTTCTGAATACTGCGCCAATGTCATGCGGCTTGATATCCATGAAAGTGAACGCGGATTTGAAAGCTCAAAAATAGGACTTCGCGAATCAGGACGAAATGCGATCACATTATTTTGTAGCGCTGCTACCGATGTATATTTTCCTGAAGCAGCTAAGGGCCAATCTTTCTGAAGACGCGCACCGAGAACTTCATCGGTACGTGTATTTCCGTACACGATAACCTTCAAAGAAGGCTCGCCAGAAGCGTCGTGCAAATAACAACGGCCAAGTTCAGCAACGGGATCTGGTCCCTCTGCCTTGGCTACAAAGGGTAATTGAAAAAGGAAAAAACCAGCAAAAAATGATGCATTGATGCGTTTCATACGTACTCCAAAATAAAATCAAGGCCTCTATTCGAGACGGCTTTGAATAGCGCTAACTAACGCATGAAAAAAAGTGAATTAATGTTATCATCCATTAACTTATGGATATAAATCGCATCAGATATTTTTTGACCATCGCCGATACAGGCAGCATGACCGCTGCCGCAAGGATTTTACGTGTCTCTCCGCCTGCACTATCAAAGGCGATGTCAGTGCTCGAAGCGGAGCTAAACACCAAACTCTGGCGCAAAGAAGGTCGAAATCTTTTTCTGACCGACAAAGGCAAAAGTCTGCTGGTTCCCGCACGTGATCTTCTCCTCCGCGCAGATGGACTGGTAAATCTCGCGAGAGGCGGCGCGCAAAAAAAGCGAGATGTAGTCCGCATCGGTACATTCGAAGTCTTTTCGACCTACGTCTTCGGCGAAGTTATGGCGGAACTCAACGAGCAAACGGATTGCGTCCTGCATGAGTTAATTCCTGGGGAAATCGAGCAAGCGCTGATCGATCATCAGATCGACTTCGGTATCACTTACATTCCTATTCCCAAACGAGGCCTCATCTTCGAAAAAATCGGGCAAGTGCGGATGAATCTTTTTTGTGCGGTTGGCTCAGCGAAAAAATTTGCAAAAATTCCCACTCATGAACTTCCATTCGCCGCGCCACTTTCTCCCGTCGAAGGATCTCCCAACCGAGTACGCGGCCTAGACGGCTGGCCTGACGACACCGATCCACGTATGACGCCATTCAAAGTCACACTTTTGGAAACGGCCCTTGAACTCTGTCGCAAGGGGCTCGCCGTAGCATTCATCCCGGAGTTTATCGCAAAGCTGCACAACGATCGTTCCCACGATCATTACAGGCTCGTCGCCATGGAGCGAAAATTGCCGCAAGCAGGCAAGCAAGACGTGTATTTGATCAGACGCGAATCCGACGATGAAACTCGTCTCATGAGGAAATGCGCTACCGTCATCCGTAAAGTCACAAGATAAAAATCCATTGGAGGCGACATAGGGAAAGGCTTCAAATGAAGCGACGGTATGGAGTCCATTTTCAAGGAAAAGTCAAAAAGCCCGATCAAGTCCAGTAGATACCCGTTTTCAAAACTTACAACCCCCCATAAATACTGGCCTTTCTATTTTTTGCTAAGTCGATCCCGAAGAATTCCGAAGTTGTCTCTGTGAAGTCGGGGTTTTATGACTAACGTTGTTCAGACACTTTCCGCAGTGCTTCTTGCTTTGCTTTTTGCGTCATGCGCAGGCGAGCAGGCGAACAATTTGCGCAAGTCAGGAACGCTTTCAACCAATCCTTCACCAAGCCCCTCGACAACTCCCGTCGAACTTGAAGTAACCGTGCAAGGCGCAACGAGCGAAGAACTTACCGCCGATCTCCGCGGCACCAAAATCAGAATTCCCGCCAATGCGGTTGACGACCAGCAAGTCAAAATCATTCGCGCGACGATGCGTGACGTATCAGCAAGTGCGGACAGTGACGCGGTTATTCTTGCGGGAGGCAACGAAGTCATCGAAGCCACCCTTACCGACGGTGACAATAAATTGATTCTGATGAATCAGATCAAAGAGGACATCATCGTCTCGCGCGAATTACAAAGTTCGGAGTCGCGCAGTGACCTGATGATCTCGGATGGCAAAAACCACTACTACGTAAAAGAAGAAAATCTCAAAAAAGACGGCGGTGCTTCGCTCGGCCTTTGGGCGATGTTGACGGGGACGCAAGCGATATCATTCCGCGTACCAAAGGATATTCCAAGCGAGATTACGTCCGCAAAATTTCTGTTTTGGTTTGCGGATAGCAGCCAAGCGCAATACGCAAGTTTTTCGGCATATGTTCCGGCGGACAAACGTCCACCCACTGACACCACGGCACCCACCGTACTCAACGTAAGTTCGACCACCGCTAACGGCACTTTGGGCGTCGGTCAATCGGCAGCGATCACGGTGCAATATTCTGAAGCTGTCATTGTTACCGGAGTTCCAACATTACAACTTGAAACCGGTACGGTCGATGCACTTGCTACGTATTCATCGGGAAGTGGTTCTAATACGCTAGTTTTCACCTATTCCGTCGTCAATGGTCATACAACTTCAGACTTAGACTATACGAACGTGAACGCGCTTTCTCTTGGAAGTGGCGCCACCATAAATGACGCTGCAGGCAATGTTGCCAATAACGGACTTCCAGCACCAGGTGCAGTTGGATCGCTCGGCGCCAACAAAAATATAACAGTCATTACCAATGTGCCTGTGGTGATTTCGGTCACTTCCAATCAGACGAATGGCACTTACACGACATCTCAGCAAATCGTCATTCGAGTTGCTTTTTCCAGTGCCGTGAATGTATCTGGTGCGCCAACATTGCTACTAGAAACCGGCACCACGGATCGTGCCGCCGTTTTATCTGCCGGAACGGGAACAGACACCCTTGAGTTTACTTATACGGTGCAAAGTGGTGACGCTTCGGCCGACTTAGATTACGCGAACGCTTCCGCACTCGCACTCAATAGCGGTTCGATCACTAGTGCCGAAGGAAACGCTGCCGTATTGACTCTGCCCACTCCTGGTGCTGCTGGATCTCTTGCTGCTAACAAGGCTTTGGTCGTCGATGCTCTAGGACCAACAGTATCTTCCGTCAGCGCGACGGTGGCAAATTCAACATACGGCGTAGGTGCTCAGGTTTTTGTCTCGGTGACGTTTTCCGAAGTTGTTACCGCGTCAGGCAGTCCACGGCTCACGCTTGAAACGGGTAGCACCGACCGAAACGCGACGTACTCGACAGGCTCTGGCACCAACACGTTGGTTTTTATGTACACCGTGCAAAGCGGTGATTCGAGTTCGGACTTAGACTACGTTGCGTCGTCGTCTTTGTCGCTTAACGGCGGGAGCATCATCGATGCGTCGTCAAATGCAGCGACTCTAACATTACCAAACCCCGGAGCGACTAATTCTCTTGGTGCTAACAAAGCTATCGTAATCGATGGCGTTAACCCGACAGTTTCAAGTTTAAGTTCAACGACCAGCAATGGCTCGTACAAGGAAGGCAGCGTAATTGCTGTGACCATCGCCTTCAGTGAATCCGTGACGGTAACTGGTTCGCCACTGTTGGCACTAGAAACAGGAACAACGGACCGCAACGCAACCTATTCTTCCGGCAGCGGTTCAAACTCTTTGACCTTCAACTATACCGTACAAGCAGGCGACACAGCCGCCGATCTGGATATTACAAGCGGAACGACGTCACTTGATTTGAACGCAGGCAGCATCAAAGACGCAGCCAACAATGATTCGTCAACGGCGTTGCCCGAGCCAGGTGCAGCAAACTCGTTAGGATTGAATAAAAATATCAAGATCGACACAACTGCGCCTCCTGGCCTTTCGGCATTCAACGTTGTGGGAGGTGCGGGAAAAACCACGGTGACGCTTGATTTCCCTGCAAGCACAACCGACTACGCGCATGTCGTCGTGCGCCGTGCGACGGGTGCGACGGCGCCGTCGGTTAACTGTAATGACGGTACGCAGGTAACCGATCGTACTGATTTTGCGACGGACCCCTACGCATTCGATGATAATAGTCTTGCGGCCGGCACTTACAGTTACCGTGCTTGCATCACCGACGCGGCAGGAAATCTGACCGCCAGCCAAACACAGACCAGCATCACAGTTACCGCTGGGAGTAATCCATCATGGAAGACTTACAATGGCTGGAGCGTGTCCGATCCAGTTACAACCATTAGTATCGGTATCGGCCAAGGCGCATCCTCCATTGCAGTAGTGGCCTATGCTCTCAATAAAGGATCGGGGAACGAAGACGCCTTTTCACGGCAATTTAATGGCAGTGCGTGGGATGATCCGGCGCAGATCGATAGTCCTGTAGAAAGTGGCGGAATTTCTGGAATCGGCATTGTTTACGGTTCGGCAAATGTTTCAAGTTTCATCCGTGGGAAGGGAACGAATTGCTGGCTAAACTCGTCCGATGACTTGGGCTTTGGTGCGTCCAATTGTGAGGGCGTTCAAGGCCCAAATGGTAAATTCGCCGCGGTTTCGTATCTATCAATGTCATCAACACCCATGGATACGCCGGGACTCAAAATCTATGACGGCTCTAACTGGTCATCAAACATCGCAATGCCATCGCAAATGAACCCAACAGCTTACCACTTTGATCAAAGTGGCACACTTTGGGGAGTATTTCACAGTGAAACAACTTTTAATCAGTCTGTGAAATCTTGGAATGGTTCCACTTGGGTGGACAATAATGTCGACTTCTCTTCAGGTGGTGGCACGCTGGATTTTGACTCTAAAATTTCGGATTCTGGTGCCATGGCGATGGTTCAGACGAGAGCCCATGCAGTCAATGACTACCGAGCATTTGTTCGTCGCAGAAGCACCACGGGGACATGGCAAGCCGAAGAGCAAATGGCGACGTTTGGGGGAGTAATCGGACATATAGAAGTTGGCGTTGATAGTAACGGCAAGATGGTTGCGGTTTTTGGACCACCCAATGGAGCAATAAGTTTCAAGACATTTGATGGCACAAATTGGTCAGGCTCATCGGCTTTGCTTTCAAACACTACTTCGCCTGGCGAAGTTGTAGTCTGCAGCCACCGCAGCAGCACCCGCATGTTCATTGTGTGGACGGAAAACACCGGCGCAACAAATTCAACAATGTATGCTCGAGTTGTGGACAACGGCACGGCTGACGCGGATTCGACAGTAATCCTCGAACCTACCAGCGAGCCAGAAAATATTTCGGGTTTCAGCGTTGCTTGTAACGCCGGAGGTTACGCTGCAATTGGGCTTAAACGCACGTTCGTGAGCGGAAGCGAACACCAGTACGGAGCGATGATGTATATTCCGTGACGTCGCGGACTAATGAAACACCGCTCTCTGCAAAGCGACTACTTTTCCAATTACTTCAAACGGATGTTCATCTGCAAAAATGGGTTCGAATGAGGGATTCTCTGGCTGCAAAAAATAGCCGCGGGATTTGTCGTGTTCGAGTCGTTTGACCGTTGCATCACCCTCGACACGGGCAACAACGATTGCACCCTTTTCCGCTTGAGACTGACTGGCGACGACGAGCCAATCGCCATCCAAAATGCCCGCACCGATCATCGAGCTGCCCTTCGCGCGCAGCGCAAAAAGCTTATCAGCTGACGGGCGGCGGCCACCAAAGATCGTCCCCGAAACGCAGATGACTTGTTCAGAATTTTCGATGGCTTCGAGCGGATCACCGGCGGGTACGCTGCCAAGGCACGGAATCGCGAAACTGTCTTCCAGTGTTTGCAGGGTCGCACGCGCATTGTTGAAAAGCGAACGAGCTTTTTCCGTTAGGAGCATCGTACGTGCGGACTGCTTGTCTGGGACTTGTAAATAGCCTTTTTTTCTCAGAGAACCTACGAGGTCTTGCGCAGAACCTACGGCCTTGTAGCCCATGTGTGAACAGAGTTCGCGCAACGTCGGTACCGAACCCGTGTCTTCTTGAGTCTTACGGATAAATTCGAGGGCTTTTATCTGGATGTCGGTCAGGTTGTTCATGGCGCGGATCTCCGTGCGAAACTTCATCCGCTCCCGATACTAAATTATTTTATGAAAAAATCCAATATTTGTGCGCGAATAATTGGCCGCGTATTAGCTAACGGGGCTTGGTGCGATCGATTGATTTGCTAGCATGACTTGACGGTTCGAGCGAGCAACCATCGCATATCCGAAGACGATTGCAAAGAGCAAGCAACCCAATGTTACGAGTGCAAAACCTGTGGTCTTGCGCCAGCTGCGCAACTTCGCCATGGGGCTCATTTCAGTAGACGCGTCGGTAACTTTAGCTGCATTCATCGCCGCTAGGGTCATAGCGGGCTTTTGCTCAACCGAGCTTTTGTTCTTTGTATCAACGCGTACTTCGATATCGAATTCTTCTCCACCGATTGGTGAGCTTACGCCATCACCATTGGAAGCAACGGTCATGTCCTGAAGACGGTCGATCAAATAGTTGGCAGGGTTGACTGGTTGATTGTTAACCCAAACTTCATAGTGCAAGTGTGGGCCAGTAGAGCGGCCAGTGGTGCCGACAAGGGCGATCTTTTGACCGCGCTTAACGCGTTGACCGGTGCGAACAGTTAGCTTGCTGTTGTGTGCGTACTTGGTACGGATACCGAAGTCGTGCTGGATGATTACGATATTGCCGAATGTCTTGGAGTTACCGGAGAATTCAACTTTACCATCGGCGGTGGCAAACACTGGCGAACCTTCGCGTGCGCCGATGTCGATGCCTTGGTGCATCATGGTCTCACCACTGAATGGTGAATGACGCGTTCCGTAGTTACTGGTCAACCAACCGTTGGCTGGTGTGATGGATGGTATCGAGGTCAAAAATTCACGGCTGTGGCCGAGTACGGTTGTGAGTGAACGCAACGTTTGTTCCATTTGGCTTGTGCTTTCCTTTAGGGTCGCCAACCGCTCGGTCATGGAACGGTCTTTATTACGCAGGTCAGACTTTTCGCGGTACGACTGGATAAAGCGGGAAACGTTAGTCTCGAATTCCTCTTCCGTCGCCAAACCGTCATCCAACGGAGACTTGGCAATGTCTTCGATATTGTTGCGGTAGTTCTGCATGGAGGCCATGGCATCTTCCATGCGCTCCAAATAATCTTGAACGAGCTGCACTTGTACCTGCATTTGGCGCTTTTCGACGAAATTGCGCTTTGCTTCAAAGGCGAAATAACCAGTTGCCAAGCCCAGACCAACAAAAGTCGCTGTAACCAACGTGACCCCAACAAGCTCAGTCGATGACCCAGTCTTGCTTTTGAAGTTTGCGTTAATTTTCATGTTCCAGCTCCTCTGGTTACAATCACTCTTTTGATGTCCTTCGCTTTTCTACCTCTATTTAAAGCAAGAACTGTGACAGCCTCATGCCATAGTGATTTCATTGGGTTACGCCCGTCGGAATCATCCAAGGAATCGACACTTCGTGATAGTTGTCAATTCTCTAAGCGGTTAGCTAGGTTGAGCTGTCTTGTAGGGGGGTGAGGACGTCAGCTATCATATTGAAATTAATGGAGAAATTTCACCAATTGGCACAAGGGGTTAGAAATGCTCAAAAGGCCTTTGATTATAATAAGTTGCGTCGTCACTTTAGGCGGCTGCGGCACCTCAGCCGAAAATCAGCAAAGTCATCTTCACGATCATGATGCCGCCGAGCGGCATGTTAGCCGCTCCGCTGAATTTGCCACTGGGGCCTTCCAAAAAGGTGCGGTCGAAAGACACCGTTGGCCCGTAGAGGTATTATCGATCGGTCACACCGGAGCTTCGTATCAGAATTATGGCGGCAGTTCCTACTTCCACCACGGCCTCGATATTCGCACAGATTCTGGTTCGGACGTTTTTGCGTCGGTGGGCGGCAAAGTTGTGAACATTGAAAACTACGGCTCGGGACCAGCCTACTGGGAAGTGGCCATTTTGGATGCCGATGGTTTTTTGTGGCAGTACCACCACGTAAAAAAGGAGTCGATTCCGCAGGAAATGTGGGATGCGTACCGCAGTGGCGGAACCGTGGCAACGGGAGCCAAAGTCGGCCAGACCTATCACTGGATGGTCGAGACCTTTGGCGAAGTTTATCACCACATTCACTTGAACGTGCTCGGTGCGGGTAAGAAGTATCTAAATCCATTCGATTTTCTCGAATTGCTTGCTGACGACAAGAGTCCTCGCATCATCGAAACAGGACTTTTGCAGGGCGGGCGCAAGGTCAACGGCAACGAAGTGAAAGGGCCGTACAGTCTGTTCGTGACCGCGCATGATCTCATTCTTCACGACCAATTCGTGGTGCCACCACAGCGCATCCTCATCTCGGTTGATGGTGGCGAACAAGCGGTAGTCTGGGACTTTTCCGAGCTTCCCGGAGGCGCGTCCAACGAACAGTTTGTGGAGAAGTTTTTTGTACCGTCATTGACGTGCGGTAACTACGACTGTCGCAAGCTTACTGTTGATCTCGGATTCTTGAAGACCGGATCCCGACAGTTTCCTGCAAGCGCCGGTTCGCACGAAATAAATATTGTTATTGAAGATTATTTGAACAACCAAGACTCGTCATCCTTCCGCTGGCAAGTCAAGACCAATTAAGTCCCATGCAAGAGATCGCGTTCTCCTGTAGCGCGATCTTTTTTCTTCTGTCCCTACAAAGTGTTCGACGGCGGAAATTGTCCTGTAGTAAAATGGGGCATCGCATGTATTTTTCGAGTGAGATTTATTTTAAGACGGCTCAAATATTTGAGCCCGAAACTCGAACAACTTTTTGAGGATTGTATGAAAAATGTTTGGATGAGGTTTTCCTTTGTAGCTCTCGTTTCAATCATCGGCACCAGCTGTATGCATCCAATGGCGCCAAGCGAAATCGATCAACTGACCACGTGCGGCCAAGGCGTCGATCTTCCCAAAGTTAAGAAGAATCTACTACTCGCCGGCTACGGAATCGAGCACATGGGCGATGAAGAACTTGTCACAGACTACAAGCAAGGCGGCGGACGTCAATGGCAGCGCATCACCGCATTGAAAATGGATGACAAGGTAAAGTTCAAAGTCCGCTTGCGCAGTGAGTCGCGTGAAAGCGCACCTACCAGTTCGTCGTCAACGACTTACACCATGGGCAAGCGTCGCAAAGAAGAAACTACATATACCAACAGTTACACCTCTGAGCGCGTTGTAAATGACATGGACCAGTCCTACTGGATTGAACGTCGCGCAGACTACGAGCGCACCAAGATGGAAGTCTGCGGTAGTCTTTAGTTCTAAGCTGATCGAGGTGATTCATGGCCAAGCTCTATTTTCGCTACGGTGCGGTTGGTGCAGCAAAGACTATGAATCTCCTCGCGGTTGCTCATAACTACAAGCAGCAAAATAAGCGTGCACTAGTGATGAAGCCCAAGCTCGACGACCGATTTGGTGTAAGCCAAGTCAAGTCGCGCGCAGGGCTGCAAACAAACGCCGATCTATTGCTTGAGAGCGACAGCAAAATTCCAGATGCACTTCTGTATGGCGTGCAATGCGTATTGGTAGATGAAGCGCAATTTCTGTCGGAATCGGTGATCGATGAACTTTGCCGCGTAGCCCATGTTCTGAACATCCCCGTGATTTGCTATGGCCTGCGCACGGACTTTCGCCGAGGACTGTTTGCGGGATCAAAGAGGTTGATCGAGCTGGCGGACGCGATCGAAGAAATCAAGTGCACCTGTGCTTATTGCAACAAGAAAGCAATTTACAATCTCAAATTACTCGACGGGCGCCCGACACTGAGCGGACCTTCCGTCGAACTAGGCACGGAGGAGAAGTACTTGCCTGTTTGTGGCAGTTGTTATTCGTCAAAACTTTCGGAAGCTCACGACGGATGCCAACCTCATGGCAGCGTCAACGTTCCTGAAATGGCGGGCAGCCACGTTTGATCGCTAGAATTCTGTGAAAGCAAGATAGTCGGCATCAGGTGCCAATTTGTGGTGGTCGGCGCATCGGACTGCACTTGTTCAGTGATCCAACGGTGGTTCAGCCAGCCGTCGTAAGCGCCGTACACCAAAGTTCCCAGCAAAATGTTACGAGCAAGTGAACGTTGGTGGTCGTGCTTGGCAGACATCGAATAGACTGCGAGTGACACTTGCGCAAATCCTAGACCAAATCCCTTTGCCGGTTCGCCGTTCTTAACTTGTGCGACGCCGAGCGGAAGAAAAGACATCCACCATCGTGCCCAGTTTGCGCGAAAATGATCGCGAGCAAGAAGCGTTGGCATTAAGTCGAGAACTTCATAACCCCACGTACCCATGAAAATGAGTTCGCTGATGCGGTTGGGGTAAAGATCATTCTCCGAAAGCGAGGTAAGTTTTGCAGAAAAATTTTCTTTGCCGCGAAAAACGGAAGAAACATAAAACGCACCAAAATCAAAGCTCATGTATTTAGCGGCTTTGAGATATTCGCCGGTATCGAGGTGACCAACACCAAAGGGCATTACTCCCAACCAAAAGCGCGCGACGCGGCGCAATTTAGAATCATCGTTGGTCGGAATCGCCGTTAGAGGTACGGGTTCGATCTTCTTGTTGGCTAGCTCTTGTGTCTGAGCGACGTTTTTCTTTTGCGCCTCTTCGCGTGCAATCGAAATCAGCTCTGGTGGGTCTGACAACGGATCAAACGATGATGACAGATCTTGGAGGTCTAGCGACTGCACAAGAGACTTGCCCTGATCGGTTTCGTTGAAAACAAAGTGCAATCGAATTTTCAGCACTACAGCGCGAGTTTTTAGGGCGGTGTCCGCCATCAATTCTGGGTATCTTGAATCGACTATTTTGCGAGCGCCATCATATTGCCCGTCTTTGAACATCGTCTCAGCACGGCCGAGTGCCGACGCAGCAGAAGATTCGGGCGTAATCGTGGCTTTGCCTTTTTTGGGGGCGGCTGCGGAGTTGTGCGAAACAAAAAGCGTCGCGGCGACGATGATTTGTCCACGCACGCTGATGGCCATTAGTTTTGATAAGTGCGCAATCACAGTTCAAACTGCTCGATGTAGCGAAATAGTGTTCGTTGTCCGATGCCAAGGGCTTTCGCGGTTTTTGCTCGGTTGCCGCCGTTACGGCGTAATGATTCTTCGATGAACGATCTCAGCCATTCGTTGCGCGCGGTTTCAAGATCAAGACAACTACTTGATGCCGTGATGCCTTCCTTGCGGACGGTAGCGCTGTCAGTTGTAAAACCAAGATCGGACGAGCGGATGATCAGGCCTTCGGCCATGACCATGGCGCGCGACACGGTGTTTTCTAGTTCGCGGACGTTGCCCCTCCACTCGGCGGTTTCGAGTGCGATAAGCGCATCAGAGGACCACTCTTTCTCTGGCAAATTATGGAATCGCGCAAAGCGTTGCTTAAAAAAGTTCGCCAATGACAAAACATCGCCCGGGCGATCTTTGAGTCTTGGCATGTGCACCAGCGCACCAGCGATACGGTAGTACAAGTCTTCTCGGAATGTGCCCTTCTCGACCATCGCTTGCAAGTTGCGGTGTGTTGCCGCCACCAAGCGGAAATCCACTGGCCGTGGGTCGGTTTCGCCGATGCGCACAATTGATTTTTCTTGCAACACGCGGAGCAACTTACTCTGCATCGAGAGTGGTAGTTCACCAATTTCGTCGATGAAAAGAGTGCCGCCGTCGGCTTTCTCGATCAGACCTTTGTGGTCTGAAAGTGCTCCCGTAAAGGCACCCTTGCGATGACCGAACAACTCAGATTCGAACAACGTTTCAGGCAATGCGGCCGCGTTAACGGCCATAAAAGGCGCGCAGGCGCGATCGGACAGTCGATGAATCTCGCGCGCGGCGAGTTCTTTACCGGTACCGGTCTCGCCCAAGATCAAAGTCGGAACATTGATCGGTGCGATGCGCGTGATGATGCGATAGACTTCTGCGATAGGCTCGGAACTTCCAAGTAATAGTCGCTCCGGTGGGAAATGTGCTCCCGCCGATGTAGCTGGTGCCATGATCTTTGCAGCCGCAAGTTCTTGGCGCAAAAGGGCGCGCTGCACGACCAAGCCGCAGAACGAACACGCATTTTCAATCTCGCTTTGCATGTCTTCGGACAAATCGCGCATCACGTTCATGAAACCCAAGAACAAGATGGCGATGACGCGGCCTTCAGCAAAGATGGGAAAGCCAACCATGCTGCGCACGCCGCGAACAAACACAGTGGAGGCGCTACCAACGCGCTCGCGTAGACCTTCTGGCATCAGGATTTTCGCTTCGCTGCGCATAATTTCTTCGCAGATCGAATCAGGAATCTTAGACCAAACTTGTTCAGCATCCATCGCGGTAACGCCAAATGCCGCCACCAAGCTGAATCCCGGCGCATCCACCGAAACAAGGATGCCACTTTGTGACATGGTGTGGTCGACGACAATTTCCAAAAACGACGCCAGTCCTTTGCGCAATTCCTGCGTGTTGTTCATGGGTGTTCTCACCCACGGAATCAATTCAGATAAAAAGTCCGACGACTTGGCGTTTGTCTCGTGGCTGTGTGCGGAGTCGCCTGCATGATGAGCGGCTTGTGTGTCTTTGGTCAAAAGCCACGTCAGTCCTGCAAAATTTGCCGGTGATCCGAAGAATAAATCTTTGTTTTTGCGTGTGTGCTTATCTCGGCCGTGATGCATCAAGCTCGCGCCGAGGTCATTTTTACGCACGTAGATTTCACCATCGAGCGCGAAGTTGATCGCGACATCGGCATCGTCGGAGCTGGCGATCGATAGAACTTGATCATCTAAGATGCGATTGAAAACAAGTTTACCATCTTCGTCCCATGCGAGCAGATGAAACGCGGGAACGTCGGTCTGAACCAAGTCAGACGTTTTCATTTTGTCGCTGTTGGAAGTTCTGAACTTATTCAAGTGTCAGTACCTCCGGCGATTCTGGTCCGATGGCAACGGAGTGTTTGTCAATTAGACTATCGCCTCGCTTGATCCAAATCTCGTGAGCGCCAAAACTCAGCGGGATCGTTTTTTCGGTAACGCTGCCATGGTCAACACCGTCGACAACAAGTTGTCCTGGCTTTGCAAGGCGGATTACTTTGATGGAAGATTTCGCGTTCAATGAAAAGCGAAGACGTTGGTTCTTTTCGGTCCCGATGATCACTTCGGTTTCTAGTGTTTGCACATAGGGACTTTCGAGACGAATCTTGTGCGTGCCTGTAGCAATGACAAACGGCTTTGGCGTTGGTAAACGGCCAACATTTACGCCGTCGATAATCAAATCAGCCCATGCGTTCGCAGAAATGAAAACGGAAACAGAGGTGGCCTTCTTGGCGGTATCGGGTGTCTTCTCTTTTTCTGTAGCGACGGTTGCGCCGTTGATGTTCACGACCTTCGGTACTACTACACGTGGCACATTCGTAAGCGCGCGCGCTGTCGTGGTCGGATTTTTTTGTTTGGCATCCTGGGCTGATTCGTCCGCGGTTTGAGTGGTTTGTTGGTCGGTTCGCGCTTCTTTGACGGCTTCTTTCAAGGCTTCCTTAACGGCTTCCTTAACGGCTTCTACTTGTACTTCGGACTTTGAAGTGTTGACGGAGAGCTCCGCAACTTGAGTCTTTGCTGAATCTTCGCTGCCCTTAAACTTTAACAAACCAGTCTGCCAAAACGTCAGAGCAAAGCCATTCAAAACTAAAAATATGGATAGTGTTAGAAGCAGGCGCGGTCGATCCGCAATGTATCTCCAAGTCAATTGAGCGTATTGCTTTGGCAACGCACTTACAATGCTGGTTTCAGCATATGTCTTGGGACGCGTATCGGCATAGGTTAGCCACTGCGCGCGTAGCTTGGGTGAAATGTCGGTACCGGCAATGGCTTCTTCGACCTGTTTATCGATAAAAAGTTGCGCGTCACGATTGGTGGCCTGACCGTAAGCAGTTTCGGAAAGATAGTCTTGTGCGCTGAGATTGGTCGCTCCGCGCAAGATCGTGCGCAGCTCGTCGATGATTGACTGATAGATCATCGAACTATCGCGGAACGGCGATGAGTTATCGACGGTCAAATGATGGCGTAGCAGCTCCGCAAGCGGTGGGTAGTGTCCATCTAATGCACGGCGAACTACACGCGAGAAGCGATCTTTGTGAAAACGGTAGAGCGGCAAAGGTGCCATGTCTGGAACAACCGGATAACCGATCAAAAGCTCGGTGATAACCAGCAAAGCAGAATAAAGATCGGTGTGTGAGTTTGGTACACCGCCCTCCAAAACGGAAGGTGAACAGTAGCGAAGTGATCCTGCGATGGTCTCGCCCGATGAATGCCCGGGCGCGAAGGCGACGCCGAAGTCGAGCAGGATTACGCGACCATCTCGCGAAAGCATGACGTTAGCAGGCTTGATGTCGCGATGAAAAATGTCGTGTTTGTGGGCTGCGGCCAAACCCTGCATCAATTGAATGGCAATAGCCGCAATGGCAACGGGTTCCATGGGAACAGAAAGTTCGCTAAGAGTCTTGCCCTCAATCCATTCCGTGACTACCGAAACCTGATCTTGGTGGGAGACGATATCATATACACTGATGATGTTGGGATGATTGAGGGTCGCTAGTGTCTTGGCTTCGCGCAATGCGCGGTCGCGTGCGGTCGGTTCGGCGGCATTGAGAAGGCATTTAACTGCAACGGTACGATCGAGTTCGCGATCGATAGCCTTATAGATGGCTCCCATGCTGCCTTGGCCAACGAATTCGACAAATTCGTACCGACTGCCAAGCGCAATCTTGCTCGGGTCGAATTGATTCGATTTGTCGTTGGTGCGATCCAGAGCTCGCTCCCTTGTTGGTTACGTGGCGGCCGGCTACAAACACTCATCAATCTTCAAAGTCTATGGGCTATAGCACGACCCTGCCAGCAATGGCAGCACTTTTCAGTAAGCCTTCGTAATGTCTGCCATTATTGGCGCGAATGATTGTAATAATTTGAAATTATTGATTTTTTGAGGACGCCTAGGCTTGTGAATCCAGCGGCCAATCTGCCAAAAATGGCAGTCTAAGTAGCATGCGGTGGTGCAAAATCGCAATGATTTCAGCAGCGAGCGACTTGGCACGATCGATGCTTAATGTTCCCCGCATTTTGGCAATTTTTTCTAACTCGAAAGGGAGCAAAACATGCTGGAGAAGATCAAAGAAATTATCGCAGACGCCCTTTATGTAGACGCCGCTGACGTGCAGGCAGAAACCAATTTGATGCGCGACCTCAATGCCGAGAGCATTGACTTCCTAGATATCGTTTTCCGCATCGAAAAAGAATTCGGTGTGAAGATTCCAAAAGGCGAAATCGAGCGCCGCGCGCGTGGTTCGTTGTCGGATGAACAATTTGCCGTAAACGGTCTTTTGACTGATGCAGGTCTAGCGCAGCTTCGTCTAGCGATGCCAGAAGTTGATGCAGACGAAATCAAATCGGGTCTGTACTTGCGTGACATTGCATCACTATTCCGCGTGGCAACATTTGAACGCATGGTTCGCGAGCAGCTTCAACCAGCAGGCATCGCAGCACCCATTGCGAACGTCATGCAGCCAGTTGCGGCGCTGAACTAAGCTAATTTGTTTTTTATTGGACCGCGCACCGAAGCACTAGGTTAGTAACATTGAGGGGCTTTTAGGGAGGTGCATTCGGTGGGCGGTCTATTTACTCTTCTCAGGATGATTCTTTCCAGTCGTTAGGCCTGTTGCCAAAATATCCTTAACCATTTTCATGAGTACACAGCACCTAATACGGTTGGCCGAATTGGTGCATTGGTTTATTCTTACGAGTCTTTTTCATTCTGCAGTTGGTAATGAGGAGTTGTGATGGGAATGTTTTCCGGCAAAAAGGGCGTCATCTTAGGTGTAGCAAACGATCATTCGCTTGCATGGGCCGTTGCACAAGTCTTGGCAAAAGAAGGTGCGGAAATCGGCTACAGCCACTTGCCTGATAAAGAGGGTCGTAACCGCAATGAAATGCGTGTGCGCAAGATCGTCGAAGGCATCGGTGCAAAGTTCATCATTCCGCTGGACGTGCAAGATGACGAACAGATCAAACAATTCTTCGCGCGCACCAAAGAAGAATTTGGTTCGATCGATTTCGTACTCCATTCCATTGCCTTTGGTAGTGTTGAAGACATTCAAAATTTGACCATGAACTGTTCCCGCGAAGGCTTCCGCTTAGCAATGGACATCTCCTGCTACAGTTTGTTGCCCGTTACAAAGTACGCGTCGGAGATCATGAATCCTGGTGGTGCGATTGCTACGATGACCTACTTCGGCGGTGAAAAGGTGGTCGATGGCTACAACATGATGGGAATCTGCAAAGCAGCTCTCGACATGGCTGTACGCTACCTTGCATTTGAACTCGGCCCCAAAAATATCCGCATAAATGCAGTGAGCGCAGGTCCGGTGCGTACCCTCGCGGCGTCGGCGGTCGGCGATTTCCGCGAAATGTTGAATCTGTACGAAGCGGTATCTCCCATGGGTCGCAACATCACCATGGAAGAAGTTGGACGCGCGACAGCGTATTTGTTGAGTGACTGGTCGTCAGCAACGACCGGTGAAGTTCATCACGTCGATTGCGGCTATTCCGTCATGGGCAGTCCCGGACGTGGTGTGCAGAAGATGGTGGAGATGCTCAACAAGAAAAACGAAAAGCGCCAAGGTGGCGCTTCTGAAGGATCGCACTAAATATACGAGGCGCCGCGGCAGTTAACCTTTTCCCGGGGTGGCCGCTGCGGCTTGCTTTGCAGGCTCTGCCGGCATACCTTTGCACTGCTGAAATTTTTCCACCAAAAACTGATTCATTTCTTTGAGCATCTCGTACTCTTTGCCCGAGCGCACGCGTCCATAGTACTCGGTAAGCGTAGCGGCCTTTTCCACTGACATGCCCGTGAGAATTTGCGTTACTTGCTTTTGCGGGAACTTGTTAAAAAGTTTCACGACCAAGTCTTGGTCGAGCTTTTCGAAAACCGGTGCGGCCTTCTTGGGTTCCATTTTCTTGTAATACTCGACAAGGGCAGCAAGTCTTTCATCAGACACGTCCTTTTCCCGTTGCAAAGACTGTTGGAACATAAGCCGCTCGTTTTCTAGCGAACGGACCTTTCCCTCAACGAGCTCTTCAAGCTCCCTCAAATATTTCTCGCGACGTTCCAAAATGGCGACGCGTTCCTGTACTTGTCGCTGTTTTTGTTCCGCGAGGTCGAGAAACTTACCGAGTTCTTCTTTTTTCGAAGTCGAAGAATCAAAAGCAGGCAGCGTCAGAAGATCATCGAGAAAACTTTTTCGCGACGTAGTCCCTACTTCCTCTTCAGCTGCTTTAGCAGTTTCCGCGGCAGCGGGATTGCTGCCATCTTTCTTTGCCGCGGCAGATTCTGTCGGTTTTGCGGGTTCCGCTTCCGCAGGCTTTGCTTCCGCAGCAGGTTTGGCATTTTCTGCGGCGAAGATCGACTTATCGCCAAGTCGAATCTGTCCGAAATAAACGAGTGCCGCGAAACCGAGCACACTCAATTTCAAAATGATAAGATTGCGCAGGTTCACACCCGCGCCAGCCTTGGCCATTTTGTAACTCAGATTACTCAAGATCTAGACTCCGTATGAAATTTGCGTAGAACGATTTCGTCCAATTCTTTTTGTTCGCGCTTGACGTCAACGGTTCGAGCTTCGAAACGGTAGCGGTCTTCGAGCTTTTGCACAGACTTCAAACTTCGGTCTGCAGTCAGAGTATTGGCAATCTGGGCGCGCTCACGTTCTTCAATCAAGCGAAGCTCGCGGATGCATTGTTGCCAACGATTTTTTACGTAATCGACGCTGTTTTCTAGCACTTCAAGCATTTTGGGTGCGTTGGAAGCACGCTCGGCGTTTAACTTGTCAATGCCAAACATATACTCGCGCTGGTGCCCGCGTAGTTCCTTCATCTTCTCGGTCTTTTCCAGTCGAATTTTTGCAAGCTCTAGTGACTCCTGGTCGAGCTGGATCTTTCTTACGCGAACAATGGGCTTCATGCGTGCGAGTTTTCTTTCCGGCGTTGACACAGTTACATCCTCCTATCAGCCAATTTCAAATTACGAAGCAGCCTGCTGCTTTTGAGCCATATCTCGTGCGGCAAAAATCTGCCTCAGTCCCAGCACCGCTGAATCAATCGTTGATCGGTCGCTTGTGCTCTGCATGAGGTAACGCTCCAAAAGCGGCATCATCGCCAGAGCCTCATCGAGCTTTGGGTTGGCGCCGGGTTGGTACGCACCGATTTGCACTAGATCAAAGTTTTCATTGTAAGTTCCCAGCAGAGACTTCATGCGATTCGCCAAACGCAGATGTTCTTGCGTGGCGATGTCCGACATGACGCGGCTTATGCTTGTGGTTACGTCTATTGCGGGATAATGGCCTTTTGCAGCCAGCGCGCGCGTTAGATTTATTTGACCGTCCAGAATGGAACGAGCTGAATCCGCAATCGGATCGTTCAAGTCATCGCCCTCGGCAAGCACAGAATACAGTGCGCTGATATTTCCGCGTCCGGGCATCTGTGGACCACTTCGTTCCAAAAGTCGGGGCAACAGAGCGAATACAGATGGAGTGTAACCTTTGGTGGTCGGTGCTTCACCGATGGCGAGGCCGATTTCTCGCTGCGCCATCGCCACACGAGTGAGGCTGTCCATCATGATCAGAACGCGTTTGCCGCATCTTGAAAAATGCTCGGCGATCGAAGTTACCACTTTAGCGGCGCGAACCTTCATTAACGGCGATTGATCACCCGTGACGGCGACAACGACTGACTTCTTCAAACCTTCAGGGCCGAGATCGCGTTCGAGGAATTCACGAACTTCGCGGCCACGTTCGCCGATCAGGCCAATGACGTTAACGTCGGCATCGGTGTCTCTGGCTATCATGCCCAGAAGAACGCTTTTTCCCACACCGGCACCTGCCATGATCCCCATGCGTTGGCCATCGCCGAACGTCAACAGACCATCGAGTGCGCGGATGCCCAAACCAAGTGAGCGAGTGATTCGTGAGCGTTCCATGGGATTGGGTGCAGGCATATCAATGGAACTGAAGTCACATTTTTCTGGAACGAGGTTCTTATTGCCTGTGAGCGAATTGATGAAAGGATCGACAACTTGGCCCAACAGAAAATTTCCCACGGGAATTTTGTCGAGCATCGACTGCGGGGTCACCAACGCTCCCGGTCTAATGCCGGTGACATCCGTATAGGGCAAAAGGATGACGTGCTCTTTGCGAAAACTAACGACTTCTGCAAGTACGCGTTGCTGCGGCCCGTCCACAGCGATTTCGACAAGGCTGCCCAACTGGCTCGCCGGTAAGGAAGCTTCAACAATGGTGCCGACAACATCAGTCACTTTGCCGCGAGGATTCCAACGAATAGACGACATTCGCGCCTTGAAACCTTGGCGGAGAGCGTTACTCGTCGTTGTTGTCGTAGCGTCGTTCATTATCCTGCCTTCTCAAACAGATCTACGCTCGCCTGTTCAACCAGTCCTTTGACTATTTCACTGACGTTGCTGTCAACTATCGTCAGATTGCTTTCGATGCGGAACTCACCGTCAGCTATGCTGTCGTCGGCAATCAATCGATTGACTATTTCGCTTGGCCCAGTTGCTTTAATGGTTTCAAACGCTTTACCGGAGACGTGGATCTTTACTTCATCACCTTGCACAGCATCACTCATGGCGCGTTGGACCAGTGCCACCAGTGCTTCAGGCTGAAGAGAAAGCTCGCGCTTAATCAGGGTCTCGGCCAGTGCTTGCAAAATCTCAACGACATTTTGTTCTGCGTTCTTGACGACTGTACGCTTCACATCGGCGAGCTCTTTTGAAGCTTTATCAAATGTAGCGGCGGCATTTTCAATGATCTGCCGCCCTTCAATGACGGCTTTTTCTTCGCCGTATTGAAATCCGTCTTGGTAGCCTCGCGACTTGGCTTCGCTCTCTAATGTTTTAAGCGAACTTTCATACTGCTTTTGAACGTCCACTTTGGCGCGATACTGCTCAGCAGCAATGTTTTCACGTTCGTGAAATGTTGTGCCGTCATCGCTACCGATTGGCACGAAAGCAGAGTCCTGTGCAGTCGGTTCTTGGCGCGCAGCTGCGGGCGTCTCAACGGGACGTGATGTCGGTTGCGGTGTTTCCGCAGCGGGCGACGTTCCAGCGCTTCTTTGCAAATGCAATGGATGGTGATGCGAAGTCGGTGCGTTCGCCGCCACGCGATTCAGTTCGCTACTGATAGACTCGATGATCTCATCTTGTTTTAAGATTTTTCCGCTAGCGGCAGCTGCACCTATGGGTCCAGCATTCTCGCCCGAAATCGAGGGAGCTCTGCCGGCGCTGAGTGGCGCATTCACACTAGCGGGCGTGGCAGTTGTAGCTTGTGTGGGTGAATCTGTTCCGACAGCTGCATCTGATCCTGTCGCGCCTTTCTTGTTGCCGGCCTTCTTGCGAGCCTCTGCCTGACGTGATTGCATTTCTTGTTCGAAATCCACATCGTCGTCATCGTCCATGCGGAGTTGCCGGCGAGCAGTGGCGCGAGCCTTTTGTTTTTCCCAGTCGCCGGTAAAATCCAGTGGACGAAGTGATGGTCGAATTGCTTCCGGTGGACGCAATTCGCGGTCAATGCTTTCATGCTGTTTGATGCCGGCATCTAATTCGGACGTTTCATGCAAATTGGTGCGAATCAGGTTGCGACGCACGTTGTCGGCTTCGATGTACGAAGTTTCGCAAATATCCATGAACGAAAAGTCGTCTACAACGAGATTTTTTGAAAGAGGATCGTCGGCTCGAATGAATCGGCCGACTTTTCTATGTCCTTCTCTGCGACGCCAGTAGTTACTGTTCATGGTTCACCACTTAGTGATTAGTCTGATGCGGGTTCAACAATATGCGTAGCGCTTCCCCAGTTCTTGCTGGCTCATGCTTCGCCAGATACATGACCTGCTCTTTCGGACTAAGTTTGTCGAACGGAACATCTTCCTTAACCTGTACGTGCTGTATATTTCCAAGCTCAAGGTCAGGTTTGAATTCTTCGACGATCGCTTCGTTACGACGACGCTCAGGATCGTAAGACAACCAGCGGAAGTACGGTCGAACAACGAAGGCGAAGAAGAATACTAGGCCCAACGCGATGATCGCAGAGAGTGCCAATGTTGAAATGTATTGACGATTTTCTTTCTTCTGCTCGGTGATCGCTTGAACCTGAGTATGGTCAAGTTGGAAGAGCATGTTGTGAACAGTGACTTGGTCACGAGAATCCACATAACCAACCGCGTTACGCACGAGAGCTTCAATCTTGGCCATTTCTTCTTGGGTACGAGGTTCAAACTTGGGAACGGTACCATCTGTCGGGTATGGCTGCTTACCGTCAACGAGTACGGCAGCGGATATGCGCTTGATGTTTCCAAGTGGCATGACTTGGTGACTGACTTTTTTCGAAACTTCGTAATTCATGCGCTCGTTAGTTTTGGTGTTCTTGGTCTGTGCGGTCATGAGATTGAGGGCTTCTTGCTCGCCAGGAACGTTCGACTTTGAACCGGGGATGCCCGTGGGGTTTAAGCCTGTGCCAGAAAGATCCATGTTACTTGTGTAGGTCGATACCGGTGCAACTTTGTCCGGATCGATTTCAGAAATGGTTTCTTCGATGCGGGTGTAGTCGACAACTACGTCAACTTTAGCTTCTACGCGTTCAGGGCCGACGACTCGTCCCACGATTGCGCGGATACGCTCTTCAAAACTCTTTTCAATAGCTCGCGTGTGTTCGAGCATTTCCTTGGATTGACGTACGGTCGGGTCTTTGCTCTTTTCGTCGGTCAACATGCGACCTTCGTAGTTGATGATGGTAATGTTGTCCGGGTTGAGGCCTTCGACGGAACGAGACACGAGGTGGACGATACCGCGGATGGATCGACCATCAAGCTCCTTGCCGCGTTTAGTCTTTATGTAAATCGCGGCCGTAGGTTCTTTTTGTTCTTCGCTGAATAGTGACTGTCGAGGAACGACGATGTGGGCACGAGCTTGCTCGATGCCTTCAATGCTGAGAAGTGTTCTCTGCAATTCGCCCTGAATCGCGCGAACTTTGTGAATCTTTTGTTCAAATTCTGTGCGGGTAAAGTCGGGGTTGTCGAATTTTTCCCAACCGACGATGCCTTGCGAAGGCAGACCTTCTTGGGTCAACTTGATGCGCAATTCAGCGACTTTAGACGTTGGTACTTTTAGGCCTTTGTCGTCCAGTATGAAGTCGGTGAAGTTAAGTTTCTTGAAGTGGGCGACGATTTCGGATGTATCGCTACTCGAAAGATTAACGAACAGGTATTCGTAATCCTCGCTCGCGCGGGTAGCTAACACAGCTCCAAGACCAATCACGATCAAGGCGACGACTCCGCCAATCATCATTTTCTTGGAATTGTTTTGACCGGTCCAGAAACCACCGAATCGACCGAAGAATTGTTTTAATGCTTCCAAGGTTTCACCCAACCGCTAAATCGTTAAAGAACTAAACTTGCATCCGCATGACTTCTTGGTACGCATCAAGAATCTTGTTTCTAAGTTGAACGATGTAGTTAAATCCGATCTCGGCCTTGGTGGCTGCAAGCATCGTTTCGTGCAAATTTTCGGACTTGCCGGTCGCTAGATCTGCGGCCATTTTGTCCGATTGTATGTGGAGGTCATTCACTTCTTTGATTTCATCCATCATGTGATCGGCAAACGACTTTCCCGAAGATTTGGACGAATTGTCTTCTCCGATGGACGTGCTGAGACTTTCAGCCTTCGATTTGATGTCACGAAGTTCGCCAATCATGCTTTCCATGGCTTGGTGATTATTCGAAATCATTGAAGTCGACATAAACGCTCCTTAGTCGATTATCGACCGATCTCTAACGCTTTCATGGCCATAGCTTTGGCATTGTTCATCGCGGTAACGTTCGCTTCATATGCGCGCGTTGCGGCGATCATATTCACCATTTCGGTCATGACTTGAATATTGGGCATAGCCACCATTCCATCCTTGTCCGCGTGCGGATGGGTTGGGTCAAAGACCATCCGTGGCTCTTTTGTATCTTTGTGAATTTCGGTGACTTTGACCTCTTGCATTTGTGTGCCGAAGTCTTCGTCAAGATAGTTCTCGAATGCTTCGCCTACGGGGTTTGCCGTGAACACCACGTCTTGTCGACGATAAGGGCCGCCACCATTCTCAGCACTTTTGGTGGTTTGTGCGTTTGCTAAGTTAGAGCTGAGAATGTTCATGCGGACACGTTGCGCCGCCAAACCCGAGGAACTAATATCCATAGCCTTAAAAATGGAGCTCATGATTATCTACCTCCTCCAGAAATCGCGTACTTTAAGATGGCGATCTTCCGGTTAATGAGATCAACGGCACCACGGTAAAGGATCTGGTTCTGACTTAGTTCTGCCATTTCGCGATCGACGTCGACGGTGTTGCCATCTTCGGGGATGGACTCGGTCGGTCGAACAAAAACATCTGGTTCAATCTTTCCATCTGCAGTCGAATGTTCCGTCTTCAAGTGTCGCGGGTCGGTCGTCTTTGGTTGAAAGTCGTCATCGACTTCGAGCATCGACCGCAGTTGATCCTCGAAGTCGTAACCGATCGCACGATAGCCGGGCGTTTCCGAGTTTGCGATGTTCGCCGTGTTAACGTCGTTTCGCGTTTGTCGGAAATTCAGCGACTTCATTTGCATGACGTCGCTGGTTGTAAACATGCCCGACGAGATCTTACTCATAGAGGCTTGCCCGTTGTTGGTGCCGGTACTTCAAACCCAGCCGTGGTAAACTCGTTGATCTTGTTGCGCAGCGTGCGCAAGCTGATTCCGAGAGTCTTCGCAGCATGTGTGCGGTTACCGTTGTGGCTCTTCAACGTTTCGAGAATGAAGTGAGTCTCGACGTCGCGCATCTTGCTTCCGATCGGCAAGTGCTTGATCCACTCGACTGATTGCGCGCGACGCTCCAAAGAGATCGGTACGTCTGATGCGCGGATCAAATCTGAGCCTGCGATCAAGATTGTGCGTTGAATGATATTTTGCAGTTCACGGATATTGCCCGGCCATGAGTGGCTTAGGAGCTTGTCCAAAGCATCCGGCGCGAGGCGGCAGTTTGGCTTATTGAAATCTTGGCCGAAACGCTTGAGGAAGTGGCTGGCCAACAGTTCAATATCTTTGCGGCGTTCGCGCAGTGGTGGAATTTCGATGTTGATCACGTGTAAGCGGTAGTAAAGGTCTTGACGGAATTGGCCGTCGCGTACCGAAGCAGCTACGTCGCGGTTACTGGTTGCAATGATGCGGGTATCAACGTCGATGGGGCCGGTGCCGCCAACGCGTTCAATCTGACGCTCTTGCAACGCGCGCAATAGCTTAGCTTGCAACTGCGGCTCGATTTCAGTGACTTCGTCGAGGAGGAGTGTTCCACCTGCTGCTTGCTCGAATTTGCCAATGTGGCGCTGATGCGCGCTCGTGAACGCGCCCTTTTCGTGACCGAAGAGCTCACTCTCCAATAAGGTCGGAGGAACTGCGGCGCAGTTGATGGCAATGAAAGGCTTTTCGCGGCGATCAGATGCTTCGTGCACCATGCGCGCGATGATTTCTTTGCCGGTGCCTGATTCGCCCGTGATTAGTACCGATACGTTGGCGTTGGCGACCTGACTGATGACTTCGCAGATTTGCTTCATCTTCGGGTCAGCTGTGAGGAACATCGATGAACCGACTTTGATCGGTCCACTAAACTCCGCAGTCTTTTTTGCTCGGATGTATTCGAGAAAGTCCGTTGGTCCTGTGCTGGACTGTTCCGCGATGCCTCGAGCTGAATTTAGATCCGTGCGATTCATCTTTCCTCCCTTTACTGGGTTAATCGATCTAGGCGTTCCTTAGCCATTTCGGCGTAATACTTGTTTCCTTGGTCCTCGCTGGCCTTCTTGAATGCGTCCATCGCCTCATCGCGACGACCGGCTCGGTAAAGTAGTAGCCCGCCTTTGAATAGGGCTTCGGCGCGACCATCCCACGCGGCGGCCTCGGAGCCTGTGAAGGCGTAAAGGCGGCCAGCTTCGAGATAGTCGTTTGCTTGTCGGTATTCATCGGCGAGTCCGATGAGCTGGTTGGCCCACTGGGTACGAAGATTTTCGTCAGCTTGCATGTCAGCAGGCTTGAGATACTTTAGAAGTAGCGTGGCTTTGCGACGTTCATCATTGAGGCCAAGTTTGCTGAACCGATCGGACAGCTTCATCATCAGAGCAACGGATTGTGCACTTGCACTGACGCTGGACGTGGCTTCACTTCCCTTGCCCGTGCCTGTTGCTGTCGCGGGTGTAGCAAGCTGCTTGGTGTACAGAGAAAGAAGCATTTTTGGTGGAGTCTTCAGCAACGGTGCTTGGCTGAGAGATGTCTCAGCGGCTTCTCTCAAAATGACGGAAACCGAAGACTGTTCTTCAGGCGATAGGCGTGCCCACTGCGTGGACATAGCCTCATCTGCGCGCTGCTTGCGTCGGCGATAGTTTTCAGCTGACTTTGGATTGGCCGTGTTCAGGTCAGACTCTGCAAGCCCAGCTGTCAAAGCAGTCCAAAATATAGCTTGAAATCGAAGTTGTGAATTCGTGGATTCGCTGGCGATTTCATAGAACGGAACCGATTGGTCGCTCCGTCCAAGATGGCGATAACTTTGTCCCAGTGCCCACGCTGTCGATGGGTTTTTTCGTACAGCTTGGATGGATTCGGGTAAAGATTCGTAATCGGATACCACCGATTCGTACATGCCCGATTGTGCACGGGATTCGAAGGACTTCTCTAGTTTTGATTTGAGTTCGTCCTTCAACATCGTGCGATACGGTTCTGTTCCTGATCCATGAAATCGCTTGAAATATTCAGATGCGAATGAGCCGATCGATTTTTGCCACTCTTGCACTCGTTGCAAATTAGAGTGAAGGAGCAACGACGAAATCACGAAACTTGTGCGATTACTCTCCGCAAGTTTCAAGTTTTGCGCAGCGTACAATTCTCCGTTAGCGGTGAGTTTAGGAAGTTGTTTGTTGCTGTGCACCGCAAAAATGGAGTTATTGGGTTCACTCCAAAACGCGCGTCGGATCTGAACTTGCAAACCGAGTTCGGCGTTATTGCGAACCGCAACGCGATCAACCGCTGCGATCAATGAAGGAAACTCGGCGGTGTTCTGCGTGCGAATGGCGCGAATGGCGCGAACGTCAGCCAGACGAATCTTTGCGAATTCCGAGAGAACGCTGTCCGGATGCTTTTGTGCCACCGAATCATAGTAGCCTTCTGCAAGTGTCAAATTACCTTGACCAAGATGTGTTTCCGCAAGTCGCCACAGATGCAGTACATCTTTTTCAAAAACAGTAGGTTCCCGGTGAAGAACCTGTTGATAGGCGGACAGCGCGCGGCCTTCGTTGCCGTAATCAAATTCTTTACCGCCGTAATCAGCCATAGCTTGTGCGGACGTCATGCCCTTGGCATTACGTTCGGAAATCCAAGCCTGTCTCGTGGGTTCTGATTCGTAAGGTGCCGTTTCCACGCGGTAAACATAGATCGGATAGTCGCGCCAGCCCTTGCCAATGCCTGGTTCAATTTTGCCAGCTTGTTGCATCAAAGCGTCGGGAGATTCCGAATTGGGCGGAGTTGGTTGCATTAGGCGGTACTTACTTGGCTCAGTGTGTGCATCCTGCGTCAAGCGAGTGGTCGGTGTGTGTTCACCACCGTCATGCTGTTCAAGTTTATGCGTTGAATCATCGCGCGCTCCATGAGCGGCGTCAGACGCAGGTTTGTCCGAAAGAGTGACCTCGGCGGTAGGTAATCCCGTCATCGGATCGCGTTCTTCTTTGAAACCTTCATCGAACATATCTACAACAATGCGAAACGGCTCGCTGAAGTCTGTGACGGTGGCACGTACCTTATCGTCGCGAAAGATTATGTGAATCTCGCTGCCCGATGCGCCCAAGTCTTTTACCAACAAACGGCGGATAAGTGTTTCATCGTAATTTTCAATGTCGCGTAGTTCGTTAGCGGAAGTATTCTTTACGTCGATGACAAGAGAATGCGATGACGGTTCGAAGTTATGGAAGTATGTACGAGTTGAAGTGAACGGAATCACTAATTGTGAATAACGGTCTGCTAGAGCTACGGAATGGTAGAATAACCACGCCAAAGCAAGCAGTGCCAAACGCACAATGTGAGTCGAACGAAGCATCAAACCGCCACCTCAAGTTCTATCGAATGGGTATTTTTTCCCCTCTTGACGAGCAAATGTTGTGCCAGCAAATTCTGCGCACACTTCAGTCACATTTTTGAACAGGGCTTCGACCCGGGGTGGCAACCACAATTCGGGGCTTTTTTGTCATTGATTAAAGTGCTTCAGTTCCGAGCACGGGTAGAACATAATGTCCCAGTGCCAAAAATTAGGCGAGAATTCGCCGAATTGGTGTCAACGAACTGACGACTCATGGCAAGAAATTGACTGATCAGCCATTAGTGAAGCGCTGAAGTTGGGAAATATGACATGACAAAAAGTAACAGCCTTGTGCCATGGATCGCCAAAAGTAGGATTCCAACGGTCGCCGTCATTGGTGACATCATGTTGGACGAATACATTGAAGGTGGTGTCGAGCGTATTTCCCCTGAGGCGCCCGTACCAGTCGTGCTGGTCAAGTCTCGATATTCATCTGCTGGGGGAGCGTCAAACGTTGCGCGTAATATCCAGCTTACCGGTGGGGCTGCCCAGCTTTTCGGCTTCTGTGGACGCGATGCGGCAGGAGATGAGCTCATATCTATTCTGGATGGAGAATCAATTGATACAAAGGGTGTGGTTCGGTCGAAGGATCGCGCAACTCTTCGTAAACTGCGAATCCTTGCGGGTAGGCAGCAGATCGTGCGTGTGGATTGGGAAAAGATGGAAGCGGGAACCGGCAACGAAAACCGCCAAATTTTAGAAAGTTTGAGAAAGTCCAAGCCCGATTCAGTGATAATCAGCGATTATGGCAAAGGTCTTCTTTCCACGGAAATGCTTAGTGAAATTTTTGATTTTTGCGAAAAAAATAAAATCGCCACCGTAGTTGACCCCAAGTCGAGGGACTTCAGTCGCTACGCCCGCGCCACTCTGATTACGCCTAATAAAAAAGAGGGAATGGAAAGCCTCGGTGAAGAAGCCATCGGTCTCAGTAATCGTGATTTGGCTCTGGCCATTCACAAAAAGTGGGGCTTAAAGAATCTTCTACTTACGCTTGGTGCCGACGGCATGATTCTTTGTAATGAGAAACGTGAAATTACGCACGTTGCCGCGAAGGCTCGCGAAGTCTTTGACGTGTCAGGTGCGGGAGACACGGTCGCGGCGATGATGGCGCTTTCTTTAGGTGCCGAGGTTTCTCTGAGTGACGCCGTTCTTTTGGCAAACGCCGCCGCGGGTCGCGTGGTCGAAAAACAAGGAACTCAGCCAATCACAGCTGAAGAGTTGAATGAGGCTATGCGGTTGTCCTCAGAATCCCAGATGCTTTCGTCGATAGAAAGCAAGTTGGTTAATCCCGAACAATTGCTGCAAAAGGTGGGGATGGTCGGCAAAAGAAGTCGCCGCGTGGTCTTTACCAATGGATGTTTCGATCTCCTGCACGCAGGCCACGTGACTTATTTGCGTGAAGCGAAAAGACTCGGTGATGTATTGGTGGTCGGATTGAATTCTGATTCCAGCGTAAAGATGCTTGAAAAGGGATCAGAACGCCCACTTGTGCCAGAAAAGCTGCGTGCGACGACGTTATGTGCCCTTGCGGATATTGATTATGTCGTGATGTTCTCTGAGGCCGATCCTGAAAAGTTGATCAATACGATCATTCCTGATGTGTTGGTCAAAGGCGCGGATTGGAGTGAGGACAAAATTATTGGCGGGGACATCGTCAAAAAACACGGCGGCGCCGTCAAAACAATTGAACTAGTTCCGGGTATCTCGACGACCAAGATCGTTGAAAAGATTCGGGGCTTGAAGTGACGGTCGAAGTTCGACCGATCAATCGAGCCCGCGCCTCAGTCATCTGTATCCACGGCGAGACGATACTGGCTGTTCGCTTGCGAGACCCTGTTTCTCTCGTTACGAATCTCTTTCCTCCCGGTGGTGCCATTGAGGTACACGAAACACCTGTGCAAGCTGCAGTGCGCGAAGCCCTCGAAGAGACGGGAATAACTGTTCGCCCCATCGCTGAACTCACCCCATTCGTAACTCATTACCCCTTTGTCTGGGGCGGCAAAGAGTACCAGTGTGAAACTTGGTGGGTCACAGCCACTTGTGATGACTCCTGGACTCAATCAGGACGTGTCGAGGATGCTTCTTACAATTTAGGTTGGGAATGGGTTCTTCTAACGCAAGTACCAAACACCTTTTCTCATTCTCGACCCATTCTGGATGCAGTACAATCAGCCATCGAATCTTGGAAACAATTGAGGAATCGCTAACATGAGCAAATGGCGAGCAACAGCGTGCCTAGTCAGTATTTTTCTAATTTCTGGATGTACATTCACGTCTCGTCCCGACTTAGAGATGCAGGTAACCACCAAAGTTAGCTTCGGAGATGTCGGAAAATGGAAGTCCGGTGAGGATTGCGCGAGTCATTTTCTGGGAATAGGCCCTTTTGGCACCCAGAGCATGGTGACGGCTGCACAAGCTGGTGGCATCAAAAAAGTTAGCTATTTTGAGAAGTTCACCCACTTTTACCTACTTTATTGGAAGAATTGCATCGTCGTATACGGCCGTTGATCATTGTGAGCTGAATCATGCTTCCAAACGGTACTGACGTTCCGCTCTGTCTGACGTAATATGTCCTCCTTCTGGAGGAAGATATGCATCACCAAGAATTATTCTCAAACCACATTTCGACCTTGATTGAACGAACGACGAAGGCTTTGCAGGCTTCGTCATTTGACGCTCTGGTGATCGATGCGGGCATTCATTTCACCTATTTCTGTGACGATCAACACCCGACGCACATGTCCACGCCGCACTTTCGTCACTGGGTGCCGATCAATACACAATCGCACATGATGGAGTTTCGCATTGGTCACAAGCCGAAGCTCCTGTACTACTATCCAGACGATTTCTGGCATGAGCAGATTCCGTTGGGTTCGCCGTACTGGGCTAATGCTTTCGAAGTGCAGCAATTTGGTTCGCAAGACGCACTCATTCGTGCGCTGTCACCGGTCAAGTCGACAGCCTATATCGGTCCTCGTGCTGAATTGGCGACAACGCTTGGTATGGCGGCCAATCCCGCAAAGCTAGTGAGCCACTTAGATTGGAATCGTAGCTTCAAGACTCCGTACGAAATTGCATGCATCAGCGAAGCCAATCGTCGTGCTGCAACGGGTCACCGAGTTGCACGAAAGTTGTTTGAGGGCGGAGCTTCCGAACTCGAAATTCATTACGGCTACCTAGCTGCGATGAATTGCTTGGAAAAGGAACTACCTTACGGTGCGATCATTGCCTTGAACGAAAAGGCGGCGATTCTCCATTACGAATATAAAAGAATGGAACGCGATGGTCGGGTCCTGTTGATTGATGCAGGTGCACCGTTCGAATCGTTCTGTTCGGATATCACTCGTACATGGGTGCAACAAAAATATAGTTCATCGCTTTTCTCGCAGATTTTGGCAGATATTGATGCCATGCAGAAAAAGCTCTGCGGTATGTGCGGTCCCAAAGTGAATTACGTGGATTTGCACCACGCCACACATCTCGGTGTTGCTGAAATCCTCTTGAAGCACAAAGTCATCAAGGGCATCTCCGCCGAAGCAGCCATCACCGAAGGTTTAACTGGCAAATTCTTCCCTCATGGTTTGGGTCATCAACTTGGTATCCAAGTTCACGATGTCGCCGGTCAGCAAGTGGATCATCTCGGAACTCCTGGCACACCACCGGCGCAGTATCCACGTCTTCGCTCTACTCGTATGTTAGATGTGGGCATGGTGCTGACAATCGAGCCAGGAATTTACTTCATTCCTGTGCTGCTGCAGCCCGCGAAATCCGGAAAACTAGGATCATACATTGATTGGAAACTGATCGACGAATTGATTCCATTCGGCGGCATCCGTATCGAAGACGATGTATTGGTAACCGAAAGTGGTCACAGAAACTTAACGCGCGAGCATCTTCCGGAATAGTCATGAGCGAAGCGAATGTAGACAAATTGCTGGCGAAGTTTCCCGTAAAAGTACGCTTGCCCATTTCATGGGGCGACCAAGACGTTTATGGCCACGTCAACAACACGCGCTATTTTCGCTTCTTTGAAGATGCGCGACTGAAGTACTGGGAAACTCTCAAGATAACAGAAAACGATGCGCCGCGGTCGCTCGCGGTAATCGTTGCGAGCACGAGTTGCAAATTTCGTGCACCGCTAACCTACCCCGACAATATCGTTGTAGGTGCGCGAGTTGTAAATGTTGATGAAACTCGCTTTTCCATGGAGTTTCGCATCGTCAGTGAAAAGTCTAATAGACTAGTCGCCAATGGCGACGCATTGATGGTATCGTTTGACCTTGTCGAACAACAGACAGTCACATTGCCAGAAGTCATCAAACAGCGGATGTTGCTGCTGGAACGCGACGCTGGAAATCAAGTTGATGAATCCAGCGTTCCTCAAGACTAAGACTTAAAGTAAGTCTCGATGGCGACTGTCATGATCGGAGCGAAATCGGTTTCGACAGTCCATTGATATTCGCCAGATTCGTCATACAGGCTTAGTTTGTCGCGGCGAACACCTGCCTTTAGCGAGCCAAAAACAGGTCCCGCAATACGAGACTTGTAAGTCGCAGCGATGTCAAGAACGTTGCCAATCAACCAGCCGTTCATGTACTTGCCTGATACTGGTGTGTCGCGTGAAGTTCCCGCGACTTCAATGTATGCATGCCGTGTTTCGTCGTTGTTAATCCATCCTAGACGCACATGGGACGGAAATCCGACGCTAAGAAACATGCCGTTCTCCCAAAAAGCGTTTGACTCGACGACAGTGAGGTACTTCTGAAAACCGGGATAACTGCGGTAACGGTAGATAATTCGTCCGGTAAGATCTTTCATGCCGGCAAACTTTAGGTCACTGTACGCTTCGCCGAAATCTGCGCCGATGATGTATTCGCCCATGTAGCGAATGGTATCAGAGAAGTCGGAGTCACCGTACCGATTTACCAACGCAAATACGGTTGTGCCCAATGGTTTGTAATCCGAAGCTAAGATAACGCCCGGAGTGAGGACGGACCATGAAATCGTCTCTCGCTGAAAGCTATACACCGCCTGACCGTGTTCTTCCGAATAGCTCAGAGTCGGCACGATGATTAAATGCCATGTATCCATGCGAATAGGTGCTAAAGCAAAAAACTCGCTGCGATCACGATCTAGGCTCTTGAGGCTTGAATTGCCTTCATCCGTAGTGACGGTTGAATTCGACTTTGAGGTGTAGCCAACCCATGGTCCCTTTACAGACGAGGCGTGGCTTGGTGCTGAAGCGATGATAAGAGATACGAACGTACAAAAAATCGCAAATCGCACTTGTGAACTATGTTTTTTCACTCCGTAATTCCTACCTTATGGGATGCCCAAGGCATTTGCGACTTTTTCCATTCGCAGTCCTCGGGATCCCTTGATTAATAGTGCGTAGTCTCTTGTAAGCCACGTCTCAAGTTGCCGTGCAGCCTCGTCATGAGCCTCAGTCCAGAGTAAGCGATCAACTTTGCCTTCAAGCGCGGATGCGAGATGCTTCATGCGTTTGCCGACGAGTACCACAACGGAAAATCCCATTTCGCGAATGGGTTCTGCCAACTCGCGATGGTACAGTTCCTCTTCTTCGCCAAGTTCCAACATATCACCAAGGCAGCAGGCGATCGCCTTGATGTTATTTTTTTCGGCAAAATCTTTGGTGAGCTTCATGCCGGCGCGCATGGACGCGGGACTTGCGTTGTAGTAGTCGCAGACAACGGTAAAACCCGCTTTCGCTCTATTTATGGCAGAACGTCCAAACGGCGGCGTAAAATTGCTGATTGCCGAATTCATTTCGCCAAATGGCGTACCCGTGGTCGAGGCCAGTGCTGCGGCAGCGAGCAGGTTCATAGCATTGTGACTACCCTGCAGCGGCAGCGTGAGAATGCAAACATCCTTGCCCGCTTGCCTAATTGTTAGAGTATTTTTTTCTTGATTGTAGGAGCCGTACAGGTGGCGCTCGCTGGTGGAAAAATTGTCATGTTTCATCGAGTATGTGACGACGCGTTTTGGTCCTACGCCTTTCATTTCAGCGGCGACCATCGCATCATCGATTCCAACTACGGCTATGCCCCCGGTTTCATGGCAGCGTTTCATGGCGATGCATTCTTCTTTTGCCACATTCTCCATGGTTTTTAGATTTTCCATGTGTTCAGGAGCGACCGCAGTGACAAGTGCCGCCGTGGGCATGACGACGTCTAAGTGCTGAGCCATCGCGCCCATGTCGTCGATGCCTACTTCGATAATCGCAGCACTGCTGCGTGAATCTAGTTTCATCAGAGTGATGGGGATGCCCAAGAATCCGTTTTCGCTACCGGAGGTACGTATGTGTTGTGGATGAGATTTGCTGATAAGGGCACCACACAACTCTTTGGTCGTCGTTTTCCCCACGGCTCCGGCGATAAGGAGGACTGGTCCTCGAAATTGCATGCGCCAGCGATGAGCGATGGCGCGAAATGCCATCATCGTATCTTCAGTATTCAGAACAAACTTATCGGGAGATGAGGCTTGGCAATTTGGTGAAACAATCACGCCCGCCGCGCCCTTTTGTAGAGCCTCTTGTGCGAAGTCATTCCCATCAAATGAGTCACCGCGAATCCCAATAAAAAGGCATCCACTAATGATCTTGCGCGAGTCGGTCACAATACTTGTAAATGAGGTGTCTGAGCCAGTTGTGCTGCAAGGCATGCGCGCGTCAGTCAGCGCTGCTTTGATGAACGAGGAATTTAGTACAAAGCTCATGGTTTGGAACTTCACGAAAAACGAGCACTATTTTCAAACAATTGATGAGGCCGCAGTGCAAAAGTCCACTCAGCGAATTCTCACGCGAACTCAAGGTAAATAATACCCATTTTCCCAAAAAATTTCGAATCCTTAGCGCATAAAATATAACTAGTTTCACTGCGAGGATCGTTTGCCGATACTGACCAAATTATTTCGTACCATGCTCGGTCGCTTGGACGCGCAAGCTCGACTGCGTAAGGACGAATTCGTCGCAAACGCCCCCATGACGAAATCTGTACGAATCGGTGGTGCGCTAATCCCGCTCATTTCGTTCTTCATTGTTGTGTTCCAAGTCTATTCTGCGGCAAATGAGCGAACGATTCTTTCGTCCGCCGGTGTTCAGCCGCTAGACTCGTGGAATTGGACGGTTTCGAGTTATGAAGAAGCCGTTGGCGACTTTGAAGCATGTATGCAGTCGCGATGCTACGTTTCGCGTCCGCCTGCGAAACAGGAAGATCGACTCCAGATCCCCGCCAACGATCCCGTGATACACAAACGCTGGGTGTTACCAAGCGACGCGTTGGTGGTTTATCGAACGCAGATAGATACGAATCGCATTTTGCGCTCCAATCTGGAAATCCTCTATGTTGCTGGCATTCGTGCCGAACGTATGGCCTACTTCGTCGACGGCAAACAAGTGATGACTTCTCCTGGCGGACTTCCCTACTTTTTACCACTGCCGCGCAAATCGGACAGCGCATTTGTTGAGGTTGAAATCGTTGCTTGGTACAAGTCATCACTTGGAACCAACGGATTCATCAAAGATCGGCAACTGATCGGCGGAACAGTTCGTTCCGTTCTCATAGCGCACAACAAATTAATGGCAAGAAGTTTTCCGCGACAAGCGGTAGTCATCTTTCTACTGTCGATTGGTGCATTGACGTTTGCATTCTTCGTCTTTCTTGATCACAAGCGCGAGCTGTTCGCTCTCGGCTTAACCATCAGCCTATTGGGAGCGGCGCTGTCGGCGTGGATCGGCATATTGGGATTTTTGGGCACGAATACTTTTTTCGTCATGTTCACCATGCACATGACGGCGCTGGCTTGGTATGGCACGGAGTTATTACGTATCTCAGTGGGACTTCCCAAACGCATCCTCTCGGCCGGGGCATTGGTACTCGCAACGTACTTTGCAAGTGTGTACGCACTGGGTGATGCGGGGCGCCCGCTTCGATACAGTCTGTTAATTTTCCTGGATGCCGTGCCGTTACTTGTTAGCCCCCTTCTACTGGGAACGGGTGCGGTTCTCTATAATCGCTCCAAAGAACGTTCGGTACAGTTGCTACTCAGCGCATTCGGGATGATCGCTTACAGCGTCTATCTGATGGCGAACGATTTGAAATTGGAAGAACTCAATTGGCTTCGTGAAATGGTTCAATCGCTCAACGAGATTCCACTTCTTTTCATCGTCACGACATGGATCATTTCAGCTTTGTCTTCGTTGGGCTCTCTTGAGAAGCGTGTCCAACTGGCAGTTGCGGATCGTGAGCAGCGTTTAAAACTTGAGCACGAAATTGTCCTCGCAGAAGAAGTTCAAAAATCATTCATCTCGAGCGGTATGCAAAGCGATGATGTCTTTGATGTATGCACCATTTACCAAGCGGTGAAAAAAGTCGGAGGTGACTGGGTCACATGGCAAAGCCTTGGCGACCGGTTCAAACTCGGGATCATCGGTGACGTCGTTGGTAAAGGTGTACAAGCGGGCTTGATCGTGTCCGCTTGCGACTCCATCTTGCGACGATTCCTTCATTCGCGATCAGATTGGGGAGAGCAAATCACTGCCGAGCAAGTCATCCGAGACCTTGTCGGTGATTTGCACGCGGCGGTCGTTGGAGCTCACGAAAAACGTGCGATGACGATCATGATTGTCGTGCTCGACAAGCAGGGCAATGTTACTTTCACCAGCCTTGGACATCCACCGTTGGTTAAGCTTAAGAAGGAAGCGTCCGAAATTTTGACGACCAGAAACTCGTGGCTCTCGCGCGATCTTGTTGTCGGTAATCTAAAAGTTGGCACGACCATCTTAGCTGAAGGTGAGACATTGGTCGGTTATACAGATGGCGTTTGCGATGGCTCGCGTCAGTTGCGACAGTTCCGCGCCAAGATTGCACCTTGGTATGGCCATTCGCTCAAGCAAATCGAAGATGAAATGATGGCGATTGTTCCTGACTACGACGATCAAACCTTACTAATCATTCGTAACAGAACAAAAAACGACGCTGTGGAAGTTGTTCCAACAGCGTCATGATTCGTAAATTCAATTCTTGCTTACTGAACGTTGCAAAGACCATACGATTCTAGGTTCTTTTCAGACCATCGCTGTTTGCCGCTGCCCCAGTAGATACCGTGGTAGTGATCGGTACCATCCAAACTCAAAAAGCCGCCGTCATAGTCAGTGAATTCAATGCGCAAATCGTGGCCGTTGAATGAGTAGATGCCAACGCGTTCCGTCACGTCTGGATTGACGTCTCCGCCAAGGCTGATTTCGGCTTTGTTGGAAGCTTGGTCGAGCGATACGTAAATTTTGAACCAGTGGTCGCCACACTCGATGGACGAATAAGGAATCTGAGTTTCTTCGGCACGTGCGTTTACGCTTAAAGTCACTAACGCAACAAGGATAAGCTTAATCATGGATGGCATTGGCGGCACTCCCAAATTTGGTGGTGCCTGCTAATACATGTGGAAGGGCATTTCCAGCAATGGAAATTGTCTGACGGCTAGGGCAGTTCCGAGATCACATCAATTTGCGGACACCGGCTCACGTCCGCAACATCAACCCCCCGAAAGAACAAACACTTTGTGCCATTTCCTGGGCAGCTGATCGACACATCGTCAAAGATAGCGTCAAAGTCTGGGACCGTATCGAAAAGCGGGGTGAATGCCAATTTGCTGTATCCGAAATCTACTTGGTTAAAATAACCCGCCGCAAATTCTTGCCGGTAAAAATTGTGAGTTATTGAGCCTGTAAAGTCGCGTCCTCCTGAGAAAAATAACTCGTCGACGCGGTAACGGCTGATGTCGCCTTCGGTCCGTTCAGCGGAATCCTTAATTTTAAAGTTTGCGCGGACGTCCGATGAAAAGGCGCCTATTACGAATGTTGTCGAAAAGCATAAAGGCTTGGATGAAGGCGGAGGAGTAAAATGGATGGTTGGTAAGGCCGATACGAATGCACGTGGCGATGCGGCCAGAGTCCGAGCCAGAACCGTCTGTACTCCCGTCGTCACATTATTCAGCGGCGTATCCTTAGGGAATTCATACGCCGGACCTGTGGTCGTAGGTGCGGCGATGCTGCGGTCGGGAATCATGCCAAAAACCGATGCATGAAACTGCCTTTGGCTGAGAATATTGTATTCGAGCGCTTCCCAGGATGTTTTCGCAATAGGCGCGAGCTGGTCAATGCACTCCAGAACGGGCCCAGACGGTGGAGCGTTCGCCGGTTGCTTTGGCTTCGGATAGTTGTCGCCGTTACATTTGCTCGCGTCCTTCACGACGCGATCCATGCCGGTTGTTGGAACGTATCCATCCACGTCCTCAAAGAAAGCGTTGAGTTGTGCGAATCCAATTGGGCCGACAGGGACGACAGTCGCTGCTTGGGTCAATATGCTAGCAATGATTTTCGCCCCGTCGTTTGTCGAAAGGTTTACAAGATCCTTTAGCGGGTCTTCCGAACCGCCTGAAGCCTTTTCAGAGCTTCCATAATCAAAATTCTTACATGCGGGAGCTGCGGCGATGAGCGAAACAAATGCTAGCAATGTTGTGATAATTTTTTTCATTGGATCTTCTCACAGCAAACGAGGTCATCACCGGTGCAAACAGGCTTGCCGCCTTTTGTAGATAGGACACCAATTAGTTTACGGTAGTTATAAACCGTCATTAGAGGTCGTGATACCGTACCCATGTGTCCAAGCATCAGCGTGCCACTGTGACCATCAGTAAGGGGGATCCGCCTTTGCAGAGTATCAATGCCGATGGCAGATACCTTGAAGTGGTTAAACGACTTTCCTTTTCTCCAGCCGATGCCACTCATGTCGCCGTAGATTTTCAAGATGCCCTTCCACGAGTTGTTTTCGGGCGTGAGGGTGTATTCGGTGCGGTCGTTTACACCACGAATGATCGAGCTAACGATAGAGACCTTGCGCAAGCGTTGAGCCAAAATCGCGTAGGCTTCATCTTCGTCTTTTGGATATAGTTCTGCGAACATCCAGTGCTCTGAAGAGGTAAAAGCGCGGTTGTCGTGCATGTACATCACGCTGAGATTTTTGACTCGCGGACTGGCAAACAACTCACTCCAGTTGATCTTTGAATCTTTGAATTTGTCTGACGTCGTCACCCCTTTGCGCACAAGTGCGAGATCGTCTTTCGATAAACCAAAAAAGTTTGGAGATGTCTTTTCAAAGATTCTTGCACGCATTTCTACGTCGGAGATCAAATCAATTCTGTCCGACGAAACTGTGAAACAAGCCTTATTGGTGTAGGTCAAATTGGGCAAAATCCCCTGCGGATCAATAGTGCATGGGTCTTTCTTTGCGTCGTTGTTGGCGAGTTGGGCTTTGTCCAAGAACCAGGGGCCGGGCTTGTTAGCATCGCCAGCGATTGTCGTTAGACCATTGGCATCAATTCCGTACTTTGTGTCGTCCGTTGACTCGCGAGAACTTTTGAATGTCAGCTCCGTGATTTCCGAACCAGCTTCGCTGACGACGCAATGTTTAGACAAGGCGATGCGCGGAAACACACCGTACATGGATTCGCCGGCTTGACCCTTGCCTTCGATTTGCAGGCCGATAGTTTGGATGTGCTGATAGAGAAAACCAGTGCAATTGCCGTTGGTCGTTCCTTCTTGACCATCGGCGCCTTTTGATCGTCGGGTAACTTGCAAAATCACGGTCATAGGAAGGTTATCGGAGTTGCCACCAAAGGATTCGGCGAGTCCGAGTCCGCCGGAGCTGCTTAATCTTGGATTGACGCTTCGGCATTGTGCTCCGCTACTTCCTGTGGTGCCGCTGTTTACTGGCGGAAGTGTTTGATTCGTTTCGTTCTGAGCATTATTTGAATTCTGCCCCTGAGAGCCGCTTTGGTTGCCTCCAGAACCGCCCGCATTTGTCGCGTTTGGCACAAACCCGCCCGTGTTATAATTCTGCGAGTTGAAATTATTGTTGGTAACGTTGCCGCCGGCCGATTGTTGGTTCGAACCGTTTGGGGAACCTGCGCGTCCCTGAGGCGGCTTTTGTGCTGCGTTATTTTCAGTGCGAGTTTCAGCACCGCCGTCTTCTGCCGCACCTGTACCAAATTCGTCCTGACGACCATTGGGGCTTTCGCCGGATGGGCCTGGTGAATTGGCCGTACAAGATGTGACGATCAAATATGCTGCGAGCACAATCCTGTGCTTGGACATTTTCGCTCCTAGATACCCAAATATTTCAAATGGCTCGCTTATATTATCGGACAAAACGCGAAAAACCTTTAGCCGTGGTTGGTCACTTGGCAGCGATGCCACAATTTATCATTGGTTTTGAATGGTTACCGTACCTGAAGGCTGGGTCTAGGCGGGGAATTTCCAGATTGCAAGAGCGCGGGTAGACACAATCCGACCAGCTCAAATAGACCCAACCACTCGGCCAAGCGCTAAAATATCAAGATATTTCCGGAAGTTATGGTGGTGAGGGAGAGACTTGAACTCTCGGCCTGCGGGTTATGAATCCGCCGCTCTAACCAACTGAGCTACCCCACCCAAGAAGTGAACCAAAGCTATTAAAAGGAAGGCGCCAAATTGTCAATGAAAAGGCGCAAAAGTGGTTGAATGCGAGTACGCGAATCGATTCCAAATTTGGTGAGTGTGTTTCATTCACATACGACCTGTTTTGAATCCCAGCAAGAAAAAAGGCGACTCGGTGATGAGTCGCCTATCCCAACTTTTCGCTATCGATACAGAAGTTACACGCGGTAATTAGGCAATGGAATGGGTTGATGCTTTTTCACAAAGTCGCCACATCTTGCCAGTGCATGGATGTAAGCATCGGCTTTTTCCATGTTTGAAAATAGCATGCGCCCGTATCTCACCGCCGCGATCCGAACTTCCTTGCCATGAGCAAGTTCTGTTTTAGAACTATTTTTGGGGATGTTAATGACAAGATCGACAAGTCCTTCACGAATCGCGTGGATCACATCGTTATCGCCCATTCCGGGACGTTTCAATGAAACAGCGTCCACTCCGTGCTTTTGTAAGTGTTCTGCCGATCCTTCCGTCGCATAAATCTTGAGTCCAAGTTTTTGCAGTAATTTTGCTGAAGCGACGAACTTGAGCTTTTGTCGCTCGGGACCGGAGCTTACGAGGACGCCCTTTGTCGGACGCTTCGTCCCTGATGACTCTAGTGCGAGGAGCAGCGCTTCTTCATAGGAATCGGCGATGCAACCTACTTCACCAGTTGAAGCCATCTCGACACCAAGCACTGGATCCGCTCCCTTGAGTCGTTTGAACGAGAACATCGCGGCCTTGACGCCGACGTGTGGAAGTTCGTCTTCATTGAAACGAGCTATGTAGGGAGTCTTGCCGATCATGACGTCAGTCGCAACATCTGCTAGGTTAAGTCCGACCGTCTTCGAGACGAATGGGAATGTTCTAGCCGCTCGTACGTTACATTCGATAACTTTGATCTGGCCCTCGCGCGCGATGAACTGAATATTGAAAGGACCGTTGAGTTCGAGACCAGCGACGATCTTGCGCACTGCTTTGCGGACCCGGCGAACCGTTTCTACGTACAAGTTTTGCGCGGGAACAACCGCCGTGGCGTCCCCAGAGTGAACGCCTGCGTTTTCCACGTGCTCGCTGACGATGGCGGTGAGGACTTCGCCATTTTTCGCAATGCCATCGAGTTCAATCTCGCGCGCGCCGTCAATAAATTCACTAATGACGATTGGATGTTCCGCAGAAACGTCAGTCGCAGCGGACAGACATGTTTCCAAAGATTCCCAGTCATAGGCGACGTTCATCGCCGCACCCGACAGAACATAACTTGGACGCACAAGTACCGGAAAGCCAACCTCTTCGACGAATGCCTTCAGTTCATTAACATTAGAGGCAGATGTCCATCGAGGTTGGTCGATGCCGAGTTTGTCCAACAGTGCGGAAAATAGTTTTCTATTTTCGGCCCGGTCAATGGACTCAGGCTTGTGACCAAGTAATTTGATCCCCACTTCTGCCAGTGGCAATGCTAGCTTATTCGGTAGCTGCCCACCCATGGATGCGATCACACCAACAGCCTTTTCAAACTCAACGATATCTTGGATCCGCTCAAGGGTGAGTTCGTCAAAGAAAAGATGGTCCGAAGAGTTGTAGTCAGTGGAGACGGTCTCCGGATTGCAGTTAATGATGACACTTCGCCATCCTGCCGCTTGTAATCGTTCGCTGCAACTTACTGCACACCAATCAAACTCGACGCTAGTGCCGATGCGGTACGCACCACCGCCAAGAACTACTGCGCACAGCACTTTGTCGTCGGGTGCGATCGGGTCATGGTAGTTACCGTTGTAGGTCATGTACATGTAGTTGGATTTGGACGGATATTCTGCAGCAGTGGTGTCGATTTTCTTGATGACCGGCGTAACGCCTACGACCGAGCGCAAGCGGCGGACTACTGCCGCAGCTGCCTGTGATTGTTTTTCTGTAGCCTTGGCGTATTGTTCATTTGCGCGCAGTAGAATTCTTGCAAGCTGTTCGTCACCGAATCCTGCACTCTTCCATCGGCGCCATGTGGGTTCATCGACCGAAGCGAATTTTGTTTGCACAAACACCGAAGGCTCAGCATTCATTTTGGCCGGTCCTTGCATTGCAACTTTGGAGACTTCACCCTCAATGCCGGTGATGATGCTGAGTTGGAATAAAAACCATTTGTCGATATGGGTAATACGATGGATTTCGTCGGTGCTCATGCCAGAGCGGAGTGCGTTCATCACTAAGAAAATGCGACTATCCGTCGCGACGTTTAATAACTCTTTCGCATCAGCGAGGCTCATCAATTGATGACGAGCCGAGATGCCTTCCGGCGACTCCGTAATCATGCGGATCGCTTTTTGGATTGCTTCAGGGAAGCTTCGCCCGATCGACATGATTTCGCCGACTGATTTCATCGTCGAACCAAGTTCGCGCGAAACTCCTTGGAATTTTGACAGATCCCATCGCGGTACTTTTACCGTGACGTAGTCTAGTGCCGGCTCGAAGAACGCTTGCGTGATGCCAGTAACTGGGTTTTTCAATTCAAGAAGATCATATCCGAGAACGACTTTCGCGGCGATGTAGGCGATCGGATATCCCGACGCTTTACTTGCAAGTGCAGAAGATCTCGAAAGTCGAGCGTTTACTTCGATGACGTTGAATTGAAGTGCATTCGGATCGAGTGCGAACTGGACGTTACATTCACCGACAATGCCAAGGTTCGAAACGATGGTGAGCGATGCGTTTCGGAGCATTTGGTATTCGTCATCGGACAAACTCTGGCTCGGACAGACAACGATCGAGTCACCTGTATGAATACCAAGTGGGTCAAAGTTTTCCATGTTACAGATCGTGATGGTGTTTCCTTCAGAGTCACGCATCACTTCGTATTCAACTTCTTTCCAACCGCGCAGAGATTTTTCTACGAGGACTTGGGGCGAAGAATTCAAGGCCGGTTCAACAAGAGCAATCAACTGCTCGCGATTGTCGGCAAAGCCACTACCAAGTCCGCCAAGAGCGTAGGCGGCTCGCACAATCACTGGAAACCCAATATTGTCTGCAGCAGTGATTGCCGCTTGCAGATTATCGCAAGCGACGCTCTTCGGAATCGGCATGTTGATCGTGTCCATGCGTCGCGCGAAAAGATCGCGGTCTTCCGTGAGGCGCAAAACTTCCGCCGGTGTGCCGAGATTTCGCACCGAGTGCTTTTGCAAAATGCCTTCGGCATCTAGTTCCACTAGACAGTTAAGTGCCGTTTGCCCGCCAAATCCGGCGACAATTGCATCTGGTTTTTCAAGTTCGATGATGCGTTCGACCCATTCGACTTCGACCGGATATAGATAGACTGTTGTGTTAGGGCGCGGATTCGTTTGCACCGTCGCAATGTTTGGATTGATGATGACGACGTGGCAACCTTCTTCAGTCAAGGCTTTGACCGCTTGGGTTCCCGAGTAATCAAACTCCCCTGCTTGGCCGATGGAGAGTCCGCCCGATCCAAGAAGAAGAACCTTTGGCTTACGTCCTAACGCACGCAACGGAGCTATCATTGGCATTTGGTTTTTACCTCATCGACGAATTCGCGGATGATCCATGCTGTGTCTCGTGGGCCGCCGGCAGCTTCAGGATGAAATTGAACGCTTCGGTATGGCAAGTCTTTATGGCGTATGCCTTCGACCGTTTGATCGTTGGCGTTCCTGAACCAAACGTCCCAGCCCTGAGGAAGTGAGGTGTCCTCAACCACGTAACCGTGATTTTGACTGGAGATAAATCCCCGACGCGTGCCGACTAGCTGGACAGGCTGGTTGTGACTGCGATGTCCGTAGGCCATGCGAACGGTGTTCATACCTGCGGCAAGCGACAAGAGTTGATGTCCGAGGCAGATGCCTAAGATTGGTTTTTTCTTGTCGAGCAAATTGCGCATGTTGCCGATGAGCGGTCCCGTTTGTTTGGGATCGCCCGGGCCGTTGCTAATCAACCAGCCGTCGCACTTTACTTTTGATAGATCATAATCAAATGGAATCAACTCGACGCCGCAGCCCTGATCGAGCAGCTGACGAATGATGTTCCATTTCACCCCGCAATCGACGATGGCGATGTGCGGACTGCCCTTCTGGATCAACTGCGGCGTGCGAACGCTGACTTCTTCGAGGATGGGAAACTCAGAGGGATCAAGAAACGGCCCCTTGGTTTGCCAACCTTCGAACGTCTTTCCCATAGCTCGCTGTCCCGTTTTCGATTCGGGAGTGACGGTGCCAAGGAGGTTTTTTGTACCGCGAATCATGTGCACCAAATGCCTGGTGTCGATGCCGACGATGCCGGGCACGCCTTCGTTGGTGAGCCATTTGTCCAGCGACTGCAAACTTCGCCAGTGAAATGTCTCGGCGCAATCCACACTGACGATGACGGCAGAGGCGTGAACCTTCGCACTTTCAAAGCCCGTCGGGATCGGTATTTTTAGTGATTTGGGAACTTCAGGGATGCCGTAATTACCAATGAGCGGATAGGTGAACACGAGAATTTGACCGAAGTACGACGGATCCGTCAATGCTTCGGAGTAACCAACCATTCCTGTCGTGAAAACCATTTCGCCGCTGGCAAGTAATGGAGCACCAATGAGTTCGCCCTCGAAACTGTGACCGTTTGACAGTGTTAATGAACACTTCCTACGCATCTGTACCTCGGGGATCAAAAAAGATATTTGGCTGGATCCAGACCATAGCCGAACGACTCACTTTTCGCTATCTTTTATTGCGAAAAAGGCGGCAAATTCATGAGCCGAAATAATTTGAAAGGATCGTCATGACTAGTCATTCTTCAGTTATTGTTTACGCCAAGCGCACAGCCATCGGAAAAATGAGCGGCGTATTTGCAAATACTCCCGCACCATTACTCGGAGCTGCGCTAGTTAAGGATGCGTTAAAGTCGACGGGCATCAACGGTGCTGATGTTAATGAAATTATCATGGGCCAAGTTTTGACAGCGGGCGTTGGCCAAGCACCGTCACGTCAAACCGCTATCTACGGCGGCCTTCCAACTTCGGTTTGCGCAACGACCATTGGTCGCGTATGTGGGTCAGGAATTAAATCTATCATGTTGGCCGACCAAGCCATTCGCTGTGGCGACGCAGAAGTTATTTTTGCTGGCGGGCAGGAAAACATGACGCTCGCTCCTCACCTACTTCCTAATTCCCGCGCGGGATATAAATTCGGTGCCGTCGAGCTGAAAGACTCCATGCAGTTTGACGGTCTTTGGGATCCGTATGGTAACGTTGCTATGGGTAACTGCGGTGAGATTTGCGCCAAGGAATATAACTTTTCTCGCGAAGAGCAGGATCAGTTCGCGCTCGAAAGTTATCGTCGTTCACGCGCGGCATCCGAAAGCGGTCATTTCAAAAAAGAAATCGTCGGTGTCGAAATCAAAACGCGCAAAGGGGCGGAAATGATTTTGACTGACGAAGAGCCCTTCAGTGTTGAACTCGAAAAATTGAAAACACTTCGTCCGGCGTTTGACAAAGCGGGAACCATCACCGCAGGTAATGCATCGTCCATCAACGATGGCGCAGCCATGCTTGTCGTCATGAGCGAACGAGCAGCCAAGAGACTTGGCCAAAAACCAATCGCACGTATCGTTGCACAAGCTTCACATGCGCAGGAGCCGCAGTGGTTTACAACTGCTCCCGTAACCGCGATGAAAAAGGTGCTGGAACGTGCATCGTGGAAAGCGTCAGACGTGGACATGTTTGAAATCAACGAAGCGTTTGCCGTGGTGACCATGGCAGCTATCAGAGATTTGGGATTGGATAAATCGAAGGTAAATCCATTCGGCGGTGCTGTAAGTCTCGGTCACCCTATTGGAGCGAGTGGTTCACGCATACTCGCAACGCTGATCAACGGGCTGCAGACATCAGGCAAGAGACGTGGGCTAGCTACCCTTTGTATCGGTGGTGGCGAAGCTAGCGCACTTTGTATCGAAATGATTTAGTTCGTTACACGTTATAGAGTTCGTCAGAAACAAGGCCGGAGGTCAAACTTCGGCTTTTTTCTACCCACTGCTGGGTCTGATTGGCGACTTGATTTTTCTTTCTGCGTTCGCGTACGCCGTTCATGAAGATGGCGCAGCACACTTTACAGCTCAGTTCTGGAGCAACAGAAGAATCCAAATCACGGTGCATGAAACATACAGTGTTTGCCATAACAGCTCCCAATCCAATCCGATAATTCAGCATCAGCAACTAACTCAGTTATGGATGTAGAAGCAGCTTTTGTGCCAAGGAGAAGGAAGAGGGGTTATGCTGCTTTTCTTCTATTATTTCGGGGTGTTGCGTCGTGGGAAATCTTGCTGTTAAGGAAATTTTTGTAAATTTTTTGGGCAGATGTTGCCTCAGTTTCCAGATACCTCTGAAAAAGCCCAATGGTTATCGTCCATAGGGTCACCTGTTCGAGAGCCAGCGATTTACTGGTCTCGGGTTGGTCCAAAAAGTAGGTTTCCGCGCCCATTACAGCTCCCGCATTGACACGTACGATGTTGAATCCTCGGTCTGAAATGGGGTCGTGTTTTTCGATTGATCCGGACACGACCACGGCTAGCAAGTTTTCTCCGTCCATGCCACCGCCAAGATTAATTGCCTCATTCGGCGCTAAAGTAATCGTCTTGCCAAGAGTAAAGAGTCGGGCTAGCGAATCAGGGGGCAAGTTTTTGAACAAGAAGCAATTTGAGAGAAACTTGTCTTGGTCACCGGCCACCGCTGGAGCGAGGGCAGGAATGTTCGATGGCATCGTAGGAAGTATTATCGTTTTCTCAGTCGCATTTACCTGAGCTGGCACCGGAGACGTTTTTGCGAGGACCGGAATGAGCTCTTGGTTGCCTGAAGCTCGCATAGATCTTTTCAGAAGTTCAGACTCTTTCGATGAAAACGACTGCTTGGCCAGAAGTTCACGTATTCGTTCGGTATCCATGCGCTTCATGATGAAATCGAGTAAGGTAAAATTTTGAACTCTGATGGCGTTGAGCAAAAGTTCTGCGTCGCCGCCGTTCTCGACCATGATCTGCCAAAGCTCATCGTCAAGTTGTAGGGACTTCAAAGCGTCAGAAATACACTGCAGTTCGCGCTTATCGAGCAACAATGCCTTGTCTCGATACTGCCGCTTCAGGCGTGCAAAGATGGTCACAGCCCTATCTGGAAGGCGCGCATCAAGGTATTGCTTGGCTGCGATGTGATAGTTCCCGCAGCGCTCATTGCAGAACGCGGCCTTTTCCAGATTTCCCGCCGAGCGAAAAATAAATGCGGCCTCTTCAAATCTTCCGCCTTCCAAGAGAGCCTTGCCTGCGTCCTCGGTACGTCCTGCGATTTGAAAACATCGCGCCGCTTCGTCCCACTGTTTGTGTTTTGCAAAGATGGCAGCAGCACGATGTGGTTTTTTAGCCCGCATCAGAAGATTTGCAGCTTCGCGTAAGTGGCCGGCGTTCTCCGCCACATAAACGGCTTCGCGCAGTAGGCCATTGCCTTCAAGCAGACGAATCGCGTCGTTGACCTTGCCGTTTTGACGCAGGGCCTTGGCCTTTTCGATGATCTTGAATTGTTCTTTGGAGTGTCTGCGTGAATCGCTGCGACGGCGTTTGCGGAAATGTCGGAGATACAAATTGTTCACGGATTTTGCGGAAAAAAGCACTGATACAGCTACGACCGCGGTCGAGAACAGAACAGTTATTAATGCTATGTTGGGTGAATACAGCACCCGCTACTCCGAAGCTTGTTTGAGCTAGTTGTGCTTCGGAGTTTTATAGGTTTACTTGAACTTTTGCTTAGGCAAGATTTTCAAAAAGCATAAACGATGGAATATTCTGTATAAGTATCTAGCACCTGCTTGACCTTCTGTTCCTCATCAATCTTGCGACCTTCCGAGTAGGTCTGAGTGACTTTGATGCTAAAGTCTTTGCTCAAAGGAATCTTCATACCGAATCCGCCGTTCCAAACCCAAGAGGGGTTACCGCCTTCGCCGGGACGAATGACCGTCTGGAAAGGTTCATTATCATTAATGTCTTCTGCTTGACCCTGAAAAATGTAGGTCTTTTGCGCGATACCACCAAACACAAACGGAATGACCAATTGTGTTGTGAACGGGATGATCGTCAAATCGAGCGACTGCTTCAGTGTCTCTCGGTAGTCTTTGAAATTGACGTACTTGCTCGTAGATTCGTTTTCTCGTTTTCCATAGCTATTTACGGACTCGTTGCGGAATGTGTAGCCGAGTTGCAACATCGTAAAAATATCAAACGACAACGATGCGCTAAGCAGCGAGCTATCGCTTTGTTGCATGCCGGCTTGGTTGGCAGATCGATATCCTGATAGACCGAGTTGTGCGGCTGCAAACGCTTGTGTCTCTGTAAATAACAGCGCGAGGCCAACTAAAATTATGCGGACAGTTGTGTGCATAAAAGCCCCCTTTGCGTGGAAAAAATTCCAGAAGTCAGTACTGAAATGATAACATACTAGGGTAGGCGCTCTGGATGAAGTACTGGGCAAACTTGCCTATGCTGGACGAAAGAACTGAGGGACAGATGAAGCATCACAAGCCGTTTCGTCGGGGTGTACTTGGTGTTTTTTACAAGGAAGGTAAAGTCCTTGTGTGCGAACGAGCGCTTACTGCCAATGCATGGCAGTTTCCTCAGGGCGGAATAGATGAAGGCGAGGACGAAGACGTCGCTATTCTTAGAGAAGTACGCGAGGAACTCGGTCTGACAACCGCGAAAATTCTGCGCAAGTCGAAGGCGACCGTCCCCTATTATTTTCCGGAAACGATGAAACACAAATTGTGTGATAACTTTTGCGGGCAAGAGCATCGTTGGTATCTACTGACGTACGATGAGGCGGAATCAATCAATTTTCATGTGTCGGATGAAGTTGAATTTAAGGCTTTCAAATGGGTTGCACCCGAAAGTGCGATTGCCGACGTGATTTCGTGGCGTCAAGACGCCTACCGACAGGGGCTCAGGGAATTAGGAATCATCGACTAGGGAGAGTGCCGAATGCCGAGAACGGGAATACTGCATATGATAAGTGGCTTCATTATCATGGTTTTTGCCGCAATGACCGGGCCATTTTTAGCAAACTTAATCACCGACGCGTTCGTCAACAACCCGGGGGAACTATCCGGATGGCGCATGACGCTTCTCCAAAGCGCACACGGTCATCTGAATCTTTTTGGCATCATCCAAGTGCTGCTGGGCTGCACTTTACTGTATTCAAAGATTAGTGAACGCATGAAGCAAATCCAGTTTTTACTTTATATCTGTGGCCCCGTGGCAATGGGGCCCATGATGTACTTGAGAGCAGCGCAAATGCCCAGCAACGTGATGGATGTGAATGGATTTGTGATTGGTGGTCTACTGTCGTGTTGCTTATTGGCTCTGGGGATGCATATTTACGGACTGATGCTCAAGCTACGGACATGAGCATCATTGCTGGTTTACCCAGCAAGCTTTTCCAACAACTCGGTGGCCTTTTTTACGTCAGCTGCTTTTTTCAATTTTCCAGGTTTTGCTTTGCCCTTAATAAGTGACAACAACACTTTGTTGTCCTTGCATACGTCTGAGAGTTCTTTCAGGATCTCGCGTTTCTTCATTCCGTCGTTGATGAACTCTTGGATTTCCTCGATGGTGAAAGGCTTGCGTAAAAAGCCGTCAGCGTTTTCTTCAACCATCTGCTGTTGCTCGTCGGTGATGACTGCGCCGCTTATCAAAAACACCGGAATCGAGGCATTAGCATTGCGAATCTTTTTCAGCAGCTGGACGCCATCAGTTCGTGGCATCTTGATATCGCTTAATACGAGATCGATTTCCTTTTTTTCCATCTCTTCTAGGGCTTCCTTAGCGTTTTTTACCACAACTACGTGCGAGAAGAATTTGTTGAGGTGGATCTTGAAGAACTTGAGCAGCGTTTGATCATCGTCCACGATCATGATGTGACTATTGCGGTCATAAACACGCTTTTGTTGAGAGATCGCGTCCATGTGTTTTCCCCATCTCTGCCAAAGTACGTTCAAAATCGGGGCCAGTGATCACGCGCACAGGCACCAGCGACAACATCGGCACAACGAAATCTTTCTTGAGGGGAAATGCTACTTTTCTAATTTACTTCTTTATTAACGGGCGGTTAAGAAAGGGGAAGAAGTCTCCATAACGCCCCGATAAGCAGAGGCGTTTGCAGATTTTTAGCCAGCCAATGCCTTCACGCTGCTCTTACGTTTGCCAGGGGATGTCGAACCCATCAGTTCTCGAACGGTGTTCATGAACGTAAAAAGGGCTCTTGGTACAAGAAAGTCGGATGCCGGCAGTGGCGACTTAAGTTGTGAATACGTGGATCGACCAAATAGATTTTGAATGGCTTTGATGGTGTCGTCATTCGCCAATAATAGTCCGTGTTCATCTTGAATAAAGGCGGCATGAACTGCCTTGGACAAAATTTCTGCGTTTTTATCATCGGCAAATCCGAGTTGGAACAACGCTCGCTTCGTTGATGAATCATCGCCACTAAGCGCGGCATTGAGCAAACTGCGATAGAGCTTGGCGCGCTCGACATCAATTACTGCCGACATACCTAGGTCGATGAAGGAGACCTTTCCATCCGTGCGGAAAATGAAATTTCCAGGATGAAGATCAGGATTGATCAAGCCCATTTCAAAAGTGGTTTTGCCGATAAACTTATGAATGGTCCGAATGGATTGGGCGCGATCTTCCATACTTGCGCTCTCAGCGTATTGTCTGAATGACGTCCCTTCGACGAATTCCATGACGAGGATTTTGCGCGAAGTTAGTTTGTCAAAAACTTTCGGAACATGAACATCTGCGTCCTGAGCAAAGTGAGCGCGAAACTTTCGCATCATTTCGGCTTCATGGTGGAAGTCCGATTCAATTTCGAGGGATTCGAAATTTTTTTGAAAATGAGCACTCGCGTCACTGTTTGGAAAGAGCCAGCGCATCAACGGCAGAATCGACTTAATCATGCGCATGTCAGAGCGCAGCATGGCGTCAAAATCTGGATGTTGAATTTTAACGGCAACCCATTCACCAGTGCGAAGCTGCGCCTTATGCACCTGTGCAACGCTTGCACAAGCGATCGGACGATCGATCCATGTCTGAAAGACGTCATCGATAGGGCGGCCGAGTTCGGTTTCAACAATACTTCGTGCACGATCCGCACTAACGAAGCGACTATTATCAAAAAGATCATGCAGGCGCTCACGCGTGGCGGACGGCAATGAGAATCCAAAAAAATTAGCCATTTGCGCTAGCTTCATAAATGGGCCGCGCATCATGCCGGCGTAACTAGCAACAAGTTCGGCCAGAGACGTGGTGATATCTGCATCTAAGTCGACATCGCGATCTACCAGTTTCTTGAGTCGAATCTTCAAAAGTGTGGCGGAAGCGCGCAGTGCAAATGTCGAAACGAACAGTTCTCGCGACAGTATCTTGCGCTGCAAGGGCTTGTTCGTAGAGGTTGTATCCTTTGGGGCTAAAGCGGCCGAAACTACAGCTAACTTCGCGGAGCTTTCCGAAAGTGAATTAAATTGAGATCGAACCGTCTCATGTTGTGACAATGCTTGCACAACTAGTCCGGCGAGTCTGTGCTGGTAGTGATCAAGCAGTTTGTTTTGCGCAAGCTCCAGCCGCAAAACTTCCGCAATAACGTCGTGGCTTTTTTCATGTGATTTCTTCGACGAATATGCTGAAAGCACGAAGTTATAGAATTCTTGCGAATCAACGCGCTCGCTTTCGTTTTTATTACGGAGCGTTTTTCGGGCTGATTCTGGGGAAAGTAGCGGAATTTCAGCAGACAGCCTCTTGGAAAATTTCAGGAGCAATCCTTCTAAGTTGGTTTGAAAATTGCGGTGGCGGCCCTTTTGTTGTACTTCCGACGCGATGTCGCGAATTCGTAGCGATTCCTGCAGGTCAGTCGCAAGCACGAGCCATTCAGCACGTAGTAATTGATCCTGAGTCGCATGAGTCTGAAAAAATTCATCGGATAGTACAGTGGCGCAAGCAGCGCTGTCCCCGGCGAGCTGGAGATGTTCTGCGATCGTAAGTCGCGCTTTGATTGCTAACGTAATGTTTTCGCATGCTGTCAGGTCATTGAGTATCGGGAAAGCAACATCCAAACGCCCCATACGCAGAGCCAAGCGAGCGTTAATGAGTGACAATCGAGCTTTCCAGCTTTCAGGCAAAGCTTTTTTGGTTGCGAATGCGGCCTTCATTTGTGCGGCGGCGTCAGCAAATCTTAAGTCCATCCATGACTGGATGGATGCACACAAATACTCAATGGCGTCCATGCATGACATGTGGTCATCGCTTTGGATTTCATTTTGTCGCAGGTCTGACCACAACGCGATGAGGTTGTTCATTTCCTTTGCCGAGGTGCGAAAATCTTCGCCCGCTTGGAAAATCGCCTCTGCGATGAGAAACGTGCGCATGACGTCGGAATTGCGGTCGCCGCTGTATTCGTATGTTTGGAAAATCTGCATCAGATTTTTTGCGGAGTTTGCCGACTCGCCTTGCCGATTCAAAAAAGCGTCGAACTCGCTTTCAAATGCACGTAGTCGTTGCAGCCACTTGCCGGCCATGCTTGAACCCCCCTCATATTCAACAGTCCTTCCATCCTTATCGGCATCGGGAGTAGTGATGAGGAGAAATATCGGAAAAATTAATGAGTACGGTCAGTTACGCGTTCTAATTAAAAGGCAAAAGAGACCTGAAGCTGGGCGCGGTATTCGAGTGTCTGATCCGGTACATTTTGTTTGAACTTATCTGCATCGGCCTTCCCACCTTCTGGTGTGAAGGTGTCGCTGCGATTGAGGATTTCGAATTGAGCGTTGAGCCATTTTGCGGGCGATAATTCGCCCTTCAGGCCGTAGGAGATTCGGCTCCGCGATGCAGCCGCTTTCAATCCCGTTCCAGTAGTACTGCTGTTTTCCGTCGTTGTGGTTGATGTTTCAGTTGTAGTGGTTTCGGTTGTCTCTGTTGCGAGATCTCGGATGTTGTTTCGCTTGTAAGTTGAACTGTAGTCATAGGAGACGATCCCCGTCAAAGTGATGCCGAAGGGAAAATCGACGCTATAGCTTGCTCCTGCCGCATAGAGATCATACGGACCGTTTGAAACCAATTCCACTCCTGAAACTGTGAACGGCGTGTAGGATGCATAGTCGGCAGTCAACTTCAGGAGCGTGTCATTCTGCGGCTTTTCAAACCCGAGTCCGAATTTCATGCCGCTTTCAAATATGCCGATGTCATTGCAAACTTGCCCCATACGGTCGTTTAGTTCGGGACCGAGGCGATACAGTTGCGAGGTGTATTCACCGTTTACAATCGTATTGAAACTTGTGGACTCGACGGAGATATCCGCGCGACCGCAAAGTTTTTCATTGGTACCGCTTTTTCCGCCAGTGCGCACACCATTTTCTGACTCAAGCACAAATGCCATGTCTAAATCGTTTTTTTCGAAGTTTGCTGTGGGACGGACGATGGAGCGTGTTCCACTCGATGCAGAATCTGGATTGTCGAAGTAGGAGAATCCAGCTGCGAACTGAAATGAGAAGGCGTCTGAAAATGCAAAGGTGATAGAGGGAAGTGCGCCGATATCCCATGATCGATCCATGTCACTTGGACGCAGGTGTGGGGCTTCACTATAGTCGTTGCCAGTCACAAGTGGTGAGGACTTATCGAGATTTTTCGAGCTTGAATAGACGGTCGCTCCCGTCTTTTTGAATTGGACTTCTCGCCCAAACCAATTTAGGTCAGACCAGTTCACTTCGGCGTAAAGTCCGAATTGATTGACGAGGCTTCGGCGTCCTTCTTGGTTGAATAGGTTTGCGGAAAATCCTGCGAGGCTCCCAGACTTTTCATATTCGTCAAATCCCGCACCGTGTTTGTCCGCCTTTGCACCTGCCTGCTGGTATCCTACGTACGGTTCACCATCAAAGTTCCATCCTCGTTTTGGTTTGTTGTCCGCTTCATCGTCGCTCTTGTTGCTGTTCTCGGGGTTGATCGGCGCTGTATTGTAATTGACGGCACCTCCCTGTGGCGAGGCAGGAGCATAATTTTGATATTCGGGGAAGGCTTGGTAGCTTCGACTGGCCAGTCTGTTGCCGTAAGATCTCTGATTGCGCAATGAACGAAGCACCTGCTTCTTGTAGCGGGCCTGCTCGGGAGGAAGGATTCGAGCGCGGCGTAGAAACGAAGCGGCGCGTCCGTAGTTCTTGATGCGCATGTAACTAACACCGGCATAAAACTCAGACAGGTCGTTGTATTCAGACTTCGACTTAGCGACGCGGAAGGCTTCAATAGCATCTTCGTACCGTTTGAGGCTGAACATGGAGGAACCATAGTCAAAGGCAGCATCGGGATCATCAAAGGGTATCCCTCCCTGTATGAAATATTTGGCGGCTTTGGTCGCTTTACCTTCGCGAAGATAAATTCGGCCAAGCAGGGTGTTGGCGTTGGAGTTGTTGGGATCGCGTTTCAAGACTTGCCGGAGAACGACTTCGGCTTTTGCAAATTCGTTTCTTTGGAATAGATCGCCAGCCTTTCTTAACGACTTGTTGACTCCCTGCCCGACGGCAGTATCTTCAAGTGCAAATGCGCAAAGCGACAAGGCTAGGCACCATGTAATGATTGTGCGCATCGAAAATTTCATCAGTATCGAGTCTTGTAATTGATTATTGTCTCCCATTTTAGCTCAGGACTATCGTAAGCTCTATACAGGACAGCTGTCATTTAACATGGAACGGACAAAGTGAAATTGAGAGAGATAGTCAGCAGGTTTCGCAATTTGCCTGCTCATTTACAAAGATTGAGCGTCTGGGGTTTCTTCGCAGCGTGTTGCTTCGTCGCTTTTGTCGTAATCTATGTTATGCCAAAGTTTCGTGCCAATGAAACCTATCGAGAAATGATGCAACATGCGGAAGCTGTGACGCATCCAGCAGATGTCTATTTTTCACGCACAGCCAGCACGGACGCGCCCGCAGTCACGGAGGAATTTGTAGTCGAACCCGCACTCATATTTGTCAACGTTAAGGCAATCAAGGCTGGTTATGTGGGAGTTCTTTCTTCGCTTGGCCTAGGTGAATGGGAGTTTCACATTGTTGCAAGAGTGCTGAATGAGGGAGAGGTAGCAGCTCCCGAAGTTGAGGGCGATGTTTTGGCTTATAAGATAGACGACGAAACAGGTCCGCTCAAGGTCTGTGCTGTGGGAGCTAAAGATGCGTCCACGTTGACCCGCGCATTGGCGGCAGCAAGAGCGCGGGGCGGGGCGATGCTCACAGATATGACCTGCCGGACGATTAAGTTGCAGCGTACGGCAAAATAACCAGCATTATTTGAATGATTCAAAAAACGACAGCATCGCCGAGTTAATGGCTGATTTACTCTCTGCGCGCTGAATTTGATGCCCCTCGTTTGTTAACAATTCAAACTTAGCGATTACACCAGACCCGCGAACCGATGCCACGAATGATTCAACGTCACTCTTAGCGACGTGTCGATCATTTTCGGAGTAAAAAATCAAAAGTGGCGTTTTGATTTTGTTTGCCATGTTTACGGGAGAGCGGTCTTTGATAAAAGCTGCTTGTAATTTGCTGTCACCAATTTCGGAGTTCAATTCTTCATTCATCGTTGGATTGCTGGCAGATCCACTGACATAAGATTGCAGATTGACGATGGGGTTGATCGTAGCCGCGGCTCTGAATTCGTTAGGGTGTAAAGCAATCACCGACAATGCCGAAAAGCCACCATAATTAGGTCCCGCAATGAAAATTCGATTGGCGTCGACGAAAGGAAGTTTCGCAAACGCACGCTTCGCATAAATTAGGTCATTGACATGACCACCACCCCAGTCACGATCGTTTAGCTTTTCAAATGCCTTGCCGTATCCGCTCGAACCTCTTGAATTTGGTGCGAGGACAATGTAGCCATTGGTCGTCCAGTGTTGGATGAACTCATAGAATGCATGCTGCATGTGCTCATCTGGCCCTCCGTGCGCCCAAACAATCACAGGATGCTTTGTCTTACTGTTGATCCAACTTTCCATAGCAAAATAGATCGAATGAATCCGACGCTTATCGAAACTCTGCACCGGAAAGTCAAACGATCGAGTCTCCGCCATATTTGCTGAGGTTGATGAACTAAAATTCGAAATGCGTGTGGGCTTACTCCTGTCTTTCAAATTGGCCAAGTAGAAATCACCGGCTTCATTTGCCTTCGAAACATTGAAAATCACTTTCTTGGATTTACCGACGGCAGTAGCGGCGGATACAGTGGCTTTTTCCGCGACCTGAACGGTGAGCTCTCGCTCCAAAATATCGTCGTAAATTTTGAGGTCTGTGCGCCCTTCGTAGGATTCAGTCAAGAACGTCACGTTGGCGAAACGGTCGTACTCGCATTCGACGTCCTTGCTTTCACTCATTCGAACCGGTTCGACGATGCTGGGCGCATTTACCAATACTCGTCCACAAAACAAGCGGTCATTGTCCCAGTCCGTTTTAGCGTATAAGTATTTTTCGTTGTGGCCAAAAAAAGTGGGCCAAAAGATGGTGCCCTTTTCAGAAAGTACCATGCGCGCGATGCGAGTGGCTCGATCCAACTTGTACAGCCGTGTTTCGTGGTTATTCATGGCCTTGACTAAAAATACATACTTTTCGGAAGGTGACACAATGGCGCCATCAAAACTTTCTTTGCCGTCGGTCATGATGGTGGCTTGCAATGTTTCGAGACTAACTGAGTATAGTGAGTATATGCTCTTATTCTGGTGGTTAGAGCGAATGTACACAGTTTTATCGTCCACGCTGAATCCCTGCACGGACGCATTAAATCCCGTGTTGCCAAAAATCTTTCGCAAACTGTTTGAGGCGATTTCGTATTCGAATATCTCAAAATTTTCGTCTCCGAGCTGATCCATGAGTACATAGAATTTCGACTTCGAGTAGTTGGTTAGCATCTTGGAAATGTTTCTTCCGGCGTCGAGGCGCATCGAAATTTTTTGGGTTGCGTGATCGAGGGTGTAGATATGACTGTAGCGATCGCTTGTTTTCGCTCCAATGAATACCGAAGTCTTTTCATCAGGCAACGCAAAAACTTTGCCGCTAACTATCGTCTGCTCGATATTTTCTTTGCGTCCTTGAGCGTATGCACTTGCAAAAACCAAAATGCATAAAATCGCAGTCATGCCCAATTGATGAAAAGGATTCATGGAACCTTCTCCCGTCGCGCGTTTGTCACGCTGAACTTTGCTTGAATTCCACAATGGATGACGACTCTCATTATATCATGGGCTTATGCTGAAACTGAACTGTCGCGGATTAAGTCATTAGGCATTCGTTTGGATCTCCTCCTTCGATTCACTGAAATATCGAGTATAATGATGTTGGCATTTGCAGAGGTGCATCATTGGAGCTAATTAGATTCTTTTTTGTATTGGTGATGGCTACGGCGTTCACGCAATGCGTGGGCGCGAAAAAATCAGCAAATAAACGCAAAAAAATGACCCCTGCTGAAGTGGCGAAAGAGACGGCAGCTCAGGTTGAACAGCTGATGGGGCGCGTTTCGCTGCCGTTATTGCAGAGTTTTGCCTCAGAAACTGACGAAATCACGGCAATCGGCACGCAAGCCAATGGTGCCACCCTGGTTGCGGTTGCGCATGAAGTTTTGAACGGGAAATTCCGAACGACATTGGAGCTTATTAACCCTGCCGACAGCGAATCTCCTCACGCTGTAAAGAAAGATCAACTGGACGGCAAAGTTGAGTCTGTTCACGGTTTTAGTGACGGCAGCTGGATTCTAGTCGGAGCGTTCGCATTTTACGGAACTAACGAGGTCGGAGGGGTTCTAAAAATTGATCCCAATGGCGAGTTCGACACAAAGTTTTTTGGGTCTAATTGCGGTGGATTTAACGGTTCTGTTGCAGGGCTGAGGGTGCTGAATACCGGCAACATTCTGTACTTCGGTGATTTCTCGTCCTATTGCGACAACGAAGCAGATCATGTGGCGATGCTGACGCCCACTGGGGAATTCGTAAAGGGATATGTTGGTTCAAATTTCGGTTTTGCCGACATTCCACAGTCAACCACAACACTATTTGACACCAATCATAGAGTCGAAAGTGAGTTAAGCGCAACCGAAGCGATTGGATCAGGTGGGGAGCAGGTCAACGAAACTGATGTCACGGATTTGCCCGCAGGTTCGGAATCTTCTCCGAGTACAACGACGACAACTGGCGCGTCAATCTCGGATGTGGTCAATGAATCAGAGCAGAATGGTGGCGATGTGTTCGAGGATCCTCCTCTCCCAGTGATTGATTCCGTTCCGAATGATTCATCATCAACGGGTACTGGTTCAACCCCTGGCGCCGACGGTGAGCCAATGGACGCAACATCAAGCGGAAGCGGTTCAACTGGCGGCAGCAGCGCATCGTCAGAGGTGGCGTCAACAACGCTGAATGAGTCAAACAGCACGGAATCAACACCAAATAACAGCACGACGACAAGCTCTGTAGTTAACGAGTCGTCGAGTTCGTCAGTATCCACCACAACGTCAACCATGGTGCAGGAAGTTCAACCTGAAGACGGCGGGGCCAATTCTCCGGAAGAACAAACGCTAATTGATCAGATTGTCGCAACGCGTAACGCCCTTCGCTTGGCAACAGACAGCCACGACAAAGGCACTATGGAATCTGAACGTGAGCAACTGAAATCGCTGCGAAAAAAGCTCGCCGATCTCAAGGCGCGAGGGTCCAAACAATGACGCCGTGGTCAACAAAGTCCGCAAGAAGGCATTCGAAAGAGCTGATCCTGAGTTTTCTATTGGTAATCGTAGGGCTAGTTGTCATCCCCGGTGGTATCCGCGCATCGTTAAGTGTGCTTTCGGTGATTCGACCATTTACGAACTCCGTGCAAGCTGCCGTGGCGTCGGGCTCTAGTGTCATTGTAGGAGGCAAATTCCAACCCGGATACATTGACCGCATCTCAAGTGATGGCTCATCAGACAAGAATTTTTTCTCTTCCAATATTTCAGGCGCACTTAACGGCGCAGTAACGAGCATGGTTTCCGACGGGGACGCTGGGGCGTTTATTGCTGGAGAATTTACTTCGTATGATGATCAAATCGTCGGTGGCATTGCTCACATCCTGAGTGATGGGACGATCGACCGATCATTCGCGCAAAAAACAGGAACTGGATTCGATGGTAAGGTTCAGAAGATGGTGAAACTCGCAGATGGTCGATTGGTGATCACGGGGGAATTTACCAGCTTCAATGGAACGCAAAGCTGCCGCATAGCTTTGTTGAGTCCAAGCGGCGAATTGGATGCGAATTTTCGGCCGGATTGCAAGGTTACAGGACGTGTGAACGTCATTGCGGCGACGGCTGAAGGTGATGGCATCTTGCTAGCGGGAAGATTGAGTGTTGACGCGCAGAAGTCGAGACCGTGGCTTGTCATGGGGTGGGATGGGCAAGTCGTTAGGTAAGGGGGAGCGGATTGTGGATAAGCTAGTCGCCAGGGAAATTTCGGTCCAGTCAGAATCCTATTTTGGCAAGATTCGATTGCTAAATGTGCGAAAGATTGCCAGCCAGTCGCTGCCAAGTGAAATCGCCCACTTACTGCTTTTCGTGGCCGCTCTCGCGGCGACATCCATTTTTCGCAGAGAGCCAGTCATCGCAAGTTGGTTTGGTGTGAGCGGGCTCATTGTAACGGCGATACGGACGATGGTGGCAACTCGCTATCGCAACGAACCAGAAGATTCCAGTCTTTGGGCGCGACTATTTCGCTTGGGTTTTTATGTCGCGGCATTGCATTGGGGTGTTTTTGCGGCCTGGACGATGCAAAAATTTGCGCTTTCGTGGGACTCTCTTTTCGTCATGCTAATGACGGCTGGTATATCTGCGGGAACGGCACCATTGCTCATTCCTGACCTGCGGATGAAGAACATCTATTTGGCTTGTTTGCTGGGTCCCATCTCTGTCGCCTGCTTTTTGCGGGGAGGGTTACAGGATTTGGCCCTCGGTGGTTTTTTCGCCATGTATGCGGCGCTGCTGGGAATTCAGGGTAAAATGCAGTACGACGAGTACTTGTACAATTGCCGCGCAGAAGCGCGCTTCAAGGCCATGATTGACGCGATGCCCGGAACTCTGAGTTGGATCGGATCCGATTTGCTGTACCGTGGTGTCAATCTTCGCCTTGCGGGCCTATTTGGAATAGATCCTGAAGAGTTTGTCGGGAAGAAAGTCGGATTTACGGGATAATCCACTCCCATCATGGAATTCACCAAGACCTTGCTTACTTCTGAAAAAATTAGGGATTCGCGGGTCATCGATGTTCGTGTTGGGGATGTCGTGAGAAAATACTGCATCACAGGTCAAAAATACGACAACGGTCAGGAAATGGTAATTGTCGGGACCGACGTGACCGACTTTTAACATGCCGATGACCCAAGCCTTTCGTTTTCATCGGCAAGATTCTTCGATAGTATAGCCGCATGTGTGCCATCTTCTGTGGGAGATTCGATGTCGTCAAATGAACAGAGCCCGGGTTGGGTTAAGCTTTTGTTAGTCATTGCCTTTGTTGGTCTCGGTTTTTCGCTCTACGCAGCCAATCATCATTATGAATTGCTCAACGCAGGGGCGACCGATTCCTACTGCAACATCAACGAGCAGTTCAGTTGCGACGAAGTTGCTCGTAGTCCTTACTCAAAACTCTTAGGCATACCACTTGGCGTTTGGGGTATCGGTTTTTTCTTGGGACAACTGGTTCTTGGTTTCTTGGTTTTTCGTCGGCAAGCAGGACATGTTGAGAGCAAACAAGGTCTTGTAGCGCTGACCTTCCTTGGCGCCGCCGGTTCGATCGTCCTCGCTGGAATCTCAGCATTCGTGCTCGGCAAGTTCTGTCTCAATTGTATGGGAATCTATGTCGTCTGCTTCACCCAAGTCGCAATCGTCCTTGCGAACAAGGCGGACAGCATGAACGACTGGCAATTGCCAAAAGTGATGAACGGACTGGTTACCAGTGCCATCACTCTCGGCCTAGTCATCCTCGGACACAATTGGTTGGCGCCGGTTTTGACCAAGCCTGCGGCGAAATCAACTAGCGTACCCACGCAAGACACTGGCGACGCCGGTTTGAATTTTTCTTCAAGCAAGCGCGATGTTCCGATTGATCGATCGGCGTATTCTGGAATGGGCGAAGATTTCAGAAATGGACCGGACGAAGCCAAAGTCGTAATCGTTGAATTCGCAGACTTCCAGTGTCCAGCTTGTAAAAACGCATTCGACCAGCTGAAGCAGATAAAGAAAATGTACGGCGATCAAGTGCAGCTCGTTTTCAAAAATTACCCGCTCGACAAAACATGCAACAGCGCTCTTTCCTCTCAGATTCATCCTTTTGCGTGTGGCGCTGCAGCTTTTGCGCGTTGTGCGGGAGCCGAAGGCAAGTTTTGGGAAGCTGCGAGCCTACTCTACGACAAGCAAAGCGAAATCAACGCCGAAAACCTTGCGAAGTGGCCTTCTCAATTGGGACTTACTGGAGACAGTTTCAAAAGCTGCGTCGCATCTAAAGACGTAATGGCCAAAATCAGCGACGATGTGCGCGTTGGCAACGAACTAGGAGTTAACGCAACTCCGACGATTTATATCAATGGCCGCCAAATGATGGGTGGAAGAACAGTCGAAGTCATGCAGGCTGAAATCGACCGAGAATTGGCTAACTGATGATTCGAGAAAGTGTCGTATTCGAGCCGGACTTTCAGAAACGAGTGCTGTTCATGCGCTTCAAGAGTCCGGTCACTCTTGCGACCAAAGTAGATTTTCTACAGTGGCGCAGCGCGTGGATGGAAGCTCTGAAATCATGGCATTCGCCCTACACGGCCGCCATAGATTGGCACAACGTCGATATATCTGACGCGGATGTATTCAAAGAACAATTCGGACTCATGATTAGATTTTTCCAAGGTCTGTTTTTAAAAAAAACCTTGGTGTTTAATTGTGCAAGTGCGGATTTTCTTGCAAATCACGAAGTCGAAATCGTTGCGGACGAAGAACAGGTGCGCGAGCGGCTAGGCCTCGAGCGAAAGCCGCGAGTTTTCAGTAGTAATTTTCGAGATGCGATTCAGTTTCAAAACGACTTCAAGCAACATGTCATTGAGATGAGCTTGACTGAGCCCGTCGTGCTTTCTACAGCAGAGCACATTTCCTCACTGAAATCGAAACTCTCCAATAACCTGATGCAGTGGCATTCCAAATGGAGTCTGTTGATCAATTGTGAAAATCTTCAAATCGATGAAGCGATGTTTGACGAATGGAACAAGCTAATGCGTTATTTTCGCGGATTTTTCATGAAAAACTGCCTTGGATACAATCCCGCCACGGCGGCGCCGTATCCGTTTACATGCTACAGATCTAGGCACAAAGCTGTGGGTCAACTGGAAAGCGAAGGCGCTTTTATGGGTAATGAAGCTAACTGTAACTCGAAGAAGTAGCCAAAATTAAGCCCATTGCCTTGAAGGTTTTCATGGTTTGCGCTACCTTGTCAGCCTTGCCATTCAATATTTGGGGAGTGCACACGTGTTACCAGTTGAAATCATTCCGGCGCCAGGTGGAAATCTTGTTTTACGAGCCAGAGGCTCCGAGCTACTCATACTGCCGGAATACGTTTCTTCGTTGCGCAAAAAACGAGGCTCTGACGATTTCATCAACTTCTTCCGTAATGAAGCGTTGGTCAATCGCTCGGCGCGTAAACTTTTCGAAGCTTGGCTGCGTAAAGATGGTTCCCTGTGGCAGCGAATTTACGACACCGTACATAAGAAGTTCACCGACGCAGATTTCACTGGCGGTGATAATCCCGCTCCAGTTGCTCCTGCAAAAGAAGCGGCTCCCGCGAAGAAGCCGTCTGCAAAAACAGACGAGGAAAAGAAACCAGCCAAGTCAGCAGCAAAGCCTGAGACCAAAAAGTCAGTAGAAAAGGCAAAGCCAGCTGCAAAGGCAAAAGCTGAAAAAGAAGAAGCGCCGAAGAAGGCGGCGGCAAAGAGCGCGGCGAAGCCTGCAGCAAAAAAGGCAGATGTAAAGCCAGCCAAAAAAGCCGCAGACAGCAAGTCTAAGACGGCCAAGAAAAAGTGATCGAACCCTCTGTTAGTGGAGGCTGACGATTGATTACCAAGTTTTTAGTAGTCGGAAAACAAGTCTATTTACAGTCAAAGGCCCCTGCGTCCCACGAGGATAGCGGGGTTTCTTTAGAACTACTGCTCCCACTTGAAGAATATTGGAAGCTCGAAGAAAAGCTGAAGGCAGTTACCTTCATGCAAGCGTCGGGCGAACTCAGCCAGGAAATTGGAACGGTCATGAAGGAAGCGTATCGCATTTGCGCAAAATTCGCCGTGTCAGAGAAAGACCGTGTCTGGCTAATGGCCAAGCTCAAAGAGCAGTAAGCAATTGGAAAATTCATCGCAATCAGTACCGGCAGTGTTTCTCGATCGCGATGGCGTTGTCATCGAAGATCGAAATTACGCTTACCGCATCGAAGATCTCCATTTGATACATGGCGCCGTGGATGCGATGAAACAAATTCTGGATCGTGGCTACCTTCTCGTCCTAGTAACAAATCAAACCGGGATCGCGCGCGGTTTTTTCACAATTGCCGATTTGGAAAAGTTTCATCTACATTTGCAAAACAAACTTGCAGCGAGTGGTGTAGAACTGCGGCATATTTATTACTGCCCGCATTTCGCTGGTGGCAGTGTCGAACGTTTTGCCATTGACTGTGAATGCCGCAAACCGAAACCGGGCATGCTACTCCGTGCGGCGAGTGAACTCGGTATCGATTTGAAAAAGTCGTTCATGGTCGGGGATAAAGAGTCAGATGTCCAAGCTGGTCAAGCCGCAGGATGCTCGTCGATTCTGATTACAAAAGAAAAATCTCTTGAACATGGCAAATTCGCGAGTGACTTAGTCGACGCCGTCCGGCGATTCATAGTCATTTGAGACGTCACCGTCGCTGCCCATATTTTCATATTTTCTCAGCAACTGTTTAATCCGCGGACCACAGCGCTGTCCTTGGCAGTTACCGCTGCCGCAGCCGGTTTTGCGGTTAACGTCTTCCACGGTTTTTGAGCCAGGAAGGCCTTTAAGTACTTTGCCTAAGTTGATCCCTTTGCAGATACAGACTACGCGTGCTAGCAAACGGATCTTGCGTTCTTTTGCGTCTTTATCGGATGTATCGTCTTGTGTCATTTATTTCCAACGTAGAGGAACTGAAGCCATTCAAGCCAGCGAGCATCTATCTGGGAAAATATCACAACCGTCGAGTTGCAGGCGATGTGAAAAGCGATGCTAGGTTCGATCTTGTTGCTAAGTCGATAAATTTGCGCGCAGAATAGCCCAAGCAGAAACGGCCCCAATGGCAGATTTATTTTTCCAGACAAAAGATTTTGGAGAGTGGGTTGTGAGTGCATCCAAGAGAAGAACAGAGCGTTGGCATACACCGCCCAATTGCCTGACAGTTTTGCGTCAAACCAAAGGGAAAATCGCTTTCGAAACAAAAGCTCTTCAATCACGGGAACAGCGATCACCGTCATGAACGTCATGATTGGCTGCGGCAACGGGCCAGTTCCAATGCTTGCTCCCATCGAAGACACAATTGCAAGCAAAGCAGATCCGATGAAGATAACTAATGACGGGACGAAGTAGACCCATACTTTCGTCGGCACATGAGGTCTCGTTGCGCTTTGCAAGTGAGTGAGGAACATTCCGGACAACACGAAAGCCGAGAAATTTACCAGCCATGCAGAAATGATGGGATCGGTGTCAATGGCTCTACCGAGAGCTGAGTAAAGTTCGGCGAGCACGATTCCGCCGATGAGGGTCGTGGCCAGAAATCTGGCCTGTTGTTTTCTTTGTTTTGGTGGCGTGGTCTGACTCAAGTCATGCGCTTGCTGGCGAACGTTGTGATAATACGCGTTTCAAAGTCGCAACGAGTGCTTTGACGTCGTTTTTCACTACATAACCGTCCGCACCAGCAGACGTAGCAGATGTCATTGATGCCTGTCCCGAAAGGGACGAGTGAAAAATAACGGGCAAGTGCGAAAAGATGGGATGTTCGCGCAACTTGCGAGTGAACGTCATGCCGTCCATTTGCGGCATTTCAATGTCAGTAATGACGATATCAATTCCTTTTTCGTCGGTGGCAGACGCGTCCAAAGCACTAAGCGCTTCAACGCCATTATTTGCGGTTACGACGGAGAATCCTGAGTTCTTGAGCGCTTGTTTCACGCCATCGATAATCAACTTCGAATCATCAACGAGCAAAACTCGTCCAATTGACGGTTGTTGCATGTCGGCGTTCGACCAACTTGCATGAGCCATCATTTGCTGCGGCATCATGGGCATCATCATGGGTTGGGTTGGGTATGGTTGGCCTTGGCCTGATTGTGCTTCGAGATCTAGCAAAATCTTTTCTAAGTCCAAGATAAACAAGAATTCATTGTTCTCGATTAAGATCATGCCAGTCATGCACGAGCTGTTGTCAGTCGAAGGTGGCAAGACGTTTTCCCATGCCACACGGCGAATGCGTTTGGTCGAGTGAACGATGAATCCTGCGCGTTTGTTGGAGAATTCTGCGACAATGAGCTGTTGCTCAGGCGTAGCCTTTGCGCGGTGATCGCCAAGTACCCGGCATAAATTCACGGCTGGAATTGGTACTCCGCGCAATTCAAAAATTCCTGGGATAGCAGACACCGTCGAGCCAAGTGGATTCATCTTCGGCATGCGAATCACTTCACGAACTTTGGCGACATTTACGCCATACAGTCCCTGCACTTTTGTACCGTCTTCGAGTTCGCGCGTAAGTGTGAACTCAATCAGTTCAAACACGCTACCACCAAACTCGATATCCATTACACTTTTGTCAAATTCGTTATGATTCATGATCTCCGACCTCAACTGGGCTATCGTTTGGAGCATCGGAATTCTTTGATGAATCTTGAGAAATATGCGCGGTGTTTCGGGAATTCTTTTTAATCTTGGTGTGTTAGGAAGTTTTAGGTGTCTTGCGGGCCGATTGCGGGCGAAGGATCGACCGCAAGAACATCCTAAATTGCTACTTTGGCTCTACCGACTCAGCTGCGGCGGTCATCACCAGCGAAGTACTTTCACGGATGAAAGCTTCGAGTCCCTTACGCTGCAAATCGGAGAGTTTGTCAAAGCGAATGCCAATCTGACCCTTGGTAACCCATGCGACCTTCGCTTTGAATTTTGTCTCGGCAGTTTTCATCTTCGGGCCCGCTTTGGGGTTGACCGGCTTCACGCCCTTTTTGAGATTCTTAGTGGGTGTTGGGGGAATTGCTGCCTTATTCGCTAGCGTTGCTGCTTGTTTGGCGAGCGCGCCCTTCACTGGAAATGCAATGGAAACAGTTAGCTCTTGAGACTTTTTCATTTTCATCTGCGAGTCTAGGTTGATGCATGCGCCGCCCATGCTGATGTTGATCAGACGGCCGTCAGCCTTGGGTGCTCGTTTACCACGTCCTTCGGCTTTGCCGATGAGCTTAGTCTCTAGATCGGCGTCAAATCGCTTGCCGATACGGCGCTTTTCCAGCAGAAAGCGTTCAATGCGCGTAGCGAGTTCTTCAAATCGTACTGGTTTAGGAATCCATGCGCTGGCATCAGCAAAGTGAAACAGCAACTCGTTTACCGCTTGGCCCACCACGTCGTCCGCGAAGGCGGTCATCAAAACAGGTCCAGAATACACGCGGCGTAACTCAACGATGAGTGATGCGCCATCAACATCAGGAAGATCAAAATCTACTAGGCAAATGTCAGGCTTTTCCGACACGACTAGTTTCAACATGTCGGCACCGGTGCCGGCTACGACAACTACTGCCCCCGGAATTTTGTCTTTGAAAACTTCCGAAGACATTACCAGACTAGGTTTGGATGAATCCGCAATCAGGACCTTGGTCATAATTCCTCCATTCAGGTAGTCGCAATCGCTTGCTCGTTTTCCTGGCACAAAGCCGAAATTGTTTGCTTCCTCCATTATACGCTACATGGGGCCAAGCCGTATGGATTCAACCCCTTAATTAGTCATTCGGAATGAGGCTAAAGATTTATTGCGATTGTCCGATAACTCTGTAGTTACGGACACTTGGGGGTTGTGCATTTGGGTAAAATCCCAAAATACGAGGGTTTCTGTATCAAGGGTTATAGGTTAAAAGCTGCTGCATTTTGCTTCAAGACTTTGAAGGTCTTGGGAGCTTTAGCTTTCTTTGCTTTTGTAAGCGAGGAGTCCCTTGCGGTTGTATCATCATCCATTGATTCCATCGGCTATGTGACCGATCGTGGTGAATTGAAAGCCAGCTTGGATCTGGATGTTGTCGATCGGATCGAGCAGGTTAAGATTCCGCTCAAAAAGCTAGCGGCACGTATCCGCAAGTCAGGCACTGACGAGCGTGTCGAAGCTGTTGAAATTAAAGTGCCGCGAGACGGCCGTGATCTAGCTGAACTGGTCGTACAAATTTCGAAACCGATGAGTCGAGTGAAACTGCACAAATATTTGCGCGAAGAATTGGCGAAAAATAACGGTAAGCCAAACTCGAATAACATAAACGGCACCGGAACGGTGCGCGTAAAAATCACTTCCGACCAGCTTGCATGGTTCGATCTCAACGGACTATCTGAGATATTGGCCCGTCCCCATCACGAAGTATCAATTGTCGGTCGAAGTCTGATGGAGGATGCGGATGCACGGAAGGAACTGCTGCGCCAGGTAAAACCCTATCTGGCAAAAGACGAGCGCGACCAGATTTCGCAGTCGATTAAAAGGGGAGAAAAAATTTCCGTTGAGAAAAACCTCTTAACTCCATTCGCCAAAGAAATGGTGCGGACATATTCAATGTATCGCGGACCAAATTGCTTCCATGCCGCCCTTGCTTTTCAAAGCACCAGCATTGCCAATTCTCCGTACTACAACGTCAAAGAAGAAGCCGGCTATCATCGCTCCATGATCAATTACGATGAATTGTGGCGGGCACTGCAAGCCAGTTTTTATGAAGTAAACCCCAAAACCACGAAGCTGGAATATGGCGACGTCATCGTGTTTTTTGACGTTAATGAGCAGCATAAACCGATAAATTTCCGGAATATTCGCCATGCCGCCAGCTACCTTTTCGGCGATTTTACCTTCTCAAAAGGGTCCAAATCTCCGGAAACTCCCTACACTATCAAGACGTTAGATGAGGAATGGACCACGTGGCGTGGCTACACGAAAAATCTCGGCGTGAAAATCTATCGTCGTAGCGTGAATCGTGTTAAGAAGCACCCCCCAAAAGAAGTGGCCGAATGGCTATATTGATCCCTAAAGACGCGAGTACGGCGAAATCATGAGCGAACGCATACGCAAACGATCGGCAGATCAGGTTCCAGCCAAAACCGGTGGTAACAAGAATGTATGGCGTAAGACAAAGCAGCCGGGCAATCGCACTACCCGCACTTGTGAAATCCAAGAATATTGTGGTGCATGTTCGTCCATCAACGAACGATATGAGATAGGCCTTAATCGCAAGACGGAAGACGCCGTTGAAATGTTTCGTCGCGCGGGTCTTTTGAATGGCGTGCAGGTGACGCCGCCTTTTGCTTCTCCGCAAAAATTAGAATACCGCTGTCATGCAAAACTCGCTGTTGCCCCTGCGGGTGCAGTTGTTCCTGAATTGCGCAAGGAAACGGGACGATTTGGCATCGGCTTGTATCAACCCGGATCGCATGAAGTTGTGCCCATCAATCACTGTCCAGTGCATCGTCGCCAAATCAAGCGCGTGATGTTTGATCTTGAGACGTGCTTGGAAGAGTCGTTGCTGACGCCCTACAATGAGCGCACACATACGGGCGACGTACGTCACATTGCCATTCGCTCGGCACATTTGACTAATGAGTTGATGATTACCTTCGTCGTTACGCGCGAAATCAAAAACGAGATCAAAGCGATAGTTGCGCGTCTGCGCGAACGCGGTCACCTGATTTCCAGCGCACAGATGAATATCAACGACACCAAAGGCAACGTCATCTTCGGGGAAGAATCCGAGTCTGTCGTTGGTTCCGCGACGATGCGTGAACGCATTTGTGAGTTGGACGTTGAACTCGGGCCAACCTCCTTTTTCCAAATCAATCCTTGGCAAGCAGATGCGATGTATCGTCGTATTGCGGACCTCGCGGGTCGTCCAGCAAAAGACTCTGTCGCATGGGATCTTTATTGCGGAATTGGCTCAATTTCCCTCGTGCTGGCGCGACAGGGGTTCAAGGTAATTGGCATCGAAGAAAATCCACACGCAATTGCCAATGCAGAGCGCAATGCCAATAAGAACGACGTTCCTTCACCGTTTTTTATGGCAGCCAAAGTGGAAGATGCAGTCGTAGGAGTGCCTCAATGGAGCCGCAATCCGGCGGTCATTGTGGCAAATCCATCGCGACGCGGAATGGATCCCGAAGCTCGCCGTGTGGTACGCGAAACCTTGCTAGCATGCAAAGGTAGTCGTTTAATTTACATGTCCTGCGAAGCCGAGACACTCGCCCGTGATTTAAATGACATTGTTGGTTCTGGCGTCGTTTTACGGCAAATCGAGCCTTATGACATGTTCCCATTCACCGAGAAAATGGAGTGGCTGGCGGTCGTCACGTCCAACTAAGCTTTTAGGTAAAAACCCAACATTTTGTCGCCGATTTCCACAAGTCGCTAACATTTTGCGTCCATTTTGCTATTTTCGTATTCCACTGTGTTTTCTGTCCATGTGGTAAACCGCGGGAGTTAAAATGGAACGCGAACTCGATACGATCATCCAGCCTAACGAAAATACGTTGACCTATGATCGCTATCTGCAAATTTCCAATCTACTGAGTTTGCAGAAACCCATGTCGCAGCCAGCGCAGCACGATGAGACTTTGTTCATCATCATCCACCAAGTATATGAACTTTGGTTCAAACAAATCCTACACGAGATTGATGGTGCAGAACGTGCAATTGTGCATGACGACGCATTGCGTCTCATGCGCTCGATTAAGCGCATTACCACCATTCAGGATGTCCTTATCCAGCAGGTTGATGTTCTCGAAACCATGACGCCTTCGGATTTCAACGTGTTTCGCGAGCATCTCAACCCAGCAAGCGGTTTTCAGTCACACCAGTTTAGATTATTTGAGTTTCGTCTCGGGCTTAAGGATGAGACATACCTGAAATTTTTCAGAACACAGCCCGAAGCGCTGGAAAAGTTCGAACGAGCATTGAACGCCCCGAGTATTTACGACTTGGTTTTGCGTTTTATGAAGCGTGCCGGCTACAAGATCCCCGAAACGGTGTTGTCACGGAATGTTCGTCAGCCACACGAACTCAACGAACAGATTGTGGACGAGATGCTAGCGGTTTACCAAAACCCCGCGGCACACATGCAACTTTATGTTCTGCTTGAAGCCTTGCTAGACATTGATGAGAAAGTCGAAATTTGGCGTTACCGACATGTAGCGATGGTTAAGCGAATGATTGGTACACGCACTGGCACTGGCGGCTCAAGTGGGGCAAAATATTTGAGCTCAACTTTGACGAAACGATGTTTCCCAGAAATTTGGGAAGTCCGTAACCGCTTCTCTAATGACGGCAGTGGAAAGGGAACTTACTGATGAATTACGTTAATCAAATCACCACGTCGCTTCCGCCCTATCCAATGGAAGCTTTGAATGCAATCAAAGCAGATCTCAAAACGAAGGGACAACCCATTTACGATTTCGGTACTGGAGATCCGCGCATCCCAACTCCGGAATTCATCAGGCAGGCATTGATCAACGCTGTGCCCAAGGTAAGTCAGTATCCGAGCGTGCGATCTGAGCCAGCACTGAAGCAAGCCCAACTTGGATACCTGCAACGTCGCTTTGGTATCACGCCCGACGCCAATTTAGATATTTTGCCGACCCGTGGCAGCAAAGAAGCCATCTTCCACATTGCGCTGAGTCTGGTCGGGCGCGGCGGCAAGAAGACGCTCATTTACCCCAATCCAGGCTATCCCGTCTATCAATCATCGGCGATTTTCACAGGTGCGCGTGCGTATCCCGTCGATCTTAAGCCTGACAACGGTCACTTACTTGAACCATGGACATTGCCGCAAGATGTACAAAAGGACGCGTGCGCCATTTGGTTGAACTATCCGCACAATCCAACAGGTGCGGTCGCCAGTCGTACCTACTGGGAGCGTGTTGTTGAATGGTGCCACAAAGTCGACTGCGTTCTTTTATCGGACGATTGCTACGTCGATATGTGGGACGAAAAGTTGACGGAAGCTCCGTTTTGTCCACTACAGTTGACCAATGATCGCGTGTTAACTTTCATGAGTTTGTCGAAACGATCGGGACTTACCGGATATCGTAGCGGATTCATGGCGGGTGACAAAAAAATCATGGTTCCTCACGCGACTGCGCGCGCAAATTTTGGCCTCGGCATGCCGGACTTCGTGCAAGCGGCATCCGTTGCCGCATGGAATGACGATCAACACGTGGAAGATCGTCGTCAAATTTTTAATGAGCGTTTGCGATTAGCCTCGCAGCGTCTGCAAAAAATCGGCGTCCTCAAAAGCAAGCCCGCGGCGACATTCTATCTTTGGTGTGACGTTCCACCATCGTACAAAGGCGACGATGTTAAGTTCTGCCTTGATCTTGCAAAGCTCGGCGTCATTACCGTACCGTCGCAGTGGTTGAGCGAAGGCATTCGGGGGCACTTCCGTTTTGCGTTGGTCCCAGACCTTCCTGAAACTGATACAGCGATGCAAATTATCGAGAATTTTATCCAGAAGAAGTGAAGACATGAGTGAAATTGCCAAACTTAAAGACGATATCGAAAAGATTGAGTCATCAATCGCGAGTGGTGATCAAAACGCACTCGTTCGAGGGGTATCATCTATTCAACGCGTGATCGCCCTGCTTGATACAGGCGTCATCCGCGTTTGCGAAAAGTCTGGTGAGACATGGCAGACCAGCGCGTGGATCAAGCAGGCCATCTTATTTTACTTCCGTACGCAGAAGATGGAGCGATTTGAAGTTGGTCCCTTTGTTTATTTGGACAAAATTCCGCTTAAGCGAAACTTCGAAGAATTGAAGGTGCGCGTCGTTCCGCCCGCGACAGCGAGGTTCGGTTCGTTTTTGGAGCCCGGTGTGATCCTCATGCCATCCTACGTAAATATCGGTGCATATGTCGGCGAAAACTCGATGGTTGATACCTGGGCGACAGTGGGTTCGTGTGCCCAGATCGGTAAAAACGTCCATCTTTCTGGGGGCGTTGGAATCGGTGGGGTTCTCGAACCACCATCCGCACAGCCAGTTATCGTTGAAGATGGAGCATTCGTAGGATCTCGCTGCATCATCGTCGAAGGCGTGCGCGTAGGCGCTGAAGCTGTGCTTGGATCCAACGTTACTTTAACGGCATCTACACCCATCATCGATACTCGCGACGGAAAGTTGACTGAGTTCAAAGGTCACGTGCCACCGCGATGCGTGGTCGTCCCAGGCGTAAAAGAAAAGAAGATGGCATCGGGTGTCATTCACACCCAATGTGCCTACATCATCGGTGAACGAAAGCCGTCCACCGATTTGAAGACTTCATTGAACGCGGCACTGCGCGATTACTCGGTATCGGTATAAAGAAAGGCGAACGACAATTGCCCAAGGTAACATTCATTCCCGCGAATCTTGAAGTGAGTGTTGATGCCAACACCAAAATTTTGGCCGCAGGCATCCGCGCAAAATCAAACATTCGTTACGGCTGTGGTGGATTGAAATGCGGAACATGTGCGGTGCGTATCGTCGAAGGTGTTTCATCTCTGTCCGAACTGAAAGAAGATGAAGCGGCGATGCTGACGCGACTCAAACAGCCAGTGGACGGTTCAATTCGAATGGCGTGCCGCAGTCGCGTTTCAAATTCCGAAATCATTGTAGACTTGGATTTTCAGTCAACTTACTCCCCTTAATTTCCAAAGAATTGCCAAATTAACATTCTGATATCATTGAATATTATGGAATCTCGCACCAAGAACTCATGATTTTTACACATCGGACCGATAGGTTCATACAACTGACTAGAGGGTCCGATTATGTTCAAGATGTTGTATTCGCTTTTAATACTCGTCGCGGTAGCTTGCAGCCTTGAAGCGCCGCAGCAATCGTCTAATCCCGACCAAAACGGGTCTGCCAATACGCAGAAAGCCGACAGCAAGAAGAAAAAGAAGAAAGTTGAACGTGCAGGTTCAGAAGACGATAGTAACGAAGAAGAAGAAGAAGAGCTTGGAGATCACACGCACGCACCGGAGAGCGGTCAGGCGATAGCTGCCGAGACGAGCTCCTCTACCAGCACGACGGTTGCTCCCACAACATCGACCACGATGGCTTCCAATGTTTCCACCACGACTACGACTAAGCCCGCGATGCTAGGCCTGAAAGGCGTGACTTTGGATCCAGCAGATCCTACGCGCGCAATTTTCCGAATTCCCGCAGGTACAGCGGGTAATGCTTGGAATGATAACGCGGATAAAAAAGTGGAGATTAACTTGACGACCAGTGGAGTAAAGGTGCTTCGCATCATCAATGATGACACTACTCCCCAAACCCTCCACATGGACGCTGGGATGGTTTGCGGGCACCAAGGAACTGCTTCCGCTCAAAACGGTTTCTACGACTGTGTGATCGATGGCACAAAAACACTTCCAGATGGCAGCGGTACTAAAACGTACAGTCACGGCAAGACCGGCAATCCAAAATTTTTCTTCTTGGTCACCAAGTAAAGGATGTCTTCTTTTTGAAGACGGCATTGAGCTAACTCGGAAACAAAAACCGAGTCAGCTCAACGTATTCTTGGGGCGAAAGCGTCTCGGGACGACGTTGCAGATCGATCGGGCATTTCTCCATATCGCGATCTTTGATCCATTGTTTGATGCCGTTTCTCATCATTTTGCGGCGTTGCATGAAGCATTCTCGAGTTACTTGCTCCACCTTCTGAAGTTCATCATTTGAAACTCCGGATTCAATTTCCTGAAGGGAAAAAATCGCGCTGTCTACGGCGGGAACGGGACTGAAACATTCCTTACCGACTTTGCATTCCATTAAAGCTTGGGCGCGAAGTTGGGTGAAAACGCTGAGGCTTCCGTAAGATTTGGTCCCTACGCCAGCGACTACACGCTGGGCAAATTCAAGTTGCACCATAAAGACCATGCCGACTACTTCAGATATCCACGGAAGACCCCACAGCAATATGGGAGTAGAAATGTGGTACGGCAAATTTCCAACGATGGCGGTCTTTTCTTTGGACTGGGCTAACCACATAGCGATATCGAATTTGAGAATATCTGAATGCACGACTGAAAGATTCGGTCTCGTGCGAGCAAGATCGCGATTGAGCTCGGCAAAGCGTGGATCGCGTTCCACTGCGGTCACCTTTAAGTCTGCATCCAGCAATGCTTTGGTAAGGATGCTTCCGCCCGGTCCAATCTCAAGCACGCGGGTGACACCCCAAGATTTTACTTTTTCGACAACTCGCTGCACCGGCCATTGTTGTTTGAGAAAAACTTGGCTGAGAGATTTTCGTTGTTGAATGTGCTTTTGTGGGCGATCCAAGAAGTGTCCTCGGTGTCATTTTGTAGCGACTGCAGGCTACGCTTATTGTACGGCCTCGAACTGGTAACGGCTATAGGCTTCCCAGTTTGCTTCTGCCGAATAGTCCGCAGATTTTTTTGCGGCAAAAAGATGGTAGCCATAAGCGGCGATCATCGCTGCGTTATCGCCACAATATTTAAGTGGTGGAAAAAGACATCGTTGTTTCACAGAACTGGTTAGCATTGTGCGAAAACGTTCATTGGCGGAGACCCCTCCGGCAACGATGATTGACTTACATTGAGGGTGATTGCTTGCGGCCAACGCAAGTTTACGCACAAGCTGGCCGAGGGCGACTTCTTGAAAGGATGCGCAAATGTCTGCCAGTTTTTGTTCGTCAGAATTTTCCCTTGCCAAGTGCTGCCTTGCGAGATTGGCCATGTGCGTTTTTAATCCTGAATAACTGAGCAGATAATCCGATTTGGCCACCATCAAACTCGGCATAGGCACAGCATCAGCGCGTCCCGCACGTGCGCACTTTTCGATGATCGGGCCTCCGGGATATCCGAGTCCAAGAATCTTGGCGACCTTGTCGAAGGATTCGCCGCAAGCATCATCAAGCGTATAACCCAACAGTTTAAACGTAAGCTTATCTTGCATGAAGTAGATGTTCGAATGTCCACCGGAGGCAACAATGGCGATCGCTGGAAATAACGAGTCGATGGATTCTTCCGGCGGCAATCCTAACAAGGCGCCGTGGACATGCGCATGAACGTGGTCCACAGGAACTAACGGACAGCCGAGTGAAACCGCCAGGCCGCGTGCATAGCTAACTCCGACCAGCAACGGTCCAATAAGTCCGGGTCCAGCAGTGACGCAAACCATGCCAATGTCTTTACCCGAGACGTTGGCCTCAGAGAGTGCTTGACGTGTTAAGGGGTCAATGGACTTGAGATGCTCTCGTGCCGCGACTTCAGGAACGACGCCGCCATAACGAGCATGTGCATCAACCTGTGAAGCGATCAAAGACGAGCGTACAATGCGTCCGTTTTCAACAACGGACACCGCAGTTTCATCACAACTAGATTCAATTCCGAGAATGAGCATGGTCTATAGAATCACGCGATGAAAGACTATCGAAGAGTCGTTGATGATTTGCCGGAACCTGTCGCTGTTTGCGTCTTGCCTGACTGGGGCGCAACTGATGCGCCCTTGTTGCCAAGCTCCTTGAGCTGTTTACGTGCCTTTTCGGCTTCTGGTGCCTTAGCGTGGTTTTTTGTCACATCTTCATAATACAAACGTGCGGTAGAATTATCGCCGATGGCTTTGAAGCAGTCTCCGAGACGAAGTTTGGCGTAAGGCACCTGTTCACCCGTGCCGCCAAGGTCCAAGTATTCATTGAAACGCAGAGCCGCTTCTTTTGACTTGTTCAGTTTGAATAGACTTTCCGCAAGATAGAAAGTTGCTTCAAGCTTATAGGACTTATCTTTGGCAGATGCCAAATGATCGGGAACATCACTGACGATTTGTGAATAACGCTTGTCCTTGAATGCTGCTCTCAGAGCTTTGGTTGAAGATAGTGATTCCGCATTTCCGCCCTTGTTCCCTGCCGGTGCGGCAGCCTGTTTCGTTTGAATGGCCTCGATTTTTGCGTCAATTTCGTCAAGTCGTGTCATGATGTTTGCGATGGAAGCTGCCACGCTTGGTGCATTCGGGTCGGTGCCAGGCATCTGACCAGTGGTGATGCCGACTTTAAGAGCATCAATTTCACCAGCGATTTTCTGAACGTCTCTATTCACGCGATCAAGTTGTGTGGAAGCAGAAGCCATTTTCTGGTTAGTGTTTTCGTGGATCTCTTCAGTTTTTACCTTGGAAGTTTTTTCTAGCTCCATGAGGCGCGTCTGCAGGTTGAAGATATCGTCCTTTAGTTTCTTTTCGCGTTCCGTCGTGATGCACGACGAAAGGGTCAGAGCAGATAAGCAGACGAAAAAAACATTGCAATGACGCATCGAGAACTCCCCAAAGTGTCCGAAAACACACCCAACTGGGTTCGAGAGTACAACTCTCGGAACATACTGATATAGCTAAAAATACTATGAATTAGCGTGCAAGGCGAGACTAATTAGGCTGCCGATTCAGTATCCTTCTTGGTGGCTTTGGCCAGTGCATTCAGATGTCGTTGCCGGCGTCGGCGAAGACTTGAAATTAGAGCCATTGCTCCACGTGCATCACGAACCCACGCCTCGTAGTAGGCGATATGCACTTTATTAAAAACGCGGAACAGAATGAGGCTTTCACAATCGCGAAGATAGAGGTTGGCGAAACCCAACTCCTGCTTCAACCGTTCATCGAGATTGGTTGGTGCTTTCTTGTCTGCTTTGGCGTTAGATCCATTTTTCGCGTCCCCTACTTTTGCTGAGTCTTTTCCGGAGGCTTCGCTGGTCGGGGGCTCATTTGTACCAGTTTCAGCAGATGCTTCCATGGCTGCTTCTGTCGGTGCAGCATCGCCCATCATATCGGCGGCAAGATCAGCGGCGGAGCCAGCGCTCATTTCAGCAGTGCCCTCGGAAGCTGGCTCTTCGACGGGTGTTTCTCCCGCATCTATGGCAGCGGTTTCCTCCGAAACGTCCGCAGCGGGATCAGCGGATTCCGCGGAAGATTCAGCAGCAGTTTCTGCTGTATCGCCATCCAAAAGTGCATTGAGATCTTGATCGTCCATGAGCCCTCAAATCGCCAAGTGTTGTAAACACGAGCTGATATCGGCTTTTTATTCGAAATTATTGAGTTTTTTGCCAGGGCGGGTCTTGCTAAAGCATCGAATTTACTGATATGAACCTTGGTTATTGTAATTTCAACAATGCTCCGGCAGTTAGGAAAAAGCGGTGGTTGAGCGCGACGAACAAATTCAAAGTGAAGAAACCGTTTCAACGGACATTATTTCCAATTCAGATGAATCCTCTGAAGCAGCAGATTCCGAAGCAGATGCAGAAGGTGAACGAGCACGCCCCGCGCGCCGAGAAGTTTTGCCACCTGTAGAAGATTTTGTAAGTTTAGCCATCGATCCAGAGCTAAGTGCGTCTATCCAAAGCATCGGATGGACCAAACCAACTCCGGTCCAAGGCATGTGCCTTCCCTATACCGTTGCAGGTCGAGATGTTGCGGGTTTTGCGCAAACAGGAACAGGAAAGACTGGCGTCTTCTTGATCTCCATTGCGCACAAGATCATCGCGTGGCGTAAGTTAAAACAAGGTGCAAAGACTACAGGCCCACTGGCTGTTGTTATGGCTCCGACGCGTGAGCTTGCAATGCAAATCGAAAACGACGCATCCACTCTCTTCCAAAAGCTAAGCATCAAGACTTTGGCTGTTTTTGGCGGCGTTGACTACGACAAGCAAGCCAAGCAACTCCGCGACGGTTGTGATGTTGTTTTTGCAACACCAGGTCGCTTGAAGGATTATTTCCAAAAACGCGAATTCAATTTTAATGAGTGTCAGGTTTTCGTTTGTGACGAAGCTGACCGCATGCTCGACATGGGATTCATTGAAGACGTCGAGTTCTTCTTGGACAAGTTGCCTGAGATGACACAAAAGCTGCTATTCTCTGCGACTACAAACGACGTCGTTAAAGAGCTCGCATTTGAATATTTGGAACAGCCCGAATACATTTCAGTAAACCCCGAAGTTCTGACTCCTGAAAACATTCAGCAGACGGCCGTTGCAGTACCAGCCGAATACAAGCTGCGAGTACTTCTTGGGCTCTGGCAGGATCAGCAGCCTTCGTGCGCTATAGTGTTCACCAATACCAAGTTGGTCGCGGATTGGTTGCATTTCAAACTGGTGAACAACGGCATCAACGCTGACCTCATCACTGGCGACTTGCCGCAGCGAAAGCGCATTCAGCTCATCAAGAAGATCAAACAAGGTGAGATCAAAGCCCTCGTGGCGACAGATGTTGCTAGCCGCGGACTTCACATCGCCGGTGTGACACACGTGTTCAATTTTGATTTGCCCGATGATCCTGCCAATTATATCCACCGCATCGGTAGAACAGCACGCGCAGGTGCCAAGGGTAAAGCATTTGCATTCGTGTGCGATGACTACGGCCAGAATCTGGTTGAAATCAATACGTTGCTGGGATCCTCATTAGCGTTGCATGCTGAGCTTTTCGACGAACGCTATCTGAGCGTAGAAGATAAAGCTCCCAACCCCTACAAACAAGCTCGTCAAAAACAAGAAGACGATGGTGATTCGCATCAACGTCCAAGACATGGAGGTCGAGGTCACGATCGCGGCGAACGCCAGGGTGGACGACGCGACGAGCGCGGTGGACATGGCAAAGGTCATCATCGCGATCGCGGTAGCAAGCATGGAGATCATCGTGAGCCGAGACACGGCCGAGGGCATGATCGTCATCGCGGCCAACAGCACCAACATTCAAAGCATGGCAGCCATTTGCCCGCTCCGATTCAGCCGAGCGGCGGCGGAATCTTTGCAATGATCAAGCGCATCTTCAAAGCGATCTTCGGTTAAGTTAGTCTAGAACTCTCAAAAAACAGAAGCCATGCCGACATCACGGTATGGCTTTTTCGTATCGTTGGATCTGGAGAGTTATCGAGAATTACAGCAACGAAAACCCAAATGATAATTATGATGACTGTCTTCATGCATCACGGTAGTTCCGTGCCAGTAAGGTGCACGCCAACGGCACCAGTCTTCATGTGCATGGTATTTGTCAAAGATAAACCAGCTACCCTTCATTTCCGTGTGACCTAGCGTGGTGCTGCCTTTGCTGGTCATTTGTGATTCGTCCAATGGCAGATTCATGTGTTCTGCGGCGTTACCATGTTGATCGTAAACACCAAGTGGACTTACGCATTCAGAGAAAGCCGCTGTTGGATACGTGTTCGAACCACAGCGCTTCCAATCGCCGCCATTACAGCCGTTGTCTTTGGTGCTGTTCGCGCCGCAAGTTCCTTTGAGATAAGTTGGCCCAAATGCCCAGCGTTTACTTCCCGCATTCTTCTGGTTGTGCTCGCGTCGCATTTTGTTGATAGCGGCGTTCGTCTGCATTCCCTTGATTCCGGCAAAGTCATAGTCCGCAGGTTTCAATTCACCCTGGCAACCGCCCTCCCATTCATGTGCATCGCACATCCTCTTACCGATCGCGCTGCAAATTTCCTGTGCTTCACGGGCCTTTACCCATACGACGGGATACGCACATGGGATGTTGGGAAACTCGAACTGATCGATGCAGCTCTTTGCGTCTTGAGGTTTTTCTTTCGCAGGATCGTAAAGTGGTGCCATGAATTTTGCACCGCAGATTTTTTCCCACTCAGCATTGCCGTGTGAGACTTTCTTTTCTTTGAGGCGATCTTCGCACTGCTGACGGGTCATGGGATGTTTTGTTACGGCAGGATTTCCTTGGCCTAGAACGCTTGAGCCGCTTAGGATCTTGCGGATTTTAGTTTCGGCTTCGGGAGTGATCTTATGAACACTTTTCAATTCGTCAATTAGCGCGTTACGTTGTTCTTCCAAGGTTTCAGCGAATGCATTCACACTCATCAGCACTGCCAAAGCAGCGGACGTAATCAAAATTCGCACAGATACTCCCCTATTTTTTCATCACGAAAAAGAAATCACGGTTGTCAGGTGTTCCGACAAACCGTGGGATGATGGCGCCATTGACCTCGCGATCAAGAACGTTCATTCCCGTTATGAGGTATTGTATCCCAAAATCTTTGCCAGTCGAACTGTACAAAGCGAGATAAGTGTGTTCGAGGGCGTTCATGTCCAAATGTAAGGCATAGCGGCAGCCGTACGATTGAAAGACTCGTGCCATTGAATTTGCGGTCGCTCCGGAAAAGTACCCATAAATTAAGTACTGTCTACCTTGGTTCTCTTGTAAACATGCTCCCGCTCGTAATGCACGCTGTGCGCTGTCTTGCGAGCCTGACCAGTTGCCGAGATGCCAACTGCCAACAAAACGTCCGGGTACCGGTGCCTTCAATTGCTCATCCCAGTCGATGATGGCAACGCCATTTTGACGAGCATGGCGAATGTCTTTGAGCAAAGCGTTGTCATCATTGCGCCATGTTCTCATATCGACACGGCCATCATTGAAAATGATCACGGTTGCGAGTCCCGGAACGAGGCGGCTGAACACGACACCATTCTCTATGAATCCATAGTGAGAACCGCGATTGATTGATGCGAGTTCTCCCCATTTGAACGCGCCGTGGCTGCGTTTGAATCCACCGGTAAATGTGGCAATGACTTTTGTCGCGTCAATGGGATTGATTCCTCCGGTAACCACCAACGGATCTGCAACAGCAAAACCATCTGGACCGGGCAATGCGCTGCGCACGCGATCATCGGCACGTTCAGACCATTCAAGAGAGGGATGTTTGGTTCCAAGCGCAAATCCAAGTTCATGCTTGCTCAAATCGAAGGCAACCAGATAGGCGATGGCCTTTTCTTCGGTAGCATCAAGCTTGTGAACAACTTGTGGAAACGAGTTCAGGATCTCCGACTTGATGATCATTGGTTCAATGATACTGACATAAACACCGGCGTTTCGCTTGGCGGGATACCAGCTTCCGGCCTCAAGAGTTAATGCATTGGCTTCACCGAGATCGATGCCTAAATAGTCCGGTATCAAAAACTTGTTTGGTAAATTGGGCTGGATTTGTGCTGTTCCAGGTCCGTTCTGGTACTCAGGAATTGCGCCGCTGTTACCAGCAACGGTGCCGTCCGACGCTTTCAAGTCACCGGTGATTAGGAATTTATCTTTGAAGATGGTGTCTTTAACGATGCTGGTAATCTGCTCTCCACCCCAAACGTGACGGCGAAGGAAGTCTGTCACAACTTCTTTTGTTGACTCGCGACCGATGCTTGGGTTGCGCACAAACAGCGCGCCGTCACAAATCGGTTCGTAATATCGCTTCATGGACTTTGCCGCGCGAATGGGCGCGTTAGTCTTCGTGGCCCATAGTGAACATCTTTTCGCTTCGGGGCCCTGACCTGTAAGAATCAGTCCTTCTCCGAACGCAGGGTCAACATCTACAAAGAGATTTTTCGGTCGCGGGTTTTCGATATGGAAGATTTCAGGTTCCTTCTGTCCGCGCCACTTTACCGAAACGAGGTACCACGCGTTGATAGCTGGATTGATGCTCATGAATTTTACCGATTCAGGAGCATCCGAATTTGGGTCATTACCTGTGATGACTCTTTCAAATTTGTCCTTTTGGATATCGAGAATGTTGGTCGCGGCGTTCGCATTTAAGCCGCATACGCAAGCCATGGCCAGCAGCGCCTGTAGGGGCATCCCTACGCCCGATTTCATCATTCTGTTCTGTGCATCCAACATCTGGCTCTTCAACTATCTGGATTTGTACGGATAAATTCGCACATAGCAATGTCACACGTGTCGGATGGAGGGATAAAATCTTTAATGAAAACTGATGTTCCAAAGTTCGGAATTTTGTTAAACGTGCGTGCACGGTTGAAAGTTGCGCATGCTATAGGCAACTCTTCTCATTTTTGAGTTTTTCTGGTTTTTTCTATGTTTTTGTCTAGATATCGGAATGTTACGGCTGCCTTCATTGCGGTTATTTTGTCCGCGACGTTGTCTTCCAGCTGCACATACCTTTCCGATTTTTTTGGTGGACCTGAGTCCGTTTCGTTTCAAGGAATTCCGTCTCGCGGTTTTGGATCTGTTTCGGGAACGGAGTTTGCTCGTGAGTTGGGGCGAGTAGATACTCCCGAGCGCGAAGATCTAATTCTTCGCGAGGCAAATCGGGGTAATGTCCCAGATTTTATGAGAAAATTCGTGGCCGTCAAAATTGATGGAAAGACCAGCAAGGGCAAGAAAATGTCGGCCGTGATCTACGTTGCGCCAGACTATTTTGCCATTGGCAGTAACAGCGACTACTTGCGTGTACCAATGACTCCCATGACGGCACAGCGTATCTGTGACCGCTACGGTTTGATCATGCCCACACGCAAGATGGTGAACGAAATTTACCGTTCGGCAGCAGTAAAAGTTGCTCCACAACCACTGCCTCCGGGCGATCAGATGACTGGTGTACCCTACTACGAACGGCACAATCGCATGGTTCAAGCGACACTAGGTTTGCGGGCAAAGTCTGGGCTCATCGCCGGACACAAAAAAGACATCGTAAACAGCGTATTGATTCAGAACAGACCACTTCAGGTGGCCATCTACGGTTGGCACCGATTGAACGGGCAAGCCATTCAACCTCTGAGTCTGGTTCATATCAACACCTATGCTGACTATAGTCACGGCATGCGCATGATTCGTGCAACGATGCTCATTGATGGCAAAACTTGGCGAGTGTCAGACGCGCTCAAGCATCCAGAGTATTCAAAACTACTAAGTGATGAAGGCACGTTTTCGAAGTCAACTTTGCCCACGAATGCTCACCCACGCTGGTTGCATCGCAACGTCGCTAAGCGAAGCTAGTTCTTCTTTTTTGTTCATAAGACATTAGTGTGAAAGCAGGTACTGCCGAATCCATCGTGGCACATAAGCCGTGGAGTCGATGGGCCCCTCGTCGCTGAAAAGTGGCGAAAGAAGTTCATCTGATACTGCGATTGCAAGGTCAATCCGTTCGCCATCAACCCGAGCATTTCGAGAAATGAAGCGCACGCCGTGGCTGTAGTCGGCATACCGAAAGTCATGGTCGTGGTTCAATTTCTGTATGGGGACACCATCAGTATTGTGCCAGCCATAGATGGCTAGTCGGTCCTCAAGTTGCCTGAGCGAGTGAGACAATACGATGTCTTTTTTATGTCCCGCCGTAAGTACACCACGAAGGTTCCGTTGAATATCGGACTGTCTGATCAGTGTCGTGTGGTCAAACGCGCGCTCGATCCCACTCATGGAACGGCCAGGCGGCAATGCAATGGGCCGGAGTTGAACGCGTGCAAACTTGTAGATGATGTCGACGAGCTGTTTGGTCGGCAGCATGAGCGAAAACTGATCGGCAACAGCAACTGCCGTTGCGGGTTGTAACGGAACATAGAAGTAATCATCGATTCTTCCCACTGCGAGATAATCGGGGGCGACATCGATCTCCACGTGTCTCATTCTTTGTTGGCCATCACGAGCGTTGAAACTAATGCGAACAAATGAATCTAGAAACGCCGGGACATGCCCCTTCAAAATATGCCGATACAAAATACCTTCACGAAGATGGTCGCCCTTGGTGACGATCTCCTGCAAGATTTCTGTGCCCGAGGGTGAGGCTGCAAAATGAAGGGAAGTCTTGACTGGAGGTAGCGTTTCAACAGGCACAAAGACGGAACAGGTCATAGCGACAATGAAGCCAGCTAACGTGATGAATTTTGCGTCTTTGAACATCAAACCCAATAGTCCTCCGTCGTCACCCCAAAGGGCAACATGCAGGAGGATTTATCGGCTTGGAAAAAACGAACTTTAGGCCAATTTTTCCTTTGGTTTCTACATCTTAGTCTTTTTGAATAGAAATTCAGGTATGTGTTTTATCACCAGCATGATCCAGCCCCATATGGGGGGAGTGTAAACGACGTCGCGTTTGGATCTAGCACCCGAGACGATATATTTTGCTGCGATGGACGGAGGGACGACAAAAGGCCTCTTTTGAATATGTGCGGTCATTGGCGTGTCAATGATTCCGGGCTTTACGGTCATGACATGGATGCCTTCCTTGCATAACCGTGCACGCAAACCGCTTAAGTATGCTGAAAATGCGGCTTTCGATGCAGCGTATATATAATTTGATTGGCGGCCGCGATCACCGGCAACCGAGCTGATGCCGATTAACGTTCCCCGTTTTTGTTCTAAGAATCGAGACGCGAGGATTTCGCACAGTGTCATCCGAGAAATAGCATTTACGTTCATGGTCTGTACCGTCAACGCAGATTGCGATTGGCAATCAACCTGCTCAAACATGATGCCGTATGCCACGATTGCAAGATCGAATGCCTGCGACTTTGGCCACGCACGGTCAATCAGAGCGGCTTGTCCGTCGACTGCTGACAAGTCGCCGGCAATGACCTCCACCTTTTTTGCGCCTCGTACTTTTAGGTCTGCGGCGATGGACTGCAATTTGGTTTCATGACGCGCAATCAATGTAAAAGCGCACTGATCGGCGCAGAGGGTCTGCAAAACTGCTTGGCAAATTCCCGACGTGGCTCCCAGCACCAAAACGTTTTGAAATTTGACCGTCATGAATTTACGCGCTCCCAAAAGTCAGAAGAAAAGTGCGGATCTATGTAACTTAAAAATGTTGGTAGTCCCGGATAAGACGACTTAAACGTTTGCGCACTCATGCGCGCGTCTTTAGCTGCATAGATGCGGCCGCCCAGATTCATGACGATGGCGTCTAGTTCGTTCAAAAGTTCGAGTGTCTTTTGGCCATTGTTTGCAAAGTCCATGGCAAGGGTATAACCCTCCGCCGGAAAACTCATGTAGCCGCCAGAAGAGATCGAGCCAAATCTCTTCAGAACGGCTAGGAACGAAGCAGAACCGGACTCGACTACGCGGCGTAACACGCGCTCCAGCGCCGGCTTAGCTTGAAGGGGGACGACGAATTGATACTGATAAAACCCCCTTTTGCCGTAAATGCGATTCCAGTTTTCAATGGCGTCCAATGGATAAAAAAATGGGCTGTAGCTGATGACGGCATCAGAAACGGAAGCGAGCGATTTGTTGTAATAGAGATGATTGAACGCATTAACGGTCAAACGGTTGAGTGTGAAATTTGGAAAATAGAATGGAACGTCTAGTTTAGCGTGCCCGCTCACACCAACGTCTCGTTGAACGGATGCGGCATGATTGCCGGCCATCAAAATCCCGCGGCCGAAATTCTTTCCTGACGACGCGCAGTCTAGCCAAGAAACAATGTAGTCATATTTATTGAGAACCGATTCTTCTTTTGCAAAATAGTCCTGCAAGCAGCTGAATTTGATAGACCGCTGCTGGATCATGGTTGATTTTATGGGGATAAGTCGAAAGGTGGCTTCGACAATGAAGCCAGTTAGTCCAAGTCCGCCAATAGTTGCGTAGAACATCCCTTCATTTTCTGTGCGCGAACAACGAATCCTAGATCCATCGCTTCGCAGCAATGTCAGTGCATCGACAAAGTTGCCAAAGTTTCCGACACAGTGGTGATTTTTTCCATGTACGTCGTTAGCAATGGCGCCGGCAACCGTTACAAATTGTGTGCCCGGCGTCACCGGTAGAAAATATCCACGAGGCATAAATTCCTGAATCACATCGAACAAAGTGACGCCCGCTTCCACAGACAATCGTCTCGTTGCCTCATCAAAGTAAATGAAGCGATTGAGAAAGTTTGACCGTATGATCGTCCCACCCTGCTTTTGGCACGAGTCGCCGTAGCTGCGCCCTTTTCCAAAGCCAAGGTATTTTCTGTTAGGTTCAAATTGAATGCGGTCGCTGGGAAACTCTGGATTCAATACCTGATTAGGCTTGTGTTCACGCAGATTTCCCCATGAATTTAATGACGCCATGAAATACCCAATGGGTTGGTCATGGCGAGCATTGTCACGAAAACGAGCAATGCGCCGACGATATAGGAAGTTCGATCGGTCAATGCAAAAGCTACCGGATCAGAGTGCATGGCTCCACGATTGGTGATCATCCATGCTCTACTTAGCCAAAAAAGTAAAAGTGGACATGCAAACCACAAATAATCAGGCTCGCTGTACATGGTCTGCACGGATGTGCTGGTAATGTACAAACAAAAAACGAGTACAGATATGTAACCGCTTGCCGAACCGAGGCTTGTGATTAGATGCAGATCGCCGGTCTGATAGTCGCGACCTTTGACGATAAGATCGTCGATGGTAGTCCCGCGATTTTCAATGTGATGCTTTTTTAGCACGAGCTTTAACTCTGAGACTCGCTTCATGAATGCGAGGCTTAGAAAAAAGAATGTCGAAAGAGATAGTAGCCAAGGCGATACAACTACCTGCGTTGCCACGGATCCCGCCATGAGGCGGACAGTATACAGACAAGCAAGCATCATCACATCGGCGATTACCACCGACTTCAACCAAAAAGTATACGCTGTCGTAAGAAGCAAATATGACCCGATAATGGCGACAAAGCCTGTTCCCAAAATCGTGCTCACTATTAATGACATTACCAGAAGAGCAATTGACAGCATCACACCATGGAACGCGGGAATGGCACCGGAAGCGAAGGGCCGATGTCTTTTGGTCGGGTGAGCCCGGTCCGCTTCTAAGTCAAACAAATCGTTAACGATATAGATGCTAGAAGCCGCAAGAGAAAAGCCTGCAAACGCGGCGATGGACTTTACCAGGACAGCTGTTTCAAAGAAGCGATGACCGAGGAACGCGGGTGCGAAGACCAAGACATTCTTTGCCCATTGGTGTGCACGTACAGCCTTACGGAGGCTATTTAAATTCATCCTTGGTACTTCGAATACCTGAACGACATTGCCAAGTTTTTCAGCCGCGGCAACGAGTGACATTGAAGTGGCAATTACGTATGAACCGGCGGCGTGTTTCCAGACGTGGGTATCAACAACGTGATCGCCAACGTAGTCAAAGGACTTTTCGCCAAATCGAGCGACAAGTGCATCGGCCTTTTTGGGGCCTTTCAAATTTAACTTATCGGTAGATCCCATCACTTCATCAAAGCACCCCAAGTGTTTTGCAAAGCGTTCGCCGATTTCTTGCCGCGATGCGGTTACCAAAAAGCATTTCCTACCTCGTTCCCGCTCTGAACGAACGAAAGCGATGACGCTATCTCGAAAAGGTAATGAGGCCGGCTCAACCGTAATGCGCACGGCGACTTGTTTCTTAAACTCGGGAATTCCTCTCAAAATCCAGAGGAACATCGCAAGAATTGTGCTTGGACGCTTTTTGATCAAAGCAAAGACCGCTTCTTGCAACGTATCGGTTGCGCAAACGGTGCCGTCGAGATCGACGCAAAGAGGTATGTTTTTTCGATCCAAAATTTTGCTCTCGTGGATTGTGTCATATATCTTAGACCTATTGGGCGTAGCGGGCAACGGCTTAATGTTACAGGATAAAACGAGCATTCTCGTGCAGGTCGTAATGAAACTCTGAGGATTGTCTGCGGACGACAACGGCATGAAACAGGTTATTTGCTGATGTGTGCCCAGCTTTCTGATGGGAGAATGCGAGCTTGTGTGTCAGACTTTCGAGTCCACAGCCATGAATGGTGCCAATGACGCGATGGCCCGAGTCTATTAATCCCCAATACCTTGCTAACTCAAGCCCCCTGAGCTCGCCGAAAACAATGAAATCAGGACGCAACCTTAGGGCCTCTTTGGCGATGACTTCTTCGCTGATACCACCGCGACCGTCGATGCCCGCGCACTTGCTCATCAGCTTTATCCAGTAGATCTCCTCAGCATTGAGTTCATCAGTACTTTCAATGATGACGAGCCGCGACATTCGAAGATATTCGCGCATGACGGCTCGCAACAAATGTGTTTTGCCTGAGCCTGTCGGTCCTACGATGTATATTGGTAGTGAGGACCGGTTCATGAGTGCATGAATATCCTGAAGAATTTGCCGCAGTCCGCAGCCCTTTGATGAGGAATCGATGGGCCTTTGTGCGCGCAGCGTCAGGGTGGGACCAGATTGAGATAGAGGAGGAATGATCGCATGCCACCGAAAGTGAATTTCTCCCAATTGAATCCTGCCGCCTCCGTACGGAACTTTGGGATCAAGACGAATGCGGCTACGCCCAGCAAAATCAATAATCAGTTTGGTGACAAAATTCGGATCAGTTCTTTCGTCGTTTAGCCGCAGCTGTCGCCCATAGCGATCGATGTAGCTCAACCCACGTTCTGTAAACCACGCCTCTTCAAGGTCTGCGATAACCGGGCTCAATAAGTTCAAAACTTCTGCGACCGGATCCGTTTGTCGGTGCACTAACGCGCAGGATGCCGGCACCTTCTTCGATGAGCCTCGCATTTCCCAAAAAGGAGTCATCCATTTCATGATCGGATTGCCACGCATAGACGTCCTTTCCAAGCTCGATGGCATATTGCGCAGTGATGAGAGCCCCAGACCTAGTGTTTGCTTGAATCAGCACGAGTTCGTCGCCGAGTCCTGCAATGATGCGATTACGAATGACGAAGTCCTTGGGGCGCGGGCGATAGGGGAAGAGCCGTTCCGAAACTATCAACCCACCTGACTCGATAATCTGCATAAACAAGTCTCGAAGTCGTGTCGGGTAAAGATCGGCAAGTCCGCCAGCCATGACAGAAATGGTCGAACCAACGGTTGCCAACGCTCCTCGGTGACTTGCCGAGTCACAACCAAATGCGCCGCCACTGACAACGGTCACATTGCAGGAACCAAAGGCATGAGCAAGCGCGACCGAGGCTTCTAATCCAGATTTACAAGCCTTGCGCGCACCTACGATGGCGACACTGCGATTCGCAAACAACGCGACGTTTCCCATGAATGTCAAAACGTGCGGTGGACGTCGAACGGATTCTAATCGAGTAGGGAATGCGTCTTCACACGATGCGATCCAGTTGAAGGGGTCATTTCTAGTTCTGGCATCTATGTAAACTTCAGCCTCTCGAATCACTGCATCGACATCTACTGAGGTATTAGCATGAGAACGAAAGCTAGCTTTCGACCGTTGCAATATGTCTGCAGCAAGTTGCCTGATGGTGCCATTGAATGACGCGTACTCCTTCACTTGATCGTAGTTCAGGTAGAACGCGCAGAGTTCGGAGGTAACGTGAGCTAATAGAGCGGCGATGATATGCGAGTCGGACAAGAGAACTCCCGAGTGAATCGCGTGGTTCTACTCGGGATATTCCGCAAGAACAAATGACATCTGCGATCTTACATGGCCTGTTTGATCGCCTCTAACTCTTGACGCGCGACATCGGCAGTTTCGCCCGATGGATTGTCGGCGATGATTTTCTTCAATGACTCAATCGATTTTTCCTTCAAACCAAGTTGGTATTCGATTTTAGCCGCGTAAATTCTGGCGCGAGGTGTCCAAGCGCTCTGCCCGTTCGCATCGATAAATTTGCGGAAGTGATCTTTGGCGGTGCTATACTCCTTGAGGTTGTACCAGCTAACCGCAATCCAGTACGATGGCGATCCGTCCTTGGCGCTTTCTTCAGGAAAGTCCGCGTTTAGCTTTTCCAATTCCACAACGGCTTTGCCATAACGACCAACTCGAACCAAGTCTTGTGCCTCAGCAAATCTACTTGGAAAAGAGCCCTTATCGATGGCGGGTTTTGCCGCCACGGATTCCGCTGGCTTGGCATGCGGGCCCTCTTGGGGATGGGCATCCTCTTTTTTGCCCGCATTAGCGACTTTTTTCTTAGCGGCATCACGTTTGGACTTTTCGAATGCGACGTCATCCGGATTCTTTAGTTCGTCGGGAACAATTCCGAGCATTAGACCCTTCTGCAGAAGTTTGATCTTAGCCCGCTGTTTGCGAACTTCTTCTTCCATGATGTCCAGCCGTTGCCAGATGCGCGCTTGCTTCATTTCGGGGGTTAACTTCTCCCACTCGATATTTGCGCTATCAGTAGTTTCAACGGGCCCAGTCGACTTACCTTCCGTACTTTCGGAATCGGATGACATCAGCGTTGCACATCCAACATTCAAAATGATGAGTGCGTTTAGCGAGATTTTGGCCCAAACTAGTTTGGTATACATGTGTCTCTCCTTAGACGGCATCTGCAAGGTTCATCGTGCGGATGAACTTGCGAATGTTTAGAGTCAATTCCTCTGAAGGGTTGATGAATTGAAGTCCGATCAAGATTTTTCGGCGAAACGATTCTTCTCCTAGTTGCTCGTCCATTTCGCGGATGCGCTTAATCCAGCGAACCTGCGCGTGTACGGGTAAAGGTAAATGCATGGGTAGCATCAGGGTCGCATCTTCGAGTGAGTGGTCTCTGCGAAAATGTCTGAGTATCGCTGGGAATCGAGTTACAAGACAAATGCCACCTTCACTTAAATCGGCGAGGCGGACCCAATTGCTCAGATTGTTTAGTTGCGTAGATGCAAACGGTGATCCGTACACTGCGGGGGTCTTGTTAATCGAGGGCAAATTTAAAAAGGCAGAGTTTTCTTCAGTCGTTTTAAAGCGGGAGTTTTTTCGGCGTTCTAGGCTGAGGAGTTGTTTTGGCAGCGCAATCCGAACCGTAGACTCACTTTGTTCGATAATTGTTTGAGTGAAAGTCAAATGGGTGGACATGCCCTTGAACTCAACAATTACATCCCTTGCCGTCTTCAAATGAGCCATGCCGACCGGTGAAATATTCGCGATTTCAATAGTCTTCGGTCCCGCTTGCGAAATGTCCTGAGCTATTCCGCGCACGGAAATCATGTTTTCGCCCCGACGTCTGATGATGACGTTGAGGTGCGCGGCGCATATCTTCGCCAAAATACGTTCGATGCGATCCATCGACGAGATGGCAACAGACTGTTTTGATGGCTCAGTGCTCGGAGGCAATGACTCATCCTTTGATGTTTTGTAAGAAAAATCGCACTTGCTCAATTTATTGTATATTCTGTCTCAGCGGCTCGTCCATGTTGGGACCCTATGGATCAGCTGATCTTTTGATATGGTGAAATTAATAATGAGCAAAAAGTTTGGTAAAATTGGATTGAATGCGCGAAGTTGCCTGACAAGCGCCTTTCTTTTGTTCGTTCTTTCCTTTTTTGGGATGCAGGTGTCGCAGGCCCAAGAGCAGCACCCGCCAAGTCCGTCGGACTCGCCCGAGGCCTCCTTGTTGGCCTTTCGGGAGAACGGCATTGTGATCGAAGCGGGGCGGACCATTCCAACGTATAAATCACTGAGATCATTTTCTGCGGGTTACAAGCCGGGCAAACGTTTGGTGTATCGACGAGTTTTAGAGCAAGACTGGATGGCTGCCATAGGATTCGGCTTCAAAGAATGGAATCTTCTAGAGTTTGAAACGCCGATGTCGATCTTTACCGTCGATCACGAAATTCATCGTTTGATTCGCATCAATCACCCTTTGTACCTTGCTGTGGGAATCCGAACATCTTTCATGGTTCCTGCACTCAATGACACTATTCCGCCTAAACGATATTCTGGTTACGATGCAGAAATCGGTGTTGCCGCCAGCATGCAACTAATTGGCAGAATTACAAATCAGAGTACATGGAACATGCGTTTTGAACGATGGCGCGGCACGAAGACCAGTCGGTTGCATGCCTATGAAGTTGCTGCGGGGATCGGCATAGACTTTGAATCAAAGCAATCTCGGGTCACAAATTAAGCACAACCTTATTTTGTCAAGGATGGCGTGGCTGGCATCGATTCTTCTGGGGTCAGTTTAGGCAATATGCCCAGTTCGTCATCATCACAGGTTGGAAGTTTAATTGTAGCTTGCCAGCCAAATCGGTGCGACGCCCACATTCGTTGAAGCTTGAATTGTTTCGCCAGCGAATCGTTGGTTTCGACATTTGCGAGATTACGCGAAGCCGAATAGACAGTCGCGTCCTTTGAAATCAAAATTCGATCGGTCACGCCGACGGGCGCATCTTCACTCTGATCGGCTAGGTAAATTTCGTTTTGTAGCGTTGCTGTATGGCAGTCAGCAATAATCTGGCAAATGCCTTGTGATGTGTCTTTGAGATTTAAGGTGCTGAGAAATCGATCAAAACGCGTAGCGCTCTGGTCCGCTGGTAGAAAGCCACCAACAATTAGCCGTTTGGCGCAATATTTTCCCTTGGTGATGAAATCTGAAATCCGTTCTTCGACGAATGAATACCAAAGAAACTTCTTCCCGATTTTGCTCGGCATCTGCACATTAAATATAACGATCGGTTGTTCGCTACCTTGAAGTACGTCCAAAGTAAGGTAGCCATCTGTACCTATGTTCCACATCTGCCGTTGATCGGACTGAAACTCAGCGAATTGCAGCGGTTTGGTCGCGGCCACGGCCATGGAGCGAATCTCTTGCGTTTCATCGTAGTTCGCTACTGGCAAAGAATGGGCGGCATATCCTCGAAGTGAACCAACGGCGAGGATGTCCAGATCGCTTTCGGACGAGCTATCTTCTCGTTGCATGACGTCTTGAAACAAAATGATGTCTGGACGTGATGCGCGAAACTGGTCATCGATAATCGCGAGGCGTTGTCGCCGAAAGATCCAATCACCAGTCCACGCATTTGCTTCACCCGTCAAAGAGTTCCGCTGCGCGTACATGCTCAATGTTTGGATTCGAATCGGTCGATCGTCAAAAGATGAGTCCGAGGTGATTGATACACACGAACTGATCTTTGACGAACCGATAATCACAATGGCTAAGGCAAGCGATCGCAAAAATTAGCATCCAATGTAGCGCGAGATTACAAGTCGCTGAATCTCGCTGGTTCCTTCACCGATTCGCAGCAGTGCAGCATCGCGGTAATGGCGCTCAATGGGATACTCTTTCATGAGGCCGTATCCGCCAAAAATCTGCTGACCTTCTCGCGCACAAAACTCCGCAACCTCTGAACAGTAGAGTTTCGCCATGGCAGCGTGTTTTTGGAACGGTAAATGATTTTGCTTTTGCCAACATGCTTTGTAGAGCAATCCTTCAGCTGCCTCAATGCGCGTTGCCATCTCAGCGAGCTTGAAACCAATCGCCTGGTGTTTGGAAATGGACACACCAAAAGTTTTGCGTTCCTGAGAATACTTTAGTGACAGATCGAGCGCTCCCTTTGCAAGGCCCAAACCCATTGCGCCAATGGACAAACGTCCGTTATCAAGTGTCTCCATCATGATCTTGAAGCCCTGTCCGATCTGGCCGAGTACATTCTTTTCCGGAACGCGAACGTTATCGAAGTACAATTCGCCCGTATTCGAGGCGCGCCACATCATTTTGCCCTTCATTTGGCGTCGGGTAAGTCCCTTTGCATCAGAGGGAACAATGAAGCAGCTAAGTTCTGAACGTCCATCAGGGCGCTTGCCTGTAACCGCTTGCACGGTGATTCCGTTTGTCAGCTTGCTGGCGCTGTTGGTGATCCAAATTTTTGACCCGTTGATTACCCATTCCTTCGTGGCCGCATCATACTTCGCCGTTGTCTTGCTGGCTTGTGCATCGCTGCCTGCTTCGGGTTCTGTTAGTCCAAACGCCCACATAGCTTGTCCTGTACATAGCGCTGGCAGATATTCTCGCTTCTGCTCTTCTGTACCGTAGTAGTACAACGGCCCAGCTCCGAGACTATTGTGTGCGGCGATGGTTGCAGCCTGCGAACCATCACAGCGTGCCAGTTCTTCAACAGCGACGGCGTACGAAATGTAATCCATTTCCTGTCCGCCGTACTTTGATGGCACGATGGTGCCAAACAAACCAAGCTCTCCCATTTTTTTTGTTAGATCTTCGGAGAACGTTTCGTTCTCATCAAGTTCGTGTGCCTTGGGTGCGATTTCCTTTGCGGCAAAATCGCGAATGCTTTTGCGGAGAAGTTGTAGTTCTTCTGTTTCTGAATAATTGTATGACAAGTTCCTGCTCCTTAAAGAGGATTGAAGATGTAGGATAGTTGGCGTCGAAGAATGTGACTAAAGAGAAATATCTCGGATTCGCCCTTCTCGGCCGCTAGCACCCGAAAATATCGCTAAAAACGAGCGATAACGCCACTCCGGAATTTGACCATTTTGCACGGCCTCAAGAACGGGGCATTCAGGTTCGTCCACATGCCGGCACTCGCGAAACTTGCATTTGCCAAGAAAGGGTCGAAAGTCACGGAACGAATAGGTGAGATCGATGGTGCTCTTCTCATCGAAACAAAAGCTGCGAATTCCCGGAGTATCGATCATGTAACCGCCAGTGCCGAGTTTAATCAAACTAGCATACGAGGTTGTGTGGCGTCCTTTATAGAAGATGTTGGCATCTGGTTCGATATCCTGAATGATTTCAGGCTTGTACAGGTTAAGCAGCGAAGACTTACCGACGCCTGAGTGTCCCGAAAGTAAGCTAATCTTCCCCGACAACAGTTCGCCAAGCTTTGTTAATTGTGGGTCTTTCTTCGGCGATTTCACATTCGCGCTGACGGATAGCACTGTGTATCCAAGGGTTCGAAAATACTCCACTTTTTCATGACATTCTTTGCGAAAGTCTTCGTCCGCATCAGGCAGCAGGTCTTCTTTGTTCATAACGATGGTTACCGGCAGCTCTTGCAACTCGGCGAGTACCAAGTAACGATCGATTAAGCCCCACTTGATCGGCGGATTCAGGTAGCTCGCGACAAAAATGAGTTGGTTCATATTGCTTGCCAAGACATGCTGCCGGTCATTGTCGGCAGGATCTAGTCGTGCAATTGAACTCTTGCGCGGTGCAAGATTCAAAATTACAGCCTGCGGAAGCTCGGACGTAGAATCGCGCTCTTTCTCATTGGCGGCTCGGCAAAGAACGCGGTCGCCGACGACAATAAAATTTCGTTCGTTGCGGTTAGTTGTTAGATATTTGCGCGCGATGGTTGCGAGCTGGACATCGCGTGTCATGATCTCGCCGATGTTAGGTTCAGGTGAAATAAAGGCGTAACGCTTGTGAACCTCAACGACGCGGGCAGCAAATGTCCCCGTTTCTTTTACGCTACCCCAATCTGATTCTTCCAGCTCGAATGGGTCATTCAGGTCTGTAACCTTCTGTCGGGACTTCTTGCGCCGAACCTTTTGATACTTCTCGAATTGGTCGAGATCTTCGTCCTCGTAGTCTTCCCATTTACCCATTTACTAAGACTCCGGGCTGTGGACGGCGCGATTGATAGATTCTCGAATATCTGGGCTCAAAACCAATGCGGTGTTTCCAGCAAGTGTGCGATTGTTGTCAGAGACTGTAATCGTACCGCTTTGATCACGCACGATTCGTACCAGTTCAAACTGCACGAGCATGTCGACAAAATTTCTGTAAAGCGATTTATCGTAGTACTCAGGATCATTAACACCGCTGAGTAGTGAGATTCTGCGGGCGAGCAATTGACACTGATTTTCGAGGTCTTGGCGCACGAGTCCGGACTTGCCTGAATGTGCCCCGATGATGGCAAGCGTGATGCCGTATCGTTCCAACACGGATTGCAGAATACCAGCAAAGCACTTTAGATGAATGTATTCGGCCTTCAGTACCGCGGGGCGACGAATTTCACCGTTGCTGGATGAAAGAAGTCCATGTTCGACAAAAGTATTCATCAGTGAACGAACGCGCTGTGAGAATTCTTCTTCTGTCCAGCCCAAGAAAAATTCTTGCTTCAAGAACGGATAAAATGTTTTGCACCCTTTGATCAAATCGTCTTCCGCGACAGATTCTTGGTGTACAAAGAAGTTTGCGATCAGAGACGGTAACGCGAAAAGATGAATGATATTGTTCTTGTAGTAGGTCAAACTAACGCCATCATTTTCGCTGCAGTAAAGCACGTCGCTTCCGGGATAATGGAAACGCTGAATGGGCGCGACGGACTCGGCAAAATTCAAGATTTCCTGTGCGAGTGGGCTGGGGAATGCATCGGCATTTGCCAATCCAGATTTCGTGATAACGTCAAAGCACTTTTGCAGAAACGAAGTCAATTCGCTTTCTGGCATGGCTCGTTTAGGACTTGTAAGTAGCGCCATTGCGACCATACCAACGGAACTGACGATCACACCTTCGTTGATGCGTTGCATAGCGGCGAACGCGAGATCGTCGACACTCTTGGTCAACCAATCTGGGCGATAGTTCAATTCGCCACCGTGTGACTTCCATTCGGGATGTGATTGATCAAGAAACTCACTTAGCATAATCGGTTTACAAAAGTTCACGTAGGCTCGACCAAATCGTTTTTTCATGATTTTGCGAGCGCCGAGAAGTTGGCCGATGGTTTCCTTCTGTTTCGCACCACCTTGTAGCTCTTTGTAGTACGACTTTACTTCGGCAACAGTGTCGTAGCCAATGTACACAGGGACAATTGCGACGGGTTTTGCCTGATCGCGAATGTAGCCACTGACGATCATGGACAGCATGCCGGTCTTTGGCACAAGTAAACGACCAGTGCGGCTGCGTCCGCCCTCAGGGAAAAAGTTGATGGAGTGGCCGCGTCGCAACAGAAAGTGCAGATACTCAGTGAAGACGGCTGTGTAAAGACGGTTGCCGCCAAATTTCCGGCGTAAGAAGAAGGCACCAGACCGACGCAGTAAGCCGCCGATGGGCCAGAAGTTCAAGTTGATGCCAGCGGCCATGTGAGGTGGGGCGAGTCCGTTATCAAACAAGACGTATCCCAAAAGGAGATAATCGATATGGCTGCGGTGTGTCGACATAAATACGATCTCATGAGTCTGACTGAGCTCGTGGATGGTCTTCAAGTTGCGCGCGTCAATGCCGTGAAAAATCTTATTCCACACATATGCAAGGATGATCCGGAAAAATCTCACGACCCCGTGGGTGGGTTCTGCGGAGATTTCGCGGACATAATGCTGGGCTTTTTGTTCGACCTTGTAACGAGAGTTGGGGTCCTTCTCACATTCGCGATCGATCGCAGCGCGTACCGCTTTCGAGCGCACGATCTCGGCGACAACTTCGGTACGGTCATAAATCTTGGGACCGAGCAAATGTGTTCTTTGGCTTTGAAAGTGAACGCGAAGAACTCGGCGCAACATTTTTGAGACTTCGCCAGCGTTTGGATCTTGATCAACTTGTTCGCGCAGAGAAATCGGTTTGCCAAATGAGATCAGTGCGTCGCGACCTTGCGCGAGAACGATGAATAACTTTTGTAGCATTCCTGCATGTTCATCATCTGAAAACAGCATGCTGAACCAAGACCCCTTTTGCTTGGAAGGGTCACGGCCCCAGATGATGGAAACGGGGACAATCTGAATCTCCATTGCCTTTTCACCTATAGCTTTGATGCAAAGATCCATCAGTGGCAGTGGAGCTGACTTTTGGCGCACCGGCTGAAGCAGTCCCAACTTAGTAAGGTACATGTATGCTGCACCAGATTTGCCATCAAGCTGACTGATGCGGCGATCGGGAATGGGAAGTCCAAATATTCCGCAATATTGATACAAGACCAACAAATCCAAAATGGATTTTGTCGGCAAAACATACATCACAGATTTTGACGGTTGGATGCCCAACTCTGCCGACGGCTGCTCCGGAAGAACGCGCGGACGTACGAGCCACAAGATGGGAGATGCGAGCCAAAGAAGTAAGCGGACGGTTCCTCCGCTCAGATTAGAATTCATGCCTCAAGCTCCAGATTGTCAATTAGTCTGACATCGCCGAGCTTTCCTGCAAACAACATGACGCATGGAGCATCAATTTTACCAGAAAGCTGTTCCAGTGACTGTCGTGAACAAATTTCAAAATAATCGATCTTAAATTTTGGTGAGACTTCGCGATGGGCGAGTTCCTTCAGGCGTTGAACTTCGCGCTCACCGGCGGCAAACGCTTGCTGTGCCGCGCGCAGTCCTCGAGAAATGGAAACGGCGTCCTGTCTTGCTTCAGGAGATAGGTAGCGATTGCGAGAACTCATGGCTAATCCGTCGCTTTCACGAACCGTTTCGCTACCGAGCAGACGAATGGGGACGTAAAAGTCAGCCACCATTTGTTCGATAACTTTGAACTGCTGATAATCCTTCAGCCCGAAGATGGCTACGTCTGGCTGGACGAGATTGAAAAGTTTCATCACGACCGTGAGTACGCCCTCAAAGTGTCCGGGGCGTGTAGCTCCGCACAAGATGTTTGCCATCTTTGTATTGTAGATACGTGTCTGTGCAGTCGTTGGATACATTTCTTGGATCGACGGAGCAAACACAGCATCTGCGCCGAGAGATTCGAGCAGAGCAACGTCAGACTGCAACACGCGTGGATATTTTGAAAAATCTTCGTTCGGACCAAACTGCAAGGGATTCACAAATATGCTGCAAACCACCGCGCCGGCTTCTTGCTTGCCGCGCTGTATGAGTGATGCATGGCCTTGGTGCAATGCCCCCATTGTCGGTACGAAAGCAACCGTCTTTGCTGCCTGCCAGCATTCCTGCCGCCAGGCTTGTAAGTCAGCGATGGTAAAGAGACTTTTAATCGGTGACTCCTTCTAAAATCACGATCACAGATTACTGCGTATTGGTGTGGGAAACAACCGATCAGTGGGTAGGAAGTCATCATAAAAGCAGGAGAAAACACGACAGGTAAGGAAACTATCAACTGCCCTCTTGGCAATTCGTCCCGTCCTAGGACCAGCTCTCTTCCGCTGCACACTTGGTGCAGACCCCATTTCCGCACGGACTCAGACAAGTGTCTTCAAGTCCAATCCGGTCGTGATTTCTCACTAGCTTTCTATCAATGGTTTCGGCTGATTCTGAAAAAACTTTAGCGCGCCGAGGAGGGCGCGCTAAATCGATGAGACGCTAAACTGGAAAAACGAGCAATTTTTACAGTCTTTTGGGAACTTCCAAATTTCCAGTACGTTGAGCGGCAAAGCTTAGGCGGCGTACGCGGCCCTTTGCGCCCAATGCGCCAAGCGGTTTGCCGTTAAACTTAACGTCGACAGCTGCGGCATCAAACACAAGGATTTGCGCGGTCTTGTCGAATTCAAATGTATAGCTACCCGGCTCAAGTTGTTTGCTGTCCCACGCGCCACCGTCAAGGTTGATGCGCAACTTCACCGATGCTTGGACGTTTACGTCCAACTTTTGTCTCTCAGGATTTGATTGAGTCACCGCATCGGTGCTGGGCTTGGCGGCTTCAGCGGCGACTGAAATGCTCTCCACTTTTTGAGTCGCCGGAGCTTCAGCGGTTGTGGCTGCTTTTGCTGTCTCAGTTGTTGCTTCCGCTGCCGTCGTCGAAGGTTGATCTGCGACAGGTTGTGTTGCTTCAGAGGCCGCTTCTTGTGCTGCGCCTACTGCTACATCTTCCGTTTGCGTAGCCGCTTCGATTGCTTCAACGGGAATGGCTCCCGGTAGGCGAACGTCAGCTGTCTCAGCTGACTTGTGCGTTGTTTCAGCGGCTTGTTTCTGTGTGGATGGCTTGCCCAAGATCCACAGTACACCGGGGATGACGCCCGCAGCCAAAACAGCTGCGCCAATAACGCCAAAAGGAATACGACCAATTTGTGATGCGGCAAATCGGAGTCCACGAATGGCGGGGTGATCGAACGAGAGCTCGCTACGGAGCCGAACATTCGATGCGCCAGTTTCAACCGCGACGTTCAAAGACTTTGCATTTGCTTGCGATCCGACCTTCACAGCTTGATCGAACGCGGCTAGAACGTCCGCAGAATCAGCGTTGATGGCCTTGCAAATGCTGCGCAAAAAACCACGTCCGAAAACAGCGCCGGGAAGACCCGAGAAATCTCCTGATTCAAGGCATTTTAAAAACGGCAAGCTGATGCGCGTTGTCTCTGCCAAACGCTCAATGGACAAGCCTGACACTTCACGCGCAGACGTCAGCACTGAACCAAATAAGCGTGCTTTTTCTGGGTCGAACCAAAGGTTCTTTTGTGTCGAATCAAAATCCTGGTCTGACATATCGTGTCCCCTAAAAACAATTCCAACGGGTAGTTTTGCCTCGCGTACTTACCAACTGTGCGTAAACCCACTGATCTGATATCATGAAGGTTGCAAACCGCATAACCGAGAAGAACACGGACCACATGAGGAGCGGCCATGAAATATAGCGTCACTCATATCATTATCAATAGAATTGCACAATTTGTTATCACAACACTTTTGGTTCTTTCTGGAGGCTGTGCAACCATTGGTGGCAGTTCAACAGAAGCTCAATCAGATCAGGAGCTTAAGGCTCGTCGCGCCATCATTGTCAACCACTTGAATGCTGGCCAACCGAATCGTGCAATTAGCGAACTTCGCCCGCTCCTCATTGATCAGCCGGATAACGCGGATTTGTTGAGTTTACACGGATTGTCATTGTTGGCTTTGAGCAAGGCAGCGGATGCGATTGGCCCCCTCAAAAAGGCGTACAAGCTATCTCCCAACGCTACAACCGCGTTAAATTTGTCCTCGGCTTACATTGAGACGCAGAAATTCAAAGAGGCGACGCAAGTGCTGCTCAAGTTAAGGCAAGACTCCAACCAGTTCCGAACGTACCCCTACCCCGAGCGCGTTCATCACAACCTCGGCCTGTCTCTTGAAAAGCAAAACAAAAACAAACTCGCTGAGACTCAGTACAAGTTGGCGATCAAAGCAAATCCGTCTTTCTACCTCAGCTTGATGCAGCTCGGTATCCTCTATCGAAAGACGCAACGGTCGCAGCTTGCGATTACTCAGTTCAATCTGGCCAAAGACGCGTGCCCCAATTGTTTCGAGCCAATCGAGGGTTTGGCACTTGCTTACCGCGATCTGAAGAAAAACCAATCAGCTAATCGTGGTTTGGAGCAATTTGTTCAGCGCCGTGATGTCGATGAAGTCAGTCGTAAACGCGCACTTGCGCTCATGCAGGAATTCACCCCGGTACGCGAGTGAACTCGTTTTGCCTTTTGCTGGCGAAAGCAATAAACTCGGGACTCCCAAATTTGAATTGGGTTATCGAGTTGAAGCAAGGGGCGAATCGTGAGCAAGAACTTCATTTTAATTTTCCCATTCCTGATGAGTCTTTCGTCATTGGCGAATGCGGCGACAAACGTTGCTGGTGCTCCTGATATCGATGAAAAATACAAGTCGCTTGAGACGCTTGCTCGCGGACTCTATTACCTCGAATCGATGTACGTCGAACCAGATCGAGTTACACAAGATAAATTGGTGCAGAATGCACTCAAGGGCGTCGTCGAAAAGCTAGACCCACATACGATGCTCATGCCCAAGCGGCAATTCAATCAGCTAACCAGTGACACGCAGGGAAAGTTCGGAGGTGTGGGAGTAATCGTTTCCCAAGAACGCGGTCGATTGATCGTCGTCTCTCCTATCGAAGACACACCCGCATTCAAAGCCGGTATGAAGTCTGGAGATGAGATCATTGCGATCGACGACGTCGATTTGCAGAAGATGAAGAACTCTGATGCCATGGATCGAATGCGCGGCGAACCGGGCAGCAAAATAAAAATGACGGTGAAACGAAAAGACGTCGCCGAACCGCTGACCTTCGTTTTGGTGCGAGAAGTTATCAAAGTGAAGTCGGTACGGGCGCAAACGCTGGGACCTGGAATTTCATACGCACGTATCTCTAGTTTCCAAGAAAACACAAGTGCGGAGCTGGAAGAGGCTCTCAAGAAGGGCGGCGGCAACGAAATCAAGGGTCTCGTGCTTGACCTTCGTGACAACCCGGGCGGTCTACTTGATCAGGCTGTGCGCGTTTCAGATTTGTTCATCGAGAGCGGTGTAATTGTCTCGACAGTTGGCCGAGATCCAGCGCGCGTTGAGCGTGAATTTGCGCACAAGCGTGACACATACTCGTCTTTTCCAATCGTTGTCCTAGTCAATGGTGGTTCTGCGTCAGCATCGGAAATTGTTGCTGGAGCGTTACAAGATCACGAACGCGCTTTGATCGTAGGCACCACTACATTTGGCAAAGGAAGCGTGCAAACGTTGATTTCGCTGCCGGATGGCTCTGGACTGAAAATAACAGTTGCTCGTTATTTCACGCCCAAAGATCGTTCCATCCAAGCCAAGGGAATTCAGCCGGACATTATCGTTGCAAAAGAGACTTCGACATCCCCAGCTCCCATTCCAGAAGGTGCACCAAAAGTTAAGAGTGAAGCCGATCTCGAAGGCCATATCGAGAGTAAAGACTTAAGCAATTTGGCCTCAGAAAAGGGTGCGCTGGCTGATGTCGCTGCTTGGTCACAGGACATGAAAGGTGATAACCAATTGGTATCTGCCTACACGTACTTGAAGAGTTATGGACTATTCCGAAAAAAGGGTGACGGCACGCTTAAGCAGTGACGCGAAAAGTGGCGATTGCTCGCCACTCACTTTTAGTTGCGTGCGTTGAACTTCTCATACGCTTTGAAGACCACGACATTGTAGCCTTTATGAGGAAGCGTGATGAACTTGCGATGACGCGAGTTACAGAACTTTACGTAATTGCGATAGGCACGTTCGTCAGTAAAGCACTTGATGATCTGTTTGCATGTTCCGCAAACCATCATCGAGTTGTTGGCAGCGTGTAACGATATGGTGCCTTCGCAACAAGGACGAAGTTTGCCTTCATCGTCGTGTTCGGCATGTGCGACTGTTTGGGTTGACTCTGTAGCAATGTTAGTTGTTTCTGAGTCCAACTTTATTCTCCCTAATCTCTATTTCTGAGATGAACCATCCTTAAATCACCTGCATCGGGAAGTTTCCACTACAAAAGTGAATCGATCCCATGCAGGTGTCGTACTTGCTGCTTCAAAATCTATTCGTCATCATCCTTGCGTAACTGTGTCAGAACATTGAGATCTTCAAGCGTTGTCGTGTCCCCTTTTGACTCGTTTCCGCGGGCGACATCTCGAAGAAGTCGGCGCATGATTTTTCCAGAGCGAGTCTTGGGTAAACCTTCAGCAAATCGAATCTCGTCAGGCCTTGCTAATGCACCTATGTGCTTAACAACGTGTTCCATCAATTCCTTCTTCAACGCGTCACTGGGCGTGTTTCCTGACTTCAGTACGACAAAAGGCACAACGCATTCGCCTTTGATATCGTGTGGTTTTGAAACGACGGCAGACTCTGCAACCTTCGGATGGCTGACCAAAGCACTTTCGATTTCCATCGTGCTCAAGCGGTGACCGGAAACGTTGATGACGTCATCGATGCGGCCTAGAATCCAGAAATTTCCATTTTCATCCTTACGCGCACCATCGCCAGTAAAGTATTTGCCCGGGATCGGATCCCAGTACGTTGTGCGGAACCGGTCGTCGTCGTTGTAAAGTGTGCGCAGCATTGATGGCCACGGTTTGGACAATACGAGAAATCCACCTTGGCCATCTGGTACGGGTTGACCTGCTTTGTCGACGATCTCAGGCACAACGCCAAAGAAGGGTCGCGTCGCACTACCCGGAACTGTCGGTGTGCAGCCGGGTAGTGGCGTAATCATCATCGAACCTGTTTCGGTTTGCCACCACGTGTCAACAATGGGGCAACGTCCGCCGCCAACAACCTCGCGATACCACATCCACGCTTCCGGATTGATGGGTTCACCCACCGTACCGAGAAGTCTCAAGCTTGAGAGATCGTGTTTGCGCGGCCATTCGTCGCCGGATTTGATGAACGCTCGGATGGCGGTAGGTGCGGTGTAAAGGATCGAAATCTTATGACGTTCGATCATGTCCCAAAAGCGGCCGGGAGTCGGCTGCATCGGCGCACCTTCGTACATGAACACCGAAGCACCATTTGAGAGCGGACCGTAAACGACGTAGCTGTGGCCAGTGATCCAGCCCACGTCGGCGGTACACCAGTAGCGATCCTGTTGCTTCAGATCAAAAACGTATTTCGTTGAGAGTGTCGCACCGAGCAGATACCCGCCGGTCGTGTGCAAAACACCCTTCGGTTTGCCGGTACTGCCAGATGTGTAAAGAATGAAGAGCGGGTGTTCACTTGAAACCGCCTCTGGAGCACAAAGTTCTGAGGCACAGTCGACAACGTCGTGCCACCAGTAGTCACGTCCGCTAACCATGTTTACTTCTTGGTTGGTTCGCTTCAGCACCAACACCTTTTGCACTGTCGGCGAGCGTTCCAAACTCTTATCGACGTTTTCTTTGAGTGCAAAGGCAGAACCGCGGCGCCAGCCACCATCGGCGGTGATGACCACTCGCGCACCTGCATCGTTGTTACGATCTGCTAGGGCATCTGCACTAAAGCCCCCGAAGACGACGCTGTGTGTTGCGCCCAAACGTGCGCATGCGAGCACGGCGATGGCGAGTTCGGGAACAAGTGGCATGTAAACGGTAACGCGGTCAGACTTTCTGACGCCCAGTGCTTTTAAGGCGTTCGCGCAACGCCCGACTTGGCTCAATAGCTCACGGTAGGTCAATACCCTCTGATCACCGGGCTCGCCTTCCCAAATGATAGCTTCTTTGTCTGGTGTTGCTGCCGCGTGGCGGTCAACGCAATTTACCGACGCGTTTAATTGACCGTCGCTAAACCATGCCGCATGTGGCGGAGTCCATTCGAGTACTTTGGAGAATGGAGTTTCCCATTTGAGTAGGGTGCGCGCTTGTTCTCCCCAAAATTCTTCGGGGTGATCTTTGGCAAAGTTCCACAATCGGTCGTATTCGGAGAGGGATTTGATATTGGCTTGGCTCTGGAATGCATGCGGAGGCGGAAACATTCTCGTTTCGTTCAGCAAACTTGCAATCTTTTGTGAGTCTTGGGTCATTTAGTCTCCTTTGCAACGCCCCCCCCTCAGCGATACGTCCTCTACTTATTGAGGCTCATGCATTTGGCTGATTTCTGGGGGAACCCCCGACTTTACTCCCATTCGTCAGCATGACAAGCAAAAACCATTGCATTTGGGCTGCTTATGCACAATAACGCGCCTGTGTTTAGCTCCGAGCAAATTCCAAAAAGAAGCCCATATGTCACTGACGCAAAAGCAAATTAAGTACCTCAAAGGTTTGGCACATCATCTCGATCCAGTTGTTTCCATCGGCAAAAATGGCATGACCGATGCCATTGTTCGCGAGTTGGATAACACGCTCAAAGCGCACGAACTCATCAAAGTTCGTATCTTGTCGGAAGACCGGACGGAACGTCAGGAACTGCTGCAATCTGCTGCCGATGCTGCGAGTGCCGAACTCGTTCAAATTATTGGAAAACTAGGTGTGCTCTACCGCGCGGACTCTGAGGATCCACAAATCACGTTGCCGTAGAGTTTTCTTCATTCGTAGTGATCCTAGAGACGCCACGGAATGCTTCAAGATCAGCGCTGATCGATTTCAAGATCCAACTTAGCACCATGACGTCATCAACCCAGCCCACGACAGGCAGGAAATCACTGACGACGTCTAGCGGATTCACGAAGTAAATTAGACCTGCAATCGAAAGCACAATCGTGCGCGCAGAAATATTGTGAAAGCTGCCAACCGACCACGCTTGCAACAGGGCTAGCATGGTCTTTAAATCCCTCGTAATCGCACTGAGAGATCCCTTATTTTTCTCAAAATAGTCCAATGATTTGCGCAACAAGGCCGCCAGAGCGCGGGCATCGTTAGCCATGACTGCTGCCTTATTCATGTTGAGTCGGTCAAAGGGTTCTTGTTGTTCGCCGCTCATAGTAAAATACCTCTAAGATCCAAATGGAGCGTTTGACTATGGGCCATGATTATCTGCTTTTTCCCGTATTGGAAATAGTTCATCCCATCGTCGAAGTGTTTTCTCTGCCAAATTGGACCCTTGCGATATTCTCCTATCTTGTGTCAGTCGTCGCATTTTCTACACCAGCCCTCATCTTTAGGGCTATCCAGCGTGTGCCGATTCGTTGGCACGAGACGATTGCCTTTTTATTTCCCGCGTTCGTTTGGGGAGTTTGCATTCTCGCAGTTAGCCAGCAACTGCCCATGGCGGGAGTGTCGTTCTATTTTGCGATTGTGGGCGCATCCGTGTGGTGGTTGCACCTCATACCCGAACTTGAATCCGAGTCCGATCAAATGAAAATGGTGTTCACACATGCTGTCTTCAACGCATTTGTTGCTCTGTTGACAGCAGTCGCTTGTGCCTCCGGCGAGATGGGGGGAGAGCTGACTTTTGCCCAATACTTTGCCAATCCAGGGATACTTGTATTTTGAATGAACAGGGCTTGTGGGTCTGAGCGCAGATTAAGTTGGGCGAACGATTGCAGACACGTGAGACCAAACTTCTTTCGGAGAAATGTCTGCCAGACATTCCTGATGATACGCGCGATTGGAGCAGGGCTTTTCACCGTGTTTTGAACAGGGACGGCAAGGTAAATCTCGTTCCAAAATGACTGTTTTCGGCGGACGAGCGGGATAGCCGAAGGGCGCCGGGCCCATGAGCGCAATGCATGGAATTCCAAGTTGTTCGGCAACGTGCATCAAACCCGTGTCACCGCTAACTACGACTGACGATTTTGCTACAACCGCGGCTGATTCCATTAAACTCAACTTTCCAGCCAAGTTAGATACCGAGTTATTAGTAGACTGCCGTACGATGTCGGCAATGAAGTGGTCAGCGGGTCCGCCCAAGAAGACAAAGTGGCAGCCGGAACCAATGCGGAGAAGCTCTTGCCAATGTTTGATTGGCCACCGTTTCATTTCGTATGAAGCCGATGGAGCTAGGCAGACAATGGGTTGACCATGCGCATCTGCCTCGATCAATTTCTGGTTTGCCGTCTGTGTCTGCTGTTCACTCAGAAAAAGCTGCGGAGCAGGCGGTAGCTCGGTTGAGACGCCCCACATTTTCAAAGGCTCGATCAAAGACCATTGACCCGGAAAGGGTCGTGGGTACAGATTTTTTCTAAACCAAAATAGCATGATGCGGCGAAAACGATACTTTGAGCGACGAAGAAAACTGTGCCCGCGGATGCGGCGACGGATGCCTATAATTCCATTGATCGCCAAGCAGATCAAGCGTGAGCGGATGTTATTGTGCCCGTCATAAACATGCGTAAAGTTTTCTCTTTTTAAAGCGCGCATCACTTCTACGATACCGGCAAGGCCGGCTTTCGGGTCGACTGTCCAAACGCGGTTAACTTGCGGATGACTTTCAGCAATCGCGCGAAAGTCTTGGCGCGTGAGCCAATGGATCTCCGCTTCGTGAAACGTATTGGCAATGGCTGCAGGGACGCTCATAAACTGCACCACATCTCCAAATGCGGAGAAACGGATCAGTAAGAATTTTGTCTTGGAGTAAGCCACGCCCATTCCATCAGCTTTCAATTCAAAAACAATCGGCTCAGGTTGCCGCATGCAATCAACTTGCACAAACGAAATGTCAAAGGGTTCTGGACTACTAGCGGGTTGTTGGGCTAGACACAGGTTCTATCGTCGGAGTAAACTTGACCGCATTTATAAAGATTACAGCCCCAATTCATTAATTTGTTAGTATTTTTATATGGTTAGGTAATTTACATGCTAGAAATTTCGGACCTTAAAGCGGAAATCAACGGCACGCAAATTTTGAAAGGTTTGAATCTGACCGTTCAAGCCGGCGAAGTGCACGCCATCATGGGGCCTAACGGTTCTGGAAAGAGTACGCTTTCAAAGATCATCGCCGGTCATCCTGACTATAATGTGACATCCGGCCGAATGGATTTCGAAATTAACTTTCGCAAAAAGTCACTTGTCGACATGGAGCCAGAAGAGCGCGCTCGTGAAGGAATCTTCCTCGCGTATCAGTATCCAACGGAAGTTCCCGGGGTGAAGAACTCCGTTTTTCTGCGGGCGGCATACAACGAAGTTTGTAAGCATCAGGGTGTTGACGAAATCGAGCTCGAAGACTTCGAAGATCTGCTCAAAAAGAAATTGGCGTTCTTAGAAATGGATCCGTCATTTGCATCCCGCGGCTTAAACGTGGATTTCTCCGGCGGTGAAAAGAAGCGTAACGAGATTTTGCAGATGGCGATACTGAATCCTCGCTTGGCAATCTTAGACGAAACTGATTCCGGACTAGATGTTGACTCACTCAGGATCGTAGCGTCTGGCGTTAACAAACTGCGCACGGAAGAAAATGCGATTGTTGTCATTACGCACTATCAGCGCATCCTGAATTACATCAAGCCCGATTTCGTACACGTGCTTTATAACGGCCGTATCGTCCACTCTGGAACCAGCGAGCTGGCGCTGGAAATCGAAGAAAAAGGCTACGATTGGATTCTTTCGCGATGCAACTAGAAGTGAAGACAGTTCCAAAATCTTTTGAAGCATCATCATTGGTGGCGTTGAGTGCGGCAATGCGAAGTGCTGATGGTTCATCGGCGAGCATCGTTGCGCGAAGAACCAAGTCGCGTGAGTTTTTGGCGGAATTTGGCTTGCCCAATCGCAAAGTCGAATCGTGGAAGTACACAAGTCTTCGACCGTTTGCCGCGCGATCATATGAATTAGGATCTGCGAAGCCGCTCTCAGTTGAGAGCGTTGCGAAACTTCGCCATGACGATTGTCTCAATCTCGTCATCGAAGACGGTCATTTCAATGCGAAGCTGTCCGATGATGTATCTAGCCAAGTTGGTATGCGTTTTGGGCGAATGGCTCATGCACAAGATGTCGCAGATCTTGACGCCGTTACGGCATTGAACGGCGCGTTTCTTACGGAGCACTTTGAGATTTCCATTGATGCAGGTGAGGTGATTGAAAAACCGATCCACGTGATCTGGTGTTCAGCTATTGGACTCGGTGAGCGAATTTGGAGCGGACGGCTCAGCGTTCGTGTTGGCGAACGTTCACAGGCGAAGCTCCTCCAAACACTGGTTAGTCAAATTCATTCTTCTTCTGTAGTGCACGTAGATGTCGAAATTGCTAAGGGCGGTCGATTGGATTTGATCACGACTGACTCATCGACAAATGTGGCATCAGAGGCCATTTCTGTAGAAAAGTCGGACAACGGACGCGTCGGCGCCATGAACATTCGCCGCATGCAGGTCGATATTCAGGCGGAAGCAACGCTGCATACGTTTTCTCTTTCGTCGGGCGGCGCATTGTTGCGCGAAGAACTGCTAGTGAAATTGAACGGTGAAAACGCAGCCGCTAACTTGAGTGGGTTGATGATGGCGGCCCACGCCGAGCATCACGATCATCAAACATCCATCATTCATGTGCATCCTCAGGCCAAGAGTGATCAATATTACAAGGCGGTCCTTAAGGGCGAGTCGCAGGTTGCGTTCAACGGTAAGATTGGCGTAGCCAAAGGCGCTAAAGGCACATCATCTTCGCAGATGTCGCGCGCTTTGTTGCTAGACGATATGGGCGAATTCAACGCGAAGCCGCAGCTTGAAATTGAAAATGACGACGTTAAGTGCAGCCACGGTTCTTCTGTAGGGCAGCTTGACGCAGATCAACTATTCTATTTGCGAAGTCGGGGCATCAGCGAGGCAAAGGCGAAGAGTATGCTTTGTTCTGCTTTTGTTTCGGAAATCATTTCGCGCATCGAAGATCCTTCGTTGCGTCGTGTGATTCAAAAAGACGTTTTGCAAAGAATGAATCGCTTGGTGGGAAGTGACGTTTAATCAAAAGAGCATTTGTGATCAGTTTCCTGTGCTGCGCCGCACTGTGCACGGGAAGAGATTGGTCTATTTAGATAACGCAGCAACGACGCTCAAACCGAAGTCTGTCATCGAGGCGATTAATCATTACAACAGTGAAGGCACGGCTAACATTCATCGTGGCGTGCACCTTTTGAGTGAAGAAGCGACCGACAAGTTTGAAAAGTCCCGTGTGGCGATGGCAAAATTTGTTAACGCGCCGACGCAAAACGAGATCGTTTTCACATCGGGCAGTACGATGTCGCTAAACATCATCGCTCTCGGTTGGGGTGGGGCATTCGTTGGCAAGGACGATGAAATCATTCTTTCGCGACTGGAACATCACTCAAACATAGTGCCTTGGCAACTGTTGGCGCAACGCGTCGGCTGCCGCATCCGCGTCATTCCGATCAACGATCGTGGCGAATTGAATCTTTCAGTCTTTCGCGAATTGCTAAACCCGCGAACAAAGATCGTGTCTGTATCTGCGGTATCAAATGCACTGGGCACCATTAATCCCATCGAAGAGATTTGTCACGAAGCTCGCAAGATTGGTGCGCTGTCTATCATCGACGGTTCACAGGCGATGAGTCACACGCCGGTTGACGTCCAAAAGATCGGTTGTGACTTCTTGGTTTTCTCTGGACACAAGATGTACGCAGAAACAGGATCAGGTGGTTTTTACGGGCGCAAGGAGTGCCTCGAAAAGATGCCGCCTGTTTTTGGCGGCGGCGACATGATTCGTTCGGTTAGTTTCGAGAAGACTACTTTTGCTCCGCCCCCGTTTAAATTTGAAGCTGGCACGCCCAATATTTCGGGTGTGCTGTCGTTAACGCCGGCGATTAATTTCATCAACGAAGTGGGTTTTTCAGCCATTCAGCGGCATGAGCACGAGCTTCTTGAATACGGCACAGAGACATTGTCTCGGATTAATGGACTGAAGTGGATCGGTCAGGCTGAACATCGCGCCGGCGTCTTGTCTTTTGTATTGGAAGGGATCCATCCGCATGACCTTGGAACTCTTTTGGACCAAGAGGGAGTTGCTATTCGCACAGGACATCATTGTGCACAGCCTGTAATGCAGTACTTCAAGGTGCCGGCAACGGCTCGTGCGTCCTTGGCTATTTACAATACTCGTGAGGATATTGACGCGTTGGCTTATGCTTTGCGTAAGGCACAAGAGGTTTTTGCATGAGCAGCAGCAACACAGAGTTGTATCAGCAGGTGATTTTGGAGCACAACCGCAAGCCGCGGAATTTTGGCAAGCTTGAGGGTTGTACTAATCAATCCGAAGGCTACAACCCGTTGTGTGGCGACCACATTTGGATTTATTTGAACGTAGAAGACGACGTCGTCCAAGATATCAAATTTGAAGGTGACGGTTGCGCGATTTGCAAAGCGTCGACATCTATGATGACAATGGCGCTCAAAGGCAAGACCAAGGACGAAGCGCGCAAGATTTTCGATCAGTTTCATAAAATGGTTTTGGGGCAGTTACATCCAGACAAAGATCCTCATGAACTAGGACGTCTGGCCATGTTTCAGAACATTTGGCAATACCCTTCGCGCGTGAAATGCGCGGCATTGAGTTGGCATACTTTTGTGGGAGCCTTGAACAATGAATCTTCAGTCTCTACTGAATAAGGTAACGGGCATGACGTCTAAAGCAACATTGCAGGTTCGAGTACAAACAACGCCCAATCCCGATGCAAAGAAATTCATCGTGAATGTTGATTTGCGTAAAGAAGGCAAAGCTACGTTTTCGGACAAGACGCAATGTGAACACGTTCCATTGGCAGAAGAACTTTTGAACATTGAAAATGTGGAGAGTGTCCATTTTTTTGAAAATGTTGTAACCGTGACTCAAAACGGCAAGTCTGACTGGAAAGACCTTCAGGAAATGGTCGAGGGAACGTTGTATTCTCTAGCGCCAGATCACGACCCCAACTTCAAAACAGCAGAAGAGTTCCGCCGAACTTCCTTGTCTCCAGAAATTCAGGCCATTGAAGCAGTTTTGGATCAGCATATTCGCCCATTTTTGCAAGGTGACGGCGGTGACGTAGAAGTCATCGGGCTCAATGGCAAGATTCTTACCATCAAATACGAAGGTGCATGTGGAACGTGTCCATCTGCCGCAGCTGGAACGCTCCACGCAATCCAAACAACTCTGCAGGAACACTTCGATCCTGAAATTGATGTCGTCACAATGTGATTGATGCTTTAGTGGCGCGAAGGGATCATCGCGCCAACGAGCATTGTCCTTTTATGGGTTTTGCGCGACGGCAATTCGCATAAACCGTCTCAGTCCAACGTCCTTGTGGATCCGCAATTACTGACTTAAAGCTTGCGCCGTCGCGACCTTCACATGTCGTGTCATACGCATACGACGATACCGGTGCGGTCCAACGCCCTGAAGAAACAATTGTATCTGCACCTGGAATCCAACTGTCCTCGAAAACTTCCTGATCACAAACGCAACAGTTTTGTGGAACTAGTGACCCATCTGCAGCGCGATCAAAGGCGATACCGGCGGAGTTAGCAATTGTGTTCATGCAGGAAGCCTCGGCGGTCACCTTGCGAAGGTATTGCGCTCCAACCAGTCCCGCGCTGCAAGATGTCATAGCGCCAGTTACGGCTAGGTTTGCTCCCGACGAAACGTATGCGGCATAAGCTGTCGGCGCATAGGGAGCAAGTGTATCTATGCACGAACTTACTGCGTAAACCAATTGGCAGCTGGCTTCGACGGCGTTTGGGGGGCTCATGCTGCGGCCTCGCGAACAAGTTTTGCCCGAGTTGATTTTGTTGATTTGCGAAGCGGATTCCAAAATCATCGTCGCACATATGACCGGATTCAGCGCTGCAGTTGTCTTGTCCCAAATACCTGATGGAAACTGTTGTCCGTGCCGCGAAAGATGTTGAGTAAGAGTGATGTCACCGACTTTTGCTTTTTTGGCGACTTGTAGTGCAAGATCAACGCTCCACTTGGCCCACCAAATATTCGATACAGAATCTACTAACTCGTCCCACGAAATATCGTCGGTGCAAGTGTTGCGTAAGCCACGCATTTCGCATGCTGATTGGCACTCCGCGGAATCGGCGCCCGTCAATCCTTGGTTCTGCAAGCAAACACCATCGTCAAACGGGATGACCTGCGTCGAAGTGCCCAGAGTCGCAAGATTGAGTGCGGTGTCCGCCGATGCGATGCTGCCACTGAGTGCTACCGCAGAAATGAAAAGATTGGTGAAAAGATTGCTCACAGGCATTTCCTTCTAAAATGGTACGCTGATTTTATGGTACTTTTGCCGAATAGGTACGAACGGTCAGAACTATTCAGCGACGCCGTCAGCACATAAAAAATCCCCGCGAAATCGCGGGGATCTACAGGCGAAGTTTGGCGGATTTTAGATAGAAATTGAGTACGTGATCGAGACTTCACGTTCAAATGGCTTCAACTCTGGGTAGTTGTAAAAGAAGAACTGGTATTCAGCCATAGCCTTCATTTTCGGGCTCAGGCGGATACCGAATCCACCACCAGCCAATGGCTTGTACAAAATCGGTGGTGTGGTGTTCGTGGTTACGTCGTCTTGCGTGAGGCTTACTGTGCGGCGCAGTGCTTGGACGCCGACTTTGGCGCGAGCAATGAAAATCCAGAAACCTGGGTCAATCATCACACTGGCCCCCGCCTTGTCGGTGATTTCTACTTTGCGAACTTCTGAATCTGGATCGGAGGTATCCATCTTCAGGTCTTCTTCTAAGTCAATTTGGCTAAAATCGTCGGCAGCATCTTGTGTTTTAGTTGTTTGATCTAGCTGCGCGCGACCTACGGAAAGTTGCAATGAAAACAACTTCCAAAACGAAACGCCAGCGTTGATGCCGTATGTTGTACGCTGTGCGGTCGATGATGTCTCTTTGCCGCTTCCTGTTTTTGCGGGTGAAATCTTCTTGGTTGAGCTCGTGCTGACGAAAGGAGAAACGTAGATTCTTGCCAGTGCTTGCTCGGCGGCAAACATCGTGACGATCAATGTCATCAAACGGAGTGCATATGCAAATTTCATGTGTGTGACCTCGCTCTTAAGTGATCATGATTGTTGGTAGTAATCGGCCTTTACCGGAGACTCTTGATGGGTGCTCGGCAATTCATAGATTTTTGCTGGCAAGTGTTTGATTATTAAGTACCTGAAATCACAGAATGTATTTGCTATTTGTGGTAAGGCGATAAACTGATATATAAGGCGTTGTCTCCAATAATCTATGAAATTTCGGAGTCGGAATGACCGAATCCTATGATTACGCAATAGTGGGCGCGGGTGTTTCTGGAGTTTTAGCAGCAGCTAAGATTCGCGAAATCATGCCTACAGCTCGAGTGTTGTTGCTGGAAAAAGATTCAGACGTTGGTGGCCGCGCAAAACCAGTCGCGCCGGAGTTGAATCAATGGAGCAGTGGTCTCGATCATATCGGTCAAAACCTTTACGAATTTTTGAATCAAACGTTAAAGCTTTCTCCTGATTGCCCAGATTTGGAAACACTCGCCCCCGATCGTCAAAAGACGGTGGCTAGCTTGAGTGGCTCAGATCTGTCGCAAGTGCCAGTTGAGTTGTTCTTCGGACCAAAGGGTGCTCGCGTAATCGGAGGAGCAGCGGGTGCGCGTGAATGGACGGCACTAGATGAGGCACTGGCCAAGGCACAGTCCTCAGAAGATGATGCGGATTCAGCCATCAGTCAAATTTGGTCAATCAATCGCAAAAGCCCAACCGCAGTCACGGTTGAACACATGGCGCATGTTTTTGGCATTCCAGATCTTTGGACGGCCGGTGCTCGGGCGTTTGTCGAACGTGCGAAATATCACACTAGCAAATTGCATTCTGGAAACTGGCAGACAGTTCTAAAACATGTTTTGGAAAATGCCGGATTAGGTTCGGGCGTCGAACTGCGACTAGATTGCATGGTCGGAAACGCAAAGTGGAACGACAACGTTTGGACGCTTGAAACGCGCGCGGGCGATGTCATGGCCAAGTCGTTGGTCGTTGCGCACTCGCCGTGGGAAGCGATTCAGTGGCTACCCAAAGATTATTGGCCAACGCAAGTGCTCAACCTCGCGCTCAAATCAAAACCAGTGAGCGTCGTTTTGCTTTCTGAAAAATTAGTTGAAGCTCCTGAGACCATGCCGGATGTCATTATTGTTCCGTCCGAAGAAGTGCAAATCATCGTCGATCGCGCGCGCAATTCGATCACGATGCAGGCGACTGTTGATTACGAAATGACACTACAAGCCCCTGAGTGCGTTAAGGCTATCAAGCGTTTGAAGCGCGCGCGTCGCAAGTTGCAAAACGTTTTTGCAGCGTTGAAGACTGACGGCGAGCATCTTGCTCTTTTGCCGGTTGGATGGGCACAATCGTCAGCAGCCAACGACCGCCGTTGGTTTGAGCGAATCGGCAAAGCCAAAATCAACGCTGAGAATTTGTATTTCTGTGGTGACAGTTACGGATCAAGCTACGACGGTGACGAAAACATCGTTCGTTCTGTGGTCGGTGTTTGTGAAGGCGTTGCGGAAGCGGTGAAGACGTAGTTAAGGCTACTTGGACGGAAACAAATGGCCGCCAAAATAATTGATGGTAAAGCAATTGCGGATCAGTGGCGTGTCGATACGGCCGTAGAGATCGCACGTATCATCGCATCAGGTCGGCGCCCCCCACATCTCGCAGTCATTCTTGTTGGCGAAAATCCCGCATCACAAATCTACGTTTCTCACAAAGAGAAAGCATGCAAAGCGGTGGGAATTCAAAGTGAAACCATTCGTTTGCCAGCTTCCATTGCTCAATCAGAACTCCATAAAGAAATTGAACGCCTCAACAAAGATTCTCGGGTCGATGGCATCTTGTTGCAGCTGCCGTTGCCGGCGCATTTGAGCAAAATCGATGCGATTTCTGCGATCGCACCAGACAAAGATGTGGATGGTCTTACCCCGATGAACCAAGGGCGAATGCTGTGGCAAACAGAGGGGCTCTATCCTTGTACGCCACTGGGCGTTGTCGAGCTTATCAAATCCACCGGCGTAAACCTGTCGGGGAAAGTGGCGGCTATCGTTGGGCGCAGTCTGTTAGTTGGTATGCCTGTTGGACTTTTGTTGGAAGTGTTGGGTTGCTCTATCATGGGTCTGCACTCCGAATCAAAGAATCCGAAGCAGTGGACCAAGCAGGCAGATATTCTTGTGGTTGCAACGGGTGTTCACCACTTGGTTGATCGCACTTGGGTTAAGCCAGGTGCCATTGTCATCGATGTCGGTATTCATCGCATCGGCAGCAGTCTTGCGGGCGACGTAAACTTTGACGATGTGAAGGATGTTGCGGGTTATATCACGCCCGTGCCGGGTGGTGTCGGTCCGATGACTATTGCCATGCTGGTGCGAAACGCGCTTCGCGCTTATCAAATCAGAACGCGCTAGGTTCTAGCCCTTGGCGCTAAACGCCAGCAGGATGCGCAAAGAACCCTTTTTCTGAATCACAAAAACATCGAGAAGGTCGGCGCGTTTTTCGAAAATTTTTTCGCGCGCCGCAGGGTGAAACCACAGCTGTGTTGCCACATCTTCTAGGTCCACGCCGACGGCTTGCGATGTGGTTAACAAGATGCCTTTTGCGGAAGCTTTGTATTTTTCCTTGAGTAAATTGCGGCGTCCTAGATCGGATTCGTCTGCGGAAGCATCCAGCATTTTCAGTGCAAAATCGGATTGATCGGAAGTTGGTTGCGATGATGACAACGCATTTAAGCCAGCTTTTTCTCGGATGCCATTAACCCAATCACGCACAAGCTCGTCCGTTTGTTTGGTTGCAGCAAAGCGTTCGGCCATGGGTGTCGTCTTACTTGTGCCTTGCCCGACCGGAAACCATGCCCACATTCGTTTGCCTTGCCGGGCGGCATGTTTGGCAACACACTCAACCGTAAGCGCGCCATCACCAAGATACTTGGCAACTATCTGTACTTCGCCCTTGTTGGCGGCGGGTAGCTTTACAGGGCGAGGTCTTTCGACTTCGTTAGCAAGAAACTCAACCTCAAAGCGCTTGCAGTTCAGCTTCAATGGATCAATCAGCAAAGAAATCGAATCTCCTTTGCGGCCAAAAAGAGGTGCGGGAGACGGTACTGCAGCTTTCCACTCGCGACCGTCAGGGCAAGTGCCATAGGTCGTGCCAATGAAGCCTCTTGATTTTGCGAAGGCCTTGGCCGATTCGTCATTGACCTTGCCGGCGTTGCCCTTCGGGGGCGGAGTTACCTGAAAATATGCTTCGCCATCCGGCAAGTTTGCTCGCCGAGCAAACTGCACGGGTGAAGGTAAAGTTTCTTTACAGACGATGGTGCTGACAAGAGAATCAAGATCATGGCGAATGCCGATGGTTGAGGCGACTGCGCTGCTACTTGTCAAAAGTAGAAACGGAAAAAAATGTAACCTCATCGCATCGGCTCCTAAATATTTAGGCGTCCAACAACTTGAAGATGGTTTGCAGCTGCATGTTGGATGTGCCTTCATAGAGTTTACCGATTTTTGAGTCGCGGTAAAACTTTTCAGCGGGGAATTCTTTGATGAATCCGTAGCCGCCGAAGACTTCCAATGCAGAAGACGCCACACGTTCCGCAACTTGGCTTACGAAAAATTTTGCCATTGCCGCTTCTTTTACAAACGAAATCTTCGCATCTTTCATGCGCGCTGCGTTGTAAACAAGCAACTTAGCAGCTTCGATCTCGGTGGCGAGTTCGGCGAGTTGGAATTGGATGCCTTGGAATTCGCGCAGCTCTTTGCCGAACTGCGAACGTTCGCGAGCATACTTCCACGCACATGCGAGCGCACCCTCTGCAAGGCCAAGCATTTGTGCGGCTATGCCGATGCGCCCTTCATTCAATGTTTCGATGGCGATCTTGTAGCCTTTGCCGACTTCGCCAATGACGTTTTCTTTCGGAACCTTGACGTTGTCGAAAATTAGCTCGCAAGTCGAAGAAGCGCGGATGCCGAGCTTCATTTCTTTTTTGCCTACGCTAAATCCTGCCATGCCACGTTCGACTGCGAAACATGTGATGCCCTTGTAGCCTGCCGCTGGGTTGGCATTGGCGAATACTAGAAAGATGTTCGCTTCCATGGCGTTTGTGATGAAGATTTTCTTACCTTCGAGGCGCCAATGTGTACCTTCGTCATGTGCACGAGCCTTCATGGCGAACGCGTCCGAACCTGAATTTGGTTCGGTCAAGCAGTACGATCCGACTTCGCCTTGAGCGAGGCGTGGGAAGTAACGAGCTTTTTGCTCGTCGTTGGCCCAACGCAAGATGATGTTGTTTACGAGAGTGTTTTGCACATCAGCGAGTACGCCTGCGGACGGATCGATCTTGGAAAGCTCTTCGACGGCCAGTACTGCCATGAAAAAAGTGCCGCCGGCTCCACCGAATTTTTCCGGGATCTCGATGCCCATGAGTCCCATTTCGAAAAGTCCTTTGAGAAGTGCTGGATCAAACTTTTCGGCCTCATCCATCGCATGAACTTTTGGCTTCAATTGTGTTTCGGCAAATCGCGCGACTTCGGCGGCGAACAGGGTTTCGTCTTCGGTCAATTTTGTTAGGGGGCTGATAGGTGATGTGGACATGGTACGCTCCAAATTTGGCAATTTTGTGGGGAAGTTATACCGAAAAGTTCGCCAAAATGGACACAAAAAATTGAGGGAAAATACCCTTCGCTATGCTCTGGGTGACCGTTGCGCAATAGACCCTTCGCTACGCTTTGGGTGAGAACGGGTCTCAGGTCGACGGGTGGCTCTCACGTAATCCAGAGGCGTAGCCGATGGATCCATTCGGGCTAGCGACGCCAAATATTTCGGCGGATGACCTTAGGTGCGAGTGGTTTGCCGGCGGGAAGTAGATCAATTTCCTGTATAAGATCAGAGAGTTGCCGTTCCATGGAAGAGATTTCTCCGAGAGCGTGGTTCATATAATTTTGAAATTTTTCGGAGGACAAGGAATTGGGATCTCGCGTGATGTCGTTCACCATGGCCTGCAAACGAGACATGATCGCATCGGTGCGATAGTCGATCGCAGCCTTAGTTGTGCTCGCCTTTTCTTTGAGCACAGTCGGCAATCGGAACGGTGCGGTGATGCGCGACACATAGCGTGTTAGAGACTGAAGAACGGGGTTGCTGCGGGACTGGTCAAAATTCTGTCCGAAACTCGCAGCCATGCTATGTGAAGCCCAGAAGTTCGCCCGTCGGGCATCGAGCTGGTGGTACTGCTTGTGAAGGCGTTCCTTTTCCTTCTCCAATTTCTTTAGATGCTCGGTGAGAAAAGTTTCGGTCTTCAAAAGATTCGTCCGGCGAATGGCCACGTCCATGATGTCCGACTCGCCCATGTCGGAGGTATTCATTGGCTGGCCATCAACGCGGGTCTGTAGCAAGTGAAGCCACATGGACTTGTCGATGATCCGAGCTTGTGATTCAAAATAAGCTAAAATTTTGTCGGCGAGCACTCCCGTCCAATGAATGAGGGCGGACGCACGCTTGTCCATCCACGGCCGTCGATCGAGTGTAGATCGAAGTGAGCGGATGTTCGCTTTAAGTTCGTGTTCAACGCGCATCGCTTCAAACTTTGCCGAGACCAAGGGATGTTGAGCCGTCAATGCAGAATCTGCCAGTGGTGCGGCAAGTGAGCCCGCAATTTCGCGAGCGACAGCGCGGCATTCAGAGTCCCAACGTTCAATGGACATGGTGCCCTCCGGGTAGCTGTGTCACCAGAGTGCTGGTTGTGCTCTTATGTATCGGTAGATTCTCCCGCTTTGCAGGTTTTTGCAGATGCGTTTCAACGAAGCGGCGAGCGAGACTGAGTCGGTCGGTTGTTGATTTCAAGAAATCCGGAGCCATTCGTTCTGCAATGAGTTCGGCGCCTTTCGTCAACATGGCAGGTGGAGTCGAAAAGTCTTCGGTTGTGTGCGAAAGTTGTGACTCCTCTTTCATCAACCAGTTGCGCATTTTCACGATCGTAAGCTCTTCATGTGCGATTTTTTCGCGGAGTTCGCTCACGCGCGCGTGTCGCGCGCTTGTTTCATCGAAGAGTTCTATCAGACCAGAAACATTGGGTGCGGCTGAGCTATTGATGGCCGCATCATCCATCTGGTTGCCAGTCACCTGTGCGATGCGGTGATTGCTGCGAAAGTGTTCGTCGTCGAGATTAAAAAGCCATCGTTCGATTCGAGCAACTAGCCGTCCTGTTGTAGATAGGCGCAGTGTTGTTTTGAACCAACCCGCGTTCCCTGTGAGTAGGGCTTTGATCCATTCGTGGTGTTTCGCGACCATTTTCGACAGGACTTGAGCCAGCGACGTCTTTTCTCGAAGGTATCGAATGGAGACTTCTTGTTCTGATGGTGAATACTTGGACAAAAGGTTGAGTCCGCTGACTTCGTGCGAGCGGTCGCGTGTCTCGCGTTCGATCAGTTTTAAGCGACTGACTTCAGTGGAAAGCAGGCGAATGGCTCGCAAACGGCGTTCGAATTCTTTTTTGGGCAGTAGTTTGCGGCGCTGCATTTCTTTGAGAGCCGATTCGAGAGCTAAAAGTCGATGATTGGCGGTCTCAAATGTCGTGACGACACTGTGATCCAGATTTTGCGTCTTGTTTGCGTCCGACCTGTTCATAACGATGTCGAATGTCCTTCACAAATGCCATATTGGTTATCATCTGGTATTATCCCATGCACATGCAGTCGATGTTGCTGTGAATACGGGCAAAATGTTCCACCGAGGTGATTTGTGCAAACGAAGCCATTTCTACAAGCGGCAAAGGGTCAACGAGGATCGCGAACGCCGATTTGGTTTTTACGCCAAGCTGGACGTTATTTGCCAGAATATCGTGCAGTTAGAGCAAATTACGATTTCGTGCAGATGTGCCAAGCACCGGACGCGGCGGCCGAAGTAACTCTGCAGCCACTGCGTCGCTATGACCTTGATGCGGCCATTATCTTTTCGGACATTCTCATTCCGTGCATTGGGATGGGGCAAGTGCTTACTTTTGATAAGGGTCATGGACCAAGGCTCAACTCTCCGATTCGGACAAGTGCGGATCTCAAGAATTTGCGCGTGCCTGATGCGGACAAAGAGTTTGCTTACGTCGGTGAAGCGATTTCAAAAGTTTGTGCCAAACTGGGTCCGCAGCAAACGATGATTGGTTTTGCCGGTGCGCCGCTTACCGTCGCGACATATATGATCGAAGGCGAAGGCAGTCGCGATCATGTTTCACTCAAGAAAATGCTCTACACAGAACCTCATACATTTTCTTCGTTGCTCTCAATCATCACCGACACGACCGTCGACTATTTGAAGATGCAATGTTGTGCGGGAGCTGAGGCGTTGATGATCTTTGATACTTGGGCGGGATCGCTTACTCCTGATGAATATGCAAAGCACGTTGTTCCACAATTGGTGAAGTTATTTACCTCGCTGAAAACTCTTTCAGTGCCGCTTATTTATTTTCCAGGACAAGGCACTGAGCGCTATCCGGAGTTGAAACCACTATTCAGTTTAATCGATGCGCTTCACGTAGATTGGCGCGTCGATCTTGGACGAGCCATTGCAAGTTTGAAACAGCTTGGCTTTGCCGGCACAGTTCAAGGAAATCTTGAGCCGACATGTTTCCTTGGATCAAAAGAAATTGTTCAAGCCAAAGCAAATGCCATTTTGAGGCATGGGCAATCCGCAAAGAGTCATATCTTTAATGTCGGTCACGGACTTATTCCAGAGATCCCGCCGGAGTCATTAACTTGGGCTATTGATGCCGTCAGAGCGTTTGATCGCACGCGAGAATAATGATGGCGCTGCACCTTTACACATTTGATGATCCGCCGTCTGAACGGCACATCAAACAGGCATGTGAGGTGCTGAGTAGGGATGGAGTCATCTCTTATCAACTCGATCAAAACTGGGCGTTTGGATGCGACGCCGCAAATCCTCGTGCTATCGATCGCATTCGAATGTTGAAGCCGCACCATCCAAAAGATCAACCCTTTACCCTTATCTGCTCGTCGATCTCTATGGCATCCGAATATGGCAACATCGAGCATCATGCTTATCGCATGCTGAAAAAGGCATGGCCAGGACCGTACACGGTATTGCTTCAGCGCTCGCGAAATCTTGCTCGGCAGTTGAATGACAAACGCAAGGTCGTGGGCATTCGCATTCCTGATAGCAAACTTCTTGCAGCTTTGATTGATGCGTACGGCATGCCGCTCGCGTCAACATCCGCTCCATTTGTTGACGAGTTGGAACCTGCCAAACAGGGCTACCAAATCGAAGAAAAGTTTGGGCACGGACTCGATTTGATTTTGGATCTTGGTCACGAAGTTACCGGGGAAGAATCTTCAGTTATTGACCTGAGTGAAGGTGCTCCCGTGTTAGTGCGACAAGGGCTTGGGGATGTGGCGTTGTTTGGACTTTGACTTTTTGTTGTTGCGAAGTTTTAGCGTGAGCGAACCTTTGATCTATCGCTCACAGATTGAGTTAGGTGTATGCCGATGTAGGTCAAGAGGGCATTACCATTAGTGCTGTTTCAGCCAGTCGATCATCAGGCGTTTGATCATGGTTTGATATGGTACACCAGACGATTTCGCCTTGAATTTAAATGCAGTTAAGAGCGGTTCAGGAATCTTAATGCTGATGAGCTTGCTCTTGGCCTGTGCCCTCGGGTCAACCATGTCACGAAAGGACTCGAGGAATTCAACGATTGGCGTGACATCATCCGATTCGAGGGGAAAAACATCTCTTTCACCTGATTGAATTGGTCGCGGCTGGTTGGGTCTTGTACCGTTTCGCTTAGCGTTTTTGGTTTTGCGCACGCAGGGCCTCCAAAGCTTTGACGTCCTCAAGATCTTGAGGTCTGCCAGATTGTTTCTTCATCGAAATCAAATCATCAAGGGCGATGATTTTGATTTTCTCTATCCCGAGTTTTTTAGTCACAGTCTTCACTTTGCGTAAATCTACAGTGATGATTACGTCCAGAATTTCGACTGGGTTGTCGAGGTTGATAAATGACCACGCGATCAAATTTCGGTCGTTGATATATTCCTGTCGAAATTGAAAGAGCTCAAAAGCTGTAACTGGAAGACGAGGTTTAAGGCCAATCGCAGAAAGTGCTTTTTCGCACAATAAAAAATCACGTTCTCTGTGCGAGATTATGCAGTCGATGTCAACAGTGCCGCGTGGAGCACCATGTAAGGCGACGGCAAAGCCACCAACTAACGCAAATTCCAATCCTTCGTTTTCAAACGAGGCTCTGACTCTTTCCAAAAAACTCATATAACCTTCTTCGACCGAAAAAATAATTTCGCGGTATATACCAGTATATACCAATTACTGTCTGTAATCAACCCATGCATCGAGACCGTATCTGCAGATTTTGGAAACCTGATCGGCTGGCCAGATCTAACAGTATTGAATAGTTCCGATGTATATCCGCCTCGAAATTGAGAAATTAATTCTCAATAAATCGAAAAACAAAAGGCGGAAATTATGAAATTTTTCAAAGTAATCGTGGCGTTGTCGGCGGTGTTTTCTACAAATGCAATGGCTGCTGAAGCTAATTTATTTGTCTGCGTCAACAAGGCCAAGAAGATCGAAATCGCATACACGACCTCCTCATTGGACGGTAAGCCGACGTTTTCTGTGACGCGCGGAGAAGACAACCTGTATCCAGGGAGCTTGGAAATGAACCGAGTTGCCATGGAAGCACAGCAGACATTTATGGGTAAAGTGGTGAGCGGTGCCGTTAACCGCAAGCATATCGCAGATGCACCTGACCGTATTTACTCAGTCGTGATCCCGCACATCATCATGAACGAAGAAACAGACGCTGTAAAATTCAAGACAGTTGGAATCTTCGGCTACTCCGGCGGATTCCGTCGCACTCCATTAGCAGTGCAAGTCATTACAGAAACAATGACATTGAACTGCACAGCTCAGGCCGTAAATTTCTGATTTCAAATGGTGAGCATCCTCGCAGACGATCGAGGCGGGGATGCTCTCTCACTTACCAGCGCGGCACTCGACGAGCATTATAGCGATGCACTTGTGCAGATCTTGGTTTCTTAGACAGAAGCAGCATCCACAAAGCTCCAGCGACAAAACCGCCGATATGAGCACCGAACGCGATACCGCCGCCAGTTCCGGATGAGGACTGTCCCATCAACTGCATCGCAAACCAGAGTCCCAAGAAAAATAATGCAGGTACATAGATAGTGGTCCAAAAGAAGAGAAACGTGACGAGAGTCTTTATGCGAATGAGTGGGAACAAGACCACGTAGCCGCCAAGCACCCCAGAGATCGCGCCGCTTGCGCCAATGCACGGAATATCCGAAGTTGGATTCAAGTAAATGTGGGTGAATGATGCCGCAAGGCCGCAAACAAAATAGAAGACGATGAAGCGGAATTTACCGAGAGTGTCCTCGAGATTGTCGCCAAAGATCCACAAAAACCACATATTCCCAAGAATGTGCATGATGCCGCCGTGCAAAAACATGGATGTGAACAGGCTCAAATAGGGCGAAATGGCTGCAGAGTCGGAGAGATTTAGCCCACGTGAGTATTCCAACGGGATGGCGCCAAAATCCATGATGAATTGTTCGGTGGCCTCTCCAAAACTAAACTCGTAAACAAAGGCGGCCACGTTCACAAGAATGAGCGTGATGGTCAGCAGCGGAAAAGAATGCGAAGGATTTTCGTCGCGGAGTGGGAACATAGTGGTTCGGCTCTCTCTGAGTTGTGTATGAGAAATTCTAGCACAACGGGGACTATAGGGTGCAAATGTTAGAAGATTAATGCGCCGAGCCACCACGAAAACAAGTTTGCCACAATTGCGCTAGCGGCGGCGCAGCAGTAAGTAGTGCGCGCAATATACTTTACGACGACTGTTTCGACGGCGGGAGCAAATAGTTCCGCTGAACTTACGTAAAACAAGTTGTTCCATTGCCTCGACTCACACACATGGGGCCACACTAGGACCACTAATGGGTGAGTAGCAAGATTTCCCCACATGATCGCATTTGCAACCTGGCGAAACTTTGCCGTTGAGAATCTACGAAGCATGAACCAGTAAAGCGGCGTCTCGAGAATGATGGTAGCAGCAAAGGTCATTAAGTACGCCGCGAGTGTCAACGCAGGCGCAGATGCTGTTTCGTAAAGAATGGACGCACAACCAAGCGACTGGTTAATTGGATCCAGCCATTCTCGCAGTAGTGCTGTAGGCCCGAAACAGTTTTCCATGGGTATCAGCCTGCGAGCTGAGTTGCGTTTTTGGAAAATGCAAACGCCACAAGTTCCATGTAGCCGTGAAAGGCCGCGGCAAGAAAATACAATTCCCGCGCTTCATGAAAACTCGTAATACACCAAGTAGCAATGCCTGCAAGGCAGAGAAGTCCCGCAGCTGTAGCTCCCCTGCGGCCCAAATCGCGAACGAGATACTTTGCGCTGGTTGTGAAGGTCGTTGGAATGGAAAGTCGCAAGTGTTGCTCGGGAATGGCCTTTAGCCACACGAAGTAATGGATCGCTTGTCCAAAGGCATAGGCCGACGCCGCATGTGCCAGTTGCACATAGTCATCCGAATAAGGCAATGCCATTGATCCGAGTGATTCGATCGACAATCCCAGCCATACGATTTCGCTTTGCGGCTGCATGATCGAATAGAGAAAGTCGAATTTTCCAAAAAGAAGCGCAGCGGTTACAGCAGAAAAAAATGCGGTCGCTCCGATGGCGACGTGTCGGTCTCGGGACGTTTTGCTGAGCTTGATCCAGTAAAGCATCGCAACTAAGTTGTGAGCGAGCACCAGAACAGCAGCGGTAGCAATTGGTGCATGCCAAGTCGAATAGCCGACAGTTCCCAAAATTGTCGAGGCGCCCATGACCCGAGCAAAGCCTGCTCGGCGCACTGACGTCATGATTAGTATGATGATAATCCCGCCAGCGAGTTCGGGCATGAAATCCGGAACGCCGGGGATGTGTTCTAAGATCTGACGATCAAGAGTTAAGCGCCACGCTGTTACTCCGACATAGACCATCGCGATTAATGCAAACATTAATCTTGAGTCGATTGGTGCCTTCGTTGTGTCATTTTGGACGCCGCTGGCGACATATCGCATGCTTGAAATAATATGAGGAAATCCCCAAATTACTGGCCCAGCGGCAAGAACGGCTAATGGAAAATAGAGGGCGAGCGGCAGATAAACAGCGCACGCTAGCATGAATAGAACTGCTAACCGATATTCTCGGTGACTGTATACAGTATGAATTGCGGAAGAGCGCAGTGTGCGTCGCAGAACTGCAAAACGCAGTTCATCAAAAAACTTTAGAAGATTTGATGAACTGCGTTCGAGCATTTTATTACTCTCTTGCGAGTTGATTAGCCCAGGCGACGACGTACTCGGTACGCAGGAACAGGGCGACCGTCATCGGAGTGCTTCATTTCGCACGTGTACGACTTCTCGCCATCGGACTTGGTAAATTTGCTGCAAACGAGTTCGAACTTTCCGTCTGCTGCGCGCAAAACTTTTACCTTGGATGAACTGGTGCGGCCTGCAAATTCTGTTTGTTCAGCTACGCTCAAGCTCTCCCAAAGGCTCTGGGCTGCTTGACCTTCGTACGGTGACGCTGTGAAGTTTGTGCGTGGGCGCAGGATGTCCGCGCTAGCTACTGACGATACTGACAAAATTGCGGCGATTGCTGCAAATGTCTTCATAATATTACCCCTTTTTTTGGTGGACTTCATGTTGATAACTTGGGGCTTATAAAGTGCTTCTGCTTCTCAGACATCAGAAAAGGTCTGACATGACTGTCGGAGTCTTTTCTTTGCTAGTGACGGCAGCACAAGGCTGAGTTAAAAGCCCGTTGCTATGGAAAATATTGAACAAATTACTGAACTTCGGACCGCCAAGCCCAAAGACAATTTGCACTATGGCAACGTTCCGTTGCTCACTTATGCCGGCGGGCCAGTGACTATTGACGGGTATTCGCGCGCGGCGGTTCAGACCATCTGGCACGTGCCTGATTTTAAGATGCTGTTTGATGTCGGAGCGAACTCGTGGGATCTCGCACATGTGCCGAATCTTGCTATTTCACACGCGCATCCAGACCATCTCGCGGGATTTTTTTCTTACGTCGCGACGAGACAAATGCAAAAGCTTCCGCCTGCGAATGTTTTTGGTCCGCCACAGATCGAAGACGGTCTGAGAAAGCTATGCGAAGGCTGGCAGGAACTCACGGGTGATAGTTATCCATTCAATTTTGTGCCATTGCGTGCTGGAGAAAGTGCAGACTTGTCGGACCGTTTGGTGATTAAGGCCATCGCCATGAGCCACACCCTCACGGGTAACGGATACATCATTTACGAAAGGCGCAAGAAGCTTTCGGCTGAATACGCCAATCAGAGTGGCTCCGAGATTGCAGAGTTGAAAAAACGTGGCGTGAATATTTCAGAAGAAACGCTCGTTCCGCATGTCGGGTTTTGCGGAGACTCAACGGCCGCCATTTTGGACAATTATCCTGATCTCTATACATGCCGTTGTCTCATTCTTGAATGCACCTACGTGTCTTCACAGATTGGTCAAGCTAAGGCCGCTGAATTTGGCCATGTGCAAGTACAAGATTTGGTAGACCGAGCGAACAAATTTGAAAATGAGATGATAGTATTAGGGCACTTCAGCACGAGGTGGCGTCGTGATCAAATCCTCGAAGAAATGAATACTGCGTTGCCTGACTCCTTGAAGAAACGGGCGGTGTTATGGATCTAATTTTCAATGATCTTGGGCACAGCATCGCGCACGCGGATCTTGGCATCATGCGTTACGATGCCGCGCACTTGTTGCAGCAGTCTTTGCACGCAGACGTGTGTGCCGGCCGCCGAGGTGATTTAATTATCACGGTCGAACATCCTTCAGTTTTGACCTTGGGCAAAAACTCCGACCATTCGCATATTCTCGCGTCTGATTTGGAACTCAAAAAAAGAGGCGTCGAAGTGGCAATGTGTGAGCGTGGCGGCGAAGTGACTGCACACACATTGGGCCAGCTGGTCGTCTATCCGATCATCCATCTGGGAAACCGAAGTCTTGGAGTGCGCGATTATGTTTGCGCACTTGAAACCGCCGTCATCAGGACTCTGCGATCCTTGGGACTGGAAGGCGCCGCACACAAGGAGTTTCCGGGAGTTTGGATCCAAGACCGTAAGGTCTGTGCCGTGGGAATCCGCGTCAAAAATCGCGTTTCCATGCATGGCATTGCTTTGAATGTAAATTCGGATCTGTCGATTTTTTCTTTGATCACGCCGTGCGGAATCTTGGGACGTACCGTGACGTCACTTAAGCAAGAGCTAAAATCAGAGCAGGATTTTGTGCAGATTCGCCGTATACTCGTCGGACAATTGGCGGAATGTATTATCGAAAAGTCTGAGAAGGTAGGGGCGTCATGTCAGTCGTAATGGAAGGTCGATACATCGGCGGCGTAGCGACAGAAATGAAGCACGTTCCATCGTCGCGAACCATTGAGACGGATCCCCCCGTCGACAACGGCGGCTCTGGCAAATCGTTTTCGCCCACCGATTTAGTAGCTGCGGCATTGGGAGCTTGTATGATGAGCGTCTTGGCTCTGCGTGCAAGAAAAGACGGATTCAGTCTGGAAGGCATGAAGGTCCGCGTTGAGAAAATCATGACAAAAGAACTTCCGCGCCGCATTGATACTCTGAATGTCGATTTGTGGTTACCGGCCAAGCTGTCGGCAGAGCAGGTGCAACTGTGCAAACATATTGCCGAAAATTGCCCCGTCGCCCTGAGTTTGAAGGCTGAAATAAAGTTTCCCATTGCGCTGCATTCATCCTGATTTGGGGATAGGATCCGACAAGGCAGAATTTTGCTTTTGACGGTTGTGGCTGATTTGTCTAGTTATGAGCCTCCAACTTGAAACGATTTGAGCGAGATCAATGCTAAGACGCGATAATTATTGGGTAATGATTCTAGGATCCGCCTTTATGTTCTTAATGGTTTGGTTTGGTTCGTACTGGAGCGGACACGAGCCAGAACTCCCCATCAGCACGGGTCCCATTTCAAATTTTGCTACCGGCAATGCAAATTCCGCTTGGACGGCACAAACATTATTCGGCGGTAAGATCAGTGCTGTTGTTTATGCTGCGGCAGTCTGTGACGAAAATTGTAAGAAGTCTGTGGGTCAAATGGCGAAGCTCGCCAAAATTTTTAAGAACGATCCTAAGTTTCAGTTAGTCGCCGTCAGCGATCAAAGTGAGGCGCAGCGCGTATCCCTGCAAAGTTCATTGATAGCAGCCGATGGAAGCATGCTTAGTGCGGAGCTAATTATTTTGGGACCGGTTGTGGGACGGCGTATGGTTGTGGATGAGCTGGGGATTGCCAATGTTGCTGGAGATGTCGTTTCTTCAAACAGACTCGCCATTGTTGACGATCAAGGCAAAGTCCGTGGTAGCTATTCGATTGATGATAGCAACGACATGATCAAATTCCAGAACGCGATCTATAATTTGCTACGTCAAATGCAAGCAAGTGCGAACGAAGGCCCCAAAACTAATCGAAAGAGCTAATGGACATTTCATCGCTACCCGCACTTAATGCGTCACTCAATGCTGTAGCTAGTATTTTGTTGATTCTCGGCTACCGCGCGATTCGCGCGAAAAATGAACGCAAACACATTCTCTTGATGCTTAGTGCGCTAGGTGTGTCTGCACTTTTCCTAACCAGCTATTTGATTTACCACTTCAATACTCAAGCAGTTACCAAGTACGAGGGCGAAGGAGTACTCCGTCTTGTGTACTTTTTTATTTTACTGACACATATCCCGCTAGCTGCCGGAGTATTGCCATTTATATTGATGGTGGTCAGGCATGCGTTTCGGCGTGATAGGGTTGCGCACCGCAGGTTGGCGCGCAAAGTCTTTCCTGTTTGGCTCTACGTTTCTGTGACGGGAGTTCTTATCTTTGTGATGCTTAAGTTTCAATAGTCGAAACGTTTTTGTATCCCATCGCCTGTAAGCGCTCCATGATCGGTGGATGTGAATAGTACATCGCGGAAAACCACGGATGTGTGATGGGCATGACTTGGCTCTTCTCGCGTAATTTTAGCAAAGCGCTTCCAAGATCTTGAGCATTTTGAACTTCGCGCACCGCAAATTGATCAGCGGCAAATTCATTTTTTCGAGAGATCCATGTGGCAATAGGTGTAGTGAAAACCCCGAGCAGACCAAACCACATGGAAAACACAACCAGTGCCCCATGGTTGGAAACACCCTCGAGTGCAAATGCGCGGTAGAATACATCCATCGGCAAGCAAAGGCTCAGCAGATAGAACGTGATGCCAGTCGAAAGAATGGAGCGAATGATGCCCCAGCGGATGTGATGCAGTTTGAAGTGCCCGAGTTCGTGAGCAAGTACGGCGACTGTTTCTTTCACGTTAAGCGTATGCACCAAGGTGTCGAAGAGTACGATCTTTTTGGCGCCGAACATGCCCGTGAAGTACGCATTGCCATGTGCGCTGCGTTTGCTGCCATCCATGACAGATAATCCTGATGCGCGAAAACCAATACGCTGGGCAAGTGCCATGATCTTGTCTTTGAGTTCGCCATCTGGCAGCGGTGTGAATTTGTTGAAAAGTGGTGCCAAAAAAGTTGGAAAGAGCCACGCCGTCAAAACGCTAAATCCACTGAGTGCCGCCCAAGCGTAAAGCCACCAGTTTTCTCCGGCGTTGCCCATGATGGCGAGGATTCCGTACATCAAAGGAATACCGATGATGCCGCCCAGCAAGAGCCCCTTCAGGCGGTCGGACAAAAAGATGCCGAGCGTTTGTCGGTTGTAGCCGTGTTTTTGTTCGATGACGAACGTGCGGTACCACGAAAAGGGCAGATCAACCAGCATGGACAAAAGTGAGAGAAGCACCAAGAAGGCAACGCCGAAATGGAGCTGGTGATCTCCTTCGCCCAGCCACTGTGTTACATATGATTTCGACTCAGATTCTGCCCAACCAAAACCACCCAGCGCAAGAAATCCGAGAGAGACGACGGTGCTGAAAAGCTCAGACACTTCTCCGAACCAAAATTTGTCGCCTGAATACGCGACGGTCTTTTTCATGTCATCTTCAGAAATGCTGAGAACTTTCATCGCCTCTTGCTGCTTGGCAGGCTGCGAATAATACATACGGTTGATGCGAGAGAGCGTGCGTTCGAAAATATGCTCGCCTACTTTGAGAGCGAGAAACGCAGCGAGTACGAGTGTTTCAATGTTTGTGTCCATGTAATTTTTCCTCGTAAAAAAGGGGCCGAGACGCCCCCTGATAAGTGTAAGCGAGATTAGGACTTAGGCTCTGGCTTGGCAAAAATGAGTGACGCGATTACGGCGACGGCGAGACTTCCCGCGATCGCTCCCAAAGCAAGTGCAGTGGGAATTTCGTAGGTGTGGTGCAAGATGATTTTTGTGCCGACAAAAATCAAAATGAACGACAGCGCATAATTCAAGTAGTGGAAGATTCTCGCCATGTGGGCGAGGGCGAAATAGATGGAGCGAAGACCTAAAATCGCAAATACGTTTGATGTGTAGACGATGAACGGATCACGTGTAATCGCCAAGACGGCGGGGATGGAGTCGATCGCAAAGATCACGTCCGACGCTTCAACCATGATCAGAACGATGAACAACGGTGTAAACGCGCGACCTGCTGCGGTGGTTGTGACGAAGTGATGACCATCGTAGTTGTCGGAAACGCGAAAGAATTTTCGCAAAAACTTGGCGAACGCACCTTGGCTTGGATCTGACTCGTCTTCGCCTTCGACCAGAGTCTTGATGCCAGAATAGATCAGGATCGCGCCGAAGAGATATGTGAGCCAGCCAAATCGTTCGAGTGCTTCGACACCGACGAAGATACAAACAGCGCGCATGAGCAACGCGCCCATGATTCCCCAAAACAGCACTCGATGCTGATATTGCGACGGAACTTTGAATGAGTTGAAAATCAACAGGAAGACGAAGAGATTATCGACGCTCAACGACAGTTCGACGACATATCCCGTGAGGAACATCACGGCTTGGTCTTTGCCGAATTGTTCGTAGATCCAATAGTTGAAGCCCAACGCAATTGAAACCCAGAACGCGGTCCAAAAAAGAGATGACTTGAGAGACATCTCCTTTGCTTTACGGTTCAAAATTCCCAAATCAAGAAAGAGCAAAGCGCCGATCAGGGCGAAGAAGATGCCGAAATAATATGGATGATCAACAGTTGGAACCATTTCCATTCAAATATTTCCCAAAATAATTGTAGGCTTATACTTGCCGAGGCTCGAAGAAATGTCGAGTAGCTGTTACTATATGAACTCAACTTTTGAGGTCGTTGATGTCGGCAGTTCGTGGACAACCCAAGGCTGGATTAGAAGCTGTCACGGGGGACAGTTTGCAGCAATGCCTCGCTGATGCCGTTGTTCACCTAAAAAAGTCGCCGCACTGGCGCTCAGTTGTGGGTTCGATTGGACTGCACGCGTTTGCTCTCGGTGTGTTGCAAGTCGTCGCAAGCCAGAAGGTTGAAGTAAAGCCGTATGATACGGTGAAAATGACAGTAGTAGAAACGAAGGCGCCTGAAGTCTTCGAAAAACCTAAAGAAATCAAAAAACCTAAGAAAAAAGAAATCCCGCCATCGCTCAACCAAAAGCCGTTGCCCAAGACTGCGGAGCCACCGAAGCCCGTGCAGGGGTTGAATCCCGAGTCGCTCGTTCCGGGGCAGGGTACGGTTGCAGTACCTGTTGGTAATACGCTGATGACGGGCGATGATGGCAAGCGTCTAAAGCCCGAGGATGTAAAGCAATATCAGCAAGATCTTACCGCAGACCCAGTCCTGATTTTAAGTACGGTAAAAGTTCCCGAATACACCGCGGCCGCCTTGGATGCTGGGCTCGAAGGGACATTTTTACTCGAAGTATTTGTAAACGCTGATGGCACTGTCGGTGACATCGAAGTGAAGCAAAAGATTGGTTTTGGTATGGACGATCTAGTCATCAAAGCCATGAAAAGCGCTCGTTTCGAACCTCGTAAGAATCGACTCGGAGCGGCAGAACCCGGCTGGGCTGATGTGAAGTTTCGCCTTCAAATTCCCTGAAACGAAAAAAGGCCGACCGTGCAGGTCAGCCCTCTCGCAAGTTAAATTGTGCAAGCGCGGCTTTTAGGAGCCGAACTTGGCCTTGACGGTCTTGACGTAGCCGTCAACCGATCCCTTGGCATCGGATAACTTGGCTTCGATCTTGGTTTTGATTTGGTTAAGTTGCTCGCTCGAGCTGATGTCGCTCACAAGCTTCTCACCCTGTGACTTGGCAGTCTTAAGCCACTCAGTCACTTTTTCTTGGTCGATGTTTTTCAGTTTGTCTTGAATCGACTTAATCAAAAGGCACCTCCACAAAAAGAACAACAGTTTCAGGAAGCTACAGAGCCATTACCATCGCGATGGCGGGCTCATTTGGTACTTTATAAAAAACTTTAAAATAAGTCAATATTTTATAAAATTTACTAACAGTTTTATAAAAATATGTTATGTTATCGTGCGTGGCCTCGCGGCAGAGGCCTTTAAAAAAGTTGAAAGTGAAAAGCAGGAAGCTCGTTATGAAATTTCGTCCGCACAAATGGTTGAATGGTGGTCATCTTCAAACCGTCATTGGCAAGGTCACGGAGCAAAGAATTGTACCTGATCGCGCCGAGCGCATTGCCGTGCAGTTTGAAGATGGTGATGAGACGTATGTCGAATTGGATCCGCCGACTGGAAATTCCAACAACTTGACGAAGAAGTCCGTCGTATTCCTGTTTCACGGTCTTGGAGGAAGCGCGAGATCGGGATATTTGACTCGATTGAGTCATAAATTGACGAGCATGGGATACCATGTCGCGCGTGCCAATCACCGCGGTGCCGCAGAAGATGCGGCACATCTAGCAAAACGAATCTACCATTGCGGCTCCACCGACGATGCATCCACCATCATTCGTACCGTGGTAGAAACCCGCGACTTCCAAGAGATCCAGTTGGTCGGCTATTCGCTTTCAGGTGCGGTTCTGTTAAATCTCGCCGGACAAGGATTCAAGAACGCAGCTGTCATCAAGGCGAAAATCAAGGGCGTCACGGCGGTGTGTCCGCCGATGGATCTTGAAGCATCTTCGCGCGCGTTGACCAAACGAGAAAACTTCTATTACGACATCTATTATTCGCGTCTCTTGAAGAAAAAGGCACGTCAGCTCCATGGAGCTCACAAAAATGAACAATATCCGCGTCTTCCTTCGCGAGTGACCGTGCGTGAATTTGATGAAGTCTTCACGGCACCCGTCGCCGGCTTCGCGTCCCGGCTGGACTATTACACGCGGTGTTCGCCAAAGGCAGTCCTCGACCAAGTTGAGGTTGATACGTTCATTCTCCAAGCATCAGACGATCCGGTCGTTCCGTTGGAGAGCATTGGTTCAACGAAAAATCCGCGAGTCACCATCAGCATCCAACCAAGTGGTGGGCACATGGGTTTTGTTTCGCACGAAAAGACATCTTGGGGTGACCGCCGCTGGATGGATCATGCCGTGATTGAGTGGTTGAAGGCTCGTAGTGGAAACACGTGAATGGGAGGCTTCCATGTTGGTTAAGTTGAGAAGATTGTTGCCGATAATTGCAGCTGTTGCACTGTCCGCGCCAACTTTAGCTGCCAGTAACGTCAATCGTCGCGTTGACCATACAAAGGCTTATCAGAAACGAACCGACGTCGGCCCCAACATCAATATCAAAGTTACGCCTCCCGAAAAGAGGGGAGAAAAAGGCAAAGTTCTTGTGGAAGTTTATAACTTTTCACAGGTATACCTCAGCCTCGTTAGTTTTGAGTTAATCCTGCAGAATAGCTGGGGTGACACCATCACCGCAGAAGTCTCAGCCGACGACCTAAAACAAAACTGGTCGGGCCTTCAGTGGATTCAAATCCCGGGTAAAGGAAAGATCGAAAAAATCACGGCGGTCAAGATAAAGAACCTTCGCTTGTATGATCAAACGAGCAAAGAGGTAAAGGTTCCTTACACGATCGACCTCATCAAGGAATAAACTGTGAGCGTTAATGAATCCATTCGGATGCCGGTAAAGTTAAAGTCAGCGTGGGATGACGCCATCATGCGATTGTGTCCACCCGCGCTTCTGAACAAGCTGAAAGACAAAAACCGTCGCGCGCAATTGCATACTCTTTTGCGTGAGAACAAGGCAGGCATCCAACACCTGTGGAACGCATATAACTTGGAGCGTTCCACCATCTCCAAGTTGAGAACGACGACTAAGAGCGTTGTGTTTTCATATTTGCTTGGGTTTCACCAATCAAACACAGCACGCATTTTAGCGTCAATTCGTCGGGCCACCAGTGAGCGAGGAATCGGTGATCTCATCAATGAATTTTCCGATATCCAAGTTGTAGATCTTGGTTGTGGTACCGGCGCCGCCGCTGCGGTGTGGGCTCATGAACTTTCGAACCGCGGCAAAAAATTCTCCGTAAGTCTGTACGACCGATCAAGCGCATTCTTGGATGCGAGCGTCGCGGTTTTGCGGGGACTGGTTGACGAAAAAGTGGAAGTATCGGCATATGATATTCCTTTGGAACGCTGCCGTCCCAGTGGTTTGCAAAAAAGTGTGGGCACGCGCGCGGTCATTTTGAATGCCGCTTACGTCTGGAATGAAATCATCACCAACAAAGCCGCGATGTCTGCTTTCATGGAAATCATGGAGTGGGGGGCGCAAGCTTCTAATCCGATTTTGCTCCACGTTGTTGATTCGGCAAAAGACAAGATTTCTCGCGGTGCGATGGAATTTCGCGACGACCTCGTCAAGATGGGGTGGACGCCGGTCTATCCATGTCCGAGTTCATCTGCGTGCCCAATGTTGGAGAGAAAGCGCGACTGGTGCTTCAGTGAATTCAAATGGCAGCAGGACGAAGCGAGCAAAGCTGTCGATGAGTTGTTGGGAACCGATCGCACAGATCTGACCACATCGGCCTACATGTTTGTAAATCAACGCATGCAAAAGCGATTCAAGTACATTCCGAACGCCGCCGTAGTTGTGGGGCGTCCGGTCATCTCCCGACGTGGGGAAGAAGAAGTACGTCGCAAATATTTGGCATGTAAACCCCGTGCGCTCGTGGACGTTCCAACGGGCGAAAAGGCCGACAAACTCCGTGGCGAAATTTTATCCCGAACAACTAAATGAACGACCCCACACGGGGTTATTAGCTCCGGATGGTTTTAGCGGACCGCTTTTGGTGTCAATTCCTAAGCCTCCGGTAGCATCGTTTGGTGATCTGCATATTTATGCCAGTGACACAGTGCGCTCGCCATGGGCACAAAACACATGGTTCAATATCCGTTCAACGCAAATCACTTCGATCACCGATGCGGTGCAAAAGCTCACAGCTGTGCAGCGTAACTGGTGGCCGTATGTCTCGAGTTTGCACAGGCGTATGGAGCTTATCAAAGAAAAGATGCCCTACGTCTCGGCCAAGCCGCTTCTTTTTCCGGAGCGCCCTACCATCACGCCGCTTGGTTCGTATAGTTTGATTGCTCCTGATACGATGTTGTACGCTTCGTCGTGTAGCAGCTACTTCCCTAATGGCATGGTGAAGTTGATCGAAGATCACGTAAATCCTCCGAGCAGAGCGTACATGAAACTCTGGGAAGTATTTTCACTGATCGATGCTCGTCCCATTCCGGGTCAGATTTGTATGGATCTTGGCGCATCGCCCGGTGGCTGGACTTGGGTATTGGCAAAGCTTGGCGCAACAGTTTATGCCGTTGATCGTTCGCCGTTGCGAGTTGATCTCATGAACCACCAGAACATCAAGTTCGTCGAAGGAAGCGCTTTCGCCATGCAGCCGCAAAATTCTCCTGAGATCGATTGGTTTTTCAGCGACGTCATTTGCTATCCCATGCGGCTGTTTGAGTTGGTAAGGCGGTGGCTCGACGCAGGTCGCAACTGCAATTTCATCTGCACGCTAAAATTTCAGGGACGAGACCAGTACCAAGCGATCGAAAAATTCCAATCGATCGAAGGCTCCAGCCTCGTCCATTTGGGATGTAACAAGCACGAGCTTACATGGATCTATATTCAGAAATAAGTGTGCTATTTGAAGACAATCATTGCTTGGTTTTGAACAAGCCGAGCCGCATACCCGTTGCGGCTGATGACTCCAACGACCTCAGTCTTTTGGCGTGGGCGCGAAAGTACCGCGAAGCATCTTTGCAGGGTGCGGCAAAGGGTTTTGTGGCACCCATTCACTTTATCGATCGTCCTGTTTCGGGGATCGTTCTGTTTGCCAAAAGTAGTAAGGCGGCATCGCGTTTCTCCGAACAGTTTCGCAGTCGCAGCATCGACAAGAAGTATCTCGCAATTGTGGCAGGCTCGATGCAGGTCGGAACCAAAAAAACGCTGCGAGATTATCTGACAAAAGACAACAACACCAACATATCGCGCGTTTGCTCGGCCAAGGAAAAAGATGCGAAATCCTGCGAGCTGTCTTACGAATGCATTGCTTCGGAAGGAGGGTGGTCTCTACTTGAGGTTTTGCCCATTACGGGGCGAAGTCATCAGATTCGGGTGCAGCTTTCGCACGATGGCTATCCGATTTTTGGAGATGCAAAATACGGTGCGAACGAAGCTTGGGGCGGAAAGATCGCGCTTCATGCGTATGAATTGAACTTCATACATCCGACAACAAAGGAAAACAAACTCGTGCGGGCGTTCCCGCAATCGTGGATGGGGGAGCAACGTCTGGCGACGTTGCTCAATCAGTGTGCACGACTCTCGCGGATGCCATCAACATAGAACTGCGCGAGGTTCTTCAAATCGTCCGAAGCATTTTCAACCTGCAACACTTCGTAAAATAGCCTCATCGCTTCGTTTTCGTTCTTGAAGTGTTCCAGATTTACGACGCCTAAATTAAATCGAGCAGTGCCATTTGTTGGCTCAAGTTCAAGTGCTTTTTTCAGAGAGGCGAGTGCAGCTTCGTTGCGGCCGGACTTGCGCTGCAAGATTCCAAGTGAAACATACGCAGTCGCGCTGTCAGGGGAGAGCGTAATGGCCTTTTGCAAACTCGCTTCGGCGGAGTCGTATTCAAAATTGCGGATCGCCAAATTTGCAAAGTTTACAAGTGCGGGAACGTAGTTTGCATTGAGCTTCAACGCTTGATCAAATAGCTGCCGAGATTCGGAAATCTTACCTGCGCGATAGGCAATAACGCCAGCAATGTTCTGCAAGCTCGCATCGTCCTTTCCAGAGTCCATCCCTCGTTCAATGATAAACTGTGCCAGCCCTAGTTGGTCATTATTCAAGTAAGAAGTCGCTAGTGCCACGTATCCGGGTGTGAATGTCTTGTCGAGGGCGATAAGATCGCGCAAAATTTTGTGCGCATTCTCGCGCTCGTTGGCGGCGATGTGAGTAAGTGAAAGCAAATAGCGGTATCGGAAGATGTGTTCGCTCTGAAGTTCTTGCGTGGCGTCAATGAGTTTCTTGGCCTCTGCAAGATATTCAAAACTCTTGGTATGGTCCTTCGTGCGCAATGCTAGCTTTGACAGTTCGAGAACTGCCGGTATGTTATTTGGCTCGCGTCGCACCACACCTTCGAGATTCGCTTCCGCTTCTTCATAGCGTCCAACCACCATTGCTGCCTGAGCGCGCTTCAATAGATCATCGGAATTGCCTGAATCCGACCACTTGTCCAGCTTTGAAATGATGGCAGCTCGTTCTTGTACGTCGGGATCTGCGCGAAAAAACTTTTTCCAATCTACGGCAGGTGCGCTTTTCTCGCTGCTCTTTGCCGCCGTCTTGACGTCTAGGCTCGACGTATCGATCTTCTCAGGTGTGCTTGCGCACGAAGCTGTCAAAGCAAATATGGTGATGATGTGCAGTTGGGTTTTCATTACAAACTCCACGACTGAGGAACTTCAAGTCTGACGGCGGATTCCATTTCTTCTTCAAACTCGGGCTTTGCTTCCGTCTTTTGAAAGGCGGACAGGCGCAAGGTTGATTTCTTGACCCATGGATCGTTGCGGTGGGCTCCGGGGTTGCGATTTCTCGCAAGCACGTTTTCGCTGTAATACCGCTGCGCCATTCGGCGTAGTTTCTCGGACGTTGCTGTAAGGTCGCTGCGGCTTTTGTTGTTCATTTGATCCGCATACTTGTTTTGAGCCGTCAGGATGTCCTGTGACAAAAGTTCAGCGGCATTGGCAATTTCAAAACGAGCCTTGGAAGAATATCCCGGTACGTCCAAGCGCGCGACGGTATCAAAGCGCTTTGCCATGGATTCAAAATACTTGGCTTTGGTGTTGATGCTGTTTTGGACAGTGGTTTCGCGAGCATTGATATCGAAATCTTCCAATTGGGCGAGGTCTTCTTCAGCCAACTTGGAGTTTGCGAGGGCGGCAAGCTTCGGGTACGAATCGCCAAGTGAAGATTTGCTGCGTTCGATGCGAGTGGCAAGCGCTTGATAGTCCTGCAAAGCCTTAACTTCGTCCCCACTGTCGTATCGGATTGTGGCGGATTGGATTTCGGCGGCGATTTTGTCCGATGGTGCTTTGCTGGCTGCGAGTCGTCGGCTAGCGGCCTTCAGTGCGAACTCTTGTTCATTCGCCTGCAGGTAGTGTTCGCCCGCACGAGTATAGTTACCAATTCTTAGAGATTGTTCCTTCGATCGATCTCCGAGAATTAATGCGGCGTGTCCGGCCGTCGTATAATCATCCTCACCAATCGCTAGGGCTTCGGCCTTTTTAAGGCACGTGACCGACCGTTTATGTTCGGGAAACTTTTTTGCAGTTAATAAAAACTGGGTCGCGGCAGCCTTGAATTCGAACTGATGTTCTAATGCGCGTGCGAAAAGATAATTCATATCGGCCGAATGCTTTTGCATGCCGTTTTCGATGTAGTAGGCAGAGGTCTCACGTGTCTTAGTCCAATCTCCCGCTACTGCCAGCAAATAGGAGCCATTTCGCAAATGATCTTCTCTCGCCGGAATGTCCTTATAATCTAAGGCCACGCGCGTGAGCAACGTGCCAGCGTCTCTGACTTTGCCGAGGTCACTGAGTTTTTGGCTCTCCGAATTTGCGGCAGATGACAGCACACCGAGCACTTCTGTTAGCAACGGTGCGCCCAATGTGCTCCAGTCTTCGAGTTGGATGAACTGCTCGGAAAGCTTAACCGCCTCCGAATAGTTTCCTTCCTTTACAGAAGCGAACAAAATCCCGCGAATGGCGTTTGCTCTTTGGCTATGCGTTGGTGCGGAAACCAACGCGCGTTGCCAATACTTCGAAGCTTGCGTGAGTTTGTTGTTGTCGCGATTGCAAGCCGCAGCGACTAGCAATAGATCAACACTTCGTGACTTATCGGGAAACTTGTTGGAAAAGTCGTCCACGGCAATTTCCAAACTGCGAAGACTGTCTGCAACTTCTGCGTCGGTTGATGGATCTTTACCTTCGTGAACTGCATTTGCATATGCCGAACGCCATGCTCGCTCGCGGCTCATCGCTAGCTGATATGCTGCCACTTCCAAAGTTTCGTTATCAACCTTTTGTTGCGAACGAATGGCGTCGTACTGTGCATCGGCTTTTTTGTACTCGTTGGTGAAGTAGGCACTGTGTGCAATTTTTAAACGCCATCGATTTGCATCTTCGCTATTGGGCTTGAATTCGGTCAAAATGTTAAAGAATGCCGCGGCAGATGCGTAGCTGTTGCGACTACCTGTTGCTAACCCTTGATCGTAGTGGTGCGCGGCGACAATCCTTGCGGCTGCCTCAGCTCGTTGTTCCATTGACCGTAGGCGCATGCGATCGCTTCCGTATTGCCCTCGCCACAAGCTGTCTTTGGGCAAAAGCATGGCGAGTTTTTCTAGTGCAGAAATACGCGTAGGAGTCTTGCCAATTTTTTCACAACTGCTCGCGATGAGATCTAAGACCGCCGGCAATTCTGCGGTTAGCGGAAAGTTGCTCAATACCAATTGACCGACGTCGTTTGCCTCTGCGTGGAGTCCATTGGCGGCGTATTTTTCCATGATGATTAGGCCGGCAGTCGCTGCATGGTCATGCATGCGCTTGTCGAGAAGTTCTGACTTGATTTGGTTAAATTCATTTTGCTCATAAAGAGCGTGGGCAACGAGCTCAACGGCGTCTTGTGTAATCTTACGTCTTTGTGACAACGAAAAGGTGGCCAAGGCTGGCTGCAATAATTCCTTGGCCGTTGCGACGGCGATGTCGAGTTGTGCTGCTTTGAAAGCGGCCCATGACAAGCGGTATTTTGCACGCACGCGCTCATACTCTATTTTGCTAGATTCGCTATTGGGTAGTGCCTCGAGGGCTTTTTGGTAGTGTTTAAGTGCAGTGACGGGATCTTCATCGCCAAAGCGCTCATCGCCTATGGCAATGTGTGCGTGAGCGACAAAAATCGATTTGGTCTTCATAGACGAGACCATCTGCCAGAATTTTTTGGAGGCATCGTCTTGCTTCAATGCTTCTGCAGAAAGTGCGCCGATGTAACCGGCTTGGTCATTTTTTTCAAAGTCTGGAAAGGAATTGATCAAGAGCTTTGCGAGATCCATCGCCTTCAGGAGATGTGCCTCGCCAGAGCCCTGTTCGAGGGCAATGACTCGTTTGCCGATGGTGTAATGAACGCGGGCGAGATTGAACATCGCATAGGGTTCGCTTCGGTTTTTTCCTGCTGATTCGATGGAACGCTCATATTCTCGAGCGGATTTCTTTAACGATTCCAATTCAGCAGCTGCGGATTGGTTTTTTACGGTTCTCTCTTGTTGTTGGATCTTTACCCAGCGGTCACGTAGTTTTGAACGTTCGAATTCTTTGCTTTCCAACTCGCGCTTGTCAAAGTCGCGAACAAAGGAGTCGATGGAGTCTGGAGCTGCGCCGCCGGCGCTTGGGGTGTCAGCTGCCATGGCGAACTGTGACAGCATTGTGCCTACAATGGCTGTGAAGATGTGATGTGCAAATCTGTTTGCTTTCACAACTTAATCCCTCCATCCGATATCGATTCGATTCCTGACTTAACAACTTCACGCTCGAGCTCGATCTTTTTCTGTTCGTTTTCGGTGTTTTTCTGCATGCCTTCGAACTTCAGCCAAGAAACATCACCCTTCCATTTGCGCACGCGCGAAACGTTTTGGTTCAGTCCGTTCTCATAGTGGGACAAGATGAAATTTGATGATCTTCCAAGTCCCAATTCGAGATCGCTTCTTTGGTCGCTGATCTTGGCGGACACCTGCACACATCGTTCTTCCAAAGCATCCACACGTGTCATCAAACCCGCGAACCAACCTTTGGCTTCAATTCCGAGGCGCCCCACTTCTTCATAAGAAATTTTCGCTGTTTGCGACCAGTCTCGCCATGATTTGTCGAAATTCGCCGCCATAAAGCGACGCGAATCGATGGCTTGTTTGTCACGATATTTGGCCAAAATCGTGCTTTCTTCGTACAGCGCGTTGCCCGCTCGGGTAAGCAGCGCTTTGGTGCCGTTGAGGGAAGCTTGGTTGGTCAAGTCTCGAAGATTGTCTTCACGCAGAGCGAGATTCAATTTGCCCATCGCTTGCGACATCGCTCCTTGGCGCTCTTGCAGCGATTTCGTTCGTGAGCGCATGGCAACGAGCTTTTCATTTTGAGCTGCCACAAAAGACACCGCTGCTAACTCCGCCTGTCGTTGGCGCAGTCGTGCCTCAGAAGTGCTTGCACGCTGTGTGACCGACGAGTTCATGATCCAATGGCGATAAGGAGTCAAATCGCGGCGAAACTCCGAATCCGGCGTTTGCAATGATGCTCGTTGCTCACGCAAAAAATTCAATCGGTAGCGGTCAACGTCGCTTAGTTGCTCTTCGTACAGTGGACGCTCCGCTTGTACTAACTCGTCTCCGATTTGTAGGATCCGGCGACTAAGCGCATCAATGCGGTTCGAGCGCTTTTGCCAAGAAGGGTTAACTTGTGAGAACTTCGATGATCCAAGCATCATGACGAGTTCATAAAGTTCGGAACGCAGGTTGTCCGTGCGCTGGTTCATTTCGGCCAATGCGCCGAATTGATTCAAAGCCGTTTTTACCAATGTGGATTGTTTGATGTGACCGTTCATGCGTTGGTCCAAAGTCTTCAGCTCGTCCCATGTGAGGCGCATGTCTCGCTTCATTTGCGCTTTAAGCCAAACATTTGCGTCAGTCAGCTTTGTCTCGGCATCGTTTAGTTCAGATTCTGCATTCGCAAGCGAGCCTGCTCGGATGTTCAAAAAAGTCCGAATCGTGGCGATACGGTTCCCAGTTTCTTGTTTGCCATAGAGGGATACATACTCTTCCGCACATGAGAGTGCTGTTTTCTGATCACCGTTAGAAAAGTGCACAAAAATGAGATCCGAAAGAGCGTCTCGATAAGCGGGAAGGCTCTTGTCCACTTGTTGATAATACTTGAGCGCTCGCTTGTCATGTCCGCGTTCCAGAGCGATTCGACCCATCGCGATCAATGCGCGAGCGTGGGTGTCCGGACTTGCCGACGATCCCAGCTGGACCGCCTCTGCGAGAAGATTGTCAGCCTGATCAACGTTGCCCTTACTCAATGCAATGAGAGAGTAAAAGTATAGTGAGTTCAATTTTAAATTCGCATCTGCGTTAGCAGATTTTGCTCGCTCAAACCACTGTTCGGCCATGGGCGTCAATCCTGCCTGCGCCGCACTTCGCGCTGACAGATACAACATCTCGGATCTCTGTGGTTCGGCAATTTGCAATGCGACTACAGACGAAAGTAAAGATTGGAACTGGGGCTTGTCGACGGTGTTCTGATCGTTCACAAGCGGCATCATCCGACGCATGACATCGATTAAATCTGCCACGTTTTGTTCACGAGCCGTGACAAACGTTGCAACATATCGTCTGTAAGAACGCAGAGCCTTACCTGGATACCCTTGCTGTTCGTAAGTTTCCCCGAGCATCTTCAATGCTTGCAAGTGCCTTGCAGATTGAGGTACGGCCGTGATGGTTAAGAAAGATTGTAGAGCTCGCAGCGTCCCAATCTGATCATTCGCGGCCTGATTAACTTGTGCCTGTTCAAACTCGTAGTCTTCGAAAACCTTGAGAGGTCCCAGCCCACCGCGCACGCTGATTTGGCGTAATGCGTCGAGTTCCGAAGTCACCTTCGACAATTCTTCCGAAGCGCGACGTGTCGCAAATTCGGGAGCCTCAATTGCATCTGCATATAACGCAGAAGTCCCGCCAATGCATAGCGGGCTCGCGATCAGCAGATTTTTCAATAATCGTCTCATCAGTGTGCGACCTCCGTCGCTGGTTTCTCTGCTTGAGAGACTTGACCGGCGGAGTCTTGTGGAGTGGGTGGAGCAACTGGGGCTTCCGCTAGTTTCTCTTCGCCCTTTTTCCGCACACGAATTTCGAGTTTGCCCTTTCCATCAGACGGTGGTGCAACCTCGACAACGAAGTGGGACTGAATTCTGCCGACCGGCATGGTCAGTTCAAATGTCTTGGATTCGTTTCGGCTGCCATCTGCTTTCAGTGCGCTCCCGCCTTTTTCAATCAGGGCAACGCGTGCCGAGACTTCGACTTTGTGTGCGCCTGCAGGAATCGGACCTGAATATACAGGAATGGAACTTGCTGGCAGTGCGAGGTGAGCAGCGTCATTTGTTGAATAAAGTGTGAAACCATCAACCTTGACGTCCAGTGACTTGATGAGGGCTGCACTTGGGTCTGTTAGTCGTACTTCTAGATCCAACTTGTTATCAATGGATGCTGTTTGCTTAATTTCCTGACGCAAAGCATCGATGTCTTTCGCGAGGTCATCAATTTCGTTGTCGATCTTTTGGATACCGGTAGAAACCGTGCTGATAACTTTGCTTTCTTTGGTGCCGCCTTCAATGGTCTGTCCCTTGAGGCGCGTTTCATACTTAGCTTCGGGTAGCTCCGAGCGTTCGTCGCCGGCCCCGACGCGAAAATTCTCTTGGTCCTTCTTGAGAATTTCCTCTTCGAATTGGTCGACAATTTTTTCAAAGTCTTTGACGTTACTGCCGTTGCTTGGCTTCTTGCTGCCAGCATTGGCACCGAGCAACCAAGCGGTCATCAGGACGAAAAGCACGGGGGTAATGGCTGACTTTTTCATAAATTATGCCCTTCCTTTGGGAAGTTTGCCGGTCGACTTATTGATTGAAACTTTGATGGCTCTTTCGTGTTCGATTGGAACGATCACGCGAAATCCTTCGGGCAACTTCACCGAGGTTGCGGCGAAGGCTTTATTGGATATTGACGGATTCAGCTCGCGCAGACGCGACTCGGGAAGTCCGGTCGCGCGCAATATAGCATGCACAGATGCGGGTCGATTTAGCTTAACCATCGAAATGCGGAGGGGATTTGAGTCCTCTGATTTGCCGTGTTTGTACAATCGATTGTACGTGTTGCGAGCAGCCAAAAATTCCGCATAAAAGTTCTTGGAAGCAAATCCGAACGTCGGCCCGTCGTAGCGCTCGATGATTTCGCCGATGTTGTTTGTTCCTACCGACTTTACCGCGCGTGACACGCTGCCAGCGCCGTGATTATAGGATGTGATGGCGAGGGGCCAGCTTTTGAGCTTTTCGTAGTTCATTGCAAGATATTGCGCCGCACCTTCGGTTGCTGCCAATGGATTGCGTCGCTCATCGACGACGTTGTTTACGTGCATGAAACGTTTTGCGGTTCCTGGCATGAATTGCCAAATGCCGCCGGCACCTACTTTTGAAGTGGCTTGTACGTTGAACATGGATTCAACAAATGCCACACGCGTCAGATCACGCGGCAGTCCACGTTTCATGAATGAGCGTTCCATGTAGGGTAGATACTTGTTGGCGATTTGAGCCGCTCGCTTGAATTCGTCGGCGAGTCCAGACTGGCTGCGCAGGGCCGTTTTTCCTGCGAGTAGGCGCTTGTAAGCAGCGGCGTCACGCACGTAAACACTGTGCACGCGTTTTTCCATCGCTCCCATTTTTACAGCCGATGGTCCGTGTTCAGCAAAACGTTCGATCGCGATTTTGTATCGTTCCAAATACTTTTGAACGAGCGTATCGCGCTCGGCGCGGGTGAATGGAGTAGAGCGACCTTGCCGCTTTCGCATTGCTTCAAAGTCAACGAGATCAATGATTAGATCTGGGTATTGCTGATCGTGGATGAGGTATTGTTGTTCGCCGTAGCGAGCGAAAACGCCTTCCCAAAACCACACTTGCCTTTCGACAATTTTGGGCACGGGAAACTCGTGAACGTTGATGCCGTTTCCGCTTACGGTACCAAGAGCTGCCACAGAAATAGACAGATAAACGAAAGGTACAAAAAATAGAGCCATGACTAGTCGCCAAATGGGGCTCTGAATTTGTGAATTGATCGGCATACTTACCCCTCGCTTCCGTTTTCTCCACCATCGCGACAGCTCAAACCTGCGATTTTTGTGGACGAATTTTTTGCTTCTAAGAAAAGTCTAGCAGCGAGGAATCGGCGTTAGAATAAATGGGCAAATGTTGACCAGTGGCCGCTTTGCATGATAACAAGTTGATGTTCAAGGGAAATTTGGCGCGAAATTCGTGCACATCAAATTTCAGTCGGGCTGTAGCGCAGCTTGGTAGCGCGTACGCTTGGGGTGCGTGAGGTCGCTGGTTCGAATCCAGTCAGCCCGACCACCTTGGACTAAAAACCTGCCCAACGCGATCAGACAAGAACCACAAGTTCCCGATTTATTCAATTCTCAAGTTTTCGTCTCAAATGCCGACCCAGTCTAATCTGATAAGAATAGTTTTGGGGGCCGCATGCGACACATTGTCAAAAGTCTTGGCGTCACACTCTTTTTCGCTTCAAATGTCGGTTGTGGCAATTTAACGAAGATCGAAACACCAGCCGACGATTCAAAAGTTGAAAACGGCACACCGGAATCCTCAAACCAAAAAGTCGAATTCGGGGCTATCGAGCTGCTTTCTGATTATGAATATGAAAAGAAGCACTCAGTTCAGTTGCCCACGCCTGCGAAGTCACTTTCACTAGTAGCGACCAAACCACGATACTGCGAGGTGCAGAGTTCATCGAAATATTTTACACAGCTTGCCGTTGAGAATATCAAAGAAAAATTCTGTAACGGTGAACTCGTCAAAACGGGTATTCGATACAAAATGCTTGAGCAAGGTCGCGTCTCTTACCTTCTCGCCCGACTGCATGAAGACAAGCGGCTGATTGTAACTCGATGCACCGAGGGTGGCACAAAGCTTGTTACCGTCACCGATACGACAGAAAAGGCCGCAGAAAAATCTTCTGTTGGACAGTATTACTACGGCACCAATGGCAAAAGCAGGGTGTCAGAACCTTCGCTTCAGGTCATTTCCAAATCTGCTGGAATCGAGCGTTACTCGTACATGTATCACAGTGAATACGACCAGACGACCTCCGAGGGTTCGCAAAAGGCCTACACCATTGGTCATGTTGAATTGTCCTTCCCCAAAGAAGGTTCGTCGACAATCTTTGAACAACTAATTTCAGGCAACCCAACAAAGGTGGATCGAGAACGTAAGGGTTACAAATTCAACGGACGTAGCGGCGCGTACATGCTGATCAACGAAGTCGAAAAGGAAGGAAAATTCCAGCAAACAGCAACTCCCACTAGCGAGCAGTTTGCCATGAAAGATGGAGCCATTGATCCCGAGATGAAGTTGTCTGAGTCCGAGTTCAATGCACCGATTGAAACAAATTTGCGCGTCAAGCCAGTCGATCAAGAATGGGCATGCGACGGTTTTGATCATGTCGTTGATCTCCGAGCTTGCGTTGCGGACGGTGAAGCACCTACGTCGAACGCCGGCAGCGATCCTTGTAACTGACCGCATTTTTCCCATTCGAGATGGCCGGGGTAGCCTATTTTACAAGATGGACGGGCACATCCTTCAACAATCGTTCGACAACGGCTGTCGTCAACTTCGCGTAAAACGGCTGCTTGTAGTATTGCAAGTAAACAGGAATTTTCAGAGGCTTCCTTCCTGAGACGATACGCAGCCGCTTGTCATGACGCACAAGATGTTCAGGCAAAATTGCTTCACCCATGCCATGGGCGACGCCGTCCATAATTCCGTACACTTCATCCAGGTAGCAGCGTTCAATTTTTGCCGAAGATTTATCCTGCATCTTCAAGAATTCAAACGAAGTCAGATCATCTGCGTCGTGATCCAGAAATACACCCTCTCGATACTTCCCATCTTTGGGTCTCACCAAGACATTGTTTTCGTAGCCGAGCAAATGTGATTCGATTTCGTGTCGTGACGAATTGTTTGACGTCAAAATGAAATCAACTTGGTTGCTGGCTAAAAGTGGTTCCAGTTCGCGAAGTTCTCGCGTGATGAGTTCTACACGCAATGCTGGATGCTTACTGGTCATGTCTGAGATGACCGGCAAAACTAGTGAACGCATGACTGACGAAAATCCGCCGATGCGAATCCGTCCAGAAATGCCGTCGCCCTTGAGTTTTCCCAAGAATTCTTCTTCCAGAGCGTCTTTGCTCCGGCAGTACCGCAGTAGTTCTTGCCCCTCGTCTGTCAAGCGAATGCCAGCTGGATCGCGGATGAACAGGGCATGACCGATTTCCGATTCCAGATTCATAACGCGCTGAGATAAGGCTGACTGGGTAACGTGAAGCACCTTTGCGGCCTTGGAAAAGCTGCGAAGTTTTGCCACTTCGGAGAATGCTTCAAGATGTGATGTTTGTAGTCCCATATTTAATAAGGGCTCTCAGATAAGAGCCCCATAAAATCCTTTTTGTTCAATCGCGACGGCGAAAACTGACCGACCTTGTTTATCAGAATTTCTACGTGAAGCTTATTTCAAGTATCTGCCTGCTCGCAACCAATCATATTACTTCGATTGTATCTTTCGCGTTAAACACTGCACCGCATTATGAACATAACAAGCAATCTTGAATGACGAAGTTCGCCTTACGTGAAACGGCCACGGCGAGTCCCATCGGACCTTGATAGAGCGATTCCGTGGATGAAGGGGTCTTGCTGGTTCATTGAATAAAGATAAAAGCATAAACATTATTAACCTTTCGTGCGTAGATTCGCTTCAGTGATTGAAAATTTCTGCCAATATCGCCGCGAGGTTTCGCATTTTGTTGTGATTTTTGTCCAATGACATTTCAATTGCGCAGCCGCGTTGCGATCTCCAGTCACACCGACCGAAGGGAGGTGCCTCGCTGCTCTCGGCATGACATCAGAGGTGCCTCGCTTCGCTCGGCATGGCAAATGATTAAAGGTCAGAGCTTGCGCAGCTGAAATTGGATGAAAAACCCTTTGGGGCCAGTCGCTGTCGGTACGGAATAGCAATCGCCCATCTCGATGATTTCAAAACCATACTGTTTTGCGAAATGAGCAACATCGCTTTCGTTCAGAGTGGATTTGATCGCAGAGTTCGGTGTTCCAATGCTTGCTGCAACGTTTGCATTTTGTTGGGCAAAGGTTTCAGCTTGTTCTTTTGTGATTTGCCCCTTTTCGACCGGTTCAGCAAATCCGTCACGAATAGACTTCACGAATAGACTTCACGAAAGCTTCTCCGAGCGGCGCTACACCAGTGCGAATGGTGCTGACCGAGAGCACTCCGCCGCGCTTTAACACGCGTGACGCTTCAGCGAAAAAGTTAGCCGGCTCAGTCAGGTTCCAAAGTACGCTATGAGTAAAGACAAGGTCCACAGAGCCATCCGCAGCTCGAACGCCACCGACGTGAAGCTTTTGCATGTCACCGACTTCTGGGCCGAGGGAGAGCTGCTCCGCACGCACACCCTTGGCCTTCGCGATATTTCCCATTGCTGGGTTGAAATCAATCATGAAGATCTTCAAGTCCGAACGCAAATCCATCGCTCGTTTGGTCATGTTGCCTGTGCCGCCACCAGCTTCGATAACCACGCCTCCCGTGGGCGGGGCGCATTCTTCACAGCTGCCATATGAAACGCAGTGGCCGCGCGGTACTGAGGATAGTGGATGATGATGTCGTAAACGTTTTGGTAAGCCGCACCGGTGCCAAAGAGTTCGGCGCCGCCGTTTTCGGAGGACTGCTTTTGGTCGAGGTCGAGGCAGCTGGAAATGCTTGGATTGGTCGCTGTCGCTTCAGCGGACACAAAAGACATGGTTACCAGTAGAACAAGTCTCTTCATTGGCGTCTCAAAACATTGGGTGTTCTAATTGAGGGATGTCATTACTCTATCACAATTTTATGGCGAGAAAGATTCGATTCAGAGATCTATTTTTCAAGTGAAAGGAACTTTTACAAATTGGATGCAAAGTTCGGCTGGGGTAATGGCGAAGGATTGGTCTGATATAGCTCACCGAAGATACTGAAAATTCGACGAAATTTTTACCTATGAATCGACTTATCATTCGTTGAAAATCGTTGTTGCCCTAAGGCAGCGGGGTAGTATGATCGACCCATGATTGAACAGCATCGGCATTCGTTTTTGCGCTTTCTTTTGTGGACGGCCCCTCTTTGGGTGGCGCCGCTATTTTTCAGACTATTGTCAATTCTGAAGCAGCGCGTCGTGTTTGGAATGGCCGATGTCGCAGGAATTTTTTCGGATCTGTTCGTGGCGGGCGTGTTGGCCTTGATCGTTTCATGGGTTCCGTTTCGTCGACGGGGAGCAGCGCTTGCAGCACTCGGAATTTTGGGACTTGCTCTCAGCTTTGCAAATTACGAACACATCCGAGTCCTAGGATCGGGACTCGATTTTCATGGACTCAAGTTTTTAGGATCCTCGCAGTTTGTGCGAGGGTCGATCATGGCGCTGAATCCATTTTCCGGTGCCGTCATCGCAGCCGCTTTTCTTTTCGGATCCATTTGTTTGATATCAGCAAATTTGGCGAAGATTCTGTCCGTCCATACTAGTCAGATTCAAGTTTCGCACTTCAGGTTAGACATGGCTCGGTGCCTAACTCATTCGATAGTTATATTCATGGCTGCGATTTTCAGTAATGGAATGAGATCTCAGGTTTCACTAGCGCATTCTTGGCGCACTTATAATCTAGTCGAACTCAATGTTGTTCAAGTCTATCGAAGTTTGTGGCCAGATTCCACGCAATTCAATGATGCGACGGTCTCGCGAGAATTTGTCGAGAAAACAGTTCAAGAGTTGAATGCTCGAGATCTAAGTGGCGAAAAGTTTGTGACGCCACCTGCTAAACGTCCCAACATCCTACTTGTTACCCTTGAAGGCTTATCTGGCGGTTATCTAGTGAGCGCTGATTATTCCGATCAGAAGTGCAACTATCTTGGGTTACCGAGATTTCGCGAAATTGCTAGACGAGGTATTCATTACACAAATTTCGTAGCTCACAACCGACAAACAAATCGCGGTCAATATTCACTTCTTTGCGGCCAATATCCCAATCTAATGTCTGACGAGACAAAGCCAGATGTCATGTTGTCGGATGAGTCTCGAGCGAATGAATTTGAATCATGCTTACCTTCGATATTGCGCAAACAAGGTTATCGAACAGATTATTTACAAGCAGCAGAATTGAGTTTCATGTCCAAAGATCGCCTCATGCCTAGGCTAGGGTTCGAAACTGTGGATGGCAAAAACTGGTTTCCGCATAACGAGTCATGGGTAGGTTGGGGGCCAGACGATCGAACCTTTCTTTCGAGGTCATTGGAGCGCATCGATTCGCTGCAACAATCAAAGCAGCCGTGGTTTCTGACCTTGATGACTTCCGGCACTCATCACCCGTACGCGGTGCCTGAAGGGTTTTCGTCACGATATCCCCAAGACAGTATGCAGGCTGCACTAGAACTACTTGACAGCGCGTTGGTCGAATTTTTTGACGGCCTCCAAACACGTGGCATCTTTGAAGATACGCTTGTAATTGTTACTGCCGATGAATCATCGGGATGTGATACAGGAACGGACGTGCAAAGGGCTTTGAGTCAAGCATGGGCGCCACTCGTTGTGTTTGAGCCGCGAAATCGCCAGGCAAAGAGCATTGAAGCCATTTTCAGTCAGCGTGACTTAGAGATCAGCGTCCTTGATTACCTCGACATATCCCAAGAGTATCCCACTCAGGCCGGACGGAGTATTTTTCGGCATTATGCAAGCCCAGGGCCAGTTGCCTTCGGTAACTACTATGCAAAGCGGGTTGGGCTGCTTTGGGGAATCGAGCATGGCATGATGTGTGACTTTGGACTCCAACAGTGTGAATGGTTTGAAAGACCGAGTGGAGCTGTTTACCCTGACTACTTTGTTTCCACCGCAGAGAGCTCGGGCGCGAAATCGGCGTTTTTGGAATTTCAAAAGCAAAACGATTTGAAAAATGGCTCGAGGACCATTCCACGTTCGGCAGTCTTGGCAGAGCCGTCTGAAATGGTCATTTACCTTCAGCAAGATGAAATCGTGTGGATGGGGCATCAATATTGGAGTGTTCCCGCGTCAACTCAAATGGAAATCGAAGTTGAAGTGGAAGCGACGAACGGCGATATAGAATTATCGTTTGACTTGACTTCCCAGCACTCGAGTGAGGAGCTAGTTCCACAGAAACGGATTTTGCTTCACAACGGAGAAAGATTTCATTTCGAAGCTCGTTACCTAGCAAGTAAGGCACTTGTAGATACTGAAGCTCGTCTCAAAGGTCGTGTACTGGGTAATTCGTTAACCAAATTAAAATTTCATTCAGCCACCTTAAGGTCTGCTCAAAAATGGCAATAATGACATGGGTCATTACTCTGGGATACCGCTCTATACTGGATTGATTCACTTTAACGAGATTGCCTAACAGGTGTGTTCTTGACCAAAATCATTCTCAATTTTTCTACGTGCATAGTTGCTCTGCTCTCAGTCGCTCAGTATCAGTCACTGAGCAGCCTTCAGCAAAAAGTGGGAATTGGCGTTTGGTTGCTCACGTTTGCAACTACTGCATTGCATCGAAACCTTGCTGTCGCAATTGTTGCGATTTGTTTATCGGCAATCCATCGGATTGACGTGCAGATCAACGCTTTGTTTGGCACGTCAATAGATTTGGGCGAAGATTTCGGTATGCACGCAGTCGCAGCGTTTCTCACTGCGTCATCTTTGATTCGCTTAAGAAATTCAAAAAAAACCAAAGTGCACGAGATTGAATTCAGTCAGTCGTTTAAATGGGTTTCGTGGATTGCCGGGTATACAATTTTTCAGTGCATCATAACGGTAGCTAAAAACCTTGCCCAATCCGCGTCGGACGTTTCGATCAATGGGATATTGTTAAATTCGTCGATGTTGAGGCATCTCGGCTGGACAGACGATTTCTTGCCTGTCCGGGGAATGTGGATTTCGCTCGGTGGAATTCTGTTTGCGCTCGAGCTCATGCGTTCCAAACTGGGCAATCACAATGACGAGTCGAGACACTTTTTGAAAGTGTGCGTGATTTCCGGAGTGGCAATACTTGTATACGGAGTCTTCCAAAAAATATTCGGATTAGGTCATTTTCGAAACGGAATTGATAAAGGAGTAGAGTCCGTTTTGCCGGATCTTCACGCCTTTGCGAACTATGCTCTTGTTTTCATGTTGTGTTCCATTGGAATTGTTGCTCAAGCAAGAAATTGGCGGAGCCGAATGCTCTGGTTCGGTTTGACCATTCTAAGTGCCGCTGCCCTGCACTGTTCGGGTTCTAGGTCCATAATTTTCTTTGGAATCTTTGCGTCAATTGTAATGATCGTTCGTTTCATTATGAGCCAAAGATATTTGTGGACTCTGAAAGTACTCGGCATTGTCGTAACTCTGCTGACGGGTTTTGTGCTTGTATCGAAAACTTCCGCATATGATTCAGCGGTAAATGCGTGGACTGCGTATCAAAGTGGCAACCAAGCCGAGACCAATAAACTCTTGTCCGAACGACCCAAGATTTTTGAAGCGGCTATAAGTATGTGGAAGGGACATTGGGTACTTGGCACTGGCATGCAAACATTCCCCCGCAACGGAAAACTGCCTGAATTTTCGGGGTCGGAGTTTCTGGCGCAAGGACATCCTGAAAATGCACACAATTTTTTCTTGCAGACGCTTGTGGAGCAGGGCGCACTTGGGTTGATGACTTTGGTCATGGTTCTCTTGGTCCCGCTTTTCAACGCGGCAGTTTCAAATTGGCACAAAAATTTTGTACTCGCGGTTGTGCTGGGCAATATTTATGCGCATTCTTTGCTAGTTTCAAATTTGTACATTCTATTTTGGGGGGTGATTGGATCGAATTGGTCACCTCCAGAAGTGCCTAAACAAAATTTTGCATTTATTCCGCGAGTTGTTCGTCAATTGGCAGTCGCTGCAATGGTGGTTGTTGCGGCTATTGAATTCGTACATTCGTTTGACCGGCCTCCGATTACAGGTGCGCCATACTGCAATACTCCCACTGGATTGAGCGAAGATGGTTGGAGTGGAGGAAATTCAACATTTTCGACGACGGTGGGCGCAAACGGGTATTTGAATTTTTTCATCGATGCAGCACGGCCAGACATTTCCAAAAGTAATACTTTGGATGTATCTGCGGCGGTTACACATGAGGGTGGGATCATATGGAAAAATGCGTTCTCTTTAGATCGAGCTCAGGAACTTCCGCTTTCCGTTTTTGCACCCACTCTAGCTGGCTCAAAAGTTGATGTAGCGATTCAATCATCGCGCTGCTATGTGCCAAGAAACTTAGGGATCAATACCGACTCGCGACGACTTGGTGTGATTGTGCGGCGGTGAGTCAGTAAGTTCATGAAAATAGACTGTCAGCGCGATTATCTTTTCAGCTTTTCTTTGAACAACTTTTCTGCGACTGCTCGCATCGGGAGGAAACAATGATGTGCTTATTCATTTTACATAGAGATTTTGCACGGAAATGTTAACGTCGTCGAGGAATGTGCTCAGTTATTCCGCATGAATTTCATCCACATTTATCAGCTTCACTTCTCAATATTGCGTTTCATTCTAATACTCGCTAGAAACTCTTAACACAAACCGTGTCGTTAAAGTCGGGGCTAGATTGATGAATGTGACTAATGCAACTCTTGGACAGCTTTATTTTTCACGCCCTAGTCTCAATGGGAAAGGTCCGCGTCCTGATTTGTCAAATGTGACAATGTTCGCTTATGCAAGGCAAGCACTCGTCGCGGGCTTGAAATCATGCAACATAACTGAAGGAAAAACAGTTTTGTTGCCAAATTTCATTTGCAGAGATGTGCTTTCTGCGATTCATGCTGTTGGCGCGAAGCCATTGTATTTTGATGTCAATGAGCGGTTCGAGCCAGCGTCCGATTCGAAAAATTGGCCAGACGCAGACGCCGTTTTGGCGATAAACTTCTTCGGAATTCCGCAGGATTTGCGTTCTTTTCTGGAATATCAATCTAGGATCGGTGCTCTTATCATCGAAGACAATGCTCATGGATTCTTGTCGCGTGACGAAGCAGGGCTGTGGCTTGGTACGCGCGCAGACTGTGGGTTGTTTAGTTTTAGAAAGTCAATTCAGCTCGGCGGGATCGGTGCCGGGCTATATCTAAAAAATGCACCAATGAATGTTTCTGAGCCCGCTAAAGAAATAACTTCCCCATCTAGTGCTCAGGTCTTGGCAGCGGGACTCCTAAAGGTCGCACTATCGTGGGCTGTGCAATCGCAGCTCGTATCTCCAAAATGGATTTCCAGCTATTTAGGAAAAAAGCGCTACACAAATGATGATAGCGATTGGTTCACAAATACTGCAGAGTCAGAGGAGACTGTTCCAAGCGGGGAAGTAAATGTGCATTGGGTTAGTGGGATACTTGCCAAAGTTGACACTGAATTTGAGATAAATCGCCGACGAGTCCTTTTCGAGCGACTATGTGAGCTGTCAAATGGAGTCTCAGGAATAAGTCCGATATGGAAAAATCTCGGCGCATTGGTAGTGCCGTATATGTTTGCCTTCCGCCCTGCAGATGCGAATGCTCTAAATGAGATGACCAAGAGAATAACTAATGAAGGTCTTCGACTAATCAGGTGGCCCGATTTACCAAGAATGGTCCGAAATGATATTCCATCAATCCACAAAAATGTTTGGGCTGTTCCATTTATGTGGTGAGTGCGGGCATCTGATTCTGCGGTAAATTGTCAGCTTCTGGTTTTACCAGTAACAGCATCACAAAAACCATTTGGCCTAAGGGTGTGAACAAAGCAGAGTAATGCAGAGTTGAAAGTGCCAGCATGAGAAGTGGAACGATTGTAAATCTATTCATATTCCTAAAAGCAAAGGCGCAGTGCAATACGATTCCAGATAGTCCGAACACATTTAGAAAGGAACCCAGCGCAAAGTCGGTCCAAGTGAATGCTCTTTCTGAAGCCAGAGACTTGATTCCCCAAAATAAGTTCCACAGTCCATTTGGAATAAAAGTCGCTGAAAGACTTGAAACTTTCAAATCGACCAAGAAAAGAATGTATGGGGCTGAAATTTTCCACAAAGGAGAGCGATCGTCAAAACCTGGAATGAAGATGACAATCACCGGAGTAAGCAAAATGACACCAAGAGGAACTATAGCGACTTTTTTCCAACGACTTCTAAAAATTCTTAATCCCATATGCATCAGCAGAAACGCAAATCCAGTTCCAGAAAATGAAAGAATCACCGCGCAATTGGCAAGAAGCCTCATTTTTCTCAATGTTCCGTATCCCACAAAGTCATTCAGATTTGAAGCCAACGTCAAAAGAACCACGATGAGGGTTGCTGTTCCGGAATGGTGCACTCCAAGACCCATAGGCCTGACATAGAAACCAAGTACGCGAGTAGCGTATGAAATGTGAACATTTACATCAGGATAGTTACCCAAAATTTCAAGTAAAATGGGAAAGCAGTTTATAAGAATTCCCTCTGCGATATGGACAATTGAAATCAACATGCCCATCCAGACGAAAAAAGACTTAAGCTCGTAAGGTCGATTTCGAAATATTGAAGACAATGCAGGATAAATAAATATGAAGCCGAGATAGTGTCTGATCTCATCAATAGCGATTTGTGTTTTTGCGACATAAAAATGATACGCGATCATCCATATCGCCAAAAAATAGCTCAAAAACAGTGAGCGGCTAACTCCCTTTACATTCTTCTTTTCAATTCTAGAAAGAAGTGCTCCGATCCAAATCAAGGGCAGAAACAGAAAATAGGCGTTGAAGTAAGCAACAAACGGAGTCAGAAGAAGTATTGCCATCGTGGGAATCTCACGATGAAAAAGCGACAAATCGAGGGGCTTATTTTCGAGGGCTTCTACGTTGTTTCGCAAATGGACTGCTCAACGAGGTCACAAATGATGTGCGCAATGCAAATATGCATCTCTTGAATTCGGGGAGTGCTCGTTGATGGGACTCTGACCAGAATGTCCGAGGATTCCGGCATTTTCCCCCCAGTCAATCCAGTAAACCCAATCGTTTTCATTCCAATTTTCTTTGCAGCGGCAAATGCTTTTAGCACATTTTCTGAGTTTCCACTGGTTGAAATACCAATGAGTACGTCACCTTTGCGCCCAAAAGCCTGAACTTGGCGTTCAAATATAGTTGAATATGAATAGTCATTTCCAATGGCAGTTAGAGACGAAGTATTCGTTGTCAGAGCTTGCGCCGGCAAAGGTCTCCGTTCGCGCAGGTATCGCCCAACGAATTCTGCTGCTATATGTTGCGCATCTGCTGCGCTTCCGCCATTGCCACAGATCAATAGTTGATTACCGGCTAAAAAAGCATCACTTAGACAGCTTGCAGCCTTCGCAGCCAACTTGAAACCTTCACGGGCGAATTCAGCATTTACTTGTCGAGCCTCTTCTAATTGCTTCATGATTTCAATTTCCGACAAGAGGCACCCCAAAATGTTTTTATGCGCAAATGATGATAGGAGTATATTTATTTTCTATAGAGGTGCAATGAGTCTCGCGATTTACATAAATGCGATATTTTTGCCTCAAAAACGCCAAATCAATATGGTAGGTTTCCGTCTTTGATAGCTGAGGAGAGTTCGGTGACCAGTAAGAATCCTGATTTCTTGATCCAAAGTAACTGTCGCCTTCGAGATTGCATGGAGCAGATCGGAGCCAATAAGCGAGGGTTTGTCTTCTTGACAGATCCTCAGTGTCAGGCGTTGGGTCTGTTAACTGACGGAGATATTCGCCGAGCGCTGCTATCTGGTGCCTCTTTAGATGAAGCAGCAATCGGCTACATGAAATCGGACTTTCGTCGCGTTCAAGTCGATACTCCGAGAGATAAGCTGCTGAAGTTCTTTGACAGTAGTGTGAAATTCGTCCCGGAAATGATCGGTGGGAAAATATCGAGGATTATCACGCTTGATGAGCTCCGATATCACGATAGAGAAGTCTTCTTTGCTCGTGCTAAGGCCCCGGCCAGGATAAGCTTCAGCGGTGGCGGAACGGATTTAACCACATTTTTTGTTCAGCACAAAGGTGCTGTATTGAATGCCACAATAGACATGTTCGCTCGGGCGACCATTACACGTCGAAATGATCGTAAAATCGTTCTAATATCAAATGATTACAATCAAACAGTTGAATGTGACGGCCTTGCAAATATGGCGTATGACGGCAAACTAGATTTGCTTAAAGCGGCTATAAAACTTCTCAGTCCTCCCTTTGGTTTCGAGCTTGAAGTTTCGTCAGATTTTCCGCCCAGCTCCGGCTTAGGCGGCTCTTCGGTTGTATTGGCGGCTGTCATTAGTTGTTTCAATGAGTTTCGAAGTGACAAATTAAATCCATATGCAATTGCCGAAATGGCATTCCAGGCTGAACGAATCGAGCTATCTTGCCCGGGTGGGTGGCAAGATCAATATGCATCGGTTTTTGGCGGCTTTAATCTTATGGAGTTTCGAGAAGACCGAAATGAAATGAACCCGCTGCGAATTCCTGAGAATGTACAAAATGAACTGGAAGAGAGGCTGGTTCTATGCTTTACGGGCAGCCCTCATCCGACGCACTCCGTGCATTTGGAGCAAAAATCTAAAATGGTCGAAGAGTCATCTGTCACTGATCAAGCCCACAAAGCTCGCGATTTAGCATATGAGATGAAATACGCGCTCATGCGTGGAAACTTAGATCATTTTGGCGAAATGCTTCATGAGGCTTGGATCATAAAGCGTAAATTTGCAAACTCCATTACAAACCAGAAGATTGATGAAATTTACGAGCTGGCAAGAGCTAATGGCGCCGTCGGTGGTAAAATTCTAGGCGCCGGTGGTGGAGGCTATTTCTTGTTTCAAGCAGCCCCCAACAAGAAGTTTCTGTTATCTAGTTCGCTATCAATGGCGGGTTACAAAACAACGAGTTTCAAATTTGAAGACCGAGGAGTGCGTTCTTGGACTGTCGGCTGACAGCACGGTGGCGTTCTTGCATTTTCGAACAGTCGTAAGAGGGAGCAGAAGGTGAAAACATCTTTCAAGATTGATGCACTATCAGTGGGAGTTGGACAAAGAACTTTCATAATCGCTGAGATAGGAAATAATCATAACGGCAGCAAACAGCTCGCCAAAAAAATGGTCGATGAGTGTGTAGCCGCAGGTGTCGATGCGGTAAAATTTCAGTTGCGGGATATGGAAAGCCTCTATGGCAAGGACATCGGAACCGCCAAGGACGCCGTTGACTTGGGCGCACAATATACGCTCGATTTACTTGCGAAATTTCAGCTAAGCAATCAAGAAATGACGGAAGTCTTTGATTACTGCAAAGAGCGCCGCATCTTGGCGTTTTGTACCCCGTGGGATCACAAGTCTGTCGAGTTTTTGGAAAAGTACAATTTGCCGCTGTACAAAGTCGCGTCTGCAGACCTGACCAATCATGAGCTTCTTAAGCGTATTGCGGCGACAAAAAAACCGATGATTTGTTCGACGGGAATGGCGACAGAAGATGAGATTCTTGCAGCAATCAAACTGCTGAAGAATCTAGATGCACAATTTGCGCTCTTGCACTGCAATTCCACATATCCGTCTCCATTTAAGGATGTAAATCTTAACTACATTCGCCATTTGCAGTCCCTGACTCCAATTGTCGGATATTCTGGTCATGAGCGTGGGTTTCATGTTCCGTTGGCGGCGGTTGCATTAGGCGCGACCATTATTGAAAAGCATTTCACACTAGATAGAACAATGGAAGGAATTGATCATCGCGTTAGCTTGCTTCCGCAAGAACTAAAGTCAATGGTACAGCAGATTCGCGAATTGGAATCCGCCTTGGGATCCAAAATTAGTAAACGCGTGGTTACGCAAGGGGAACTCATCAATCGTGAGAATCTCGGTAAGAGTTTGGTTGCCATACGCGCTATTGAAAAGGGCGCAGTGATTCAAGAATCCGATTTAGCAGTTCGAAGTCCAGGTCAAGGACTTCCACCGTACATGATTGATAAAGTTGTTGGGACGATCGCAAAACGCGCCATGAAAACTGGGGATGTTTTGTATGTGAGTGATTTGCCGGATTCGAAGAAGGTGAGCCCTCGTCAATACAAGTTCAGACGTCCGTGGGGGATTCCAGTTCGATATCACGACACCAATAAACTTTTAGGAATGGTTCGACCCGATCTTCTTGAATTTCATCTTAGCTACAATGATATGGACCAGCCTCTCAGCAAATACTTTACCCAACCTCACGAAGTTGATTTCGCAGTTCATGCTCCAGAACTTTTCGCTGGTGATCACCTATTGGATTTGTGTTCTCCCAGTCTTTCTTATCGCCAAGAGTCCATCGACAACATGAAACGTGTGGTTGAAGTAACTCTGCAGCTTAAGGAGTTCTTTCCCAAAACAAAGAAACCATTGATTGTGGCAAACGTTGGTGGATTTACGGCTAATGCCCCACTTCCGAGTGAGGCCAGACGCCCTCTTTACGACATTCTACTTGAGAGTTTTCGCCAATTTGAAGATTCAGGTGTCGAGCTTATCCCCCAGACCATGGCTCCATTTCCGTGGCATATGGGTGGGCAGCAATATCAGAACTTGTTTAAGTTTCCTGAAGAAATGGATTGGTTTTGTCGAGAGCACGGATATCGCTTATGCATCGACGTGTCGCACTGTCATTTAACATGTAATCATCACTCTTACGATCCCGAGCAGTTTTACAACATGATCGCTCCGCATGCCGCGCATCTTCATCTTGGTGACAGCAGGGGCGTTGACGGTGAAGGCTTGCAGGTTGGTGAAGGTGAAATTGACTTCAAATTGCTGGGAAGAATTTTTGACAATCATTCAGCGACGGCGTCATTTATTCCTGAAATCTGGCAAGGACACAAAAATGATGCAGAAGGCTTTTGGATTGCATTGGAACGCTTGGAAGGCGCATTTTGAGCTTTAGAGCTGTGATATTAGCGGGTGGCTTCGGAACGAGGATCAGAGGAGTTGATGATTCTGTACCGAAGCCATTGATTCAGATTGCTGGCAAACCAGTACTCTTTCGTCAAATTGAACTGCTAAAAAAATTCGGTGTCGACGAAATTATCGTAGTAGCAGGACACATGGGGGCTGTGCTGAAGGAACGCACCCTCTCGGCTTTTCCAGATGGTGTAACAGTTCTTATTGAAGATACTCCTCTCGGTTCAGGAGGATGCTTATCGCTGGTTCGGCATCTAATAGGTGAGCATACTCTGGTTTTAAGTGGAGACTTAGTCCTTGATATGGCCTTGGATCGCTTAATCAACTTTCACCTGCAATCAAAAGCGCGGATAACGTTAACGGTTCACCCCAATTCTCATCCGCGTGACAGCGATCTGGTTGAGATGTTGGATGAGACTTTTGTGCGTGACCTCCTGCTTCGCCCGCATCCATCGGACTTGAAATATCATAATTTGGTTAACGCTTCAGTCGCAGTTTGTCACAAATCTGTTTGGGATTTTATTCCGGATGATCAAAAGCTGAATTTTGAAAAAGATGTCGTCCGTGCGGTCATCAAGAATGGTGGTCGCGTTGCAGCTTACAATACAAGCGAATACATCCGAGATATGGGAACTCCTGACCGATGGAGATCTGTCGCCGACGACATTCAAAATGGGACGGTGGAAGCACGGTCTTTACGAAACAAACAACGAGCCATTTTTTTTGATCGCGATGGCGTCTTGAATCAATATAGAAGATTTATCGTCAGTCCAAGCGAACTCGCCCTAGAAGAAGGAGCGGTCGAAGCTGTTAAACGGGTTAATCGAAGCGGCATGTTGGCAATTGTAGCAACAAATCAACCGCAAATTGCCAGGGGGATGTGCACATTTGAAGGTTTGGATTCAATTCACAGAGAATTGGAGACTTTACTAGGCAACGAAGGCGCTAAACTAGACGGAATCTACATTTGCCCTCATCACCCCGATTCAGGTTTTCAAGGTGAGCGTATTGACTTCAAAATTAAGTGTAATTGCAGAAAACCGATGCCGGGTTTGATTGAGCAGGCAGCGAATCACTTCAATATTGATATACAAAACAGCGTAATGATTGGCGACTCATCGAGCGATATCAAGATGGCTAACGATCTTGGTATGCGATCGGTTCTAGTACAAACAGGATTAGGCGGTAAGGATAGTAAGTTTCCATTTGATCCCACTTATGTTGCCGCCAACGTTTTCGAAGCCGTAAAGTGCGTGATATGAATTTTCACCGAGATTTCAAACCGATAGTGAGAGTCAATTTTTATGGGAAATAAAATACAAGGCAAGAAAATCGTCGCTTTGATACCGGCGCGGGGCGGCTCGAAGAGAATTGGATCTAAGAACATTTTGCCGCTTCCCCACCTTGGTCATCCATCCATTGTGAAACCAATGCTGACCTTCACAATAGATGCAGCGCAAGGAGTTCAAGAAATCCAAGAGACATGGGTTTCTACGGACGACGCTAACATCGCAAAGTGCGCCAAAAGCCGAAACGCAAACGTTATTGAGCGTCCTAAAGAATTGTCTTCAGATACAGCTTCAAGTGAGAGCGCTCTGCTGCATTTTGCTGAGAATGTCGATTTTGACATTCTAGTGTTCATTCAAGGCACATCGCCGTTGCTAACTAGCGGCGACATTCAGAAGGGACTTGATCTGTATGCTGCCAGTGATTTTGACAGCGTGTTTTCAGTTGTAAGAGAGAATGGTTTCTTTTGGACCCATGATGGGAAACCAGTAAATTACGATCCGATGAATCGTCCTCGCAGCCAAGAGAAAGTTCCTTGGTTCAAAGAAAACGGCGCATTTTATATCACGTCAAAGACTCAATTGCAGAAATCTCGTTGCAGATTTTCTGGAAGAATTGGCTATACAGAAATGGCATTAACCAACTCTTTTGAAATCGATTCATGGGAAGATGTACATCTCGTAAGCGCACTTCTTGAAGCAAAGGCCTTTGTTGAAAAGTAATAACCAATCGTCAAGGGACTTATCATGAAATGCCCCAATTGCGCAGTCGAATCCGGCCAAGGCCGTCAATGTACTGACTGGCAAAGTAACACTTATGAAGTTTGCATTGGCTGCGGATGTTGGTTTCAAAACCCTCCCGTTGATGTCAAGTACGAAGAACAATATTGGGGGATTATTAAAGATCCTGATGGCAAGGTTCGCGATCTTCGGTTGGAGAGGGAGTCTAGGCTAAAGAATTGGTATTGCGAGACGGTGCAGTTTGTAAACGACATGAAGCCTGGGCGAATTTTGGATGTTGGTGCAGGTCTCGGTTTCTTTCTTTCAGCGGTGAATGCCAATTGGGAGAGGCACGCTCTTGATGTTTCGGCGGTTGGACTCAAATTTATTCAAGAACGAAATCCTGACATCATTTGCCATCACGGAATTTTAGATTCGAATTCATTCAGCGAAAATGCTTTCGACTGTGTGATGGCGTATCACGTGATTGAACACGTCTCTGATCCGAGAGCATTGGTCGCAGACATCTATCGAATTTTGAAACCTGGTGGTGTAGCCATTTTCGGTACGCCAAATATTCGATCGATTTCTGCATATTGGTTCAAAGGACGATTTAGACTCTTGGGGAATGGTCACCTGTGTCTTTACCATCCCCACGCATTGCGAAAATTACTGAAGGGTGTTGGTCTCAATCCGATTAAAACAGTGTTCCCATTTTTCAGAACGGACTATGCCAGGCTTTCGTGCCTTAAGAACTTTGTTAGTTCCAAGTCCCTTTCCCCGGCTTTTTGGGGAAATGTAATGAACATCTACGCTCGGAAATAAAATGAGTATCGCCTCAGTAATTTCGAAATTTAAATATAGTCCGCGCGAAAACACCTGCGAAATTGTGGTCTTCGATTCAATGGGCTCTGATGTTTTTTTAGATTATGTCTTTCCTGGGCGTGAGATTAAGTGCATTCCGGCGCGTAATGAATCGTTTCCAATAAGTTTTGTGATAATGGTGAATACAATTCTAGCTACGGCGAGAATTATTCGCATGAAGTTTTCGCTGACAGCCAATTGGAAAATGAGGCTGAAAGTTGCGTACTATTGTGCGTTGTTTGAAGAATTTAAACCCAAAGTGGTACTAACATTCATCGATACCAATCCATATTTTTCGTTACTGTCGGAGGCGTATAGCAAAGCGCATTTTTGCGCCTTTCAAAATGGATTACGACTTCCGTACATGGAAACGCTTACACCTTACACGATGCAACACTTCTTTTGTTATGGTCAAAGTGATGTAGACGCCTTTTCAAAGAAGCCACATAACATTGGCCAAATTTACAAAATTGGTTCAATACTTGGTGAAGTTGCGCGGCGAAGATTTGAAGGAATTGTAAACATAGAATTTGATTTATGTCTAGTTTCGCAATGGCGCGACAAGCTCATGAATACGGAAGATAATGTTGAAGTCCGTGATGCACTTTTCTCACTATACGAATACGCCAATCGCCTTGCAGTTAAGCACAACTTAAAATTGACAGTGGCATGTGCCGTCAGTAGCGAGTCCGAGCTTAAGTATTTTAGGGAAAACTTTGATGCTCGAACGAGAATTGTGGTCAACAATCGGAAAGAGCTTAGGACATATCGCGAAATTATGGCGAGCACCTTGACTTTGACCGCATGGTCTACGGTTGCAATGGAGGCAGCAGGGTGGGGCAAGAAGTGCGTGTTTGTTAATTCCACGAGTCAGCGAAGATTTGATGTGCAAGTGCCTGACCAGTTCATTGTAAAATCAAAGAGCTTTGATGAATTTGAGCACAAAGTGATGAGCGCATTGAAATCGGAAGAAAAAATTTTCAACTCGCTTGGAGCCATGATTAAAGATCGAATCATGGCCTATACTGACGTTGATGCAAATTTTGCTCTAATCAGAAATGCGATTGATAAATTGGAGCAGAGGGTTCAGGGTTCTAAAATAAAGCCATTGCTATAGAAATAATTGCTCGATGATATACAATTGTGTTTTACTTGACCTTGCTCGGAAAACCGCACCAGATGTGACTTTAATCTCCGCATGGCATAAACCGTACACTCTAGAACGCTACCTCTCATTGCGGAATACTTAAATCATCAAGTGGACTAACGGGGGGAAGGTCAGGCAGTTTGTTTTAAGCACTCTGCGAGCGCAATCTAACTTCGATAAAAGTGAAGAAGCCCATTCACTTTGTTGAATGCTTCCAATCCATTTTTATCGATAAAATTTTCACACAAGTCTTTGTATACAAGTTTGTTAAAAATTCGTTTTCCGATGTAGAAAAGGGACGTTCTTTTTGAAAAATTACTTTTGAATTTAAATAGGCTATCTTGGGCAGAAATAGAATGACCTCCTCCTAGATTAAATTTCTTTCTCCCTTCCGAGATCCCTATTTTCATAAAGTTGTAGATTGCAAAATTGGTTGCAGGCACCGTTCCCGAGTCGATTTTGCGCCCCGACAAAAAATATGTCAGGTAGTCATTAAATTTCAAACAAAGGGCTGCGCAATACGTAACATCACGTAATTGTACCATCCCAAGTTCAATCTTATCGCCCAGTTTGTTGAACAGTTCGTGAAAATAGCCTCGCGAAAAGAAATAGAAATTGGTCGCGTTAGCATGGCGCATCGTGTCGAAATATAAACTGACGAATTCATCAATTGAACGCGCATCGCGCTTTGTTTTGAACTCGTATCCCTCCTTTTGCATTCGCCGAATGAGGTTTCGGTTCGACCCAGAAAATTCATTTGTCCAAATAGTATCCTCACCCAATGCAAGATCTAAAAGAACGATATTTCGGTTGTGAATGTTTACGATATCGTTTTCAAAGTGGTATGGGCTGTCATAATGGTAACGAACAAATTCCGAAACAATCGAAGTCTCGGCAGCGTAAGCGATAAATACCTGCTCTGCTCTTTTGAACAAATTTTCATCATTTGAAATCGGACCACAATATCCGTATGGTGAAGTTATGTCGTATTGACCAGCAAACTTGCCCATCACCGGGTGTTCAGTTGGAAAATCCAGCCTCACATATGGATACAAAAAAAAATTTGGACCATCAGTAACGCAGAAAATTTCCAATGATCCATTCTGCAATTTCGCGTCGACATTCAGAAAATCGAAATCAAAATATACATCCAGCTCGAGATTCCGATCCGAAATAAATGAAGAATAGGCGGAAGAGTCTTCCGATCTAAAAATTCTAACATCCATAAAATTCTTTGACTATGTTATATGTCCTATTCATATCAGCCTTGCAATATCGTTGATCAATATGAAAACTTAGATTTTCTTTTGCGCTGATTGAACCAGGCCAATGAATTGCAGGAAAGATTCCATGTCTAAAACAATGACTCCGCAATGCATCTCGATTTTCAACTTTGCACATCAGATACATATATTCGCCCGGCAAACATGAAACTTGGCTGATGTTTGAGAATAGCGACTTCAGCGTATCATGGTTCGCCCGTCTCGTGGAGGCGGCAGCCTCAAAATTGACTCGGTGGATCTGATTGAGATGTTCTACATGAGCTGAATGAATTGCCTGGGAAAACAGATTTTCTTCTGCAGTTTCGAATAGTTTAAGATATTGGTCTTCCATGCTTTCTGAAGCGGATAATTGAAAGTTAGCCTTCATCAATCTCGCACTTTGAACTTTCTCATAATAGGCAGAATTACCATCGCCATCTGACGATAACTGTCGACCTGTATAACAAACAGAAACGTCTATGCCCAAAAATTTCCGAAGGCTGTTGAAAGCAAAGTCACCCTGCAATCGAACAATTTCCAATGGGCTCTGGACAAAGTCTTCGATCCAAATGAATTGTAGCTGTTCATGCAACTTTTTGACGCTATCAGAGACAATTGGATCGTAGCAATTTAAGTAGCAAGTTATGAGAATGTCGTTGTGTTGAATGGTCTTCGAAACATCCAAGTTATTTTCATAGCGATATATTTGTACTGCGGCAGGAAGTTTATGGATTAATCTCGCAATTGAGTCTTCGCAAAAGTATCGGGGAAAGAATATTCGACTTTTCTTTTGACTCACCGATCCAACAATGGACGCTAGGGAATCTGTTCCTGTCTGAAACTCAAATCGCCTCGTTTCCGCTAAGCTTAGAGGAAAATTACGGTCAAAACTATTCTCTCCATTGCTCATAAACAATTCATTATCAGAACTTGAAAAATGCCCCCCAATGTACATAACAGACTCACTTTCAATTCTAGATATCATCCGAAAGTCTAGCTGCCACATTCGATAGGGCTATCTAACATGACGAGGAACATCAGCCAATCGTAGACTGCGATCAGAACAGACAAATGGAAAAGGAATTCTGCAAGTATTCGAAACGTATCTTCTTCGAAATTAGTTTCGGTGGAGGGGCAACTTATGATTTGTGCGAGAACTTCTATGTCGGTATCGTCCCGTATTTATTAAAGAAGTATAGAATTTGGCCAGCCAGAGACTCATTGCGATTGAGCGAAATGGGGAATTTATATTCAAGCACTATGATCTGAACAGGCATGAATTTGACGGAATGTGCGGCACGCCATGTTCGGCAAAGCAAAACTTAATTTTGTTGATTTGTGGCATCACGTCTTTCCCGCCATTCAGTTAATGCTGTGAGACATGACACGTCTTCAATACTGTTCAAAAATCATTTGCGAAGATGCGAACATTTATACTTGCTCGAAATGGGGGGGGAAGTCTACGCTTGGTCCTACCCCAAAGTAGGGTGACGAGCCATGAGAAGAACTGATCAGTATTTGGATAACAAGGTGGGTGTAAAATGTTGACTCTGCACAACGCAACAGAATCAGATTTCCCATTCTACTTAGCGCTTAAATCTGAGGATGAGTGTATCAAATGGGGCGGATTTAGAAATAAGCCTGATGCGCAAAAACTAAGAGAGGTTTTCTCTGAACGAATCTTTTCCCGCACTAACCGAATTCTGATTGGAAAAGATGTTTCGGGGAACCCCATTTGCTACGGACAAATTACAATTTCTGGACCAAGGATCGCAGAGATATCATATTCTGTTTCCAATTCTGTCGCCGGGCGAGGGTTTGGTACCAAGCTGGTGAATGAATTGGTTCATACTATTCGAGTCGAACATCTCAACGTGCGCGAAATAATCGCTTGGATTTTCGAAAATAATTTTCCATCGATCAGTGTCGTTAATCGAAATGATTTTACTGCTTGCAGAGAGACCCGCGAAGGTAATCTTTTGGGGACTCCTACGACGATGCGAAAATTTTCAAAGGAATTAGAGCGCGTAACAATTATTGGCGAAGCTGGTGTAAATCATAATGGGGACATAAACATCGCCCGAAAATTGATAGAGGTAGCTTCGACTTCTGGGCTTGATTTTGTTAAGTTTCAAACATGGATGACCGATGAGTTAGTCGACAAATCAGCTCCCAAGGCCAATTATCAGAAGAAGAACGACTCTTCATCTAGTCAGTATCAGATGTTAAAAAAACTAGAATTGCAGTTTTCCGAGTTTTGCGAATTGAAAAAATATGCGGAATCTCTTGGAATTAGTTTTCTATCCACTCCCGACGATAAGCCGAGTCTGGACTTTCTGACAGATGAATTGGATCTACGTATTGTAAAAATCGGATCCGGTGAATTAACAAATATTCCGTTTTTGCGTCAAATTGGGCGGAAGCAACGGCCAGTAATATTGTCGACAGGAATGGGCAATCTTGGTGAGGTCGAAAGAGCCTATGATACGCTACTAAGCAGCGGTTCGCCCTCTGTCAGTTTATTGCATTGTACGTCCAACTATCCCGCGCCAATGGTTTCTGCGAACTTGAAGGCCATGTTGCTTCTGAAGAACGCATTCGGATGTACGATTGGATATTCAGATCATACTGAAGGTTTGGAAGTCTCAATTGCGGCAGTTGCACTAGGTGCTCAGATCATCGAAAAACATTTTACGCTTGATCGAAATTTGCCGGGGCCAGACCATATCGCATCGGTAGAGCCCGTTGAATTGAAGAAGTTAGTTTCCTCTATAAGAAATGTCGAGTTAGCGATTTCTGGTTCTGGACAAAAACGACCATACGCGACTGAAATCGAAATCAAAAAAGTCGTTTCTAAGGGGGTGTATGCACGCAAACACATACATTGTGGGGATTTGATTACCGAAGACATATTGCAATTTAAGCGCCCTGCGACAGCTATTGGTCTTTCCAATGTAGACCTTATTATTGGCCGACCTGCAAAGAGAGAAATTACTTCGGGTCGGGCATTGACCTTGGGAGATGTCGCTTTTGAATGAGCAAATCCGACTAGCAATTTTTACTTCCATTCGTTCGGAATATGGTTTGCTGAAGCCAATTATTCGGTCGGCATTTTCAGATGAAAGGTTTAAGCCAGAACTACTTGTTGGTGGCGCGCATTTATCTGAGCAACATGGATATACGTTAGATGAAATCGTGACGGATGGTTTTGCGGTGTCTGCAAAACTTCCGTTTTTTGCCGAGTCACATATCCCCAGTTGGCATACCGAATCTTTGGGAAACCTTCAGCGACAGATTGGAGTGTGGATGCTGGAAAACACTCCACACTATGTCATGATTTTGGGTGATCGATTTGAACTGTTATCTGTCGCTACAGCCGCGCTGCTCAGCTCTGTACCTATTGCCCACATTTCTGGCGGAGAGACAACAGAAGGCGCAATTGATAACCAAGTAAGACACGCTTTATCAAAGATGTCGCACTTACACTTTCCTGCAACGGAGTTGTACAAGCGCAACTTGTGTCAAATGGGAGAGGAGTCGTGGCGAATATGCGTGTGTGGTGAACCGGGGCTGGATGACATAGCAAACATGAAGTTTATTGAGCGTGAACCTTTGCTTTCTGAGCTGGGTGTTGATCCAACATTGCCGGTAATTTGCGCTACTTTTCACCCCGAGACGATAGACAATAGTATCACAGTAAGTTTCTTGAGTTTGCTATTTGAACTGATGTTGCGACACACAAATTATTCTTTCGTTGTGACGTCATCGAACTTCGACGTAGGAGGTGAAGCCATAAATCAGTTTTTTCACTCTCTATCTCGGAAGGAACAAAGAATAAGGTTTTTTTCAAGCTTGGGAAAGACGCGTTACTACTCGCTAATGAAGATTTCCGACGCGATGATTGGAAACAGTTCAAGCGGAATTGTTGAAGCTCAATCGTTCAATCTGCCAGTAGTAAATATCGGTAAGCGTCAATTGGGTCGACTTTCAAATCCTTGTGTTCGTCACGTAGGAGCAGAGCCGGAAGCGGTGTTGATTGCGTTGGGTAAAGCTTTAGAAAAAACTGATTGCCCAGACTATTTTAACAAACCAAACATTTACGGGAGTGGAAACGCTTCTGAAAAAATTCTCGAATTTTTGGTCAGTGCTCGTAGCAGAAACCTCATTCAGAAACGCGATGTTTTTGGATAGCAATCGCCGGTTTTTTTTGAAGTCTTTATTATGCGGCTAGCATTATAAATTTGAACTACGACAATTCTGTTCCCTGGAACACAAGATTTAAAAGCAAGAGTGGCGTTTGGCTAATAAGTCGGCTGCTTAGGCAAGAAATCGGAAGCTCGTTCTCATACGCGAGTCGTTCAAACTTTATTTAATATTCGAATACCTAAGTTACCGGAAAAATGTCCCGAATGTTGATTTATTGAAATAGCAGTTGGTTGACGAAGTAAATTTTCTAGTTGAGAAATGGGCTGGCTTGACATGCACAGTTTCGGAACGTAATACTGCCGATCGTTATCGTCGGTGATTTCTATCTACAATCGAGTTTCAAAGATGATGGAACAAATTTTTGAGTGCAAAGAGTCAGATTTAAAGGTTGGAATCAATTTTCTTGACGATCGAAAAATTGTCGCTTTTTTGAATCAAGACGGCTCAATTCTGGCAATGAGAAATCGGTGCAAACATCAAGGTGGGAGTTTTGTATCCCTAGCGTCTGAAGGTAGATCGTGCGTCCTCAGATGTCCATTGCATGGATGGGAATTGGATGCTTCAACTTTGCAATACACAAATCCGTCTGGAAATCTCAAACAAGAGCCTCTGATTGTCAAAAAACAGGATCGCACATTTGTATTTTTCCAGAATAATTCGGTCAGCCCTTGGGGAAATGGAACTGGTGAAGCGGGACCACTATCTAAAGGTGAGTTTTCAATCAAATTTTATGCGCATGCATGTGCCTCTATAACTGTCGGAAAAACAACGATTTTTACAGATCCGTGGTTATGCGGTCCCGCATTCACCCGAGGTTGGTGGCTCAAAGACAATCCACCAAGTGATTGGCTTGAAGCGCTGGCTTCGGCAGCAGCAATCTATATTAGTCACAACCATTCCGACCATCTGAATGCTCATACGTTGAAAAAATTGGCTGAGGTAAATCCTAACGTCCCTATCTACGTGCCGGCTTTTGAAAGTCGGTCTTGTGAGAGGCTGCTCTCTCGTATCGGATTGAAGGACGTCCGGACAACTAGCTTCAATATTTGGCATAGTGTGGGCGAATTGAAGATGATGATATTGCGCGATGCTACAGGTCGAGATGACAGTGGGCTCTTGGTTGAGCATAAAGGATATCGTGTACTGAATGCGGTTGATTGCGGAAATTTGAATAATGGAGTTTTGCCAAGAGTCGACATACTAATGTCTGCATTTGCCAGTGGAGCTACAGGATATCCTGTTTGCTGGAGTGACTTGTACAGCCGAGATAGAATTTTCGAAATCACACAGAGGAATCGCAATGCCGTGATTCAATCTGTAGTTCAAACCTGTAAGTTAACGCAACCCAAAGTATGGGTTCCATTTGCGGGGTATTTTTCTGAGAGTCATCCGGCAGACTCAGAAATTAGAAGCATAAATCTAAAAAACAGCCCTGCAGACGTTTACGCAGCAATTCGTAGACAGAACTTAGAGACTCAAGTTTGGTATCCTAAACCATCTGAAATTTTTGATGTGGCAACTTTGTCGGTGACAGAAAGTTCAGACTTGCCTAACGAAGACTTCAGTTTCGAGCCGTATCTTGACGAAATTGAATCGAGCATGAATTTTGAACCATTGAAGTCCATGAGTGGAATTCTGCACTATTTTGATTGGGCGGCATTTAGGATGGACAATTTTATTCTTCATATCATTGAAACGGATGAAGGGTTTGAAAATAATTTGCGCGAATTCATGATCGATTTTTCGGATTTAACAATTATCCAACGCAGACCATCGTCGCCACATCATTACGAACGAATGAGAGTTAGGGCAGATGTCTTCCGACATGTTTTGAGGTATGGAGAACCTTGGGAAGAAATCAGCATCGGGTTTCAAGCGCGATTTTATCGTGAACCTGACGTATATGTATTTGATTTTTGGTCGCATTTTCAGAACCATTTGCCAGATATGCCTCCATCGTATTAACGGTTCTGCTGTTCGGCGACGCATTCAAAATCTAACGAGGTCTCTTTGAGGGTTCAGGCAATCAATCAGTGGTGTTTTTCGCCAGTTCATCTAAGAGTATTTTCCACCAGGGCAGATTGGGTGAACCTGGAAATTTGATGTGCTTGTCAAAATATGAGCGGAAGCAAGTTTCATTTATTTTCAAGGCATTTTGAATGTCCGAATTGCAATACTGATCGATATCAACAATAACGACACCTAATGCGGTAGCGTAACTACTCAAAGCCTTGTTCACAAATTTACTTTTCATGAGTTCGGTCGTGCCCAGTATCATGACGGGCAAATTGTGTATTACTGCCATGCCTAAGGCAGTACTGTAATGACCAAGTACTAACTTCGAGTCGGCAATTAGTTGAAGAGTTTCTCCTTGTATACATTTTGAACCTGCAAAGTGAGATCGAATGGGACGCTTGGGATGAATGGCGACTACTACTTCAAGGGCTAAGGTTTTCTCGATCTCCGAAAAAAAATTTTCAAGCGACAACTCATATGAAAATGGATCGCACGGTGGAATTGTGCCGTTCAGGCTAAAATCTGGATGACCTTCTAGAAATTGATCTATGAAAATAGCGCGCCCTGAGCGAATAGAATTTTTTGGATAGAAACTTGTACGGAACGACTCATAATCTAGCGAATGTGACTTTATAATCTTAGTCTTGGACTTAGACGCAGGAGTGCACAACGTGTGTGCGTGAGTAAGCAAAGCGACGCCATCGATAACGATAAATGAAGCAGGTTTGACTTTCTTGTACATACGTTGCAGAAATGATCTGAATCTCTTCAAATTGTAAAACAGTTGTGAATAAATTCGGGGAAGCTCATTTCCCGTGCCCGAATTTGGCTGAGAAGCGTTTTTCAGGAAGCCAAAGATAATGTTTCTCTGCGAGAAAAATTGAAAAAGTGGAATCGAGCACTCAGTCATATTGAAGTTCACGATCACAACAAGATCGTGAAGGTTTTGTGGTAGTGCTTTTTCGAAGTCCGGAAGCCAACTTTGGCACTGCTCCCTAGATTTGAATTCGCAAAGCAGGACTCTTACATCCAGACCAGCCGATTTCATCGCATTGCCGCCAAATCTCTGCCAATCCCTTTCGCTCCAAGGATATTGCACCAAAAAAATAAAATTCTTTATTGTGGATTTTGAGTCGCTCATAGCTGATTGCATATCAAATTTTGCTCAACTTTACACGCAGAGTGAGCATGCTACGAGGACGTTTTGCATGAGTACTTTAGGAATCTCCAAAATCTTAATTAGGGATTGTCGAAAAGTCGCCGCACTCTTTTCTCGTGAGCTCGTTGGTCATTTGTGCAAGTCAAGTTTGAAATGCATGCTGAAATCGAAGTTTGTTGTAATGTATTTGTCTTCGCTTGCTAAGCTGAAACTTGCGTACTTAGCAGTAACATGAGGACTAATTTTCGTAATTTCGTTTCTCTGGACGTTCAGTGTCTGCTTTTTAACGCTGGCGTCAAGTGATCTGCGCATCAGGCCATGTGCCGTATTCAAAAAATGTTTGCTCCATATCCAGTTTTCCCTTTGCAGAATCATGACGCAAGAAATCTTTGACTGCTTTAAAGGATGCGAAATCGGTTTATGTAATTTTTCATAGTGACTTTATGCTGTTCTTAGCAGGCGCTTGATTGAGATGTATATAAAAATAATTTGGGTTAACTAGCCCAGTGTGTAAGTTTGTTTCAGTCTCTTTCTACTGCCAATTCGAGATGATTTCGTTGCGCTTGACCCAAACCTCTGCCAATCTCGGTAAAGCCGCGGATTCAGCGTTTGAGAAGATTTTCGGTTAAAGCTCGAGGAAGCACCATGGGCAAAGTATTAGGGCTAATTCCTGCGCGAGGCGGATCCAAAGGAATACCAAACAAGAATATTAAACTACTCAACGGACGCCCACTGATTCAGTACTCAGTTGATGCCGCAAGAAACGTTGGAATAATTGATCAAGTCGTGGTTTCAACCGATTCATCGCAAATTGCAGCAGTGGCGAAAGAATGTGGCGCGGAAGTGCCGTTTATGCGACCAGCGGCTCTGGCGCAAGATGACACACCAGGAATTGACCCAGTCTTGCATGCGCTTCAAGAATTGACGGATGTTGATTCAGTCATATTGTTGCAGCCCACTTCGCCTTTCCGTACGTCCAGACACATTGAAGAGTGTTTCGAATTGTATCAAAAGTCTGGTGGCGAGAGTGTAGTAAGTGTGGCCGAATCAGCCAAGCATCCGGCTTGGATGTACTTCATGAGCGATGAAAGAACTCTTAAAAAAGTCATTTCACAAGATGCGTCAAGGCGACAAGACCTAATGCCCGCATACTTTTTGAATGGGGCCATCTACATCGCAAGTCGCGAGTTTTTGTTCAAAAATAGGGGATTTGTCACAGCTCAAACCAAAGGCTACATCATGCAATCCGAATACTCGCTAGACCTAGACACTGCGCAAGACTGGAAATTGGCCGAATATTTTATGTTAAAATCTCTTTAATTATAGATGTTTGGACGAGCTTCAAGTCGGCAATAGTCAAGACCTTTCACTTCCGTGTTTCTCCGTGTCACGCGCATGCCAAACGTAGCATCTTTACTTGCCCGAAACATTGCCTATGAGGTATCTAAATCGTGAAAATTTTTGCGAAAAATGGAATCTAGCCATGCGAATCTTAATCAGTGGAGCTGCGGGATTTATAGGTAGTCGCCTCGCGATTCGACTATTAGATGAAGGCCACAAAGTTCTCGGCTGCGACAACATGGCTACAGGTTTGGCGAGCAACATCGATCCTCGGATGGAATTCATTGAATCAGGCGCCGAGTCAGACGCGGTATTTAGTGCGGCAAAGAAATTTGGAATCGATCATATCGCGCATATTGGTGGGAACTCTTCTGGAGAAGTAGGAGAGATGAGTCCATTGAAGGATGTACAATGGAGCACCATGGCAACCGTCAATTTGGGAAAGTTGGCGGAGACCTCGCGCGTACGTCGTTTTGTCTACGCCAGCAGCATGGGAGTTTATGGCCAGAACTCAACCGGTGAGCCGTTTAAGGAGACCGATTGCGTTACGCCACTTTCCATTTACGGAGCAAGTAAGTTGGCATGCGAAGGATATTTGAACACGTTTGCTCGACGAGGCCTGAGTGTAGTGTCCCTTCGGATGTTTAATGTCTATGGACCCGGCCAGAACTTGGGCAATACCAAACAAGGAATGGTCTCCATTTATATGGAGCAACTTTTGCGATCCCCTAAAGTGGTCGTGAGAGGCTCACTGCAACGTGTGCGAGATTTCGTTTACATTGATGACGTAGTTGATGCCTGGTGTCTTGCGTTGCGCAATACGAGCTTGCCTTCAGGCCACGAGACTATAAATGTCGCGACAGGCGTAGGGCACACAGTTGAACAACTGCTGGAGGAGCTTCGAAAGTTGCGTGGCACATTAGAGATTGAATTGTCGGAGTCAACCCCCGCTGACCAACAAGTTACTGTAGCAGATGTGTCAAAAGCCAGAGCAATGCTTGGATGGGCAGCTCAGCATTCTCTGGCCGCAGGTTTAAAGAAGTTTTGGGAATGGGGAAAATGCCAAAATATTTCACGCTAAGCTGGCGCAATTCAATGATCAGTGAATGCGCTACGATTCGGGATGCATTGAGCGCGATCTCGAAGTGTGGCGCGATGATGTCGTGCGTTGTAAACGACAATGACAGGCTAATTGGAATTTTGACCGACAGTGATATTCGACGCGCCCTGCTCAATGGAGCGATGTTGGAATCGCCAATTGCAGAGTTTATCAATCGCAGTCCAATAGTGTCTGATGTTGCGCAATCAGATGAATCACTAGCAGAACTTGCTTCGAAGTTTGGTGTCAGAGAAATGCCGCTCATTGATCAAAATAGCCGCTTATGTGACATTTATGTAGTTGGCTTGCATTCTCAACGTCAGGTTAGTGAGGAAGTTACCAACCCATTTGGTCTGCGTGCGGATGTGCAACTGGCGGTACGTCCAAATGCCATGATGATTTTAGCAGGCGGTCTTGGTACGCGACTTCGCAGTATCGTAAGTGACAAACCAAAGCCGTTAGCAGTGGTTGGAGAGCGCCCAGTTTTGGAAACGCTCATCTTGCGCGCGGCAAGTCAGGGCATTCGAAAATTTTATGTGTCAGTAAATTACCTCGCAGAGCAGATTGAAACACATTTGACTTCAGAGGTTTATGCAGGTCTGAACATTAAAGTGATACGTGAAAAGGATAGATTGGGCACAGCAGGGTCTATCAGTCTCATTGAAGATAAATTGAATGAGCCTCTCGTTGTAGCTAATGCGGATATTTTGACAACGGCATCTCTTGATCAAATGATTCGACAGCACGATCGGTCGCAATCATACGTGACTTGCGCAGTACGACCTTATAAACACCGCATCCCATTTGGAGTTTTTGTTATCCAAGACTCCCAGATCACTGGGTTGCAAGAAAAACCAGAAGCAATTTTTACAGTAAACGCTGGTTTATATGTTCTTTCACCTGAGGCGGTTAAAGATGTTCCTTCGGGTAAATTCTTTGACATGCCTGATCTTATGGAACTTGGTTTGAAGTCAAAAAAACTGATTTCGCCGTTCATGCTTCACGAATATTGGATCGACATTGGAAAACCCGATGACTTTCATAAAGCCAATGCTGAGTTTCATCTCCATTTTGGACAAAAATAAGGGCTTGTTAACTTGAATAAAAATGCCTCAAAGATAAAAGTTTTGGATTGCACCTTCCGTGATGGTGGATATTACAATCAGTGGTATTTTGCCCCCAAAACGGTGGCACGTTATCTTTCATGTATCGCCACTTCGGGTGTCGAGATCATGGAGGTCGGACTCCGATTGCCAACGCAAAAGTCGTTTTGCGGGCCATTCGCATATTCAACGGACGAGTACTTAAACGAATTGCCGCTTCCATCAGGCGTGGAAGTGGGCGTTATGATCAATGCCAAAGATTTTATTGGCGCAAATACAAAAGCTTTGGTGAACGCCGCATTTAAAAATCAAAAAGATTCTCCTGTCTCTTTGGTGCGAATTGCCGCTCATTTCAAAGAACTTGAAGCAAGTGCAGCCGTGGTCGAAAGCCTCGCCAAACTTGGGTATCGCATTGGTTTCAATTTGATGCAATCCACCGGCAAGTCTCCAGAGGAGTTGGCAAAAGCGGCTCGGCAAGTTGAGGATTGGAAAGCTGTCGCATGTCTGTACTTTGCGGATTCATTTGGAAACATGAAACCTCAGACAATTAAGCAAACGGTTTCGGCCCTGCGAGATGGTTGGTCTGGAGACTTGGGAATTCATACACACAACAATATGGGACTCGCATTATCAAACAGTCTCGAGGCGATTGAATGCGGCGTCAATTGGATTGATTCGACGATTCTTGGAATGGGAAGAGGAGCGGGAAATACCGCGACTGAACATTTGTTGCTCGAATTGTCGTCAGCGGGAATGACTAGGTACAACCCCCAATCGCTGTTTCCATTGGTGCTCGAAGATTTCAAGCAATTGCAGTCAACTTACGAATGGGGTCCGAGCCTCTTATACTACCTGTCTGCAGCATACAATATTCATCCTACGTACGTTCAGGAGTTGCTCAGTAGCAACAATCGACAGAGTCAGCACATTCTGGACAGTCTTGAGTACTTGAGAGAGTCAGGTGCTGCCTCTAATTATAATGAAAAGAGTTTAGCAAGATCGTTGTTCGGGCCAAGTAGTTCATCGTCCGGCAACTGGAGTGCAAAGTCTCTCAAGCACCATGGTGAAGTATTGATAGTAGGGCCTGGGCCAGCAGCCTCCGAGCACCAACACGGTCTCGTAACCTTTGCGCTTGCGCGCAATCTGACGGTTTTGTCGACAAATACTACTAGTTTGCTTCCTTCCGCTCTAGTTACAGCTCACGTGGCATGTCATCACACAAAACTGTTTCTTGATTTTGATCGATACAAGAGTTTGGGTAAGCCCGTGATATTGCCACTTGGGATGGTCCCGGATCACGCAAAGGAAACCCTCGCAAATGTCGAGGTATGGAACTATGGCCTCGCTTTGGATGAAAACGTAAAGGCACTTCAAGCAAATGAAACGAGCTGCACAATTCCTACAAACTTGGTCGCTGGTTATGCGATCGCGATTGCGGTGGCTTCTGGTGCTAAGAAAATTTTCTTAGCAGGATTCGACGGATTTGGTCCCGCAGATTCTCAACATATCGCCATGCAGAATCTCTTGAATGGGTTTAAGCAGTCATATTCTGAGATTGAAATTTTGTCGATCACTCCAACATCATATGATTTGAATCAGGGTTCTGTTTACGAGCCGGCCAGGCCACATCGATGAAACAGGTGATTGTAATACCCGCAAGATATCAATCATCGCGCCTTCCAGGAAAGCCGTTGGTCGCGATTGCTGGGAAGTCGCTGATTCGGCGGGTTTGGGAACGTTGTGTACTGACCGACCTTCGCGATGAAGTTTACGTTGCAACTGACGACGAAAGAATACGCCTTCACTGTGAAGAGTTCGGAGCAAAAGTTGTAATGACTCCAGACACATGTTTGACTGGAACGGATCGTTTATTTGAAGCCAACAAGATTCTTAGGGCAGACAGCGTCATCAATGTGCAGGGTGATGAGCCATTAGTAGATCCTGCGGATATTTCGTTGATTGCGGCAAAACATAAAGTTTGCCCAAATGTGATCTTCAACGGTATGGGTCGCCTGCAGAGTGAATCCGAATATAGAAGTCCAACTGTGCCCAAAGTGGTTGCGACTCCAAATGGTAAACTTCTGTACATGTCCCGCGGTGCAATCCCTTCCAATAAGTCATTTGAGTTCCGAGAAGGCATGAAACAAATTTGTATCTATGCGTTTGGTGCACATCATCTGGATGCGTTTGGCCGACGAGCAGCGAAGACGCCACTAGAGGAACACGAAGACATTGAGATATTGAGATTTTTGGAAATGGGCCATGATGTTCAGATGGTCGAGCTCAAAAGCAAAGTGATCGCGGTAGACGTTCCCGAAGATATTGCAAAGGTTGAGAGTTACTTGCGTGAACACTGATTCAGCAGCGCAAATGATATGTTTAGAGGATTTGATTAAGTCGCATAAGTTTTGGGCTTTCGATTGCGACGGAGTTGTCCTCGATTCAAATGGCATCAAAACGGACGCGTTTCATAGCTGCGCAGTTTCCTATGGAAGCACCGCTGCAGAAGAGCTTGTCAGATATCACAAATTGAATGGTGGCATTTCTCGGTTCAAAAAATTTGAATACTTTCTGAAGACAGTCGTGGGAAAGCCATTCGAGCAAAGCGAGCATGATCATCTTTGTGAATTGTATGGGCGAGAAGTAAAAACTAGACTGCTGAGCTGTCCATTTACGCTCGGCTTTTTAGAACTTTTTGAAAAACTTAGAAAATCGTCTAGAAGTATTGCAATTGTCAGTGGCGGATTCGAGTCTGAACTGAACGAAGTATTTGCAGAGCGTAACTTGGCGAATTCATTCCATCGCATTTGCGGCAGTCCTAGATCAAAAGTAGAAATTCTTGAGAATTTGAAAGACGAAGGGTTTGAAGTGAACGCTGGGATATTCCTTGGAGATGCCAAAGCGGATTATGATGCGGCAAACAAATTTGGTATGAAGTTTGTGTTTGTTAAGCGTTATTCGGAATCGCGCGGATGGTACTCCAGCAATACTTGTTTCAATTCGATTGAAGTGGATTCCTTACTCCAGCTTCAATGATGTAAGTGAGTGATTGGGGGGTCATGTTTAGGAAGCGTGCCGAAAAGTTAATTGCTATTACTTCGGTATTGATGCGGCGCCTTTACTCGGCGTTTGTAAGGTTTCGTCTAGGCTCTAAAGGAGCCGGCATCATTGCGCACTTTCCCATAACACTCTTCAGACCTGATCTTATCTCGATTGGTAGTGGGACGGTGTTGCGGGAGCACTTGTGGTTGAATGCAGGACGAGCCTCTGGATCATTACCTGCTTTAACAATTGGCGAAAAGTGTTACTTGGGTCGATTTTGTCAGATCAATGCAGCTGTGAGTGTTGCCATTGAAGACAAGGTTTTGATTGCAGACAAAGTATACATTAGTGACGTTGAACATGACTTTTCCCGATTGGACGTAGCAATCATCGATCAGGGTGTGGTGATCGGAAAACCGATTCGACTAAAATATGGCTGTTGGATCGGTACCGGTGCCGTAATTAAATCTGGAGTTACCATCGGTCGAAATGCTGTCGTTGGAGCTAATTCAGTTGTTACCAAAGATGTTCCCGATTTTGCCATCGTAGCGGGAGTGCCTGCTAGAGTGATAAGGGAGCGCGCCCCTCAATCGTGAATAGACATTTGAAAATTTTGCAGGACTTTAGACGCGCTTCATTTGAATGTTTTGGGGACCGCGCAGAGTTTTCTGACGCAGTTTGGTTTGCAACCTGGAGCGGTGGTGCGCCTGGCGGTCGTCTCGCGCGGTATCTTTTAGGCCAATACAGCACAGTTTTGGGAATGCTGTTTTTTTTTCAAGAGTTTGCCAAAACGATTTTCCAGGCGCTTTTACGTAGCAGGAAAATGTTATTGGAATTTCCAGCGGTGCTGTCAGGTGCGGACTGTGAAGTTGTCATTCAATCTTGGAAAAGTTTCGAACAGTCAGTCGATGCACGGTCGGCCATGCCTGATAGATTTTTCGGGAATTGTTTTCAAAGCCAGTTTGAAAACGGGAAACTTCTGAATTTCAATATCTTGACCGATAATGTCTCTAGTACTTCAAATCTCGGTCCTTTGACACTTGGTCGTTCTTTAGAAACATTTTCATTCTGTGTTTCTACTTTATGCCTCGTAATTGCAATTTGGATCAAAAATTTTTGGCCCTTGCTGAAACTTTTGAGTAAAATGAATGGTGTCAGATCTAGAATTGCGGCATCGGTAGTCTGGGCTTGCCTCCCAAATCAGCGTTCACGACATGCTTTTGAATTGAGGAAGCAAACGTCGCAGTTCCTCCGCCGGCAAGGCGATTCAGTTCCTCCACTCTTTCTTCCATATGAAACTCAGCCAGAACAATTAGCTTTAGCTCAAGCATGGAAGGAAAATGGTGGAAGGGTCACGGGATATTTGCACGGTACGATGCTGACGTTTCCCGGGCATTATATTTGTCCACAAATCGGGCAGTTGGATGAAATTTGGATTCATGGAAATGCTTACTTTGACGCGTTACAGAAATGTGGATGGGACAAAGATCTAATCAAGAAAGTACCAGCGTTTCGATTTAGGGCAATGGTCGGAAAAGCAGCGGAAATAGGAGCAATATATTTCCCGTACTGGTCGGGAGATCTTCGGTATCCACTGTTGAACATCAAAAGTGCAGTTCAATCCGGTGCCATTAGAGTTCGCTCGTTAAAACCTCACCCATCAACAGGACTTCCGGCAAGTATACGAGTCCAATTTGAACAATTGATTCAAGCGTCATCCGAAATTCGAGTCGATCAAAACGAATCTGTTATTGGTGTTGGGCCAATCAGCGTCGTCCTTGAGGAGCTAGAGCGTGCGACTAAATTCAACGTCTTGCATGCACCGATCAGTTCTCAATGGTTCGATTCATTTGATAATCAATTTTGGCAACAGTATCTGGATTGCAGACGCTTGCCAGGTTGCGATCTTGTTGAGTTAAAGCTCAAATCTAAAAACGCCTTTATTGACTTTGAGCAGCTCTAAGCTCGATTTTAAACTGACATGGTTTAGACATGATATCGTTTGGCAACGGCGCCGAGAGTTTGTAACTTTTGCCACTCTATGGTCATTGCCAATCCTTGTTCTAACGAAGTGCTTGGCTTCCATCCAGAAATCTTGGTCAGAAGAGTACTGTCACAAAGCAATCTTTCGACTTCGCTTTGCGCAGGTCGCATTCTGTCCTGTGAAGATTTTATTCTTACGCTTGTGCCGCATGTCTTGGCTAAGAGATTAACTAGGTCAGCGACGGAGATTTCTCGCCCGGATCCTGCATTATAGGTTTTTCCGATTACCGCATCATCGCCACACTCTGCGAGTGCATAAAACGCATCAATCGTATTGCCGACATAATTGAAGTCGCGCGTGGGTGATGTTGAACCCAGCTCAATTTCTGAAGCTCCAGAAAGCATTTGTGCGATGACCGTAGGAATGACTGCGCGCATACTTTGCCTTGGACCAAACGTATTGAATGGGCGCAGGGTTGTTGCTGCCAATTCAAAACTTCTTACAAACGATTCAATCAGCATGTCGGCAGCGATTTTGCTTGCAGAATATGGTGATTGTCCAACAAGAGGATGTGTTTCATTTATGGGTACAGTTTGCGCAGTCCCATATACTTCACTTGTAGAAGTATGGATTAGTCGCGACACGCCTGCCTTGATGCATGCGTTGGCTACATTCAATGCGCCGTTAACATTAGTATCGAAATAACTCTGAGGCGCGACATAAGAATAAGGAATGGCGATTAGTGACGCGAGGTGAAACACTGTGTTGTGCGACTTAATAGCGGATTCCATGAAACCTGCATCACGGACATCTCCGAGAATTAACTTCAAGTTGCTTGGCGCGGAACTGGCTAAACTATCCAACCAGCCGAATCTGCCCATGGAATTGTAGAGGCACATTGCAGTTACTTCAAATCCACGTTGGAGCAAAAACTCAACAAGATGACTCCCGATGAAGCCATCTGCGCCAGTAACAAAAACTTTACCTAATGATCGCTTTGAACTCATTACGCGCGCCTTTCATCAATGCTTTGCGACGATGTCGATTGTTTTCTTGAACTCAACCGCTGTCAGTTGCGGACTCGAAGGTAGGGACAGCATTGTCTTCCAACACTTCTCTGCATTCGGAAATTTATCTTGAAGGACCGACTGCTTTGGGTAATACGGTAGAAGATGCAGTGGAGTCCAGAGCGGACGAGCTTCAATGCCGTGTTCGTTCAAATCTGCGAGGCATGATTCTCTGCGGGCTTCGGTTGAAAATGTCACAGTGTTAATCCAGTTATTTCCGTTGCAGTTTTTCTGAGTGTACAGAGTAACGGCAGTCATCGCTGAAGTCGCGTTATGATAGTCGGAGGCTATTTTTGCCTTCAGTGCTAAATTAGAATCCAGTCTGCGCAGTTGCGAACAGCCCAATGCGGCGAGCATATTTACCATGCGGAAATTATAACCTGGTTCGTCATGAACAAATCGCAATGAATCTGTCTTGGCCGTTGTTGCAAGATGTTTTGCTCTTTTGGCCAATACATCATCATTTGTAACCAGCATCCCGCCGCCACCAGTTGTGAGGATCTTATTACCATTGAAACTAAAAACTGAAGCAAGCCCATGATGACCGACATGTTTACCATTCAAATAACGACTTCCTAATGCCTCAGCCGCATCCTCAATCATCGGTATGGCCGCATCATCTAGGAATTCTTTAACTTCATCAGAGGGGCATGCCCACCCAAGAATGTGAGCGGGAAGGACGGCTAAAAGTGGAATGCCTAAAGTTTTGTGATGCCATCCTGAACTTTGTTTTACAAAATTATTAGTCAGGGCGATCTTAATCTGATTTAAGTCCATGTTTACAGACGAGGGTGCTGTATCGATAGGTATCGGTATGCCGCCAGCCTGAATGACAGCATTCCAAGTGGCTGCAAACGAAAGAGTCGGAACCAAAACGCAATACGATTTTCCGACATTCCTCATTCTTGCAACGCAATCGACCGCTAGAGCCAATCCGGCAGTACCATTGCAAACACTAATCGCATGTTTCATGCCGGTATATGCAGCAAATTCTTGCTCAAACTGATTAACATAAGGGCCTGCAGTAGAAACCCAATGTGAACGCAAGGCGTCTAAAACAAAAAATTCATCTTCGCTATTCATCTTCGGTTCGTGTAGTGCAATGCGATTTGACATGATGCTCATTTCATTTCGATAGATCGATTACGTCATCTGCGTGCCTTAAAAAGGCTCTTCGATGCGAGACTATAACTGTTGTCACTTGGCCCTTCAATTCACTTATTATCTCAGCGATTTCACGCTCGGTGTTTTCGTCCAGATTTGAACTGGCTTCGTCCAAGATCAACAGTTTTGGTTTTGAGAGGAGTGCTCGAGCAAGTGAAAGCCTTTGCTTTTGCCCTGCGGACAACGTGTCTGCGTGTTCGTTAAGTTGCGTATCTAGCTGGTTTGGTAGACTTTGAATTCGTTCTAGGAGTCTTACATTCTGTAAAATTTGCCAAAGTACTTGTTCTTTTGGTTGCTCATCCAATCCGTAAGTTAGATTTTCTCTTACCGTTCCTGCCAACAACAGTGGATCTGGGCCGACATATCCAATCTGAATTGTGCGAGCTTTGAAGACTGTATCTGCGCTTACCCCTGCAATTTTGACGTGCCCTACGTGGGGGGAGAGAATTCCCAACATTAGATTGAGTAAAGTGGTTTTACCGGAACCGCTTGTTCCAAGAATTCCGAGATGGCCTCCTGAACTCACGCGAAGTGAGAAGTCGGTGAAAATCGAAATTGGCGGGTTCCCAAAGCTGAAACTCATATTTTGGATATCGATACTGGGTGGCTCAGAAAATGAGTGGTGTTGATGTGGCCTCTCATTGACCGCTAGTTTCTGAGTCTTGCTTCGGTTTTGCACGCGATTATGAAATTCCAAGGACGAACTCAACTGTGGCAACGTGAGCGAAAATGCGCTGGTTGCATTTACAAGCTGCGTTACAGCAGCAATGAAGCGAAGCATCATGTACAGGAAGGGAACCAATATTGTGCCAGGAGTTCCCCACTGAGATGTAGATAATTTCAAGATAGCAACGATCATCACCACGCCTAAAAATGGAGCGAATATACCGTTTGCGTTGCTCCAAAAGGTGCCCTTTTCGCTGAGGTCACTATAATGGATGACTTCCTTTTGCATTCTTTGATGCTCTGCATGTTCAGTTCTTAGAATCTTTACGAGTAACCAATTTCTAGAAATTGCGAGTAGCCTATCTTGCAGTCTTTGCTGTGCTGCGGGCATTGCGGTGGAGAGCTTGCGAAGAGTCTTACTTGTCTTCTGCGTGATGAAACCGATTATGGCGATTCCGACTAAAGACGCAAACGCTTCTTTCCACGATATCACCACCAGTGCCACAAACAGTCCTAGAGATTGAATGGCAAACAAGAAGCAATTTATTATAAAATATGAGCAATTGGCAGCCTTTGGAAAATGCTCGCTTAATCGTGTCTGAGTGATCGATGTGCCTTCAAATGTTCCACCATCAGGTTTCAATAGATCGTCAATAAGATCTAGTCGAAGCCTGCGCATGGTGGATTCTCTAATCATGAAATTTCCATGGGCTTGAACCAGCTGACCAACTGCTCTTGCGAGCGCAATCACAATCAAAAGGTAACTTGGCTCAAGAACTTCGCTGATGCGGCTCAAAATTGGCCAAGTGGTGAAGTCGTCAGCTGCAGAAAGAAAGTTGAACTCTCTGAGCAGCCACTGTAGGGCGGCAGCAAAGCCGAGTTCGACAAAGATGAGTAAAAGAGTTGCAGAGGTTGCGGAAAGAACCCACAGCCAACCTGCGCGTCCCAGTAATGAAGAAAAAGTTTTAAAATTCTGAATCATCCGGTGAACTATTCTCGACATGGAAGTTACTTAATCAACACCATTCATTTAAACCAGAATTGCTGTGTCCAGCAGCGATCAGTCCAAAAATGGGCGGTAAGGGCGCCATTGCGATCGTGCTAGCGGTGCAATGGCTCTGCCAAAGTAGATCCACTGTTTCCAGTCCTGACTTCCGAAAAGTAAGTTGCAAAAAGTGTTTGCTGTATGCGCTGGTCGCACTTCGGTTCTTCTCAAATGAAAAATGTTCAAGTCAGTATGTGAGTTTAGCCCGGGTCGGCTTGAGCAGATCAGATCAAAGCCGGCTCTTTGCCCCAATTCCTGAGTGCGCCGATTAAGGCTGCCATGCGGCAATGACATCGTATCTACTTGCATACCCAATGCATCTTCTAAAATCGCCTTTGACGATACAAGTTCAAATGATTGATTCTTAGAATTCATCGCGCCCATGGGCTGGTGAGACAAGCCGTGCGCGCCAATAGTGCAGTTCTTTGACTTCGAAAGTTCGCGCAATTGATTAGCGTTTAAGAATCCAGGTTTTCCAATTTGAGACGCGATCATGTAAATGCTGAAGGGATAATTATATCTTTCGAGAATTTCAGCTGCACCGATGTTGTCTTCGAAACCGTCATCGAAAGTTATGCCGATTTGAGAGGCGCGATCAGAGAGGGTGCAGACGGCTTGCTTTGTGACCGGAACAACGGACAAGCCTAAAGACTGAATCAATCTTAGCTGTTCGTCAAAACCGCTAGCCGAGGTCGTTAAGCCGTAAGTGTCGCCTGTGTGAGGCTTGCCGACAGAATGGTACATGAGCACTCGAATGCCAGGAAAATTTGAAAGTTGACGAGAAGAATTCCTGCGCACAGCGTTAGCTCACTGATTTTTTGTGTGGATTCGGACTCCAGAATGAATTTGCCTTATACTCTGCCAAGTAGGCAGCGACCAAGTATTTTGACGGTTTCGAATGCAAATTTGGCCCCTGAGTCCCAAGTTCCTTGCTGTGTAATCGCGCGACCTGACGAAAGGCCGATTCGTGCCATTCGTTTGGTAAAGAGTAGTTTGTCTTTTACCGTAGTTTTAGTCGATTTTGCGAGAAAATGGGTTGTCACAACCTTGCGAACTGCCTGATAATGACGAATGACAGATGCGCTCGCACTGCTCTGATGTATTCGGTAACCGCCCAATATTTGGTGGATGGCCAGAAATTTGGACTCTGTTGCGAACAGCCGAAGCCATAAGTCATAGTCCTCGGCTGTAATCACTGAAGGCTCAGTGTTGAAACTGCCGGTGGAGAGCAGTTTTTCTCTCTTTATGACTACGGCGGAGGTAGATAGAAAGTTTCCTCGGTATAGCAGAGACTCGTAAGTGTGCGGCTGGTTTTTGCCATAAAAAACGTCTCTTTCCAACTTAACGTCTTGATCTTTATATTGAAAATGACGCTCTCCATGACAGACCAGGTCCAAATCATTGTTTGTCAATGCATCTACACAAATGCGAAGCTTCTCAGGCATCCAGTAGTCGTCTGAATCGATGAACGCGATGAATCGACCTTTGCTCGCGTCAATTCCGACGTTGCGCGATGCCGCAATCACGCCGTTGTTGTTGAAATTCAATACATGGATACGTTGGTCTTTGAATGACGTGATAACTTCCATTGTATTGTCTGTTGAAAAGTTATTAACAATTATCAATTCCCAGTTTGAAAACGTCTGATTGACTACGGATAAGACAGCTTCGCGTAGTAATTCTGCGCAATTCCATGTTGGGCAAATGATAGAGACTTCTGGCGAATGCACTTGTTCGTCCTTGGTCTTAAAGTTAATGTTGCCCTCTAAATCTCGAGGGACCTTGTCTAAAATTCGTACGGAGCGGGTAACATGAAGGTCGTCATATTGTGTGGTGGTTTGGGAACAAGAATTCGAGATGTTTCCGAGTCAGTTCCAAAGCCCATGATCAACATAGGACCTTACCCAGTCTTGTGGCACATTATGCAGCATTATGCCAGCTACGGATTCCGAGAGTTCGTGCTCTGTCTAGGCTATAAGAGTTCTGTAATTAAGGACTTCTTTCATAATTTTAAGGCCCACACGTCTGACTTTACGATTGAGTTAAATCGACCTGAAAACGTGGTTTATCACTCCGCTGTGAATATGGATGTAAAAGTAACTCTGGCCGAAACGGGCTTGCAGGCAATGACCGGAGCACGATTGAAACGAGTGTCAAAGTATTTGCAGAATGACGAAAATTTTATGCTGACATACGGAGACGGCGTCGGGAACATTGACATCAAGCAGCTCGAAAATTTTCATAAAAGTCATGGCAAAGTCCTTACACTAACAGGTGTCCGACCTCCCGGACGTTTTGGTGAATTGAGAGTAAATGAAGATTCTCACGTGACAGAATTTAATGAAAAGCCGCAAGCCACGGCCGGTAGGATCAATGGCGGTTTTTTTGTATGCCGGCGTGAAATCTTCGATTATTTGTCTGATTCTGAGAATCTCGTCTTTGAAAAGGATCCAATGCATGCATTGGTGGCAGATCGGCAACTCATGATGTATGAGCACGAGGGTTTTTGGCAGCCAATGGACACCTATCGAGACTACCTACTTCTGAACGAGCTTTATGAAAAAGGAAACCCACCATGGGTTCGGTAAAGTCGCAAAATATTTTTCTTTCTGAATTGATGGACTTTTATCGAGGTCGAAGAGTTCTTATTACAGGAGATACGGGCTTCAAGGGTAGCTGGCTGGCTATTCTGCTGCAAAAATTTGGCGCAAAAGTCTTTGGGATTTCTGACTCTGTTATTGGCGAAATGAGTCATTACGGATATTGCGGACTGGAACGGCAGTACAAAAGTTTCCGAGTAGATATTCGAAATCGTCAAAACGTGCTGCAAGTTTTCAACGACGTGAAGCCTCAGATTGTGTTTCACCTAGCTGCGCAGTCATTGGTTCGAGAATCCTACGCGAATCCAACGAATACTTTTTCAACGAATGTAGCGGGAACAGCAAATATTTTGGATGCAGTGAGAGTTTCGCCGTTTGTTGAAAGTGTGATCAACGTCACATCGGACAAATGCTACAAAAATAGAGAATGGCCTTGGGGATATCGAGAAAATGATGAACTTGGCGGTCGAGATCCCTATTCCGCTTCGAAGGCCTGCGCTGAACTGGTGTTTGAATCCTTCGCTCGTTCGTACTTTGATGAACGCCCAACCCTCGGAGCCGTGTCTGTCAGGGCAGGAAACGTCATTGGTGGTGGGGATTTTGCTGTAGATCGTATCGTTCCCGACTGTATTCGAGCATTTGCGGATGGAAAACCCGTTCAATTGCGCAGTCCCCTTTCGACTCGACCATGGCAGCATGTTTTGGAACCGCTGCTGGGATATTTGGAAGTAGGCGCATCTTCTGCAAAGACGCCCTCCAATTATAACGGTGCCTGGAATTTTGGACCGAGTGAAAGTTCAATAAAGACCGTACAAGATGTTGCTAATGAACTTAGCAACAGCTGGAGCGGGTCAAATGTCCATTCTGCGGTCGATCACAAGGCTCCATATGAGGCAAAAGTCCTGCACCTCAGCATTGAAAAGGCCGTATCCCGTCTAAACTGGAGGCCGCGCTGGGCATTCGAAGAAACTATGAAGCAGACAGCGTCATGGTATAAGTCAGTCATTCTTGAGCGAAAAGACGCGTTGAAAACTTCCATAAGTCAAATAGAACTGTATCTGGAGTCGTTGCATGATTGATGGCGTTGTAATCACCCCGTTGAAACAAATTTGTGATGAGCGTGGCAAAATAATGCACATGTTGCGCAATGATGCAGGTCATTTTAAGACATTCGGAGAAGTGTATTTCTCATGCATTTATCCTGGGGTCATCAAAGCTTGGCACATTCACAAAGAGATGTGGCTTAACTACGCTGTGCCGCATGGCAGAATTAAGTTTGTGCTGTACGACGATCGGGAGGGGAGTCCGACGAAGGGAAAACTTCAGGAAATTTTTCTCGGACCAGACAACTATCAGTTAGTTACCGTGCCACCTATGGTTTGGAATGGATTCAAAGGTATCGGCACCGAGGCTGCGATTGTTGCAAATTGTTCGACTATCCCTCATCGCCAAGATGAGATTATGAGGTTGGACCCAGTTAAAAATGAAATCCCGTACAATTGGGATTTGAGGCATGGTTAAGTAAATGAAAGTACTAGTCACGGGTGGATTGGGCTACCTGGGGGGGCGCATTTGCAAATATCTTGCGTCTCGTAACTTTGAGTTACTCATCGGCACTCGCAATGCTGCTGGCGCGGAGCGCCCGCCGTGGCTTGAGAAAGGCCGTTTTGTGAATTTTGATTTGCGGAATTTGAAAGCGGAAACTTTTGATAGTTTAGAAAGAGTTGACGCAATCGTGCACTTGGCTGCGCTAAATGAGATTGATTGCGCAGCTGATCCCTTGGCCGCAATCGAAGTGAATACACTTGCGACCAAGAAGCTCATTGACCTCTCAAATGGTCACTCAGCTCGTTTTATCTACTTTTCAACGGCTCATGTATACGGCTCACCCCTGCAAGGCCGATTGCACGAGGAGTTGATCACTCGCCCTGTCCATCCATACGCCTATACCCACAGGTTTTCGGAAGACTTGGTATTGGCTTCTGTAGGACGTGAAATCAAAGATGCAGCCGTTCTTCGTCTTAGCAATGGTTTCGGTGCCCCTGATCGACCTGATGTTAATCGCTGGACCTTGTTGGTTAACGATTTGTGCGAACAGCTGGTAAACACTGGGGCGATGAAGTTGAAAGGTGATGGCAGTTCGTTACGCGACTTCATTACATTGCATGATGTAGCAGCGGCGACCGAGCATTTTCTGAGATTGGCGGGGTTTGACTCTTACCCTGTTTACAATGTTGGCAGCGGAGTGAGTCAGTCGGTATGGCAAATGGCGATCTTAGTTGGGCAAGAGTATGCATCAATGATGGGCCAATCGAATCCCCCTGCGATTCATCGAGAGATTCAAAAAATGGATGGGGCAATCGAATTGACGCCGATGCACTTCGATATTCATAAGTTGTCAAAATCGGGTTTTCGACTATCAGGTGATGTTGGTCAAGAAATTAGGGACACATTGCACGTTAGTGTTTTGCGAAAAGAAAAACAGAACAAAAGAGCAAAGGTCTGACATGGGGAATTTAAAAGAATCGTCAGATGTTGAATACATACAATTTTCTGATTTGGTAGAATTTGTTTGGAATTCCCGACGATGGATATGCTTGTTGTCGGCCGTGGCGACTTTAGTAAGTTTTCTATACATCAAATTTGTCATAAGGCCCGCCTATCGAATTGAAATCCCGGCATTGCTGAAGTCTGGATCGGCAGGAACTTCGGCTCAGGTCGTTGAGAATTTCAATAGTTTTGCTCACACTGAATCAATTGCAGGTCAGATATTTCAGGTTTTACAATCATCGAGTGCAGCCAAACTCGGATTAGAGTCTTGCGGCATTGGGTCAGAATCTGCATTCATCGAAGCTTATATGGATCTAGATAAACCCGTGTATCGGCCAAGGATGGAATGGCGATCGGATTTTCAACGATTTATCGTTGTCATTCGAATGCGAGACTTGCAGTCATATGCAGAAACAATCAATTCCATACAGACTGTGCTCGGCGAAAAAGTTATTCAGGCCAATTCCGCGAGACTTAAAGATGCAGATCTAAATAAACCGAAATTTGATTCGAACCAATTTGAGAGGGACCATGGAGAAACTGCCTACTTTGCACTAGTGAAGCAAAAGGCCCATGAAAGGAATCAGGTATTTGCGCAAATCTTTGATATTGAATACGAACTGCTTTCAATGATCCCCAAAACCAATGACTTGCTTGGGGGGCAACTTACCAGAAAGCCGACTCAAGAAAGCAGTAATGACTTAGATTTAGCATTGAGATTACTGTCAATTTTGCGCCAGTCAGGAAAGATTTCAGATGCGCGTTCAAATGAGATCGTAAAGAGGCACGCTGTATTGATTGCTAAACTGGAATTGATTGAAAAGAGTTTTGAAGGCCCATTGCGAGATGCCGAATATTCAATTGATTCAGAAACATTTGGCGCAACAGAACGAGCAATCGACAATGCATTGATTCCGCAGTTTGAGATTGCGAAAGTTATGGGAAAAAATGCGACCATCCAATTCGAAGTTAAGTTGTGGAAAGTTTTGATTTCTAGCGCATTCGCGGGAGGCCTTCTGGGGTTAATCGTTGCGAGCTTTCAACGACGATTAAAGGTGGAGGCTACAAAGCAGATCACATGATTATACAGCCCAAAGTTTTAGATCGCGCAGCATCCATAGCCCCACCATTTCACCTTAGTTGGTGGCGCTGGCTCCGATTGTCCGTGCTAATGCTTTTGGATGTAGCGGCTTTTGGTCTCAGCTACTACTTTGCATTTGTACTTCGAATGGACTCATTCGTCTTTTCTGAATACGCAGAAGTATTTTGGCATACAGTCCCTTGGTTTGTCTTGGTTCACCTCATCGTTTACAGCGCTATGGGTGTTTACAAGCAAGTATGGCGATTTGCCAATATTGATTGTGCGCTTTTGGTCGCCAAGTCGAGCATCGTCGCGATGGTGACTTTTCTGGTTCTTTGTAATTTTTTGGGCATTGCAAAGTGGCCGCCAAGGTCAGTGCCTGTGATCGCATTACTGCTGATCGCCCTTGTAACAATTAGCATCAAGTTTTCTTGGCGATTGTGGCTCGCATTCCAAAAGTCAATTGTAGGTGATTCGCGCGAATCATGTTTCATTTATGGAGCGGGGAGTGCGGGAGAGCTTTTAGCGCGTCACATTTCTGCCAACAGAAATTTTCCTTATGCGGCATTTGGATTCATTGATGATGACACTAACAAAGCACGACGTGTTCTGCATGGTCTCAAGATTTACGGCACACGGAATGATCTAGCAGTTTTGGTGAAGGCGTATGATATCAAAACAGTTTTGATTGCTATTCACCATGCGTCGGGCAAGACGCTGCGTGAGATCGTGTCCGTTTGTCAATCGGCTGGAGTGCGGCCTCTGATCGTGCCTGACATTAGTCAGAACCTCGATTTAGAAATCGTAAAACCACGCGCTGTTGACATTAAGGACCTTCTAAAGAGATCGCCCAAGTCTACAGATACCAAATTGGTATCGTCGTTTTTTCGCGGCGTCACAGTTTTGGTTACCGGGGCAGGTGGTTCGATTGGCTCAGAACTTTGCCACCAAATATTGTCCTTTGGTCCGAGCAAAGTCATCATGTTGGATTCCAGTGAATTCAATTTGTATCGGGTGAATAAAGAGCTCTCGGATCGTAGTGAAGAAGGCATTCAAGTAATTCCGGTTTTGGGCTCGGCGCTCAATGACCGGTTGGTGCGTAGCGTGTTTGAAGAGCATCGCCCCACAGTCGTGCTGCATGCAGCAGCATATAAGCATGTCTACTTAGTCGAAGTGAATAGCCTTGAGGGCATTACAAACAATATTTTGGCGACAAAAGTTTTGACCAGTTTGGCAGTTGAGTTTGGTACTAAACATTTTCTCTTGATCAGCACAGATAAGGCCGTCAGGCCGACTAGCGTCATGGGGGCTACGAAGCGCTGCTGCGAACTCATTGTGCAGCACATGCATGAGAAATATGGTGAGCAAACAAGTTTCTGCTCGGTGAGATTCGGCAACGTATTGGGTAGCTCTGGTAGTGTTGTCCCGAGGTTTTTGGAGCAAATTCAAAACGGCGGACCGGTGACCGTTACGCATCCAGAAGTAACGCGCTATTTCATGCTGATCAGCGAAGCTGTAGGACTGGTTTTGCAGGCAATTTCGATGTCTAAAGGTGGCGAAATTTTTGTTTTGAACATGGGTGAGCCAGTCAAGATATTGGATATGGCTATTCAGCTTGTGCATCTCGCGGGTAAAGTTCCGTATCAAGATATTGACATCGCCATTACTGGGCTTGTTCCCGGAGAAAAGCTTTATGAAGAATTGATTCTTGAGGGAAGCGAGGAGCGCACACTTCATGATGACATATTTGTAACGATTCCACAGATGCAAGAAGACGATGTTCGGATATCAGGAATAAATGAGTTGCTTGGCAGAGCTATGATTGGAGACGAACGTGCTGCAAAACGGCAGCTTTGGGACATCATCAAGTATGATGCGACAAGGTCGTCAAAATCAGGCATCGAACAAAAGCAAGTTTCAACTAGTAGCGAAATTCATTAATTTGAAAATCGCTCAAACTAGCTGTTTTGACGGACGTACTGTATCGATGTGAACGCGGCAAAGCAAAGGAGGATGGTGAGAAGCCCTGCCTTTGCTGCCAAACTTGGATTGAGAAAAGCCGTGATACCGATCGCCGAAATCACTAAATTAAAGACCATGAGAGCTATGCTAATCTTGCGGTGCGGCCACTGATGAACGTGGTGCAAGACTTGATACGCATGTTCTCTGTGTCCCTTAAGTGGGTTTTTTCCTTGAAGCGTTCGCTTGATCAGAGTCGAAGTTGCATCAAAAGCAAAGGCAGAATATGCAATGGTACTGATCAGCAAGGACAGTTTGTTCGTGTTTTGAAGGTGGATCGCGAATACTGCGATTGAAAAGCCCAAAAACCCGCTTCCGACATCGCCCATAAATATTTTTGCTGGGGGCCAATTCCGCATCAAAAACCCAGCAATGGATAGTGCAAAACTAACGGCGATCCACGCCGACTCAAAATCGCCTAACCACAGCAATGCTCCAGCGAAAAATGAGAAAACGTGAATGCCTTGAGCACCTGCGAAAGAGTCAATGCCGTCCATGAAATTATAGAGGTTGGTGGACCAAACGATGACGAACACAGAAATGGGAAAACTCGCCCATCCAACATCAAACTGGTACGAGCCAAATTCAATGCTCGGTAACCCACCTAAAATTGCCGTAGCTATTATAGCCGCAGTTATCTGCATAGCGAATCGTGCCTGCACCGTAAGTCCGCTCAAGTCATCTTTAAAGCCCACAGCAGCCACAATGCTGCCGCCAGCAAGTAGTGCGAATGCCAATTTGTGGTTGGAATCGAAAAATAGAACGATGATAGAAGTCGCTAAGAGACTCAAGACAACGAAAGCAAGTCCCCCTCCCCGCGGCGTAGGCTGCTTGTGGGACGAACGCTCATTTGGCTTGTCGACCAGTCCAAGTCTTATTGACTTCTCTTCGATCTTAATGACTATCCATCGTGAAAGTGGCGCTAAGGCCAATGTTGCAAATGTCTGTAGAATGAGTTGGAACATTTGAGTAACTTTCAAAACATAGATTCTAGTCTGTGCCCTAACGCTAGCCTAAAATCTAGACGAATTGAAATCATAAAGTTAGGCGCTATCAAAAGTGAATGGCAGACGATTTGTAATAACAGGTGCTGGTGGCTTTGTCGGCCGAGCAACCGTCGCGTTAATGGACGACGGAAAAAATATCGTAGAGACATTGTCGCGCTCAAATGTTGATTACTTCGATCCTGCAGCAATCAAGAAAGCACTGGAGCCAAGAGGCATTCCAACGACAGTCATTCACTTAGCGGGAACTGCACATCGTCGCGTAGATGACCCAGAAAAGTGTTTTGCCGAGAGTATCGTTCAGCTGACGAGCGTTTTGCTGAATTCAGCTATCGAAGTTGGCGTGGACACATTCGTTTATGCGAGTAGTTCAAAGGTGTATGGCGAGTCATCGGGCTTATCCAGAATTACAGAGCGAACGATTCCTCAGCCTGGCTGTCCGTATGGTCGAGCGAAACTTGTTGCTGAAAATCTGATTTTATCAAAGTCAGACAAAATCAAATGCCGCATACTTCGGTTTCCACCCATTTTTGGGCCGAGCGCAGGCGGCGCCGTGAAGCATCTCATGCGAGCGGCAAAACTTGGGGTTCCATTGCCACTGTTTGATAGTGCGCTGCCTTTGCGGAATTTCCTATACATTGAAAACGCGGCAAAATTTATAGAGAAGGCCGCAACAGCAAAAGATTTTCCAGAGATTCTAAATCCTGTTGATGGGCCTAGTTTAACGGTGGCTGAATTTTACGATCGGTTACGTAGCGCGATTACCGCAAATTCAAATCACTTTGGATCTCATTGGGAATTGCCCAAGTTGATACGAAATGGACTGAAGCGTGTTCCATTTTTGGAACCGCTCTTCGCGCCCTTTGAGATTGAATCGGAATGGGATGCAAACCGATTGGGGATACATTTGTTTGATAGAGATACAGCTCTTAGAGCTTCGGTGTCCGTTTAGAATGAAGCGTAGTAAAGATGGCGCCATATCTTATCATTTCGGAGTTTGATTACGTTGGCATCTATTTCGATAGATTATGGTCAAATGTCTCAGATTGAAGCTGTTAGTGTTTCTGTTGTGATTCCATCATTCAACAGCGCGGCGACAATATCAAAATGCCTTTTGTCCGCGGCATCCCAATCTTTGCGGCCAAAAGAAATTATCGTCGTTGATGATCAATCAACGGACAGCACCAGTGAAGTGATTCGAAATCTTATCATTCAAGATGAATCATTACCTATCATCTTGATCCAAAAGGATAACAACGAAGGTCCAGGATCAGCTAGAAATGACGGAATCAAGGCCGCAACGGGAAAGTTGATTGCGTTTTTGGATGCTGATGACTTTTGGCTACCTGACCATTTGATGACGGCTGTAGCAATTTTGATGAGTGTCGAAATAGATTCTACTGTAGTTGTTCATCGGCCACTTGGAGTCGGTAAGGACGATCCACCAATGTCTGTTCCATCTTTCCGCTTTTTTGCTCCTATTGAATTTATGTTTGTGCAGTCGTTCAGCTCGGTCATTACGTTAGTTGCGGCCCGCGAGTTGATTATGCGTTCAGGATTGTTTCCTGTTAGTCGGAAGCACGCTGAGGATTTTGAGTTTGCACTAAGGCTCTTTTTGGGTGCGAAGCATTGTTGCACAGTTTTGTCACCGAGAACGGCTGTGATTGGAAAGCATGCGTTTGCATCTGGAAGCGGACTTTCGTCACAAAAGTGGCCCATGTTGTGGGGTTCGTTGCGTGCTTTGAGAAACGTGCTTTCAAGCTCTACTTATTCGCCTCTGTTGCCTGTCTTGTGGATTTGGACAATCTTAAAATTCGTACGAAGAGAAATGTTGTCTTGAGACTATGATCGTCGTTGACGCCAAAGAAGTGCTAAATTGAACAACAGTTTTAGCCACCACCGAGAAGACCATTCCCACTCGCCCAAGAATTCTATGTGCTTTGCGCCTGTGCCTTTTTTGAATTTATAGACACCACCCGCTGCATTCGGTGAAATTCCACTCATGTCATAATTCACTATCGATTTTTCAGCGCAATAGTTGAAGATAGCATTGAGAAGCACGTGTGAACTGTACTGCTTGCGCCCTTCCTCGCTGGATGCGGCAAGGAAATCCCAACCCGACTTTCCAAAAGTAACGCATGCGCGCAATGCCAAAACGTTTCCTGCATCATCCAAACTTCTGAATAAGATGATGTTGTTGCCCAAAGAAGTAAAAATGGAGCGCATGTCGGATTCTGAATATTGAGTCTCTATTCCTTTGAAGGACTCCATGCTCCGATAAACCTTTAAAATTTCATCCATACTTGGAGTATTCCATCTTTCAACGCGCAGATTTCTCTTCAATCCTCTCCGAAGATTGTGTCGCCAATTAGAACTTGCGGTTTCAAGCAGTGAATCCTTTCCGGAAGGGACCTCATACTTCATGGACAAACCGCTATTGATCTTGACCATTGATTGATCCCAACCGAGCTGTAGCATTGTACAAACGTCTTCGGGCAGACGAGATCTCATTATGGAAATTCGAATCTGAATGTATTGAGCTTTGCAGGCAGTGAGTAGGGTCTGGCGAAATGACTCATCGAAGGCTTCAAGCTCTCCAATGGGACCGCCAGGAATCCATGCTTGTGCTATCTTATTTGCAAATGTTCGGACAATGACTTGAGCAGCCGCAACAAGTTGTCCAGCGTCATTTTGAGCAAGGAAGTAAAGGACATTTTGGCCCAATGCACTCTTACTGCTTCCCCAATATCTCCCTTGATATGGATTGAATCCTGCAAGTCCTTGGACGCTTGCATCCCAGTTTTCGAGAGTTTTGGGGTCGGAGATTTGATTCCAGACTGCCATGTGGACCTGTATGGATTGTTTTCGGAACCGCATTCAAAGCGTTCGCTTTGTACTGTTGAACCCCCCACTTATAGCGTTAGCGAGGAGAGCTGTGAACTAGAATCGGTTTGGTAAGAAGCAACACATGTAATATACTGCATTTACTCTGAAATCCACGATAGGCCATCATTGGGGCAGGACAGTGAAAATATGTAGAATTGCCTCCATTGAACTATTCTTGGTTCACCATATCCGAGGTCAGATTGAGGCGACAATTTCCAAAGGGCATCAGATCACGCTGATCTGTTCCCCTGAGCAGAATTCAAAGCTCAAAGAAATTTATCCAGCCGCGCGCGTACTTCAGATTCCAATAGCGAGAGATATCTCATTATTCGCAGATATTATTAGCTTGTGGACGTTAACGAAGCTTTTTTGGAACGAACGATTTGACATAATTCATTCGGTCACGCCAAAAGCCGGTCTTCTGACAGCAATTGCAAGTTGGATCGTGCGTGCTCCTGTTCGCATTCACACGTTTACGGGGCAGGTTTGGCAAAATCGTCAGGGGTGGCGACGGCGACTTTTAAGATCTATGGACCGACTGATCGTTTTGGTCAACACGCGATGTTACGCTGATAGTTTTTCACAGGCATCTTTTCTTCACAAAGAGGGTGTAGATCCATCGTCAAAAATCGCAGTATTGGGCAAAGGTTCTTTGTCAGGAATAAACTTGGCAGTATTCAACCCAGAGAAGTTTCCTTTCAACGAACGAAACGCAATCAGGCAACAGTTGGGTATCCCGTCATCTTCCTTTGTGATCAATTTTACAGGTAGGATTAACGTCGAAAAGGGCGTGCGAGAACTCGTGAGCGCGTTTGAACGTTTGGCTGAATTGCGTGACGTACACTTAATTCTGGTTGGACCGATGGAAGAATCGGCGAGCGCATTGACGGCCGATTTACGGCAAAGAATCAGAGCGCATCCTCGAATCAGTCAGATTGGATACATTTCTGACCCAGAGAAGATTTTCGCGATTTCGGACGTGATGTGTTTGCCAAGCTATCGTGAAGGTTTCGGTAATGTTGTGCTCGAGGCCGCGGCTATGGGAGTTCCTACTGTTGCCTCTCGCATTTCGGGTTTGGTTGATTCAGTTGAAGACGGACAGACAGGTCTATTGGCGAATGTGCAAGATGTTGAGGACTTAATTAAGAAGATCCTGCAACTCATTGATGACCAACCGTTCAGAGCGCGCTTGGCACTGAATGGACAGAAGCGTACTCGCGAGTATTTTTCCGAGGAAAAGGTCTGTCACTTGGTGCTGGACGAATATCTTGAACTGCATCGCTTATTCAATAACCGTCTAGTCTAGAAGCGTCAATTTGAGGGATAATCAGTGTAGAGTACTTTCTTCATTATGCATTTTGAGTGCATACAAAAACCCTCTAACATCAGCAAACATCCCCTCTGCCTTCGGCTTCATTCCCGCTTCTGCCAAATCAACCCTCGTTACCAGATACTTAAATTTCCCACCATACCCTCTCAAACCAGCAACAATTTCCTGAGGCGACCCATCCCTGAGAAGATCATCGAGATGCGATGCCGGCACCGCATATGCACGATGGCTGTCATAATAGAGATTTGAAGAAGCGAAGAAGTGGGCTCCGGTGTACGAAGCCAGAAAATGAGTTTCTACGATGCTGCGATCTACAAAAAATACCGAGTCTCTTTCGTCCTGCCTTGAGTCATCGATGAACTTAGCGAGCTCTTGCATGATCTGGCTTGGAAACGGCGGGCTTTGAGTGAACCAGTGGAGTCGGTTTGTCTGCCAACCTCTGACGTTACTGATAGCTACGAGAACAATCATTGTCGCGGCACACACCATGACTGGAGCGCGAAATCTCTCAGTTCGCATAGAAAATGCTGCGAATTGAAAAAGGCCCAGTACTCCCCAGAGTCCCAGTATCGGAAGCGAAAACGCCAAAAACCGGTAGGGGTGATTGTTGTACCCAACGTGGGCATTGAAAGTCGCGGCAAGGCAGACTGCAAATCCGGAAAGCAAGATCGCACGTTCAAATCGTTTAGATGACCAAACTGATCTTGCGATGCCAATCCAGAGTGGAAAGAATGATGCCATCACGATGAAAAACGGAACCGTTAGATCTGTTTGCCGTACATTTTCATTGTATGTCTGAAGATCGGCATATGCGGCGCGATAAGCAGCGTAATTGTCATAAATCAAGATGCCCATTGGTACGATTGTCAGTACAAATCCGATCAACAAAACGCGATGGCTCCTATCGCCTCTCCAAAAACAGTATGACCAAAGTATTGCTCCCCAAATGGCAAACCATCGCATAGGTGGCAAAAAGTCTGTCAAAAGCAAAAGACAGAAATGTGATACGGCGACCGTTAACAGCAAGGGTGCGTCAAACTTTTTGGAAGTTTGATTGGATCCCTGAGTCAGGATTGATGAAGCAATGAAAGCAAAGTTCAGAGTGATGAAAAATAGGGCCGACAAATAATGTATAACAAAAGACAAGGCGGATAGCACAACAAACACCAAAAACTTCTGCGGAGGAATTTGCCTCAGACTTCTTGTTTTCTGTATCGTATGGAGTAGCGAAGCTGTTCCCATGTATCCAATCACGCAAGCTATTGAATCTAAATATGGCCCTGCGAATTGTCGTGCTACCGGCATAATCACGGCGTGTACGCCGTAAGTTTTATTGCCGAAAAACTGTTCTTCAAAGCCGACAAAATAGAATGCAATGATTGAAGCGATTAAAGCTGTGGACTTTTTTGCTCCTAACGACACCGCGATGGCTGTCATCGAAAGAACAAGCGCCGGCCTCATAAGTAAAAGGGCAATGGTCATGATGGTTGCTGCGTCAGTTGAAAACAGGTTAGCCAGTTTTGCTAGCAACCAAAAGCCGCTGAATTGATACACAATAGTCTCATTGCGCCCTATCGGCTCGAGATATTGGTAGCCATACTCCATGGCAGTTTTAACCAAAGCCAAATTGAAATAGCGATCACGATAGAACTCGCCAAAAACAAGTGATAGCGATTCATGCTGAATGATTTGACGAAGCTGAAAGTAGTTGAGGAAGACAAATAGCAGCACAAAGGCGAGAATCGCTTTGAGAATAGTCGCAATTCTATTCTTCATAGTTTTGCATCACCTTTGTTTTCCGAACTCAAAATTACGGGATTGAGCCAATAGCTCCAGTCGCCAGCATTGGATTTAAGTGAATCAACCAATAAAACCAGAGAAACGGACTTGCCCGCAAATGCCCCAAGATCGACCGAATGGTTTTGCCATTCGGAAACAGACACGACTTCCTTTTCCCAAACAGTTTGATCATTTACTCGAATAGAGAACTTAACGCCGTCATTAAAGTTCCGAAGGGCGACACCAAACTGTAGCAGGGCATTCGGGGGGACGCGCACATTACTGAAGGTCAATGTTGCGGTACCTGAATCTGGGTGCATGTATATTTCGTTGCTATTGATCTTTAATTCTAAAATATTTGAGCGACTCGCCGCTTCTGCCAAACTAGCGAGGGTGATTCTTGAAAATCTAGCTTCGCCGTCTTTCATTTTCTTAAACAAAACATAGTTGTCATTCGAAAAGACTTCTTCAAAGCCCGCAAGTTGCTCATTGCGAGTCTTTTCAACGAGCACGTAATCAAATTTTCCTAATTCCTTTTCCTCGTTTTGGACCACAAAATCGCTCGGTGAGGTGACTTCGGGAAAATTGCCAATGACCAGTTTGCTTCCTGGTCCAAATGAAGATTCGGCTTGAGTGAAAATTTTTCTGATCTGGCCTTGACGCACGTACGAGAGTTTTAGTCCTAGGTCCTTGTTTTGTTGAGCACGTAAATCCGCAGATTTTGGAATGTAGTGAGCAAGACCGGAACTCAACATCTGCACTGAACGAGTCGGTTTTCCAAATACATCAAAAATTGAGGCAAGACACGATTCCGTAACTACTTCCTGATAAACAATCATGCCCGCATAGTCGAATGTTCGGTAAAAATCATACAAGAATTGTAGTTCAGGTTCAGTCAGGCAACGTACAGTTTGTGCTCGGACGAGCTCCATGATTCCGGACTGGTCGTAAGTTGCGGCAGCTTTGGTTGACAAACGGCCGAAGTACCCACCGTTTACTTTCTTTCCATGGTATTTTCTAAATCCGTATGAACCCAAGATCTTGTTTGATGGGCAAAAGTTCCCGATGTTGCCTCCGGCGACACAAAATGGCCATTCAAATAAGGCTTCGCCAGGGCTATCTCGAATCTCATCCATGGTGTTCATGAAGTTTTCAGGAAATTGAAAGTAAGCAGCTGGCGGCAATACTTGTCCATAAACGAACGACACTTCTAAAAACAAAACAATAGAAAGAGCTGCGACGGTCAAGATGCGCAAACTTGAACGGACGTTTCGAGAAAACGATGCAAAAAAGCGAGTGTGTAAAAAGAACACTAAGCACAAAGGAGGTAAAATAAAGCTTAAACGTCCCGAGACTCGTGCAAACTTGTACCATGGAAAAATCTTCATCGTAGCGTTGGCGTCGAATGGAACGTAGTAGAGAATCATCAAAAACAATGCGAGGAACGGAATATGGTATTTGAGCTTTTTGGGGCTTGTTAACAGACCTAGAAACGCGAGACCGAGCAAGAACCATCCGGGAGCATTTTCACCGTAACCTTCAGTGCCGTCGCCAAAACTTTTGTAATATGCCGAGTAATTATTGGGATTGACGTTTTCAAAGTGTGGCAAAAACACTCGGCGTGGATGCACCCACCACCCACCGGAAAACATTTCGGGAGATTCTAGCGATTTTACTTCGACAAAAATTTGAACCACTAGCGGGATGATAAAAAATGAAGCTACCAACAAGAGGGTTGTTAAAGTTAGTAAGCTGAATCTTGATCCTCTCCACGCATTGCGAGCGGCCTCGATGCTGCCGTAGAAAATATTTGCTCTAGATTCACGTCGAGATAAGGTGCGTACGAGCTCCCAAATTGCAATGTACACCAAGCAAATCGATGCTGAACTTAGCGACATACCCGCCACATAGCCAATGTCGTGTCCCAGCGACATCACGAGTGCGATAGCTCTGAGCAAAATTAGATGTGGTCCGATGCTACGCTTGTCGATGTAGTCATGGACGATGCAGCAATCGATGAACACCGAGATCATAGCCCAATGCCCCACCGAGATGCCCATGTGGTATGGGAATTTCCCTAGGCTGTAGTAGGACAAAAAAGCGGTACCAAGTCCGGCGATGACGCCTTTTACATACCCGAATCGCTGACGAAGCAGAAAGAATATGAACAATGCACAAAATAAGCGAGCCAAGCTCACATAATAGTAAAGCCAGGGACCATGTCCAAATATTGAGCGGAAGGCGGCATAAATATAATCGCGCTCAAGCCCCCAAGCTTGAAAAACCGCGGATGTGCCAAACGGATAAAACGTGGTGTCGGTAAAAAAATCTAGCGTCGGAAAGGGCGTAAAGCGAAGGTTTTCAAACAAGAAGTAACCCGAATACTCCCACCCGGTGGTGTCGCCACTGCCTTCAAATGGCGTCGTCGGAAAGCCTATTATTCTCAAATGGTAAGCGAGCCAAGCTGCCAAAATCACAAATAGTGAAGCTGCCAGTCCCCAATTTTTCCGCGAGAAAAGTTGCACAGATTCAATCCTGCCGTTTGTTGGTACACCAGATCCAATGAATCCCTACTCATACAACACTTGAATAAGTCTTGCATTAGTTCTAGTTTCTCAAGTCCACACTTTAGCGAGAACGGGCAGAGTTCCATTCATTTTCCAAGTGGTTTGTGTGCCAATGCAAGTGAATTCCCCGAAAGTTTCAATCTTAGTGCCGACATATAACAGCGGCCAGTTTCTTCGGCAGACGCTGGAGTCGATACTGACTCAAACATACAGCAATATCGAAATTGTAGTTTGTGACGATCTTTCAAAAGACGATTCGTATGCCATAGCTCAATCGTTCACAGACCCAAGAATTCGACTGACACGAAATGAAGTCAATCTGGGAGCAAAGGGAAACTGGAATCAAACGTTGCAACTGGCATCGGGCGAATTGATCAAGATCATGGGTCAGGATGATGTGCTGGACCGAGATTGCATCCAAGCGCAAGTGGATGTGTTTAACAGAGATATTGCCAAAGAAATTGCTTTGGTCGTTTGTCAGCGACGAGTCGTTAACGCCAGCAATCGCGTGCTTCTCGAACCAAAGAAACCCCGACTTTCCGGAACGTTCGAACGCGAACGGGCTGCAAAGAGATTTGTGCGTGCCGGTAACAACCCCATTGGCGAACCTGTCGTCGGCATGTTTCGAAAGGAAGCAGCACTGGCTACGGCAGGTTTTTCCGAAGAGTTTCCATATCTCATTGATGCGGACTTTTGGTTCAAGTTGCTTGACCACGGTAGCCTCGTGGCCCAATCTCAAACACTTTGCTCATTTAGGATTTCGGGAACGAGTTGGTCTGCACGCATTGGAAGAAAGCAATTTGATCAATACATGGGATTTGTTCGCTCGTTGAAACAAAGTGGCAAATACAATCTCAATCAGATCGACCTACTCATATCGACAATTCGTTGTGCAGCTAATACACTTGCACGGCTCGGATTTTTTCTATTTTTGCGCTGACTTAGAGCGGTGATAGGAACGCATGAAAACTACCATTTCTATAGTTGTCCCCGTGTACATGGGGGAATCTTACCTTGAAGAGCTATGTAAAGAGATTAGTCTCTTGCGCGACCGGATGGCAGAAGCTGTTCCGCAGGTTGAGGTTTGTGAGGCCATCTTTGTTTCTGACGAAGCGATTGATAATTCTGAACGAGTGTTACGTGAGCTAGAGGGACGGTACAAATGGGTTCGTCTGGTTTGTCTCTCGAAAAACAGCGGTCAGCATCCTGCAACAACTGCTGGAATCTTACATTCTTCGGGAGATTGGGTTGTTACGCTTGATGAAGACCTGCAGCACCCGCCGAAATCAATTCCGGCGATGCTCTGCGCGGCGATAGCTCAGAGTAAAGACATTGTGTATGCCCGACCATTGACAGGTCCTCATCAATCTATGTATCGAGATCTGATGTCTACAACTTTTAAGAAGTTTGTTGGTAAGTTGACCAGCAACGAACACATCACCAAATTTAACAGCTTTCGGCTCATGCGTGGCGCCATCGCTCGATCTGCTGCGGCAGTTACAGGACATGATGGCTATTTTGATATTGTCCTATGTTGGTTTACCGGACGCATTTCTAGCGTAGAACTTTCACTGGTGGACCGCCGGTTTTTAGAGCGGGGGCAGAGTGGTTATCGATTCAGGAGTTTATTGAGCCACGCAAGACGGATGCTTGTGTCGTCGCAGACGAAGACTTTGCGCATTGGTGGTGGCTTAGGGATCTTCGCTCTTGGTTTTAGCGTGTTTTTTGGCGCCAGAGTGCTTTTATCTTTCTTTTTCGATGAGTCGACCGCGGCCGTAAAGGGGTGGAGCTCGCTTGCGATGCTGTCGTTGTTTTTTGGCGGCATTACGTTGTTCTTGCTTGGAATTCTTTTCGAATACATATCGATCATGGTATTGCACAATCAAGGCAAGCCTACATTTTTTGTGATCGACCGTCGTGCGGACGATTCCCTTCGCCCGATTTTGGATAAGTTGAAGTCATTATGATCTTGTTGGTGAAGAAAGTTGCTTCACTTCACCGAGCCAACGCGGACCGATTTGTGGTCGTATTTGGGGCGGGGCTCATTGGTAGCGAGTGTTTAAGACAACTTGAAATCGCAGGATATTCACTCAAATCACGATGGGCATCTGCTTGGACTCAGCCGAGTATTATTTCTCAAAACATCGATGAATTGTGCACTGTTCTAAGTGAAGCCGGCTGTACCGAACTGTCAGTCCTTTGGAGCGGGGGAAAAGCGGGTTTTGATGCAACAGAAGAAAGTGTCGCTTTAGAACTGAGTCAGTTTCAACAAATTATGAACGATCTTAAAAGAGGATGCGAGAAAAGTAGGATTCGTCAAAAGGTGATCATGCTGAGCTCTGCTGGTGGAGTATTTGAGGGGCAGTCACTTGTTGACGAAGCAAGTATACCCAGTCCCGCTCGACCGTACGGGCGATTGAAACTTCACCAAGAAAAACATGCGATATCCGTGGGCTTTAACTCTTTGTGGATACTCAGGCCGACGTCTGTTTTTGGGAGAATTTCTCTTAGTAAGCGAATGGGTTTGATTCCTCGCATGATCTTCAATGCAAGTACCGGACAGACGACATCCATGTTTGGCCGCCCTGACACATTGCGTGATTATATCCCTGTCGAGGATGTTGCACGCGTGGTGGTGCAATGCTTGGAATCCCCAGCTCAGCAAAAGGTCCAGGTGGACATCATCTGCTCGGGTAAGCCGACATCCATTTTCGAAATTCAGCGGCAAGTTGAAGAAGTTGTACGAACAAAAATGTCCGTGGTTTATGTGAGTCAGTCAAATGCGCAGACCATGACGTTTCGTCCATGCCGCTTGGCAACGCAGTACAAAGGCGGAGGTTTGCGGGAACAAATCGCCGAAATCTACAGAAATTGGCAAATGGATCGTCGCTGAGAAATTTGTCTTTCATTCAGCGATTGAGGTGAAGACCCATGAACGACAGTTCCAAGCAAATCGGTGGTCCAAATTTGACGTGAAGTCATTTTTTACTTTATTTTATTTTGGCCATTGGCAGCAGCTCCATTCTTTTCAGCTCACTTCAATACCAGTCATTTTCTGGCTCATTGGATGCCCTTATTGGCTTCTGGCTATCGCCAAATCCATTGCAATACTCAATTGAGCACGGGCTGAAAGATATCTGGGTATATCGTACGCCCGTATATCTAGTGCCGTATCTACTGCAGCATTCTTTTGCTCTTGAGATAGCGACAGCCATCAAAATCGCTCATGTGTTTTCATATATTCTTGCGTACTTTGCGGTTGTTTGCGCGACTCGAAACGTCATTCGCAAAGTTTGTCCTTCAAGCCAACAGATGCAGCAGGTCTCGCTTTGCGTCTTATTGGCTGTTGCGTTCGTCAATGCCTGGGGAGTCTCGGCGGTCACCCAGTTTGGTGGTGGTTGGAATTTGGCTTTGGTCGCTAATTTTGTAGCGTCGGTGTTTTCATCCAAGCATTCAATTCTTAAGTCAGTTCTTACATTGGCATTGGGAGCATTCAATAAAGAGAATGTATTCATTTTTACGCCGCTTTTGTTGATAGATTTGCGAAGTCGGTCGAACAAGCAAAATGTGGCTTTGCTGGCTGGTGTAGTGGGATCAGTTTGTTTGTATCTTGGCGTGAGGAAACTCTTTCCCGCGATTGACGGGAAGACAAATTTTTCTCTGCAAAACTTGGCGATGTCATTCGGCGTGTTATTGAATTTTGGTCGCATGATGACCCATAAATCTAGTCAATGGGTCATATTGGTGGTTCCAATAGTTGCCTTGTACTTGAGCAATTTGAAACGACTGCGCACTGAATCGCATCTTTTGTTCTGGTGCAGCATAGCGGCTGTAGCGGTCAACCTGCGGTTTGGCAATACGGATGAGTTTCGAGTCTTTTTAGATGCGCTTTTCGTCGCATTCTTATTTGTTTTGACGGTGTTCACACAAGAGATGGCGCAAAATCGTGCGATCGCGGGCATCATAACGAGACGATTTTGGTTGATGTTGCCAGTTGCCTATACACTGGTTTTTGTATTGGCATCAGGAATTGGCTTTGCGGGAACGTTGCAGCATGGTTTGTATGCCCACATTGAAAAACAGCAAAGTAACGAATTGGCAGGGCACTTCGCGCTGTACAACGAACTAGAGGCAGAAAAGACATCCGAAAGCGCGCTTTTCATCAATCTCAAGATGAGGCTTGAAGGTCTCGCAGCTGAATCGGGCAGCAAGAAACTAGTCTTAGTTATCTTAGAACAAGATGGCCAAAAGCTGATTGAGCGAATGTATGTCGCCAAGGAAGCTACTACACTCCAGATTTCATTAAAAAATCTCAGACTAGGTAGGTTCAAAATTAAATTTTGGACGGGGCACTTTTATGTCCCGTTCATTGACTTTGAAGCGCCGGACCGAGAACTTAGATCTGCAAACTATGAGCTATCGGGCGAAGGTGTTATTTTCCATAGGGTTGATCCTAGAAACATAAGCGTCCTGCCGTGGTATGGGATCAGAATTTTCGGGACTTAATTGCCTGTTTGGTTGAACGGAGAAGCATTCGTGCTTCTCAAAGAACTCTAGAGTTTTCATGCTCTAAGGAGTAAGTTCCTGCTCTACGATTGATGAATTTCTAAACATTTGGAAAGCGAGTTTTCCGTGTCAACTTCTACGATTTTAGTTACGGGTGGCGCAGGGTTTATTGGCAGCGAAGTGGTGCGTCAACTTTTGCAGCGACCAAACGTACGTGTCATCAATATTGATCGTCTCACCTATGCAGGCAATCTCGCCAATCTTCGGTCCATTGAAAAAAATCCTAGCTACCGTTTTTCACAGACCGACATTTGTGACAAAGACGGAATCCAAAAGCTGTTTGCAGAATACAAGCCGCAGGCCATTGTTCATCTTGCGGCAGAATCGCATGTCGATCGTTCTATTGACGGACCTGCAGATTTTTTGAAAACAAATATTTTTGGCACTTACAACCTTTTAGAATGTACGCGGTCTTACTTGGCTTCCGCAGATCAAGCGACCAAGAACGTCTTTCGATTTGTGGCGGTGTCTACCGATGAAGTTTTCGGAAGCTTAGGACCAACCGGAAAATTCAGCGAAACTACTCCCTACGATCCTAGCTCGCCTTATTCTGCGACTAAGGCGGCATCCGATCATTTGGCGCGAGCTTGGCACAGGACTTTTGGTTTGCCAGTGTTAATCACCAATTGTTCCAACAACTATGGTCCGTACCAATTTCCAGAAAAATTGATTCCGCTAACCATTCAAAAAATGCTCAAAGAAGAAAATATCCCAATCTATGGCGATGGCTCCAATGTGCGTGACTGGCTACATGTAGCAGATCATTCGCGAGGTATTTTGAACGTATTAGACAAAGGCCGCATAGGACAAACCTACAACATCGGTGGGCATGGGGAACGAACCAACTTGCAAGTGGCGCACGCCATGTGCGACATCATGGACAAGATTAAGCCGCGCAAGAACGGTGCGAAGTATCGCGACCTGATTTCATTTGTGAAGGACCGACCTGGTCATGATCATCGCTATGCCATTGATTGCACAAAGATCGAATCAGAACTTGGCTGGAAGCCGCAAATGGATTTTGAACAGGGAATTCGCCATACGATCGAATGGTACCTTGAGAATACGGCGTGGGTTTCAGAAGTTCAACAAAAGGGTTATGTAGGTCAACGCTTAGGCACCAAGACTTCGGAGCACGAATGAAGGCAATTATTCTTGCGGGTGGATCTGGAACGCGACTGTACCCATTGACGATTGCAGTCAGCAAACAACTTTTACCCATATACTCAAAGCCGATGATCTATTACCCGCTCGCGACTTTGATGATGGCGGGCATTCGTGAAATCTTGGTGATTACGACGCCAGAAGACGCTTCGGCATTCAGCAGACTACTAGGCAATGGCAAGCAGTGGGGGATTTCTATTTCCTATGCTCAACAACCAAAGCCGGAAGGTCTCGCTCAAGCATTCATCATCGGTGAAGATTTCATCGGCAAGGATAAGGTCGCATTGGTTTTGGGCGATAATATTTTCTTCGGTCATGACTTCCCTGAATTATTGCGCGAAGGAGCCGAGCTACAGGAGGGCGGACTCGTATTTGGCTACAATGTTCGAGATCCTGAGCGATATGGCGTAGCCGAGATTGATTCCAAAGGAAAAGTTCTTTCAATTGAAGAAAAACCTGCCAATCCAAAATCCAATTTTGCAGTAACTGGCCTATATTTTTACGATAATGACGTTGTAAAGATCGCTAAAGCTCTCAAGCCTTCACCGAGAGGTGAGCTTGAGATCACCGATGTCAATCGTCGCTATCTTGAGGCTGGAAAGCTCAAATGCAAAATGATGGGACGAGGGATTGCTTGGCTTGATACAGGAACACACGAGTCACTGGTCGACGCGATTAACTTTGTAAAGACCATAGAAGATCGTCAGGGCTTACTTGTGTACAGTCCTGAAGAAGTAGCCTACCGAATGAAATTCATTTCAAAAGAGGATTTACGCAAGGTAGCTGCGCCTTTGCAAAAGACCGAGTACGGCCAATATTTGATGAGATTGGCAGATGGAAAGATTGTCGGATGAGTTTGGTAACTGAACAAACCCCACTTCCAGGTGTTGTGCTCATTAAGCCAAAAAAATTTGGTGACGATCGCGGATATTTTTTAGAGACCTTTCGCGAATCAACTTATCGAACTCTTGGTCTTGAACTGCCTTTCGTTCAAGATAATAGCTCGTTGTCTTCCAAGGGTGTATTGCGCGGCTTGCATCTGCAGTGGCCAAATCCACAGGCAAAATTAGTTTCTGTGGCCTACGGCGCAATTTTTGATGTGGCAGTCGATGTTCGTCGGGGATCGCCAACATTTGGCAAGTCTTACGGGGTAGAACTCTCCGCACAAAACGGATGGCAACTTTACATTCCAAAAGGATTTGCTCACGGCTTTTGTGCATTGGATGAGCGAAACGTCATTTGTTACAAGTGCTCCAATTACTACTCTCCTGAGACTGAGCGCACCATTCTTTGGAACGACGACGACCTAGGCATTGCGTGGCCTGTTTCTAATCCGCTGATTTCTCCTAAGGATCAGCAGGGTTTGCGATTGCGTGATATTCCAAGTGATCTTCTTCCGCCGTACGTGTCTGGTAAAGTTTAATGAATGCTTCCAATCCGATTGTTTTGATTATCGGTTCGTCGGGCCAAATTGCCTGGGCACTGGCTGCAGAATTGACGCGTTCAAATTTGAAGATCGATTTTAAAACGGTCACGGCTTCACGTCAAAGAGGGAGTAGTGATGCTGTTGGATTTTTTCCTTTGGACCTAAGTAGTCTTAGCTCGATTGCAGACGTCGTGCATGCCGTTCGTCCTCAATTCATCATCAATGCATCTGCATATACCGATGTAGAACGCGCGGAAGACGATGCCGAATCTGCTGATCGCATAAATCATTTGGCAGTGGAACAGATCGGCAAAGCGGCATCAGATCTCGATGTGCCAGTGATCCATTACTCCACAGACTATGTTTACGAAGGAACTGGATCAAGTCCTCAGGCTGAGTCGGACGCGCTGAATCCTGCTTCAGTTTATGCTCGAACCAAGTTGCTCGGTGAGCGAGCACTTGCGCAAAGCCATGACAAACATTTGATATTTCGAACGTCGTGGATTTATGACCCGGAAGGGAAGAACTTTCCTCGCACCATTCTTAAGTTTGCAAAGACGAAAGAAACTCTACGCGTAGTGAATGACCAGATCGGAGCCCCCACATCTGCTCGTGCGGTAGCTCGGGCCACAGTGCATGTGGTGCAAAAATATTTTGAGCACATTAGCCTTAACTCAAGTGCGCCATTTCCCTTCGGCGTCTATAATCTAGCTTGTGCCGGATTCTGTAGCTGGTTTGATTTGGCAAATGCGGTCATTGATCAAGCGCGAAAGAACGGTGTGCAACTCGCCGTGAAAGAAGTCGTGCCAGTGCCTGCGTCCGAATATCCAGTCAAAGCCAAAAGACCTTTGAATTCTCGACTCGATCTTTCCAAATTTGAATCGACGTTTTCCTACAAACTGCCACATTGGCGTGCAGAACTTGAAGATCTTGCGTCGGAACTTTGTAAGGTGGATAATTAACACCCGGCAAGTTTCAAAGATCAATTAATGAGGCTCACATGACCCCCGCAGAAATCATCGCCAACCTCGGTCCTCTCGCTCCTCTCGCAGGCATCTGGGAAGGTGATAAGGGTGACGATACAGCACCTGCGGACGATCGCAGCGTTGAAAAGAATAAATACCGTGAACGTTTGGTGTTTGAACCCTTCGGTCCGGTGAACAACCACGAACAAGAACTCTTTGGTCTTCGCTATTCGACCGTCGCGTGGCGGATAGGTGAGCCAGATGCGTTTCATGAAGAGACGGGCTATTGGCTGTGGGACAAAAAGGAAGAAATGGTGATGCGCTGCTTCATTGTGCCTCGCGGCATCACCGTGCTGGCTGGCGGGAAAGTAAGATCGAGCGATCGGACGTTCAAACTTTCTGCCGAACGTGGCTCGACGCAGTTTGGTATCACCGCGTCTCCATTTTTGGATGCTGAATTTCGCACGACTAAGTATTTGCTGACCGTGACGATCAATGATGACGGCTCTTTTTCGTACGACGAAGACACGCAAATCCAAATCAAAGGCCAGTCGGCAACGTTTCATCACATCGATAAAAATGTGCTTCGGAGAACGAAAACATAGGCACAAAGGTTGCCCATATCCTAATTAGATGTCACACACCAAGATTTTTGACCCAAAGTAGATCCAAAAATTCATCCAGCGGATAGATCATGATTTTGTCATCGGTCATTCGTGCAACCGGCTCAAGGCAAACGAGCATCTTTGACTTAAATTTTGGTTGTTCGCAGCCGAGTTCGCGCAAACCGCTAAGGTGCTTGGGTAAAATTTTGGCTGAGGATTTGATCTCGATCGCGATCCCAAATTCCTCGATTACAAGGTCAACCTCTTCACCAGTAGCCAATTTCCAATAAGTGAGGGTTCCACCGGCTTTGCGATAAGAATTCCAAGCCCGGATTTCGTTGACGATGACGTTTTCAAAAGCCTTGCCAAACTCGATACTCCCGGGCTCAAGCAGTCTGCGGCGTGCAAGCCAGTTCACGACGCCGACGTTTGCATAATAGAATTTTGGTGCGTGAACGATTTTTCTTTTTGGTTTTCGTGTGTAGGCATGAACAAAAAAGCCTTGCAGAGTGTCGCACAGAATCTCGTAGTAGTTTTTCACGGTAGGGCTTTTGACGCCGCAATCCGACGCAATGTTTGTGTAGTCGACAAGTTCGGTATCGCAAAGAGCTGACGCGCGCAAAAAGTCGAAAAAGGATGGAAGATTGCGGACCAGAGCTTCGGCCGCGATTTCTTCTTTCAAATAGTCGCGGACATAGTTTTCTAAAAGTTCCCAGTAAGAGTCTGAGGCATAGTGGTTGGGAATGTTGCCACGATTGCACAATTTGGTGATGTCAAATTTGTCGGCGAGTTCAACAGAAGTTAGGCCAAACATTTCAAATCGGAGCGCGCGCCCACCGAGCAGGTTAGCATGCCCCCGTCGTAACTTGCGCGCACTTGAACCACACATACCAAACTTCCAGCCGCGTGATTCGATAAGTCGATGGACTTCGTCCAAAAGGCTTGGAACCTTTTGGACTTCATCGATTATGACTGGACCGGACTTCGAGTGGGCAGCCAGAACCTCTTCAAGTAAGGAGGGATTTTGAGTAAATCTGACGAACTCGCTCGATCTGAGTCAGTCGATGTAGGTTTCGTTTTTGAAGGTGTTTTTTAAGTAAAAGGTCTTCCCAGCCTGACGAGGACCCCACAAAAAAAATGATTTATCTATATTTTTCGGGATGTTAAGGACTCGTTTAAACTGCATTTTAAAATTTCCGTCTTTTTTAAAAAACTACTTTAGCACTCATGACCTTTTTCAAGAGACGTCAGAGCCGCTGATCTCGCGCCGTGCCGGATCCTGATTTAGTTTTTACGAGACACACATATTCAAAACCGCTGACTTTACTCGGGCCACGTATGGCTCAACGGAGATGACTTCTGCATACAAAAGAAAGTGCATGATGCTGCCAACAATCAATTGGTGAATGTTGCGGGCAATGTCTCTTGGCACCAACGAATTGGGGAATTCCTTTTCTGCAACCCCATGATTGATCATGTGATAGATGCGTTCCTCTCCGCCCGAAAATGCCGTCTGCACGACCTTCTTAATCACGGGATCGTGACTCGCCGAAAGCACCCCGTACATTAGCACCGAACCGTGCGAACGATACGCATCAGCCCATCTGAAATTTCCCTCAACGTATAACATCAGTTGCTCTTTTGCTGAGCGCACGGCGTGTTTGGCCAAAAGCTCTGTAACGAGAGAGTTGTTGGCGGTGACGATGTACATCACGATGCTTTCGAATATTTGGTGCTGTTTCGGAAAGTAATAGAAGATCAGGGATGTGGGCATGTCGAGGCGTTCTGCGATCAGCTTGGCATTTGTCTTTTCGATGCCAACTTCATGCACGCACTGGATGGCGGCTTCCAGAATCTGCTGCTGTTTTGGGTTCATAACTTGGCTCCCAAATGGGGTCAAAACTGGGGGCAAATACCCCCAAATTGATTCGGCATTTTTGCCGCAAAAATTGATCAATTAATCAGCTTTTTATGATTGAGTAGTCGAACAAGGCAGCTTTGTCAGACTATTTCAGGCAAGTGTTGACTTGGTTATTGTCTTTAATATCAGTTGGTTAATTCATGTATTGATTAATCAATCAAAAATAGTTGACTCCGCAGTATAAATGCAACCATAACCACCAAAGACAGGTAGAAAACCACTTCACGGGAGCGGTGAGAATGGATGTCCAAACTCCTGATTTTCAAACAGGGAAAGCAACGCAGGCATTCGACTTTCGGGATGTGCTCCGACGCGAACTGCAAAACAGACAGCAAAAAAACCCGGCGTATTCGATGCGAGCGTTCGCGCGAGACTTGGATCTGTCGGCAAGCGGGCTGAGTGAAGTGCTTTCCGGAAAACATAGCCTTTCGTTGCGACGTGCGATCACAGTCTCTAAAAAGTTGGGTCTGTCCGAAGAGCACGCTGATGCTTTTATACAGTCCGCATGTTCGCGAATGGAAAGGTCAGGAGCGGAGAAGGTCATAAGAAGCTCGCCTGATTCAACGGCGTCCGTTACCCTCAATAGCCCAGGTGCCAAGGCTTTGTTGGCAGAACTGCAAGCAATCCTCGAAAGCCATCTGAATTCTGCAAGACCGTGTGGAAAGTCTGGTGAAATCCGCGTTGATTTGCGTATCCAAATCGAAGACTGAACGTCTGAGTTCTTTGACCAATCCTCGTAGATATCCGATCATATAGTATGCAATTTGCGTTGGTTCGTCGCAAAAGGGCAGACATGTTTCGGATTTCAATAGTTTTAGCCGGAATGCTTTTTGGTGCCCCTGCATGGGGCAGCGGTCCTGGCATTTTCGAAATGCAGGGCTGTACCTTGCTACGTTACCAGCAGTTCTATGATGGGGTTCGACAGAAGGTTGAAGCTCAGCAAGTAAATCCAGAATTCCCGTTTAAAGCAAAAGTTTCCTTCGGCGTTATGGCTCCCTCTAATCAAATGGTCATGAACTCCGCGGCGACCACCAAGACCGTGTATCCCGATTTTTGGAGTGTGCAGCTTTTTGGTTTTGCTGGGGTCAAAGATGGGCAAGTGGATTGGTGGCACCAAAAGGATAAGGAAAACAAACAAGCCCGCACTGACGAAGTGCCGAGTGATATCGCGCTGTTTCGCGCGTCCAATGTTGAATACCTACAACAGCAATACAAAGAGTGGGGCTTTCCTGAAATTACGTGGCGCACCTTGCAACAGCAAGAACAGTTTTTGGCGGAGCATCGGAAATTTGAATACGCGGTGAGCAAAGGTGGGAAGCTACTCTTCTTCATTCGCGCGTACATTGGTTCGCATTGGAAAATGATGCGCGGTGAAAACGAGACATTCAAAGGGGAAACGCCGTTTGTCGAAGCATTCATGACTGACGGCCCGTTCTTTTATCGACGGCGGATTCCAACTTACATGATGCCTGCGGATCTGATCCAAAAAGATCCGTACGCGGAATCAAATCCTTTGAACAAGCTTCGCGCTGAAAACAGCCGCAACGGCATCATTGAAATTGGACGATTTTTCATCGACCGAGATGCTCCCAAAGAAGACGTAGCGATGGCTCGCAAGATTGGCTTGGCGATGTTTGCCGATCATCTGCGAGACTTTGCTCCCAGTAACGATCTTAGTCGCCTAACCGTGGTAGCAACAGGCGGCCCTGCGGGGGCGAGGTTATACGATGCGGAATTTGGTCTGAAACCATACGCAGAAATCACGGACAATCTTGGCGGTAACACCCTTGGCCCTATGTACGACGTGCTGGGACGGAAGTTTGATAACGATGTGATGGATGCAACGTTAGTTCCTGAATACCGAGTTGGTGATGATCGCAAGGTGCGGCCCAACCACGCTGCCGATCCAGAAGATGTGAAGCGGATTACCTTACTCACCACGACCGGTACAGTTTTGATGGAAAAGCTCGCGCAAAACAAAGCGTCGGGGATGTCTTTGAACTTGGATGAATTCCCGCAAAACGTTGCAACGACCCACACCGAGTTTGTAAAGCCCGTTCCTATGCCTGGACCAGAAGGCTGGAAATTTAAGTAATCTAATGCATTTCATGAAGTTATTCTCCTTGTCATTTCCATGACATTGAACCCCACGTGCTAGAACGCCCGACAGTTGTGGGGGGCGAACTTTGAAGAAGCTACATTGGCCAATTTGGTGGGACTGGGACCTCTACCTAACTCATCATTTACAGATGAGAATGTCAGATCGTGCCATTAATGAAGTTGACTTGAGAGTTATGTTGTACAACGCAACGGACTTTCGTAAGAGTGTTAACGACGGCAGGTGGGTAATATCAACCCGATTGCGCAGAGTGGAGTGGGAGGTTGTCATTGAGCCTGATTTTGAAGAAAAAGTTCAGGTCGTAATAACGGCTTATCCTGTGGAGATGCGAAAATGACTGAAGCTTGTTTAGAGGTGACATTTCGTAGAGGGGTTGCGATAGCTGCCTATTACTATTTTCCACGCAAGGCTGGTGAAAAAAATGTCCGATCTACGGTGGTAGCTCCTGGAATTGTCGTTGATTACGCTCGCGATGGGCGACCCATTGGAATCGAAATTATTGAACCTAAGCAAATCACCTTGCGAAAGTTTAATCGTATTTTGCGCGGACTCGGTCTTCCGGCAACCACGAAACAAGAACTAGCTCCCCTAACGGTTGCGTGAGGGGAACGCTTCAATGCCAAGTTCTTCTCACAATCAAATGGACGCTCGTCCATTTGATTTTCTTATCTGACATCTATATGGTGTCCTTTACTCTAAATTCGCATAATGAAGTCCGGGGGAAATGTCATGATCAGAAGTCTTGTAGTCGTTGTGGTTGCTGCATTTGCCGCCGCCCCTGCTTTGGCGGAGTCGGTCGGTTTTCATATTAAATTTGCCGGAAAATCCACGTCACTGACCTGCGCAGATATCTGGGAAACGCTAAAAGTCGAAGGACGACCAGATTTGCAGAGCCTCGGTGGCTCAGTTATCTTTGCGTCTGAGACTCCGTGTAAGGGATACAAGAATATTGCAGGTTCGAAGGTCGCGGCAGACCAAGTTTTGGCGGATCTTTCCCCACTAAATGCTATTTATGACATCCAGATTTGGGAACTTGCTGCGACGGAAGTAACGGCAAACACGACCGATCTATCGGAACAGTTTAACGCAAAATTTGTCGGCAACTTTGCAAACATCGATGAGTATCTGACTTTCATTGATACTTTTCGGGATGCAGATGCGCGAGAATTGCCTGAGATTTTTGTTAATACGTTTAAGAATCCAGAGTTCGCTGAAAAGTTAAAGATTCATTTTGCAACGGGACAGTGTTTGCAGAATTTTTCCATCAACTACCGCTGGTATGCGTATGACCGCATTGACGGCAAGATTAAGTTGGCAATGAAGCGCATTGTGCGACCAGAAATTTGTGAGTGATTTGTCGTCGAGTGTGAGTTGTTACGAGTGTGGGATCAATATGTCTTTTGATTTGCGTTCGATCGAGAAAGCTCCCCGAATCCGCGTCCCAGAATTTGAGGACGCTCTTCCTTCGACGCCGAAGATGTCCGCAAGTTATCGCCGCGCGCCATCGAGAGGTTTTTTCTTAGACAGTAAAGATACTGAACTCGCTCTGCAAAATGCTCTTCGCTACATCCATCCTAAGTTTCATGTGGAAATGAAAAAAGAGTTTCTGGAAGAACTCAAATCGCGTGGACGAATCTACGGCTATCGCTTCCGTCCTGAAGGTCCGATCAAAGGTAAACCGATCGACGAGTATCGCGGCAAATGCTTAGCGGGCAAAGCCCTGCAAGTGATGATGGACAACAATCTCGATTTCGATATCGCGCTCTATCCATATGAGCTCGTGACCTATGGTGAAACTGGTCAGGTTTGTCAAAACTGGATGCAGTACGTTTTGACCAAGCGTTATCTTGAAGAGCTGACAGATGAAACAACTCTCGTCCTGTACTCCGGTCATCCAGTCGGTCTTTTTAAGTCACACAAGGCTGCGCCTCGAGTCATTACGACGAATGCTTTGATGATTGGCATGTTTGATAATCCGAAAGATTGGCATCGAGCGGCAGCGATCGGTGTCGCTAACTATGGCCAGATGACTGCTGGCGGTTGGATGTACATCGGACCGCAGGGCATTGTACACGGTACCTTCAACACCATCATGCTTGCGGGAAGAATGAAGCTCGGCGTCAAGTCGGGCGAAACCATGGGTGGCAAGTTATTTGTGTCGTCCGGTCTCGGCGGTATGAGTGGGGCACAAGGCAAGGCCGTCGCAATTTCTGGGTGTGCGGGCATCGTTGCTGAAGTTGATAGTTCCCGCATCGAAACGCGTCTAAGCCAAGGTTGGGTCGATGTCGTCGCAAAGACGCCGGCTCAGGCGTTCTCACTAGCGCAAGAGGCGATGAAGCAAAAGCGTGGCACGGCCATCGCGTTTGAAGGCAACATCATTGATCTGTTGCAGTACGCAGTTGATCATAGAGTGCACATTGATCTGTTGAGTGATCAAACGAGTTGCCATGCAGTTTACGAAGGAGGCTATTGTCCTCAAGGTCTTAGCTTCGCCGAACGAACAGAACTACTCGCAAAAGATCAAAAGAAGTTTAACGAGCTGGTCGATCTATCTCTGAAGAAGCACTATTCGCTCATCAAGAAGCTGACTGAGAACGGCACTTACTTCTTTGACTACGGCAACGCATTTATGAAAAGCGTTTTCGATACTGGCGTAAAAGAGATCGCGAAAAACGGTACAGACACTCGCGATGGTTTCATCTGGCCGAGTTATGTCGAAGACATTCTTGGACCTGAATTGTTTGACTACGGCTATGGACCATTTCGGTGGGTATGTCTGTCAGGACGAGAAGAAGATCTACGCAAAACTGATGCAGCCGCAGCAGAGGTGATTCGCACGCTTCGACCAAAGATGCGCTACCAAGACGAAGACAATTACAAGTGGGTTAAGGACGCTGAGAAAAACCGATTGGTAGTCGGGACGAAGGCTCGCATTTTGTACCAAGATGCCCAAGGTCGCAGAGCAATTGCATTGAAATTCAACGACATGGTTCGCAAAGGGGAAGTAGGCCCCATCATGCTCGGTCGTGATCATCACGATACTGGTGGTACGGATTCGCCATTCAGAGAGACGAGCAATATCAAAGATGGCTCGAATATCATGGCTGAAATGGCTACGCAGATTTTTGCGGGCAATGCAGCACGTGGCATGACGCTATGTGCGTTGCACAATGGTGGCGGAGTTGGCATCGGTAAATCTATCAATGGCGGCTTTGGCATGTTGCTCGACGGATCGGAACGCGTCGACACAATCTTAGACATGGCTATGCCGTGGGACGTCATGGGCGGAGTGGCTCGTCGTGCTTGGGCGCAAAATCCGCATTCTATTGAAACATGCATCGAATTCAATCAGACCAACGGCGAGCGTGGAGAAATGATCACGCTGCCGTGGCCTGTTTGAATTCATAGTTGCGGAAGCTCGATAGATATCGGTTTTTTCCTCGACATATCATGGATGAAGGCTCACAATTCCATCAAAATGTCCTAAGCGGCAATATTGGGAGGTTCATCATGAAAGTAGTTCAAGGACTATTGGCGTTGTCACTCAGTTTGGGTGCGTGGCAAGCCAGCGCGGACGATCAGTGGTTGGAAGTTTCTCGCAAGGATTATGCATATCCAAATGGAGTCAGCCGTTCACAGCCATACGAATTTAAAAATGGCTTGAAGGCAAGCAAGATGGTCGTGTTCTATGACGGTCAGTTCTGCAAAAATCTTTCGACAACCAAAATCAACGTTGCATATAAGAACGATCCGTTGACGTATGAAGCTGTGGCCCCGACCAATGGCGTGATCAATCTTTCTGGCGAAGACGTCTTGAAAGTTGTCGTGTTTACGCGTCAGCCAACATACGAATCGGTCAACTGTGTTGAGCGAATCTTTATTCCAAAGGCAGCGGCTCCCGTTCCTTCCGAATACATTGGTACGATTGACCTTGGTGCCGGTGCAACGTCTGCAGAAATCGAACTTACCCGTGCAAAAATTGTTAAGCAGGTCATGCTTGAAATTCCACGCTACTGCGGTGATTTGAAGATTTCAGAATTCGGAACACTGACCGAGGGATTTTTTCAGGCGGCCGAACTCATTAATGCAGAAAAGCATTTGTATTCGATCGATGGCGGTAACGGTGAAATCGTAAAGGGTTTCCGTCTAGGTGCGGAAAATCTTGCTGAGCGTACATGTGCCGTGGGTGTTTACATTCTCGCTGAGTGATTGATTCGTCACCCAGAGCGGAGCGAAGGGCCTAGATCCTTCGGCTTCGCCTCAGAAAGACGCAAAATGAAATGGCATAACGAAGAATCAATGTGGCTTGGTAATCCTGTCTCTGATTGGATGACGGCAGTGGCGACGGCCATCGCAGTCGTTTTGATTTTTCGTTTGGCCATTCGCTTTTGGCAAAAAGTCTTCTCTAAGACGTTATCCCAGATTGACGAAGCAAAAGTACAAGTCATCAACCGCATGGTGGTGAAAACTTCAACGTTTGTGATTGCAGTCGCTGCTTTTGAATTTGTTCTTCGACCGCTCAATCTTCCGGGTTGGCTCGAGCATCCTCTGCGCGGAGCATACTGGATCAGCGTCGCCTACCAATGTGCAACGTGGTTAACGATTGCATTTGAAGGACTGGTTGAGTCCAGTGTGTCGAGCAAAGATCGTCAAGCAGGCCACGCCACATCATTGAATATCGTCAAGTTTATCGGGCGCGTTGGAATATGGACAGGTGCAGTACTTATTGCCCTAGACAATTTAGGCGTCAACGTCACGACTCTGGTTACGGGACTTGGTGTCGGCGGTGTCGCGGTGGCCTTGGCGGTGCAAAGCATTCTCGGCGACCTCTTCGCGTCGTTGTCGATCGTCTTTGATAGACCGTTCGAAGTAGGAGATTCGATCGCCGTTGCTGATCTGATGGGAACAGTCGAACATGTTGGCTTGAAGACCACGAGGGTGCGAAGCGTAAACGGTGAGCAGCTCATCTTCTCAAACAGCGATCTACTTAAGAGTCGTATTCGCAATCTCAAGCGGATGGAAGAGCGGCGTGTTGTTTTGGCCTTTGGTTTACACTACGACACGACCTCAGCCCTTCTAAGTCAAGTCCCTGAAATTATTAGAGATGTAATGTCCGGAATTGCCGGCTCACGCTTCGATCGAGCGACCTTTTTACGATTTGGTGAGTCATCGCTTGAGTTTGAGCTCATCTATTTTGTGAAAAGTCCTGAGCTCGCAGAATCTCTAAACGTCCAACACCAAGTCAATCTCGGTATCACTGAAGCACTCCGTAAGGCTGGGATTCAGTTTGCCTACCCCACACGCACCGTGCATTTGGCTGGGTATTCTGGAGTCAAATTGTAGCTTTATCTTTGCCCTTCACGATGCGCTGCGCCATAATGTGTGGCTCATCTGCTACCGTGAAGGGGAGCTAAAATCGTGGAAGAAAAAGACAATCCGTCTCTATATCGCATTCGTCACTCACTTGCGCACGTGTTGGCACAGGCCGTCAAACTCAAATACCCACAAGTGCAACTTGGATTTGGTCCGCCGACGGATACCGGTTTCTTCTATGATTTTGATTTTGGATCACAGGCCATCAGCAATGATGATTTGAAAGACATCGAGCGCTCGATGAAAAAGATCATCGGCCAGCGCCAAGCGTTCGAACGATCCGACACGGATGCAAACGGCGCGGTCGAAACACTAAAAGGTTTCGGTAACGAGACTTACAAAGAGCAAAATATCCGTAATCTTGCCGACCGCGGTGAGAAGAATTTTTCTTTCTACAAGAATGGTCCCTTTTTGGATCTTTGCGAAGGTCCGCACGTCGAGCACACAGGGCAATTGCCAGCGGACGCATTCAAATTAGACCGTATCGCTGGTGCGTACTGGCTGGGTAACGAAAAAAACAAGATGCTGACTCGTATCTATGCTCTCGCTTTCGAAAAGCGCGAACAACTTGATGACTACATTAAGCGGCGTGCTGCAGCAGAAGAATTCGATCATAAGAAGCTTGGCAAAGAGCTAGAAATTTTCCGCACCGACGATCTTGTCGGTAAGGGCCTTCCGCTATGGTTGCCAAATGGTACAGCTATCCGTGAAGAAATCGAAAAGTTTGCCAAGGAAAAAGAATTCAAGTTCGGCTATTCCCGCGTCGCAACTCCCAACATCGGGAAAGCGGCTCTCTATCTTAAGTCGCAACATTTGCCTGCATATCGCGAATCCATGTTCTCGCCGATTGTGATTGATGACGATGGCGAAAAGGTAGAATACTTTTTGCGCCCGATGAACTGTCCACATCATCACTTGGTTTATGATTCTGGTATGCGAAGTTACCGCGACCTGCCATTGCGACTGGCCGAATACGGCAACGTTTACCGTTATGAGCAGTCTGGTGAATTAGCGGGCTTATTGCGCGTTCGCAGCATGTGCATGAACGATGCGCACATTTACCTGCGCGCAGATCAATTCGAGACTGAGTTCCGCAGCATCATGAAGATGTACAAAGAATTTTATGAGACCTTCCGCTTGAAGGACTACCGCTACCGTCTTTCCATTCGTGGTAAAGACAATGCCGAGAAATTCAAGGGCGATCCTGCCATGTGGGACCGGGCGGAAGCTCTTCTAAGGAAGGCATTGGAAGACCTTGGTTTGCCATTCTTCATCGGAGAAGGCGAAGCGGCGTTTTACGGCCCGAAGATCGATATCCAATTCAAGAATCTTATGGGGCGTGAAGAGACTGTTTCTACAGTGCAGGTAGATTTCCTCGCAGGCAAAAACTTCAACCTCAAATACATTGATGACGCTGGTCAAGAGCAGACGCCAGTGGTCATTCACCGCGCGCCATTGTCCACCCACGAACGTTTCTTGAGCTTCCTTTTGGAATACTACGGCGGCGCGTTCCCAACGTGGTGTGCTCCTGTACAAGTGGCGTTCATTCCCATCGGTGACGAACAGGTTGCGCAAACGCAGCAGTGGCAGGAAGAGCTGCGTGAAGAGTTCGTTCGTACTGAAGTTGACGACAGTGCTAATTCGTTCAACAAGAAGATCCGTACCAACACCATGCGCAAGATTCCCATCATGCTCATCGTTGGTGGAAAGGAAGTAGAAGAAAAGAAGGTCACCATTCGCCGTTACGGAATGAAAGAACAACAGACGGTTGCGTGGAGCGAATTCAAAGAGATCCTGCGCAAAGAAATTAAGGATCGCGTCATGTTGCGTGAGCCGATGGGTTCAATCATCTAGAGACCCATCGCTTCGCTCTGGGTGACGGGGCCCATAGGTCATCCTGAACGAAGTGAAGGATCTCAATTCGTTTTTCGCATAATTAGTTGTCTCCTTTGAGAGCAATTGTCAGTTGCTACCGTGCATCCACGCAAGCTATATGCCCCATGACTTTGGGGCTAACTGACAAAAGGAACTCTCATATGAAATCCGTATTTGCGACACTATTGGTGTTTTTCTCTGCGCAAGCCTTTGCGGCGGCGTGTCCCTCCAATTTCAAGGATGTTGAGACAGTTCGAAAGCTGGTGGACAAGGAATATAGCCTGGCCCACAAGAACCGTCGGCCCGTCAGCGACGCTGCCTATAAGATGAAGGAATACTTCGGCCGATTGACTAACGCGTTAGCGATCGAAGGCGCAAAACCATGGGAAAGAAACTCGGATGGTACGAGTTCATACACATTCATGGACAAAGATGACACCAAGCACGCAAAAACGGCTTTAGCATCCATGGCAGCAATCGCACAGCACAGTTCTCGATTTGGTTCGCTGACAGAGTTGTTGGCAAATATCGGCAAAGAAGCCGTTGCCTTGAACTTATATTCGAAAGAAGTCGATTTGGCACAATGGCGTTGTCTTTCCAACGAAGCAACACTTCGCGCGTTGTCAGACGGCTACCACAAAGATCTGAAGTTGGTTCCGCTTGCAGAAGCCAAGGTATCTAACAAAGAAGAAATCCTGAAGGCTGCTGCTGAAACGGCTGAGGACGAAGAAAATCTTTGGGGCGACACGATTCTTGAAGGTGACTATTCCCTTACTGGCGAAGCAAAAGCTGAAAGCCTTGAAATCCTCTTTCGCAGCGAGCAAATGGTAGGTGTTGCGATGGTAATCAGTGCCGACGCCATCATGACCGCGAGCGGCGACTGTGAATACAATGAAAAGACCGAAAAGTGGGAAGGAGAAGAGTGCGCCCACGGCTATATTTATTCCAACCGCCTCATCGATTGGGAACTTAAAGAAGTTGAAACGCCGCACGAACCTGAGTTCGATAACTGAAATTTTCTGACTCCACACTGGCCAAATAGCAGCGTGCCATTCTGGCGCGTTGCGTCCCTCGATCTGCTGGCGTAGAAATCGCTCCTCACTTCGGTGCGCGAAGTGGTCGATTCCTGGAAGGGGGGCAAGCACATGAGATACCTAAACAGCATTTTAATCGTACTTGGTTTCGCGTTTTCGGCGAGTGCCGTCGCTGACCACAATCCTCCGCGATTCATTTTCTGCACCTCAATTTCCGATAATATCTTGAAAAACGGCCAGATTACGTTGCACGATTTTTCGGATCCTGAAAATTGTTCGCGTGCCGCACTTGAGGCTCGCCAATATGGTGCTTTTTGCACAACGTCTTCTGACAATTTACTAAAGTCCGCCGACGATGGTTACGTAATACATGATTTTTCGGATCCTGAAAGTTGCCAAAGGGCACTCAAGAAAGGAGCAGGCAGCAACAACGGTTTCATTTTCTGTACATCTTCTTTAGATAACCTCCTAAAACGTGGCAACGCAATCCTGCACGACTTTTCTGATCCTGATAACTGCGAGCGTGCGGCAAGCGAAGCAAGACGCTACGGAGCCTTTTGCACATCCTCATCAGACAATATGTTGAAGGATTTGAACGGCGCGGTTATTCGTGATTTTTCTTCGCCTGATGAATGCCAACAGGTTCTTGCCTCAGGCGGAAATTCTGGCCAAGGCTTCATTTTTTGCACTTCGTCTAGTGACAACATGCTGATGCGTGGGACCAAGACACTTCACGATTTTTCCGATCCCGAAAATTGCGCCCGCGCTCTAGGTGAAGCGCGGCAGTTTGGTGCTTTTTGCACCTCAACTAGTGACAATATGCTTAAAGACTTGGAAGGCGCTGTCCTATATGACTTTTCAAGCCCAGAGGCTTGCCAAGAAGCTTTGCGAAACGGGCGAATCCCCAATTAGTCGGGGGTTCGCGTCATATCTGTTTTAATGAAATCCATAAGTCCGCACTGATTGAACGGTCGAAGCCACGCAGGATTGAGTTTTGTGTGGCGTGATTGAATGTACGCATCCATGACAGGGAATAAATATTTCTGCCGCGCATAGTCTGAATTTAAGAAGCGTGATGTGTAGCGATCGTTCGGCGTAAATTTTGCGTGAAGCTGATCCGTTGTGAAGTAGAGACCACTTCGCATTGCCTGCCTATATTCTCGCATCATTGGCTTGATAACCTTTGGATCTGCTGTGAACGCTGAGACCACCTTGGGATTGGTGATGATCCATTCTTCGTATAAAACTTGAGAAGTATCAGACGTCAGAGTCCGCTTATGGTGGATCAAATCAAACTCAGTGAAGTCAACTTTAAGATCGAGCAATCGGGTATCTTCATTTGTTTCAACTTCCCATATGCGCAGAGGGTCGCGTTGAATCTCTATGGCGATCATGAAGTCGCCATAGACTTCTGTCGGGCCTGTTCCGAAACCTCCGATCGGGTGAGACCAAGTGAATAACCCAAACCCCGTTTGCAACACGGGAATGGATTGTACCAGATTGTAACTGGTGTACATCCACGGTAAGGGCAGCATGTTTTCTGATATGCTTTGAATTTTGTATTCGGCATTGGTTGAAGACTCTTTCATCCAATGAAACAAAAATCGAGGAGCTTCCTTCGTAACGATTTTGTTGGCCAGCGATGTCGGCACAAAGAGAAAAAACGACATCAACACAATCTTCACGTAATCACACGCCGCATATAACTTCATTTACGACCTCGTCGTAACAGAATGTACTCGGCCATTCCTTGGGTGTATTGAGCAGTCGTTTCTTCTACGGTCATTTCAAAATCGTTTTCAGACCCGCGGGAAGGCGGGGGAAGATCATACTTCATCAAAATCAGATCACAAAAAAGGCGAATGGATCTTCCATTTCCGTCAATGAATGGATGGATCGAAATCAAAGCGTGATACAGTTCCGCGACAATTTGCACGACCTCGACTTTGGTGGGATTTTTGGCTAGAGCATTTCGTGCTTTTGAGATGACTTTGTCAGTAAGTTTGCTGACGTCCTTTGTTGGGACATAGTCAAAGGTTGCATACACTCGACCATCGACATGTTGGGTTGGACGTTGGGGATCGAGTGTGAAGAACTTGTTTTGACGCATTCGTTCAAATTCAAACTCAGTCAAATACTTAAGCCCGAGATTATCTAGACTTTCACCCTCGTGCCGAAACTCTTCCAGCGATTCGTTGCGAAACTTTCCATGCAACGATGCAGAAGAATTGCCCGAGTACTCAATACGCTCGCCTTCGCTCAAAATCCTCCTTGCCAAAATGGAGTATTCGTTTTGGGAAATCTTGCCCGAATCCGCGTCAAGTTTGATGCGCCGCATATTGTATCCGATGTAGTAGTGATGCTTTAAAGCCAATTTGTGAATCTGCTGCAACACATTTACGGATACATCGGCCGTCTTGCTATGCGCATGAACCCATGTAGCCGCCGATCGCCAGTCGTCCCATGTACGCGGGCCAAGCCTAGCTAATGAATCAAAGCCCGCGTCGCGACTTTGAAACTCACTGTCGCTATAATTCAATAAACGCAGCGCATCAAATTTGGGCAAAACAGTGTAGCCATTTGTGTTGACGTCTTGCTGCCACTCGGCCGAAATGTTTCGAAGTGAATCATCTTGGTGTACAAGTTGGGTTGCTTCGAGTGAGAAACACGGAAAAAGATCTGCTGCGCTGCCATCACCGGAAAAATGAAATGCAAACAAAAGCGCGAGGATGCGTAAAAGTTCCCAAATAATTCGCATCGATCACCAAACGTTAAGAATGCAATGGATAGATTATAAGATTCTATTTCATTACAGTGCTTCGCTCAACGTTCTACAAAAAAGCTTTAATGCAGACATCATTACCCACTGCACAGCCAGCGTTCACAAATTACGAACGTGCGCCGCTGGCAAATGAAAACTTCACATTTGCCGTTAGTTCGAGTGCGGCGAATTCCTAGTATGAAATTGCTAATTCCTAGCACACGCTACGCCCGTATTTGATGCGTCACAATTTTTTACCTTATAGGACTTGGCCTGCCGGTCGGTGCTTTTGATCTTGAAAATCATTCTCAATTGGGCTATTTAAGTCATAATTACGGATAGTTAAACCATAACCATTTTGATGAAGGTATAAAATATGAAAATCACAGGTTTAGTTTTCACAGTTTTTTCGGTTTCAAATATTGCGTGGGCGCTCGAAAATCCAACTGCAAAAAAACATGCGGAAGAATTTTTGGCACGGGCGGCGCTATTTCAAGAAGAGATCCAAAAGGCGACCCCGTCATCCGAATTGATCCAAAACGAAATCACCGAAATGCTGGAAAGCGCGCGTCAAATTCTGCCAGCTTGGGCCGAGGTTCACACGCAATGCGCCGCGCAGCTAGCAAAGGTTGTCGAGCTGTATCCCCAAATTGATGTTTGGACTCCGCAAGAAATCCGACGAAACATTGAGGGTGCAATAGCATTGCCGCCTGCTGAAGGGTGTTACCCCGGGCGCGATGTAGTTGCTCATCCTGCGATTGTTCGTGCGTTAGTTCGCAGTGGATCAATTGGAGAACAGCGAAGTCGGCTCGCTCGTGAAATGGACGAAGCCATTGAGCACATGGAAGAGATTGCAGCAGAGTTTTAACGCAAAAACATACTCGCAATGCCAATCAATAAACTTCAGCTGATCCTCATTGTACTTGCAGGCGGCTGCTCCTTTGTGGAGCAGCCGCGCCACGGCAATGACGCGAATGGTCCTCAATTTGCCAATGAACTAGACGAAACCAGTGTCAGGATCGACTTGTCAAATTGGCCTGCTCCGCATCCCGCAAAAATTGGCTTTGATGCTATTGCTCCGATTTTTCGTGACAGCAAACACGGTTCGTGCGCGCGATGCCACGTTACGCAATGGCCATACATCGGCGGCGATTTTGCAAAGTTAGCAAGTTCAGTTCCGTACAAAAAACGTCGCATACAAACGTTGACAGGATTGGCAACCTTCATCGCGGACTGTTCCGACATGGTCGAGTCCACTCGCTGCGCCGGTGATCCTGATGATCCCAAAGATAACTACGACTACAAGATGCCGACAAAATTTGGTTTTAGTCCGCTGTCGGAACAAGATCTGCAGCTTATACGCCGATGGGCAGAAGACGGTGCCGAGGAGTTTGGCTGTTCGCAGGTTGTCGAGCTCACACCGACTAGCTGGTTCAACATTCGATTGATTGACGAGGCTGGGACGGAGATCGGATTAACTAAAGAATCGTCGTATGATCATGAAAGAAAAATTTTGACACTTTTCGCAATGCTCGACCACACATCACCAATTGCGGCACTGCTTGCATCACAAGGAGAGGGCCATGCCGCCGTGCGCATTCCTCTTGCTCCCACGCCAACCAGCCTAAATTACGCCGTAAATGTAGCTCATTTATGCGGTAGCTAACGATGTAAAATGTAAATAAATCCAGTCGTTTTGAGGCCTTACACTAATTTGACAAACATTTTCGGGATCGTTTCCGATAGTTTGGATTGAGATCGCATGTTCTCGTTTGTTTGAGGGCTATGCTGTGAGCAAAATCATCGTCAGAAAAACTCGCTGGGTCACCGTAAAATTCGACGGTCTCGTGTTTCACGTCACGAATTCTGCCGTAAGGTCGGAGCGGCAAGATGCGCTCGAAATGCAGGCGATTTACGAAGAGCTAGCAGGGGGCAAGCAGTATCCGGTTCTCGTGGATGCCAGAAATAGCAAAAATGCACCTAGCGAAGCTGCCAACGAGATTTTTCGTACTGAGCGCTATTGCCGCCCCATTGAATTCATGGTCGTAGTCCTAGAAGGACGGCTAGTCGCACATGCGGCCACAGTCTATGGTTCAATCATCGAAATCCCGATCGACATTAAATATTTCGCCAATGAACGCGATGCAATCGCGGAAATTTTTCGACGCAGCCCGCGATGCCGGCAATCAACGCTACTTCCGCAAGATTTCCAAACGGGATCGGTTGATGTCGCATATGATGAAAATATCGGCGTGGCTTCCCTTAATTTAAATCGCTCCAATACTAGTGAGCTCACGCAATTGAATGAAATCGCGCGTGAATTCGAAATTCTCACGGCGTCTCGTGCCGAAACGTTCAAAGTGTTGTTAGATGATCGAAAATTCTCACGTAGAATTTTCAACGTTGTCAGTAAAATCAGCGCGCCGCCGATCGATGCCATCGCCGCCGTGGCTCATCCATTCATTTGCACATGGGGGAATCTGTGGTTTGGAGCCAAATCCCGCAGAATCCCAGTGCGATTTTTTACCGATGAAGGCATTGCTAAGTCTTGGCTTGGCAGAATTCGTTCGTCGCATAATCTTGGAAGTGGAATGGGCGGCGTCTCGGTCGAACTAGACCTACTTACACAGGCATTTGAAAAGTTTTCCAAAGGTGATTATTCAGAAATCCCGCTGGAAAATGTCCAAGATGACGCGAAGACGCGACTGTTTTTGAATGCGTTAAATCTATTGGCGAGCAAGGTGAATCACCAAATCGTCGCGTTGGAAAAAGCAAATCATGTTTTGGAATCGCGAGTGGCCGATCGGACGCGCGAGCTTGAAGATCAGCGTGCTCGCGCCGTGGAACAATCGCGCCTAGTTGCCGTCGGTCGGTTTGCAGCGGGCTTGGCGCATGAGGTGAATAATCCTCTCGCCGTCATTAATTCTGCTGCGTCCCTGATCCGGAGGAAGCAGGAGCGAGGGATGCTCACCCCAGACGAGCTAATGACTCGAGTCGAATCCATTACCTCGATGGTTGAGCGTGCGACGCAAATTGTCAAATCAGTGCGTAGCATCTCGCGTGATAGTAGTGACGACCCCATGTACAAGGAATCGATCAGCGAAATTGTACGAGAAACCTTGGCGCTTTCGGAGGTGGCGTTCCGAGAGAGAGGAATTCACACTTCTTTTGATGCTGCTGACGGATTGTGTGCTGAATGCCGCAGGAGTGAAATTGGACAAGTATTAGTAAATCTTTTGAACAACGCGCGCGATGCTGTACATGAGTTGCCGCCCGAGCAGCGCTGGATCAAAGTCAACCTGATGGAGCGCGGCGACCATGTTGTGATCTCTGTCGAGAACGGCGGACCTGCTATTCCGGCCGAAGTCCGAGCGCGCATCATGGAACCATTTTTCACGACAAAACCAGTAGGGAAAGGAACCGGACTGGGATTGAGTTTGAGCTTAGCGATTGCTCGGTTGCACGGAGGTTCGCTGCGTCTTCTTGATCAAGAATCAACATGCTTTGAACTGAGCATCCCAAAGTCGAGGGGGGCAAAGTCGGCGGCATGACGATTAAATCACTTAGAATTCTTGTCGTTGATGATGAGTCAAATCTCGCAGAGTTGTTTGCGGAAAACCTGATTATCGACGGCCATCTTGCCGTTAGCGCGCAATCAGCCAAACAAGCCATATCATTGGTAGAGAATTCGGAATTTGATGTAGTCATTTCGGACGTGGCAATGCCGGAGATCACCGGCCCAGAGATGATGAAATCCATAAGCCAGTTGCTGCGAGGTAAGCCTGTGCCTCCGGTGATATTTATTACCGGCCATACAGATTTTGTTGTACCGGTCATTGCAGGTGTGCGCGTACTTGGCGCGTTATACAAGCCAGCTGATGATCGGGATGTCGCTTCTCTTTTGGGCAAGATATAGAATACCCAACGAGGCCCAATACTCATTCGCAATTGGCTGCATCAATGATAAAGTGAATCTCATTCACGCATCTAAATGAGAAAGAGGAGTGAATATGCAAGTAATGCTAGCTGGACGCGCGATTGCGATGGTGTTAGCGGCCTCTGCGATGCTCGTTACTTGCAAGGCGAGAAATGCACCACAATCTGCAACTGCTGCTTTTGATTCCGTAAATGCAGGAGGTCCGGACAATAGTCCTCTCGGGCGCGCAAAGTGTTGGATCGCTCCGGTTATTCCCATACAATTCAATTCAGCTTTAGATCGCGAATTAGAGACCATTGCCAATCCTATAGGCGATAGCGATCGCATCGGCGCAATGATAGCTGCAGTGCAAACATGGAACCAAATCTTGCAGCGGGTTGGTGCGGTGCAAACAATTTCCATCACAGCATTTACGGACATGGTCCAGCCGTTTGCGGCGACGCCGTTGAATGATAAAACCTGTACGGACATCGCATTACCCGCAAAGCGAATTGAACGTCATGAGTGGCGGACTGGTCTGCAGGTTGTGACATCGACAGCACAAGGTCGTGCACAACCGGCTTTCGGTGAAAACACAGATGGCCAACAATTTGCGCCCGCAGTGAAAGCGGGCGATGGACCGGGTTGGGTGATGCATCCGTTGGACATGTCTGATGCGACGGATGCATTGGGAGTGGCTTTGGTTCAGGGGGCGCCAATTACATTGGGAGCCATTGCTTGGATGACCCACGAATCACCCCGAGGTGCAAAGCAGTGCAATCGCATTCCTTGGTACTATGCAGCTTTTGCAAATGTGCCAAATGGGGCATACGACTTTTATTCGGTCATGTTGCACGAAATCGGTCATGTCCTCGGCCTAGATCATTCAGACGGCAACTGCGCGGCTGAAAACGGTTTTCAAAATGTTATGCGTTCGACGATTGCGCACGGAGTCCGATCAGCAATTGGTGAATGCGAGTTCAAAGCGATAGCTAAACTATATGGCCCGGGTGGGGCATGCGGTGTGCAGAATTGATCAATTGAAGAGTTGTATAATTGGCCAAAAAAAAGAAACCAGAGAATATCGTAACGTCACCCTTAGGGCGGGTCTGGTCTGTAGCTAAAATGGGGCTGCAGGCCGGTGCCAAAGCGGCGAGTTTTGCGGTTCAGGAAGTACTCAGCGGAGAAGACGGCAAAGCGGAGCGTTTGCAGTCGCTTTTAATTGATCAAGCACATATTCTCAAAACTGAACTAAGCAAACTCAAAGGTACTTTGCTTAAAGCAGGACAAATGCTTGCGATGGTTGGTGAACATATCGTTCCCAATGAAGTGGTTAGCGTACTGAATTCTATGCAATCTCAGGCGGATCCTCTTCCTTGGAAAGTCATGGAAGCGGAGATTAAACGGAGCATCCGGCCGAATCAGCTGAATGGTTTAGAAATTGACTCAGAACCTTTTGCTGCCGCATCCATTGGCCAGGTTCATCTGGCAACGCGCAAAAGCGACAATCAAAGGCTCTGCGTCAAGATTCAATATCCCGGAGTAGCGAAAGCCATCGACAGTGATGTGCAGACATTGAGGACAATTCTCTCCTTCACAAAAGTTATTCCGAAGATGGACGACTTGGACCCCATTTTTGACGAAGTTCGCACGCTCATGCGCCATGAAGTTAATTACGAGCGTGAAGGAAAATTTACAGCTTGGTTTAGGGAAGTTCTTCAGACGGATAGACGTTACATTGTTCCTCTTTTTTATCCGGAACACTCGTCTGGAAAAGTGCTGGTAACGTCTTTCGAACCTGGGGTTGAGTTCAAAGACCCCCATGTTTTGCAGCTGTCCTTAAGTCGCCGTAATGAATTGGCCGCATCTTTTTTGGAATTATTTTTCCTCGAATTTTTCGTGCTGGGACATGTGCAGACAGATCCTCACTTTGGCAATTACCGTATTCGATTAGCTGATAACCACACATCTCTTGATCGATTGATTCTGTACGATTTCGGCGCCGTACGCACATATTCGCTTAAATTTAGACGCGAATACCGTAAAATGTTTTTGGCAGCATTAGAAGACAATTTTGCTTCATTTAAAGTTGCATTTTTATCGATTGGAATGGGCCGCGAAACTGATTCTGAGCAAGCTCTGCAGGAGTTTTTTAGTTTGTACCAGCTGGTGCTGGAGCCATACTTTAAACCGGGTGACCGAGCCGCGAACTCTCGTTTTGTCGATGAGTCGGGAGCCTACGATTTCTCTTCGTCGGACGTTCATGAGCGGATTGGGCAAAAAATCTGGCAGATAAAAAAACTAATGGGAGTTCGCGCCATTCCACGTGAGTTCATTTTTTTGGATCGTAAGGTTTTTGGGGTGGCAACTGCGCTCAAAGTTTTTCAACCAAAGTTCAACGCCCGCGCCATTCTACAAAAGTACCTCGATCAAGATTTGTCGGAGGTTCGTGCTCGTAGCGACGACTAAATCTTTGCCGAATGGTCTCTGATCTATCGAATGAACCTGCCAGTTTACACAAAATGCGGCCACATCCATTGATGAATAAGTATGAGCGATGGCGCATCTTGCGGCGATGTGATGAGCCTTGCTTATGGCAGAATGCTCGATGCGCCAATGGTGGCCCCAGGTTTCAATTAAACAAAATTGGAATGGTTAGGATCATGCCAAGGAACTTGGTAGCGGGGGTAGGATTTGAACCTACGGTCTTCGGGTTATGAGCCCGACGAGATACCAGACTTCTCCACCCCGCGTCAGAGTGATGTCTCAGGAAGAGAGAGCCTATATAGAGTTGTCGGGTAGTTAAGTCAATCGAATAACCCGCCGCAACGATTTCGCCCTACGCATGCACCGGCTCGCTCGATATTTTCCAAGCATTAACAGGTAGTTAGTTCTTTCCTTGATTTTCGAACACTTCGGTCAAATTCGTGCGCTTGCGATCTTGTAAAAGCCCCGTGGGCACTCTAAGAGCCACTGAACCACCTATGCAAAGGAGCAATCAATGCAAGTATCCAAGCTAGCGATCGTATTTTCTGCCGCCGTTGTTTCAATTTCGGCATTCGGTGCAGGCAATAGCAACATCGCCCTGGACTGCATGTTTTCCGTAAATGAGGTTTGGAGCCGCAGTCACTTGACCTTCAACATCACACCAACGTCGCCAGAAGAAAATCAACGAGTCGTTGTTCTACAAGCTCGTCCAGTGGAAGTGGCTTACACCTACACCAAGTTTTCCAGTGAGATCAGAACGCGCGAAGTTAACGGACAGTACGAATCTTACGCAGTCATCGTTCCAGTTTCTGAAACTCGCACGCATGCACAAAATGAGCTTCTGACCACCGCCATCGCGCAAACGACTTTGGATTCAGAGCTGATGCAACATGCTGTTTTAATCGATAATTTGCAGATCGAACTACGCGAAGGAATGAAACTCAATTACAACATTGCTATCCAATTTGATCCCAAAACAAACAGTGCCGACGTGATGATCTCAACTACTGCGAGTGAGAACATCATCGTCGGCAGATGCAACAAATAGCCTATTAATCCTTAATCAAATTCAGAGCGGATCCTGCTTTAAACCACGCGATCTGTTCCTTGTTGAACGAATGATTCACAGGGAACGATTCCGTCTTACCGTCTGCATGTTTGAGTTCCATGGTCAGCGGCTTACCCGGTGCGAATGAATCAAGTCCTTTGATGCTGATGCGGTCATCTTCACGAATGCGGTCATAGTCATTCTTGTCAGCAAACGTGAGAGCGAGAACGCCTTGCTTCTTGAGGTTTGTCTCGTGGATACGAGCAAAACTTCTTACGCAGATTGCACTCACACCAAGGAAGCGAGGACTCATCGCTGCGTGCTCGCGGCTCGAACCTTCACCGAAGTTTTCGTCACCGACAACAACCCAGCGCTGACCTGCCTTCTGGTACTGGCGAGCAACTTTCGAAAACTCCGCTTTTTCTTTGGTCAAAACATTGGTTGCTTTGCCCACTTCGCCGCTGAATGCGTTCGTTGCACCGAGGTACATGTTGTCGCTGATCTTGTCGAGGTGACCGCGGTAGGTGAGCCACTTGCCCGCTGGGGAAATGTGGTCAGTCGTAGTCTTGCCCTTACACTTTGCCAAAACAACGTGTTCGGTAAAATCTCTGCCATCCCATTTCGTAAACGGTTGCAGAAGTTGCAAGCGTTCACTCGTTGGTTTGACATCGACCTTCACGCTCGAACCATCCGCCGGAGGTGCTACGTAGCCGCCATCAGTCTTAGCGAAACCATTCGCGGGAAGCTCAGGTCCCTTTGGTTCTGCGAGCTTAAACTTCTTACCGCCCGCGTCGATCTCGTCTTTTGCTGGGTTGAATGAAAGTTTGCCGCTTGCAGCGTAGGCGACAACCATTTCCGGGCTGGCGATAAATGAAAGTGTCTCGTCGTTACTGTCATTTCTTCCGCGGAAGTTTCTGTTGAACGAAGTTACGATGGAGTTTGGTGTGCCGTTTTTCATGTCGTCACGTTTCCACTGACCAATGCACGGTCCACATGCATTCGCGAGAACGACAGCGCCAAATTCTTCGAGGTCTTTCATCAGACCGTCACGCTTGATTGTTTCGTAGATCTGCGTGGATCCAGGGGAAATGAAGAACTTCGCTTTTGCCTTTACGCCGTGCTTCAAAGCACTGCGTACGACTTCGGTTGCGCGCGAAATGTCTTCGTAAGAAGAATTAGTGCAACTACCGACTAGAGCTGCGGTAACAGCATCAGGGTAATTCTTTTCTTTTACTTCTGCGGCCATGGCCGATACGGGACGATCCAAGTCTGGGGAGTGTGGACCGACGACGTGTGGCTCGAGCTCCGAAAGATTAATCTCGATGACTTCGTCATAATATTTCTTCGGATCCGCTTCGCATTCTTTGTCTGCAGTCAAAAATTCTGCATTTGCGCGCGCGAGATCTGCTAGAGCACCGCGCCCGGTGGCCTTGAGATATGTGGCCATGCGTTCGTCGAATGGGAATGTGGAGCATGTCGCTCCGAGTTCCGCACCCATGTTACAAATGGTGCCTTTGCCTGTGCAGGAAATTGTTTCGCATCCTGGGCCAAAGTATTCAACGATCTTGTTGGTGCCGCCCTTTACGGTGAGTAGCCCGCACAGCTTCAAGATAACGTCTTTTGGTGAAGCCCAGCCGGAAAGTTTGCCGGTAAGTTTTACACCGATCAGTTTTGGATACTTAACTTCCCAAGAAAATCCCGCCATGACGTCCACTGCATCCGCACCACCGACACCGATTGCGCACATACCGAGGCCGCCCGCGTTTGGTGTGTGTGAGTCAGTACCAATCATAAGGCCGCCGGGGAACGCGTAGTTTTCCAACACGACTTGGTGAATGATGCCGGAGCCAGGTCCCCAAAAACCGATTCCGTATTTTTGTGATGCTGTTTTGAGGAAGCTAAAAACTTCGTCACTTTCTTTGTTTGCGGTGACCATATCGGCTGCTGCACCTGTGTGAGCGCGGATCAAGTGGTCACAGTGCGCGGTCGATGGAACGGCGACGCGCTTTTTGCCGGACTGAATGAATTGCAAAATCGCCATCTGCGCGGTCGCATCTTGCATCGCGACGCGGTCTGGGCGCAGTGCTAGGAAACTGTCGCCGCGCTTTAAACTCTTGAGCGTCTCCATGTCGTCGATGTGACTAAGCATGATCTTTTCTGCGAGTGGTAACGGACGACCAAGCGCTTTTCTGATCGCAGGTACACGTTCTTTCATTTTTTCGTAAACTTTTTTCACCATCTCCGGTGTTGTGTCGACAAATGAGCTCATTTCATTCCTTCCCGTTAGAGTTCAACCAGTGCCAATGTTCTCAAAACCAATATCATCAAAAGTTACTTAACTTTTTCTGCCAGTGCGTTGAGTTTGTCCACTAATTCATTGAGATGTGCTTGCTCACGCAGAACGAGTTTCTCCGGCTTTTTTCCCGCCAAAAGATCATCCATGAAGCGAAAGATCGGAATCATCGGAGCTTGGCGACGGTTTGGGTTAAAGCGTTCAGCGATGCGGTTCAATTTTTCAGCAAGCTCCTTCAATTGGTCCGATTCGCGCAGCTGCAGCGGCGTGGGAATGCGGCCATCCGTTAGTTCATCAAGAAATCGATGAATGGAAACTAAGGGACCGTAGATTTGATAAGTGTAGCGAACAGAAACCATCAACGTCGTGATGATGAAAGCCACAATAATAAGCGCGCCAATGGCTGCTGGGGTTCCAAACTTAACAAAAGTTTGTGACGTTTCTTCTCCGCTCAACGCAAAATATTGCGATACGGATAGGTACACGTCCCAAAGGTAGTAGCCGAATACTCCGAAGATGAGCACGGAGAAGACTATGTTGATGATGACCACCATCAGTCCAAGTTTCACTTGTCGATACGGCTCAACAAACCATGACTTAAAACCGCGACGACGGCCTGCAGCATTTGTAGTCACAACGGACTCCCAAAAAAAGGGGAAAGGTATCTGAAATTATAGCATAATTCGGGAAAGGTCGGAGGGTAAAACCTGCAGCGTTTTGTACAAACCATAACGTCAGATAAAAAGGGCTGCGCGATTGCGAGTTTGTGGGTTTTTCCAAGTTGGTCATCTCGACCGAAGGGAGACATCCTTCGCTTCGGGATGACTATCGGGAAAACTGATCCCGCCAAAAGCTCAACAGAGCTGCTGCCGCAGGTGCTGCGGTAACGGCTCTTAGCACGTGCTTGCCAAGCTTGAAAGGTATCGGTGAAAACTGAGCAAGTTCGTGCCGTTCTGCTTCCGTAAGTCCGGCTTCGCTTCCGACTACGGCAACGATGCGTTCCTTGTTCTGCATGACCGATGCACTTGGAGACTGGGACGCGGCTAGTTCGTCAAATGTGATGATCAAATTTTTTTCACTTCCAAAAGACTTCAACAGCTCCAACAATGATCCGTAGACGCGGATTTCGGGAAGTCTCGCACGTTTGCACTGCTTGCAAGCCTGCAAAATTATGCGATGCCAGCGCGATTGAATCTTTTCGTTGAGCGAGTCTTTTCCAGAATGCGCTTGCTGAAACACTAGAATCTCATCTGCGCCGAGTTCGACTAAAGAGGCGAGCACATCGTCAATGGCGCCGAATTTCAGCGCTCCCAATGCAATCGCAATGCTTGGCGTAATGAGTAACTCAATTTGCGGAGGTTGCGCGTTAACCGTGGCGAAATTTTTGTTAATTTCGGAGAGTGAACCAGACGAAAACTGTCCGCCACCGTCGAACACATCGACGACATCGCCGACATTGAGACGCAAAACTTTTTGCAAATGATGCAACTCGTCGCCTTCGATAAGCCACTCCGACTGATCGGACGACGACAGTTTCGCCAAAAATCGGAACTGATGTTTCACCGACGAACCTGCATCAATAGGCCAAGCCACCCATCCTGATCATATCGTGCAACCGGTATGACTCCATGAGATTTGCAACATGCGAGCATTTCGGGTTCATCTGTGACGAGCAAGCCACTGAGGATCAAAAAACCATTTGGCTTGGTCGCAGCAGCGAGATCACCCATGAGTCGAACAAGTACGTGGCACATGATGTTGGCGATTACGAGATCGTACGGCGTCTTTGATGCACCATCTGGAACACCGCAGTGCAGTACATCCATCTTCACGCTGTTGACGGCGGCGTTGTTCCTCGCCGATGTTACCGCGTCGATATCAATGTCAGTGCCGACTACTGGCGACATACCAAGCTTTTCACAACCAATCGCTAAGATGCCGGTGCCGGTGCCCACGTCGAGGACGGATTGACCTTTAACGGCAGTTTTAGAAAACTTTTGTGCCCACTGTTCAATCGCCGTCAAACATAGGCGCGTAGTTGCGTGTTGACCGGTTCCGAACGCCATCCCTGGTTCCATCTCGATGGGAATCTGTTTGGGAGGTGTTGCGGGCTTATGCCACGGTGGATAAACGTAAAAAAGTTCCGTGGTGATTGGCTTGAAACCTTGCTTCCAACCTTCAGTCCATTCCTGCGTTGCCATACTGGCAATCTGGATGGAGACATTCGTAAATTCCGTCGTTAGTCGATTCTTGAGATCGAGCAAAAATTCTTGGTCAAACTTGTACACAGAGATCGGGCTGTCATCGCCACCGTTTTCGCCAAAGAGATCTCGCTCAGGATTGTCGTGGTCAAAGTCTACATCAAGACCGTCGAGGGCACCTTCCACAAAACTGTCTACTCCAAGGCTTTGCAGGCGAGTGATGACGTCGTCTTTCACTGCTGCCGCCGGTCCGTTAGGAAAGGTAATCTTTAATTCGAACGTGATTTCTGGAAGTCCTGACACGGTGGCCTCTGTAATTATTGGTACAAAGGCTGCGAGATACTACATGAGACGGCCCGCACAAAGCGATTTCAGCAAATTTCTGCTCTGTGCGGTGGGGGCGCGAAGTCTCTATGAGATCAGAGGGTTAGGCGATCATTCGCGCTGACTCTAGTAACTACCTTTCAAAATGGGCTCCCCGAAGTACCCGGGATGGTACTTGTTTAGCTGACCGTTCTTGCGATTGGATGAATTGGGCGCTCGCAAAAAGCGGATCGGTTTTACCTTTTTATGGTTTGGTTGATGCTTAAAGGCGTTCATAGCGTCGGTCATATCCGAGTCTGCATCGCCATAGAAGATATCCAAATTCAGACTCTCAATGCGGTCAGTTTTCCCTGGGGGATTTCCCGCTTGTTCAAGATCAGGCTCAAAGAAAACATGATCAGGGCTAATGCCGAACGACGTCGAAATATATTGGCGAAGCGGTTCGCCGTTGATCTCCGGACGAGCTGTGATCACGTAAACTTTGTGGCCTTTTTCTAAGTGAAAACGGACTAATTCCAAAGCCTTAGCTTTGATAGGGCTTGGAATGTTGGCGGCAAGCGTACGGCGGCTTCCATCTGGCAATGTAATTGTTTCTTCCCTGCACCCTTTATCGCAGCCATTGGCATGGGACCAAAACAGTTTGTCCGATGCAGAGGGAGCTCCACCCGTGGCCATGGCTCGGCGAAAAGTCGGTGTGCTGAAGATAAGCGTATCGTCGATGTCAAATCCTACAGCTTTAACAATCGACGTGTCGACTTTTGACTGTGGCAAGATTCCCAAGAAACTCAGCAGAGTTTCGGATTCAACTCGGCACTTCAAATGGACATTGCGCGAATCCTTCGCATACCAAAAGAGACCGGAATTGAGTTCAAGTTCCAACTTGTCTTTGCCGCCAACCGGTACCGTTTCCAATCCCGCAGGATGAAAGTCCACAAACTCGTTTGTTTCAAAAGGTTCGACATCTTGGATGCGGACATTAAGTGACGGTCTCATATGGGAAATGCGATCAGCATCGTGTCGCGATTGAATGGTTACTTCAAAGGCGTCGCCGGTTCTGCTGATGACAATCTTTGTAGACGAGTCTTTGTCGTGAACATCGGCACAGCGAAGTTCAACTTGGGCATGAGCAAATCCGCCGCAAGTCATAACAATGGCAGAAAAAAGTTGGCGCAAGGTCGCGTTCATAATGTTCCTCCCGTGCAGGACTAATAGCATCGCCGTTTGGGGTGCGAAACATCAGAAATGGCATGTCCTCAATCGAATTTTGAGATCGCCCAATTTGACGCACTACTAGCGCAGGGCAACAGGGCGCAGTTAGAACCGCAGCAGGGCATCAAAGTGCCCTCGCAGCGGTAGCCCACCAATCATAGTATCCATAGGATCTGTGTCGATCCTTACAATGTCAGATGAAAAACTCCGCTTAAAGAAGTCGTAGATCTCTCGCGCAAGAACCCCTCCACCAGATCCACTATTGCGACCTTTGCCTGTAATGACTCTCAATTCAATTTCACCACCGGACTTTGCGAGTTGATTCATGAGACTTCGCAATGCGGCCTTTGCTTCGTCCAATGTCTTTCCATGTAGATCAATAGAATGCTTGGTCGCGGACGAGCGAGGTTTACCGGAGTTGCTGCGCTTGTCGAGACGCTCCATCCCCGATTGGGTTTTCGGTGCGGGAGGATTAGCGTCTAGATGCTCTTCCATCATTTTGCGAAAGTCATCGTTGTCATCACCATTGCCGCCATTTTTGCCCAAAAAATCATCTCCAGATGGTGAAGTTCTGCCCACAAAACTTGCACGAAAAATAATTCAAACTATTCGTTGACACCCTCAACTAATTGCGACAAGTTGTTCGACTCCAAATCGCTTACTTGTTGCTCTGTCACACCGCGCGGAAGCTGTTTCGCACAGGTTGTGTGCAGGTTTTCACCAACATATCAACAGGTTTTCCACACTTATGAATCCAGAAATCGCAAACAATGTCGAAGACATACAGCTACAGTCTAACTTAGCGCAGGCAAAAATCCACCTCGGAAGGGAGTTTTTGCAGTGGTGCTGGTTTATCTCCGAGACTGAGCCGGAAGGTATGGAGCTTTCCGTCGCCGGAAACCAGCACCAGATCGAAGTTTGGCTGGATGAGCGAGTCGTTTTTGAATCGACAAAAGATGGCGGCGAGACCATGACGCAAAAGGGCGGCGAACCTTCCATGAGCCCAGAAACAACCGCAGCCATGCTCAGTGGGAAATCTTTGCGCGAGGCACGCGTCGGCATTCGTCACCAATCCGGAATAGAATGGATTTGTGTAGTAGATTCAAGGGATTTGAACCCAAAAGGTTTGCGGATCATTCGACTCGCAGACGATGGTTCGGAGACAGCGGTTGATCAAGATGGCTTGGTTGAAAAGCGGTTGGACGATATCCAAATGTTCATCGATGTATTCGATGCGCTCTTCTCCCGTTTTATTCAAATCCGACTTGCGGGCGATTGGAAAGATGAAACGGTCGCCAACATGCGTGCATGGATGCGCAAGCGTGGCGCCAAACACCTGCGTCACTAATCGTAATTGTCTCTTAGACTCTTTCCCTTTCAGCCACGGAGTGATTCGTGGCTGAATTTTTTTCAAACGCAAAAGTCCGCATACATCTTTTCGCGAAGGTGCTAGTTCGCGATATCGAACGCTCCGACATGTTCAAATATGCCAGTGCCATGGCTTACGTGACGCTGTTTTCAATCGTGCCGTCGATCGCGGCGGTATTTGCAGTAGTGTCTCTGTTTAAGCCAATGTGGGGAAATAACGGCGAACTTCTCGGCGTTGCTCGCGATTTCATCCTGAATAATCTTGCCCAAGGCAGCGGCCAGCAAGCCGTTCAATTTTTGGAAAATGCGGTGGCGAGACTCGATTTGGCGCGAATCGGATTTTCTGGTTTGGCAGTCATGATGTTTACGTTAGTGATGCTCTTACGAAACATCGAACTCGCATTGAATCGAATTTTTCACGTGACTAAAGAGAGAAACACCGTTGCGCGATTCATTTACTTTTGGACGTTCATCACACTCGGAACATTTGTGATTGGAGTCGTAATCGGCGGACTTTCTGATTTTGACTTCTCAAACCTAAATCCTTTTGCATCAGCACCTCGAGTTGTGAAACGAGGCTATGGAGCTTGGCTCTTTTCCAAGTTCGTAGTCTTTCTTTTTTTTGCGATGCTCTATCGCTTCGCCCCCAATAAGCCAATTCCTTTGCGAGATGCCATGGTTGGTGGGGCAGTTTCGACAGTATTGTTCACAGTGGCAGCTCAGCTTTTTAGCGTATTTACGGCAAGATTCACAAATTTTGCGAGTTTGTATGGAGCACTTGCAGCGGTGCCTTTGTTCTTGTCCTGGTTGTACGTTATCTGGCTGATAATTTTGTTCGGCGGGATCATCACGTCGAGATGCATGCATGGCTTCAATTTAGACGAAACGATTCAGGAACTGAAATTTAAAGCAAAAAGTCCTCGCGAACAGTTTCGCAATCGTCAAACAGAGAGTTTCGTTGCGTTTGTGATCTTATTGGTGATTTGCGAACGTTTCGAGGATGGTAGTGGTGCGGGTATAACCTTCAAAAATATCAAAGAAAAAACGGGATTGCCCGATGAATGGATTTTGGATGCGATATTGATTCTTTCTGAACTGCGATTGGTGCTGGGTCGCAGTGATGCTGCGAGTGATCCGGTGATTCCTCATGAACCGACGTACTTTCCAACCTTTCCTCCCAGTGGCTATCCCATTCATCGCGTCGTCGAGTCGCTTTACGGCGACGCGCAGGAGTGGCTACAGGAATGGCGGCCCGCATGGAACGTTAATTTGAATTCGCTTTATAAGTTTTTACTTGAAGCTGGCTGGGAGAAAAAACCGACTATGAGTATCGCGGAACTGATTGCGTTGTCGAAGCCGCCTGCGTAGCAGATTCGATGCGGCACCGACTGATCGCGGTGATTTCTTTGTCTTGGATCTTCTTCTTCAATTCAGTCGACGTTGGCATCAGTATGGAAAAGGTCGAGCCATTGCCTTCGATGGACTCGACTTCGATGTGGCCTTGATGCAGTCTGATCAATGCTTGCGCCAAACTCAGACCGATGCCGGTTCCGCCGCGGGCGCGATTGCGAGCCGTATCGACTCGAAAGAATGGATCAAACACGTACGGTACTGATTCCGCTGGTATGCCGTCGCCAAAGTCCACGACTTTTACCGTTGTCCACGCATCGTTCTGGCTAAGATCCACGATGATTTGCGCGTTTTGAGGTGAGTACTTAATCGCGTTGGTTAGCAGATTTTTTAGAGCCATTAAAAAGTAGCCCTTCGAGATGCGGATCTTTTCGGGAGCATAGCCGCGTATTCGTAGCTCCAGATTCTTGTTTTGAAGTAGCGAATGAACGGTTTCCTCGCATTCCTTAACGACATCCACCAGCAATGCGTCTTCCCACTCCAGCTTCAGCGAACGACCAGTTGCGCGCGCCAAAAGCAGCAGGTCTTCGACGATTGTGGTCATGTGCGTGCTTTCACGAACGATGTTTTTCAATGCGTCGCGGTACTCTTCTGGTGTTCGCTCACGTCTAAGTGCTAACTCCGCTTCGGCTTTAAGTACGGTCAATGGCGTGCGAAGTTCATGAGAAACGTCGCCCGAAAATCGACGCAGCCTCTGAAATGCATCCTCTAGACGATCAAAAAGGGAATTGAAGGCACTCGCGAGTGAACGAATTTCGTCATTTGCAGGAGGCATAATCATGCGACGGGTTAAGTCATCAGCGCTCATTCGCGCAGCTGCGCGACTCATTTGCCGGACTGGTGTGAGACTTCTAGCGGTAAGCAAGTAACTGATAAGAACGGAACACAACAAGCCCACTGGCAGCGTTACCCACAACATCCAGCTTATACTGCCAAGCGTATCTTGAATCTGTTCTAACGGGGCGGCGATCTGAATCAGTTCCCCAGTAAAGCGATTGTTGTGCATGACGGGAAGTGTGATCTGCCTCAGTGAAATTCGGCCACGGACTTTAAACGTCTCAAACGTCTCTTTGCCATCCTCTGCCCGAGACACGGAGCGAGGTGTGACGGGAAGCGAAGCGCGTAGCTCGCGGCTGGTGCGCATGCTGATTTTGCCAGAAACATCGACAATCTGTGCGTGGCTTCGGATGAACCGCTCACCCAAGAACTCTTCTAGGAACTCCTGCATTTGCGGTGAGCCAAAACCTTTTACATAACGCGAATCACGAATTCCGTATGCGGATGACCGCAGTGCCGCATCCAAAGATTCATACAGATTCTGCTGTACATACTTGAAAATTCCGAATCCCAATAACGCAAGAAGCCCGGCCAACACAATCGAGTGGCCGAGCGACAAACGGAGTCTTACTGGAATTCGATCAAGGAGCATATGCCTCCACATTCGTCGTCACAGCAGGCGTTTCAAGCGTCGAACTTAATTCTGGATCGAGCATGTAACCGTGTCCCCGCACGGTTTTGATGGCGTTGACATTAAAGTGCTTATCGATCTTCGCGCGGAGGTAACCAATGTAAACATCCACGACATTCGATTCGGGTTCAAAATTCTGATCCCAAACATGCTCTGCAAGTTGAACGCGGCTGAGAACAGATCCCGCATTGCGAGCAAAGTATTCCAAAAGTCCGTATTCCTTTGCCGTCAAGTCGAGGACTTCGTTTCTGAAAGTTGCGGCCTTTTTGGAGGTATCGATTTCGAGTGGTCCAACTTTGATCAAATTATTGGTCAGTTTTTCCTGGCGGCGCATCAATGCGCGACATCGAGCTGAAAATTCTTCCATGTCGAAAGGCTTGGTGAGATAGTCGTCTGCACCTAGATCGAGGCCCTTTACGATGTCGTCCTTGGTATCCTTGGCCGTCAAGATCAGTACCGGTACGCTATTGCCGGCGTCTCTAATGGCTTTCAAAACGCCAAACCCATCTTTGATGGGAAGCATGAGATCAAGAACAATCAGGTCGTATGGATTTTCGAATGCAAGCCATTCACCTTCTTGGCCATCCGAAGCTAAATCGACAGCGTATGAATCGTCCTTTAAGATACGAACGAGGATGTTTGCTAGCGCTGGATCATCTTCAATTACTAGTATTCTCATGAAGGCACCTCCTTGCGAAATGTTGTCAAACGACATAAACAAACACTATTGCAAGTACTTTTAGAATTTCATGAGAAAATATCGGCGGTTACCGAGCCGTAACAGCGGTGCTTTTGGAGTTTTGATCTCGTGGAGAGTGGAAAAATGCGCCTTTTTTTTATTGTTTTCTGCGCGTTGGCGACAAACTCGTGCTTTAGCTCCATTTTAGGGCAGGACGGTCCCAAGGAAATAAAAAGAACAAAATTGGAGCTCGTCGACTGTGGATTGACGGGATCACTTCCCGTGCGATTGGCTGACTGTCGTCGCCTCAATCCGGTCTACAGTAAGGTTCATGCGGGCGGAGACGTCGATTGGCTACTTGTCATGACGAACTCCAACATGCGTTTGGAATATTGGATCGATAATCGTACGGGCGTCGTTTGGTCCAACGGCATGACTTTCAAAGAGGGTGGTTGCGAACTTTTGGAGCCAATCGATAATGGCGATCGTGCCATGACCTTTGAAGTCCCGTCTCATGTCCAGTATCTGACTGTTTTTAAACACGGCTTTCCCAAAGTCATTCAATCTGAACGTTCGCAATACTTTGTGATGCTTGATTCAGAACGTAATGGTCATGTCGTCAATGAACACAATCGGACGTTTTCAGTAGCAAAAGATGAAGTCAATTTTTGGATGCGATGTGCTGCCCAATAAGACTTAAGATTAGGGGCGTTAAGTTCTTCGCGCGCGAAAAAAATCCTGCAACATTTTTGCAGATTCATCCGCGAGGACTCCGCTGTGCGTGAACGGGCGGTGATTCAAACGAGAGTCGGACTGAATGCTGTAAAGACTTCCGTAAGCTCCACCCTTTGGGTCAGATGCTGCAAATACCACCTGCGGAATGCGAGCATGAAGGATGGCGCCTGCGCACATCACGCACGGCTCAAGCGTAACATAAAGCGTGCAACGCTCAAGGCGCCAAGCGGATAATGCCTTGCTGGCGGCTTGAATGGCGAGAATTTCCGCATGAGCCACTGGATTCTGGTCTGTCTCTCTTAAATTATGACTTGAAGCAATGATTTGCTCATCACGCACGACAATGGCGCCAACCGGGACTTCGCCTTTGCTCGCGGCGAGTGCTGCGAGATCAAGAGCGTGACGCATCCATTTCTGGTGCGCAGCTCTATCAGCATCAGTGAGTGAGGACGGCTGCATGCTTCTTGATATTGCCAAGTCGACGCAGGCCGAAATGCTGCATAATTTGCTCCGGCGATTTTCCAGAAGCTAACTGAAACTCGACAGCATGGTGACGAAGCAATTCAGCGTTTGCATATTTCAGGCCGAAAGATTCGCCAATTTCGTAAATGATGAACTTCAAACCGTGTCTAGTCATCTTGGGAAGTGGAATCGAACTGTCTCGTCCCTTAAAGGCGACGAATACTCTTGCCTTGGCCAGATCCGTTTTTAGGAATCGAGCATCGGTCTGAATATAGTCTTTGTAGTGCAGAACCGCAGCGACAGTCTGAGGGCAAAGTTCGATGACGCGATTTCGGGTTCCCGCGATGCGCACGGTTGCGCCATCAACGCCAAAAACAAAGTCAGACCAGTCAAGAGAAATCAATTCGCTCGTCTTAAGTCCTTCAAGGGCTAGAAGCGCCAATATCGCTGTGTCGCGCGCAAAGCGCAGACCCTGCTGAGCTTTACCGAAACGAAGTTCTAGGAGCTTCGCAACATTTTCAATTCGCGATTTGTCGGGTAATGATTCGTTGCGCTGAGGAATCGCAACGTCATCAAATGGTGAAGACATGATTTGTTTTGAATCGGCCAAGTATCGATAGAACTGTCTGACGCCAATCACGGCGCGGCGAACAGAGTTCTCTTTTCCGGAATCAATTTCGAGAACGTGCTTTTGGAACTGATTCAAGTTTTCTGCTTGGGCGCTCAGCGCAGGCTGTCCTTGGTCAGCAAGGTATGCCAAAAATCGCTTCGCGTCGCGACAGTACGACTCAATGGTTGCAGGCTGCTTGCCTTGCGCTCGCATTGAATTTGCAAATTGCTCGATGGTCTGCTGGGAATTATCCATTCACTTATCCACAAATCGTTGTGCTAATATGCGGGGTGAACCTAAGGCTTTTTCAGGCAAAATGAAATGATTTTGTTGCAAAAATTCCGAATTTGCTTTCGAAATGCCTCAAGCTTGCTGCAACTGCTTGATAGTTTTGATTGGCCTTCTTCATTGATCTTTTAAGCGGAAGTTATGACTGGACGTAATTTTTTATCGAATTTCATGATTTCATGGCTGGTTCTGCCCGTCATTGCGGCATATGCCTCTGCACTCTCTAGTGTTCAGATGGCTGACCAGATTCGTTCGTACACGCTAAAAATCGGTGGTGAAACGCGCATTGTGCGAGATGGAGAGCAAACAAACTTGATGGCAGGGCAGAGATTTCAACTGCACCACATTGAACGTCAAAACGGAAAGACCTTTATGGGTTCATTGAAAGTGGAGTATCTCAATCGCGCCGGTACGGTGAAGCGACGCGACGTCCCTCTTAATTGGTCGATGGAGTTGCGCGAGTTGTCTGGAAACGCTGCGGTTCCTAGCTCTGCGTATACGTTTTTGTTTATGGAACGAGGACGAACAGTCGGCACTTTGCGAGTGCAAGAAGTTATTCCGGAATTCTCCTACGTCGATTTGGCGATTAATGGTGAAAGCAAAGTGTTTCGCGATCGCGATGTCATGAATCTTAATGGTACAGACAAGTTTAAAGTGAAGAGAATCGCGACAAACCTTGGCGAATTGACTGACGAGATAAAGGTGAAGGTAATTCCTGCTGTGGAAGGAGCTTCAACAGGGAAATTACAACAATACGAGATGCAGTTTTTGCACAATGACGCACCGATCGCCAAAATTTCCATGCGAGTGAAAAATCCATGAATTGGCTCGCGTGGCTTAGTCGATCACCAGAAGAACGACGCCGATTATTGGAAGTCGGCGCAATGATCGTCGTCACCATTATGCTAGTGATGCTTTCCCGAATTGAGGCTCGCTTGCTTGAGTTAAGCAAGGAGCTGGCAGAGCATCAAGAGTTTCTCACAACAATCCTTTTTTTCGGGCAGATCAATTTTAACGTTATTTTGATTCTCACCCTTGCGGCCTTGAGTTTTCGCAACATCGCCCGTCTCGTGGTGGAGCGAAAACGCGGGATCATAGGTTCGAGCTTAAAGACCAAATTGGTTGCCAGTCTTATTGTTTTCGCGGTCGCTCCTACAGCGTTGATGTTTTACATTTCATACAGGTTTATCACGAACAGCTTCGATGCATGGTTTTCGACTAAAGTGCAGGAAACCATCACTGAAACGAGAGAAGCCGGAGCTCGCGTTTATAATCAGGATCAGCGACGCGTTGAATCATTGGCGCGCATCGCGCTTCAGAGAATCCGGATAAAAGATTACGAGCCGATGTTTCCCGGTCAGCTGCAGGCGATTGATGGTCATGGCCTTGACGGTTTTGAATCCGAGTATCGACTTGATGAAGTCAAAGTAGTTGATCGTGACGGGCGTCTGGTTTGGCGCAATGGTGTGTCCCTGCTGCCGGAAAACTCACCGTGGGAGCTGGGTTCTCTCAATGCCGAGCTGCTTACGATCAATTCTACTCGGTTGATGCAAGAAATGGAGAAGTTCGCCGAAGAGGGGGGGCGTTCCCCCAAAGGAATGGTGGAAACGGAATCGACGCAAGACATCGTGCGTGGCATGGCACCGATCTATCATCCGATTACCAACGTGCTTCTCGGCGCCGTCATCGCGGAGGAACATTTTGGAACACAGATACTGCGCTCCATCGAATCGATCTTAAGTGAATTCGCAAATCTTCGCCCTGGCGCGCAGTTGATTAGATTGAGTTACGTCATTTTGCTGATTGCGATGATGTTCCTCATTTTTTTCGCTGCCGTGTGGCTAGGGTTTTATGTGGCTAGAGCCATCACGGGACCGATTTTGAGATTAGCTGAAGCAACGGAAAAAGTCGCGGCAGGTGACTACAACGTCATGATCGAGACTTCTACCGACGATGAAGCAGGACAACTTACTCGTCAGTTTAATGCCATGACAAAGGATCTTCAGCGTCACCGTGATCAGGCAAACCAAACTGCCGAGAAGCTTCGATTATCGCACGCAGAACTTGAGCGGCGCGGGCACTACATGGAAGTTGTATTGAAAAGCATCCAAGCTGGCGTCCTTTCTGTCGATTCAACGGGCGTCGTGACTTCTATCAGCCAATCGGCGCGTGAGCTCCTCAGTGTTAGACGAACGGCGATCGGTGAACCGGTTGAATTGGCTCTGGGTTCGGACATTTATCGCGACTTTTGGTCGTCAGTAATCGAACAAGCCCAAGGCAAATCAGAGTACAGTGGCCAAGTTGACATCGAAGTAAATGCGTCTCAAGTTCAACTCCTGTTTGATGCTGTTCGATTCTTTGATGATGGTGGCGCAGAGCTTGGTATTGTAGTGGTATTCGCGGATTCTACTGAAAAGATTCGCGCACAAAAGGTTGCTGCATGGCGCGAGGTTGCCCGTCGCATCGCTCATGAAATTAAAAATCCGATCACCCCGATTAACCTAAGCGCAGAAAGACTATTGCGCAGATTTGAAAATCGGTTCACGGGTCCAGATCGCGACGTGTTTTCTGGATGTATTTCTACTATTCTGACGCAAGTTGAATCCTTAAAGAGGGTTGTGAACGAGTTTTCTAGATTTTCTCGCATGCCAACGATTGACACAAAGGCCGAAGATTTGTCGCGCGTTATCCGGGGGGTTGTAGACTTATTTTCATTGAGTTATCCAAATGTTTATTTTGATTTGAGCAACCTGCGAACGGACTTGCCGCAAGTTGAGATTGATCGAGAGCAAATGAATCGCGCGTTTGTAAACATTATCGCAAATGCTGTTGAGGCTATGAATGAAAAGTCCGAGAATCCGCGAATTGATATCGCCTCTAATTCTGACGTCGCGAGCGGAACCGTTCAGATCGAAGTTTCAGACAATGGGCCGGGCATCCCTTCAGCAATGAAAGAACGTGTCTTCGAGCCATACTTTTCTACCAAGAAGGACGGTACTGGTCTTGGGCTGCCAATTGTAAATCAAATCATCGCAGAACATGGCGGTTATTTGCGTATACGCGAGCGAACAGGCGGTGGTACGATTGTTTCCATCGAGATCCCAATCAGCCAACAAAATGAGGATGTCGGAGGCAATCCATACACACAAGGAGTCAAAGTTTGAGCGAGTTGAAACCTAAAGCTCTCATCATTGACGACGAACCTAGCATCTGCGAATCGCTGGGGGGTGTTTTATCCGATGAAGGATGGGAATTTGCGTCGGCACTCAGCGGCGTTGAAGGCATTCGCAAGTGTCGTAGCGAGCGGCCCGATTTGATTTTTCTTGATGTTTGGATGAAGGGAATAGATGGAGTCGAAACGTTGCAGAAGATCCGAGAATTCAACGTCGGTACGCCCATTGTTATCATGAGTGGTCATGCGAACATCGATTTGGCCGTCCGCGTAACTAAGCTTGGAGCTTTTGATTTTCTAGAGAAGCCCCTCACAATCGACAAGTTGCTGCCCATATTTAATCATTCACGTGCAGCTGCGGAGGCGCGATGGGGCGGGTTTGATCAATCAAAACAGGCATCGCAAGAAATTATCGGCGACTCGCCTAGTATGAACACGCTTCGTAAGCAGATCGACGCGGTCGCACCGCGAAACGCATGGGTCCTCATCACAGGTGAGAATGGTACCGGTAAAGAAATAGTTGCGAGAAGCATTCACAATCGATCAACGCGAGCTCAAAAGCCATTTATTGCCATCAATTGTGCGGCTATCCCTGAAGAATTGATTGAAAGCGAACTTTTTGGACATGTTCGCGGCGCGTTTACTAATGCTGTGAGCAGCAAGAAGGGCAAGTTCGAACTTGCGCACGGCGGTACGCTATTTCTGGATGAAATCGGAGATATGTCGCTGCGTACGCAAGCTAAAGTGTTGCGCATTTTGCAGGAAAAGCAGTTTGAACGAGTGGGAGATAGCCAGACGATCAGCGTTGATGTGCGCGTCATTGCTGCGACAAATAAAAATTTAGAAAATGAAATTCGCGAAGGAAATTTTCGCGAAGACTTGTTCTATCGTTTGAATGTCGTTCCTTTTCATTTGGCGCCTCTGCGAGAGCGAGACGCAGATATTTTACTGCTCGCTAATTATTTCTTGCGGCAAGCCGCTGTGGATTTGAACGAAAAACCGAAACGTTTCAGTGAACCTGCAGCAATCGCGTTACGAAATTACTCGTGGCCAGGAAATGTGCGCGAGCTGAGAAACATTGTCGAACGTGTTTGTGTGCTGACGACGCGTGATACTATTGAAATCGATGACTTACCGGCGCAGTTTCTGACAGGAAAACATGCTGCGACTGCAGTTGGGCATGCAGCCCAAGCTTCGTTTCAAACTCTTCGCGAAGCTCGCTCTGAGTTTGAGAGAGTATTCATCCTCGAAAAGCTTGAGGAGAATGATTGGAACGTTTCAAAAACCGCAGAGTCGATCGGTATTGAAAGATCTAACTTACATCGTAAATTGAGAGCATACGAACTTGACCCGAAAAAACTCAAAGGCATCTGATTCACGAATTCCCGGAAAACATCGCAAAGATGGGGGACCTGTCCGTGATGAGGGAGCCTATTCCATCGACGGCATGACGGGACTTGACGAGTTTTTGCGGTTTCGACCATCAGCGATCAAAGAAGTTACCTGCAAATCTTCGGTTCGCAGTAAGGTAGAGCATTTGATGCGCGCTGCGGGAGCCGCAGAGTTAATTCGCGGGGTGAAGACTAATGATCAGTCGGAGCATGCGGTACGATTTTCGGTAAAGCTGGACTACCTAGACGAAACGGTCGCTTTTGATCGGTGGAAAAATAGAACCCACGATTTGATTGTGGCAACTGATCAAGTTACCGACGCGCGAAATTTCGGCGCAATTGCTCGGTCGTGCGCATTTTTTGGCGTAAAGGAAATTCTAATCCAAAATCGGAGGCAGGTAGGAATCACGGCTTCATCAGTCGGAACTGCGCAGGGTGGCTTTGCCCTCACAGATGTAGTCAGTGTCACCAATCTTGGTCGAACCATCGAAGACTTGAAGGAGCTGGGGTATTGGATAATTGGCGCCGACATGAACGGAGAAGCTCCGGATAAGATTGCAGGATTTTATGAAAAGTCAGTTCTAGTTCTTGGCTCAGAAGACAGTGGAATTTCGCGGCTAGTTGCCGAAAAATGCGACCGCATTGTTGCCATAGTTGGCGCCGAACAGTCCGTCGAATCTCTTAACGTCTCGGTCGCGGCGGGAATACTCCTGCACAGCTTTGCAGCAAAGGCTTTGCAAAAGATGCGATAAGCATTTGAAGGTCTTGACAGAAGTTTGCGCGCTATAGTATCCCATCTGCCTGCTTTTGTGTGCAGGTTGAGATGTAAATTGCTGATGTACCTGGTGTGGTTGAATCGGAACAACGATACGGCCTAATAAGAATGGCAAAGAGTACTGCCACCTTTCCTGTGTAATCTCAGTCCAAATCTCTAGTTTCATGTGCTGGTGTAGCTCAATCGGTAGAGCAGCTGATTTGTAATCAGCAGGTTGCGGGTTCGAGTCCCATCGCCAGCTTTGAAAACTCTCGAAGTGCAGTATGGAGGGTTGCCCGAGCGGCCAAAGGGGACGGGCTGTAAACCCGTTGACTCCGGTCTACGAAGGTTCGAATCCTTCACCCTCCACCACTGAGCTTGTTTCATGCAGCCTTTGGCTACATGAAAGAAGCTCGGAAACGGGCTTCTGGGCGGGAATAGCTCAGTTGGCTAGAGCATTAGCCTTCCAAGCTAAGGGTCGCGGGTTCGAATCCCGTTTCCCGCTCCACTTTCTGCTGGTTTTGGTATTTTTGACTGCGGTTCAAGCCAAACCATCAGCGATATTTTGAACGGAAGCTCTTGCAAATGATTGCAAGAGATTGAAGTTATCAGTAGTTTGTTGGTCTTCGCTGCGGTCGTATGGCGAGATTTGCCCAAGTGGCTCAGTGGTAGAGCACGTCCTTGGTAAGGACGGGGTCACGGGTTCAATTCCCGTCTTGGGCTCCATCTCAAACGACGGCATCTCGGTGAATCAGAAACGAAGTTAGATTTGGTTGTGTCATAGGTAAGTTCACGAAGTAGGTTTTTTCCGGAGGAGTCAATGTCAAAAGAAAAATTTGAGAGAACGAAACCCCATGTTAACGTTGGCACGATTGGGCACGTTGACCACGGGAAAACAACGCTAACAGCAGCGATCACAAAAGTTTGTGCATTGCGTTGGGGCGGTGAAGCTAAGAAGTACGACGAAATCGATAAGTCGCCAGAAGAAAAGGCGCGCGGTATTACAATTTCTACCACGCACGTAGAATACCAGTCTGACAAGCGCCACTACGCGCACGTAGACTGCCCAGGACACGCTGACTACGTTAAGAACATGATCACCGGTGCCGCACAGATGGACGGCGCGATCCTCGTAGTTTCCGCAGCTGACGGCCCAATGCCACAGACGCGCGAACACATCCTCCTTGCTCGCCAAGTAGGTGTTCCAAAGATCGTTGTTTTCATGAACAAGTGCGACGCTGTTGACGATCCAGAACTTCTTGACCTTGTCGAGATGGAAGTTCGTGAATTGTTGAACCAGTACAAATTCCCAGGCGACGACACGCCAATCATCCGCGGTTCTGCATTGAAGGCGTTGGAAGCAGGTAGCGCAGACGATCAGTGGGCGAAGAAAGTTGTTGAGCTCGTTGAAGCGGTTGACGCATATGTTCCAGTTCCTGAGCGTCCAATTGACAAAGACTTCCTCATGCCGATCGAAGACGTTTTCTCGATCTCTGGCCGTGGTACAGTAGTAACCGGTCGTATCGAAAAAGGTATCGTTCGTGTTAACGAAGAAATCGAAGTCGTTGGTATCCGCGACACACAGAAGACAGTCTGCACGGGCGTTGAAATGTTCCGCAAACTTCTCGACGAAGGTCGCGCAGGTGACAACGTCGGTGTTCTTCTCCGCGGCCTGAAGCGCGAAGACGTTGAGCGTGGTCAAGTTCTGGCGAAGCCAGGCAGCATCAAGCCTCATAAGTCCTTCAAAGCAACAGTATACGTATTGACGAAAGAAGAAGGCGGACGTCACACCCCATTCTTCAAGGGCTACCGTCCACAGTTCTATTTCCGCACAACGGACGTAACTGGTGACGTTAAGTTGCCAGACAATGTCGAAATGGTTATGCCAGGCGACAACATTGCGATCGAAGTTAGCTTGATCACACCAATTGCGATGGACAAAGACCTGCGCTTTGCTATCCGCGAAGGTGGCCGTACCGTAGGTGCGGGTGTTGTTACCGAAATCATCGGTTAATTGATTGTAGGTATGTGATTTGATCCGGGTCGTCTATGCGCGGCTCGGATCAATTATTACGAAGGCGAGTAGCTCCAACGGTAGAGCGGCGGATTCCAAATCCGTAGGTTGTGGGTTCGAATCCCCCCTCGCCTGCGTTCAAAACTCTGGAGAAAACAAACGTGCAGCAGGGTATCAGTATCGAGAAAAGTGATTCTACGTGGCTCAACGTCGGCAGCGCTATTTTTGGAGCTCTTGTCGCGCTGGTTACTGCAAAATCGTTTGAAATGTTTGGCGTCCAGTTTGGCTGGGCAGAGCGATACGATCAGTGGTATCCGATAGCGCAAAACATCAGCACCGTTGTCATGGGAATCCTTGGCGTAGTGTGGCTGAGAATTAATAAAGAGAGAAACGAGTACCTGCTTGCTTCAGTTAACGAGCTTAGAAAAGTTTCGTGGCCAAGTATGGTGGATACGCGCCGAATGACTACCGTTGTATTTGTTGTTGTCGGCATTTTTGCAATTATTCTGGGAATTTTCGACGTGGTTTGGGCGAGCGTTTTGAGGATGCTCTACTAATATCGGACGTTTAGGTGTTTAAATTCTGCATGATTAGATTTGTGTAGGTCTGGGAGTTTAGTGTGATGTCACAAGAAACAAGCAAGAAGTGGTTTGTTGTTCATACCTATTCTGGTTTTGAAGAGAAGGCAAAAGGTGCATTGCTGGATCGCGTAAAGCAAAAGGGTATGGAGTCGCTTTTTGGTCAAGTGCTGATCCCGCAGACCGAGAAGGAAACCGTAACAAAGACTGGTAAGAAGAAAGCAAGCAAACACGCGTCATTTCCGGGTTATATCATTGTTGAGATGGAATTGAGCAAAGAGACAATGGCGCTGGTAAAGGAAACCCCTAGAATTACTGGCTTTGTTGGTAATGGCCAGAATCCTAAACCGCTTCCAGATTTGGAAGTTTTAAAATTAGTATCACCAGAAGCAGCTGCTCAAGCGCAAGCGGCTACGCGGGTCGATGCAAAGTTTGCAAAAGGTGAGTCCGTCAAGGTCACCGATGGACCATTTAATCAGTTCGACGGCATTATTGATGAGGTTCGTCCGGACAAAGCGAAGTTAAGAGTGCTGGTAAAAATTTTCGGACGCGAGACTCCGGTCGAGCTAGATTACCATCAGGTACAGAAACTTAGCTAAAGCGCAGAAAATGTGTTGACGACACTAGCGTTTCCTTATAAACGCTAGCCCCCTATATTGTGTCATATCAGGAGAGAAATTCGTGGCAAAGAAAGTCGTGGGGTTTATCAAACTCCAGATCCCCGCTGGTAAGGCAAATCCATCTCCACCAATCGGTCCAGCGCTTGGACAGCGTGGTGTTAACATCATGGCATTCTGCAAAGAGTTTAACGCAAAAACTCAGAAGCAGATGGGTTCAACCCTGCCGACCGTTATCACTGTATACGCGGACAAGTCGTTCACCTTCATCACCAAGAGTCCTCCTGCGAGTGATTTGTTGAAGAAGGCTGCGAAGATCGAATCCGGTTCCAAGACACCCGGCAAGGCTACATGCGGCTCGGTGACAATGGATCAGGTGCGTGAAGTTGCCAAGATCAAGAAAGAGGACCTCAATGCCTATGATGAAGAGCAGGCGGCAAAGATCATTGCTGGCTCAGCTCGCAGCATGGGTTTGGAAGTTAAGGGTAAGTAACTTACATAGTAGGAGAGCCTAGCGGCTCGTTTGCACTACGGAGAATACTGAATGGCGAAAATTGGTAAAAAGTACCGAAACGCCGCTTCGAAAGTGAATCGAGAGAAGAATTATTCTCTCGATGAAGCGGTGAAGCTTCTTAAAGAAGTGAACTTCACAAAGTTCGACGGAACGGTCGATATTGCGATCAACCTCGGTGTCGATCCAAAGCAGGCCGATCAAAACGTTCGTGGCGCGACTCCATTGCCCCACGGTCTTGGCAAAAAAATTCGTATCGTCGTTTTTGCTCGTGGCGAAAAGCTAAAAGAAGCAGAAGCAGCAGGCTGTGAAGCAGCCGGCGGTGATGAACTTGCGAAGAAGATCACCGATGGATGGATGGATTTCGACCAAGTAATCGCAACCCCTGACATGATGGGTGTTGTTGGTAAGCTCGGTAAGGTCCTTGGTCCACGTGGATTGATGCCAAACCCAAAGGTTGGGACAGTTACATTCGACGTAGCCAAGACAATTAAAGAATTGAAAGCTGGTCGTACAGAATACCGCGTTGACAAAGCCGGTATCGTACATGCGCCATGTGGCAAGGTCAGTTTTACCGCTCCAAATCTTGTTGATAACATTCGCACCGTTATTGACGCGGTGGTTCGTGCGAAGCCAGCGTCTTCCAAAGGTACATACCTGAAGAAGATCACGCTTTCTTCGACAATGAGCCCAGGTATCCGCGTTGATGCGTCGCCTTTCCGTGTGTAGTGGGGTGAAAAAAGATGGATAGAGCTACAAAAGGCAAATTGAAGGAAACGTTCGACAAGAAAGTCGGCGATGCTTCGACCATTGTAATGGCAGAATATCGCGGCATGACAGTCGAGCAATTGACGAAGTTGCGTCGTGAGCTACGTTCGGTTAACGCGGAGTTCAAGGTTACAAAAAACCGCATTGCTAAACTCGCGATCACTAGCGACCAAGAAGCTAAGTTTGTCGTTGCAAAAGACAGACTGAAGGGCCCGATTGGCGTTGTGTTTGTATACGGCGATGCGGCTCCGGTCGCGAAGAAGTTGTTGGACTTCGCTGGAGAGAATGAAAAGTTCATCGTTCGCTCGGGAGTGATGGAAGGTAAAGAAATTAGCCACGACGATCTCAAGGCGATTTCGAATTTGCCATCTCGCGAAGTGTTGATGGCACAAATTATGGGTCTAATCCAGGCTCCTGCAAGGAATTTGGTTGGTACATTGGCAGCTGTGGTGCGTAACGTGGTTCAGGTATCGGCAGCAGTTCGTGATACTAAAAAGTAAGACTTAAATAACGTTTTTTTTGTTGGAGGAAAGTTTCATGTCAGCAGTAACAAAAGAACAAGTTTTGGAATTCTTCAAATCTATGACACTTATGGAAGCTTCTGAGTTTGTAAAACTCATGGAAGAAACATTTGGTGTTTCCGCAGCAGCGCCAATGATGGTTGCAGCGGGTGGCGCAGCGGCCGGTGGTGCAGCAGCTCCAGCAGCAGATAAAGATGAATTCACAGTAGTTCTCAAGAACTCTGGAGACAAGAAGATCAACGTCATTAAGGAAATTCGCGCGATCACAGGCCTCGGCTTGAAAGAAGCGAAAGACCTCGTTGAAGGTGCTCCAAAGACAGTTAAGGAAGGCGTAAACAAGGAAGAAGCGCAGAAGATCAAGAAGATCTTGGAAGAAAACGGCGCACAGGTAGAGTTGAAGTAATCGCAGTTTTAAGTACTGCGCCGAAGGGCTTTATAAGCCCCTCGGCGTAGTTTGCTGTTTTGCGATCATCAACCTCTTACTTGGTGTTATCCCTTTGTCCGCACCTGCATTGACAGTGTTTTTGTAGAATTGAATTCAGGTTCCCGAGGAATATCTCGGTTACCTGACTATTCCTATTTTTAAGGGGTTCCGCATGTCCTCTTTGTCGTCGAGTTTTAGCCGACCACGCAAACTGTATCAGCGCGTTAAGCCAGCTGCGCAGATTCCGTATTTGATCGAAGTTCAAAAAGAGAGTTACGAAAAGTTTTTGCAAGCGGACATTGATCCAGACAAACGACAGAAAGTCGGTTTGCAGGCAGTTTTTCGTTCTGTTTTCCCTATCAAAGATCCAGGCCATAAGGCTGAGGTTGATTTTGTTCGTTACTGGTTCGAAGAACCAAAATTTACCGTCGATGAGTGTCGTCAACGCGGCATGAGCTACGTTGCGCCCATCAAGGTCGTAATCCGCCTTTCGACATATGATGCTGATAAAGATTCAGCAGCACGCCCTATTCGCGACGTAAAAGAGCAGGATGTATTCTTTGGTGAAATCCCACTGATGACCAAGGATGGTACTTTTATCATCAATGGCACTGAACGTGTTGTCGTTTCTCAGTTGCACCGCTCTGCGGGCGTATTTTTTGACCACGATAAGGGCAAAAATACGTCTTCACATGGCAAAGTATTGTACAGCGCGCATATCATCCCATATCGCGGCAGCTGGTTGGATATTCAGTACGATAGCAAAGACTTGCTACAAGTTCGTATCGACAAGAAGCGCAAACTTCCGGCGACAGTTCTTCTCAAAGCACTTGGGATGGACACGAAGTCTATTCTGCATCGCTTTTACAAGCGCGAGCAAATCAAAGTTAAAGAAGGTTTGTTCGAAAAAGAATTGAATATCGAAACATTGCGCGGGCAGAAGCTTACGACAGACCTGATCGACCCGAAAGATGGTCGTATCATCCTACAAAAGGGTAAGCGCGTTACAGCAGCATTGATGCGTGCCGTTGAACAGGCTGGCGTTGACAAGATCATTTTGACGCAAGAGCAGCTCATCGGTTCAATTGCTGCGGATGATATCTTCAGCAAAGCTGGCAAAAAGCTCGCCGACATGAATCAAGAGCTTGATGAGAAGAAGTTGCTTGAGATCGGCGCGTCCGGTGTTAAGTCTTTTGAGATTCTTTCCATTGAGCCAGGAAGCAATGACCATTCCTTGCGCGAAACATTGTTGAATGACAAGTGCACAAGCAAAGAGAATGCACTTGAGCAGATTCACCAGCGCATTCGCCCAGGCGATCCAGTAACGAAAGAAGGCTCCGAGAACTTGTTTAAGAGCTTGTTCTTCTCGCCAGAGCGTTATGACCTCGGAACTGTCGGTCGAATGAAATTGAACCAGCGACTTGGAATCAACGAGCCATTGGAAACAATGACGCTGACCAATGAAGACATACTCACGACGATTGAACGTCTGATCGCGCTTCACAATGAAGCCGGTGATCCTGATGATATCGATAACTTGAGCAACCGCCGCGTACGCGCGGTTGGTGAGTTGTTGGAAAACCAGTACCGCATTGGCTTGTTGCGTATTGAACGCGCGATTAAAGATCGCCTCAATTCGCAAGAACTAGACACCTTGATGCCGCAAGATTTCATTAACAACAAGCCAGTCGGCGCAGTTGTTCGTGAGTTCTTCGGAAGTTCACAGTTGTCACAGTTCATGGATCAGACGAATCCATTGTCGGAAGTCACGCACAAGCGTCGTCTTTCCGCTCTCGGACCTGGTGGTTTGAATCGTGATCGCGCGGCATTCGAAGTTCGCGACGTTCATCCAACACACTATGGCCGTATCTGCCCAGTAGAAACGCCTGAAGGTCCAAACATTGGACTTATTTCGTCGCTCGCGTCATACGCGCAGGTTGACAAGTTCGGCTTCATCGAAACGCCATACAAGAACATCAAAGAAAATCGTGTCGACTACTATTCGGCAAACGAAGAACACAATGACCATGTCATTGCGCAAGCGTCTGACTTGAAGGCCGATGCTGATCTCGTTTATGTGCGTAAGCGTGGCGAGAGCCAAATGATGGCATTCCAGGAAGCAGACTTGATGGATGTATCAACGAACCAGCTCGTTTCCGTTGCTGCTTCTTTGATTCCGTTCCTGCAAAACGACGATGCGAACCGCGCTCTCATGGGCTCGAACATGCAACGTCAAGCTGTACCGCTTCTGAAGAGTCAGGCTCCTCTCATCGGAACCGGCATGGAGCGTGTCATTGCTCGTGACTCAGGTGCTACAGTCGTTGTTGAACGTGACGGTATCGTTGACTCCGTTGACTCCGAGCGTATCGTTGTTAAGACAACTGACGAAGGTAAGGATGTTACAGAGGTAGGTGCTGAAGTTGACATTTACAAGCTTCAGAAGTTCAAGCGTTCAAACGTTGACACATGTATTAACCAAAAGGTTATCGTGAAAGTCGGCGAAAAAGTTAAGAAGGGCGACATCATCGCAGACGGTTTCGCAACCGAGATGGGCGAACTCGCACTTGGTCAAAACGTAGTCGTGGCATTCATGCCATGGGGCGGATACAACTTCGAAGACTCCATCCTCATATCTGAGCGTGTAGTAAAAGAAGACTTGTTCACCAGCATCCACATTCAAGAATTTGAGTGTGTATCTCGTGATACGAAGCTTGGTTCTGAAGAGATCACTGGCGATATTCCAAACGTTGGCGAAGAAGCTCTGAAAGACCTTGATGAATCCGGCATCATCCGAATTGGCGCCGAAGTTCGTCCACACGACTTGTTGGTCGGTAAGATCACACCCAAAGGTGAGACACAGTTGACGCCGGAAGAGAAGCTCTTGCGTGCGATCTTCGGTGAGAAGGCAGGCGACGTTCGTGATACATCGTTGCGCGTTCCTCCTGGGGTTGTTGGTACAGTTATCGGTGCAAAAGTTTTTGCACGCGAAGGTACTGCTCCAGATTCTCGCAGCATGGAAATCGAAGCGGCAGAAATTGAAAAGCTACGCGACGACGAAACAGTAAAGATCAAGATCATTAAGGATTCCGCAGCGCAGAAGGTTGGTAAGTTTGCAACCGGTGAATTGCTGGCGGTAGAAATCAAAGACCGGAACGGCGAAGTTATCGCGCGTAAGGGTCAAAAGATTGACTCCGAATTCTTGTCTTCACTTGATTATGGAAACTGGGAAAAGTTGGCGGTTCAGAATGCAGAGAAGAATGCTCTTTTGCAGCGCGTTCTTGAGAATTTGCAAGAGAAGGTCAACAACATCCGTTTCTCGGTGGAAGAGCAGATCAAAAAAACTAAGAAGGGTGATGAACTACCTCCTGGCGTTATCAAGATGGTTAAAGTCTATGTTGCCATTAAGCGTAAGCTACAAGTTGGTGATAAGATGGCAGGCCGTCACGGTAACAAAGGTGTCGTTTCTAGAATTCTTCCTGAAGAAGATTTGCCATTCCTAGCAGACGGACGTCCGGTTGACGTCGTCTTGAATCCACTTGGCGTTCCTTCACGTATGAACGTCGGTCAGATTCTTGAGACGCACCTTGGATGGGCCGCAAAAGGCTTGGGCGAACGCCTCAATCGCATGATTGAAGAGCAACGCAACCGTGCTGAAGTGGAAAAGCTCGTTGGCGACATCTGGAATGGTGACAAAGAAGTCGAAGGCTTCGTGAAGAAGTGTTCGGACGACGAATTGAAGGATTTTGCCCGTAAATATCGTGGCGGCGTTCACTTGGCGAACCCAGTGTTCGACGGTGCAAGTGAGACGGACATCCAAAAGGCATTGGAAAACGCAGAATTGTCGGCTGATGGTTCCTCCGAACTCTACGACGGTCTGACTGGGGAGCGTTTCGAAAACAAGGTAACGGTCGGCGTCATGTACGTGTTGAAGCTTCACCATCTTGTTGATGAGAAGATTCACGCGCGCTCAATTGGCCCGTACAGTCTGGTTACGCAGCAGCCACTTGGTGGTAAGGCTCAATTCGGTGGTCAGCGTCTAGGGGAGATGGAAGTGTGGGCGATGGAAGCGTACGGCGCTGCCCACATGCTTCAGGAGTTCTTGACGGTGAAGTCGGATGACGTATTGGGTCGTACACGTATGTACGAATCGATTGTCAAGGGCCAGAACATGATGAATCCAGGATTGCCGGAAAGCTTTAACGTTCTCGTGAAGGAACTTCAGAGTCTCGCGTTGAACATTGAATTGAAGCAGGGCGATCAAACGATTGGTTACGATTCACTTCGTCATTAATCGTCATTGGTAAAGAACGATTTAAAGAACATTGATATATAGGGAGCTTGCCTTGAAAGAATTAATGAATTTCTTTGATAAGCCAACGGATCCGTTGAACTTTAGCTCTATCAAGATTTCTCTTGCCTCCCACGACGCAATCCGTGGTTGGTCATTTGGTGAAGTGAAGAAGCCAGAAACGATTAACTATCGTACGTTCAAGCCTGAGCGTGATGGTTTGTTCTGCGCGAAAATCTTCGGACCAGTTCGTGACTACGAGTGCATCTGCGGTAAGTATAAGCGCATGAAGCACCGTGGCATCGTTTGCGACAAGTGCGGCGTTGAAGTAATTCAAGCCAAAGTTCGTCGTGAACGATTGGGACACATCAACTTGGCGAACCCAGTTGCACACATCTGGTTTTTGAAGAGTTTGCCTTCGCGTATTGGCGCGATCTTGGGTTTGACACTCAAGGACGTAGAAAAAGTTTTGTACGCGGATCTGCATCTTGTTTTAAATCCGGGCAATGAGAAGGACACCGGCTTGACGCTCGGTGATACTTTGACTGACGATGAGCTTGATGAATTGCGCGCTAAACTGGGCAACCAAGCTTTTGAAGTTGGCGTCGGTGCCGAGGCTATTCTTGCGCGTCTTGAGAAAATGCGAATTGAAGACGAAGCGGATGACTTGCGTAAGCTCCTTTCTGAAAGAGGTGCTGGTGAGAAGAAGCTGTCTGAAGCGGAAAGTAAGAAGCAGCAGAAGCGTTTGAAGGTTCTGGAAGCGTTCCGTCAAAACGGAGATTCTTCACGTCCTGAATACATGATGCTCAAAGTTATTCCTGTTCTACCCCCAGACTTGCGTCCTCTAGTTCCACTAGATGGCGGTCGTTTTGCGACTTCGGATTTGAATGACTTGTACCGACGTGTAATTAACCGCAACAACCGGTTAACACGTCTTCAGGAACTCAATGCGCCTGATCTGATCATTCGTAACGAAAAACGCATGCTGCAAGAAGCGGTCGATGCTTTGTTTGACAATGGCCGTCGCGGCAAGGTGTTCACCGGTCCAAACAAGCGTCCGTTGCGTTCGCTTTCAGATATGTTGAAGGGTAAGCAGGGCCGCTTCCGTCAGAACCTACTCGGTAAGCGCGTTGACTACTCCGGCCGATCCGTAATTGTTGTTGGTCCAAACTTGAAGTTGCACCAGTGCGGTCTTCCTAAAAAGATGGCGATCGAGCTTTTCAAGCCATTCATCTACAACAAGCTCGAAGAGCAGGGCATCGTTTCGACGATCAAGAGCGCGAAGAAGCTTGTTGAAAAAGAACGTCCGGAAGTTTGGGACATTCTCGAGGAAGTTACGAAAGAACATCCAATTTTGTTGAACCGTGCTCCAACGCTTCACAGACTTGGCATTCAGGCTTTCGAACCAGTTTTGATCGAAGGTAAAGCGATTCAGTTGCATCCGTTGGTTTGCTTCGCATTTAACGCGGACTTCGACGGTGACCAAATGGCCGTACACGTTCCTTTGTCGATTGAAGCTCAGATGGAAGCGCGCGTTCTCATGATGTCGACAAACAACATCTTGAGCCCTGCATCCGGTACACCAGTTATTGTTCCGACTCAAGATATCGTTCTCGGTATCTACTACATGACTCGCGAAAACATCGAAGCCAAGGGTGCTGGTAAGGTATTTTCTGGTATCAGTGAAGTTCGTGCAGCATACGATCACGGTGCTGTAGCGCTTCAGGCTCCAATTACGCTTCGCCTTGAAGGCACGCGCATTGAGACGACCGTCGGTCGCGCATTGTTGGCAGAAGTATTGCCAGAAGGTGCGCCATTTGAGTTGATCAATCGCACCATGGGCAAAAAGCAGTTGGCTGCGCTTGTTAACAAGATCTACCGTCAGTATGGCCCCAAGGCGACCGTTCTTGCTGCGGATGCATTGCGCTCTATGGGTTACGCAATGTCGACCAAGGCGGGGCTGTCAATTTCGATCAACGACATGGTCATTCCACAATCGAAGAAGAGATTCCTCGATGGTGCGCGTGAAGAAGTACGTAAGATCAAAGAACAGTACTCAGAAGGTCTGTTAACCGATATCGAACGCTACAACAAAGTCGTCGACATTTGGGCAAAGGTAACTGAGAACATCGCGGAAGAAATGTTCAAGAACATCGCGAAGAAAACAGCGAAAGATCACAAAGGCAACGTTCGCGAAGTTGCTTCCGATAATTCCATCTTCATGATGGCGGACTCTGGTGCTCGAGGTAGTACTCAGCAGATTCGTCAGCTGGCAGGTATGCGCGGATTGATGGCGAAGCCATCCGGCGACATCATCGAAACAGCGATTACTTCAAACTTCCGTGAAGGTTTGACAAATCTCGAGTACTTCACGTCGACGCACGGTGCACGTAAAGGTCTCGCCGATACCGCATTGAAAACGGCTGCCTCCGGATATTTGACACGTCGTCTTGTAGACGTTGCTCAGGACGCGACGATCGCGGTCAAAGATTGCGGCACGAAAAAGGGTCAAGAAGTTACTCCGCTGCGTGAAGGCGGTGAAATTAAGGAAACCATTGGTGAACGCGTACTCGGTCGCGTTACATTGGAAGACGTTAATCACCCAGCAACCGGTAAGCTAATCACAAAAGCAGGCGCGCTCATTGATGAAGACATGTCTGAGCAAATGAGTGAAGCCGGACTCGAACGAGTTCTTGTCCGCACGACACTCTTCTGCGAATGCCGTCGCGGGATCTGTGCGACATGCTACGGACGTGACCTTGCATCCGGTCGCTTGATCAACGTTGGCGAAGCCGTCGGCGTTATCGCGGCACAGTCCATCGGTGAACCAGGAACTCAGCTCACCATGCGTACATTCCACTTTGGTGGTACCGTTACGCACAAGGTTGAGAAGAACACGATCGACAGCCGCTTCTCAGGTAAGGTTCGTTTCAAAGACGTCAACCATGTTACCAACAAAGAGGGCAAGCTGGTTGTTCTTAGTCGCAAAGGTGAAATCGAAATTCTGAATGGCGATGGCAAAGTAATTGATCATTATCCAGTAACCTACGGTGCTGTATTGTCGATCAAAGAAGGCCAACACATCGACGCAGGCCAAGCGATGGGTGAATGGGATCCATTCGCTAACCCAATCGTTGCTGAAGTCAAAGGTAAGATTAAGTATGTAGATTTGCTCGCAGACAAGTCGCTTGAAGAAAAGAGTGACGAAGCATCTGCTGCAATTCGTAAAGTCGTGATTCAGTCGAAGGGCTCTGAGCTCAAGCCAGCAATTGAAATTGTTGACGGTAGCGGCAACTCCTTCGCTGAAGCAAAGGGCAAGAACAAGATTAAGACAAAGTATCTCTTGCGCGAAGGTGCAACGATTCTCGTCAACGACGGTCAGGATGTTCACCCAGGTGAAATCATTGCGAAGATTCCTCGTGAAACTTCGAAGACGAAAGACATCACCGGTGGTCTACCTCGCGTTGCTGAATTGTTCGAAGCGCGCAAGCCGAAGGAATCTTCGGAACTTGCTTGGGCTGACGGTGAGATTTCATTTGACGAATCAAGTAAGGGTCTGAAGCGCAAGATCAATATCAAGGGCGACAACGGTGAACAAGCCGGCGAAACAAAAGCTATCTCCCGTTCGCGTCACTTGCTGGTCAACGAAGGTGATTACGTCCGTAAGGGTGATCAACTCGTTGATGGTAAGAGCAATCCGCACGATATTTTGCACGTGCTCGGCCAGTCTGAACTCGCTAAGTACCTCATTGACGAAATCCAGAAGGTTTATCGCCTTCAGGGTGTAAAGATTAACGATAAGCACATTGAAGTTATCGTTCGTCAAATGCTACGTCGCGTTAAGGTTACAAAGGCTGGTGACACGCAGCTACTGGTAGGGGATCAGCTCGATATTGCAGAGATTTTGGATATCAATGATCGCCACATCGCAGAAGGCAAGGGCGGAGCGGAATACGAACATCAGTTGCTTGGTATCACCAAAGCATCATTGTCCACAGAAAGCTTTATTTCTGCGGCATCCTTCCAGGAAACGACGAAGGTTCTCACGGAAGCAGCTTTGCAATGCCGTGAAGACCATCTGCGTGGCTTGAAGGAAAACGTGATCATGGGTCGCTTGATTCCTGCAGGTACAGGCAGCGCGTCATATCGCGGTATGATTTCCGTAGAGGTTGCTGATCAGCCAGAAGATGCGGTTGGTGGCGAAGCGGAAGCATCCGTGGGTACTTAGTTCTAAGTGTTCGTAAGTTAAGTAATTTTGTTGCTGACTTACAATGAGATGAGGGGAAGTCCTCGAATCGGTTGAGGGGAGCGAGTTTCACAAATCGCTCCTCTTGAAAAAAGATCTAGGATAACCCTCACAACTGCTTGATTTCGTGGAGTGTGTTTGGTAAACAGCACACTCCCATCCGTCTCGTCTCTGTCTCTACTTGAATGGGTAGAGTTGGAATAATGGTGGAAGTAGCGAGAATGTCGGTGTTTTTGCCGCATCTCAGGGAATAAATGTCGAAGTATATAGGATAGGGTCGATGCCAACGATTAATCAGATTATCCGAAAGGGACGCTCCAAGCAGGCGCGCTATTCCAAGTCCCCAGCACTTGCGCGTAGCCCACAGAAGCGTGGTGTTTGCGTACGTGTTTACACAACAACGCCAAAGAAGCCGAACTCAGCTCTTCGTAAGGTAGCTCGTGTTCGACTGACAAATGGAATTGAAGTTACAAGCTACATCGGCGGTGAAGGTCATAACTTGCAAGAGCACAGCGTCGTTCTCGTACGCGGTGGTCGTGTAAAGGACTTACCAGGTGTTCGTTATCACATCGTCCGTGGATCATTGGACTGCGCAGGTGTCGCTAAGCGTCGCCAAGCTCGCAGTAAGTACGGCAACAAACGGCCTAAGAGCTAATTGGAGTAGATAAAAATGGCAAGACGTCGCGAAGCAGAGAAACGGATGATTTTACCAGATCCTATTTTCAAGGATTTGGTTGTAGCTAAGTTCATTAACTGCATGATGAAGCACGGCAAAAAAGCAGCCGCAGAAAAGTCGTTCTACGGCGCTATGGACTTCATTAAGGACAAGGGTCAAGACCCAGTTGAAGTCTTCAAGCAAGCAATCGAAAATGCAAAGCCAGCAATCGAAGTTAAGTCCCGCCGCGTAGGTGGTTCCAACTACCAAGTTCCAGTTGAAGTTCGTCCAGAACGTCGTCAGGCACTTGCGATCCGTTGGTTGATCGAATTTTCACGCGGTCGCGCAGGTCGCAGTATGCGTGAACGTCTCGCCGGCGAATTCTTGGATTGCGCAGCGGGTCGTGGGAGCACCATCAAGCGTCGTGATGACGTTCATAAGATGGCTGAAGCAAACAAAGCGTTTGCACACTATCGTTGGTAAGATGAAGATCATCAGCCACCCAGTCGCAGTAGCGGTTGGGTGGCTGATTTTTTTTTGTTTTCGTTTTATCTTCCCCTCCTGAATATTGAATAAATCTCTGTGAATTGAAATTCCTCCTGGGATCAGCAAATGGCAAAAATTAGCGATCTAACAAAGCTTCGTAACATTGGGATCATGGCTCACATCGACGCCGGTAAAACGACGACGACAGAGAGGATCCTCTTCTATACTGGGAACATTCACAAGATTGGTGAAGTTCACGACGGAAACACAACGACGGATTGGATGATCCAAGAGCAAGAGCGTGGCATCACCATTACGGCCGCCGCGGTAACGTGTACCTGGAAAAATCATTGGATTAACATCATCGACACACCCGGACACGTTGACTTCACCATCGAAGTAGAGCGCTCATTGCGTGTCCTTGATGGAGCGATTGCCGTGTTTGATGCCGTTCACGGTGTCGAACCGCAGACAGAGACAGTCTGGCGGCAAGCAGAAAAATATCGAGTGCCGCGCATTTGTTTTATTAACAAAATGGACCGTGTTGGGGCGAGTTTCGAAGAATCGCTAAAATCCATTCATGAAAAGTTGTCGGCGCTGGCTGTTGCCTTTCAGGTTCCGATCGGCTCTGAAGATGGTTTTCGTGGAGTGGTCGATCTTATGACCATGAAAGCGTTGGTATGGGGTGACAGCAAAGAAGAAAAAGGCAACCAGTACGAAACAATTGACATCCCCGCTGAAGTCATGGATGCAGCAAAATCTGCTCGCGATATTCTTGTCGAGAAATTGGCAGAAACTTCCGACGCATTGACAGAAAAGTTTTTAAATGGAGATGAAATTTCGGCGGACGAATTGCAGAAAGCTGCTCGCAAAGCCGTAATTGATCGAAAGATTGTACCAGTAATGTGCGGGAGTGCGTTCAAGAACAAAGGTGTCCAGCCATTGCTTGATGCCGTAATTGCATATCTTCCCTCTCCCATGGACTTACCAGACGTGCGCGGATTCAGTGCCGATGACGAAGAGACCGAGATCGTCCGCAAACGATTGCCGTCGGAACCGCTTGCAGCACTTGCATTTAAGATCATGACAGATCCATACGTCGGACAGCTCACATATTTGCGCGTCTATTCCGGTGTGCTTAAATCCGGTGATGCTATTTATAACTCGCGACTCGGAAAGCGCGAGCGCATCGCAAAGATTTTGCGGATGCAGGCAAATGATCGTGAAGAAATAGACTCTGCAGAAGCAGGGGATATTGTCGCGGCTGTTGGCCTAAAGCTTGTCGCTACAGGAGACACCTATTGCGACGATAAGAAACCTGTTCGACTTGAATCCGTCAACTTTCCCGAGCCTGTTATCTCGATTGCAATTGAGCCTAAGAGCACCGCTGAGGCAGAAAAACTTACGAAGTCACTTGAGAGACTCGAAAAGGAAGACCCGTCGTTCCGCGTACGTTTTGAGCACGAAACGGGGCAGACGCTCATCTGTGGTATGGGCGAATTGCACCTCGATATCATCTGCGATCGTTTGAAGCGTGAGTTCAAGGTTGAGGCCAATATTGGTAAGCCGCAAGTTAGCTACCGCGAATCGATCATGGGCGAAGGCTCTGCTGATAAGACGTTTGAGCGCGAAACGGAAAAGAACAAGCAATTTGCGCGCGTTATCGCATCGGTGTCTCCCGGAGAGAGAGGCAAGGGGCTTATTGTTCACAATAAGGCGTCTGAACTGCAGATTCCTAAGAGCTGCGCACCTGGTTTGAAAAAGGGCTTTGAAGAAGCAATGCAGGCGGGGCCGATTGCTGGATATCCGTGTATTGATGTCGAAGTTACCTGTACGGGCGGAACCTTTGATCCGCAATGCTCAGACGAGAATGCATTCAAAGTTGCAGCAAGTATGGCGATGCGTGAAGCCATTCGTGCAGCTCAGCCTATTTTGCTAGAGCCAATCATGGATCTTGAAGTCTTAGTTCCTGACAACTATTTTTCAAACGTAATCAACGACTTGAACAGTCGTCGCGCTCGTGTGAACAATGTCGCTAATCGAGGAAACCTGCAGGTCATCATGGCAACAGTACCGTTATCGGAAATGTTTGGTTATTCAACTCACGTGAGATCGCTGTCTCAAGGTCGGGCAACATATTCGATGAAGTTTTCGACCTATGAACAGGTCTCAGACGCGGTATTTAAGCGGATTACGACAGGAGCTTATTAAGGCTCCTGCCCAAACTGATTGTTAGATGAATTCTTCTTTCTTGAGTAACGGAAAGAAGATGACGTCGCGAATGGACGGGCTATTGGTCAAGAGCATGACCAAGCGGTCAATGCCGATACCTTCGCCTGCCGTCGGAGCTAAGCCGTATTCTAAGGCACGCACATAATCGTAATCCACTTCACATGCTTCTTCGTCACCTTGTTCTTTCGCAAATGCTTGATCGGCGAAACGGTCGAGCTGATCGGTCGGATTGTTCAACTCGGAGAAGGCATTTGCCACTTCCCAACCGTTGATAAAGAGCTCAAAACGGTCCACCACTTCTGGGTTTTCGTCGTTGCGACGGGACAGAGGCGACACTTCCGTCGGAAATTCAGTTATGAAAGTAGGGTTGACGAGCTGACCTTCTGCAAACTCTTCGAAGGCGAGCACGAGTAGTTTTGCTGCGGACATGCCCTTCAAATCTTCGTCGGTTTTGCCCTTGGACTTGAGCTTGTTACGTAGGGCTGAATCGCTGTCACAGTCAGCCATGGGTAATCCGGTATACTTTGCGACGGCTTCTTTCATTGTCATGCGGGCGAATGGTGCCGCCATTGAAATCGTACGTTCGCCGTAGGTGATTTCAGCCTTTCCATGTATCTGCTGAGCCAGTCCAGAAAGTAGCTGTTCGGAGAGCTCCATTAGGTCTTTGTATGTCGCATAGGCTTGATAAAACTCGATGCTGGTAAACTCTGGATTATGTTTGATCGAGAGTCCTTCGTTTCGGAAACAGCGATTCATTTCGAAAACACGCGGGTAGCCACCGACCACGAGTCGCTTCAAATGAAGCTCGGGTGCGATTCGCAGCGAAAGTCCCATATCAAGTGCATTGTGATGAGTGGTGAAAGGCTTCGCAGCTGCGCCGCCTGCAACCGTGTGTAGCATCGGGGTTTCGACTTCGATGTAATCGCGATCATGAAAGAAGTCGCGAATCAAACGAACGATCTTGGCACGAGTGCGAAGCGTGTCACGAGACTGTTCGTTCATAATCGTGTCAACGTAGCGCATACGGTAGCGAAGTTCGGGATCGCTAAGTCCATGGAACTTCTCGGGAAGGGGGCGAAGCGACTTGCTCATGATGTGAAATTGCGTCGCGTGCAGGCTAAGTTCGCCTTTGTTCGTCCGAAACACTGTTCCAGTTGCGTATACAATGTCGCCCGTATCGAGAAGTTTGTAGCTGTTGAAATCGCCCTCTGGAAGATCGTTCTTAGAGACGTAGATTTGGAATCGTCCCTTGCCGTCATCTATTTCGACAAAGGCCGCCTTGCCAAAATCGCGAACCAACATGGCTCGACCCGCCAACGACGCTTTGTGATTGGTTTCTACCAGTTGTTCTTTGGAAGTATCTTTGAAACGCTCCTTCAAATCTGCACAGCACGAGTCCGGACGCAAGTGATTGCTGTAGGGGTTACGACCGAGTGCTTCTAATTTTTTGCGCTTTTCGATGCGCATGTCGATTTGTTCATTAAACTTGTCTGTCCACGGCTTTACGAATTTGTCATTTTGATTCATGGAGTTAGGCCATTCACTTTGCAATGATAGTTAACAAGGAGTCATTAATTGCTCGAATCCGATGCGGGAGATCATATTTTATTCTGTGGAATTAGCAAAACGATATTGGCGACTTAACTCTTTGGCTTGGTTCGGCGCGCTGCACCACAATCAAGGATGAAATGGGATTCCTAAAATTTCACTAGGTATCGAGAGAAATGTGACTAAGTTTTGAGAATGCGTAGCCTTGCCTCGGGGTTGACAATGGGTCTGGTTGACAAAGTTTTGGGGAATGAGTATCAAGTTGACCTCTGATTTTGGTCCTTGCGGGCCACAATAAAGATGCGGGTATAGCTCAGTTGGTTAGAGCGCTACGTTGACATCGTAGAGGTCCACTGTTCGAGTCAGTGTACCCGCACCATCTTCTCCATTATCTCAAAGTTAGTTCGAATTTTTTATTTAGCTCTTTGCGGCTGCGATTAACGCTTTGACGCGATCGGTGGATTTTCGTCCATCGGTCCCTTCCACCCCTGTGGCGGTATCGACCAGTGCTGGTTGATACTTTAGACATCCAGAGACATTTTCTGGGGTGATGCCTCCTGCGATGCCATATGGGTGCAAGGTTGACGGGCGATGCGCAAGTAGTGACCAGTCAAAGGTCTTGCCGCTGCCGCCGTCGGCAACACCACGCCCCTTTCCTTTATCAAATAGAATTAGGTCCACCGAGGAGGCGAAGGCTTGTGATGCAATGACGCTATCTTGATCGGTGATTCCTACGGCCTTCCAGATTTCGATGGATGATGAAATTTTCGAACGAACTTGCGCCAAAAAGGCTACGTCCTCGTTGCCATGAAATTGAATGGCTTTAGTATTGGCGGTATCGGTGCAGAGCTGGGCGACTTTTTCTAGCGTTTGGTCAGCGACTACCCAAACAAAGTGCGCTGTAGAACCATGCCAGCTTTCGGCAATGGCGCGTGGACCATTTGCCCAGTAACGTTTGGAAGTCGGAATCAGGTTAATGCCAATATAATCGGCCCCTGCTTGGATGCAATTGCGTGCTTCTTCGATGCTTTTTATGCCACATATCTTAATCTTCATATATATATGTATAACACGTTAGCGAATACAAATCGAACGGGAGTGAGACCCATGCAAACGCGAGACAGTCGTCTCAGCCAAGCGGTTTACGAGAATGTTATTCTCGCCCAAGAAACATCGGGTGAGACAGTGCCTCAGCAAGTTGTGACAGACGGAGGCGACATGCAAATCCAGTCAACAACTTTGCTGGACGTGGCTGTCGAAGAGTCAATGAAGCCCGAAAATTTCATGTTTCTTGCGCTGCCAGCAATCGTGGCTCTTGGTGTCGCCATCATCATGACCATCGTGTTTTCTGTTCGACGTGCGCAGCGGAAGAAAATGTTAGCTGCGGCAATTGACGATGAGATGGCGATTTCCGAAGGCAAGAAAAGTGCGGACGAAATTCCAGACGAGGAAGTTTCAGGGCCGAATGAATGGGAAACTAGGCTTGAGAAGATCGACGATTCTGATCGTGCAGATGACGATCCTGACGAGAGTTTGGCAAATGTTGAGTTTGTTAAACCTGATTCGTCATCCGAAAACGAAATTATCTCGGAAATCAAGGGGCAGTCGGAATCCGCGTGGCTTGATCGCTTGAAGTTTGGCATGTCGAAAACGCGAGAGTCATTCTTTTCATCGATTCGAAACATTTTTAAAGACGGCAAAAAAATTGATGCTTCGACGTTGGACGCTCTGCATGAGGTTCTTTACCGAGCAGATGTCGGAGTAAAGACCTGCGATAAGATGCTCGCCAGTATTCGTAAGAATATGACGTCACAAGATTCGACCTCTCCGGAGAGAATTTCGGAATTGCTGCGAAAAGAGGCGGTGTCAATTTTTCGCGCTGCGGACAGGCCAATCAACAAACCCACCTCCGGTCCTCATGTCATTCTGATTGTAGGAGTTAACGGAGCAGGCAAAACAACGACCATTGGTAAACTTGCTGCAAGATTTGTCGCAGAAGGCAAGAGCGTGCTGTTGGGAGCCGCGGATACATTTCGTGCCGCAGCGATTGAGCAGCTGCAGACATGGGGCGAGCGCGTAGGAGTTGATGTCATTGCTCACAAGGCGGGAAGTGATCCTGCAGCTGTGTCGTTTGATGCGGTGAAGGCGGCAAAGTCGCGTGGCGTTGACGTTCTGATCGTGGATACAGCTGGTCGACTACACAACAAAAAAGATTTGATGGAAGAGCTGAGCAAGATTCACCGCGTCATGGCGAAGGAGATTCCTGAAGCTCCCCATGAGACTTGGCTAGTTTTGGATGGAACCAGCGGTCAGAACGCAGCATTTCAAGCAAAGGCTTTTAAGGAAGTCGTTAAAATCACGGGCCTCGTTGTCACCAAGTTGGACGGGACAGCGAAAGGCGGTGCGGTGATCGGCGTCGTTGACACTGAGCAACTTCCGATTCGATTTGTGGGAGTTGGCGAAAAGGCATCGGATTTGAGAGAATTCGATGCCGAAGCATTTGCAAGTGCAATTTTGGCAGACGGAAACTGATTCGGGCTGATATGCGTTGTCTGAGAAATATAATGTTTGCGTTCGTGGCTATGGCATCAATCGATGCAGCTGCCGATGTGGTTGCAGCGCCTCCGCAAGCAGATATTGTGCGTGAGGCAGTTGTTCCGCGGGGCATGTCGTCCGACAATATTTTTCAGTTTTTTGACGAGCATTCGCTCTATGTAGGACTTGCGCAGACATCCGGTCGTTTGGTGTTACAGAATTTTTTGGGATATGAATCTATCGAAACCCCTATAGCAGGTACTGCGGGGAGAGTCGTGTATACTTTCTTTATTCCAAAGGGTGTAATGTCGCTTGGGCTGGGCAGTTGGCTAGGTTGGGAGCAGTTTCTCAATACATCGGAAGAATTAAATGAGCCAACTGTCTTGATGATTCCTGGACTGAGAGTGGTCGCAGCTGTGCACGCGGGTCGAAAGATGCGAGCTGGACTGGCGTTAGAGGTTGGACTTGATCGGTGGAATGATCTGGGATTGCAAGAAGGCGCTCGGATTCGAGACGGCGAAGAAAACTATCCGTATGCCGATCGAGTTAGTTTCACATCTCGCGTTACTGATATGTCGCTATTCTGGGATTGGCGACGCACAATTGATTGGGGTTTTCGCGTTGAACTCCGAAAAAGGTTTGAGCGTTCGGTCGACATCAAAGGTGACGGAAAGTACGATGTAGAAATGTTGGCTAAGCGATCCGATACGGGCGTAAGTGCGGGTGTTTACTGGTCTCGTTTTTGAATGAGATCTAATATCTATGCCTAACACCAGCCAAAGAAATGCCCATTATCAACCATTTTAATGCCCTGATAATATTGAAAAAAACAGCCTATCCCCCATGGGGTTAAGTTGGGAAATCCAACTACCGAGCCTGTTTATATAAGCAATTAGAGACGCAAATTTTGTCGGAGAAGTCATGCTTGCGTCTCTTTTCAAGGAAGTCCTCTTAGCTGCAATGATTGCGGCAGGCGTAACGTCATGCGGTAGCGGCGGCCAGCGCAGTGAAGTTTCAGAAGATGGTTCGTCGGTCAATTCTAGCAACGCTAGCCGAAACTATGCACATAGCGGCAAAGGCTGGCAACAATCGATCAAATTGTACATTGCCGATAATGCCCCCAGCGAAGTCCTGCCAGCAACGCAGTATGCAATTCAAACTTTGAATCTTGTCTTGGGAAGCGACTTTATCCAACTTGAGGGAATTGCAGGCAATCCCTCGCGTAGTCCGGGTCTATACAGCTCACTTGATGATGAAACCAACATGGTTTTGTACGATCCCAACTGGACTGAAAATACGGGAAAGAAAATCGAGACTCTTGCAACGACGGTCTGGGAATCTGATGTGGATGATGTGGAAATCCTTGCGAAGGCGGACATCATTCTGAATGCTGCCTACTATTTTGTTGATGCCTACGATGTGTCGCTTGAAGGTCACCCAAGAGAATTCGAAATGGTGGATGCTGAGACCGTCATTCTGCATGAGTTGTGTCACTTGTTGGGACTTGATCACGTTCCTTCGAGCATTGATCCCAAATCGGTCATGATTGCGGAGACGTTTTATGGACTCGGGATTTCCAAACGAAGTTTGAGCCAAGGAGATATCGAACGATTGCAGCAAATCTATGGACGTAATTCACGGTAATTAAAGGATTTATTGTGGGCAGCAAGAAATTTCTCCGATGTTTCCTTATGTTATGTCTGCATGCGCCGACAAGTCCTTGAGAGTGATGCAAAAGAGGGGGGTAGCGATGGCTAACGATTCTGGCGACGATAAAGAAGAGTTAAAAATCAAGGGCGCCCGCGATGAGTTTGAGGCGCTTTGCATCGTAGTCAAGCAAGACAAAATCTTGTTTCAGAAGGTAATGGAAAAAGTGAAGCGACATCGCGAGCTCTCAAGCAAAAGCACCTTAGATCTTTTCAAGCAGCAGCAAGAAGCAAAGGAAATTGCTAGGAAAAATCGCGCAAGCTAATCCAACATTAGCGTTTGCATTCATGCATAATCCATCATAAGTTCGACCGAAAGCCCCCCCCTGAAAAAATGGTTGAGGACCGTGCGACTACTTTCAATGATATTTTTTATGATTTTGGCTTCGGCATGTGTTCACGTGCACGAGCAGCGTCATATTGTATCGCGGAGTAAACCGATTCGTCCCTCGTGGATGATGAATTCGCGGGGCTCGTGGATTCCTGATGGAAGCCGTGAGATTTTCTTGTTTGAGCGACGGGAACATTCCGATTTGCCGTTAGCGATTCATCAAATTGAGGACCAAGCTCGCGTTCAAGCAATGAGTGCGATTTACGGCTGGATGGAATGGATGCTGCAAAAAGGTGCAGCGATAGATTCACTGAATGCAGACAATCGCCGATGGATTAGAAATCTTGCGGGGGTCATGATCGAAAAACACTTCGAAGGACTGAATGCGACCCTCGATATTTACTTTGAAGAGTTTGCTGAGTTTGACCAAAGCGGCAGCCGATCCGCGTTTGATGTCTTTGTTTTGCTAGAAATGCCCGCAACTACAAGGGATATTATCAAAAAGGACTTCATTACTCAGGCCAAGAAAAGCAAGTCGCAAGAAGTGAAAGTTTCAATCGCACGATTTGAGCGATCCCTGCCTGAACTGGACGGAAAGCTAGCACACTAAATTCACTTGCCTAGTTGGTTGGCGGTGCTAATACGTTTGCTCAACTTATCCGAAGTTGTTGGGAGAGAACGGTTTGGCGAAGCCGCGAAAAACGAGCATCTTGCGCATGCCTGAATGGGTTGCGCGCGAATGGGAGCGTCATTCGTTTAGTCGCAAATCACGCCGCATGACACCCGCATCGACAAGTCATGAATTTACCGTTATTCCTCGCCCAACCGGTACCGAGCTTGATGCTTTTGCAGAAACACTGACACGGATTCAAAACAGTCTGCTTTCAAATGGAACCGATCAGTTTGAACTGGTGGCGTTTCCACCAGCATTGTCTCGGAATGCGTTCGATGCTGCGCGTGCATCGGAGGGCGTACTTCGCCAACAACAGCAGTCTTTGAGTTTGCGTGTCATCCAGCATTCAATTGGCGCTGAAGCGCCCGTGATTCGATGGTTTGAGGACGAGAGATGGCAGCTCGAGGAGAGTGGAGGCGGAGTACTGCGAGGGCGAATTGTTCCTGAATGGGTTCAATTGGTTTTTGGATTTGAAAGTTCTTGGCAGGCTTTTCGACGCGTTGTTGCAGGTCGACCTGATAATTTAGGAACGCCAGCAAATGGGCCTTTGTCATTGTGGACAAACATTTGGAGCGCATTGCCGACCTCGCAGCGTGGTATTTATCAAATGATGGAACGCGCGATCCAATGGAAGTCGAACTGGATGAGTCTAGAAGGTGTCTTTTCGGAAAGTGTTTCCGAACTGATGTATCCGCTTTTAAACACGTCCAGCACAGGAGTTGAACGGCTTTCATTACTTCATGATGAAATAGAACAGCTAAGCTCGCAGCTAATGGAATATGGATGGCTTCATCAGCGCCAGCTTGATTTTGATGACGTTGGCGCGCTGTCGTCAAGCGGTAGCCAAGGAGAGATTCTGTGGCGAGTATCCGACAAAAGACTGCAAGAAGTTGATGATATAAATTATGCAGAAACTGTGGCTGGATGGTTAGCTGAAAGAGTTACGACATCCAACATTAAGATCATTGCTGCCGATTTGGTGCCAAATTTGAATACGCTCGATGTCGATAGATTCGTTCAGACACTGCAGGCGTTGGTCTTGGATGCTGAATCTGGTTATAGCGGACTCGCGATGAAGCGAGGAGGAGTGCTCACTTCATTTGCGGATTTGGTTGCGGAATTGGTGATTCGAACGGCAGCCGATTGTCTAGAACCGTTGACGATTGAGTTAACGCAGGCAGTTGAGCGCGTGACAGGGATGATCATTCCGAGAATGAACGCAAACGCAAAGGAGCTTAAGAAGTTTGGGCAGAGCTTGAGACTGCGCTTTGATAAATTGTCCGATATCCTGCAAGAACGCGGTAATTTGTTGCAGGTTACCTATTCGACCGCTGCAGCTTGGCAGTCACACGTCGCACGACGAGCAAAGGTTGTTGCGATTGCAGGGGGGAATGCGAAGGTTACCGCAACGCATGTTGAAACGCCGATCGACGAGAAGCCAACTGCCATTAGCTCGACAACAATCTCTGAGAATAGAATTCAGCCAAGCAGTCAAGCAAAGGTGGATCATTCGCTGCGTCGTGTGGCTACAGATGAGATTGCGCGCATGAGGAAATCTGATTCTGCACGATACGAAAGTCTGAAAACGGCGTTTTACAGCTCGCTAGAGTCTTCAAAGCAGAAAGTATTTTTGGATCTAAGTGAACGATTAACGCCAGACGAGTACGAACGCTATTTGCAGTTTAGTCTGGTGAAGTTTATGGTTGATAACCCGGCTTCATGGAAATCAGCGCGCACTTCATCCGTAAATCCGATATCATCGGATGTATTCAGTTTAGGTACACTTCTGAGTTAGTCTGTATGCATTTGATGGGATATGTCGGCGTAGGATCGTGCTTTCGCCAGATGGTGATGGTGTTCGTGTGCCAATTTTTATTGTCCGCGACGCCACTGTTGGCATCGTCGCAAAGTGGACAATGCCAACCAACGAAGCGGAAAGAATCAGTAAAATATGCTCCCATACCAATAACTTTGGTAGGAGAGGGTCGGTTCTTTGGTGCGCCCATCGGTAATCTGTTGGCATTTCGCTACGACGGAAAAAATTTTTCTCAGGCGACTGTCCAAGTCGATGAACGCAACAAGAACGGTGATTTAGTCTTGGATGGAGGGTTGCCGTACACGCGCAATTCTGATGACGGACTCTTTGATAATAACGATGAATTCGTGTTTACGTCGGATCAATTGGGAGAAGATTTTCAGACCCATAGAATTCCACGAGAGATCAGCGATCGTTTCGCGAACGCTTGGAAGTTAGTGGTGTGCCATTCGGGAAACTATCAGGGAGTTTTGCTGGTCGGGCAGGCAACAGGCTACGTTGCAAAAAGCTGGCATTATCCCGTGGCCTTTGATTCCGATCGTGGCGTGGTTGAAACGGATGGATACCGCTACGAATTCAATAAAGATCGAGCAGCATTGTTGGGGCAAGTGTTCCTAAAGAGTAATGGTAAAGCTGAAAAAGTCTTCGAATCATCCACGTTTACCATGCCCATGCGCACTCCATGGTTCGTGCCGGACTTGACGCTAGATGAGTCTCATTTCACTTCGACGATCGAAAGCTGGCAGTCGGGGCCCGTCCGCACGGTCGTGGCAGTTGGAGTCAAAATGAAAAAGTTTTTCTCGGTACTAAATCTTCACCTGTTCAGTGAGTTGGTTTTCTATCCATCGTCGTTTCAAATTCCGACCAAGGTAGAGTTTATTTTCTCGCCGAACTCGTTCTTGTCTGCTGGATCTGGGGTGGCGTATGCCGTGAAGATTGCTGATGCGGCGCAGTGGGACATTCAGACAAATTTGCCGCCGCTTGCGGATCTGAGCCGCGAAGCAGTCGGAACGACTCGCGCTCCCTTTGTGGCCTCAGGCAATAAGGGAACCAGTCAATTTAGCATGAGGGTGATGGTGGATGAAAAAGCGGAACGCAACTCGCAGGCGCCCAGATCGTTTCGCAAAAATGACATGCAGTCGGGAGAATTGCGTCGTCATCACCCTTGGTTAAAGAAGATGGACGGGGACTGGGGCGTTTTTGTGGACTTTTCCGGACTTGGTAAAGGACTTTATGATTTTGGCCTTGACCTGATTCTTAGTTCTGGGGCAGAAAACCAGACTATTCGTTCGCCGGATACCGTTGCTTTTGGATGGCACACAGTTCTTCCCGCCATCTCGAACTAATGCAACAATAAATGTATATTTAAAGTGCATCTACGAAAGTTTTGAATTCATCATTTGCGTTAGCTACCAAGTAGTCCAACTTTTTTGGAAGGTTTCATGACATTACCTAATGACGATCTGCCCAAGCGTGACAAAGAAAACGAAGAATCGGTATCCAATGGTGAGCAAGGGCAGCAAGATGATTCGCAACAGCGAGGTTACGCTCAGCCAGAAGAGACTGGAGATGACGAAGGTGCCGCGGGTTACGAGTTTTCTGTCGTTGTCGGTACATCGCTTGGTCGTAAGTTGATTGAACAGGCCGAAGATGAAGGTCTTTCGGTCGAAGAATATATGAGAGAATTGTTGGCGGAGAGCGTGGTTTTCCGTGCATGGGAATTGGCAGAGCGCAAGATCCAGATGCGCGGCGGAAACTCTCAGGGCAATCAGCAAAATCAGCAGCACCGTGGTGGCAACAACAACAATAACAATAACCGCAACAACAAAGGCCGCAATCGTCGCGGAGGCATGAGTCATAGCCGCTATCAGAATATCATGGACGACAAGGCAAGTTTCCTCGAATACGTTCGTAATCAAGAACGTAAGAATAATAATCGATAAGTATTAGTTCTTGGCGACGGTGCCATTGCCGGAAGGCATGGCATCAATTGCATGTGAGAACATCGCATGGATAAAAGATTCGTACTGAAGGAATGAATCCACTTGTTCATCGATGCTGGATTTGCGGTGTGTAACTTCAGCCTTGTTCTTGTAAAATCTATCTCTGAATCCCATCTCAAGACAAAACGCGTAAACGTTGGCAGCCCAGAAAGCATAGTCTTCAAATGCGCCACCATCACCTAACGCTGCGGCAGTCTTTACTTCGTACTGCGCTGCGGGCAAACGGTGCAATTCTTTGTTGATGCTAGAAAGCATTTCTCCGTGCAACTTGGCGCGTTCGGGGGTTGCTGATTTAATCGCCTTCGGAGACGACGGCGCTACGACCCAGTTGATATACCCGTGCACGTCTACGGCAGCAGTGTAGCGGCCGTTGTTTAACATCCAACGAATGGCTGATGTTTCTGACTCGGAAAACTCCGACGCACCGGGATATTCACGCGAAATTCCCCAAAGCACGCCGAAGTTTCTGTTGAGATTAACTTGCGAAGCATTGTAGCGGGAAGCAAGGCGTAGGCCATCTGGATTGGCTGCGGGAACGAAGTCGATTTGGATCAACGATGCATTCAGTTTGTTGAGAACGCTTTCGCCGTTATTAAAGCGATTTGCCAACCACGTCACAAAAGTTGAAGTTAGCTTTTCATTGCCGTGCAAGCCGCCTTGAATATAAAAGCGTTGCACCGGAGCTTGTGCGTTTTGACCGTTTGCATGCACGCGAAACACGGGAATTTCCCGGCCTTCGGTGGAGCGGTGAGTTGTCACACCCGAGATGCTTCTGACGTTGGTCAAGACGTCGCTCGAAAATATTGCGGACTTGGGTGCAGTCGTGGCTACGGGTAATGGGAGAACCAACCACAAGAGGATTAAGTATTTTAGGTTGAACCGCAGCATAGATCCCCAAACGCATTCGTTGGCTAATTCTATGCAATGCGCGCACCAACATTAATGCCCCGAAACTATTGAGAAAACTATGGCTGAAAACGGTAAACTTCGACCACAATAAATACGATGTAAAGCGACTGTACAGATGGTTCATAGTGGGGATTTCAAGTCATTGACGGGAAAAAGAAAGCCGGCGCCTACCGAAGGTGGCGCCGGCTCCAGGCCACGGAGAAAGCCGCCAATTAACTGGCCGCCTCCTCCGTGGTACTGGTCAAGTCAAAATGACTCACAGCACCACCCCCTTTCCTAGGCATTTAGCCTATTGAGCCGCGCCATCATCCGTAAGACGTAGCAAACGGCTCTAAGTCTATTCTATCACATCGAGCCGTTTTTGTATTCGCCCGCCAGAAAGATGATGAATCCCTAAAATATTGAAGCATCTTTCTCAGTGCTTTAAGCTAATGGGAGCAATCAATCCCTATTGGTACCGAAATTCGGATCCGCGCTTTTAGCGCGGTGCACGTATTATTCTGCGGATGAATTTAGGAGGGTCTATTTCACAAGCTAACAAACGACGAGTTTGCGTAACGGGAATAGGAATTGTTTCTCCACTTGGTAATGACACGGAATCAACATGGCAGAATGCAGTGGCAGGAAAATCCGTGGCGGCACCGATCAAAAGCTTCAACGCGGATACATGGCCGACAACCTTTGCATGTGAAGTCGCAAATTTTGCGCTTTCGGACGAAGCGGTTTCCGAGGAGCACAGACTGTTCTTGAATCGTCCTTCGGAGTTCGGCATGCAAGCTGCGCTCGAGGCCATCAGAAATTCTGGCATCGAAGGAAAGGTCGATCCATCACGGCTTGGAGTCAGCATTGGTGCGAGCATCGGAGCAGTGAGCCCGCACCGCCTAGCGAAACTACTTACCGGATTAAACCTTGCAGAAGTCACCGCTGAAATTCCTACCGTCGTAGCTCGTTCTAATTCTGCACACATGGTCTTACAAAATCATCCCGGAACGCTCGCAGGAGTGATCGGCGCACGTTGGCAAGCGCGAGGCCCCGTCTCGACTATTCATACCGCATGCGCTTCGAGCGGACAGTCGGTTGGTCAGGCGTATTTGCAAATCAAGCGAGGTGACGCAGATGCGGTTATTGCCGGTGGAGCGGACTCATTGGCTGGCGAAATATTACTCGCGGGATTTTGCTTGATTGGCGCATTGAGCAAACGCAATCACGACCCGAAAGGAGCATCTCGTCCATTCGACAAGGATCGCGACGGTTTCGTTGCCAGCGAAGGCGCGGCGATGTTGATACTTGAAGAACGCGAACACGCAATGAAGCGGGGAGCCAATATCATCGCTGAACTGGTTGGCTACGGCGAGACGGAAAGCGCGTATCGCATCACCGATCTCCCGCCCAACGGACGCGGAATTGTGGAAGCGATGCACATTGCCATCAACGAGTCTGGGATGCCGTTTGAACAGGTTGGATATGTTAATGCTCATGGCACATCGACGGAATTGAACGACCGCATCGAAGCGCTGGCTATACGTCGAGTGTTTGGTAGTCGTAATTGCAGGCCAATGGTCAGTTCGACCAAGTCCGAGACAGGGCATCTGATCTCTGCCGCCGGAGCTTTGGAGGCCGCGTTTTGTGTTTTGGCGTTGAGAGATGGTGTCATTCCACCGACCGCCAATCTGCACGATACAGATTGTGGAGACGACATTGACTTTGTCGCGGTGCAGCCACGACGAAAACAGATTGAGGCCGCGCTGTCTAATTCGATTGGGTTTGGTGGTACAAATACTGCAATTTTATTTAGGCGAGCATCACATTAATGCAAGAGCGTGTTGTCATTACAGGAACTTCGGTAATCACTCCGCTTGGAAGCTCAGTCGAGGAAGTGTTTACGGCATGGCGAGAAGGTCGCAGTAATTTTGTGACCTTTGATGATGGTGCTAATTCGACCATTCGATTTTGTGGAAAGAGTCCTAGTGTCGATCTGACCGTCTTGCACGATCGCAAAGTTCAAAAGGTACTTACACGCCGAGACGTAATTGGTCTTGTCGCGCTGATGAGAGCGGCGAAAGATGCCGGTTTTCCCAATGAAGGCTATGATCCGGAACGTCTCGGTATGTACGTCGGAAGCAGCAGCACACAAATTGGCGACATGCGCCCCTATTTACAGCTGATCCAGAAGAGTTGCGATGCGACTTCTTTCGATGCGAGATTGTTTGGAGCTGGGCTCATGAATGATGTAAATCCGATGGTCATGATGCAAAGCCTCATGAACAACGTCCTGTGCTATGGGTGTATTGCCTTGGACTTTCGTGGCGTGAACGCTACATTTGTCGACTTTCAATCAGCAGGATTGCGGTCAGTTGGCGAAGCCTTTCATTCAATTCGCAGCGGGCGAGCTGATGCGGTCATGGCGGGTGGTGTCGCAGTTATGCCTGAGACGTATCATGCCACTGAAGCTGTAGCGATGGGCTATCTCCGCAGTTCTGCCGCCGATGAACTATCCTGCAAAATTGTACCCTATCGAAAAGACGGTCAAGGCGCGATTCTATCAGATGGTGCGGCATTCGTTATGCTTGAAAGCGAAGGCAAAGCACGAAAGCGCGGCGCGAAGATACTTGGTTATATCGATGGTTTTGCGCAAGTGAGTGAGGGCGGGTTTACATACATGCAGCACAGTCGGGTGCTCGAAGTCAGCGGGTTATTGAAAAATGCGAATCATCGAAATGCCGAAGAAATTTATGTGATCGGGACTGGGAATGGTTCAGCATTGGAAGATGCGCGCGAACACGAGTCATTAAGCGAATGGAGCAAAGACAATACTAAGGTTAGACTTACTTCCTGTAAGGGAGCGACCGGCGAGTTGTCGGAAGCTTCCGGCGTTTTGTCGCTTTGCCTTGCCGTGCATGCATTGCAATCGAAGGTTCTTCCGGGTGTTGAATCCTATGAAAGCGTCATGGCAGATCAGTCGCAAGAAGTAGTTGCCAGCCAGGAGTGCCATCTTAAGCACAACCAAATGACCGTATTGTCGCGATCATTCAATGGTGTCGCCTGCGCCATTCACGTTTCGGGCACATAAGCTAATGAGTTTCTTTGACGAGCTTCAGTATTCGTCGTGCTCAGAAGATTTTTCTTCAGAGTGGGCCACTCTTGACGTCAAGACAGGTGACCAGATTCTTGCTGTGTGCGGCGGTGGGGGAAGGGCTTTGGCTTTTCTTGCAGAAGATGTCGCGAAGGTGTGGGTTATTGACGCAAACCCCCACCAAATTGCAATGGCGCGACTGAAGAGTGAAATGATGGCGCGTCTAGAGCGAAAAGATTTTCTGGATGTTTGTGGTGTGCGTTCTTCTCGTGAGTCGCGCGAAAAAATTATTTCCTCACTAGAGGGTGCGATCTCTTCTGAATCCAGGTTTTTTTTACAGAAGCATCGACGCAACATCGTTAATAGAGGACTGCTATTCATCGGCAAAGTCGAGAAGCATTTCATGTTTTGCGCGTCGATTTTGCAGTTCATCTGGCGGCCAGAATTGAACGTCTTAGCGCAGAGTTCGGAAAGATCTGAACGTGAACGCGTTGCGGATATGCTCAAAAATTCCCGCCTTTGGAACAGACTTTTGAAGCTTGGAACCACGCCTGATGTCTATCGAGTCTTCCTGCAAAACATCGGATGGTTCACCAAACGATCGCATCAACTGAATGTACCCGGTCACCTTATGCAGCGAATTGATGCGTCGATTCGAAATTTTGGCTTGCGCCGTTCGCACCTCCTTGCCCTGGTTTTTGCCGGTTCGTATGACTCTGTTGATGAGGACTGCTTGCCGCACTACCTCAGATCAGGATGGTACGAAAAGATTCGGCAAAGAGTTGATCGCTTGGAATTTGTCTTGGGCGATGTGAGCAGTGTTTTTCCTGAGGGCCTGCGTGGGCGAGTAGCAAAGATTTCCCTCAGTAATGTTCCATCTTATTTGGACGATGGCGCGCGAGCGCGGATATGGAAGATGTTCAGCAGAAATCTTGGGTCCTCTTCGATTATTTGCGAACGACGTTTTTTGGGTAACACTGAGATATCCCCAGATATTCTCGCGCAATTTCGCGAACATCCCGAACGAGAATTGGAACTGGCACAATCTGATTCAAGTTTTGCTTACGATTTTCGCGTATTAACGAAGAAATGACGAAAATCGCCATTCTGTGTCTATGGTATTCTAGACAATCATCACCATACTAAGAGTGGGCATGGTATCGCCAGATCAACCTTTGCGTTGTTTGCTTGTTCAGCCGAAGTTTTCGTCGCTGAACTATTGGAACTACATCGACTCTGCCAAGCTCATCGACGCCAAAACTCCCGCGCCTCCACTTGGTTTGTTAACTGTGGCGGCATTGCTTCCGCAAAATTGGCAGTTCAAACTGCTTGATTTGAATGTGCGAGCTGCAACTGAAGAAGATTGGGTGTGGGCGGATTTGGTCTGCACTGGGGGAATGCTGCCGCAGCAGCCGGGGATATTGCAGGTCGTCGATGAAGCAAAGCGACGCGGAAAGTTAATCGCAGTCGGTGGTGCGGATCCATCGAGTCAGCCCGACGTTTATCGCCATGCGGATGTGCTTGTTGAAGGTGAGGGCGAGATCGGCATACCGATGTGGATGGAATCTTGGCGCGGTGGTAATCCTCGCGGTCATTTTAAAGTTCATGACAAGCCCGACGTCACCAAATCTCCGACTCCGCGATATGACCTGGTTGATTTCAATAACTATGTGCATGTGGGTGTGCAAATTTCTCGCGGCTGTCCTTTCAACTGCGAGTTTTGTGACATCATAGAACTTTACGGTCGCAAACCGAGACTCAAAGAGGCGCCACAGTTTTTGGCCGAATTAGAAAAACTTTATCAACTGGGTTATCGCGGGTGGGTTGATATTGTTGATGATAATTTTATTGGCAACAAGCGAGCGATTAAGAAAATTCTTGTCGAGTTGAAAGAATGGTCGAAAGCTCGTAACTATCCATTTTACTTTTCGACTGAAGCGAGCATGAATTTGGCTGACGATGAAAATCTCATGTCGCTTATGCGTGATGTAGATTTTAGATTTGTTTTCATGGGCATTGAGACGCCTGATCCAGCAATTCTTATGACGACGCAAAAGTCGCAAAATACCATTCGCCCAATTGCCGATCGCGTTCAACGCGTCTACAAGTTCGGCATGCTCGTCAGCGCAGGATACATCCTCGGTTTTGACGCAGAAAAATCAGGAATGGATCGTTCGATGATAAAATGCATCGAAGAGACAGGGACGATCATGGCTATGGTGGGGCTGTTAACGGCACTGCCAAATACGCAACTCACGCGACGATTGCAAAAGGAAGGGCGACTCATTTCGCCAGATTTAAAGATTGTTGGTCCGTCGGATACCCCGTATGTAGTGGCGACGTCAAAGTCATACGCTGAAGATGCAGATCAAACAACGGGCGGTTTGAATTTTGTCACTCTGCGCGATCGAGTAGAGATATTTAACGAATATCTCAGCGTCATCAACACTGTCTACGACCCGAAAATATTTATGAATCGCATTTTGAAGACGGTTTGGAAACTGCGACCTAAGCAAAAGCATTTCGCTCACGGATGGGAACTGAAGAGAAACCTCAAGGGCTTGTGGCGTATGATGAAGTGGTCAAGCAAGCACCCAGAGTTTCGTTATTATTTCTGGCGGAACTTTCTCGTAACCTTGCTGATGGGCAGGCAGAGATTTGAAATGGCTCTGACCATGTGCACCATGTACATGCACATCGAAAAGCAGACGATGCATTTGCGAACCCAGATTGGCAGCAGGAGGGATGCGGCGTTCAATGAAGCGATCTGTCCGCGTCAGTTAGTTGATCAAATTGTGGGCCAGCCCGCATAGGGAAATGGACTGGCATTTCTGTTTTGGACTTAGTGAGTTGGTCAAAAAATTTAAGTATTTTGGGATATGTGCCGTTTTAATATAGATAGAACTTAGTGAGGGAATATGCTTACAAGACGGTTGTTGATTGTTGGCATGATGGTTGTATCAGCATGTGCGGGAAACAGTGCGCCCGAGCCGGCAGCGCAAGGAACCAATGATCCATCTCGATCAGGCACAGTGAAACCTGGTGCAGGGGATCTCGATGGTGTCGAGCCTGTAAGTACGTCCGACATTTGTGCAGATATCAAGGGCAACGCGACATTGACACAGGACTTTTCTGCATTGGTGGGGCGGCTTTGCGATGGTTCTACTTTGAAAAACTTGCGCGGGAAGTTTTACGCCGGAACTGGTGAGCCGCAAATGATTGTTACTGCTAAGGAAGTTGCTGGCGCGAAGTCTGACTTAACTCTGGCATCTGCGTCTTCGGTTTCGTCGAGCGCTAAATCCTATTTCAACATGATGAGGCTGCAAATTTCCAAGCCTTCGCAATTTACGAGCGAGGGATATGAGTCCGATCCAAAAGTTACATACAACGTCCTTGTTCCTGGAACGAACAAGGTTGGTTTTGCGTATAAAAATACGGCAGAAGCCCCTGAGGTCATTGTTGATTACGAAGCAGAGGCCACGCTTCTTGAAGTCAAGAAGGATTCGATCTACGTGGTTGCAAGTAAACTCACAAAATTCAAAGAAACAGTGCAAGAATTTAAGGGAATCATCGTGATTTCTAAAAGGGATTCGGGAAGCGGTGCAGAGGTCTATTCGCTTTCGGATCAAAAGTACGACAACAATAACAACCACGCCACGACCGTACAAAAGTTTACAAAAAATGCGACGGCCGAGACGAAGCGTAGCTTCAATAACTCGTCCAGTGCGAGTAAGGCGGATAAGTACTTTCAGTAAGTGAATGACTTTTTTGGGATGATGAGCTGCGATGCAAGCAAGCTTTGCGCGTTTCATTTTGAAGTACGGCACACGGAGTTTACGCCGTAATCCTCGTAGAACCACGCTGACGGTTTTGACTGTTGCTGGTTCGGTAATTTTTACAATTGTAGGAAGCAGATTCGGTATCGCCATGATGAGTCTATGGGTCAACGGCGCCGCTGATACCGGCATGGGGCACACGCAAGTTCATGCCAAAGGGTACTGGCAAGACGCCGAAGGCGTTAAGCGATCGCTTACCATGATGAACGATTCTCCTAGCGAAATGCTTATGCGCGGGGACAAGGACGTCGAAGCTGTCTCGCGTCGACTCAAAGTAGAGGGTATCGTTTCTTCGAGAGATAAGACTATTTACTTTATTGGAATAGGCGTAGATCCGACCTCTGAATTGGCTGTTTCGCCAAAGTTGTTTTCGCCGCAGAACGATCGCGGAAGCTTCGTCCCTGTTGAAAAAATTGAAGGAGTTACGATTGGTAATGGACTCGCGCAGGCGCTAAATGTGGATGTGGGAGATGAGATTTCTCTTATTAGCCCTACGATCGAAGGTTCGGTAAACGCTGTCGACGTTCAGGTTGCAGGCATCGTAAATGTACCGCTGCCTACGTTCTCAAAACGAATCATCTATCTCAACAATCAGATGGCGCAAAAGCTGCTTCGCATGCCCGATCGCTACAACGAATTGGTTGTGCGATTGAAAGAGGGTGTTAATGCGGAGTCGTGGGTTGAGAAATACAAGACTCAGGTGGTTACAAATGGGCACGAACTTCGCGGATGGTGGGAGGTCGACCCGATCATCAAAGATGTGGAAGGCATTTTTTACGGAGCACTAGCGATCGTTTCCCTGCTCCTCTTCGTGAGTGCAGGATTGTCGGTATTGAATATGATTTTTATGATGGTAGCAGAGCGCACCGTTGAGATAGGAACACTTATGGCACTTGGTGCGCGACCGTTTGACATCGCCAAGATGTTTGCAGGCGAAGCTGCGCTTATTGGTGCGATGGGCGGTTGTTTGGGTGGTATGCTCGGTAATGCCGTCGTAGTTGCCATGGGAACTTTAGGTGTGCCGTTCAAGAATCCATTTAGTTCGGGAACGATCGATGTTTTCCCGACGATTGATCTTGGTGGGACTCTACTTATTGCAACGGGAGCGATCATTATCTGCATCATTGCGGCAATATTGCCGGCAAGAAAGGCTTCGATGGTCGAGCCGGTGCAAGCGTTCAGAGGTCAAATCGTATGAAACTACTGAATTTGTATAGTCTTCTTGCCTTTGCTGCGTTCGTGGTTCCGTCCCATGCCTTTTGTGAGACCCCTGCAGAAACAAAGGCAATTGTTACGGATGCGGAACGAATTCGATCGGCTGATGATGCGATCGTGAAGGTTATATTGACTACAATGACCAAGGTTGATGGCAAAGATGAAGTCTCCGGTTATGACTTGGAGATACATCGAGGAAGCGGCAAGCGCGGTTTTGTAAAATTTGTGGGGCCGCCGCAAGAGGTGGGGCGCAAGATGCTCGTGGTTGGCAACAATTATTGGGCCAAATTCCCCGATTCGAAAAAGGTGCACCGTATCTCGCGCAAGGAAATGATTGGCAATAGTGTGTTCCAGTTGGTCGACCTATTTCAATTGGATGTGGATCGCGATTATGATCTTAAACACACAGGTTACGAGCAGGTTGAAAACGTGGATTGTCATCGAGTGGAAATGGCCGGCAAGTCGGATGAGGCTCCCTACGCGAAAATTCAATACTTCATTGCCAAGAAAGATCATTTCCCTGTTATCGCGATATTTTTCACGGCGTCGGGAAAGCGAATCAAGACCTTGAGGACATTGGGTCGCGCCATGCTTGGTGGCGTAGAACGTCCCGCGTCGTTTGAAATGAAAGACGACGTTACCGATGGTCGATCCTCGACCTGGAAAACTCTGAATCTCGCTCCCAAAAAGATTCCGGACCGAGTTTTTGATCCGGAATTCCTTGTTTCGCAATGAATGCATGATGCCGCGGCGATTCATAATTAGCCAAAAATATTGAAATATTTCCGTGCCCTTTGCCGTCCTCCAACATTTCGCATGTTGCTTAAAGATTTGTCGTCAACATGCCGATAAATCTCTGAAATCTTTCATTTTCTAAAGTCAGTGAAGGAGTGGCTATGGAGGCCATGAAAAAAATGTTTGGAACCAAACGTTCAGCTGTTGCGAAATCCGTGTGTGGAGTCGCTCTGCTGCTAATTGCGTCGGCGTGTGGAGAACAGCGTCGAACCATTGAAGTTAGCGCAAATTCGGACGTCAAGTCGAACAGTGAGCAAGGGAATGCGGACTCTACGGGATCAAAGGGACTCATCTTCTACAATCCTGTGACCAATCTGGAAGTCGGCAACGAAGTTTCACAAGCAGCGGGTAGCAATGTAAAAATTGGTATCCGTTTGGTTGGTGTACGAGGCGACGACTACACAGTCGGCTACGCAAAAGGGAGTTCCCCGGCGTTGCTACTGCAAAACGGCTTTATCGTGGCAAATGCCCTTCAGTCCGGTGTTTACGCAGTAAAGTTGGTTGCTCGAGCGACGCGTACTTGCTTGGCAAACCAGACAGCAAATTCCATTGAGGTGCAACGTGCGCCTGGTGGTGGTGCGGCACCGTTTCAACTGCGATGTGACATTAAGGACTCGGAAGTTCAAACGTCGAGTTTCGATTATGACATCGTGCAAGTTTTCACCGTAAAAGTGAGCGGTACAGGCGGATCGCAAGTATTAGGCGGCGGCGGATCGCAGTCGACCCAAGGCGGTAACGACTCTCAATCGATCACCGATCAATTTGGTGGCAGTAGTTCCACCAATCGCTGACAAGGGAGTTAGGTTTGCACTTTTTTGGAGCTCAACTATTTGCACTTTATGCGTTGACCGTCTTGGTCTTCGGGTGCGGGGCTCCATTGAAATCTGCGGACGAAGTCGCTCCCATTTTTGACAACGCCAAGTCTCTTTCCACTAAGATGCTAGAAATTTGCGACTTGGTTTCCAATAACCAAGCCGAGCCAAATTTTTCCAACATCCAGTTTGACCGAAACGGTTGTGAAGCTGCGGGCACGCAATCTCAAGATCTGAAGCCAAATACGGAAATTATCTTGGCTGAAGTGAAGACCCGAAAAGGGAACGACTTACAAGTGAGCAGAAACGGCACGCAGCCAGCAATAGCTAGTTCAGCAACTCCTGCGACAGATTCTTCTAACGAAATTGCCGTCGGAACGCGATTGCAGATTTGGTTGAATCGCCCACTTCTCAAGATGGTGCAGGTGCTTGTTCCCGCGCTGAATAAGAAAACTGAAGCGATGGCGAATGACGGTTCGACGGCAACGACACAACAGGAGCAATCAAAATTCAAAATAAAGATTATCGGAAAGCCACAGTTTGATCAGGAAAATATGTCGCTAAAACTTGAATTGAGCGTGGATTCAAAACGATCTGACAATAGCATGTTCGACATCAGCAATCGCTTTGTGATTAACGGCGGGCTCATTAAGAAAAAATACATATTCGCGACCATTACGACGGCTGCTGAAGCTGACGTTAAAACATCGCTCATCAAGCGCGGTAAAATTTTACTTTTTGTAGTGCCTCATGCAAAGGACATCTATGTGGATGTGGTCACTGATATGACTTTTCATGCATTTGGCGTTGACGCGGCCATGCAAGAACAGATTTTGCAGTTTCTACGTAAAGCACTTCGAATGATTCCTGACTTTTTAGAGAAGGCTGAAAATTTGTGAAAATGCCTCTTGCCACATTTGCCGTAGTCCTAGCTGGTACGCTGGCATTGGCGTGCTCGTCCGGCGATGCGTTCAAAGGCGGGACTGCAGAGAGAAAGCCGCCGAGACTTGCTCCGGGATCAGCGGACGTTGCGGGGGTGGTTGAGACAGCGAAGCCCATCTTGGCCATTGAATATGATGTCTCTGTTGATACAGACAAGCCGATGAACTTGTGCAAGGGTACTGCGAATGTCTTAATTAATTCGACTCTCAAGTTTCGTCCCACAGGAAAGCTCAAGTGTCTGCTGGTGGGTGAAAAGGATCTTTCAGAACTGTTCAAAGACGAAGGTGTGGAAGAGGAAATTGATCGAACAAAAGTTCCTGAAGCTGGCAAATTTACGCGCAAGGCAAACACTTCAGGCGGCGCAAGATTCACGCCACCGCGGCCAAATCTTCTGGGCCCGCTGATTCAAGACGTCGATATTTACAAAAACTATCGCTATGTGGAAGAAAGTACTGTCGAAGTAAATGACCCTCAATCAGGTCCGATTTCTGACAAGGGTGCATTTTTTATTCAGGTTTTAGAAGCGGGAGTGCCGTTCACTGCCCCGATCAGCGGGCAGCGATATGAAAATGTGATTCATTGGGAGATCAGTGCATCCGGATTCACTAACGCTGGTAAGATCGGTGTCTTTGAAAAAACGGAATACTGGCAGAATGCTCGGCCGATCAGTATTCCGCAGATTAAAATGTACACAAAGTTGTCTCAACTTTTTTCCGGTGGCATGTCTGCCATTGGTGATGCCTTCTTGGGGAAGGTTATCATTACGATCAGTGTAAAGAGCGAGTCGCGGTTCTGATCGTCAATTTGCCCACGGCATTGCGATATCTGATAAAATATCTTTCTGATAAACTGTGAAAGTTCAAAAGGAAGACTATCAACTTGCTTATGCGTTTTTGCATTCATTTTTCAGCATGCATCATCGTACTTCTTTTGTGGAGTCGCGACGCTCAGTCTCAGGGACTGGGCTTGGTTGATGGGGAAGTGCTACAAGGAAAAGCTGGTGCCGCCGGCACGTCAACTATTGTCCGATCATTCATAAATCCCGCTCACGCAGCTTTGTTGCCTTCGAGCTCTGTTTCGCTGAGTACAGGGCTGAAGTCGGAATCGTATTATCAGCGTTATGTCAACTTTGACGCACATACATCCAAAGACACGGGACTTGATGGTATACCGCTACCGTTGTTTGTCTATAAATTTTCACCGTCGATCGGGCTATTCGGAGTGATTGTTCCATTTAGTGTCGATCAGGATATCGAGAAGAAAGACATTCCCATCATCATTCTTGAGCAAGAGCAGTTGGTGGACCTCAAAGGAAAGGGCCAACTGGACTTTCTAGCGACACTGACACTTGGCGCTAAGCTGGGAAGTGGTTTGAGTGTCGGTTTATTTGGAAGCTATTTTAAGGCGCAAGGCGACGTAGACCTCGTTGCGAATGGAAATACTCTCGCAAAAGTTCATGCGGATTTGGCTAATAGTGAAGTTAAGGTTGGTATGATTTATGCGCCTGTGCGGATGTTTCGCATCGGATTAGTCTCGTCCATCTGGCGTTACAGCTCGACGGCCGTGGACATCGATAGCGATTTAGCAAAGCTTGCGAAGAAAGAGGAACCTGGCGCAGCTGCTCCCACAGATGGTGAACCGAAATCCAGCACGACCATGTTCAACCCCATACGACTTGGTTTAGCCTTTCGTCCGACCAACCGCATTGAGGCTGACTTGGATCTGGAATACAAACGAGTTTCTCCCAAGACGGAGTTCTCTTTGGTCGATTTCAAGGACAAGGAAAAGGACCTATACAATACCCTCTCGGTATTCTTCGGTTCGGCTTTCGGCATAGGTGGAGATGGATCTGTGCTTTTGGGTTATTCGTACCAGCCCGCGGAAGTGGGGCCTGGCTCTAGAGGAGCCGATGGCAAAAGCGGGTTTGGCTTCATGGATATTGCGCTTGGGCTGGGCGATCCGCCCTCGAAACCGCAGTGGACAATTGCCGCCGGCTTTCGCAAGGGATTTGGTAGTTCGATAAAAACTTCGCCAAAGTCTACGATTTATCGTCAAATGCAAGTTGATGCAGGATTCGCCTACAGCGAGACTTCGATCGGAATCGACGAGTCGGGTGAACAACCGGGCGCGTATTTGGTTCAAACCTATAGATTTCCGATCACTTACACCTACCGATTTTAGTTGGCACTGCCATCATTGAGCCTTATCATTTTAGTCTGCCCCCTAATGTGACACATATATTTAATCGCAAGATGCTTTGCATCGAGCGTAGTTATTGCGTTGTATTTTCAAGGAGGACGTATGGATTCAAGCGCAGTAGAACTCAAAGTCAGAAAGACCATTGCAGATTCATTGTGCGTCGATTTGGAGGACGTGCATCTGAAGGCGTCTTTGATGAAGGACTTGGGTGCTGAATCCATCGACTTTCTCGACATCGTCTTTCGTCTGGAAAAGGACTTCGACATCAAGATTCCACAAAGAGAGATTGAAAAGAAGGCTCGCGGTGGTATCGCTCCGGAAGATTTCGAAGTTGATGGCGTGTTGAAGTCGAAGGGGGCTGAGCGTCTGAGGGAATTGCTTCCCGAGATTTCTGCGGCGGAGATCAAGGAAGGTATGCTCATGCGTGAACTTCCTGCAAAGTTCAACGTCGAAGTTTTCGTCAACATCGTCAAGCGTAAGCTATCGGGTGAATTTTCTGATGACGGTGCAGATGGTTCAAATAACGAGGCGAGCAGGTCGTGACATTTCTCTTTGTAGATCGAATTTTTTCAATCGAGCCGGGCAAGTCCATTCACGCGATGAAGAATGCGACGCGCAACGAGGGATTTTACTATTGGATGCCCAACGGTAAACGAGTTTTGAGTCCGGCGGTGATTACCGAGGCGCTCGCGCAAGCGGGTGCTTGGTTAAAGATGGCGACATTCGATTTCAAAAAACGTCCAGTTCTTTTGGCTGACGACGTGACGCGATATTACGACTTTGTCGAGGCGGGGGATCAGATTGATCTCTTTGTCGATATTCTTCGCGTCGAAGAAGATGTTGTGATGACTCGAAGTCGCGCCGAAGTGCGTGGCAAGACAGTTGTAAGTGTTCAGTGCTGCCGTGGCTACATGATGCCGATGGAAGAGTTTTCGGACGAGCGCGATGTTCGCAATATGTACAAGAATCTCTTCAGGCCAGAGTTGGCTTCCGTCAATCGAATTGTGGAAGTTGAAAAATCGTTGCCCGCAATTGCGGGAAAGCAATCCTTTGAAACGCTGCGTTTTGTCGATGGATTGCTCAACCATGAGCCAGGCAAACGGGTGTCGGGGTTCAAGAATTTTACGATGTGTGAGCCCTACTTCAGAGAGCATTTTCCAAGAAAACCGGTAGTTCCAGGGGTGCTTCTTACAACTTTTATTGGTGAAGTGTGCCAATATCTCATCAAGGAAGATATAAATATCCCCATGCGGGCAAGGGCACTGGTACCCTTGTACATGCAGAATCTTCGCTTTAGAAAATTTGTTGAACCAGGAGACCAGTGCATTCTCAAGGCTGAAATCATGAAGGGTGATTGTTCGGTCGATGGTGAAGAGATTCTAGTTTCGGCGACGATCATGGCTAATGACAAGAGAGTAATGAGTGGCGAAATGGGGTTTATCACGATGCTGAATTCACATACTCCCATTGATGTGGCGCAGCGCCCAAAGTTTATCAATCTGGATTCGCCGTCGGTAATCAATTAGAGATGAGGTGCATGTGACGAAGGCTAGAGTCGCCGTGACGGGAATGCACATGGTGTCGGGCGCGGGAGCCACTGTCGAAGAGAACGTCCGTCACTTCCTCGATCCTCGTAATCATTTTTCAGCTATTCAGCGCTTCAATAGCCAGGATTTTCCCGTCAAGTTTGCATCTGAAATGCCCAAAGTGGACTTCAGTAAACTGCCAGATCGCAAGTCTGAAAAAGTATTGAATGAACGTGATGGTGCTTGTATTAGTGCGGCACTGTTTTCGCTCAAGGATGCAAAGCTGAACGACGTTGCTATTGATCCAGAGAGACTGGGCCTGTTTACCGCGGTTGGCAACACGCAGCTCGGAGATCTTGCTCCATACTTTTCAGCGGTCTCTGCGTGCGTAAATCCGGCAGAGGGAGTATTCGATAGCAGAAAATTTGGACGCGAAATGATGGGAAGCCTGAATCCCATGGTTGTCATGAAGACATTACTAAATAATGCGCTATGTTTTGGATCTCGCTTTGCGGATGCTCGAGGTCCCAATTCCAATTATTTTGATTTTGAAACTTCCGCTGCTCGTGCTCTATATGAGGCTCGTTGTGCGATATTGGGCGGTCGCTGCGATGTCGCCGTAGTTTCTTCTGCATCTGCTACAGTCGAACCATTCTGGCTTAAGGAATGGTATGACATGGGGTATTTTCGTGGCCATGGTTTCGATGGGGTCGATCCGTATCGCAACGGTGAGGACGGTGCGATCATGGCAGAAGCGGCCGCGTCGGTGGTATTAGAGCCACTTGAAAAGGCGCAAGCCCGAGGCGCAAATGTTCTCGGAATTTTGGACTATGTCGATTTAGCCTCGTCGGGAGCGTTTCCTCAGACTCCTGAAGCCCTAAAAAAAACGACGAAAGAAATGATGCGTAACCTGTTCAAGGAAACACCTGCTTCCTTTCAAGAAATCTATCTGGCAGCCAACGGGCGCAAGCAATTTGATCAAGCGGAGCTCGGAGCTGTGCAAGATGCTCTGCTCGAATCGAAATCTACGGCAAAACTGCAAGCACCTAAAAAATATTTTGGTGAAACTTTTGAAGCATCGATGATGGTTGGTTTGATCCTGGGCATCGAAAAGATGCGGCGGCAATCACAGGACGCGCCGCAAGCGGACTCTGTAGTGTCGACTGAGCAAACATCATTTGCTGTCATTGGTCACAATTTGGCGGGATCGCTTGCTGGAATTGTGTGTTCGAACTGCTGATTTGAGTTCAGTCTTATGGAAACAATTGCAATAACGGGCGTAACGGGTTTTATCGGCTCTCAGATGCTGGTTGAACTGGCTTGCACTCGCCCAAATGTGAAGTTTGTCTTGCCCATACGAGCGCCCCATCGCGCTGATGCCATTCGGCGGTATGTCGAACTCGTTCAACACTTTGCGAAATATTCGGAGGTTTGTGCCCGCGCGTTGCGTGATGTTCAACCCGTGATCATGACTTACGAAGAGTTTCTGACCGGGCAATGGCAGAACGTACAAAATCCAGAATGGGTCATTCATTGTGCGGCGGATACCGAGTTTAGTTCTAGCTTGACCGTAGCAAGAGAGCACAACCTCTATGCAACAACTGACCTAGTCTGGGCGCTGCGGAAGCATGCACCACGAACAAAATTTGTCTATGTCTCCACGGCATTTGTCTGCGGGCGTTCTGCAGGTGAAGTAAGCGAGAATTCATCTTCAGGTAGGTTTCATAACGCCTACGAGCACAGCAAGTATGAGGGCGAAGCAGCAATCAGGTCGTCGGGTTTATCATACGTCATTGTAAGACCGTCAATTGTTGTCGGTCGATACGACGATGGTTATACAAGGCATTTCCGGGTGTTTTACTCTATGTTCCGCATGTGGTTGACGGGAGCAATTCCTCGTGCGCCTATGGATGCGCGGGACGCCGTTGATCTCATTCCGGTTGATGTACTTTGTCGCCGCATGGCGGTACTGATGAAGGACGAAAATTGTTTGGGAAGCACGCGTCATATCGTGGCTGGAAAAAATTTAACTAAGGCGCGACTCATTCTCCAAACGGCGTCAGAAGTTTTTGAACTGTCATCGGCGAAATTTTCTCCTCGTTGGGTGTTAGGTCTCTTGAGTCAGAGTTGGATTCTTCGCATGCTGCCACATCGTCTAGAAGAAATCATCCGAGGTCTGAAGTGGCATTTTCCGTATCTGGGATCGTATCGTCGCGTATTCGTATCTCGTGTAATGACGCCTGATGATGGTGAAGGTGATGTAAAGACAAAGTTTGAAAACTTTGGCAGAAGCATCTTTCGCTACTGTTTACAGACACGCTGGGGTAAGCGACCTATTGCAAAGGTGGAAACATGAAGATTGAATTGCATGGAAAAGTTGCCTGGGTAACTGGTGCTAGTCGCGGCATTGGAGCGAGCACCGCGAGTAAGTTGGCGGAAGCGGGGGCGAACGTCGCGGTAGGTTTTAACGCAAATGAAGCCACAGCCGCACAACTTTGTGACGAACTTACCAGGTTTGGCGTAAAGACGATGGCGGTGCAGGTTGATGTCGCTAACGAGCAGTCTGTTACACAGGCTCATGAGAAAATTGTCGCGACACTTGGCGAAGTCGAGATTCTTGTCAATAACGCCGGTGTCGTTGCGGACGATCTCTTTGTAATGCTGGATGACGCTGCTTGGCACAAAGTTTTGAATGTAAACTTGATGGGTGCTGTTCATTGCGCACGCATTTGCACACGTGGAATGATGATGAAACGCTGGGGACGAATCATCAATTTATCTTCAGTCGCAGGTACCAAAGGTGGCCGCGGACAATCAAACTACGCCGCGTCGAAGGGGGCCTTGGAAGCCATGACCCGGAGTCTTGCCGTAGAATTAGGTGGTCGTGGTATCAATGTCAACTGTGTCGCTCCCGGTGTGATCGAAACAGAGATGAGCAAGGAAGTCGTAAAACTCGCGAAAGATGAAATCATGTCCCGCCAAGTTATCAAGCGGCTGGGTAGGCCTGAAGAGATTGCTGCGTGGGTTGTAATGCTTGCATCTGGTTTCGGTGATTACGTTACCGGCCAAACTTTTCACATCGATGGCGGTCTGAAAATGGTTTGATCGAGAGGGCGCGTCCAGGATTTTGACGGCAGAGCAGCCACAGTCAAAACGAATGCTTCACCTTCTAAGCTGTGATGAAAGACTTTTGCGTTGATGGTGCTTCCACGTGGGGTCTGGTGTGAAGTATCCATGAGTAGTTTCAATGTGGCTGATCCACTGGTTTCATCCCATGCACAGACTTCCGCATCGTGAAACCAGAACTGAATCCGTCCCAACGGGTAGATCGCTTTGTAGATCGCCTCTTTTAGTGAAAATATAGTCGCGAGTTTGCGAGGGTCGGCGTCAATTCCTTCGGGGAAAAACTGGGTGATTTCATTTTCCGTGCATACTTTTTCCATAAGATGAAGTCCCACTTTTCGCACCAACTCGAGATCTACACCGATTCCGGAAAAATTTCTTTGCAGCCCGTGAGCGATAGCGATTTGACCATCTTTATGTGAAAGCGAAGCAACAATCCCCTGAGGCCAATTGATCAGTCCGGACGCAATTTTGTGGAACGAATGATTTTGGCCGAGTTCTGCTTTGAATAGATTTCGAGAACGAATGTACTCGGACTTTCGTGCCTGAGAGCCATATTGCGAAGCTTCATGCCGCTCTTCTTGGGAGAGCGAGTCTTCGCGCTCAAAACCAGCTTGGCCTTTGGTCAAGAAACGTATGCTGATGTCGTTCATGTCAAACATCGAACACTGAGCTCCGGAATTTTTTCGAGCAGAAGATAAAAAGGCTCGAATTTCAATCTGGATATGCAATCATGGTGGAAACATGTATGTCAATTTGAAGGTTTGTATGCGCACTTCAATGCTTCGCTCTTTTTTTGCGTTTCAATTGGTTGTTGGTGGAATGACCTATGGTCTCCGCGCCCACGCAGAGGGTGACGCAAGTGGCGTGCAAGTTAATCCGGAGTTGATCTACCGCTTCGGTGCGCTGTCCATTCGGGATCAGTCATCTCTCTACGATGAAGGTCGTGATCGTGACATTGCTGACCAATTTTACGGTTCATTGACGTTTCGCAAGGATCTTGATTACACCGATACGGTATTTTTGCAGCCGGCCATCTATACACTTCGTGAAAACCCTTCGCAGATTCGCACGCGATTTGACCAAGTGTACGTCCAAGTGGCGATGGGAGATGTCCTTTCTCTTACAGCGGGTAAGAAGCTAGAAGTACGCGGTGCAGCATTTATCAATAATCCGTCAGACTTGCTCAATGAAGACCGCGACATTCTCGATCCTCTGAACCAACGCGAAGGCAAAGGCATGTTACGCATGACGTGGTCGGGTTCGGGTCGAAGTCTTGGTCTCGGCTTTTTGCCGAAGCCAGGAGGCGCCAAGGATGAGGGAAGGCTGTGGATGATCGGACAGGCCCGCATTGGCAATATCGATGGCGGGTTTCAAATTATAAATAATCGCGCACAGAAAACGACCCTTGGCGTTACTGGGTCATGGTTTTGGGGCGAAAAGTCGTTGTTTTATTCGGAATATCGTTTTCAAGCGAAGAGACGTTCGGCAGTTGAGCAGCCCGAACAAGAATTTATCGTCGAACAGGCTAAGAGCATCCAACAGGCATCGCTGGGACTGCGTCAGATCATCAATGAGCGGAACAGTTTGTCCGTCGAATATTTCATGAATAATGGCGGAGCGAGTACTGCTGAGCTGCTTGCATACTTCAAGTCGCAAGAGGCGCTGAGGGAACAGGAAAAAACTCCCAACGATCCATTCGCGCGGTTAGTTGGTCGTGATTATGTTGGTCTCTCATTTCACGGTGATAAGTTGCCAAGTGACCTGAGCTTGACCACCACGTACATTACAAATGTGCACGACAAGAGTTCCTTTATCTCGACTAACCTTAAGTATCATCGCAACGAGCTATTTTCTCTTGCATACAGCCCCGTTTGGTTTACTGGCAAAAGATTTACGGAATTCGGTGAAAATCCAGTCGCTCACGTACACTATTTAGTCGTGAATGGATTCATGTAAATTAAAGATATTGTTGAGAAATTAGCTGGAGGGTAAAGTTTTTCCTCGGAATGGTCGATAAGTTGGCGACTATTCGCCATCTTAGAGGGATTAGGCTTTGACCAACGCGGTTCAAATCAGCTTAAGCGCGCAGCGGTCTATTTTGATCGTGTTTTGTGTTTCCTCGTTTGTGCTTGCGTGCAGCAAAAACGAAAGTTTGCTGGATGATTCAAAACCAATTCCTACATACTCAAGCAGCCCGAACGGTTCAACCGCCAATGGCAACGGGCAAACTGATCCGAGTACTGCCGGTTCTGGAAACGGATCATCCCCAGATACGGGCAGCCAAGGGTCGGATTCAGGTACGACATACGGCGGTGGTGAACAGGCTGGAACTTCGGAAGTGTATCCCGTGCAAGGTTTTACAGCGACCGGCTCACTGGCACATCGTGGCGGCGGCGCACAAGTTCGCCAAAAAATTACGGCAGCGTTGACCAAGACGGAATTCACCATCAATACGCTGGAATTCGTCGCCTATGACGGTAAGGAAACCGGAAAGGTAAACGAGGACATAACCGATGATACCGGTCCGTTGATCTTTAATCGCGTGGATACGGCAAAGCTGCCTTCTACTTTGCAGTCCAATCCGATTAAAGACATCGTCGTATTTTCAGATCGCATTACCGACAACCGACAAAAGCGAAACAAAGTAATCACTTTAGGATCGGGAGATCCTTTTCCTGTGATGGTAATTCCAGCTGGCTCTGCACGTTACGATCCTCTTTACGTAGGACCGGTCACATTGAGTTCGGCTGTTACAGTCGATGGAAAGAGTTTCAAACTCAATTGGACTATTACGCGGCAAACAGCGTTGACGGCAAATACTGCGGAAATAGCAGTGAATTTTATCATTCCCGAGGATAAAGATGGCGAGTTGTATGAGCTGTTTCCGATGTCAAAAACGACCATTTACAAGGTAAATACCGATCAAAAACGTATCGAAAGCATTGATACGAATTCGAAGTACAACGATGAGAAAGATCGAAAAGGTTACAGTGTAAGCTTAAACTTTACACTTTGTTCATCGAATCGTGGTGGCCAGATTGAAAATATTCCCGGCGCACGGTGCAAGTAACTCATTTCTCAGTTTCGAAAGTCTTCCGAAACTTGTCCATCCCTCAATTTTATAACGCGGTCGCATCGTTTGGTTACGTTAGGATCGTGGGTTGCAATTAGCACGACCGTGTTGGTTGTTCTAGCAATGTCCTTTAGCAGCTCAATGATGGACGTTGCGGTGGATTCATCCAGATTGGCCGTAGGTTCGTCTGCGAGAATCACTTTGGGAGAATTGATGAGTGCGCGTGCGATAGCGACGCGCTGCATTTGTCCGCCTGACAATCGATTGACGGGTTGATCAATCTGCTTTTCTAGGTTCACCCTTCGCAATAACTCACGTGCGCGAGCTTCAAAATCCACAGATTTTGGTGTACGAGAAAAGTTGATCGGTAGCATGACGTTTTCGAGCGCCGTCAGCACCGGGATGAGGTTGAAATTCTGAAAGATGAATCCACAAATCTCGTTTCTAAAATTTGCACGATCTTCTGAGCTGAGTTTGGTCAAATCAGTGCCGTTGATGGCGATGGTGCCACTGTCTGCACTATCCAAGGCTCCGAGTAAATTCAATAGAGTTGATTTTCCGCTTCCTGAAGGCCCCATGAGTGCTGTGAGGTAGCCGGCATCAATGGCCAAGTTGATGTTGTTGACGGCCACGACAGAGTTGTCGCCAATTTGAAAGCGCTTGTTTAAACCAGACACCGTAATAATTTCCGAACTCACGCTCATCGCCAAAACCTCACGGGGTCAAATCTTTGAAGATCTCTTTACGATAGAATTTTAGCTCTTCGATGCTGGCTTTGATGTCGTCCAATGCACGGTGCGCGTTTTCCTTTTCAAACTGCACTGTCGGGTACCAGCGACGGCAAAGTTCCTTCACCGTGCTGACATCGACCATTCTGTAATGCAGGTACTTGTCGACTTTGGGCATGTAGCGCACGATGAAACGGCGGTCTTGCCAAATGCTGTTACCGCAGAGTGGTGTTTTGCGCTCTGGTACATGCTTTTTCAACCATTCCAAAAAGCTCGCCTCTGCTTGCGCAGCGCTGATGGTCGAGGCGAGGACTCTATCCCATAACCCAGAGTCCTTGTGGTGCTTGCGATTCCAGTCATCCATTCGATCAAATCGTTCTGGGGGCTGATGCAGTACCAACTCGCCAAATGTATCGATCACGTTGAGATTCGAATCGGTCACAATGGCTGCCATTTCGATGATTTCGTCGTGATCGGGATCAAGCCCCGTCATTTCCATGTCTAGCCACACGAGATGAGAGGAAGATTGCGCCACTTATAAATTCCTTAACTTTCGGCCTATACCGATGGGATCACCCAAAAGTTTCAAGCCTGCATGTTTTTAGATGAATCACATTTATCCCATGTTATCATAGCCCCTCAAAATTGATTCATTCAAAGAGGTATATCTCATGCTATTTTTGACACGAGCAGGATACGTAGCGGTTGCGGGGCTAGTTCTCTTGGGTTCTTCGCAAATCGCTCTGGGCGAAGATGCATTCAAGATTCCAAGCAAGACGGTCAAAGTCGAAGATCTTTACAAGGAAGATCAGTCAGCGTTTTTCGAAATCGAAAAGCAAAAATACGATTTGATCGAGCGCCAAGCTCATGAGCAATACCTTGAATATTACTGGCAGACGCTGGCAAAGAAGCAGAACCAATCGGTCGAGCAAGCTCGTGACGAATACATGAAGAAGAACTCGAAAATTTCGGACAAAGAAGTTGCGGAGACACTCGAGAAGTTCAAAGAATATCCTCAACTCAAGAAGCTCTCCAAAGATGAGCAGGACAAGCAGATTCGCGCTTATCTTCAGCAGAATAAAGAGCAAGAAGTCACATCGTCTATCATTTCCGCAGCAATCAGCAAAAAAGAATTGGTAGTCATGTATCCTCGCCCGCAAGAGCCAGTATACGCGATCGACATCAAGGATAACGATCCCGTCCGTTACGGTCCAAACGCAACCGATACATCGCCTGTTGGTTGCAAGGGCACTGAGTGTGCCATCACCGTTGTTGAATATTCTGAATTCCAGTGTCCATTCTGTGTGCGCGTATTGCCGGCTGTTAAGCAGTTGTTGACAGAGTACAAAGGCAAGGTTCGTTGGACCGTTCGCGATTTTCCGCTGAGCTTTCATGATCGCGCCCGCCCAGCAGCGATCGCAGCGAAGTGTGCACAGGAACAAGGCAAGTACTGGCAAATGTACGAAGCATTATTTGCAAACCAGAAAGACTTGAGTGACAAGCAAATCGAAGCGAACGTCAAGACGGCTGGCCTCGATGCTGATAAGTTCAAGAAGTGCCAAGCTAATCCAGCCGCAGCCAATGCAAAGATCGACGAGAACTTTGCAACCGGTCAAAAGTTTGGTGTAACTGGAACGCCCGCATTTTTCATCAATGGTCGCCGCTTATCTGGCGCGTTGCCCTACGAAAAGTTCAAAGAGATTTTTGACGAAGAATTGGCAAAGCGGAAAAAATCGTAAGTTATTTCTGGATAATCAGGACGATCGAAAGCCCAGCGCAACTTGCTGGGATTTTTTGCGTTTGTTTTCTAAACTTTGCCCACGATCCTCCGATAGTACTCGTGTGAATTTTGAGCGCATTGAAGGAGAGATCAATGGCCCGGACAAAGGAAAACAGAAGAGTGGTTCGCATTCCGCTCAATGAACCTCTCAAAGTCGTGATTGGCAGCATTGGCAACACGGTGAAATACGACCTCGAAACAAAGAACATTTCCATTAACGGATTCTTTCTAAATTTTGATAAGCCCGGTCGTTTTCCGTTCACCGGAGCGTCGATTTTGGAAGTTTGGTTGGAGTTGTCCAAGGGACAGCAGATTTTCTTCAATGGTAAGCTAGCCCGAAAAGTGATGCCAGACGATCCCCGAGTAAGTGAAACCGGACCCGGAATTGCCATAAAGATTGTGCAGATCGATAAGAAAAATGAAGACATCCTTCGGAATTTCATAGAATCTAACCTATCGAAATCACAAGACAAAAGTGGGAGTGCAGCCTGATTGTACTTTGAGCTAAACTTTTGGGCGTTTACGCCGAACTGATTTAATGTAGCGATTGTGATTTTGAGCAAGTCTTAGAGGCTTTACTTGCGAAGGAGCCTCTATATGCATGCTGCTATTACATTTGTTGTAACTCTTGTCCTTGCTACGTCGTCTTTGGACGCATTTGCATCCAAGTCTTCATCTAAGTCCAGTCACACCGTGTCCCTCGCCTCGTCGTCCGTTATGAGCCGTGCACAGAGCGATTTACAAGTGCGTCGTCTTAAGCAAATGTTCAAATCCCAAAAGATTACCGCAGAGCAATATATGAACGCCGTTTCCGAGATTTCCGACAGTTCCCGCCGATGACTGGAAAAGCAAGTCGCAATACCTTAAAATAAGTAATTGTTGACTTGCTGTTGATGTGACGTTGGGGGTCCTATGGACGGGTGGCGCAAAGTAAAAGTACCAAGCGGTAGTAAACTATTCCGAGTTCACAATTTTAATTTCATGCACAAAGGCACCAACTTTGTCCTCGAAATTGACGAATTTTCCGATGGCCAATTCAGCGGTCACGGTGAACACGCGACAGATAAATCCAGCGTCGTTGAGTCAGTGTCTGGTAGTTCGCTGGAAGACTGCCTCGAAAAGTTGATCAAAAAAATCGAATCCCGAAAATAAGTGCTCCCACAAGGATCTGCATTGAATCCAGCATTTAAAGTTGGTGTAGAGAAGCTGCCTGCGATGAGAGCTCAGGTCGCTAAGTGGGGCCGTTGCGGCCTTCTCTGCAATCAAGCGTCCGTTGATCAGAAATTGCGGCCGTCATGGCGGATCATCAAGGACTTGATTGGCGACAATCTCACTACTTTGTTTGGCCCTCAGCACGGATTCGAATCAACTGTCCAAGACAACATGATCGAAAGTGGGCATAAGCGGCATAAACCCACGGGTTGCACGGTTTATAGTCTCTACAGTGAGACGCGCGAACCTACACCCGCAATGTTAGCCGATCTGGATACGATCATCGTCGATTTGCAAATCGTTGGTTGCCGCGTGTACACGTATAAGTATTCACTGGCCGGTTGTTTACGTGCCGCGAAAAAATTGGGCAAGCGAGTTGTCGTCCTGGATCGCCCCAATCCGCTTGGCGGCTGCCGCGTCGAAGGCACGTCGCTAGATCTTGAAGTACGATCTTTCGTCGGCGAATTCGAGATTCCCATGCGTCATGGATTGACGGCAGGTGAAGCAGCTTTACTTTTCAACGCGAAGATTGGTGCGGAACTTGAAGTGATTGCGTTAGACGGCTGGGTTGCATCCAAGTATTGGGATGAGCTCGAACGCGAATGGGTCATCACATCTCCCAATATACCAACGTTTGCATCAGCAGCTGTCTATCCTGGAACGGTTATCTTCGAAGGCACGAGCATTTCGGAAGGTCGCGGCACAACTTTGCCCTTTCAGCTGATCGGTTCGCCCTACTTTGATGCTCATGAATATTGTGCACGTACCACAGAAATCTACGGCGGTAGCTTGGCAGGTGTGATTTTGCGGCCGGCTTCATTTCAGCCTACTTTTCACAAGTTCGCGGGGCAGGAATGTTCCGGTGTAAACATACATGTTTTGGATGCCGGAGGATTTGCCTCCTTCCACCTGGGCATGGCCCTTCTGAGGGCTTCTATTGAACTTGCCGGGCCAAAGTTCGGTTGGAAGGCGCCGCCCTATGAATATGAATATAACAAGGATCCCATCGATTTAATTTTGGGAATACCCAACGTCAAATCGCTCCTTACGGCGTCTAAGTTCAGCCTAAAGGATCCCATTTGGTCGAAGGGTGTTGATTCCTATATCGAACGAGTGAAGCCCTATTTGCTCTATGAACGGCAGATGTTCAATTCAGTGCCCGAATAAATCTTCATCGTTGGTGATGGGCATCGTATCCAAGTCATCAACCGTTCCTGCCGGATATGAGACGATTTCTCTGAATTCATCTAGACTGCGTATTGCTGCCAGATCAGTGTCCTTTTCGGCAGTTTCTTTGAGATTGGGGTCGAGTCCGATCGCGCTCGCAAGCGAGTTCATTCCCTCTTTCAATCGACCCAGTTTGACGAGTGCGCACGCTTCATTGTAGCGGACGAGGGGATCACTGCTGTCGATCTTAATGGCAGCCTGAAAGACTTTCAGTGCATTTTCGAAGTCACTTTGTCTGAAATAGACCAAGCCCATGCCATTGTAAATATCTGTACGTTCTGGTTCGAGTGTTAACGCGTTTTCAAACGCCTTCAACGATTCTTGGTGTCTTCCAAGGTTTTCCGAAAGTACTTCTCCCAATATTCCGTAGGCGGCACCGCTTCCGCTAACATCCCGCAATACTTGGTACAAGAAAGCAGCCAAGGCTTCGTGCTGCTTATTACGTCGAAATGCAGAAATGACCGCGTCCAATGATTGTGAATTCAGTCCATTGGCAGCTAAAGCCTTACCAAAGTAGTCGAACGCCTGTCTGCGGTCTGAACGCTGCAATGCGAGTACGCCCAAATGTGTCATGACGATTTCGTAGTTTCCCTCTGATTTTAATGATGGGCTACTAGCGATTCTAAGTAGAGTCTGTTCGGCCGATTTAGACTGGTTGAGCCATTCGTACTGGATTTTTGCATCGTTTATCGCGGCAGCAGAAAAAAACGGGTCCTCTTTCAATACGCGTTGGTAAAGTTCGTGTGCTTTATCATATGAGCCTTTCTCGGAGTGCATATCGGCCTGTACAAGTTTGAACATTTTGTCGGGATACTCGCTATCAAGTTGAGAAAAGCGATCTAGCTGCTTATCTTCAGCCGTCGAGGCCTGGGCTGCAGCGATCACGTACGGGATGATAATCTCCCGCTGGGTTCCCGCGGTTTTCATTGAAGTGAGCAACAGATCGAGAATCCGATCCGCAGAATCAACTTCAGATTTCAGTCTAGCCAACGTGAAGGGTAATCTCCAAGACGGAGTAATGCCTCTCTGTTGAACGCTATTGGTCAAGAGTTCAACGCCCTTCGCAGAGTGGCCCATCGCATCCAATACGTTCGCGAGTGCAACGTAGCCAATTTCATTCAGCGGTCCTAGTTCGATGGCCTGTTGTGCCAAGTCCGAAGCGGTCTTCAGTAGGTTTAGTTCAGATGGAGTCTCACTAAACAGCCGCATATAGACGTGGCTAAGAAGGTAGTGCCCGAACGTAGAATCGGGATGGCGTTGGATGATGCGCGTGATTTCAATCTCAAGACTTCCCAGATCCGAAGTCTTGGCTTCCCACACCTTTCGCTCCAATGCCGCGTCATTCAACCCTGTTTCTGTCGATTCAGCAATGGCGTGCTGTGACTGGGAGAAAGTGATGATTGGACTCAAAACTAGCCAAGCGGTGGCAGTAAGGCGCCCCGCGCCCATAGAAAACTTCGCTGTACATTCCCTTTGCCGCATCCAAAAGACTCCGTTCTTTGGCTGATGACAAAAAGTCATCACAATTGCCTTTCGGGTCAGCGGGCTAGAAGTTTAGTGAAACGCACTTCGTCAAATTTGATGAAACAACAAAAAAACTTACAAAATCGACTAGATATGGTGCTTTATGAAAATTTTTCGAACATTCCAAATGCTGTGCCGCAACCTTGGATCTTTGTGAACTTGTGGCGTCCTTTCGTGTTGGGTTCAACTTATCCTAATTAATTGCCTCCAAACGCCGATGAGGGAAAAAACCCACGGCGGACGGAATGAACCTTAACCGGATACAGCATCCCGACTACTTATCAGGATCCATCGCACGATTCCTGATCGCCGTACTTACAGTGTTTCTCTGCAGCGACATCAGCCCACACTTTGAACCAGACAGTTTAGAAGCAGACAGCGAGAATTTCTTCGACGAGGAGTTTGGCCGATTTCTTGAGGAAAACGGTTTTGGGTCGAAAGACTTCGAGAACGTACAGCTCCTCGATGCCGTGATAAGCATCGTTCAGAATTACTACGTTGCCGAAAGCAAAACTACACCAGAAGAATTGGTGCAGGCAGTTGGCAGCCAATTGAGTGTCGAGTTTCCCGAAGGTAAATTCGACAACGAACAAAACCGCCAAAAGTTTGAAGTGAGAGAAAACATTTTGGAAATCCCTGTAGATCCTGACTATAAGGATCTCCTCAAATTTGTGATCCTGTTGTCAAGTTTTGTGAAAAAATCTGCTGAGCCAGATTCAGTGTTCGCAAAAGATCCCGTTCTGGCGGCGGCAAACATCATGCTGCGTGGTTTAGACGCGCACAGCATGCTCATGAATCAAGATGAATACCGAGAATTGCGCCAAGGCACAGAAGGTGCATTCGGCGGTTTGGGAGTATTGGTCGGATTGCGCGATGGCGTTCTGACAGTGGTAAAGCCAATCCCACGTAGCCCTGCAGAACGTGCTGGGATTGTCATTGATGAGCGAATTGTCGCTATCGGCAAGGACAAGACCTTCGGAAAATCGTTAGAAGAACTCGTTGAGTTCATGCGAGGTGAGCCAGGAACTAGTGTGGGTTTGACGCTTTTGAAAGACGGCGCACACAGCATTCGCAAACTTGAACTCCAACGCGAGGTCATTCAGTTAGATTCAGTGCAAAGCCAGTATTACCAGAAAAATGGTGCGAACGTTCTCGTTCTGACCATCGAATCGTTTTCGGCACGCACAGCGCAAGAAGTTCACGATGCAATCAAGACTGCGCGGAAAAAATTTAAACAACAATTGACCGGTGTTGTCTTGGATCTGCGGGAAAATCCAGGTGGCTTGCTAGATCAGGCCGTGCAAGTTTCGGATCTGTTCTTGAATGACGGTGTAATTGTCTCTACGGAAGGGCGTCGAACCGAAGTTGAAGAAGCTGGACGCGGCTATCATGAAGATGACTTCGCAGTCGCGGTATTAATCAGTGGTAATACGGCGTCAGCGAGCGAAATTGTTGCCGGTGCGTTACAAGACCATGGACGTGCGGTGGTAATCGGACAACGTAGTTTTGGTAAAGGGTCGGTTCAGACTATTTTTGAACTGCCAAATGAGCGCGCGTTGAAACTCACCGTCGCTCGCTACTACACGCCCAAACATCGATCGATTCAAGGGCGAGGAATTGTCCCCGATTTGGAAATTCAGCCCATTCAAATTCAAAACGTGAATTCAAACCTTATGGGAAGTGGAAAGTATCGTACCGAGCGTATGCTCCACAATTCATTGTCGATGGAATCAGCTTCTGAGAAGCAGGATTCCCAGCTTATTCCGGAATCATTCTACTATTTGAGTGATCGACAAGATGACGAAGAGCAAAAGCCAGAACGCGATGTCGAAAAGGCTGCAGCTTTCAATTACATGGAGCAACTAGCGGCAAAGAAATTAGCATCGGATCAAAATGTTATGAGCTCGAAATCTGCGGAGAGTCTGGTGAATGTGCTTCCCGACATTCGAGTCGGCTTAGATGCCAAATCAGCAGAAGCATTGAGCGATCTTCGCCAGAAGTTTGGAGTCGCGTGGGAACGCAGGATGCAACATAGCGGCAAAACCAAATTACAAATCCAAGCGTCGCGAATCAAGTTTGACGTACCGCAGCTTCCGTCAGCAATTGAGATACCTGTTCGCATTTCAAACAAGTCAAGATTCAATGCAGAACGCATTTCAATTGTTTTCAAAGCTGAAGATGATCCCGTGGCAGACATCGAACGACTCATAGGGCAAATCCCGGCAGGAAAGTCAGTTACGGCCACGCTCAAAGTTCCTATTTACGCATTGAGCACGAGCGGAAAAGGTAAAGGACGAGTCTATGTTTCACGTTCAGGAGAACTAGATTTTAAGAATTCAATTCGTGTCGAGTGGACGGGCAAGAAACAAGAAACAGATGTCATCGTTGTGGACGCGCAATTGCTGAACGAGAGATTTGGTAAGATCAACGGTAAGCTCGAGCCAGGAGAACACGCCGAACTTAAAATTATTGTGAAGAACGAGGGCGTGGTTCCTCTCGGTCGCTTGCAGCTTTTGGTGGGCAGTCTTTCGGGCAAGCAACTTGCAATTGATGGCAACAAATTCATCGAAAATATCGATATCGCGCCGGGTTCAAGCAAGTCATTTGTAGTTCCAGTTCACTTAGACCCCGTCGTTGAAGTCGACGAGGTAGACTTTGCCATTCGGCTCAAAGATCCGGAAATCGGCGACGTAAAGCGCGCTGGATTTAGTTTTCCATCTCAAATGAGTGTTCCCGCAAATGCCCAAAGGAATGTTGCGCACTGAGGAAGTTGAAACGATGAATCTTAAGACGGCCATAGTATTAGGACGAGTTAGCAATTCCAGACGGGCATTGTTGTTGCCACAGCTCATTCTCGATTTGCAGCCGACGGTGTTCAGTCTTGACCATGCGAATCAACTCGCTGATGAACGAGTATCATTTAAACATGTAGTTTTTTCGGAAAAACCCGACATGGCCGGATACATGCCAGAGCTTGAAGCTAAGATCGCGGGATTTGATTTGGTCATTGCGTACGAGTCGTACCAATTGTCATCCTTTCAAGCTTTGCGCGTGGCTAACAAACGTAAGATTCCATTTTGGCTGGTTGTGGATGATGCCGCACCACTTCGTTTTGCAGGGTTCAATAACATTCGTGCCATCCAGTTGGAGCTTTTTGGATCGGCCGACCGTATCCTCTGTTCATCGATGGCAGCGAAAGAGGCCCTGTTGTCAGAAGGGGTAGAAGAAACGAGGATCATGCTGGTGCCCATGCGACATGATGTGAGTACAATACAAGAGCGGCAAGCTCGCGGTCAGCGTATGAAGAATTACCTCAAAATCCAAGCGCACGAAAAAGTAGTCACTTATTTGGGCGAACTGAAGCTGGAAGCCGGTGTTGCGGATGTTCTGAAGGCAGTTTCGCTTTTGAGAGACTATTATCCCGATTCTTGGGAAGGTGCGAGACTCGTTCTGTGCGGGACGGGACGTGACGAAGCAGAAATTAAGTATGTTGTTCACGACGCAAAACTGAGTCGTCAAACAGTCATTGTCAATCAATTCGAAGGCTCATTCTGGCAGGATTTAATGTCTGCTTCTGATGTTCTTGTAACCCCTCATGACCGCGATGTTGCGCCTAATGAATCGTCACTTGTAGATCGAGTCCTTGGACTCGGGATGGGCTGCTTGCCGGTGGTCAGTGGTAGCAAGCTAGAAGCTGAATTTTTCGGTGGTTTCGGCATTCAGAATCATGAAGGAACGCCCCGCTGCTTAGCCTCTGAACTTGGCAGGGTCTTCAAATCGAGACAAGCGTTGGATCATTTTATTGAGCAAAACGCTATGCGCTGGCAATCGGGTCGGAACAACTTGATCGCGCGTGAGCACGCAGAACGCCTGAGTGTTGAGTTGGAAGAAATTGGCGCTCGATGCCGCCCGGTCGAGTTAAGGCAATCAGAAATCATGGGTAACAATGTTTCTGAACTAGAGTTGCAATTGAATGATCCGTGTTATTCTTTTGAATTCCGCGCGCGCTGCGCAGCACGACTGGGACAAAAGTTTTTAGAGCAGCGACGTTTTGATGAATCTATCACGGTGTTTTCGATCGGCTTGGGATTGAAGGACAATTCTATCGAGTGTTTGCTGGGGCTGGGAGCAGTTTCGTATCAAACGCATTCGTTTGAAGAGGCGCTAAAATTCTACAAGAAGGCCATCGCGGTTGATGGCGATTGCGCGCGAGCTACATTTGGCATTGGCATGGTCTATGCGAAACTCAAACTGCACGAGGATGCTCTCGGTTGGCTCGAAAAGTCGCTTCATGCGGACTCCAAGAGCGTTCCAACTCTGATGATGATTTTGCAGTGTGGGCTTGAGTCTGAGAATCCGGACGAGTCATTGCAGGTCTTCGAACGTTTGCGTGAATTGTATCCCAACGATGAATCTGTTCGCATTGCGCTCGGAAGACTTATGATCAAGTTGGGGCGGATTGAAGACGGTCGCGCGTTAATTGAATCTGCGATGGCAAAAATGGCTGGCTGATAGCCGGCCAAGATATCTATTTGCCAGTGCTGCCAAACCCACCAGTTCTCGCATCTCCTCGAATGGCTACACCGTTTATTCTTAGGACAAGTTGCAGGCACATTTGTGCGATGCGCTCACCCTTTTCGATGACTACGGGAGTAGTTCCGAGGTTCATCAGCAGCACTTTGATTTCGTCAGGATAGTCGGCATCGATGGTGCCGATGCCATTAGCCAGAACGACCCTACGCTTGAACGCTAGGCTTGAACGACATCGAATCTGAAGTTCGGGAATTGAACCAGCAGGTATCTCGTTGTGATTCACTTGATCGATCCACACGCCCGTCGCGACCGCCGAAACTTGTCCAGGTTCGATGACGGCACCTTCACGTGCAAGTAAATCGCAATTGGAGCTTAGTGGTGTCATGTAGACTGGTTCGCAGCCTACATGACTTCGTAGCTTAATCATTAGGAGTGGGTGGCTTGTTTGCCAAGCGCGTCTTTGCGGGAGAGCTTGATCTTACCTTGGCGGTCGATCTCAAGAACTTTCACAAGGACTTCATCGTTCTCGTTGAGGATGTCTGTTACTTTGTCAACGCGACGATTTTCCAAGTTTGAAATGTGACAGAGACCTTCGCAACCTGGCTTGATTTCGATGAATGCGCCGAAATCAACGATCTTCTTAACGGTACCGAGATAGATGCCGTTAACTTCTGGTTCTGTCGTGTAGTACGCGATCATCTTCTTCGCAGCTTCAGCGGCGATGCTGTCTGGAGAAACGATGTTCACAATACCTGAGTCATCAATGTCGATCTTAACGCCGGAGTCAGCGATGATCTTCTTGATGGTCTTGCCTCCAGGTCCGATCAAATCACGGATCTTATCAACACTGATCTTCATGCTGAAGATGCGTGGTGCGTAATCACTGATCTGATTAGGCGTCTTAATAGCGGCATTCAATTTGCCGAGGATGAACTGGCGGCCAACGCGCGCTTGTTCAAGTGCCTTCTGCAGGATCTCGCGAGAAAGACCGGAAATCTTGATGTCCATCTGTAATGCGGTGATACCTTCTTGGCCACCGCAAACTTTGAAGTCCATATCACCGAGGTGATCTTCGTCACCAAGGATATCGGATAGAACCGCGTAGTCATCGCCTTCCTTTACGAGACCCATTGCGATGCCGGCTACTGGTTCGCGAACCGGTACACCAGCGTCAAGCAATGCCATGGTTCCTGCACAAACACTCGCCATAGACGATGAACCGTTTGATTCAAGGATTTCGGATACGACGCGAACGGTATAACCAAAGTCTTTCTGACTTGGCATGATGCGTTCCAATGCGCGTTCAGCAAGAGCGCCATGTCCAACTTCGCGGCGACCGGGAGCGCGCATGGGGCGAGCCTCACCGACGGAGAATGGTGGGAAGTTGTAGTGCAAGAAGAAACGCTTGGAAAAGTCAGGGGACATGATGGTGTCCATTCGCTGATCGTCTTCCTTAGCGCCCAAAGTAACGCTGGCAAGTGACTGCGTTTCACCGCGTGTAAACAAAGATGATCCGTGCGCCCGGCGAAGAACTGCCGTTTCGCAAGAAATTGTACGAATCTCATCCAACTTACGACCATCGATGCGAACATGATCTTTCAAGATCAAATCGCGCATGAGGTTAGATTTCAAATCGTCGTATGCCTTTTTGATCATGATGGTGCGTGCGACGACGCCATCTGGGTTCAAATCAGCAAGTGCCTTCTTCTCAACTTCGGAAAGCGTGCTGTTGCGTAGGCCTTTTTCCTTGATGGTAAGACCTTTACGAACGTCTGCTTTGTATTTTTCATTGATAGCAGAGCGAATCTCTGGATCGACGAGATCTTCTGCAAGGGCGCGCTTTGGCTTGCCGATCAATTTTTGAACTTCCTTCTGCATCTCAAAAAGTGGAGCCATGGAGCGATGTGCAAAGTCGATCGCGTCGAGCATTTGCTTTTCCGAAAGGAAGTTTGCGCCTGCTTCGACCATCAACAATGCGTTTGGTGACGCTGCGATGTTTAAATCAAGATCAGATTCTTCGAATTCTGGTGGATCGATGATGTATTGGCCGTCTTTCATGCCAATACGAAGAGAAGCGACTGGGCCATTGAAGGGGATGTCGCTGATCATCAATGCGGTACTCGCACCCAACAGAGCGAGCGGTGCTGGATGATGTTTAGGATCAAGAGAAACGACGAACGCGGTTACAAACGTATCCGTAACGTACGTTTCAGGAAAGCTTGGGCGCAATGGACGGTCGATCACGCGAGAAACGAGAACTTCACGCTCACTTGGCTTGGTTTCACGCTTGATGTAGCCACCCGGGATACGGCCTGCAGCGTAATACTTCTCAATGTAATCCACGGTGAGGGGGAAGAAATCGACGCCTTCCTTTGGGCCACTAGCCGCGCAAACAGTTACGAGAACTTGGGTGTCACCGCAAGTTACCATGACTGTACCGTTGGCCTGTTTGGCGAACTTATTAAAGGTTAGCTTGATAGTCTTATCTGCGATCTTAACTTCACGTTCCAACATGGTCGTCGTCATTGTTCATCTCAGCTTGGAAAAGGGTGAAAATAAAAAACGGTTCCGTAGCCCTAAATCAGACTTCCGGAACCTAATTCGTGAACGAGATCAAATTACCGGCGGATGCCTAGTTTATTGATTACGTTCTTGTATGAAGTCGGATTGCTGTTCTGCAAATAGCGCAACAGACGCTTACGCTGACCTACCATCTTCATCAGACCGACGAGTGAGTGCGAGTCTTTTACATTTGTTTTCAAGTGGTCAGTAAGAGCATTAACACGCTCAGTGAGCAATGCTACTTGTACCTCGGTTGAACCAGTGTCGCTAGCGCTCTTGCCATATTCCTTAACGATACTAGCTACTTTTTCCTTCTGTAGAGACATCAGATCCTCGAAATAGATTGTTCCAATTTCATACGCATAAAATATGAGCCGCGAAACTAGCCAAACCATTTGCTTAATTCAAGCATTAGATGGCTGAATCAGCCAGGAACTGCACTTTTTCATAGCAGAATACGTTAAGCGGCGCGTTTAATTCTTCAATGATTTTTAAGATTTCAATAAAAAGTCCCTATGATTTCAATGAATTCATTGGTTTACCTTGACTTTTATATGTGACATGGGCTACAACCCTCCAGCTCTGGTTGTCCCAATTCCTTGCCGCTGTAGCTGTTGCCCAATCGACCTCTGCCTTGACGTTCAGATGGGACCCACACGCGGAGAGCCGCATTGAAAGGAATTCAGCATGGTATTTAAAGTTGGTGACAAAGCTGTGTATCCAGCACATGGCGTTGGCGTCATTAAGAACATCGAATCGAAAGAGATCGGTGGCCAAAAACTTGAATTCTACGTTCTCCAGATCATTAGCTCTGGCGCGTTACTGATGGTTCCTATCGAATCGTCTAAGCGTGTGGGAATGCGTGGTGTCATTTCCGATAAAGAGATTGAGCAGGTCTATTCTATTCTGAAAAGCAAGGGCCGCGTATCGACAACGACATGGAACCGCCGCTTTCGTGAATTCAACGATAAGCTACGTACAGGATCTGTTGCCGACGCAGCAGAGGTGTTGCGTGATTTGAGTTGTCTGAAGTCAACTAAAGATCTTTCCTTTGGTGAGAAGAAGATGCTTGACCGCGCACGCAGTATGATTGTAACCGAGTTGAGTGCAGCTTGCCGTAAGGAGCAAGTTGAGATTGAACAAGAACTCAGTGGTATTTTGCCCTGATATTCATCACTAAATGGATCTAGACGAGAGCTGCCGAGAGGCGGCTCTTTTTTTATTTGATAAAATAGTCGAGCCGACGTGAGATAGTTAGATCATTAACTTCGAATTCAAATGAGTGGGATTGAGCAATGACAACGATCGTAAATGTCATGGCAGCCAGCGTAAATGGGCGCATTGCGTCGTTCCCTCAAGAAACAGACGATTCTCGACGTCAAAGTGGTTTTATCATTCCTGCAGACGAACAGCTGCTGCGAGACGAACTGATGAATGCCGACGCGATCATCACCGGAGCCAATTCGCTGCGCGTAACGCGCACTGTTTTTCAAAATCTGAACGCTCGCGGAAAAATTCCAACATGGTTCATTCTTACGAAGGCTGGCTTGCCGTCAGACTTGGAGTTCTGGGATCAAAGAGATGTGTGCAAGATCATTGCTTCAAATGAGAATCCATTCTCGCAATGGAAAACGATTCCCGAAAATTCTCATTGGCTCAAAATAAATGAATTGGCTCCTGCGAAGTCCATTACCGACGATCTGAAACGTCGCGGATTGGACCGAGTACTGCTCTTTGGAGGGGGGGCGATCAACAAGATCTTCTATCAGGAAAATTTGGTAAATGAGCTAAAATTGACAATCGCTCCTTTTGTTTTCGGCAACATAAGCGCTCCGAGCTTAGTTGATGCCGGCTTTGAAGAAAGTCGAAATTTTTCCCTGTTGTCTTCCCATGCAGTAGGGAGTCATGTATTCTTACACTATAGAGTCAATCAGTAATGTGAGTGGTGAATTCGCACTGGGTCGTTAGTTCCAGCATTGAGGTATACGTATGGGCCTAAGAATCAGAACGAACATTCAGTCAATGTTTGCGCAACGCAACTTGGCGGCGTCAACGGAAAAGCAAGCGAAGCACATGGATCGCGTTTCTTCCGGCGCACGTATTAACCGCGCTTCAGATGACGCCGCAGGTCTCGCGATCTCGGAAGTCTTGAATGCGGACATTCGCTCGTTAGGACAAGCGAAGCGAAACGCCAACGATGCCGTCTCTCTCGTGCAGGTCGCGGAAGGTGGTCTCGAAGAAATCAACAATATTATGATTCGTCTTCGCGAACTATCGGTACAAGCCGCTTCTGACACTGTCGGTATGCGTGAGCGTCAGTACCTGAACGAAGAATTTATGGCGATGAAGGACGAAATCGACCGAATCGCATTGAGCACTGAATTTAACGGTACGCTCCTTTTAATCGGTCGCAAGGAAGTTCCTGAGGAATTGCTCTCAGGTCACAATGGTTCTCCACTTGAGATCCAAGTCGGCAAGGACTACTTTCCAGGTCCAGACGCCATTGATGCTCCAAACCCGATTAACATTATCAAGTTGAACTTCGCGGACTTTAACGCGACCACCGAAGGTGAGGGTTCACTTGGTTTGGGCAGTGCTCAGAATGAAGAAGGCACACGCATTGATAATAAGCAACAAGCTCAAATGTCGATTGCGCAGATTGAAAAGGCCATGGAACGCGTCGCAAGCTTCCGCGCAGGTCTCGGTGCTGCGCAGAACCGTTTTGAATCGACCGATAGAAACTTGGGTACGATTACGACTAACCTCGCTGCCGCCCGTTCGCGTATTAAGGATGCAGATTTCGCTATCGAAACTGCAGAACTCACGCAGGCGTCCATCATGCAGCAAGCAGGTGCCGCAGTCTTGTCGCAAGCCAACCAGTTGCCACAAGTTGCTTTGAAGCTACTTCAGTAAGGTTAGGACTATAGTGCAGTCCAGAGAGGAGTGATTTGCTCCTCTCTTTTTTTTATGGTCAATTTTTCGGCATCTAAGCAGTCAAAACCCTGACACAGTTTCGCGTTGATGATTGACACCATGCAAGTACTTCCCACGAGAATTTTGACAGCACGCCGCCAATCGCTTGGTTGATTTACAAATAAGTAAAAATACTTTTGAAGTTCCTTGTCGCGTTTGCGCGTCGCGAATAGTTGGCCTGCTTGTTGCAATAGTTTTCTTGGATCACCATGCGGAGGCTATCGTGTTAAAGAGTATTTACACACCGGTGTCGGGAGCGCTTTCACAAGAGCGAGTCATGGATATTCTCGCGAACAACCTCGCAAACCTGAATACCGCCGGTTTCAAGGGTGATCGCGTGTCGTTCGAAGTTCTCGACGCAGAGCCGCAAAAGCACTATGCCAACCCGCTGCCGCCAGCAAACTACAAGTTCGACATGCAGGATCTCTCCCAGCTCGTTGGAAATGAAGTCTCGTACGTAGGGATCTCGGACGTTTCTCGCGACAAAGCTCAGGGACCAGCACAACATACTGGCAGCCGCAATGATTTGATGATCGAAGGCAACGGTTATTTCCAAGTCAATACGCAACAAGGCATGCGCCTTTCGCGTAACGGAGCGTTGAACGTCAATTCTGAAGGATTTCTTGTCAATAAGGATGGCGATCCGATCATGGGTTCGAAAGGAGCGATTCGTCTAGGTTACGGCGAATTTGAAGTGAACTACCGTGGCGAAATTTACCAAGAAGGTAAATTGGTGGACCGCTTAGCTTTGGTTCACCCTGAGAGTGATTCCATGCTTGAACGCGTCGGCAACAACAACTTCATCTTCAACGGAGCGGCTGAGCAATTAACAGAAGTAGCGCACCCGCAAGTAAAGCAAGGATACCTTGAAGGTTCAAATGTGAATGCAATTCAGAACATGACTGCCATGATCATCGCGCATCGTTCGTACGAAGCGTATCAAAAGGCGGTTTCGAACTATGACCAGATAATGGAAAAGTCTTCGAACACAATTGGTGAAGTACGAGCATAACGACTGATGAGCCGATTCGGCTTTTCAAATAGGAGGATTCAATCATGATGCGATCTCTCTTAACAGCCGCGACGGGAATGGACGCTCAACAGCTGACCATTGATACCATCGCCAACAACCTTGCCAACGTTAACACCACGGCATTCAAAGGTTCGCGCGCAAACTTTCATGACCTGCTTTATCAAACACTGAAAGCACCGGGCCAAAGTTCCACCACTGGTACAGTCGTGCCAAGCGGAATCCAAATTGGATCGGGTACAAGACTTTCGTCAGTTGAAAAAATGTTTGAGCACGGCTCGACACAGATCACCGATCGCCCTTTCGATTTGATGATTGAAGGCGATGGATTCTTCCAGATTCAACGCGATGATGGATCGATTGCGTACACGCGCGCAGGTAACTTCCAACTGGATAGCACCGGTCGATTGGTTACCGGCACTGGTTTTCCCGTGTTCCCAGAAATTGTCGTGCCGCAGGGAATTCCCCACAACAAGGTAAATATTGGTATGGATGGAGTTGTATCTGTCCGTAACGGCGAAAAGTCTGAGGTCATCGGTCAAATTGAACTCGCAAACTTTATCAACCCAGCTGGCCTCGATAGCGTTGGCCACAATTTATATGGCGCAACTGTAGCAAGCGGTGATCCCATCGTAAACAAGGCCGCGCAAGACGGCATGGGCCGAGTCGCACAAGGTCAACTTGAGGCATCAAATGTTAACATCATCGAAGAGATGGTGAACATGATCACAGGTCAAAGAGCCTACGAAATCAATTCCAAGGTGATCCAAACCGGTGACCAGATGTTGCAGCAGACCAATAACATCCGCTAACGATAATTAAAGGCAATGATGCGAACGCCACTACTCATTTCGATAACCACGCTGGGTCTCTTCATGGGATTCAGTGAGAGTAGTGGCGCCTATGACAAAGTAACGGTTGAACAACCAGTTGTTCTGTCACTCCGCAGCCAAGCAGTTGTTGAAAGCGACGATGTTTTTTTGGCAAACGTGGCATCATGTACAGGTAAAGGATGCGGCGAGATACTGGGCATGCGGCTGCAAAATTCACCTGCGGCGGGTGCTGAACAAACAGTGGATCACATTACCGTACTCAACGAAGTTCAACGTGAGTTTCCCCATCGCTACGTTTTAATCGACGGCGCGGAACGCGTCTCGATCATCGCGTCGAAATTTGTACTGACAGAGCAAAACGCTCTCGCGCAAGTCCAGACTCAATTTCAGCAAATTAACGAGAAGTGGAAGAGTCTGCGCTTAAACGTAAAAAGGATTCGCCTGCTAAAGCCGATCACGGTTCGGCAGGAAGGTGCGAAGGTGACTCTTCCCAGTCTGATGATGAGTCCCGATCAAGTTGTCCAGTCAGTCATAGATGCGAGTCCTGGATGGCTACAGACGTCGGTGGAAGTCCGCGACGGCGGAACCACGCATCCATTTCAAGTAATGATTCAGATCGAAATCCAAAAGCGGGTTTCCGTGGTTGCACGCGGCTTGCAAGCTGGACAGGTCATTGCGACCCGCGATTTGGAAGAACGCTGGGATCGCATCACGCGATTGAACGCGTCGATGTATCCAGAGCAAGAAGCCATCGTTGGTCGCGCTGCTAGACGCACTCTAATGGCTGGCAGTGCTATAAAGAATTCGGATTTGAGTGAACCTATCGTCATAGCGAAGGGGCAAAAGGTAAAGGTAAGTCTCAGCAAAGGAGATGTTTCCGTTGTTGTGGATGGTATCGCGCAAACATCAGGCATCAAGGGCGCCAAAATCGATGTCGCTTACGGTGCGAAGAAGTCCAAAATTTCTGGGATTGTGATCGATGGACAAAATGTACAGGGAGCGATGTAACATGCAGCATGTTGTCAGCTTCATTTTGATGCACTGGTTTCTAACTTCATGTCAAACCGGATTGATGAACATGTCTAGCAGTGACGAAAGTTCATTGCCGGTGGCTTCGCGTCCGATTGGTAAGCCGGCTAATAATCAAGATAAAATTTATGTAAAAGAGGAGCGAGTTGCGATCGCCCCAGACCCGTCGGATGAAACAGGATCGCTATTTCGACATGACGACAAGTCATCGTACCTCTATTCATCGGCAAATCGAGGCGTAGCTGGAGAATTCATCGATGTCCATATCACTTGGAATTCAGACGCGACACCTCCTAAAGATCAAGTAGCGAACGATAAGGGTGCCGAAGAAGTGTCCAAAGAGGGTGAGGCAAAGGCGGGCGAGGCAGAACAAAAGATCTTGTCGTCCTTACCAAAACTAGATCAGCCAGACGCGAAAAAACTGATCGCGAAAACAGTGAAGATGCAGGTATTGGGTCGACGCCTGAATGGTGACTTGGACGTCGGTGTCACGCGGACGGCGCAAACTGAAGCAGAAAATCACAGCATTAGCGTCAGAGCCATTTTGCCAAGAGAAAAGGCTGTTTCAGGTGAGAATGTTTCCACCAGTGATCTCGTTGCTGTTGAGTGGAACGAAAATGCAGCCGGCGAGACTATCGTTCGCAGTTCGACAGGTTGGGTCGATGAGTATTCTCTTCGGCTCAGCGGTCTCAGCGAGGCAAAATCACGAGAAGCATTGGCTCTGGAAGAAAAGCGCAACCAGATTGCTAGTTCACGCAAGCAACTTGAACAGGAACTCAAAGCTCTGGGTAAGCAGCGCAATGATCTAGCTGCGGCTCGCACCGAAGCCGAAAAAGCTCGTCAAGAAAGCGGTTCGGCGGTCGATGCTTTGACGAAGGAAGTGGAGAATGCGAAGAACACCATCGCGCAACAACGCGAAGAATTGGACAAATTACAAGGTGGTGCATCCGCGGACAAGAAAGAGGCTGCCGATGAATAGAAAAATTGAAAATAGAAATTTGTTAAAATCCCTTGCAATCTTTGTCGTTAGCGCGTTCGTGCTCTGCGCATTTAGCGCTGCCGCCATTGCGGAGAGTGTGCGAATCAAGGATCTTACGAACATCAAAGGCGTACGTTCCAATCAATTGCTCGGATTCGGTTTAATTGTCGGTTTGTCGGGCTCCGGTGACTCAAAAAAGAGTCTGGCTACCAACAAGGCTTACGCTTCCATGCTGCAAAATCTTGGCATGTCCATCGGAAAAGATGCGGTTGCCAATCAAAACGTCGCAGCTGTTTTGGTTACGGCTGAACTGCCGGCATTTGCGCGCAATGGCGACAAGATTTCAATCAAATTGTCTGCCGTAGGCGATTCTAAAAGTCTAGCTGGCGGAACGTTGGTGATGACGCCGCTTCGCGCTGGCGACGGCGAAGTATATGCAAGTGCTCAGGGGTCTGTTGTGACGGGCCAAGCTACCGGACAGGGCGCAAAAGTTTTAACGACGGCATCGATTCCTGATGGTGCAGTTGTTGAGCGTGAATTCACGCCTTCACTTGGCAAAGATGGCAAGATTCGCCTAAGTTTGCGCGAAGCAGACTTCAGCACTAATTCTCGCATCTCCGACACCATCAATGCGTTCTTCCGCGGGTTCTATGCCGTTTCTCTTGATCCAGCCACCGTGGAGGTTTCGCTCCCCGATATGTACGCAGAAAAAGTTGTCGAATTCATTTCGGAATTGGAAATGTTGCGTGTTGATGTTGAAAGACGCGCGCGGGTTGTTATCAACCAACGCACCGGAACAGTCGTGTTAGGCGGTGACGTGGTCATTGCACCGGTGTCAATCGCACACGGTGAGCTATCGTTGAAAGTTGGCGAGAAGAAGAAGGAAGACAAGTCAGGCCGCCAGAAAGTCGTAGGCGTCAATGGCACGACCGTGAGCAGCCTGCTTGAGAGTTTGAATGCAATGGGCGTCAGTGCTGACGACCTCGTGGGAATCCTCCAGGCGATTCACAGTGCCGGTGCTCTCCAAGCCGAATTGGAATTTATGTAGGAATTAGAATGAGGATTCAAAGCAACCAACCGGCAACCATCATTCCAGAACGGTCTTTGGACGTTCGCGGAAAAACTCCACAATCGGACAATAACTCCGATGAATCCGCTAAGTTGAAGGGGTTGGCTAAGGACTTTGAGTCAATTTTTGTCGGTATCATGCTAAAATCGATGCGAGATAGTGTCCAAAAAAGCGGTTTTTTGGACGGTGGTAACGGCGAAGACATTTTTCGCGAACTCTTGGATCAGGAATATTCGAAGAGCATCTCGGCTCAAGGAGACTCTTCAATAGCAACGGCCATCGAGCGTGAAATGAGATCTTTGCTGACATCGAGCTTGCAAGATAAGAAGTCCGCGGTTAAAGCGTACGAAAAGGTGCAAACGTCAGAAACGCAAAAGTGATTTCTGAAAGGATGGTGAATCATGACAACCGTCAATAAGTCTGGAATTACTGGCATCGCAGGGCAGTCGAATTTGCAGAAGTCTGAAGAGACAGGAACTGCAAAGAAGACGAGCAACGCCGGCAAGGGTGTCGATATTGCAAATCTTGGTGCGGGCAGGGCTGGCGAAAAGTCCGGCGTCGAGGTTCAACTGTCGAACAGCGCGCAGGAAATTTCCAAGGCACATCGTCGTGCGTTTGAGATTGCAAAGGCAACGCCTGAAATTCGTGAAGATCGGGTTGCTGAGTTAAAGAAGCGCATTGAGTCAGGCGAATACAAAGCCGATTCATCCAAGATCGCCGATGGCATCATGCGCGAAGCGCTGATGGAGCAACTGGCGCTCATGCCCGACGAGTGAATCATTCCCGAGTGTTTTCATGGTTTCTCTGCTCGGCCGAACCTGCCGAGCATTTTTTTCATCCAGCGGACCTAAAGTAGTCACACTCCCTAATCTAGACTGACACTAGAGCAATTAAAGTTTGGGGAGAAATTCGATGCAAAATCCCAACGCATATTTCGAAAGCAGACTCGCGGATTACTTGAAGGCGATCGAGTCAATCGAATCTGCTTACGTCGAAGTTGCTAATCAACTTGAACCAGAGCATCGTGCGATTATGCAGCGCGATTTGAAGGAAATTGAGCGCATTACACCCATCAAAGTACTTGCGGGTGAAAAGTTTGAATGTGCGGTGAGTGCGTTCAAAAAAGCATGGCGCCATGAAGTGATGAACAAAGATGATCGAGGTTCGGTTTCATTAGGGTCAGTCCTAACGTATTTGAAAGAACAATCTAAAGTTTTTACCGAAGACTCTGCCCAAGCACTAATGACTTCCTGTGAGCGGGCTTTTGAGCGACTTGTAAAGTTGCGCGAGAAAACTGAGCCACGCATGAAGATGAACAAATACTTGCTGGAAAAAATGCTCCGATTTCACCAGGAGAACTATCGCTTCGTGCAAGAAGTTCTCGCAGAGTCGGAGGCAACTTATGGCAACCAAGGCAATAGAAATGTCACCCAGCGTCACTCTATCATTACAGTAAAGGTGTAATAGATGGCAGGGTTGAATCACACATTGAACGTTGGTGCGGAAGCATTATTTGCCACTCGTCAGGGTGTCGATACTGCGAGTCATAACATCGCCAACGCCAACACGCCCGGCTACTCTCGGCAGCGAGCGAATTTGCACACGCGTGACCCGAGCTATTCTCGCGGTGTGATCATTGGCAACGGCGTATTCGTTAAGAACATACAACGTTCCCATGACAAGTTTCTAGAAAAGCAGCTGAACGCCGCGGCCCAATCTACGGGCCGTTCAGATGGTCGCGTCAATGCTTTGGAAGGATTGGAATCCATCTATTCCCCCGAGCTTTCGGCATCGGTTGTCGATGAGGTGACGAATTTTTTCGGTTCATTACAAAATCTTTCTTCATATCCAGAGGAAATTGCGTCGCGTACGAATTTGCGTGAGTCCGCTTCAGCTTTGATTACATCTTTCAAGCGTGTCGATGAAAGTCTGAAGAACGAAAAGCGAAACTTAGATGAAAAGATCGCTATGTCCGCTGCGGAGATCACCGGCAAGCTAAAGCGAATTGCCGAATTGAACATCGGCATTGGCGATATGGAGAGCGGTCGTCCAGACTATCTGGCGAATGATTTGCGTGATGAACAGGAACGTCTCCTTCGCGAAATTTCGCAGGACATCGACATCAACTACTATCAGAATCGCGACGGTCTGTTGGTCGTTCGGGGGCCGAAAGACTCTTTGCTGGTTGATGGCAAATTTTGCTCGTCAATCGAAACACGCCTTTCGCCAGAGTATGGCGGCATGCACGGTTTGGTTGTGGTCGATCACGAACGATCGCGTGTAGATGATCTCACGCCCAAGATTACCAAGGGTCGCATTTCTTCATTGATCGAAGTGCGCGACACAGTGATCGACAAGTTGTTGGCTAAGAATGAAGAAATGGCGCGCACGATGAGTGAAGAAGTGAACGCTGTTCACCGTCGAGGTTTCGGTATGAATGGTTTTCGTGAGGTCAGTGGCCTCAATTTTTTTGAAGGTTCGGAGAAATCCGGTGAATTCGTTAAGACGATGAAGCTGACTGATCCGATCATTGACTCAATCGATGCGATTTCAGCTGCTAGTACGCCTAACTCGCCCGGTGATAACGTCATCGCCAACGACTTGCTGCGTTTGCGGGACAAGCAAATGCTCAGTAACGAGAGTGCGACTCTGACGCAGTATTACTCTGATTACGTGGGGCAGCTGTCGGTTGATATTGTTGCCAGCAAACATCGATCCGAGGCTGATAACATTGTGTCCAACGATTTGAATGCACGTCGCGAAGCTGTATCCGGTGTTTCTTTGGACGAAGAAGCGCTCAATATGTTGAAGTGGCAGGCCAACTTTGCCGCATCTTCAAAGGTGATTACAACGACAGATGAGATGATGGAAACTGTTTTGAATCTCAAACGATAAGCGTAGGTTCCGATGAGAGTATCTGACAACCAAAGATATAATTCGGTCGACACGCGAATCAATTCGTCGAAGTCGGACAACGTAAAGTCCATGAACGAGATGGCGTCGCAGAAACGGTTAACCAAAATTTCTGACGATCCGAATGCGATGTCGAAATTGTTTGGTCTACGAGATCGTTCCAAAGCGATGGATCAGTTTCAAAGAAATTTGGACTATGCCCGTGGATTCATTTCGAAGTCGGAAGCGTCATTAACTGGTATCCACGAAAGCTTGATGCGCGCAAAGGAACTCGCCGTCGGAATGGCGAGTGATACGTATGCTTCAGACAGCCGCGAAGCAGCCTCTCGTGAGATCAAGGAACTCATCTCCGGCATTGTGGCGCAAGCAAACGCCAAGCACGGTGATCGTTACGTTTTTTCTGGGTTCAGAACTCAAACACCATCGATGGGCGAAGATGGACAGTATTTGGGTGATGATGGTGAAATTTTCTTGGAAATAGCACCGCAAAACTTCCAACGTATCAATTTGACTGCGCGTGAATTGTTTGAAACCACGGCGGAGACGCGTGCCGAAGGTCACTTTGGCATGATCGAGGCCCTGCAACTGCTGTACCGCGGTTTGAATGACAACGACAAAGACTCCATTCGGAAGGCGATGACCGAAATGGATTATCAGATGGATAAGGCATCGAGCTTTCAGTCTACGCTCGGCGCATTAACCAATTCGATCGACGTAGCTGAAAAACGACTTGCGGTAGATAAAGAGTTAATTTTGGGTGATTTGTCAAAGATTGAAGATGCCGACATGCTTGATTCAACTTCAAGGTTCAAGCGTTCGGAGGCGTTACTGCAGAGTACACTGATGGCTTCAAACAAAATGCTTCAGCCGTCATTGCTCAATTTCATGCAGTAACCTTGCGCGCTAGTGATGGCTCAGGGATAATGGAGTCAATAGCGCATGACTAAGTTGTGAAGTCCGAAAAGGGAATTTCGGACTGTTGTTTACCCCTTTACCAGGGAGGGAACTGGGGTGTTAGTACTTACAAGAAAAGTCGGCGAAGGCATTGCGATCGGTGATGACGTAAAAATAGTCGTCATGCAGATCAAAGGTAAACAGGTTCGATTGGGGATTAAAGCGAGTCCAACTACCGTTGTCCATCGCGAAGAAATCTACCAAAAGATCCAAGAGGAAAACAGAAAGGCTTCTTTGACGGATACACAAAGTGTGACCGAAGCTGCTGGGATGATCAGAACTTCCGCCCCCTTTGAAGGGCATGGAACCGTTCTGCGACGGCAGTTTCGCAAGAAAAAGCCGGATGACGAAGGTTAGGTAAAAAACATTTTCAAAGTCCTTGCTGTATTTGATTTAGGTGTTGTACAATGAAAAGAGAATCAATGGAAAAACGTACACTTGGAGTCATCGGCGAATACCGATGGTGCTCTCGTTGCAACGTAAGCAGTCACACTGGAGGGATATTCCGTGATTAAGGTGAAAACATCCCGATTCGGCGAAATCGAGGTCGATGAGAAAGATGTGATTACCATGCCCGCTGGGATTATCGGATTCCCAGAGCTGAAGAAGTACGTGATAATGGATCACGCGCTTGCGGACGATCAAAAGGAATCGCCCTTCAAATGGTTGCAATCTTTGGACGACGGTGCGATCGCGTTTGTTCTGATTAATCCCTTGCTGTTCAAGCCTGATTACGTCGTCGAAGTTCCGGAAGCTGAAGTTTCTGATTTGACGCTTGAGAGCGAAGAAAATGCGGTGATTTCGGTCATCGTGACCATGCCTTCCAACCCACAGAACATGACGGCAAACTTGAAGGCGCCATTGATCTTCAACCTCAAGAATCGCCACGGCAAGCAAATCATTTTGAGCAACTCCGCGTACACGACTCGTCATAACATCATGGAAGAAGTCAAGAAACGTACACAGGAAGCGGCCGCAACTCAGGCACAGGAAGCTATTCAGACCGCGGCATCGTCGGTCGAAAAGCAAACCCAGACGGCTCAAGTTGCAAACGCTGGCAAGGGTAAGAAGAAGTAATCATCTTATTCTAGTTTCGATTGAAAAAGGCTCCTAACGGAGCCTTTTTTTATTGGAGGAAATGCGCATGTTCTGCATCATGGCCACTTCTGGAAAATGAAACTACGGAGTTTGCATCATGAGTCACGTGAAGGTGTTGGTTGTTGGTGGTGGATCGGCAGGAGTCACAGTTGCGGCACGCCTTAGACGATCGGGCTTCGATCAGATCAGCATCATCGATCCAGCGACGAAGCATTACTACCAACCTTTTTTCACGTTGGTCGGAGCTGGCGTGGTCTCTCTGTCGAGCACCGTTAAGAACCAGATAGACGTAATCCCCCAGGGCGTGAATTGGATCCAAGATGCGGTCACTGAATTCAAACCATCAAAGAACGAATTGAAGCTCAAATCTGGCGCCGTCATGTCGTACGAATACCTAATTGTGTGCCCAGGTATTCAAATCAATTGGAAGGCGATTGAAGGCCTTGAGGGTGCACTTGGTAAAGAGGGTGTTTGTTCTATCTACGAACCCGAACAATCAGTGCAGACTTGGGAAGCGATTCGTTCCTTTTCCGGTGGCGATGCTATCTTCACGTTTCCAGCAACGCCGGTAAAATGTGCGGGGGCGCCTCAAAAAATGATGTACCTCGCTGAAGATTATTTTGCAAAGCATGGTCTCAAAGCCAAAAGTCAGGTCCATTTTTTCACTTCGGCGGCAGGAATTTTTGGCGTCAAAAAGTACGCAGAAGCGCTGCAGCGAGTTCTCGAACGAAAATCAATCAAAGCATGGTACCGACAAATTCTTGTGAAAGTTGAGCCTGCTTCGAAGGAGGCGACCTTTAAGAATCTCGATACCGGCGAGGTATCCAAGCGACACTACGATCTGCTACATGTTGTGCCTCCCATGAGTGCACCAGATTTTGTTAAGTCAAGTGAGTTAGCTAACGCGGATGGTTGGATCGATGTGGATAAATATACGTTGCAGCACGTTCGCTTCAAAAATGTGTTTGCCCTTGGTGATGCCAGCAGTCTACCGACTTCCCGCACGGGAGCGGCGATCAGGGCCCAGGCTCCCGTGCTCGTACAAAATCTCAAAGATGTAATTGCAGGTCGCGAGCCATCACAAAAATATGACGGCTACACTTCTTGTCCTCTGATTACAGGCTATGGAAAGTTGATTCTTGCTGAGTTTGATTACGAGCTAAAGCCGCGAGAAACTTTTCCGTTCGACCAATCGCAAGAACGACTCAGCATGTATCTTTTGAAGAAGTACGTGCTGCCGATCATGTACTGGTTTGGTATGTTGAAAGGCCGTTTGTGACGGCCTCTTTTACTAGATTTCGCTGCGATCGTGGATCTTTCGGCCCGTATTCCAGTCAAATCGAAAGCCCACTTGTTTGCACATAAAGTTTTCGTAGTGTCGTCTCAACAAACGAAAAGTGCTTTGTGGACGATCTGTGAAAAACGTGTGCTTGCCAAGACTCTTGATCGGTATCAAACCACGAATTGAACTGGTCAAAAATGCTTCATCAAATCTTGGAATCTCTTCAGCGTAGATCGTTCGTACAGTTACGGGGATTTTATCGCCATTGAGGAGTGTCATCAAATTTTTGCGAGTGATGCCCGGTAAAATGCCGCTATTTTCGGAAGGAGTCGCAATTTCAACTTGGTCACCTTGGCGGCCGATGAAGAATACATTTGCCGTAAGCGCCTCTGTTATTTCTCCTTCTGAGTTTTGCCAGATGACCTCGTCAAAACCAGTGCTTCGGGCTTGGGTCATTGCTGCGATGCCATGGGCGTAGTTGGGGAGTTTCAACTGAGGGTCGCGAACTGTGTAGGAAAGTTTCTTGAGCATCGCAGTAACGCCTTGCTCGCGTACTTTTTCCGGTTCAGCAGGAGACGGTTGCGCTGTAATGATTTTTTGCGGATTCAAGCCGTCCTCTGGCACCATATGGTTGCTATTGCCGCGTGTGACGTTGATGCGCAATGTCGCCTTGTCAGTATTTGTCAGTTCAGCCAAATTTTTGAGTTCAAACTCAAGTTCGCGGTCGCTCCATGGTATTTCAAATCGAAGAGCAGCACAGGAGTTTCGCAAGCGGTCCAAATGATCCTGTAAATTTAGAGGGTTGCCCTGAATGGCAGCAATGGTTTCGATTATGCCGTCACCAAAAAGAAACATGCGGTTAGTCGCAGGTATCTTGCCGTCGGACAGATTCGTGACGTTGCCGTTAATGCTAATGACGGATTTCATTAAAACTCCGTGGATTTCATCCTATTTCAATGCTAAACGCCGCCTGATTAAGTGTGTTTATTGTAAGTGAATACCGCCAATGCCGCAAACCAGCATTCACGGAAACTAAAGGAACTGACGTCATGTCCCAAGACAAAGTTGCCCCATCTTCTGATACGACTGCGATCAAACGCAAAGTTCACCTTGTATCGCTTGGATGTGCGCGAAATCGTGTTGATGCGGAAGTTATGCTTGGCAGCCTTGTACGAGATGGCTGGGAAGTTATCGAATCACTCGAAGGAGCTGATGCGGTTGTCGTGAATACGTGCGGGTTTATTGGTCCCGCCAAAGAAGAAAGTATCGACTCGATTCTGGAATGTGCGAAGCATCGCGAAGTAAATCCAGATTTGAAGATCGTCGTGAGTGGTTGCCTTGCGCAGCGCTATAAGAAGCAACTGGCAACGGGTTTGCCAGAAGTTGATTTCTTCGTGGGAACAGATGAATTCCCGCGACTACCTGAACTATTGCGAAGCAAAGTTGAGAAGGGCTCAGTCTTTGCTCGTCGTACAAATTACTTGTATGACGGCGATCTACCAAAGTTAAATACGCTTTCGAAATTTTCCGCATACGTAAAAGTCGCGGAGGGTTGTCAGCACAATTGTGCTTTCTGCATCATTCCTGCCATTCGCGGAAAACTGCGATCACGTCCCATCGTGAACGTAGTTGAAGAAGTAAGGAAGTTGGTGGCAGGTGGGGTTGTGGAAGTAAACCTCATCGCTCAAGACCTTGCAGCATACGGTCGAGATCTTGGCTCAGATCAACTTCTTCCTCTCTTGAAGGAGCTTGTCAAAGTCGATGGATTGCGATGGGTGAGAATGCTCTACGTTTATCCTGAAAACATTTCCGATGAGTTTTTGGAGTTTTTCGCTAGCGAGCGGAAACTGGTCAAGTACCTCGATGTCCCCATGCAGCATGGGTCCGATTCCGTGCTGAAGCGAATGAATCGGCAGGTAACGCGCCAACAGCTGATCGAATCTGTAAAACAGCTACGTGCTCGCATTCCAAACGTAGCTATCAGAACCTCGGTCATGGTTGGTTTCCCTGGAGAAACGGATGCTGAGTTTCAAGAGCTATTGGATTTCGTCGAAGAAATGAAATTCGACCACTTGGGTTGTTTTTCATATTCACAGGAAGAGGGAACGGTCGCTGGTCGCATGAAGGATCAAATCGACGAAGCGACCAAGCGTGAGAGACTTGAAAAAGTTATGCTCTTGCAAAAGGAAATTTCTGCTGAACGATTGAAAAACTATAAAGGTTCATTGCAGGACGTTCTTATCCTCGGCGCGAGCAGTGAGTCAGAACTACTTTTGGAAGGACGTTTGGCAACGCAGGCTCCCGAAGTCGATGGCGTTGTTTTGATTAATGATGGGCCGGCGAAAGTCGGTTTCATTCAAAAAGTTCACATAACTGAAACTCACGACTATGACCTAGTCGGAGAAGTCGTATTGATTAACTAATTGACACTGAGTAATTTGCTCGCATGCAACTCCCTTGATAGGATGTCAATGTCCTACAAGGGAGTTTTTGCATGAGAGCCGCATCCTTAACGCTGATTTGCGTCATGGTTTTGTTGGGATCCTGTAAGCAGCGACGTGCCGATTCACGGCAAAATGAAGACTTCACGATGGATATCAAATCTAATGCAGATCCAGTGTTGGTCTTAGTGGGTGGCAACGCAAGCTGCGCGAATGGCACTTTCAACTTATCAGCGCCATTAGGTCATATTGCTAGTCGAGGAACTGAAGGAATGAGTATGGATGAAGAGTTCCGCATCCTCGTTGCTTCATTTGAAGAATCTAGGCTTGTTTCAGGCAAAATCTCGCCGGTCGATTGGGTAAAGACCTGTTTTCGTGGAGTGCGAGACGGACGATCAATCGTATTCAAGGGCAGAAACGACATTAGAGAATCGATGACGTCGGTATCAGATGTCGAGGCGGGGGCGGAAGTTCCAGAAGAAAAGTACGCCGCGTGGTTTGCTCCGATTGTTGACAAGATCGTTGCCGTTGCTGATGCGGGGGGAGCCAAGAGGTCGGTGCTGTTGATTGGTCACAGTTTTGGTGGCTGGCTTGCAATGCAATTGGTCATGAGACTTCCTCAAGGCCGAGTGCGTGGATTGGTTACCATCGATCCAATTTCAAGAAAGTATTGTACCCCTGATATCTACGCGACTGCGGCAGAGAATTATCGAGGACAAGTTAGCGAATTGGATGCGGAAAAGACTGACAGGGCACAAATTGAGTCCATTGCTTTGAAAAATGCAGCTGCCGGTTGCCGTGAATTTCCCAAAGACGTTGACCCTAACAAAATTGTGAATCACATCGGCATGGATGCTTGGTTTAACTTTTATCAAGCCAAAGACATTCTGCTCCATTCGGGGCCGGCTAATCTTAGTCGTAATTTTCTTTCGGATCAGTTTATCGAAAGTTCTGCCAGCACCAATCGCGCGAGCATCACAGCCCCCAACCACGTCAAAGCCGCTCGCGATGACCGCCTATGGAACGAGTTGCGGAAGTTGTTCTTCGAAAGAACTGGATTACGTGCTGCATACAACGACATAGCGTGGAAACAGATGCAAACGCGAAACAAATCCACAGAAGATGACAAACGATCCATGATGGCGCTGACAGGAGAAAATCCCGAGAACGGCGTAAAACTCGACGATGCATTGATGTTCGTTGATCAGTAAGTCAACTTGTTGACTCGGGATAAGAACTTCAATTGCTTCAAAATTTACGCCCATTGCTCCAGCAATCAGCGGACCAATAAAGTAAATTCCAGCCCCAATTGACCAGTAGCCGTCGGCGTATGTGGAACTTTGATAAGCGGATCTAACCTGATGGACGCGATTTGGGAACTATTCCCTAAGTGTTCAGAGGCTGACGATCGATCCGTAACAGCCAAATATGTGCCCAAAATACTACCCGCTATGAAACCGACCGAGGCTCCTACCGCAATATCATTCAAATGCTGCGACGGTTCGTCTCGGAAGCTGAGTGAAGCGGCGGCGAGAGCGGCACCGAAGGCAGTGGAATAACCAGCCGTAATAAACAGTTCCTGAAACTTCGATTCCGTGGATGACTCCGCGAAGCCATTAGCTGGGACGAATAGAGCTGCTGCAGAAAGTAGTAATGCCCAGATTTTTCGCATCATAATTGCACCCCCGATTTCTATAAAATCATAATAAATTCTATCAGAAACTCGAACAAGTTGAGCGAATGGAGAATCAAGCCGCTGTTGATGAAGGAGGGGGTTCATCAACGCAGAGCATAGAATCGACACCTGATTTTATTGACATTCATCACATTTCAACGTACTAAAATCTTATAAGTTTGGTCACTGGAGACGGTCGAGGTATTCAGATACTCTAAGCGTTTCCTTCATAGTCCAAGAAACACTCAGTTTTATACAATCCTCTGCCCATATCTTTCGATTTCCTTGCCGAATAGGCATTATCAATAACATCGTAGCGAGAACTTCATGTCAGAGAATAGAGACCAAGATCAAAAGCCTAAAAAACGTCATTTTCAACATCGTGATCGCGGTGACCGCGATGGGAATTTTAACGGTGGACGTTCTGGCGGCGACCGCCCACGTCGTGAACGTGAGCCTCTTCCTCCCGAACCAGAAGTTCAGCAGATTGAGATTGATCCAAACGCTCCGAAAATGAATCTCAAAGATCTTAAGACGCAGAAGATCGCAGATTTAAACAAAATGGCTCGTGATTTCGGTATTGAAGGCGCAAGCAACATGCGTAAGCAAGAATTGATCTTTGCCTTGTTGCATGCTCAAGCCGATCGCGGCGGTGTTATTTTCGGGGAAGGTGTTCTTGAAACTTTGCCTGATGGTTTTGGTTTCTTGCGCGCCCCTGACTACAACTACCTTCCAGGTCCAGATGATATTTACGTATCTCCGTCCCAGATTCGTCGTTTCAACTTGCGCACAGGTGACACGATTTCTGGTCAGATTCGCCCGCCCAAAGACAGCGAGCGTTACTTTGCATTATTAAAAGTCGAAACGGTCAACGGTGCCGCACCAGACTTTACCTCTGACAAGATTATCTTCGACAACTTGACCCCATTGTACCCAATGGAAAAGTTTAAGATGGAATTTGAGTCGGAGAACTATTCGACCCGCGTCATCGACATTCTTTGCCCAATCGGTAAAGGGCAGCGCTCATTAATTGTCGCTCCACCGCGTACAGGTAAGACCGTTCTCCTTCAGCAGATTGCAAACGCAATTTCTAAGAATCACCCAGAAGTCGTTTTGATCGTTCTCTTGATTGATGAACGTCCTGAAGAAGTTACGGACATGCAGCGTTCGGTTAAGGGCGAAGTCATCAGTTCCACTTTCGACGAACCAGCTCAGCGCCACGTTCAGGTTGCAGAGATGGTAATCGAAAAAGCGAAGCGACTTGTCGAACACAAGTACGATGTAGTCATTTTGCTCGATTCCATCACACGCCTTGCTCGCGCTTATAACTCCGTTGTTCCTCCATCCGGTAAGATTCTTTCCGGCGGTGTTGACTCCAATGCGCTGCACAAGCCAAAGCGTTTCTTCGGTGCAGCTCGTAATATTGAGGAAGGCGGATCTTTGACAATTATCGCAACGGCGTTGATCGATACTGGTTCGAGAATGGATGAAGTTATTTTCGAGGAATTCAAAGGTACCGGTAACATGGAACTCGTGCTGGATCGTAAGCTTGCAGAAAAACGCATCTACCCGGCAATGGACGTCAACAAGTCTGGTACACGTAAAGAAGACTTGTTGCTTCCACGTGACGTTTTGAACCGCGTTTGGATCTTGCGCAAGTTGCTGCAACCGCAAAATACGGTTGATGCGATGACGTTCCTTGTGGATAAGATGGCAGAGACAAAGACGAACGCAGAGTTTATTGCTTCGATGAATGGTTAGCGGCGCACGATCTCATTGATCGGATCGTCCGGCCCTTTGTCGATGATGAATAGCACAACAAAGCCCGCCGTGATGGTGGGCTTTTTGTTTTTGAATTTGTCGAATATTTTTCTGAAAGAGTACAGACATGTTTGATCGTTTAGAATCTGTTGTGGATCGGTTTCACGAACTTGAACAGTCCTTGGCGCGTCCAGGTCTGACAGGTCGAGAATTGTCCCAACTGTCGAAGGAACGTGCAGAGATTGCGGACGTTGTTGAGGCATATAACAATCACAAAGAACTGCAAAAGCGCTTCGCTGATGCAAAAGCTATGCTGCTTGAATCAGATGAAGACATGCGTGAATTGGCAAAGGCCGAGATCAGTGAGTTGGAACCACAGCTGGCGGAATCGGAACGAAACATCATTGTGATGATGCTGCCGAAGGATCCGAACGATTCTAAAAACGTTATTTTGGAAGTGCGAGCAGGCACTGGTGGTGAAGAAGCCGCGCTTTTTGCTGCAGACTTAGTTCGCATGTACACTCGGTATGCGGAACGCCAACGCTGGAAGGTTGAAGTTATGTCTTCAACCTCTGCGGACATGGGTGGCTTTCGCGAGTGCATCCTCATGATTGAAGGTCAGGCTGTCTTTAGCCGCATGAAGTTTGAAAGTGGCGTGCACCGGGTCCAACGAGTACCGAAAACGGAAGCGCAAGGCAGAGTTCATACCAGTGCTTGTACGGTAGCGATTCTTCCCGAAGCTGATGATATCGAAATTGAGATTCGCCCCGAAGACTTGGACATCACGTTCTGCCGTGCGTCTGGAGCCGGTGGTCAGCACGTTAACAAGACTGACTCTGCAGTTCGCATGGTTCACATACCAACCGGTGTGGTCGTTGAATGTCAGGACGAACGTTCTCAGCACAAAAACCGTGACCGTGCTTTGAAGATCATGAAAGCCAGATTGTACGAACGAGCCGCACAGGAACAGCATGATAAAGTAAGCGCTGACCGAAAGAGCCAAGTGGGTAGCGGTGACAGATCCGAACGCATTCGAACGTACAATTTTCCGCAAGGTCGCATGACTGACCACAGGATAAACCTGACACTTTATTCGTTGTCCGATATTATGGAAGGCGACATCAGCAAAGTGTTGGATGCCTTGGGACTTGACCATCAGACGAAACTTTTGAATCAACAAGGAACTCCACAACGGTGAGCGATTCCAATCAAACAAATCAGACACCTGCTGACGAAAAAGTATGGACTGTGATGGATGTACTTAAATGGTCATCCAGCTACCTTTCGAAGATGCAGAACTCGAGTTCGCGGTTAGATGCAGAAGTATTGCTCTCCAGTGCGTTGAAATTTAGGCGAATCGATCTTTACACCAATTTTGATAAACCGCTTTCGCTCGGTGAGCGTGGTCAATTCAAGCAAATGCTCCAGCGTCGTGTTGCCGGCGAACCAGTGGCCTACATTGTGGGGCAGCGTGAATTTTACGGACGGCCGTTCATGGTAGATAAGTCGGTTTTGATTCCAAGACCGGATACCGAACTGTTGATTGACTGCGCACGTTCCATCATCGTCAACGAAGACATCGATGAGCCTGTTGTGCTTGACGCGGGATGTGGTTCAGGTTGCATTGGTCTGACCATGGCGGCAGAGTTTGGAGGCGCGCAAGTAACGATGTGGGATTTGAGTGCCTCCGCTCTCAAAATGACGAAGCAGAATGCCGATTCACTGGGCCTTATTGAGCGAGTCAATGTTGTTGAAAGAGATATTCTCAATCCTGATTCATATCAAGAAGGGCTGTTCGATATAGTGATCTCAAATCCACCATACATTGCGTCCACGGTGATCCCAACCCTTGAAATCGATGTGAAAGACTTTGAGCCGATGACGGCACTCGATGGCGGCGCTGATGGACTCAATTTCTATCGCGCTCTTGCTCAAAATGCACATCGTATTCTGCGCGCCGACGGCTGGCTACTAGCGGAAATTGGGTATGATCAGGAACTAGCAGTTAAGGACCTTTTTTCGCAGTGGTCGCTCGTTTCGGTAGAGCGAGATATCGAAGGCCGGCCACGCGTTTTAAAGGCTCGAAAGTCGTTTGCGGGAGTTCAGTAATGAAGTCGTTGATGGCGAGAGAAAGAAATCGTTTTGCTGCTCTTGTAGCCGTTGCTTTGTGTCTGACAGTTTTGTTGGGTTGGATGTCGCGAAGTGTTCTCATCCCGACTTTGATGAGCCTGTTTTTGACGTACTTGTTGTCGCCCATTGTTAATCGTATTGAACGATCAACTAAACTTGGGCGCAATATAATTGTGGCTGTTTTAGTCGCCCTGACATTTGGTTTGATGGTTTTTGGCGTTGTTCGATTGGTCCCTGTGGTCTATGAGCAAATTTCTCACGTTGTTAGCTTGATTCCACTAGCCTTTCAATTGATTGAAGTGCAGTGGCTGCCGTGGTTGCGTGAACTAATCCATGAGTTTGGATTTCAATCCATCGATGAGTGGATGAACACCCTGTCACTAACAGAAATCATTCGTCAGGTAGGCATGAAGAGCGGTGCTGCGGTCGGCAAGATTTGGGGTGCTGCGCCTCAGATTGCAGTTTATCTAGTAACCTTGAGTTTGATTCCAGTCATTACATTTTTTCTGCTGGCAGACATCAAATCACTTAAGTCCACCCTTACAGATCTGGTTCCCCCAGACGTGCGTCCTTTGATGCGCGATCTGATGAAACGTTTCAACAGCGCACTTTCTGCCGTTATTGTCGGGCAGATCATCGTGGCCAGTGTTATGGGCGTCATTTACATGATCGGCTTCTCTGTCATTGGTTTGAGCAGCGCACTTATTATCGGGGCCATTGCTGGGCTTTGTCGACTGGTACCCTATTTGGACGTTGTTGTTGGCAGTGCTTTATGTGCCGTAGTTGTATTGACCGATTTCCAGAACTGGATCCAAGTCATCGCAGTTGTTTGCGTTTTTGTCGTAGCGCAATTGGTCGATGCGATGATGCTAACTCCGCGAATCATCGGAACTCGCGCTGGATTACATCCTGGCTTGGTAATTTTGTCGATGTTTGTCTTGAGTGATTGGTTCGGTATTTGGGGTGTATTGCTTGCCGTTCCATTTGTCGCACTGCTGCGTGTTGTTGTCGTTACCTACGTAGAACTTTATCGTTCCTCAAACCTGTATTCTGGGCATCGCTAGTACTCGTTACCTAAGGTTTATCGATCACTAGAACAAAGTTGAGGATTTCTGGCAGCTCACGGAGTTGCTCGAAAGCAATTCCGCACTTTGATAAAAAGTACTTTTCATTTTCACCCGAAATGTCCATGGCGATGAGACACTTGCGTCCCGCAGGGAAAGTGTTTTTTAAACTTTCAAGTAGCGACTGTCGACGATAGGGAGTTTCCAATAGAACGATGGCAGTCGGCATTTTCACAAGCTTCGACAGTTCGATTTCTCTTTCTTCCTTTGACTTGGGAAGAAATCCGGCAAAATGAAATCGTGAACAATCAAAGGGACTCATTGCAATTGCCGAAGTAACCGAGCTTGGTCCCGAAACTACCTGTAATTTAACTTTGCTACCGAGTTCGTAAGCCAGCTGAACCAAGTGGCGACCGGGATCTGCAACGTTGGGCATGCCTTGATCGCTTAAATATGCGACGGTTTTTCCTGAATTGAGCGCTACTCGCACATCTTCAATCACGGCTTTGCTCTGATGCTCGTTCCACTTGAGGTAGTTGCGATGAACACCCGCAGCTTTCAAAACTTGGCGAGCCGGACGATCTTCTTCTACGATTAGCAAGTCACAAGTACGCACAATTTCTAAAGTTCGGTTCGGAATATCAGCAGGCGATCCAAGAGTAGTGCCCAATATGCAAAGTTTTGATTCCAATGATCATCTCTCCACTGACCCAAAAAGCTAAAGACTTTTACCTGAGTTGACGAGAACGTTCGCCCCATTTCTTTGACTTTCGATGTCGTACAGGCAGCTCATGACAAGTAATTCGCATAGAATTCACCCAAACGTTGGATTGGGCGATGTAAATGTCGCGTTATCTACCTGAAAATACTAAGAAAAGTTTTATATTTTGCTTCGCATTGTGCATTTGAATCTTCACGGCCTTTTGTGATAAGGATTCGTCTTTGTTGGAAAATATTGCTGTTGGGGTTCTGCTAGCTTGGATTCAATCAGGGTTCCAAATCACGTCGCTATTATTATGGATGGCAATGGTCGATGGGCGAAGTCTCGTGGATGGCCTCGTTTTATGGGTCACCAGCGCGGAGTTGATCGCGTAAGGGAAGTTGTGCGTTCGTCGAGTAACGCTGGCGTAAAGTTCCTTACTCTGTACGCCTTCAGCGAAGAAAATTGGCGTCGTCCTGTTCGTGAAGTCGCATTTCTAATGAATCTTCTAAACATCTTTCTTGAAAAGTATTTATCAGAGCTTGCGTCCGAAAACGTTAAATTGCAAATCATCGGCAATCTACAAAAACTTCCATCATCGTCGCAGCAAATCTTGCTGAAATCTCGCGACCGATTAGCGGCCAATACTGGGATGGTGTTGACATTGGCACTGAGTTACAGCGGTCGTGATGAGCTCAAACAAGCGATGCGTTCCATTTCAGCTCGGGTTAAGAGTGGTGAGTTGGATGTCGAGTCCATCGACGAAAGTTTGATTGAACGTAATCTCGCGACTCACTATGCGCCCGAACCGGATTTGCTAATCCGCACAAGTGGCGAACAAAGAATTTCGAATTTCTTGTTATGGCAACTTGCCTATACCGAGTTCTATTTTACAGACGTCCACTGGCCAGACTTTGATTCTGAGCACCTAATGCAGGCATTCAAATCGTACACCAAGCGTGATCGTAGGTTTGGTGCGGTGGAAAACCAGACCGAAACAGATATCCCCGGCCATTCAACTGAAGACATGGATGAAATCCATGCTTAGGCTGAGAGTACTCACTGCTGCTATTGGCGTTCCCCTAATTTTGTTTCTATTCCTAGGCGGCGACCTGCAGTGGCGGAAGTTCTTTCTCGCAGGCTGCGCAGTTTACTCATTGTGGGAAATGCTTGGTTTGACCACTCGCGCAGCAATTACAGCTGGTGTCGAGCCGGCTAATATCAATCAAGGCCGATCGGTGCGCTTGTTTGTTTTTGTGACGATCAGTGCAGTTGTACTGCAGCTTGTTGCAAGTGACGCTGATGTGGGGGTGGCAATTCCAGCGCTGATAGCTGTCGCATTCATAGCTCCGCTCTTTTACTTGTCTGTAAAGCTTGAACCATCACAGTTGTATCCCATGGCATCTGGGGTGATGATTGCCGTCGTTTGGGCTGTTACTCCGTGGTTCTTTTTGCTCGATCTTTTGGTCGAGCGCGAGCATTTTTCAGGTTGGCTGCTTTTCTTATTGGCAGTCGTTTGGATGGGGGATACCGGTGGTTATTTTGGCGGCCGATTTTTTGGAAAAAACAAATTGGCTCCGCATATTTCCCCTAAAAAGACAGTTGAAGGTGCTGTGGTCGGACTCGTGGCTAGTGGAATAGGTGGATGTGGCATGGCGCAGATTGTTGAAATTACAGATCTGTCGGTGCCGTTTATTGTTCTATTGTCCGCAATTTTGGGTGCAGTAGGTCAAATGGGAGACTTGGTCGAGTCTCTTGTGAAGCGCTACGTCGGCGTGAAGGATTCTGGCACATTATTGCCGGGACATGGTGGGTTTCTTGATCGAGTTGACGGAGTGTTATTTGCCGCCCCCGTGCTATGGGTTGCACTTAAGATTTATTAAGACGAGCGACGGCAGATTGCGTATTCGTCGTAATGAGGAGTCGTGAATGGGACAGGCAATTCCAGCAGTAATTGTCATGCTTGGCGTGCTGGTCGTCGTTCACGAATTCGGTCATTTCCTGATTGGAAAACTATCTGGGATTGCTGTCGAAACTTTTTCGATTGGCTTCGGCCCGACAATTTTAAAATGGACTCGCAAAGAAACAACTTACCGAATCGGCCTCCTGCCGCTGGGTGGATTCGTGAAGTTTTACGGTTCGACCCCTGCCGATCCGGTTCCTCAAGAGTTGGTTGGAAAAGAATTTTTTCGAGCAAGTTGCGCGCGTCGCGCCGCGACTGTTTTGGCAGGGCCGGTCGCAAACTTCCTCCTTGCGGCGACGATCTATTTCGTATTGTCCATTCCGGGAATTCCATTTCTTCAGCCTCTTGTGGGATACATTAATCCAGGAAGTCCAGCAGAAGCAGCGGGGCTGTTGGCCGGCGATCGTATTTTGGCAATCAACGGCAAGAACATCTCGACTTGGAAGGAAATGGAGTCATTCATTTCCGCGTCTCCAGGAGTACAGCTAAGTTTGGAGGTAGAGCGCAAAGGTGAGACCGTCAAGATCGTTGCGACACCAAAGTCAGAGCCGTCACCATTCGGTGGTAATTTTGACCGTATAGGTCGTCTCGGTATCTCTGCGGCACAGGCAACGAGTTTGTTAGGAGTTCGTGGAGATTCAAAGGCGGTGCCATTGGGATTCAAAAATGCAGATCGGATCATTGCGGCGAGTTGGACCGCGGGTGAGCGGACTCCGATCAACCGCAGCATTAGTTCTTTTACCGAGTTAGAAGACGCCATCATCGACGCTTGGTCAGATGGGGCAGCGCAAATTCTGTGGCAAGTCGAAAACGCGTTAGCAGAGAAGGAACCGAAGCGAACGATAGAGGTCGCATTACCGGAGCGCGAGGGCAATGACGCGGATTGGGGTGCAATGCGTTCGATGGCGACTCGGATGCTAAATCGCATCGGTCTACAAGACGGACAGCTGTTGATAGATCAATTGGGCGCGTCTTCAGGACTGCAGCGAGGCGATATGCTTCTCGAAATTTCTGGCAAACCGGTTGTGAATCAATTTGATGTGTATCGCGCGATGGAGGAAATCACGACGCCAACAGGCAAAGTTAAGATTTCTCGTAACGGTGAAACACTTGAGTTGCCCATGGCATTCCAGCAAACCGATCGCGAAACGGCAGATGGACCAAAGGTCCATTTCGAATTGCCTTTTGAATTTTTTGCAGCTCTGAAACCACCTGAGCCCTTCATGAAAGAGACAACGTTTCTTGATTCTATAGTTTTTGGCGTCACTGAGACTGCATCACAATCGTGGATGCTAGTGAAAGTCGTGGCGAGCATGTTTACGGGTAAGGTCTCTGTAGCGACAATGGGTGGGCCAATCTTGATCGCGAAAGTTGCGGGCGATGCAGCGAAGCGAGGCCTAGAAACATTTCTTGGAACCCTCGCAATCATCAGCATCAATCTTGCGATTGTTAATCTGGTGCCTGTACCCGTTCTGGACGGTGGTCAGTTAGCATTGATTGGGGCTGAAGCCGTTCGACGGCGTCCGCTTCGTATTTCAACGATCGAAAACTACCAGCGACTTGGATTTGTCATGATCATGGCTCTGATTGTTTTGGTCTTTTACAATGATCTAAACAGATTCTGGGCTAAAATGTTCTTGGGCATGACGGGCGGAGTGCCGCAGTGAACAATCGAGGGTGGTTAGTTGTTGATGCAAGCATCTGCGGTGCCGCTTTGGCACTTGTGTCGCAAACTACTGACGAAGTAAAAGTTTCCGAATTTGTACATCATCCTACGTCCTTCGGTAGCGCTGCAGCGATGGGCATGTTCGCATCTCAATTAATAGCGAAAGCACAAAAGTCCGATCTTAATTTTGCAGGTGTAGTCGTGGGCAACGGCCCCGGTTCGTTTACAGGAATTAAGATTGGCTTGAGTTTTGCCCGAGGAATTATACAAGCGCAAAGCCATTTGCAGTCCATCAGCTATCCAGCTCTTGCTGCGTTAGCACTTTATTATGCCAAGTCGAACGCAAGCGCCATTAGCTGTTGCATCCTTCCGGCGACCTCGAGTGCAGGTTATTTTGTTTTGATGCGCGGTGATCACATGGAAGCCGTCGGCAAGGTTGATCTCAATGTGGCTAATAAGAGCATTCATTTCCGTTCAGACGCAGGAGTATTAATGAACACTCCGAGTGGCTGCACCTTTCAGATAATTGAAACTCGTGCTGACTTCCTGGCAAAGTTTGAGGCGTGCGCAAATGGTGAAGTGGTTAGGCGTGCAACCATGGACCAAATTGGCACAGACATGCGCGAAGCATTAAAGAATTGGATAGCCACTCGTCCCATGATGTCAACAGGCATCGTGGAACCAGTATACATACGAAATGCGGCTCCAGACGAAAATCGAGCCACTTAGAGGAGAGTCAAAATGACAACCGTGCAAAGACAGACAAAGGGTAGAAGACTTGGTGCGGCGGTGTATGTTTTGCCAAACATGTTCACAACAGGAAACTTATTCTTCGGTTTCTTTTCAATCATCAAGAGCTTGCAAGGGGATTTTCGCTGGGCAGCGTCGGCGATTTTGTTGGCGTCCATATTTGATGTGCTGGATGGTCGTGTCGCTCGATTAACTGGGGGCACCAGTGAATTTGGCGTTCAATATGATTCACTTTGTGACCTTGTATCTTTCGGTGTTGCGCCTGCGTTCATGGTATTTCAGTTCGGATTGGTCGATTATGGCCGAATTGGTTGGATTTTTTGCTTCTTCTTTATGGCCTGCGGGGCACTACGCTTGGCGCGTTTCAATGTATTGAGTTCGATCGGCAAGTCTTCAGGTGACTTTACTGGATTGCCAATTCCCATGGCTGCCATCGTTAATGCAACCTATGTGTTGGTGTGCGTCGAAGCCACGACTTCCATGGGAGAAGCTCCTGAATATCTGCGACTGGTCTTCTCCGTGCTAGGTGAACCTATTTTGCGTAAGCAAATACTTTTGGTCGCATGCCCTCTCTTGGCATTCTTGATGGTTTCGAACTTTTCATACCGGTCACATAAGCTTCTCAAGGTGAAGGGAATCGGGCCATTCCGACTGTTGGTTGTGGCTGTTGGAGTAGCAACGGTCGTTGCATACCAGCCCGAGATGGTCGGCTTTGTCTTGACTGCGACCTATGCTTTGAGCGGTCCGTTTGAGTGGATTGTAGGATGGAAAAAGACGGTGGAAGACGACGAAATTTTCGCGCCAATTGAGGAAGATGACTCAGCGCTAGATCCTGCTTTCGCGCGAGAAGATCGCAACAATCACCAAGATCATCCCGGGAGGATCAATTGATTTCAGTTGCGGTTGTCGGTGCAACGGGAGCAGTTGGTCGAGAAATCTTGACAGAGCTGGAACGAATTGGCCCGAAAGACATCGAAGTGCATCCGTATGCGTCAGAGCGCTCATCGGGAGCTGCGTTAAATTTTCGAAACCGAGCATTGCTTGTGCGTCCGTTTACTATTGACGACGTAGCTGGTGCGAAATTCGTTTTGATGAGTGCCGGTTCGGCGCTTTCCAAAGCAAGTGCTGAGCAATTGCTAAAGCGTGGCGTTACGGTTATCGACAACAGCAGCGCATGGCGAATGGACGAGCGTTTTCCGTTGGTCGTCCCCGAGGTCAATCGCGATATTCTCAAATCTTTGCGTGGACCCACTGTACTACCAAACGGAAATTGCTCAACCATCCAGCTAGTGGTGGCACTGGCCCCCCTTCACAAGGCATTTGGGCTAAAGTCTGTAAACGTAACGACCTTCCAATCAGTTAGCGGCGCTGGTCAGAAGGGAATTGACGACTTACGACAGCAAAACGAAGCGCTCGTTGGAGGGCGTACCATTAAGGCCACTCACTTGCCGAGAAGGATTGCTGCGAATTTGATCCCCGCTATCGATAAGTTTGATGATTTCGGACACTGTTACGAGGAAAGAAAAATAGTTCAAGAGACGCGCAAAATATTGTCGCTTCCAAGTCTTACAGTATTCGCGTCTACGGTTCGTGTACCAACCTATCGCGGTCATGGTGAATCGGTCACAGTAGAATTGTCGCGTTCTGTAACTAGAGATCAAGTAGAAAATGCTTTCAAACAAGCGGAGTCATGTAAGTTTTACCACGCCGATTCTTATGAGAATTTGCCGGATTTGGCAGAATGTGTGGGTAATGGACTTGTTCACATCACTAGAATGCGTCTTCCTGCAGATGAAACACGCTCAGCACACGTGATGTTCTGGAACTTTTCGGATAATCTATTAAAGGGTGCAGCAACAAATGCCGTGCAGATTCTGAATGAATGTATCGCGCTTGGAGTGGGACGATGAGGTCAGTATATGCCATGATTCTTTTTATGTGTGTCTTTCCTGTGGTCGCTTCCGGGCAGGAGCAAAGTTCAAATACATCTGCGCAGACATCACAGCCCGCTGAAGAAAAATCACCAAGCAAACTTCGACCATACTGGGGCATGACTGAAGTTCACATCGGACTTACACAGATGGATATGTCTGGCATGAAGTATGAAGGCGAGCCTGTTTATGAAAAATTCTATGGCAAGCCGCCTGCGGCTTTATCAGCGAGCTTCGGCACTGGTTGGGCGTTCAGTTATTTCCACGTTGGCGCGAATTTGTACGGTTCATTTTTTGTCGATACTGGTTATGCGATGAGTGACGTAAACAATTATAAAATTGATTCCAATGCAAAGACTGAGTTTACTGTTGTTCCATACGGCATGTTACTAAAGGCTCGAATGCCCTTGCTCCCGTCAAAGGCGATTTATTTGGGCGCCGGCGCAGGAATTGAACGAATTTGGTATCAAGAATTGCGTACTGATTCATTAGCGGAAGGCGAAACAGAAGAGTCAACTACCGAAGCTTCAAAAAAAGACGTTAGCAATGGCATGAAACAGGCGATTGTGACTCACGCAGAGCTTGGTATCCGCATGTCAGGTTACGGACTGGACAACGCGGGACTAAGCGGAGATGCGTTGCAGATTCGATCTGTCTATCTGACGCTCTTTGCAGATATGCGCAAGCAGCAAGCAGTGGTGGAAAACGGCCCAGATTTTTCTGGTCAAAGCATGGGTTTGGCGTTTGCGTTTGAAATGCAATGACTCGCTATAGGCTCGATTTAAATTACGTCGGCACATCCTTTCAGGGTTGGCAAACGCAGCCGTCTGGCAACGCAGTCCAGGATCACCTGGATCGGGCTCTTGCCACGGTTCTGGGATCGTCCATCCGTACGGTTGGAGCGTCCAGAACCGATTCAGGTGTCCACGCGATGCAACAGGTAGTGACATTCGATTCCGATTTAGAATTGGAACTACGGAGGATCAAGCGTTCTCTGAATGCGGTGCTACCGTTGGCTATCCGGGTCCACGCGATCCAAAAAGTTAATTCTGAATTTCATCCCATAGTCACTGCTGTTCGAAAAGTGTATCGCTACACCATTTGGAACGGTGAGGAAATGCCTTCGTGGCTTCACGCGTTTGCTTGGGATGTTCCGTTCAAGCTTGATGTCGATCTGATGAAGTCTGAAGCCCAAGCATTTGTCGGTACACATGACTTTTTGTCATTTTGTGCGGTCGATGGCTCCGCAAAGACCAGTATTCGAACGATCTTCGAAATCCGAGTCGATAGTTCGGACAACTTGATAACCATTTGGATTTCAGGCAACGGGTTTCTAAAGCAGATGTGTCGATGCATGGTCGGGACGCTCGTAGACATTGCCAGAGGTCGAAACAAATACGAAAAGGGTTTAGTAACAAAGCTTTTGCGCGTTCCAGACCGAAAGCAAGCCGGAAAGACCGCGCCTGCCCAAGGCCTATCATTGGCAAAGATTGACTATGGCACAGAAACGTCAATCGCAAGTCTCGTAGAACGCGCTCAATCGGGCTTTTGCTTGCCCATTCCAACAATTGATTGAAAAGATTGTGCTTTCAGCATCCCTTTGACACAATAAGGCAAATCTCTGTCAGTGGGTTGTGACGATGCTCGTCGTGAATTCGATGATTGGTGCGATGCTTGTGGTTTTAATCGCAGGATGTCGCTTGCTTGAAAAGACATCCAAGGTCGATCCTCCCTCCCAAAACAATCTCAAATCAGAAGAAGAAGCGGGTGCAGATGCAGATCGTGGTATTGCCCCCAACTACTGGTCAGTTGAACAACGCTCTATTAGTTCCGGCCACTTTTTTCTCGTAGCCGAATACATGAGCCTGTCTGGTGATCATGGTCGTGCTAAGCCGTTACTGCAAGCAGCATACAATCTCGATCCAAATCCATTTCTCGGCGCGAAGCTGCTGGAGAGTTCGATAGCAGCGGGACCCAATGAAGACACACTGATGGATGCAAAACGCATGGTGCTATTGTATCCCCGAGCATCTAGCTTAAGGCTGCAGTTGGCGAGATTATATGTGAAGTCTGGTTATGTTTCAGATGCGATAGAACAATACACCGCTGGTTACGACCTTGATCCCAATCGAGAAGAGCTTGCGGTTGAATTTGTTTCTGTATTGCATCGTGCGGGCAAGGGAGAATTGGCTCGCGTCACCTGCGAAAAGTTTCTCAAGCAGAATCCAGACTCCATTCCTATGGCCGTTGCCCATACAAAGATTCTAGTTTCGCAAGGTGAAAAAACTAAAGCACTTGCGGCAGCAAAATTTGCGTACGAACTGCAAACGTCCAATCCGGAATTGGTATTAATTTATGCACTAGCGCTTGAGTTGAACGGTAAGTCACAAGAAGCGGTTGCACAATACGAGCAGTTGTATCGCATGGATCCGTCTAACGAGGAACTGACAAGCCGCATGATCGAATTATATCGGCAGCTAGGTGACTTGAATGTTGCGCTGGAGTTGCTTGACGAGCTCTCAAAAGTTCCAGGGGGTGATAAGCCAGGTATCCAAATGCAAAAGGCAATTCTCTTGTGGGAGCTTGAACGATATGAAGATGCGAGCAAGCTTCTCGATCGTTTAGCTGTAGATTTTCCTCAGTCGGAGCGATTGCAATACATGGCAGCTCTTGGGCGAGAAAAGATAAAGAAATTTGAATCTGCGATCTATCTCTATCTAAATGTTCCAGAAAAAAGCGCTCTGCGGGCGCAAGCTGATTTTCGACGCGCAATTTGCTTTAAGGCGCTTGATAAATCAAAGGAAGCGTTAAAGCTAATGCACGAACTATTGCAGGCGCCTGGCGCAGAATGGGCCTACTTTGCATTTACGGCGGAACTTTATTCAGATCTTGAAAGGTTTGACGAGTCCATACGGATTTTGCGAGAAGCGGATGCGAAGTTTTCAGAGAGTGCAAAAACATTGTTTCTGATTGGTGTCTATCAGGAGCGCGGTGGGAAAAAAGATGATTGTATTGAGACAATGAAGCGAGTGATCGAATTGGAGCCAGAAAACAGTAGTGCATTGAACTTTCTTGGGTATTTGTATGCGGAAAAAGGTCTGAACTTGGAAGAAGCCGAAAAACTTATCGGCCGCGCACTGCAAATCAAGGGTGAAGATGGCTACTACTTAGATTCTCTTGGTTGGGTTTACTATCAACAAGGTCGTTTAGATTTGGCTGAGAAGACTCTAAACCGTGCAAATGAAAAGTCTCCTAATGAGGGAGTGATTCTCGAGCACCTAGCAGAAGTTAAATTTAAGCGAGGAGACAAGTCATCAGCCAAAGACTTGTTCAAATCCGCACTCAATACAAAATTAGACGTTCGTGATCGCGAACGAATCTCAAAGCGATATAGAGTCCTCTTCGGCGCGGAGTAACAGCGAGTGACGTCGTATCGTTTTCGAAATTCAATTATTATAAACTTGATAGCTAGTATCAGCGCATCTTGCGCATCAATTTCAACGACCGTAGATGAGGTTAGTCTGAATTCGCCGATGCCGTTTTCTGACTGTAAGACAACGGAGGGCGGCGGAGACATCACCATTTACAACCAAGGCTCGTTGGTGTTTTCGTCCCAATACGATTGGATCAGTAAGGGTAGTGACTCATTCCAACTAGAGCTGTCGGATGCAATGGGGCGTACGCAAGCAGGAATTGATTTTGTGGGTGACGCCGGACTCGCAGTCACGTATGGCCCCTCAGCACTCGCCGATCTTGAAATCGGTCAGAGCGAGCGCGGTATGATTCGCTTCGAAAAAACTGAAACCAACATAGCGTTACCTGATCTGCGCTGCCTTCTACGGGGCGAAGTTCCCGCACGAGTATTTCGCACAATGAATAGAATTGAGCCCTGGTTCGGTAGTGTCTATTACTCGGGCAATGTTGATAAGGGGGCTGTGTACCTATACCCCAGCCCTGCCAATTCGGGTGGGCAATGTATTTCATATTGCTGGGAGCGTCGTTTTGTTTTGTTTGCTGTGTGCGCGGACTTTTGTCGAGCCACAAAAGCAAATAGGAAAACGAAGCTGTCGGTTGGCAAGTACTCCGCAGATTTTACTTCGGAAGATTAGGGAGACTTATGAAAGATTCTCATCCAACCATGGATTTGCTTTTGCGTGAAGGGGTTGTGACCGCTGAGATTGCAACATCGATTCAAACCTATTGCGCAAAGTGGAAAATAGATGTGGTTGATGCACTACTGGAATGTCATATCATGACAGAAACGCAGCTGCGCGATTTCCTTGCAAAGTGTTCGAGTTCGCCGAGCATCGACGGCCTGATTGACTTGGAATTGGACGAAAATGCTTTGATTGCAATTCCGTATGCAAAAGCGAAAGAAAAACTTTGGTTGCCCTTTCGCATGGTTGACAAAGGTGACAGCCGATTTGTGTGTGTAGCGGTCGCTAACCCTCTAAAGATTGAAGAGCTTGCCGCGCTGCTGTCTGAGTCGGGGATGGAAGCAGATTTATTTGTCGCTGAAAAGAGCGACCTGCTTCGCAAAATCAATCGATCATATCCGGTCTCTCAACAAATCCAATCAGCAGTCGAAGAGGTCGGTTAGATGTCAGCAGGCGAAATAATTCTAAATCAGCCGATCATTGTTTTGACTGGCGGCGGTACTGCGGGACATGTCATGCCGCATTTGGCGATTGTGGATGAAATGAGGCTTCGAGGCTGGTACCCGATTTACATTGGATCAAATGGTCTTGAAAAGGGAATTGTCGAAGCAGCGAATGTTCCATTTTTATCGATTCCAACCGGCAAGCTACGGCGCTACTTCAGCCTGCAAAACTTTACGGATTTGTTTCGAATTGTCGCCGGCATTTTCGTCGCATTTGCATATTTGATTCGATTTCGCCCTCGAGTCGTCTTTTCCAAGGGTGGATTTGTAAGCGTTCCTGTGTGCGTGGCCGCTTGGATGTTACGGATTCCGGTCATTACGCACGAGTCGGATATGTCGCCCGGTTTGGCCACAAAGTTGATAGCGCCATTTGCTCGGAAAATTCTGTGTACATTTCCACAGACACTGAGTCATTTAAATCAGCGCAAAGCTATTGCTGTTGGAACGCCCGTTCGCAAAGTTCTGTTCGAAGGCAAAAGAGATCAGGGTTACGCAATTTGTGGGCTCGTGAATGTACAGTCCCGTCCTACAATTCTCGTCATGGGCGGTAGCCAAGGTGCTCAGGCAATTAACGAAGCGTTAACTGGGGCCGCGAATGTTATTTTTGAAAAATTCAATGTGGTTCATTTGACCGGCAAGGGAAAGGCAACCAAGATAGCGTCCCAGTTTTACAAGCAGTTTGAATACGTCGGGGCTGATTTGCCGCATTTGCTGGCAATGGCTGACGTCGTGATTTCCCGGGCCGGTGCCAACAGTATTTTCGAATTACTATACTTACAAAAGCCGATGATTCTTATACCACTCGGCAAAGGTAGTCGAGGTGATCAAATCTTGAATGCGGACGCATTTGTGCAGAAAGGATTTGCGTCTCAAATTCGTGAAGTTGATTTGAACTCGACATCCCTTCTTATTGCTATCGATGATGTGATGAAGCGGGCAGATGACATCAGGCGGAAGCAGTCAGAAAGCGGCATTTTGCCTGCAAATGATGCAATCCTTTCTATGTTGCGAGAGTTTATGCAATAGTCGGTCAATGCCCGTCTAATCCGATCGGATCGTGGTGATGGGCCTCGCGTCGATGCTTAGAACAGCATCGGCATTTACATACCGATTGCGACCTTAGCCGAAATGGAAGAAGCGCCCGTGTCATCTCGGGAGATTTCGCCAGCAACTGCAAGATAGGGGGGAATTGGTTTGAAGACCATTCCGCATGAAGCCTTGCGAGCAGTGTGGAATGATGTCAATTCGTCCTCGCCTGGTTTGATGGCGAGGCCCTCATTTTCCAGCGCCTCAGTGACGCGAAAGCGTGCATGCGTAAACGTGCCGTACACCGCAATGAATGAAAACAAATCGTAACTAGTAGCAACTTCAACGTGCCCGGAATCTACAAAGGTTTTCGGATCGCCGAATTGGGTGCCGACTCCTGCTCGAAGGCTAAAGGAAGGCGACTTAAAGCCCTCGTAAACCGACCACTGCAACGAACCTGCTAGGCCAGTTACGGATGTTTCTGGGTTGTGTGCGATCGTTGCCGCAATATCTACTGGCATGCTTGTTCCGCGAACAATTTGAAGTTGATTGCTGCGACTTGACTCATTGCTGTCGCCATTTGTGATGCTGTAGTCAGAAAAACCAAGTCCGACGGACCCGCCAATCTCACCATGTGATGATGCCGTTTCAAGTGGTCGTGCAACTGTGGACCACAGAGAGTACGAATTCGGCTGATTTGAAAGAGCAGCATCTGCAAAAGTAGTTTGTGATACCAACATCACTTGGCAAACTGCTATAAGACAAATGAGTTTAAGTCTCATATAGCGGAATCCTCCTATCATGCGACATGATTTGGCCTACATTGACTATTATGACAGCTTTAGTAACAATCTCATAGATTGGCTGGAGCGGCTGGGCTATCAAGTTGAGCGATTCTATTTTGATAAGTTAACAACGGAACCCGAATTATTTTCTGCTTTTCGTGCCTGTATTTTGTCACCGGGTCCGGGTAACCCATCGGCAATGTTTGCCCAGTTAGAATTTGTAAAGAGGACTTTGAGACGGCTACCAGTTTTCGGCGTTTGTCTTGGTCATCAGCTACTCAGTCTTGCGCATGGCGGCGAGATTGTACGTGATCCTGATTGTTTTCACGGCGGCACACGCCAGATCGTCCCGTCATACGGCGGAGCTCCATTTCGTGCGTGTTTATACAATTCTCTTGTCGTAGATAAAATTGACTATCGCAATGTCGTTGCCAAATGTGAAAACAGTACAATCCAAGCGGTAAAATTTGAAACAAGCAATGACTTTCACCGTTCCGCAGGAGTACAGTTTCATCCCGAATCATTTCAATCCGAGCAATGTGGAAGTTTCACCTCAGATCTGTTGAGCTGGACTTTAGAAGGAAATTAGGCAGCGGTATTGAGAGCTAGGTCTACGATTGAGGCAATCAGTTCATTGTATGTGATGCCGCTTTGTCTTGCCGATTTAGCAAACTCTTCATCCTTAGCGATGCTCGGATTTGGGTTTGCCTCAATCACATACAGCTGGCCGTCTCTAGTTAAACGAAGGTCCAAGCGAGCGTAACCGGCGAGGCTAAGTGCATGAAACGTTCTTGCGCAAATTGAATTGAGTTCATTCTTAACCGATTTCGGTAAAGAGGTCGCCGAGATCGTTTTCAGGCCATTTCTCTTTCGATAAGTTTCGGACCATTTTGCTTGCCACGATGCGATCAGCGGCGAGTTCTCGTTCCGTTTTGTAGCGACAAGCTCTCGCGGTTTTAGCACGGTGGGACTTTGGTTTCCGATTAGACCAACGTAAATTTCCCGACCATCTATGAACTGTTCGACCAGTGCCGATTGATTATATTTTTGGTGAATATATCTAATTCGCTTCTGACACTGTTCCGCAGTGCGAGCGATGGAAGATTGGTGGATTCCTTCGCTTCCTTCCAAGGATTGCGGCTTAACAATGACTGGAAACGCAATGTCGATCTCGGAAATTTTAGGTATCGCTCCGATTTCATACAGCCGAAATTCCGGCGCAGGAATTTTATGAAACTGCATAATCTTTTTTGTAAGCGCTTTGTCGCTACACATTTGCAGTGATCGGGGCGAAGCCCCCGTGTAGGGTATTTTCAGTAACTCGAGAAGGGCAGCTACATTTGGAGATTGGTCACGGCTGTTGCGAAAAGTCTCAAACATGCAAAAAACTAAATCGGGCCGCTCCTCTGATAACTCGGAGAACAAGTGATTCAAATCTGCAGAAATTACTATGGGTCTTACATGATGTCCGAGCGCTTCAAGCGCGTTTTGCACGTCGCGTTCGTCCTTCCAGTCTTTGTCCTTTCGAATCAGGCTGGTAGCTTCATCTGTCGAGTGAACCTCGTAAGGCGCATCACAGATCATCGCGATTTTTAATCGAGATTTAGGCTTCAATGCGCATGATCTCCCTAGTCTGCAAAACATGCCACAATACTATTCAAGCAAAAATCTTCGAATTTGCGTTCAATTCAAGCGGGAAAAATCCTTACAGTACCGTGCAAGCGAGCTGCGAAGGCTTGTGACAGGAGACATGGGGCGGCGATCCGCATTGGCAATTGTTGTAGGACCAAATTTTTCAATTATTCGTTCTAAAAACAGAATCTTAGCGCGAATCATTGGGGGCGTTTTTGCAGATCGGAGGACTCGTTTTTTTGCATCTGATGCGCCCATCCATACTGCAAAAGTTTCCGCAAAGTCTTCAACTGGATTAAGAGCTGCATAGTTGCCTGGTAGGTTTTTCAGGTAGTTTTGCGCGAAGACAAGCCGTGCATGCTCATGGTCGCTCGGCATTTCGACCTTTTTGAAAATGATTCCGAACTCAGGCATTTGTTCGATTCGGTACGCATGATCAAATGCATGTCCAGCTTCATGGCGTAGGTAGCGCATAAACCATCGGTCTTCGCCTTCAGCGAGAGCCCCTCTCGACTTCACCAAATTGAACAGTTTTTTGTTTGCCAGGTAGAACGGAACTGAAATGGCGATTGTCCGATCAGGGGAGAACCATTCGGCGCCAAAGTAAACACGAGGCTTTAAATGAAAAATCCCTGCGCTGTAGAGTTCATGCAAAAGGCGATACTCATATTTGACCAATTTTGAGTCTTCAAAGCGAAGCCCAAAATCACGCAATCTAAAAGAAAGTAACTCCGCCGTCGGCAACTTTGCCCAATTAGGCTGAGTCGAACTTTCAGACGCGATGGTCGTCATATGATGGCAACTGCTCCCTTGTTGATGCCTTCATAGCAGCGAACTTGGATGCGTTCCATGCCTCCGATGCGCTCACGAACGACTCCTGCGAGCTCTTTAGCGATGCATTCAATGCTTGTTTCATCTTGGACGACAAAAACGCGATCTGCAGGCAGAATGGCTTCAAACCGACCTTGTGATGCAGTGTACTCAAGCCGAACTTCTTGCTTTTCCGTCCCTCGCGTTCCAGGTTCAATGGAGCCTGACTTGATTTGTGCAGGAGAAGCAATGTGAATCTCAGTGCCAAAAAGTTCGCGGCAGATAAAGTGCTCCAAGTCAGGGCGGCGTTCATCACCGACGTAAATTTCTATGCGGCTTTTGTGTCCGTGAAACAAACGCTGGCAGAGCCCGTCGTGGCACTGAATGCCATGTGTATACCGGAAGAAAGCTTCCGTTGGATCAGCAACTTCTTCTCTCAACTTGGTCTTAACGCCGAGGATGGATGACGGAAGTCGATGTCGCAACAACTTGTTGAATTCCGCTTCAACAATAGAAGTCTTTAGATGAACAGAGCGAATGGGAAAAACAGCACCAGTCGGACACTGGTACTTCCACTTGCTGATTTCTTGCGCGCGCGCTGAACTTGATAGATCCCAGATCTCCCCGTCAGCACCCTGCGAAAAGTTTACGCGCTGTGACCCAACCGGAATGAGTAGGGCGTGATCGATGCTGCTCTTTGCTGTTTGACGGATGAGCTTCTTTAGCTTTCCGAAATCATAGACGAAATGATTGCTGTCCAAGGCACCGTGAACTTCGGCGTCAAGATACCACGACTGCCCTACGATACCGCGTGAGGGATCGAATACTGCACAGTCCACGGTGATAACTTCCTTCAAGAAGATCGTTTCAGCAGGACCGTTGGGGATAAATTCTTCTTCCATTTGCGCCTCGACCGCCAAATTGCTTGTCAATTCCCGTACTTAATCGCTAATATCGCCAGACTTTGGGTTTCGATCCCCCAAAAATGGCATCAAAGGACGATCTGTATAATAGACGTTGCGGTGCATATTCAACCGCAATGATTAGTGAGGGATAACTACATGGCCGATTCCACGCAAGTTCGAGTCCGCATTGCACCTTCTCCGACAGGGGATCCGCACGTTGGAACGGCCTATGTCGCTCTGTTCAACTATGCGTTCGCTCGCAAACATGGTGGTAAATTCATCCTGAGAATCGAAGATACGGACCAACTTCGCTTCCGCAAGCACTCAGAATCCATGATTATCGATAGCCTCAAGTGGCTAGGCCTGTCTTGGGACGAAGGTCCGGACGTTGGTGGGCCAAACGGTCCCTATCGTCAATCGGAGCGTAGAGAGATTTACGAAAGACACTGCCAATTACTCCTCGATTCCGGTCATGCATACCGTTGTTTTTGTACACCCGAACGTGTTCAGGCTGTACGTGAAGAGCAAAAACGCCTAGGACAAACAACGCGTTACGACCGCCATTGCCGCAATCTTTCCAAGACTGAATCAGACAAGCTCCGATCCGACGCGGTGCCACATGTCGTTCGTCTCAAGATGCCCGAAACCGGATCCGTAGTATTCCGTGACGAACTCCGGGGGGACGTTGAGTTTACGCATGACCGCTTCGACGATCAGGTTTTGTTAAAGACAGATGGGTTGCCAACCTATCACTTGGCAAATGTCGTCGATGACAGACTAATGGGCATAACGCACGTCATGAGGGCGGAGGAGTGGATTTCCTCCACCCCCAAGCACAAAGTTCTCTATGATTCGTTTGGCTGGCCTGAACCTAAGTGGGTTCATTTGCCGCTTCTTCGCAATCCTGACCGATCGAAAATCTCAAAACGGAAGAATCCTGTCTCGTTGAATTACTATCGACGGGCTGGTGTATTGCCAGACGCGCTCGTTAATTTCCTCGGACTGATGGGCTGGAGTTATGGGAACGATGTCGAAATTTTCTCCAAGCAACAAATGGTCGAAAAGTTTGACTACAAAGACATCACGCTAGGCGGACCTATCTTCGACCAAGAAAAACTCACATGGCTCAATCAGCAGTACCTTCATAAATTGTCGCCATCCCAGTTCGCATCGCACATTCGTGAACAAGTTTTTTCGGAAGAATTCTTGGAAAAGCTATACACGGTCGCCAAAGAACGTTTGTCGCGATTTGACCAATTTGTCGATAACAATAGTTTCTTTTTCAACGGCGCACTGAGTTACCATGGACTAGAAATTCTGCCCAAAGGAAAAACCGAAGGCGAGTTTCGCGGTATGTGTGAAGAACTAGCTGAGACTTTTGATACCGTCGACGAATGGAACGCAGCGAATATCAAGGCAGCATTGGAAGCAACGCTGGCAAAACTTGCGTGGAAGTCGAAAGACTTTTACATGCCCGTGCGACTGATCACAACGGGACGCAAAGATTCTCCGCCGCTGGTCGAGTCGTTAGAACTCATCGGAAGTGAAATGACGCGTTTTCGAATCAGGAACTACTTGGCGACATCAAAAACTTAAGATTAACGCCCCGAAAGGGGCTTTTTTACGCGGTTGTTCGTTTTAAGGCAGCGCCGAGCGACAACAGCTTCTTGTCTATATTGCAGTAACCGCGCTCAATCTGCTGAATGTTATCAATTTCGCTTTTGCCTTGTGCTGAAAGTGCTGCCATTAACAAAGCCATTCCCGCACGAATGTCCGGCGACGTAAGACGCGAACCATACAATTTACTCGGTCCGTTTACGACAACCCGATGCGGGTCACAGAGGATGATTTGTGCGCCCATAGCGATTAATTTGTCGGTGAAGAACATTCGACCTTCAAACATCTTTTCGAAGAAAAGCATTGTGCCGCGAGACTGGGTTGCAGCAACAATGGCAACGGACATCAAATCGGTCGGAAATGCTGGCCACGGCCCACTATAAGTGGTTGTTACTCTGCCGCTTACGTCATTAGTCATCACCATGGGACGAGAGCCATCGACGCTCAGGCTGTCTTTGCCGCTTTCAACATGGATGCCCAGTTTGTGAAACACTTTGCTGATGAATCTAAAGTCTTCCACGTTAACGTCTTTAACTTCGATTTTGCCGCCGCACATCGCACCCAAACATAGGAAGCTACCAACTTCCATGAAGTCAGCGCCAATGCGATACGTGCCGCCACCAAGTTGCGACACCCCCGAAATCGTCACTCGATTAGAACCAATTCCCGATATCTTAGCCCCCAGAGTGTTTAAGAAATTACACACGCCAACCACGTGCGGTTCACTCGCAGCATTCATTAAAACTGTTGTGCCACTGGCGACACTTGCCAAAGAAAGAAGATTTTCCGTCGCTGTGACCGAAGGTTCATCGAGAAAGAATTCGGTTCCGACCGGTTTGCTGATTTCGCCTTTGATTCCTTCCTTCATTTGCATTTTTCCACCGAGGGCGATTATGCCGTCCCAATGCGTATCGATGCGTCGCGCACCGATGACATCACCTCCGGGTAGGGGCAATTCAACCCTTCCAAATCGTGCGAGCATCGGTCCTAGAAGCAAGATTGAGGCGCGAATTTTTGCACATAGATCGGCTCTTGGAGTTTTGTATTGCAAACCTGAGTTGTCTATTACAACTCGCTCATCCCCAGTCCACTCAACTTTGCTGCCGAGATCTTCCATAATGGCGATCATGGTCAACACATCACCGATGCGAGGCAATCTTTCAAGTGTGACAGGTTTTGTTGCCAGCAAAGCTGCGGCTAATACCGGTAGAGCTTCGTTTTTGTTTCCGGACGGTACAACGCTACCACTAAGTTTTTTGCCGCCTTCAATTTCATATCTATTCATGCATTTTCCTTCACAGGAATCATTCGAGTAGAGAAATTAGCTCTTGTCGCGAGAATTGTTTAAACATTTCTTCATCGCGATCCATGAATTTTTCAAAAAGATGCTGCTTTGCCTTAATCATGGCGTCGATCTTTTCTTCTAGTGTTCCATTTGTAATCAATTTCAGAACCTGCACGTTTTTAGTCTGTCCTATGCGATGGACTCGGTCCGTCGCTTGGTTTTCCTTACTTGCGTTCCACCATCGATCATAGTGAACAACAACGGAAGCAGACGTCAAATCAATACCAGTCCCGCCGGCGAGTAACGACCCGAGAAAAACTTTGCAATTCGGATCGGTTTGAAAGTCCTCAATCAACTTACCGCGGTTGCGAGATTGGCCCGTCATGGTTACATGCTGGATTCCCGTTTCCGTCAGGTAGTCATCTATGATTTTGATCATGGAAACGTACTGCGAAAATATCACAATTTTGTGCCCCGAACCGATCGATTCTTCCAAGAGCTCTTTCAATAATTCAAATTTGCCAGAAGTGTGTTTGCGCCAGTTCTCTCCTGGAAGCACTAGAGCCGGATGATCGCAAATTTGTTTCAACAACGTCAGAGTAGCAAAAACATGTAAGTACGGAATCGGCGATTCGTCATTGGCAAGCTGCTGTACCAAAGGGCGTGCTTTTGCTTCGATCACTCCGCGATATAGTGCGACTTGTTCTTCTTCAAGTGAAACGCGACGAATGTCCTCAATTTTTTCTGGTAAATCAGAGAGTACATTCGCTTTGATGCGGCGCAGCTTTAGAGGATGGATCAAGCGTTGCAGAGCAACTTCCTGTTCGACCGGATTTTCTGCGTCAGCATTTCTCACAAATTGTTTCCGAAAATACTGGTCGGAACCCAAATATCCGGGCACTAAAAAGTCAAAGATGCTCTTTAGTTCCTGGAGATTATTTTCAATGGGCGTACCAGACATACACAAACGCAATTGCCCGCGTAGTTTGCAGACCGCTTTGTAAGTCGACGTATCAGAGTTCTTGATCGCGTGTGCTTCATCAAGGATCACTGTGTGCCAATTTATTTTTTCGAAGTACCGAACATCGCGCAGTACAACGCCATAGCTGGTGATAAGCAATCCACCTCGATTTTCGATGTGTTGCAATTCAGTAAGTCGTTTGGGGCCATGATATTTAATAGGCTGAAGATTTGGGCAGAAATTATTCACCTTATCGAGCCAATGATCCAAAACAGTCGTAGGACACAAAACTAAAAATTTTGCGTCTTTTTGTTCGGATTGAACTGCGCTCATCAATGCCATTGCTTGGTGTGTCTTACCAAGACCCATTTCGTCAGCGAGCAGTCCGTGCAGTCCCGATGAATACAGCCACCATAGCCACGACAACCCTTCATCCTGATAGGGACGCAAAGTCAACTTCGTCGTACTGCTCAGATTAGGGACATTTTTACTTGTCGAAGGATCAACCGAACTGCGAATCTTCTCAAGTAGAGTCTTGCTGCCGACGAATGCGTCAAAGTCACCCGCCATGGCTTGCAGTCTAATCAAACCCAAATTGTCGATTTTTACTTCGTCGCTATCTTCATCAACCTGCCAATTCAGCTCTTTGACAATATCTGGAACTGCGACCCAGTTTTTTCCTTGCTTGAAATATGACCGACCAGTTTTTCGATATGCTTTGATCAGTGCTGCCATAGAGACAGCAGCGTTTCCTTCGCCGTATTTGGGATCGAGGTGAAACCAGCCATCTTTGAATGATTGCAATTTGATGCTGCTGAGTTTTGATACCCGCAATATTTCTGGAACTTCTACGTTGTCGTCAGTGAACAGCGGACTGTGCTTGGCGAGGCCAGCAAACGCGGTTGTTAGAAAGTCTACTGCTGCGTCACCTTCATACTCTTGTTTGAGCGGAGTTTCCCACCATTGATCAGAACAGAGACCTCGATCAATGGACCAGTACCCAAGCTCCGGCAAAAAGGCGTATCGGTTTCCTAAGTGCCTAGCTGTGTTCTTGAGCTGTAATACTACATACTCGCGCGCATTCCTCTGAGTTCCATCAGGGAAAAATGCACGCAGCATTTCCACCTCTTGCTTCTTGAGTGTCATCTTTGATGAATAAGGAATGCAAACGGCACGTCGCAATGTAACGCATTCATCATCCTGCGTCACAATAGTCGCAAGAAAGGCAGGTTCGGCCCAAATCTTCAATTTGCGCGCCTCTTCCGACAGTGCAGAGGTTGGTGGCTTTCCTTGCAAAAAGTCGGCAGCGTCGTCCAACTCGAGGTCATATTGAGTGACATGACCTTCCTTGATTTCTAGCTTAACTCGCATTTTGGGTCCGTGAGAAACAAGGCTCACATTTAGAATGGATCCCTTCATTTGCGTGAGAATTCGATTTTTCGAGTTACGCGGTCCACTGGCTTCATCGTCCGTCGGTTCGACGGTTTTCACCCCGCGTACTTTCGGTATCGACGGCGGCTTAAGCGGCATCTTCTTGTCCAGACTTGCAAATAGCGAAGACTGCTCTCGATCAATGTGCAACATCACCGCAGCAATGTGTTCGCAATACCGCCCAGACAGGCGATGTTTTCTGCAGGTGCACTCGATCCATTGGATGCATTTGGATTCTGTTTGTACTTTGATGCGTACTTCAAGTTTTGCGAATGTGCGGTCTGTGACTTTTGATTGGATGAGCCCAGCACCAGGCACGGCGTTATCAACTCGACCCGATTGGTAAAGGTCAAATCCTTCATCCCAGTCGTCATCCGTGACGTACTTGAGGATGGTATCCAACAGCTCGCTATGCTGCGCCGTGCTCACGCGTATTTTCTCCGAGGCAATGTTTCATTTTACCATGTAGGGACGCTAGTTTGTGATCTGATGCGGTTCAGCTCATGGCAAAACGGCGAAAAGTGTAAAAAATGGCAGTTATTTCGGGAACGATTTCAAAATTCCTAAAGTTCACTTCAAACATGCCGAAGTTCCCAAAAGCGCGTGCACGCATAGGTGTTTCGGCGCGTCGTTTTGGGGATTTGTGTATGGTAAAACCTGATCTGTCGCAAATGGAGTCCATCAACCAGCTCGTGAGTTTTCTCCGCAGCTATTCGAACATGCAGTCGCAGCAACTAGTTGCGGTTCAGAGTTCCATCACGGAATTGGTCGATCGAGTCATGTCGGCCGTTTCAAACATCAGTAACAAGACAGAAACCAAAGCAAAAGAAGCTGATACCGTCCTTGTGGCCGTTTCCACCGAGCCGGATGCTGAGACAGCCAAGTTGATGGGTGATTTACAAAACGCAGCTGACAACGTGTTTGCGAAGGCTTCAGGTTCTGAAATTGATGCGGGCACAAGCGGTGACTCTTCGTCACCAGACATGGAAAACTCTCTGCGTCGACTTGGCGGACGCTTCACAAAGCATATGGAAGCATTGTCCACGCTCGATAACGAACTCAAAGAAGTTTTGTTTGGCGTGATGGGAGCGCTCTCAAGCGACGATGTTATCCGACAAAGACTCGAACACGTTGTTAAGAGTACTCAGATTCTCGGTGATTTTTTTGCCCAATTGTCTTCCGCTTCTGTGATGGAAGATTTGAATAAGGCGCATGAACTTAGAATGCGCGCGCTGACGAGCGTGTACAAGAGTTTCACCACAGAGGATGAAAAGGAAATCTTTCACTCTATCTTTGGTAAACCGGTCGGGAAGGTAAAAGCATCTTAAACAATGCCGATATGAAGTCGGCGTTTTACGAGGGGGAAGTTATATGTCCAAGAAGATCTTGATCGTTGATGACTCGAAGACAATTAGACAGCAAGTCAGTTTTACGCTGGCGAAAGGCGGCTACCAAGTCGTCGAGGGTGAGGACGGAGTCGATGGAATTGCAAAGTTGAAGGCAAATGCTGACGTTGCAATGATCATCAGCGACGTGAACATGCCAAACATGAATGGATTGGAAATGGTGGAAAAAATCAAATCCGAAGCAACGTACAAAGATTTACCAATCGTAATTTTGACCACGGAAGGCGCTGGCGAATTAATTGAGCGCGCAAAGAACGCCGGAGCAAAGGGCTGGTTGGTTAAGCCGTTCAAGCCTGAGCAACTGATTCAAGCAGTCGGCAAGCTGGTCGGAACATAAGCGATTACCGTTAGTTATCTAGCAAAGCGTAGGGGATTCCCTCTCCCCTACGCATGCCTATTTTTCAGGCACGAACCACCCTAAATTTTTTTTTTGAAAAAAAATAAAAAAACTTTGCGAAAAGCGTTGACGGATAAATTCTGATCCCTTATACCACTCCCTCACTTCGGCGTTGCTGATTTAGAAGAAAAGCGAATCGGAACGACGAACGGCTCTTTGAAAACTGAATAGCGTACGATAAATGCTCGATTGAACTGGTTGCTAATCGCATTCGTAAGAATGCACGATTTTGATTGGTAACCAAATCAAGTCAACTTTTAATGAGTTTTGTCAGTGATTTGGGAAGGATTTAAACTTTAGAGTTTGATCCTGGCTCAGAACGAACGCTGGCGGCGTGCCTAACACATGCAAGTCGCACGTGAAAGTCCTTCGGGATGAGTAAAGTGGCGCACGGGTGAGTAATGCATAGGAACGTGCCTTTAGGTGGGGAATAACCACGGGAAACCGTGGCTAATACCGCATGATCTGGAAACAGTAAAGATGGCCTCTATTTATAAGCTATCGCCAAAAGAGCGGCCTATGTCCCATTAGCTAGTTGGTAGGGTAATGGCCTACCAAGGCAACGATGGGTAGCTGGTCTGAGAGGATGATCAGCCACACTGGAACTGAGACACGGTCCAGACTCCTACGGGAGGCAGCAGTGGGGAATATTGCACAATGGGCGAAAGCCTGATGCAGCAACGCCGCGTGAGTGAAGAAGGCCTTTGGGTCGTAAAGCTCTTTCGGCCGGGAAGAAGGGTTTCATGGTAAATAATCATGAGATTTGACTGTACCGGAAGAAGAAGCACCGGCTAACTACGTGCCAGCAGCCGCGGTAATACGTAGGGTGCAAGCGTTGTTCGGAATCACTGGGCGTAAAGGGCGCGTAGGCGGGCTTGCAAGTCGATTGTGAAATCCCCGGGCTTAACCTGGGAACTGCAGTCGAAACTGCAAGTCTTGAATGTCTGAGAGGGTGGGGGAATTCCTGGTGTAGAAGTGAAATTCGTAGATATCAGGAGGAACACCGGCGGCGTAGGCGCCTACCTGGCAGTACATTGACGCTGAGGCGCGAAAGCGTGGGGATCAAACAGGATTAGATACCCTGGTAGTCCACGCCTTAAACGATGGATACTAGGCGTTCGGAGTGTTAACCCTCTGAGTGCCGCAGCTCACGCAGTAAGTATCCCGCCTGGGAAGTACGGTCGCAAGGCTAAAACTCAAAGGAATTGACGGGGGCCCGCACAAGCGGTGGAGTATGTGGTTCAATTCGAAGCAACGCGCAGAACCTTACCTGGGCTTGACATCCTACGAATGCTGCAGAGATGTAGCAGTCTAGCAATAGACGTAGAGACAGGTGCTGCATGGCTGTCGTCAGCTCGTGTTGTGAAATGTTGGGTTAAGTCCCGCAACGAGCGCAACCCCTATCCTTAGTTGCCATCATTAAGTTGGGAACTCTGAGGAGACTGCCGGTGTTAAACCGGAGGAAGGCGGGGACGACGTCAAGTCCTCATGGCCCTTACGTCCAGGGCTACACACGTACTACAATGGCAGAGACAAAGCGACGCAAAACCGTGAGGTGGAGCAAATCGCAAAAACACTGTCTCAGTTCGGATTGGAGTCTGCAACTCGACTCCATGAAGTTGGAATCGCTAGTAATCGCAGATCAGCACGCTGCGGTGAATACGTTCCCGGGCCTTGTACACACCGCCCGTCACACCACGAAAGTGGTTATCACCAGAAGCGCATGAGCCGACTTCGGAAGCAGTGCGCCAAGGTTATAGCCGTGATTGGGGTGAAGTCGTAACAAGGTAGCCGTAGGGGAACCTGCGGCTGGATCACCTCCTTTCTAAGGAAATTGTTCTGTGGCAACACAGAATTCCTAGGTAACTTAGCAATCACTAGATCGAGCATGTACGCTATTTAGCTTTGAAAGAGTTTCATTTTGCTCTTTGACAACTGAATATTTTACCTAACGCAAAGTTCATGGATCTGTAATGATCCAAAGGATTCTCAATCTTCGACATTAACCACTTGGTTCTGCCAAGTGGGGAGTTTAGGTTGTTGAATAAGCTACTAAGGGCGCACGGTGAATGCCTTGGCACTAAGAGGCGACGAAGGACGTGGTAGACTGCGATATGCTTCGGGGAGCTGTCTAACAAGCTTTGATCCGGAGATTTCCGAATGGGGAAACCCACAGCATTAGCTGTATTCTTGAGTGAATTCATAGCTCAAGAAAGCAAACGTAGGGAAGTGAAACATCTCAGTACCTACAGGAATATAAATCAACCGAGATTTCGAAAGTAGTGGCGAGCGAAATCGAATTAGCCCAAACCTAAGGGACATGTCCCTTAGGGGTTGCGGGGCAGCACACAGTGGATTGTCGAGACTAACAGAACATTCTGGAAAGGATGACCGTAGAGGGTGATAGTCCCGTACGTGAAAGTCAGAGACACCAGTGTTGTTCCCAAGTAAGACGGGGCACGAGAAACCTTGTCTGAATCTGGGGGGACCATCCTCCAAGGCTAAATACTACTTAGTGACCGATAGTGAATCAGTACCGTGAGGGAAAGGTGAAAAGAACCCCGGTGAGGGGAGTGAAATAGAAT